>Ga0210404_10000002_pt1 | contig 811088 bp, 730 predicted proteins | sample IncBWH28MmetaG_FD_155455 | JGI IMG/M metagenome (GOLD analysis project Ga0210404, IMG submission 155455) | Forest soil microbial communities from Barre Woods Harvard Forest LTER site, Petersham, Massachusetts, United States - Inc-BW-H-28-M | ecosystem: Environmental > Terrestrial > Soil >... | reverse complement strand
CAACGCCGTACTTCCTTGCTAATTTACGATGACTTGTCCCTTTTGTCAAATGCTCATTGATTATATGAGCTGCTAATTTTTCGTCCATTTGTTTACTTTTTGTGTAAACCTATTTCAGGACAAGACAGGTTGCGACAAAAAGTGCGACAGCTGCGACAATTACAGACAAGGGCAGTTGAAATGTTGTAAATGGTCAAAAACAATTCCTAACAACACCAACTCATTCCAACATTTATAGCGCCTACAACCTTTACAACAAAACCCTTACAGCTAACTATAAATCTCTTTATTTGCCGACAACAACGTATTCTTCAATAACCCGATAATGGTCATTAAACCAACGCCGCCGGGTACAGGCGTTATCCATGATGATTTGGGGGCCACGTTTTCAAAGTCAACATCGCCATATAGCTTAAAGCCGGATTTTGTAAGGGTAGAGGTTTCGCGGTTCATACCTACGTCGACTACAACCACGCCTTCCTTTACCATATCGGCTGTAATAAAATTCTTTTTGCCGATAGCAACGATCAGGATATCGGCCTGTAGTGTAATTTCCTTAATATTGGGTGTGCGGCTATGGCAAATGGTAACGGTGCAGTTACCGGGGTAAGTATTGCGTGCCATTAAAATGCTGATTGGCGAGCCCACGATATTGCTGCGGCCAACCACTACGCAATGCTTGCCAACGGTTTCAATGCCATATTCCTTTAGCATCAGGGTAATGCCATAGGGTGTAGCCGGGATAAACGACGGCAAATTTCTTTGCATCCGGCCCAGGTTGATCGGGTGGAAGCCGTCAACGTCCTTACGGTGATCTATTTTTTCAGTTACTTTTTCAGGATCGATGTGTTTGGGTAATGGTAACTGGACAATTATGCCGTCGATATCCGCATCAGCGTTAAGCTCGGCAACCTTTTGCAATAATTCGTCCTCACTTACAGTATCCTCATAGCGTACCAGCGATGATTTAAAGCCGACCTGTTCGCAATTTTTTATTTTACTGGCCACATAAGTTTCGCTGCCGCCGTCGTGGCCAACCAATACGGCCACCAGGTGCGGTTTGCGGCCCGTTTGCGCCAATAACTTTGCGGCGCCTTCAGCTATTTCGCCTTTTAATTTTTCCGATACGTATTTTCCGTCGAGTAATTTCATTTCTTTAGATATGAGACGTGAGACATGAGATGTGAGACGAAAAGAAAAATCTCACATCTCATGTCTCAAATCTCAAATCTAAGTTAGTCCAATTTTAAAACAGCCATAAATGCCGACTGTGGTATTTCCACATTACCCACCTGGCGCATGCGTTTTTTACCTTTTTTCTGTTTTTCCAGCAGCTTGCGCTTACGGGATATATCCCCGCCGTAACATTTGGCCGTAACATCTTTTCGCAAAGCTTTTACCGTTTCGCGCGCAATGATCTTGGCGCCGATTGAGGCTTGTATGATGATTTCAAATTGCTGTCGTGGTATTAACTCTCTTAGCTTTTCGCAGATCTTTTTTCCAAAATCATAAGAGTTCCCCCGGAAGATCAGTGACGATAATGCATCCACTGGTTCGGCATTCAGGCGGATATCTAATCTTACAAGGTCCGATTGGCGGTAACCGATCTGGTGATAATCAAATGAAGCATACCCTTTTGATATGGTCTTCAGCTTATCATAAAAGTCAAAAACGATCTCGCCCATTGGCATTTCAAATATCAGCTCGACACGGTCGGAGGTTAAATACGACTGGTTTTTAATAAAACCGCGTTTTTGGATGCACAGCGACATCACCGGCCCAACAAACTCCGACTTGGTAATAATAGTGGCTTTGATATACGGCTCCTCAACATAATCTATCCGGCTTGGGTCTGGCAAGTCCGAAGGGTTGTTTACCGTCACTGCATCGCCTTTGGTGGTGTAAGCGATATAAGATACGTTCGGCACGGTCGTAATAACCGTCATATCAAATTCGCGCTCAAGGCGCTCCTGGATGATCTCCATGTGGAGCATGCCTAAAAATCCGCAGCGAAAACCAAAACCAAGGGCAGCAGATGATTCCGGTTCGAAAACAAGGGCAGCATCGTTGAGCTGCAACTTGCCCATCGAGTCGCGCAGCTCTTCATAGTCGTCGGTGTCTACCGGGTAAATACCCGCGAATACCATTGGTTTTACTTCTTCAAAGCCTTGTATGCCTGCTTCGCACGGGCGGTCGACATGGGTAATCGTATCGCCAACCTTAACTTCGCGCGCTTCTTTAATACCTGAAATGATATATCCCACATCGCCGGTTTTTATAACATCCCTTGGCGATTGTTTTAATTTTAACGTGCCTACTTCATCTGCATTATACTGCTTTTCAGTAGCGAAGAATTTCACTTTGTCGCCTTTGCGTATTTCGCCATTTACTACTTTAAAATAGGCTACTATACCACGAAACGAGTTAAATACCGAATCAAATATCAAGGCCTGCAACGGCGCTTTTGGGTCGCCGACAGGGTGGGGCACGCGCTCAACAATAGCACGTAATATATCGTGCACGCCCATACCGGTTTTACCCGATGCCGCAATGATGTCTTCACGTTTACAGCCTATCAGTTCAACTATCTGGTCTTTAACCTCCTCGGGCATAGCGCCGGGAAGATCCATTTTATTAAGGATAGGAATAATTTCGAGGTCGTTTTCCAACGCCAGGTACAAGTTGGAAATGGTTTGTGCCTGTATCCCCTGGGCGGCATCAACAATAAGCAATGCGCCTTCGCAGGCGGCAATGGACCGCGAAACTTCGTAAGAGAAATCGACGTGCCCGGGTGTATCGATCAGGTTAAGTATATATTTTTGTCCGTCAAGCTCATAATCCATCTGTATGGCATGACTTTTTATCGTAATACCCCGTTCGCGTTCCAAATCCATATCGTCAAGCAATTGCGCCTGTGACTCTCGCTGGGTTATGGTGTTGGTATATTCGAGCAACCGGTCGGCGAGGGTACTTTTGCCGTGGTCGATATGGGCTATGATACAAAAATTACGAATGTGTTCCATTGAAGCGCAAAAGTAGCGTTTTGCGCTGGATTTCACCGATTTTTGTTGAGATTACATGCTGGATTACACCGATTGCTTGGTGGGATTACACCGATTGTTATAAGATTACGCTGATTTAAGTACTCATTTAAGTACCCACCTCAAACTGCAAAGCGCTCAAATACCGGTACAGTCCCTGCTCATTCGACATCAGTTCCTGGTGGCTGCCTGATTCGATGATCTTACCTTTTTCAAGCACGATGATCTTATCGGCCTCGCGTATGGTGGACAACCGGTGTGCGATAATGATTGAGGTACGATTTTTCATCAGTTCTTCGAGAGCTTCCTGTACGAGGCGTTCAGATTCAGAGTCGAGGGAGGATGTGGCTTCGTCTAATATCAATATGGATGGGTTTTTTAAAAGGGCACGTGCTATGGCAATGCGTTGACGCTGACCGCCTGATAGTTTCACGCCGCGTTCGCCCACTATGGTTTCATACGCTTCGGGGAATGATGTGATAAACTGGTGGGCGTTTGCACGCCGCGCGGCCTGGATGATTTCGTCGTCAGAAGCGCTTAATTTACCGTAAGCGATGTTTTCATGTATCGTCCCGCCAAACAGCATCACGTCCTGCGGTACTATTGCCACCTGGTTACGTATATCGGTAAGTGCATAATCAGCGGCTGGCTTTCCGTCAAATAATATGGCCCCGCTTTGCGGGTGGTAAAACTGCAGGATCAACGCAGCCATGGTAGATTTCCCTGATCCGCTTGGGCCCACTATCGCTACCTTTTGGCCTGCGGCGGCGTCAAATGAAATTTCATTTAAAACGGTGAGCTCCTGACGGGAAGGGTAGGCGAAAACCACGTTCGAAAAAGAAAGGTGGCCCGATATTTTTTGTTTAATGATGTTATCGCTTTCGCGGATAGAAACGTCCTCGCCTTCTTCATCTAAAATTTCAAGCACCCGTTCGCTGGCGCCGACTGCTTTTTGCATATTGGCGTATAGCTCGGGGAAACTGCCCATGGACGCGGCTACAAATATGCCATATATGACAAATTCGGTGAGTTGGCCAATTGTTAACTCGTGGCGGCTTACCATGATCGATCCATCCCAGATAACAGCTACAATAGCCCCGAACAGGCAAAAAACCACGAAAGAGGCGAATAGCCCCCTGAACTTAGCGCCCTTTACGGCGAGTTTAACTACGTCGCGCAGGTTCCTGTCGTATCGGCCGGCTTCAAAAGCCTCGTTTACAAAAGCTTTAACGCTGGCGATGCCCTGTAGAGTTTCTTCTACAACGGTATTTGATTCGGCCAGTTTATCCTGCGCTTGCCGCGAAAGTTTACGGATAAAACGCCCGAACACAACGGCGATAACGATGAGCACCGGCATGAGGATTAACAATGTAAACGTAAGTTTAGCCGATACGATGAGCAGGAAGGTTATACCGCCTGTCAATAATATAAGCTGCCTGATCATTTCGGCAAGGGTAGTGGTTATCGCGTCCTGTATTTGCGAAAGGTCGGCGGATATGCGGCTGTTCAGTTCGCCTACGCGACGATTAGAAAAGAAGTTCATCGGCAGGGTGATCAGCTTAAAATAGGTATCGCGCCTGATATCGGCAAGCGATCTTTCGGCCACTTGCACAAACCATAACACCCTAAAGAACGACACAAATGCCTGCGCAAATAAAACGATGAGGGCGATAAGGCCGATACCATTTAACGTAGCCGGCAAAAATGAATATTTATGTTTCCCTTGCGCCGCATCGATGAGCGCGCCCAAAAACTGCGGGAACGACAAACCCACCAGGCTCGATAAAAACAAAAAAAACATGGCTGCGATAAACCGGCCACGGTATGGTTTAACATACGAAAGCAACCGGACAACCTGCTTTAAGCTCTGGCCGTTTATTTTTGCTTTTGGTAAATCTTTTTCTGCTGCATTGCCGCTATTCAGTCGCCCTCTTGCCATTTAATACCTTATAAGTTTGGATCGTTAATGTGTAAGACGATCGGGCAGCTTAAACATTTTATTAATGTGTAATTCTTTATCGCGATGCCCGTCGCCTGGTGTTCCGGAAGATAAGAAACAAAACTACGGCAAAAAGTAATACCGCGATAACGATAAAAGTATGGAGTATGCTTTGCTGGTGCTCCTGCTGCTTTTCGGCGTCGGCTTTAAGCCTGTCGTTTTGCTCACGCAGTTTATTGATGGTCATCATAAAGCCGACGTTGCTTTGCTCCGCCTCTTTTGAATGTGTCTGGACCAGGGTTTGCTGAAAAGTGCGGTACTCCAGCAGTATCTTTAATTCTTTGTAAATGGCATTGTCTGTTTTTACAATATCCATTAAAATATCGTTAGACCGGCGGATATCCTTTTTGGTTTGCAGGCCGAATATGCCGGTATGCATACGAAGGCTTTCGTCATATATGCCAAACTTTTGCGCACGCTGTGCCAGCATGCCATTAATCTTTTTCCGCTGAAGCTGGTAGGCCAGCGAATCGGTGTTTGCTTGTGCCATGGCGGAGCCAAGCATCAAGCAAAAGAAATTAAGAAGAAGAATAAGTTTTTTCATTGTTCCTGGAAATCGATAATAACGCTGTCGCCTAAGTTTAAACCTAATAACCCGCTGGCGTTCCCTTTGTTTATCGCTATTTCCAAATGGTCGCTTATGCCAAACAGGCAAAGCTTCTCACCCTCGGGCACTTCATTGTAATGCCAGCTCAGGTGATTTATCGTTTCGTTCCGTTTAAACGAAAGCATAAACCGCCGTCCCTGCTGCACTTTATTGAAAAGTTCCTTGGTGATATTTGTAATTACATTTTGAAACGAGTCAATATAGATCACTGCGCCTTTTATCAGGTTTTTTTCGATAACCGGCTGCAGGTTCATTTTGTTTTCGATATTGCTGACGGGAAGGCCTATTTCCTCAAGTGTACCCCCCTGGGCCAGGTGGCAGGCAGCTTTTACAAATATATCGGCCAGCGGGAAATGCAGGAATTTCAAATCCTGCATGATGTTGATCTCTACAATTTCCTCCGGCTCGGTATCAAACATGAGTGAGAAGATGCCATTGTCGGCCCCTACAAAATAATGGTTTTTATATTTTACGGCGAGGTAACGGGTGTTGGCATTATAAACCGTATCAATGCCGATTAAATGGACCGTTGAATCGGGAAAGTAGCAATAACTGTTCTTTAAAATAAACGCCGCCTGCTGGATATTATAAGCAGCAACACTGTTGGTAATGTCGACGATATTTACTGCTGGCAGCAATTTTAAGATACTACCCTTAAGGGCGGCCTGATAAATATCTTTATCGCCCAGGTCAGTAGTTAAAGTTATAATTGCCATTAATATTTTAAATATTTATCACTAATCTTGTGCGTGTGTTTTAGATGTGAGATGGTGGATATGAGACGTGAGATTTGAGACGATTGGTTTTATATCTCTTATCTCAAATCTCACATCTCAATTCTATCTAAAGTGCTACAAATATTCAATTTTTAATTCATAAAAATCTGCTACTAAAAATCAATTTATATTGAACGAACTAAAATTGTCAATTGAGCAAATTAACCCGGCGGTGTTGTGGGGCCCTAATAATGATCACTTCGAGATCATTAAAAAACAGTATCCAAAACTTAAAATAGTGGCCCGGGGAAATGAGGTGAAGATATTGGGTGACGACCATGAATTGAATATTTTCCAGGAGAAATTCAGCCATTTGCTGCAGCATGTCGAGAAGTTTGAGAATCTCAATATAACCGACCTTGAACGGATATTAGGTTCAAAAGCATCTGACACACCTGCCGCCGACCCGTCGGGCGATAAATTCGCCAGTGGCGAGGTGATCGTATTTGGACCAAATGGCGTAATGGTAAAGGCGCGTACCGCTAATCAGCGGCGCATGGTTGATTGCATCAATAAAAGCGATATACTGTTTGCGATAGGCCCGGCAGGTACAGGTAAAACGTACACGGCCGTTGCCCTGGCAGTGCGGGCGCTGAAAAACAAGGAGATCAAACGTATTATACTAACGCGGCCGGCAGTTGAGGCGGGGGAGAACCTGGGCTTTTTACCAGGCGACCTGAAGGAAAAGATCGACCCTTATCTCCGCCCTTTATATGATGCGCTCGACGATATGATACCGGCCGAAAAGCTAAAATTCTACCTCGAAAACCGCACCATTGAAATTGCACCGCTCGCCTTTATGCGCGGCCGTACGCTGGATAACTGTTTTGTTATTTTGGACGAGGCGCAAAACGCCACGGACATGCAATTGAAAATGTTCCTGACCCGTATGGGGCCGTCGGCTAAGTTTATTGTTACCGGCGACGTGACGCAAATCGACCTGCCTAAAAAGCAGCAGTCGGGCCTGCACACCGCATTGCGTATACTTACCGACATCAAAGGAATTGAAATAGTCTACCTGAGCGGAGAAGACGTTGTAAGGCATAAACTGGTACGCAAAATTTTAGCAGCTTACGGAGATATACAATAGAGATATGAGATGTTAGACATGAGATATGAGATTCAACTAGACTTAAAAAAGTCTCAAATCTCAATCTCAAGTCTCAAATCTAAACCCATGAATGCAATAAACGAAACACATTTCACATTCCCCGGCCAAACCAGCTTTTATAAGGGTAAGGTAAGGGATGTTTATACGATAAATAATAAATACCTGGTAATGGTGGTTACCGACCGGATATCGGCTTTTGATGTGGTACTTCCGGAGGCGATACCTTATAAGGGGCAGGTGCTTAACCAGATCGCGGCTAAGTTTTTGGCGGCTACAGCTGACATTGTGCCCAACTGGGTAATAAACGTGCCCGACCCGAGCGTAACTATAGGCCGCATTTGTGAGCCGTTTAAAGTAGAGATGGTTATAAGGGGTTACCTGGCCGGCCATGCCTGGCGCGAATACAGTGCCGGTAAAAGACAGGTTTGCGGCGTGAGCCTGCCTGATGGACTCAAAGAAAATGATAAATTGCCCAAGCCAATCATTACACCCACCACAAAAGCTCCTATAGGGCATGATGAAGATATATCGCGTGAGCAAATTTTAGCAAAGAATATAGTTTCAGAAGCAGATTATAGACACCTTGAAAATTATACCAGGGCATTATTTAAACGTGGCACCGAGATAGCGGCGCAACATGGCCTGATTTTGGTGGATACCAAATATGAGTTTGGCAAAGCCGACGGGAAAATTTTCCTGATCGATGAGATACATACCCCGGATTCGTCCAGGTATTTTTATAGTGATGGCTATAAGGAACGCCAGGAAAACGGCGAGCCGCAGAAGCAGCTGTCAAAGGAGTTTGTAAGAAAATGGCTTATTGAGAATAATTTCCAGGGGAAAGACGGACAAGTTGTACCGGAAATGACGGAGGCAATTGTACAGTCCATTTCGGAAAGGTATATTGAGCTTTATGAAAAGATCACTGGCGAAAAATTTATAAAGCCGGCAAACCAGGATATATTGGAGCGGGTGGAGAAAGCAATTAATTCTGCACTTACTGCGTTGTAATTTTTTATTTGTAGATAAAATAAATTATATTAGCTTTTTAATTAGGACAACAATGAAGTTTACTATTGATAAACACGAAAAATATATTTTGTTGAAGCTGAATGAATCAAAGTTAAATTCATTAATTACGCCGCAACTGAAGTCTGAACTCATATTGATAAATACTGAGGGTCAGCGAAATATAGTTTTAGATCTTTCACAAGTAAAGTTCGCCGACTCTTCCGGTTTGAGTAGTTTATTGGTTGGGCACCGTTTATGCAAAAACGCGACAGGCGCATTCATACTCAGCGGATTAAATGAAGCTGTTGCCCGTTTGATCACGATATCCCAGCTCGATAGTGTGCTAACAGTTGTCCCAAGCCCTGAAGAAGCCATAGACCTGATTTTTATGGAGGAGATTGAAAAAGAACTGAAAAAGGAAGCAAAATAGCTAACTTAGTGTTTACCAAGTATGAAATTTGAAGTTACAATACTTGGCAGCAGTTCTGCAACTCCCATATTCAACAGAAATCCCACCGCACAAGTCCTCAATATTAACGACCGCCTTTATCTGGTTGATTGTGGGGAAGGTACGCAGCAGCAAATGCTCCGCTTTGACATTAAAGCCAGCCGTATCGATTATATTTTTATCAGCCATATCCATGGCGACCATTATTTAGGCCTTGTAGGTTTGCTTTCGTCACTGCATCTAAATGGCCGCAAAAAACCGCTGAAAATTTACGGCCCGGCCCGGCTGAAAGAAATTATCGATCTGCAGTTAAATTATTCCGAAACAACTTTACAATACGCGGTCGAATTTAATTTCACCAACCCGGAAAAAGCAGAAGTTATTCTGGACAATCCGGACGTAACTGTTGAAAGCATTCCGCTCGACCACCGCATCGCCTGTACAGGGTTTTTATTCAGAGAGAAAAAACGACTGAGAAAACTTATAAAGGATAAACTTGAGCGGGCAAATATTCCCGTTGAATATTATACCGCGCTAAAAAAAGGAGCGGATTACGTTGCTCCTGACGGCAGCATTATCAAAAATGATACAGTTACCATTGATTCCGAAGAACCTAAAACCTATTCGTATTGCTCAGATACCTTATACAATGAGATGTATTTCAAACAGATCAGTAATTCCACGATGCTTTACCACGAGGCAACATTTTTAAATATTATGCTTGAGCGGGCCAGAGAAACCCACCATACAACCGCACTGCAGGCAGGTCAGATCGCGTTGAGAACCAATACCAAAAAATTGCTGATCGGCCATTTTTCAGCGAGGTATAAAACTTTAAATGAATTGCTGGATGAAGCAAGAAGTGTTTTTCCCGAAACGGAATTAGCTATTGAGGGCAAAACGTTTGTGATTGGAGAATAATCCCGGTTGGCAGTTATTAGTTTGGCAGTTTGCAGTGAAGAAATTAACACCACACTAAAACGGCAAACTATTGTTTCTTTTTCCCTCCGAATACCGAGAAGCTTACATAATTTTTTGGATGTGCTTTGATGTCAATAAAAAGGTTATTCAGGTTTGCTGATGCATCGTTCAAATTTTTGTACATCTTATCATCATTTATCAGCAGGCCGAGGGTTCCCTTAGTGCTATTGATTTTATTGATAGTCGCCTGCAGATCGGCCATTGCCTTGTTGGCGTTATCAAGCGTTTGTTTGATGTTTGCTGAGGCAATATCGTTGCTGACTTTTTCGAAATTCGAGGCGATCCCTGTTAAGTGTACCGAACTCTTTTTCAGGTTGGAAGATACCACTTCAGTATTCGATAATATCCCGTTGATATGTGTCGTTTGAGTAGCTACAAGTGCATCAATTTTTTTAGTTGTACCTTCAAGGGTTTCGAGCGAGTTAGCTATACTTAAGAAGCTCCTGTCAATATTCTTTTGAAAATTTGGGTTCAATATTCTATTTATCGCAGCCAGGGATGAATCCAATTTTGTGATCAGGTTCTCGGCTTTTGTTTGTATCGGCTGCAGACTTTCTGCCAAACTGCCCTGTATGTTCGCATGCAGTGTATCCTTATCCTCTGCAAAGGTATTACTGTTGCCGTAGTCGAATACAATGGCCTTATCACCCAAAAGATCGGTGCTTACCAGTTTAGCCAGTGTGTTTGAGGGTATCTTGTATTTGTCATCTACCTTTAGCTCAACGATTGTTCTGCCATCGGGCTGCAGGCTCATTTTAGAAACCCGTCCGATCGGGAAGCCGTTCACCAGTACAGGCTTTGATACAGACAGGCCGTCGACGCTGTGATAAATAGCATAAAACTTATTTGAACCCGAAAAAAGATCGTTGCCTCTTAAAAAGCTATATCCGAGTATGAGTATTGTTATTGCAACTGCCGTTAATGCACCTATTTTTGTTTCGTTTGATATTTTCATAGTTGGAGGTTAGAGATCAGAGGTTTGAGATTGAAGGTTAGGTAAAAGCTAATTGCGCTTTCATAACTAATCTATAGCTTCTAATCTCATATTCATGGTGATGGTGATTCAACTTCGTTTTTGTAATTCTGGAGCGCCCTTACTATCGAGGCTACTATTTCATTTTGGCCGGTTTCCGAATTCAAGTAAGCTTCATCATCCGGGTTATCAATATAACCTGTTTCAACAAGTACAGCAGGCATAGCACTGTGACACAACACGTGTACACCCTGTTCCCTGATGCCTTCATTATGTCTGCCATCAGTTTCAACCAGTTCACTGTCAATTAATTCGGCCAGGTGTACGCTTTGTTTGCGGTATTTGCGTTTATACTCGTTCATCAATATCATTGTTGCCGGATCGTTCGGATCTGGATCTGAATTCAGTTCAGAGTCACCGCCTTCAATTTTATTTTGTTTGATCGCATTCTCTTCTTCCCCGCTTCTGTGAAAACCATAAACCAGCATTAAAACCCCTCTGCCCGAGTGGTCAGGTACTGAAACGGTGCGGTAAACCGGTTTGTGGTGCTTATGACCAACAACTTCGCGGATATACCTATTGGGCAGCGAATTACAATGCAGCGAGATAAAAAGGTCGCCCTTGTTTTCATTGGCAATTTGCGCCCTCCTTTGAAGAGAAACATCATCTTCTGTAGTACGTGTTAGTACTACTTTTAAGCTTGGTATTTCTTTTTCTAATTCTTTTTGCAATTTAAATGCCAGGGCAAGCGTTACATTTCTCTCGTGAGAATATGAGCCTGATGCACCATGGGAAAAAGTGCCCGGTGCGCCGGCGGGATGATTGCCGCCATGCCCCGGATCAATAATAATGGTTTTAATTTTATAACCATTATTTGTAATGGTGTCTTTATTTGAAGAGGACCTGGATGCAAAGCAAAAAAACGGCAGGGAAGTCACTAATACCAATAAACCACAAATCAATCTTTTCAATGCCTTATTTTTCATTATTTTTGAACGCTGTTAATTATATCTGCAAAAATACTATTCATAATCTATTTTGAAATTCATCAGCCTATTTTTTCTTTTAGCAATAATTTCAATATCGGCGATAGCTGTTTCAAACAACAGCAAATATCATAGTTTCGGGCATACAGCAGATACCGTCATAAAGCGCGATACCGTCAAAAACCGGAAACTCCCTAAAGATAAAAAATCTACTACAAATTTGACGACAAAAACTGCGGTTGTCAAACACGACACTGTAAAAAAAACCGCCAACGGGTTAAATTCTATTGTGACGTCGCATGCCGAAGACTCACTGATCAATGACCAGGTGAATCAAATAACCTATTTATACGGTAATGCACGCGTAACCTATGAAGATTTTGAGCTGGATGCCGATTATATCAGGGTCGACCAAAAAAACCACCTGATATTTGCAAAAGGCAGTATCGATCCCATAACAAAGCGATATTTGGGCCGGCCGATCTCTAAACAGGGTAAAGACAAACCTGTAGCGTCCGATTCCCTGCTGTTTGATTATAAATCAAAAAAAGGTCACATATTCAATCCCGCATCCGAACAGGACGGCAATTATATTTCGGGCGGCGAGGTCAAAAAGCTAAATGAAACCGAGGTGGCCTACCGGGATGTTATTTTTAGTACGTGCTCGCTGCCATACCCCGACACACACTTTGGCATTGTTATTACCAGGGGGATCGGGGAAAAAAATCGCATTATTTCGGGCCCGGCTTATCTTGAAATAGAAGGCATCCCGCTCCCGATAGGAATTCCCTTTGGCTTTTTTCCAAAACCAGATCAGCGCGCCTCAGGAGTTATCATTCCTACATTCGGGGAAGATCAAAGGCTTGGGTTTTACCTGCGAAACTTTGGTTATTATATAGGTATCAATGATTATATGGACCTGACTAATATGGGGTCGATTTACTCTAAAGGTGCATATGAGCTAAATACCACCATGCATTATTTAAAACGATATAAATATGGCGGGACGGTATCTTTAAGCTACGGCTCTCATAATTATAAATTGCAGGGCGACCCGCCGACGAAAGACTTTAACATTACATGGTCGCACACCCAAGACCCTAATGCGAACCCGGGAAGCACTTTTAGTGCATCAGTTAATGCCGGTACATCAACCTTTTATCAGAATAGCCCCGCCCAAAATAACTATAACCTGCAGGCGCTTACGCAGAATAATTTAAGGTCGTCTATAAACTATAGTAAAACCTGGGCGGGAACGCCGTTTAATTTAAGCGTGGGCCTTTCGCACAGCCAGGACCTGACGAATAAAACAGTGACACTACAGTTGCCTACACTTAGTTTTACCATGGCTTCTATCAGTCCGTTTGATTCAAAAGACCGGGTGGGAGAACAAAAATGGTATCAAAAAATCACTGTAAGTTACAGTTTACAGGCTGCCAACTCGGTTAACGCAATACCCGAATCTGAGCTATTTAAAGCCAATACCCTGGTAAAACGCTTGCAAACCACCATTGTTCACCAGGTACCCGTTAGTTTAAGTTTAAACGTGCTTAAATATTTTCAGTTTAGCTCAAGTGTTAATTATACTGAACACTGGTATTTGAAATCTATTCAGAAACGTTTTGCCAGGGGAAGCATAAGCGGCCTCGACTCGATGATCACAGATACATTAAACGGATTTAAGCGCGCTGATTCATATAACTTGAGTACAGGACTCTCTACAAAGATATATAGCACCATACTTTTTAAGAAGGGTAATTTACAAGCCATCAGGCACGTGATGACACCAACAATAAGTTTCAACTACAATCCCGACTTCTCAAATCCCAGCTATGGATATTATAAAACGGCTGTAAGTAATGCGACCATTCCATACCCATATTCAAGCTTCAATTATTCCATTTTCCAGGATGGGTTCCCCTCTCCGGGAAAGCAGGCGGGTGTAGGATTTAACCTCGACAATATCATTCAGGCAAAATTAAAGCCTAAAGCCACTGATACGTCGGGTAAGCCGCGACACATTGACCTGTTACAGGGCTTATCCATTTCGACCTTTTACAATTTCGCGCAGGATTCGCTCAGGCTAAGCCCGATCTCGTTTTCCGGGCATACGGGCATTCTGAATCAAAAAGTAAATCTTACTTTCTTTGGCTCGTTTAATCCGTACGTAACCCAGGTGCTCGATTCTATTCAAAACGGACAAATACAGCACTTTACCCGCGAAATAAACCGCTATACGCTACAGGACGGTAAACTTCCACGGCTCACCTCGTTTAGTTTTTCGATGAGCGGCAGTTTAAATTCCACAAGTTTTAGTCCTCATCAGCCTGTTCAGCCAGGCAGCACCCTGCAAACAATTGACCCGCAGCAGGCACAGCGCCTCGCGTTAATAAACAGCGATCCGAGTGCTTACATAGATTTTAACGTTCCCTGGAACCTGTCGTTCAATTATAGTTTCAGCTATAATAATAACATCATTAATTCCAATGTTACTCATACCATCATGCTTAGCGGCGATGTTTCCATTACTAAATGGTGGAAAATCCAATATAATACCAACTATGACATTCGGGCAGGACGACTGGCAGTAACTTCATTTGGTATTTACCGCGACTTGCATTGCTGGGACCTGAATTTTCAATGGGTGCCATTCGGTTTGTATAAGTCATATAATGTCACGCTAAAAGTAAAAGCGACTGTTTTACAGGATCTGAAACTGAGTAAAAGAAGCGATTACACCAGTAACCAGTCATTTCAATAAGATGTTTGCGGAAATAATCACTATCGGGGATGAAATACTTATCGGGCAAATTGTTGATACCAACTCAGCATGGATGGCCCGTGAGTTGAATAATATTGGCATCCGCGTAAAGCAAATCTCGTCGGTGTCCGACGACCGGCAGCATATTTTAACTGCGTTGGCAGAAGCAAGCAAAAGGGCGGATATTATTTTAATTACCGGGGGCCTTGGCCCTACAAAGGATGATATTACCAAGAAAACAATCGCCGATTACTTTGGCGTCGGTTTGATTGAAAGTAAAGATGCATTGACTAACGTAGTAAACATTTTTGCAAAATATAATCGACCGCTGCTCGAAGTAAACCGCCTGCAGGCACAGGTGCCGGAGAATTGCGAAGTTATTCTGAATAAAAACGGCACCGCGCCGGGTATGTGGTTTAACGTTGACGGGAAAATATACATTTCGATGCCCGGCGTCCCGCACGAGATGATATACATGATGGAGGAAGATGTTTTGCCGAAACTAAAATCAACATTAAAGCTTCCGTTTATTATCCATAAAACCATTTTAACAGTTGGCGAGGGGGAGTCGTTCCTGGCTGAGCGCATCGCTGATATTGAAGATTCGCTCCCCCCGTTTATCAAACTGGCTTATTTACCAAAGCCGGGCCAGGTTAGGTTAAGATTGAGCGGGTATGGTGATGATAAGGAACTGTTATCGGATAAACTAAATGAATTTGCGGCAAAGATCGTTGAGCGGATTGACAATGTGGTGGCCGCCGAAGAAGATATACCCATTGAAAAAGCCATACTCAATTTTATGGCGGCAAGGGGTTTGACACTATCGGTTGCTGAAAGCTGTACAGGCGGGTATATATCCCAGCATTTTACGCAACATCCGGGGGCGTCGAAAGTGTTTTTTGGCGGGGCGATTTCTTATTCATACGAACTGAAGGAAAGTATTTTAGGCGTAAAGCCGGATACCCTTTTAACCTATGGCGCCGTAAGCGAAGAAACGGCCACAGAGATGGTGCAGGGCGCCTTGTCCAGGTTCAAATCAGACTATGCCATTGCCGTAACAGGCATTGCCGGCCCGGATGGCGGAACAACTGAAAAACCCGTGGGGACAGTTTGGATCGCCATGGCATCACAACAAAAATTGGTGGTCAGGAAATTTACGTTTGGCAGTAAGCGGCAGCAAAACATTGAAAGAAGCGCAACTGCCGCCCTGGGGTTGTTAAATAATTTACTGCATGAACAAGAGAAATGACAACAAAATGGGTAATTTTGACCGTCAATTATAAAATTACTTATGGCCCAATATAAACTTTTGCTGCCAAAAATGGGGGAAAGCGTTGCTGAAGCAACTATAATCAAATGGACAAAAAAACCGGGAGATCATGTTGAGGTTGACGATACAGTAATGGAAATTGCCACCGATAAGGTTGATTCGGAAGTTCCGTCGCCTGTGTCGGGAAAATTGGTTGAGCAACTTTTCAAAGATAACGATGTAGCCCAGGTTGGGGCGGTTATTGCGATCATTGAAACCGGCGAGGCCGAGGAAATAAAACAACAAGATAACACTAAAGCCAGGACCGTTTTTTCAACGGAACAGAACAACGCCCACGAACCGATTAGCGAGCAAAACGAACGGGTACCTTTTATCGATGTGCTTGAACAGAAAAGTGCGCCGGTATCGGCAGACAGAGCTCCGCAGCGATTTTATTCGCCGTTGGTAAAAAATATTGCTGCACAGGAAGGTATCAGCAATGCCGAATTGGATCAGATACAAGGAAGAGGGGCAGAAGGGCGTTTAACAAAAGATGATTTATTAAACTATATTCAAAACAAAGGGCAGCAAGTCCCATCGCCTCAGAATAATGCACCGATAACAGCAAAACCAGAGCCTGCGCCTGTGAGCGAGCCATTTGTGGATAGTCCAAAGGCCGAAGTTAAATCTGTTTCGGGCGGGGATGAGATCATTGAAATGGACAGGATGCGCCGGCTGATTGCCGACCACATGGTTATGAGCAAACAAACCTCGGCCCATGTCACCTCGTTTGTTGAGGCCGATGTAACCAACCTGGTTGTATGGCGCGAGAAAATTAAAAACAGTTTTGAAAAACGCGAAGGCGAAAAAATAACTTTTACCCCCATTTTTATAGAGGCTGTTGTAAGAGCGATAAAGGATTTGCCGATGATCAATATTTCGGTTAATGGCACCCAGATCATTAAAAAGAAAGATATCAATATCAGCATGGCAACCGCCCTGCCAAGCGGTAACCTTATCGTTCCGGTAATAAAAAAGGCAGATCAATTAAACCTTGTTGGCATAACAAAGGCGGTGAACGACCTGGCAAATAGGGCCAGGAACAATACCCTCAAGCCCGACGATGTGCAGGGAGGTACTTTTACCATAACTAATGTTGGCTCATTCGGTAATGTAATGGGAACGCCTATCATCAATCAGCCGCAAGTGGCCATTTTAGCCGTGGGCGCGATCAGGAAAAAGCCGGCTGTGATTGAAACCCCGCAGGGAGATTATATAGGTATCCGGCACATGATGTTTTTGTCGTTATCGTATGATCATCGTGTGGTGGATGGATCTTTAGGCGGGACATTTGTCAAGAAGGTAGCTGACTATCTGGAGAATTGGGATTCAGCGAGGGAAATATAAACCGGTTGTTTAGATTTGTCATTGTTGACGTGTGTTAATTCGCCGCTTTCCCATTAACTTATCATCTTCAAATCGCCTGGTTAACATTTCGTAAATGATCTTCAGCCATATCAGCAGGCAGGGAAGGGCTTTTAATTTATAAGGTACCACATAATGCATTTTTACGTACCGCGGGAAAAGATCGGATGGCGAGAGGCTGGTTATTAAAAGTGCGAATACAAATAAAAATATCTCAAACGAGCTAACCGGCCTGTCAAGATTCATAAACCAAATAGCGACGCCTGCAAAAGCAATGATGTATGTTGGCGATTCGGACGAACTGCTGAAAATGATCACAAAGATCAGCGTTGAGGCCAATAGCAGTAATTGATACGAAAGCACATCATAACATTTGACCCGTAAATACCAGAGCCCAAACAATAAAATGCCCGGAATGATCACCGTTATATTTGACAGTTGAGGATAGCTAAAAATGTTCCTGATCAGCCCCATGACAGAAATATCCTGCAAGCTGTGGCCTATGTTATTCAGATTTTTGGCGACGAGGTCGCCATACCAATCGTGGTAAGTTTGTAAGATATAAGACGGCGAAGAAATCGCCATCGGCAATACAAACAATACTACTGACCAAAACGCCAGGCCACCGATAAATTTCAGCTTATCTTTCGAAAGGAAGAAGAAAGCCAAACCCACAATGCCGTACAATTTTATAAAAGTTCCTAACACGATCATCAGGGCTGCCCAGAAATCTCTCTTGTCGCGGATAAATACAAAGCTCAGAATGATTAGGCCGCCGATTAATGGGTTAATCTCGACATTGGATGACGAGGTCATAAGCTCGTGAGCGCATATCAATAAAATAATCAGGTAATGATCCTCTTTTACGGGTAACGCCTTTATGGCTAAATATAAAACCCAGGCGTTAAACATCACCCAGAGGATAACACCCAAGCCGTCGGGTAATAAAGCAAAAGGGGCCATCATCAGGGCAAACACAGGGCCGTAGTGATACAGGTCGTTAAAATGCCCGGGCTGGGGACCAAATGTGGTGTGCTGGTGTATTACATTGATGAATCCGTACTTGTAAACAAAGTAATTGTTATGAATATGATTCACGATAACGCTTTTTACAACAGCAAACAAACTCAGGCCAAAGTACAGCGCTAATACAAAGGGTTTGTTGGTTACCAGCCTGGCGAGTTTCGACTTCAATAGTGATTGGCTTAAACCGCAAAGATAGTAAACCGCCCGAAAAAGGTATCGTGGTAAAATAAAACTAAAAAGGCCCTTTGCAGGGCCGTTTTAAAAAACTAAAAAACAATTAAAGAAATAACATCAAAAAGCTTCGGCTGCTTGTTTCACTTCCGCAGCCAGTGTTACTCCCGCAAGCTGGTCGGCGAAAGCAACAAAAGCGTTATTATTGGCGATAAGCTGTTGGTTTTCAACAAGATTTTGAAGGTTGATTTTTCCGATCACAAACTTATAGCTGCCCGAATAATACCGCTCGTGGATATGTACGAAGTTTAAAGCGGTAACCAAACTTTCATTCTCGTACCGCAGGTAAACGTTAAGTTCAATATTATTGGTAAAATTTAGCCCTTTGGATTCTTTGGCTTTTTTGTATTCGTATTGATAATCGTACCTCAACGCGGCGATGTCGGATAATACGGCTGATCCTGTTGGGTGGCCGCCGGCGCCCTTACCGAAGAAGAATTGCTGATCGGCAAACGCAGCCTGTACAATTACGCCGTTGTATTCATATTCAACGTTGTATAAAAACTCGTTTTCGTTTACAAACTTCGGCAGCACGAATAAGGCCACGTGGCGGTCGTCAAGCTCTTTGGCGACAGGGACCAGCTTGATCTTTAAATTTTTCTCGCGTGCGTATTGCAGGTCGCTGGCTGCCAGGTTTTGTATCCCTAAATTAAATACATCGTCCGGGTTTACGACCACGCCATAAGCATGGGCCGCGGCAATAACCAGTTTATACTTGGCATCGAAGCCGCCTACATCACTTGTGGGGTCGGTTTCGGCAAAACCAAGGTCCTGCGCCTGGCGCAGGGCTGTATCATAATCCATATTCTCATTAAACCCCTTTGACAGGATATAATTGGATGACCCGTTAAAAATGCCGCTTATGGAATGCAACAATTCGTTATCGTAGTATTCTTCCAGGTTGCGGATGATCGGTATACTACCACAAACCGCGCCTTCATATAATAATGAGGTGCCATGTTTATGCTGCAATTCAATTAATTCGTTTAAATGAAGCGCGATCATTTTTTTGCTGGACGACACGACATTCTTGCCCGAACTAAGTGCCCTAGACACAATCTCAAATGCTGCATCGGTATCATTGATCAGCTCAACTATGGTATTGATCTCCGGATTGTTCAGCAACTCATCTCTGTCAGTTGTAAATAAATGCGCAGGCAGCGAACGTTCTTTATGCGGATATTTTATAGCGATCTTAATGATCTCGAGGTTAAGATGTTTTGTTTTGATGATATCATACAGGCCCTGGCCAACAACGCCAAAGCCAAAAAGGCCAATATTTAATTTTTTACTCATTATGCGGTTCGTTGTAATTCAATAATTTTTCCTTTTACATCCGTCTTAAAAAAAGATGTAATAATATTTGTTAACGCTTGTGTTTCTATTAAAAAGCCATCGTGGCCATAAAATGTGTCCAGTTCGGCGAAAGCTGATTTGGGTATATGCCTGAACAGGTATTGCTGCTCTTCGATGGGGAATAGCACATCTGATTTTATCCCGATTACCAGGGTTCGCGCCCTGATCAGGCTCAACGCCTTTTCAATGCCGTGCCTGCCTCGTCCTACATTGTGTGAATCCATGGTTTTTGACAAATACCAGTAACTATAGGCGTTAAACCGGTTGACCAGTTTTTCGCCCTGGTAGTTTTGGTAAGATGACGCACGAAAATCATCAACAATATTGTCCTTTTCTTCCTGCTGCGTAATGGAATACGTTTTATAACCGCGGTAGGAGAGCAGTGCAATGCTCCGCGCAGCCTTTAGGCCCTTTTTGCCGCCGTCGGGTGTATTGGCATAAAAGGTCCGGTCGGCAGTAATGGCTAAACGCTGTGATTCATTAAAGGCGACACCCCACGGTGAATGGCGGGCGTTGGTAGCAATCAGTATGAGGTTTTTAATACGTTCGGGCTCCATGATTCCCCACTCAATAGCCTGCTGCCCACCCAGGGAGCCGCCCAGCAATATTTCAATATTTTGAATTTGCAGATGGTCAGCAAGCAATTGATGCGCTTTTACCATATCCCGCACTGTAATTTGCGGGAATGATAAATAATATGGCTGCCCGGTTACCGGGTTTGTACTCAAAGGACTACTGCTGCCATAGGCAGATCCGAGTATGTTTGCGCAAACGATGAAATGATCATCAGGATTAAAGTAATTGTTAGCGCCAAATAAGCCCTTCCACCAATCGAAAACATCTGAATTTGCGGTAAGGGCGTGGCATACCCATACTACGTTATCCCGGTTTTTGTTCAGGGTACCGTAGGTGTGATAGCCTATTTCCAATTCGCGCAGTTGTTTGCCGGATTCGAGCTTAAATGGCTTTTTATATTTATATATGTTGGTATTCATGTTGTTTTATTCGGGATATTCTTGTTGAATTTTTTAAAAGACCTGCATATCAGGATATAACTCCTTTGTGAGTACACGAGTATTTTTCGGGAAGAAAAAAATAATACGTGTTAAAGCATCAGCAACAGCGGCGCATATAGCTTTGAGTGTAGCTATAGCAATAAGCAGGTGTTGCGCTTTTACGGGCTTTAAAAATGTTTTTCAGGATGTTGTAAATCAGACTTTTCATGGTTGTTAATTTATATTCCCCGGGGTTATTTGCCGGGACAGGAATTGGCACCTTCTCCAACTTAGGAGGGTTGCCAGCGGGTCATTGAGCCTGATCTCTCGCCGCTTCTTTATAAATCAAAACCTTTTGCGAGGTAATGATCAATTAGTATCGCTACCAAATTTTGTTTCAAAGATAAGGGGTTGTAAAGGAACTTTCCAAATTAAATTTTATTTTTTAGGTAAAAGCTGAAAGGCGAAGGGTGAAAGGCTTTACTTCTTTTAATTTGCTCCTTCGCCTTTAACCCTTTACCTTCCGCCTTTAACTGTCGCGAACCGCCCGTTACATTGGCGTAATTAGCCCTAACGTGTACCACTATTTAACCATACGTTTGTATAAATCAATTTAAAAAAACATGTCAGTAAAAACAGTATTATTAGCACAGTATGATCTTCACAATGTATTGTTTAACAATGTGATAGCCGATATCACCGACGCGGAGTCCAACAAACGGGTAGCCGATCCCATGAACAATGTTAAATGGCTGGCCGGACATTTACTTTGGGCGCAAAGAAGTTTAGCCCGTACCGGCGGTGCCGCCGTAACTATTCCCTGGGTTGATCATTTTTCAGCGGGCCCGGGCCAGACAGAGGAAGACCGGAATGCTCCCAAAAGCGAACTGCCTACCCTCGAAATGATCAAAAATAAATGGAATGAAATAACACCTGCAATACGTGCCGGTCTCGAAAACGTAACTGAAGAGGCACTAAATAGTCCGATTGAATTTCCACTCCCTTTCTTTAAAACGGTAGCAGGGGCATGGGCATTTATTAACCACCACCAAGCCTATACCATCGGCCAGATCGGTATTTTGAGAAGGGGATTGGGTAAGGAGGCGATGAAGTACAGTTAGAGAGGTTAGAGATTGGAGATTAGTTTTAGCACAAAAAAGAACCTGTATAGGATTCTTTCTAACCTCTAATCTCCAACCTTTAATCACTAACCCAGGGCCTGCGTCAGGTCCGCAACCAGATCATCGATATGCTCAAGGCCGACGGAGACACGAAGCAGGTTAAACGGTGTTTTGGTGTCGGGACCTTCGACGGAAGCACGGTGCTCGATCAAACTTTCAACACCCCCAAGGCTGGTTGCCTGGGTAAATAGTTTGAAGCCATTTATAACCCGTTTTGCCTCGGTCTCACCACCCTTTATACAAAATGAAAGCATGCCGCCGAAACTGAGCATCTGGCTTTTAGCTATTTCGTGTTGGGGATGAGAGGGTAGCCCCGGGTACATTACGCTGTCAATTTTCGGATGTTTTTCCAAAAATTCAACCAGTAGCTGCGCGTTGTGAATATGCCCGCGCATGCGGTAGGGCAGTGTTTTTATACTCCGCACGAGCATATAGCAATCCATTGGCGAAGGTATTGCACCGCCCATTTCCTGCACCTGGCGGATCTTTTGCCACCAGTCGCTTTTTTCTTTTGTTATCAATGCGCCGCCCATCAAATCGCTGTGCCCGCCAAAATATTTGGTGCTGGAGTGCATCACCAGATCGGCGCCCAGTGCAAGCGGCTGCTGGCATACTGGGGTGGCAAAGGTGTTATCGCAGGCCACTTTTATACCATGTTTTGTGGCAATGGCCACCACCATTTTTATGTCTGTCACCTTCAGCAGCGGGTTCGATGGCGTTTCTATCCATATTAAGCCGGTCTCTTTTTTAATATGATCTTGCAATACTTCGCTGTTATTTATATCTATAAAATCAAAGGTTAATATACCTGCAAACAAATTTTTAAGCTGGTTGCGCAAACCGTGGTACATATCGTCGGGAGCGATGATATGCGTTCCGGGGGGCAATGACTGGAACACGGCCATACCCGCCGCGTTGCCTGATGAAAATGCCGCTGCATCCGCGCCGCTCTCCAGCTTGGCAAACACATTTTCAAGCATGGTACGGTTCGGATTGCTGGACCGGCTGTAAATATGCCCACCGGGGTAAGTACCGTCGGCAGCACGCTCAAAGGTGGTTGACAAAACAATGGGCTGTATTACGGCTTTTGACGTTTTGTCAACGTGGTTACCGGCATGTATGGCAATGGTTTCGATTTTCATGCAATAAGTATTTGCACAAACTTAAAGTTTTTAGGATTGCACGGATGCAATATTTTTGCGTCTCTGCAAATCTTACATCCCCGTTACGGTAACATTTCTTATTTTTGTACAAAGTTTTTTGAATGGAAGCTGAAGAAAATTTATTGCTGTTGCTGCAGGATACTCACTTGTCGGATGATCTAAAACACATCGCCGGAAAGGTGCTCCATAATGAACGCGTCACATTTGATGAGGGCGTTTTGCTGTACGAGAAGGCAGAATTAGGCTGCCTGGGTGTTTTGGCCAATTACATCCGCGAAAAGCGCCACGGCGATAAAACCTATTTCAACCGTAATTTTCATATCGAGCCAACTAATCTTTGCGTTTACGATTGCAAGTTTTGCTCGTATTCGCGGCTGATCAAACAGCGTTCGGAAGGGTGGGAGTACACCATGGACGAGATGCTGGATATTGTAAAAAAATATGACAGCGAGCCGGTTACGGAAGTTCACATTGTTGGCGGGGTATTGCCGCAGTACGATGTTACTTTCTACAGCGAACTGTTCAGTAAAATAAGGGCACACCGGCCCGAACTCCACGTCAAAGCATTAACACCTGTCGAGTACCATTACATCTTTAAAAAAGCTAAAATTGACTATGCTACAGGCATGCGCCTGATGTTTGAGGCCGGACTGGGTTCGATACCCGGTGGCGGGGCCGAGATATTTCACCCGGAAATAAGGGAGCAGATAGCCAAAGATAAATGTACGGGCGACCAATGGCTGGCCATACACGAGGAATGGCATAAACTTGGCGGCCGCTCAAATGCAACAATGCTTTACGGCCACATCGAAAAGCATTGGCACCGGGTTGACCACATGGAACGGTTGCGCCAGCTACAGGATAAAACAGGTGGGTTCCAAACGTTTATCCCGCTAAAGTTCCGGAAAGAAAACAACCAGATGTCGCATGTTCCCGAATCGACAGTTATTGAAGACCTGCGTAATTACGCCATAGCCAGGATATACCTGGATAACTTTGAACACATTAAAGCTTACTGGGCCATGATTAGCCGCACAACAGCGCAGCTTTCGCTGAATTTTGGTGTAGATGATATCGACGGTACACTGGATGATACCACTAAAATTTACTCGATGGCCGGGGCAGAAGAACAGCATCCCGGTATGAGCACCAAACAACTGGTAGAACTGATAAAGCATGTAGGCAGGCAACCGATCGAGCGGGATACCCTGTATAATGTTATAACCGATTATACTGATTTTGAATTCCCGGACGAAGTTAAACCGCAATTTTATAAACTGCCGGTAATAAATTAACTCATTAGTTCAATGGTTCATTCGTTTATTAGTAAAAAGGCGGCCGGAAAACTTAATAACCAGAACCATTATACAACCAAATGAACCAGTGAACCATTGAACAAATGAACCAAAATATAAAAACTTTGTATATAACTCGCCACGGGCAAACCGATTTAAACAAACGCGGCATTATACAGGGCCGGGGTATGGATACTGATTTAAATGATGAAGGTCGCCGCCAGGCTGAGCTTTTTTTTAAAGCATATCATTCGGTTCCCTTCGATAAAATTTATATCTCAAATCTTAAGCGGACCCAACAGAGCATTCAACCCTTCATAGATTTAGGCATCCCTTTTGAAAAATTAGCCGGTTTGGACGAATTGGGGTGGGGTATCCACGAAGGCCAGCCGGGAACGCCAGAAAATAAAGTCGCTTTTTTGCAGATCATGCGCGACTGGCTTGACGGGAAGCTGGATGAGAAATTTGAAGGAGGTGAAAGCCCGAACGAAGTAAAAGCACGACAATTGGAGGCTTTAAAAGTTATTATGAGCCACCCGGAAGAAAAAACGGTATTAATTTGTATGCATGGCCGTGCGTTGCGCCTGTTATTGTGCATACTAACCAACAAGCCGCTTACTGAGATGGATAATTTCCCCCATCAAAACCTGGTTTTGTATAAAGTTACTTACGATGGTAGTAAATACGAGATCGTCGACTTTAACAATGCCGCACATTTAAAAATCGCTTAATACGACTATTCTATTTTGAAAAAACCAGGCATATCAGCTGTAAGCTACACCAACACCAAACCTTTTATATACGGACTTCAGCATACCGACTTTGTACAAAAGATCGACCTTAGCCTTGACAATCCTACGGATTGTGCCCAAAAGCTGATCGATAATAAAGTTGACATCGGGCTGATACCTGTAGCCGCCACCCTTAATTTGAAAGAGTGGTATATCGTTTCCGACTATTGCATCGGCGCCAAAGGGGCGGTTAACTCAGTATTTATTTTCAGCAACTGCGAAATACATGATGTAACGGCTTTACAGCTCGATCCGCAATCGCGTACATCGAATAACCTGGCAAAGGTTTTATTAAAAAACTTTTGGAAAACAGAGAGCCTGGCGATTATTGACCGTGCCGGTGATTATTCGGAATCAACAAACCCAAATACCGCTTTTGTACAAATAGGCGACCGTACATTCGGTAAAAAGAACAGGTATCCCTTTGTGTACGACCTGGCTGAAGAATGGCAAAAGTTTACCGGTCTGCCGTTTGTATTTGCTGCGTGGATAGCGAACAAACCAATGCCGGATGCGTTTATAGCCAACTTTAACAAAGCGCTAAAATACGGGCTTGACCATAGGGCCGAATTATTGAAAGAGTTACCGGAAAGGCCCGACTTCGACTTAAAAGATTACCTGATGCACAAGCTGGATTTTGATTTAACCGAGGATAAGCTAAAAGCTTTCCATCTGTTCCTGGATTACATACAGCAACTATAATTGCTGGGCGAAAGTCGCCAGTGTCAACCCTTATGTTCACGGCATATATTTTGTGATTTCAATTAAACTAATTGATTGCAGATGAATCCAATAGCTACTAAAGCTACTGCATTCACTTATGAGGGACTTCTATTATATTCTGGGGATCGATATTGGCAGTTCGCCCGATGAAATTCGGGACGCCTACCGCAAGTTGTCGAAAAAATTCCACCCGGATTTAAACGGTGGTGACACCTATTTTGCAGGTAGATTCAGGGAAATTAATGAAGCTTATGAAACGCTAAACGATCCGGCGAAACGCAAAAAATACGATACCGATTTAAAAAAAGTTAAGGTAAACCCCATTGACGAAGAATTTGAGCGCAGGCAGGCGCAACGGCAACAAGACACAACCGGGCAAATGTATCGGGCGCATAGGCATCGGCGAGGACCGGGCGTAGGCATAAGCATTGTGTTGGTTGTGGTTGGACTTATTTTTGCAGTTTACCTTGTTAAATCATTCAGCGGTTCAAAAACAAAAATAGTTACATTGGTTGCTGCCCAGGCCCCGGTTTACAAGGCCATCCGTAAACATCATAAAAGGAAACATGCACCTGGTAATACTGTAACACAAGAGTCTGCTTTAACTAAAACGGACGATACTGGTACTCGAAGAGTTAGCGCAATCAATATCAAACTGCCCGAAGCAAAAATATTGCCAGCTAAACAAATTGAAATAACGAGTCCTGCCGGTAAAGCTTTCGGTAAGTCGCCGGATTTTTTATATAGCACTGTTGTGAAACCGAATATTACCGGGATCGTTAATATGCGCGAATTTGGCCGTTATGATTCTCCGGTAATTGCTGTTATCCCGGCTGATTCAAAAGTGTACGTTATTGAAAGAGGCACAGGCTATTACAAAGTGGCCTATAATAACAATACTGGTTACGTGCCGAAGTGGGCCCTTGAAACAAAATAACTACCACATTTTCAACGCGATGGCTTGCCAGTGCTCTTTTTCGCCGTATCGGCAGGCTCATTGAGTTTGTAATATAAGCCCTTTGCATTTTTTAAGCTGTCCATTTTTACTGTCGGTGCAGCTTTAATGGCTTCCAGGTTGGTATAAGTTTTCTTCCAATTGCCGGGGTATTTTTTTGCAAAGAAGGTTGAATCTGATTTTCCGTAAAAAGTTAATATGTTATTTTTTAGCGGCGCGGTAAGGTCGATTAACTTAGTTTCCTGTAATTTGTCGATCAAATCACCATAAGTTTGGTCGGTCAGGCCGTATTCGCCCATAACAGTCAGTTTGCCGGTATCATAATCAACATTAGGCAGGGTTATCGATCCGTTGTATAATTTGCCCAATGCTTCACTATATTTAACCATAACCGTATCGAAACTCCGGATAAACAGCTTTTCGCCTTCGGGGCCAACCGGTTTAAATTTTAATGCTTTAAACGGTCCTACTTTAGGAACAACGCGCAAAAAAACCGAGAACACATAAGCTTTAAAGCCTGGCTTCTGCCGCGATTCGCCAAATTCCTTGTAATAAGCTTTTTTACTCATATGATAATGAAAGTTCTTGCTGGTGGCGGTCGGGTTTAGCTTTTTAATATCGTTCTTTTTTAATGCCCAGGCAGTGCGGGTTATAGTAGGTAAAAGACTTTTCACCGACCAGCGGAAGGTTGATATGGCAAGCCCCAGGTCGCCAAATACCAAATTAATATCCTCGCCGTAGGTTTTCAGGAATGCCCTTTCCAATACGGGACGTGCTACATCAAACCCAATAAAATCATGATAACCTTGCGTTGCATAGTTGCCACGGGCAATTTGCAAAACGTCATAAGCTATTTCAACGCGGCTGTGTGCTGTATGGTCTTCTTCATAGGTAACTACCGGGCCAAATTTCCGTGTTTCAGGATACACTAACGGCACAGTACGGTTTGTAGCTAATGAATGGCCGTACTTATCGGCCATGTAATGACACAGCGCACCCAATGCAAAGGCATATTCATCCAGGTTTTCAGATTCGGAAATTAAATTTTCTACAAAGTCGCCGCTACGTACATAGTGTGCCAGGTTGGTAAAGTATTCGCTGCCAAACGGGAAATATCCCATATCTGGCATCAGGCAGCCCCCATAGGCGTAAGCGTGGGCCATTTTTAAATCGGCATCTGTTGCAGCCGGGTATTTGTGTTTGAGCAGCGGAACGATGGTTTTATCCCAACTTGCATCAATCAATGCCTCGTGAGTAAGTACCGAATAAGCTTTTGTTTTTGAGGGACTGAGCAACGAAAAAATGAGAAATATAAACCAGAATCGTTTAAAAAAATCAACCATAATTTAAGTAAGAGTGAAAAGACCTTTATGAAAGGATTAAAAGGCCAAAATGTTTTGAAAGTTACTGATTATTATCCAATCGGCGTGACAATATATTAACGAGCAGATTGCTGATTATAACTGCATAAACGACAAAAGGTGAAAGCTTTACACCTTCACCCTTTGTCGTTTGGTCGAAGCTATTTAAGAGTTATCAGCAGCGTCATCGGCAGGCGTACTTACCACCTTATACACTATGTGGCCGCTTGTATCACGTGTTTGCTGGTAATAAATATCATCAGGGGATACATAAAACGTTTGCCCGTTCATCTTTATCTTGCGGGTGCCTTCAGGTAACTCATCGTAGATATCGCCAATTTGCGGTGCCGGGCCGTCCTGGCCGTTATCCATTTGTCCCTGCATTTGGCCCTGATCCTGCATTTGTCCGTTTACCTGGGCCTGGTTCAATTGTCCGTCCTTGCCGGCAATAATATAGGCAATACTGCCATCGTCTTTTGTAATTGGCTGGTAATAAATGCCATTCAATTCGTAGTACTGCTCACCATTTATGATGATAGATTGCGCACCGTCTGGCAATACAGCAATTTCGGCGCCCAAAGGTGGTTCCACGACGGTATATTGATCGTTATATCGCTGATAATAAAACCCGTTGCTATAAAAATACTGGGCATCCCCCCAATAAAAAGGGTAATAACCATAAGGCAAATATCCTATGCTAAAACCAATTCGCGGCCAGTATAAGCTTGAGTAGAAGCCACCATGGTAGAAATAACCGCCATGTCCGCCCCAATAAGCACGTCCGCCCCAATATGACGGCCCGTAATAGCCCCGGTTGTAACCGAAACCGCCACGGTTATATCCACCACTGTAACCGCGGGAATATCCGCCGGTGTAACCACGGGGTACGTAGGCACGTGCTCCGCCGCCTGCGTAGCCGCGAGGTATATAAGCACGGGCGCCGCCGTTGAAGCTTGAGCCAACCCGTCCGTTAAATCCCCGGGGATTATTAAATCCCTGTGAGCCGCCCCTAAATCCCATGTTGCCACCCTGAAGTGCCGCCATGCCCCGGCCGCCATTAAATCCGCCGCCGAAATGGCCACCGCCGTTAAATGTACTGCCTGAACGGCCGGAAAAGCCGCTGCCACCAGAAAAGCCAGAACGTCCGCCGGAAAAACCACCGCCCGAACGGATGCCACCTGAGAAACCTCCGCCGCTATGTCCGCCGCCCGAGAATCCGCCGCCTGAACGGCCACCGCCGCCACCACCACTGCTGCCTCTATGCTGTGCGTTAGCCGGAAAAGCTAAAAACAAACATAATAGCCCGCTTAAGCCCGCGAATGCAAAATATTTAAATGCTTTTTTCATAATTGATTATATAATTGCTTTTTAACAGTTTTTGAGTACCGATATGGTATAGACTATACCAAGCGTAAACGGTTTAATTGATTGTAAATTATTTTTTACGATACAATAATTCAGGCAAAATACATGCCGTAAGAAAATTGTCAACATCGCCTCTCAGAAATGAAGTTAATTTTTATCTTCGTCGCAACTGGCAGTTTGCCGTATACTGTATGATAAAAGACACGAACTCCTTAAACCAGGTAGCGGAATTTCACACCACCTTTAAACACCCTGTTGTTCAGCAGCCTGCAATTCCGTCAAAAGAAAGATGCGCCCTGCGTATATCATTACTTGCCGAAGAATTGAAAGAGCTGCAGCAAGCTGTGGACGATAACAATTTAGTTGAGGTTGCTGATGCCCTGTGCGACCTCCAATACGTGCTTTCGGGCGCGATACTCGAATTTGGCCTGGGCGAAAAGTTTAAGGAATTGTTTGATGAAGTGCACCGGTCAAATATGAGCAAAGCCTGCAAATCTGTTGAGGAAGCCGTGCAAACCATTGAACACTACAAAAACTCTGACCGCACCGAATCATACCACAAGGAAATTGACGGGTTATATTTGGTTTACCGCCAGGCGGATAACAAAACCTTGAAGTCGATCAATTACTCGCCGGCTGATCTGGGGAGGATATTGAGTGGCAGAGATTAGAGATTGGTAGAGCATTCTCGTTTTTTCTTAAACTCATCACACTAAATCCGAAATCGTAAATTCGAATTCCGAAATAAAAATCATACCCGTAAAAATGTCTTCTTTTGGTATAGGTAATATAGAAACAGCCATTTTATCAATACAAAGGTGATGGCCATTACCACTGCATTATAGGGGTCTCCCGCGAGCTGGCCCAGCCATTGAAAAAAGCCGCGGTTTGTGTAGCCCCAACTAATAAAATGGCCGGAAAGATAAATGAGTATTGAATTCATGCCCACTACCTTGAAGAAAAACGCCCATTTTTTGTAACCGAGCACGTCGATAATATAATAGAAAAGCGACATCAGCAATAAGCTGATCCCACCCACCTGCAGCACGAATGAACTTGACCAAAGGTTTTTGTTGATCGGGAAATCAAGGTTCCAAACCTGGGCCAGGACAATGAAAATAACTCCGGCTATAGCCAGCCTTAACGCTTTTTTGCCCTGAGCTAATCCCGGCCGTTTTAATAAGCTTCCGGCTAAAATGCCCAGCAGTCCGGTACTTATAGCCGGGATAGTGGAGAACAAACCTTCCGGGTCGTGCATATTGATCTTTGTATTGGGATAGGGGACGTACAGGTGCCCGGGCAATATGGTGCGGTCGACGTACGAAGCGAAATTGCCCTGCGGGGTAAGGTCGCCATGCGGAAAGCCAGGTGCTGAAGTGAATTTAAGCAGCAGGTAGTACCCGACAATGAAAAAGCAAAACCAGGCCATTTGCGCCCATTCCTTTGCATATAAGTAAATAATGTTGGCGAACATATAGGCGATACCTATCCGGCCCAGCACACTCGGGAACCGTATATCGGCAATGGGCTGAATTTTGAGTCCGTTATTTGCAACTATGCCTAAAAGTACCAATATAAATGCCCTTTTAATAACCCGCCATAACAATTGTTCGCGGCTTTTGCCCTGTTCAAGCGCCCTGCCAATAGAGAAAGGTGCCGAAACGCCGGCCATGAACAGGAACAACGGAAATATCATATCGTATGCATGAAATCCATTCCAGTCGGGATGCGTAAACTGCAGGGAGAGCGCGTTCCAGAAAGGTGAATTGGTGGCATGGGCCATGCCGTGAAAGATCTCTTCGGCGCCCATGATCCAAAACATGTCAAATCCCCTGAGGGCGTCTAATGAATATAGACGGGTAGGAGCGGCGTCGAAATCGTCGGCTGCCTGTGGTGCTTTTGCCATAATAGTTTAGATAATCGGGTTATAATTTACCGGAAAGGTAATAGATTATAACAAATTATCAAAGAGGCAATAGACATATTATCTTCCGCAGGGGATCTCAAAGAGGCTCCTGTGGGTGCTGTAGATTAATATCGAATAATGAATTTCGAAACGAACAATCTACAGCATTGCGATAAAGATTAGGAGAGATATCTACTCGCCCCGCTTCAACCCAAATTTTTCGATCTTGCTGTACAAGTGACTGCGCTGGATATCAATATCATCCGCAGTTTTGGAAACGTTCCAATTGTTTTTTTCGAGCTTGAATTTGATGTATTCGCATTCAGCAAAGTCCTTATACTCCTGGAAGTTGGCAAACTTGTCATAATCAGTTTGTGCTGCAGCCTGTCCGTTAGTTATAACACCCGGTGAAGAAGGGTTGGCGAAGGCCTTTACGTCGCCATCGGTTATAGTTTTATCGCTCAGGATGATCAAACGTTCTACCATGTTCCTTAATTCACGGATGTTACCTGTCCATGGTAAGGCTTTCATGGCTTCTATCGCCGCCTCTGATATCCTTTTTGGTGGTATGCCGTAGTCGGTGCATATTTCGTCGAGGAAACTTTGTGTAAGCAGTCCGATATCGTCTTTACGCTCGGACAATGACGGCACGTGTATCAAAATAACGCTAAGCCTGTGATAAAGATCCATCCGGAAGTTGCCGGCTTCAATTTCTTTGAGCAGGTCCTTATTGGTTGCCGCTACCACCCGCACATCAACTTCTATTTCCTTTTCGCCGCCAACACGGGTTATTTTATTTTCCTGCAGGGCGCGTAATACTTTAGCCTGGGTAGATGCGCTCATGTCGCCGATCTCATCCAGGAAAAGTGTGCCGCCGTTAGCTGCTTCGAATTTTCCTATACGCTGTTTTATTGCCGATGTAAATGACCCTTTCTCGTGACCGAACAACTCGCTTTCGATCAGCTCCGAAGGTATGGCCGCGCAGTTCACCTCGATCAATGGCGCGCTTGACCTGTGCGACTTTTCGTGCAGCCAGCGGGCTACAAGCTCCTTACCGCTACCGTTTGCACCCGTAACCAATACGCGCGCATCAGTTGGCGCCACGCGGTCGATGGTTTCTTTTATTTTTAATATGGCTTGTGAGTCCCCCAAAATCTCGCGGACCTTGGATACTTTACGTTTTAATACTTTTGCTTCGGTAACCAAACTTCCCCTGTCGAGGGCGTTACGAACGGTAATCAGCAGGCGGTTTAGATCAGGCGGTTTTGAAATAAAGTCGAAGGCGCCCTTTTTGCTGGCCTCAACAGCAGTCTCAACCGTGCCATGGCCCGATATCATAATAAAGGGAAGATCAGGCTTTACGGCAAGGCCTTCGGTCAGCACTTCCATGCCGTCCATACGGTTCATTTTAATGTCGCAAAGAACAAGATCGTAATCGTTCTTCTGTATCAGTTCTAAACCTTCAATGCCATTATCAACATCCTCAACTATAAAATCCTCATACTCCAATATCTCGCGCAGTGTGCTGCGGATTGCCCGCTCGTCATCGATTATTAAAATTTTTGCCATAATAAAGTTGTCCTAGTTGGTTCGTGGTTGGTGTGCGAATATATCAAATCGTATAGAAAAATAAACACTTCCTTAACAAATATCAGCGCGTAAAGATTTGTATATTTTTATATTTTTCATATTTAACTTATTTACAGCATATTATGCTGTTTGTTTGAAGTTTAAAGACGAATGGCTTTGTGACTTTCATAGCGCGGACACCGCTACGCCGCCGCAGTTCACATTAAAAAAATAACCCTTTCCGTTTTACGGGAAAGGGTGTATGTGCAGCAGCAAACCTGTAAGCCGGGTTCTGTATCCTTCCGGTTACCCGGGAGGAACTCTATCATTAATCTGGCCCTGCCATTGCTGACAGGCTCAATCAACCTACCCATCCTGACGACCCGATGAATCGGGTACGGGAACGAGCCGTTCCGCTTTCAGGACCTATTTGGTTTTTCAACTCCTGAGGTTTACCGCGATCCCGGTCGCCCGGGAAAGCCGTGAGCTCTTACCTCACGTTTTCACCCTTACTCATTGTCTAAAAGACATTGAGCGGTTTATTTTCTGTGGCACTTGCTGTCGCCGGCTGCCGGCGCCTTCCCGTTAGGAAGCAGGATGCTCTGTGTTGCCCGGACTTTCCTCTCTCCCGACAGGATCAGGAAAGCGATAGAACGTTTGCACTGTAAAGATAGGGTTTTTAGTCAGTAAAGTCCGGAAAGTTTAAGAGGCGTTACAGGTGTTCGCTTGTTCACACCCATGGTTTTGTTCGGGGGCGTTCGGGCCTGTTCGTGGCATGTTCGCGGGTGTTCGGGCATGTTCGTGCCAACGGTGATTGCTTTCTGTATTTCAGACTTTACCGACTCCGTACTATTTGCACCCCTTCAAATCCCCTTCAACCTGCTCACTTTTAACCAGGCCCAATTTGTTCCCGAATGAGTTGGAGATATAAGTTAACACCGCCGCCAATTCAACGGGCGCCAGTTCGCTGGCGGGCATTTCGCCTTCGAAGCGCCGGGACGATAGGGTGATCTGTCCTTTCATACCGTTCCTGATAAAGCAGGGCAGGGCTGATTTATTTGTTTTTATATAGGCTGTATCGTTCAATGGCGGGATCAATGCCTGCAGACCCTCGCCGTGCGCCCCGTGGCAGTTTTGACAATGTGCCTGGTATATCGCGCCGCCATTAGAATAATATCGCTGAAACTCCACTTCGGTGTCGGACTGGCACGAAATAAACATCCCCATCAACAAGGGCAGTAAAATAAACGCGGTTACGCCTGCAGCCTTTAACCTCATTGTTACTTGGTTTCGCCGGGTTCGGCTCTCAGTGTTTTTATGTCATCCATCAGCCTGTTTACCTCTTTCGGATCGGTGCCTTCGTATGTGCCCCTGATCCTTTTTTGTTTATCGACAAGGATAAAATAGCCGTCGTGAATATATTCGCCTGCCGGGTTTTTCTCCTGCACCGAAACCAGGTAGCTTTTGGCCAGCTGGTAAGTTTCGTTTTTCGTGCCCTGCATCAGCCACCAGGTATTACCAGCGATGCCGAGTTTATCGGCATATTTCTTTAATACCGGTACGCTATCATGCTGCGGGTCAATTGAATATGATATGATCTTAAAGCCGGTTGAATCTTTAAGTGCGTTGTAAACAGTCAGCATGTTGCGGTGCATTACCGGGCAAATGGAGGGGCATGTGGTGAAAAAGAAGTCGGCCACGTAAATACTGCCATCCAGTTGTTTGTTGGTTATGCTGTCGCCGTATTGATTGATGTACTTAAATGCGGGGATTGTTTGATAAACCGTGTCTGTTATCGTTTTGCCATCTACGGTTTTTGTAATAGCCTGCTTTCTTCCCAGGATCGGTAATGTTTTATGGTCGCCGTCAAATTTACAGGCGCTCCATAACAGGATAATAGCCACGGCCCCAATAAAGTTCTTCATTTTGCTTTTATTTTTTTAAGGAATTTGTCTGATTCGCTGATCGATCTGTTCAGCTGCGAATCGATACCGGTTATTTGTTTTTTCTGGGCATACAGGTAGGCTATCGTTTCATCGTCTGATTTGCCTTTGTAGTCGGGGTCAAACTTGTGCATCCAGGTTTCCATGGCGCTATCGGCTAAAACCAGGTTTGTCCGTAACATCGCAGCGGTATCCTTGCCTGGCAGATCGCTTTTTTGCAGCAGGGTATCCAGCATCATTTTATTTTTCATCAGCCGTTCGTCGGCACTCATTACTTTGTTATGCACTTGGATCACCTCATCCAGTGCTGCATCTTTTTGTGCCTTTTTATCGGAGCATCCCCAAAGGGCTATTCCTGCAAAAATGGCGATGGCTATTTTTTTCATCATTGAACCGTTTAATTGGCAAATATTGTAAATAATGAACGGTAATGGCTATCGTAAATAAAAAATATAATCCGTTACAGGCAGCTTATCCACCCCGTTGCTTAATAAATGCTGCCCCGCCTGTGCGCGGTGATGTGTGCCGTGGTTAATTACATGCGCCAATATATCGCAAAGCTTATTTTCAAAACCTTCGCCTTTTAAGGTCTTATAACTGATTGCATTGTCAAAGTCTGCGGGTGCAAGGCCGTTTAAGTATGCGATCCATTGTTGATGATTTTTATTGATCGTATCCGCAAACGTATCTGCGGGCCAATCGGGCCATAAAACAATGCCGGGTGCGGGCAGTCCCTTGCATCGGCTCAGCCATATTTGCTGTGCCGCCAGGGTGTGTGCCATTAATTGTATCGGTTTTTCGGCATAGCCGGCTTTATTGATCGTGTCCAATATCAGCAGGGCTGCATGCCGGTCGTAGTTAAAAAGACTTATAAAGTGATCTTTCATCCTGTAAAAATAATAAACTAATTAATCACTTAATTTATTGAGAATGTGTATTGTAATTGTTTACAATAACATAACTTTACGTACATGTTAACGACATAACAGCGCACTACCTTAGCTTAACATCAATCTATCGGCATTATGAATTTCATCAGGAATTTTCCAAAGCTCATCAAGGCATTCCGTGAGTGGATGATATTGAGAAGCATGCGCTCATCTTTTATACATTAAGCGCATTTGTTTATAAATTTTTTCTTTTATCAAATTATAATGTACAATTTGGGCGTTCTGACAGCTCATTTTAATGAAACCCGATAACCAGGATACCCCTTTCAACAAACAGCTTTTTGGCAAAGATTTTACGTGGGGCGTTTCAGCGGCGGCTTTCCAAACCGAAGGAGCGTGCGCTGCAGACGGGACTGGAGTCTCTATCTGGGATGTTTTTTCCGCTAAAAAAGGAAAGATACTGAACGACGATAAACCGGATATAGCCTGCGATTTTTATCATCAGTACCAAACGGATATCGACCTGGTCAAACAGCTTAATATTCCCAATTTCAGGTTTTCAATAGCGTGGACAAGGATATTCCCGGATGGCACCGGCGAAATAAACCAGGCCGGGATCGACTATTATAACCGGGTTATTAATTACTGTCTTAAACAGGGCGTCGAGCCCTGGATCACCCTCTATCACTGGGACCTGCCGCATGCGCTCGAACTTAAAGGTGGGTGGACGAACCGCGAGATCGTCAGCTGGTTTACCGCATACGTTACCCTGTGCGCTCAGCAGTTCGGTGACAGGGTTAAGCACTGGATGGTGATGAATGAGCCGGCCGTATTCACCGGCGCGGGTTATTTTTTAGGTATTCATGCGCCGGGGAGAACCGGGCTCAAGAATTTTTTACCAGCTGCACATCACGCAGTTTTGTGTATGACGGCAGGGGGCCGGGTATTACGCCGGTTATTGCCGGATGCCCAAATTGGCACTACATTCTCCTGTTCGCATATTGAACCGTATTCTGACCGGCCACGCGACATTGCCGCCGCAAAGCGGGTAGATGCTTTTATTAACCGCTTATTTATTGAGCCGGTTTTGAGACTGGGCTACCCGGTAAATGATATTCCGGCTTTAAAACGGATCGAAAAATATATCCTGCCCGGCGATGAAGATAACATGGCGTTTGATTTTGATTTTATCGGCATCCAGAATTATACCCGCGAAATTGTTAAATATTCATTTTTTACGCCGTATGTAAATGCATCCCTGGTAAAGGCTGAAGAAAGAAAGGTGCCGTTGACGGCGATGGGATGGGAGGTGTACCCGCCGGCTATTTATCACATGATAAAAAAATTCAACGATTACCCGCAAATAAAAAAAATATACATAACCGAGAATGGCGGCGCCTTCCCCGACAATCTGGAAGATGAAAAAGTGGACGATGCTAAGCGCATTGCTTACCTGCAGTCTTATTTGCAGCAAGTGTTAAAGGCAAGAAATGAGGGATGCAGGGTGTTTGGTTATTTTGTATGGACGTTGACCGACAATTTTGAGTGGGCAGAGGGTTACCGCCCGCGTTTCGGGCTGATCTACATTGACTTTATTACCCAGCAGCGCATTATTAAAGCGTCGGGCCATTGGTACGCGAAATTTTTGAAAGGTTCGTTTTGAAGGTTGTCATTAACTATCATCCATCAGCTTTCGGCAAACTCACATAAAAGGTAGTACCACTTTCGCCATTACTCTCGAACCATATTTTTCCGTTGTGGTCTTCAACAATTTGTTTGCATATTGACAGGCCCAGGCCAAATGATTTTTCACCGGCCGTTCCGGGGCGCTTGGCCTCCGTAAACATATTAAAAACTTTATCTTTTACTTTATCGGGAATGCCGACGCCGTTATCTTTTACAGAAATTTCGACGTCGTTCTTACGGGCCATGATCTTCACATAGATCACCGTTTTTTCCGGGCTGAATTTTATGGCGTTACTGATAAGGTTGCTCATAACACGCCAAATCTTTTCGCGGCTGATAAACAGGTCCAGCGGCTTATCTAAAAGCGTAAGTTTAATTTGCTGGTTTTTTTCTGCAGCCTTAAAACGCATCAATTCAATGCTATGGCTTAATAATGAATTGATCTCGACATTTTCCTTTTTCGTTAGTTTTGTACCGTCGTTGGTTACCTCCAGCAATTCATTGATCAATTCGAGGGAGTTGAGCGAGGTTTCCCTGATAAGATCGATCGTTTCCCTTTGATCTTCGGTACACTCCTCCTCATCGATTAACTGCGTCAGGGATACAATTCCACCGATCGGGTTTCTGAGGTCATGTGCGACTGCCCGGAGTATGCGGTCCTTCTCCTGTCCGTTTGATTTAAGTTCATTCAGTGCTTTTTCAAGGTCGGTATTTTGCTGGTTGATCTGGTAGTTCAACCCCCCGAGCAGCTTAATATTCTTCCGCGACTTTCGCCAGTTTAACAGGACCATTGAAATGATAACTAAAAACATCAGCCCAAAAACCAGGGCGATATTTAAATATAAATGCTGTACGCGGTTATCCTGGGTCAGTTTATTGAAAGCATAATCTTGTTCAATTCGTTTTATTTGCTCCCCAATATCTGCTTCTTTAAGCATTTTGATCCTGCTGTTAATGGAGTCTTTTAAGGCATCGTACCGGGTAAAGTAATTTAAAGCTTGCTGGGGCTGTTTATTTTGATTGAAGTATTTGGCCATCAGTAAATTCCAGTCGGCCTCGCCGTCCTGGTTTTTAACGCTGTCCAGCTGGCCGCGGATACTACCGAGCAAACTGATCAATGAATCAGGCTGGTTAAGCTGGTAGTAGATATGGGCAAGCTTTAGCTCGGATAATTGGGCATCCAGGTTGTCGTTCCCCTTTTTTAAATTGATGCTGCTACTTTGTTTGAGCAGTTTTTTTGCAAGCGTAAATTTGCTCTGGCTGATATAGATATTAGCCTCGTTGCCGTATATCACGCCACGGGCCACATCAAGCGCCTCGTCACGCACTTTGAATTTGCCTATGTTCAGGTCGATATAATTCAGCGCCTTTTTGAAATAGGCCAGGGCGCTGTCCGGCTCGTTTATCTTGCCGTAGCACAGCCCGGTGTTGTTTAATAACTCCTGCCTGCGGTAAAACGACCTGAAAGTGAGATTACAGGAATTGGATTCCTTTGAGCTGTTCTTGAAATTTTCGGCCGCCAGCCGGTAGTGCTCCTGCTTGTACATGATCATGCCCATGTGGTAGCTGTAATCGCTCAGGGCACAATCGTTAATGTCTTTACTGGCTGTCAGTTTTCCCTGGTAAAAGTATCGGTAGGCTTCATTGTATTTTTTTTCTGAAAACAACACATCCCCTTTAAAAAAAAAGGCCTGCCCATAGCGCGAAACCTCTTTCGACTTTATTTCGGGGGTATCGAAAAGATTAAGCATGCTATCTGCATATAGCATTGCGTGGCCACTGTCACCTTGCCGGTGAAACAGGTAATTATAGTTAAAGGCGTAATATTCAAATTTTTGCGAAAGCGGCAGATCTTTATAATCGCCGGTAACAGAGTTTATATAGCCGATCGCTTCAGCATATTTACCCGCGTCATAAAGATGGTTTGCTGAGTCTAATACCTTATTATATTGATTATTTGATCCGGGGGTCTCAGCCGGTTTATTGCATGAAAAAGTAAGCAACTGAATTGCGCAGGCAAGAATTAATATAGCGGGCAGGCGACTTTGAGCTGTCTTTCCTGAAGAATATAAAAAGCTTTGGGCTTTAAAAAAAAGCATGTTTAATTAGGGATAAAGAACGTTTAATAATATTATAAAAAATCTATTAAAAAAATTTTAAACCGTTGTTCTTAAACATTTCTTTAAATCGTTTTCATTCATACGAAAATCTGTAACAGTTAGTTTACTTAAACGCATCTTCGCCGGTTATATCTAAACCGGTAATAAGCAGGTGTATATCATGCGTACCTTCATAGGTTACCACCGATTCCAGGTTCATCATATGCCGCATAATGGGGTATTCGCCTGTTATCCCCATTCCACCAAGCATTTGACGCGCCTCGCGGGCAATTTTTATAGCTGTTTCTACGCTGTTACGCTTCCCCATAGATATTTGGGCAGGGGTGGCCCTGTTCTCATTTTTCAATGTGCCCAGCCGCCAAACCAATAGCTGCGCTTTGGTTATCTCGGTTATCATCTCTGCCAGCTTTTTCTGCTGCAGCTGAAACCCGGCAATGGGCCTTCCGAATTGTTTACGCTCCTTCGCATATCTTAACGCTGTATCATAGCAATCCATGGCCGCGCCAAGCGCACCCCAGGCAATACCGTACCGCGCCTGGTTGAGGCACCCTAAAGGCCCTTTTAACCCCGACACGTTTGGCAGCAAGTTTTCTTTTGGCACTTTTACGTTATCGAATACGAGTTCGCCGGTAGCTGAAGCTCTTAGCGACCATTTGTTGTGCGTTTCGGGTGTGGTAAAGCCCGCCATGCCACGCTCAACGATCAAACCTTTTATTTTCCCGGTTTCATCCTTTGCCCAAACAATGGCAATATCGGCAAACGGCGAATTGGATATCCACATTTTCGCGCCGTTTAATACATAATGGTCGCCTGCATCTTTAAAATTGGTCGTCATGCCGCCCGGATCTGAGCCATGATCGGGCTCCGTCAGGCCGAAGCAGCCCATTAACTCGCCGGTAGCCAGTTTGGGCAGGTATTTTTTCTTTTGATCTTCCGACCCGTAGGCATAAATCGGGTACATCACCAGTGAGCCCTGCACCGATGCAGTGGACCTGATGCCCGAGTCACCGCGCTCTATCTCCTGCATAATAATGCCATAGGCCATATAATCAAGCCCCGCGCCGCCGTATTCCACCGGAATGGTAGGGCCGAATGCGCCGATCTCCGCCAGGCCTTTGATCAGTTGTTTCGGGAACTCAGCCTTTTGAGCGTATTCCTCTATGATCGGGCTCACCTCTTTTTTAACCCAGTCTCTCACCGTCGACCGGATCAATTTATATTCGTCCGTTAGCAGTTCATCAAGTTGGTAATAATCAGGCGATTCGAATAGGTCTTTTTTCGGCATGGGAGATAATTTGATGCGCAAAGATAAGGGTTTGGATGCCGGAAATAGCTAAATGCGGATTGCGAAATGTTGAATGCGGAATATTTCGATAGTCTATGCTTCCGAAATCGGCATTTCGCATTCCGCACTAAAGAATTACTTTTGAACTATGAATACCACCATATCATTACACGGCGCAGAATTTTTTGCTTACCATGGCTTTTATCCCGAGGAACAGGTTTTGGGGAGCAGGTTTATTGTAGATATTGAGGTAGATTATAATTTCGGCAACAAGGAAGAAGATAATATCAGTAACACGGTGGATTACCAGCAGCTTTATCACATAGCGGAAGTGCAGATGAAACAAACCAGGAAGCTTATTGAAACCGTTGCAAATGCCATGGCGAACGAGATCAGGGCGCAGTTCCCGCTGACTGATAAAGTAACGGTATCGATAAAGAAATTGAACCCGGCACTTAGCGGTAAGGTGGATTATTCAAGGGTGGTAGTTAATATCTGAAAGTAAATGGCCTACAATAAAATCACCGGAGATATCCTTGCGTCCATTAAATCAATTATCGGCGACGCGTTTGTCATGACCGGCAAAACCGACCTTGAAAAATACAGCCATGATGAAACCGAAGACCTGCATTATTACCCCGAAGTAGTGGTAAAACCTGCATCGCCGGAGGAAGTTTCGGCGTTGATGCAGCTTTGCAATACCCATTTGATCCCTGTAACCCCGCGCGGGGCAGGTACCGGCTTAAGCGGTGGGGCTTTACCCGTAATGGGTGGTTTACTTATCGCGATGGAGCGGTTTAATAAAGTGTTATCAATCGACGAGCAAAACCTGCAGGCCGTTGTTGAGCCCGGCGTGATCACAGAAGAATTTATGGACCAGGTTGCAGCCAAAGGTTTTTTATACCCGGTCGACCCGGCCAGTAAAGGAAGCTGCTTTATCGGTGGCAACGTATCGCATGGTTCAGGTGGGCCGCGGGTAGTCAAATACGGAACGATACGGGAATATATTTTGAATCTTGAAGTTGTACTGCCTTCCGGCGAGATCATATGGACAGGCGCAAATACCTTAAAATACGCGGCGGGCTATAATTTGACCCAGTTAATGATCGGCTCGGAAGGTACCCTTGGTATTATCACCAAAATTGTGGTGAAACTTATTCCCCGGCCGACGCTGGATGCTTTAATGCTGGCATCCTTCAGCTCAAATGAAGCGGCATGTGCCGCTGTGTCGGCTATCTTCAGGGCCGGGATCATTCCTTCAGCCCTGGAATTTATGGAACGGAGAGGAGTGGAGTGGGTGATCGAGCATGATGGTATTGCTTTCGATTTAAAAGACGGCATAGAGGCTTTTTTACTGATCGAGGTTGACGGTACCAACCAGGATGTGATATTCGCGGATTGTGAAAAGATAAACCAGGTTTTGGAAGCGTTTTACTGTAAAGAGGTCTTATTCGCAGATACGTCTGCTCAAAAGGACGAGCTCTGGCGTATCCGCCGTACCATGGCTGTATCGGTTAAATCGAACTCGGTTTATAAGGAGGAAGACACGGTTGTGCCTCGCGCCAGCCTGCCGCAGCTAATTAAAGGCATTAAAGAAGTTGGCCACAAATATGGTTTTGAATCAGTGTGTTACGGCCACGCCGGCGACGGAAACCTGCATGTAAATATTATAAAAGGCAAAATGAGTGATGATGACTGGAACAACCGGTTAAAAGACGGGATTAGCGAAATATTTGAACTAACCGTATCTTTAGGCGGTACCTTATCCGGCGAGCATGGCATCGGCTTAGTGCAAAAAGGTTTTATGCCGATAAAATATACCCAAATACATTTTGAACTTTGGCGCGGAATAAAACAGGTTTTCGACAAAAACGGCATATTAAACCCCGGGAAAATATTCTAAACAAAGTAAATTCGACAATCAACAATTCACTAAATCACTAATTCAATAATTCACTAATTGCCCCATGCAGTTCCTATCCCTTAATATCGCCGAGCAGGATGTCGTAAAAGTCGGCCTGGCTATTTTATGCGGCGGGCTTCTGGGTTTGGAGCGCCAGTACAAAAATAAAACTGCCGGTTTCCGCACCATCATATTGATATGCCTGGGTTCGGCCATATTTACGATGATTGCCCAGCATGCAGGGGCGGTAGCTAACCTGAATATTGTAACCGGTATAGGTTTTATTGGTGCAGGTGTTATTTTTAAGGATAATATAGCGGTAAGCGGGCTAACCACCGCCGCTGTTATATGGATCTCGGCCGCGATCGGGATGGCCATTGGTTCGGGCAATTACGGGCTTTCCCTGTTTTCGACCTGCCTTACGCTGCTCGTTTTGATATTATTTAGCTTGCTCGAACGCTACGTTGATAAAATACATCGTGATAAATTGTTTGTGATCTTATTCACCGATGCTAATTACGAACATCTACAGAAGGTTGAACAAATTATAAAAGATAATCACCTGAGGTTAAGGCCTGTAAAGATCACCAAAAACGGGGGTTGCCTGCAGGCTGCTATTTTGGTTACCGGCCATGTGCGCGACATCAACAGGCTGGATCAGCAATTGATGATCATGGCGTCGGTCAAGTCTTTTTAAGCAGCATCAATTCGTATTCAGTATCAGCCCCGGCTCATCATACTCTATCATCCTTTGACGTTCCCTGTGCGGAATGGGAACCGATTTATTTACCGAGTAATCATAACTGATGCAAACCGTCTTTCCGGTTGTGCATATTTCTTCGCCGTTGGGTGTATTTTTTACGATGAGGTGCATCACATCAAAACTGCTGTTGCCGATGCGGCTTACCCGTAAATAACAAAATATTTCATCGTCGAGTGTAATGGGTTTCAGGTAATTCACTTCGGACCGCCCCACGATGACGCCGTTTTCTTGCAGGTTCCACCCGATGATCTCACGCCAGTAGTTAAAGCGCGCAACCTCAAAATAAGTTAAATAGATAGCGTTATTCACGTGCCCCACTGCATCAATATCCGAAAAGCGAATTGAGATAGGCGTTTTGAATTTATAATCTGTAAGTTTTTCAGCCATGAGATGCCATATTGTCTTTACAAAACAACTTCAACGGACATACTGTCGGTATTGTTGCCAAATTTAAGTGCTGGTACAACACTTGTTCAATGATTGGCGAAGATAATTAAAAGAAAAACTTAGGAGGATAAAAAAATGACTTTAGTAAAATTTGCAAACGGACAAAAAAACCAGGCAGTTAATCCGTTTTTTAACGATGTGTTTGAATCCATTTTAAACGACTCATTTTTAAGCGATAAATTGGCAACCCGTGTTCCCGCTGTAAATATAGCCGAAACCGAAAATGAGTTTCATGTTGAATTAGCTGTACCGGGCTTAAAAAAAGACGATTTCAAGATCAGCCTTGATAAAAGCGTGTTAAGCGTTTCGGTTGAAAAGAAAGCCGAAAACGTTGAAGAAGGTAAAAGGTACAGCAAACGCGAATACAGCTACAATTCATTCGTAAGGTCGTTTACCTTACCCGAAACTGTAGATTACGGTAAAATTGATGCTGAATATACCGATGGTATTTTAAAGCTTAATATCGCTAAAAAAGAAGAAGCTAAATTTCAATCAAGAGAGATAGCTATTAAATAAGTCGGAGAGTCGGAAAAGTCCGAAAGAAAGATTAGGATAATTCCGATCCCGCACGTGCGGGAGAAAATTCGAAATCAGAAAGAGTGTTTTCATAATAAGTTGGTTTAGTTTTGAAAAGGCCGTTCCGAAAGGGGCGGCTTTTTTAGTATATCGGATTTCGAAATTGAAATTCCGAAATTCGAAATAAAAACTAGTCCCGCATATTAATATACTGCAAAGGCTGGCCAAAGTTATCGCTCCTGCATAAGCTGATCACCGCCTGCAGGTCGTCGATCTTTTTGCCCTGTACCCGCACCTGGTCGTCCATTATGGATGCCTGAACCTTCAGGCCGCTGTCTTTTATTTTTTTGACGATCTTTTTTGCGGCTTCCTTATCGATACCTTCCTTTATTTTTATTTCCTTACGGATCATATTTCCAGATGCGTATTGTTCTTTCCCAAAGTCGAGGGCATTTGGGTCAAGATGCTGTTTTACCATTCGGCCGATGATCGAATCCTGTATGGCTTTTAAACGCATGTCATTTTCAGTGACAACCGTTAACGTGTTGGTCTTTTTGTCGAGGTCGATCGTGCTGTTGGTACCGTGAAAGTCGTACCGGTTTAAGATTTCTTTTTTTGCAGTATTGATGGCGTTATCCAGTGTTTGCCCGTCTATTTTGCTTACTATGTCGAAGGTTGGCATAATGGTTTATTTTGTGAGGATGTAAATTTACTAAATTAGTCCATAGACCATAGACCATAGTCCATAGTCGATAGTTTTATATGCCGTAACATTAGCTATGGACTATGGACCATCGACTATGGACTTTCTTCCGCAACAATTAAAACATATTAAAATCGCAATGAGTTAATATTAATTTAACAATTAAATCAGCAGATTTGTAAGGCAGCCTGAAAAGCCTGCATCTATATGGATATAAAACGGGTTCCTTTAATTAACCGGGAGATAAGTTGGCTTTATTTTAACGACAGGGTTCTGCAGGAAGCGGCCGATCAAACGGTACCATTAATTGACAGGATAAAGTTTTTAGCTATATTTTCCTCAAACCTGGACGAGTTTTACCGGGTTAGGGTAGCCACGTTAAGCCGTTTGGCAAACCTCAACGTAAAGGCCAAGGAAATTTTAGGATACAATCCCAAAAAGATATTGAACCAGATCAAAAATATCGTTGTACGGCAGGAGCGGAAATTCAATAATCTTTACGAAAACATCATTGTAAAACAGCTTGCCGAAGAACGGATATTTATCCTGAACGATAAACAGTTGAATGTAAGCCGCGGCGAATTCGTAAAAAACTATTTCAGGGAAACATTACTGGCCACGCTGGTTCCTATCATGCTCGATGAAAGCCTGCCGTTACCTGAATTGAGAGACAGGGCAATATATTTTTTTGTTAAGCTCACCAAAGGTAAAAAATCGCGCCTGGCATTGATCGAGTTTCCCGATAGCCTGCCCCGGTTTATTGTTTTGCCCGAGACGCATAACCTCAAATTCATCATCTTACTGGACGACGTTATCCGCTACAGCCTCGAAGATATTTTTTTCATTTTTGACCACGATACGATCGAAGCCTACTCGTTGCAGCTCACGCGCGATGCAGAGCTCGACCTGGATAAGGAAGTAAGTGAAAAGTTTATCGATTCGCTGTCAAAAAGCCTGCAAAAGCGGCGCAAAGGCAAACCCATGCGCCTGCTGTATGATTCGGAAATGCCGCTGGATATGTTAAAATACCTGGTTAATAAAATGGGCATCCACGGCGAAAGCCTCATCCCGGGCAACCGCTATCATAACTTCAAAAATTTTATTGATTTCCCGAACGTCGGCCGGCCGGAGCTGGAGTATGTAAAAACTACGCCCTTGCCTGTCGGAGGTTTGTCATTTGGTAAAAGTTTGATGGGTATGGTAGCCAAAAAGGACTACCTGATCAGCACACCCTATCAATCGTACGATTATGTGATCCATTTTTTACGTGAAGCGGCTATCGATCCAAAAGTTAAAGAGATAAGCATTACCGTTTACCGCCTGGCTGAAGACTCAAGGGTGATGCATGCCCTAATCAACGCCGCTAAGAATGGAAAAAACGTAACCTGCCTGGTCGAGTTACGGGCCCGGTTTGATGAGCAAAACAACATTTCGTGGAGCAGGAGGCTTGAAGAGGAGGGCGTCACTGTGATTTATGGCATGGAGGGTTATAAGGTACACTCAAAAATATGCCTCATCACGCGGATGGAAAAAGGCAAGCCGCAATATTACGGGTGTTTATCAACCGGCAACTTTAACGAACGTACAGCGAGGATATATGCCGACCACACGCTGCTTACCGCCGACAAACGGATTACCGATGACCTGAAGGTTATTTTTAAAGCGCTAAACAGGAGTATCCTGCCCAAAGGCCTGAAAAGCCTGGTTGTATCCCCGATCGACTCGCGCCCGGCTATTTACAAGCTGATCGATAACGAGATAAAAAATGCCAAAGCGGGCAAAAAGGCTTATATGATATTAAAAATGAACAGCCTTGCCGATGAACAGTTGATAGCCAAATTATATACAGCCAATAACGCCGGTGTAAAGATTCAGCTGATCGTAAGGGGGATGTGCTGTTTAATTGCGGGTGTTAAGGGATACAGTGAGCATATTGAGGTGATAAGCATTGTTGACAAGTACCTGGAGCATTCGCGGGTGCATATTTACTGTAATGGCGGCGGTGAGCTGATCTATCTTACCTCCGCTGATTTTATGACCCGGAATATCGACACGCGCGTTGAAGTCGGTTTCCCGGTTTATGATGAACAGCTAAAAAAGGAGATAAGGGATATTATTGATTTTCAGCTAAAGGACAACACCAAATCGCGCGAGATAAATAGCCACAACACCAATAAATATCACCGCAACAAATCTGCCGTTCAGCACCGTGCACAGGTTGACATTTACAATTATTTAAAACATAAAATTAACGCAAATTGAGATACGCCGCCATAGATATAGGTTCAAATGCCGTGAGGCTTCTTATAGCTGATATTATTGAAAATAACAGATCAGTTTCATTTAAGAAAAACACGCTGATACGGGTGCCGCTCCGCCTGGGCGACGACGCATTTTTAGATCACCACCTTTCTGATAAAAAAGCGGACGACCTGGTTAAAACGATGCAGGCTTTCCGCAGCCTGATGGATGTGTATAAGGTAACCGATTACAGGGCTTACGCCACATCGGCCATGCGTGAAGCAAAAAACGGCCCTCAGATCGTTTCGCGGATTAAGGATGATGCCAAGATCGATCTGGAGATCATAGAGGGGCAGAAGGAAGCCAGGATAATTTACGGTAACCACGCGGAGCAGGGAATAGATAAGACCAAAAACTATTTATACATCGATGTAGGTGGCGGCAGCACGGAGCTGTCGTTATTTACAGCAGGGGAGTTGTGGGCGTCGCGCTCGTTTAATATCGGCACCATACGGATGCTGGATAACCAGGATACCGACGAAAGCTGGAACGATATGAAGGAATTTTTGCGCGAAAATACCAAACAATTCAAGATCATCTCGGGTATTGGCACTGGCGGAAATATCAATAAACTATACAAGCTATCCGAGGAAAAAGGCAACGCGCCGTTAACGTTCGGCAAGCTCAAATCCCTTTATAACTATTTAAACTCCTTTTCGCTGAAGGACCGTATCAATGTACTGGGCTTAAACCAGGACCGCGCCGACGTAATTATACCCGCTTGCGAAATTTATATCACCGTGATGAAGTGCGCCAATATCAAAAATATATATGTGCCTACGGTTGGCCTGGTCGACGGGATCATTCAAAATTTGATCGAAAAAAACTATCCTTAAACTATATTAAATTTATTTTAACAATTGTTTCAGAATTAAAAACTTTTATTATATTTGTGATGCCCTCTCAAAGGGCATGTTTTTCATAGGTAGATGTAGGGTCGAGTATTTATATTCGACCCTTTTTTATGCCTTCAACTTTAACCGCCCGGAATTGTTAATGCCGATATGAAGAAGAAGAAAATAGTTGTAGCAATTACCGGCGCCAGCGGCGCCATATACGCCAGATTATTATTGGATAAGCTGCAGCAGCTTCGTGAACAAATAGGCGAGGTGGCCGTCGTGATGTCGGACAACGCCAAAGAGGTTTGGAAATTTGAGTTGGACAACGAAGATTATAATGATATTCCCTATAAGTTTTACGCAAAAAATGATTTTATGGCGCCGTTCGCATCCGGCTCGGCAAGGTTTGATACCATGGTCATCGTACCTTGTTCAATGGGAACGCTTGGCAGGATCGCTTCGGGTGTTTCGGATGATTTGATCAGCCGGGCGGCTGATGTGATATTAAAAGAGCGCCGCAAATTGATCCTGGTGGCCAGGGATACCCCGTTTAACCTCATCCATATCCGCAACATGCAAACCGTTACCGAGGCAGGCGGCATCATCTGCCCGGCAATCCCATCATACTACAGCAAACCAAAAACCATCGAAGAACTGGCCATGACAGTAGTTAACCGGGTTGTTGATTTAATTGGGTTGGAGAATGAGAGTTATAGGTGGAGCGAATGATTTCGGAGTGGCTATATTACTGAACTTTTACTTTCGGACTTTCCGGACTTTTCCGACTTTCGGACTAAAATCTCTACCTTTGCACCTTAATGAATAAAAAAGTTGCTTTTTATACTTTAGGCTGCAAGCTGAACTACTCGGAGACGTCGACCATTGGCCGCCTTTTTAATAAGGCCGGCTTTGATACAGTTGACTTTACCGATACGCCGGACGTGTATGTGATCAACACCTGTTCGGTTACCGAAAATGCAGATAAAAAGTGTAAGAAAGTTGTTAGCGAGGCGTTAAAAATATCCCCAAACGCTTATATCACCATCGTTGGCTGTTACGCTCAGTTAAAACCGAAGGAAATAGCCGATATACCCGGCGTCGATATGGTTTTAGGAGCGGCTGAAAAGTTTCAAATAGTTGACTATATAACCGATCTGACAAAGAATCCCAAAGCATTGGTTTACAACCAGCCGGTATCCGAAGCAAACCAGTTTGTTGCCGGGTATTCTTTTGGCGACCGTACACGAACTTTTTTAAAGGTACAGGACGGTTGTGACTATTCATGCACATTTTGCACTATACCGCTTGCAAGGGGCAACAGCCGCAGCGATACAATAGAACATGTTGTTGAGCAGGCAAAGGAAATTGCCGCCTCGGGTGTAAAAGAGATCGTATTGACCGGTGTTAATCTTGGCGATTTCGGTATCAGAAACGGGGAAAGGCACGATAAATTCTTTGACCTGGTTAAGGCGCTCGATAAAGTGGATGGCATTAACCGCATCCGCATATCATCGATCGAGCCCAATTTATTATCAGACGAGATCATTGAATTTGTTGCCGGCTCAAAAAGATTTGTACCGCATTTTCATATACCGCTGCAATCGGGTTCCGATAAGATACTCGGATTGATGCGCCGCCGCTACAAACGTGAGCTGTATGTTAGCCGGGTGGCCAAAATTAAGCAACTGATGCCGGATTGTTGCATCGGTGTGGATGTGATCGTCGGTTTCCCCGGCGAAACAAGGGAGGATTTTATCGACACCTATAATTTTTTGAATGACCTCGACGTTTCGTATCTGCATGTGTTCACCTATTCCGAACGGGAAAATACCCTGGCAAACGAAATGAGCGGTGTTGTGCCTGGTTCAACAAGGGCCGAACGAAGCAAAATGCTGCATATCCTGTCCGAAAAAAAACGAAGGGCATTTTATGAGAGCCAATTGAATAAAACAGAGGAAGTGTTATTTGAAGGCGATATTAAAGAAGGTTTCATGCATGGCTTTACCCGCAATTACGTAAAGGTGCGCACAAAATACGACCCGGTTTTGGTGAACGAGCTAAAGGCTGTTTACTTAACACAAATTTCACCGGATGGTGATGTGGAAATTACCGAAAGCGACGAAATATTAGTGCATTAAACCTTATCTTGGCTGCAAATTTTAACGGATGTTCCCAAACATAGCTTCACTTATCCAATACCTTACCGGCCTTAATATCGAGTTTTTTAAGCTCATACAAACTTTTGGTTTTTTCGTAGCTATCGCGTTTATATCGGCTTACTGGGCCTTTGCACAAGAATTTAAGCGCAAGGAAAAGTTAGGCTATATCCATCCTTTTGAAAAAGAAATAACCGAAGGCGCTCCCGCTTCAACGATCGAGCTGGCCGGCAACGGGCTGTTTGGGTTTGTGCTGGGTTATAAAATACTGGACGCCGTATTCCATTATCACGAATTGCTCAACAGCCCGCAGGATTTTATCCTGTCGCTTCGGGGCAACTGGATAGGCGGGATACTTGGCGCGGCCATATTCGCTTACTGGGCATATTACGAAAGTAAAAAACAGGAATTACCAAAACCGGTGACCAAGCGCGTAACCGTGCACCCGTACGAACTAATGGGCAGCATTTTATTGTGGGCGGCCGTATGCGGTTTCGCGGGCGCTAAGCTATTTAACGCGCTCGAAAACTGGGGCGAATTTTTAAAGGACCCTGTCGGCATGCTGATCGGCTTTAGCGGCCTTACCTTTTACGGCGGCCTGATATGCGGCGGCGCAGCTGTTTTATATATTGCCTGGAAACATGGCATCAAGCCACTGGATATGATGGATATCGGCGGCCCCGGGATGATGCTGGCCTACGGTATGGGCCGCATTGGCTGTCAAATGTCGGGCGACGGCGACTGGGGGGTCAATAATCTAAACCCTAAACCGCACTGGCTTAGCTGGGCGCCCGACTGGATGTGGGCATTCCGGTTTCCGCATAACGTGAATGATGAGGGGGTACCTATTCCCGGCTGCATTGGTAAATACTGCCACGAACTGGCCATCCCGGTTTATCCTACATCGTTTTACGAGTCCGTTATTTGTATCCTGCTGTTTTTCTTTTTATGGAGCATACGCGACAGGATAAAAGTGCCGGGCGTAATGTTTGGCATCTATATGATATTGGCCGGCGTCGAACGGTTCTTTATTGAATTGATAAGGGTTAACACAAAATATAATGTTGCCGGCATAAGCTTTACACAAGCCGAATTAATTTCAATTTTTATGGTTTTGGGCGGTTTATTTTTAGTTTTTGGGCCGCATCGTAAAAGCAAAAAAACAGCATCAGTAAAACATGAGTAGCACAAGGCGGATCAACGGGCTGTTAAAAAACGAAATTGTAAGGTTTGTATTTTCGGCAGGGTCAGGATTTTTAGTGGACATCAGCGTTTTTTACCTGTTCTATCATAACCTGCTCACGCAAAAAACCTACGATATTTTCTCAATTACCGTCCGCAATTCCACGCTTTCATTAGCGATATCATTTTCCCTTGGCGTGGTCGTTAATTTTTTAATAACCCGTTACCTGGTATTTTTCCAGTCAAAATCATCCTCTTCAAAACAGTTCTTCCGGTTTGCGGCGGTGGCTGTACTCGGTTTTTTTGCCAACCTTGGCGTGATAAAAATATTTATACAGGTATTTGATATGTACCCGCCGGTGGCCCGGATATTGGCGGCATTGAGTTTGTTCTTCGCCAGCTATTTTGTACATAAAGTTTTTTCATTCAGCTTAGCATTACGACATCATGGACCTACAACAACTGACAAGCAGCGTATCCCAAATAGCGAAAGAAGCGGGAGAATTCATCAGGCAGCAACGGAAAACATTCAGCGCTGACAAGATAGAGGTAAAAGGCCTGAATGACCTGGTATCATACGTTGATAAAACAGCCGAAGAACAAATTGTTGCCGCCCTCAGCAAAGTACTGCCTGAAGCCGGTTTCATCACCGAAGAAAAAACCATCAACAAAACAGGCGAACGGTACAACTGGATCATCGACCCGCTTGACGGTACCACAAATTTCATACACGGGCTGCCGGTTTTTTCGGTAAGTATTGCTTTGCAGGAGTACAATGAACTCGTTTCGGGTGTGGTATATGAAGTTAACCAGGATGAGTGTTTTTACGCCTGGAAAGGCTCACCCGCGTACCTTAACGGACGGGAAATTAAAGTAAGCGACAACAAAACGCTGGATAAATGTTTACTGGCCACAGGTTTCCCTTACTACAATTTCGATAAACAACAGGGATACATCGAACTATTTACCGAATTAATGAAGAGTTGCCATGGCTTGCGCCGACTGGGTTCCGCAGCTGTAGACCTGGCGTACACTGCATGCGGCCGTTTCGACGGCTATTACGAATACAATCTCAATCCATGGGATGTTGCCGCGGGAATTTTAATTGTCCGGCAGGCCGGGGGCCAAGTGGTGAATTTTAAAGGCGGCGAAGAATGCCTTAACTCAAGGGAGTTGTTAGCTACAAACGGGTTGATAACGAAGGAGATGCTAAGCGTCATCCAAAAATATTTTTAATAGACACTAATTTTCACGAATTTATAGAAACTCGAATTTCACGAATTTTAGTTGTAAATCTCTTCACAACTAAAATTCGTGAAATTCGCCTCAATTCGTGAAAATTAGTGCGATATTTTATAGAGCTTCAGATACCACATCTGTTACTTCGGGCACCATGCGTTTCAGCAGGTTCTCTATACCGGCTTTCAGGGTAACAGTTGATGAAGGACAGCCGCTGCACGAGCCTCTCAGCTCAACGGTTACTACACCAGCGTCAAATGATTTATAAGTAATAGCGCCGCCATCCTGTTCAACAGCCGGGCGCACATAGTCGTGCAATATTTGCTGGATTTTAACTTCCGTATCCGACCCCTCAAAGTCGCCGGCTTCCGGTTGTTCTTCATCCTGTACTTTTAACTCCGATTCAACAGCGCCTTTTACAAATTCCTTTAATATAGGCAGCAGGTCGTCCCAGTTATCATTATCAAACTTGGTTACGGTAACAAAGTTGCTGGCAAAAAACACGCCGTTAACAAACGAAAACTTAAACAGCTCCTTAGCAAAAGGTGATTTTTCGGCGCTTTCCTTTGTAGCGAAATCCACGCTGCCATTGATCAGCAACTTGTTCACAATGAACTTCATGGTGGCGGGATTCGGCGTTGCTTCGGTATATACGTTGATGTTCATTTTAATTTCTCTAATATGGATAACAAAGTTAAGCACCTTTTTATCAATGTTAGCTTTATTATGTTGTTATGACCTGCTTGTGACTGATTGGAACTTCTAAATGTATTCGTTAGCATGAGAATGTTATTCCATCTAATCCAATTACATCAAATTTCATTTATTTGCTTCTGCCTGGTAAATTCAGTCGATTTAATTGTTTTTTGATATACCACCCTTTATTTTGAAGCACTACTTGAAATCTATGTTCCATAGGAACATAGGGTTAGTATTAGAAAGTGCAAAAGAAGCACGAGGCGTTCCTATAGGAACGCTTGGTGAATTTAAACGGACATTCTACCAACGAAATGTGCACATTCAAAAGCGAAAAACATGTTTTTAAATTTTAATGCATTGGCTCTTATTCAATCGTGATAATTGTTTTTCGTATTCATTCTTATTTTGATGTATTACTATTGAAGTCTATGTTCCGTAGGAACATTTGGTTGGTAGAAAAGAATGTTTTTAGATTTGCGTTCCGTTAGGAACGCCTGGTGTTATTCGGGTTCTTTGAAAATGTATTGCTCATCCCATTCAATTTCAAACACCTTCAGGAATTTTTTATATTCATCTAAAAATGTTTCTTTCGTATGATGCATTTCCTGGTTTTGAATGTAACGGATCACATCATGAACCTGGCTTTTCGAATAGGAGAATGCACCATATCCTTCTTGCCACGCAAAAGATTGACAGCCAAAATTTTGTGCTTTGATCCATTTGCTGCTCTCTGTTTTTACATTTTGTATCAATGAGGAAATCGACTGATGCGGCCTCATTCCTATAAAAATGTGAATATGATCAGGCATGCTGTTTATTTGAAGCATCTTGTGGTTGTTCTCCTGAAAAATGCCTGTAATATATTGATGCAGTTTTTCTTTCCAGTCTTTGCCTATTAATGCAGTTCTGTATTTTACAGCAAAAACAAATTGAATGTGAATTTGGGTATAACTATTTGGCATGTTTTTCTAAATATCCTTGAATGCAAGGTGGGTAGATCACCAATCGTTCCTATGGAACGAAAAATAAAATAATCAATTTTCTACCAACCAGTTGTTCCTACGGAACAAAACCCCCAATCGGCGGCAGAAATGTAACGCCTCGAATACAAATTAGCCAAATTTATATTAATATCAATCCGCACATCTAAACCCCCGTATAATTCATCGGTGTTATGCGCTTAATTTCTTCTTTGATATGGTCATCTATAACCAACCCCTCAACAAATTCAGCAATAGTTTGGGCGTTCACGTTTTGGTTGGTTCGGGTAAGGTCTTTTAATGCCTCGTAGGGATTGGGGTACCCTTCGCGCCGCAATATGGTTTGAATAGCTTCGGCGACTACCGCCCAGTTGGCTTCGAGGCCGGCATTGATGGCATCGGCATTCAATAATAATTTATTCAGGCCCTTTACGGTTGATTTTATCGCGATAAGCGTATGCGCTACCGGTACGCCGATGTTGCGCAGCACGGTTGAATCCGTCAGGTCGCGCTGTAGCCTGGAAACAGGCAGCTTGGCCGAAAAATGTTCAAATAAAGCATTGGCTATGCCCAGGTTGCCTTCCGAATTTTCAAAATCAATGGGGTTTACCTTATGCGGCATCGCCGACGAACCTATTTCACCGGCTTTTATGCTTTGCTTGAAATAGTTCATCGAAATGTACGCCCACATATCCCGGTTAAGGTCGATCAGGATGGTGTTGATCCTTTTTAACGCATCACATTGCGCGGCAAAGTTATCGTAGTGCTCAATTTGGGTGGTGAACTGCGACCGGCTTAAGCCGAGCACGTTATTCACAAAATTATTCCCGAATTCCTTCCAGTTTATGTTTGAGTAGGCGATATGATGCGCATTGAAGTTACCTGTTGCGCCGCCAAACTTTGCGGAATAGGGTATGGGTTGCAATAAATTTAACTGGTTCTCCAGGCGCTCCACAAATACCTGTATCTCTTTACCCAGCCGGCTTGGCGAGGCAGGCTGCCCGTGTGTATGCGCCAGCATCGGGACCAATTCCCAGTCGGCGGCATATTTTTTTAACAGGTTGAGCAGTTCGTCAAATGCCGGGTAGTAAACCTCGGTTAAAGCAAGTTTAAAAGTATAAGGGATGGCTGTATTGTTGATGTCCTGTGAAGTTAACCCGAAATGGATGAACTCTTTGTATTGTTGCAGGTTAAGTTTATCAAATGCCTGTTTTATAAAGTATTCAACCGCTTTTACATCGTGGTTGGTTGTTTTTTCGATCTGCTTGATACTTTCAGCATCGGCCTCACTAAAATTTTTGTAAATATCACGTAACTTTTCCGTGACATTTTTATCAAAGCTTTGAAGTTGAGGTAAAGGATGCTCGCATAAGGCAATGAAATATTCAATTTCGACAAAAACCCGGTATTTGATCAGCGCGTATTCAGAAAAATATGCGGCCAGCGGGGAAGTGGTGTTACGATAACGGCCGTCGATCGGGGAAATTGCTGAAAGTGCGGTAAGCATCATATAACGTTTAGTTTACGCAAAGGTAATAATTAGACAGGAGTTTTGAGCAGGGCAGGCAGTATCACCGCATAATATGGCGTGAAATGCCCGTTATATTGGCGTAATTACACACCGGCAAATACCGCGGGGCACAGTAAATTTGCGCGTCATATAGGAGTGAGGACATATTACGCTGTGTTGTGATCGGATATCAAAAAAAGATGTTTGCACCGTGTCCAATTTTGGAAGTTTCATTAATTATAGAAGTAAAATTGCGCAGAGAGAAAGAATTTTGTTGGAAACTTTGAAATCTAAAAATGTTTCCATAGTTTTGTCTCCGATATAACGATGATTCAAACAGACAGAATTATACAGGGCGGCGAAGAGCTTTTTTTAACAGCCGGTATAAAAAGCGTAACGATGGATGACATTGCCAAACATTTGGGCATGTCGAAAAAAACGATATACCAGTTTTTTAAAGATAAAAACGACCTGGTGATTGCTTTGGTGAAGAAGAAACTAAAGGATGATGAGGATCAAATGAGTGCCATCATCAGCCAATCGGGGAATGTGATCGAAGAGATGATCAATATGATGAAATGCTCGGAAGAGATATTTTCAAGGATCAACCCGATCGTGATACATGATATGCAAAAATATCATCCTGAGGCCTGGAAGCAGTTCCAGGATTTTAAGTCGGGCGTACTGATCAGCACTTTGGAACAGCTTTTAACAAAAGGTATAAAACAAGGCTATATAAGGCCCGATATTGATGTAAAGATCATTGCCAGGATGCGGGTGAACCAGGTTGAACTGGGCTTTAATACAGCCATATTCCCGGTAGCTGAATTTAGTACCTGGAAGGTGCAATACCAGTTCCTGGAGCATTTTAATTATGGCATTTGTACACTAAAAGGATATAAATTACTGAACCAGTATAAAAATATTCACGATGAATAATACTGCTGACATAGGGTTGTCAATATATAAAGGAACTTTGCTATATAACTTAAACTATTTGTGTAAACAAAAAAACAAATCACAACAAAAACGAATGAAACAAATTATTTTAACAGCGCTTTTAATTGTCGTGGTGGCCTCAAAGAGCATCTCGCAACAGGCGACACCTGATACGCAAACTTATCATTTTACTTTAGCCGATTGCATAAAATATGCCTATGAACACCAGCATGATGTAATAAACGCAAACCTGGATGTAAAAAGCGCTAATTATCACGTAAAAGAGATTATCGGCCAGGGGCTGCCTCAAATAAACGGAGCAGCCAGCTTCCAGGACTATTTAAAAACGCCGTCAATAATATTTCCTGACTTTATTTCGGGACCGTTATATGGTATATTAAATAAGCAGCACGTTGTAGACAGCGTCACAGGACGAGTGATATCAGCCAAGCCGCCACAAAGCAACGCCAAGCCCCAGTCGGTCAGTCTTTACCAAACCTACAATAGTAACCTTGGAGTTACCGCCAGTCAGATCCTGTTCGACCCTAATTACATTATAGGCTTGCAGGGAAGACGAACCTATAAGGAACTCTATGAGCGCAGCTACGTCCGGACGCAGATCGAGGCTAATGTAAATGTTACCAAGGCTTATTACCAGGTTTTGGTAAGTGACGAGCAGATTAAATTATTAGATGCAAACTTAACGCAGTTAAAACAGCAATTAGACCAAACCGTGGCACAAAATAAACAGGGTTTTGTTGAAAAAATCGATGTCGACAGGCTGACGGTCCAATACAATAACCTTGTTAACAACCGTGAAAATACAGTGAGATTGCTCGTGCTGAATTACCAGTTGCTAAAATTTCAAATGGGTATGCCAATTCAAAAGGATCTTATTCTTAAGGATAAACTCAGTGATATAAACATCGAAGAAAACTTAGCTGATATTGGTGGTGATACCTCTTTTTACCAGCATCGTATTGAATACAACCTTTTAGAGACACAGAAAAAGTTAAACGAGTATGACCTGAAGAGTAAGAAAGGGCAATTCTTACCGAAGATATCCGCCAATGCTAACTCTTCTATTTTATATCAAAATAACAGTTTCTCAAAGTTATTCGGTATTAGTTACCCATCAACTTATATCGGTTTATCTGTCACCCTGCCAATTTTCACCGGTTTTCAGCATCTAAACCAGGTTAAACAATCCCAGATAACGGTTTTGAAAAATGAGAATGATCTGTATAATCTCAAAAACACATTAAACCTGCAGGTAAGTCAGGCGCGGATCAACTATATAAATGGATTAAAATCACTGCAAATACAAAGGCAAAACCAGCAATTAGCCCAGGAAGTGCTTCGGGTTGCCAGGATAAAGTATCAGCAAGGCGTTGGCTCAAGCATTGAAGTAACCCAAGCCCAAACTGATATACAGCAAGCAGATAACTCATACATACAAGGCTTATATAACGCTTTAGTAAGCAAAGTAGACCTCGATAAAGCATACGGACGTATTAAATAAATTTAACCTTAACCACCAATAATATAAGACATGAAAAAAATATTATATTTCTCAACGATACTGTTTCTGGCAGCCTGCAGTAACAACAAACCAAAAGATAAAACTGCGGAGCTGGCCGACTTGCAAAAACAGCAAGCGGCTATAAATGCCAAAGTTTCGAAACTGCAGGCCGAAATAGGCAAAAAGGATTCGGTAAAATCAACCGATGTGAGTACGTATACCGTTACTCCGTCACGTTTTACCAATTACATCCAGATACAGGGTAAAATTGACGCCCAGGACAATGTTATGGCTTACCCGCAATCGCCCGGTGTAATTACGGCTATTTATGTTAAGGCCGGACAGCACGTGAGCAAAGGTCAGGTAATGGTGCAATTGGACAACAGCGTTTTAAACCAGAACATTGCGCAGGCCGAGACACAGGTTAGCTTAAACCGCACTTTATTCGAGCGTCAAAAAAATCTGTGGGATCAGAAGATAGGTACCGAAGTGCAGTTTTTGCAGGCGCAAACCGCATTGAAAAGTTCATTAAAACAGATCGACGTATTACGCCAGCAGGCCAATATGTATCGTATCACATCGCCGATCAACGGCACGGTTGACCAGATGGATCTGAAACTGGGGCAGGTAGCACAGCCCGGAACTTCGGGAATAAGAGTTGTAAATGCCGACCTGTTAAAGATAAAAGCGGATGTTCCTGAATCATATGCCAGCAAGGTAAACCAAGGCGATAATGTTTTAGTTGTGGTTCCGGATGCAAATGACTCGGTGACGGCAAAGATAAGTTTTGCCGCAAAGGTGATCGACGCGGCATCCCGCAGCTTTGGCATCGAGGTGAAACTGCCTAAACGTAATACTTTGCGGCCAAATATGACAGCCGTTTTAAAAATAGCCGACTATTCGAAAAACAACGCTTTGGTCGTCCCGGTAAATACCATTCAACGGTCGGAAGCCGGGGATTATGTCTTTGTGAACCAAAACGGAATTGCTAAGCGGAAAAATGTGAAAATAGGGGCCACCTATGGCGGCAAATCGGAAATTCTATCGGGCTTGACCGCCGGCGACCAGTTGGTGACCGATGGTGCCAGCAATATCGAAGATGGCGATAAAATAAGAGTTGTTCAACCTGGTAATTAATCAAGTTTAATCGATCTGATATGAAAGATATTGAAAAAGAATTTAAGCCCTCGAGCTGGGCGATCGACAATAAGACTTCCGTTTATTTCCTGGTATTTTTTATAGCTGTTTTAGGGTTTTTTAGCTATAACAAATTACCAAAGGAGAATTTTCCGGATATCGTTATTCCGAAGATATATATAACAACCACCTTCCTCGGCCAGTCGCCGCAAAACATTGAAACGCTGGTTACCAGGCAGATCGAAAAGCACCTGAAATCGCTGAAGGGCTTAAAAAAGGTGACTTCAAACACCCAGCAGAATGTTTCGATCATAACCGCGGAGTTTAATACCGATGTAAAGGTTAAGGATGCCAAGCAGGATGTAAAGGATGCCGTCGACCAGGCCACGCCTGATCTGCCGCAGAACGACCCCAACTTAAAACAATCCACCATTTCGGATATTGACGTGGCTGATATCCCTATCCTGTATGTGAACGTTTCGGGAGACTACGACCTGAAAAAATTAAAGGAATATGCCGATAATTTAAAAGATGAGATAGAATCATATAAAGAAATATCGCAGGTTAAAGAAGTAGGCGCTTTGACACCCAATATCCAGATCAACGTAGATATGGATAAGATGGCAGCCGCCCAGGTAAGCTTTAACGATATAACCCAGGCAATCGGGGCCGAAAATATTATTTCGTCTGTAGGCGCTGTTAAAATTGACGGCGTACAGCGGGTGATTGATATTAAACAGGATTTTAAAAATGCCAACCAGGTTGAAGCGATGGTAGTCCGTAATCCATCGGGCAAGGCCGTATATCTTCGTGATATAGCCGAGATCAAAGACGGTTTTAAGGACCAGGAGAGTTATGCGCGTTTGTATGGAAAAAATGTGATCACCCTTGTGATCACAAAACGCGCTGGTGAAAACCTGATCGAAGCGTCGGATAAGATACAGGCTATGATCGCGCAAAAGGAAAAAACAGTTTTCCCTAAGGGCTTAATCATTAATGTAACCGGCGACCAGTCGGAAAAAACAAGGGCAACCCTTCACGACCTGATCAATACCATTGTTATCGGTTTTATCCTGGTAACGGTCATCCTGATGTTTTTTATGGGGGTAAGCAACGCCATATTTGTCGCGCTGTCGGTGCCCTTGTCGTGTTTTATTGCCTTCCTGGTGATGCCCGTTATTGGCTTTACCCTGAATATGATCGTGCTGTTCTCGTTCCTGCTGGCGCTGGGTATTGTGGTGGATGATGCCATTGTGGTTATTGAAAATACGCACAGGATTTTTGCAAACGGAAGAGTACCTATCGCGAAAGCGGCAAAAATAGCTGCCGGCGAAGTGTTCATGCCGGTATTTTCGGGCACCATGACCACGCTGGCGCCCTTTGTTCCCCTGGCATTCTGGAATAGCATCATCGGTCACTTCATGTTCTTTTTACCGATCACGCTGATCATTACGCTGCTGGCCTCATTGCTGGTGGCTTATATCATTAACCCTGTATTTGCAGTAGATTTTATGAAACCGCATGTTGAAGGTGAGCATGATAATCCGAAGTTCGACCGTAAGGTGATGCGTACGCTGCTGTTTTATGGCATTGCAGCCGTGCTTGGCTATTTAATGAACAAAGGTATCGGCAACCTGGTGGTTTTCGTCGCATTTTTATACTTGCTTAACCACTTTGTATTGCTCAGGGCTGTTGACAGGTTTCAAAAGAAAGCCTGGCCTAAGTTTCAGTCGTGGTATGCGAAATGGCTTGAACGGGCTGTTCAACGCCCGGTAATGATATTGTTCAGCGTTATTGCTTTGTTTATCGTTACCATTATGTTTATGAATGTGTTTCCGCCGAAGGTTGAGTTTTTCCCTTCCGGCGATCCAAACTTCGTAAATGTTTATATTACCATGCCGGTAGGGACTGACCAGGACCGTACCAATGAGATCACTAAAAAGCTGGAGAACCAGGTTTTTAATATAACCAAACCGGACAAGGACATTATCTCATCAATTGTATCGAACGTGTCGGTAAGCGTTACCGACCCGCAGGATGAAGACCAGGGCGTTTATTACAATAAAGGAAAGATAACGATCGCCTTTGTGGAGTACGGCTTGCGCCATGGGAAGGATACGAAAAAGATATTGCAGAAGGTAAGGGCTGCCGTTCAGGGCTTACCGGGTGTACAGGTAGCTGTAAACCAGGAGCAAAGCGGGCCGCCAACGCAAAAGCCTATCAGTATCGAGATCAGCGGTGATAATATCGACACCCTTGTCGGTACGGCATCAAGGTTAAAAAACGTGCTTGCCAAACAAGGCGTGCAGGGTATCGAAAACTTAAGCCCGGATATACAGAGCGATAAGCCAGAAATTGTATTTGACATCGACAAGGAACGTGCTAACCGCGAAGGTGTTAATAGTTCGCAGGTTACACAAAACCTGGTTGCAGCAGTTTATGGTGTTAAAGCCGCCGATTACAGGAATACAAAGGAAGATAACTACGAGATCACGGTACGCGCCCAGGATGACCAGCGCAACAGTATCGATGCTATCCGAAATATGAAGATGACTTACCGGGATATGGCCACAGGCGGTGCAATACGCCAGGTGCCTATTTCAGCCTTCTCCGACATCAGGTACACCAATACTTACGCCAATATCAAACGTAAGCAGGAAAAGCGCGTACTGACATTATCGTCGAACGTTTTAACGGGTTTTAACACGAATGAGGTAAACAGCAATATCCAAAAGGTGGTTAATAATTTAAGACTGCCCCTTGGTGTAGCGATAAGGATGGGCGGCGAGCAGGAAGACCAGATTGAGGCGGCAACCTTTTTAGGTACGGCCTTATTGGTTTCATTTGCCATGATCCTCATCATCCTAATGCTGCAGTTTAACTCATTTGGTAAAACGCTCATCATCATCAGTGAAATATTCTTTAGCATTATTGGTGTTTTGCTGGGTGTGATGATCTTCAGAATGACCATGTCCATCGTAATGACAGGCGTGGGGATTATCGCCTTAGCGGGAGTGGTTGTGCGAAACGGTATCCTGCTGGTTGAATTTACCGACCTGCTCATGGCTCAGGGCGTGAGTTTGCACGATGCCGTGGTTGAAGCAGCACGCACCAGGATGACGCCGGTATTATTAACCGCCACTGCGGCGATATTAGGACTCGTCCCGCTTGCTGTTGGCTTTAATATTGACTTTGCAGGATTGTTTACCTCGTTTGAACCGCATATTTATTTTGGCGGGGATAACACTGCATTCTGGGGCCCGTTATCATGGACGATGATATTTGGATTGAGTTTCGCCACGGTGATAACACTGATACTGGTTCCCTGTATGTACATCATCCGTTACCGGCTTAAAGAGCGGGTAAAAGGAAGGAAGAATAAAGAACCAAAAGTAGAATTAGAACCCGCCGCTGTCTAAGGATATAAAGCCCGGCATAAAAGCCGCCCCGGTAATTCCGGGGCGGCTTTTTTATTCGGGAGTAAAAGAACTTTTGCACCCGCAAACCAGTTCAGTTATTGAATCGAACTGACCGGCAACTCCTTACAGTAGGTAACGTATGCCAACAGAATGATTTGCCTGAACTGTCACGTTTTGGTCAAAAGGCTGGAATCGTGCCATAATAAAAGGCGAGTTTGTTATCTTTGAGGTGGTGATTTGCAGATGATTAACCTTATTATATAATCATTTAAAGGTACTTCTAGTTTAGAGGTGATTGTTTTAGAGTGATTGAAACAGGCCCCGGTTAAACGGAGCCTGTTTTTTTATGTGATAGTCCCTTTAGTAAAAATCGTAGCAGCGCCTTGCCCCTTCAAATTTATGATAAGTTTCCCTTGACGGGAGTGTGGTCTCATAACCTATGCTTCCTTCCGAAGTACCGCTGGTGTTGCTGTAATTCAGGCCAGAAATGGGCACATCGTGGCTCACGCCCAGGCGCACTTTCTCGCCGCCCTGCTGGTTGGTAAAAATATCAAAGATCAATGACAGCACTGCTGCGCTTGGCCCATTCGTGCCACCGCTGCGGTACCACAACCCCACATTTATACTCTTGCGTTTATATTGGAAGCCGATACTTAATGATTCGGCCGTTGTTTGTTTGTAATATACAACCGATGGGATGATGTATGATTTTTGCTGTTCGTCGTCATTCGCACCCGGGTTTAAATCCCAGCGGTAGCTTAAATGCCCGGTAAAACGCATCGGCAATATAGCAGGGTTACCGGAAAATGATTCATTGGGCCTGTTAACATGCTGTATCGCTGAACCTATATTAAATTGGCCTATCGCCAGGTTGATCCCGGCGCCGGAGTCAAAATAAAACTTATTATTGAATAGTGGCTGGTCGGCTGCCGAAACGGATCCCGGAATAAAACCAAGCCGGGGATCTATCTGGTCGCCAAATACCAGTTTACTCCAATCGATCGATCGGTTCGAAACACCCGCCTGCAGGCCAAAAGAAAGCACAAAGCCTTCGGAACCCACGCTATAGGAATATGTCCCTGCAATGTTGTTGGTTGTAAGATATGCCGTGCCCTCGCTGCTGCGGGTCAGCAGAAGGCCTATTCCTCCGCCGAATTTAGGAATGTTATAATCAATAGAGCCCGATATATAATTAAAGCTTCCGGGTACTGAGGTAAACTGGTTCCGGTAAATAAAAGACATACGCAGGTCGCCTTCAAATTGTCCCGTAAGGGCGGGGTTAAGGTAAACCGGCGAATTGAAAAACTGGGAATACATATGGTCTTGCGCAAAGCCATTCCAATAGGCACATAAAAGCCCTGCTGATAAAATAAAAACCCTGCATAAATTCCTCATTCAATTATCTTATCAAATGTATTACACCTGTTCGTTTGGGCAGCGATCCGCTATTATACGAATTGCCTTTCCACTCCGTACCGTTTAAAAAGCTGGCCGATACCTGCCAGATATATACACCCTGCGGCGCGGGAACCCCCTTAAAGGTGCCGTCCCATCCGTCAATAGGTGCGCCCTTACTGTCAAGTTTGGTTGTTTCCCACACCAACTGGGAGTAGTTGTTAAATATTTGCATATGCCATTGCTTAATACCCGATCCCTTCGCCTTGAAAATACGCAATTCCTCGGATATGCCTGCGGGCTCAAAGGCATTTGGTAAAAATAGCTGGCCGGGTATCCCGTTTATCCGAACGTGATGACTGATGGTGGTATCGCAGCCCTGCAGGCTCATCACGGTAAGCGTGACTTTATATAACCCCGTGTCGGGATAAGTATGGGTTGGATTTTGGCTCGTTGAGCTTTTCCCGTCCCCGAAAGTCCATGTCCATTTTACAGGTTTAGCACCGGTTGACTGGTCGGTAAATGCAAATGTGTAATTCGGGATAATGGTCACACTATCAGGCCGTTCGGTAAATGCGATCAGCGGCGGGCTGCTAACCGTAATAAAACCGGTTTTTATAACTGTTGTGCTGCACCCTGTTCCCGGGTTGGTAGCGGTAAGCGTAACCGTATAAGATGATTGGCTATCAGTGTAAGTATGTGCTGGTGGGGTAAAGCCGGATGCCTGCGTATTATCGCCAAAATCCCATAAATATGTTAACGAGCTTGCAGGCGCCGTAGGCGTATCGGATGTTAAATTGGCGAAACGAACGGAGATATGCTTACAACCGCTTTTTACATCCGCATCAAATTGGGGTGCCGGGACGGGGTATACATCCACTCTTGTTTTCGGCGACTCGGAATTACCACAATTGCTCGACCCGGTGATCGTAACGAAATAAGTTCCGACCGTATTAAAAGTATAGGGGTAATTAGCCGTACCTGCGGTTAAATGCGCAATAGGCTGGTTATTAATATCATATATCGTATAAAAATAATTATCGCCGCCTGAAGAATTATTAACAAACGTCACGGCAAACGGCACGCATCCCTGGTTAACATTTCCCTGGATGAACATTTGCGCCGTCACAGTACCGGGCGAAACCGTGATGGGGACATGGGTACTTTCAGCTGTATTGTTACAAAAACCGGTAGCAATCATATATACCGTATAGGTTTTTGATGAGCCTGCGGCGGTTACCGGGTTAAACGTGACAGACGATTTATCCGTTTTGGATATTTGCTGTACCAGGTTATTTCCATCGTACAGGTAAAAAACGTAGCCGGTGTTGTTACCTGGCGACTTGTTGGCGACGGTAATCGCAAATGGCGAACACCCGGTTAATTGTGCAGGTAATATGTCTGCGATCGGATCTTTTGGCCTTACAGTGATAATTGCAGTAAACGGAGGCCGTTGCACGCAATTATTAACAATACTGAGAGATACAGTGTAGACGGTATCCTTCCCGTCATTACGCTGGCTATACGTGTGCGACGGGTTAACCGCATTTGAAGTAGGTGAGCCGTCGCCAAAATTCCACAAAAAGGTTGTGCCTGTTAGGGATGTTGATGTATTGGTAAAGTTAACGGTATAAGTACCGCAGTTATCGCTTTTATCGGCAGTAAAGCTTGGCGTTACATCATTTGCATCGTGTATTTGCATTGAACTGCTGGTATTACCGCATGGCGCCTGTCCCTGTATGGTCCAAACAAAGGTATAGTCGTTACCGGGAATTAAACCGGTAACCTGTGTTTGGTTGCTGTTTGGCGATACGATAGTAGCCGCAGGCCCCGCTGTTTGCGTCCAAATGCCGGTAGAGGGGGCCGGATTATTGCCCTGCAATGTTGCCGATGTGCCGCCGCAGAATGTTTGATCGCTGCCGGCGTTAGCCTGTATGGCCGGTTGGCTGACAGTTATAGTCGAAACGGTTGAGAACTGGATAGGGCAGCTGCCGCTTTGTATTACAGCCTGGTATTGCGTAGTTGTTGCCAGGTTAAGATATTGCTGCGTAGTGCTTGTATTGGCAATAGGGGTCCAGGTAGTGCCGTTGTCGGTTGATGATTCCCATCTTATAATATTGCCGGTTTGGCCGGATAGCGTAATATTTCCGCTGTTATTGCCGCCGCAAACGGCTGCGCTGCCGCTTGTGGTACCACCGTTTGCAGGCGCGTCATCCCTGATAATAACGGAACTTGAATTGGTAGGGCATGGCGCACTGGCAGTAATTGTCCACGTAAACTGGTAAATACTCCCCGGTATTAAACCCGACACCGTGGTGGTGGGATTGGCGGCGTCGGCAAATGTAGCGCCTGGGGGGCCGGCCGTAACAGTCCATTGCCCGGTAAAAGGCGCCGCACTGTTGCCTTGCAAGGTATATGCGGTCTGATTACAAACAGCATCGTTTGGCCCGGCATTCGATTGTACCGGAGGCGCGTTTACGGTAATAGTAGTTACCGACGAATAATCAATACTGCATATCCCGCTTTGAACTACTGCCCTGTATTGGGTAGTAGCGGTTAAGTTGATATACTGTTGTGATGCAGTTATGTTATTGATACTTTTCCAGGTCGTACCATTGTCGGTGGACGATTCCCACCGGATTATGTTCCCAACTTGGCCGGTCAGTGTAACCGTGCCATTGTTGCTGCCCGAACACACCGTTGCCGCTCCGGATGTAGTTCCGCCAACGGATGGGGCATCATCTTTTATCGCAACACTATTGCTGCTTGACTGGCAGCCCGGAATTGTTATCGTCCAGGTAAATGAGTAAGTGGTGCCCGGAGCAAGGCCCGAGGCAACGGCATTTGGCTGCGTAGCATCCGAGAAAGTAATCCCCGCCGCGGGGATCACCGTCCATTTTCCCGTGCCGGCAGGAGGGGTGTTACCGTTTAGCGTATAAGTGGTAATATTACATTTCTCGTCGTTTGGTCCGGCATTCGCTGCAACCGGCAATGGCTGTACGTTTATGGTTACCACGGTGGCTGGACCGGGACAGGTGCTGTTAAACGGCGTTATGGTGTATGTTACGCTGCCCTGTGTTGCACCTGTGTTATTCAAAACATCGTTTATAACGGTTGTTGCCACAGGTGTGCTTTGCTGGGTGTTGCCGGTAATGTTTCCCGATATCGTGCTGGTCCAGGTATAGGTGGTACCCGCAACGGTGGGCGAAAGATTAATACCGGCAGGACTGCCGCTGCAGATCGTATTACTTGCCGGGGTGGCTGTAACGGTCGACAACGGTTTAACTGTCACTTTGAATGAAAAAGGAGGCCCGGTGCAGCCGTTTGGATCTTTTGCTGTTATGGTGTATGTTACTACTGCGTCGCTGGTGGTATTATTTGTGAGCACGTCGTTTATAGCAGCCCCGCTTCCGTTGGCAAACCCGGTGGCTGTTCCCGACGTTAACGCGGCCGTCCACGTAAACGTGCTGCCGGGGACTGCTGAGGCTATCGTATAATTTATCGGGCTACCGGTGCAAATTTGCTTTACGGTAGCGCTTGTAATATTATCAACCGGGTAAATGTTGATGGTTATATTTTGCAGTATATCGGCGCACTGTCCCGATAGCGATGTTTTTACATCGATCGTTACGGTTGCCGAGCCGGCATTTATTTCGGCGGCGGTTGGCGTGTAAGTGGTCGTGAGCGATGTGGGTGCCGAAAAAACGCCGGAGCCTGTCCATTGTACGCTATTATAGCTCCCGTTAACGGTCGCTGTTAAGCTTGTGGAGCTGCCGGGGCAAATGGTCGTCGGATTGGCTGAGAGTGTTACAGTCGGTGCGTTTTGAAATGTAAGATTTTGTGACTTCGTGAGTGTGCCGCAACTATTTGTTTCAGTCACGCTTACCTTGTACGTAGCAAACGATGTAAATTTTATCTGCGGATACTGGCTATTGGCCGTAGTTCCATTTACAAAGCTGTAGCCGGGGTCGCCGGTAACGGTCCAGCTATAAGTGGTTGCCGTAGCCTGGGCGGTGCCGCTTATAATGGTTTGTGTCTGACCGGGATTAGGGTTAAAACCGTAGGTCAAATTTGTACCGCAAACCGCTGCATCTGCAGACATAGTAATGACCGGCGGCCCGTCTATATTTATGGTATGTGTAACAGAAACGGTTGTACAGCTTAAAGACGAAATACTTAATGTAACCTGGTAAACACCGGGCTGTGAAAATACAAATTGCGGTTGATGACTGGTATTATTTGTTCCGTTAGCATAAGTTACGGAGCCAGGCCCGGTAACTGCCCATAAATAGGTATTTGCGTTACAACCCTGGTCAATCACCGACTGGTCTGTAGCCGTTATCGGGTTTGACAGACATGCGGGACTGGGTAAAGTAAATGCAGGTTGCGGTGCATTTTGAATACAGATGGTTTGTGTAATGCTTGCTGCCGAACAGGGGCCGCTTCCGTTTTGCAGCGCAAGGGTTACTGTATGATTGCCGTTTGTTGTAAAAGTATAAGTAAATTGCTGGTTCAGGTGTGCGTTGGCAAGCTTTACCACGCCATCAACCGACCAGGTATAGAGGGCATTCACGTTGTTACACCCATTTGTATTGGAGTTGGGGTCCTGGCCAGGATCGGAAGTATTGGTGAACGTAACCAGTGACCCGGTACAAGCCGTGGCAGGCGAAATAAAACTGTTTGAGGGTGCGCGTATAATTTTCGCGTAGCTTGTAATACGTGTTCCAATTGAACCGCAATAGGTGCTTTGTGGTTGTACGTCCACCTCAAAAGCATTGTTTTGGCCGTTAACAGTATTCCCGCACGAGCCTGTAGTGTAATTATGTGATATTACACCATTTGCATTCATCAGGTCGCAAATAGTATAAGTTGTCACTACGCCATCACCCCATGTTACCTGGTAGGTGTTTCCCGGAAAATTCTTCTGTAATCCATTGGGGGATACAATATCAAGATTATAAGATAACATGCCCCCTGAACCGGTTAGACATACTGTATTATTGTTGGTCGATCCAAAGGTGTTATTTACAACATTGTTAAGCAAAATATAAGATTCGGTACCGAGGGTTGTACCGTTTGTAGTTTGCACCGTAATGGTATAATTGGTGGTTTGGGCTGTAAAACTACCTGTTGAGGCGAGAACTACCGTTCCGTCGGTAGTTTGTGCGGACTCATTAAAAAAGGTTGCCGTGGCAGATGCCGTTCCGGAGTTGTTACTGAAGAAGTACTGACTGCCTGCTGTACCTGTACAACTGCCGAAAACAGTAGGATTATTATTATTTACTGACGGCCCGGTTATATCCGCCTTTACTGCAGCTCCACCTGCTACAGTAAAAGTGGGCGAGGGCGCACTGGTTACGGCCGGGTCGGTAGATTTTATTACAAGGGTATACGTACCGGCGGCCGTGCCTGCAGGAATTATACCATTAACAAATGTTCCGTAAAAGCCGGTAAAAGTGCCAATAGGCGTGTTGTTTACAATATTGCCGGATGCATCCGCGAGGTATAGCTGAAATTTATTATCCTGTTTAATGCAGCCGCCCGAACCGATGTTAAACGGTGCTGTGATGGTTGACCCTGGTGTATATGTTCCGGGTACAAAGTTATGTATAGTTAAAGTTTGGCCTAATGCCGGTTTCACGGCAAATAAAGCCAGTATGATAAAATAAAAAACTCTTCTGGTAATTATTCTATTCATTAAATACACTGAATCTCAACTATACTCCCGTCTAAGGTTATATACGGAAGGATGCATCATATTGTAACACCGTTTTTATAAGAAAGTTGTGATCAATTAGCCATAATTGATTATAAAGACAACAGTATCATCGAAATAGCCCAATCCTACCCAAAAAATAAATAAGCCACAAATATAGCTGCAATAATACCGGCCAGATCAGCGATCAGCCCGGCGGGTATGGCATAACGCGACCGCTTGATACCTACAGAGCCAAAATACAATGCCACGATATAAAAAGTAGTATCGGCCGATCCGTTAAAAATACAGCCCAGCCGCCCGGCAAAACTGTCGGGCTTAAAGGTGGTCATCACATTGATCATCATGGCTTTTGAGCCCGATCCGCTAAGCGGTTTCATATAAGCAACCGGCATGGCATCAACAAAGCGGGTATCTAAATTAAAATGTACACAAACCCACCTTAAACCATCATTCATATAATCAAGCGCCCCGCACGAACGAAATACGCTGATGCCAACCAGCATGGCCACCAGGTAGGGGATGATTTTAACCGACGTTTCGAAGCCCCTTTTTGCGCCGTCGATAAAAACTTCGAACACATTTATTTTTTTGTATAAAGCGCCCGCGATAAATACCACGGGTACTGTAAACAGCATCAGGTTGCTTGCAACTTTTGATATGAGGCCTATCTGATCCTTGGTTAAAAAAACGGTAAAGTACCAAACCAGCAAGGTTATAAATGCCGTTATCCCGCCCAACCAGCCAATGATCACCGGGTCGAGTAGTTTTATTTTTTGTTTTACGGCAACGATCAGCATCCCCGTCACAGTAGCAACATAGGTGGCGATAATAATGGGGATGAAAACATCAGTCGGGTCCTTCGCATGAAGAATGGCGCGTTGCGCGATGATGGTCACCGGCAATAACTGCAGGCCCGATGTGAGCATCACCAGGTACATGATCTGCGCGTTTGAGGCTGTTTCTTTGTCTTCATTCAGGTCCTGCAAACTATCCATCGCCTTTAAACCCAGTGGAGTCGCCGCATTATCCATCCCAAGCAAATTGGCCGAAAAGCTCATAAGAATATTACCTGTAGCGGGATGATTTTTCGGCACCCCGGGGAATAAACGATTAAAAAACGGGCCAACGATACGCGACAGGAAGTTGATAGCACCGGCCTTTTCGCCAATATTCATAATGCCAAGCCAAAGCGCCATGTTGCCCACAAGCGGTAAAGCGATATCCATTACCGACGATTTGGACGAACTGAACATGCCCGAAACCAGGTGCATGAATATTTCAGTATCGCCAAAAAATATAAGCCGTATGAGCGCTATTACGAATGCGATAAGAAAAAAAGCTACCCAAATGTAATTAAGTACCATACGATAGATTCAGGCTTTGAAGATAAAGCTTTTTGATAATTAATGGGTAATAGCCATCTTTAAAAATGATTTAAACCTTCATATAGATGACAGATACTATAAACAATCTGGCTCAAGCAATTGAATCGGTTGCAAATAACAACCAGAAACGGATCGATTGGGATTTTAAGCCCGGTCCCGGTAAATGGTCGAAAAAAGAAATCATTGGCCACCTGATCGATAGCGCGCAAATAAACCTGCAGCGTTTTGTTCGGTGCACCTATGAAGAGAATTTTAAGCTGGTGTATGAACAGGTGGCCTGGGTAAAGGCCCAGCGTTACCAGGAAGCCGGTATTGATGAATTGCTGGAACTTTGGCAATTGTTAAACCGGCAGATAGTCCGGGTGCTGGAAAATTATCCACCAGGTAGGCTGACTTCCCAATGTGATAACAACAAAACCGGCGTAAGTCTGCATACAGTGGAGTGGCTTGCGCAGGACTACCTGGATCATATGAATCATCATTTAGGACAGATTTATTGAATGGAAATGGAAGGTATCCGACCAGCCGGTTATTCCGGTACGCCATTGGCGAAAAAACTGGGAATAAAACCCGGATTTAAAATCGGATTAATTAACATCCCCGGCAATTACTTCGATTTGTTTACCGATTTGCCTGCAGACATACATGTCACTAACGATACTTCAATAAAAAAGGACCTCATCCATTTTTTTACGAAATCCGAAAAGGAGTTTACCGCTATGCTTCCTGATCTAAAAAATCAGATAAAACCCAATGGCACGATTTGGGTTTCCTGGCCAAAAAAGGCGTCGAAGGTGGTAACGGATATCACCGAAGATACCATCAGGAATTATGCGCTTAAAATCGGCCTCGTTGATATAAAAGTTTGTGCTGTTGACGAAATATGGTCGGGATTAAAACTAGTTATACCAGTAAAGGATAGAAGCTCCGGACCGTGAACATTATTAGCCTATCTCTTCTCTGATATTTCCATTAGTTGTTTTAGATATTCGTGCCAGATAGCCGGGTTTGAATGCGTTCCGTGGCCGGCGGTTTTATCCGTAATGGGTAACAGGATATACCTGCCGTTTTTTACCTTTTTAATTTCCTGCTCCATAATGCCCAGTTCGGGCGGATTTACCTCGTCATCGGCCGAGTTAACGGCGAATAAAGGTGCTTTAATCTTCGACAAATAGGGCGAAGGGTTATAATATCTTGAGGCATCAAAAGCATAGATCACATCATTGGCATCCAATACCGACCGGTAATTTTCTTCTGTTCTTTCTAAATTCGCATCAGCCTGGGCCCTTGTGGGCGATGAACGCTGCATTTGCAGCGGGCTGCTGCCCATAAAAATAAGCGACGATACAGCGCCCGTAAGGCCAACTTTGGGCTGCGTTGTATATTCGCCGCCGTTCCAGGCGGGATCCATTTCTATCAGATCAATAGCCATTTTGCGCATCATCCGGTTACGGCCGGCAATTTCAACCGGTAAACTAGCCAAAGGCATTAATGCATCCATAAAATCGGGGTATGTATATCCCCACACCCAAGTGTGCATGGCGCCCATTGATGTGCCCATCACCAAACGCAAATGTGTAATGCCCAAATGCTTCGTAACCAAAAGGTACTGGGCCTTTACCATATCGTTATACGTGTATTTTGGAAATTTCATATGCAGGCCATCGCTTGGCTTGCTTGATTTGCCATGGCCGATGCCGTCGGCAAAAACAATAAAATATTTGGAGGCATCCAGTAACTGGCCGGGCGCAAACAGGTAACCGGCAAAACGGTCATTTAACAAGCTCCTTGACGAACCTGTTGTCCCATGCATGATCAGCACGGCATTTTTGATCTGCCCGTTCGCATCCTTTTTCGGAGTGCCGACAGTTACACAATGCAGCCGGAGTTCGGCAAGTTTTTCGCCGCTTTCAAATACAAAGTCTTTAGCAATATAATCACTCTCGACCGGGGTTGGGTATTTTGCCTGCGCTGTAGTTTTTAAGCTGAAAAGGATGACAAGCGATAATAAAAGGAAAGGTTTTTTTAACATGATCTATAATGTGATGGTTAAAAATAGAGGATATTGGTATTGAAAGCAAATGAACCGTCGACCATTCTCTACTGGTACGCTGTTATATGTTTATCAGAGACAATTTGTATGTCATAATCCTTTCTCAAAGGATCGTACGGAACAGTATCGTTGATAGTGATATAGATGTTCCCAAGGTCTTTCACCGTGAACGATTGAACGTCGGCTACCATCGCGTCCTTATTGATATATTGCGCAATAGACTCGCGGATCATATTATACTGATCAACTTCATTGGTTTCAATTTCAATAAATAACCGTTTGCCATCCGAACGTACACCAATGTTATTATGCGTTCCGCCCCGCAGGGTTAGACTGTAACTGCGATTTTTATTTTTGGTATCTTTTTTTGCCAGGATATAGCCTTTAGCCACTAAAAAGGTATCGGCATGGCCAAGGTCATTATGAAGCAAATACTTAATATCATCGTACGAGATCAGGCTTTTCTGGCCAAAGCAAAATGTCGCGCACAGCACAAACAAAACAGCAAATAATAAACTCTTTATCATCAGTTTTAAATATTACATCTAAGTTACAGTATTATCCGCCCGGTGTTAAATTTTCGCCGGCAAATGTGTTACCTTCGCGTTGTTGTTACAATAAAATGGCTAAAATTGAACTTTCCCGTGTTAGTGGCGACTTCGGATTCGAAGCCACTGACGAACAAAACCACACCGTACGCATGGACAGCAGTCCCGAAAGCGGCGGCCAGAACTTCGGTGTGCGCCCGATGCAAATGCTGTTAATGGGGCTGGGTGGATGTTCCGCTATCGACGTACTTACCATCCTGAAAAAGCAGCGCCAGGATGTGAAGGATTATAAGATGATCATCAATGGTGATCGCGAAAAAGGTAAAGAGCCATCTTTATGGCAGGATGTAGATGTTGAATTTCATTTATACGGAAATATCGACAAGGACAAAGCCGTCAAAGCCGTTGAATTATCGCTCGATAAATACTGTTCAGTATCCGCTACGCTAAAAAATGCAGGCGCCAAAATTGACTGGAAGGTTTTTGTTCATCCAGCATAAAATCAGACAACCATTTATAGCTTGTCTCTGTATATTCAGATCCCGGAGAATATGGCGTGTTATTGACCCGCTTATTCGTTATTTACCTAATAACTGTACTGTTTTAACCTCATTCCCACAAAAGGTATAATACTACACCACAAGGCAGCAAAGTTTATTCACTATCCGGACTTTATTGGCTGAGGCCTCACAGCCAGGGTATAACAGCTGTTTCAAAACCTGGTTCGGGTTTAGTTAAACAGGTTTTGGGTTAAAACTTCCCGTTAATTGTTATGTGGCACTGCTATTGGCTATTGGGGGTATAGCTTATACTCTAGTCATACATATTATTAACCTCAATCAAATGAAATTAAATTTAAAAAGATCCTCAATGCTGCTAACCGGAATTTTGGTAGGCGGAAAATTATTTGCCCAAACATCAGATTCGTCACATCTTTCAAAGGATTATGTGCCGCCATTTTCAGGCAACAACGCATTCCGCACCTGGTCGATAGGTGTAAGTGCCGGCGTTTTAACGCCAAGCACAGCCTTCGGGCCAAACAGCAACCTGGACTTCACTTCCCCTAACGGAGAATTAGGATATGGAGCCTATATTAAAAATCAGATAACTTCAACTTTCGGTATCCAGGCTGATTTTCTTGCCGGGAAATTATCAGGCGATCATTCCCAGCTTAATGCGGCGGGTGTTGTGCCTTATCATAGCTTTAGCACTAAAATCCAATATTCTGGTAGCTTAAGTGCCAACGTTACACTTGGAAATATAACATGGCACGCTAACAAAAGCGCCATTCAGCCTTATCTTACTTTAGGCGGGGGACTCATGCATTACACACCGGTACTAACATATACCAACGGAACGGTAGCCAATGCAAAAACCGATAACGATGGCTCTATAAACGAATTTTTTATCCCTTTAGGAGCAGGGGTTAAGTTTAACATTTCTCCGGGTATAAATCTTGACTTGGGTTACCAGGTGAATTTTGTTTATTCCGATAATATTGACGGCTATGTTCATGGCCCCACCAACGATAAATTTGCCTACGCTCATGCCGGTTTGGAATTTGCCATAGGCAAACGTTCAAAACCGCAGCTGGCCGTTCATAACCCTGTATCATCAATGCGGACAGAATATCTTTGGGAAAATCAAAAAACCAAAGAGCAATTGCAAGCTGAGATCGATGCCGAAAAAGCTAAAAACGACCAATTAAGAGCTGATCTGAATACTACAAATGCAAACCTGGCCAAATTAACAATGGACAGCGATGGCGATGGTGTTCCTGATTTCTTTGATAAATGTCCAAACACACCTGCCGGAACAAAAGTTGACGGTTCAGGCTGTCCGCTTCCGGTTGCCAAACCTGTTGAAAATGTAAAGGTTTATGTAACTGAAGAGGATAGAAAAGTGGTTAAAGAGGCTATCAGAAATCTTGAATTTGATTTTGGTAAAGCAACTATCCGTGCGCACTCTTTCCCAAGTTTGGATCGTGTTGCACAATTGCTGATAGATAAGAATTTTAGCTTAAAATTAGCCGGACATACAGATAATGTAGGATCGGCAGATGCCAATATGAAACTGTCAAAAGACAGGGCGGAATCTATCAAAGCTTACCTCGTAAACAAAGGTGCTAACGCTTCACGTATCGAGGCTACAGGTTACGGTAAAACACAGCCAATTGCAAGTAATAAAACTGCAAAAGGTCGCCAGGTTAATCGTAGGGTTGAGTTTACGATATACTAGTTCAAGTAACAAAAGCATCTTAACTCAAAGCGATTATATGATGTTAAAAGGAGCCGGCATTTTCTGCCGGCTCCTTTTTTGTTCAGCGAATATTTGTCGTTGATGGATTACTGCTTAAAAAATAAATAATTCAACATTTTCATCATCTTTCCGGTCCTTATCTGTTTTGGCCCGTTTAACCGGGAACACTTCACCAATGATCCTGTCCGCTTTTATTCCTTTGCCTTTTAAATATTTTACTACTTCATTAACCCGGTTTTGCGCGAGCGTTAAATCTGTTCTCGTTGCGCTTACCCCGGCATTTTCTTCTGCAGTATGCCCGATAATGAAAATCTTCAATTGCGGATTGGCATTTAACTGACTTACTTCCTTATCTAAGTCGTTGGGATTATTAATAGTGGTTGCAGCATTAGAGATAATAACCCTTACCCGCACATAAAAATGGTATCTCCCTGTTTTTAGCTCTACACGCCGGTTTAATTTATTTCCTTCCGGTGTGTTATCGCCGATAGGATAAAGCGCACCAAAACTTCTTAGGTATAATGTCCATCCATATACACCCTGGTTGATCAGATAATTTTTTACGGCCAATGCCCTGTCATTAGCTAGTTTTAAACTATGCTCATCGTTTCCTTTATTGGTAGAAGCATAACCATCCGCTGTAACGGTCTTTTGTTTAACCTCATCATCAGAAGCATAACCATCCAGGTAAACAGTTTTACCGGGGTTTGCGCGTAAGTCAGCTGCTGTAGCGTCCAGCACTGGATATGATGAAGCCTTTAATACCGAACTATCAAATTCAAACAGGATATTTGAGTAAGCAATAGCCGGAGGCACAGCAGCAATTTCCTTTTTAACAGCACTTGGCTTTAAAAATAAAACAGGGCATCCCGAGCCATCTACTACTGAACCAGCCGGCGTGTTAGGGCACCTATCAAACAGGTCGGGCACACCATCCCCATCCGAGTCTTTTTTCAGCGGGTTAACTGCGGCCTCAATATTTTTTATACGACCATCTAAGGCCTTAATATCCTTACGGATGGCGACATCGTAGAGTTCATCATATAGTTGCGCAGCCGCGTTTGCCCAATCCAGGTTCGGCTTTGATTTTGTGCCGAAAGTATATTCTAACCCGCCGTACCCGTAAGAATAATGGTTTTTATGGGGATACGTTTGCAGATCATAGAAGTTATAGTTATCAAAAAAGTTCATGGTATAGCCTGTATTAAATGCAAGCGCATCCGAAAGCCGGAATTTAGCCATTCCGCCTACCGGATAGAATTGTCCCACTACGATATGAACACTTCCGTTTTTGTTCGTAAAAATTCTCGAAATACCGCTGGCATCAATATAACTGTGACTGTAAACGGCCAAACCAGCCCCGGCCGACAGGTAAAAGTTAACCGCCTCTTTACGGTGGACGAAATCAACACCGCCAACATTTACCAGGCCACTAAAGGCGCCCGAATAAAATGTAGTTGAAAAGCCTCTTGCGTTATACTTGAAACCACTTGCAGAATTTGCATCATCGCCTGTAACCTTACCTCCGTTGATATCCATTTGTAGGCTAAACGCATGTGCCAGCTTTTCCCTAAATGATATACCATAACCCAAAGCGGGTTGCCATTGGGTAGTGGCATTGGTGCCGCCTATAGCAAGAAATGGTGATGTAACGCCGACATTTACGCCTATACTGAACGTACTGTAATTTCGCCTGCCGTTAAATACTTTGTGGTTTATGCCAGCACTGTTGCGAGATGTTCTAAGCGTATCATGCTTTACTGGCTGGGCTGAAGCGTACAAAAAACTTCCTAAGTGGATGCAAAACACGTAGATAAATGATTTCATGATAGGGCCGGCTCAATAACTAAGAAAGTGTTTTCGATTTTAATCAGTTGTCAATCTAACTCAAATATAATATTTGATTAACTTTTAGACAAGTTTATGCAACGAAATAGCGTTTTATGTTGGACATAACTACCTCATAATCAATTTTGTATCGATATAAAATTATGTCGAATAAACAGGGCTGAAACCCTGTACCGGCAGGTTAACCGGAAATTAATACGTGGTTTTAAAAGGAAGAGTTAGTTGTCTTCAAAAAATTCCGATAAAGGGCCAAAATAGCTGTTGTCCCAGCCTTCAGAAATATCAGCGTAATCCGCATCGGGGATATTGGTATGCCGTAGTTCGACCGAAGTAGCGGTTTTATCGGGGTGAAGCTTGATCGTAACAACCGAGGTCTCGGGCTGCCCGTCAAAATACCATTGCTGAACGATTTTTTTTCCATCCTCAAATTCAAGGTTCTTTCCAACAATACTTCCGTCCCACATCGAAAACTCAGAGCCGGGTTCGGTCGACATGACGGCTGTTTCGCCCGTCCATAATTCAATGGTCAGGGGATTGGTTAAAGCGATATAGATCTCTTCGGGCGTGGCGGGTATGCGGTAGTATTTTTTAAAATCTTTCATAATTGTCAGAACTGTTGATTTATTTGATTAAAGGATTGCGCTGATTTAAATTGTTTTTTAGAAATCAGCGCAATCATAAAAATCATTTAGAATCAGCGGTCCCTAATGGCAGCACAACCCGCCCGTAAACTTCGTTCAAAACGTTAGCAATGCCGGCATAGATAGCAGAAACGCCGCATATAATGCCTTCATATCCGGCGAATTTACCAATACTTTCGTTACCTGTAGCATGCTCTGCTGTTAGCAGGAAAAATAATACAGTTAACGAGGCAAATACAAACTGTAGGGCGCGGTTCAGCCTTAAAGTACCGAAAAATAGGCATAGCGTAAACACCCCCCAAATACCCAGGTAAGCAGCCATAGCGCTATCAGAAGCCGCAGCGGCCCATCCCAGTTTCGGCATCACGATCAATCCGACCAGGGAAAGCCAGAAAAATCCATATGAAGTAAATGCGGTTAAACCGAACGTGTTATTCTTTTTGGCTTCGATCACCCCGGCAATTACCTGGGCCAGGCCGCCGTAAAAAATACCCATGGCCAGTATCATCGAATTCAACGGGAAAAAACCGGCGTTATGCAGGTTGAGCAAAACGGTGGTCATGCCAAAGGCGCACAGGCCAAGCGGGGCAGGGTTGGCAATGCCGTCCTTTGCCGGAACAGGTGTTGTTGGGATCATTGTTATAGGGTTTAATTGGTTTATTAATGCAATCTAATTCATTTTAAAATATTTAACAATTATTTTTACAAACCGGCTGCCGGGTATTACGTTATCTGCTACAATGCAAAAATTAGTTCTGTTGCGCCACGGCGAAAGTGTATGGAACCGGGAAAACCGTTTTACCGGGTGGACCGATGTCGATTTATCTGAAGAAGGCTTCCGGCAGGCACATAAGGCCGGGATATTACTTAAAAACCGTGGATATAGCTTTGATATCGCGTTTACATCGCTCTTAAAGCGGTCAATAAAAACGCTGCATATCGTGCTGGAGGAAGTGGATCGTTTATGGATACCCGTACAAAAATCGTGGCGGCTCAACGAGCGTTTCTACGGGACCCTGCAGGGGCTTAATAAGGCAGAAACGATCGCCTTATACGGCAAAGCGCAGGTACATAAATGGCGCCGTGATCCGCATGAGCTTCCGCCGGCAATAACAATGGATGATGACCGCTATCCCGGAAAAGATCCCCGGTACAAAGATCTGACCAAACGCGAGTTGCCGCTCACTGAAAACCTCAGCGAAACAATGAACAGGGTGTTGCCCTACTGGAACGAGTTCATTGTGCCGGCTATCCGCAAAAACGAAAAGGTGATTGTATGCGCGCATGGCAACAGCCTGCGGGCGCTGATACAATATATTGATCATTTAACGGACGAGGAAGTTACACAACTCGATATCCCAACCGGCACCCCGCTTATCTACGAACTGGATGAAGGGCTTGAAAGAATAAGGCACTATTATTTAGAATGATTTCGGATTTCTGAGTGTAAAGTGTTCATCTCTCAACCGATAACATTCGTCAGAAAACTAAATAAGCCCCGCTTCTAACCTCTAATCTCCAATCTCTAACATCCAATCTCCAATCACCCTTCCTTCTTATACAATTCCCCGGCCTTCTCTGCCGATAGCTTTATACCTTTTATCATGGCCGAGCTGAAACCGTTGTGCTCCATCTCGTTTAAGCCGGCTATCGTACATCCGCTGGGAGAAGTTACTTTGTCGATCTCCTGTTCGGGGTGGGAGGCAAGCTGCAATAACAGGTCAGCGGCGCCTTTGGCGGTTTGCGCGGCCATTTTTAAGGCATCGTGGGCGTGAAAGCCGATCTCTGTGCCGCCTTGCGATGCCGCGCGGATAGACCTTAAAAAGAAAGCAATGCCGCATGCGCAGAGCGCTGTTGCCGAAGTCATCAGTTCTTCGTTGATCTGGATGGTAACGCCAACCGTGTCAAAAAGAGACCGTACAAAATTAATGTGTTTAGGCGTGCTGTTATCAGTGGCAATGCAGGTCATGGACTGGCCGATTGCAATTGCGGTATTCGGCATAGCGCGGATGATCTGCACGTTCAGGTCAAGCTGTGTGCGGATGTCGCCGCAGCTAACACCCGAAACAACCGATATCAGCAATTGCTTTTCGGGTTTTATAGCCGGGCGAATCTCGTCCAATAATTTATTAAGCTGGTGCGGCAAAACCGCCAGCACGACAAAATCAGCTTTCCGGACCGCTTTAAGATTATTGTCGGTAACGTGATAACCGGCTTCGGCTAACGGTGCCAGGGCCGAAATATTCCTGCGGGTTAATGAAATTTGCTGCGGTTTACAGATACCGGCTTTTGTAAGTCCTTTTGCAAGCGACAATCCTATATTCCCGCTGCCTAATATGGCAATGTGCTGTTGTGAATTCATGAGTTTTGGCTTAAACGTGTTCCAAATGGTTTGTTTTGCTGCAGGCTTCCCAGTTCGCCGGCGTGTCCGATTATCACGGCTTTAACACCGCATGAAATAGCGGTAAAGGCATTGTCCAGTTTTGGCAGCATCCCGCTATGGATGATTTGTTTTGTCTTTAATTCTTCGTAGCGCTGCGGATCGATCTCCCTTATCAGGGAATCTTCATCATCGATGTCCTGTAGCACACCCTTTTTTTCGAAACAGTAAATAAGGGTGGTGTGATATAAATTGGCCAGTGCAACCGCTAATGCTGATGCTATCGTGTCGGCATTGGTATTTAACAGCTGTCCTTCGCCATCGTGGGTGAGGGCGCAAAAAACCGGGGTGTAGCCGGCATCCATTAAATGGCCGATACGTTCGGCCCTTACCGAGCTTTCGTCTATATCGCCAACAAAACCATAATCGATTGTTTTTACAGGGCGTTTTTTGGTACGGATAAAATCCCCGTCGGCGCCGGTAAGCCCTATGGCGTTGTTGCCGAACCGCTGCAGCTGTGCTACGATATTTTTATTAATGAGGCCGCCGTAAACCATGGTAACTACGCGTAAAGTTTCGATGTCGGTAATCCGCCTGCCGTCAACTACGCGGGCCTCTAAGCCAAGTGTTTCCGAAAGCTGGGTGGCTACTTTGCCGCCGCCATGAACCAGTATTTTGTGCCCGTTGAGCGCAGCAAAATCCTTCAGAAAATGGTGGAGGTTTTCAGAGTTATCGATCACGTTTCCACCTATTTTTATAATATATAGGTTTTTGTCGTCCTGATTTGCCTCCGTCTTATTTAAAACTGAATGGATTCTGCCCATATTAACCTGAATTTTAACAAATGGAAGGAAAATTCACCCGAAATACCCCCATTGCCGTTAAAAATAATAAAAAATAGACTGCTTTACTACAGAATTGGTGAAAAATGACTCATTTTATAGAAATAATTTTAACAACCAGCTTTAGCGGCTCGTTTCCTTGTCAAACCAATGCGCGTCAAATTTGTGTAATAAACAGCACAACCGGCCGGTTGATGAAAAGATTGCGTATAATTGAAAACTATAATCGTATATGTTTACAGTAACAAGCCAGGATGCCCGGCACAGTTCAAGACCGCGTGTCGTAATAGTAGGAGCCGGGTTTGGCGGATTAAACCTCGCTAAAAAATTAAAAAATGCCCCCGTCGACATCCTGCTACTCGATAAACATAATTACCATACTTTTCAGCCCCTGCTTTACCAGGTAGCCATCGGATCGCTCCAGGCTGACTCGATAGCTTTTCCGGTCCGCAGGATATTCATCAAATACCACAATTTCACCTTTAACCTGGCCGAAGTACAAAAAATTAATGCGGAAACGAATACGCTAACGACCACTATCGGTACGATCCACTACGACTACCTGGTTATAGCCACAGGTTCAAACACAAATTTTTTTGGCAATAAAGAGATCGAGCATTTTGCCATGCCGATGAAGAATATACCCGAGGCGTTGAACATACGGAGTTTAGTGATCCAAAATCTTGAGACCGCCCTGGTGACCAGCGACCCGCGCGAAAAATTTGCACTGATGACCTTCGTGGTGGTAGGCGGCGGGCCCACTGGCGTGGAGTTATCGGGCGCATTGGCTGAAATGAGGCATTTGATATTGATGAAGGATTACCACGGCCTGAGCAAATACGACATGCGGGTTTACCTGGTTGAAGGCAAGGATAAGCTGCTGGCATCAATGTCGCCCGGGGCATCCGCGAAAGCGAAAGAGTTTTTAATTAATGACGATGTAATTATTTACAACAGTGCACACGTTGAAAGCTACGACGGATTTTATTTAAAGATTGACAACGGCAAAACCCTGAAAACCCGCAATGTGCTGTGGGCGGCGGGTGTAAGAGGCGAGGTACCCGAAGGAATTCCGCCGGAGGCGATAGCCAAAGGTAACCGCATCTACGTTGATGAGATAAACCGGGTGAAAGGATACGAAAATGTATTTGCGATAGGCGACGCCGCATTAATGATAACCCCTGCAACGCCAAACGGACATCCCGGTGTTGCGCCGGCGGCCATTCAACAGGGCCAGTTGCTGGCTAAAAACCTGGTTCACTTAATAAAGAAAGAAGCTACCATACCATTTAAATATCGCGACAAAGGCGCATTGGCCACCATTGGACGAAATAAAGCCGTCGCAGATTTAGGCAAGTTAAATTTACAGGGGTTTTTTGCCTGGGTGTTATGGGGCGCGGTGCATATCATGTCGCTGGCCGGGTTTACCAACAAGGGTATCATATTTTTAAGCTGGGCGATCAATTATTTTTCGAAAAACAGCGATAACAGGCTTGTTGTAAGGTATTTTAATACAGAAACAAGGGAAATAGATACTGAGCCCAAATAACCCGTAGAGACGCAATATCTGGCGTCTCTGCCCTTGGTCTGGCGGAGATATTTAATCTCCGAGACGCAAAGTATTGCGTCTCTACATTTTTAACGATTTCATATATTCCGCGATCTCCTTCTCGTTTGAATCTTGCGCTTTTGAAAGATTGTTTATAATGTTTTCCCGTTCGGCTTTCGAACGGTTTTGACCCAGCTTCTTTTTAGCCTGCAGGTCATCAACTACCATCTCAAATGCCACAATACCTTTCATCATCCTTTGTTTATAATCATCCGGGAGGCTGTTCCATTGATTCAGGTAACCGGCGTCATAATATTGGATCATTTCCTGTAGCACCGCGGCCTTGTTTTGCTCGCCGTCCAGTAAGGTACATTTGCCATAGGCGTGTACCGCCAGGTAGTTCCAGGTTGGCACGCTTTCAACTTTTTCGTAATTTTTAGGTGAGATGTAAGCATGAGGTTCGGTGAATATTACCAGGGCAGTGGTGCCTATAATATCCGCCGACTGCGGGTTAGCTTTTGCAAAATGTGATGATAAGATAATTTTGTCACCTTTTTCTTTCACCAAAAAGGGCAGGTGGGTAGCAACCGGTAGACCGTCTTTCACAGATATGATTGTAGCGAAACTATATCGCTGCATAAATGCCACAATTTCCTGTTTATCCGGAAATTTATTGAAAGGTGGGATATACATTTTGTGAATTTAGTGAATAGTTGATTAGGTAGTAGTTGAAAAGTACAGCTAACCATTCACCTAATCAACGCAGTCAACTTAATAAACTAATCAACTGATTTCCTCCAACATTCTTTTCAACACAGCCTGCGCAGCCCAAACACGATTGCCGGCTTCATGTACCACAACTGAACTTTCTCCGTCTAATACCTCCGCGGATAGCTCTAAATTACGGCGAACCGGAAGGCAATGCATGATCTTTGCTTTATTGGTGATCTTCAATCGCTCGTTGGTCAGCATCCAATCTTCGTTGCCCGGGAATATGGTACCATACGGCTCATAAGCCGACCAGTTTTTTACATAAATGAAATCCGCATCGGCTAAAGCCTCATCCTGGTTATGGGTTATTGTTGCGCCTTTGGTGAAATCAGTTGATAATTCATAGCCCTTGGGGTGCGTGATCGTGAAATCAACATCAGCCCTGCACATCCATTCGGCAAATGAATTGGGTACGGCCTGCGGCAATGGTTTAATATGCGGCGCCCAGGTTAAAACCACTTTAGGGCGGGGGCGGGTTTTTAACTCTTCGATAGTTACCAGGTCAGCCAGGCTTTGCAGCGGATGGCGTGTGGCTGATTCGAGGCTTACTACCGGTACGCCGCAGTACTGCACAAATTTGTTAAACACCGCTTCGCTGTAATCTTCATCCCGGTCCTTTAATCCCGGAAAGGAACGCACACCAATAATATCGGCATACTGGCCCATAACGGCGGCAGCTTCGCGGATGTGTTCCACTGTGGTGCCATTCATAACAACATTGTCACGCAACTCCAGCGCCCATCCTTCCTTATCTATATTCAGCACCATCACGTTCATGCCCAGGTTAAGGCCGGCCTTTTGGGTGCTCATGCGCGTACGCAGGCTTGGGTTTAAAAAAATGAGCGCCAGCGTTTTGTTTTTACCCAGATGCTGGAAGGCATAAGGGTTTTGCTTAAGCTGCAAAGCTTCGGCTACAATGCTTTTTACATCGGCTACGTCATTAACTGAAGAGAATAGTTTCATAAGCCCTGCGGTATTGCTGTTTGCTGTTTATTTAAAATGGCTGAAAAGGTTTCTAAAAACCTGTCTGCATGTGCTTTGGTCAGGTTCAACGCAGGTAGCAATCTTACCACATTTGGCTTCGCCTCACCGGTGAATATATGATGTGTAAACAACAACTCCTTGCGTACATCCGCCAGTTCGGCTGGCAGCTCGATACCGATCATCAATCCCCGGCCGCGTACTTCCTTAACCTCTTTTAATTTTTTCAGCTCGCTGATAAGGTACCCGCCAACTTCAGCTGCATTTTTCATCAGGTTATCCTGCTCCATGATCTCGAGCACGGCTAACCCTGCGGCACATGCCAGGTGGTTGCCGCCGAAGGTGGTACCCAGCATGCCGTAAGCAGGCAATATCTTCGGCGAAATGATAATGCCGCCAATTGGGAACCCATTACCCATTCCTTTGGCCATAGTATAAATGTCGGCATTAACGCCGGCAAAGTCATGCGAGAAGAACTTCCCGGTACGACCATATCCGCACTGCACGGAATCAGCAATAAATACTGCGTTATTTTGGTCGCATAGCAAACGTATTTTCTGCAAAAAGCTTTCAGGCGCAACCTGTATCCCCCCAACACCCTGTATGCCTTCGATAATTACCGAAGAAATATCGGTGTTATCGGCAAAAGCCTGCTCTAAAGCCTGTTCATCGCACCAGGGCAAAAAGATCACGTTAGCGGTTTCATTCACCGGTGCTACTATTTTGGGATTATCAGTTACCGCGACAGCAAGGGACGTACGTCCGTGAAACGAACCTCTAAAGGCGATTACTTTTTTCTTTCCATTGTAGAAAGATGCCAGTTTCAAAGCATTTTCATTCGCCTCGGCCCCCGAGTTGCAAAGGAATAGCTGGTAGTCTTCCTTACCCGAAATATGACCCAGTTTTTCGGCCAATTGCTTCTGTAAAGGGATCTCGATCGAATTAGAGTAAAACCCGATCTGGTGAAGTTGGTCTTCCAGCCGCTTAACATAGTGTGGGTGGGTGTGCCCGATGGAAATCACTGCGTGGCCGCCATACAAGTCGAGATACTCAGTACCTTTATCATCATAAACTAAACTGCCCCGTCCTTTAACAATGTTTATAGGGTTGATAGGGTAAACGTCGAATAACTTCATTCTTTTGAGGTAAAAGGTAAAAGGCGAAAGGTAAAAGGTTTTTTCATTCGTCCCTTAAAAATTTTATAAAGGCAATTAGCATAGCTTTCACTTCATTAATTGCGTTATTAACACTATTATATAATTCTACCGGTATATATTCAAGATCGTAAATTAAATAGCAAGTATACTCAACCTCGTGGGCAGAGCCTAGCGCGTTATCCAAATAATGGGCAAAATCTTTATCTGAGTTTTTACCACATCCTTCCACTATATTTAATGGAATTGAGTAAGTCGATCGTCGCAATTGATTTGTTAAAGTAAATCGCTCTTCGGCAGGCATAACAGGAATTATCTCAGTATACACCTGCTTTGTCAGCAAATGTGATTTTTTCCATACATCAAGTTTTTTATAATCTCTCATAATTACCTTCGCTGACATTATATTTTCTAACCCTTCACCTTTAACCTTTATCCTTTCACCATTACTTAAAAACCAGTGGCTTTTAGTTTAAGACCCGCTGTTTCCTCCAACCCGAACATCAGGTTCATATTCTGTACCGCCTGGCCCGACGCACCTTTAAGTAAGTTGTCTAAAATACTGATTATTAGTAGCTTATTACCATGTTTTTTCACTTGCAAAAAGCATTTGTTGGTATTTACTATTTGTTTCAGATCAATATCATGACTGGTTACATGTGTAAAGGGATGACCGGCATAATATTGCTGGTAAAGCTTTAACGCTTCAGCTTCGGTTAAGTCGCTGTCAGTATATATAGATGCGATTATACCGCGGGTAAAATCGCCCCTGTACGGGATAAAATTAACTGCTTGAGCAAACCCGGGCTGCAGTTGCTGTAGCGATTGCCCCACTTCATTCAAATGCTGATGCTCAAAAGCCTTATAAACCGAAAGGTTATCATTGCGCCAGGTAAAATGCGTGGTAGCCGCCAAACTTTGCCCGGCACCGGTTGAGCCCGTGGTTGCGGTAATATGGACCTCGGTGTTCAATAGCTTCTTATCAGCCAGCGGCAATAAGCCCAATTGTAAACAAGTCGCGAAACAACCGGGGTTAGCGATATTCGCCGCAGTTTTTATCGCTTCACGATTTAACTCCGGCAAACCATAAACAAACTTTTTACTTTTTACTTTTGAATTTTGAGTCAACCTAAAGTCCTGGCTCAAATCGATTACCTTAATATGGTCGGGTATCGGGTTGGCTTCTAAAAACTTTTTCGCGTCGCCATGTCCTACACAAAGAAATAAAACATCAATATTATATGACAGTTCCGCTGCAAACTTCAGGTCGGTATCGCCAAACAGGTCGGTATGGACATCATATACGTGTTTATTGGCGTTGCTGGTGCTGTGAACAAAACCGATCTCAACATTGGGGTGGTTGACCAGGATACGCAGCATTTCGCCGCCGGTGTATCCCGCGCCGCCGACTATGCCGGCCAATATCTTATTATTGTTTATGTTCATCGCTTCAGCTCAAATTAGTTACGCTTATTCAGCAGTGGAGTTAACTTTATGGTAGATCATTACCTGGTTGCCGAATATTTTCGAAAACCCTTTTACGTCGTCACCAGTCCACGAATTATTCATTTCGCCGTAGGTGCCGAACTTGTTCGACATCAGATCGTGGTCAGATTCAATACCTACAACCTGGAAACGGTACGGATGCAATTGCACAAATACTTTTCCGCTAACAGTTTTTTGGGTATCTGTAAGGAAGGCCTCTATATTGCGCATGATCGGGTCGTGGAACTGCCCTTCGTGCAGCCAGTTACCATAAAAGCTGGATAACTGGTCTTTCCACGATAATTGCCATTTGGTCAGCACATGTTTCTCGAGGGTGTGGTGCGCTTTGATGATGATCATCGGCGCCGCCGCTTCAAAACCTACACGGCCTTTGATCCCGATAATGGTATCGCCCACATGGATATCCCGGCCTATACCGTAAGGCTGGGCAATGGCTTGTAATGCCTGTATAGCTTTGGTCGGATGGTCGAAAGTTTTGCCGTCGATACCAATTAATTCGCCTTTTTCGAATACCAGTTCCAGGTTTTTGACCTCCGATTCGGTAACTTGCGTTGGCCATGCTTCTTCAGGCAAACCTAAGTTAGAAGTTAATGTTTCCTTGCCGCCTACTGAGGTTCCCCAAATGCCTTTGTTGATGGAATATTTTGCCTTCTCGAAATTCATTTCCACACCATGATCTTTCAGATATTGAATTTCTTCTTCGCGGCTCAATTTAAGATCGCGGATCGGCGTAATAATTTGAATATCCGGAACCAGGATATTGAAGATCATATCAAACCGTACCTGGTCGTTACCTGCGCCGGTGCTGCCGTGCGCAACAAACTCAGCGCCGATCTCTTTGGCGTAATTAGCGATCGCTGTGGCCTGGCTAACCCGCTCGGCGCTAACCGAAAGGGGATAGGTGTTGTTTTTCAGCACATTGCCATATACCAAGAACCTCACACAAGTATTGTAAAAGTTTTTGGTTTCGTCAACCACATGGTGCGACGTAACACCCATTTTATAAGCACGTTCTTCAACGCCTTTAAGCTCCTCGTCGCTAAAACCGCCGGTATTCACAATTACTGAGTGAACTTCGTAACCAAGATCCTGGGTTAAATATATGCAGCAAAATGATGTATCTAATCCGCCGCTGTACGCAAGAACTACTTTCTTTTTCATATTTTTTAGCTAAAAGCAGAAAGCAAAAAGACCAAAGCTTTTTTATATTTCTGCTGTTTTATTATTTATTACTTCGCTTTCGCTTAAAAAAAACTTTAAGCTTTTCTTAATGTCTTTATTAAGCCGATTAACATCGCTTTCACTTCGTTGATCATTTGATTTGTTTTTTGAAATAAATCAACGTCAATGTATGCTAAATCCTTACACATCAGGCAACAATATTCTAATTCATGAGTGGAGCCTAATGCCTGATCTAAAAAATGAGCAAAATCTTTTTCTGTAAACCTTCCGCTGCCCTCCACAATATTTAGCGGAATTGAATATGCAGCTCTCTTGGTTTGACTTAACATATCATATTGTTCACTCCTCGGAAACTTTGGAAGCAGGTTTGAATACACAAATAAATTTAGTTCATGTGATTTTTTCCACACCTCTAATTTTTTATAATCTCTCATTTGTTTTTAAGGTAAGAGCTGAAAAAAGACCAAAGCTTTACTTTTCCTTTATTTATTTCTATTTTTTATTCTCATCTCAAAAGCTTTCTGCTTTAGTCTTTATGCTTTCAGCTTAAATAGCCTTTCACCTAACCTCAATGGTCCTGGCCGATTGTTCTTTTAATGGCATTTTCTATCCGCTCGAGCAATGTTGCCTTATGCGTTATCTTTTGAATTTTATCTTCTTCTTTCTGAGATTTCTCTTCTTCGATTTTTTGTTTGTCAGCCGGGTCAAACAGCATAGCGGTGCACATGCAGTTTTTGCGGCCTTTGCTGGTTAAAATATCAAAATTGACGCAACTTTTGCAGCCTGCCCAAAAATCCTCGTCCTGGGTTAGCTCCGAATAGGTAACCGGCTCGTAGCCCAACTCCGAGTTGATCTTCATTACTGCAAGCCCGGTAGTAAGGCCGAATATTTTAGCGTCGGGGTATTTGGTTCGTGATAATTCAAAAATTCTATGTTTTATAGCTTTTGCAAGTCCTATTTTCCGGAATTGGGGATTCACCACCAGGCCCGAGTTAGCTACGAAATCCCCGTGGCTCCAGGTCTCTATATAGCAAAATCCCGCCCAGGTGCCGTCTTTATGAAACGCGATAACCGCCTTGCCTTCCAGCATTTTATCAGCCACATACTCCGGCGAACGCTGGGCAATACCTGTCCCGCGTGCTTTGGCCGACTCAGCCATCTCATCACAAATCAGGGGTGCAAAATCAACATCACCGGCTGTTGCAACACGTATATCAAAATCTTGTAGGGTCATTGAAATAGAAAAATTACCGTTAAATTACTGGCTAACGCCTTAATAAATCAGATGATCTTTGGTTGGGGTAGAAACGCAAACATCGCGCCTTTACATCAGTGGGTTTATGGCAGGACAATTCAAACCCGGGGCATATAGGGCCTTCGTCGTGAAGGAGAAAACACAAAAACGGCTGAAAGCAAAGCAGCGGCAACAGGAGCAAAAAATGCTCTCATCGTGGGCTTATTTGAGCTTTGTTGTTTCATTTTAATGATTGCTTTTGTTATCTTTTAATCAGGGTGCAAATTTTTGCATTTTTTTTTGTTTACGCAAGTAATTTATGAATTAGTTTGTTAGTTGATTAAGTGAGTAGTTGATTGAGTATATTGGTAACCACTCACTTAATCAACCCAATCAACCACTCACCGCTTAGCAGCAATATCCTCAATGATCATCTCCGCATGCACCCTTGAGTTTTCAATAAACCATAAATGCGTATCCAGTCCGCCGCAAACTACGCCGGCAAGGTAAAGGCCGCTTAAATTGGTTTCCATGGTTTCGGGATTGTAATGCGGTATATATTTATCATCTGTCAGCTTGATGCCTAACTTTTTCAGGAACTCAAAATTAGGCCGGTAACCCGTCATGGCCATTACAAAATCATTCGGGATGGTGATCACACCTTCCGGGGTTTCAATATCCACGTCCCGTTCGCGGACGGTTTTTAAATTCGAATTGAAGTAAGCTTTGATGCTGCCTTCCTTTATACGGTTCAGGATATCCGGCCGCACCCAGTATTTTACCCGCTGGCTTATCTCGCTTCCGCGGACAACCAGCGTGACTTCGGCGCCTTTGCGGTAAGTTTCGAGCGCCACATCTATAGCGGAATTGCTGGAACCGACTACAACTACCTTTTGCATCGCATAATAATGCGGGTCCTTGTAATAGTGCTTTACCTTTGGCAGGTCTTCGCCTGGTATGTTCAGTTTTACCGCGATATCATAAAACCCTGTTGACAGGATAACACGTTTCGCCTGGTAAATAGCTTTGCTGGTAGTAATCGTAAAAATTTCGTCCAGCTTCTGCACACCAGTTACCTCTTCAAATAAGTTGATTGGCAAATGGTTGGAGGTAGCCACCCGGCGGTAATATTCAAGCGCTTCGGCGCGGGTTGGTTTGTTGCTGATGGTTACAAATGGTATCCCGCCGATCTCCAGCTTTTCGGAAGTGGAGAAAAAAGTCATGGTAGAAGGATAGTTATACAAGGAGTTGACCAGGCAGCCTTTTTCAATAATAACAAAGCTTAAACCGGCTTTTTGCGCGGCAAGGCCGCAGGCTATTCCAATTGGGCCCCCGCCGATGATGAGGATATCAAGCATTTATTGTAAAAGATTTCCGTCAAATATAACAGGAATTAGCAGACAGGAAGTGCAGATGACCGTTGAAGACCAATTATGATTAGCGCCTGACATCTGCTTTAGCGACATCGTTAACCTAGCCAGCCCGTATCAGGAAGAAAAAAAAGAAATAAAAAAAGGGTAAGCTACTTTTATCGCGCCGCTCAACTCTCTACCCTTGCTGCGTTCCCACCCTGGGGGAGTTCAAGAGGAGCTGGCCGTAAAAGACTTACCCCGCCGCAAATATAGGAAAAGGTTTGTTTTTGGGTTAATAAATTGTTAAAAACGTTGGAATGTTGCAAGGTTGAAACGTTGAAATGTTGTGTTACAGGCCATTGCGCGGCTTTTGATAAATGTATTCCCATTTTTGACCAAATTGTAGGGACACTATTGATAAATTTATAAATTAGCCGCATTATTACCGGGCTTTGCCCGTATAACCAGTTTTAAGACCATAGCCCGATGAGAAAAACAGCCTGTTTCTTATTTATCCTCGTCATTTTTTCTTTACACACGTTTTCCCAGGGGCATATATTGATTCCCGGCGCACCCGAGTCTCAAAAGTTCTCAAGTGAACGGCTGCGCAGGATCGATGACCTGGTTAAACAATACATCGACTCGGGCTGGATAAAAGGCGCTGATGCCCTGGTTGCCCGCAACGGTGTAATTGTGTACAACAAAGCCTTTGGCGCTGCCAACGCGGAGCAAAATGTTCCGATGAGAACGGATGCGATTTTCCGCATTGCGTCGCAAACAAAAGCAATCACCAGTGCCTGTGTGATGATGCTGTTCGAAGAAGGTAAATTTTTACTGGACGATCCCATCTCGAAGTATATTCCCTCATTTGCCCATCCCAGGATATTAGATAAATTTAATGAAAAAGATACAACCTATACAACCATTCCTGCAAAGCGCGAGGTAACTATACGCGATTTACTGACACATACCGCAGGTGTTGATTATGCGCAGATCGGGTCGGATAAGATGAAGGCTATTTATGCGAAGGCCGGTATTTATGCGGGTTTTGTCAACGATAAATTGCTGCTTGCCGATGCCGTTAACAAATTGGGCGCCTTGCCTTTAGTTCATCAGCCGGGAGAACGGTTCACCTACGGGTTAAATATAGATGTGCTGGGTTACCTCATCGAAAAAGTATCCGGCAAAAGCCTTGATCAGTTTTTAAGGGAACGGTTATTTGTCCCGCTGGGTATGAATGATACCTATTTTTATGTACCAAAGGCAAAGCAGGGCCGGTTGGTACAGGTTTACACGCCGGATAAACATAATCATTTAGAAAAATGGAATGCCGGTACATTCCCGGGCCTATCAGCGGATTATCCTAAGGTTAACGGCACTTATTACTCCGGCGGCGCGGGTTTAAGCTCAACGACAAAAGATTACGCCATTTTTTTACAAATGATGCTAAACAATGGCGAGTATAACGGGCATCGCATATTATCGAGGCATACAGTTGAGATGATGACCATGAACCAGGTCGGGGATATAAATCTTGATAAAAACAAATTCGGGTTAGGTTTCCTGGTTATTACCAAACCAGGCCAAAGCATACTGGGCGAAACGGAAGGTTCGTTTAGCTGGGGCGGATTTTTTGGCACCACCTATTGGGCCGACCCGAAAGAACACCTTGTTTGCTTGTTTTTTGTGCAGGAATGGCCGTTCCCGCATGGCGAACTGGACGATAAATTCAGGGTACTGGTATATTCGGCATTGAATGATTAAATAACTAGTTGATTAAGTGAGCCGTTGATTAGGTGAGTGATTTGAATAATGTACTGCATCAACTAACTTAATCAACACAATCAACTTAATCCAACTCAATCAACCAACAACAACATGATAAACCGTCGTAAATTTATTCAAACTACATCAGTTGCAGGTACCAGTTTCCTGCTGGCGCCTCATTTAGGTAAGGCAACAGGCTTTTTTAATGGCTCGCCGAACGAAAAAGTAATCATCGGCATGATGGGTACCCATAGCCGGGGAGCATATCTCGCGCAAAACTTCGCGAAAAATCCCAATGTCGAGATCGGCTATATATGCGATGTGGACTCGCAGGTAGTAGATAAAACCATAGCTGATATTTACAAACGCACCGGCAAAAAACCGCAGGGGATAACCGATATCCGCAAGCTGCTCGAGAAAAAGGATGTAGACGCTATTGTTATAGCCGCACCAGATCATTGGCATGCCCCGGCAACCATAATGGCTTGCCAGGCGGGCAAACATGTATACGTTGAAAAGCCATGCAGCCATAACCCGCATGAAGGCGAGATGGCCGTAGCTGCTTCAAAAAAATATAACCGCCTCGTGCAGATGGGCAGCCAGCGCCGCTCATTCTCTAACGTGCAGGGAATGGTGAAGGAACTGCATGACGGCATTATCGGCCGCGCTTACTATGCAAAGGGCTGGTACACCAATCACCGGCCGTCTATTGGTATTGGCAAGCCGGCAGCTGTACCCGCCAACCTGGATTATGAACTTTGGCAGGGCCCTGCGCCGCGCAAACCGTACCAGGACAATTTGATCCATTACAACTGGCACTGGTTCTGGAACTGGGGAACCGGCGAGGCGTTAAATAACGGTACACACGAGCTGGATGTTATCCGCTGGGGCTTGGGTGTTGATTTTCCGAGCAAAGTGGTTTCAACCGGCGGCCGGTTTCATTTTAAGGACGACTGGCAAACACCCGACACGCAAAATATTCTCTATAATTTCCCGAACAATACCGCAGCGGAATGGGAGGGAAGAAGCTGCAACGGTTTTAATATGGAAGGTCTTGGTCGTGGTGTTATTTTTTATGGCGATAAAGGAACGCTGTTTTACGGCGGCGGAAACGGCTACCAGGTTTACGATGGCGACAATAAGTTTGTAAAAGAAGTAAAGGACGATACCGTTGTAGATGCGACAAACAAAGTAAGCCCGACTGAAGCGCTGGACGGCACGCACATGAAAAACTTTATCGATTCGGTACGCGGCGTAACCAAATTAAACTGCCCCATTGAAACAGGGTTTAAATCAACCTTACTGCCGCAACTGGGCAATATATCGTACCGCGTTGACCGTGTGCTGCATATCGACACTGCCAACGGCCATATTTTAAACGACCCGGAAGCGATGAAGCTTTGGAGCAGGACGTATGAAACGGGGTGGGAAGTGAAAGTTTAAAGTTGCAGCATAAAAGATTTGACAACTTTTTAAAAGTTGTCAAATCTAACTCCCTTCAAAAAAGCAAAAAAGAAAATATCTAAACTAAATAAACCGACTAAAAAATCACGATGAAAAAGCTACTGCAAACTTCAGCAACCATAACTATGCTTGCTATTTTTATCTTACCATTAACCATTCAAGCCCAAAGCACACCCAACCTGTTCGATGGCAAAACCCTTAAAGGCTGGAAACGCCTGGCCGGCACGGCCGATTATAAAGTGGAGAACGGCGAAATAGTAGGTACAACCGTTTTGAACTCTGGAAACACCTTCCTGGTAACAGAAAAAGAATACGGCGACTTTATCCTGGAGATGGATACCAAAATTGAAAGCTCGCTGAGCAATTCAGGCGTGCAAACCCGCAGTCATTTTGACCCGGCCGGGCATGAAGGGAAAGGGAAAGTTTATGGCAGGCAGTTTGAGATCGATCCTTCCGACAGGAAATGGTCGGGTGGCATTTATGATGAGGGCCGCAGGGACTGGCTTTATCCTGTCGATTTGAATGCGAAAGCAAAAGATGCTTTTAAAGTGGGGGTTTATAACCACATCAGGATAGAATGTATCGGCAACGAAATGAGGACCTGGATCAATGGTGTACCCGTTGCGGATGTGGTAGATACGATTGACAGCAAAGGTTTTATAGGCTTGCAGGTGCATGCGGTAACCAAACCGGAGCAGGCCGGCAAAAAAGTTTATTTCAAAAACATCCGCATTCAAACCACTAACCTGGTTCAAAAACCCTTTCCAAAAGATATTTATGTAGTAAATCTAATACCGAATAAACTGTCGGCTCATGAAAAGGAAAGCGGCTGGAAACTGCTGTATGACGGTCACTCCTCAACCGGCTGGCGCGGCGCCACACTATCTAAGTTTCCGGCTAATGGTTGGGAATATACCAAGGGTACTATGCATGTATTACCCTCTGCCGGCAAGGAAGAATCAGGCGGCGGTGATATCGTAACGAATGATCTATACGGTTCATTTGACCTGTCTTTTGAATTCAAGCTTACACCAGGCGCAAACAGCGGTGTGAAATATTTTGTCACCCTGTCTGAGGTTACAAAAGGATCGGCAATAGGCCTTGAATACCAGGTGCTGGATGATGAGCTTCATCCAGATGCCAAGCTGGGTCGTAATGGCGATAGAACACTATCTTCTCTGTATGATCTGATCCCGTCAAACAAGCCCAAACGTTTTATCAGGCCAATCGGCGCATGGAATACCGGAAGGATAGTCGTTTATCCAAATAATCATGTTGAGCATTACCTCAACGGCGTTAAGGTGCTGGAATATGAAAGAGGCTCAAAAGAGTTCCGCGACCTGGTGGCAATGAGTAAGTACACGATATGGAAAAACTTCGGCGAAGCAAAAGAAGGGCATCTTTTATTGCAGGATCATGGTAACGAGGTGTTTTTCAGGAGTATTAAGGTAAGGACGCTATAGTCAGAACACGATTTTTAGGATTTGGTGGATTTTTATGATTATTCCAAGCGATCATAGAAATCCACCAAATCCTAAAAATCGTGTTCAGACAAGATCATTCTTTTTCTGAAAGCTATAAAACAGGTAAAATAACGACGGCAGGATGAGCAAGCTGCCGACCAATAACCCCAGCCCCAGGTCTTCAATTGTTTTAGCCGGGGCATGATTGGTTAGCAGGGAAAGGTTTTGCCCGCCTTTGACCATTACCAGGTTTGGAAAATGAGTATAACCTACTGACAACAGGATCATAGTTACCTGGAAGGCTGCAAACACGCGGATTATTTTTTTCTTTCCGTAATAAATAAACAGCCACAGCGCCAGTAGTGAAATGGCTGCAGATACTACGGCAGTGAAGCTCACCGCATTGCCAAATATCCAGTTTGCCAGCGGGATGTTCTCTATTCTGGCGGCTATAAATACCAGCCCGCCAAAAATGACCACCAGCACGTTCATGATACGGGTTTTCCGGACAAATCGCGCCCGTTCGTTAACATCCGCAGTTTCCCCGATCAGGTATACCGCAGCAAGGTAGCCGCTTAACGCGACAGTAAACAAACCCACCGTTACTGAAAACCAGTTTAGCCAGCTATAAACATAAGCCGACATGAAAGACGTGGGCTGCAGATCGATTTGCCTTGATATGGCACTCCCTGCAATAATGCCTAAAAACAGAGGCGTAACAAAGCTGGAGTAAACGAAAATGCGGTTATAAAAACCCTGTGTTTTATCGTCCTTTACTGCATCATAATTCCTGAACGCAAACGCAGTTCCCCGGGCGGTAATACCCAGCAGCATAATAAGCAGCGGGATGTGCAGATAAGTACACATATTGCTATAGATATCCGGGAAACCGACAAATAATATCACAACCGTAATAATAAGCCACATGTGATTGGCTTCCCATATAGGGCCGATGGCGTGGTACATGGTTTTGCGTGTGCGGTCTTTATTACGATCGGAAGTAAAAAGCTCGATGATGCCCGCACCAAAATCGGCCCCGCCAAGCAGAAAATAAAGCACAATAGCCAGGAACAAAAATGCGATAACGATATACAGCATAAGCTTTAATTTACTTTATCATATAATTGAGGCACCATTTTTATTTGCCTGCTTAACAGGAATATCACGGCAATACTTAATGTAAAGTAGATAACGGTAAACAGGTAAAATGAATACTGGATGCCCGGCATGGGTGTTATTGCTGCACTTGTACGCATTACACCTTGTATGATCCACGGTTGCCGGCCAACTTCTGTTACCGTCCACCCGGCTTCAACAGCTATAAATCCCAATGGCGTTGCTATGATAAAGAGGTTAAGAAACCATTTTTTTGAAAGCCAGCTTCGTTTTTTCCATAAGGCAACGAAATACAGTATGCCGATCAGCATCATAGCCGAGCCAATTGTTATCATCAGGTCAAAAGCCAAATGGGTAACTGTAATAGGGGGCTGATCTTTTACAGGTATTTTGTCCAGTCCGTTAACCGGTTCTTTAAAGTTATCGTTCACCAGGAAACTTAACAGACCTGGGATTTCGACTCCATATTTAACTTTTTTGTTAGCCGTGTCGGCAACACCGCCAAGAACCAGCGGCGCATATTGTTGGGTGTGAAAATAAGCCTCCATGGCGGCTAATTTGGCCGGCTGGCGTTTTGCAGCATTCCTGGCCGACAGGTCGCCGCTGAAAGGTTGTATAATTGCTGCTACAGCGCCGAAGACCACGGCTATTTTAAATGCTTTGGTATGAAATTGTACGTTTTTCTTCCGCGCGATCATCAGCGCATGGATCCCTGCGACTGCAAATCCTGTGGCTGCAAAAGCGGCGATGGTCATGTGCAATGATTCTGAAAACCATGAGCCGTTAAACATGGCTTTTATGGGATCGATATTGAGGTATTGCCCGTTAACAAAATCGAAACCGGAAGGGTTGTTCATCCACGAGTTGGCCGATACCACCAAAATGCCCGAAGCGATACCGCTTACACCTACTATAATGCCGGTGCACCAGTGGAACCACTTGTTAAACCTGTTCCACCCGTACAGGAAAAATCCGAGCGCTATGGCTTCTATAAAAAAGGCCACACCCTCCAGCGAAAACGGCATCCCGAATATCGGGCCGGCATGTTCCATGAACTTTGGCCATAATAGCCCCAGCTCAAAAGATAATATGGTACCCGATACGGCCCCGGTTGCAAAAAATATTGCTACGCCCTTGCTCCAGGCCTGGGTTATGTTTTTATAAACAGGATTGCCGGTTTTTATCCATTTATAATGCGATATGGCCATAAATACCGGCATAACCATGCCGATACAGGAGTATACGATATGAAAACCCAGTGATATGGCCATTTGCGACCTGGCAGCAATAAAATCATTCATGTCCTTTGTAAAAAAATGAAGACGCACAAATATACCTTTTACATTTTTGAACAGTTGGTTTGCGGAAAAATCTTACTAAATAGAATTGATCTAAAAAGCAAAAAATATTTTTTATGTAACAAAAATATTATATATATTTACGATATTAATATAAACCTGTACCAATCCCCGGTTAATTGAAACGGCTATTTGCCATCGTATTATTGAGTGTTCACCTGTTTAGCATAGGTGGATATACTTTATTGTTTCAATATTATATCCACCAGTCTGACGTTCAAATGGTGAAGCAGATATTCGACAATAAAATTGACGAAACCAGGCTGATGGAATTGAAAATACCGGTTCATTTTCCAACCATGACCGACTGGACCGAATATGCGGTGATCGAAGGCCAGATTCAATTGAAGGACGCTTATTATAACTATGTAAGGCTTAAAATGACGCGGGATACAATGTATTTCATCTGTATCCCCAATACAGCTAAAACACGTCTTGTACAAGCGAATATCATTACCGCCAAAGAGATAAGCGATGTGCCGCTCACTAAAAAGGGGCACGAGGCCCCCCCCGTGAAAAAAGTTAATACGCTTAGCGAATATAATTTAAAAACTTTCGATTATGATTACTCAGGGTTTGCAAAACTGCTTGCTGCTGAAACCACTCGATTTGCCTCGCTGAAACTCTGCAGGCCCTATATTGACTCACCGGGTAAACCACCCAATTTCATCTGCTAAACTGCTATAACTTTTCATGTTGTTTAAATCAGCATAACCTGGTCGTTATATTAACCGGGACGTGCATGTGCAATTGTGTTTTAGCAGTCTTCATTCGAACGTGATTTTATCACGGCCTATTATTCAATTTAACCGAATTTTTCTTTAATTACATATTAAGCATCGGCTTAATATTACTTTAACCATATGATGAAAACTATATTAAAAACCATTTTATCAATTTGCATTTTTATACTAGTTGGCCAGGCGAATACCTTCGCGCAGGGCTGCGTGGCTATCCGCAGCACCGGCGGTATTTGTGCGATGAATGAACACCCGGACAGTACAGCCGCATCAAGCGGGTACTGGCTATATAACAGCAACAACCGCTATTTTAAATCATTCAGGCATTTTGTGGGTAAGGCTGAACAGTATCAGCGGTTTACCTTGCATAATAACGTCATCAATAAGGTATTTACCCAGGATAATTCTTTCACCCGGATATTTAATAACCGTTGGTCAATAACCCTTGATGTGCCGTTTGCAGATAACAGCCGGTCGCAGGTAAGCAGCGGTACCCGCTTTAGCACACATTCATTCGGTGTAGGTGATGTTAGTGTAACAGGCTTTTACTGGCTGTTTGATCCCGCCAGGGCAACTAAAGGCAACATCCAGGTGGGTCTCGGCGTAAAATTCCCGACTGGGGAGTCCAATTACCAGGATTATTTCCTGAACGGCGCCACCGGGGCAAGAACGCTTGGCCCGGTTGACCAATCAATTCAACTGGGAGACGGCGGCACAGGTGTAGAATTAAATGTAAATGCCTATTATAATTTCACCCACAGTTTTGGTTTTTATGGTAATTTCTTTTACCTGGCCAATCCGCGGGATGTTAACCCAACCCTCCGATCACAAAACCCGCCAAGCGCCACAACAATAGCTGCCACAGGCGACGTTTTAAGTGTGCCAGATCAATACCTTATCAGGTTCGGCGCAGGTTTGGCTGTTAAGAAATTCGATTTTTCGTTGGGCGTACGTGATGATTGTTTGCCCGTACATGATCTTGTTGGCGGCAGCGACGGTTTCAGAAGGCCGGGTTATATTATTTCTGCCGAGCCTGGTGTGTCTTATCGCATAAAAAATATTTCACTATATGCTTATGTGCCGATAGCCATTATCCGCGACCGAACACAAAGCGTTCCCGATATCAGAACCACACAAATAACCGGTACTTACACGCATGGCGATGCCGCTTTTGCGGATTATGTTGTCAATGTTGGGGTAACCGTAAAATTTTAAAAGATGTTGATTTTTCACGTTTTAATTTATTTTTTTATTGGCGTTCAAGAAGGCTACGCCGTTTTTTGATTTGAAGTAAAAGCCGGGCCTGAGATACCCGGCTTTTTATTTTTATGTTTGCTTTTTATAATAATCGAATGAACACTGCTGACCAAAATTTTGCTGAAACAGGACTAAACCTGCCGCCCGCACCTAAACCATTGGGCGTTTATAAACCTTGCCTCATTGATGGTAAATACCTCTATCTATCCGGACATGGCACCGTACAGGATGACGGGAGCCTGATCGTTGGCCGCATAGGCGATACCATGACTGCCGAAGAAGGCAAGCTGGCCGCCCGGCAGGTGGGCCTGGCGATGTTATCGACGATTAAAACCAACCTGGGCAGCCTGGATAAGATCAAAAGAGTGATCAAGGTATTGGGAATGGTGAATTGCACGCACGACTTTGAAAAACACCCGTTCATTATAAACGGCTGCAGCGAATTGTTTGCCAGAGTTTGGGGTGATGATAATGGGGTAGGTGTACGCAGCGCCGTTGGCATGGGCTCGTTGCCGGGAAATATTCCGGTAGAGATAGAGGCTTTATTTGAACTTTTTTAATGCTTCACGGTCCTAAAACTATAGCCAATATGACCCAGGACTTAAAACAATGGTACAAAATCAACAATATTGATGACTTAGACACACCCGCTTTGGTGGTTTATACCGATAGGGTTAAAGCAAATATTGAGTTTGTAAAGGGTATGATAGGCGATGTGTCGCGATTGAGGCCGCACGTCAAAACCTATAAGAACAAAGAAGTTACCAGGCTGATGCTTGAAGCCGGCATCAGCAAATTTAAATGTGCCACCATCGCAGAAGCAGAAATGCTTGCTATGTGCGAAGCGCCCGACGTGTTATTGGCTTACCAGCCTGCCGGGCCCAAACTTAAAAGGTTTGTTAATCTGATAACATCTTATCCAAACACCAGCTTCTCTTGCCTGGTTGACAACCTGGTTTCCGTTAATGAGATTTCAGTCGCAGCCGTAAAAAATAAAATTCAAATACCCGTTTATATCGACCTGAACGTAGGGCAAGACCGGACAGGAATAACGCCCGGCGAAAAGGCCTTGCAACTTTATGCCGATTGTAGCCGGTTGCCCGGGATAAAGCCGGCTGGGCTGCATGCCTATGACGGGCATCTTCATGATCCTGATATTAATATCCTCACAAAAAAATGCAATGCCGGTTTTGAGCCGGTAGGCAAACTGAAAGCAGAGATAATAAAAAAGGGGGTTCCCGAACCTGTTATTGTTGCCGGCGGATCGCCTACATTTCCGGTCCATGCGAAAAGAAGTAACGTTGAATGCAGCCCCGGAACGTTTATTTACTGGGACAGGGGATACCAACTGATAGCCAAAGAGCAGCCATTTATACCCGCCGCACTCGTTGTTTCAAGGGTAATATCCTTGCCTTCTGAAACTAAAATTTGCCTTGACTTAGGACATAAATCAGTAGCAGCTGAAAATGAGCTTCAGAAGCGGGTTTATTTTTTAAATGCGCCCGAACTGATCATGATCAGCCAAAGCGAAGAGCACCTTGTAGCGGAGGCTGGCAAAGGCCATAAGTATAAGGTTGGTGATGTGCTTTACGGTTTGCCACATCACATTTGCCCGACCGTTGCCCTATATGAACGTGCCATTACCATAGAAAACAACCAAACAACCGGCGAGTGGAAGAATATTGCAAGGGACCGTAAAATAATTATTTAAGCTGAAAGCAGAAAGACCAAAGCAGAAAGCTAACTTTTGATAACTTATTCTAACTCAATCAACTTAATCCAACCTAACCAACCATCCTCATGTTCACCATTGACGCCCATTTAGACCTTAGCATGAACGCCCTGGAATGGAACCGCGACTTGCGTAAGCCTGTCGGGGAAATTAACGAACGTGAACAGGGCCTAAACGATAAACCCGACCGCGGCAACGCGCTTGTGTCATTGCCCGAACTGCGGAAAGGCAACATAGGCCTGGTGGTAGGCACGCAAATAGCGCGTTACGTGGCTCCCGGAAACCCATTGCCAGGCTGGCATTCGCCGGAACAGGCTTGGGCGCAAACCCAGGGTCAGTTGGCATGGTACAAAGCCATGGAAGAGGATGGGGAGATGGTGCAGATTAATAATTTACAGAGTCTCGAAAAACATCTGCAATTATGGAATGACGGAACACCTAGTGATAAAAAACCTATTGGTTATATATTAAGTCTTGAAGGCGCCGATTCAATAGTTTCTATCGGCCATTTGGAACGCGCGTATAATTACGGCCTGCGCGCCGTTGGCCCGGCCCACTACGGTCCCGGCCGTTATGCCAGTGGTACCGACGCTACCGGTAAAATGGGGAGGGAGGGGCACGATTTGCTAAGGGAAATGGAGCGCCTGAATATCATTTTAGACGCAACCCACCTATGCGATGATGCCTTTTGGGATGCGCTGGATCATTTTAACGGGCATATATGGGCCAGCCACAATAATTGCAGGGCATTGGTTAACCACAACCGGCAGTATAGCGATGAACAGATAAAAGAACTGGTAGGCCGCAGCGCAGTGATCGGCGCGCCATTGGATGCCTGGATGATGGTACCGGGATGGGTGCGCGGGAAATCAGACCCCAAAGAAATGAATTGCAGCATTGAAACAATGATCGATCATGTCGATCATATTTGCCGGATTGCCGGTGATACCCTGCACGTAGGAATAGGATCGGACCTCGACGGTGCCTTTGGCCGCGAGCAATGCCCTTACGACCTGGAGACGATTGCCGGGCTACAAACCATTCCGGCGCTTTTGAAAAAGCGGGGTTATTCTGATGCCGACGTAATAAACTTTATGCATGGCAACTGGCTTCGCTTTTTAAGGAACGCATGGGCTTAAGGGTGTCGCATTGCGACACTGCGACAGTGCGCGACAAAAGTGCGACAATTGCGCTACCCATAACGGTTTTACTTTTCGGTATCGAAACCAACTGTTTAATTAAGAAATTGTAAAGTTTTCATCAATTTTTTCAACTGGTAGTAAATATTTTATTTTTCATTTGCAATTGTCGCAGATATTTTTCAAATTTGTTACGTCAATCGAAATTGTCAATGGTTAACGTTAACTATATGGCAATTCACCCGTTAGTAAGTTATATATTACACCTGAGTTACTACTGATTGACTTTTAGCCCTTTCTCCTAATTGATCTATTTGAGCTGTAATTTCTCCAGAATGGCATAAACGCCAAAGCCGGTACGCAACCCTAAACTATTGAAAATTTAATTAAGCCGCTGGTCATTAATTTGACTTTTGGTTCAGGATTTTTTACCCCAAAACTTTTTGGGGGCTATTCTGTTTGTAGTATTCTGTTGTTGTAATTTATCAGGCCATGAGAAATATATTGCTATTTATCGACGATTTGACAAAGGCTGAAAGCTTAGCTAAGAAAGCCTTAAAAGTTGCCCGACAGTGCAGGGCAAACTTACAACTATGCAATGCTGTAAAAACCAGGGCGCACAAAAGCCTGCTTGTTCATCATTACGATGACGAAGTTGCATTCGAAGAACCCGAAACTGTCGATCTGAAAGAATTAGCCCTAAAATTAAAAGGCCTGCATCACCCGGAAGGCGCCTACCGCCCGGCGATCAGTTGCGTGGAGATGATCAATTTTAATCCGACAACTATCCGCGAAACGGTGATCCGCCACAATGTTTGGATGATGATAATGGCCGAGCAAAGCCTCGACCAGTTAAAAAATGCCGACACCTTCAATTTCGCCATTAAAATGATCAACAATATCAATTGCCCGGTATTGGTTATGCCGGAGGATTTTAATATGAGCTATTTCGACCGGATTGCTTATATAACCGACCTGCGTTATTGCGATATCGGCGTGATCAGGTTTTTAAAAGTGTTGAACGCGCAATTATTTGTTACCCATATTTCGGCCCCGGGCCTTCCCGACCTGGAAGAACGGTATGCGCAGGATATTTTATCAGAAGAAATATCTGTAAAAGCCAACTACCTGAAGATATTTTTACGGAACATAAAAAATAAAAACGTTAAAGGCGCAATCGACTACGTTGTTGATACCGTTGAGGTGAAAATGCTGGCTCTTGTCAACAAAAAGCATCAAACAGTTGAGCGATTGTATGATAACTACGCTGAAAAGGCCCAGCTTTATCAAAAATTGCCGGTGTTGATATTTCCCTATTTAAACTGGTTTAACCAGGCTTCTTTCTATGAATAAGATAAGTTGTTAGTAGTTTTTTCTCATATAAGGCCCCTCGGTTTTAACCGCGGGGCTTTTTTTTTGAGTTCGTTTACACCTATCACTTTGTCATTCTGAGCATAGCGAAGAATCTTCTTCACTTAATAAGTTTCCTGCATGTCTGTTTTAGAGGATTCTTCGCTATGCTCAGAATGACAAAAGATACGGTGGTTATATATCTCCATATCGTTGCACAATTTAACCGTAAACTTTTTGGTGAATAATCGCTAAGATTACAGAAATTTACGCATCCCGTAGGTACTAAGCTCCGGGATGATCTTCTATAATTTGACATGAACGCAGAGCAAGCCAGGTTAAAGGATCCCGCATGGAAAAAATGGGGCCCGTATGTCAGCGACCGCCAATGGGGAACCGTAAGGGAAGATTACAGCGCTGACGGCGATGCCTGGAATTACATCACCCATGATATGGCGCGCAGCAAAGCTTACCGCTGGGGCGAGGAGGGTATAGGCGGGATATGCGATAACCAGCAGCTGTTGTGTTTTGCCGTAACATTGTGGAACAAAAAGGACCCGATCATTAAAGAACGGTATTTCGGGTTAAGCAACCCCGAAGGCAACCACGGCGAAGATGTAAAGGAACTTTATTATTACCTGGATAACACGCCCACGCATTCGTACCAAAAAATGCTGTATAAATATCCGCAGGCCGAATATCCCTACGCATGGCTGGTTGATGAAAATAAAAAACGTACCCGCAACGACCCTGAATTTGAGCTGATAGACACAGGCCTGCTCAATAAGGATGAATATTTCGATGTGTTTATTGAATATGCTAAGAACGCGCCGGACGATATCCTGGTAAAAATCACCGTACATAACCGCAGCGACAAGGATGCGGCATTAAACGTTTTACCGACACTGTGGTTCCGCAACACATGGGCTTGGGATTATGATGATTATAAACCAATGTTGTCCGCTGAATCGCGCGGCATTATCAACGTTTATCATAAAGATCTCGGCCAGTTTTGGCTAAACGCTGAAGGCTCGCCACCGCAGCTTTTCTGCGATAACGAAACAAACGCTAAACGACTATATAATAATGACGATGGCAAGCCCTTCTATAAAGACGGCATCAACGACTTTATCGTGCATGGCGCCGGTACCATTAACCCGAAACAAACAGGTACGAAGGCGGCGGTCAATTATGATATCACCGTCCCTGCGAAACAAAGCATTACGCTCCGGCTAAGGCTGTCGGCTAACGCAGATAACGGGTTTGACGATTTCGACAAACTATTTAATGCAAGAGCCGCTGAAGCGACAAAGTTTTATAATGATATACAGAAGGGAAACGACAATGCCGACCGCTGTATGGTACAGCGCCAGGCTTTTGCGGGTATGCTGTGGAGCAAACAATTTTATTATTACAATATACATCAGTGGCTTGACGGCGATCCCACCGAACCTAAGCCTCCGCCACAGCGGCTAAACGCACGCAACAGCAAATGGGAACACCTGAACACGCAGGATATTATTTCCATGCCCGATAAATGGGAGTATCCGTGGTTTGCATCCTGGGACCTGGCCTTTCATTGCCTGCCACTGGCAACGCTTGATATGGCTTTTGCGAAAAACCAGCTTATGCTGCTTATACGGGATTGGTACATGCATCCTAACGGGCAACTGCCCGCTTATGAATGGGATTTCGGCGACGCCAACCCGCCCGTGCATGCCATGATCACCTGGAAAATTTATCAGCAGGATAAAGCCGCCAATAAAGGGAAAGGCGACATCTTTTTCCTCGAGCGCATATTTCACAAGCTCATGCTCAACTTTACCTGGTGGGTAAACCGCAAGGATGCATTAGGTAATAATATTTTCGAAGGCGGGTTTTTAGGCATGGATAATATCGGTGTGTTCGACCGCAATGCGCAATTGCCTATGGGCGAGCACCTCGAGCAATCCGATGGTACCAGTTGGATGGCCATGTATTCGCTTAACCTGCTCCGCATCGCAGCGGAGCTTGCTGTCACCGATAAAGCGTATAACGATATCGCCTCCAAATTCTTTGAGCACTTTATATATATAGCCGGCGCAATGTCAAACCTGGGGCAGGATAACGAGGGGCTTTGGGATGACGCGGACGGTTTTTTTTATGATCAGCTGCGTTTGCCGGATAACAGCACCGAGAAGATGCGCGTTCGCAGTATTGTTGGGTTATCGCCTCTATTTGCCGCCGAAGTGCTGGACGAGAGCGACATAGCTGGTAATCCGATATTCAGCAACCGCCTGAAGTGGTTTGCCGAAAACCGGCCCGACCTGGCTTCGCTGGTATCGCGCTGGGCCGAAACAAAAGGCCCGGGCAAGCACTTGATAAGCCTGCTGCGCGGTTACAGGATGAAATCATTACTCCGGTACATGCTGGACGAAAATGAGTTTTTAAGTCCGCACGGTATCCGTTCCGTTTCAAAATACCACCTGGATAACCCGTACCATGCGGAAATAGATGGCACGGAGTTTAGCGTCAAATACACCCCGGCCGAAAGCGACAGCGGCCTTTTTGGCGGCAACAGCAACTGGCGCGGCCCGGTTTGGATGCCTGTAAATTTTTTGCTGATCGAAAGCCTGCATAAATTTTACCTGTATTATGGCGACGAGTTTAAGGTCGAATGCCCAACCGGATCCGGTAATTACGTGACCCTGCAGCAAGTGGCCGATGAACTATATAGCCGCGTATCCAACCTGTTTTTACGCGATGCGCAAGGCCAACGGGCCGTGTTCGGCAACTATGATAAACTGCAAACCGATCCAAATTTTAAAGATTATGTACTGTTTTATGAATATTTCGATGGCGACAACGGCAGGGGCGTGGGGGCCTCTCATCAAACGGGGTGGACGGGTTTGATTGCGAATTGTCTGCACCGGTAAGAATCGAAAGTTTTCCCTTGCCCGTTGTCTGTGTCCTCACAGACAACCTAAGTTGTTGTTTTCAAACGGCGGATTTCAGGACACAAACCAGGTCGTAAATCTCTATTGTGTTAAATTGACACAATAAAATTTCCTTTTCCCATTTTAATCATTTAGTTTTACTCAACCACGTAAACTAAATTAACCAAATATGAATTTTAACAGGCGCAAATTTTTGCAAAGTGCGGGCACGCTGGCACTCGGCAGCATGGCTTTTTCGGGCAGGGCAGGCTCTCTTTTTAATAATATGGCACCGCACCCGGTGGGTCTGCAGCTTTTTACCTTTTTTGGGATTATTGACGATGATGTAAAAGGTACGTTAACCAAAATATCCGCGGTAGGCTATAAGGAGATCGAATCTGCTTTCAGCAAAAAGGGCGGTTACTATGGCATGAAGCCGCGGGAGTTTAAGGCTATGGTGAATGACTTGGGCATGTCCTGGAAATCGCACCATGTCATAGGAGCGCCGTTTAAAATGCCAAAAGGCTATAAGATGCCTGTCGGCGCCGATGGCAAACCTTTGGTAATCCCGCCGATGCATAACCTGCGTGATAATATGCAGGAGATCGTAGATGAAGCCGCCGAAGGAGGTTTGAAATATCTTGTTTGCGCCAACGCACCAACCGGGACACTGGAAGAAATTAAATCTACCGTTGAGATATTAAATAAAACCGGCGAAGCGGCAAAAAAAGCGGGTATCCAGTTTGCTTATCATAACCATGATATGGAATTTCATGAAGTGGAAGGAAAAGTACCTTATCATTTGCTGCTTAGCGAAACCGATCCCCACAATGTAAAAATGGAGCTGGACCTGGCCTGGGCCGTTAAAGGCGGGCAGGATCCGGTTGATCTGTTTGCACGTCATCCGGGACGTTTCCCGTTATGGCATGTAAAGGATCTAGATGCAAGTCATGTGAATATACTACCGGTTGGTAGCGGCACAATTGACTTTAAAAGGATATTTGCGTATAGATCCACTGCGGGAATGCAGCATTTTTTTGTAGAGCATGATATGCCAAAGGATGCTTATGCGAGCATTAAAAGCAGTTATGAATATATAACCGGAGCGTTAAAGGCGTGATAGGATTTTTATAGAGACGCTCCGATGGTTCGGAGGGTCTCTATCTTCTACTATTTATAAAGTACCAAGCGCAGACGGCTTGATCACCTTCCTGAAGCTCTTCAGGCCGTTTTTTATCCAGGTGTAAAGCGATGAATATTCTACGTAATTCCTTATGGTATCGTCGTTGCGTATTGAGGTCGCCAAATCCCTGATAATGCTCCTTATCGGTGATGTTTTGCTTACTGTGGTAACAATTTCTTCAAGCTGGTCGGCATATACAACCGCTTCATATTCGTTATCGAAAAGCAAAACAGTATTCTTGTTTTTTCCTTTCGCCCTTTCTTTTACTCCTTTGGACGGGATCGGCAGGTGATACTTGGTAAAGTCGGCAAAGGTTAGTGGAGACGGACCGATAGGGGGGATGTTGATACGTAACATGGCATTAATTTTAAGTATTAATTTTCTTCATTATAATTCACTACAAATTCATCATTTCGGATCGCCATGATCATATCGCCGATCGCCCGGTATTGTGGCGACGACTTATCATTCAATCCGTTCGAAAGCATTTCCAATTGTTCAGCGTAAGTTATAGCTTCTTCTTCATCCTCAAACTTCAACACCACGTCGTCGTTAACCTCAGCATCAACCCCGTTCGGCGGCGCAGGTAATCCGTACTTTTCAAAGGTTGAAAATGTAAGATCTGAATCGGATGACGGTACTGCTATACGTAACATATTGCTTGCTTTACTACACCGTCAACTGCACGGCAATATAAGAACATAATAAGAGCAAAGGTGTTTTTAATAAATTTATTTTTTAAGCATGTCACAATCATTTGACATTCTCCTATATTACGTAGCCGGCGGTCCGTTTGATACAACAGGCCAATAATATTTATCAGTTTGACAGCGCTTTGAAATAACAACCCTTTTGAGTATTTTAAGGCGGCAATAAATTACCTTTCCGGCGTATGGCGAATGTACAGGCAGAACAATTAAAACGGGTGTTAAAACCAGTTCATTTATGGGCCATCGCGGTGGGCTTAGTCATCTCGGGCGAGTACTTTGGCTGGAATTTGGGCTGGGCGGTTTCGGGTACCGTTGGTTTCCTGATTGCCACCGTTGTAATCACGCTCATGTACGTCACCTTTATTTTTAGCTATACCGAATTAACAACGTCAATCCCGCATGCAGGTGGCGCCTTTGCGTACGCTTACAGGGCTATGGGCCCGTTTGGCGGCCTGGTGGCCGGGTATGCTACGCTTGTCGATTTCCTGTTTGCCACGCCGGCCATTGCCTTTGCGCTGGGTGCTTATTTGCATTTTTTATATCCTGATATACCGGTATTGTATTCGGCGCTTTTTTTTAACGTGGTGTTTATGGGTATTAATGTTTTGGGCGTGAAAGAATCAGCGGCATTCTCCGTTTTAATAACCATACTCGCTGTTGTTGAATTGCTGCTGTTTATGGGTGTAGTTTCACCGAATTTTAAAATGAGCAATTTTATGAGTCACCCCATGCCATTCGGGTGGTCAGGCATCTTTGCAGCCTTGCCGTACGCTGTTTGGTTTTACCTGGCTATCGAAGGGGTAGCTATGGTGGCCGAAGAGGTAAAGGAACCAAAACGCAATATCCCGAAAGGCTATATATCCGGCCTGGCTACGCTGGTATGCTTAACATTCGGTGTAATGCTGTTTACCGGCGGCGTTACCGACTGGCGCAAGCTCAGCAACCTCGATTACCCGCTGCCGGCAGCTATTAGCGTAGTTTTAGGCAACACCAGCAGCCTCACAAAAATATTTGCCAGCATAGGGTTGTTTGGCCTTATCGCCTCATTTCATGGTATGATACTGGCATCATCAAGGCAGGTGTTTGCCATGGCGCGCAGCGGTTACCTGCCGCGTTCATTATCTGCCGTTAGTCACAAGTTTAAAACGCCGCATTGGGCCATTGTTGCGGGCGGCGGCGTGAGTTTTATAGCGCTGTTCACCGGCACAACCAACCAGGTTATCGTATTGTCGGTAATGGGCGCTATATTAATGTATATCATGAGCATGGTCAGCCTTTTTATACTAAGAGTAAAAGAGCCGGGCCTGGAAAGGCCTTTTACCTCGCCGTTTTACCCTGCATTTCCCGCAATAGCGATCACCATATCCGTAATTACGCTGGCGGCCATGATATATTATAATTTTATGCTAAGCCTGATATTTTTCGCCGGCCTGGCAATAGCGGTTGTTATATTTGTATTAATGGGAAAACACAAAGAAAAGCTTTTGGATGATTATATGATTTCACCGATTATAGTAAATGATTTCACCGATTGATATAGGACTGCACCGATAATTCGCCGCCCGTTAATTCACTAAATCACTAATTCAACAATTCACTAACTAAACTGTGTACAAGTTCACCGTCCGCGATAAAGTTTACCAATTTGGCGACCTGAAAACATTGCTGGCCAAAGCCTCGCCATATCGCAGCGGAGATGTGCTGGCCGGTGTTTGTGCGGACAGCTACGAGGAGCGTGTTGCTGCGCAGATCGCTTTGGCAGATGTACCGCTAAAGACATTTTTGAACGAAGCTATTATTCCTTATGAAAGCGATGATGTTACACGATTAATAATTGATAGTCATGACATTACGACGTTTACTTCTATCAGTAGTTTAACAGTTGGCGAGTTTCGCGATTGGCTATTGAGCGATGAGGCAGACTGCGGGATATTAAAAAACATTGAAGCAGGCATCACCCTCGAAATGACTGCTGCGGTGTCAAAGCTAATGCGCAACCAGGACCTTATAGCTGTGGCAAGGAAATGTGAAGTGGTTACACGCTTCCGGAATACGATAGGTTTAAAGGGCCATTTTTCTACACGTTTGCAGCCCAATCATCCAACGGACGACCCCAAAGGCATTGCGGCAAGCATTATTGAAGGTTTGTTATATGGCAGCGGGGACGCAGTTATCGGCATTAACCCCGCTACCGACAGCCCGTCAACTGTTTTAAATTTACTGACGCTGATCGATAATTTGCGCATGCGGTTTGACATTCCCATACAATCTTGCGTTTTAAGCCATATCACGACGACTTTAGAACTGGCCAATAAAGGCGCACCGGTCGATCTTTGTTTCCAATCAATCGGCGGCACTGAGCAAGCCAACAAAAGCTTTGGTATTAGCCTGGATTTGCTTGAAGAGGCATACCAGGCAACCTTGTCGCTCGGCCGTGGAACCATTGGCAAAAATGTGATGTATTTTGAAACGGGCCAGGGCAGCGAGCTTTCTGCGAATGCACATCACGGTGTTGATCAGCAAACCTGCGAGGTGAGGGCTTATGCCGTGGCCCGGAAGTTTAACCCATTATTGGTAAACTCGGTCGTAGGCTTCATCGGGCCGGAATATTTATATGACGGGAAGCAAATAACACGGGCGGCTTTGGAGGACCATTTCTGCGGAAAATTACTTGGGTTGCCCATGGGCGTTGATATTTGCTATACTAATCATGCCGAAGCCGACCAGGATGATATGGATAACCTGCTTACATTATTAGGCGTGGCAGGCTGCAATTTTATCATGGGCATTCCTGGGTCTGACGATATCATGCTGAACTACCAATCTACTTCCTTTCACGACGCGCTATATTTGAGAAAAGTGTTAGGGTTAAGGCCTGCGCCTGAATTTGAACAATGGCTGTTGAAACAGGGAATAATAGATGACAAAGGAAGCCTAATGCCCGTTAATTCCTCGCATAAATTAATTTCGGGTATTATAACTTAGGTTAAATGGCAGAGAAACTAATCATAAGCGATCCGTTGATCTCCTTAAAGGAATTCACTGCCGCGCGTATAGCTATAGGACGGACGGGCACCAGTATCCCCATAAAAGAGTCACTTGAATTTAAGCTGGCCCACGCGCACGCCCGCGATGCGGTATATTCTGAATTGGCTATTGAAGGATTAACAAATGATCTGCAGGCTTTTAATTTACCCGTTTTATCCCTTCATAGTAATGCGGCAAATCGTCACAAATATTTAAAGCGCCCCGACCTTGGCCGCCAGTTGGATGAAACATCCGCAGAAATATTAAAAGATCATGGCACCGGTGCCGATATAGCAATTATCATCGCAGACGGCCTTTCGGCAACGGCGGTTAATGAGAATACTTTTAGTTTATTAAAACTATTAATACCGATGTTCTCCGCTGAAAAACTCCGGCTGGCTCCATTATGCCTGGTTGAGCAGGGCAGGGTAGCTATAGGCGATGAAATAGCAGAAGGCTTACATGCTAAATTATCTATCATGCTGATTGGTGAGCGCCCGGGCTTAAGTTCGGCCGATAGCATGGGCGTGTATCTTACTTATAACCCCAGGCCCGGGCTAACAGACGAATCCCGCAACTGCATATCCAACATCCGTCCGGAAGGCCTGTCTTATCATCTCGCTTCACAGAAAATATTTTACCTGGTGCAGGAAGCGTTTAAAAGAAAATTATCCGGCGTTGAGTTAAAAGACAATGCAGGGTTGCTGGATTGATCAATGTTGGCTGCGCGTAAGATAAAATCGATACACCTGATACCGGTGTACCACCTGGCACACGTGGTTACACCTGAACACACCTGGTTACGTATAAATGCACTTCCACAATGCCAATTTTAGACTTCCATTTAACTTAACCGGTACACGTGGATACACCAGACACTGACAAAACACTGTCACCACCTAAGTTATTTTTTCCGAAACATAATGCCCTTATTTCGGACTAACCTCCAATCTCTAACCTCTAACCTCACTTCCTTCTCGCCTCAATATACCCGTCAAACGAAATGAAATCGCGATTAGTGCTGGTTACATTTAGCGATGCGTACCCTGTTGAGGTAATACTTAGCCGTAACGACTGCACATCGCGCATGTCGCTGATATTCTTGTCCTTTGGCACAATAAGGATATCCCAGCCGCCTTTTTTGTTGGTTTTCGCCTTATAATCAAAGTGGGTTGTTTTAAATTTAATTCCACCTTCGGTGGGATCGGTTGGGGCCACATAAGCCCGGCCATAATAAGGCAGGTAAGCCGTTATCGTATCCTTTGAAACCACCAGGTCATAACCGTAGTCGATCGATCTGGCACCGCCTCGTTGTGGGTTAACATAATTGGCCTGAAAAACAAAATTTATATTGTTGACCATATTTTTTACAGCCTGGGCTTTTGCAGATTGTTTCGGGGTTTGCGCACCGGCGGCATATGAACAAGCCAGAGCAAGTGTTAATACCACGACGAATTTGAGTAACGTTTTCATAACGAATATTTTAACAAATTAATAACGATAAAAATAGTATATCGTATATGCTAAGATAAAGTTTATTAAGTACAAGGCCCTGGTTGAGCGGCCTTGTATAAGCATAATTGTTCACGAAAAACATTTAATTGGGGACCCTTACATCCGCATTTAGCTGCAGACTGTTGTTTTTAAGGTATCCATAATACGATACCGGCGTTTTAGCGCTGATCACCTTTAACATGGTATGTCCCGAAGTTTGAATATTAAGGCTGAGTTGCCGCACACCGCCCGTATCCTGGTTTTCTTTAGGTTTGATGACTACATCCCAGCCGCCGTTTTTGGCCTTTGTTGTGGTATAATAAAAATTGGTCCAGGTGAAGTTGATGTTTGTCGCAGTGCCCGAAGAAGCTCTGTCGTAAGGCAATGAAGCTATAACGGAATCCTTCGATACCTTCAGGTGATATTCTGAATTCAATGTAATTTCGGTCCCTTTTTGTGGATATTCAACTGTGGCTTCGAAAATATAATTCGCATTATTAATAAACTGCTGCACTTCGGCAGTTTTCCTGGCCTGGTCGTCACTTGGTGAGTTTTGGGCCAGCGCTGTATTCATCACCGGTAATGCCAGCGTGAATGCAATGACTAATTTACCTATGCTTTTCATTTTTATTGATTTAATGAAGGAGAAATCGCGCAAATACTGTACCACAGGGAAGTTTAACGGCACGAAAAAACTAAAAAAGCCGCCTGTTTGGGGCGGCTTTTTACTTGAATTATGTTGCGATTTATATCAGGTTAACGCTGCGGTTAACAAACTCGGTCAGTTCAGCGCCGGTTAGCAAGCCCTGTGATAACAGCGCCAGGTCAAAAGCCTGTTTCGAAAGCTGGGCCTGCACATCTTCGTTCTCTTCCTGCAAAATGCGGCTGATCAGTTTATGGTTGCCATTTACAATTACTTTATAATTATCGGGCATGCTGCCGTAAAAGCTCATTCCGCCACCCATGGCCGCCATTTCCTTCATCCGGCGCATAAACTCGTCCATCGTTACGGTCACGGGCAATTCATCCGGGTTTAAACTTTCAAGCTCAACCTTATAGGCCGGTTTGTTAATAGCCTTATCAAAAATAGCTTTTACCTTGGTCGATTGTTCTTCGGTCAACACATGTTCCGGTGCATCTTCCTTTTTGATGAGCTTGTCAGCAACATCAGCGTCTACGCGTTTAAATGACGTTTTTTCGAGCTTTTGCTCCATGTGGCCGATAAAATGATTATCGATAGGCGAGTTCATTACCAGGATGTCATAACCCTTCTTGTTGGCAGACTGGATGAACGCATCCTGTTTGGCCGGGTCGTTGGTGTAGATATAAACCAGCCGGTCGTCCTTGTCGGTTTGCTCCGGCGCAACTTTGTCCTTATATTCCGGTAAGGTAAAGTTCTCTTTGTTGGTATTGGTTAGCAGCACAAAGTCTTTAGCTTTTTCGTAAAACTTCTCGTCGCTTATAATGCCATATTTTACAAATAAGCCTATGTCGCCCCATTTCTCTTCGTAACCCTTACGGTCTTTTTTGAAAAGCTCTGCCAGTTTATCAGCTACCTTTTTGCTGATATAGCTATTAATCTTTTTAACGTTGCTGTCGGCCTGCAAAAAGCTGCGCGATACGTTCAACGGGATATCCGGTGAATCAATAACCCCATGCAGCAACATCAAAAACTCGGGTACGATGTCTTTTACCTCATCGGTAATAAACACCTGGCGCGAGAAAAGCTTGATCTTATTGCGCTGTACCTCAAAGTCGTTTTTCAGCTTGGGGAAATATAAAACCCCGGTCAAATTAAACGGGTAATCAACGTTCAAATGGATCCAGAATAACGGGTCTTCCGAGAAAGGATAAAGCTGCTTATAAAAGTCCAGGTAATCTTCGTCTTTTAGTTCCGACGGAGCTTTCGTCCAGATCGGGTTGGTATCATTAATGATATTATCCTTTTCAACCGATTTATATTTTGGCTTGCCTTCATCATCAACACCGTCCTCTTCTTCCTGTGTGGTAGTACCGAATTTGATCGGCACCGGTAAAAACTTACAGTATTTGTCTAATATTTCCTGTAAGCGGCTTTTATTTAAAAACTCTTTCGATTCTTTATTGACGTGGAGGGTTATTTCGGTACCTCTTTCAACAAGGTCGCCCTCGCTTATTTCAAACTCTGTGCTGCCATCGCATATCCAGCGCGCGGGTTCTGCGCCTTCCTGGTACGACAAAGATTGTATTTCCACTTTGTCGGCCACCATAAATGCCGAATAAAAGCCTAAACCAAAGCGCCCGATTATTTCATTGGCATCTTTAGCTTCCTTAAACTTCTCCATAAACTCGGTAGCGCCCGAGAATGCGATCTGGTTGATATACTTTTTTATTTCCTCAGCGGTCATCCCTATACCGTTATCGGAGATTGTGATCGTCTTTTTCTTTTCGTCAAAAGCTACCTCAACGCGCAGGTCGCCAAGTTCGCCGGTATATTGTCCTGAAAGTGCAAGGCGTTTAATTTTTTGCGTAGCATCAACCGCGTTGGATACCAGTTCCCGTAAAAATATCTCGTTATCGGAGTAAAGGAATTTTTTAATGATCGGGAAAATATTTTCGGTATGGATCGAAATGGTGCCTTTTTCTTGCATGGTTCGTTGTCTTTTTTGAATTAATGTTTTAGTGATACCAGCCTTTATCAATGGCTGTTCCAAACAGGGCGTGGTGGACAAATTGGCAGGCTTCTCTTTTGTCATTCTGAACGTAGTGAAGAATCTTCTTCACCTGATAATTATACACCGTTTTATGAAGCAGAAGATTCTTCGCTACGTTCAGAATGACAAATGGCTATATCATAATAAGGCAATAAACGTATCAAACATTTGCGTCAATCTTTCAACCGTTGCATCGTCAGCGATATTTCCATCTCCATCCATTTTTGACCGGATGAACGAAATAAGTAAAGTAGTTTCCTTTGTCACCTTCGCGTTTAACGCCCTTAAAATTAACAGGAGCGCGGCATGTGCGTTTTCTCCGCTTGTTGAAGCTGTGATCGATACCAGCGGTTTTTCTGACAGCGAGCCGCTTGAAACCGTCCAGTCGAGCGCGTTTTTTAATGTGCCGGGCACGCCAAATGCATATTCCGGCGTACAAATGACCACGCCGTCAGCCTCTGCAATCAACTTGCGGAACGCGGTAACCGTTGCCGGCGGGTTATCATTGTCTAACCCCGGATCAAAGTGCGGGAGTCGCGTTAACCCGTCATAAATGGTATAATTTGTACCTGCGGGCGCTATTTTACCCAGGTAGTTAAGTATTGCATGGTTGGATGAACCAGTCCGTAAGCTGCCCGAAATGGCAATGATATTTTTTGCAGATGAGGGTTGCACATTACAATATTAAATGTTCGGCCTCACCTCCAGGCTAACTTCAATTAAATATGATAGTAACCTGACCTGCCATTCGCCATTTATTTAACAATTGACTTGATTTATCATCCGCACATCCGCACATTTGCATATCTGCACATCAACACCATGATCCACAAAAAAACACGAACATACATACCAGCCGATCTTGAAATTAAATGGGAAAACCTGGAACCGCTTTATAAGGAACTTTTAGACCGCCCGGTAAATTCAGTTTATGACCTGGAGCAATGGCTCCGCGACCGGAGCGAGCTTGAAGCCGCGCTGGAAGAAGATTTTGCCTGGCGCTATATCCGCATGACCTGCGATACGACCAGCGAAGAGTTGCTGCAAAGCTTCCAGTATTTTGCGACCGAGATTGAACCAAAGGTGGCGCCATACAGTAATGAACTAAATAAAAAGCTGGTTGGCAGCCCTTATGTTGATGCGCTCGATACTCAAAAATACTTTGTATACCTGCGCGGGGTGAAAAAATCCCTTGAACTGTTTAGAGAGGAGAATATCCCTTTGCTAACCGAAATACAGGTTGAACAGCAAAAGTACCAGTCGATAACCGGCTCCATGTCAGTGCATATTGGCGATAAAGAATATACGTTGGAGCAGGCTTCCGTTTTTCTGAAGGATACCGACCGTGCCAAAAGGCAAGAGGTTTGGGAAAAGATCACCGCCCGCCGCTTGCAGGATAAAGAGCAGCTAAACCAGCTTTTTGACCAGCTGCGGGTGCTACGGCATAAAGTAGCCGTAAACGCAGGGTTCGAAAATTTCAGGGACTACATGTTCCAGGCACTGGGGCGTTTTGATTATACGCCGAAAGACTGCTATGCTTTCCATGAGGCTATCGAAAAGGAGATCGTGCCGATCCTTCGCCAGGAAGCTGAAAAGCGCAAACAAGCCTTAAAGTTGAGTAGTTTGAAACCGTGGGATATGGATGTCGACCCATCGGGCAAACCGGCCTTAAGACCCTTTAAAAGCGGGGAGGAGCTGGTCGAAAAATCCATCCAGTGTTTCAGTAACATCAACCGTTATTTAGGCGAGCGGCTGGAGATCATGAAGGATAACAAACTGTTTGATGTGGAAAGCAGGAAGGGGAAGGCCCCGGGCGGATATAATTATCCATTATCGGAAACCGGCGCGCCGTTTATTTTTATGAACTCAGCTAATACTTTTCGGGATCTTACAACCATGGTTCACGAAGGCGGCCACGCTGTACATACCTTTTTAACGGCAGACCTTGAGCTGAATGATTTTAAACACTGCCCGTCGGAAGTGGCTGAACTGGCGTCTATGTCGATGGAACTGATATCCATGGATAACTGGAATGTTTATTTTGACAACGAGGAAGACCTGAAACGCGCCAAACGCGACCAGTTATTTGATGTGTTAAAAACGCTGCCCTGGGTAGCCGTTGTTGATCAGTTTCAGCATTGGATATATACCAACCCCGACCACACCGACGCCGAACGCACGGAAGCATGGATACAAATATACGAGCCATTCGGCGCAGGGTTTGTCGACTGGAGCGAACACCAGGACGCAGAAGCCAACCTTTGGCAAAAGCAGCTGCATATTTTCGAAGTGCCGTTTTATTATATTGAATACGGTATGGCCCAACTCGGGGCGATTGCGGTATGGAAAAACTATAAGGAAAACCCTGAAAAAGGCCTGCGGCAATATCTCGATGCTTTGAAATTAGGGTACACCAAAACCATCAAAGAAATTTACGAAACTGCCGGAATAAAATTTGATTTCAGCGCCGGGTATGTAAAAGAGCTGGCTGAGTTTGTAAAAGGGGAGATGGAGAAGCTCTGAGATAAAGAGTAACTTAAAAGAACTCCAAATACTATTTCAGTGTTACATTATTTAGATATACATCCGGATAAGTAATGCAAATTGCCAGGGTTATATTTGATAGCGTATCAGTGCTGTTTCGTGTTCTCACGGAAGTATAGGTAAAGGACCCGCCTATCGCCTGCCGCAATACCGGGTTAAAAGTTACTACTACATTATTATATACCGAGCCGCTTGCCGGGTTGGTCCAGGTAAACGAAAGCGGGTCTTTATTGTCTAATTGAACGGCAACTTCAGTTGATGATGGTGCGCCCGCGGCACAGGTCGCGGCTAAAACCTTACCTGTATGCAATGATGGGTCAGCGGGCTTTAAACAGCCTGCGTTTATGCCGGCTAAAAATATCATAGATATTAAAAGTTTGATTTTCATAGAATAAACCAGGACTGATCAATTAATAAAGTTAATCATATTCTTTCTATTTGTAACCAACTGAAAATAGCTCAGAATTTTATTGGTAAAACTTATTGTCACTTTATAGGTTAAACTACTTATGAAAAAGATATTTTTAAGTTTAACCATCATATTATTCTCGATTTCCGCGTTCAGCCAACTGATCAAACCGGTAAAAATAGACAGTCTTGTTACCATTTCATTGCCCCCCGGCTACCAGCATAAAGACACCTTAAGCCAGCAGGTTTTTACCGGAAACGGAATGTATGGCTATATGGAGGTCATCAGGGCTGCCAATCCAAAAAATACAGCGCCGTTAAAAAAGGAAAAAGATCTGAATAAAGTCTTAAAGGACTATGTAAAAGGTATCCAGGGTGAATCAGGAGATGGGAGCGCGCAAAACGTACGCGACACGACCATTGGCACATTAGAGGCTAAAATATTCACGTTAAAAACCGATGACGGCGGCGGCAATATCCTGTTCCGCAATTTTATACTTATTTATACCACCGAAGCAACTTATACTTTCGAATACGGCTACCAGGATAACCGAAAGGACCTCATCAGGGATGAGTACAGGAGTTTCGTTAACTCGATTAAGCTATCACCCGAATTACAGCGTAATGACCAATATCTGTCAAACTCAAAGGCTATGTCGCTGAACAAGCAAATAGCTATAGCCTGCGGAGCTGCTTTAGTGATCATTATAATAATAATTTTAATTGTCAGGCGGAAAGGGCAAAGAGAAGGGCCAGCCATTAACAATGCAACATCGGCTCAGGACTAACGACTCAAGACTTTTGACTTACTCAATAGCCCCCTGTTCCATCCCGGAGTGTTAATGAATTTTCGGCTGTCGATCCACCATATCCAGAGTATGGCCGCGAAAACGCCCAAAATCGATCCGGCAACTACATCCTCGAAAAAATGTTCGCTCAGGTACATCCGCGAAAAGCCAACCATTATGCCGTAAAATAACAGCAGGATAGCCCAGTTCTTATTTTTCAGCAGGTAGGTAAACAAAACACCCGTTGCGAATGCGGTTAGGGTATGTCCGGATGGGAAACTGTTATGGCTCAAAATTTCTACCCCTTTTACAAAATGGAGCTTAGTGATTTGATCCTTAAAATATAATTTGGGTCGCGGTGCGTCAAATATAAATTTGGCCAGTTGCACCGCCAGTGAAGTGATCAAAAAGGTTGTTGCCGTTAAAAACGCAATACGATAATTATATAAAGTAAAGAAGGCGGCGAGTATCACAATGGCCCATCCGTTGCCCAGGTCGGTAATATAGGGCTCGATAGTGTCAAGGAAATCGGTATGCCGGGTGTTAACGACAAAATAAATTTCGTCTTTGGTAAATACCAGTTTGATAACCAGGCAGGCCGCTAACAGGATGAGGTACAGGATAAAGAACAGCCGTATTTGCTGCAAAACCCCTTTAATGCCTATATTCATTGCGCAAAGTAAGCATATCCTTATTGAATCCAAAAAAATGGTTATGTTTGAAATGGCAGTGAAGGCCGTTAAAATAGATGTCAAATAGTTTATTCCGCAGAAAATCAATCGAGAAAATATTAGCTGATGCCGAGAAGGGGCATGGCGATCACGGAGGTTTAGGCCCCAAGCTTAACAGGGCGTTAAAAGTTAAGGACCTTACATTTTTAGGTATCGCGGCGGTTATCGGTACCGGGGTATTCACCGCAATAGGTTCGGCCAGCTATCACGGCGGCCCTGCTGTGATATTGCTTTTTACTTTTACCGCTATTGCATGCGGGTTTGCCGCTTACTGCTATGCCGAATTCGCATCAGCGGTGCCGGTATCGGGAAGCGCTTACACCTATTCATACATCGCTTTCGGCGAGATATTCGCATGGATAATAGGGTGGGACCTGTTAATGGAATACGCCATTGGCAATATTGCGGTAGCTATCTCGTGGAGCCAGTATTTTGTCCGCGTGCTGGCGGGGTTTAATATACATGTGCCCGACTGGATGACAATGGACTACATGTCGGCGCATGCCGGTTTCAACGATGCGGCTCATCAACTGGCGGGTGGCAAAACGCTGGCCGGCATAGATGAAACTTTAAGAAATGCCTATAATGCCTGGGCACATGCGCCGGGATTCGGCAATTTTAGAGTTGTTATGAATGTACCGGCACTGCTTATCGTAGTGCTCATCACGTATATCGTTTACATCGGCATCAAAGAATCAAAAAAGACCAATAATATCCTGGTAATAACAAAGCTGGGTATTATTTTGGTGGTTATAGTTGCCGGTGCATTCTATGTTAATCCCGGTAATTGGCACCCGTTTATGCCCAACGGTTTTGGCGGGGTAATGAAAGGTGTTTCGGCGGTGTTTTTTGCCTATATCGGCTTCGACGCCATATCTACAACGGCCGAGGAATGTGAAAACCCGCAACGCGACCTGCCGCGGTCCATGTTTAATACCCTGATCATTTGCACGGTGCTGTATATTATTCTTGTTTTGGTATTGACCGGCATGACCAACTTTACCAAGCTCAACGTAGCTGACCCATTGGCATTCGTATTCCAGGACCAGCATTCAAAATTAACCAACTGGATAGCGGGCATCATTTCGGTAAGCGCTATAGTGGTAATCGCCTCTGTATTATTGGTTTATCAATTGGGGCAGCCGCGTATCTGGATGAGTATGAGCCGGGATGGCTTGCTTCCCAAAGTATTTTCGCGCATCCATCCAAAGTATCATACGCCGTCATTTTCAACTATTGTTACCGGGTTTGTGGTGGCTGTACCCGCCTTATTCCTTAATCTCGACGTAGTGCTGGCGTTAACAAGCATAGGAACGCTTTTCGCCTTCGTATTGGTTTGCGGTGGCGTATTGATGCTGAACAGCCAGGCGGAAAATAAGCTCTATTCCAAATTCAAGGTGCCTTACCTCAATGGCAAATATATTGTGCCGGCGTTATTTATAGCCTGCCTGGGCTCGGTTTTGTACTGGGCTCCCGAATATTTTAAGCAGCTAATGAATACTGATGGGGTACCGATGATCATATTTTTTATCGTTGCCGCGATCGTGATGGTGCTTACCTTTATACGTAATTACTCACTGATACCTGTATTAGGATTGCTGAGCTGTTTTTATCTGATGGCGCAGGAAAGCTTTACCAACTGGGCAAGGTTTGTTATCTGGCTGGTGATCGGGTTGGTGATCTATTTCACGTATGGCTATAAGAACAGTGTTATCGCGAAGGAGTGGAGAGTCGCTAAATTAGCTGACCAGTAATAATAAATTAATGTTCGATGTATATCACCATTATCGGGTTATTGGCTGCGTTTGGAACTACAGTATCTTTTTTACCGCAGGCCATTAAAACCATTCAGACGAAAAACACGTCAGGTATCTCCTTGTCGATGTATGCCCTTTTTACTGCAGGAACCCTTTTGTGGCTGATTTACGGCATAACGAGTGGAAGTTTGCCGGTAACCATAGCCAACGCAGTAACCCTGGTGTTTGCGGGTATTATTTTATTTTACAAGATAAGGTATAGGTAATCGTTGGTATGTTGTAAGGTTAACATCGCGATAAGCTGAAAACAAACTCACAAGCTCAATTGCTAAACATTGCAACCTTTCAACTTTCCAACATTACAACAACCTCTACAGCTGCATTGCAAACGATAGCCCGGGCGTTCCCTCCTGGTAGGTCGGCATGATCATCGCAGACCTTCCTTTTTTATCGGTATGTGTAAGTTGGTTACGAATCCATGGGTAAACCAGGTAGGCCAGTTTGGTTGAGAATACGCCAAAGCCCGCACCGGCTACTACATCGCTAAACCAGTGATCGCGGTTGTACATTCTGAAAACTCCGGTTGTAACTGCAAACGTATACCCAATTACGGTGTAAATATGTGATTTATCGGAAAACTCCTGGGCCAAATACTCGGCCCCCATAAATGCTATACCCGTATGCCCGGATGGGAAAGATAAATAATCGGCTTTATTAGGGCGTAGGCGGTGTGTTAATTTTTTTGTGAGACCTTCTGAAAGGCCTAACATCCCGGCTGATAGCCCAAGCAATGCAGTCCGGTCAATAAACCTGTTTTTACCTTCAACACCAATCAGGTTTAACCCATAAACCATAACGATAGGAGCAAATTGAAAGTAACTCTCTGTAGTTGTATGGAAATTCTGTCCCGTCCTTCTTACGTCTCCATAAATGTAATAATCGAGCCTCCGGAGCGGGTTAATAAAGAATGTAGATGCGCCATATGCGATCGCGGCGCCCGGTATTACCAGCGAATAAGGCTTACTGTGCAATTTTTTAACCGTATCGGGAGCGGTTAAAAGGTCTTTTTTTATTGTATCACCAAGCTTCTTTTTTGTGGTGTCTGCAAATTTTTGGGCATTAGCCTCAAAAGAAATAAGGCAAGCCAGGGCAAATAATAATTTTCTAAACGGCATATCGAGAATTTTTACTGTTAACAATAAATTAATGTTTAGGTTTTAATTGACTGTTGAATAGCTGCATAAAACCAAACTTATTATTGTTATTAATTTAAGCAGGAAGGTTCAATTGATGTTTTTATTAATTAACGCGCTGTATTTCAACTGTCTCAGGAGCGGTAAGCATCAGTGGCACTTTTTCGACTGTAACAAAGCTCAGGTCGAGGCCAAAACCCCGTTCTTCTGATAAACTCACCCGCTTTAAATAAACATAAAACGCCATGATAAAACTTTCGTAAAAAGAAAGATTATGCGACCGGGAAAGCACTTTTTCAATCACCACAAACCTGAAATCGCCGACAATTTTATGCCTGTTCAATGATTTATAGGTGCTGGTAATATCAACTTCGCCTTTCTTTACCAGGTCCTCAACTACCCGGCGGAACAACAGGTTTATCTGCTGCTCAACTCTGAAGCCCAGCTTAAAGTCGATCCGTATCAGTTTATTGGGTACCAGGAAGTCAACCTCGTATTCTTTTTTATAAGGCTCGTCCACCACATCAACATGCACCAGCCAGTACACATCAGCGCGTTTAGGTTGCTTTTGCAGAATGGAGTAAATGATTTTAGATTCGATCTCTGAATTAAAATTCGCGCTGGTTAAATACACCAGTTGCGACGCATATTTCGGCACCGTTTCGTCGTCGCTTAATTCTTTAATGATATTAAAGTAGTCATCGATCTCGATAAACTTCACATACCTGTTCCGGATTTTCCGTGCGCTGTGCCATGTCCACATAATGGAGAAGAGGATGAAACCAACTGACAAGGTGAACCAGCCGCCATGGATAAATTTCACAAGGTTACCTGCCAGGAATGAAAGTTCAATTATCAGGTAAACCGCTAGGAAAATGGTTATAATATAAGTTGGCATCTTTTTGCGCCGTAAAAAATTCGACACCAGGATGGTGGTCATTAACATCGCTACAGTTATGCTTAATCCATAAGCGGCCTGCATATGGTCGGAATCGCCAAACAACAGGACAACACCAACACAGCCGCCGCATAGCAGCCAGTTGGCACTTGGTACATATAGCTGGCCTTTTTGCTCGGTGGGATAATTTATTCTCACTTTTGGCCATAAATTCAAACGCACGGCTTCTGCAATGAGGGTAAACGATCCCGAAATGAGGGCCTGGCTGGCAATAATGGCTGCAACGGTTGCTATGCCAATGCCATATAACAGGAACCATTGCGGCATAATTTCATAAAAAGGATTGTGCAGATCTAAGTTGATCGGCCTTCCTCTTTGCTGCAATAACCATACAGCCTGTCCCAGGTAGTTCAGTATTAAACAGGTTTTTACATATATCCAGCTTATTTGAATATTACTGCGCCCGCAATGCCCCAGGTCCGAATATAACGCCTCGGCCCCGGTGGTACATAAAAATACAGCGCCCAATATAATGAAGGCGTTAGGGTTAGTACTTAATAAATGATAAGCGTAATAAGGGTTTAACGCTTTTATCACCATCGGCATTTCAATAATAAAGCTTACGCCGAGTACCCCCATCATGGTAAACCACAGAAACATGATCGGGCCGAAGGCTTTACCCACTAAGGATGTCCCGAATTGCTGTATAATGAAAAGACCTATTATAATTGATATAACAATAGGCACGGTGTGTAAATGCGGATAGTATGACCGCAGCCCTTCGATCGCGGCCGAAACAGATATAGGCGGTGTAATAATACCATCAGCCAACAACGCGCAACCCCCAACCACAGCAGGGATAATCAACCATGCAGCACGGCGCCGCACCAACGAGAACAGTGAGAATATGCCGCCTTCACCCTTATTATCGGCCCTTAAGGTGATCACAACATATTTCAGCGTGGTTTGGAGGGTAAGTGTCCAGAAAATAAGGGAGACACCGCCAAGTATCAGGGGTTCAGTAATTTGTTGCGAGCCGACAATGGCTTTGAATACGTATAGGGGTGAGGTACCAATGTCACCGTAAATAATTCCTAAACTGATAAGCAGTCCGGGGACTGTTAATTTCTGAAGGTCTTTATGATTTGACACGTTATTTTTTAAGAAGTCCAAAAGTATTAAAAATTACGATTAACAACTTAAATATTCATTAATCGTATAACAGCAAGAAAATCAAACAACAATTAAAACTTTCTTTTGTTAAATTTTGTTAAAAATGTATTATAACGGGGTGATATTTAATTTGATGACAGCTTTATTTATACTTTTGTAAGTAATATCGCTTATGAAGCAAAAGTTTACTTTTACCTATTCATGGTTAATAACGGTAATTGCCTTTGCAATAGGCATGAGCTATGCCCCGCCCGGATCTGCCGCTAAACCCGACACAACTTATCTTCATATCCTTAAATCTAAAGCCGCAAAAAATTCTTTTAAAAACGGGTTGCATTTAGTGCTTCCTCCGTTAAAGCCTGCCTTTATCTCAACCACCAAAGTGAACGTAGCAAGGGCCGACGACAGGTTGTTGACTAACGTGGAGGTATATCCAAACCCTGTAACAGACCAGATCAACTTAAAATACGAGCTCTCGCGTAACGCTACGGTAACGATAAAAATAATGGACGTTTTGGGCAACGATATCATTACCCTGTTTTCCCAAAGAATTGAACCTGGCGAAAAAAACTTCAGCTACGCCCTTAATAGTAAACTAACCCGCGGTTTTTATTTTGTACGGGTAGTTGCCGGCACCGAATCGGTTATCAAAAGGATATCGGTTTTGTGATTTCGGATTTATTCGACCGAAGCTCTCAGATTGTAAATTCAGCGCAATCATTTAATCAAAATAATCAGCGGTTCAGACAATTTTTCTACATTCGGCCTTATGAAAATTATTGCCATTGGCCGCAACTACGCCGAGCACGCCAAAGAGTTAAATAACCCTGTTCCCGGTTTGCCGGTAATATTTATGAAGCCCGACACCGCTCTTTTGAAAGACAACAAGCCTTTTTATCATCCGGCCTTTTCTGAAGACATACATCACGAAATTGAGATTGTATTGAAGATATGCAAAGAGGGTAAGCATATTAGCGAAAAATTTGCACCTGGATATTTTGACGAAATTGCCCTCGGCGTTGATTTTACCGCACGGGATATACAAACTCGGCACAAAGAAAAAGGCCTGCCATGGGAGTTGGCCAAAGCTTTCGATAACTCTGCGCCGGTGAGTGCGTTTTTACCAAAATCGCAATTTGCCGACCTGCACAACCTGAATTTCAGACTGGATGTTAACCAGCAAACCCGTCAACAAAGCAATACGCAGAATATGCTTTTTTCATTTGAATACATCATCGCCTTTGTTTCACAATATATTACGCTTAAAAAAGGCGACCTGATTTTTACCGGCACACCACAGGGCGTGAGCAAAGTAAATGTAGGCGACCACCTGCAGGGTTATATTGAAGGTCAACAATTGCTTGACTTTTACGTTAAGTAGGCATGGTAAAAACATTTTTTATTACGTTAACCCTGTTTTTTAGCTTTTACTCCAACGTTTTTTCACAAACCATAATCCAGAGCCGGACTTATCCAAAGGGCTATTTTCGCTATCCGCCTTGATATTTGCCGGTAACCGCCGGAACATTTGGCGAGTTAAGGCCAGGTCACTTCCATGCCGGCCTCGATTTTAAAACCAACCAGCGTACTGGTTACCCGGTGCACGCTGTTTTTGACGGCTACATTTCGCGACTGCTGGTTCAATTCGGCGGCTTTGGCAACGCTATATATATTACCCACCCGAATGGTTACACGTCGGTTTATGGCCATATTGAGCGTTTTGCGCCCGAAATGGCTAAGCTGGTGCGGGATGAGCAATACAGGCAGCAGAAGTTTGAGGTTGATATCAGGCTGCCGCTCATGCAACTTCCGGTGTGCAAGGATGATGTGATAGCATGGTCGGGCAACGCTGGAGCTTCGGCAGGCCCGCACCTGCATTTCGAATTGCGCGATTCTGCAACAGAAGAAACGATCAACCCGCAATTGTTTGGCTTAACTATCCCTGACAGGGTGCCCCCTTCGATCACCGCTATAGGTATCTATCACCTGGATAATAACCCTTTTAGCGAGAAAACGCCCCGGCAGTTTTTAGCCGTTGCCGGGAGAGGCGGAGTTTACCATTTAAGAAATCCGGGCGTCATTAATTTAAGTGGTGCTATTGGCTTTGGCATTGCAGCAACCGATATGAACAGCACTTCGGCTAACCGCAACGGTATATATTCTGTTGAGTTAAAGTTGGATGGTAAAACCGTTTACACCTATGCGGTGGAACGATTTGCCTTTGATCAAACCCATGCCATAAACGCCTACATTGATTATCCTGAATTTATAGCTACGCACCGGCATATACAAAAGTGTTTCATATTGCCCGGAAGTAAAATATCGATATACCCGCAGTCGGTTAACAGGGGCATCATGAATTTTAACGATAACGCGCTGCACCGCGTTGAGTACATCGTTAAAGACGTGGCCGGCAATGTGTCTTCGTTAAACCTTGAAGTAAGGTCGGGATTTGCCAAGATTCCGGCTCCTGCTTATAAAGCATCCGGAATATTATTTCATTACGACCAGAAGAATGAGTTCAGCAACCCGAAAGTCAGGGTAAGCATAATGCCCGGGAACTTGTATGACGACCTGGATTTTACCTACGCGATACTGCCGAAAAGGCCGGGCGCATTCTCGGAGACACATCGTATCCATAACCGGTTTACGCCGATACACGATAGCTATGACCTTTGGATAAAACCCGACAGCGGCATTGGTAAATACAAAGATAAAGCTGTAATCGTAAGCACAACAGGCATATGCGATGGCGGTGTTTACCAGGATGGATTTATTAAAACCACGGCACGGTCGTTCGGTGATTTCTACGTTAAACTGGATACTGTGCCGCCGCGTATTGTTCCGATAAATATTCGTAACGGAATAAATATGTCAAATACCCGCGCGATATTCTTAAAAATAAGCGATAGCCTGTCGGGTATTAACACCTATAACGGTAAAATAGACGGCAAATGGGTATTAATGGAATGGGATTATAAAACCAGAATATTAAGTTACACCTTTAATAACGATATTGCGCCCGGTAAACATATATTTGAGTTAAACGTTAGCGATAATAAAAACAACAACTCAAATTATACCGCCGAATTTTACAGATAATATGTCAACATTAAAAGAAGGGGATAAGGCCCCCGATTTCACCGCTAAGGACCAAAACGGCAAAACAGTATCACTATCTGATTTTAAGGGTATGAATGTGATCCTCTATTTTTATCCGAAGGATGATACGCCGGGCTGCACTGCCGAGGCATGCAGTTTCAGGGATAATTACCAATCATTAGCAGGGAAGGGGTTTGAAATAATTGGTGTTAGTACCGACGACGAAAAATCGCACAAAAAATTTGAAAGTAAGTACAGTCTCCCATTTACATTGATTGCCGATACTGATAAAAGTATAGTTGAGGCGTATGGTGTTTGGGTTGAGAAAAACATGTATGGTAAAAAATATATGGGTACTGCACGAAAAACATTTATCATCAAGGCCGACGGAACAATTGATAAGATAATTGATAAGGTTGATTCACAAAACTCGTCGCAACAAATATTAGATATTTTAAAATAACACCCGGAGTATCGGTTTTAGTGGATAATTGATATAATTGTTACCGAAAACAAAAAACAGCAGAGAGCTATTTTAAGCAATAAATATTAATACATGCCAATAGAGGTTGACGACGCAGAGATTTTAAGCAAGTTCCAGGACGAAAGGACCCGGAACGAGGCTTTTAATTTATTGCTTAAAAAGTACCAGCAAAAAATTTACTGGCATGTACGCCGTATGGTTATTGACCATGACGACGCTGACGACCTGGTGCAGGATGTATTTATAAAGGTTTGGAAAAACCTGGGCGGCTTTCGCAATGATGCACAATTGTATACCTGGATGTACCGCATCGCCACCAACGAATGCATAACCTTCCTGAATAAGAAAAAGCAGCGAAATAATGTTTCGCTTGATGATGAGGCTTACGATTTATCTGAAACTTTAGCCGATTCAAGCTACTTTAACGGCGACCAGGTTCAACGAAAATTACAGGAGGCCCTCATCACCCTGCCTGAAAAGCAGCGGCTGGTATTTAACATGAAGTACTTTGACGATATGAAATACGAAGAGATATCGCAGGTGCTTGGAACAAGTGTGGGCGCTTTAAAGGCCTCTTTTCACTTAGCCGTAAAAAAAATTGAAGCACACTTACTATCGAAAGATTAATTTAAATTAAATTTAAACCTTTTGGCAATTATATCATCTATAGTTAAGATATGAAGAGCTATATAGAAAATAGGGATTGGCTGAATGATTACACAGCGCTTAAACAGGTTAGCCCTGCTAATCCGTTTACCGTGCCTGCGGGTTATTTTGATGACCTGGCTGATCGTATTGTATCTTACAAAAATTTAACTGAATTAAAAGACGGCATAGGTGAAGGCGGGTTTAAGGTTCCGGAGAATTATTTCGATGAATTAAGCGGTAATATCCAAAGCAGGATAACCATTGATGGGGCGATGGATACTGAATATACGGGGTTTTCTGTCCCGGAGGGTTATTTTGATGAACTTGAGCTTAACATCAAAAGCAGGATATTTGTTGAGCAGGCCGTAGGTGATCAGGAGGAGCATTTTACAGTCCCTGCCGGATACTTCGAGGAGCTATCCAAAAATATTTTAGATAAAACAGTTAATGTAAGTGCGGCTGACCGAAGGGGTGTTATCAGGAAGATGTTTGCCACAACGGCGATTAAATACGCTACGGCTGCCTGTTTTGCTTTGATAATAGGCGGTGGCGTACTGATAATGCAGTTAACCAACCCTGCTAATGTGCATAAAAATTCATTCTTACATCAACAATTGTCGAATATCCCGATTGATGAGATCAAAGATTATTTAAAAGTAAATGTAGATGCAGGCGAAACGCAGCAAACAGTTATTACTGAAGGCGCAGCTGTTAATAATGACAATTTAAGAAAGGCGTTACAGAATTATGCAGATAGTGTTCAATAATATACGATGATGAATAAGTTGATCAGGCCTATCTTTTGTATATTATTTATACTTGCTTTTGGCGGTTATTGCTTTGGCCAGTTACCCCTGCGGGCACCGGTTCGGCGCGGCTATCCGATAAACAGGGTAAACAGCAATCATCCTGGCAGTAAGCTTGAGCAGGTAAAAGAGAACTTTATCGGCAAGCAACTAAAGCTAACATCTAATGAGTCAAGGGCGTTTTGGCCTGTTTACCGGCAATATGTGCAGGAAATTACTGCAGTGCGGATATTAAAACGCATGAATAATTCGGATAAATCGGTAGATGGGGCCGAACAGATCAGGAAAGACCTGGATTATGAAAGCCAGATCGTAAGCATTCGGAAACAATACAGCAACCAATTTTTAAGGATACTACCGCCTGAAAAAGTCAGCGAGCTTTTTAAAAGTGAGCGTGCATTTAACGATGAATTGCTTAAGCAGCTTAATGAGCGCAGTGTACGTGCGGGAGACTAATTAAGTCCTGAGTCGGGCGTCCTGGTCCTGGACGCAATTCTTCATCAAAGAAAATTCTAAACTTAAGACTCAGAACTCAGGAGTTTTGATTTATTTTTGCACATGCCCACCCTTCGCCAGTTATTTTTAGCCAATAATGCCCAAACCACCAATTTCCCGCTTTTGCTTGAATTTGAACGCGCCGAAGGCGTTTACATGTATAACAGCACCGGAAAACCTTATATTGATCTGATATCTGGCATTGGAGTAAGTAACCTGGGGCACAATAACCCGTATGTGGTTAATGCGATAAAACAGCAATTAGATAAATACATGCACCTGATGGTGTATGGCGAATACGTACAAACCCCGCAGGTACGGTTTGCCGAAAAACTGGTTTCAATCTTACCTCCAAACTTACAATCTGTTTATTTTACCAATTCGGGTGCCGAAGCGGTTGAAGGCGCGTTGAAACTCGCTAAACGATACACCGGCAGGCAGAATATTATTGCATTTGAAAATTCCTATCACGGCAGCACCCACGGTGCGCTCAGCGTAATGGGTAATGAGGAATTTAAACAGGCCTACCGGCCGTTATTGCCCGGTGTTAATTTTATCCGCTTCAATAATATAGCTGACCTTGATCTTATCGACATTCAAACAGCCTGCGTTATCATCGAAACCATACAAGGTGAAGCCGGCGTGCGGGTTCCGGATGCCGGATATATGCAGGCATTACGCACCCCTGTAACGAAACATGTACCTTATTGATCCTTGATGAAATACAGGCAGCCTTCGGACGGGCCGGCAAATTGTTTGCCTTTGAACACTTTGGTATTGTACCGGATATACTATTACTCGCCAAGGCGCTCGGCGGCGGGATGCCTGTGGGTACATTTATATCATCGGGCGAAATTATGTCGTCCCTCAAAGAAAATCCCATCCTGGGGCATATCACCACCTTTGGCGGTCACCCGGTATGCTGTGCTTCAGGATTAGCAGCATTGGAGGTATTGTTAAATGAAAATCTTATCAATACTGTCGCCGAAAAGGAAACAATGTTCCGAAAGCTCCTTGTTCATCCGGCCATAAAAGAGATACGCGGCGCGGGGTTAATGCTGGCTATTGAATTTGAAAGCTTCGAATGCAATAAAAAAATAATAGACCACTGCATTGAGCAGGGTGTAATTACCGACTGGTTTCTACATTGCAGCAATGCCATGCGGATAGCGCCCCCGCTTATTATTACCCCCGATGAAATTAAACAGGCCTGCTCGGTTATTATGGCCGCGATCGAATATTGCTGCTGATGCATTTAATCATAAATTAAAGCCAAATCCTCGTTAAGCTGTTTTTGTTGCAGCCTTAAACTGTTTGTAGCCTCGTTTCAATCGGGGCGCCTAGCGATTAAAACACCTGTTTTAGCTATAGAATGCCTGTTAATTATTAAAATCGCATTTTTCCCCATTCGTCTCTAAACAAAATAAAAATACTGGTGTTATTACTGCAATAACTTATCAACCCGGGGATATTGATATGTGCCGGTAGTTACAGAACTAATGATCAGCGGTCTGTCCTCAAACAGATTGTCTTTAAGAACGCAGAGCCCGGGTGTATTAAGCATTAATTAAACAGAACCAGAACTGTGCGCAATTATCCCGGCGCATAGCGCTATATAAAAGGGGTAATTATTGTAAATGAGAATAGCATATATATCAACGTATACTCCCCGCGAATGTGGAATTGCCACATTCAATCATAATTTAATGAATGCCATTACTGCTAACTTTCCCGAAAAAAGCACGCTGCTGCAAGGCGGTTTCGTCGTGGCCCTAAACGACTCAGAAAATATACAGGAATATGAATACCCGGAGGAGGTAAAATATGTTATCCGGCAGAATCACCAAAAAGACTATATACGTGCCGCCAATTATATCAACACAAGCAACGCCGATGTTTGTATCCTGGAACACGAATTCGGCATATTCGGCGGCGAAAGCGGCATTTACATTCTGCCGCTGCTTAATCGTCTCGAAAAACCGTTGATCTCCATTTTACATACCGTATTAAAAGATCCAAGCTATGTTCAGCGTATTATTATTCGTGAGATCGCTGAACAATCGGCCAAAATCATAGTAATGAGTCAGCGGGCGGTCGAGTTTTTAACAACCGTATACGATATACCTGCCGAAAAAATACAAATAATTGAACATGGTGTTCCCGATGTTGAGGCCCCGGAAGAAAACCCCGTTAAAAATCTTTCGTCTTTTAAAAACCATCGCGTATTATTAACCTTTGGGCTGATTAGCCGGAACAAGGGTTTGGAAACAGTGATAAGAGCTCTCCCAAAAGTGGTTGAAAATCACCCGGACGTGATGTATGTCATACTCGGAAATACGCACCCCGGCGTAATAAAAAATTCAGGAGAAGAATATAGGGATCACCTGAAAACTTTAGCGGCACAATTAAATGTGTCAAAAAATTTAAGCTTTATCAACAGGTTTGTTCCGGAAGATGAACTGGTTAACTACCTGGCAGGCGCCGACATTTATGTTACGCCTTATTTGAATGAAGCCCAGATTACCAGCGGTACACTGTCGTATGCGGTAGGCGCAGGGGCGGCAGTCGTATCCACACCATACTGGCACGCGACCGAACTGTTAGCTGAAAATCGCGGCCGGCTGTTTGAATTTAAGAATGCCGACGCACTAGCCGAGATAATCAATGAATTGCTTGACCAGGAACGCGTTTTGACCGAACTAAAACAAAACGCTTATAATTATGGCCTGCATTTACGCTGGCCTGTTATCGGCGCCGAATATATAAATGTAGCAATAGAGGCGTGTTCAACGCATTTCTTCAGCGACAAGATATTGAAAGACAGCATCGTCGACCCTGAAATAATGCCTAAATTCAGCTTAACGCACATCTTGCGTTTAACTGACGATACGGGTATTGTGCAGCATGCCAAATATGGTATACCGAATTTAAAAGAAGGATATTGCCTGGATGACAATGCCCGGGCGTTAATAATGGCCCTAATGGCATACCAGCGTAATAAAAGCCAGGAAGCATTCGAGCTTTTGCCGGTATACCTCAGTTTTATTCATTACATGCAAACCGAAGACGGTAACTTCCGCAACTTTTTAAGCTTTAACCGTCAATATCTTGATGAAGTAGGCTCTGAAGATTCATTCGGACGTACCATCTGGTCGTTGGGCTACCTGATCGGCTGTGCGGCAAGTAATTCATACCGCGAGTTCGCTACCGAGATATTTCATAAATCGTATTCGCATTTCAAAGCTTTAAAGCATTTGCGCGGAATGGCAAATACTATAATTGGTATTTGTTTATACCTGAAAGCTGTGCCTGGCGACGAAGGAATGGTTATTGAACTAATGAGATTAACTCAGCCATTGATCGATGCCTATGAACATACCCGGTCGGATGATTGGGAATGGTTTGAAGAAAAGATGACCTATGATAATGCGATCCTGCCTTTGGCGCTTTTGCACTCATGCGAAATAACGGGGAATGAAAAAGCCAGGGCGGTTGCTTTAAAAACCATGGCATTTTTAGATGAGCTTACTTTATCCAAAGGCTATTTAAGCCCCGTTGGTAATGATGGCTGGTATTATAAGGGTGGTAAGTTCCCGACTTACGATCAGCAGGCTATTGAAACGATGGCGATGGTGCTGATGCATTTCCAGGCCTATCAAACCCTTCATAAGTCCGAACATATAGAAAAAATGTTTTTAAGCTACAAATGGTTTCTTGGCGAGAACACACTTCGTGCACCTTTGTACGATCATGAAACCAAGGGCTGCTGCGATGGTTTGCTGCCAACCGGCATTAACCGTAACCAGGGCGCAGAAAGCACATTGGCTTACCTGATATCCCATTTAACAGCCCTGAAGGCTTTTGAGCTGGAATATGAATACAACAAAGTAGGGCAAAACGTCGAATTGTGTTAACTTACACTATAGTTTAACTGCAAAATATTTAATGAAAGTAGCTGTTTTGGCACCCGTTGCGTGGCGAACGCCGCCGCGGCATTACGGGCCCTGGGAGCAGGTGGCCTCAAATATAACCGAAGGTTTAATACAAAAGGGATTTGACGTGACCTTGTTTGCCACGGGCGATTCAATAACTGCCGGCAGGCTTGAGTCGATTTGCGAAAGCGGTTATGAAGAAAACCGCGACCAGGACGCAAAGGTGCTCGAATGCCTGCATATCAGCAACCTGATGGAAAAGGCATCGCAGTTTGATATCATCCATAACAACTTTGATTTTTTGCCGCTTACCTACTCGGGGTTAATAAACACGCCGGTGATTACCACTATTCACGGATTCTCGTCGCCGAAGATCGTCCCGGTGTATAAAAAGTATAATTCAACCGGGTATTATGTTTCCATCAGTAATGCCGACCGCAGCCCGGAATTGAATTATATGGCAACGGTTTACAATGGCTTAAATATTAAAGATTTTGAATTTACCGAAATGCCCGATGACTATCTTTTATACTTCGGCCGGATACATCCTGATAAGGGCACGGCAGAAGCTATAGAGATCGCTAAAAACAGCGGCCATAAATTATTGATCGCAGGTTTAGTGCAGGATGCCAATTATTTTAAGGAAAAGGTAGAACCACAATTGAATGAACAGATTGAATATTTAGGCAATGCCGAACCTGAAAAACGAAAATCATTACTTGGAAAGGCTACCGCTCTGTTGCACCCGATCAGTTTCAATGAACCTTTCGGGATGAGCGTGGCCGAGGCGATGCTATGCGGCACGCCTGTAATAGCCTACAACAAGGGCGCAATGCCCGAGTTGATAAAACATGGCGAAACGGGGTTTTTGGTGAACAATATGAATGAAGCCGTTGATGCCGTTAAGCTGCTTAAAAATATAAACCGCCGGGATTGTCACGACTGGGCAGCAGCGCAATTTTCGTCTGAAAAAATGGTTGATGATTATCTAAGTCTTTACAGACAAATAGTACAGCGTTAAACTTGGCTTTAGCTGGTTTTTGCATCTTCCAAAAGCTTAGTGATCAATTCTTCCAGGTCGACTTCAGCGAAGGCTGTTGATGAATCTGATACGCCGTACGGAATGATCAGCTTACCATTATGGATAAGCGCTCCGCACGAATAAAGCACGTTTGGTACATATCCCTCGCGCTCGTCGCTATTCGGAATAAGCAATGGCTCAAGCAAGCGGCCTATTTCAATTGTAGGGTCATCCAGCTTCATTAAACTGGCGCCCAGTACATACCTCCGCATAGGGCCCACGCCATGGGTGATAATGATCCAACCGTGCTCGGTTTCAATAGGCGAGCCGCAGTTGCCTATCTGTATAAATTCCCACGCGAACTTGGGCATTTGCAGCAGGATAGGCTTTTCCCAGATATTTATTTTATCCGAGTACATGATATAATTGTTGCAGCCGTCGATGCGCGACAGCATGGCAAATTTGCCGTTTATTTTACGGGGGAATAAAGCCAGGTTTTTATTTTGTGCGCCGGCCCCGTATAAAGGCATTATCTTAAAATTGTAAAAATCATTGGTTTGTAGCAGTTTAGGCATGATCAGCGAGCCGTCATAAGCGGTATATGTTGCATAATAAATGCTGCTATCATCATCATCTTTGAAATGAACAAACCGGGCATCCTCAATGCCTTTACGCTCATATTCTGATATCGGGAATATTACCCGGTCGGATATATCGGTATCCAGCGAGAACATGATCTCGTAATACGAATCGGCCAGCCACAATATTTTATCGTACTCCAGCTTTTTCATATCGCTCTCCTGCAGTTTTTGGGAGTCCATAATGATACGATGCAGGTTTGCATATTCAAAATGATGATCAAGTTTGTCCTCCAGCTCTTTTAATACGTCGATGTTGATCTGCGTTATTGCAGCTCTTTCAAAAAACAATTTTTTATTATAAACCGCATTTCTTACAACTTCAGCCTCATCTATATAGCTTCCCGCGGGTAAAACGGTAATATTATTCGACTGGTCAAGCAGTGCCCGCCGGAAGGTAATAGAAGAGATATGCCCTTCGCCAACTGCCCTGAAGCTGATGATCACCCGGCGCTGACCTTCGTGCAGCTCAGACTGATCCGGGTCTTCAACAATAGAAGGGTTAAAAAAAGCAGCTGATTCAATTGAATATTCGTGTGTAAAGTACGAGCCGAGAAGCAATTTACGATAAACGGTCAATGTCTCAAAATCAATATTAAGCTCTGTAAGAAGCGGCTGTAATTTGCTGCAATTGCGGTTTAAAACACGGGTGATGTTCCGGTGTCGTCTCGAATACTCCTGCAAAAGGGGCGAAACGATCGCAAAAGCAACTTCTTCGCTAATGCTCATTACCCTTTCAATAACTTCTTTGGCACGATCATTCCCATTGAAAAAAAATCTTGCGATAACACGTTTGGGGTCTGGATTGATTCTTACAGGTTTACGTTCGATGGAAAGTCTCATTCAAAAATATTTATATTGTAACAACAACATTTATAAATTGATTGCGCCAATTTTATAAAGTTGCTGCTTGTTTCAATTAAGTTAGCCATGTGGCATTATCGGCTTGCAATGTAACAACCAATTCAACACAATCCAACTTAATCAACCACATACTAATATCATACCATTTTATTTCTTTTGATGAGGTACGACTTCAGGATGTTGTTATATCCCTCGTCGATATAGGCATCCACCAGGTCGATATGATACTGGGCGCATTTTAGCTCCAGTTCGTGCCGGTATTGTGCCAGCGAAGCGCGGTAGGCGTCCCTTATCTTATTTGGATGAACCTTAACATGTTCGCCGCTTTCCATGTCGATAAAATGATGCGGGCGGTTATCAAAATCAAAATCCAGCTCCTTTTGCTTATCGTTCACATTAAAAATAACCACCTCGTGCTTATTGAATTTTAAATGCTGTATAGCGGCAAATAGTGCCTGTAGTTTCCCGGGGTTCAAACTATTTTCAAGCATATCACTAAACAGGATGATCATTGACCGCTGGTGAATTTGCCCGGCAATCTGGTGCAAAACCTGCGTTATATCGGTACTGGTGTGTGTTTTGGGATGATTATATGCCTTTTCGAGTTGGGCATACAGATAGAATAAGTGGGTCCCGGTGCTTTTTACAGCGCTCATCCAATCTATCTTATCCGAAAAAAGGCATAGCCCAAATGCATCGCGCTGTTTTTTAAACAGATTCATCAGCGATGCTATCGCGTATACAGAAAACTGGAGTTTGTTTATGCCCTTTTCGGGGAAATTCATGGACGAGGAAGTATCCAGCAGCAAGTAACAGCGGAGATTTGTCTCTTCCTCAAATTGCTTTACGAAAAGCTTATCGGTTCGGGCCAGTAACTTCCAGTCGATGTTTTTTACTGACTCGCCGTTATTGTATAAGCGGTGTTCGGCAAATTCAACAGAAAAACCGTGAAAGGGGCTTTGATGCAGCCCTGTTATAAAGCCTTCAACAACCTGGCGGGCAAGGAGCTCGAGGTTGGCCAATTGCCGTATTTCCTGATCTTCGGTTAATTGGGGCATATTAACTTATGATTGCACCGATTTGACTATATAATAACACCGATTCCCAAATTAGTAATTAATCCGGAGAATCGGTGCAATATGATTATGCTATTGTAGCGTAATGTAGTCGGCTACGCTTATGCGCTTGCCTGATAGCCGGGCATTTGTTTAAGCAATTTATCTGTTAATACAGATTTTGGAACGGCGCCGATTTGTTTATCAACGATTTCGCCGTCCTTGAAGAACAACAAAGCAGGGATATTCCGGATACCGAATTTCATAGATATACCCGGGTTGTTATCGACGTTTACTTTGCCAACAACAGCTTTGCCGTCATATTCTTTTGCAATTTCTTCTACTACAGGGCCAACCATTCTACATGGTCCGCACCACTCAGCCCAAAAATCAACCAGGACAGGTTTATCAGATTTCAGGACCAGTTCTTCAAAGTTTGCATCAGTTATTTCTAAAGCCATGATATTATTTTTTTAATTTTTAATGGTACAAATATATATTAATCAAATTGCTTGCCGCAAATGGTTGTATGACATTATGACAATTAAATTATCCCCAAGTTTGCTGTTATCAACACTGTGATTTAAGGGTGACAAATAAGAAACGTTACAATGACTATACACTGCTATAATGCCAGTTAAAGGTTACCTTTTTAAATCATCTGTATTAACAGATACCAACGGATAGACATGCACAACGACCTGTTTTTTATTTGGATACCTCTAATTCTGATTTTTGCCGCGCCTTTGGCACAAGTGATGTTATCGATACCCGTGGTAAATGGACGAAGTAAGCTGACGTTGCTTTCAATAGATTTTATTGCGCTGGTAGCGGGAGCGATATTACCTATTTGTGCTACAATCGTCTCATTGTGGGGATTTCCCCCGGCCTTGAAATGTGCCACTGGTTGTTTCGCGTTTGTTATAGTGGGATGGTTGGTCGCCGCCATATTTACGCCAACAATTGGATTGATCTTTTATCTCATATACCTATACCGCAAAAATCGCAAGGCCATTTTAAACTGAGATAAGCTTATAACGTCAAGTTGGTGCGTGGCGACAAGGGTTTACCGAAATTTCTCACATCTCACATCTCAAATCTCACGTCTAAAACATACATTTGGGGCATGAGCATTCTTGTTGAATCACTATCAAAAGTGTACGGGCCGCAAAAGGCTATCGACAATATTTCATTCAGTGCCGGACCCGGTGTTTTAGGGTTTTTGGGGCCCAATGGCGCCGGCAAATCCACAACAATGAAAATCCTTACCTGCTTTATTCCGCAAACAGGAGGGAAGGCCTCGGTATGCGGATTTGATGTGGAAAAGCAGCCGCTTGAAGTTAAGCGTACCATCGGTTATTTGCCCGAAAGCAACCCGCTTTACCTGGATATGTACGTAAAAGAGTCGCTGGCATTTATTGCCGGTATACATGGCATGCACGCGCCTCAAAAGCGAATTGCCGATATTATCGAACAAACCGGCCTTGGGCCCGAGCAGCATAAAAAAATAGGCCAGCTGTCAAAAGGCTATCGCCAGCGTGTGGGCCTGGCCCAGGCGGTCTTGCATGATCCCGAAGTGTTGATACTAGACGAACCTACATCGGGCCTCGACCCAAACCAGTTAATAGGCATCCGCCAGTTGATTCTTGACCTCGGTAAAACCAAGACCGTTGTATTATCCACCCACATCATGCAGGAGGTTGAGGCCGTTTGCAGCCAGGTCATTATCATCAATAAAGGGAAGATCGTAGCTAATGACACATTAGAAGGATTGCGCGGAAAGAATAAAACAACAAGCCTCGAGAATATATTTATCAAGCTAACAAACGAATAAGCCGTGCTTACCATCCTCAAAAAAGAAATTACATCATACCTAAGCTCGCTTGTAGCTTACGTTACTATTGGCGTATTTTTGCTTGTGCTGGGCCTGTTTTTATGGGTTTTTCCAACCTCGGGTATCATCGACTACGGGTATGCAAGCTTAGACAGCCTTTTCAGCACCGCGCCTTATCTTTTCATGTTCCTGATACCTGCTATAACCATGCGCTCACTAGCTGAGGAACGCAGGGAAGGTACCTTTGAACTGCTTGCAACCCGGCCGTTAACCGACTGGCAAATCGTACTGGGAAAATACTTGGCCTGTATCGTACTTGTGTTTTTTGCATTGGTGCCCACGCTGGTTTATTATTACTCGGTTTACGTATTGGGTAACCCGCAGGGAAACATTGATACAGGCGGGGTTATCGGCTCGTATATAGGCTTGTTTTTATTGGGAGGGGTGTTTTGTGCGATAGGATTATTTGCTTCGTCAGTAAGCAAAAACCAGATCATCGCCTTCACTATTGCGGTGTTTCTTTGTTTCTTCTTTTACAGCGGGTTTGATTCACTTGGCCAGTTGTTATCGCTGCAAAGTTTAACGTTAGAGAACCTCGGCATTACCCAGCATTACCAATCGGTAAGCCGGGGCGTGCTGGATACCCGCGACCTCACCTATTTTGTTGTATTGGCCGGATTGTTCATTTGCCTTACACTATTGGTACTGCTTAAACAAAGGCAAAAAAGCCTGAATGATAAAACCCTGCTAGGCACACTGGTTTCTTTGGTGTTGATAACTATTCTTTCCGGCTTTACATTTACCCGTTTTGACTTTACTAAGGAGAAGCGTTATACCATATCGCCGGTAAGCCGGGATATCATGAACAACCTCAAAAAGCCTGTTCACGTTACGGTGTATTTGCAGGGCGATAACTTCCCAGGTGGCATGAAGCGGTTGCAGCAGGCAACACGCGATATGCTAAGCGATCTGAAGGCTTACAGTCATTACAACCTGCAATTTAACTTTATAGACCTGCTTTCCGCGATCAAGAAACTGCCCGAGGATGAGCAAAAGGCCGAATACGATTCATTGCAGGCTAGGGGCATTACCGGGCAGCCTTACAGCGTAAAGACGGATAACGGCGTAACCCAAATGCTGATATTCCCCGAGGCGCTTGTGCAATACGAGGGAAGAGAGATCGCCGTTAATTTATTCCAAACCCGGATAGGCCTTTCCGACGATGAGGTTTATAATAATTCAATACAGAACCTGGAATATGCATTTTCGTCGGCTATCAAAAAAATAACAAGCGGGGGGAAGCCCATCGTCGCTTTTACGGAGGGCGACCATGAATTAAACGACCTTCAATTGAACGATGCAATGAAATCATTATCAGATGGTTATAACATTGGTCGTATTAACCTGAAGACCGTACCGTTTGAGGTTTTAATGAAAGTAAAGCTACTGGTGATACCTAAGCCAGACACTGCTTTTACAGAGGCCGAAAAGTTTAAGATCGACCAGTACATTATGCGCGGCGGCCGGGTGCTGTGGGCCATTGACCAGGTAAGCGCCGAACTAGACAGCCTGCGCGGCCATGGCGGCGAGCAGATGGCTTTCGCCAAGCAACTGAACCTGGACGACCAGCTGTTTGTTTACGGTGTTCGTATCAATTACGACCTGATAGCCGATATCAGCTGCGCGCAAATACCTGTTAGCACCGGTAATCTGGGCGGGCAGCCGCAGATACAGTTATTGCCCTGGCTGTATTATCCCATATTTATGCCCTTGTCGAAGCACCCCATTATGAAAAACCTCGACGGCATACGCAGCGAATTTGCCAGTACCATTGATACGCTTGGTGTTAAAAATGTAAAGAAGACGATCCTGCTTAGTTCATCGCCGTTTAATAAGAAATTAAATGCGCCGCATATTCTATCGCTGCAGGCGCTTGAGCAGGAACCAAAGCCCAAAGATTTTCAAAGTACCCCAAAAACCGTGGCCGTATTGCTGGAAGGGCAGTTCCCGTCTGATTTCCGTAACCGTGCCCTGCCCGAGGGGATAAAAGAGAATATACCGATACTTCAGCAAAGTAAACCCACCAAGATGATCGTGATCAGCGATGGCGACGTATTTAAAAACCAGGTAGGGGCCGATGGCTCGCCGTTCCCGCTGGGGTACGACCATTACATGCAGCAAAATTTCGGGAATAAAAACCTGCTTTTGAACATTGCCGACTATATGACCGATGACTCGGGACTGATTTCTGTACGTACAAAAGAGGTTAAACTGCGCCTGCTCGACCGCGCCCGCATACGAACCGAAAAATTGTACTGGCAGGTGTTAAATAATGTACTTCCGCTGGCTTTTTTATTAACATTTGCGATTTTTCAACATTATACCCGCAAGCGGAAGTATGCACATTAAATTTTATACTTTTGAGTGATTAATTATAACTATATGAGATTTATTGTTTCTACATCAACATTACTCAAGCAATTACTTGCCGTCAGCGGCGCATTGAGCAATAGCACCGTATTGCCGATTTTAGAGAACTTTTTGTTCGAGATAAAAGATGGAAACTTAACCATTTCGGCAACTGACCTGCAAACCAGCATGACCACTTCTTTAACTGTTGAAGCAAAAGAAAATGGCCGCATTGCTATACCTTCACGCATTTTATTAGAAACTTTAAAATCTTTGCCCGAGCAACCGGTGAATTTCTCGGTTGATGATAAAACCTTTGCCATTGAAATAAACGCCGGCGACGGTAAATACAAGCTTAACGGCGAAAACGGCGAGGACTTCCCCAAAATTCCGGTGGTTGAAAATGCTTCGTCTGTTAACCTGCCTGCATCTGTTTTGGCCGAGGCGATCAATAAAACCATCTTCGCGGTAAGCAACGACGAACTGCGCCCTGCCATGACAGGCGTTTACTGCCAGCTTTCCACCGAGTCATTAACATTTGTGGCTACCGACGCGCATAAACTGGTTCGCTACCGCCGCAAGGACGCGAAGGCCGCCAGCACAACGTCGTTTATCCTGCCAAAGAAAGCGTTAACACTGCTAAAATCATCGCTGCCGACTGATGATGTAAACGTTTCTGTTGAATATAACAACACCAGCGCGTTCTTCAAGTTCGGCAATATCAACCTGGTTTGTCGTTTGATCGACGAGCGTTACCCGGATTACGAAGCTGTTATCCCTTTAAATAACCCCAATAAATTAAGCATCGACCGTTTGGCCTTTTTGGGCTCGCTAAGCCGTGTTGCTATTTACGCCAATAAAACCACCCACCAGGTAAGGCTCAAGATCAATGGCAGCGAGCTGCATATCTCATCAGAAGATATTGACTTTGCCAACGAGGCGCACGAGCGCTTAAGCTGCCAGTACGAGGGCGAGGATATGGAAATAGGCTTTAACGCGCGTTTCCTTATCGAGATGCTCAAAAACCTGAGCTGCGAAGAAGTATCCCTTGAAATGTCGACCCCAAATCGGGCCGGCCTGTTGCTGCCACAGGGCGGCGATGAAAACGAGGATGTGCTGATGCTGGTTATGCCGGTAATGCTCAATAGCTACGCGTAGATTTTATTGTCTCCACGCGTCATTGCGAGGAACGAAGCAATCGCTGAACTGTGCAAATCAAAAAGATAGGTGACTGTGAGGAGGAATAGGCCTCTTGCAAATTTGCGCAGGGCGGCCTTTCGTTCCACTTTAACATTCCGGTCCGTTGATCTGTGTGTGTAGAGTTTGCTTCGTTCCTCGCAATGACGCGGTGGTGATGAGGCTGTCAAAAAAGGCTCACCTGCTCACCATAATGCGCATGCGTAATTGGCGCAGCTTCAGCTTTGGTTACCGGTTTTATATAATAACTATCAGCATTACCCCTAAAAGGTATCTCTTTAAAAACCTTCCAGTTCCTGTCGTGGTCGATGGTTTCCCTTTGCAGGATAGTGAGTCTGTCAACAAGAAAAGTTTCATTCCAATCGCGGTTGCGGAAATGGGGCCACAGCTGTTTAAATTGGTTGGCGGTAAGCGAGCGGGCAATGGTAATGTGCGGTTCAAACTTTTTCAGCTTTAGGCTGCGGCGCACATCTTTAAACCAAACCCCGGTGACCGGGGTTGTATTCAGCCTGGCGTAAATAGTGCTGTTATCGCCATTTGTAAACACACGGAAGCCATTTATTTGTAACGTTACGGACGGTATCAAACTAAACTCCTTCTCCAGTGTGGTTGCTACCGGATCAATCCAAAAAGGCTTCTTCCGCGGAAAAGGCTGAACAGTAATATGCGCTTTGGAATGCAGGCTTTCAAAACCGCCGACTATCCCGGAACAAAATCGCTTCAGGCTCCTGACCTTGCTGATGATCTCGTCAGAAGGGGAGAGGATAAATAAATAGTCACTGTAACCTTTCATATCGGTATTGATTTGATAAATCAAAATTGCTAATATTTTTAGTAATTACAAATCTTTTTCTACATTTGTTGCATGGCCGCGCAGCGCAATATTGTCCACATCGACCTGGATTCGTTTTTTGTTTCGGTTGAGCGCAAGTTTAACCCGGAGTTGATCGGCAAGCCGGTGATTATCGGCGGCTCGGCTACCAGGGGCGTGGTAGCTTCGTGCAGTTATGAGGCGCGCAAGTTTGGGGTACATTCGGCCATGCCTACGGCGCAGGCGCTAAAGCTTTGCCCGGAGGCCATTGTAGTACGGGGCAGCTACCATTTATATTCGGAGGCATCGCGCGAGGTGACGGAAATCATCCATCAGTCGGTACCGCTATACCAAAAAACATCGGTAGACGAGTTTTATATCGACTACACCGGCATGGACCGCTTTCATAACTGTTACCAGCACGCCACGGAGTTAAGGCAAAAGATCATACGGGATACCGGGCTGCCTATTTCGTTTGGCATGTCGTCGTGCAAAACGGTATCGAAAATGGCTACTAACCAGGCCAAGCCCAACGGGCAGCTGCTGGTGCCGCATGGTAAGGAGAAGGATTTTTTGGCGCCGCTTAACATCAATAAAATTCCCGGCCTGGGCGAAAGCACCGCCAACAAGCTGTACCAGTACGGCATTGAAAAGATTGGCGACCTGCAAAAGGCCGACATCCGGTTTTTGGAGGCGGTTTTCGGCAAAGCGGGCCGGTTCCTGTGGGAAAAGGCCAACGGCATCGACAGCGGCGAAATTGTGCCGCACTCCGACCGTAAATCCATATCAACCGAGCATACCTTTAACAGCAATATAGCCGATAAAAACGTCATCGAGACAATCCTGGTATCCATGACGGAAGAGCTGGCCTCAAAACTGCGCAAGGAAAACAAGCTGGCATCATGCCTGGCCATCAAAGTGCGCTACGCCAATTTCGAGACGCATACCCAGCAGGAGAAGATCGCCCTCACCGCCGCCGAGCATATTCTGATACCCGGCATTAAAAACCTCCTGAAAAAAGCATGGAACCAGCACCGCGCCATCCGGCTGATAGGCGTGCGGCTAAGCAACCTGTGCAGCGGCAGCTACCAGATAAACCTTTTTGAGGATAACGAAGAGCGCATAAAACTTTACCAGGCCATGGATAAGATAAACTTTAAGTTCGGCGAAAAAACGGTTTGCCGCGCCGCGGGTATGGAGATCGGGACGATGAGTTTTAATCCGTTTATGCGAGGGTGACTAAGATTAATCGCCTCCGTCATTGCGAGGAACGAAGCAATCTATATGCTATGCAAGTCAAAAGATAAGTGACTTTGGGGGAATTGAACCGCAGCCAAATTGACGCAAGCGGCTTTTCGCTCCACTTTAACATTTCGGTCCGTTGATCTGCTTATGTAGAGATTGCTTCGTTCCTCGCAATGACGCGGTGTTTTTTACTTACCCAGCGCCGCTAGCACATGCTTAACCAACCCATCCATCGCTCTTTGATCTATCCATCGTGCCACGACTACAAGGTTATTCTCCGGGTCGCAGTAGATCATATTGGTGCCGTTGCCGATGTGTACCCAGGCTTTTTCGGGGGCGGAGGGGAGCAGCTTTTTATCGGTATTTAAAAACCAGTTCATATAGCCGTAGCCGGTGTTGGCAGTTGTTGGCGTTAGCGCTTTATCCACCCATTCGCGGCTGATGATTTGCCTGCCGTTCCAGTTGCCGTGGTGCATGGTGAGCAGGCCGAAGCGTGCCAGGTCGTAGACATTCATAAATATACCGCCGCCCCAATGCCCGCCGCCGCTTACGGATTGAATGATTTGCCCGTCGAGTACGATCCACGAGTTTTTATAGCCGAACCAACGCCATGTTGTAGATGCGCCGATGGGGTCCATAATATTTTCCTTTAACACCGCGGGCAAGGGTTTGCGCCATACGCACACTGCAGCCAGTGCGAGCGCGTTTACGCGTACATCGTTGTATTTCCATACGGTGCCGGGTTCGTTGCGTTTGCGGAGCTTATATTGCGTTATATCGCCCTGCGGACGGTCGGCCCAATCGGGTTTACCCCACAGGGTTCCTTCCCAGTCGCTGGTTTGGCGGAGCATTACTTCCCAGGTAAGTCTCTTATTATGTGCAGATGCAAAAGGATAAATGATCTCATTGCCGCCTGCATCCGGCTTATAAACTTCAATCGGCGGGAGATACCGGGAAACAGTATCGGCAGTGCTTTTGATCATACCGCGGTCAACCGCGATGCCAATGATGGACGACAGGAAACTTTTGGTAACGCTGTTAACGATATCCACGCGATCAGGGTCGCCCCATTGGGCAACGACATAGCCCTTATAAATGATCAGGCCGGCAGGGTCGCCACGTTCGGTAACCGGGCCAAGGATGCTGTTGAGCGGCTCTTTACCAAAACTTTGAAATTGCGAGATCTCGCCATCGCGCGAAGCATTTACCTCGTGACTTATGGCAAACCGGATGGCATTTTGTAGTGAACTATCCCGAAGTCCCAACGCCTGCGGCGATTGGTGCTGCCATGAATTATAAGGGGGGAAATAGTCGGTAATTTTGTTTGCTTTCTGAGCGTAGGTAATATGGGTTGCCAGTACAAAGGCGACCAGCAGCAATAGTCTTTTCATAACGCAAAATAGAGAAAATTTTTGAACGGGTTACCCGGCTTTTTCACCATGCGTCCGCGCGTGTTAATGATCTGTCCGCGGCTGTCGCATCAGGAAGCGGACGGACACTTACGGTAAAGTAAAAAGGGTGTCACACTGAGGCCCCTCGAAGTGTGTGCGTAAAGGCCTTTGCCCGCCAATGCTTCAAGTGCCTCAGCATGACACCACGCGTTATAGATCTACAACATCTTCCTCATCAACAGATCAATCTGCCGGTCATCACCCAATAAAAACTCGTGACTACTGAATATTTAAGGTAACTTTTTTATTTCAGCTGAAAATTTGTATCTTTAAATATGACAACGATGACACTTCAGGTTCCTGATTCGCTGGAAGAAAATCATAACGATACAGTGCGTTTTATAGCGGCTAAACTTTATGAGTCGGGAAAACTAACATTGGGCCAGGCCGCAGAAATGGCGGGAATGAAGAAATGGGATTTTGCTGAAATTTTAATCAATTACGGCGTAAACTACCTTGACCCGAGCGCGGAAGCCGCTGTAAATGATGCAAAAGAAGTATAAGGTTGTCGTAACCGATGCCAGTTGCTTTATTATTCTGCGAAAGGTTGATGCTATTCATCTTCTTGCTGAATTATGTTCCGTTGTACTTACCACTCCTGAAGTAGTGGCGGAATATGGCTTTACCTTGCCCGACTGGGTAAAAGTTCAATCCGCGCCGTTTAATGATTACTTTAATCAATATGTAGATGCGGGTGAAGCGAGCGCAATTTCATTGGCACTGGAAATTAATTGCGATTATATTATAATCGATGATTTGGAGGCGCGTAAATTTGCTGAGAAGCTGGGTTTGAATGTCAAAGGTTCAGTTGGCCTGCTGTTAAGCGCTAAACAAGGTGGTATTATTCCACTTGTGGCCCCTTATCTCGACCTGATCCAACAAACCAATTTTAGAATCTCTCCGAAAATTATTCAAAACATATTGAAGGCAGCGGGGGAATAAAGGAATTATTCATTATCTACAACATCTTCCTCATCAGCAGATCAATCTGCCGATCATCACCCAATAAAAACTCGTGACTACTGAAAACCTCGAAACCATGATGCTGATAAAACCCGATGGCTTTTTGGTTATGCTCCCAAACGCCCAGCCATACATATTCGAATTGCTTGTTTATCGCGGTATCGACCGCGAAGTTTAACAACTGGCGGCCAATATGCTTGCCGTGATGCTCGCCGGAAACATATATCCGTTCCACTTCCAATGCCTTTTCATCCCTAAACTCGGTTTGCGCGTCGGCGAAATTCAGTTTAAGATAACCGGCCACCTGGCCGTCAAGCATGGCAAAGTAAAACCCGGAATTGGGGTCGGATAACTCAGACTTTATTTTATCTAAAGTAAATGCCGTCGCCGAGTAGGCATCGATATTCGAAAGGTCGTTTAAATGGGCAAAGAAATCGTAAAAAGTTTTTTTGCTGAAATCGAGCAATAATCCGGCTTCAGCCAATTCAACCTTTCTAAGAGTAACCATATTTTAATTTGAAAATTACTGCAAGAATAGCAATCTTCCAATTTTCAAATCAACAAATCTTCAAATTAATTTAGTCAAATTGCTCTTGTAGCCGTATCAGCCTGTCAATCATCAAATTAAGCTTTTCCTCTTCATTTTTAAACATCCGGGGCTTTACGTACAGCGTAATAAACAGGAACCAAATGATGGTTGAACCGTAGGTAATGAGCTTAAAATAGAGGGGCGCCCTTTCCAATACCTCGATAAAATACAGGGCAAGGCCGGTGCTGATGAGCAGCATAAATACATAGTAAAACCAGCCAACCACTTTACTCCGGTTCTTTTGGTATTCTTTAAGCGTATCCAGGTATTCGGTCGGGTTTTGAGTCAGATCGTGTTTATTGAGTATGTGGTAATGTCTTACAATAAGTGACAGGTACATGAGCATGGTGATCAAAATGATCAGTATACCTATAGTGGTTGCCGGCGAGCGGAATGCGAAAAAGAAAGTAATGATAAACGCGCAGGCTATCAGCGCTATCATAGCCACAATACCCCAATACAGTTTCGTGGTTATGTCACGAATCCCCTTCTTTGCCTGCTTCAGCGCTTCATCCACCGAAAGCTTGTCGGGTTTTGGCTGTCCCTGCCAAACCGACATTAAGTGCTCAAACTCTTTCATAGTGGTTGTATAATTCTGTTAACTTCTGTTTAATGCGATGTATTTTCACTCTCAAATTCCCCTCTGATATACCCGAAACTTCAGCAATTTCGGGGTATGGCACTTCATCAAGCACCAGCGTAATTATAATTCTTTCCGACTCTTCCAGTTTTGATATACATTTATAGAGCAAGGCCACTTGCTCGTTTTTTTCTGATAGTTCTTCCTTTTTATTTTCAGATATAAATGGCGTCAGTTCATCCTTTGCCTGCCGCTTTTCCGACCGTAAGTAGGTTAAACAGGTATTTACAGCAATGCGGTATATCCAGGTCGAGATCATCGCCTGGTTGCGGAATTTATCGAGGTTTTGCCAAACTTTTAAAAAGGTTTCCTGTAAAAGGTCGCTCGCAGCATCGTCATCACCGGTATAACCATAGCATAGGTGGTAGATCTTTTTTGAATTGGCTTCATAAATCTTCTTAAAAGCTGCTTCTTTATCTGCCACTATCAGTTAATTTTATTTGTTAGATGTTAAAACGCGCCGGATGTTACAGCAAATCGTTTCGCGGCAACCAGGGCAATTTCTTCTCGGTCTCGGCGTGTAATGTGTTATAGTCCTGCGTATAGTCAAATTGCAGATCCTCGTGCAACTTCCCTATCAGGCTTCGTATTTTTTCAAGCTGGCGTGTTAATATCAGCCGCAATGGTTTATAGGATAAACGCTTATCGGTATATTGCAGGTAACTATAGCAAAAGCTGATGAGCAACTCGATCTCCGCTTGTTTTGAGCCAATGAACTTATTGTACTTTGTTATCAGTCGTAATATTTTACGCATATACTTAGCAGCCAGGTAACTTTGGGACGGCAGCGCACTGAACATAAAGCCAACTTCGGCTTTAACCTTTTCGATAAAGGCCTGTTCGTTATCCGCATCAAACAATAAATAAGCGGCCAGTTCCTTGTTTTCCTTTTTATAGCGCACCAGGCGCAGGAATAACTCCGCCACTTGTTCCTGCGACAAATGCTGAATTTCTTTCTTTATATCCTGTACGCCATAGGTGGGGATGCTCATCGGATCGAATATGATGGCAAATTACTAAAATTTGAGGTGATTTGATATGGCACATAATTAACTCACCCGATCTGCGCTTCGCTGGATCACCCTCTCTCCCGGCCAGCCGGGAAAGAGGGTTGGGGAAGGGAAAGAAAAATATTTTTTCTGTTTTTTACCCTCTTTATGGTTTACCATAGAGAGGGTCGACCAGCGAAGCGCAGTCGGGGTGAGTCTACACGCAACGCAAATCATCGCGTAATTTGTTTGCCGCAGATTTAACTATCCCCTTCGGCGGGCCGGGAAAGAAGATCGGGAATAGTTATTTGTTTCATCACAATATTACTTGTTAATAGCTCCATTAATTGATATTATTGTATAACCAATTATTATTTCACCTTTCGCTCAATCATTTCATTATGTCAGCAGACACTACCAACATCAATGGTAAGGCTAAGGCCAATAATACGTACGACGCTATTGTTATCGGCTCGGGCATCAGCGGGGGGTGGGCCGCCAAAGAGTTAACCGAACGGGGCTTAAAAACCATTATGCTGGAGCGCGGCCGCAATTTTGAGCATTTAAAAGATTATAAATCTGCCTCGAAGAATCCGTGGGAATTTGAACACCGGGGAAGCCCCACACAAGCACAGCGAAAAGCGCGGCCGGTCATTTCACGCGGCTGGGGCGCTACGGAACCTATTATGGATTACTGGGCCAATGAACAGGATGCGCCTTATACCGAGATTAAACCCTTTAACTGGTGGCGCTCATATCAATTGGGCGGCCGCTCTATTTTGTGGGGGAGGCAAAGTTACCGATGGAGCGATTTTGATTTTGAAGCGAATTTAAAGGACGGATGGGCAATTGACTGGCCCATACGGTATAAAGACCTGGCGCCCTGGTACGATCATGTCGAGAAATTCGTTGGTGTAAACGGTTCGAAAGAAGGTTTGCCGCAATTACCGGACGGACACTTTTTAAAGCCAATGGATATGAATTGCGTGGAGAAGGATGTATCCGACCGTATCAAAAAGCACTATAACGATACCCGCCACATGATCATCGGGCGAAGCGCTAATCTGACGGAAGCCATTCCCGGCAGAACAAAATGCCAGTTCCGGAACCGGTGCTGGGAGGGTTGCCCGTTCGGAGGATATTTCAGCACACAATCATCGACACTACCGGCGGCGGTAGCTACGGGAAATTTAACAGTAAGGCCATTCTCTATCGTTACCCGGATCATTTATGATAGGGATACACAAAAAGCCACCGGTGTTGAAATTCTGGATGCGGAAACGCACCAGACCTATGAATACCATGCTAAAATTGTATTTGTAAATGCTTCAGCCTTAAACAGCGCCTGGGTGTTAATGAACTCGGCGACTGATATATGGCCCGACGGCCTTGGAAGCAGCAGCGGCGAACTGGGGCATAATATTATGGACCATCACTATAACCTGGGCGCGTCGGGTACCGTTGAGGGTTACGAGGATAAATATTACTTCGGCAGAAGGCCTAATGGCATTTACGTAGTACGTTTTGCCAATCTCTTTGGCGATAAACGCGATTATATGCGCGGCTTCGGTTACCAGGGCGGCGCAAGCCGGGAGGGATGGAGCAGGAGCGTGGCTGAACTGAATGTAGGGGCAGCTTTTAAGGAAGCCATCACCGAACCTGGTCAATGGGCCATAGGTATCGGCGGTTTTGGTGAACTGCTGCCTTATCACGAAAATAAAATAATACTCGACCCGCATCGAAAAGATAAATGGGGATTGCCGATTTTGGCGATGGACGCAGAGATAAAAGACAATGAGAAAAAGATGCGTGTGGACATTGTTAAGGAGGCCAGGGCGATGCTGGAAAGCGCAGGCGTTAAAAACATCACCTCGTGGGACCATGGGCATAACGTAGGCGATGGCATCCATGAAATGGGAACCGCACGCATGGGCCGCGACCCGAAAACATCGGTACTGAATGCGCATAACCAGGTATGGGATGCTAAAAACGTTTTTGTGACCGATGGCGCAGCTATGGTATCCTCGGCATGCCAGAATCCATCGTTAACCTATATGGCATTGACGGCAAGGGCGGCAAATTTTGCTGTGGATGAATTGAAGAAAGGGAATATTTGAGGAGGTTAAAGCTGAAAGGTTAAAGGCGAAAGGTAGCGCCACACGTTATGCCGAACTTGTTTTAGCATGACATTTTTGTTATTTTCAAATTACGAATTAAATCTAAAACTATGAGAAATAAACTGTTGATTATAAGCATATTAGCATTGATAAGCTTAAGTGCTATTGCGAAGCAAAAAAGGATATTGATATTCAGCAAAACAGCGGGATATCATCACAACTCCATTGCCGTCGGGATTCCGGCTATCATCAAGCTGGGTCATGAAAATAACTTTGAAGTGGATACGACCACCAATTCAGAAAAATTCACTTACGATAACCTGAAGCATTATGCTGCTGTAATTTTTTTGAACACAACTGGCGACGTGTTAAATGATACTCAGCAGGCTGAGTTTGAAAAATATATTCGCTCGGGCGGAGGATTTGTAGGCGTTCACGCGGCTACGGATACCGAGTATGGCTGGCCGTGGTATGGCAACCTGGTTGGGGCTTATTTTAAGAGCCATCCGGCTCAGCAATTTGCCGTACTCCATGTTGTTGACCGTAACTTCATTGCCACTAAACACTTGCCGGCCGACTGGCGCCGGTTTGACGAATGGTACAACTTTAAATGGATAGCACCGAACCTGCACGTGCTGATGAAAATAGACGAAAAAACCTACACCGGCGGCGCAAACGGCGACGATCACCCCATGAGTTGGTACCATGAATATGACGGTGGCCGTGCATTTTACACAGAATTGGGCCACACAGATGAATCATACGCCGACCCTCTTTATTTAAACCACTTATTGGGCGGAATAAAATACGCGATGGGGGTAAAGTAGTTGTTGGAATGTTGTAAGGTTGAAACGTTGTAATGTTGTTTGCAGTAATTTGTTAATTTTAACCTTTCAACCTTTCAACTTTACAACTTTTCAACATCAAAAATGAAGATATGGATACTAATATTTCTCGGCGGCGGGATTGGTAGCTTATGCCGTTATTTGGTTAGCCGCTCAATAAACAGCACGGTCGTTTCAGGTTTTCCTTACGGCACATTTTTAGTTAACGTTACCGGCTGCTTTTTGATTGGTTTTTTTGTTTTTTACTTTACCGATGCCCGGTTCGGCGTAACTTCGCTTCAATGGCGATTATTCCTTGTAACAGGCATTTGTGGCGGCTACACTACGTTTTCGGCTTTCTCTTACGAAAACGTGCAGTTGTTTGAATCCAACCAGGTCTTCACATTCCTGGCCTATACGTTTGGAAGCGTCGTTTTAGGACTTTTAGCGACTTTTGGCGGTGTGTTAATAGCACGGGCAATTTAGTTTACTTTGAGGGTTAGGGTTTGTGTAGTGTGTGCACTAAAATATCCCAGTGCTGCCGGTTGTATATTTGTAGGCGGGTTTGAGGGGGCTACCCCTCCGCCAAATCCGTTACCCTGCCGCATCAGCGTAAACCAATAGGTATAAATGGTTTTATCCACGCATTGCATCTCTACCGTTACCGTATTACCGGGAACAATATCCATATCATTTTGAAACAGGTCGAGGTTGACATATCGCCCGTCGCTGAAATCGTCGTTAAACGCGAAGATGCGCTTAACCTCAACGCCGTTTACGGTTAATATAAAGCGGTACTGGTTGGGCGTACCGGCCGGGTCCTGGAAATGAACCGTTATTTGCCTGTGTTTATTGGTTTTATCAAAAGCGTCAACTTTCTCTGTTATGGAATCAAGCTTCACCGCCCGGGGCATTTGAGAACTGGCCGTGTAAACAGACCCATTAGTGGCTATATTCATTTTATAGGTTCTGCCCGCTGTACCGGCCATGGCATTTATGGAATAAGTTCCGGCCGGCCCTTCTACAAAAGGGAATATTTTACCGGTGGTATCGCTCACGCTAACTGTGGCACCCGTAACAGGCGGGTAAACGTTGGTACTGGTAAAGGCTACGTTTTGGCTTAGCTTAATAAACTGGGTGCCTCGCTTATTGGTAACATTGCCTTCAACTACCAGTTTGCCTGTATCGTTGCCCAGTTGCAGATCGATAACCTTTGTACACGATGCCGTCGCTAAAGCCATCACAATTACAAAGTATCTAAAATCTATTATCTTCATCAGTTAAAATTTAAAATTCCAGGTAACGGAAGGTATGCGTGTTGCAAAAATACTGGTTTCCACGGCTTCGGTTGTATTCGGAACCGTTTTGCTGTCGCGGAATGTGATAATATAAGGGTCGCGATAAGCATACACATTGTATATGCCGAATGTCCAGCTTGAATGATATTTTTTATGCTGCTTCCCTTCGAGGGTAGCGCCGAGGTCCAGCCGGTTTGACGAAGGAAGACGATAACCGTTACGTTGAGAATAGGAAAATGTGGTTAAGCCGCCTATATTGTACTTCCCGGTAGGATAGGTTACTGCATTGCCTGTTCCGTAAACAAATACACCCGAGAACGACCAGCGCTTGTTTAACTGGTATATTCCCACAACAGATACGTCGTGTGTGCGGTCCTGCCTTGCAGGATAATAATTGCCGTTATTGATTGCTGCAAACTTTAACTCAGTCCGCGACAGCGTATAACCTACCCACCCATTAAAACGGCCGTATTTTTTCTTTAGAAACAGTTCGAGGCCATACGCCCTGCCCGTGCCATAAGTAAGCAGGGATTCTACATCTGCATTACCAATTAATTGGGCGCCGTCTTTATAATCTATCTGGTTCTGCAGCCATTTATAATAGACTTCTGCCGAGAACTCATAGGTATTGTCCTTGATATTTTTGAACCAGCCCGCTGATACCTGGTCGGCTATTTCGGGTTTTATATTATTGCTGCTCATCACATACAGGTCGGTAGGTGTGGCGCTGGTTGAGTTATTTAACAGGTGTATATTTTGCGTATTGCGATTGTATGATGCCTTAACAGAAGTTTCGTCGCTAAGCTGGTAGCCTGCGGAAAAACGAGGTTCCAGGTTAAGATAATTTTTTACGCTTGCCCCGGACGCATAAGTGGTTGAACTGGTTGTATTTCCTGCCGCATCGTAAGTTTTAAACGTACCCGGACCTAACAGGAACAAACCGCTTAACCTGAGGCCGTATAAAAATGTTAGTTTTTCAGTCGCCTTCCATTCATCGCTTACATATACGGCGTTTTCAAAGCCATACCGCTTTTCGATACTTTTATTGTTAAAGCTCGACTTTGCCGAGGTAGTAATATCGCCGGGCGCTATGGTGTGATGCAGAATATTCAGTCCAAACTTTATGGTATGATTACCGCCAGCTGAATACTGAAGGTCTTCCTTTAGGTTAAAATCGGTGATTTGCGATGTGGCCTTAAAGGTATTATCAGTTTCGAAACTTTGTACGGTGTAATTGTAATTGCTGAATACCAAAGAAGTATTTGAGAATAACCGGTTATTAAAAATGTGGTTAAACCGGACAGTCCCCGTTGAGTTGCCCCAGTCAGTTCCGAAAGTGTTTTTTAAAGCTAAAACATCCTTGCCAAAATAACCCGAAAGGTAAATGGCGTTCTTATTATCGAAATGGTAGTTTGCCTTGGCGTTGATGTCATAAAAATAAATAGAGCTGCCCCTGATGGTTGAATCGGATGAGGCTTTCAGGAAAAAATCGATATAGGTACGACGGGCGCTAACCATAAACGAGCCTTTATCCTGCACGATAGGCCCTTCGACCTTTATGCGCGATGATATCAGCCCGATGCCCCCCTCGGCTGTATAATTCTTATTATTGCCCTCGTTCATTTTGATATCCAAAACTGAAGACAGGCGCCCTCCATATTCGGCCGGCATGCCGCCTTTGAATAAGCTCACATCCTTGATCGCGTCAGAGTTAAAAGTCGAAAAGAACCCAAAAAAATGCGAGGCATTGTATACTGTGGCTTCGTCGAGCAGGATAAGGTTTTGGTCGGACGCGCCACCACGTACATAAAAGCCTGTATTTGCTTCTCCTGCAGATTTTACCCCGGGCAATAAGGAAAGGGTTTTAAGAATATCTTTCTCACCAAAAACAACCGGCACCTGGTTTACCTGGGCCATATTTAACTTTTCGACACCCATTTGTGGCGAAACGATATTGTCGTTGTTTGGCCTGTTGCCGTTTATGACAACCTCGCTTAGTTCGGCTTTGGATGTAAGGGAGATATTTACCTCCTGGTTTTTTATCAGCGAAACTTGCTGGCTGATGGTTTCATAGCCAATATAGGTGAATAATAAAGTGTACTCGCCCCTGGGTGCAGACAATGAGTAAAACCCATAGCTATTGGTGACGGTTCCATTTTGGGGCAGCTCCTTTATCCGAACCGTGGCACCAATCAGCTGTTCCCCGGTAGCCTTATCCTTAATTGTACCGCTGACCGTATATTTTTTTTGCCCAAAAGCTGAAAGTACCGCGAAGATGAAAAAAACGAGTAAAAGTGTCCTGGGCATCTAATCTAATTTCGCGTAAAAGTATTCTTAATTTTTGAACCATTTTGGCAGAATTTTTAAAACGATTATTTCAAGGTGATATTTTGAGAGAGGAGGAGAGGCATGAGATCAAAAGACAAGAAATCAGGAATCAAAAGTGTCGTTTTAGAATAAGATTGACTTGCTTGTTTCTTTAATGGCAAAAACGCCATTTTTATAATCCTTTACAAATTGCCGGTAGTACCTTTTTACTTTTTCGGCATATTTGACAGCATATGTTAATATATCTTCCTGCCAGTCGTTTGACATGCCGAAAGCTGAAAGGTCGTCAATAATGGATGATCCCTGTATCCCGCCGCTACGCAGCTGGGCTGATGCAGCAAGTGCTGCCATATCATCAATAACCTGGTAAATGTCGCGATAGTCATCTTTGAACAATTTGAACTTAATGGTATCCTTAACCGGCTGCAGTTCCTGTATAACATACGAGTCACCGCGAAAAACTGTGGTGCTCAATAATGCTGAAGAAACGTTTTGCATACGTTTTTGAATAGTTATAATTCGCTCGGCCTCCGTTTCCCACTGCAATTGGCGCACCGGAGTATAGGGCAGAACAGAGGAGGGGGCAGCCTGCTTCATATCCACCAAAAGATATTTATTTTTAACATTGGTACTTTTGAGCAGGAACAGGTAGCGTTTAAGCCCTAAGCTGCCCGTTCCCGCTATCCGGAAAACGGCCCCTTTTACTTTATAATTATAAGGGCCGTCGCTGCTTGTCGCTATCCAGCCGTTTATGTGGTCAACTAATTCCCGCTTCAGCTCTTTATCCAGTTTAAAGTGCCTTTCGTCTTCGGTTGACAGGATGATCCTTCTTTTTTTGCTGATGGTACGTTTTCTCAATATATCCTTTTCAGTGCGCTTATCCACCGCCGTCAGGAAATCGCAAACGATCCCCTTAGCCGTGCGGGGCTCAATACTGATGGCCTTACCTTTTGCCAGCGTGGAACAATACGTTTTCAAAAAGAGCTTAGCCATTTTTAAAGCTCTTTCAGGCTCTATGTCCAATGCTTCAAAGGCGATGAAGATGCTGGTAACCATCCGGCTTATTTCATAGGCAGCGGGCGCAAGCAGACCTTCGTCAAAATCATTCAGGTCAAAGTAAACTAGCTTATTGTCGCCTTTATAACTCCCATAGTTTTCAAGTTGCAGATCGCCGCATATCCATGTTAACGGTGAAAGCGGCAGCGAATCGGCTGCTGCAAGGTCCTCGTAAAATAAATGGCAGGTTCCCCGGTAAAACCGAAAGGCATTCTCGGCCATCGCCTCATATTTAAGCTGCACCACATCGGGCAATAAGGGCTCATTAAAAGATTTTAAGCGGTCGGCGAGTTTTGACATAGCGGTAATTTCACTTAATGAACACCAGTTCCCCAAAATAGTTAACAATGATTTAACAAATATTTAAAATTCATGGAAAGGCTAATAACTGATTAGAATACTATACATTCCTTTCATCGTTAAAGTATAATTATCTGTAACACTGATTTTACATCGTATAAGTTAATTCTGGTATGGCTCAACCATCCCTTATTTGGGAAATTTGATCTGTTATTAATGAAAATAACGGTATACCGGCCCCACATTACTGCAACCAGCTAAAATACCCGTTACCTGTTTCTAAGCGGCACCATGTTTGCATGAGTTGCTTTAATCAATTTAACTAAAAGTAAAACATATTTATTTTTATTTAATCGGGAATTTGTTCTGGTACGAAACCAAAACAGCGCTTTTATGAAAAAGGCATTTAAAATATGGTTGTCAATACTTACTTTATTAGTTATATTTAGCTATACCGAAAAAGATACGCATCCACAGCAGAAAGCACCTGCAACCCAATTCAGGGTTATTGCCTATATGCAGCTCGACGCCCTTGAAAACGATAACCAGCCTGCGTTTGATTTCGGAATAATAACCCACCTCAATATCGCCTTTATCAATCCCGACTGCAACGGAAATTTCCCGGAAATACCAGGAATAGATCATCTGATCGAATCTGCCCATAAAAAACACATCAAAGTAATGGCTTCAACAGGCGGCGGACCCGCGCCTGAATATTATTGCGACCTCATATCGGGCGAACGGCGTGATACACTCGTCAAAAAAATGGTACAGTATATCGTAGCTAAAAGATTTGACGGAATTGATGTAGATATTGAAGAGGAAAGTCTTGACGAGAATTACGAGTCATTTGTGACCAGTTTATCTGCGGCGCTTAAGTCGAAAGGTAAAATACTTACCGCCGCGGTAGCAACAGCCTATGAGTCGAATTATACCGACAAAGCCCTGGCCTGTATGGATTTTTTAAATATTATGTCGTATGATAAAACGGGGCCATGGCAGCCGGGCATTGCAGGGCAGCACTCGCCGTATGAAATGGCCATTGCCGACCTGGATTACTGGACAAATACCCGCGGGATAGCCAAAGAAAAACTAAACCTGGGCATCCCATTTTATGGCTATGGCTTTGGCCCGAATGCGCCCGCGGCTATGAGCTTTAAAGAGATAACCAGCAAATATCCCGGGTCGGAGCTCACCGACCAGGTAGCGGTTTCGGACCGGGATACTGTCTACTACAACGGTATCCCCACAATTCAAAACAAAACCCGGCTGGCGCTGCAGTATGCCGGTGGAGTGATGATATGGCAACTGATGCAGGATGCCGATGGCAATAACTCGCTCTTGCGAAATATCAATACCACCATACAATCAGCCGCTTTTAGCGATATGCAGCCTGTTTTGTTAAATTGTATCAAATGCGCTCCGTTACCCATTTCATTTTAACAAGGGCTGTTTTTGCCACGGTTAAAGCATCCTGTGTGTAATATTTTTTGTTGAATAACTCTGCAGAGAGAACCAGCGGCTGATCGTGCCGGCGCAGGGTGTTTAAAATGCGTTTTATTGGGGCTATTCCGTCACCCGGATATATTCTATCGGCATCCGTGATCACTTCATGAGATATACCGGCCGGGTAGTCATTCATGTGCAGGATGTCAACCGCCGATGGGCTCATCAGGGGCAATGTATCCAGCGATGTATTGCCCCTGTATAAATGAAAAATATCCAGCAATACCCGGGCGGATGGGTGGCCGCTCTGCATGGCTACATAAAGCACATCACTTACATTACTTAGTATCTTTAAAAAACCCCACATCTCCAGTTGCGGCACAACTCCGCTTTCGTCACTTAAATCAAGGATGGCCCGGTAACGTTCAGCAACTGTGTCAAGACTTATACTGACGCCGTCAGTTGCGCCCATAGCTGGTGCTGCCATGCGTTTGCAGCCGATCTGTGCCAGCAGGCCCATTTCCATTTTCAATTGCTCAATCGCCTTTTTACGGGTTGGCTTATCATCAACAATCCATTTGGCAAATCCGATACAGTCCTCAACTTTTAAACCGAGGTCGTCCAGGCGTTTTTTAGCGTCTGTGATAGTACCGCCGGTTCTCAAATACGCCTGCAGGCTATCCATCCATATCTCAACCGCCCTGAACCCGGCAGCAGAAGCGGTTTCCAGCTCTTTAATAAAACCCAGGTTATGGCCGCGTATGGTGGCCATATTAAGGCAGTAAATAAAGGCGGGTTTTTCTGTCGGTTTTGCGATACTTTCTTTTGTCCCGCCGGCTACCGCAATCCCGGCAGTGGCCCCTATAATTTGCAATGCTTTACGGCGATTGATATTTTGTTTCGACATCAATTATCAAGTTACTGAGCGTTAGTTATTCAACTGAACGCGATACATCGTATAAACTTAAGCATAAAAACGGGCTAACTTCATAAACATGGCTATATATATGATGATTTATGTCTAAACTCCGGAATATTGTGTTACCTTTAGAAACGACCTGCAGGAAGCTACCTTTCGATCCCGATAGTCATACCCTAATTTTTTTATTGCGCCGTTAAAACGGCGGTTTCAGCAAGGATATGATAAAAAACAACTCCGACGAATTACTTATTGCCAACCAGGAACTCGCCTTTCAAAAAGCCGAGAAAGGAAAACGCGCGGCTGAACTTGTTATAGCTAATGAGGAGCTGGCTTTTCAAAACAGGGAAAAAGAAAACCGCGCTGCTGAGTTAGTAATAGCTAACAAAGAGCTTGACTTTCAAACCAATGAAAAAAAGAATCGCGCCGCGGAATTAGCTATAGCTAATAAAGAACTTGCCCTTCAAAATCAACGCAAGAAAAGCAAGGCAGCTGATTTAGTTATCGCAAACAAAGAGCTAGCCTTCCAAAATAAAGAAAAAGAGAAACGCGCCGGGGATTTAGTGATCGCCAACAGAGAACTTGCTTTTCAAAACCACGAAAAGGAACAGCGGGCCGCAGAACTGGTTATAGCAAACAAAGAGCTGGCTTTTCAAAATAATGAGAAAGAAAAACGAGCGGAGGAACTGGTAATCGCGAACAACGAACTGGCTTTCCAAAATGACGAGAAAGAACAACGTGCAGACGATTTAGTGATAGCCAACAAAGAACTTGCATTTCAAAACGAAGAGAAAGAAAAACGTGCGGCTGAACTGGTGATTGCCAATCAAGAGCTGGCATTTCAGAACAATGAGAAAGAAAAACGCGCAGCGGAACTGGCTATTGCGAACATAGAATTGGCATTTCAAAACAAAGAAAAGGAAAAGCGTGCCCAGGAATTAATTATTGCTAACCGGGAGCTTAAACAGGCCGAAGATGATATTCGAAAACTTAATGACGGGCTGGAACAAAAAGTACTTGAGCGTACCGCACAACTGGAGTCGGCCAACAAGGAACTGGAGGCATTTTCTTATTCGGTATCGCACGATTTGCGGGCGCCGATAAGGGGAATCAATGGGTACACCAGTATTTTGATGGAGGATTATGCTGATAAATTTGATGAAGAGGGGATAAAGGTGCTTCAAGCTATTATGCACAATTCAAAAAAAATGGGCCAACTGATCGATGACCTCCTGGCATTCTCAAAATTGGGTAGAAAACAGGTAGCCGTTTCGGACATTAATATGACTGCTCTCGTTAATTCTGTAAAAGATGAATTACTGGTTGAGGCTGGTGAAAACATACCTGAATTTAATAAAATATTACTTCCGCCTGCACAGGGGGATCAGTCGTTAATAAAGCAAGTATGGATAAATCTGATATCCAATGCCATTAAATATTCGAAATACAAATTAAAAACCAGTATAAAAATTGGGGCGCGGGTGAAGGACGACCAGGTGATCTATTATATAAAAGACGAGGGGTCGGGATTTGACATGCAATACTACGACAAGCTTTTCGGGGTTTTCCAGCGGCTGCATTCGCAGGAGGAATTTGAGGGGACAGGGATTGGATTAGCAATTGTACAAAAAATCATAAACCGGCACAACGGTACAGTGTGGGCGGAATCAAAACTTGATGAAGGTACATGCTTTTACTTCAGCTTGCCCTGTATTAATACTTAAAAATAAAACTATGAATTACGACGACATCGAAATTTTATTTGCCGAAGACAGTATGGATGATGCCACGCTTACTATTCGCGCCCTTACAAAAAGCGGCTTTAAAAACAGGCTGCTCCACGTCAAGGATGGCGCCGAGGCGCTTGATTTTTTTTATTGCACCGGCGAGTATACTTCACGAAATAGAGAGGAAAACCCTAAATTGATATTGCTCGACCTGAAGATGCCGAAAATGTCGGGAATTCAGGTGCTGGAAAAACTAAAATCAGACCCGGATTTTAAATCTATCCCGGTGGTCATACTCACTTCATCAAAAGAAGACCCGGATATCGAAAAGTGCTACGAACTTGGCGCGAACAGCTATATCGTAAAGCCTGTTGACAGCAGTAATTTTTTCCAGGCAATAGAAAAGATAGGTATGTACTGGATGATATTAAGCCAGTCGCCGCACTAATATAAAAGGGAAATTAAAGATTAAAATAACGACACTGCAATTCATTAGCCGAAACGATGACTCCCAATCTCAAAATACTCATTCTTGAAGACAACAAGAGTGACGCCGATTTGCTTCTACGCGAATTAAAAAAATCCGGGCTGACTTTTACTTCTGAAATTATTCAAACCCGCGAGACATACGAGAATGCGCTTCAAAATTTTAATCCGGATATCATATTATCCGATTATTCACTTCCCGCATTTGATGCTGTCACAGCTTTCCATATCAAACAAAATAAACTTCCTCATATTCCCTTTATTATCGTTTCTGGTATTATAGGCGAGGAAAATGCCGTCGAACTTATAAAGCTTGGTGTTACAGACTACGCGCCAAAAGATAAGTTATTTACCCTTGGCCCTAAAATCACACGGGCACTAAAGGAGTCGCAGGAAAGGAAGGAGAAAATTGTTATTGATGAGCAATTAAAAATACAAACGGCAAAATTAATTATTGCAAACAATAAACTCATTTTTCAAAATAGAGAAAAAGAAAACCGCGCATCGGAACTGCAAATTGCTAATATTGAGCTCGCTTTTCAAAACGATGAAAAGGAGAGCAGGGCTGCCGAATTATATATTGCCAACGCGGAACTTGCTTTTCAAAGCGGTGAAAAGGAAAGACGGGCTGCCGAATTGCATATTGCTAACAGGGAGCTTGTTATTCAAAACGAAGAAAATGAAAAACGAGCTACTGATCTGGTCACCTTATCCGGTGAATTACAGGCTGAGCAAAAAAAATTAAAACTGGCTAATGTTAAACTGCATGATAAAACCCAGTTGCTTATAGAACAGGATGAAAGGGTAAAGATAATTAACCGGGACCTGTTACTATTGAACCAGGAGCTTGAGGCACGGGTTATTCACCGCACAAAAGAATTAGCTGATAGCGAAACCCGGTTTCGCAATATGATGGAAACTATCCCGCAAATAGCGTGGACAAATACAACCACCGGATCAGTAACGTTCTATAACAAGCGGTGGTATGATTACACCGGACTTGAGTGCCGGAAAGTTGATTTGCCGGGCTGGCAAAGCATCATACCATCCGATGATCTGCGCATGGCGCTGGGTGAATTGAGCAATATCCTTAAAACCAGTGATGGCGGCGGCTTTCAAACCCGTTTAATACGGTCCGATGGGGAATACAGGTGGCACCTCATCCGGTTGATGTCAATTAAGAACGAAGAAGATGAAGTGCAGCTTTGGGTGGGAACAGCCACCGATATACATGAGCTCAGGTTATTACAGCAGCAAAAAGATGATTTTATCAGCATTGCCAGCCACGAGCTTAAGACGCCCATCACAACACTCAAAGCTACCCTTCAACTTCTGAATAAAATAAAGGATGATCCTTCACATGCCCTGTTTCCAAAGCTTATCAGCCAGGCTAACAAAAGCCTGGATAAAGTAACCATACTTATCGATGACCTGTTAAATACTACGATGGTCAATGAGGGAAAGCTGAACCTGCACTTAAAGTCATTCAATTTAGCTGAATTGATTAATGAATGTTGCCACCATGTACGCATGGAAGGTATTTATAATATAATTACCAAAGGTGATGTATACCTGAATGTTTATGCAGATGCCGACCGCATAAACCAGGTAATGATAAACCTGGTAAACAATGCTATTAAATATGCCCCTGACTCAAAAATTATTACGGTACATATTGAACAGGCAGGCGACATGGCCAAAGTATCAGTTGCCGATACTGGCCCGGGCGTGATACCCGACAAACTGACTCGTCTATTTGACCGGTATTACAGGGTAGAGGGCAATGGGATACAGGGTTCCGGCCTTGGCCTGGGTCTTTACATCTCCTCAGAGATCATTAAAAAACATTCCGGGCAGATAGGGGTTGATAGTGAACTGGGCAGGGGCAGCACATTTTGGTTTACCTTGCCCGTTGCTATAAATGCCCCCGCTGATCTCTCAGCATTACTTACTCCCGCGACCGTAATAAAGTCCAGTTAATCAACCCGGTATATTCATTAAGCTATTCAATTTTTAAATCTTTCCAGCGATTTGTTTGTATTATACTATTATCTATATTTAATGGATTATTATGGCAGCCGACCAGATATGCGAACACATTGAAAAATTGAGCCAATTAAAACGGCCAAAAGTTGATGTTTGTGAAGAATGTATAAAAATGGGAGAGGAATGGGTGCATTTGCGTACCTGCCAGACCTGCGGCATAACATTATGCTGTGATTCATCGCCAAACCGGCACATGACAAAGCATTACCACGCTTCCGGGCACCCCGTTGTTATCTCGGCTGAGCCGGGTGAAAGATGGATCTTTTGTTATACGGATGACATTATAGCCGAATATTAACGAATATAATTATTCAGAAAATTATTATCGAAAACATGAAAGATCGCTGGCCCGAACTGAAGTTTAACGATTTAAAGGACACGATTACCACTGTTCAGCTCTGGACGCAAATTGTGGGAAAGGTGCGCATGGTTAAAATGCCGTGGCTGAACCACTCCTGGCATGTTACCCTTTACGTGTCGCCGCGCGGTTTAACTACCGGAAACATTCCTTACGGGGAGGGCAATTTTCAAATTGACTTTGATTTTATATCTCACCAGCTAACGATCGTATGCAGCAGGGGTACGCAGCAGCATATTGATCTTTACCCGCGTACCGTTGCCAGTTTTTATAGGGAGCTTTTTGAAAAATTGGCCCTTATGGAAATTGATGTCAAAATATATGCGGCCCCAAATGAAATAGATCCTGCAATACCATTTGAAAAAGACGAAACACACTTTCAATATGATAGAGACCAAATGCACCGGTTTTGGCAGGCGCTGACTAAAATAAATATGGTCTTTAACAAGTTCAAAGCGCGGTTTACCGGCAAATGTAGCCCCGTACATTTCTTTTGGGGCGGATTTGACCTTGCAGTTACACGCTTTTCGGGCCGCACGGCGCCGAAATATACCGGTGTAGTACCCAATATGCCCTTGGAAGTAATGCAGGAAGCATATTCGCACGAGGTTAGCAGCTGCGGGTTCTGGCCCGGCAGCGCGGAGTTCCCGTACCCTGTGTTTTATTCCTATTGCTACCCAACCCCCGAGGCGTTCAGCAAGCAACCGGTAAAGCCGGATAAGGCGTTCTTTAGTAAAGAAATGGGCGAGTTTTTCCTTCGGTACGATGATGTGGTAAATGCCCCTGACTCGGAAGTGTATCTTTTAGAATTCTTACAGTCCACTTACGAAGCAGCGGCCAATACCGCCCATTGGGACAGGCAGGCTTTGGATTGTGACCTGTCGTATTTTGAAAAAAAGTATCAAACTAAGTAAAGAGTTGCAGTGAGATCAAAGCGCCTGCTTAAATATTTTAGGAAAGCTTACTAGGATAACGCCTGATATCACCAATATCGCCCCGACTATTCGCACCCAGCTCAACTTTTACAGGCGTGCCAAGAAACCCCGTGGCATCAAAAACGATGGAGGCGATGATCTGACCGGAAACGATCAAACTCATCATCGCGGCAGATCCGATCTTTGGCGCCAGGATTATCGTTCCGCATAACAAGCTGCTGCCCAGAAACCCACCGATCAGCATCCAGGGTTTTACTTGCGTCAGCTGGCTGTATTCGGGCAATTTTTCTCTGAAAATGAATGCAGCGATGGTTAGCGTGACGGTACCAACCGCAAATGAGGTCAGTGCAGCAAGTATCGTGCTGTCGCCGAGGTGTTCTTTCAGTTGGTTGCTGATCGCAGCCTGCAGCGGAAGAATTAAACCAAGTAAAAAAGCGAGCGGGTAGATAAGCTGTTTCATAGTTTCAATTATCAGTGTGTTATATAACTATTACACATGTTAATTGTTTCCGGCAGGGAGAGAGATCAAACACCAGCAAAAAGCCCGACACTTTCGCATCGGGCCTTTAAGTACCCAGAGCCGGGGTCGAACCGGCACAACCGTGAAGTTATTGGTGTTTGAGACCAACGCGTCTACCGATTCCGCCATCTGGGCACATTTAGAACCGGGTTGCAAATGTATCTAAACTCTCCTTAATCCGCAACAGGTATTTTTGCCGGTAGTAACAATCTGCAATTTCATTCAGGCGGCTTTCCTTTGCCGTATCGTCCAAATCGCCGTAACCTCTTGTGGCGCTGTCTATTTTTTGTTTGATATCACCCTCAACGGCAAGCACTTCGGCAGTGAGGTGGCCAAGCTGCTCAGCATCTTCAATTTCCATCAGGCGCTCGTTGATGTCCATCATCTCCATTAAAAAATCCGCAGGCAGCTGAGGTTTGGCGCCTTCCACAAGTAATTCGTGGGTACGCAATATGTATTCCAGCCGCTTATATGGGTCGGATAGTGTTTGATATGCTTTATTATTCAAGGTGGACAGCTCCAATATTTCCTGCTGTTTGGTATCGTCCTCATTGGCGTGAAAATCCGGGTGATATTGTTTACTTAGCTCGTAAAATTTCTTTTTGAGCAGGGCTACATCCGGGGTAAAAGATTCTTTGATGCCGTAAAATTCGAAGTAATTCATAGGTAACGCCACTAATTGCACGAATTGGGCGAATTTACACGAATTAAAGAAAGATTGCGAATAGCATTTGTTTTATTAGAATACCGGGTGAATAATAACATTCAATAATTCGTGTAAATTCGTTTTTTCCATTCGTGTAATTGGTGCTCTTAATTATATTTATCTTTGGTCGCTATACTTTGACTATGCTATACGAACAAATGCGGCAAAAGCCGTTTTTTATACTGGGTCCATGTGTTATGGAAAACCAGGAACTATTGTACCAGGTTGCGGAAAAGGTTGCGGAGGCAGGGCAGAAGTACAATGTGCCCGTTATCTTTAAATCGTCGTTTGATAAGGCTAACCGCACCTCCATACACTCGTACCGCGGGCCGGGAATTGAAAAAGGGCTGGAGCTGATACTGAAGGTGAAAGAACGTTTTGGCCTGCCGATCACTACTGATATTCATGAACCTTACCAGGCCGCTATTGCCGGCGAAGTAGCTGATATATTACAAATCCCCGCATTTTTATGTCGCCAAACCGACTTGCTGGTTGCCGCTGCGAATACAGGTAAAATCGTGAACGTAAAAAAGGCACAGTTCCTGTCGGGGCAGGATATGTTTTACCCGGCGCAAAAGGTTGTTGAAGCAGGGAATACGCAGGTTATCTTAACCGAACGGGGCAATATGTACGGTTATAATAACCTCGCCGTTGATTTCAGGAATATTTATGATATGAAAGCCTTTGGTTACCCGGTATGTATGGATTGTACACACTCAGTACAGCGGCCGGGCGGGGCAGGGAGTAAAACGGGCGGCGACCGTACCTTTGTGCCTATGATGGCCATGGCGGCTAAAGCGTTCGGTGCTGACGGTTATTTCATGGAAATACACCCCGACCCTGACCATGCCTTGAGCGATGGGCCAAATATGATAAAACTGCAGGATCTGGACAAAGTTATAGCGCCACTATTAGATAGAGCATGAAGCAAATAGCCAAAAGGGTTTTTAATATCGAGATCGAATCGTTGCAATTTGTTGCCGATGCGATCGATGATGAATTTAGCAAGGTTGTTGAGGTTATATTAAATACGAACGGTAAAGTTATCGTTATAGGAATTGGCAAATCCGGAATTATTGGGAAAAAGATAGCCGCTACACTTGCCAGTACCGGTACGCCCAGTTTTTTTTTACACCCGGGTGAGGCATTTCACGGCGACCTGGGCATGGTGGGTGCAAACGATATGGTTATCCTCATATCTTACTCAGGCGAAACCGACGAGGTGTTAAAACTCATCCCGTTTTTAACATGGAACAAAAACACGATCATCGGCATCACGGGCAATCCAAACTCAACAGTCGCCAAAAACAGCCATTACCATTTAAACATCAATATCAAGAACGAGGCCTGCCCGCTGGCATTGGCGCCAACGTCTTCAACTACGGCAGCGTTGGTAATGGGCGATGCATTGGCGGTAGCGCTGATGGAGTCGCGCCAGTTTCAGCAGGAGGATTTTGCCCGCTTTCATCCCGGCGGCAGCCTGGGCCGCAAATTACTCATCCGGGTAAAGGACCTTATGCGGACAGATAACCTGCCATTTATAAACGAAAATTCGTCTTTTACTGAGTTATTGCTCCGCATGTCGGAAGGGCGGTTGGGTATGGTAATTGTTGGCGACACCGGTCATGTAAAAGGTATTATTACGGATGGCGATTTGCGCAGGGCTTTGCTGCGAAATCCCGATACATCGAAACTAATAATTACCCAAATGATGACCGCGACACCTGTTTTTATAGAAGAGGATGAATTCATCAACCAGGCCGAACAGGTAATGATGGACAAAAAGATCACTACAGTGCTCGTCGGCTCTGCTGCAAACAGGAATATTACCGGGATCTACCAGATATACAATCAATAATTCAGTTTATAAACGTGGAAACTATGCATCATAGAAATACCACTTTTATAAACCAAACGGTGATCATTATAGGCGGCGGTACTGCCGGCCTGGGTTTGCATCAGTATTTAAAAAACAATCCCGAACGTGGCTATACCTCACTCGGCTTTTTTGACGACGATGCTGAAATGAAAGGTCAGCCCTCATATCTTGGCAGTATCGACGAATCAATAAATTACGGGGTAACCTTTGGCGTTGATGAAATTTTTTGCGCCCTGCCCGCTTCGGCCTTCGGAAAAATAGAGCAACTAATGCTTGATGCGGATAAAAACCTGATCCGTTTCCGACTGGTAGCAGGGCTTGATGAAAACGAACTGCAACCTGCTTATATTGAGTATTTCGGCGATATACCGGTTATCGCTTTACGACGGGAGCCGCTTAAAAAGTGGTTTAACCGGTTTGTAAAGCGTGTGTTTGATGTTACTTTTTCATTGTTTATTATCATTTTCATTTTCAGCTGGCTTTTTCCCATACTGGCCATACTTATCAAAATGGGGTCGAAGGGGTCGGTATTTTTTGTGCAGCAACGGTCGGGGCTAAACAACAGGTCATTTAACTGTTATAAGTTCAGGAGCATGTATGTAAATACCGATGCGAATAAAAAGCAGGCCTCGCGGGATGACGAGCGTATTACCGGCATTGGCGCGTGGCTTCGCCGTACCAGTCTGGATGAGCTGCCGCAGTTTTTCAATGTGCTTGCAGGCAGTATGTCGGTTGTTGGGCCGCGACCGCACATGATCACGCATACGCGGCAGTACGCGGAACTGATCGACCGGTATATGATAAGACATTTTCTGAAACCCGGCATTACCGGCTGGGCGCAGGTAAACGGGTTTAGGGGCGAAACCAGGAATGCCGAAGCCATGCTGAACCGCGTGGAGGCAGATGTATGGTACCTCGAAAACTGGTCGTTTTTACTTGACCTGAAAATTGTTTTTTTAACCACCATGATCCTTTTTAAAAGGGACGAAAACGCGTTTTGATATGCCGGTTTTTTACGATCAGCTAAACAGGGAAGTTAGTTTGGACGAAGTGCCGAAACGGGTCATTTCAGTTGTTCCCTCGCAAACGGAATTGCTGTTTTATTTAGGTTTGGATAAGGAAGTTATAGGCATAACCAAATTCTGCCTTTACCCCGAAAATAAGTTTAAATCGACAACAAAAATTGGCGGCACCAAGCAACTGGATATTGATAAAATAAAAGCCTTAAAGCCCGACCTTATCATAGCCAATAAAGAAGAAAACGAGCGCAGCCAGATAGAGGAATTAGCTGCCTTTTGCCCGGTTTGGATAAGCGATATTTATGATCTGAATGGCGCGGTTGATATGATTGAAAAGGTAGGCGCGCTGGTGGGCAAGGAGAGCGAGGCTAAAGATTTGAGCCGGGAGATACAGCAACGGTTTAACGGATTTCCGGCAACACCGTTAAATTTACGGGCCGCTTATTTTATCTGGCGCAAGCCATATATGGTCGCCGGTAAAAATACTTTTATCGACAGCATGCTGCAAAAATGCGGGTTAACAAATGCCTTCGATCTGGAAAGATACCCCGAAGTGGACGCCGCGATGCTGGCAGAGGCAAAGCCTGATGTTATTCTTCTTTCATCTGAGCCTTATCCTTTTAAAGAAAAACACATTGCCGAATTTAAAGCTATAATACCATCCGCAACGATCAAACTGGTTGACGGTGAGCTGTTTTCGTGGTATGGCAATAGGCTGCTATATGTGCCCGAATACTTTAAGGATTTAATTGGTTTATTAAGTTTATTAAGTTGATTAAGTTGATTGGGCTGGATTAAGTTAATTTAGTTGAAACAACACAACACTTGAGAATATAATAACTCAATCAACGACTCACTTAATCTAACCCAATCAACTAAATAAATTTCTTAATTTACCATTTTACGCTATCTTTGCAGCCTCTAAAAATCCTAGATGCGGGAGTGGCGTAATTGGTAGCCGCACCAGACTTAGGATCTGGCGCTTCACGGCGTGGGGGTTCGAGTCCCTTCTCCCGCACAAACAATAAAAGCCGTTAACTGAATAAGTTAACGGCTTTTTTATAGGTGTTGGTTAAGTCAAAAGCACCACTTCGTGATCCGTAACCGACTTAACTTCAAAATTCGCCCAGCCGTTATTTACTGATACAGAAGCACTATGTCCGGCAACAAGCAAACGCAAGCCTTTACCGCTTACGCCAGCCGGTAATTTAACGCTTACTTTAAGCGGGCCAACGGGAATAAGCTCATGTATCGGCTGGCGCCATGTGGCGGCATTGGTAAGGTTAACCAAATGCATGATCAACCGCCCCGGCTGACTGTAAATGTGACAATCGACCATGCCGGCGCCTTCAACCTTTAGCGGGATATTGTCTTTTGCGGCCCAGCGGATAAGATTTGCCAGCACATCACCATGATCCGGCAAATTATATTGTCCGAAACGGCGGTCGATATCTGCCGGGAGGAACGCTACCCGCCCTTTGAATCTGGTGTTAATAACCAATCCGGGTATATCTGTTTTGGGTTGGCGCATCCATGATGTTTCAGGCGGGTAAACCGGGAATTCGGGAATGAAAGTCATCGGTACTTCGACCCCTGCATCAATGCGAATAGGCTGCAGATGTCCGCCATAAGGCAATATATCTGTTTCATCAAAACCTTTAAGTACATGGTGGCGCGCACCCTTAATGGTTGGTTCATCGCCGATTTCCGGCCCGTCTACCTGTCGGCGCAGCTCGGGTGCAAGGCGTAAGTAGGTGTGTGCCGTATTGGATGCTGCGTTTACACGATCAGGATTAACGTGGTGTGCGCCAAATAATTCGCCGAGCGCATAGTCGGCCCGGGCATTTCCCCATTCATCATACAAACTGGTTTCACCGGTGGCTATCAGCCCGCCGCTGCCTTGTACAAAACGGTTTATGGCGGCAGTTTGCGCATCGCTCATCGCGCCAAGATTTGGCAATATTAACAGCGAAAGCTGCGCCGCATGCTGATCGATTTGATCGGCATGTACAAGCACGTACGGTATCCTTGCTCTTAACAATGCCTGCGTTATGCCACGGGCAGGCAGGTCTACCAGTTGTTCGGCATTATCGCGCCCGTAAAAATCATTGTTTTGCTGCGACCAAACTACGCCTACCGTTGCGACAGGCCGGCGATTGATCAAAAACTCTTCATTTATTTTATGCCAGCGCATTACCGGTTCGGCGGTATGATAGGCGCGACGGTCCTCGTGATAAGCGGCCACATGATGCCACCAGGGCTGTATGCCGCCAGCGATTCCTGCGATCATCCACATGCGCGCCTCTGCCGCTGGCTTCGCCGATAACCGGAAGCTAACGCTTCCTTGTTGGTACATGGCCATACTTTCGGGTATCAGTTTATCCCAACCCAGCAGGCCATGCAGGAATTTGCCAATGTCGCCATTATGCTGAAACCCGCTTGCGTCGCTGCGTCCCTGGTCATCGATCATCATAATACCCGCCCGGCTGCAAATGCCTTTATAATCCCTGAAGTTGCTGCTCTGGCCGCTTATTGAACCGCTGTTCATCCCGGCCCAGGTACAATGTTTGCCCCCGGCTGTTTTTGTCACCTTGTTATTTAAGTCCCACAATTCAAGCCGGCGGTCATAGTTCCATCGTATCCATTGCTGGTATGTTTTGTTCCCCCAGTCCTTTGTAACCGGGATATCCTTACCACTTACCTGTTGGAAACTCTTTTTACAATTCTCGCAGTAGCAAGGCGTATTTCGGCCAAGGCCGCTCCAGCTATTTTCAGTGAAGCCCTCCGGGTGATATAGCGCTATTATTTCGCGCATGATATCCGGAATATGCTGGCTGTAATACGGCCCGTTTACGCAAGTAATATACAGGTCATCCGCCCGGTGCGGTTTCCCGTTAATATCAACAGCAAACCAATCGGGGTGTGCTTTGTAGAGTTCTTCATTTGCCCGGTTAGAATCCATGCGGGCAAAAACAACCAGCCCGTCTTCATGAGCGGCACGGCATAATTCGCCAAACAGGTCGCGGCCTTTAAGAAACGGCGAGGGCTGATGATAGGGCACTTTACTTGGATAATAAGCCACAATACCCCCGGCATTAATAATCACACCCTGTACCTGTGTGCGCTTCCATTGCTTACGCCACCAGGCGATATCATAGCGCTGCGGGTCGGGCTCCGTTATATTTGTTTGTCCCCAGCGGGTAACCCGCCTGTACCACGGAAGTTCATCAGCCTGCATACTTTGAATAGCCGGATAACCTTTGGTCACAGAAACAATATCCGCGGCAGCGATCGTGACAGATGCGACAGCAATCTTTTTCAGGAACGAGCGCCTGTTGTCTCCACCGGTTAATTTAAAATCACGCATAAAGCAGGTATTACGAAGGTGTTCATTGATCGTTTTTTAAATTAAAGTAAAATTATCCGGATATTTGGTTTTGCCATTGATCTTGTCGCCAGAAAACAAAATCTCTGTCTTAAATTGTTCATATAGTGAAATTTACTATTTAATAAATAACTTACTCAAACTAAACTTAAAAATCATGAAAACATTAATCGCGGGCGCTATAATAGCCGCCTTTTTCTTTTGTGCTTGTAAAAGCAAATCAGACGCTGATGATAGCGGAAACTATGCAGCAATATTTTCACAAAAAATCAAACAAGTGGCTTTAAACGCCGACAAGGCGCTGGGCAGGGGGGAAGTAGATTCAGCATATAAAGACTGCACGGCAGATTTTACAGAATACGGTAACGGAGAATCAAAAACCACCAGGAACCTGGACTCAACAAAGGCATATATGAAACTATTTGTAAGGGCTTTTCCTGATTTCAAAGGTGAAAATTTACATGCTTATGCCGATAGCAACACCGTGGTGGTAACAGGCGACTGGAGCGGAACTTTTAAAAACCAATTCAGGGACCTTCCGCCAACCGGCAAATCATTCAAACTACCCGAAGCCGATATTTTTATATTTAATAAGGATGGAAAAATTACCGCCCACAAGTCGGTACAGTCAGAAACAGCTTATCTTTATCAACTGGGAATTCCGTTGCCGGCAAGTAATTGACTTTCAACCAGATTTACGAAGTTTTTAAAACTTCGTAAATCTTCTTCGATCCTTCGGTCAGATCATTTCGAATAAAACTTATCCCAAAACAAATATCTCGCCCTGTCATTCTCATGCTGCAGGCGGGTGTTTACATCAATATTCATAAAATTAACGGCGTTTCCATTGGTATTTGGTGTCCATTTTGGTAATCCCGGGCCGTTGGGGTTCCCGGTTTTAATAAAATTGGCGAAATAGTTTTCCATGGTAGCCGAGACTTTATAATCGTCGGGTGTCCAGGCATAAACTTTATTGGTTGGCAGGTTGCCCATTGCAAATTCTATTTCGGATGCGTGTGACGCTCCGACCATTGATTTAATAGCATTATTGTTTTGCGCCGGCTTCTCGTTAACCATAGGCGGCCTCGGGGTTGAAAACACATACAGGTAAACAGGTTTGCCGCTGGTTTTGGCCTGCAGGTCGGCCCATTTCCAGGTGCTATAGGTAATAAACCTGGCACTGGCTAAAGCGGTAGCAGATCTGATCACTTCTTCCTGTGTATTGCCGGGATACAGTTTTAAAAGCTCGTCGGCGTTGTCGCCAAATTGCTGTTTTATTTTTTTAGCATAGTTTTCCGGCGTTGGCGCATCCGCACCCATAAAAGCACGGAAGGGAACTTCGGCCGAATTCCAGCCAACCAGCAGCGGAACATGCGCCTGTTCGCCGGCCTCAAAGGTTTTCTTCGGGAAGTCGGTTAAAAAGTACCCGTCTACAGTTGGGCTCGAACCAAATGCGCCTGGTTTGGCAGCGGCATCAAGCACTTGGGCGGCAGACATTGAACGCAACTCGGCCAATGATTTGGCTCGCGCCTTTTCGGCAAAGGCCACACCTCTTTTTTCCCCGTCGGCCAGAGGAATAGCGGGGAGTGTTGGCTTGATCATCGCGCCGCTCTCACCGATGGCACCCGCAATTATTTTTTTTGAAAGCGGTGAAGCCATTTGCGCCGAAACAGAAATGGACCCGGCAGATTCACCGGCTATAGTTACCCGGTTCGGATCGCCGCCAAATGCTGCAATGTTTGCCTGTACCCAGCGCAAAGCCGCATTTTGATCCAGCAGTCCGTAATTTCCGGAAGCATGATGCGGGGATTCCTTTGTAAGCTCGGGGTGCGACAGGAAACCAAATACGCCAAGCCGGTAATTCACCGTAAGGGTAACAATTCCTTTTTGCGCCATGCTTTCGCCATCATAACGAAGCTCCGAACCGTCGCCCCCGACAAAGCCGCCGCCGTAAAAGTAAACCAGTACAGGTAATTTTTGAGCGGATGACTTCGCAGGCGTCCACACATTCAGGTATAAACAATCTTCGCTTGTTGTATCGGCGCGGAAAACCATATCAGCGAAAACCCTTTTCTGCATAGGCATGTGGCCAAAATGATCGGCTTTGCGTATGCCAGTCCAGTTAGTGGCCGGCTGTGGCTCCTTCCAGCGCAGATCGCCTACGGGCGGCGCTGCAAAAGGGATTCCTTTGAAGCTGCGGATACCTGTAGCCGCATTGTATGTGCCTTGAAGCGTTCCATTATTGATTTTAACTTGTGGATCGCTTTGCTGCGCAATGGCAGCTGTAAAGAAAAATATTCCGGGAAGAATGAATGAGAATAAAGTCTTCATGTCAGTTGGTTAATTTGGTTCACCAAAAATAGTAAAGTATATCGGGGATTTACAGCCTTTGAGGAAATCGGCAATCAGATAAAAAGCTATATTTATCCGACAAACCCGACCACTATGCGCAATTATTATTTAGGTCTCACCATTCTCATTTTAGCAGCAGGATGTTCCAACAAAAAACAATACGATAAAATTATCCGTAACGGCGTGATATATGACGGCAGGGGCGGCGTGCCTTACAAAGCGGATGTAGCTATTAATGCCGATACCATAGCCGAAATTGGAAACCTGCCCGCCAACTCGGCTAAAGAAGAAATTGACGCGCATGACATGGCTGTAGCGCCCGGATTTATCAACATGTTGAGTTGGGCCAACGAAAGCCTGATACAGGACGGCCGGTCACAAAGCGATATCAGGCAGGGCGTAACGCTTGATGTGATGGGTGAGGGGAGCAGCATGGGGCCGCTTAACCCGAAAATGAAGGCCGAAATGAGCAAAGGCCAGGGGGATATTCATTATAAAGTTGCCTGGAACACCCTTGGCGAATATCTCAGCTACATGGAAAAAAAGGGCATATCGTGCAACATAGCTTCTTTTATCGGCGCAGGTACAGTGCGTACCAATGTGATCGGCGAAGATAACCGACCGCCGAGCCCGGCAGAACTGGAAAAAATGCAGCTTTTGGTGAAACAGGCGATGCAGGAAGGGGCAATGGGCGTAGGATCCTCCCTAATTTACCCGCCCGATTTTTTTGCAAAAACTGATGAACTTATCGCGCTATGCAAGGTTGCTTCGGCCTATGGCGGTTCATATATTTCGCACATGCGCAGCGAAGGAAATAAGCTTAATGAAGCTGTGGCCGAATTAATTATGATAGCCAAACAGGCCCATATACACGCAGAGATATATCATTTAAAAGCGGCGGGCAAAGATAACTGGCATAAAATGGACAGCGTTATACGCCAGGTTGAAACCGCACGCAAGCATGGGTTAGATATTACTGCCGATATGTACACCTATTTGGCAGGCGCAACCGGGCTTACCGCATCCTTTCCGCCTTCACTACAGGATGGTGGTTTTGGTAAACTATGGCAAAGGCTGCACGACCCGGTAATTCGGGCGCAAATGGCGAAGGCCATGAACACAAATGCAACCACCTGGGAGAATCTTTATTATGGTGCAGGTTCGCCGGATAAAGTTTTACTATTGGCATTCAAGCAGGATTCGCTGAAAAAGTATACCGGTAAAACATTGGCAGAGGTAGCAAAGATCAGGAGAAAATCCCCGGAGGAAACTGCGATGGACCTTATTGTGCAGGACAGCACCCGGATAGGGGTCGCCTATTTTTTAATGAGCGAGGATAATGTTAAAAAACAAGTGGCATTGCCATGGGTGAGCTTTGGGTCGGATGAAGGATCGTTCAGCAATTCGGGCATTTTTTTAAAATCAAACCCCCATCCCAGGGCTTACGGAAATTTCATCCGGGTGCTGGGTCAATATACCCGGGATGATAAAGTGATCACCCTGCCTGATGCTATCCGCAAACTGGCTTACCTGCCTGCAACCAATCTAAAACTAAAAAAACGCGGCGCGTTGTTAAAGGGGTATTACGCAGACGTGGTTATATTTGATCCGCAAAAGGTGCAGGATCACGCTACGTATGCCAAGCCGCACCAGTACGCTACAGGGATCGCTGGCGTATTTGTAAACGGAGTACAAGTTTTGAAGGATGGGGAGCATACCGGCGCGTTGCCGGGAAGATTTATTAAGGGCCCTGGTTACGGGAAGAAATAATGATTAAAGTAACCTTTATATTCCTAAATATTTTTAAGCCGGGTTGCTTTAAACAACTGCTCTATATATTATTTCGGTAGGGTATTTTTCATTGGAGCCGATCACTTTGGAGTGAGCGGCGCAAATATGCATTACCGCATCGCCTTCATCATTCCGAAAGCCATTTTTTGGATATGCACAGAAAAGGGAGAGACGTTGCTTGTTGCAAAAGTTGTTCCAGAACCCTTCTAACTGCATGGTAGCCTGATCTTGCCCGCGCTCCCATAACAAAGCTACCATTTCACCAAACGCGCGTACCTCACGTCCGTTTTTACGGGCTTTTTTCATTATCGCACTAACGGTCTCAATAAAACATTCTTCATCAGGATAGCCATTGATCATAAATTTCGACAATGTTTCATCTGCGTCGAGCGGAATGTATTGGTCATTGGCTAACAGGGGGTTCAAATCCAGGCCGCGTACCCTGAGGCGGCTATTTAACGCCTCGATATGACTTCCCGTTGCAATAACGACAACACTGTCGCCATTATAGAAGCCGTCGCTTGTGTAATCGGCAAGCGTATTGAGCAACATAGTATCATTATCGTATATCTGTACGACATGATCATCTGCTGCGATCGTCCCCCAAAAGGCCTTTACGTCGCAACGCTGCCACTCACTGTAAGTATTCATTGGTACCGGAAAATTAATTTATACGAGAAAATATAGCTACTCGACGAGAGCCAATATAATTAGGGTTAAACAAATATAGAATGTAAAAGGCTAACTTCCAAATTGTTTTAAAATTAATCCAGGCTTAACTTAACAGTCAGTACAGGAATGTATAATGCAGGCTGTTTCCGGGACGATGAAATTGCAACCAGTCGGCAAAAAATGATTTTAATCGGCTAAGTAAGCTTCCGGTTTGTTTTTTTGCAGCGAAACGGGCATCGTCTTCTACCGGTGTGTTTGGCGGGCCGTCAGCTTCACGCATTTCCTGTAGTATCGTTTCGCGGATAGTGGCATGCCGGTTCACAATGTCATCCAGTTCGGTTAATTCTAAAAAAGTTGCTGTCCCGGCCTGCTGTTTTTTTATTAAAATTTCGAACCGGTCCTGTAAAAAGGTGCGCTGTTCAAGATGTTTATTATGTTTCATTATTACCTCCCCTGTTAATAGCCGCTCAAATACGATGCCGTGCAATTAAATTGCTGATTATTAATATTTTATGAAAGACATTTTAACGAAATTGTATCATTTTGATACAGGCATATGTACGTTTCCGGTCGGATGATATATAAGCAATTATAGGGGGACTGCTGATCAACGGCCTTTTATAGCATGATATTTAGGCGGCACGGTTTGCAAATAAGCATAGATCGCGTCCGCTTCACTATCGCTTAGTCGCTGAAATCTGGGCATTGGCGGGTGAAGCTTCCGGCCGGGCGCTTCGCTATCTTTTAAGGCTTTACGGAACTGTTCGCGCGAATAATTCCCGATGCCTGTTTGTTTGTCGGGTGTGATGTTGGATGCAACGACTTCGGTTCCCTGCGGACCTTTAAGTTTAAAACCGCCCGCCAGGTAACCTTTGGTTTGGCTGGGATACTCGGCATTTATAGCGGTTGCGCTTTTTGAATGGCAATGAAAACACCCAACATTGTCGACCAGGTAATAGCCCAGCGCCACGGGGTCGGATGGCCTTGTGATGCCATCTTTAAAGGGAACAGGCCTGGCAGACATGCTCATGTACATTTTGCCGATCAGTGTAAAATGTGTTGTTCCGGCAATCCGGTCGTCCGCGGCAAGCGCAGGATCGTCTGAGCGCAGGTAAATGATGATATCGTTAATATCCTCATCAGCCATATTGGGCCGCAGCATATAGGCCAGGAAGCGGCCGTCCCGTGCGATGCCTGTCCTTAGCAAATATTTGATCTCAGCATCCGAATATCCGGCGGTCGCACCGTGCGTTTTTGAACGTGTTAGGTTGGCGGAATAAACTTTCCCGGCTATGCCCGGCACATCCCCGATCGGGTTGCCTGTAAATTTACTGGTCGACCGGTTGTAATGACAGCCCGCGCAAATGGTGTACACCAGATTTTTGCCATGTTCAAAAGCCTGCGGCGAAGATGCAGCCTTGTAAGCAGTTTTGGTGGTGTCGAATTGTGTTTTGCAGCTGATGAAAGCGATAAACACCATCATAATGGTAATGGCGAATATCCATTGATATTTTTTCATGGCGGGAGGGAAGGTATGTTATTCATTAATACATCATTACGGATATAAATGTTTTACAAACTCTATTTAAAATTACCGGAAGGATCGCCGCGGCCCTCTTGTGTATATCGTTGATAATTAATAGCTTTAAATGGTTGTTGGGGCGTTTCATGCACTCAATTTCAATAATTTGTATCATTTAAGCATTTGATCATGGAATTGACCACTTTACTTATTTCTGCATCTGGCGGGATGGATCACGGTGAATCATCATCTTTGTATTTAGCGATATTCGGGGCTTTTTCTGCTATTATGTTATCTATAATTGGTGCATGGCTAACCAACCATAGCAAAATCGACAGCGAAAAACGGAAGCTAAGGGAATCGCATTACGCAGCTTATATTGAGGCGTTGCAGAACAGCCGGGATATCAACAACCGTAAAACAAAAGCCAGGTGGGATGAAGTATTTAAAGATCTCGCTTATGCAAGAAACCGGCTTTTTACCATCGCTAGTATGGATGTTATCACTAAACTCCTGTTGTACGAACAGGAATGGCCGAAAGGCGGTAACCAGACTAAAGCTTTTACTGAATTAATCAAAGCGATCCGCAGGGATTTGAATTTACCTTACAAGTCTTTTCCAGAGGTTGATTTTGTTGGTGCGATTTTATATCCGGGTGATCCACCACAATAGCAAACTTTTGATTTGATAGCGTAAATACTATCTTCACAGTTCGAAAGTTTCTCAACAGTCTGCACATGCAAACCAAAAACAATAAAAGAACCATACGGGCCTGGGCCATGTTCGATTGGGCCAACTCGGCTTATAACCTGGTGATCACTTCAACAATTTTTCCGGCGTATTATGTGGCCATAACGGCCAATCCAAAAACGGGCAACCATGTTATGTTTTTCGGGAAAAGCTTTGTAAATACTGCCTTGTCAGACTATACCCTGGCAGCGGCCTATTTGATCATAGCACTGCTTTTGCCTATCCTCACGTCGATTGCCGATTACCGCGGCAATAAGAAGATATTCATGCAGTTTTTTACCTGGCTTGGCGCGATATCGTGCTGCGCCCTGTATTTCTTTAAGTTTGATACGCTGCAAAGCAGCATGATATTTTTCGGCCTTGCAGCGGTAGGGTATAGCGGCGGATTTGTGTTTTACAACTCGTACCTGCCCGAAATTGCCACACTGGATATGCAGGACAATGTGAGCGCAAAAGGGTTTACCTACGGCTACATCGGCAGCGTTTTATTGCAGCTGATCTGTTTTATGTTTGTGCTTAAACCTGAATGGTTTGGCATAGTGGATAAAAGCTTTCCTGCCCGTCTGTCGTTTTTGCTGGTGGGTGTCTGGTGGATCAGCTTTGCCTATATCCCCTTTATCATCCTGCCAAAGGGCAGCCCAAATGCCAAAACTCATCACCATGATTTGATCCGCGGCGGATTTATAGAACTGGGTAAGGTATGGCGGCAGGTAAAAAAAATGCCGGTGCTGAAACGTTACCTGCCGGCGTTTTTCTTTTACTCTATGGGCGTGCAAACCATTATGCTGGTAGCAACAAGCTTTGGCGCCAAAGAATTAAACATGCCAACAGCCGACCTGATCAAAATTATCCTGATCATCCAGCTTGTGGCAATCGGCGGAGCTACGCTGATGTCGCGGCTGTCGGACAAATACGGGAACATTAAAGTATTAATGTATGTGGTCATCATTTGGATAGGGGTATGCATCGCCGCTTATTTTACCACAAACGCGACCGAATTTTATATACTGGCCATGATCGTGGGTCTGGTGATGGGCGGTATCCAGTCGCTCTCAAGGTCCACTTATTCCAAACTGATACCACAGGATATACCTGACTCTGCTTCCTTTTTCAGCTTTTATGATGTTACCGAAAAACTGGCTATAGTAGGGGGCATGTTCAGCTTTGGGCTGGTTGACGACATTACCAACAGCATGCGCAATTCGACGCTGGTTTTATGTTCTTATTTTATTGTGGGGCTTGCATTATTAATTTCATTGCTGGCTTTTGAGAAAAGAAACCGCAAATTTTCTCAACTTAGCGCCGTTTAGTTTTTTTGATGAAGATAGAGCTGTTTATTCCCTGTTTTATTGACCAATTGTTCCCTGATACCGCTTTTAACACAATAAAAGTGCTGGAAAAGGCCGGCTGTACAGTACAATATAACCCAGCACAAACTTGCTGCGGCCAGCCTGCTTATAATGCGGGCTTCTGGGATGACGCCAAGACAATTGGCAGTAAATTTTTAAGCGACTTTTCGGAAGACAGTGTGATAGTCTCCCCGTCGGCTTCCTGTACCGGGATGGTGAAAAATTATTATACCGATCTGTTCAAAAACACTACCTCGCACAATAAATGCCGCAGCATACAAGGCAATATTTATGAGCTGTCGGATTTCCTGGTGAATATACTGGAGGTCGACTATTTCGGCGCCGAGCTAGAAGGCCGTGCCGTTTACCACGACAGCTGCGCCGCTTTGCGCGAATGCAAAATTAAAAAGGAGCCGCGCCAATTGTTGTCAAAAGTGCTTGGCCTGGATATGATCGACCTGAAAGATAATGAAACCTGCTGCGGTTTCGGCGGAACCTTTGCTGTTAAATTTGATGCTATCTCTACCGCTATGGCACAGCAAAAAGTCGATAATGCCTTAGCAGCAGATGCGGAGTATATCATCTCGACCGATGCTTCCTGCCTGCTGCACTTACAGGGTTACATCGATAAAAATAACCTGCCCATAAAAACCATTCACCTGGCCGATGTGCTGGCGCATGGGTGGGGAAATGTGTGAACGCTGATTTAGGATGATTTGTTTGATTCCGCTGATTTTAAAAGAAGGCAGCAATTTCGTCCTAAATAATTCTAAATTTGCCTCTCATAACAGATACGATCACTTAGTAGGTGATTTAATAACACACAATTTTATAACGCATAAATCATAGTTGTAGATGATTAATATTACACTCCCTGACGGTTCCGTTCGTCAGTATGACAAAGGAACCAGTTCCATGCAGATCGCACAGTCGATCTCCGAAGGATTAGCACGAAACGTATTAGCAGCCGAAGTGGACGGCGAGGTTTGGGATGCCAGCCGGCCAATTGAGAAAGACGCTGCCGTAAAGCTTTTAACCTGGAATGATTTGAAAGGCAAGGCTACATTCTGGCACTCGTCGGCGCACTTAATGGCCGAAGCCCTTGAAGCCTTATACCCGGGGACCAAATTTGGTATCGGCCCCGCCATTGAAACCGGTTTTTATTACGACGTCGATTTCGGCGACCGCGAATTCTCGTCAGATGAATTCAAGGTAATTGAAGATAAGATCATGGAGTTGGCCAAGACCAAAGAAGAATTTACCCGCAAGCCGGTAAGCAAAGCTGATGCGATCGCCTATTTTACTGAAAAGGACGATGAGTATAAGCTTGACCTGATAAAGGACCTGCCCGATGGCTCCATCACTTTTTATACACAAGGTAATTTTACCGACTTGTGCCGCGGGCCGCATATCCCCAATACGGGCTTCATTAAAGCGGTTAAGCTGATGAGTGTTGCAGGCGCATACTGGCGCGGCGACGAAAGCCGTAAGCAGCTGACCCGTATTTACGGCGTAACTTTCCCCAAGCAAAGTGAGCTAACCGATTACCTGCATTTACTGGAAGAGGCCAAAAAACGCGATCACCGCAAATTGGGTAAGGAAATGGAATTGTTTGCTTTCTCCGAAAAAGTAGGTATGGGCTTGCCTTTATGGCTGCCAAAGGGTACCGCTTTGCGCGAGCGTTTGGTGAACTTTATGCAGAAGGCCCAGGTAAAAGCCGGGTATGAGCAGGTGATCACGCCACACATCGGCCATAAAAACCTGTATGTAACGTCAGGCCATTACGAAAAATATGGCGCTGATTCGTTCCAGCCAATAAAAACACCGCAGGAAGGGGAGGAGTTCTTTCTAAAACCCATGAACTGCCCGCACCATTGCGAGATATATAAGACCAAACCACGGTCGTATAAAGACCTGCCGGTGCGGTATGCTGAGTTCGGTACCGTTTACCGGTATGAGCAAAGCGGCGAGCTACATGGCTTGACCCGGGTTCGCGGCTTTACACAGGACGACGCCCATTTATTTTGCCGTCCCGACCAGGTAAAAGAGGAGTTTAAAAAAGTGATCGACCTGGTGCTGTATGTATTTTCGGCATTGGGTTTTGAAGATTATACCGCACAGATATCGTTGCGCGACCCAAATAACAAGTCAAAATATATCGGCAGCGACGAGAACTGGGCATTGGCTGAATCATCAATTATTGAGGCTGCTGCCGAAAAAGGTTTGCCAACCGTTGTTGAACTGGGCGAGGCCGCCTTTTATGGCCCCAAGCTTGATTTTATGGTAAAAGATGCCCTGGGCCGGAAATGGCAGCTGGGCACTATACAAGTCGACTATAACTTACCCGAGCGTTTTGAGCTGGAATACACCGGCAGCGATAACCAAAAACACCGCCCCGTAATGATACACCGTGCGCCGTTTGGCTCGCTGGAAAGGTTTGTGGCTGTGTTAATTGAGCATTGCGCGGGCAATTTTCCACTGTGGCTTTCGCCGGAACAGTTTATCATATTGCCTATATCCGAGAAATATGAAGATTATGCAAAAAAACTTTCAGAATCGTTAAAAGATTCGGATATTTGCGGGCTTATTGATTTCAGGGATGAAAAGATCGGTCGGAAGATACGGGATGCTGAAGTCAAAAAGATCCCTTATATGCTTATCGTAGGCGAAAAGGAAGCCGCAGAAGGTATGGTTTCCGTACGGAAACATGGCGAAGGCGATTTAGGGAGTATGCGGATTGAAGATTTTAAAAAACAAATAATTAAAGAAATAACAGTATAACTTGGCATTAAACAAACCCTTCAACAGAGGACCAAGGCTCCCCTTTAAGAAAAAGGAAGCTGAACACAACATTAATCAATTTATAAGAGCTACAGAAGTTCGTCTGGTAGGCGACAACCTGGAGCCGGGTATTTACTCGTTAAGAGACGCCTTGGCCATAGCCGAAGAACAAGAATTGGATCTTGTTGAGATATCGCCAAACGCCGTACCGCCTGTTTGTAAAGTAACCGACTATAACAAGTTTATTTACGAGCAGAAGAAGAAGCTGAAGGAGATAAAAAATAACGCCAAGCAAACCGTTATTAAGGAGATCAGGTTCGGACCTAACACAGATGACCATGACTTTGAATTTAAATTAAAGCATGCTATCAAGTTTTTAGAATCGGGCGAAAAGGTGAGGGCTTACGTACACTTTAAGGGCCGTGCAATAGTTTATAAGGAGCAGGGCGAAATCTTATTATTGCGCTTTGCCCAGGCGTTGGAAGATGTAGGTAAAGTAGAGCAATTACCAAAACTGGAAGGTAAGCGGATGTTTTTAACCGTTACGCCGAAGGGAGCGAAAAAGTAATGTGCAGATGTGCAAATTTGAAAATGTGCAGATTTGAAAATTAGAATGAATCAAAAATCGTAATTCGTAAATATATATATATCTGACATGCCAAAAATGAAAACCAATTCCAGTGCTAAAAAGCGTTTTAAGCTTACTGGAACCGGTAAAATCACCAGGAAGAACGCTTACAAAAGCCACATCTTAACCAAGATGTCGACCAAGCGTAAGCGCAATCTTACCCACACCAGCTTAGTATCTGATGCTGACATGGGTAACGTAAAACGTATGCTTTGCATAGGTAAGTAATTAACAAATTAATTAACCAGGCTTTAGAGTTTTAAGTTTTCCGCTAAGCGGCGACACTCACAGCCAAAAAACAACAACATGCCACGTTCAGTTAACGCAGTCGCGTCGAGAAGACGCCGGAAAAGGATCATGAACCTCGCCAAAGGTTATTGGGGTTCAAGAAGCAAGGTTTATACCGTTGCAAAAAACACAGTAGAAAAAGGTTTACAGTACGCTTACCGCGACCGTAAGACCAAAAAAAGAGAATTCAGATCTTTATGGATACAGCGTATTAACGCAGGCGCCCGTCAGCACGGCATTTCGTATTCACAACTAATGGGTAAGTTAACCGCTAAAGAAATTGGTTTGAACCGGAAGGTTTTAGCTGACTTAGCGATGAACCATCCTGATGCCTTTAAAGCGATAGTTGATGCAGTAAAATAAAGCTGAAACAATTTTATATTAAAAAACCCGCGATGAGCGGGTTTTTTGTTTTCTATCCCTGGCATTACGAGGCGCGAAGCGATCTTTAGCTGCAGGTCGGGTTAGCAGTTTTGCTGCATCCATATTTTCGGATGTGCAAATTATAAGATCAGTTCGTCCCTCGTAATGTCGCGGACAGTTTTACAAAGCAATTACGTGCTCTTCCGGGCTGGCAATATCCATGTATTGCTTAAAATTATGGACATCAGTGTCGACCATATTTTTAAATACCGGGTTTAATACATGCGCTACGCTTGCACCCAATCCGCCTGCCGGCGGCTGGTAAGTAATAACAACATCCACAAGCGTGCTTTTATCATCAAACGAATCCCTGAAACGTACTTTACCAGCGTTGTCGATAATTGAGCCTGGCAATGAACTCCAGCCGATCAGCTCGCCGGGGATGTCTTTTACAATTTCGGCATCCCAGCTTACGGTGGCTACGCCGGTAGGAAGCTTCAGCTCCCAATGTGAGCGTTCGTCATCCAGCATCTCAACCCTTTCGAGGTGATTCATAAACAAAGGCAGGTTGTCCAGCTTACGCCAGAAGTTATATACCTCTATCCGCGGTTTGTTAATTGTAAACGACGACCGGATATTTACATTCATAGGCTCGGTGGAATTTTTCCCGATCTGCGAATAAAGCTCGCAATGCCCGGTAACGCCACGGTTAAGCAAATAGCCGCCTGCGCCCAGTTTCAGGATGCTTGTAAACGGGCTCGAAAATAAATGCCTGATGCCTGAATAGGCCAGCTTTACGCCCGTCGCGATTGAAACGTAACGTTCGGGCCAGTTTAAATTTATGTTTTCCTTAACTGGTGAAGGATTGTGTTGCTGTAATGCCAATGTTGCCATAAAGTTGTTTGTATGTTGTTATTGTACAAACAATTTTTATACCAACGGTTTCTTTTATTTTAAATATTTTAATTTAAGATAAAAATTTAGATAATTTATATCGATTTAGTGGACATCCTGAGTTTTACGTCTAAATTTCAATACCTGAATTTAGATTTCGACAGGTCAGGAAGATAATTTTTAGGACGTTTTAGTTCGTATTGATAAATAACCTGTCCTAAATTTTTCATAAAAGGGAGACAAACTGTTTTATATTCGTACTTATTATCATTATAAATACCGTCGTCGTTCGATTGTACAACAGCTGTTAAAATAAACTCCACCTTGTTCTTAAAATCTACGATATAGGCGTTATCAATATCATAACCATACGAATCGCCAATCTTATTAAAAATGCGGATATTGGGATTGACAACTGCCAGGCTGTCGCCGCCATAAAACAGCCATTTGCAATAAGCCGGGTAATAACCAGGGCTATTATAAGTTGGTTTTTTACTTTCGGTCGGATACATGCTCATATAGCGGTATATAAACTTATAGTCATCCGGCATTAAATTAAATTGCTGTTCCTTTGGAAAAGTTTCGGGAAACAACAACCGTTTTAATACGGATTGCTGGTCGGCAATAGGGTAAACATTGTTATCGCTGAAATCATATGGCTGCATAACCAATTTATCATTTTTGTCCAGGTAGCCTTTGCCCTGTATCATGTTATCCAGGCGCATAGGATATTCCCTTGCATCATATTGCGCCGGCTGGTGATAGATGAGCTTATTGTCCTTGTAAAAATCAATGGCGTTGGTGTGTTTAGCACCCTCGCCGCTATCGCCAATTGCCAGGCGTCTAATGATGCGGGTGTGATTTAGTCCATACTTCTTTAGTTTATCATTGATCTCTGCCCGGCCGACAAATTCATATAGCCGGTTGTAAGCGTAATTATCGCTTACAAGCAAAATCTGTTTGATATAATTTTCAATGCTCGGCAGGCCACTGGTCGATGTAGTATCCGCCAGCATTTTAGTTTCTCCGGCAAACGAGCTGTCGGTTTTCATCGTTGTTTTCCTGGTCAACCCTTTAATATGCAGTTCATTCAATTTTTCCAGCGCGAAAATAGAAGTAGGCAGTTTGACCGTACTGGCCGGGTAAAAATAGTGGTTAGCGTTTAGCCGGTAGCTGTACGCAGTAAAATGCGGCACGTTGTTTTTGTCGCGGTTGATTTGGGTATACAGTATTTGCACCTCATTATGCGCAGGATGATTGAGGATGTGGTTAAACAGTTCGGGATGTGATACGAGGAGGTTTTTTAAAAATATTGTATCGGGCTGTTGTTGGGCTGATGCAGCAAGACTGATCATTAGTATTAAAATGGTAAAATAGCGCTTCATCGATTAAATGAAAAATCTTATTAGGTATTTGGTTTATCTGTGTTAAGTAAAGGTAAATAAATCAATGGTTATAATTGGGACAATGTGCGTTACATTCTTATTATCATTCTTGAGTGTAATGCTCAAAATTATATAAAGTCAAGCGTCCTTTTGCCTGATTGGGTGTGATATGGAATATAACCTTGCAGATCAGCTGATTTAACTGTAATTTTCTCACAGAAGGGGATGCCACTTCCAGACGCTTCACAGATACTCGGAATACATTTGTTAAACTTAAAAGGTATAAAAAAACATGGAAACTAAAGATTGGATTACTATCGCGGCAGTTATTGTCGCAATAGTCGGTTGGTTTATAAATGGAGGTTTGAATAGACGGAATGAAATTGCAAAGAAAAGACTTGATTATGAATTTAATGCTCTCTTGTTGTATCTCAAAGTAAAGCTTTTTATCGACAATAACCCTGCACCATTTTCTGACCCCTCCTTTCTTCCCCTTTTGGCAGAAACAAGACTTAATTTTCAACTTTATTGTGAACGAAACCAAATAACTCAATTCGAAAATTTTATACAATGCATAGAACAAAGAGACGTAAATGGAGCCAACGATGCCATGGTTAATCTTAATCATTTAGTGTCAAAAAGAATTAGACGTGAATTAAATATAAGAAACTAACAGTGCCCTTTTGTCTCCTTATGTCAAAACAAGTCCTTTCGAGTGGATCAGATTCGACAACTTTTGAAAAGTTGTCAAATCTTTGTCGCATGCAAACGTGCTAATCAGTCATTCACGCAATCAACCAAAATTTGTTATAACCATTTCTTATCCTACATTTGCAATGCTTTAGGTTTTCTTAGAGGTAATACTTTAAGAGATTAAAAGGGAATACGGCGTAATTCCGTAACTGTCCCGCAGCTGTAAGCTCCATAACCGTTGTCCATTCAATTGGCCACTGTCCCTTATCCCGATAGCTATCGAGACGGACGGGAAGGCCGGGCAAAAGGGGAGTAAGTCAGAAGACCTGCCAAAGCGGTTATATTATTCATAGCTTTCGGGGATTGAAGCTTGAGTGTGAAACTTTTCTATCGTTTCCATTCGAACCTTTTTATTTCTGTGTGCTGTGGGTTTAAACTCACAATCATGCAAAAAAAATTTGTATTTGTTGCTGCAGGCCTGGGGCTTGTACAACTGGCGCTGCTGAGTACAGCCGCGCGCGCCCAGGACACGGCCCGGGTGCTCAATGATGTAGTGGTCACAGCCACGCGCTCACCAAAAAAATTATCGGACATTGGCAGGGTAGTTACTGTAATTACCCCAGCTGAGATCAACCATGCACAAGGCAAAACATTGCCGGAACTGCTGAACACCGTTCCCGGCATTACTTTTTCGGGCGCTGAAAATGCCCCCGGGATAAGCTCGTCCTTTTTCCTGCGGGGCGCCTCAACCGGCAATACGCTGGTGCTTATCGACGGTTTCCCGGTGAACAATGCTTCGGCCATCGACGGCAGTTATGACCTGAATGCTTTCCCGCTTGACCAGATCGACCACATCGAAATTTTAAAGGGAAGCGGCTCGACTTTGTATGGGTCTGACGCTGTTGCCGGGGTGATTAATATCATAACCAAACACCCATCCGGCCAGGGCTTAAAAACTAATTTATTGCTAAGCGGCGGCAGCTATAACACTTTTAAGGAAGCTGCAGGCTTAAACGGAAAATTAAACAAAACAGGCATCGCCATTAACCTTTCCAATACCGATTCAAAAGGTTTTCCGGCTGCGACCGACACTACCGGAAAAGGTAATTTTAGAAACGACGGCTTTCATCAACGGGCAGCGAGTGTCAATTTAAACCAGCAGGTTTCGGAAAAATTTGTGCTGAATGGAAATTTTCAGGCTACCTACAATACCGGGAATCTGCCTTACGGCGCTTTTACGGACGATAAAAATTACACTTACAGTAACACATTCCTGTTCGGTGGCATAGGCGCTAAATTATTGTTGGATAGGGGCGACCTCAGGATCAACATCAGTCAGAATGATGTCAGGAATAATTATACTGACCTGCCGGCGCCGGTAAATTTTTCTACCTATTCCTACCAAAAAAACACTGGGCACATCACGAACGCCGAAGCTGTTTTTAATTATAGCTTGAGCAAGCATTTCGACCTGACCAGCGGGGCCGACTTTAAATATTACAACACCAACCAGTTAACCACTTATGATACCATACCAAGCCATATCGCACATAACAGCATAGCCAGCATATATAGCTCGCTGTTTTATAAGGCCGGCATTTTTCACATGGAACTGGGCGGCCGCTATAACCACGACGAAAAATACGGTGACAATTTTACCTATACCGTCAATCCTTCGTTATTTATTTTCGACCAGCTTAAAGTATTCGGAACAATCGCATCGGCTTATAAAGCCCCTACATTATATCAATTGTTTTCCCCTTACGGGAATATCGGCTTAAAGCCAGAAACAACCACGTCATATGAAGCAGGTTTTGATTGGGAGATCATAAAAAATGTGTTATCGTTTAATACCGCATTTTACAAGTACAATACTCAAAACGTTATATATTTTCTTAATTTACCAAAACCTCCATACGGCATTTACGAAAACGGAGCCAGCCTGAAAGACAAGGGTTTTGAGAGCGAATTGAAATTAACGATCGACAAACTGACAGCCTCTGCATTTGCGGCCTACGTAACCGGTACTTTAACCGATGCAAAGGGAGTTGCTACAAATACGCTTTACCGCCGCCCTAAAAATACTTATGGTGCAAATGTATACTACCAGTTTATAAAAGGCTTTTCGGCCGGGATCAACTATAAATATACCGGCGCGCGGACAGATTTGAAGTTTAACCCGGATTTCTCAACATCGAACGTGGTTTTGAAACCGTACAACCTGGTTGATCTGCATGCGCAATATGACGTAAATAAACATGTAGGCTTATTTGCTGATCTGAAAAACCTGTTCGACGAAAAGTACACCGATTGGGTTGGCTACAATACCCGTGGATTTAATTTTATGGCCGGCATCAAATACCAGTTTAATTAGCCTTTTTATTTAAGCGGATTATGATTAATTTTACTCAATAATTTCAACTATGTCATTACAAAAGATCAATACTCGTACAATCGTACTTATCCTGATGATAGTAGCCGCAGCCGCTATGCGTTTAGTTAGCTATAAGTTCCCTTATATTTTGAGCAATTTCACCCCGGTTGGCGCCATCGCTTTGTTTGGCGGGGCTTATTTTGCCGATAAATGGAAAGCTTATGTTGTTGTGTTGCTGACCCTGTTTGCGAGCGACGTGTTTATCAATTATTTGTACACCTCGAAATGGATCATGTGGTATAGCGGTTCTTTTTGGGTTTATTTAACTTTTGCCATTATGGTTTTTATCGGCAGCAGGATCAAAAAAGCAAACGTAGCCAATGTTGGTATCGCTTCACTGGTTTCTGTAGTTATACACTGGCTTATAATCGATTTGCCGTGGATGTACGGAACATTGTACCCGCATAATTTAAAAGGATACGGTCAATCGCTGATAGCGGCTATCCCGTTTGAACGGAATATGATACTGGGCGACATCGTATTTTGCGCCATCCTTTTCGGTGGTTTTGAACTGGCAAAAAGCAAATACACAGCTTTACGCGGCAAAACCGAACTGGCTGTTTAAATAAAATGATTTAAAAGAAAAGCGATCCGGCTATCGGGTCGCTTTTTTTGTGGGATAAATTTCATTAAACGGGGGTAGAGACGCAATGCATTGCGTCTCTACGAGGTCCGCACAAGAAATATAATATGAAAAAGATCGTCGTATTAACCGGTGCCGGTATCAGCGCGGAGAGCGGGTTAAAAACCTTCAGGGATAGTGATGGGCTGTGGGAGGGCTATAACATTGAAGATGTGGCTACGCCCGAAGCCTGGCGGCGAAACCCGCAACTTGTGCAGGATTTTTACAATATGCGGCGGAAAGCCGTGCTGGAAGCCACTCCCAATGCCGCTCATTACGCGCTGGCAAGCCTGGAAGAAAAATACGACGTCACCATCATTACCCAAAACATAGATGATCTGCACGAAAGGGCAGGGTCAACCCAGGTGATACACCTGCATGGTATTATTACCCGGTCGCAATCGAGTAAAAATCCCAACCTTACTTACCCTATTGATGGATGGGAAATAAAGATGGATGATGTTTGCGAGCTGGGCTCACCACTTCGGGCGCACGTAGTATGGTTCGGCGAGGCAGTGCCGATGATCGATACCGCGGCCCGCATTTGCAGTAAAGCGGAACTATTCATTTTAGTCGGCTCCTCGCTGGCCGTATATCCGGCAGCAGGGTTAGTAAACTACGTGCCGGCAAGTGTGCCAAAATATATTGTTGACCCTAAAATACCTTATATTGATCAAAACCGGTCCTTTATAAAAATAGAGGAGAAAGCAACGGTTGGCGTACCCGGGTTAGTTAGTGAATTATTGACCGCTGATTTGAAGGATCAAACTGATTAATTTTAACCGAATGGCACAAAAACGATCAACGAAATCCTTAAATCAGCCTAATCAACGGTGTATCTTCAACTGGAGCGGTGGTAAGGATAGCGCGCTGGCCCTTTACCATTGCCTGCAAAACCCTGAACTGGATATCCGATACCTGGTTACCACAATCAATGATGCAGTTGACCGGATCTCGATGCATGGCGTACGCACGGAGCTATTGATCCGTCAGGCTGAAAGTATTGGGATACCATTATACCAGATACGGCTTCCCGAGATGCCTGATATGGATACTTACAACAAAACCATGCGCGAACATTTGGAACAGTTCAGGAAAGAAGGGATAACACACTCGGTTTTCGGTGATATATTTCTAGAGGATTTGAAAGCTTACCGTGATGAGCGTTTGGCCGAAGTGGGTATGACAGGCATCTATCCATTATGGAAACGGGACAGCCACGAGCTGATCAATGAATTTTTCGAATTGGGTTTTGGCACAGTGATCGCCTGCGCTAAAGCAAGCCTTGCAGAAATAGCAGGGGAGGTGATAACGCCCGCGCTTATCCGGTCATTACCAACGGACGTAGATGTATGCGGGGAAAACGGCGAGTTTCACACCTTTGCTTTTAAAGGGCCAATCTTTTCCGAAGAGATAAAATACAAAACCGGGGAGAAGGTTTTTAAAGAATACAAAACGCCTGTTGATGCCTCAGATGACCAAGCTGGCCAAAAGCTTTCAGGTTTCTGGTTTTGCGATTTATTGCCCGAATAGTGATATTTGGCGCGGGATAGCTTTGTATATAATTACCCAAATAAAATTTTGTTATAACACATAAATAATTATATATCAATAGCTTATAACTACTAACTAAATAAAAAATCTAATAAATAATGTATCTTTAAGGCAAAATGGTTGTATTTTGCCAAATATAATTTTGTTTCGCAGAACATAACCAAATAACTATCTCATAATCAGATAATTAGCCATTATAACATGTTAATAATTATACCGATTATAGCTTTCCTTAAAATCCTTACGCATTTCGTGAAACCGGGCCAGAACGGTTTTTAAAAACTCCTCGTCCATCAATTCAAATACACTGTTCACGCCATCGAGCAGATCAGCCTCAGCGATCTTATAGATTTGCTCCAGGGCGCCCTGTTCTATTTTTATGATGAACTTATTGTTCATGTTCAGGATGGATATTTTAAAATCGGGGTGGGGTAGTTCGGCGATGATTCTCATAAATCAAAAGTACAAAAACATGGATTGGATTACAGCTAGCCTCCGGGAAAGCGGCAAATAAAATCAAATATGAGATTAGCCTTATTTACTTTTAACTAAGCATCGTTACTTTTGCCTTATGGCAGAAGATTTAACCATAACAGCATCAACCGATAAAGCTGAACAATATCAATCATTAATCCCGCAGATAAATGCACTAATTGATGGCGAACCCGACCTGGTAGCTAACTTGGCCAATATTTGCGCGGCTTTAAAGGAACAGTTTAAATGGTTTTGGATTGGTTTCTACCTGGTAAAAGGAAACGAATTGGTGTTGGGGCCTTTCCAGGGCCCGGTAGCCTGTACGCGTATCGGATTAGGCAAAGGGGTTTGCGGGGCAGCCTGGCAACAGGAGAAAACGCTGATTGTACCCAATGTGGATGAATTCCCGGGGCATATCGCCTGCAGTTCGCTGTCGCAATCCGAAATTGTCGTGCCGGTATTTTACGATGGTAAGGTTATTGCGGTGCTCGACGCTGATAGCGATGCACTGGCACAGTTCGACGAAACTGACGCCCGCTATCTCGAACAGATCGTAAAGCTGGTAAACTTTAAATGAGTAAAATATTTTTGATCCCGGGCCTCGGTGCAGATACCCGGGTATATAACAACATTGACCTGAATGACCACGAAGTTATTTGCGTAGACTGGATTGAACCACATTCAACCGATACTTTAACTACTTATGCGCAAAAACTTATCTATCAATATTATATCACACCAAAATCGGTTGTTATAGGTAATTCATTGGGCGGGATGATAGCGGTTGAGATCGCCAAGATCATCCCGCTCGAAAAAACAATTCTTATCTCCAGCATTAAGACCATTGATGAAGCACCCTGGTATTTTTGCTGGCTGCGGGCTATTCCTTTTTACAGGCCGATTCCAGGCAAAGTATTCAATCATCTTGAAAAATTAATTAAGCCGTTTTTTGGCTATATGAACCCCGAGGATGAATGGCTGTTTATAGATATGCTTAAAAACTCGTCGCCCACGTTTTTAAAATGGGCGATGGATGCTGCGTTGGCCTGGGATAATAAAGTTGTGCCGGCTAATATTTATCATATTACAGGTGATAAGGACATGGTTTTTTCCCATAAAAGGATAAAAAACGCAATAATCGTAAAAGGGGGCACCCATATTATGATATTTGAAAGAGCTAAAGAGATCAATAAACTATTGAAAAAGATACTGAAGAAATGAAGCTGGCTGAAACCTATTACATGAGCAGCGACGTGGTCGCGTTAAGCAAAAACCTGTTGGGTAAGTACCTTTTTACCTGTATTGATGGATCAACAACCAGCGGTTATATTGTTGAAACGGAAGCCTATAACGGCGTAGTCGATAGAGCATCCCATGCATACGGCAACCGCATAACCGGCCGTACCAAAACCATGTTTATGCAAGGCGGTATCGCGTATGTTTACCTGTGTTACGGCATTCACGAAATGTTCAATATCGTAACATCGGTTGAAGGTCAGCCCCACGCCATCTTAGTCAGGGCCATACAGCCAATCGAGGGGTTGGATATTATGCTGCACCGGCGCAATATGCCGGCGCTAAAGCCCAATATTACTTCCGGGCCGGGGTCTGTTGCCAAAGCACTGGGTATATCGCGTAAGATCGATACTGTCAGCTTACAGGGCGATACGATATGGATCGAAGACCGCGGGCTGGCCTTTCCCGACAAGGATATAGCCGCCGTACCCAGGGTCGGCGTATCCTATGCGGGAGAAGATGCGTTGTTACCCTATCGCTTTTACGTGAAGGGAAACCCGTATGTAAGCAAGCCAAATAAATAATTATTTTTACCGGGGTTGTAGAGACGCAATGCATTGTGTCTCTACCGTATTACAATTAATTGCATTTATATTGACAATGACTTACGAAAATACCCTAGCATTTGCTGAACACCTTGATGAGCAGGACCCGTTAAAAGTTTTCCGTTCCAAATTTTTAGTTCCCCGGCACAACGGGAGGGAGGCTATTTATTTCTGCGGCAACTCTTTAGGCTTGCAGCCCGTGTCGGCGCAAAGCTATATCAATGAGCAATTCGCTGCCTGGAAGAACCTGGCGATTGAAGGATTTTTTAAGGGTGACGACCCATGGCTGGGCTATCATAAAAAACTAACCAGGACCCTTTCAGGGATATTGGGCACAAAAGAGAATGAAATCACAGTGATGAATTCACTTACAGTAAACCTTCACTTACTGATGGTAAGTTTCTATAAACCAACGAAAAAACGGTTTAAGATATTAATGGAGGGCGGCGCTTTCCCATCAGACCAATATGCCATGGAAAGCCAGGCCAGGTTTCATGGTTTTGACCCCAGGGAAGCTATTGTTGAAGTACTGCCGAGAGAAGGAGAATACACATTACGGACTGAAGACATCCTTCAAAAAATAAACGAACATGTCGACGAACTGGCCATGGTATTGTTTGGCGGCATCAATTATTTCACCGGTCAGTTCTTCGATATAGCCGCAATAACCAAAGCGGCGCATAATGCCGGCGCGTATGCCGGGTTCGACCTGGCGCATGCCGCAGGCAACGTAACCCTGCAACTTCATGACTGGAATGTTGATTTTGCCACCTGGTGTTCGTACAAGTACATGAACTCGGGTCCCGGCGGGATCAGCGGCATATTTGTTCATGAAAAACATCTCAATGACGAGGAATTACAACGCTTTGCCGGGTGGTGGGGGTACCGCCAGGATAAACGCTTCCTGATGGCGCCCGGGTTTCAACCCGATGCAGGCGCGGCTGGCTGGCAGGTGAGCACCAGCCCCATTATGCTGCTTACATTGCATAAAGCCGCCCTCAACATTTTTGAAGAGGCCGGCGGGCTAGCGCCGTTGCGGGCGAAAAGTGACCTGCTGACCGGCTACCTCGAGTTCGTTATCAACGAAATCAATACAAACAAACGTGAAGAACTATTCAAGATCATCACACCAAAAAACAAAGCCGAACGCGGTTGCCAACTGTCGGTCGTCTGCAAGCAAAACGCAAGGAAAATCTTCAATTATCTCACCGATAACGGCGTGATCGGCGATTGGCGCGAGCCTAACGTTATCCGCTTAAGCCCTGTGCCTCTTTACAACACGTTTAAGCAAGTTTTTGAGGTGGGGCGGATACTTACAGCGGCCATGGAAGAAAAGTGATTTAAAGAGATTGGAGGTTAGAGATTGGTTGATACTGGCCAACCTAAACATCTAACTAATCTCCGATCTCCAACCCCTAATCTCTAATCTCCAGCCTCTAATCACTAATACCCATGCTCAAAATAGCTTACGACCCCATTTACATTCATCCTTTGCCCGCGGGGCACCGCTTCCCGATGCTGAAATATGAATTGATACCTGAACAGCTGTTACATGAAGGGCTAATTAAACCGGAAAACCTGTTTTCGCCGGGACTGTTGGATGAAGATATTATTTTATGGACGCACGATAAAAACTACTGGGAACAATTGCGCGACCTGACTTTGCCTGCGAAAGAGCAGCGGCGCACTGGTTTCCCATTATCGGCGACGCTGGTTGAGCGTGAGGTAAGGATTGCTAAGGGTACAATCGACGGCTGCCACTTTGCATTTGAATATGGCGTTGCTTTTAATGTAGCCGGCGGCACGCATCATGCAGGTACCAACTGGGGCGAAGGTTTTTGCTTGCTGAATGACCAGGCAATCGCCGCTAATTATTTACTAAATAAAGGGTTAGCAAGCTCTATCTTAATTATCGATTTAGATGTGCACCAGGGAAACGGCACAGCCGAGATATTCAAAAACAACCCGCAGGTATTTACCTTTTCGATGCATGGGGCTAATAATTTCCCGTTTCGCAAGGAGCTATCTGACCTGGACATCCCATTACCCGACGGGATTACCGACGATGCATATTTAGAACTACTGTACAACGCATTACCCGGGTTAATTGAACAGCAACAGCCTGATTTTATTTTTTACCTGGCAGGCGTAGACGTACTGAAATCGGATAAGTTAGGTAAGCTGGCCTTAAGTAAGGACGCCTGTATCGTGCGCGACCGGTTTGTGTTTGAGCTGGCTATAAAAAACCATATCCCGGTGCAGGTAAGCATGGGAGGGGGGTATTCACCTAATATTAAAGATATAGTTGAGGCGCATTGCAATACCTATCGCGTGGCGAATGAATTGTACTTTTAATTGGCTCATTTCTGTTCGACAGGTAAGTAGCTTAAGAAATTCCAACTATTCACATCAGAATATTTTCACTTCAATAAGGAATTAATGATTAACGCCGTTCCAAAAGCGGCAATAAATAGAATAAGGAATAACAAAAAACTGACGGCTACGCCTGTAGTGATACTTAGTTTAAAAGGCTTATATTCTGGAGAAGTGATATAGCTATAACGCTCTTTATTTATATAAATATAACCAACGATTTGTGCATTCAATACACCTACAACGATAATAGCAATTTCGAAGTAAGGAGCGTCAAAAATATTCCTCCGAAAGATAAAGGCACAAATTATTTCAACCACGATAAGAAGGATAAAGCTTAGATTTAAGCTCGCAAGGAAAACAGCGCGGCCCAGTTGGCTGCCCCACATTGAGCCATCTATCTTTTTTCTTTTAAAATTGGCCATGATATAAAAAACCATAAAATCTATAAACCGCATATATTAATTGATTTTAATCTTAACACCAATTTAGTCCCGGGCAAGTATCGCGATCGTCTTGACCTGGTGTTTTTTGCTGATAAACTGGAACCTGACGAATAGCAAGATGGACGACACCGCTAACCCGAGCACTAGCCCATACCAAACGCCCTGTACACCAAGGTTCAGTTTTATTCCCAATACATAACCAACCGGCAAGCCAACCACCCAATAAGCTAAAAATGTAATAAAGGTTGGCACGTTTACATCACCCATGCCGCGAAGTATCCCAAGGCCAACCACCTGTGTGCCGTCGAACAACTGAAACAAAGCGGCCAGTATAAGTAACTGTGCTGCAATGGATATTACCATTTTATCTGTAGTATAAATCCAGGGCAATACATGATTGAAAACGGTAAAGATCAACGCGGTGATGCACATAAATACCAGTACGATATGATAACTGGAGATAGCCGAATGCCGTAAGTTTTTATGATCGTTGGCGCCAAAATAATTTCCTGATTTTATTGCTGCCGCTGCCGATAACCCGCTTGCCATCATATACGTCATCGAAGCCAGGTTAATAGCAACCTGGTGGGCAGCCTGCTCATGATAACCTATTGTGCCGATAAGTATAGCCGCCGCACTAAAGGCGCTTATTTCAAACGTGTACTGCAATGCAACAGGACCGCCAATCCGCAATAACTGTATGCAACGCAGGCGGTCGATATTTTTTACCGCGAAATCTGTTAAATACTTTTTGAAATTCTTTGATCTGAAAACATAGACGCTCATAACAACCGCCATTATGCAACGGTCGGCCAGGGTGCTGATGCCGACGCCTCTAACGCCCATAGAAAAACCCTTCACCAAAATAATCCCCAGGCATATATTGAATATATTTCCCCATATGGAAATGCTCATGGCCTGTTTGGTAAAGCCCAGCCCTTCGGTAAATTGTTTAAAAGTGTTAAATACCAGCATAGGGATCGTTGAAATCCCCAGCAATACTAAAAATGGCTTCGCCTGGCTTACAACTTCGGGCGTTTGATCCAGGTGATCCAATAAAAAAACAGATCCGAATAAAGTAATAATGAAAAGGACGACGCCGGTAATGACATTTATAAACAAGCTGTTTGAAAGCAATCGCCCACATTCAGCGAAGTTATTGCGCCCATTATGCTGTGCGATCAATGGCGTTATCCCATAAGAAATACCGATCCCAATGATCAGCATGATAACAAAAATGCTCGTGGCGAGAGATACCGCGGCCAATGAAACCGTCCCGGCAAAGTGCCCCACAATGATGGTATCGGAAGTTTGAACCAGCGTATGCCCCAACTGCGATATAACGACAGGAATAGCCAAACCCAGGTTATCGCGGTAATGGGATCTGTATTTGTGAAAGATGGTGAGCATTAGAGGTTAGAGATTGGTGATCAGAGATTAGGTGATTTGCAAATTTGAAAAACTAAATGGTTAACCAGAACGGACTAATCTCTTATCTCTAACCTCTAATCTCTCTACGCCGCTGTATAAAACTCTTCTTTTTCGGTGGTGTGGATACGGATAACGCCCGAGAGTACCAGGTCCACCAGTAACCGCTGTGCGCGTTTCCGGCTTATTTTTAGGAGATCGCAGCATTCTTTAACCGTGACCCTGCCTGTGTTTTCCAGATGCTGAAGCAGCGTTTTTTCCTTTGCGGAATACTCGATCAAAACACCTTTGTTGTCCGATGACCGTTTCAGCACATCAACCACAACCTTGCTGGCCAGTATGCTTTTATCCTTTACCCTAACATAAACCCACCATTTTCCGTCTTCGGCAAGGGAGTAATGCGGCTTAACAGGACTTTCTTCGGTATTAACAACCAACACCACTTTATCATCAATATATACCTCTTCAAAAACGGGGTCAAGCGCAGGCCTTGCAAAAAAATGGGCTGCTTTGGTGATCATATACCGTTCTTCGTCTTCAGATTTTACGCCCCTTATCGTACCATCATCATCCACGCCGATCAACAGCCGCCCGCCCTTGTTATTAGCGAATGAAACCATTGTCCGCGCGATCTTTTCGCAACTGGTAATTGTTTTTTTAAAATCGAGCGTTACACCTTCGCCCTCAAAGATCATCTTTTTCACATTCATAATTCGTTTTCCCTTTTATACTGGTTTATAAGGCGTAAATATTTCCATCCATAGTTCCGGACGGGAAATCTCGTTAAAACCAAATTGTTTGTATAAACCGTGGGCGTCGGCGGTTGCCAGCGACCAGCGCCTTAATCCCTGCAGCTCCGGGTGATTAACAATGGTTTGCATCAGCCATTTCGATAGGCCCAAACCCCTGTGATCCGGCAGGATGAACACATCACAAATATAAGCAAAAGTACCCTTATCGGTAATTACCCGGGCCAGCCCGGCCTGTTTATCCTGTTTATAAACCCCAAAGCACATCGAATTCCCAATCGCCGTACGTAATCTTTCCGGAGATATGCCCTGAGACCAATACGATTCGTTACTCAGATAATTATAGATCATTTCAAAATCAAGCAGGCTTTGATCGGTGGATATCCGGAACCCATTTTTTAAAAAAGCACTATCGTTCATAAAGGATTTCATTTGTCATTGGTCATTGGGCATTGGTCATTAGTCATTGGTCACCGATCATTACTAATAAATTATTGTGTTGAGCATCGTCAAAAAATAGTCCGGCCAATCCAAAAATGACTAATGACTATCTTCATAATTTAAATTTCGAACATACAATTCATTTAACGCCGATGCACATAGCTGCCCGTTTTTATCATACATATCAATAGGGTAGACCTTCAGGTGCTTACCTATTGTATTTAGTTCCTGCTCGCAGGCGGCTATTTCCTCGTCGCTGATATGAATCGTAAAATAAAGATCGGTTAACGCGGGTTTAAGATATTGAATTTGCGCCGATTTTGACCATGCAACTATATTATAGCCCTTATGGGTTAATAATTGATGAAAAAGCACAGGATAAAACGGGTCGGCAGCCGAAAAAATTGTGCCGCCGAATATAGATCGGTTATAGTTTCTGTTTAAAATGCTTTTATTGATCTTAACCTGGACGCCGCGGAACCCGTCCTCAAACTTTATTACCCAGATGCGCTGGAAAAACAGGGAAGGGTAGAAGCGCATTACCCATTTTAGCGTCCGTTCCGATACCAACATATGGGCTAAATATCAGAAATTTTTGGGTAAAATTAGTGCAGAGACGCAAAGTAGAGACGCAATGCATTGCGTGTCTACCAATTGGCTGGTTTACCAGACTAATTTATAACCAACACCGCGTATATTAATAAGCTGCACAGACGGGTCGGTTTCGAGGTGCCTGCGCAGTTTGGTTATGAAAACATCCAGGCTGCGGGCGTTAAAAAAATTATCGTCGCCCCATAAATTTTGCAATAAGATTTTTCTGGCGATCGTATCCTGTTTACAATGGCATAGTAGCTTTAGCAGTTCGCTTTCGCGCGACGTAAGCCGCTGTGTTTCGGTTCCGTATTGAAGTGTATTACGCGCCGGGTCAAATCTAATTTTCCCAATCTGCATTATTTCATTAGCAATTGACTTAACAGACGGTGCAGGCGTAAGCAGCCTGTTTGTACTTAACAATACCTTCATCCGTACGATCAGCTCTTCAACACTAAAAGGTTTTTTTAAATAATCATTTGCCCCAATTTCAAAACCGGCGATCACATCCTTTACCTGTGATTTTGCTGTAAGAAAGATGATAGGCGTGATTTTATCCTTTTCCCGTATTCTTTTTGCAAGCTCAAATCCATCCATTTTCGGCATCATTACATCCAGCACCAGTATATCAGGCTTTTGCCTGATGTATTGGTGCCAGGCGCTTTCACCATCGGAGCAAAGCGTAACTTTAAAATCGCGGACCTCAAGGCTCTCTCGTACAATATGGGCGAGGGCCAATTCATCTTCGGCAAATAGAACGTCGGTCTTATCCATTGGCCAAAGGTATGGAAACGATAAATTCGCTGCCTTTATTTATTTCGCTTTTAACGGTAATGGTGCCCCCATGAGCCTCGACAATATATTTTACATAGCTTAACCCCAGTCCGGTTCCCTTAACCGAATGTATGTTGCCGGTGGGCACCCGGTGAAATTTATCAAATATCTGCCTGATATGTGCCTCGGGTATACCGATGCCATTATCCTTAACCGAAAACACCAGCGAACCGGGGTTTTTATAGCAGCTGATCACAATATCAACAGGCTCATTGGCGTATTTAATTGCATTATCAACCAGGTTTATCAACACATTTCTGAAATGAAGCCTGTCTGCGTAAATCAGCTCAACCCCATCTTTATTAATAAATGTAATATCGGCAGTCTTGCTTGTTTTTGATTTTTCGGATTGGATGACGTCAGCCACTAAGTCATTAATATTGATATTTTCCTTATCCAGGTTGACCTCCCTGTTTTCAAAAGCCGCAATATCAAGCACCCGTGTTACCAGGTCATTCAGGCGCGATAATTCGTTCCTGGAGGTCTGCAAATAGCGCTGTGTTTTTTCAGGATCGCTTAGTACATTAAATTTTTGCAATCCTTCAATAGCAACTGTCATAGTGGCTATGGGCGTTTTTAGTTCATGGGTCATATTATTTATAAAGTCGTCCTTCAGGTCGGCCAGTCTTTTTTGGTTTATAATTGTTCGTGCAATGTAGTAGAAGCAGTAGATGGTGAATAATATAAGCAAGATCGAAAGCATCAGCGAAAACAGCATTTTTTTTATGATCGCATACTGGGGTTTGTGAAATACGGCGCGGAAATATAAAGTGGGGCCGGTTATATTAAACGCCGTAAATCCCTGGTATTTAAATGGATACACAGCCGTTTCGGTATAGTGCATATTCAATTTACTATGCGAAATGTTTTGCGTTGACGAAACAAGGCCAAACGGCGAGTTGATATGCATTTTATTGAGCTCATCTCTTAAATGCCGCTTTAATTTTAATTCAGCCGAGAGTTTATAGTTGGGAGGGAGTTCATAGATACTGTTGTGGAGTGATTGGTTAAATTTGCGCATGGTATCGATAGGGGCATTCGCATGTTTTTTAACAAAATCCATTAATTGCGCAGAATGGTTCTGTATGTCATACATCCCAAGTAAAATGGTGAGATTGTTCATCATATTAGGAGCATAAAACGACATCTCTGTTAAAACTTCCGGTAACGACGCTTTATGATGGATCTTTCTCCGGTAAAATTCCAAAACAGGAGTTGTTGCATTCAAATCTACTTTGGTGAATTTATTTGATAACGATATACGCAGCTGTACGTTAACCGTGTCTTTTTCATGCAAGGTATCAACCTTAATCGTCGTTTCCGGAGGGGAGAGGCGGTGCACTAAAACCCTGCGAACGGAGTCAAAATATTCCTTTTTACTGTCATCAATTGCCCTTTCCATGGCAATGTTAACACGGGTATCGAATTTTTCCTTGTTTATACGGTAGGCGTTAACTGTCCAGTAAGTTTGAAATACGATGATCCCCAGAAGCGCTAAAGTTATAAGGATAAATACAGCAAAAGGTAATTGTGTCGTTGTTTTTCTCATGTTATACAATTTATGATTAAAAGTAACTCCGTGTTGCGGGGCTACAATAAATTGTTAACATACATTAACATAAGATATGAAGCGTTAAGTTTATTATGTCTTTAAAATGCGCTTTTAACAACCCCGCCGTCGGCACGTAATAATGCACCGTTGGTGGCTATAGACAGGTCGCTTGCTATATAAGCAACCAAACAGGCTACCTCATCGGGCTCAATAAAGCGCTGCAGGATAGAGGTAGGCCTGGTATTTTTGAAAAAATCTATTTCAATTTCTTCCACCGTTTTATGTTCTGCTTTTGCCAGATCGTTCAAAAAAACCCCCACACCTTCGGATAAGGTTGGCCCGGGCAATATGGTGTTTATGGTAACATTGGTGCCCTTGGTTAACTCGGCCAAACCGCGTGAAACAGCTATTTGCGCGGTTTTGGTCATTCCATAATGGATCATTTCTTCGGGTATTTGTATAGCCGACTCGCTTGAAATAAATATAATACGGCCCCAATTTTTCTGTATCATTTTATCAAAATAAACTCTCGACAGCCTGATACCGCTCATTACATTCACTTCAAAAAATTTAAACCAATCCTCGTCCGGAATATTAACAAATTGTTTGGGTTCAAAAATAGCAACATTATTAACGAGTATATCTACGTAAGGCAATTGGTGTAGTAAAAGCTCGATTTGCGTTTTATCGGCAACATCCGCTGCTATTCCTTTAATATTTAAATTACCGGTTTCTTTTTTAATTTTTTCAACGGCCAAATTTACCCGTTCGTCGGTACGGCCGTTGATAATTACAGATGCGCCTTCGTTTGCCAATGCTTTTGCTATTGCAAAACCGATACCGGCAGTTGAACCGGTAACCAATGCTATTTTATTTTTTATCTTGAGATCCATGATTTGTTTTCCTTAAGAAAAGCAATTGTATGAATGTTTTCACGTTGTGTCAATTATTACAATAAAAGATGTGATGAGGTTGACATTAGCCTAAATCCTGGATATTGAGTTTTTCTCATAATTAACATTATGTTAATCAAAAAACTAATTTTATAAGGGAACCTACTTAAAGTTCCCCTATTAAACTATCAATCTATTTTAACGCATCAATCTGCGTCTTTATTTTTGCCGCATTTGCGTTATCCTTTTTACCCCTATAGTAATTCATCATGTTGGTTAATGCATCAACGGATTTTGGATTTAACTCAACAGCCTTTTGCAAATACGGTTTTGCAACATCAAATTGGGCGCCTGCTTTTGCTATTTGCTGTTCGTATTCTTTTTGTTTATTAGCCGGCAAACTATTTGCGGCATTGTAGGTGTCAATTGCCGGCCGCATCAATACATATCCTAAATTTAGGTTAGCCTCGAAATAATTCGGATCAATCTCAATTGCTTTTTTGTACATCTCGCCTGCTTTATTGTAATTATCCAGTATTTTTTGATGCATGGCAGCTTTAGCGGCTGCGTCTTTTATTTTCCCTAAATTAGCGAAATCAGCATCGGCGATCTGCGAATAGGTTAACCCTGAATAATAATATAGCGTTTTATTTTTAGGATCATTTGCAATAGCGGTCTCGACAGAACTTATGATATCATTTTGCTTCCCTGTTTGTAAAGCGATCTCGATCTGTCTTTTACGCAATTCCGAATCTTTCGGATATTTTGTAACTCCCTCGTTAACGGCTTTCAAAGCGCCTACAGTGTCTTTTACATGCAAGTATATCGCCGACATATCCAAATAAGCCTGTGGGTTTTTTGAATACTTGGTAGTTACCAGCTTGTTATAATTGCTAATGGCATACTGGTAATATTTCGGATCGGTACTGCCTGCGTTCGTCGCTGCTAATGCGGTATAGAATATGGCGGTTGTATCCTCAGGAGAAAGCATACGATAACTGTCAAATGATTTATAAGCGTCGACATATTTTTTATTTTGATAGGCATTTACCCCTTTATTTAGTTGGTAACGCTCAAGTCTAATGGTTGCTTCGTTTATCAATTTGGTATTTTCGTTTTTGGTGTCAGCCAGCTTTGCTTGCTTTAAGGCTTCTGAAGCGGTGTTATAGTTAACCGACGAAGTTGTTTCTACAGAATCCTCTTCTGCTAACGCAGCATAAACAGTCGACTTTACAGCGTAGGTAAGCGGCAACGTCGCGGTTTTAGTATTTGCCGCAGCTTTGTCGATCGATGTTTTAGCGTTGTTAAGGCTTGTTTTCGCCTTTGCTTTCAGCATTGGGATTTTTTGAGCGCTTGCGCTTGTTACTGAATAACTTTCATATTCGGTTTGAGCGTTAGCTAGTTCGCTCTTCTGTGCAAGCGCAGCTGTTGAAATCAGGCCTAACAGGCCAGCCATCAAAAATTTAATTTTCATGAGTTATTATTGATTGTTTAATTCCTTTAGTTTAGTATTTACTTTGTCGGCCCGATCCTGGTTGCCGGTTTTTGTGTAAACTAATTGCAATACATGCAGGCACCTGGCATCATTTGGCGATATTTCATTCGCCTTTTCAAGCCACTGCGCCGAACGTGCCATATTTTGAGCACTATCCTTCTCTTTGACCTCAGCCTGCTTTAAATATAATAAACCGAGGTTGAATATAGGATCATATGCCGAATTATTCAATTCTATAGCACGCAAATATAAAGATTCCGCCTTATCGTATTGATTTAAATGATCGTAACAATTTGCTGCTACAAACGCTACATCAGCATTATTGCTATTCATATCAAGTAATGCCGGCAATAAGGGCGCTAAAGCATGGTAGTTTTTTTTATTATTATAGATGTTGGCTTCATCCAGTAACAACGACCTGTCTGCCGGTAATGATCTCCTGGCTTTTTTAATAACCTCGAGGGCGGCGGCGGTGTCCCCTATTGCCTGGTAAGTGTTTGATGCAGCTTCAATGTGTTCGGTTTTTGCGCTATCGTTGCCGATCAACCGGGTATAAAATTTCGCCGCCTCGTGTAAATTACCGAGCTTGTTTTCCGAATAAGCTATATAAGCATTTAACGGTTTAAATGACGGTGCAAATCTTTGGGCCTCCATGAATAATTGCAGTGCATTGTTAAAATCGGAATTTCGCATATACCCAAATGCTTTGCGTATATAAACATTGGCCAGGCAATGTTTGGCATAATCCATTTCGGGCTGATACCGGTAAATTTTTTTGTTTGCAGCCAGTTTATCAACCAATTCAACCGTTTGGTTAAAGAACACAGGCGGTTGATTCAGTTTATTTAATGAATCAATATACAGAATACTGGAATTGACAATGGCACGGTATACCATTTTTTGCAGATTGGTTGAATCGGCATGGGTAGTGATCAGGCTATCAACAGATTTTTTGGCGCTCGCCAAATATCTCAAATCCTTTTTTTGTTTATAAAATGCAAGGTTGTTCACCACACTCTTTAACGCTTCTGTTTGACAGAAGGCTGATGAAGCAGTGAACAACACGATTAAAACCAGTAATTTAATTTTACGGCCCTGCATTTATAATTATTCATTTGGTTCGCCTTCATCCTCTGCCGGCTCATCGCCTTCAGTTGGTTCTGCACCCGGGTTTTCGGCATTTTCATCTAATTCCAGATCATCCTCGTCATCGTGCTCAATTTTTGCAACTGAAGCAATCTCATCATTTTCTTTTAATGTGATCAGTCGTACGCCCTGTGTGGCCCTGCCCATTGTGCGCAGTTCACTTATAGCGATCCTGATTATAATACCCGATTTATTGATGATCATCAGGTCTTCTTTATCAGTAACACCTTTTATGGCAACAAGTTTTCCTGTTTTATCAGTAATGTTGAGGGTTTTTACACCTTTCCCTCCCCTGTTGGTTACCCTGTAATCGTCGATATCGGTACGCTTGCCATAACCTTTTTCAGAAACTACCAATACGGTGGTTTCAGGGTTGTCAATACTGATCATACCAACAACTTCGTCCTGGTCATCATCAAGCGTTATACCCCGCACGCCGGTTGCCGTACGTCCCATAGGCCGTACTTTCGACTCGTTAAAACGAATGGCACGGCCTGATTTTAAGGCCATTACAATTTCGCTGGTACCGCTGGTCAGGTTTGCCTCGAGCAGTGAATCACCCTCGTTAATATTGATGGCATTGATGCCATTTGCACGCGGACGTGAGTAAGCCTCGAGCGAGGTTTTTTTGATGGTACCTTTGCGGGTACACATAATTATAAAGTTGTTCTCGAGGTATTCCTTATCCTTCAGGCTGATCAGCTTGATATATGCTTTAATATTCTCCTCTTTCGGGATATTAATAATATTCTGGATGGCGCGCCCTTTCGACGTCCGCGTTCCTTCCGGAATTTCAAACACCCTGAGCCAGAAACATTGTCCTGATTCGGTGAAGAAGAGCATATAATTATGGTTAGAGGCGATAAGCAAGTGCTCAATAAAGTCGGCATCACGGCTATTGCTGCCTAATGACCCTTTGCCACCCCTGCCCTGCCTGCGGTATTCGGTTAACGGCGTACGTTTGATATAGCCTTCGCGCGAAATGGTAATTACTACGTCCTCATCCTCGATAAAGTCTTCGGTTTGCATTTCTGCGGATGAATGCACCATTTCGGTTTTACGCTCGTCGCCGTATTTATCCCTGATCTCGACAAGCTCATCCTTGATAATCTGCATACGCAAACCTTCATCATTCAGAATAGAGTTTAAGTACTCGATCAGCTTCATTAAGCCTGCGTATTCCTCTTTGATCTTGTCACGCTCCAGGCCTGTTAACCTTCTCAGGGTCATATCCAGTATTGCCCGTGCCTGTATGTCGGTTAAGCCAAATTGGGCCATTAAACCTTCGCGTGCATCATCCGGCGTATTTGAAGCACGGATCAATTTGATCACTTCATCAAGATGATCTAAAGCGATCAGCAAACCTTCTAATATATGTGCGCGTTTTTGAGCCTCGGCAAGTTCAAATTTGGTACGGCGCACAACCACTTCGTGCCTGTGCTCAACAAAATGATGGATCAGGTCCTTCAGGTTAAGCAGCATTGGCCTGCCATGTACCAGGGCAATGTTATTTATGCTGAACGACGTTTGCAGCGCGGTGTACTTATATAAGTTGTTAAGTACGATAGCTGCATTAGCGTCCCGTTTTATTTCATATACAACACGAATACCTTCCCTGTTTGATTCATCGCGAATGGCAGAGATGCCCTCCAGCTTTTTATCGTTTACCAGTTCGGCAGTACGTTCGATCATCAGCGCCTTATTAATTTGATAAGGCACTTCGGTAACGATGATGCGCTCGCGGTCATTGTTATAAGTTTCAATTTCGGCCCTTGATCTGATCACTATACGGCCTCTGCCTGTTTCAAATGCTTCGCGGGCACCTTCAAAGCCGTATATGATACCACCTGTCGGAAAATCCGGGCCTTTGATGTGTTTCATTAGCTCGGTTACCTCAATCTGGCGGTTATCGATCAACGCTAACGTCGCATTAATAACCTCGGTTAAATTGTGCGGCGCCATATTGGTGGCCATACCCACGGCAATACCTGATGCACCATTTACCAATAAGTTTGGAAACTTTGCAGGTAAAACGGTAGGTTCCTGTAACGAGTCGTCAAAGTTGAGCTGGTAATCAATGGTATCTTTATTGATATCGGCCAGCATCTCTTCGGCAATCTTCTCCAGCCTTGCTTCGGTATATCGCATGGCCGCAGGTTCGTCACCGTCAATTGATCCGTAGTTTCCCTGACCTTCCACCATCGGATAACGAAGGCTCCATTCCTGGGCCATACGTACCATGGCATCGTAAACCGACTTATCGCCGTGCGGGTGATATTTACCCAGCACCTCTCCCACTATACGGGCCGATTTTTTATATGGTTTGTTGTTATTTAAGCCCAGGTCGAGCATACCATACAACACCCGCCTATGTACGGGCTTCAAACCGTCGCGGACATCGGGCAGCGCCCTGGATACGATAACCGACATTGAATAATCAATGTAAGCTGATCGCATTTCTTCATCAATATTTATCGAAATTATTCTGTCTTCTGGTATGTTTCCGTTTCCTGTTTCGTCGGCCATTTTTTATTTTTTGTTGTAGATTCTTCTCGTTAGCTGCGTGTTTAAATAGGGTTTTAAAACGACCTGCGAAGTTATGAAAATTAATGATTTTATTGTGCCAATTTCAGCAAGAAATATGGGGGTATTTCGGATTTTTCGCTGTTTGATTGTTTTATTAAGGAGTTCAAGAAGGCTTCGCCGTTTCGGATGTTCGATTTTTCACAATTGTTTGTTTTCGTAGGCGTTCAAGAAGGCTTCGTCGTTTCGGATTTTCCTAAATAGGTGCCGGAATCAAATAATCCGCCAATCCTGAAAATCTTAGTCCAGACGACTTTTAAACTATTTCACCCTCTTCCAATACTCCTCAACAGTCATCCCGGTGGGTAATGTGCCTTTTAGGGTCAATGTATCATTCCTCAGTGTATAAAAATAATGGATGGGTATATTGGTGATCTTTGAGGGCTGGCTGCAAAAGGTTTCGGTGTCGATGCAGGTATCACCTATTATTACATAATTGCCGGCTTCGAATTTTTGAGGCTTCGAACCTTTTTCGATCGCGAATGCTTCGTAGCTGCCAGCTTTATATTTTCTGCGCAAAGCATATTCAACCGTGGCGCCTTCCCTTTTGCCATTGTAGATACCGCCCACGAACTGCCAGGTGCCTTTGAGATCGGGCGGGGCGGCAAATGAGTATAGGCATAGCGATGCAAAAAGTATACTTAGTTTTTTCATATAAATATTACCATCATGTCATTGCGAGCGTAGCGTGGCAAACTCGTAGTTATGCACGGCGAATATGCATGGCGACGAGATTGCTTAGTCGTCCCCGCCCACCGTCAGCGCAAACTCCTCGCAATGACATGGTTTTTATTTTTATATCCAATTAACACCCTTTTTAAGTAAAGATAACGTTTTCTCTTCTTCGCTGCCCGGTTTGGGCTGGTAATTATACAGCCATTTGGCCGTTGGCGGCAGGCTCATTAATATAGATTCAATGCGGCCGTTTGTTTCGAGGCCGAATTTTGTGCCGGCATCGTATACCAGGTTAAACTCAGCATAGCGGCTGCGGCGTTGGTACTGCCATAGCTGTTGTTCATCCGTATATTTTTTATCGCTGTTGCGTTTTACCAGCTCGCTGTAAATAGGAATAAACGACCGGCCCAGTGCTTTTGAAAATTCAAAGATCGTTTCCCAGCTTAGCTCATCAGTTGCGGTTAAACGATCATAAAAGATGCCGCCTATGCCGCGGGTTTCGTTGCGGTGTTTGATAAAAAAATAATCATCAGCCCATGATTTAAAGCGGGAGTAAAATTCGGCATTGTATTGATCACAAACAGATTTCAGATAACCGTGGAAATACCGGGCATCCTCTTTTATAATATAATGGGGCGTCAGGTCGATGCCGCCGCCAAACCAGCGTACAGGCTCCTGGCCCGGAATAAACGACGAAGGCATTTCAAAATACCGGATGTTCATGTGAATAATGGGCACCATCGGATGATTGGGATGGATCACGATAGATATACCTGCCGCAAAAAAATCGTCCTGTTCAATCTTTAGCGCCTTTTTTACCGTTTCGGGTAGCTGCCCGTGTACGGCTGAGAAGTTAACACCGCCCTTTTCAAATATATTCCCATTTTGAATGATCCGGGTGCGGCCGCCACCGCCGCCGTCACGCTCCCACAGTTCCTCCTCGAATTTGGCTTTGCCATCGAGCTGCTCCAGTGTGGTGCAAATTTCATCCTGTATCAGCTTATAGTCTGCAGCGATCTGATCCTTATTTATCATCGGGGCAAAGTTAATTGATAATATTGATTGGTGGGTAGTTAGAGACGCAATGCATTGCGTCTCTACGACACCTCCACGTAATCCAGGTCCTTGCCAAAGGTTTCCTTTAACTGGCTAACAGCAAACAGTGCCAGTATGGTAAGGATGGCCATCATGATATAGCCGCTGGTAATCATCCCATAATGAACTTTTAATGCGCCAAACGCCAGGTTTATAGGAATAAGCGAACCCCGAACAAAATTTGGGACGGTCGTTGCAACGGTTGACCGGATATTTGTGCCGAATTGCTCGGCCGCTATGGTAATAAAAGTAGTCCAATAACCCACCGAAAAACCCATAAAGAGGCATATCCACAAAAATCCCTTGCTGGTGAGGCCGGTAGCATTTAAATAAACGATCACGCTGATTGCCGACAAAGTCAGGAATATATACATGGCTAATTTCCTTGATCTGAATATCTGCGATATTACCCCGGCTCCCATGCCGCCTATGGCTATACCAACATAACACCATAAAATGCCGGTGCCGGCGCTTAATTTTTCGGTTGAGTGAAGGGCAACGCCAAATTCGGGCTGCAGGGAGATCAACACTCCCACAACGTACCAAAGCGGCGCCCCGATCAAAATGCAGTACAAATATTTTTTAAAACGCTGCCAATTGTTGAACAGGATAAGGAAATTACCCTTTGTCACATTTGTCCGTTCAATGTTTTTAAACATACCCGACTCAAAAGTGCCTATCCGCAAGGCAAGCAATACGATGCCCAACCCACCGCCTACAAAATAGGCGTTGCGCCAGCCATATTTGGAAACTATCGCAGCAGCCACAGCGCCAAAAAGCCCCAGCGCAGCCACTATCATTGTTCCGTAACCACGCTTTTCCTTACTTAAGGTTTCGGTTACCAGGGTGATACCGGCTCCCAGTTCGCCGGCAAGGCCGATGCCGGCAACAAAGCGGATAATCGCATAGGTAACAGGATCGTGCACCAGGCCGTTGGCAAAATTGGCTAATGAATACAGCGCGATAGAACCGAAAAGCACTTTTATCCGGCCCAGCTTATCACCCAGTACGCCCCACAGTATGCCACCCAGCAGCAAACCAAACATTTGCCAGTTAATAATACTTAAGCCTGTAGGCAGCACATCGGCAGGCTTTACCCCTATCCCGAGCAGGCTTTCTTTCCTGACGATCAGGAAAATTAAAAGATCGTATATATCAACAAAGTAGCCCAGCGAGGCAACGAGTACTAAAAAGACAACGTTTCTTTGGGCTTTAGCCGATAGGGCATCAGTCATAATTATTGGTTTGGCTGCCGGCAAATTTAAATTTTAATTTCAAAATTGAAACTGTAGAGACGCAATGTATTGCGTTCTCTACGGGGAAAATTCTCTCAAAAAAAAACCCCTGTCGTACAGAGGTTCCCTAATTGACAAATTAGTAATTATGCTTTTTTTACATTCACTGCCTGCAAACCTTTTCTTCCCTCTTCTACCTCGTATGTAACGTCATCGTTATCTTTAATGGCATTTACGCCGCCTTGCACATCTTTAAAGTGTACAAAAAGATCTTTACCATCGTCGGTGACAATAAAACCATAACCTTTTTGTGTGTTAAACCATTTTACTTTTCCAGTTTTCATAAATAATAATAATTGTGTATTAAAAAATTGTGTTAAGATTAAAAAACTATACCCAAAACTGATAGTATGGTCATATAATCGGAATGGATACAAAAAACCAATCTTTTCAAATATATAAAATTATTAATAACCAAATAAAATTATTTATTCGGTTGCGGCGTCATCCGTAAATATGGTTTAACCTGCCTAAAACCCTTTGGAAATTTTGCCGGAATGTCTTCAGTTTTGATCGCCGGTACAACTACCACGTCTTCCCCGTCCTTCCAGTCGGCCGGGGTAGCAACGCTGTAATTGGCTGTTAACTGCAATGAATCGATCACGCGTAATATCTCCTGGAAGTTTCTGCCGGTTGATGCCGGATAAGTGATCATCAGCTTTATGGTTTTATCGGGTGCTATAATAAACAGCGACCTTACAGTTGCTGTAAGCGATGCATTGGGATGGATCATATCATAAGCCAGCGCTATTTCGCGGTTTTCATCGCCGATAAGCGGGAAATTCACTTCAACGCCCTGTGTTTCGTTAATATCATTTATCCATCCCTTATGCGATTCAACCGAATCGACACTTAAAGCGATCACTTTTACATTGCGTTTGTCGAATTCGCTTTTTAAAGAGGCGGTGCGGCCCAATTCGGTGGTACATACCGGTGTATAATCAGCGGGATGCGAAAATAATACGCCCCAGCTATTGCCAAGGTATTCATAAAAGTCGATCTCGCCGTCGGATGTTTTCGCTTTGAAATTTGGGGCCATATCCCCTAACCGTAAACTCATGTCTAATTAAATTTAATCGTAAATAATATACTAAGGTACTTTGATTGTTGTAAAAATCAAGCGATTATTGAAAATTATCCTACTAATTACGTAGACATTACATACCTCACTTAAATCCTCTTCAAAGGAGAGGACTTTGATTAGCATCACATACTATTTTCGCATAAATTCAAACACATTCGGCTTGTGCCATCGCTAAAGCGCACGAAGATTTAGAAAGAGCCGGAATAGCCAAAAAAAAAGCCGTTTGTCAACTGACAAACGGCTTTTAAACGTAGTTTCTTAATTATTTTACCTGCGAAAAGAATTCGGCACCACCGTTTTGGTTTACACGAACCAAAACTTCGTGATTTTCGCTTTTCAAATCAACAAAGTAAGATGTAGGGTCGATATTGTCGTTGATTGCTGTATTTGCCTGGTATACGATAACGCCTGCAGCAATATAACCTTTATAAGCATCAGCTATCAGCTTTTGTGATTTTGCAGGGATAGCATTATAAGCCACGACCTGGGTGGTACCTAAGAAATCTCCCGCTAAGTTATAAAACGCGGTTTTCTTAACGCCATCGATAACGAAATCGGCTTTCTGGCAATTTTTGTCTATAGTCCAAACTACATTTTTAGCGCCATTGAAATCAGCGTTGAACGCCTGGGTAACAGCATAAGAAGCAGTAGCAGTTGTAGTTTCTGTACCTTTTTTACCACCCCCGGCGGCAAAAGCAGTAACGCTGAACAAAGCAGCGGTTGCAAATGTTAAAAATATCTTTTTCATAGTTGTTTTTAATTATAAATCCTCAACAAAAGTATACGATAATTATTAAACTTCGCAATTAAATTTAACTTTTATAAATATTTCATAATTACAAGGCATTTTGGGTGCTAAATTTAAATTTTGACAACCTACTTAGTGTATTTTTTACAATATGGCAATCCAAAAACAGCACAAAAAGTGCTTAAATATGGCCTGTAACGTGTTTTTTACCTTTACATAACATAAAATTTACATGATTTTGGTTGTGGGAGGTTGTAAGAGTTGTTGAAGTTGCAGGTTGTAAGAATTTATGGAGGCGGAAGGGTTGCCGTATCAGCCGTTATCTGCGAAACCTGGGTACAGGGTCATGCCGCCGTCCATAAATATGGTGGTACCTGTAATGTAATCAGCATCGTCTGATGCGAGCCATGCGGCCAGCTTGCCTATGTCTTCGGGCTGGCCTATCCGGTTGTACGGAATCAGCGTAAGCAACTTCTGCAAAGCTTCGGGGGTATCCCAGGCCGACGTATTAATAGGTGTTTGGATGGCGCCGGGGCCAATTCCAACCACACGGATCTTATGCGGCGCCAGTTCCTGGGCTATGCTCTTCATAAACATGCTGATGCCGCCTTTGCTTGCGGCATAGTTGACGTGGCCGGCCCAGGGTATCACCTCGTGCACGCTGCTCATGCAAATTATCTTTCCGGCGGCACGGCTGCGGTCTGCTATCACACCGCGGCGTATAAATTCTTTTGCGGCTTCGCGCGAGCAAAGAAACTGGCCCGTAAGGTTGACGCTGATAACGGTGTTCCATTGGTCGAGCGTCATATCCACAAACCGCGAATCTTTTTGCAGGCCGGCATTGTTCACCAGTATATCTATCGTGCCGTACTGCTTAAACATTTCGGCAAACATGGCTTTTACTTCATCCTCGTTGCTGATATCTGCATGAATGGCATAAGCCTCCCCTCCTGCTGCGGTAATTTCGTTCACCGTTTGCTCGGCCACTTCGTGGGCATCCACATGATTAATAATAACCTTTGCCCCGGCTTGCGCTAAAGCCAGTGCTACGCCTTTACCAATGCCACTGTCGGCGCCTGTAACCAATGCGGATTGTCTTTTTAATGATGCTGCAGCCATATTTTACTTTATGTTATAAAGCTAAGGGTTTTTAGTTGGGATATTTCAATGCATATGAACAAGTTGGGGTTAATTAAACATATAACAATCTGCTATGTCAAATAAAAGCATAAACCTTTTGTCATTCCGGGGAGGAACGACAAAGCAATCTCGTCGCATGTAAAGTGTAAACAAGCGACGGGTTTGCCACGCTATCGCTCGCAATGACATAGTTTTTTCGTTCACTTACGGAATACAAAGAGATTAATTTGCAGAATGGATAGATAATAAGGGGTCGTTCACGATATTTATCACATCATGGATCTTTTCGTCGAGATTTTTGACGGCTGTTTGCATCATCAAAAGATATTCCTTCGGGGCCACATAGTCTTCCAGTTCGATCAGGTTCATTAAACCAAGTATAGAAGCTACCGGGCCGCGGTAATCATGCGATTGTATCTGGGCTATTTTAGAAAGCAGCCTGTTTTGAACCATGATCTTTTCCTCACTTGCTTTCCGTTCCGTAATATTCCTGGCAACATAGGATACGCCAATGATCTCATCTTTGTCGTTTCGCACCGGCTCAAACGCACAATCCCACCATATTGTACCCACGGCGCCATAATTGGCCGGCTGTTCAAGCTCCGTTTTTTCGCCTTTCAGGGCGTGGCGGTAATGCAGGTTAAAGTCGGCGCTGAAATCCGGGGGTAAAAAATCATTCATTTTACATCCGTAAGCTAGTTTTTTGGTGTATTTAGCGTTAACAAAATCAAAAGCCGTGCGATTAAAATCAATGATCTCGCCGTGTTTTCCCAGCAGGAAATAAGAATCGGTTAAGCTTTCAAACATCGACCGTAACCGGATGTCATTTCTTGATTTGTTTTCTTTTACCTGCTGCAAATCGGTAAAGGTTTTATCCAGCTGATCAAGTGTGAGCTTCAGTTCCATCACGCCAATGGCGTGTTTGGCCAATATTTTTAAGGTTAATTTTTGCTGATCGGAAAGTTCGTGGGGTTGGATGTCCATAATGCATAACGTCCCTACCCTATGGCCTTCACGGGTAGTAAGCGGCGCGGCAGCATAAAACCGGGTTTTCAGCCCGCCCGTTACATTGGGGTGGTTGCAAAAACGCTCATCCTTGTGCGTATCGTTTATAATAAACAGGTGATTGTGTTTGATGGCATGCCGGCAAAATGAAATGTCGCCCGGAATTTGTTCAATGGTGATACCCTTTTTTACCTTTATCCATTGTGTTTCCTCATCAAGCAGGGTGATCATAGCAACAGGCGAATTGCATATTTTGGCTGCAAAGGACACTGTATGCCTCAGCTCCTTATCATATTCGAGGTTTAGTTTCTCGAATTGTTTTACAACCTTCAACCGCTGTTCCTTGTTCATCGGAATAAATGTAGCGTTTAAACTAAAAGGGAAACAAGCTATCCTGCCGAAACAGCATGCTTATTGCACAAACAATAATTTATCAAATCAATGCAATAACGGGAAATTTTTGTAATTATTACGTAATTGTTGAAAAATATTTGAAATTATTTTAATCTCAATTTAAAGAAGTTTCTGAAATTGGCTATCCCGGCTCAATTTTATGGTAAACGTACTCCCCTTCCCGGGTTCGCTGTCTACCCGGATCGTTCCGCCTGCGGCAACAACAATCTTTCTGACCAGGTATAAACCGATACCATGCCCTTCGATGGAGTGATCGAGCCGGCCATACAGGTTAAATATTTTATCAACGCTATCCGGCGACATGCCAATTCCATTGTCGCTGACAGAGAGTACGGTATTGTCGCCGTCCAGCCGGGTATGGATATGGATCTCAGGCGGGTCTCCATCCTTAAACTTAAGGCCGTTTGAGATCAGGTTGTATAATATGCTTCTTAAATTATTTCTTGAAAAAGGTATAGCCTTAACTTCGAGGTCGCGTATGATAACAGCACCCGATGATTTAATTTGATTTTCAAGGCTCCATTCTACATTGTCTATTTGCTCATCGATATCAACCATCTGCAATATGCTTTCGCCTTCCAATTTTCCCATAACGGAAATATCATTGATAAGCGCCCGGAATTTTTTAACAGATGAATTGATGATCGCCAAAAATTTGCTTTGGGCGGGATCAATGACATATATATGGTTCATCACATCAATGCTCCCTTCAATATTGGCCAACGGCGCCAAAAGATCGTGCGATACGGTATGAACAAAATTATCAAGATCAGCATTTAAATTTGAAAGCACTGTGTTCTTTTTATCAAGTTCCAGTTGAGTTATCTTCAGTTCGGTAATGTCGTTAAATGTGATAACTGCACCTGCCGGTGAATTATCCGACAGCAGGTATGGCATAGCCGTAACCTGATACCATTTACCGTTAGTGGTTTCAACCTCATTGGTTATTACTATGCCCGATTGAAGCATGGACTTAATATCATCAGTAATGGTTTCGAATTTTATATTGGCAGATATGTCGCCTAAAGGCCGGCCGATGTCCGATTCTTGCAGGTTGATCTGCTGCACGGCACCCTGCGAAAACCGTGTTAGCCGAAGATTGTCGTCAATAAACAATTGTACGTGAATGTTGCTCCTTAAATAATTGGTTAAGTCGTCATCAACTTTCCGCAACCCCCTATTTTTTTTCTGAGCAGGACGACCGCAACCGGATTCAGCGTTATGGATAGACATCCCCATGGAAACTATCCCTTCGTTAACAGCATTTGCACATCCAACCGGGGAATTTTGCTGGGTACAAATAGACGCCAATTTTTCCCTGAGCTGTTTTAATTCTCCCTCCGGGCCAACAGTATACTTATCATCATACATCTTCTTAATTTTAGGGCGTTAGAAACTCCGACAGAGTTGTATGAATAGTATATCAAATATTTAACCAATTTTCTTTAAACGGAGTAATCTTATCGTAAATATTTATAAATTATCTTATTTATTAAATAAGATGACTTTGAGCCGCAAAAACGAAGCTTTTTTAAAGAAATTCATTACAACTTCAGGTTGTGAATAAGATGACTTTGATAAAACCTGGGCAAAATTCATAAAGAACCGACACTTTTTTCAAAAGAGGCAATTTATCCCGTCTTAATTTAACGAAGTTTCTGAAACGAGCTGTTTGGGATCAGCTTTAAGATGTATGATGAACTTGCTGCCTTTGCCGGGCTCGCTTTCCACATTAATATTACCGCCGGCGGCTACAATTATTTTTTTGGCGAGGTACAAGCCTATCCCATTACCTTCTATTTCATGGTGAAGCCTGCCATAGAGGTTGAAAATTTTATCAATGCCTTCTTTTGGCATCCCCATTCCATTATCCCTTACAGATAGGATAACGGTGTTGTTCCCATTCCGTTGGGTACGGATATTAACTACCGGGGGGTCGTCGCCTTTAAATTTAATACCATTTGAAATCAGGTTGTATAATACACTCCTTAGATTTTTCCTGGAGAACGGGATGTGGCTGACCTCCAGGTCCCTGAGAATAACGGCGCCTGATAATTTGATCTTATCTTCCAGGCTCCATTCTATATTATCGATCTGTTCCTCAATGTCAACCAGTTCCAGTTCTGTATCGCCTTCTATCTTGCCGATGGTGGCAATATCATTTATGAGTGTGCGGAATTTTTTAATAGACGTATTGATTATTTTTAAGAATTTATTCAGTTCCGGGGGGACGCTTTGCATGCGGTTCATCACATCAATACTTACTTCAATATTGCCCAGCGGCGCTAAAAGGTCGTGCGAAACGGTATGCACAAAATTATCCAGGTCGGCATTTATATTCAGAAGCGCGTTATTTTTTTTATCAAGCTCCGTCTGCGTGCTTTTAAGCTCGGTGATATCGTTAAACGTAATAATGGCCCCGGTTCGTTTATTATCGGCCTGCAGGTAAGGCATGGTCATTATCTGGTACCATTTGCCGTTATTGGTCTCTATTTCTTTGGTTATAACTGTGCCTGATTCAAGCACGGTTTTGATATCATCAATAATGGTCTCAAATTTTATGTTAGTTGATATATTGCTTAGCGGGCGGCCTATATCCGTTTCAAGCAGGTTGATCTGCTTTACCGTGCCCGGCGAGAAGCGCATTAACTTCAGATCATTGTCAATAAATAACTGTCCGTTAATGTTGCTCCTGAAATAATTGTTCAGGTCATCGTTAATTTCCTGCAGTTCTTTATTTTTTAACTGGTAATCCGAGTTAATGGTATCCAGTTCTTCATTTACGGATTGCATTTCTTCGTTAGTGCTCTGCATTTCTTCGTTTGCCGAGATCAGCTCTTCATTAAACGACTGCATGTTCTCGTTGGAGGCATCCAACTGCTCGTAGGCCGAGTTAAGTTTTTCCTTAAGTTCCTTTAGTTCGATTTCTATATTGGTGACATAGAGGTCGTGATAAGCCGCTTCGTTAAATACGATCTCATCCCGCTGAGCCGGCGAAACCCATTTATCCGTGTTAAACGTAACCAATAACAATTTTTGCTCGCCCTTTTTTTTCAGCAAAGGAGCTACGCAGAGGTTTACCTTAATTATTGTTTGCCCCTGCTTGATCTTTATCCCGGTAACGGACGTTCTTTGATTGGTTTTTAACGCTTTGCTGCTTAGTGTGCTAAATGCCACGGCCAGCGGCTTCGGCAAAAGTTCGGCAAGGTTTGAATTGAAATTTTTCTGATGAAGATATTTTGTCGTATCGCCGTATGACTTTATAACATTGTTGTTCTCATCGATGCATACTACCAATCCCCCAATTTCGGCGACGAGCGTTTCATTTATTGTTTCGGACAGTGCTGGCATGGTGTTTTTAAAGGGCTCCTCCCTTGATATACTTAAAGGCATTCTTTTATTGTCGATGAGTTCGGGCAAGGAGAAGGCATCAAAACGTAAAGACCGTTTGGCTTCGAGGTTTTTAAACAGTTTCCATTTTTTTTCCACTATCTCCAGGTTCTTTATGATCGGCACCGGGTTTTCGCTCGAACCTAAAAACAAGTAACCATCCATTTTAAGCCCAAAAAGCAACATTGCAAATATTTTTTTCTGCAAAATGGGCGTCATATAAATCAGCAGGTTACGACAACTCACAAAGTGCATGTTGCAGTAGGGCGGGTTTTTCACCAGGTCGTGCTGCGCGAAGATCACCATTTTGCGTATAGCCGGTTTGATACGGTAATTACTGCCTTCCTTTAAAAAATGCCGTTCAAGCCGTTCGGGCGATACATTTTTTTTAATACCGGAATTATACACTCCTTTGCCGGCCTGCACGAGGGCTACACTGTCAATATCAGTAGCAAATATTTTTACTATAGTATTTTTATACTGATCCGTCAGCAATTCGCAAACAGCTATGGCTAATGAATAAGCTTCCTCACCCGTGGCGCATCCGGCCACCCACATTTTTAACTCCTCGCCGGGCGCTAATTTTTTAAGGATAACCGGCAATATATTTTTTTGTATAAAGTCAAAAGCTCCTTTATCCCTGAAGAACGAGGTGACGCTTATCAGGAAATCTTTCGCGAGCGATTCCACCTCGTCAGGTGTTTCCTTTAAAAAATTATAGTAATTTACCAGCGATGTGAAATTTCCCTGTACAGCCCTTCTCTTTGTTCGCCGTAATATTGTAGCCAGTTTGTAGTCCGAAAAATCGTGCAGCGATCTTTCCTTCATTAAACTAACAATGGCCCTTATGTTTTTTTCATCATCGCTGCTGTCGGGTAAAACCTCACCGCCATAGCGTATATAATCCTCGATCGCGCCGGGCATTAATTCGGGCTCCAGCACAAAATCAACCAGGCCCGTTGCTATGGCGCTTAAAGGCATCCCGTTGAATACTGAGGTTTCGGGGTTGCGGGCTATTACCATACCACCGGCTTTTTTAATCGCTAAAATACCTTCGGTGCCATCGTTACCCAAGCCCGACAGGATTATGCCGATCGCTTTTTTGCCGCAATCCTTAGCGAGCGAATTAAAAAGTATATTAACGGTTAAATGCGTTGTATGGCCACTTTCCTTCGCGGTTAAATGCAATTTGTTCCCCTTCAAGGTCATTAGCTTATCATTCGGAATAAGGTAAACCTGGTTACTTATCACAATCATCCCCTCTTCAGCCTCTTTAACCACAAGTTTGCTGTGCCGTCCCAGCAATTCAACCATCCGGCTCTTAAAATCAGATGACAAATGCTGGACTATAATATACGAAACGCCGTCTAATGGTGTGTGGTCAAAAAAAGTGTTTATCTCTTCCATACCGCCTGCAGAGGCGCCTATCGCAATGATATGATGAGGATCGGGGTTAAACATTTTATAGATTTTAAAGAGCGTGTGAGAATTGGCAGAAAATCCGGATAAGATGTAAATCAAATATAGTATAAAGTTTCTGAAAATTAAGGTTTTGTATCATACTTATTTAAAATTTTCTTATAGATTAAGCGGTTTAATGTCGTTAAACTATTACAGCCAAACTAAATCACAAAAAAACCGGCACTTTTAACAGGGCCGGTTGGCTGTTTAAATTGGGGTATATTATCTGATATTTATTTGGGCAATGAATGATTGCCCCGGTGAAAGTATTACCCTACTATGAAATCAGCATGAAAAATTTATGATTAAATTAATTGGGCCGGTTTACCGGCAAATAGCATGCGCCGATAACCTGGTCGTCAAACCGGTCCCATTTAAAAACCAGCTGTTCAACAGGAATTTTATGGTAATCGAATTCCGAAGTGGTGCGGAGTGTGAAAATACCGCCGGCGTACTGGAGCACTGCTTCCTTAAAATCAAGGTATTGTTTTGTGAGTGGGTACTGCAATTTATAAAATGCCTCCTTAAAGGAAAACATGAGGGTTGCAAATAATGACTGCCCGTCATCATCGAGGGTATTCAGAAAAGCCTGTTCGGAATCTACAAACAGCATATCCCACATATCGCGGCCCACCCCGCCAATGGTTTCGATATCCAGGCCAATGGCGGCAATATCGCCGGCACGGGCAACTATTGCGCCTGTCAGTTTTTTCGAATGACTTATTGACCCTACAAACCCATCCGGCCACAACGGTTCTTTGACTTCGCCCATTAATATTTCGGCGTTGTTTACGCCGAAGCGGCGCAATGCTTCCCGGGCGCAATACCTGCCGGTGCTGAAATGGCGCTGCCTTTGTACGCCGGCCTTTTCAACCAATGCCTTCTCACCGGCTGTCAATACCTCAGTGTCAACGAAATGCGTTGTGAAGGATTGGGAGAACAGTGATGGGTCCAGGTGTGAAAAGCTATAGCTCATGGCATGGCTAAGATAAATAAAGGATGTTTTATTATCGGCTAAACGATATTTAAAAACACTCTTTATTTATTACATCCTTTTGATCTTAAAATGCTGTCCAGCGAAGCGGTAAAGCGTTTTTGTGCAGCCTTATCGGTATAGGGTAATAATGAATCGAGCTGCATCCTGATCGTGTCGGCAAGAGTAAGGCTTGTTTTTAATAAGATGCCTTTTTGTTTGAGGTACCCATTCAGCCGGCCCTGCAAACGCTGTGATTCGGCCTTTCCCTTAGCTTTTGCCAGTGAGTCCTGTGTAAAACGGATGCTGTCCGCCAGTGCATACCGCTGCTGCCGTATAACCGTTGCCCGGCACGAACGGTCGGCCAATTGCTCAAGCTTTGCATGGTTTATCCCTGCGGGCGGTGTCGTGCTGCACGAACATACCGCGGCCAAAAGCAGAATGAATAAAATGTACTTCATCATAGCTTACTTAATATTTGTCGGCCAAACCAGCATTTTATTTACATTGTCGCCAATAATACGGCCTAAACGTAAGCCCTCGGTGTTATCGGGATTATAGTGGATGCCGCCGTAAAACCGCGAGTCGGCACACTCCTGTGCCATATCGTTAAAATTAGCATAGTGACGTGCTGAATATCCATACTGTACCTGGCTGTAATCGGTAAAATCGTATTTTCCGCTGCCGTCGGTAAACAAAGCCGAAAAGATCATCGTACCTGCGCCTGATTCGTATGAATGCCCGCTGGTATATGCGGGGAACGGCGGCGTGCCGATAACTGTTTTAAAATTGGCGTCGATATTCTTTTGAATATAAGTTACGGGCCGGATCAGCACATATTGGTATTTACCTTTCCAGCAGCTGATAAAGGCATCGTTTTCGGCAATTGAAAGTTTGGCATAAGCAACCGAAGCCTTTTCGAGCGTTGCGTTATTTTCCTTTAATAACTGGTTCATGATGTTAAAGGTATGGCCGGCCGGCGTACAGGTATTAAAAGGATCATCGGCCCAATATTTAACTATCGCAACCTGGTCGGCAGTATTATTTTTAACCTGGTGGTATACATCCAGCGCTAGTTTATAAAAGTTGGAATTGGGGTCGGTGGAATAGGTTGTTGGCGCCACGGGATTGGTATTTGACACATTCGCAGCAATAAAAGGCCTGTTGCTGCCCCATTTCGGGCTCACCGGGTTGGGCGCCGAGGCGCTCGTTGGCTCCCAGCAATAAGGCACGGCAGGAAGTGTATAAGGCAACTGGAACGGGTCTAAATACGACTGGTGTGCGCCATCGGACTTTGAGGACTGGTAAATGGCGGCGGTAACTGCTTTGCCGTATTGTACAGACCTGTTTACTACATCTGCGCTAACGCCTGCGGATAAGGCAGCCAGGTTTGCCGTTTCGGTACTATCGATGGTTGCGCGGTTGGCCGCGGTAAGGTTTACATCAAACATATCGCGCATCATATCGGCAATAGCCGCATTTGAACTGATTGCCCAGTTATACTCCACATTAGCCGCTGGTTTTGGTACGCCGCTTATTCCGTTAAGCTGACCGGAAAGGCTGAGCGCACCGGGGATGCCGTTTACAACAGCCTCGTAGGCTGCTATGCCCACATATCCGTATGCCCGGGCCGCCTGCGTAGGGAAAAAGCCTTTTGTGTTTTTTGTTATCGTACACATCAGTGTAAAATAATTCCTGACCTGGTCGCTCGAATAACTGCGGGTGGCGCGTGATGATCCAAAATTTGTTGATTGATTGTTATTGACGCTTTCCTTACGGCAGGAGGCGATAAGGACAAACAAAAACAGAACAGAAGCTGCGTGAAAGTAATGTTTTTTCATAGTTGAATTGTTGACAAAGTGCCCGTTTAAAATTGACTACACCGACGTAATCAAAAGATTTGCCAAATGACAACTAGTTAAAAAAGTGTAACGGACTGATTTAAAATGGCATATTAATTATATATAAAATATCGATTATCCCTTATCGTTGTACTTAATTGGCTACACAGTGTTTTATAAAAAAGAAAAATACTTTCGTATTTTTTGTAAAAAACGTTACCGGAAAGAAATATGATGAGCCGGGAGAATAAAATTGGAGCTAAACCCGATCCGCACACTTGCAAAAACAATAAGTTGTTTTATTTTTACTTCCTATGAAAAAAGTACTCCTTATCATAGCGTTACCATTTATATTAACGGGATGCCTCAAGAAAAATGACCATCCACAAGAGACTTTTCATTTTGCTGTAATTGCCACTAATTATAATTCTACAAAACTGGTAGATGTATATAATGCAGGGGTGCCCAGGCGTATGTTCACAGGCCCGTCTTTTGAAAGCGATCTGACTATTGGCAAAGGCCTTACTATTTCAATCAGTTCGGAATATGTTGATACAACCAACGGTGCCGCTTTAACGATAGTGCTTTCAAAGAATAACCAGGTAATAGCAATAAGGCAAGGCGGACAGACGGTTAGTTTATCGATGGTCGCGCCTTGATAACGTACCGGAACTATTGCCGTTAAGCAGTTAAGTTTATCACAGGCCGTATTTAACTGCCCGGAATTACTTTATCATGTGCCGTTACCTGCTTCAAAATATAGATCATCCCGGCAGGATACCCGGCAAACTGAAGGACGCCCTGCGACTGGAGTTTTAAATTTGGCGCCACAATTTCAAAATTCTTTTGCCGGAAATAGGACACCTGTTCGTTTTGGGGAACTTTTAATGGTTTTGCTGTGTCCTTGTTATCGATTATCATTTTCAGCAGCGTATTATTTTTTACCAGCTCGTGCACCGCATTGCCTGTGATATGCTTATCGCTGATATTTAAAATTTTAGCTGCTGGCGTGTTCAAAAATAAAACCTCCTGCTTTTCATTTAACCCGATCACCACCTCGGGCATTTCCTCGATCAACGTCTTTATGCGGATCTCGTCCGACATGATCCTGGTCAGGTCGGCGGTTTCCCGTTCGTCGAGCTTGTCGGCCATCGTATTAAATTCACTTGCCAATACGGCAAACTCTTCGCTTGTTTTAAAATTTAGCCGGGTATCATAATTTTTTTTACTGACCTCGTGCAGCGCATCCTTAAAATCATTAAGCGGGTTAATGATAAAGGCGGGAAAATTTAAAATCAAAATAAAAAGAATTAAAAAGGTAATAAATACCATCCCGCCAAGGTAAAGGGTGGCATCATTTACGGTTTTATGCGTGGCATCATTTTTCACGACAATAGCCCGCATATTTAACCCATCGATCGTTTTTAATAGTGACCGGATATTCCTTTCGGCTGCTTGTTTTTTTGCCAAATTTTGCCCGGCATCAGTGAGCAGGGTAAATGCCTGCCTCACCCCAGCTGTTGCCTCTCTTTCACCCCGTTCTGTTATATTATTTTCCTGCTTTTTAAGTGCATTGTCAAATGTTTGGGATGCCTGCGTATTGAGCGGCAGATCATTTTCATCCAAAACTGAGCGCATTTCGCGCGTAAATGTCAATGTCTCGTAATTATTCTTTAACGTCATATTCGACGTTTCTGAGATCACTTCGATATAATATAAGGCGACACCGCCAAAAACCAGCACCACCACAAACAATAGGCCGAAGCCTAAAAGAAGCTTTTTTTTGATTTTCATTTCCGTATGGTTAAAATGTTTATTGAGAAACAGCATACAGTTAACTGATCATCATCAGCCAAGAGATAAGTAAAGTTAAAACAATAACGTCACTTAATCAATGAGCCAGGTAGTGCTTACCTGATTTCCGCTACGCCGTTCGGGACCGCCGGAAATTTCGGGAAAAATAAAGGCGTCGTATCCGGGAATGATATTCACATCGGGCATGGTTTTATACAGCCTGCTAGATGGACGCCACCAGAAAGACTGGCCGTGCGCAGGGGTTGGTAGCCAGCGCGCCCATACCCGTATGGCGGGGGCGCGCCTTGATTGGTTTAAACAGTAGCCAGCTGCTCGCAGGTTTCGGCGCAGGTGCGGCAAACTATCGCACATTCCATACAGTGTTCCATGCCGTTTTTACCATGCTTTTCGCATTCGTCGGCACAGGCATTGCACACATCAACACACATCCGGCAAAGCTCATCGCTTAGCTTACTTTCCAGGCATAGCAATTCGGCAGTTGAACGGCATAAGGCTGCACATTCCAGGTTTAACTGGATGCATTTGCTGAGCAGTTTTACGCTTGGCTCTTTTAAACATAAGGTTGCACAACGGCTGCAGGCGGCTGCACAAGCATTACATGCTTCAATGCAGTTTTGTAATTGTTGGTTTAACATAATGGAGCGATTTATGGTTAGACATTGGGTTAATTACAAATCGGTTGACGGAAATTACAGACGTCGCCAAAATGACAAGGCCGTTTCGGCTTGGACTATTACTTTGATGAGCTTTTATGGTGACCTGTATCGGCTTATTTGATCTGAATATATTGTACCAACCGCAGGTATAACACCGGCGGATATTTCCCCGGAAGGGCAATAGTAAAGAATGCAGTTAAATTAATTAAGACGTAGTTATATTTTTATTACAGATGTGATAAAAATTTGTTTGAAAAATTTGGAAATATTATTGGGTGGTTTGGCTAAATTTGGCCCATTTAGAACCTCTTGAATTTTTATGTGTACTTATTTAATATCCGGCCTTAACAGCCACGAGGTGGTGGTGCCTAATAGTGCACCGCCAAAAACATCGCTGGGATAATGCACGCCCAAATACATACGAGAGTATCCTACCGAACCCGCCCATAAATACGCCGGAACTACTATATACCATTTTGGATAAGACCTTGACAATGCCGTTGCCACCGAAAATGCTGTTGACGTATGCCCTGATGGAAACGATGTGCTGCCAGCATTATAAACTGCTACGATCTTTAAATTTTGCACAAATGGCCGGCGGCGCTTAAATACAGTTTTCATCAGCACGGTAAAGCCCAAAGTTATAGCGGCGCTGCTGCCTATATATAAGGCGTTCTGACGCATTTGCATATCGTGGCTTGCAACACCATCTATAAATAACGCGGCCGGTATGCCATAGGCCACATATCCCAGCGAGTTGGATAAAAACAGCATTTTTTTGGTTTCGGCATCACCACGCTGCAACGCCATATTGATCAGAAATTTATCATCAAAGCGCTGAACAAAGTTATTGACCTGCGCCGCCTGGACCTTAACCTGTGCAACGGTTTTTGTTTGCTCCGGGGTTTTTGGCTGCTCTGTTGTTTTTATCTGCTGCCCAAAAACTTTACCCGAAAAGGGTACAGTTATTAGTATTTGTAAAACAAATAACGCATTGATCAGCTTTGTGCACTTGCTTGTTTTTATAACCATATTAGTAGATAATAGAACTGTATTTATGTTTAACGTAAATGTATTTATCATAACGCAACGCCGATTTAACAATAAAACGTTTGAATTGTTGATTTACCAGGTAACAATCATATACATAATCAAAAGGGTATGATCGAAACTTCGGGTGGCATAAAGCGGTTCTTAAACGCGGCTAAGCTAAAAAATTATTCATTCGATGCAGAACTCATAATTTTTCATCACTTCCCGATACAAAACTTACTAAAGATATTTTCCAGCAGGTCGTCCGTAGTAACCGCACCAGTGATCTCGCCGAGGTAGTGCAGGGCCTGTTTGATGTCCATGGACAGGAAGTCGGAAGTAACAGTGTCAATGCCGTTTTGCACGCGGATAAGGGCTTCTTCGGTTTTTTGCAGCGCCTCCAGGTGGCGGATATTGGTGACGAGGGTTTCGTCGCCGGTGAGCTGGTCTTTTATGGCTGCGGTGTATATGTTGTTTTTCAGGTCGTCGATGTGTAGTTTTTCCTTTGCAGAAATATTTAGATAGTCGGGAGTCGGAAGTCGGGAGTCTGAATTAGGGTCGTTTGAATTCAATAAATCGATCTTGTTGGCCACCGGTAAAATGGTTATCCCCGGTTTTTGGAGGTTTTCCAAGTCCTGCTTTAATTCCTCTGCCGTAATTTCTGTCGCATCAAAAACATAAACCAGCAGGGCCGACTGGCTGATCTTTTCCATGGTGCGCTCTACCCCTATCCGCTCGATGGCATCGGTGGCTTCGCGGATGCCGGCGGTGTCGATGAGCCGGAAGTTTATGCCATTGATATTGAGCACTTCTTCTATCGTGTCGCGGGTGGTGCCGGGGATGTGGCTTACAATGGCGCGTTCCTCGTTCAGCAAGGCATTCAACAGGGTCGACTTGCCCGCGTTGGGCCTCCCGGCGATGACAGTGTTTACGCCCTGCTTGATGGCGTTACCCAGCTCGAATGACCGGATGAGATTACCGATAACGCCAATGATCTCGTGCGTTAGTTTTTTTAGCTGGGCGCGATTGGCAAATTCTACGTCTTCTTCGGCAAAATCAAGCTCCAGCTCAATTAACGAGGCAAACTGAACGAGCTGGTCGCGCAGGGATTGCAACTGGCTGCTGAACCCGCCGCGCAGCTGCTGCATGGCTACCTGCTGCGATGCCTTTGAATTGGAAGCGATAAGATCGGCCACGGCTTCGGCCTGCGAAAGGTCGAGCTGACCGTTTAAGAATGCCCGCAAGGTAAACTCGCCCGCCTTTGCCGACCGGGCGCCGTTTTTTATCAGCAGCTTTATAATGGATTCAATGATATACGCCGAACCATGACAGGATATCTCGACCACGTTTTCGCGCGTGTACGACCGCGGCGCGATAAATAGCGACATGAGTACTTCGTCTAAAACTAAATCGCCATCTACAACGTTGCCGAAATGAATAGTATGCGACGCTTGTTTGGTGAGGTCCTTCCCGCTGAACACGCTGTTGGCAATAGTTATGGCCTCCGGCCCCGAAAGGCGGATCACGCCGATAGCACCGGTACCGTTTGGCGTTGCAAGGGCGACTATTGTTTGGTCATTGGTCATTTTGTCCATGGTCGATAGTCCATGGTTCATAGCAGAAATTTTTATGGCTATGGTCTATGGACTAGCGGCAAAGTTCGGTAAATAAGTTAGGAGTTTGGCCAGGTTTTTATTATCAACCATGAACTATTGCTATCTTTAATTATGGCCAGCCTTGTACCTTTTGATTTTGTGTTTGATTACTTGCCGGCAGGAATAACTGTAAAAAAAAATGTTCGGCATGCATTACATCTACCTGGGCAAACGGATCATGCTGATACTGCGTAAGAGCGCTAATCAACCGGAACTGAACGGAATTTGGGTTGCTACAGACAAAAAACATCACGAAAGTTTAAAAATCGATGTTCCCGAGCTGGGCGTTTTTGTGTTGGATGGTGATGAACGGCATGGGAACTGGCTGCTGCTGCGGGATAATGCGGAAGACTTTGAAGGGGCCGCGATCAAAGTTTGCGAACTGATTGCGCATGGGGATGCGCGAATGGGAAGGGTGCCTAAGTGAGGACTAAGATTTGTGGGATTTGAAGATGGAAGGATTATTTGCCAGGCGGATATATGGCGCAGAGGTGACTCACCCCGACTGCGCTGCGCTCGTCGACCCTCTCTACGGCAGGCCGTAAAGAGGGTAAGGGGAAGAATAAAATATTTTTTTGAGTTCCACCCTCTTTGCCGCAGGCAGAGAGGGTCGACGAGCGAAGCCACGTCGGGGTGAGTGCTCGTCGCCGTGCAGGGCGGGTGGGTTAATCCTGACAATCTTTAAATCCTTTAATCCCAGTTCAGACAATATTTCCTTACTTTCGGGGCTATTATGGTAAGTTTTTTTGAAGCCGCTCTGGATATTATTTCGGTGCATCATGTGGGTAACCCGTCGCAGAATGAAATGTATGCTTTGTCGGATGAGCCGTTAGTACTTAAGGATGACCTGATGCCCAAATTGCTGATGCAGTACTTTTTGACGCCGTTTGAGAAGGCCAACGAGGTGTACCACCTGGCGCACAGCAGCGATATTAACCTGAACGAGGTTTATCATTTTGTGAGCGAGGCATTTGCGGATAAAGAAAAATTTCATGAGACATCGGAACAGATAGCCAAATACCTGTACAAGGTATCCAATCATCCCAATATCAAACCGGGCGAACTGTATGTGGCGTATTTTAGCCAGGTGCAGATAGAAGGCAACCTGCTTGACGCGATAGGGATATTTAAATCGGAAAACAAGGAAACTTACCTGAAAGTGTATCCCGATAAGGGCGGCTTCCGGCTGGATTACGAGGAAAATGCCATCAACATCAATAAACTGGATAAAGGGGTGCTGATATTTAATATCGAGAAGGAAAACGGCTATAAGGTGGTTGTGATCGACCATGCCCGGAGCGGCCAGGAGGCAGCTGTGTACTGGAAGGACGAGTTTTTGCACCTGCGAATACGCAACGACAGCTTTAACCAAACCAGCAACACGCTGGGCATCTATAAAAACTTTGTTACCCAAAAGCTGGACGATGAGTTTGAGATGAGCAAAGCGGATAAAATTGACCTGCTGAACCGCTCGATGAAATATTTTAAGGAAAAGGACACGTTTGATATGGACGAGTTTACGGGTGAGGTGATCGGCAACTCGCAGGCCATTGAGTCGTTCAAAAACTTTAAGAGCCAGTACGAGCAGGAGTTTGACAGCCCGATCGCGGACACGTTCGAGATATCGGACAACGCGGTGAAAAAGCAGTCGCGCGTATATAAAAGCGTATTAAAGCTGGATAAGAATTTCCATATCTACATCCACGGTAATAAGGAGATGATAGAGAAGGGTTTTGATGATGATAAGCATTTGAATTATTATAAGGTGTATTTTAAGGAGGAAGCGTAGGCTGGTGGGTGGTTGATTGAGTTGATTGGGTTGATTGGGTTGATTGGGTGAGTGGTTGTAATCGTTCGACCTGCATTGGTCACTCTGTATAGCATGCGATTGCCGCGCTACGCTCGCAATGACGAGGGCGGCTAAAATTTCTCCTCTATTCCCAGCCCAAACAGCGCAAAATCATATTTTACCGGGTCGACGGGGTCAAATTCGCGGAGGCGTTGGGTTAGCTCGACGGCGGTTTGCCAGTCGGTTTGCTTGCGGGTGATGAGGTTGAGTTTGCGGGCCACACGGTCGACGTGGAGGTCACATGGGATGATCAACTCTGAGGGTTTGATATGGTTCCATATGCCGAAATCTACGCCGCAGTCGTCTTTTCGTACCATCCAGCGTAAAAACATGTTCAGCCGCTTGCAGGTTGACTTTTGCGATGGCGAGGAGATGTGTTTTTTGGTGCGGCGCGGATAATCGGGCAGGGAGAAAAAGTACTCGCGGAAATGATTGAGGTATTTTTCGATGGGCTCGGGGGTATTTCCGGGGCCTTTACGCTCGTCCTTCGAGGGCCTCAGGATGACACCCTTGCTTTCTGTTGTCTCGGTTTTTGATTTGTCGCGCGTTGATTTGTTGGGCGGAGAAGATGCTTCGCTGCCGCTCAGCATGACAAAGGGGGGAATGAAGGCCGATTCTAACGACTGGTGGTTTGCATAGTGATAGCGGAAGAAGGCGATGAAATACAGGGTGTCGACATCGTTAAAGGTGCGGTGCTTAAAATGGAGCAGCTTTTTGAGGTCGGCTTCGCGGTGGTTGGTAATGAAATCGTAAGGCGCGTCGTCCATCAGGGTGATGAGTTCATTGCATTTGTTGATGATGGTTACGCGCTGCCCCCAGGCCAGCACTGCGGCCCATAACCCCATGATCTCGATATCCTGCTGCCTGCTGAAGCGATGCGGGATGGATACCGGGTCGTTTTTGATAAAATCGGGCCGGTTATATTGGTTCACCTTACTATCAAGGAAAGCTTTGAGATCAGTTATTTGCATGGATTTATTTCGAATGAATATAAGGCTCTTAACCCAACCGGCGAAAATGTTGGTGACATCTTATTGTCAGTGTTCGGGGGTGTTCGGGCATGTTCGGGGCGTTCGTCTCCATAACAAAGCGAACACCCAAAATAAACTCCGGACTTGCTTCTTAAGGCGATAGCGCGATTTTATTAAGCCAGTGCCTGTTCGATATCTTCCAGCAGGTCGTCGATATCCTCTACCCCTACGCTCAGGCGGATCAAATTATCAACAACACCGGCATTATCCCTTTCGGCTTTTGGTATGGAAGCATGGGTCATGGTAACGGGATGGTTGACCAATGATTCAACGCCGCCCAATGATTCGGCCAGTGAAAATACTTTAAAGGATGACACGATCCGGAAGGTCTCTACCAACCCGGCGTCTTTTAAAGTGACTGAGATCATGCCGCCGAAATCGCGCATTTGTTTTTTGGCAACAGCATGGTTGGGGTGATCGGTAAATCCCGGCCAGTATATTTTGTCAATTTTGGGGTGTTTCTTTAGAAACTCAGCCACTTTGCGACCGTTCTCGCAATGGGCCTTCATGCGCAGGTGCAGGGTTTTTATACCGCGCAGCACCAGGAAGCTATCCATCGGCCCCGGCGTGGCGCCACAGCTGTTGTAAATAAACCAAAGGCGTTTATACAGTTCTTCGTCGCTTAGCATCAATGCCCCCATCACTACATCCGAGTGCCCGCCGATATACTTGGTTACCGAGTGCATCACAATATCAGCGCCCAGGTCGATCGGATTTTGCAGGTACGGCGAGGCAAAGGTGTTATCAACCGCCAACAGGATATTTTTCTCTTTGCTGATCTTAGCTATGGCCTCTATATCAACGATCTGCATGGTCGGATTGGTCGGCGTTTCGATCCAGATGAGTTTGGTGTTTTCGTTTACATACTCGCTGACGATAGCCGGGTTAGACAAATCGAGGAAGTGAAACTTGATCCCGTAGTTGGCAAATATTTTTGTGAACATGCGGTAAGATCCGCCATAAAGATCGTTGCCGGTGATCACCTCATCACCGGGCAGCAGCAATTTCATCACGGCATCAGTAGCGCCCATGCCGCTTGAAAAGGCCAGGCCAAATTGCGCGTTCTCGAGTGCGGCCAGGCAATTTTCCAATGCCTTACGGGTGGGGTTTGTCCCGCGGGAATATTCGTAACCTTTATTATCTCCCGGCGAACGCTGCCAGTAGGTGGAGGTTTGGTATATCGGTGTCATCACCGCCCCGGTAGTTGGGTCAGGTTCCTGCCCCGCGTGTATTGCTTTTGTTGCGAATTTCATTGTGTGAATGTTGTAATGTTATAATGTTGAACGTTGTAAGGTTGTTTTGCTATTGTAAGGGTGTTTAATATATGTAATATCTCAACATTCCAACTTTAAAACATTTTAACCTTTCAACAATTAATACGCCCTCGCAAATATTACCCGTTGGGTTGATGGCTTGCCGGTTAAAATGCATTTGCCTGTTTCCTGCTTGTTGTTTAAAGGTATGCAGCGGATGGTGGCTTTGGTCTCATCTTTTATCTGCTGCTCTGTTTCGGGCGTGCCATCCCAGTGTGCCGATAAAAAGCCGGGCTGCTCATCCAGCATCCGTTTAAACTCGTCGTAAGTATCAACCTCAGTTGTATTCTCTGTTTTAAATTTTAATGCTTTTTTATAGATGTTGGTTTGAATTTCCTCAAGCAATCCTTCGATCCTGGCAGTCAAACCTTCCTGGCCAACAGTCTCCTTTGTTTTGGTATCACGACGCGCCAGTTCAACAGTCCCGTTTTGCATATCGCGGCTGCCGATTGCTACGCGCAATGGAATGCCCTTTAACTCATATTCGGCAAATTTGGCTCCCGGGCGGTGGGTATCCCTGTTATCAAATTTGAAGGAAATGTTTTTACTCTTCAATTCTTTACCCAACTCTTTTACAAAAGCCGAAATGTTTTCCAGTTCCTCTTCGTGCTTGTAAATAGGTACAATAACAACTTGTATCGGGGCCAATTTTGGCGGCAATACCAAACCGGCATCGTCCGAGTGGGCCATAATAAGCGCCCCGATCAACCTGGTGGATACGCCCCACGAGGTCGCCCAAACATAATCCAGCTTGTTTTCTTTATTGGTGAATTTCACATCAAACGCCTTAGCAAAGTTCTGACCCAAAAAATGAGAAGTGCCTGCCTGCAGTGCTTTTCCGTCCTGCATAAGCGCTTCTATACAATAAGTATCCAATGCCCCGGCGAAACGTTCATTTGGCGTTTTGCGGCCGCGGATAACGGGCAGCGCCAGCCAGTTCTCAACAAAATCGGCATAAACGTTCAGCATTTGCTCTGTTTCGGCAATAGCTTCTTCGGCAGTTGCGTGGGCGGTGTGCCCCTCCTGCCATAAAAACTCGGTGGTACGTAAAAACATGCGGGTGCGCATTTCCCAGCGCACCACGTTTGCCCACTGGTTAACCAGGATCGGCAGGTCGCGATAGGATTGTATCCAGCCTTTGTAAGTGTTCCAGATTATCGTTTCGGACGTTGGCCGGACGATCAATTCTTCCTCCAGCTTGGCATCCTCATCGACAACTATGTTGCCATTGCCGTCGTTCTTTAAACGGTAATGTGTAACCACGGCGCACTCCTTGGCAAAGCCAGCCACGTGGCTTGCTTCTTTTGAAAAAAAGGATTTCGGAATGAATAACGGAAAATAGGCATTGCTGTGACCGGTTTCTTTAAACATTACATCCAGCACAGCCTGCATTTTTTCCCAGATAGAATAACCGTAAGGCTTGATGATCATGCACCCTTTTACCGGCGAATATTCGGCCATATCAGCTTTGATCACCAGGTCGTTATACCATTGTGAATAATCTTCTTCCTTACTTACAACCCCTTTACTCATATATTATAAAATAGAATTTACTGTTTAATAGCTTTGCAGCGGCCAAATTTATAAATTTATATGGTAAGATTGGTCTGGCCGATGATTTATAGGACCCAGGTACCCCCATAATTTAATAAGGTCCAAAATCCGAAATTTTTTATCTCCATATTTGCCGAAATGAATACTCAGCCGCACATAATTGAACAATTTGAAGGCGACATCTGGCGGTTGGAGATCGACGAACTTAGTGATACCATATTTGTCGAGATCAGAAACAGCGCCGAAAAGCAGGTTTCCTTTTCGGCGATAAATCTTGTAAACGGCGAGGTTTATTTTAAAAATTTCACTACGCCCGAAAGATGGCTTACCGGCATCGAGGCCGCGTTTGACGGCGTTTTGCTGCTGCATAATTATCAGTCGGAAACAGGCCCGGCGCACAAGGGCCTGTTGGCGATAGATGCCCTTTCGTCAAAAACATTATGGAGCAACTATACGCTGGGGTTCGACCATTTAACGGTAGACGGACCGGTGCTGTATGATGCGCACTTTCATCCCCGTCAGTTATTTTTAGCAGATATTAAGACCGGCACGACAAAGCGTGTTTACGAACCATCTGTTTACCGGATATTAAAAAACAGCGTAGTTATACCAAAAATTGCAAGCGCCGAAGTAGTCGTCGATCTATTACTTATACACCCTTTCGGGGAAAGGGTTCATTACCTTGAATACAATAATTTGAGAATTGTATCTTTGCACACGTTAAAGGCCGGGGCATTAACCCAATCGATATTTATTATTGACGGTGTTAATAAGATATACGAGGATTTAATAAATTCAGGTATACAAAAACTCCAGCCCGAGGCGTTTATAATGCATAAAAATCGTTTGATCTATATCAAAAACAGATCGGAGCTAAAAGTTTTAGCCCTGTAATTTATTGATTCAAAGCCAACTATGAAATTTAATATTATTTTAATTGCCGTTTCATCATTATTCATATCTGTCGCACTTCATGCGAAACCGGTTGTTGATTCAGTCGGTGTAAAAAACCAGGACGGTAAAAAGGTGGTCCTGTTTAAAGTTAAACCCAAAGACACTTATTATTCGATCGGCAGGCGCTACAATGTAAAGCCGGCTGTAATAATGAAATTTAACGACAGCAAAAAAGAAACCCTTACCATCGGGGAGATCGTTAAGGTTCCAACCGACATGCCTTATAAAAAGTCGTCGAAAAGCAGCGATTCAGAAAAGGCAGTGCCGGAAACAAAGAAGGAAAAAAAGGCGCGGCTAGCGAGGGAAGCTAAAGATAATAAAAAGAAGAAGTTTACCGAAGAGACCGAAACACCTGCTTCAGACCAGCAGCAGGATGCCAGTCAGGAAACGCAACAGGCGTCAAAGATAGTTGATCAGCCGGTAAAGCTGCCAGAACAGAGAAATGCGCCGTCGCTGCAATACAAAGTGGCAGCAGGCGAAACATTATACGGTATAGCCAAGCGGTTTAATACATCGGTTGACAATATCAGGAAACAAAACAACCTAAGTTCAAATACCCTTGCCCCAGGACAGGTATTGATCATAAAACCATATTCTGATGCCCCGCAGGCGACAACCGTGGTTCATAGCGATATGGTAGCTAAACGCGACTCAACAGTTGTGGCGCCGGCAAAGGATAGCAGCACTGCCGAACGCCGCTCAAACGCAAACAGGTTTGGACTGTACGAGAAAAATGAAAAAGGTGTTGCCACCTGGATAGACGATACCGGTCTCGACCCAAATAAAAAACTGGTGCTTCACCGAACCGCCCCTATTGGCACTGTTATAAAGATCACCAACCCCATGACCAATCGTACAACTTTTGCAAAGGTGGTTGGCCGATTTACCGATAATGAAGCGACCAAAGATGTCATTATCGTGATGACTAAGAATGTTGCCGACTCATTGGGTGCTTTGGATAAGCGCTTTCATGTAAATATCAGCTACGGCAGTCCGAATGAATAAACCTTTTATTATTGGTATTGCCGGGGGAAGCGGCTCGGGCAAAACCTTTTTTTTGAAGTGTTTCCTTGAGCATTTTACCGATGACGAGGTTTGCCTGGTATCGCAGGACGACTATTATATTCCCGTAGCACATAACATGACGAAAGAGGAAAATAAGCTATATAACTTTGACCTTCCCGCCACTATTGACCGCGCTCATTTTGAAGAAGATATCGCCAGCCTGATAAACGGAGAAACCATCCTGAAAAAGGAATACACCTTTAATAATCCCGATGCTGTGCCCCGGATGCTAGAGATAAAGCCTGCGCCGATCATGATCGTTGAAGGCCTATTTATCCTGCATTTCAAGAAAATATCCGAAGTACTGGATTTGAAAATCTTTATCGAGGCCGACTACGATATTGCCCTGCAGCGCCGCTTAAAACGGGATCTGATAGAGCGGGGCTATTCGCATGATGATGTAATGTACAAATGGCTCAACCATGTGGTGCCAGCTTACGAGGAATTTCTGCTCCCATATAAAAACGAGTGCGACCAGGTTATTGAAAACAACTCGCACGAAGCCGAAGATATTATTTGTGTGACAGAGGCTATTTCAAAAGAACTGCGAGGAAAATTATTTTAATTTGAAGATGTGCTGATTTGAAAATTTGAATATATACGAGTATTCATTAACTTTCAAATCAAATTGCCATTTCAGGTACTACGCCCTCTATAATTAATTTGCCGGCGGTAGCCTTTTTTATCTCATCAACGCTAACTCCCGGAGCACGTTCAATTAATTTAAACCCGCCATCAGGCAACACATCAAACACAGCCAGTTCGGTTACGATTTTTTTAACGCAATTAATACCGGTTAAAGGTAAAGTACATTTTGGTAATAGTTTTGATTCGCCGGCCTTGTTTACATGCTGCATGGCAACGATAATATTTTCAGCCGAGGCTACAAGGTCCATCGCACCGCCCATACCCTTTACCATCTTGCCGGGTATTTTCCAGCTGGCTATGTCGCCATTTTCAGATACCTCCATTGCGCCTAAAATGGTCAGGTTTACCTTTTTTGCCCGTATCATGCCAAAGCTCATCGCCGAATCAAAAACAGCGGAACCGGGCAACATAGTTATAGTTTGCTTGCCCGCATTTATAAGATCAGCGTCCTCCTCCCCCTCTAAAGGAAACGGACCCATTCCCAGCAAGCCGTTTTCCGACTGCAGTACTACGTCAATGTTTTCAGGGATATAATTCGCAACCAAAGTTGGGATACCTATGCCCAGGTTAACATAGTAACCGTCTTTAATTTCCTTTGCTATTCGTTTTGCAATGCCATTCTTGTCAAGCATAAAATATTAATTATGTCATTGCGAGCGAAGCGCGGCAGTCCCGTAGCTATGCACAGTTTGCGATTACTTTCCCGAAACACGTTCGGGACGGGCTGTATCTCGCAATGACAGGTTTTATTTTTTTGTTACCGTTCGTTGTTCAATTCTCTTCTCATAGTCTTTTCCCTGGTAAATACGATGCACATATATTCCCGGAGTGTGGATGTGATCGGGGTCCAACTCCCCCGGTTCAACGAGTTCTTCGACTTCGGCAATGGTAATGTTGCCTGCCATGGCCATAACGGCGTTAAAATTACGGGCGGTAGCGCGATAAACAAGGTTGCCCATTGTATCCCCTTTCCAGGCCTTTACTATCGCGAAATCGGCCTCAAATGCCATTTCCATCAAATAATCTTTACCCTTGAAATTTCTAACCTCTTTTCCTTCGGCAACTTCAGTACCGATACCGGCCGGCGTAAAAATGGCAGGCATGCCATAACCGGCTGCCATACAGCGTGTTGCCAGCGTTCCCTGCGGTATTAGTTCAACTTCCAGCTCCCCGCTAAGCAGTTGTCTTTCGAACTCGGCATTTTCGCCGACATAGGATGATATCATTTTTTTAACCTGCCGCTGCTTTAGCATCAGGCCGATGCCAAAATCATCTACACCGGCGTTATTGGAAATACAAGTTAGCTCCTTCACCCCTTTTTTTACGAGGGCAGCGATACTATTCTCCGGCAGGCCACATAGCCCGAACCCGCCAAGCATTAAGGTCATCCCGTCTTCAATCCCGCGGACGGCTTCATCCGCATTACTAACAACTTTGTTCATTTGCAATAATTGGTACCGGTAAAATTAGTCATTTTGGTTCATGGTTCATGGATCATAGTTCATGGTTTTTAACCCCCTCTAAAAGTCCTTCATGATCTGCTTAATTCCAAACTTTCGCTGTAAACGATAGCTTTAATATTAAAAAATCAAAACAATTCCAGACTTGGCATATTATAAATTTATACACCAATTAATTACCATGGAATTTAATAGAGAAGAGTTTTCGCATGACAGGGATAATCATGCAAAACAAGCTGATCCCAAACCAAATGCCTGGCGTGTAAACGACAATGACGATTTGGATGAAAATGATCTGGAAGGGCGTCGCGGTGATACCAGCAAACACCCGGTGATGGAAGGAAAACCTATGGGCGGCCATAATTTCGGTAAAAACAACCTTACACCGGCAGGAGATGATAAAAACAATCCATCTCAAAACGCGGGTTATTCAAACGCATATTTCGCACGGAATGAGCCTTCGGAAGAACATCCTGAAGACAGTGATTTTAAAGCACAACACCAGGACGGACGCCCCGATTACAGCAAGGCACAGCCCAGCAACAAAATAACAGGCGAAATGCCCAAACCTGAAAAAGTTGAGCGCGGCAACGGCGTAAACGACAGGCCGCATAAAGGCGGAGATTCGTACCAGGAAGGTACAGCCGATAACGAAAACGAGCCCGGCCAATCACAAGAGGCGCAACAGGGTAGTGAAAAAGTAAACGACGACGAACGGGAGCATATTGAAACTTGAGTTAGTGATTGGAGGTTGGAGATCAGAGGTTAGATAAGCCGTTATTTACAACCAATCTCCAGTCTCTGACCTCTGTATAACTTAATAATTTCAGTCGTACGGAGTGTGCATAAGATAAATCGTGACTGTATCATTTTGTGAAAAGAGATACAATAGATACCGGTGTACCACCCGGCACACGTGGACACACGTGGATACACCTGGATACACGTGGACACACCTGGATACACCTGGACACACCTGGACACACCTGGATACACCTGGACACACTGACAAAACAATGTCACCGCCTAAGTTATTTTTGCCGAAAGATAAGGCCCTTATTTTAGACTAATCTCTAGTCTCTAACCTCCAATCACTAACTACCATTTAATCCTCTGATCGATAAACCCGATCAGATCATCAGCCATAGCCTGCTGCTCTTTGGCGCTGGGATGGCCGTTCGTATTTTTGTACGGGATAAAATGGGTAAAGATTTTTCTGTCATGCAGGCCGGCAACCGCCTCGTCAATATATCCCGGCCACGGCGAGCCGGATTTGGTGGCATCCATACTGCCTAATATGCAAATGATCTGCGCTTTTGGGTAGGTAGCCCGGATGGTTTTTACAAAATTCCGGTAAGCGTTAATAATAAATACGGGCGTTGGCGCCGTAGTTCCAAAACGCGCCTTAAACTGTTCATTATTCGGCATTTTTACGATCCACGAGTCGTTTTGAAACAGGTTGATGACAACCAGGTCCGGCGTGTACTTTGAAAAGTCCCATTTATTATTGGGGTCGGTAGCATCTAAACGGTCATACATCTCGGGCATGATCAGCGGGAACCAGCTAACGGTAACGCCGATACCGCTTTTTGAGGTATTATGAAATTCAGCATTAAAATGCCGCGCAGTAATTGCAGCATAGCTGATATAGCCATTCTCGTACGGACTGGTGCCCCTGTCCTTCCCGGTGGTATCCTCATCGGCATAGCCGCAGGTTATTGAATTGCCGAAGAATTCAATTTTACGTTTGTGTGTAAGCGGCGGAGGTAATATTTTACTTCCTTTATTCAATTCAAACCCGTAAAACCACGTTTTACCCATCGCCCATTCGGTGCGCTTAAATAACTCGAGTGTGTGTTTGCGCGGTGCCAAACCGGAAACAAGTGTGTAATTCGTTTTCGCTGCAGCGGGATGAAAAACGCTGGCTACCTTTCCGTCAACAACCACGTTATAGTTATTGTCCGACCTTTCATCCTTTAAAGTGGCGCGTACACCGGTGCCGTAAAAATTGATTTTGACCGAACTGGCCGACCATAAAAGTTCAGCGGCGCTGTCTTTTATAGCAATACGGCCCATGTAATGGATATGCGGATCATTAGCCTTGACGATAATCTGTGCAGAGCTTTGAAAGCTTATCGTGACAAACAAGCTGATAATGAAATATTTATATCGCATATTATTAAAGTATGTCATTGCGAGCGATGGCGCGGCAATCTCGTAGCTGTGTATAGCCGCCTTGCATAGTTCGCGATTGCTTCGTATCTCGCAATGATGTGATTTGCTTATTTTTATTTCAAATATACATAAGTGATCCCATCGCCGCCCCTGTCGGCGTGTTCATCTTCCATACGGTCAACCTGGTCGTATTTTTTAAGATACTGGCGTATCATTTTACGTAATATCCCATCCCCTTTTCCATGTATGATCTTCAGGTTGCCAAAACCCATCATCAATGCCCTGTCGAATAACCTTTCGATTGAATTCAGCGCATCTTCTGTCCGCATGCCGCGCACATCAAGTTCAGGGCTAAAGCTGGCGAGGTCGCTGGTATGGCTGGTAAAACTCTTTCTTACCTCTTTGGGAACTGTTGATTTGGCAACCTTAATTACCCTTTTTCGTTTGGCAACCGTGCGCAAATCGCCAATGGCAATTACCACGCTATCTTTTATCAATTCAATGACCTGCCCGGTCGTTTCGCTGTCGGTTAGTTTTACCCAGTCGCCTGGTTTTAGTTCATCGTCCGCCGAGGCTGATTTAACAGCCTCGGGCGTTACAGTATTCTTTTGCAGCTCGTTATTTAAGTTTTCGCGCAGGCTGCGCGTTTTTTCTTTATCCGCATTGCTGCTCTTAATTTCGGATATCGTATTTTCAACCAACTTGTTGGCATTCAAAATAATGTTTTTCGCCTCCTCCTTCGCATCCTTTATCAGCGTCTTTTTATTTTCTTCGAAGTAACTTTTTAGCTTCTCATTCTCAGCCTGCAGTTCATTAACCCGCCTTTGCTGTTTTTCCAATTTTGCTTTGGTGTCGAAAATCTCTTTTTTCTCCCGCTCCAGGTCAACCAGCAAGGTATCAACTTTCTTTTGCCCTGCGCTGATCTTGTTTTTCGCCAGGTTGAGCACATTTTGAGGCAAGCCGATTTTTTGGGCTATCTCAAAAGCATAGGAGCTGCCGGGTTTTCCAACCTCCAGCATATAAAGTGGTTGCATTTCCACGTTATTAAATAACATAGATGCGTTTTCGATACCCTCGGTATGGCTTGCAAATATCTTAAGATTGGAATAATGGGTCGTCACCATTCCACGCACTTTTTTATGGTTCAGTGATTCCAGCACAGCTTCGGCTATCGGGCCGCCGAATTGCGGGTCGGTGCCGGTTCCAAATTCATCTATCAATACCAGCGTTTTTCCGTTCGCCTGTTCCACAAAGTTTTTCATTTTTGACAGGTGGGCGCTGTATGTGCTCAGGTCACTTTCAATGGACTGGTCGTCACCGATGTCGACAAACAGTTGCTTAAAAACACCGACCGTACTGGCTTCAGCGGCTGATATTAATAATCCGGCCTGTACCATCATTTGCAACAGCCCCACCGTTTTCATGCATACCGACTTACCGCCGGCGTTTGGGCCGGATACCACGATGATGCGCGTTTGCTCATCGATCCGCACATTTAATGGTACAACCGTTTTCTGCTCTTTCTTAAAATTCAAATACAGCAGCGGGTGACGGGCATTGGTCAATGAAAACCGTGGTTCATCAACCACAACCGGCATTTCAGCTTCAATATCAATGGCAAAAAGAGCCTTCGCTCGTACAAAATCAAGCTTGGTTAACAGCGAATGGTACGATAATAATAAAGGCACGTATGGCCTCAACTCTGTCGTTAAACCGGTTAGTATTTTAATGATTTCGCGCCTGCGTTCAAATTCAAGGTCGCGGATGCGGTTATTCAGCGTGAAAACTTCCTCCGGTTCGATGTAAACGGTTTGACCGGATGAAGATTCGTCGTGAATAAAGCCTTTAAGCTTTCGCTTGTTCTCCGCTAATAACGGGATGCAAAGCCGGCCATCACGAACAGTTAGCGAGCCGTCCGCTGTCCATCCGTTGGCGGAAGCATTTTTAAATATCTGGTCAATTTTCTTGCGCGCCTCCTGTTCGGCTTTTGCGATGCCTGAAGTTATATCCAGCAGATCGCGTGAAGCATTTGGCCTGATTTTGCCTTTTTGATCAAGTACAAGGTCGATTTTTTTAAGAATGGCCTTTTCAATCGGCAAATGCTCAAATAGCGCCTCCAGGTTGGGGTATTGTCCTTCGCGCTCGTTAAAATAACCGATAACGGCAAACACCGTAGTCAAGGAGGCTTGCACCTGGTAGAACTCCTCTTCACTTAAAAATACGCCTTCAACCTTGGCCTTGTTGGCCAGCGATTTTATATCAAAAAAATGGTGGATAGGTAAAGCAGCGTCGTTCTCCAGTATATTTTTAAATTCGTTGGCCTGGCTCAAAAACTTCCGTATCTGGTCGAAATTATTCATCACCTGTATCCGGTCGACCATTTGGCGACCCATTTCGCTCAGGCAATGTGCTTTTATCAGTTCCTTTACCTCGGTAAAACCCAGCTTATCTGCGCTGTTATTTGGATAAAGCATTCTGTTTTATTTGGAGTTTATTCAGCGAATCGGTCTTTTGCTTCAGGTTTAGACCGATCTGGTCATACATTTTTTGCAGTTCGAGCGGTTGCGCGGCATAATAATCCATGCTTTTCCTAAACTGAACCGAATCTGTATGGTATTTTTTAAATAGGGCAACGTATCTGCCGGTGCCATATTTGTACAGGCTATCCGGCTCCTGCTTAACCAGGTAAAGCCTTCCATCAATCAGGTGGACTTCGGTCAGCAGGCTGGCCATCCGGTTTGGGCTGATAACATTGGCAGGCGCTTTATTTGCGCTGCAGGCAGATAAAAAAACGGATACTGAAAAAAACAGGGTGATATATTTTAGCATTCTGTAATTTAGCGGCTCATAATTAAGCAAATTTACGGATAAATGAGCATTGCAGATAATATCAAAAGCTTAAAAAACGAAACCACCGGCAAAAAAGTATCTCTTTTAGCCGTATCTAAAACTAAACCGGTTGAGGATATAAAACAAGCATATGATGCCGGCCAGCGCTTATTTGGCGAAAACATGGTACAGGAGCTGCTCGAAAAATATGAGCATTTACCTGCAGACATTCAATGGCACTTAATTGGCCACCTGCAGAGCAACAAGGTAAAGTATATAGCACCGTTTATCAGCATGATACAATCGGTTGATAGTTTGAAGCTTTTGCAGGAGATCAATAAACATGCTGAAAAACACAAACGGGTAATCGATTGCCTGTTGCAGATATATATTGCCGATGAGGAAACTAAATTTGGCCTCGGCTTCGACGAAGCGATCGAACTGCTCCGGGATGAACAACTGGCGGAACTAAAAAACATCCGTATCTGCGGGCTAATGGGCATTGCCACCAATACCGATAATGAGAAACAGATAAAGGAAGAGTATTACGAGTTAAAAACATTCTTTGATGGAATAAAGCAAAGTTTTTTTAGAAAGGATCCGGCCTTCGATACACTTTCGATGGGCATGTCGTCTGATTACCAGATAGCTATTGAACAAGGCAGCACAATGATACGCCTGGGAAGTACTATTTTTGGACAAAGAGTGATCAAGCACTGGAAAAATAATTAATGCGCGATTTCGAATTTTTCGCTGTTTGATTGATTTTTTAAGGTGCTCAAGAAGGCTCCGCCGTATCGGATGTTCGATTCGGATTTAATATTCCGGTTAATCGACAGAAATCTGAATCATTCTACTAATGAACAAATGGACAAGTGAACTAATGAACGTAAAAATAAGAGAATCTAAAAAAGAAGATTGCATCCGATTGCTGGAACTGGTAAATGAATTGGCGCTTTTTGAACGGGCGCCGCAGGAAGTGACGGTAACATTAGCCGAAATGGAAGAGGCCGGGTTTGGAGAAAGGCCGGTATGGAAGGCATTTGTTGCCGAAGTAGATGGCTTGATCGTGGGCTTCGCTTTATACTATGTCCGTTATTCGACCTGGAAAGGGTGTCGAATGTACCTTGAAGATTTGATCATCACTGAGCCTATGCGCGGCAAAGGTTTTGGCAAGCTGCTGTTCAATCGCCTTATCCGCGAAGCAAAAGAGCTCGGTTTTAGCGGAATGGTATGGCAGGTGCTTGACTGGAATCAGCCGGCTATTGATTTTTATAAAAAATACGAGGCCAATGTCGAAGCTGGCTGGCTTAACGCCTCGTTATCAAAAGAGCAGCTGTCAACTATTGATTTATAATTACTCCACATCAAATAATGCTTGTTTTTAAATTCGGAGGCGCATCGGTAAAAGATGCCGGGGGGCTGGTTAACCTGGCTAATGTAGTTAAAAGGTATACGGATAGTCAGTTGCTCATTGTGGTTTCGGCCATGGGTAAAACCACCAACGCGCTCGAAAAACTAACAAAGGCTTATATCGAACAGTCTGATGAAGCGGAGATTATTTTTAATGAGATAAAAGACTATCATTACGGAATAATTAAGGAGCTTTTTGAACCGGCTAATCCCGTTTTCGACGAAGTGGCCAATACTTTTGTGGAGATCGACTGGATCATAGAAGAAGAACCGCATGACAACTATGATTTTATTTACGACCAGATCGTTTCGATCGGCGAACTGGTATCCACGCGTATCGTTGCAGCCTATTTGAACAAAAGCGGCCTTGCAAGCCAATGGGCGGATGTGCGGGGATATATCCACACCGACAATACCTATCGCGAAGGCATGGTGGATTGGGATAAAACATGCGCAAGCATTACTAAAAGCATTCCCGGCCTTTTACAGAAAGGCATTGTAGTAACGCAGGGATTTTTAGGCGGCACATCCGAAAACTTCACCACCACCCTGGGCCGTGAAGGCTCAGACTATACTGCCTCCATATTTGCCTCCTGCCTGGGTGCCGAATCGGTAACCACGTGGAAGGATGTACCCGGCATACTAAACGCCGATCCGAAAATTTTTAACGATACCGTGAAATTCGACGAACTCTCTTACACCGAAGCGATCGAAATGACCTACTATGGTGCAACCGTGATACACCCGAAAACCATAAAGCCGCTGCAAAATAGCAAAATACCCCTGATGGTAAAGCCATTCAACGAACCTGGCGCCACCGGCACTATAATTAAGGAAAACGGTATCAATACATTTTTAAAACCGGTTATCATCATCAAACAAAACCAGGTATTGCTTTCGATATCGGCCAAAGATTATTCGTTTATTTCGGAAACACACCTGAGCGGACTATTCGCCTTGTTTGTACAAAATCACGTGAAAGTGAATATGATGCAAACCTCAGCGCTGAGTTTTACTGTTTGCATTGATTTTAATGAAGCATGGTTCGAAAAGCTATTAAGTAGTTTAAGGAATGAATTCAACTTTAAATATAACAACGGTTTGACTTTAATAACCATGAGACATTATACCACCGGCTCCCTGAAGGAGTTAACCGATGGTAAAACCGTCCTGCTCGAACAGATTAGCAGGAACACCCTGCAAATGGTTGTCAGGTAAAAATTTTGTTTAAAATATGTTAAATCCGGACGGGTTTTAACATATTTAAATCCCAATGGGCTATATTAGCCAGCCACAAGCCAGGCCAATCAATTCATGAAGATTTTAAAGATCGCGTTCACCCTACTAACTGTTTCAATTTTTTATTTACCCGCTTCTGCGCAAAACGATGTCTCCGTTTTAAACAGGATAATGGATAAAACGGCCAAGCTTTACAATGCCTATCCCATTGAGAAGGTTTACCTGCACTTTGATAAACCGTATTACGCCGTAGGCGATACCATTTGGTTTAAAGCCTACTTAACAATTGACCATCACCAGCCTTCCCTGTTAAGTAAAATAATTTACGTTGATATATTGGCAGCGCGCGACTCGTTGGTTCAATCACTGAAATTACAGGTAAAAAACGGCGTCGCCTGGAGCAGCATTGCGCTTTCGTCAAATAATTATAAAAAGGGAAATTACCGTGTAATAGCCTATACAAACTGGATGAATAATTCAGACCCGGGATACTTTTTTAATAAAAATATAACCATTGGGGATGCTATTAATAACACTATCTCAACACAAATCTCACTAAAAAGCTCCGGCGAAAACAAGAACGCAAAAATTGCTGCGGGAATATATTACAAAGAGGATGAGGGAAATCCCTTCGTTGATAAAAAGGTAGGCTGGGCTGTTCAAAAAGACGATGAAACGATAATCAAAGGAAAAAGTGTTACTGATAAAAACGGGTTTATCAGCATCAGTTTTACCAATATCAAAAACTATACTTTAGATTCGGCCACTATGGTTACTGTTATTGATGCCGGTAACCGCAAACAAATCACCAGTTTATTCCCGTTAAAATCCATTGCCCGTCCCAACGATATACAGTTCTTCCCGGAAGGCGGCCAGCTGCTGGTCGGGCTGCGGACAAAAATTGCCTTTAAGGCTGTAACCCCAAACGGTTTGGGTATCGACGTAAAAGGTACCATTACCGACAATAACAATAATATTGTGGCGGAATTTACATCGTCGCATTTAGGAATGGGCGTATTTGTACTCACGCCTGCCGACGGTAAAACCTACACTGCAAAAGTGACGTTTGCTGACGGATCAGCCGCCACACCCAGTCTGCCCAAAATACAAACCGGCGGAATAGTTTTAGGACTCGATAATACCGACCCTGACGTTTTGCGATTAAAGCTGCAGACCGACCCATCATTTTTCAAGGCTTATGAGGGAAAGACTTTTTATATACTGGGTAAATCTGGCGGTGTGATCTGTTACGGGGCACAAACGCAACTGCATGACCTGGTATATAGCGCCGCTATTCCGAAAAGTAAATTTCCGACGGGGATTGTCCAGATAACTCTTTTTTCGGACGAGGGCGAGCCCTTAAGCGAACGGATAGCGTTCATACAGCATAATGACATGCTAAACCTGTCCCTGGCAAGTGATAAACCATCTTATACAACCAGGCAAAAAGTACGGTTGGATCTAACTGCGAAAAACAGCGGACTGCCTGTTGAGGGTAATTTTTCAATTGCGGTTATTGATGATTCTAAAGTGCCGTTTGATGAAAATGCGGAAACAACTATTCTGACCAACTTGCTGCTGACATCTGACATAAAGGGTTATATTGAAAAGCCTAACTATTATTTTAACCACCCGGACGCAAAGACGGCAGCAGATCTGGATGTTTTACTGCAAACCCAGGGCTACCGCCGTTTTTCATACGAAGGCATCATGAACAACAAATATCCGGCAATAACTTACGCTCCCGAATTGGGGATCGATATTGTGGGCACGCTGCGGGGTTCAAATGGCATTCCCACCAAAAATGGTAATGTAAGGTTGCTTATATCTGATAAAAATTATTCCGAAAACGCGGTCACCGACGCCGACGGCCGCTTCAAATTTTCACACCTGGTTTTTTCAGATTCTTCGAAGGTGGTAGTAAGCGCACGTAACAACCCGCGATCGGGCGACTTGGTGGTAACTATCGATGGCAACCCGTACCAAAAGATAGGGCCAAACTTTAATACGCCGGACCAAATTTTGAATATCGATAGTACGCTGAGTGCATATTTAAAAAACAGCAAGACTAAGTTTAATAGTACCCATACACTGAAAGAGGTGGTGATAAAGGACACCAGGATAGTTAAAACAGTGTCGCACAGGGATTTCGGCAGTCTGGCAAGTTTAAGCAGCGAGCCCGACCACCTTATTCCCGGCAGCTCCTTGAAGGATTGTCCCATGTTTTTAAACTGCATTACTACACTCGCTATGGGTATGACTTTTGATCAGGGCAATTTTTACGTAACCCGGGACTACAATTCAGGAAAAAGGGTGCCAGCGCAAATTTTTCTCAAGGGCACGCCTGTTGATGCCGGCACTTTAACCACAATAAATTCGAGCGATGTTGAATCGGTGGAGATATTTACGAAGGACGAATTAGGGCTTATTAACAGTGCGTATGGTACCAACGGTGCAATTGTCGTTAATATGAAAAAGATGCCCGAAACAAAGAAGATCAGCTTACAGGAATTGAGGGACCTTATGCCGCAAAAAAATGAAATAACCTTTACACCAAAGGGATATGCGACTGTCCGGACATTTTATTTGCCCCGGTATATGGGACCAAAAATCTCCCAAACTACTACAACTGATACCCGCAGCACAATTTACTGGAACCCCAATATTACAACTGATAAAACCGGAACCGCATCGTTCGAATATTTCAATGCCGACGGCAAAGGCACATACCGTGCGATAATAGAAGGACTGGATAAAGACGGTAACATTGGTCGACAAGTATTAAGGTATTCGGTGAAGTAGTACTGTTGGGAAGGTTGAAAAGTTATAAGGTTGAAATGTTAAGTTATATAAATTTCAAACCTCGTAATTCAAGTATCCGAACCTTACAACATTCAAACGTTACAACATTACAACGTTACAACATTCAAAATGAACAAATTAACCCCATTCCACGTAGCAGTACCTGTTTATGACCTTGAAGAGGCAAGAAAATTTTACAGGGAAGTTTTGGGTTGCAGCGAGGGCCGCAGCTCCGATATCTGGACAGACTTCAACTTATTTGGACACCAGTTTGTTATTCATTTAAAACCCCGCCCTGCCAAAAACCCGGAACATCATTTTAACCCCGTTGACGGTCACGATGTGCCGGTGCCGCATTATGGCGTTGTATTGGAATGGGAACAGTGGCACGACCTTGAAAAAAGATTAAAAAATCATAATATAAAATTCATCATTGAACCCTATATCCGGTTTAAAGGCCTCCCAGGCGAACAGGCTACGTTATTTTTCCTCGATCCATCGGGCAATGCGCTTGAATTTAAGTCGTTTAAAGATTTTGGACAGCTATTTGCAGTGTAAAGGTTGGATTATTATTGACTTACAAAAAGGCTGCAAACGATAATGATCCGGCGTTGCCAATAATGGTTGGCAACGATTTATAAATTACCCCGTAACCATTAATATGGGAAGAATTTATGGATGAAGAAGAAGTTGAACGTTTAATAAGGATCAGTAAGGAGCGGCCGTTAATGCCGGAAACTTATGTGCCATGGCTTGAGGAGCCCAAACCCGGCGAAGTATTTCTGCCTGAAAAGCTGAATTCCCTGGAGGGGCTGCAGTTATATCAAAATCTTACCGCTATTCAAAAATTAGAACTTGGCCGGCACGAAATTGTGCAGGTGCTTTTTTCGTATAGCTGGGGCGAAGGCTTGTTTTGCCTTTTTATGAGCAGGTATATTCTTACGCTTCAACCGGATGATGTTGTATACCGCTTCCTGTTGCGGGAACTGATCGAAGAATACCGGCACCAGGAGATGTTTGAGCAGGCTATCCGGAAGTTGAACGGGAAACCAATAAAACCTTCGCGGATACAACGATGGATAGGTTTGTTTACGGCCAAGTTTCTCCCGGTTGATTTCCTTTTTATGGGCAGCCTTTCAATAGAACTAATTACAGACACGTATGGGGATAAAACCCGCAAATTTCCGGCATCATACCTTGTTTTGAGAAAGGTTTTTGATCTGCATAGCATTGAAGAGGGCCGCCATATCCATTTTACAAAGGGCCTGTTAAAACGCTACAGCGACAATGCCGGATTTATTAAGCGAACGATTTACAGCTTTGTCATCCTGTTCAATATTTATTTTATCAGAACGTTATATGTAAAAAAGGAAATTTACGAGCGGATCGGTTTAACAAACCCTGATGAAGTTTATAAAACCGCATTAACAAATTACAAAGCCAAATTCACGGAGATCGGCCTTGCTGGTGTTGTCGATTTTGTGAAAAGCTGGAACGGCTTTAACCCGCTCACCCGCTGGGCCTGGCGCTCGTTAATGGGCGTAAAAGTGTAGTGTGACAGGGCTACCAAGCAATTACAATTCTAAAATTCACTTTAGGTAATACCTATATTAAATTGACTATAAGCGACGTGTAAAAATATATCGAATGTAGAGACGCAATGCATTGCGTCTCTACACAATATTCTATGCTAATACCTTACCTGCAGTCACCTCACCTGGCCTTCCATTCTTAAACGCTTTTCTTGGCGTTAATCCAAGCAATTCAAACATGGCCATATCGGTATCAAACGACGGGTTTGGCGTAGTCAATAATTTCTCGCCTGCAAAAATGGAATTCGCGCCCGCCATAAAACAAAAGGCCTGCTCAACCAACGTCATTTCTGTGCGGCCGGCCGAAAGGCGTACTACTGTTTTCGGCATGATGATCCGGGTTGTGGCTATCATGCGCACCATTTCCCAGACAGATACGCGTGGCTGATCAGCTAATGGCGTACCCTGCACAGGCACAAGCGCGTTAATAGGAACTGACTCGGGATGTTTAGGCAGGTTGGATAAGGTTTTCAGCATGGATATACGGTCTTCAACCGTCTCGCCTAAACCTATAATGCCGCCGCTGCAAACGGTAATTTTTGCTTTGCGCACATGCTCCAGTGTTTTCAACCGTTCATCGTAAGTGCGCGTAGTAATTATCCGTTTATAATCTTCTTCAGATGTATCCAGGTTATGATTGTAGGCATATAAACCGGCGTCAGCCAGTCGTTGCGCCTGCGATTCGGTAAGCATGCCCAGTGTGCAGCAAACTTCCATATCCAGCTCATTTACCGCTTTTACCATCTCGATAACCTTATCAAAATCGCGATTATCCCTTACCTCGCGCCATGCTGCGCCCATACACAATCTTGATGCGCCGCCGGCTTTAGCTTTTTGCGCCTTCGCTATAACTTCTTCTTTAGGCATAATGGCGTGCACATCCACACCGGTATTGTAACGTGCAGCCTGCGGGCAATAAGCGCAATCCTCCGGGCAACCGCCGGTTTTTATCGAGATCAGCGAGCTGATCTGTACTTCTGAATAGTCTTTATTTTCGCGGTGCACAGTTGCAGCCTGATAAACCAGGTCTAATAACGGCCTGTGATATATTTCTGCGATCTCTTCTTTGGTCCAGTCGTTTCTTACTTGGGTCATTTATTATTTGTTTAGATGTACTCGATATTTATAAATTCAAAGGTCTTTATTTTGATGTTATAATAAAAGTTTACTTGCAAACCATAGAGGAAGAAAAAACCCGGCGCAGTCTGTAAATGTTGTAATGATAATAGAGGAAGCTACGGCGGGATCTATCCCCAATCTTTTTAATACCAATGGTATTGACGCGCCCGTTAAACCCGCTACGATCAGGTTGCCGGTCATCGCTAAAAATAGAACGAGGCCAATCATCGGATTGCCGTCGTAAAACCAGGCAATAAAAAAAACAATCAAACCATTCGCTGCTCCATTTAGCATACCAACCAAAAACTCTTTTAAAACGGTATTATATGCCTGCGTGTCGGTCAGGTCGCTTAGCGAGATGCGCCTTACCGTTACCGCCAGCGCCTGTGTGGCAGCATTTCCACCCATACCTGCAATTATCGTCATGTATGCTGCAATAATCGGAATTTTCGTCACGGTTCCACCGTAATGACGAATGACAGAGGCGGCTAAATATGCCGTTGCCAGGTTGATCACCAGCCACGGCAGGCGGCTCTTTACGGCGTCTCTCCAGTTACCGCTAAGTTCCTCATCTTCAGATACCCCCGATATCTTTAATATATCCTCGGTACTCTCCTGCTCCATTACGTCGATAATATCATCAACCGTAACACGGCCCAGCAGTTTCATATTATCATCAACAACAGGTATGGTCGTTAAGTTATATTGCGATATCAGGCCCGCCACATCTTCCTGGTCAAGATCTGCCTTCACGAATACGAAATCGCGTTCGACAAGTGATTTGACCTTCGCGTCAGGCCGGGCCTTTAAAATAGACTTAATGGAGAGGATACCTTGCAATATGTCCGCGTCATCAACCACATAAATGGTATAAAATTCCTCCATCTCTTCCGACTGACGAATGATCTCATCCAATGCGGTTTTTTTGTCAAGATTGATATTTACCTTGATAATCTCGGAGTTCATCAAACCGCCGGCTGTATCTTCGTCGTATTTTAACAGCGCCCGGATGCTGGTGGCATCTTCCTGGTCAATATCTTCTAATATCTCTTGCTGCTCCGCTTCGTCGAGCTGCGAAATAATGTCCGTCGCATCATCATAATCGAGCTCTTCAACGATCTCTGACCGCTTCTCGGGATGCAAGTTAAGCAACAGTTCTTCCGGGTGATGTTCCTCGCTCATTTCGGAGATAACTTCCGAAGCGACATCAGTTGGAAGAATGTTAATGATCCGTTCCTTGGCTTCCTGCGGGAGCTTTTCAAACAGCAAAGCAATCTCTGAAGCGTGGTATTCTTTCAGAACACGCTCTAATTCAGCATCATCGCCATCCAGCGCGGTTTTAATGCGCAGCAGGTCCGACTTATCTATTTCGAAGGATTGCATAACCGCCTAAAATACGTATTTATTTATTTTAATATTTTGAAAATCGGCTATTTTGAAAATTTGAAAATTAAACATTGCCGGACCGGGGATTTTAAAATTAAACACCTATTTTTGCCGAAAGTTTCAAGCACGGTTTGACCGTGTAAATAAAAACAATTAAAATGGACGCAGGCCCGAGTTATAGTTATCAGCATGATCTTCAAATTGCCCGACTGGTTATCAGCCCAGGCAAACAGATATGTATGGTATCATCCTACCTTCTGCTTTGCCACATCAGCTAACACTCATTTAGCCGAGTGGGACGGCCATGCCTCAACTACAACTTATCTTTTTCATTTTATAACCGGCGTTCTTATGCGCCTTAGCTACCATTTGTATTTCGTGTTCGTCGGCCCCGGCTGAATTTTTTTTACTGATCATTAAATCACCCCTGCTATCTGTAATGTGCCCCTTTTGGGAGTGCTGTTTTATGAATTGTAAAAAACGAGCAACCTATGTCAACTGCCGTAAAAGAAAAAAATAAAAAATTCCGTTTTGTGAAGCGAAACAACGGGCATAACCCGCAGGAATTCGACAAGGCTTCAATATTAAAGCTTAAAAATATCGCCGTTTGCGGCAACAATAAATCGCTGACTTTATTGGATACCCGTATAAGTGGCTTATCCTCCGGCGAAGTACGTGAGCGCTTAAGCCAATTTGGCCTCAACGAAGTGGTGCACGAGAAAGCGCCGCGCTGGTATATTCAATTATTCCAGGCATTTTTAAACCCCTTCATAGGCGTTTTATTTGTTTTGGCTATTATATCCCTTATAACAGACGTTATAATTCAAAAGCCCGGCGAGGAGGATTATACAACGGTGTTGGTTATCAGTACAATGGTGATACTGAGTGTATTGCTGCGCTTCGTACAAGAATTCAGAAGTAATCAGGCGGCTGAAAAATTGAAATCAATGGTAAAAACAACGGCCACCGTTATACGCGCGGAAGAAAAAACCGAGATCGATATTAAAAAATTAGTTCCCGGCGATATTATACAGCTCTCGGCCGGCGACATGATCCCGGCCGATGTGCGTATACTTCAATCAAAGGATTTATTTGTGAGCCAGTCGATGCTTACCGGCGAAGCTCTTCCGGTTGAAAAAACCGGCAACGCTGTAGCAGATGCGGGCAGGCAATCAGCATTGGACCTGAATAATATATGTTTTATGGGTACAAATGTGGTTAGCGGTACCGCCGTTGCCACGGTAGTAAATACCGGTGAGGAAACTTATTTTGGCTCACTATCCAAATCGCTGGTTGGCAAGCGGGCTGAAACAAGTTTTGACAAGGGCGTGAACAGTGTCAGCTGGCTGCTGATAAGGTTTATGCTGGTAATGGTGCCACTGGTTTTCCTGATCAACGGGATAACCAAGCACGACTGGCTGGAGGCGCTGTTATTTGGCATTTCAATAGCTGTTGGGCTAACGCCCGAAATGCTACCGATGATCGTTACCGCAAACCTGGCAAAAGGGGCTGTGAACATGTCAAAACGGAAGGTGGTGGTAAAGCGCTTAAACGCTATACAGAACATAGGCGCGATGGATATTCTGTGCACCGATAAAACCGGTACGCTTACGATGGACAAGATCGTATTGGAGCGTCACCTGAACGTTTATGGCGTCGAAGATAATGAGGTGATGAAATGGGCATACCTCAACAGTTTTCACCAAACCGGGTTAAAGAATTTGCTGGATGTTGCGGTATTGGAACACGTGGATATACATGCCTGCCTGAAGGAGGGCGAGTCGTATAAAAAAATTGATGAGATCCCATTCGATTTTCAGCGCCGCCGTATGTCGGTTATCCTGGAAGGGCCGGATCATAAACACCTTTTAATTTGCAAAGGTGCCGTTGAGGAAGTGCTGGACCTATGTACACACGCGTTTGACCCCGGCGAAGACGACAGCCTGCAGATAGCTAAAGACGATATTATCCCGATGGATGATATTATGCGGGAAACTGTTTTAAAGAAGTCGCGGCAGCTTAATGAAGAAGGCTTGCGGGTATTATTGGTCGCAGTAAAACAATATGATGAACGACCGTTAAATTATAGCAAGAATGATGAGAGCGATATGATATTGACCGGGTTCATCGGCTTTTTGGATCCTGCAAAGCCCTCCGCCAGTTTGGCCATCGATGCGCTTCACAAACTGGGCGTAGAGATTAAGGTGCTTACCGGCGACAATGAAATAGTTGCAAAAAAAATATGTAAAGATGTCGGCATCCCTTTTAGCCGCATTTTGTTAGGACGCGACCTGGAGCAAATGAGCGACGAAGAACTGACCGGCCAGATAGATGCTGTAAGTATCCTGGCGAAACTAAGCCCCATTCAGAAGTCCCGGGTGGTAAAAGTGCTGCAGGCCAAAGGGCATACGGTTGGTTTTATGGGCGATGGCATTAACGATGCAGCCGCCCTCCGTGACGCGGATGTGGGTATTTCCGTTGATACGGCCGTTGATATCGCTAAAGAGAGCGCGGATATCATTCTTTTGGAAAAGGACCTTATGGTGCTGCGCAAAGGTGTGATTTACGGGCGACGGACGTTTGGCAATATTATCAAGTATATTAAAATGACAGCCAGCAGCAATTTTGGCAACATGTTCAGCATGCTTGGTGCAAGCGCCTTGCTGCCGTTCCTGCCTATGCTGCCCATACAAATTCTGATCAACAATTTGCTATATGATATTTCGCAAATATCAATTCCATGGGATAAAATGGATGAGGACTATATTGAAAAACCCCGTAAATGGGATGCCGGCGGTATAGGTAAATTCATGTTTTTCATCGGGCCTATAAGCTCCATTTTTGATTATTCAACTTTCGCGGTATTATGGTTTGTATTTAAGGCGAACTCACCTGAGCACCAGGGCTTGTTTCAAACAGGTTGGTTTGTTGAAAGTTTACTGTCGCAAACCCTGATCGTACACATGATACGCACCCGAAAAATACCATTTATACAAAGCTGGGCGACTGCGCCGGTACTGGCATTAACCACTGGCATTATGGCTATAGGTTTATTTTTGCCTTTTTCGCCATTAGCGCAAGCTTTTAAATTGCAGCCATTGCCCCTGATGTTTTTCCCGTGGCTTATCGGGATATTACTGATTTACTGCGTCCTGACCCAGGTCATTAAAAATTGGTTCATCAGGAAATTTGATCAATGGCTATAGAGCGCTGTTTTTAGACGATGGATATATAATGGGTTTTAGCGGCACAAGATAAGTGCGCCGCTAAGCCATTATATATTTAGCTGATAGCAAAAGCAACAAAGACCGGTCTGTTTTAGCTGCGGTATAGTTTTCTTTCAGCAGCCGTTTGATCTCGTCGTCCTTTAACTTAACGGCGGCTATTTGCAGGGCCTGGAACGACGCGGTTTCAAGGCTCTCGATATTTTGTAAGTAGAACAGTATCGACATATCGCGCATCCACGGGTCGCCGCTTTGCTGGTGAATGGCCGTAAAAGCATCGTCAACCAAACCCATCATGCCGTTAAAGCTTTCTATGGATATTTCTTCTTCCAGCAAACTGTAAATTTCCTGCATCCGGGCTATCTGTTTTTCAACGTCTTTCCGGGTGTCCACTATCGCCTGTTGCAGGTCGCTGAAATTGGCTTTGTCTTCCATCTCGGGCAGCCTGGTCACCAAATGGGTTTTGGCGCAATAAATCCGGTTTAAATGCGAAGTAAAAAACAATTTTAATTTGTCGGCCGCTGGTTTTAAAGCCAGGGGAAGCGGGGTAGAACTTTCATCCATAACCGTAAAATTAATTATGCGGCTAAATGTTGCCTTATTTTCGTTGATAGCTGGATAATGTCAAATGGCTTCCTCAGGTAATCGTCGGCGCCGCATTCGCCGCAAATTTTGCCGACATCCGACTTTGACGACAGTAAAACTATAGGTAACTTCTTTGTTTCAGGCTGTGATTTAAGGATGGCGCAAATTACAGCGCCGTCCTTATTGGAACTTTTTATCTCCAGGTCAAGTAAAATAAGATCTGGATTAATACCCATAATTTGATCCGGCTCTGCTTCATTTCCGGTTTCCGAAAGTACAACCTCATAACCTTCTTGCTGAAAAATAATATCTAATATCTCTAAAATATCCGGATCGTCATCGATTACGAGGATCCGCTTAGGCATACTTATCCGGCTACTATCAGCGCTGTTTTTCAAAATGGCAGTGGAAAAATGTAAACAAATTTAATTTTTTATTAATACCGCAACCAATTGTTTTGAAAAATATTTTTAGACATAATATATTGAAATACAATTGATTAAATTAAATAAATCAAACCAGTTATCTAATTAGTATTTTTATAAATTGTTTTAACGCCGTTTATTGCATTCAATTTAGTTAACGTTAGGTTAACCTGGGTCGTCCGGATGCCTAATCTCATGCTGCAATTCGTTTCAAGAGACTGTTCCATAATGTTCAGGTTATCATCTTTGATGATCTTCATCACATCATTCATTTGCGGGTAATCGAATTCAACCAGGTACACGTCATTTACGGTTTTTTCGATAACTACGGTTTTATCAAGCGCGTCTATAGTTGCCGATTTATAGGCATTGATCAATCCCGGCACACCGAGCAGTGTTCCGCCGAAATAACGCACCACGACAACCACGATATTTGTCAGATTGCGCGAAAGCAGCGTATTCAATATCGGCCTGCCTGCCGTTCCCGAAGGTTCGCCGTCGTCATTCACACGAAAAACCGACCGGTCAATACCCAGCCGCATGACCCAGCAGTGGTGATTTGCCTTTGGATGTTCGGACTTTAATTTGGCAACAATCGCTTTTATCTCAGTCTCTGCCGTTATCGGGTATGCGAACGCCAAGAACTTGCTTCCCCTGTCGCGGAACAGGCCTTCCACGGGTTTTTCAATTGTTCGATAAGTGTCGTCGAATAGCATTTTTAGTTGATTTAGTTTATTAGGTTGATAAAGTGAGCGGTTGAAGGGCTAACCCAATCAACTTAATCAAACCCAATCAACCGTTCACTAATACTTTCAATTCATCAGTCCCGGATAAAACTTCGTCTATAATTTCGCCGTCTATTACAGGCGCCCGGATGCCGGTAATAAAATCAGTGTTCCCGGTAAATATCCGCGCCTCGTCCCATAAACCAGCTTCAATGAAAGAGTTCAAGGTGAAAGCCCCACCTTCTATTATTACCGATTGTATATCGCGCAGATATAACTGGTATAAAATATATTGGGGTACATAACGATCGAAATCTTCGAGGGCGATATACTTAACGTGCCCGTCAGCATCCGTTTTTATTTCATTAAACACCAGTGTTTCAATCGATTGGTCAAATAAGTGCAAATTTTTGTTCAATTCCAGCCGCCTGTCTAAAACAACCCGCACAGGCGATTTACCATTGCCATACCGCACGTTCAATTGGGGATTATCGATCATGGCTGTATGCTTTCCAACCAAAACCGCGTCCTCTTCGCCGCGCCATTGATGCACCAGCTTTTTTGATTCTAGTCCTGTTATCCATAGTTGTTTACCATCAGCGGGCGCGAAAAAGCCCTCAGCTGTTTGTGCCCACTTTAATATCACGTATGGCCGGTGCTTTTGCACTCTTGTAAAAAACCTGCGGTTGAGCCATTGGCACTCCCTTTCCAAAACACCTGATATCACTTCAATACCGGCAGCAAGTAATTTTTCTGTCCCCTTGCCATTTACCTGGTCAAAAGGATCGCGGCAGCCGATAACTACCTTCGGTATTTGATGCCGGATGATCAGATCGGCACAAGGGGGCGTTTTCCCGTAATGGGCACAGGGTTCCAGCGAAACATAAATGGTTGATTGCTTCAGCAGCTCCTCATAATTATCAAAATCGCTGATAACCCGGTTCACCGCATTCACCTCGGCATGGGCCTGGCCATATTTTTGGTGGTAGCCCTCCCCTATGATCTTATCGTCGCAAACAATAACTGCCCCCACCATCGGGTTCGGGCTAACCGAGCCCAAACCCAATTGGGCCAGCTCAAGGCAGCGCCGCATATATTTTTCGTATTCCACCACGCAGCAAAAGTAGCTTTTATGTTACTTTGTTGCATGAAAACTATCCGCGATGTTTTTTCCGCCTTTAAACATGGTTTACAAACGATATACAATGCAAACGAATCGGAGGCCGTTACCCTGCTGGCAGTAAGCGAAATATCCGGGCTTTCTAAAGCAAAGATCAAAGCATTCTCCGAACGTGAGCTTACTCAGCAGCAATTTGAAAAGCTAACCGGCATACTGGAAGAATTAAAAACAGGCCGGCCCATACAATACATTTTAGGTGAAACTGAATTTTATGGTTTAACATTTAGGGCCAACCCTTCAGTACTGATCCCCCGCCCGGAAACGGAAGAACTGGTTGAATGGGCGTTGTTGTCAGTAAGCAGCAGTTCTCAGTTGACGGTTGGCAGTAGGCAGTTGGCAGCGGGGCATATATTGGATATCGGTACAGGCAGCGGCTGCATTGCCATCAGCTTAAAAAAACACTTGCCGGATGCAAAAGTTTCAGCTATCGATATCTCATCCGAAGCTTTAAAAACCGCCAAAGAGAACGCGAAATTAAATGAAGTGGCAATCGAATTTATCGAGGCTGATATATTGAACCAATCTTCCCTGTCTCACATCTCAAATCTCAAATCTCAAATCTCAATCATCCTGAGCAATCCCCCCTACGTTACCCTGCACGATAAAACCCAAATGCACCAAAACGTAACCGGTTTCGAACCGCATACCGCCCTTTTTGTACCCGAAAACGACCCATTGCTATTTTACAAAGCCATTGCTGACTTTGCAGTAGATCATCTCACAAACAATGGCTTATTATTTTTTGAGATCAATGAAAGCTACGGGCAGCAGGTGGCGGAGTTATTAGCAGATAAAGGTTTTAAGAACATCGAATTACGAAAAGACCTGAGCGGCAGGGACAGGATGATAAAAGCCATGTTGTGAGAACTATGATTTGAAGGATTAGATAATTATAGGATGATACTCCCACTTCTATATAACTTAATAATTTTAGTTATACGGAGTATGAACAAGATAAAATCGGGGTGTATCATTTTGTGAAAGAGGTACACCTGATACAACAGATACACGTGATACAGCAGATACAACTGATACAGCAGATACACTGACAAAATCTTGTCACCACCTGGGTTATTTTTGCCAACACATAAGGCACTTATTTTAAACCATTCCTAAAATCATCTAATCCTATAAACGGCGAAAGCCTTCTTGAACGCCTTTGAAAAGCAATAATATATAGCGAAAATCTTGGTCTAGCTACGCGGATGAAACTGTATGATCGTCCCTTTTAAATACTCCCTGTCCAGGTGGGTATAGATCTCCGTTGTGGTAATGCTTTCGTGTCCCAGCATTTCCTGTACAGCGCGCAGGTCAGCGCCGCCTTCGACGAGATGGGTAGCGAACGAATGCCTGAACGTATGCGGGCTGATCGTCTTCTTTAACCCGGTAAGCTGCGCCAGCTTTTTAATGACCATAAAAATATAAACCCTGCTCAACCTGGAGCCTCTCCGGTTTAAAAAAACCAGGTCCTCCTCCCCTTTTTTTATCGGGATATGCACACGGATATTCTCGGTCCATATTTTCAAAGCCTTTATTGCCGGGCCGCCGATAGGTACCAATCGTTCCTTACTGCCCTTACCGGTTACCTTTATAAATTCAATATCCAGGTACAGGTTTGACAATTTAAGCTCGGTTAATTCAGATACGCGCAACCCACAGCCATACAGCACCTCCAGTATGGCCTTGTTACGCGCACCTTCGGGCCTCGACACGTCGATGGCGTCGATCAGTTTGTTGATGTCGGCAATACTTAAAGTATCCGGCAACTTTCGTTGGATCTTGGGCGATTCGAGCAGTTCCGAAGGATCAACCTTTATCATATCCTCCATCAAGAGGTATTTATAGAATGCTTTTATACCCGATAATATCCTGGCCTGGGATGATGGGATCATGCCCAGTTCACTGGCCCACACAATAAATTGCCGCAAATGCGTTAACGTTATACTCTCCGGAAAAATCTTAATTGGCTGAATGTCAGAAAATTGATATAACTTTTCTATATCCCGGGTGTACGCCTCGATAGAATTTTCGGAAAGCGATCTTTCTAATTTTAAATAAGCCTGGAAACCTTTTATTGCCGAACGCCAATCCAATTGAGTTTTTCTAATGTTTTTAGTTAAGTTTGAATTGATGAAGATACAAATTATTAACGGCCCTAATTTAAACCTGCTTGGCGTTCGCGAAAAATCAATTTACGGCGATGCCAACTTTGAAACCTATCTTACAAGCTTACGCCAACAGTACCCAAACATACAAATTGATTATTACCAAAGTAATGTTGAAGGCGAGATCATCAACAAAATACACGAGGTTGGTTTTAGTTATGATGGTATTGTTTTAAACGCCGGCGCTTACACACACACCTCCGTTGCGATAGCCGACGCTATTGCTGCGGTAAATAATCCGGTTATTGAGGTGCATATATCAAATGTTTATAAACGCGAAGAATTCAGGCACCACTCAATGCTGGCAGCCGGTTGTAAAGGCGTGATCGCCGGTTTTGGTATGGACTCGTACCGTTTGGCTATCGAAAGCCTGTTAACTAACTAAATCAAACATGCGTAATCTGTTTAAGTTATCCTATTGTCTTTTAATCCCGCTGTTCTTACTTTCCGGGATAACAGATTGTTATAGCCAGCAAAGTAAACCGGTACATCGCTCCCTGCGCGATTCATTACGCCGCGCCGTATTGCAGCGCGATTCGCTTATGCGTACCTATAAGCATTCGGATAACTCGTTAAACGCATTTCTGCAAAAGATCGAATATTACAACAGCTTATACAACCAGGATTATTCCACGTACTCCCAGGGGTTTGATACCGCTGAAATAAACCAGAAGCTCCCCTCAATGGAAAGGCGTATGGGTGTAATGGGACGGCTGATAGCCAACGACCGTTCAAGCACGCTGGGTTACCTGTTTACCATTCGCGACATGGTATCGCATTTCGCAGATGACCTGCAAGCCTGGCAAAAGGATCTGGCCGATGATGACGAGAAACTGGATAAGATACAAAGCAATATCGTTGCATTTAAAAAAGATACTACGCTGCACATCCTTCCAACCGATACAAGTTTAAGGAATAAATATCTTTCACAGATCAGCCTGATCCAGCAAAAATGGGCCACGCTGGATACCGGCGTTCGAAAAAGCCTCATCAGGATAAACTTATTGCAAAACAGGGTAACCGCTCAGGACCTGCTGTTGCTGGACATTAATGACCAGATCGATCTGAAGATACATGATTTTACGATCAGATCTTTAACAAACGAATACGGATATATATGGGAAAACAATACGCAAAATATAGCGCCTTTTGATACGGTTGCGCGTAAAACGGCCCGTTTAAATTCCCGGCTGCTGAAGTATTTCTTTGATCCAAAAACTACCAGCCATATCAATATTGTCAGCCACATTGCGACCATAGTGGTGTTTATCATCTTTTTTAGCTGGATATACACCAGCCGTAAAAAGCTGATCCGGGTGAAAGACCATTACCAAAGCACTTTGGATCAGCCGCATTACATTGTAAAGCATGCTATTGTTTCATCTTTGCTTATCGCCACCATTTTAGGGCTATACCTGTACGATCAGCCGCCCTTTGTTTTTTTGGAGATCCTTTTAGTGGTTATGATGGCCTGCATCGGCGTTTTGATCAAACCGATCTGGCCTGCTCCTTTGTTTAAGCTTTGGGCAGCCGGATTTATATTGCTCCTGTTTTACGGAATAACCAACCTGTTTATCGAGGTCAGTTATTTCGACCGTATCTTCCTGCTTATATTATCGGCAGCCAGTGCAGCAGCTGGCGTTATGTTCCTGCAAAGGTCGAAAAATTCAACAGAGGGCTATCCATCGCACACGAGGTTGGCTGTAAAACTTTTTGTCATTTGCCACGCAGTCGCGTTTGTCCTCAATATCATCGGGCGGTTCAGCCTGGCCAAAATTATAGGGGTAACTACGGTATTTAACCTCTGTTTAGGTTTTGGTTTTTATTTGTTTATCCAGATATTGATGGAAAGCTTATTCCTGCAACTGGAGGCCAATAAAATCGCCAACAACTTTAGCTCGTACCTCGATTTTAAGATACTGCAAAATAAATTCAAGAACGTCCTGGTTAAAATTGCCGTTATATTGTGGCTCATCAAACTGACAGAAAACCTTGACATAGATGACTTTATTTATGAGAAGGCGGGAGACTTTTTAAGTCATCCCTATAAGCTGGGTACCGCTACCTTTACGTTTGGAAGTGTAGCCATATTTGTTGCTGTTTTGTGGGTATCTATCATCATATCCCGTGTTATAAGCTATTTTTATGATTACGCCGAGCAGCAATCCACCGCCACTTCGGACGCTAAAAAGAACAAGACCTCTATTTTACTGATACGACTGTCTGTATTCACCATCGGATTTGTTGCAGCCATTGGGCTTTCAGGTATTCCCATGACTGAAGTAACCATTGTTATCGGCGCCCTTGGCGTAGGTATAGGTTTTGGCCTGCAAAATATTGTGAACAACCTGGTATCAGGTGTTATACTGGCATTTGAAAAGCCGGTGCAGGTGGGCGATATTATTGAGGTGGGTAACCGGTCGGGTACCATCAAGGAGATCGGTATACGCGCAAGCAAAATTGAGGCAGGCGATGGTTCGGAGCTGATCGTTCCCAACGGCGACCTTATCTCCCAGCACGTGATCAACTGGACTTTGAGCAATAATAACCGACGTATTGAATTGATTGTAGGCGTTGCCTATGGTTCGGATATTGCAAAAGTTGAGGGTATTCTTAAAAAGATCGTACGCGGACGAGAAGATATTATGCAAAGCCCGCCGCCCCTGGTGTTCCTGCATAACTTCAGCGATAGCTCTGTCGATTTCAGGCTTCTATTCTGGGCGGCCGATATTGATAAATGGCTGTCATTAAAAAGCGATGTAATGAGCGCTGTATATACCGAATTTGAGAAGGAAGGCGTAGAAATTCCCCATCCAAAACGCGATATACAGGTGTTTTTTCCCGAAGGCACCAGCGCCGAAGTTAAAAGCCCCGAGATCAAGGAAGTTTTTCCGTCAAAAAATACCACTAAAAAAAATCCTCCGGGTTCAGCTGAGTAAATACCCGTTTATTTTTCATAAAAAACGCCCACACAATACTGCCTTTGTACATCCCGTTTAACCGGTGATTTGCCGATTTCGGTTTGCAGTTTGCGGTTGACAGTTGGCTGCTATTTTTACCTTTTGCATCTGCCCTTTTGCCTTTAACCTTAAAAAGGCTTCCCACAAAATTCTGGTGCGCACGGCTTACAGCCCAGGCATCCTTGCGCTTACCCTCCCCTAAAAACCGGAATATCGCCAGCAGGTCCATGAATATTCGTATGGGTATGATCAGCAATGCGCGCCAGAACGAAAGGTTATTTTGAAGCAGCAGCAGGTTGTTCCTAAAATTCAGGAACGTTTTAAATGGGTTCTCAACGTTAAGCGTACCTCCGCCTAAATGAAACACTTCTGATTCGGCGCAATACATAACCTTGTAGCCGCGGTTCTTTAACCGCCAGCACAGGTCAATTTCCTCCATGTGTGCAAAAAAACGTTCGTCAAACCCGCCGGCTTCATCCCAGTGATGCTTTTTTATGAACATTGCGGCACCGGTAGCCCAAAACACCTCTCCCGATTCCTGGTACTGACCCCTGTCCTCTTCAATCTCATAAAACATCCGCCCACGGCAAAACATATAGCCATAGCAATCAATAAAGCCCCCGGCGGCTCCGGCATGCTCAAACAGGTTTTTCTGGGTATACGATTTTATTTTAGGTGCAGCCGCTGCAATTAACGGGTCGCTTTCCATTAAATGAATAACCGGCGCGATCCAGCCCAGGTGAACTTCCACATCCGAATTTAAAAGGATAAAATAATCGGCATCCACCTGGCTCAATACCCGGTTGTACCCACCGGTAAAGCCGTAGTTTTGGTCATTTTGAATGATCTTTATAGAAGGATATTCTTGCTGTATAAATTCAATAGAGCCGTCGGTAGAAGCATTGTCGCCTATAATAATGTCGAGGTTAGGCCATACGGACGACATAACCGAAGGGAGAAACTGGCGCAAATGGTTCACCCCGTTCCAGTTTAAAATAACTACCGCGACTTTAGGTGTTTTGTTCATTTGGTTCAATAGTTCGTTAGTTAATTGGGGTTATTGGTTCTGTTGTTTATAGCTCGTTAGGTATGCCATATTTTAGCTCATAAATATATTACCAATAAACTAATGAACGTCATCAGGTTTAATTTTCCACCTCCTGTGCGACCATAACCAATACTCAGGCTTCTCCCGTATTATCGATTCCAGGTATTTCACGTGGGTTTCAGTAATTTCAAAAGGTGCCGCTTTGTTGGGCTCCTCGACCAATGGCACAATTGTGGATCTGTAAAAACCCCTTTTAACCATATCAATCCGGTAAAATACCACAACCGCGTCCGTCAGTTTTGTTAGCTTCTCGATCCCTGAAAATACGGCGGTTGGCTGATTGAGAAATGTCGTAAAATATTTTGCATCGTCCCGTGCGGGTGTCTGATCCGATGCCAATACCGAAAAAGTCAACTCATTTTTGTACTCGATCATTTTACGAAGCGTTTGCCGCATAGGGATCATTGTCGATCCAAAACGAGATCGCGTTTTGTTGAAAAAGTTGTCAAAAATACTATTCGATAAGGGTTTATAAACAATTATCCTTTTTTTATCCGTTATTAAACCAAATCTCACTGCCGCCATTTCCCAGTTACAATAATGCGCCGATACGGAAATAATACTCTTCCCCTGGTTAAAATAATGTTTCATCAGGTCATCGTTGGTGGTAAGCATGCGGCGCCTGACCTCGCTTTCTGAAATGCTGATAAGCTTTACCGTTTCCATTATCAGGTCGGCCAGGTATTTATAATATTTTTTCTCTATCCTGTCACGTTCATCAGCTGATTTTTCCGGGAAGGCATTTGCCAGGTTCTCTTTTACCACCTTACGGCGATAACAGGTTATATAGTAAAGAAAGAAAAACAAAATATCGGATATCAAATACAATACGCGAAACGGCAACAGGGACAGCAGGTATAAAAAGAGTGTACCTAACCTTGAAAGCCCTTTTTTTATCATTATTTTCGCCCGATTTTAACTGCAAACATAAATATATGATCGGAAATGGCGCTCTATTACCCATGTTTTATCTTCCGCCTGTTGAATACATGGCGCAGTTAAATGCCTATAAGCCTGATATACTGATAGAAAAGGAAGAACATTTCCCCAAACAAACCTATCGCAACCGCGCTCATATTTATTCGCCCGATGGTGTATTGGCTTTGACGGTACCGGTTACAAAAGGCTCAAAAAATCATACAATAATAAAAGACGTTAAAATAAGCTATGATTTTGAATGGCAGCGTTTACACTGGCTTAGTCTGCAGGCATGTTACCGCCGATCCGCTTATTTTGAATATTATGAAGATGATCTTTCGGTGTTTTATAATAACAGGTACGAATACCTGTTTGACTATAACGAACAGCTATTGCAATTCATACTAAAAGCTATAAAACTGCCCGTTGCTTTAAAGTTCACGGAAAGTTATGAACCTGCATACCCGGCCCTTGCCGACTTTAGGGATACGATCCACCCTAAAAAGGAAGCAGCCATTGAGCAAAAACCTTATTACCAGGTGTTTGAAGAGCGTCACGGCTTCCTGAAAAACTTAAGTATTATTGACCTGCTGTTTAACCAGGGGCCACACACCGTTAATTATTTGTGATAACCATAACATAATCGTAATAATTATTTTTGCAACAATAATATTACCTTTGGCATGAAGAATTTCTTTCGACCTTTACAAAAATTTTACGTTCCAGATTAAGAACATGCATTCCGTTAAAACAGCTCAAATATTCTTCTGCCTTGCAGTGCTGCTGTTTATCGCAAAGCCGTTTTTGGGCTTTAGCATGTTTACCCGTGTCCACCCGCCTGCTGCCGAAAACATTTTTATCAAAGCATTTAATAAACGCAAGCTGGAATACCGTGCAGGGGGTAGCTATGATATGTCTGCTGTCCAGAAGAAGTTAGCCGATCCGGTTAATCCGCTATTTTTGCCATTCCTTTTTCTTTTAGACATACTTTTTCCTTTAATATTTGCACCTGCCACCAACATAACCGGCGGATTATTACGCAGGATAAAATTAAACCTATCCCCCACAAAGTATACCTACCTGCTTAACGGCAAACTCATTATTTAATATTCCGGGAATACCCGCGTTCTGCGGATTTTAAACGGGGCTTTCAGCCTTTGTTGCTTTTGTTTTTTATCAAAATAATTTCCCGAAATAAAAATGTTAAATTTTAAGAGATGCCTGTGCATGACCTTATTGCTGTTTATAGCGATAGCGGCCAATGCTCAGCAAACACCAACACCTATTACCCTTAAAGAGTTACTGAACCGCGTGGATCAGAAAGCGCCGGCGCTGCTTACCGATTCCGCCGCGATCCTGATCCAGCAGGCACAGGCCGCTGAAACACGTAACAACTGGCTGCCTAACATGCGATTAAATTACCAGGCCGATATTGGGTCGAGCAATAACCTGATCGGGCCTTATTTTGGATTCGGCGTCGTCCCGTCAAGTACAAGCGGCGTACACAACACCAATATCAATACAGCCGCATCAACCAATTTAGGCATTGCGGCGCTTGATTGGGAGGTTTATAACTTTGGCGCCTATCGGGCCGCAAACAAGGTAGCTAACTCCGATATTACGGTAGAGCAAAACCAGTTTGCGCAATCAAAGTATAACCTGCAGGCATACACTATAGGCAATTATTTACAGCTGCTTCGGTTGCAGGATTACCTGGACATACAATACCGTGATATTCAACGCAACCAGGAGATCATGCGCTCGGTGCGGTCGCTCGCCCGCAGCGGAGTAAAGGCCGGCGTAGATACGAGCATCGCTGAGGCGGAATTGTCAAAAGCCCGGTTAAATTATATCGAACTTAATAATCAGCTTAAGCAGGTTCAATTACAAATATCGGCTGTTACCGGCGTTCCATACCAGTCAATAGTACCGGACACCACGGTTGAAATGACGCTGATCAATCAGCCGAATGCTTACTTGTTTACACCGGATACGACGAACCACCCGTTGATCAATTTTTACAAGTCGCTTTATCAAAATAGCTTGCAGCGGGAAGACCTGGTAAAAAAGCAGTATAACCCCAAAATACTGCTCGAGGCTGCTACCTGGGGCCGCGGATCTAGCATCAGTCCCAGCGACCAGTATAACCCCCTTTCAACCGGCTATGGTTTTCAACGAACCAACTACCTGGTTGGTTTGGGCATATCGTATAACCTGTTTGACTTGAAAAGACGGCAATTAAAGCTGCGGACACAAAAGGCCAGTACAAATTACGCCGAAAAAAAACTGCAGGAGCAGCAGCAGTTGCTTTCCATCAGCGCCAGCCAGGCGGATGTGGAGATGCAGACCGCTTTAAGCCGCCTGCAGGAAATACCCAATCAGTTAAAGGCGGCAAATGCCGGCTACCGGCAGCAATTGTCATTGTACCGAAACGGGTTGTCGAACATCGTTGACCTTAATGCTGCGCTCAATATCCTTTATCGCGCTGAAACGGACTATATGCAGGCGAAATACCAATACTCAAACGCGCTGTTCCAAAAAGCGATTACCGAAAATAAGGTCAATAACGTTTTAAACCTATTAAAATAATAAAATATGTCAATGGTCACATCCGCACTGAAAAGGCCCGTCACCGTAGTGGTGATAACCATGAGCCTTTTAATATTTGCCGTGCTCAGTGCAATAAATATACCGATAGATATTTTCCCGAAGCTCAACCTGCCCACCATTTATGTTATTGAATCCTACGGAGGCATGTCGCCCCAGCAGATGGAAGGTTTTTTCTCGACCCGTTTACAGGATCAGTTCCTGTATGTTGATGGGATTAAAAATATCAGCAGTAAAAACATACAGGGTTTAACCATCATCAAGCTATCCTTTTACGAAACCACCAATATGGCCGAAGCTTCGGCGCAGGTGGCTCTACAGGTAAACCGGGCGCAAAGCTTTTTCCCGCCGGGCGCTTTACCACCACAGGTTGTCAGGTTCGATGCCTCTTCACTGCCCGTTGGCGAACTGGTACTGGATAGTAAGACGCAAAGTCTGAAGGATATTTACGATATGGCGGCAACCCGTATCCGGCCTATGTTTGCCACTATTCCGGGCCTGTCGGCGCCGCCGCCATTTGGTTCAAATGCGCGATCGATCATCCTGAGTGTCGACCCCAATAAGCTGCGCAGCTTTAACCTTACGCCCGACGAGGTGGTTGATGCGCTATCAAAATTCAATGTGATGTCACCATCCGGCAATCTCCGATTAGGTAACACCATATACTTAACCACCATGAATTCGCTGATCAAAACAGCGGACAATTTTGGCAACATCCCGGTGCTCACTAAAAACGGCATACCGATATATGTAAAAGATATTGCCCGTGTTACCGATGCGGCGGATATTACCGTGGATTATGCCCTAGTCAATGGCAAGCGATCAGTTTACATCCCGGTAGTGAAAACAGCCTCCGCTTCTACCTGGACTGTGGTCCAAAATCTCAAAAGCAAGCTGCCCGAAATGCAAAACCTTTTGCCAGACGATATAAAGCTATCTTACGAATTTGACCAATCCATTTTCGTGGTAAACGCGGTAAAAAGCTTAATGACCGAGGGCGGCCTGGGCGCTTTGCTTACGGGGCTAATGGTACTGCTGTTCCTGCGCGACCTGCGGAGCAGCCTGATCGTGGTTATCACCATACCGGTCTCCATATTGATCGGGGTTTTACTGCTCGGTTTGTTCGGGCAAACAATCAACATCATGACACTGAGCGGCTTGGCGCTGGCTATCGGTATCCTGGTGGACCAGGCAACGGTAACCATCGAAAATATTCACCAGCACCTCGAAATGGGTAAACCAAAACGGCTGGCCATCTATGATGCCTGCGAAGAAATATCGTTCCCGTTATTACTGATACTGTTATGTATCCTGGCGGTATTTGCGCCGTCCTTTTTGATGAACGGCGTGCCCAAGGCGATGTTTTTACCATTATCCATGGCCATTGGGTTAACCATGATCGTATCCTATGTACTGGCGCAAACTTTAGTGCCTATATTAAGTAACTGGATGATCAAAGCCGAGCGTTATCAAACCTATCACCATGGTAAAATTCATGCTCATGCCGGTGAGGCGCTGGATAAGGAGCAGGCAATGCAGGTAAATAAACACCTGAAGGCGGAAAACCAACACCCCGAGGAAAATGATTTTTTTGAAAAGGTAAAGCTTCGGTTTGTTGGGATAATTACCCTTCTTATGCCCCGTAAAAAGCTGATCGTACCGGTGTACCTGGTAGTGGTCATAACATTAGCGGGTTTGTGTTTTGTCATTATTGGCAAGGACATGATGCCCAAGCTAAACAACGGCCAGTTTCAAATCCGTTTGAAGGAACCCGAAGGAACACGGCTGGAACGAACGGAGGATAAATTCAAAGAGGTGCTGCATATTATCGATCAAACGGTAAACCACCATGTAAAGATAACCTCGGGTTATATCGGTTTGGTACCCAGCAGTTTCGGCAGCAGTAACCTGTATGTTTTTAACACCGGCACACACGAGGCCGTGTTGCAGGTGAATATGGATGAGGAATATAAAGTGAATATGGATGAGTTGAAAGACGCACTCCGTAAGAACATCGCTTACGCAATGCCTGAAATGGCTATCAGTTTTGAGCCCATTGACATGACTGAAAAGATCATGAGCCAGGGCGCGTCGACGCCGATACAGGTGCAGGTTGCCGGTAAGGACATGCAGCAAATTGAAACTTATGGAAATAAAGTCTTAGCGAAACTAAAGCAAATCCCCTACCTCCGCGATGTGCAGATCGACCAGCCGCTGAAATTCCCGGTAATAGCCATTACGCTCGACCGGCTTAAAGTTTCGCAGCTGGGATTGAATGTTAAGGATATTTCGCGTTCAGTAACCGCAAGCACCTCGTCCAGCCGTTTTACCGAGAAAAATTTATGGCTGGATGAAAAAAACGCTTACACCTACCAGGTGCAGGCGCAGATACCCGAATTTGTGATGAACTCGATGGACGAGCTAAAGGAAATTCCACTGGTAAAAGGCCAAAGCAGCCCAACCCTGGCCGACGTTGCTACTTTTAAGATAAATTATATGCCCGGCGAATATGACCGTACCGGCCCCCGGCGTTTTATAACCGTTAGCGCCAATATTTATAAAAAAGATTTGGGCACGGCAACAACAGCTGTACAAAAAGCCGTTAAATCCGTTGGTGAGCCGCCAAAAGGCTTGCGGGCAGAAATTGGTGGTATGTCGAGCTTGTTGATCGAAACGTTAAGCAGCTTACAAAACGGGCTAATGTTTGCTATCCTCGTTATCTTTTTACTGCTGGCGGCTAATTATCAGTCGTTCAAAGTATCATTAACGGTATTGTCGACTATCCCGGCCGTAATATTAGGTTCGATAACTGCCTTGCTGTTGACCGGGTCGACGCTTAACCTGCAGTCGTATATGGGTATGATCATGTCGACCGGGGTATCAGTGGCCAACGCCATCCTGATCGTCACAAACGCCGAAAATTTAAGATTGGAGTATAAGGATGCAAGTCGTGCAGCTATAACCAGCGCATCCATCCGTTTGCGGCCCATTCTGATGACCAGTTTTGCCATGATCGCAGGCATGATCCCTATGGCCTCGGGCATGGGCGAAGCCGGCGAACAAACAGCGCCGCTTGGCCGCGCGGTTATCGGCGGCCTGTTTGCTTCAACACTTGCCGCGTTATTTATTTTACCGATGGTTTTTGCATGGGTGCAGAATAAAACAACCTACAACGAACCATCATTAATGCCCGAAGAATCAACCGAACCACACATTAAAATTGTATAAAATGAAATTCAGATCATATTTATTAATCACCATCACCGCACTGTTCGCGGCGTGCTCCGGTAACCAAAAGCCGGTCGACCTTACCGCTTCCAAAAAGGAAAGCGCCAATAAATACCAACTGGGCACCATAACCGAAAAGGCGCTTTCAAGCTCAGCTAAGCTGCCGGGGCAATTGGTCCCCTTTAATGAGGTTAACCTGTTCCCCAAAGTAAACGGGTTTGTAAAAAAGCTATTTGTTGACCGGGGCTCTATCGTAACCAAAGGACAATTGCTGCTCATACTGGAAGCGCCCGAAATGGAATCACAGCTGCAGGCTGCCAACTCACAATACCTGCAGGCGCAGGCAGATGCCCAGGCCAGCAAGGAAAAATACGGGCGGTTAAAAGAAGCCGCTAAGGAACCGGGGTCGGTATCGCCATTAGACCTGGATAATGCCAGTTCACAAATGAAGGCCAATGAAGCCAAAGCACAATCGCAGCGTTCAAATGTCGAAGCGGTAAAAACAATGCTTGGCTATCTGCGTATATATGCGCCTTTTGATGGTATGATCATCCAGCGGAATGTGTCGCCGGGCGCGCTCGTTGCCCCCGGCAAGGCTACCGATCAACCTATGCTTATCCTCCAGGATATTCATAAAATGCGGCTGACGGTAGATATACCCGAAGATTATGTAGATAAAGTGGACCTGACCCGCCCCGTTAGTTTTACTTTCAACGCCATGCCCGGCCGGGAACAAACCGCGAAAATAAGCCGCTCGGCAAATGCGCTGGGCAGCATGCGCTCGGAGGCTATAGAAATCGACGTGCTCAATAAAAACGGCCAGCTCAAGCCCGGCATGTATGCCGAAGTTAAGATACCAATGGTATCGGGCGCAAAATCGTTATTGGTGCCAAACAGCGCGATCGTCCGTTCCACCGAAAGGGAATATATCGTAGCCGTCAGGAGCGGGAAAGCGGAGTTGATCGACATTAAAGAAGGCCTGGTGAGCAACGACTCAACGGAAGTTTTTGGCAATCTGAAACCCGGTGATAAAATCGTCCTCCACCCTTCTGACGAGATCAAACAAGGCGACGATATCAAATAATCAAGGAATTTTATACCTGTGTTGAGTCGGTCGCTGTAAAAAGCGGCTGGCTTTTTTGTTTTATATATTACTTATAATCAACCATTTAATTCACAAAGTAAAAATATTTTCACTTTTTAGAAACAAAAATTTGCGATTTGAATTAATATCTATAATTTTACACTACTAAATAGATAGACTTTATAGATATTTAACATGAAAGCACTTAACTTTTACATCACCGGGACACTCCATAAACTCTTCGGATCGCAGCCACACAAGCTCTGCCTATGTTGTTGTAGCTGACCCTTATTGGCTGCGGCCCTCTTTAAATAACATATTTTTTTACTTCTAAAATTAACTAATGAAAATACCTTACTTCATCAGAACAGTACTCCTATTGAGTATACTTTTCGCAACAATTCAAACCAAAGCACAGCGCACCGACACACGGGACGAGGATATCATCAATCTATTAATAAAGAAAAATGTATTAAGTCAGCAGGAAGCTGACTCACTTCGTGCAGACCGTGCTATAAAAGAACAGGCCAAACTGGAAAAAGACAAGGAAAACCAGCACGGCATCACCATTGGCAGCCGCGCCCTGCAGATATCGGGCCTGATACAAACCCGCTACCAGGGGTTTGAACAAACCGGGGTGAACAATGCATTCGACCTGCACAGGGCGCGACTTGATGTAAAAGGCGATATAAATGACAACTGGAATTACGAAGTATACACCGAGTTCGCCGGCACCACAAAATTGCTGGATGCTTATACAAGTTATAAAATTGCCGATGCCTTAAAATTTACCGCAGGACAGTTTAAAGTTCCATTCTCGCTGGAAAGCCTGGTTTCCGATAGCCAATTGGAATTCATTGACCGCTCGCAAGTGGTCGAGGCGCTTGCAGGCCGGTCGAAGGATGTGATCGGTAACCAGAATGGCCGCGACATTGGGTTGCAGGCAGGCGGTAGCTTTGTAAAGCTCAACGACCATTACCTTTTCGATTATACGTTCGGCGTTTTTAATGGCGCGGGTTATGATGTAACTACAGATAATAACAATCATAAAGACATTGCCGGCAGGTTTACCGTTCACCCGCTTAAAAACCTGGCGATATCAGCCGATTTTTATAACGGACAAGGCAATTACGGCTCCCCCGCAAAAAACCAGGCCCGTAAACGCGGCGGTTTTGATGTGAGATATGTAACAGGTGGATTGTCATTAACTGCAGAATACGACAAAGGCACCGATGGCATAATCAGAAAAGACGGCTGGTATGCACAGGCTGCTTATTTTGTAGTTCCCAAAAAACTGCAGCTGGCAGCCAGGTATGACACATTCGACCCTAACAAGATCATCGCTACCGACCGGGCCAACTGGTATGAAGGAGGCATCAATTATTTCTTCAACGCGTGGGCAAAACTGTCCGTTGATTACAGCGACCGCCACGAAGAAGTTACCCAAATTAAAAACAACCTGCTGTCGGTACAATTACAACTAACATTTTAAAACAAGAAATTATGATCAAAACAATATTTAAACAACAAGCCATCGCACTGGGGATTGCCGCAGGCATTGTTCTTTTAAGCGTTTCATCGTTTGTAAAACGGCCGTTGTTACCGGCTGATGACCTGTCAGGTACAATTACTATATCGGGCGCCTTCGCCCTATACCCCATCACTGTTAAGTGGGCCGATGAGTTTAAGAAACTCCATCCCAACGTAAAGTTCAATATATCGGCAGGCGGCGCAGGCAAAGGGATAACAGATGCTTTATCCGGCCTGGTTGATATTGGATTGGCCTCGCGGGATATTGACCCTTCGGAGGTTAAAAAGGGAGCCTATACTATTTATGTAACCAAAGATGCGGTGGTCCCAACCTTTAACACCGGCAATCCCAATGCGGCCGCTTTGCTTGCAAAAGGCGTTAAACGCGACCAGTTTTTAAACATATTCGTTACCGGGAGCATTAAAAGCTGGAAACAGATAGCCGGGAACGCGAATATTCCCATACATGTTTATACCCGGTCGGACGCGGCAGGTGCCGGTGAAACCTGGGCAAAATACTTCAATAAGAAACAGGAAGACCTGCTTGGCGTTGGCGTTTACGGCGACCCAGGGCTGGCTCAGGCAGTTAAAAAAGATCCGACCGCAATTGGCTACAATAATTTGGCTTACTTATACGACCTGAAAACACGCAAACAGGTTGCGGGTGTGCATGCTTTGCCTATTGATGTAAACAATAACGGGAAAATTGATGCCAATGAAAATTTCTACGATACTATTGATGAGTTGACCAATGCCATTGCAACCGGCAAATACCCCTCGCCCCCGGCCCGGAACCTTGGCTTTTTATTTAAAGGAAAGCCTAAGAAAAAAGAGCTGATAGAATTCGTGAAATACGTATTGACCACAGGCCAGAAATATGTTGACGAAAACGGATATATACCACTATCAAAATCGAAACTGGGAGAAGAGTTGAGGAAAGTAAATTAATCTAAGTTGCAAATGTTATAAGGGTTGTAAGTCTTGAAATTACAACCTCTCCAACATTTACAACCCTTATAACCATGAATAACATCCGACTAATAAAAGATAAAATTTTCTCGAAACTGATGCTGGTGTGTACGCTAGCATCAGTTTCGCTTTTATTCGTGATCGGGCTTGGGTTATACTACAAGTCCGTTCCCATTTTACAACGGCTGTCCTGGGCGCAGCTATTAACCAGCAGCGTTTGGAAACCATTAAAGGGCCTGTTCGGGTTTTACCCGTTTATAATGGGTACGCTTTGGGTCACAGCAATTGCGATAGTCATCGCCTTGCCGCTTTGCCTGCTCACAGCCATATTTATTGTTGAATACGCACCCAACAAACTAAAAAGGATACTTACTCCCTTTGTAAACCTGCTTTCGGGCATACCGCCGGTGATATTTGGTGTTTGGGGCGTGCTGTTTATTATTCCGTTAATCCAAAAATATATAGCCCCGCATTTTGTTGATTACTCAACCGGGTACAGCGTACTGGCCGGGGGTATCGTTTTGGCGATAATGATATTCCCGCTTATCGTCAGCATCATCAGTGAAGTGCTTCGAACCATACCGGAAGAGTTAAAAGAAGCTTCATTATCTCTTGGCGCCACCCGCTGGGAAACCATAAAAAAGGTAATACTAAGAAAGGCGCTGCCGGGGATAGTAGCGGCAACCGTATTGGCCATATCGCGGGCATTTGGCGAAACTATTGCGGTGTTAATGGTTTGCGGTAATAATGCCACGGTCCCCCATTCAGTATTTGATCCCGGCTATCCCCTCCCTGCGCTTATAGCAAATAATTACGGCGAAATGCTTTCGATACCGTTGTACGATTCTGCATTGATGTTTGCGGCCTTGCTGCTGTTCATCATAATCCTGCTGTTCAATTTAATTTCCCGCGTGATTTTAACCCGGTTAGAAAGGAGGATGGCGTTATGAGAAGGCGCAAGTTCGAAGAGCTATTCTTCCGGATATTAATGATACTGGCAACAATAATTGTTTCAGGCAGTTTTTTTTTGATCGTAGGCACCATTTTTTTCAAGGGCATTCCTTATATGAACCTGGATATGCTCACCAAAACGCCGGGCGGTGGTTTTTATATCGGGAAAGAAGGCGGTGTGCTGAATGCCATAGTCGGCTCGCTTTATGTCGCGGGTGGGGCAACGCTTCTGGGATTGCTGATCAGCATCCCTGTAGCCCTATTCATCAATATGTACATGAGCGGGAAAAGGTTTTTATCCGATACAATTCGTATGGCTTTTGATGTGCTGTTTGGTGTCCCCTCCATCGTGTACGGGGCGTTCGGGTTCCTGATCATGGTTTATTTTGGCATACGCGCATCGCTCTTAGGCGGAATTATAGCGGTTACGCTGCTGGTAATACCCATAATGGTACGCACCCTTGATGAATTGATACGCACCGTACCATTTGAACTGAGGGATGCAGCCCTTTCATTAGGCGCTACCCGCTGGGAAATGGCTAAGGTGGTATTGCGGCAGATCAGGCCGGGCATATTTACCGCGTTGCTGTTGTCGTTCGGCAGGGCTATAGGCGATGTTGCTTCTGTATTATTTACGGCCGGGTTTAGCGATAACATCCCCACTTCCCTGCATGAGCCCGCAGCGACACTTCCGCTGGCCATATTTTTTCAGCTGGGAAGCCCGGTTGAGGAAGTCCAGGGCAGGGGGTATGCCTCAGCATTGATCCTTACCATAATCGTATTAATAATTACCGTGTTATCAGAAATCCTGGTAAAGAAATTTTCAAAACACAAAATTTAATGACCCAAACACCACATATCAGCGTTCAGCATTTAAATGTACATATCGGCAGCCAGCAAATTTTGCACGATATCAATTTAAATATACCCGACAAAAAAGTAACGTCTATCATCGGGCCGTCCGGCTGCGGGAAAACAACGTTATTAAAATCATTTAACCGCCTGCTGGATAATACCCCCGATGTGAAAATTACAGGCAAAATTTTGGTTGATAATGAAAACATTTATAGCCCCGATGCTGAAGTCACCCATATCCGTAAAAAAATGGGGTTGTTGTCTCAACGACCCTATCCCCTGCCCATGTCAATTTACGAAAATGTAGCTTACGGCCCGCGTATTCATGGCATCCGCAAAAAACACGAACTCGACCAGATCGTCGAAGAGCAATTAAAGGCAACCGGCTTATGGAACGAGGTTAAAGACAGGCTGCATTCTTCTGCCACTCGGCTGTCCATTGGTCAGCAGCAGCGGCTATGCCTGGCCCGTGGCCTTGCCGTGGGGCCCGAAATTATCCTGGGCGATGAATCCACCTCGGCTCTCGACCCGGTTTCAACTTCGATCATCGAGGATCTGTTTATCAGGTTAAAAGAAAAATATACGATCGTTTTGATCACACATATCCTGCGCCAGGCCCGCCGGGTGTCCGATTACATTATATTTGTATACATGGGCAAAGTGATAGAATTCGGCCCGACAGAGGAACTTCTACTGAATCCCAAAGAAGAGTTGACCAAGGAGTATGTTAAAGGATTTATTAGCTAATAATACAATTTTATGTGTAACTGATGAGTAAAATTGGTATTATTTATTAATTTATAAGGTCAAAATCAATATTTTAAATACAAATAAATCTAATACATACGGTATATCTGCCAAAAACCACCTAATTCTATATAAAAAGTGATTATATTGACATTTTTTTCGTTATATCGCATCATTTATTCATTAAAATGACCCCTAAATACAATCGAATCATTGTCAAGATAGGTTCCAATGTTTTTACAAAAAAGGATGGATTGCCCGATTTAGGGCGGATTGGCCACTTGGTTGAGCAGATCGCGGTGATAAAAAAACAGGGCACAGAAGTGATCCTCGTTTCTTCGGGCGCAGTAGCGTCCGGCCGGAGCTTAATTACTGTTTCCGAAAAATATGATGCCGTTGCCACCCGGCAGTTGTTGGCATCCATTGGCCAGGTAAAGCTTATTAATACCTACGCCCATCGCTTTGAACAATTTAATATTCTTTGCTCCCAGGTATTGGTAACCAAAGAAGATTTCAGGGACCGGATGCACTACCTGAATATGAAAAACTGCCTGCAAATATTATTGCAACACCAGGTAATCCCTGTAATAAACGAAAATGATGTGGTATCTGTAACTGAATTGATGTTTACGGACAATGATGAACTGGCCGGCCTCGTCGCATCCATGCTAAACGCCCAGGCGCTTATCGTTTTAACCAACGTAGACGGGATTTATACCGGCGATCCGAATAATAAAGATTCAAAAGTGATCGAAGAGATCAGCGATACCGCTATTGATTTTTCATCATTTGTCAGTTCCGGCCGCTCGCAGTTTGGCCGCGGCGGGATGATCACTAAATCCACCATGGCTCAAAAAATCGCCCAACTGGGCATCGCTGTGCACATTGCCAATGGCACCAAAGACAATATTTTAACCGATGTACTTGAAAATAAAGCCGTTCATACTTTTTTCATTCCCAATAAAACAGCCTCGGGTAAAAAGAAATGGATAGCGCATTCCGAACATAATGCCACGGGCGCCGTACAAGTGAATGAGGGCGCCAGGGTAGCGTTAACCTCCGGCAAGGCATCGAGCCTGCTTCCGGTTGGTATAACAAAGGTGATAGCAGGGTTTGAAAAAGGCGAGATCATTAAATTAATAGATGAACATAATGTGCAGATAGGCCTGGGGATTGCCGAATACAGCGCTGATAAAGCCGGCGAGTGGATCGGCCAAAAAAATAAAAAGCCTTTGGTGCATTATGACTATCTTTATATACAGTAGTTGGGTCAGTGGCGGGTTGTTTATCTCTTCCGCTGGACACTCGCTTTAAATAATCAGCCATGGACTACACAAGTTACTTCGAAAATGCACGGCAAACAAGCCGAAAAAGACTGGATCCGGATGTTATAAACCGGGTATTGCTGGATCTCGCAGCAGCAGCCATCACTCAAACCGCTTACCTGTTAACAGAAAACAAACGGGACCTTGACCGAATGGACCCCACCGATCCCAAATACGATCGTTTGCAACTAACAACAGAACGCATTAACGATATAGCCGCAGAAATACGTACGGTGGCAAAGCTTAATACACCCCTGGGACACGTTTTATTAAAAAAAACCATGCCAAATGGGCTGCATATCTCCAAAACTCGTGTACCGCTTGGTGTAGTAGGTATCATTTACGAGGCGCGGCCAAACGTAACCTTCGATGTGTTTTCGCTTTGCTTTAAAAGCGGCAATGTTTGTGTGTTGAAAGGCGGCAGCGATGCAGAGTTCTCCAATAAGGCCATTATAGCCTTGATCCGGGAGGTTTTAGCTGAGCATGATATTGACCCCGGTTTTGCAACGCTATTGCCTGCTGAGCGCGAAGCCACCGATGTCCTGTTAAACGCCAGCGGCTATGTTGATGTGATCATCCCTCGTGGGGGCCGCCAACTTATTGATCATGTGAGAAACAACAGCAAGGTGCCGGTTATCGAGACCGGGGCTGGAATTGTTCATACCTATTTTGATGAATTTGGCGACCTGGCAAAAGGACGGGATATTATTTTAAACGCCAAAACACGCCGGGTTAGCGTATGTAACGCACTGGACTGTTTGATTATTCACGATAGCCGGCTGCGGGACCTGCCGAAGCTGGTAAAGCCTTTAGCAGAAAAACGAGTTGAACTGTTTGCAGATGAAATGGCATACATGATATTGGATACCCATTACCCGCCCGACTTGATAAAGCGCGCGAAACCTGAACACTTTGGTACCGAGTTTTTGTCGCTAAAAATGGCAGTAAAAACTGTCGATACGATAGAAGAAGCGCTTGAGCACATTGCCAAATACAGTTCGAAACATAGCGAAGCCATTATATCTGAAAATTTGGAAAATATTGAGTTGTTTTTAAACCAGGTTGATGCCGCCGCGGTATATGTTAATACTTCTACCGCTTTTACGGATGGCGCGCAATTTGGGCTTGGCGCTGAGATCGGCGTAAGCACCCAAAAACTCCACGCACGTGGCCCGATGGGGCTGGAAGAGCTCTGTACCTACAAATGGATAATCAGGGGAAACGGGCAAATACGCACCCCGTAACGCCGCTCAAACGAATAAAAGTAAGTAAGGCTTTCAAATGCCATTATTTAAATAATTACATTATATAATATACATAACTTATTGATTAATAACATTAATTAACTTATAGTAAAGTCGGTATTTGCCCCAACATTTCACATTTTACCCTCCCCTGACTTACAATTTCCTATTCATAAAAATCAAACCAGTATCTTTGCAGCCATATGAGTAAGCATGGCAGGATATTAGTGGCGATGAGCGGTGGCGTTGATAGTTCGGTGGCGGCAGTGATGCTGCATGAGCAGGGCTATGAAGTTATCGGGCTTACCATGAAAACCTGGGACTATGCCAGCTCGGGCGGCAGTTCAAAAGAAACCGGCTGCTGCAGTCTTGATAGTATTAACGATGCCCGGGCACTTGCCGTTGGGTATGGTTTCCCGCACTATATCCTGGATATCCGTAACGAGTTTGGTGATTTTGTGATCGATAATTTTGTCGACGAATATCTCGCCGGCCGTACCCCCAACCCATGTGTTTTATGTAATACCCACATCAAATGGGAAGCGCTGTTAAAACGCGCGGATAAGCTCGACTGCGAATTTATCGCGACCGGGCATTATGCCAACATCCGTTTACAGGACAACGGCAGATATGTGATATCAAAAGGCAAGGACGAAAACAAAGATCAATCATATGTGCTTTGGGGCGTATCGCAAAAAAACCTATCACGCACCAAATTCCCATTGGGAAGCTTTTCGAAGCCTGAGATCAGGCAGATGGCAATGGATATGGGCCAGGTTGAGTTGGCAGGTAAAAGCGAAAGCTATGAAATATGCTTTGTGCCCGATAACGACTACCGCGCCTTTCTAAGGAACAAAGTCGAAGATCTGGATCAACGGGTCGGCGGGGGTAATTTTATGCTAACTGACGGCACTGTAGTGGGCAAACACCAGGGCTATCCGTTTTACACCATAGGCCAGCGCAAGGGTTTGGGTATAGCATTGGGACAACCCATGTTCGTCACCAGCATTCAGCCCGAAACCAATACTGTAGTTTTGGGAACCGTTGAAGAGCTGGAACGCAAACGGGCTTGGGTTAAGAATTTGAACCTTGTTAAGTACGAAAGCATTACGGAACCGATTGAAGCGGTCACCAAGATACGCTATAAGGACGCCGGCGCGCAAAGCACCATTGTACAAATGGGCGAACACATGAAAGTGGACTTTCTGCACAACGTTTCGGGCATTGCGCCGGGACAATCAGCCGTGTTTTATGAGGGAAATGACCTGCTGGGTGGCGGTTTTTTGATGTGATCTTTTTGTTGGAATGTTTTAAGGTTGCAAGGTTGAAATGTTGATTTATTAAAACAACGATCTCCGGCAAACAGCTTGATTTAACAACGCTTATATTGATATTTTCTCCTGGATATTGCCAAGTAAAAACCGTTCAACGTTCCAACTTTACAACCTTGCAACCTTAAAACATTCCTAAAAACAAATTTGCGTTTCGCTTTCTTTATGTTTTATTTGCAAAAAATACCTGCTTAATGGCTAAAAATCTTTTAATAGTTGAATCTCCGGCGAAAGCCAAAACCATTGAGGGATACCTTGGCGCCGACTTTACAGTAAAATCAAGCTACGGCCACATCCGCGACCTGGTTAAATCAGACGACGCTATTAATATTGCAAACAACTTTGAACAGAAATACGAAGTTCCGGCTGATAAGAAACAAGTGGTCAGCGAATTAAAGAAACTGGCTAAAGCAGCTGACATGGTTTGGCTGGCATCGGATGAGGACCGCGAGGGAGAAGCCATATCATGGCATTTATTCGAAACCCTGGATCTGAAAGACGCCACTACAAAGCGGATCGTTTTCCACGAGATAACAAAACCGGCTATTATGCGGGCCATTGAAACGCCGCGAAAAATTGATTATAACCTGGTGTATGCCCAGCAGGCCCGCCGTGTTTTAGACAGGCTGGTAGGCTTTGAGCTATCGCCTGTTTTATGGAAAAAGGTAAAACCCTCGCTTTCGGCGGGCCGTGTACAGTCGGTTGCGGTAAGGCTGATCGTTGACCGCGAACGGGAGATCAATAAATTTAAATCAGAAGCTGCATTTAAGATATCGGCGCTGTTTGGCAAGGGAAGAGAGGCTTTTAAAGCGGAACTAGCCGAGCGGCTCGGCAAACAGGAAGACGCAGAAAAATTTTTACAGGATTGCATAGGTGCCGATTTCGATGTAAAATCACTCGAAACCCGCCCGGCGAAACGCGCGCCTGCGGCGCCGTTTACTACATCGACCTTGCAGCAGGAAGCCAGCAGGAAACTGGGCTATTCGGTATCGCGTACCATGCAGGTGGCGCAAAAGCTGTATGAATCGGGGTATATCACCTATATGCGTACCGATTCGGTTAATTTATCTGATACCGCATTAAATGCTGCCGCACAGGAAATTATATCAGCCTATGGCGACAAATACCACCAGCAACGGACCTATAAAACAAAAAGCGCCGGTGCACAGGAAGCGCACGAAGCAATAAGGCCAACCTATTTTAACCAACACAGCATCGCGGGCGATTCAAGTGAAGCTAGGCTATATGAGCTGATATGGAAACGGGCCATTGCTTCGCAAATGAGTGAAGCGCAGTTTGAAAAAACCACAGCAAAGATCAGCATATCAACCCGTAAAGAGGAATTGGTTGCCAACGGCGAGGTGATGAAATTTGACGGCTTTCTGAAAGTCTACCTCGAATCAAGCGACGACGAAGACGACAATATACAGGATGGAGAAAATGCCATGCTGCCGCCTTTAACCCGCGGACAACGGCTGGCCTTACAGGAAATGACCGCTACCGAGCGCTTCTCCCGGCCGCCCGCAAGGTATACCGAGGCTAGTTTGGTCAAGAAACTCGAAGAGTTGGGGATTGGTCGGCCATCAACCTACGCCCCTACTATTTCAACGATACAGAACCGCGGATATGTAGTAAAGGAAGAACGGGAAGGCAGGCAGCGCGTATTCAGGCTGCTTACCCTAAAAGGGGACAAAATAGTTAAAGAAGATAAAACCGAAAATACCGGCGCCGAGAAAGGCAAGCTTTTCCCGACCGATATCGGCTCGGTGGTTAACGATTTCCTGGTGCAGTATTTTAAGGAGATCGTGGATTTCAATTTCACCGCCAGCGTCGAAAAGCAATTTGATGAGATAGCGCAGGGAATGACCGAATGGACGGAGATGATCCGCAGCTTTTACACCCCTTTTCATAAGGAAGTAGAGAACACCATTCAAACGGCCGATAAGGCCACCGGCGAAAGAGACCTGGGTGCACACCCGGTTAGCGGCAAAAAGATGTCTGTCCGCATAGGGCGGTACGGGCCGTTTGTGCAGGTTGGCGACAGCACCAGCGAAACCAACGAGGAAAAGCCGCTGTATGCCAGTTTGCGTACCGGCCAGAGCATAGAAACGATAACACTTGAGCAAGCACTGGAGCTATTTAAGCTCCCGAAAAAAATCGGCGCGTTTGAGGATAAGGAAATGACGGTTGCCATAGGCAAGTTTGGTCCTTATATCCGGCATAACAGCGCATTTTATTCCCTGCCAAAGGATATTGACCCATTAGATGTTACCGAAGAAAAAGCGATAGAACTGATACTCGATAAGCGTAAACGGGATTCAGAAAAACTGATCAAAGCATTTGATGAAGACCCGGCCATGAAGGTTTTGAATGGACGCTGGGGTCCTTACATTGAATTTGGCAAACTGAATATTAAGATCCCGAAAGATAAAGACCCGCAATCTTTAACTTTTGAAGAATGCAAAACATTAGCTGCAGCTGCTGAGAAGGAACCCAAAAAATCAGGCAAGAGATTTGTAAAGAAGAAATAATTGGTTGATTGGGTTGATTAAGTTGGATTGAGTTATAAGTGTTTAAAAGCTTTTATAAATCAAACCATTCACCTAATCAACTCAATCAACGTAAGCAACTAACATGATAAAAGACCTGCCCCAAAATATAGTCAAGGATATTGCTATAGCGGTAGCGCTGGAGAAGGAAAGTGTTGAGAGCAAAATATGGTACGTTTACCTGATAAACCTTAAAAACGTCCCTATAGAGAATGTACTGATCACTTCGAGGGGTTATGGTGAGAAAGACGGCAAGCCGGTTAAAACCTCCACCCTGCGCCACATGTTCCCGGTGATTGAGAACGGATCATATAAATTGATCGAACCCATTGATGAGCAAACATTCGGTTTAAGTAACGAGTACTGGCTGAGCTATTATATCGGTAAAGACATCTATGATAAAAAATTCATCTTCTTACCGGAAAGCATCGTTGAGCTAAACTTTATCAAGCTGCCCGTGGTGAACAAGGTTGGGGTAATGATACTTTAATCTAATAGACTTACGAAGTTTTAAAAACTTCGTAAGTCTCACTTTCTAACTAATCCATCCTCAGCATCCCATATTTCAAAATACAGTAAATGGCCCTTACACCATCCTTCCACCCTATCTTTTTGCCTTCTTCATAGGTGCGGCCATAATAAGATATCCCAACCTCATATATCCGGATATTTGGTATACGAGCGATTTTTTGGGTAACCTCGGGCTCAAAGCCAAAGCGAGGTTCGGTCAGCTTAATCGATTGGATGATTTTGGTATCAAAAAGCTTATAACAGGTTTCCATATCGGTTAAATTAAGATTGCTGAACATATTTGAGGCAAACGTAAGCCAGCGGTTCCCGATGGTATGCCAAAAAAACAAAATACGGTGCGGATTGCTGCCCATGAATCTTGAGCCGTAAACCACATCGGCAAAACCGGCGCAAACCGGCTTTAAAAGATCATTATACTCTTTGGGGTCGTATTCAAGATCGGCATCCTGTATGATCAAATATTCGCCGGTTGCTTTTGAAATTCCGGTATGCAATGAGGCGCCTTTGCCCTGGTTAAATTCATGTTTAATATAGGTAACAGCCAAATCAAGGTTGTTTTTTTGATATGCTGCAATGGCCTGTTCGGTATGATCGGTTGAACAATCGTTAACGACGATGATCTCTTTTTGGATATTGTCAATAAGTTCAACCGCCTTTATTTTGTTCAAAATCAGATGTATCGTATTACCCTCGTTATAAGCGGGAATTATTATTGACAGCTTTTGTATTTTCATTCTTGTATTGATCCTATTGGTAAATGTAAAAATATCTTTCTGTTTTTATCTATCCCATCGGCGTTACCTGTTCCTAAAGCCATATTACGCGTGATTATTTAAAACTAAGCCTGTAATGTTTATCTTGGCTGATAATAAAACACATACTTAGATGCTTGAACAATACGACCTTCATAACCTGATGGTGATTGATATAGAGACAGTTCCGCAATATAGCAGCTTTGACCAGGTGCCCGATCATTTTCAAAAGCTATGGGACGGTAAAACGCAGTACCAGCGTAAGGAAGCCACGCCTGAAGAATTCTATGATCGGGCGGGAATATGGGCCGAGTTCGGAAAGATAATTTGCATATCGGTGGGGATATTTACCAGCGGAAAAAACGTTGGGTTACGGGTGAAATCGTTTGCTTCGCACGATGAAAAGGAATTGCTTGACCAATTTTCAGCTTTACTCTCCGGCCAGCCGCCGAGCCTTATTTTATGCGCGCACAATGGTAAGGAATTTGACTTCCCGTACATCTGCCGTCGCATGCTAGTGAACGGATTGAGGATACCTTCACAACTCGACATAGCAGGCAAGAAGCCCTGGGAAGTAAATCACCTCGATACCATGGAGCTCTGGAAATTCGGCGACTATAAAAGTTATACCTCGTTAAGTTTATTGGCGGCCATTTTTAATATCCCTACTCCGAAAGACGATATCGACGGCAGTATGGTAGGCCATGTTTACTGGGTAGAAAACCAATTGGAACGAATTGCTGCGTATTGCCAGAAAGATGTTGTCGCCACAGCCCAACTATTGCGGCGTTACCGCGGCGAAGAACTGATCATGGACGAGTGCATTACATTAGTAGGTGTCTGATGCTTAAGGTAACCGATCTGCATATTCAGTTTAACACCCCTGGCGGCCCGTTCGAAGCTGTTAAGGGCGTTTCATTTAGCTTGGACAAAGGCGAGACGATCGGTATTGTGGGTGAGTCAGGTTCCGGTAAATCGGTTACGTCGCTCGCATTGATGCGCCTGCTGAATAAAGACGCGACAATAAGCGGAAATATCTTATTGAACGGTAAGAGCTTATGTGGTTTACCGGAAGCTGAGATGCGTAAGATACGCGGCCACCAGATGGCCATGATATTCCAGGAACCAATGACCTCGCTTAACCCGGTTTTAACCTGTGGTTTCCAACTCACCGAGGCGATCAGGCTGCATCTTGGGGCAAACAAAGCGGAAGCTAAAAAAAGAGCGATCAGGTTATTTAAGGAAGTTCAGCTGCTGCATCCCGAAACGATATTTGACAGTTACCCGCACCAGATTTCGGGCGGTCAGAAGCAGCGGGTAATGATAGCCATGGCGCTCTCTTGCAACCCGGAAATACTAATCGCTGACGAACCCACCACCGCGCTGGATGCAACCGTTCAAAAAACCATTATTGAATTGCTGTTAAAGTTAAAGGCAACGCGCAATATGAGCCTGGTGTTTATATCGCACGACCTCGGCGTGATCAGCGGGGTCGCCGACAGGGTGTTGGTTATGCACAAAGGCGAGATCGTTGAAGAGGCGCCTGTTAAAACCCTGTTTGCCCATCCTAAGCATCCGTACACGAAAGGGTTGCTGGCTTGCCGTCCTTCTCCCGATCTCCATTTAAAAAAGCTCCCGGTAATCGCTGATTTTTTAGAGGGTGGAACAAAAGATCAATTAAGTATCGACAAGGTAAGGCAGGAATATGTCTATCCCGCCAATGAGATTAAAGAACGAAAAAACAAGCTGTACAGCCAGCAGCCGCTGTTAACGATCAAAGACCTGAACACTTGGTTTCCGGCCGGAAGGAACCTCTTTGGCAAGCCGTCGGCATTCGTAAAGGCTGTGAATAAGGTAAGCTTTAATGTTTATCCCGGCGAAACGCTTGGGTTGGTGGGCGAATCCGGCTGCGGTAAAACCACGCTTGGCCGAAGCATTTTGCGGTTGATAGAACCTACTTCGGGCAATATTAATTTCGAAAACATCGATCTGCGGAAGCTTGCAAAGAACGATATGCGGGCGATCCGCCGTGATATACAGATCATTTTCCAGGACCCTTACTCCTCTTTAAACCCGCGTTTAACCGTTGGCGATTCATTGATGGAGCCGCTAAGGGTGCACCAGTTTTATACAAATGATACAAAACGAAAACGAAGGGTGTTAGAACTTCTGGAACGGGTAAACCTGGAACCCGCCCATTTTAACCGTTATCCGCATGAGTTTTCGGGCGGCCAGCGGCAGCGTATTGTGATTGCCCGGGCGCTGGCCCTGCAACCAAAGTTTATCATTTGCGATGAGTCCGTTTCGGCACTTGATGTATCTGTACAGGCCCAGGTGCTTAACCTTATCCGCGAACTGCAGCAGGAATTTAACCTCACCTATATTTTTATCTCACATGACCTGGCGGTAATAAAACATATCTCGGATAGAATGATGGTCATGAATAAAGGTAAAATTGTGGAAATGGGTGATCCGGATGATATTTACTATCATCCCAAAGAGGAATATACGAAGAAACTTATTGCATCGATACCTGGGGTGTAATGCGGAATTCGGAATGTCGATTGCGGAATTTAGAAATTGTAAAATTGATTAATTAAACAAAGAATAATATGCAACCTTTAAATGACCTTAAAATCAGGACAAAAACTTTTGCGCTCAATATTATTAAATTGGTTAAATCAATGCCCGAAGATAGAATTGGCAGGGTTTTGGGAAACCAAATCCTACGTTCAGGAACTTCGATTGCAGCAAATTACAGGTCAGCCTGTAAAGCAAGGTCAAAAGCAGATTTCATTTCAAAAATCACAATCGTTGAGGAAGAAGCGGATGAAACAACGCTTTGGTTGGAGTTAATAATGGAATCAGAAACATTAAACAGTGAATTCACCAGATCTTTGCACAAAGAATCAAATGAACTGACCGCAATTTTTACCAGTTCGGGCAAAACGGCAAAAGAGAATAATTTGAAGAAAAAATAATAGTGAATGCCAAATGCGGAAGGAATGGTTACTTTATTTTACAGGAAAATTCAATTTTTCAATTTGCATTTGACATTCCGCATTCAAAAAAACTTCCGAATTCGGCATTCCGCAATCCGCATTTCAAAAACTGTATCTTTGCTCTTACATACACCTACCTATGTCGAAAAAGAAAAAAAACAACTCCTCCATTAACCAGGTGCTCACCCAAATGGTGCTTGATATATTCGAACAAAACGGCAATACGCCTTTAAATTATAAACAAGTTTCAGCCAAACTAAACGTACACGATCCCGAAGCGCGCGAAATTATATTCGACATTTTAAAGGATGAATCATTCAAAGGCGTTTTAAAAGAGCTGCCACACGGCAAATTTCAATTGCTTGAACTCAAAACATTCATCGAGGGCGTTGTCGACATGACCAATGACGGTTCTGCGTTTATCGTTACCGGCGATGAATTTGAAAGCGACATCTTCGTTGCCCCGCGTAAACTGCGCACCGCGCTGAACGGCGACCGGGTTAAGGTGTATGTGTATGCCAAAAGCCGGGGCAAAAATAAAGAAGGCGAAGTTATAGAAATACTGCAGCGCGCCAAGATGGAGTTTACAGGTATCGTTAAACTTTCGGAACGCTTTGCATTTTTCATCCCGGACGACCGGAAAATGATGCACGATATCTTTATCCCGATCAACGAATTGAATGGCGCCAAAAACGGGATAAAAGCTATTGCCGAAATTACCGATTGGCCGGTGGATGCTAAAAACCCGATTGGCCGCATCAAACATATTTTAGGCAAGCAGGGCGAGAATGACACCGAGATGAACGCCATTCTTGCCGAGTATGGCTTCCCGTTATCGTTTACGCCGGAAGTTGAACACGACGCCGAAGAAATACCGGATGTAATCACACAGGAAGAGATCGCCAGACGGCGCGACTTCAGGAATGTGACCACCTTTACTATCGACCCCTTTGATGCCAAGGATTTTGACGATGCATTATCGTTTAAACAACTGGATAATGGCAATTACGAGGTTGGCGTGCATATCGCCGATGTGTCCCACTATATCAAGCCCGATTCAGCATTGGATAAGGAAGCTGAAGATCGGGGCACTTCTGTTTACCTGGTTGACCGTGTTATACCTATGCTGCCGGAACGATTATCAAATGGCCTGTGTTCTTTACGGCCGAAAGAAGATAAACTTTGCTTTGCCGCGGTTTTTGAGCTGAACGAGGAAGCGCATATCGTTAACGAATGGTTTGGTAAGACGATCATTCACTCCGACAGGCGGTTTACATACGAAGAGGTGCAGGAAGTAATCGAAACCAAAACAGGTGACTTTGAAAGCGAAATATCAAAACTAAACGCTTTAGCATACAAGCTCCGCGAGCGCAAATTTAAACACGGCGCCATCAGCTTTGAGACCACTGAGGTGAAATTTAAGCTCGATGAACAGGGAAAACCTATTGGCGTGTACGTAAAGGAACGAAAGGACGCCCATAAACTTATTGAAGATTTTATGCTACTGGCTAACCGTAAGGTTGCCGAATATGTAAACAGTAAAGGGAAAGGCAAACAGCGGTACACGTTTGTTTACCGCGTGCACGATACACCAAAGCCCGAAGCGCTGGCCAATTTCGCCCAGTTTGCCGCCCGGTTTGGTTATAAGATCAATACCAAATCGGACAAGGAAACAGCTAAATCGCTCAACTATTTAATGGAGGATGTAGAGGGCAAAAAAGAACAAAATGTACTTACTCAACTGGCTATCCGGTCGATGGCAAAAGCTATTTATACGACTAAAAGCAGCAGCCATTACGGGCTGGCCTTCGACCATTACACACACTTCACCTCTCCTATTCGTCGTTACCCGGATGTTATGGTGCACAGGCTGCTATTTCATTATCTGAATGGCGGCCAGTCGGCTAACGCTGAGCATTACGAGAAGCTTTGCCAGCACAGCTCCCAAATGGAGAAAAAAGCGTCGGATGCCGAACGTGCCTCAATCAAATATAAACAGGCTGAGTTCTTACAAGACCAGGTCGGGTCTGTATACAGCGGGGTTATTTCCGGGGTTACGGAATGGGGTATGTATGTAGAAATTATTGAAAATAAATGCGAAGGCATGATCAGGCTGAGGGATATATCGGATGACTTTTATACTTTAGACGAAAAAAACTATGCCATAATCGGCCAGCGGAAAAAGAAAGTTTATCAGTTGGGTGATGAGGTTAAAATACGGGTGAAAAATGTGGATCTCACTAAAAAACAGATCGATTTTTCGTTAGTACAGGATTAGGAATAAGTTATAAAGGTTGCGGAAGTTGTAAGGGTTGAAATGTCTTTCAACTTTTTAACCTTTGCAACGCTTACAACACTTACAACCAAAATGAAAAAATTAGAAGACCTGCAGGAATTAATAAGCGAGGCTGTTGACAAACTGGCCTTTCCGCAACAACCTGCAGCGTTATATGAGCCGATAAGCTATATTCTTTCCCTTGGGGGCAAACGCATGCGACCTGCCCTGCTTTTAATGGCATGCGACCTTTTTGGCGGCGATGTAAATGCGGCGGTGCCCCCTGCGCTGGCAATCGAGGTGTTCCATAATTTCACGCTGATGCATGACGACATCATGGACAATGCCCCCCTGCGCCGCGGCCAGGTAACGGTACATGAACGCTGGAACCAGAACGTAGGCATCCTTTCGGGCGATGTGATGCTGATAGAGGGTTATAAGCTGATGATGCAGGTTAAAGAGCATTTGCTGCGCCCCATTATGGATATATTTAATGATACCGCCGTAAGCGTTTGCGAGGGCCAGCAGATCGATATGGAGTTTGAACAGCGTAATAATGCCGGTATTGATGAATACTTGAACATGATCCGGCTAAAAACGGCAGTGGTTTTGGGCGGGGCCCTGAAGATAGGCGCCTTGATCGGCGGAGCTGAACCAAAAGATGCGGAGCTGCTAAGCAGGTTTGGCGAGTACCTGGGTATAGCGTTTCAACTGCAGGATGATATCCTGGATGTGTATGGCGACCCTGAAAAATTTGGCAAGCAGGTGGGTGGTGACATCATCTCAAACAAAAAAACCTTTCTACTGATAAAAGCGCTCGAACTGGCGAATAAAGAACAGGCGTATGAATTAAATAAATGGATCGCCCTTAAGGAATTTAATAGCACCGAAAAGGTAGAGGCCGTCACATCGGTCTATAATGCATTGGATGTAAGGCAGCATGCAGAGAGCAGCATGCAGGCGTATGCCGAACAGGCCTTCCTGGCGCTTGACGCCATTAACCTGCCCGAAGATCACAAGCAATACCTTCGCGATTTTGCAGATGGTTTGCTGGTCAGAGAAAATTAGTTTAATTTAGATTTGGGAATTTTGTCCAGATAGTTATCAGGACTCCATTTCGAATGCTTTTCTTCAAAAAGGGGCTTAGTCAATAATTTGCCATGAAAAGGTTTTTATTGGTTTTCGTTATTGTCACTTTTTCAGCCGGGTTGCATGCGCAGCCGGCACCCGCTATAAAAACGGCCGATACCGATAAAGTTTTCACTACACCCGTTGAGGTAATGCCGGAATTCGAGGGCGGAATGCAGCAGTTTTATTCACGTCTTAAAAATATACGCTACATGTTCTTGGACCGGATGAATAACATCGAAGGCAAAATACTTGTTCTGTTTGTGATTGAAAAGGATGGCACCTTAGGTAACATAAAAGTAGCGCACGGTTTGACAATAGCTCAGGACGATGAAGTTATCCGTGTTATCAGGCGCTTAAAAAGATGGCGGCCCGGGATGCATGAGGGCAAACCAGTGAGGGTGCAATATGCTATTCCGATCAATTTTCAGCTGGCTAAATTATAAAACTAAACATCAGATTGTTTGTAAAAGGAATTAATCAAATTTCATTTAAAGAAACTAATTTACGATTTAACGAAACTTTCATTTCACAGTTTCCGTAGAAATAGTTGTTCGCCCTTTCCACTAATTAAACTGTATATGAAAAAATGTTTGCTAGCAGCATGCCTGTTTGCCTGGGTGGTTAATGCCAAAGCCGGCCAGGTTGATACTGCTGTTTATCATTCGAGCCTGTTACCAGGCGAGATCAGTATCCCGGTAGTTAATGCTCCTGACCCATTTTTCGAACCCTGGCCGCAATATCCCGGCGGTGTCAATTATTTATACCAATATTTTACTGCGCATTTTAAATACCCCTCCACCGCCAGGAAACAAAATATCCAGGGATGCGTACTGCTATCATTTATTGTAGAAAAAGACGGGAGTATTACCAACGCAAAGGTTGAGCGCGGTGTAACGGACGAACTGGATAACGAAGCCTTACGGTTGCTGAACCAGTCACCCAAATGGAAACCCGGCACTTTAAACGGAAAGCCTGTACGGGTTCAACGTACATTGCCTGTCAATTTTATACTTGCCTCAAATAAAATATCTTACTAAGCCACGTTTCAATGAAAAAAGCCCGGTCTGTTTTCAGACCAGGCTTTTGTATGATCAAGTTTTGCTGATTACTCAGCAGCTTTTTCTTCAGTATCGTCAGCTTTTTTAGCTTTCGGTGCTGCGGGCTTTTTTGCTTTTGGTGCTTCAGCAGCCGGGGCTTCTTCAGCAGGTGCAGCAGCTTTTTTTGCTTTTGGCGCTTCTGCCTTTGGTGCAGCCGCTTCAACAACCTCAGTTTCAGCGACAGGTGCTTTTGCTTCAACAACCTTTTTCTCAGCCTTTACAGCCGATTTTGGTGCAGCAACTTCGGCAACAGCTTCAGTTTCAAAAGGCAATACCGAAACATATGAACGGTTATCTGCTTTCTTTTTAAAGGTTACAATACCTTCTGCCAATGCAAATAAAGTGTGATCCCTGCCGATACCTACGTTAAGGCCCGGGTTATGGTTGGTACCACGCTGGCGAACAATAATATTCCCTGCAATTGCCGGCTGACCACCGAAAATCTTAATACCTAAACGTTTGCTATGCGACTCACGGCCGTTCCTGGAGCTACCGGCCCCTTTTTTGTGTGCCATTTCTTAATATCTTTTATGATCCCAGCCAAAGCCGGAACCGGTTAAACTTTAAATTTATAATGTAATACCGGTGATCTGTATCCTGGTAAATTGCTGACGGTGACCGTTTTTCTTTTTGTAACCTTTTCTTCTTTTCTTTTTGAAGATGATCACTTTATCACCCTTTAAATGAGACACTATCTTAGCAGACACTTTAGCGCTTTTTAAATCAGAACCTAATTTAAATTTACCTTCGTTTTCGGCTAACAATACATTGTCAAATTCAATACTAGCGCCCTCATCACCCTGTAACCTGTGTACAAAGATCTGCTGGTCTTTTGCAACTTTAAATTGCTGTCCGGCTATACTTACTATTGCGTACATTGTTTGTTAATTATTGTTTTAAAATTCGAGGTGCAAATATAAGAATTCCTATTTCAATAAACAATACCCGGTTTATTTTTTCTGCCTGGCCTCCGCTTCGATTAAAACGGATTGAATTTCTTTAACCATTTGCAGATTGGCATCCACCAGTTTTTGCGGCCCGCCGTAGTTAGCATCAAAGATCACCTTTTTGCTTTTCCGCTGGTAATTGAATTCAATTACGTACCGGGGCGGTTTGGTGCCTTTTAAGTGAGATGTATCGTTTTCGCGCTCATCGGCAGGAAAATCCCACAGCCCAAGTTCGCTTGCCTTACGGTGAAGATATAGCAATTCGCTTTTATTCAGCAATAAATGTGTTTTTACCAGCGAGTCATGTTTGTTTATATATTGATAATCACCTGATTGCGAGTTGTACTTATTGGCCAAACTATCGCGGGTACCATATTGGAAGGTGAATGATTTAAACTCCGCAAACCGGTACGGCGCATTTTTAAACACATTCCCGTAATAATAAACACAGTAAAACAAGAATGGTACAACGATACATAACAGGAGGAAGATTTTTTTTGCGGTAGAAGACATGTAGCAATTAGTGATTTAGTGATTTAGTGAATTGAGGTTTTTCAGCTTTCATTTTTTCGATGACACCGTTTTTCGGGAAGCGGATACAATTCTAAGGATCTGGTTTGCTTCGTCGGACAGATAATTTAATTGTGAAGGGGTTACAATATCGGCTTCAACAAGTATTTCCATCCAAAAAACCGATTCATCCGCCTCTTCTACGACTGTCGATAATTTGGAGTGAAATTCGGCTTTCGATCTTGCTCTGCACGCGGCTCTATAGTTAGCCCCTACCGAGGAAGATGATCTCAATAACTGACGGCCAATAATTTTAGCTTCTTCAGTATTCGGCAAAGTTCTGTAAAATTTAATACTATCAATCACAAATTTTTTCGTGCGGCTTCTGAATGCCTCAGCGAATTCGGATTTCTGTACAGTTTCCATCATATTTTTTAAAAATGCAAATATCTCTATTAATCTCAATTCAGCAACTCAAGTTAATTCAATCATTCACCATTTTAAAGTTCAACAAATCATTAATTCACTAAATCACTAATTCACCCATTCACTAATTATCTTAACTCCCCTTCCCATTTGCTTATGGCTGCCGATGCAACAGCATTACCCAATACATTAGTGGCGGAACGGCCCATGTCTAAAAACGGGTCGATACCGATAAGCAAGGCGAGTCCTGCTTCGGGGATATTGAACATGGCTAAGGTGGCTGCAACCACAACGAGAGCCGCGCGCGGGATACCCGCCACCCCCTTGCTGCTTAGCATTAAGGTGAGCAGCATGATGAGTTGCTGGGCAAAGGAAAGATGGATATTATAGGCCTGGGCGATGAATAACGACGCAAAGGTCATGTACATCATGCCACCGTCGAGGTTAAAGGAATAGCCAAGTGGCAGTACGAAGCTTACAATTTTATTATTGCAACCGAAACGTTCCAGTTCCAGCAGTAATTTCGGGTAAACCGCTTCGCTGGTTGAAGTGCCGAAAGCAATCAGCATAGAATCTTTAATGTGTCCGAGTAAAGTAAATACCCGTTTTTTCAGCACCCAAAACCCGCCCATTAAAATAACGATCCAAAGTATGATCAGCGATAGATAAAACTCACCGATGAATAAAGCATACGTGGTTAAAATGCCGAGCCCCTGTTTGGCAACGATGGCGGTAATAGCGCCAAACACCGCCAGCGGAGCAAGCATCATCACATAGCCTGTCATTTTTAAGATCACATGAGCTATGGCATCCATCGCCTTTATCACTACTTCTCCCATTTTACCGATCGACGCCGTGCCGATCCCAAAAAGAAGGGAAAAGACGACTATCTGTAAAATCTCGTTATTCGCCATGGCCTCAAAAAAGCTGCGCGGCACAATATGGCCGGCAAAATCCCTGAGCGACAATGATGTTTTTTCCATGCCGGTGGCTACGTGGCCGTCGGGTAGCGCTATATGCATAGCTGTTCCTGGCTCAAAGAGGTTAACCATTATCATACCTATCAGCAGCGACACAAGTGTGGCAGCCAAAAACCACAATAAGGTTTTACCCCCAATACGCCCGACTGACCTGACATCACCCACTTTTGCCACCCCGACCACCAGGGTAGTGAATACCAGCGGAGCAACGATCATTTTTATCAGACGGATAAAAATATCGCCTAACAGGTTGAAACCTTCCAGTTTATCCTCCCGCAGGCTGTTATTATTATTGCGAATGCCGATTTCGGCTATACGTTGCTTTTTGAGTAAACTGTAAGCTACGGATGTAGTGTCCGTGAACCCTGACAACTGGTAATCTATCGTTTTTACATTTGCTTCGGCAGAATTTATCTGGGTATTGATCGCATTGATCACATAGATATTATAAAAATAGCCCGCGACAACGCCTAAAATAAGCGCGATGAAAATATAAAGGGTAAGGTTGTTTTTTTGCATTATAGCTTACAAAGCTATAATTTTTCAACTACCACAGCGGTACCATAAGCTAAAACTTCAGTTATTCCCTGCATTACATCGTTGGCATCGTAACGCATATTAATAACAGCATTGGCTCCCTGCTGCTGGGCATGCTGCACCATAAGCACGTATGCTTCTTCTCTAGCTGTTTCGCATAGTTCTGTATAAACAGTGTTGCGCCCGCCAAATAAGCTTTGTAATCCACCTACAAAATTCCCGCCCAGGCCGCGGGAGCGAACAGTAATTCCCCTGATTATTCCTAAATGCTGGGTAACTTTGTATCCTTCTAGTTGTGTGCTTGTTGTAACTAACATAGTTTTATCGATTAATAAGTTTACGTGCCTATATTGGACTGATAATCAGAAACCAAGTTACAAACAAAATAAAAGTATTGGATTTGTTTATTTTAATGCATTCGATACGAATACATTAAATGTTTCCTTTCTTAAATTCTTCAATGGCATGGTGTGCGGCCCTTGCTGTAAGCGCCATAAAGGTTAGCGAAGGATTTTGCACGCCGGTCGACGTCATACAGGCTCCATCAGTCACAAAAACGTTCGGGCAGGCATGCAACTGGTTCCATTTATTCAAAAGCGATGTTTTGGGATCCTTACCCATCCTCACACCGCCTACTTCATGAATATCCAGCCCTGGCGGCCAATGATTATCGTTCGGGGTTATATCCTTGCAGCCGGCTTTTTCAAGCATCTCGGCGCCTTGCTGTAAAAAGTCTTTTTTCAGTTTCTCATCGTTTTCGTCATAGTCAACCGAAACAGTTAGCAGCGGAATGCCCCAGTCATCTTTTTGATCTTTGCTTAAATAAACGTGGTTTGTTTCTTTGGGTATGGTTTCTCCCTGCATCATCATATAAATACCCCAGTCGCCCGGCTCCGAAATAGCGTCTTTATAATTTTTTCCTACCTGCTCTCCTTCGGTTTGGTGTCCCCAGCCGCCGCGCGTGGCCGTATAAAAAACCATATATCCCCTTAAAAAATCGGTTTCCTGTTTATATACATTCCGAAAGTTCGGCATCATCACGGCGGTGGGCCTGCGGCCATAGTAATAGGTATCTTCGTAGCCTTCCATCCGCGCGGTAAGTGAGCCACGGTAGTTTTGAAATGCAATGTATTTACCAAGCAAGCCATTATCATTTCCCAACCCATTGGGAAAACCGGCAGAGGTTGAATTTAATAAGATGAGATTGGTATTGAGTGCTGCTGCGTTAACAAAAATAATTTTCGCGTAGTACTCGGTGGCCTTTTTGGTATGTGCGTCAATCACCCTGACGCCGGTTGCTTTCCCCTTTTTTTCATCATAGATGACGGAATGCACCACTGAATCCGGCAGTATAGTTAAGTTCCCTGTTTTGGCAGCAGTAGGCAGCGTTGATGAGTTGGAACTAAAATATCCCCCGAAAGGGCAGCCCCGCTGGCATAAGTTCCGGGCCTGGCACTGGCCCCTGCCCTGCTCCAGGTGTATTTCTTTAGGCTTGGTCAAATGCGCGCAACGTCCGATAATAACATTGCGGTCTTTATAATGATCCATTATCCGTTTTTGCATAACCTTTTCCACAACATTCATCTCCCAGGGCGGCAAAAATTCACCGTCTGGTAAGGTTTCCAGTCCGTCGTGATTACCGCTTATACCGGCAAAGGTCTCTACATAACTATACCAGGGTGCCAGGTCGTCGTAACGAATTGGCCAGTCCACCGCGTAACCATCCCTCGCAGGCCCCTCGAAATCAAATTTACTCCAGCGCTGCGTTTGGCGTGCCCAAAGCAATGATTTGCCGCCAACCTGGTAACCGCGTATCCAGTCGAACGGCTTTTGCTGGATATAGGGATGCTCCTTATCCTTAACAAAGAAATGTTCAGTACTTTCATCAAATGCATAACAACGGTTTACTATCGGGTTTTCTTCTTTTACTTCTAAAGGCAGGTGGCCGTGGTGTTTAAAATCCCACGGATTTTTGGTGGCAGTAGGGTAATCTTTTAAATGAACAACATTTTTGCCGCGCTCCAATACAAGGGTTTTTAACCCGCCCTGGCATAACTCTTTAGCCGCCCAACCGCCGCTTATGCCCGAGCCGATAACAATGGCGTCGTAAGTATGGTCGGCATTGGCTTTATAGTTGAAATCAACTGAAGACATAATCGGAAGGTTTAATAATTGGATTAGCTAATATAAGGATTGGTTGATTAAGTTGAATTAAAAAGTGAAGGGTTGATTGTGTTGGATTAAGTTGATAAAGTTAATATGTTTAAGGTAATTTGTAACTTAATTAACCACTCACTTAATCAACATAATCAACCACAACATGCTTCAAATAAGCGGATTATACATTTATCCTATTAAATCACTGGCAGGGATTGCGGTCAAAGAGGCTGAGGTTACGGCAACCGGTTTTAAGCACGACCGGCGCTGGATGCTGGTGGATGTAAATAACCGCTTTATTTCGCAGCGCGAAGTTCCGCAATTAGCTTTGCTGCAGGTAGCAATTGAACAGGGAGCCTTACGGGTGACGGATAAGGTAAAAGGTGATTCCATTGCTATCCCGTTTAAATCCTCAGGTGTTGAAACAACCGTAACCATCTGGGACGACAACTGTACCGGTGAATATGTGAGCAAAGAAATCGACGAATGGTTTACGGCGATGTTAAGTTTAAATTGCAGGCTGGTTTATATGCCCGATACCAGTAAACGGTTGGTTGACCAGCGGTACGCCCCCGGCAATGCCATTACATCATTTTCGGATGCTTATCCATTCTTAATAATAGGCCAGGCCTCATTAAACGACTTGAACAGTCGCCTCGGCGAAGCGTTGCCGATAAACAGGTTCAGGCCCAATATGGTGTTTACCGGCGGCGAGCCTTACGAAGAAGATTTATTCGCCCATTTCAAAATAGGAGATATAAATTTTTATGGTGTAAAGCTGTGCGACAGATGCGTCATGACCACCATCGACCAGAACAGCCTGGCAAAAGCAAAAGAACCGCTTAAAACCCTGGCTGAATACCGTAAAAAAAATAATAAAATATTGTTCGGCCAAAACCTGGTTCATGACGGCGACGGTGTGGTCGCTATTGGTGATCACTTACAAATTATAAGTATCAACCACGAGGAAAGATTTATAATAAACCAGGCTATTTGAAGTTTCAGATGTGTAAGCCATCAAAACATTTTATTAATATTGTGTGCTGCTGATGGATAATGGTGAAATTGATCTAATATTGATTTTTGACTGCCCACTTATTCAACCTAATCAACCAAATCAACTATCTTTGTATTTTTAAGAGATGTTATCGAAAAAAACCAAGTACGCGATCAAAGCCCTTGTCATATTGGGTAAAAACGCGGATCAGCCGCCAATGCAGATCTCACGGATCGCTGAGGAGGAACGGATACCAAAAAAATTCCTGGAGCAAATATTGCTTGACCTGCGCAACGCTGGTTACCTGTACAGTAAGAAAGGTGCAGGGGGAGGCTATAGCCTGAATAAAGATCCTAAAGATATTTACCTGGTAAGCATTATGCGCATTACCGACGGCCCCATTGCCATGGTGCCCTGCGCCAGCTTAAATTTTTACCATAAATGCGAAGAGTGCCGCCAAGAAACAACCTGCGGCATCCGCGATGTGTTTGTGGATGTAAGGGACGCAACACTTAAAATACTTTCGGAAACCAGCATTGCCGATATCATCGCCCGCGAGAATTCGCTGATCGTGAAGGAGTGATTTTTTAGAACCAGGAAGTAAGAACCAGGAGCCAAGACATGGCGGACTAGCTTTTAGTTTTGGTTTTTGATTTAAATCTTGATTCTTGCATCTTGGCTCTTGGTTCACTCTTCCCCTGCCGGTCAAAATATAATCAAAAAGTAAAAATCGATATTTTTAAAATAAACACGACAACTTCCATATACTATCTATATATTTGTTGTCGATATAATTGTTGCATTGTAAAAAACAATTTATTGCGACTATTGTAAAATGAAAGTATCAGTTGTTTCGGACACAAAGTAATGGCTCCTACTTTAATTGTTAGTTAAAGCACACCGCACCGGCGATAGCCTGAGCGGTTTTATCATTCATAAATTAATACCCACTTTATGCAAAGCTTCAGAACCGAGCTGGAGGATCCGATTGTTGAAAAAGACATAATTGACCTGGAAAAAAAGATCAGGGCTTTTCGTGAGGGAAAGATACATGACGAAAAGTTCAGGAGCCTGCGCCTTGCACGTGGCATTTACGGACAGCGCCAGCCCGGCGTACAGATGGTGCGAATAAAGCTGCCTTTCGGGAAAGTTACTTTTAAGCAATTATTGAAGATAGCAGATATCGCCGACGAATACGGAAGCGGTAACCTGCATTTAACTACACGCCAGGACATTCAGATACATTATGTCAGCCTCGACCGTACACCACAATTATGGGCGGAATTAGAGCGCGACGATATCACTCTGCGCGAAGCATGCGGCAACACGGTTAGAAATGTAACCTCCTCTCCCACCTCCGGAATCGACCCGGATGAGCCGTTTGATGTTTCGCCTTACGCACAGGCGACGTTTGAATATTTTTTGCGCAATCCCATTTGCCAGGATATGGGCCGCAAGTTTAAGATATCATTTTCGTCGAGCGAAGCGGATACCGCGTTTTCCTATATCCATGATGTTGGCGTAATACCAAAGCTGAATAGCAATGGCGAACGCGGTTTTAAGGTAATGATCGGCGGCGGCTTAGGCGCCCAACCTTTGCTGGCAAGCATTGTTGAAGAGTTTTTACCGGAAGATCAGCTAATACCATATATCGAAACGATCATACGCGTATTCGACCGTCATGGCGAACGCAATAATCGCAATAAGGCACGTTTTAAATACCTTATTCAAAAGATTGGCCTGCCGGAAGTGTTGTCGCTGATGGAAATTGAGCGGAAGGCAAATAAGGTAAAGAGCTATCCCATCAATACAAGTGCAATACCGGAACCGGTTATACCAGAACCGGAATCTTTCAAAGAAGTGACTTTAACCAATCCTTTGCGCTACGAACAATGGTTGATAACCAATGTTTTTGAACAGAAGCAAAAAGGATTTTATGGGGTGTATATAAAGGTGCCCGTTGGCGACATACACACACCGGTTGCACGGAAATTGGTTGAGGCCATCAGGCCTTATGTGGCCGACGAGATCAGGATCACGCAAAACCAGGGTTTACTGCTGAAATATGTACGCAAAGAGGCTCTGCCGGCTCTTTATACCGGTTTGGCAGAATTGGAACTCGCCGCGCCAGGGTTTGACAGTGTAGCCGACGTTACCACCTGTCCCGGTACTGATACCTGCAACCTGGGAATATCAAACAGCATGACCCTTGCGCGCGTGCTCGAAGATGTTATTTATAATGAGTATGAGGATTTTATACTTAACCGCGAAATAAAAATAAAGATCAGCGGGTGCATGAACTCATGCGGGCAGCATGGGCTGGCGCATATCGGTTTCCATGGCAGTTCGCTGAAAGCAGGAACACGGGTTTTACCATCTGTACAGGTGCTTTTAGGCGGAGGCACCGTTGGCGACGGCGTTGGCCGCGCAGCCGAAAAAGTTTTAAAAGTGCCTGCCAAGCGCGCCACACAGGTTTTAAGGGCGGTGCTTGATAATTATAAAGATCAGTCGATAGAAGATGAAACTTTCCACGCTTACTACGATAGACAGGGCAAGGATTATTTTTACCAGATGTTAAAACCATTAGCCGACCTGACCACCCTGACAGACGACGAATTTGTTGACTGGGGACACCAGGAAACATTTGCTACCGCCATTGGCGTTGGGGAATGCGCCGGCGTGGTAATAGACCTGGTAGCTACATTATTGTACGAATCAGACGAAAAACTGGGCTGGGCGAATGAATCATTCAGTGGCGGCGCGTGGGCGGATGCCATTTATCATTCATACAATGTATTTATCGGCTCGGCTAAAGCACTGCTGCTTGATAAAAACATCAACAGCAGTACCCAAACCGGCATTATCCGCGAATTTGACACGAATTATATCAACACAGGAGAAATAAATCTTAACGGCAGCTTTAATGACCTGGTGTTACAGATCAATAAAAACGAGCCGTCTGAAGCTTTCGCAAAGGATTATTTGAATGCCGCCACAGATTTTTTAAAGACAGTTAAAGCAAAGAGAGAGGAATTGGTACAATCATGAGTATAACGACACCTAATAACAGTAAAGAACCACGTATAACGTTAGTCGGCGCGGGACCGGGTGACACCGACCTGATCACGCTAAAAGGCGTAAAAGCACTTAAAACAGCCGATGTTGTTTTGTACGATGCGCTGGTAAACGAAGAACTTTTGGATTTTGCGCCCGAACACGCTACCCGGGTATATGTAGGCAAGCGATCCGGCGACCATACTTATTCGCAGGATGCTGTTAATAAGCTGATGGTTGATTATGCCATCAACTACGGACATGTAGTGCGCCTGAAAGGCGGCGACCCGTTTGTATTCGGCCGCGGGTATGAAGAATTAGATTTTGCTGCATTGCACGACATTCCGGCACAGGTTATACCCGGCATCTCCAGCTCGATAGCTGTACCCGGATTACAGCAGATACCTGTAACACACCGCGGCTTAAGTGAAAGCTTTTGGGTCGTAACAGGCACCACCGCCAGCGGAAAGGTATCAGCTGATGTTTATGAAGCGGCGCGTACAAAAGCCACCGTGGTGGTTTTAATGGGCATTCATAAACTGGCCGAAATTGCCGAAATATTTAAAAACGAAGGAAAAAACGCACTCCCTGTTGCAGTTATCCAAAGCGGCTCGACCAAGGATGAAAAAGTTGTTGTTGGTATTGTTGACACCATAGTTGAGCTGGCCGAAGAAAACAAAATTACTTCTCCCGCGATTATTGTATTGGGCGAGGTGGTATCGCTGCACCCCAAGTTTCAACCTATGAAAGAATTTTATGACATTGTTGCCGAAGGATAGCAGGTTAAATGTGATCCGGGATAAAAAAATTGCCGGAAGCAACCCGTTGTTTCCTGTTTTTTTAAAACTGAACACATTGCATACCGTGCTGGTAGGCGGCGGGAACGTTGGGTTCGAGAAGCTGAACGCAATCCTGCACAACAGCCCGGAAGCAAAGGTTACGGTTATTGCCCTGGACATTTTACCTGAAGTATATACCCTGGCTGAACAATACAAAAGCATAAAGATCATTCAAAAAGCCTTTACCGACGACGACCTGGACATTGCCGACGTGGTCATTGCCGCAACAAGCGATAGCGAGCTGAATAAATTCATCCGCCAATCGGCGCATGACAGGAAGTTACTCATCAACGTGGCCGACAAGCCAGAGCTATGCGATTTTTACCTGAGTTCGATCGTTCAAAAAGGCGACCTGAAGATCGCTATCTCAACCAACGGCAAATCTCCAACCATCGCCAAACGGCTCAAGGAAGTTTTGAACGAGGGTTTGCCCGATGAACTGGATATCACCCTGCAGCAAATGAGCAACCTCAGAAACTCCCTTAGCGGAGATTTTGCGCATAAGGTTAAAACATTGAATAAAGTTACCTCGGTGTTGGTGGAGCCCAAACAGCTCGAAAAGAAGAATTTGATATGGCTGATATGGGGTACTATTTTGCTTTCTATCATTACAGTTATCGCGGCGCTTTGGATCAAAGAGCCTGCCTTTAAATTGTATGTACAGGGTATTAGCCCGATATTCTATTATTTCCTCGCGGCGGGTTTTGTTTTCGCTTTGATAGACGGTGCCATTGGCATGTCGTACGGCGTTACTTCCACAACATTTTCATTGTCGATGGGCGTGCCTCCAGCTTCGGCGAGTATGGGTGTGCATTTATCCGAAATTATGAGCAATGGCATTGCCGGCTGGATGCATTACCGCATGGGCAATATCAACTGGAAACTATTCAAGCTTTTGCTGATCCCCGGTATTGTCGGCGCTGTTACCGGTGCGTACCTCCTTTCATCATTAGAGCATTACAGCCAGTATACCAAACCTTTTGTTTCGGTTTATACGCTGGTATTGGGTCTGGTTATCCTGTCAAAGGCATTTAAAATCGGTGCAAAAAAATCATCCGAAAAAATAAAAAGGATCTCGCTGTTGGGTTTGGGCGGCGGTTTTATCGATGCAGTTGGCGGCGGCGGCTGGGGCTCTATTGTGTTATCCACACTGATCGCAGGAGGCAGGCACCCGCGATTTTCATTAGGAACCGTAAAATTATCCCGGTTCTTTATAGCCCTTATGAGCTCGATAACCTTTATTACCATGCTGAACAGTAATCACTGGGAGGCTGTTGCCGGCCTGGTTATCGGGAGTGCCATTGCTTCCCCTATCGCTGCTAAAATATCAAACAAGATATCCGCCAAAGCGATCATGATAGCAGTGGCTGTGATCGTAATTTTGATCAGTATTAAAAGTATCGTTGCTTTTTTAATGAAGGTGTTGTAAGATGAATAAGTTTGCCGAAAATATAAATAAACAAACCGAAGGCCTTAAGCCGGCTGACGCATTGACGCTGTTGGCGGATGCTTTCCCGGGGCAGATCACCTTTTCAACCAGCTTTGGATGGGAAGACCAGGTGATCACGCACATGATATTCAGCAATAAGCTGCCGATCAAAGTTTTTACGCTTGAGACCGGCCGTTTATTCCCGGAAACGTATTATGTTTGGAACCGCACAATGGAAATATACGGGCAGCCGGTACATGCCTATTATCCGAACAACGAGGCGCTTGAGCAAATGGTTAACGCAAAAGGCCCAAACAGTTTCTACGAATCGGTGGATAACCGTAAGGAATGCTGCGGTATACGCAAGGTTGAGCCGTTGAACCGGGCTTTATCGGGTAATAAATGCTGGATAACCGGCATTCGTGCCGAACAATCAGAAACCCGGCAATCTATGGGGCATGTGGAATGGGATGAACCGCATCAGCTGGTTAAATTTCACCCGATCTACAACTGGACACTGGATGATGTGAAAGCTTATATCAAACAGTACAACATCCCATATAACACCCTGCACGACCGCGGTTTTCCGAGCATTGGCTGCGCGCCGTGCACCAGGGCCGTTCAACCGGGTGAAGATTTCAGGGCAGGAAGATGGTGGTGGGAAGACCAGTCGAAAAAAGAATGCGGCCTGCATGAAGAAGTTTTTAAGGCTTAACAATGAAAAAAGAAAAAATTCAATAACTCAATAGTTCAGTAATTCTATAATTAATGACAATGAAACATCAGCTGGATTATTTAGATGAGCTGGAAGCAGAGGCGATCTATATTCTGCGTGAGGTAGCCGGTCAGTTTGAAAAACCAGCCCTGCTATTTTCCGGGGGCAAGGATTCTATAACATTGGTGCGCCTGGCAGAAAAAGCTTTCAGGCCCGGTAAATTCCCGTTTCCGTTAGTGCATATCGACACCGGCCACAATTTTGCTGAAACCATTGAATACCGCGACGCGATGATGAAACGCATCGGCGAAAAGCTGATCGTAGGCTACGTGCAGGATTCGATAGACGAAGGCAAGGTAGTTGAACAAAAAGGAAAAAATGCCAGCCGGAATGCGTTACAAACAGTTACCCTGCTTGATACCATTGCCAAATATCAATTCGACGCCTGTATAGGCGGCGCACGCCGCGACGAGGAAAAAGCACGGGCGAAAGAACGTATCTTTTCGGTACGTGACGAATTTGGCCAGTGGGACCCTAAACGCCAGCGCCCGGAACTATGGAACATTTTTAACGGCAAAATACATAAGGGCGAAAATGTAAGGGTGTTCCCGATAAGCAACTGGACGGAGCTTGACGTGTGGAACTACATCCGCCGGGAAAAAATAGAATTGCCTTCTATCTATTTCGCGCACGAGCGCGAAGTGATCATGCGCAATGGCCAGTTAATGGCCGCCTCTCCTTTCCTGAATATGGATAATGAAGACGTGATCGAAAAGCGCAATGTAAGATTCCGCACCGTGGGCGATATGACCTGCACAGCCGCGGTTGAATCGTACGCTTTCCAGATCGATGATATTATAGACGAAATAAGCGCCTCGCGGATAAGCGAACGCGGCGCCCGCATGGACGATAAAGTAAGTGAGGCCGCGATGGAAGACCGGAAAAAGGGCGGATATTTTTGAGTTACGATTTTAGATTTACGATTTTAGATTTGAAAGTGATGCCACTGTCGGTTATAACACCATAAATACAAATATTTTAAATCCGAAACGGCGAAGCCTTCTTGAACACCATTGAAAACAAACAAAAGTGAAAAATCGTAAATCGCAAATCCGAAATAGAGAGACATGGATATTTTAAAATTTATTACCGCAGGTAGTGTTGACGATGGAAAGAGCACCCTTATCGGGCGGCTATTGTACGACAGCGAATCGATATTGCTTGATCAGCTTGAGGCTTTACAGCGCTCCAACCGCAAAAACGACGACGGCAGCATCGACCTGGCTATTTTAACCGATGGCTTAAAGGCCGAACGTGAGCAAGGCATCACCATTGACGTAGCCTATAAATACTTCCAGACCGAAAAGCGTAAATTCATCATAGCAGATACGCCGGGACATATTCAATATACCCGCAACATGGTTACCGGCGCGTCAAACGCTAACCTGGCCATTATTCTTATCGACGCCCGTAAAGGCGTGATTGAACAAACCATACGCCATTCATTCCTTGTCTCGTTACTTGGAATATCGCAGGTAGTGGTTTGCATCAACAAAATGGATATGGTTGATTTTGGTGAGGATGTGTATGACAGGATAGTTGCAGATTATAAGGTGCTGGCTGATAAAGTGGGTCTTAAGCATGTGCATTATATCCCCGTAAGCGCGCTGAAAGGCGATAATATCGTTAATAAATCATTCAATATGCCCTGGTACAGGGGCGAAAGCCTGCTGCATTTGCTGGAGACCATTGAAGTAAAAGTTGACTACAGCAGGGCGCATGCCCGCTTCCCTGTTCAATGGGTGGTTCGTCCGCAAACAGAGGAACTGCATGATTACCGCGGGTATGCCGGCCGAGTTTCGAGCGGTTCGTTTAAGGTGGATGATAAGATTACCGTTTTGCCATCCGGATTCCATTCGTCGATCAGTAAAATTGAGGTACTGGATGAAGAACCTGCCGAAGCATTTGCAGGTATGTCGGTAACTATGCATTTAAAAGATGAGATCGATATCAGCCGCGGCGATATCCTGGTAAACAGCTCAAATAAACCCGAAGTTGCCCAGTTGATCGAAGCCGACCTGTGCTGGATGGATACCCGCCCGCTGGATACTTCACTTACTTATTTTATACAGCATAACAGCAAGGTTACGCGTTGCAAAATACAGGAAGTGGTTTACAAAGTAAACATCAACACACTCGAAAAGGAATTTAGCGAAGATTTTAAGCTGAATGACATCGGCCGTATCATCATAAAAACTGCCGAACCGCTGGCGTTTGACCCTTACCAGGACAACAAAGCAAACGGCGGAGCGATCATTATCGACAGCCGCACTAACGTAACCGTAGGCGCGCTGATGTTAAGAGCAGCGGTTGATTAATTTCAAAAAGACTTACGAAGTTTTTGAAACTTCGTAAGTCTCAATATATCTCTATTTCTGAAACTCCGGTTTTAACAGCGCCTTTTCAGCCCTTCTGAATTTCATTACTTTAGGTTCGGATACACCGGCGATGTAAGGATTATCGCCGTGAAGCCGGTAATAACCCTGGTGGTAATTTTCGGCGGGGTAAAAGGCTTTGAAAGGTACAACCTGCGTTACTATGGGTTCGGGGTAATGTTTCGACCCGTTGACTTTTTTAATGACGTCCAGTAAAATGGCTTTTTCTTCGGGGGTGCGGAAAAATGCAATAGAGCGGTAATCGGTGCCTTCATCCGGTCCCTGCCGGTTTAACTCGGTGGGGTCATGCGCAAAGAAAAAAGCGTTTGCCAGCGCGGCAAAGCTGATCACCTTAGGATCATAATAGATCTGCACACACTCTGCATGATTGGTTGTACGGGAACTTACTTCCTCGTACGTCGGATTTTTAGTAGTCCCGCCTGCATAGCCCGATATAACTTTGGTTACGCCCTTCAACTCCGACATAGCCTCGCTCATGCTCCAGAAACAGCCGCCGCCGAAGGTGGCTACCTGTACATCGCCAATAGGTTTTGGCAGCTTTGCAAAATCGTTACCCTCCCTTGACTGCCCGTTAACACAACCGGCAAACAGCATTATCAGCGCAGCATATAGAATTGATCGTCTCATAATAATTTACGTTTTATCAAATATACGGAGCACGGTGTTGTATGGATCGTCATGGCTGCGTAATTTGATTTAGGTTGGAAAAAGTTGGAAATGTTTTAGTTGTTATACAAGTTGGAATTTACACCTCTTCAACACCTACAACCCTTACAACCACTTAACCCCCTCTCAGCGATTTTTTTATTCCTGCTAAAATCGACGACAGCCCATTTGTCTTTATCTCGAACGTGGTGCCGAGCAGCATGCCCAGTTTGCCGGGCGGCAATCCCTTACCGTGCAGCCACTCCAGGTAATATACCGGAAGGTCGCTTATCAATGTGCCTTTATATTTACCATAAGGCATTTTGGTTTGTACAATCTCTATTAAAATTCTCGAATCGGGGGTTACGTTCTCCACAACGTAAAGATACAAGGATTTAATCTGCTTCGGCTGGCAAAAAATGACATCCTGCCGATCTGCCAACAGGATTGTGACATATAAAATAATGCGACTAAGCCTTAACTTTGACCTAAATAACATCACTATGGAAAAACGGGAAATAGGTACGTCGGGCATAAAGGTAGCCCCTTTTTGCTTTGGCGGAAATGTATTTGGGTGGACTATTGACGAGCAGGCGTCATTTAAAATACTGGACGGGTTTGTAGATGCAGGGTTTGATTTTATCGATACCGCTGATGTATACTCGCGCTGGGCGCCCGGCAATACAGGCGGCGAGTCGGAAACCATTATCGGCAACTGGCTGAAGAAAAGCGGCAAACGCGACAAGGTAATTATCGCAACCAAGGTTGGCAAACCAATGGGGCCCGGTAAAGAAGGCTTGTCGCGTAAATATATCACGCAGGCAATTGAGGATTCGTTAAACCGGTTGCAAACCGATTACATCGACCTCTACCAGTCGCATGATGACGATAAGGATACGCCGTTTATTGAAACGCTGGAAACCTTTACCGACCTGATAAAACAAGGCAAAGTGAGAGCGATCGGCGCTTCAAATTACGACCCCACCCGGCTTAGGGAAGCTTTGCAGGTAAGCAAAGAAAATAACCTGGCCGCCTACCAGTGCCTTCAGCCGGAATATAATTTATACGAACGCGAGTATTACGAAAAGGAGCTTGAGCCGGTATGCCGGGAAAGAAATATGGGTATAATTACCTATTATTCGCTGGCAAGCGGCTTTTTGACCGGCAAATACCGGTCGGAAAACGATCTTTCACAAAGCAGCCGCGGCGCGGGTGTAAAAAAGTATCTGAATGCCCGCGGATATAAGATACTGGCTGCCCTGGATAAAGTAGCTGCAGCATATACCACCAATCCGGCAAGTGTTGCGCTGGCATGGGTTATAGCGCGCCCGGGTATCACCGCTCCTATTGCCAGCGCCACAAGTATTCAGCAACTGAACGATCTGACAAAGGCAGTGCATTTAAATTTAGATAGCGAGGCGATACATTTATTGACTGCAGCCAGCAGTTATTAATAATACCGCTTTAATATTTACTTTTACTCCCTTAATAGATATCAAGGTAACGGATAAACTATGCTCGCAAAAAGAATAATACCCTGTTTAGATGTAAAAGACGGGCGAACAGTAAAAGGCGTAAACTTTGTCGACCTGCGGGATGCGGGCGACCCTGTTGAACTGGCCTGGAATTATTCGCGCCAGGGAGCGGATGAGCTGGTTTTTCTGGATATAACGGCAACCGTGGAACGGCGGAAAACGATGGTTGAGCTGGTGAAAGCTGTGGCACGCCAGATCAACATCCCGTTTACCATCGGCGGTGGTATCAATGAAATAGCTGACGCTGACGCTCTTTTGAATGCAGGCGCTGATAAAATATCCATCAACTCGGCAGCCGTGCGCAACCCCGCTTTAATCGACCAACTGGCCACTGCTTTCGGCGTTCAGTTTGTGGTGGTGGCGGTTGATACCAGGGCTATTGCAAACAAAAACATCGTCCATCTAAATGGCGGCCGGATCCCGACAGAAAAAGAAACCCTGAATTGGATACTGGAGGCTGAAAGCCGGGGGGCCGGGGAAATATTATTAACATCCATGGATCACGACGGTACCAAAGCCGGGTTCGACAATAAATTCTTAAAATTAGTGAATGATTCGGTAAATATCCCGGTGATCGCTTCCGGCGGGGCGGGAAGCGTTCAGCATTTTGTGGATGTTTTTAAAGAAACCAATGTTGACGCCGCATTGGCTGCCTCGGTATTTCACTATGGCGAGATACTTATTCCCGACCTGAAAAAAGTGTTGAGGCAGCACCAGATCGAAGTGCGCGAAGTTGAAAAAACCCATTAGGATTCTCCCGCTAAAATTATGATTTTAGCGGGATGGAACTGCTGCTGCCGCTTCAATTGCCCCCCTATCCCTTTAAGATCACTGAACAAAACGGGCAGCTAACCCTTTTTGACGTCATCAGGAAAAAAAACATTGTAATAACCCCTGAAGAATGGGTGAGACAGCATTTTGTACAATACCTTATCCGCCAGAAACACTATCCTAAAACCTTAATAAAACTCGAAGGCGGCCATAAACTTAACGGTATGCCGAAACGTTCGGACATTGTGGTTTATAATCCTGCGGGTGAAAAAATCCTGCTGGTAGAATGCAAAGCGCCGTCTGTAGCTATCAATCAAAAGGTATTTGACCAGGTAGCGCGGTACAACATGGTTCATAAGGTTAAATTGCTTGTTGTAAGCAACGGTTTACAGCACTATTACTGCAGCATTGATTTTGAGAAACAAGCCTATCAGTTTATACCTGACCTGCCCGATTTCAAACAAATCTGATCAGGAAAATGCTACCAGGTGATGGATTTTTTCCATCAGGTCGTCGGGACGGAATGGCTTGGCCAAGTAATCATTCATACCTGAATTCAGCACCTGCTCTTTCATACTGCTTAATGCTGCAGCGGTTACTGCAATAATCGGGATACTCGCTTTTTTAGCGTCAGCCAATTTTCTTATACCAATCGCGGCATCAAATCCATTCAATACCGGCATTTGAATATCCATTAACACAATATCAAAACTCCCCGATTTCAGCAACTCAATTACTTCTTTCCCGTTTCCGGCTATCGTTGGAGTAATATCCCATTTGGCCAGCATTTTCTTGATGAGCACCACGTTAACAGCGTTATCTTCGGCAATCAATACACGCAGGCCGGCTTCCCTTTGAAATAACTGGCCTATTTTTCTGCCAGATTCAAAAGTCCGGGTAAACTCAGAATTTACTTCCGACAATATCTCTTCATTTTTATTGGTTAGTTCCAAGACCTTGCTAAGGTCAACCGCGTTTGCCTCGCTTTTTGTTTTCATCAGGTTCAGAAAATAGGATTTATGGTAGGCTGTCTGAATAATAACTATTAGTACGGTGTCGACAATAAGGCTGATGATAAGCTCATACAGATCGACCTTCCCGGATCTGAGCGCGTTAAAGTAGTTATTGTTATATTCTAAAATGATGAATACCAGGGTCGGCACCAGGTTTAACAACGAATAAAATAAGCCCCACTCGTTTCCCATCATATAAAAGCTGAAAAGGATCGCAAGCAGTATTAACTGGATATTCAGGATATCGATGCTTTGGAAAGTTATATAAGCATTACTAAAGTTTACCAGCGTTGCAAGGATCAGCAATGCGTGAGACACTTGTGTCCACATTGGCCGGTAAACAACATATTTAAAGAAAATGGCGGTGCAAAACAACACCGTGAAGGCTGTAACTATACTTAAAAGTGTATGCTGAACATAGATGCTGATTAATAATCCCGCTAAGGATGCAAAAAAGATCAATGCATAGTACAAGGCACGATTACGCCCATGATCGGGAGATGTTTGCCTAATTGAAGCGTCGTTATTCGGAAAATTAAGAAAGCTCACGTTATTGCTCATTACATAAAGTAAATGCAATTACTCAGCCAAAGCCGACAAGCCCTCCTCAATTATCTTCAGTTTAGCCTCTGCATCGTCTTTCTTTCGCAGCTCAACCTCAATGATCTCGGGCTTCGCATTGCTCATGAAGCGTTCGTTCGTTAATTTGGCATTAACCGATTTCAGGAACCCAAGCAGGTAGTCTTTATCTTTTTTAAGACGGCTGATCTCGGCCACGGGATCAATATTCTCCGTTAACGGTATATAAAATTCATCCGTTGAGACCATAAAGTTGGTTGTTCCCGGTAGCTTTTCGGTAATGATATCTACCGAACTGATGTTCCCCAACTTCTTTATAACTTGCTCATACGACTTATACGACATCGCCGAATTTGCCTTTACTGAAAGTGTGAGCGCCTCTTTAGGCGATATTTGTTTACTGTTGCGAATATTGCGTACCTGGCTGACGAGCTGTTTTATAATTTCAACCTCCGAAAGCAACTGGGTATTTATTTCCCCGGAAGCTGGTATTTGAGCAACAATACAGCAATCATATTCGGCCCGCCCGCCGAATAACTCATCATGCCAGAGCTCTTCCGAGATAAACGGCATAAACGGGTGCAGGATTCGTAATACGTCCTCAAAGAAACGGACGGTTGCATTGTAGGTGTCGCTGTCAATAGGCTGCTGGTAAGCCGGCTTGATCATTTCAAGATACCAGGCACAAAAGTCGTCCCAAACCAGTTTATAGGTGGTCATCAATGCTTCCGACAGGCGGTATTGCCCGAAATTTTCCTCAATTTCCATCAACGCCTGGTTAAACCGGCTCCGGAACCACTCGATGGCGACTGCATTATTATTTGGAAGCGTGGTGTCAACTTCCCAGCCTTTAACCAGCCTGAAGGCATTCCATATTTTGTTGGCAAAATTACGGCCCTGTTCGCAGTAGCTTTCATCAAACATCAGGTCGTTACCTGCTGGTGAACATAGCAGCATCCCCACCCTAACCCCATCAGCTCCGTATTTTTTTATAAGGACTAACGGATCGGGCGAATTTCCCAATGATTTTGACATTTTGCGGCCAAGCTTATCGCGAACGATGCCGGTCAGGTAAACATTCCTGAATGGCAACTCACCCCTGAATTCGTGCCCTGCCATGATCATCCTCGCAACCCAGAAAAACAGAATTTCAGGAGCTGTAATCAGGTCATTGGTCGGGTAATAGTAATTGATGTCAGCGTTGTTCGGATCTTTAAATCCGTCGAATACCGATATCGGCCATAGCCATGATGAAAACCAGGTGTCGAGCACGTCCTCGTCCTGCTTTAAGTCCTCAGATTTGAGATTTGAGATTTGAGACTTGAGACTTTTTGTCTGTTCAAATGCTTCCCCGCGGGTTTTGGCTATGACAAACCGGCCATCAGGTAAATACCAGGCCGGAATTTGTTGCCCCCACCACAGCTGGCGGCTGATACACCAATCCTTCACATTCTCCATCCAATGCTTGTAGGTATTGATGAATTTATCGGGTATCAGCTTAATATCGCCTTTTATCACGTAATCCAACGCCGGTTTCGCCATTTCGTCCATCTTACAAAACCACTGCATCGACAGTTTTGGCTCTATTACCGCGTCGGTACGTTCTGAGAAACCTATCTGCGAGGTGTAATCCTCTATCTTGTCCAGATACCCATCTGTTTCAAGCAACACAGCGATCTTTTTGCGGGCAATAAAACGGTCCTCGCCCACTAATATTTTCGCGTTCTCATTTAAAGTTCCGTCATCATTCAAAATGTCAATAACCGGCAGGTTGTGCTTTTGACCCAGCTCATAATCATTCAAATCGTGCGCTGGTGTTACCTTCAAACAGCCGGTACCAAAATCCATGGTAACATACTCATCCAATATCACCGGTATCTCGCGGTTGATGAGCGGTATCAAAACCTTTTTGCCATGCAGATGAAAGTATCGTGCATCGTTCGGATTGATACATATTGCCGCGTCGGCCATAATGGTTTCGGGGCGGGTGGTAGCTATTGTGAGGAAGTCAGAAGTCGACTCCTGACTCAAGATTACAGACTTGGGACTCACGACTTTATACCTGATATAATAAAGCTTCTGATTGACTTCCTTACGGATAACTTCTTCGTCAGAAACAGCGGTTTTTCCCTGCGGGTCCCAGTTAACCATGCGGACGCCACGGTATATTAACCCTTTGTTGTACAAATGAATGAACGTATCAATAACCGCCTCCGACAGGTCATCCTCCATGGTAAACCGTGTACGGTCCCAGTCGCATGAGGCGCCCAGTTTTTTAAGCTGCTCGAGAATGATCCCGCCATATTTTTCCTTCCATTCCCAGGCATAGGCCATGAACTCGGGTCGCGACAAATCCTTTTTGCTTATTCCACGCTCTTTGAGCATAGCCACCACTTTAGCTTCGGTGGCGATGCTGGCATGGTCAGTACCGGGTACCCAGCAGGCATTTTTCCCTTTCATCCGCGCCCGGCGGATAAGCACATCCTGTATCGTGTTGTTTAACATGTGCCCCATGTGCAGCACACCCGTAACGTTCGGTGGCGGAATAACGATGGTATAAGGCTCCCGTTCATCAGGCACTGACCTGAAAAAAGCATGATTCAGCCAGTAATTGTACCATTTATCTTCGATCTCTTTGGGCAGGTATGTTTTAGGAATGCTCATAAACTGCAAAAATACAATAGTTCATGGTTCATAGTTCATGGTTCATGGATTTTTTGTCCATACACCACGTCGATTGACCATAGTAGGAAACAGCCGCATCTTCGGGTTTCAAATTGCTATGGACTATCGACCATAAACTATGGACTCCTTTCATCACAATAATTTTACAATTAGAAAGTTAATTCTATAAACTCCGCAGTTACATGAAAACTTTGCCCGTATATCGCTTTTTGCAGGATATTTTCCGAAAGGCAAAGTCGTCATTTTTAATAAAGTGGTTCAACCGCTAACCCGCCGCACGCAAAATCGTTGCAAGCTTCATTAAAATTGCTACTTTTAAATTCTTAGCGTTAAAATCTTATTAAATAATTATGAAAATAAATTACACAAATTTTATGCTGATGGGCTTGTTATGTCTGTCGGCAACCTCATTTGCTGCAATTGGCGGTAAAAAGGGGAAAGCAACGACAAAGAAGATCGTCGCGATCCCGCCCAAAAAATTTATTGATCCGGCAAACATGGATCTTTCAGTAAAACCCGGCGACAACTTTTTTGAGTATGCCAACGGTACCTGGGTAAAAACCCACCCCATCCCCGACAAACAAACGCGCTGGGGAAGTTTTGGCATTTTAGGCCAGGAAAACACCGACCGGTTACTGGTTATTTTAAAAGATGTGAGCAAAACACAAGGTTTACCAAAAGGAAGCCTGAAACAACGTGTTGGCGATATGTACGCCAGCGGAATGGACAGCGTAAGTATCGAAAAACGAGGATACGAACCGATAAAATCCGACCTGGAGCGGATACACAAGATAAACAGTGAGGCGGGTGTAGTTAACGAAATGACCTACGAAAGGTCGCACGCCATTGCCGACCCGTTATTTGGTGTTGGTGTAAGGCAGGATTCCAAACACCCGACCAGGTATATCGTTGGCTTTAACCAGGGCGGAACAAGCTTGCCCGACCGCGATTACTATTTAAAAAGCGATGCCCGCAACACAAAAATTCAAAATGCTTACAAGCATTACATCACTACTTTGTTTACTTTAACAGGTACGAGTGAAGAAACAGCGGCCAAAAATGCGGCGATCATTTTCGGTATAGAAACCGAATTGGCAAAAGCGCAGTTAAGCCGCACACAAATGCGCGATCCAAAAGTAACTTATAACAAGTTTTCGGTAAACGGTTTTGAGAAGATTACACCGCATTTAAACTGGAGCCAGATACTGCCCGAACTTAAAATCAAAGGAACTATTGATAGTGTACTGGTTGGCCAGCCGGAATTTTTTAAGACCGCAGATGCAATGCTGGTTTCGAAACCTGTTGACGACTGGAAAGTATACCTGGAATGGAATATCTTAAAAGGTTCTGCAGGTTCTTTAAGCTCACCATTTGTAAAAGCATCGTTTGCGTTCAGCAGCGTGTTAAGCGGGCAAAAAGTTCAAACGCCGCGCAGCGAGCGCATGTCGGGGTTTATTGACCGCAGTATGGGCGAATTGCTGGGCCAGCTATATGTCGAAAAATACTTCCCGCCTGCGGCTAAGGAGTATATGGTTAACCTGGTAAATAACATGAAAACCGTTTTGGGCGACCGTATTAAACGCCTTGACTGGATGAGTGCCGAAACCAAGGAACATGCTCTTAAAAAACTTGCCGCATTCAGCGTGAAGATCGGTTATCCTGATAAATGGGAAACCTATAACGGGCTGGTTATCGAACGTAACGATTACTTCGGTAACCTTAGACGGCTCGAAGAATGGCACTATAATTTCAACGTAAACCAATACGGAAAACCGGTTGATAAAAAGCGTTTCAATATGACGCCGCCAACGGTAAATGCCAACTACAGCCCCACAAACAACGAGATCACGTTCCCTGCAGGTATCCTTCAATTCCCATTCTTTGATTTTCATGCAGATGATGCAGTGAACTACGGCGGTATAGCCGCGGTTATCGGGCATGAGATGACACACGGGTTTGATGACCAAGGCCGTCAATATGACGCCGACGGATCATTGCACGACTGGTGGTCAAAAAGTGACGCAGATAAGTTTAAATTGCGTGCCGATATGGTAGTAGATCAATATAACGGTCTTACTGTATTAGATACGATCCACGTGAATGGCCGTTTAACACTTGGTGAAAACCTTGCCGACCTGGGCGGTTTAAATATTGCATACGAAGCCTTTAAGAAAACCAAGGAGGGGCAATCAACCACAAAGATCGACGGTTTTACACCTGATCAGCGGTTCTTCCTATCGTGGGCACAGGTATGGCGTTCATCGCAGCGCCCGGAAAGCGCCGCTTCACGTATACTGACTGATCCGCACTCACCCGAGCAGCACCGCACAAACGCGCCTATCACCAATATAGACGCATGGTATAATGCGTTCAATGTTAAGCCTGGCGATAAAATGTATAAGAAGCCGGAGAACAGGATTAAGATCTGGTAGTTATTGAGTGCTAAGTCTTGAGTCGAAAGTCTTAAGTCCTAAGGAAAAGCAAAGCCCGTTAAAATTAGCGGGCTTTGTTTTTTAATATCAACGATTCTTTTCGAAAACGAGGAAGACTTACGAAGTTTTGAAAACTTCGTAAGTCTTTTCAGTTAAAATATCGCCTCGGCAATTTTCTTCGTCGGGCCCGGGTTGCTCATGGTATAGAAATGCAGCACCGGCGCGCCAAACTTCATCAGCTCCCTGCATTGCGCGATCATCCATTCGATACCCAGATCTTTTACTTCTTTTTCTGATTTACAGGAGTGGACGGCGTCACTGAGATCTTCAGGAATGTCGATATGGAATATTTTGGGCAGGTTGATGAGTTGCTTTGATGAGGTGATAGGTTTTAAACCGGGTATGATCGGCACGTTGATGCCGTTTTCGCGGCATTGTTTTACAAACTCAAAATACTTACTGTTATCAAAAAACATTTGGGTCACAATAAAATTAGCGCCCATGTCAATTTTTTGTTTCAGGTATTTAAAATCTGTTTTTAAGTTAGGCGCCTCGAAATGCTTCTCGGGATAACCGGCTACGCCGATACAGAAATCAGCATTTACCACTTCGTGATCTTCATATAGATATTTGCCTTTGTTCATGTCAACAACCTGCTTTAGCAGGTCGGTAGCATAAGCATGGCCACCGGGGGTTGGTATAAACGATGTGTCGGCATGCCGGGCGTCGCCACGTAAAACCAATACGTTGTCGATACCTAAAAACTGCAGGTCGATAAGCGCATTTTCCGTTTCTTCTTTTGTAAAACCACCGCATATCAGGTGCGGCACGGCATCTACTTTATAACGGTTTATGATAGCCGCGCAAATGGCAACGGTCCCCGGGCGTTTACGATAAGCCACTTTTTCGAGCAGCCCGTTATCATGCTGCTTATAAATAAAATCCTCCCGATGATAGGTTACATCAATAAACGGCGGATTAAACTCCATGAGCGGGTCTATCGCATCATAGATACCCTGTATGCTTTGCCCCTTTACCGGCGGTAAAAGCTCGAACGAGAAAAGTGTTTTGCCTTTGGCGTTTTGAATGTGTTCGGTTATCTTCATTTGAGAAGTAGCAGTAGCAGGTTTAAGTAGCAGTTAATTAACGGATTTAGGGACAAATTTTTCAGGATGTTGAGCCATCGAATTTAGCATTCGGCCTATCTCACTATACTTATCCTGTAACGCTTTAAAGGTTGTTAAATCTATATAATTGCAGTCCAATGCAAAATCCAACCAAATTGATGTTTCAGTAGCTTCACCGTCGGCATCAGTCATTTTAGATGTAAAATGCTTAGGATATATCCTTTTTCGGTATCCTTCGCCGATATTTACGCACACAGATCTAGACGACCGTCGTATTTGGTCGACAAGTGAATAAGTTTCTTCTTTGGGGAACTTCATGCTTATTAAGCGGATTTCCCGAGCAGCTTCAAATGACAATTGATAAACTTTAAGTTCTCTAAAACTTCCTGACATAGTCATGCAAATAATCGCCTAATATATTAAACTGCCACTAAAAACTGCCACTGCTACTAAATTCAGTATGCCAAATTCGGCCCCAGCCACTTTTCAACTTCGTCTACCGGCATATTTTTACGTACAGCATAATCCTCAACCTGGTCCTTGCTGATCTTACCCAAGCCAAAATAACGTGCCTGGGGGTGAGCGAAGTAAAACCCGCTTACGGATGCGGCCGGTGTCATGGCCAGGCTTTCGGTGAGGTGCATTTTGGTGTTGTCTTCCGCTTTCAATATTTCAAACAGCGTGGTTTTTTCGGTATGATCCGGACAGGCTGGGTATCCCGGCGCGGGGCGGATACCCTGGTATTCTTCCTTGATCAGTTCATCGGCACCCAGCTGTTCACTTTTGGCATAGCCCCAATAGTCTTTACGTACCAGCTCGTGCATTTTCTCTGCAAAAGCTTCCGCAAGGCGGTCGGCAAGGGCTTTGGCCATAATGCTGTTATAATCGTCATGATCAGCTTCGAACTTAGCAACCAGTTCATCGCAACCAATGCCCGCTGTAACGGCAAAACCGCCCCAGTAATCGGGTATACCGCTTTCTTTTGGTGCGATAAAATCTGATAACGCGTAATAGGGCTCACCCTTTACTTTTTCGGATTGCTGGCGCAGGGTGTGAATTGTCGTAAGCAAGCTTTTACGGGTATCGTCGGTATAAACTTCGATATCGTCGCCAACACTGTTTGCGGGCCAAAATCCGATCACGCCGTTTGCCTGCAACAGCTTTTCGTTAACGATCTGCTTTAACAGTTCCTGTGCATCGTCGTACAGCTTTTTAGCCTCGACACCGACATACTTGTCGTCAAATATTTTAGGGAAACTGCCGCGGAGTTCCCAAGTATGGAAAAATGGTGTCCAGTCGATGTAGGGTACCAGTTCTTCCAATGGAAATGCTTCAAAAACTTTTGTACCGGTAAACGTTGGCTTTGGTGCGATAGAGCCATTCAGATTGATCTGCATTTTAAACTTACGTGCGTCTTCGATGCTCACAAAGCGCTTATCCGACCGTTTATTTAAATGTGCTTCGCGGGCTTTCGCGTATTCCTCTTTTATCCCTTTTACATACGGTTCACGTTGCTCACGGTTCATTAAGCTGCTGCAAACGGTAACACTGCGCGATGCATCAAGCACGTGTATAGCAGGACCGGAATAATGCGGGTCAACCTTTACCGCAGCATGAATGCGCGAGGTGGTAGCACCACCAATAATCAACGGAATGGTAAAGCCTTCGCGTTCCATTTCCTTAGCAAAATGTACCATTTCGTCCAGCGAAGGTGTAATTAAACCGCTCAGGCCGATGATATCGACGTTTTGTTTTTTTGCCTCTTCAATGATCCGTTGTGCCGGGACCATCACGCCCAGGTCGATCACCTCGAAATTATTGCAGGCTAACACTACGCCGACAATGTTTTTACCGATATCATGCACATCACCTTTTACGGTAGCCATCAATACCTTCCCGGCGTTGGCCCTGCTCCCGCTTGAATCTTCGCCGGCATCAATAACCCGCTGTTTTTCCAACTCGATAAAAGGCAACAGGTAAGCAACTGCCTTCTTCATTACCCGCGCTGATTTCACCACCTGCGGTAAAAACATCTTACCCGAACCAAAGAGGTCGCCTACCACATTCATACCGTCCATTAGCGGGCCTTCTATTACTTCAAGCGGCTTGCTGTAAGCCTGCCGGGCCTCTTCCACGTCATCATCGAGATATTCTATAATACCTTTTACCAGGGCATGCGATAAACGTTCGGCAACGGGCGCTTTGCGCCATTCTTCATCGCGCACAATTTCTTTGCCTTTGCTTTTGATGGTATCGGCAAACTCAACGAGCCGTTCGGTCGCATCATCCCTGCGGTTGAGCAGAACATCCTCAACCAGCACCAACAGATCCTTTGGAATTTCTTCGTATACCTCGAGCATACCGGCATTTACAATGCCCATATCCAGCCCGGCTTTAATGGCATGGTATAGAAATGCCGAGTGCATGGCCTCGCGTACTACGTTATTGCCCCTGAATGAAAATGAGATATTACTTACACCACCGCTAACTTTTGCAAACGGCAGGTTGTTCTTTATCCAGCGTGTTGCTTCAATAAAATCAACCGCGTAGTTATTGTGCTCTTCGAGTCCGGTTGCAACCGTTAAAATGTTAGGGTCGAATATAATATCCTGCGGCGGGAAACCCACTTCATTAACCAGTATATCATACGAGCGTTTGCATATTTCCTTACGGCGATCAAGGGAATCGGCCTGGCCGGTTTCATCGAAGGCCATTACAACCGTCGCTGCACCATAGCTTAATATTTTACGGGCCTGTTCTTTAAATTTCTCTTCACCTTCCTTTAACGAAATGGAGTTAACAATACCTTTCCCCTGCAGGCATTTCAAGCCTGCCTCGATAACCGTCCATTTGGATGAGTCGATCATGATAGGTAGTTTGGAGATATCCGGCTCGGAGGCAACGAGGTTAAGGAATTTAACCATTACCGCTTCCGAATCGATCATGCCCTCATCCATATTGATGTCTATCACCTGCGCGCCGCCTTCAACCTGCTGGCGGGCAACAGTTAACGCAGCCTCATAATCTTCAGCCAGTATCAGCTTTGAAAATTTTGGCGAACCTGTAATATTTGTCCGCTCCCCTATGTTTACGAAATTGGTTTCGGGTGTTAATGTCACTGCTTCCAAACCGCTCAGGCGTAGGTACGGTTCAATTTCGGGTTTTATGCGTGGCGGGTATTTAGCGGCCTTTTCGGCAATGCACCTGATATGGTCGGGCGTGGTACCGCAGCAGCCGCCCACGATGTTTACCAGCCCGGCTTTCATAAATTCATCAACCTGGTGGGCTGTTTCATGGGCTGTTTCGTCGTACTGACCAAACTCATTCGGCAAGCCTGCGTTCGGATAGGCGGAAATAAACACATTGGCTTTTTCGGAAAGCTCTTCCAGGTGAGGGCGCATTTCCTTTGCGCCTAATGCACAGTTCAAACCCACTGACAATAAATTGCCATGACTTACCGAGTTCCAAAACGCTTCAACTGTTTGACCGGAAAGTGTCCGTCCGGAGGCATCGGTAATGGTGCCCGAGATCATCACGGGTAGATGTTTACCTGACTCGTTGGCATATCTTGTTATCGCAAATAATGCTGCTTTCGCGTTAAGCGTATCAAAAATTGTTTCAATCAATAAAACATCCGAACCGCCGTCGACAAGGCCGCGCACCTGTTCGTAATAAGCTTCCGCCAGATCATCAAATGTCACAGCACGGTAGCCGGGGTCGTTAACATCCGGCGAAAGCGAAGCCGTCCTGTTGGTGGGGCCAATGGCACCCGCCACAAAGCGGGGCTTGCCCGGCGATGTTTTATTGTATTCGTCAACCACCTCGCGGGCAATGCGGGCGCCTTCATAACTCAGTTCGTAAGCCAGTTCTTCAAGGTGATAATCTGCCAGCGATATACGCTGCGTACTGAATGTATTGGTTTCAATAATATCCGCCCCGGCATCCAGGTATTCTTTATGTATAGCTTTTATCACATCCGGGCGCGTGATGTTCAGCAGGTCGTTATTACCTTTCAGATCGGACGCATGATCACGGAAATGTTCGCCGCGAAAATCCTCTTCGGATAATTCGTAACGCTGTATCATCGTGCCCATCGCCCCGTCAATTACCAGGATGCGTTTTTGTAGTTCGTCTTTTATCATAATTAGTATTAAGTAGCGAGTATCAAGTAGCAAGTAAAAACTTGCAGTTGTGTTTAGATAACAGTGAACAAAATCTTGCTACTTGATACTAACTACTTGATACTTAAAATCGGCTTATATCGAAAAGTCGGTTGTAAAAGACTCTCGCTTATCTTTCTCGAGCGCAATGGAGCCGTTCAAGTAGAATGTAGCACCTTGTAAGCACAGGTTGCCAAGACTTCGCAGGGTCTAATCCCTCCGTCTTTCTCTATAAGCGTTACAAAGATGCACAATAAACAATTAATTTGCAAGAGATCTTGCCTTACTCTCTCCAACCGCGTGCACCGTAGCTTAGCGGTGGTGCAAGCAGAGGGTTCTGAATTAAGTAAATAAAAAAGCTGCCCGGTTGTTAACGGGCAGCTTTCCTTTTATAGTTCTTTGATTAGTTCCTTCTTCCGAACACGCGTAACAGCATCAGGAACAGGTTGATAAAATCAAGATAAAGCGTTAAGCCACCCATCAGCGCCATTTTTGAAGCAGATGCCTCGCCATATATCAGGCCTGCGCCGATGTTTTTTAACCTTTGCACATCATAAGCTGTTAAGCCTACAAATACAGCGACGCCGATATAGCTGATCAGCATGTCCATGCCTGAGCTATGCAAAAACATATTTACCAGGCTTGCCACAATTATTCCGATCAGGAACATGATGAGTATCGAGCCAAATTTGGTGAGATCTTGCTTAGTGGTATATCCGGCTATAGCCATAATACCAAACACTACAGAGGTGGTCAAAAACACACCCAGTACGGAACTCGCAGTAAATGCCAGCAAAATAAAGCTGAAGCTGATGCCGGTAACCGCCGCATATGCGATAAACAGCAGCGCGAGTACAGGGTACGAAATGCGGTTAAGGCCAAAGCTTATCAGCAGCACGAATGCAAGAGGAGAAAACATCACCAGGTAAGCAAATCCGGTTAGTTGCCTTGTGTTTTCGTCGACAAGCATTTGCAGTAGCGCAGGTGTGTGTCCGAAAACGTATGCGCACAAAGCAGAAACGCCCAATGCCGCAAACATCCATAAAAACACACTGGCAATAAATTTACGTGATGCATCTGCATCGTCTAATTGTATTACGTTTTTGTAAACGTAGTCGGGATTGTTATTTTCCATTTGATTTGATAAAATTTATTATTACAAATTTAATTATAGATACGGGATTTTAGATAGGTGGATTGTAAAAAAGTTTAGTTGGTGTTAGAGATCAGAGATAGGAGATTAGTTAGATCTGCTATTTCACTCCTAACCTCTAATCTCCAACCGCTAATCACTAATTGAGCCTCCTTATCAGCTGCTCCTCTACTTTTTTGAATACCTGCAACGGTTTTAGCGTGCGCCAGCCCAGATCGTCGAGCGCACCACCGAAGTTGATGTAGTAGTCGATATTGTTCCTTTTGAACTCATCGATCACATGATCGCGAAAGTTGATACCAGCTATCCAGCCGTCTTCCACATCCTGGAACCATTCCTCGTAGTAGCAATCATCCGATGAGTGAAAGTTGAGCACGTTTTCGCCGATGAGGATAAAATGGTTTATGCCATTATCGATCATCAGCTCAAGTATCTCGCGCTTCATCAGCATTATATCGTTATTGATGGCATCGTTCCATTCGCCGATAAATTCAATGATGGTGTAGCCACGCTCATAATCAGCAAATAACACTTTCATATAAAGCGTATTTGAACCGAACGAATCCCATTGCGGGTGCAGCAGGTAATTGTATACCTGCTTATCAAATTCAAATTCGCTATACTGTGTAGCATAAAATGGCGAATACTCATCCTCGGATGCGATATAATCGTCACGCCATTTATAATATGGTTCTATCTCATGCATTCTTTTCAATTCCAAATGTGCGGATGTGCAGATGTGCAGATAAAATAATCTGCACATTCGCACATCTGTAATCTGCACATCAATTCATCCCTTTATAACTATCCACCGCCTTGCGCACGCTGCCGTGCTCCTTTAATAAGCCGGCTGCCGTATGCTCGTCGAGTCCGGTTTGACTCATCACCATACGGGTTCCGCGATTGACCAGCTTATTATTAGTCAACTGCATATCAACCATTTTATTTCCCTTTACACGGCCGATTTGTATCATTACACAAGTGCTCAGCATATTCAGCACCAGCTTTTGCGCCGTACCTGCCTTCATCCGGGTTGAGCCGGTTAAAAACTCGGGGCCGGTAATTACTTCCACCGGGTATTTAGCCTCCGCCGCCACCGGACTGCCACTGTTACAAACAATACAACCCGTGGTTATATTATGTCGGTTGGCTGTTTTTAAGCCGCCTATTACATAAGGTGTTGTGCCCGAGGCTGCTATTCCTACCAAAACATCCTTTTCGTTAATTTGATATTCAGCCAGGTCTCTCCAGGCTTGTTCAGCATCGTCCTCTGCAAATTCAACGGCGCGGCGTATGGCGCCGTCGCCACCGGCGATCAGGCCGACCACCATATCAAACGGGACACCGAAAGTTGGGGGACACTCAGAGGCATCAACCACACCTAAACGTCCGCTAGTGCCCGCACCGATATAAAAGAGCCTGCCGCCGGCCTTCATCTTAGCTGCCGTGGCTGTTGCCAGCGCTTCAATTTGCGGGAGCGCTTTTGCTACAGCTTCCGGAACGGTATGGTCCAGCTTGTTGATATGCTGAAGAATATCGGGAACCGTCATTTGTTCCAGGTGATCGTAATAAGAGTCTTTTTCAGTCGTAATTTCCATTCGATGCGCCAGTATATTTTTACAAAATTCGGTAAAAATGTTGATTATTAAGTATCACTTATCCGCTTTTCAATTATCCGCCCGGGTCATTTTAAGTTGCATTGACAGTTGTTTTGCCTGCTTTAAATGGCGACGCCTTTAATAATTCAAACAAGTACCTCTACCAATTGTACTTATATATATTCCTATTAAAAAACCAATAATTTATGAGAAAGCTTTTTTTTATGACAACCGTAATTGCTATGGCATTTACGTCGGCGTTTGCCCAGGACAGGCCACAAACCGACCAACGGACACACGATCAACAAGTACATGATCAGCGGGTTCGCGACCAAAGATCCCGCGATCAAAGAGTGCACGACCAGCAACTGAACGATCAAAGAACACATGATCGGAATCAAACCGTCCGTGACCGGAATAGCAGCAGCTATCATAGCACCGGCAGCCGATACCGGTCGCGCAAGCATTATCGCAGAAGAACAACTACCTATCGTCCGGAAGGAAACTAACAATAAAGAGCCTAAGCAATTAGGCTTTTTTTTATACCGCTTCTATTAAATCATACAAATCTTCGCAAATAGCTAATTGTTACTATTTTTGGGTGCATGTTATCGATGACCAACCATACGCTTGAGAAACTGGAGCTGCTGCTGCGGACTGCCGGCTACCGTGTGAGATATGAAAAAGGGAACTTTAAAACCGGGGCGTGTTTATTGCTAAACAGCAAGGTTATTGTGGTTAATAAGTTTTCGGGGCTTGAAAGTAAAATACTGGCGATAAGCGAACTGGCATGTGAGCTCGAAATTGATTATAATGTGCTGGATGAAAAGCAGGTGGTTTTTTTACAGCAACTAAAACAAACAAAACTGGAACTGTGACCATAACGTTTTTAGGAACCGGAACATCGCAGGGCGTGCCCGTTATTGCCTGCAATTGCGAGGTATGCACATCGGCCGACCCGCGCGACAACCGTTTACGGACGTCAATACTGATAGAAGCTGAAGAACGGGTTATCGTTATTGATTCGGGGCCGGATTTCAGGTACCAGATGCTGAGGGCTCACGTACAGCGGCTGGATGCGATCGTATTTACCCACGAACATAAAGATCATATTGCCGGGCTGGATGATATCAGGGCGTTTAACTATAAACAGCAAGCCCCGATAGATGTTTATGCCGACCAGCGCGTACAGGAGGCGCTGAAACGGGAATTCCATTATATTTTTGACGATTATAAATACCCCGGCATACCGCAGTTAAACCTGCATACGATCAGGCTCGAGCCCTTCAATATCGGCGGAATAGAGTTTATTCCTATCGAGGTGATGCACTATAAATTACCTGTCCTTGGTTTCCGCATTAACGATTTTACCTATATCACTGATGCTAAAAGTGTATCAGACGAAGAACGGGAAAAAATCAAAGGGTCGAAAATACTTGTTATCAACGCGCTCCAAAAGCAGTATCATATTTCGCACTTTACGTTAGATGAGGCTATCGCTTTCGCGGAGGAAATGGGCGCCGAAAAAACATACCTCACACACATCAGTCACCGCCTGGGGACGCATCGTGCTATTTCGGCCATGCTGCCGCCAAACATCGGGCTGGCGTATGACGGGTTGAAGCTTTTTGTCTGAACACGATTTTAAGAATTTTCAAGAATTGCCGATCACCCGATCAGAGATAAACCATCTTAATCCAAAAAAATCAATCAAATCCTTAAAATCGTGTACGGATTACAGCTTTACAAAACTCACACGGTCGATCGAGCCGCGGTAGCTGCCCAGGTGCCCTTTGTGAGCTACATCGATCTTACCGCGCAAGGTCACGGTTTTATTGTTTATTTGCGTGAATTTACCATCGTTGAATTCAAATAAACCGATATGGGTACCGGTAAGGTATAATGGACAATCCTGGCTAAAGTTTACCCAAATGGCGTGGTTGTTTGAATGATTAACAAATAGGCTGTCATTGACCAGGGCCGATTCCTCTTTTGATTCCTTATACGTTCCTGTTATCTCGACAAATTGCTGGTCGTACATGTCGATGCTGTCAATTAATTGTGTAAAGCCAATATGTTTAAACGAAAGGCCGTCGTTGCAATCACTTTTATATATCTTTCTTTCGCTTGTGCATGACTGCATGGTGGTAAGAAGAACCACGAAAATGATCGATATGTTACAGAAAATCACGAAATGTTTAGGGGGCGTAAATTTCATCCGGGGTATTATATTTAATATTAACTCTCGCAATGCCCCATACATTGCATCCGCACAAAAAAAATTATGTATTAGACGATTTACAATACAAAAGGTTTAATTTGATAGTTTTTGGGTTGCAGCGATTAACTTTACATTTAAATAGAAAAGTAACTATGTACAAACAATTAGCCATCGCCGGGTTGCTATTTTTAAGCATCGCGGCAAACGCCCAAAAAGTAATCCCGTTATATCCCGGCGCAGCTCCCGGTTCTGAAAAGTGGGCCTATAGCGAAAAGCAGCTTAAAACGGGCGATTTCGAACTGATCTATAACGTTTCGCGCCCCACGTTAACCGTTTATACGCCCGATCCTGCCATTAACACGGGTACTGCTGTAGTTGTTTGCCCCGGCGGCGGGTTTTATATCCTGGTAACCAGCACCGAAGGCACCGACGTTGTTAACTGGTTCACAAAAAAAGGTGTAACGGTGTTTTTATTAAAATACAGGCTTGGCGAAAGCCTAACCAATGACCCCGGACAGGAGCTGACCGAGAATCTGAAAAAAGGCAATTTCGAGGAAAAAATAAAGCCGATTGTCCCGCTTGCGGTTGCTGACGGAAAAGAAGCCATTAAATATGTAAGGGCACATGCCGCCGAATATGGCATCTCTCCTTCGCGCATCGGTATCATCGGCTTTTCTGCCGGGGGTACTGTTGCAGCCTCATCTGCTTATAACTATACTGTAGAAAACCGCCCCGACTTTGTGGCCCCGATATACGCTTTTATGCCGCCGCACCTGCAGGGTGTTATTGCGAACGATGCGCCGCCCATGTTTTTGGCTGCCGCATCAAATGACGAGCTTGGCCTTGCACCGCACAGCGTGGACCTTTACTCAAAATGGCTGGCGTCCAAGCACCCGGTTGAATTGCATATGTACGAGAAAGGCGGGCATGGATTTGGCATGCGGCCGCAGCACATCCCGACAGACTCCTGGATAGACCGGTTTGGCGATTGGCTGGAATTAAATGGGTTTTTAACACCCATCGACCCGAAAGTTGCGGCGAATATAGAACAACATGAAAAAAACAGGAAGATACAGGCTGAACGGCCCAGCAAAGACTGGGCCTATATAAAACGATACGAAGTTGAAAATGCGGCTGTTCCGCCACCCGCGCCCGGCGAAAAACGAGTGGTATTTATGGGCAACTCGATCACGGAGGGCTGGAAAGCCTGGGGCGATGCGGCATTTTTTAGCGGCCGGCCTTATTACGACCGCGGCATCAGCGGGCAAACAACCGGGCAAATGCTGGTACGTTTCCGCGAGGATGTTATAAATTTAAAACCTGCTGTTGTAGTTATAATGGCCGGTATCAACGATATCGCCGAAAACAATGGCCCGTCGAAGCTGGAGGATGTATTTGGCAATATTGTGTCAATGGCCGAGTTGGCCCGCTTAAGCCATATTAAGGTGGTACTTTCGTCGGTAATGCCTGCATACAATTTCCCATGGCGGCTGAGCATCGACCCCAAACCGAGCATTACCGCACTTAACGCGATGCTAAAAGACTACTGCGAGAAAAATAAGCTCGTTTACCTCGACTATTTTACAGCTATGGCTGATGAAAGGCGCGGCCTGCCGGCCAACCTGTCGAAGGATGGGGTGCACCCCAATTTAGCCGGTTATAAAATAATGGAGCCGCTGGCTGAAAAAGCTATAGATGAAGCGTTGAGGAAGGAGAAGTAATAAAGTATATTAAACTTACGAAGTTTTGAAAACTTCGTAAGTTTTTGACGCTTTTGTTTATCCGGTTACTTCACCACCGGTAATATCAATTTGGATTGGTCGTGATAAACGTTGATCGTTTCCTTTACAAAGTCGGCATCCTTTGCATGATAAATATCGATGAATTGCTGCGCGTTGCGGTCAACCAGCGGGAACCAACTGCTTTGCACCTGCACCATAATGCGATGGCCTTTTTTAAAGGTATGGGCAACATCCGGCAGTGTGTATTTCACTTGCGTTGGCTTACCGGGCACAAATGGCTCGGGGTCGGAATAGCTATTGCGGTACCTGCCGCGCATAATTTCGGCACGAACCAGCATTTCGTAACCGCCCATGGGGTATTTTAACGCAGGGTCGTTCTCTGCGTAAATGTCGACGTTATTATAGCTGCCGTTATCCGGGAACACATCGATCAGCTTCACGACGAAATCGGCATCGGTATTCGATAAACTCACCAAAAGATCAGCAACTACCGGGCCGGCCAGCGTTACATCATCGGTTAAGATATCGGTTTTATAGGTTAAAACATCCGTACGGCGCTCAGCAAAACGTTGATCGTCCGTCATGTAATTACGGGTACGGTTAAAATGGACATCCTGGGTATAAGGTACCGGTTTAACCGGGTCGCTGATGTAAGTATCAAACGAAGGTTTTACCGCATTTGCCTTTCCAAATGAAAGCTTCTCCCCTTTCTGCAGGTATATCTCTGTCGGCTGCACATCGACAGGCGGCCACTGCGGCAACTGGTGCCAGGTATTTTCGCCGGTAAAAAACACGCTGGCTTTGCTGATCTTGTCAACCGAACCAACACCTCTCAAATAATAATCGAAAAAAGGTATCTCTATATTATTCGCATACCATTCGCTGGTGTTGCTGCCCCACGGCACATTGCCTAAGTGGGTGCCGTCGTTATTGCGCCATTGCTCGTGGTACCAGGGGCCCATAACCAGGCGATTGTTTGTTGCCGGGCTTTGCTCATTTATCGCTTTATACACGTTCCAGGCGCCAAAGCAATCTTCGGCGTCAAATATCCCGCCAACTACCAGCATGGCCGGCTTAACGTTTTTAATGCCCACCCTGGCATTTCGCGCCATCCACCAGGCGTCGCGGTTGGGATGGTTCATCATCTGGTTCCAGAATATCATGCTGTCGCCCATTAATTTGGTAAGGTTGGGCAGCGCGCCTTTACTCAAATAAAATTTATAGTTATCGTGTATCGGTGGATCATATGTCGGAGCTGCTACCGGTGTGGGGCGCGGGTGCGGCTGGCCAAAACCAAATTCCTTGTAAAAAGCAAAAGCATCCATTTGGAAGAAAGCGCCGTTGTGATGAAAATCGTCACCTACAAACCAATCCGTTACGGGCGCTTCCGGGCTGACAGCCTTCAGTGCCGGGTGCCCGCTTAATGAAGCCATGGTTGAATAAAAACCGGGGTATGATATGCCGAATACGCCAACATTACCATTGTTATTCTCCAGGTTTTTTACCAGCCAGTCGATGGTGTCGTAGGTATCGCTGGCCTCATCAATATCTTTATTGGTCTTTTTATTGGCATTGAACGGCCGCACATCCATAAAAACACCTTCGCTCATCCAGCGGCCACGCACATCGGCAATTACCATGATATATCCCTTGCGGCAATATTGAATAAGGTGGTTTACCCAAAACGGCCGGAATTGGTCTTTTCCGTAGGGCGCACACGAGTATGGCGTGCGCTCCATTAATATGGGATGTTTTTCGGCGTTATCCTTTGGCTGATAAACCGATACAAACAGCTTAACCCCATCGCGCATAGCAATGGTGACCTCTTTTTTTGTATAATTATTTACAAACCAGGTTGAATCGGCGTTTTGCGCGGAACCGATAAAGGGCGTGAGGAAAAGAATAAGGATGTATAACTTTTTCATGTAACCAAATTAAAAGCGAAAAATGCTAATTTTTTGGTTAGAAAAAAAGTTCGGCCAAATAGATACCTTTTCCCGCCGTCAACCCTCACACATGGTGGTTAAGCCGGCTTTTTTTAAAATATAAGTAGGAATAAACTACCGGTATCAGCACCAGGATGCCCACGCAGCTCATAAACATGATAAAGCCAGCCTGGCCGGATATTAATAGCGTAAGGATGGTAATAACAATTCCTCCTGCAAACCACAACCTCCCCGCAAGGCGGTGAGTGGCGCGCCAGTTATCTTCACTTTCAAGCGTCCACGGTGTACGAATACCTGCAAAGTAATTGGGTTTTATACTGAGCATAATATTGCCTATAAAGGCGAACAGCAAGCCAACCAAGGGGAACAACAATCTTTCAACCCTGAAACCCTGGTGTATCGTGGCGAAGATAAGAGCCGTATTTAAAGCGGTAAAAAAAATGATCAGTCCCATCCCCAGCTTCTTAAAAGTGTCCGTGCCATATTTGATCTTCTTTTTAGGGTCGATCAACGGCAGGAACTTAAATAACAGGTAAAGCAGCGCCGGCACAACCAGCATAATGCATTGATATGTCAAAAATTCGGTTTTAGAACCGTACCTGTCAACATCGCCGTTTAACCCAAAGTGTACAGGCACCACCTGCGCCAGTGCAGCATAATTAAAAAATAAATAAAAAACGGGCAGCGACCAAATGATCAATGCGGCTGCGTCTAAAAATGAAAACTTTTTCATGTTATTGTGATTTATGATTTAACTTTTTGTGATTGTAAATTGATTATCCATTTCAGCATCTCGTCCATTACGGTTGTATTCAGTGAATAGTAAACAAACTGCCCTTCCTTAACCGATACCACCAGCCCCGCCTGCCTTAACAGGTCGAGGTGGTGCGATATGCTGGGTTTCGAAATACTAAACCGGTCGGCTATCTCCCCTGCTGTAAGGTCCTTATCTTTAAGTATTTCCAAAATCTCGCGCCGTGTCGGATCGTTGAGTGCTTTAAATATTGTATTCACTTCGGTATCCATTTATATATTTAGACAAATATCTAAATACTTTTGGAATTTCAAAGACTTTTATGATTTTTTTTCTCGCACATTTAAGTCAGTAATTTTTTGTTAATTGTGTTTTTTATCAACCCCTATCATGCACAGAAGAAATTTCTTAAAAACCGGCTCCTTAGCAGGCTTAACCATAGGCGCCGTAGCTGCCGGTTCATGTAATTTAGCCCCTGCCGGTAAAAAGCCGCAGGACTCTACCAATCCGGATACACCAGATGATTTTGTTTTGAACGAAGTGACTATCGACGCCTTACAGCAGAAAATGCAAAGCAAGGAATATACCTCGCGCTCGATCACTGAATTATACTTAAAACGCATTGAGGCCATTGATAAAAACGGCCCGAAACTGAATGCAGTTATTGAAATAAACAAGGATGCTTTGACTATGGCTGATGCGATGGACAAGGAGCGTGCCGCCGGGAAAGTGAGGGGGCCGCTGCATGGCATCCCGGTTTTAATAAAGGACAACATAAGCACCGGCGATAGCATGCATACCACTGCCGGGGCGCTGGCCATTGCGGATAATATTACCAAACAAGATGCCTTCATTATTCACAAGCTCCGCGAAGCAGGCGCCGTACTACTGGGTAAAACCAATCTGAGCGAATGGGCCAATTTCAGGTCGACGCACTCAACCAGCGCGTGGAGCAGCCGGGGCGGGCAAACCAAATGCCCTTACATTCTCGACCGTAACCCCAGCGGATCGAGCGCGGGCTCAGGCTCGGCTGCGGCAGCTAATTTATGCGCCATTGCCATTGGTACCGAGACGGACGGGTCAATTGTTTCACCGTCTTCAGTCAATGGTTTGGTGGGTATAAAACCTACAGTAGGTTTATGGAGCCGCTCGGGAATTATACCTATATCAAAAACACAGGACACCGCAGGCCCAATGGCCCGAACAGTTAGAGACGCTGCCATTTTATTGGGTGCACTGGCAGGAGAAGATTCAAAGGATAGCGTCACAGCAGAAAGTAAAGGAAAAGTTGAACCGGATTATACTAAATATTTGGATGCCGCTGGATTAAAAGGCAAGCTTATTGGTGTTGAAAAAACAGGGTTAAAAACCAGCCCGGCGATGGATGCATTATTTCAACAGGCTATCGATACGCTAAAAAATAACGGGGCAACTATTGTTGAAGTTGAGCTGAATAAACAATTGAAGAAGATCGGGACGGCCGAAAACACGGTGCTGCAGTTTGAATTTAAAGATGGCCTGAATAAGTATTTGAGCACAGCCAATTCCAAGGTGAAATCGTTAGCGGACGTGATCGCGTTCAACAAACAAAACGAGGCCAAAGCGATGCCCTTTTTTAAACAGGAGATACTGGAGCAATCGGAGAAAAGAGGCGGGTTAGACAATACGGAATACCTGAATGCGGTAAACCTGACCACCGGCACTACACGGAATGCCATTGATACGATATTAAAAGAAAACAAGCTGGATGCCATTGCCGCACCAACCAACGGCTTTGCCTGCTGTATCGACCTGGTTAACGGCGATTATGATAACGGTTTCAGCTTCTCCTCGCCTGCCGCAATGGCCGGCTACCCGCATATTACGGTGCCAATGGGGTTCGCGTATGGGCTGCCTGCCGGGATCTCTTTTATCAGCACGGCTTACAAGGAAGGCGATATTATTAAACTGGGCTACGCCTATGAGCAGGCTTCAAAGAAAAGGGCAGCGCCGGTATTTAAAGTTGATCTGCTGAGTTAGAGGTTAGAGATTAATTAGAGATTAGGTTTAGTAAATAAAGCAAATTAAGACAGCATGGAATTTGGACGTTTAAAGCCGGAAGAATTAATGGAAGTTGATTTCACACTTCCACCCGACCCGGAGCTTACGATTAAAACGCTTAAGACTGCAAAAAACGATGAGCCGATGGCCGTGCATGTTGGCTGCGCCAAGTGGGGCCGAAAGGAATGGCTGGGCAAAATATACCCAGCCAAAACCAAGGACGCTAATTTTTTAGATGAGTACGTAAAGCATTTTAACTCAATTGAGCTGAATGCAACGTTTTATAATATATACGGCCCGGAAACCATTGCTAAATGGAAAGCCAAAACCGAAGGCAATCCGGAGTTTAAATTTTGTCCTAAATTTTCACAAAACATCAGCCATATCCGCCGTTTAAAAAATGCGGAAGAAATTACAACTAAATACTACGAAGGCGTTTTAGCTTTTGGCGAGAAGCTGGGGCCCATGTTTTTGCAGGTGGGCGATAACTTTGCACCGAAGAGCCAGCCCGATCTAAAGGCCTATCTTGAACAATTGCCTAAGGATGTCCCTGTTTTCCTGGAGATGCGGCATAAGGAATGGTTTTCTGTACCGGAAATTCGTGATGAGTTATTTAACATGATGCACCAGTTGAATATCGGCGCGGTAATAACCGATGCCTCGGGCCGCCGGGATGTAGTGCACATGCAGTTGCCTACACCGCATGCATTTATCCGCTTTGTGGGGAACAGCCTTCATTCTACAGATTACTCACGTATTGATGATTGGGTGGAGCGTATCTACCAATGGCAGCAAATGGGCCTGCAGTCGGTTTGGTTTTTTATGCACCAGCACGATGAGCGGTATTCGCCAGAATTGGCCGATTACGTGGTTGAGCAGCTGAATAAAAAATTAAGCTTAAGCCTTCCGCGGCCGCAGTTTATTGACAGGGATAAAGGCTTGTTTGATTGACACTACTGCGCTACCAGGCCCGATATGACATTGATGCTTAGCGCGACTATCGCTGTATTAAAACCAAAAGATAACAAGCCATGCAGCCATGCCAACCGCCGTATCTGGCGGGAGGATATCTCGACATCCGAAACCTGGAAAGTCATGCCAACCACGAACGAGAAGTAAACAAAATCGAGATAGTCGGGCTCATTTTCGTCCGGGAAAATTAACCCGCCAACTTCTTTCGGCTGCCCATCGTCGGTATCTGTATCGTAATACATATGCGCGTATCGCATGGTAAATACAGTATGTACGAGCCACCACGAAATAAACACCGCGCCAATTGACAGGAAAATACGCTCATTGACAGCGCCCGAATGGCCTTTTGCTGATTTCAACAAAAAAGCAATGGCAACCATGCTTATGATCGAAGCAGCAATCACAAAAAGGAATATAAACGTACGGCTGGAGTCCTGGATTTTGGCAATTTTCCGCACTTCGCGCGGGTGCGATGTAATGATCACCGTCCAATCAAGGGCGATCACCGTAAGTGCAAAACTGATCCATGTAAATAAGGTTACCGCCGGCCACGTGAAACGAGGCCAAACGAAAAAAAGGACGATAATACTAACGGCCAGCGCTATCATCAAGCGGTAATGCGCATCCAGCCGGAAGAATAATCGTTTATCAGGTTTTAAAATGTCAGCCATAATTAATTTTTAATACGCATTATTGTTCGTCAATTATTTCAGCCACGCGCCCTATCTGCCCGTCTTCAAGTCGCACTTTTATACCGCGTGAATGGAAGGATGAGCTGGTTAGCAGGTCCTTCACTATCCCTCTTGTTCGTTTACCCGACCGCTGGTCTTTTTTAAGTATAATATCGACCTCGAGGCCGGGGTAAATGTCATTCCTGTTTTGCCCGTTCATTTTGCAGTTTACTTTATTCTTTTAGTTCTAATTGCAAATAAGTCATCTGTAGTAACAAGATTAACGAAACCATTTTCTATCAATCCCTTGAAAAGCTTTTTGTCTCCCGACCATATTTTGCACCTAAATTGTTTAGCATAAGCCACATATTGAACATCTTTTATATCGATATCATGAACTAAGTCAAGTGATTCATTCCAAAATCCTGGATTTATTTGCTCTTCTGAAATAAAGGTAATCTCTTTGCATACCTGGTATTCGGCCTCAATTATCCTCTCAATACTTAAACCGGAAATCGACTGAAGTCTTTCGTACTTAGTTTTAATCTCATACCTCAAGAACTCGGGAGCAATAAAATTGAAGTACTTTTTTGAGTTGATTAACAGATCTCCGATTTTCCCATCGGAATTCAGTATGCCGCTGAATACAATATTGGCATCAACAATTATTTTCACTTAACAAATCGTGATTTATTTGCTTCCCACCAGGATGAGTTTACTTCGTCGGCAAGTTTATCGATGTCTGATTGTTTAACTTTTGTTAATGAGGTCGCTTCGAGATATTTCAAATAATCAATCAGTCGTTGTAAACCAAATCGGTCTACCGACGACGATACCGTGATGGTAATTTTATTATTATCTGCATTTTCAATCAACATATACAAATGTAACGATTATTGAGGGCAAAGTAAATACTGTTTTTATAGCCTGAATAGCGATTTAATTTAACAATGTGATCATGCTAAAAGTTTTCCAACTGCTTCGCCAACCTTTCCAAAATCAAAGTTTTTTATCAATTTATCCATAGCGGCAGCGATTTGCTCATTGCCCAAATTGCCTATGCTCCCTTCGTGGGTATGATTAACCTGCTTATCTGGCTTAAATTCGCCTTTTTCGATGGCCGCTCCCACCTGCTTATAGGCATCGCGGAAGGGCACGCCGCTTAATACCTGCCGGTTAACCTCTTCAACGCTAAACAGGTAAGCATACTTGGGGTCGTTTAAAATATCTGTGTTTACCGTTATGTTTTGCAGCATAAAGGTTGCCATATGCAGGCAGTCTTTCAGGTCGGTGAAAGCCGGGAAAAGCAACTCTTTTAATAGCTGTAATTCGCGGTGATAGCCCGAGGGCAGGTTTACCGTCATCATAGCCACATCGGTTGGCAGCGACTGCAGCCGGTTGCATTTGCCGCGCATGATCTCCCAAACATCCGGGTTCTTCTTATGCGGCATAATACTGCTGCCGGTGGTCAATGTATCGGGGTAGCTTACAAAAGCGAAATTCTGGCTCAGGTAAAGCGCCTGGTCCATCGCCATTTTCGCCAGGGTTGCCGCTACAGACGATAAGGCCTGGGCGATAACCCTTTCGGTTTTTCCGCGACCCATTTGCGCGTAAACAACATTATAATTAAGACTCTCAAAACCGAGTAACTGCGTAGTTAGCGTACGGTTGAGCGGGAACGACGAGCCGTAACCCGCGGCCGATCCCAAGGGGTTTTTATTGGTGATCTTATAAGCAGCCAGCACCATTTCGAGGTCATCGGTCAAACTTTCTGCGTAAGCGCCAAACCATAACCCAAAAGACGAGGGCATGGCTACCTGTAAATGCGTATAGCCCGGTAACAGCACATCTTTATGCTTGTTGCTTAATTCAATGAGCAGGCGGAAAAGTTTGTCGGTTTCTTCAACAACCTGCTGCAGCTCGTGGCGGAAAAACAGTTTCAAATCAACCAAAACCTGGTCGTTGCGTGAGCGGCCGCTGTGGATTTTTTTGCCGGCATCGCCGATCCGCTGAGTGAGCAAAAGTTCAACCTGCGAGTGCACATCTTCTACCTCCTGCGCAATGGTAAACTTCCCGTCCTCAATATCGCGGTAAATATTTTTTAGCTCTTTTTGTACCAACTGCAGATCATCCGCGCTCATTAAACCGATACTGGCTAACATTTGGGTGTGCGCCAACGAGCCAAGCACGTCAAATGCTGCCATTTGCAGATCAAATTCACGGTCGCGGCCTACGGTGAAGTTTTCAACCAGTTCGTTTACGGTAACGGATTTTTGCCAGAGCTTATTCATGTAAAAAAAATAATTTCCAGGCGTCATTGCGAGGTACGAAGCAATCTCTACGCTTTACAGGGCGACCATTGCGGCCACCTTGTATGTTGGACCTACTTATGTAAAGATTGCTTCGTACCTCGCAATGACGCGCGGAGAGTTCAAACTTACTGCTTTTGTAATAAATATCCGCAACTCAAAGGATACCTTCCAGCATTTTAATATATAACGCTATCCCCTCTTTGATCTCCTCTAGATAAATAAACTCATCCGCCATGTGCGACCTGGCCGAATCGCCGGGGCCTATTTTGAGAGAGGGAATATCCAATAACGCCTGGTCGGATGTTGTTGGGGAGCCATAAGTTGTGCGGCCCTGGGCAATTCCGGCCTGTACAATGGGGTGATTTTTATCGATCTTTGATGGTTTGAGGCGCGTTGAACGCGGGTTTACATCACAACCTACATGCTTTCGAATGATCTCTAAAATCTCCTCGTTCCGGTAGGCATCCGTAACGCGAACATCAACCGTGAACATACAGGTTGCCGGGACCACGTTGTGCTGGGAGCCCGCGTTTATGATGGTGACTGACATCTTTACCGGCCCGAAAACTTCAGACTCTATTGGGAATTTAAAATTACGGAACCATTCGATATCAGGCAGCGCTTTATAAATAGCGTTATCGCCTTCCCCGCGACCGGCATGGCCGGCTGTGCCGTGGGCCACACAATCCAGCACCATTAACCCGCGCTCGGCTATGGCCAATTGCATTTGAGTAGGTTCGCCGACGATAGCAAAGTCAAGCTTGCCCAACTCAGGTAATATTAATTCGATACCATTTAAACCTGAAATTTCCTCTTCTGCGGTAGCAGCGAGGCATAGGTTGTAATTAAGGCCCTTTTTACCATAAAAATAAAGGAAGGCAGCCATCAATGATACCAGGCACCCACCCGCATCGTTACTGCCAAGTCCGTATAACTTACCGTCTTCTATTTTTGCATCGTGCGGATTTCGTGTATAACCTGTATTTGGCTTTACAGTATCGTGGTGTGAATTGAGCAGTATAGTCGGTTTTGACGGGTCGAACTGCTCATTGCGGGCCCATATATTGTTGATCTTGCGGTGGGTTACAACGCCGTTATCCTTTAAAAACTGCGCTATAAGATCAGCTGTCCCATCCTCCTCTTTACTAAAGGACGGCGTCGCGATCAGCTGTTTTAACAACGCAACTGCCTGCTGGGAAAGAAAGTTAATGTCCGTCATGCGCCGTAAAAATAGTGTTTTTTGGGGAGCCCCACCTAAATCCTCCCCAAAGGGGAGGACTTTAAATATCGAAAAAACAAGACGATTACTCAATTTTTGAATATTTCCGGGTATCATTCATAGTGATATAAAGGATCAGCGATAAGACGATACAAATGGTTACATACCAATAAAACCATTCCTGGTGCCCCTTATCTTTAAAAAGCAACGCGATATACTTGGCTGTTCCGCCGAAAAGGGAAACGGCGATAGCATACGGAAAACCTACGCCCAACGCGCGGACATTTGCCGGGAAAAGCTCGGCTTTTACTACTGCGTTTATGGACGTGTACCCGCTAACGATAACCAGTGCACACATGATCAGGGCAAAGGCAATCCAGAAATCTTTGGTCTGACTTAGGGCAGTCATGATAGGAACTGTGGTTAACGTACCTAATATGCCGAATGCGATCAGTAGCGGTTTGCGGCCTATCTTATCGGATAATAATCCAAACAATGGCTGCAGCAGTATAAAAAAAACAAGCGTTAACGTGGATACCAGGGTAGCTGCATTTAACGTAAAGCCGGCGCTGGTTACCAGGAACTCCTGCATATAAGTCGTATACGTGTAAAACGCTACCGTACCGCCGATGGTAAGCCCTATCACAATTAATACGGCTTTGGGATGCTGCATCAAGGCGTGCAGGGTGCCGCGCGAGGACCTGGCGTTCTTATCTTCCAGGATAACCGATTCCTGCAGGCTGCGCCTTAAATACATGGCGGTAACAGCCAGCAGGGCGCCAATGCCAAACGGAATGCGCCAGCCCCATTGGTGCAGCTGTGCGTCGGTTAAAAAAAAGTGCTGCAGTAAAACCAATACGCCCAATGCCAGCAGCTGGCCCATGATGAGCGTTACATACTGAAAGCTGGAGTAAAAGCCACGGTGCTTTTTAGTTGCAACCTCGCTAAGGTAGGTCGCACTGGTGCCATACTCGCCGCCTACGCTGAGGCCCTGGATGATACGTGCTACGACCAATAATACAGGCGCGGCGATACCAATTTGTTTATACCCGGGAACTATCGCAATAATAAGCGAGCCAACGCTCATCAGCAAAACGGAGAAAGTGAGCGCAGTTTTACGGCCTTTTTTATCCGCGAAAGCGCCCATAACCCATCCGCCGATAGGCCGCATTAAAAACCCGATGGCAAAGATGCCGGCGGTGTTTAATAACTGCACAATTTGATTGGCGGCCGGAAAAAATGCACCGGAGAAATAGATAGAAAATGCGGTGTAAACATACCAATCGTACCATTCAACCAGGTTGCCCAGCGAGCCGCCAATTATTGAGCGTATCCTTTGGGCGGTTGTGGTGGTTTGGTTTTGCATAGGCAGATAAAAATATTATAAATATTTAAAGAATCTTCACAAATACTAAACCTAAGCATTAAATAGTTGTATAATAGGCCAAGCCGGGTAATTTTAATTATTTTAGCCGCCCTATTACCTGCTTGTCGTTTACCATGGATGAAAATTTTAACCTGCGTGCTGCATTAAAATCAGACGAAGAACTGCATAATTGTATTGATAACCGCGATAAATATCTCCCGGAATCAGTAGAGGCTGCCGTCGTTGAATTGCAGCACCGCGGTGTGGAATTTTCGGACGAAGAGTTGAAAGTGATCAGCGAGGATATGCAGGCCCGTCGGGAAATTGCTGAATCCGGGACCGGGATATTCGGCATATTCAACACCGGGTGGAACAACAATATGGTTGAGGACCCCGATGCGCCGCTCTTTTTTTCGAAACGGGCGATATTCGCTTTTGCCGTACTCTTCAGCGTGTTTTTTGGGTCGATACTATTGGCCATAAACGTCAGTAAAACCAAAAACCGCAGCAGCGCCATGCTGGTGGTAGTGTACGGGCTTGGTTTTACATTATTGCAGGGGATATTGCTGCGCTCCTACCCGATCGACCCGATTATCTCACTTATGAGCAGCATAGTAGGCGCTTATATAATGGACAACTTATTTTGGAACAGGTTTGTCGGCAGTTCAACACTGTACAGATCAAGACCCGTTTGGGTGCCGCTGATCATTGGCGTTGCGATCGTCGCTTCTTACTTAATTATGCTGAAATCTTACGGCAAATTGCCTGTTTAATTATTTACCAGCTTAAAAGCGCCCTCACCATACCGTAAACCTGTATTGGGATATTGGTCGATTATGCTTTGAATGCCCTGCATATCCGCCGGTGTCAATTCAACATCAACCGATGCCGCATTTTCGCGCAGGTATTTTGTTTTCTTGGTTCCGGGAATTGGGATAATATCATCACCCTGTGCTAAAACCCAGGCTAAAGCCAGTTGCGCCGGCGTGCAGTTCTTTTGTGCAGCAAAATGGGCGAAAGCGTGTGCCAACTGCTGGTTATTATCTTTATATGTATCGCTAAAGCGGGGAAGCGTTTTGCGGAAATCGTTACCGGCCAGCTCATCGATATTCAGCGTGTTGGTCATTAGCCCGCGCGAAAGCGGGCTGAACGGCACGAGCGATATGCCCAGCTCGCGGCATACCGGCAATATTTCGGCTTCCACATCACGTGTAAGCAGCGAGTATTCACTTTGCAGGGCGGCGATGGGATGAACTGCGTGCGCCTTACGAATAGATGCAGCTGAAGCTTCCGACAAACCCAGGTAACGTACCTTTCCTTCTTTAACCAGATCAGCCATAGCGCCAACCATTTCCTCGACCGGCACATTCGGGTCAATGCGGTGGGCATAATAAAGGTCGATGGTTTCGATCTTTAGCCTTTTAAGGCTTTTTTCAACCGCCGACTTAAGATAAGCCGGTGAGCCGTCGAAATAAGATCCCGCAGCGCCCGGAAATGCGTCAGTATCCTCTTTTTGCCTGAAACCGAATTTGGTTGCGATGAACACTTTATCGCGGTTAGGCGCAAGTACTTTGGCCACCAGTTCTTCGTTGCGGCCGTTAGCGTATATATCGGCAGTATCCCAAAAGTTAATGCCCAGGTCAATTGCCAGGTTTAAGGTGGCTATGGATTCGTCGTCGTTAAAGGTGCCGTAGCCATGGTTCATGCCCATGCAGCCAAGGCCTAAGGCAGATAGCTTCTCGCCGGTATTGCCGAGATTTCTGTATTTCATAGGAGATCGTTTTTGCAAATATATAGGCGGGGTGCGGTAAATGGTAGTGGATTTTTAAATGTTGCATTGGCGTGATTGTAAGGCGCAGAGTTGACTCACCCGGTCTTTGCTTCGCGCGACCACCCTCTCTACCGCAAGCGGTAAAGAGGGAAAGGAAAAGAGAAAAAAAATTTAGTGGAGTTACCCTCTTTACGGTAAACCGTAGAGAGGGTCGACCAGCAGAGCGTCGTCGGGGTGAGTCTATACGTAGGCAAGGTGAAGAAGCATGTCGCAGAGTTGACTCACCCGAACATCGCTTCGCTTGTTCACCCTCTCTCCGTGGGCCGGAAAGAGGGTAAGGGGAAGAGAATAAAAGTTTCTTTTCATTTTCATCCTTCTTTTTCGTTTACCGTAGAGCGGTCGACCAACGTAGCGTAGTCGGGGTGAGTATATGCGGTTATAAATGAGTATATGCGGTTATAAAAAAGAGGGTAGTGAAGCTTGCATAAATCACTCTATTGTCAAAAAAAGATGTTTAAACAGGTATTCTTTAAAACCGTTCGTTTTTGTATTAACTTTGTGACAAATCGAATTGAATTAATCATTTAATAAAAAACAATCATGAAAAAAATCATCACTTTAATCGCTGTAGCTTTGATCAGCACAACGGCATTTTCGCAAACGACGTGGAACGTTGACCGCATGCATTCAAAATTACAATTTACCGTTACCCACCTGATGGTGTCGGACGTTGATGGTGAGTTTAAAGACTTTTCGGCTACTATCACGGCAGCAAAACCTGATTTCAGCGATGCTAAATTTCAATTTACTGCTAATGCAACTTCGGTAAATACCGGTGTTGACCAGCGTGATAACCATTTACGGTCGGCTGATTTTTTTGATGTAGCCAACTACCCTACCCTTACTTTTACCAGTACAAGCGTCATTAAAACTTCGCCTAATCATTATCAGGTGAATGGGAATCTAACATTACACGGGGTTACCAAACCGGTTTCATTTAACGTTTGGTACCGCGGCACTATTACCACCCCGCAAGGCAAACAGGACGCCGGTTTCCAGGCTACAGGCGTTATTAAACGTTCTGACTTCGGTTTCGGCAGCAAGTTTGGCAATGCAATGGTAAGCGACGAAGTTACTATCCGCGCTAACGGTGAGTTTGCACCGGCTAACTAAGTTTTTCATAATTATAGTTTTTTCATAGCTAAGATGAGCAACCGCGGATTTCGCGGTTGCTCTTTTTTTGGTCATAAAAACGAAAGGGTGTCATGGTGAGGTTCTCGAACCATGCGGGCAAAGGCCTTTCCGTTATGTATTGCGGCATTTTCTTCGAACAATTTGACTATTCGTCCGATAAACATTCGTCAACCCTGGCACCGTGGTTCGACGGAGCTCACCATGACATGCCTTTTGTCATTTCACCTTTAGATTTTTTTAAATTTTACCACTCAAGTTAACACCCCATTTTTATTCAAGTGCAAACATTTGATAGCTTTATCCTTTCTATACAAAAGCTATCGATGGATTCACTTACCCATATTACTTTAGGCGCCTGCGCAGGTGAGGTACTGCTGGGTAAAAAACTGGGTAAGAAAGCCTTGTTTTGGGGGGCGCTTTCGCAGAGCTTGCCGGATATCGATACCATAGGCAGCTTAATTTTACCTGCCGACCAGTCTTTTTTATTTCACCGGGGTATTACGCATTCGTTTTTGTTCGCAGCGATTGGGGGAGTTGGGATGGCGTTCGCCGTGAAAAGATTATATCGGGAACACGAGCTTTCTTTACCATTCCTGGTGTTTTTCTTTTGCTTACAGCTGGCGCTGCACGATACGCTGGACATCTGCAACAGCTATGGCACGGGTTTGCTTGAGCCGTTCAGTCACCAGCGGTTCTCGGTTAATTTACTTTTTGTGGCCGATCCGCTGTTTACCGCCGGCTTGTTTATAGGCACTTTGGTACTGATATTTAAGAGCACGCACTATAGATTCCGCGCGCGGTGGGCGCTTGGCGCGATAGGCGTCTCCATCCTTTACCTGTGCTTCGCGGCTTTCAACAAAATTAAAATAGATCAACGGGCGGAAGCGTCCTTTGCGGCGCAGCATATCGCGCGAAAGCGATATTTTACCACCCCAGCCCCTTTCAATACTATGCTATGGTATATTGTGGCGGCGGCTGACAGCGGGTATTATACCGGTTACAGTTCGGTGTGGGACAATGCCAAACAACGCATTGATTATGAAACGTACCCGAAAAACGGTACGCTGCTAAAGCAAGTCCCTAATAAGGAAGTGTCGCAGCATTTACTCGCTTTCGCGGATGATTATTATACGGTTTCGCAAAGCGGGGGTGCGTTTTATTTTAATGTGCTCCGGTTTGAGCAGGTGCAGGGCTGGCAGATTAACCATGCGCCTTTTGTTTTCAGCTATCCTCTTTTGGACACAAAGGGCCAGGCGGCGTTGCTGCAGAAAGGGCGATTTGCCGGATGGAACGGCACTACTCTGAAACTATATTTACATCGCATTGCGGGCAACAACGTCGCTAAACAAAACACAAAAACTAAACGCCTATGAATTGGCTTATACCGGCCGGGATCATTTACCTGATAATTGTTATACGCGTTTGCCTGCGCATTTTGTACGACGTAAATGACGAAACCAAAACCTTTGCATACCTGCTTATTGCGGTGTTACTGCCCGTAGTGGGGATCATTATCTATTTAGCCGTTGGCGCCAATTACCGCAAGGAAAAGCTGTACAGTAAAAAGATAATCAGCGATGACAGGCTGCTGGACGAGATACAGAAAAAGATCATCAAAGAATCTGAAAAAACATGGAGCACGGGCGAACCGGAGGTGAAAAGCCATATAAAACTTGCGCGGCTGCTGCTGAATGATAATAGTCCGCTTACCGGGGGTAACGAGGTTAAGCTGCTGTTGAATGGCGAGCATAAATTCCCGGCGGTGCTTGAGGCTTTGAAGGCTGCCAAACACCATATCCATATGGAGTATTATATTTTTGAGGACGATAATATCGGTAACCAGGTGGCTGACGTGCTGCTGCAAAAGGCCGCAGAGGGCGTCCAGGTGCGGTTTATTTATGATGATTTCGGGAGCCGGTCCATCCGCAAAACCCTGGTGCCGCGGCTAATACAGGGCGGCGTTGAGGCCTACCCTTTTTACAAGATACTGTTCATCGCGCTAAGCAACCGCACCAACTACCGCGACCACCGCAAGATCATCGTGATCGACGGCTGTATGGGCTTTGTGGGCGGCATTAACGTGAGCGACCGGTATATTAACGGCATTGACAAAAAGCAGCTGTACTGGCGCGATACGAGCCTGATGATACATGGCCCGGGTGTATATTACCTGCAATACCTGTTCATTTGCGACTGGAACTTTTGCACCGGGCAGAAGTTGCCTATACAGCATGATTTCTTCTCCACAGCCAAAACCAAACACGGGCACGCCAGTGTGCAGATAGCCGCCAGCGGCCCCGACTCAGACAAGCCTACTATTATGCTTTCGCTGATGGAAACCATCGGCATGGCGCAGGAAGAGATACTGATCACCTCTCCCTATTTTATACCGGGCGAGAGCGTACTGGATGCCATTTGCGTGGCTGCCATGAGCGGCGTACAGGTAAAGCTGCTGGTACCCGGGGAATCCGACTCGGCTATTGTAAATGCTGCGGCACGATCGTATTACGGCGATATGCTGGATGCAGGTGTGGAAATATACCTTTACCAGAAAGGGTTTGTACATGCCAAAACCATTGTAGCCGACGGACAACTGGCTATTATCGGGACCGCGAATATGGATCACCGGAGCTTTGAGCTTAATTTTGAGGTGAACGCAATGGTGTACGATACCAAAGTGGCACATGAACTGCGCGACGCCTTTTTCAACGACATTAAGGACGCTACCCAAATCGACGCGAAAAAATGGGCCAAACGCACACGTTTAAAGCAATTGCCCGAAAAATTGTGCCGGTTGCTGTCGCCGTTATTGTAGAGCGGTATGTGGAATTAAATGGGGCTTATACCAAAGCCGGTTGACAATTCTGTTTTTCGTGGAAATTGATGAGTTTTACCATCACATCGATCGCGATCTCGTAGTTTCTTGAACCGACGAGTTTTTTGTATTGCTCTTCCAGCTCATTGATCTGCGTTTTTACGTACTGGTAATATTTTTCGCCGTCGCTGGTGAGGAATAGCATCACTGCCCTTGCATCCGAAGGGCTTTTTTCGCTTCGTACCATATTCATACCCTCAAGCTCTTTGATGATCTTGCTGGTGGCTTGTTTGGAAACGTTAAGCTTTTCGGCCAGCTCGTTATTTGAAATACCCGACGTGCCGATACTCATAAATAAAGGCAGCTGCGAATAATTAAAATCAGGATAATGTTCACGGCACAGCTTTTTTTCGTTCCATTCGTCCATGAAACGTTTTAGCAGGTAAACCAGCTTGCAGGTTACTCTCTGTGAATCTTTGAGTTGCATTGTTTTATTTTTTAAAATCCGGCAAACATAATTACTAAGTATTTATGCTGCACTAACTTATAACTTAAAATTAGTCAACTTAGTTTACGAAGGTATAATTAAAAATCAAATTTTACACGCCCCCTTATGCCCCATTTTGGTGCGTCCGGATGATCAAGATAGGTGAAACGCCTAACCAGGTCGACCCGCAACAGTTTAAAAATATTGCTGACACCTACACTGCCTTCCATATAAGGCGTACCGTTTAACGCATAGGTAGTTGCTACGCCGGTGCTGTTAACCGGGAATCGCAGCAGCGACGGATCGGTTGAGGGGTTATTCTCGCTCCTTACCCCACCCCATAGCGCTTTAAAGTCAAGCGTTTCACGCAGTTTTAGTTTTTTGATCAGTGGCAGCTTATTGAAAATAAAGCCGTTAAAATTATGATCGAGGTTGATGCTGGCGTAATGGTCGCTTACAAACTCCTGGAAATTCATCAGGTTATAGGAATCGAGCTGCAGGGAATATGTTTGGTTGGCGTGGTGGATATCCATTAACGGGAAAGGCACCTTGCCAAAAATATAGCCACCCTCGGTCACCACATCGGTATAACCCAACTGCGACAGGTAAAAACGTTTGCTGATATTGCCGGTCACGCTCTGGTAGTTGTAGCCGCCGCCAAAAAAGTTTTTGATGCCCTCGTTATAGCGTAGCGTAAAAATGGGGTATTGGTCAACAATAGGCACGCGGTACAGTTTGCCCTGGTAAAAGCTTTCATGCGGCGCATAACGCAGTTCGAGCGAAAACTCGGTGGTGCGCACCGTATTTACATTATTAAAATTGTTCCCGACAAGGTTTAAGAAATATAAACCGCCCGCGGGGCTTTGGTCCCACTTTTTAAATCCTGCCTTGTAGGAAAAATGGCTGTCAAACTCGTGCACGTAATCCAGGCGGAAAATGTCATTGTACAGCCACATATCATTGGCACCCCGTTTGAACGACAGCAGGAAGTTATCCTCCTGCACAAACTGCAGCTCCTGGCCCGGGATCTTGGTATCGTGCTGGTAGCTGGCACGTATGTAATTTTGTGGGAAAGAATAAATAGACTTATTATTAAGCGAGTATGTCGAACTTAAAAAATATTTAAACCGCTGGTCCAGTGTTCCGTAAGCGCCGTAGGTTTCAAAATAGTAGCGTTTGCTCAATTCCGGCGTGCTGCGGCCGCCGAGGCGCGCGCGGAAACCTTCTACCGGGTTAAAGCTGTAAAAAGTACTCGCCGGCCCCATTTCAAACGGGCCAAAGTCTTTGTAGCCGGCCACAAACAGGTTAACCCAGCCCATGGTGCGCCTAAAAGAAGGCATGGTTTGCAGGCTGTCGATATTCCTGTAAATACCGGCTTTTGCTGCCGCGAGCGTGTCGGGGCGGCTGACGAGCCAAAAGCGGTCGTCTTTATTTTCGGCGTTCATGGCCATTACCTGTGCCGGGCCGTCGTAAATTTGTTTCGGGCGCGCTGTATTAGCCAGGAAACTATCCACGATCACCTTGCGCTCGCCGAATATGCCGCCGCCCTTATTTTTGCTGAGGGCAAACTCTATCTTCAGGTCGCTTTGGTTTAAGTGATATTTGCCATCGTTGTTTTTTTCGAACGACAGGTCGGCCTGCAGCTGGCGCACAAAGTTAAGATTGATGTTTTTGTTAACGGTTAAGTGTGCATTCTCTACTGCGTAGTTGCCATCCATTGTGACGTATAATTTACCGGCAAAAAGCATGTCGGTGTTATTGCGGGGCGTAAAGCTCAACTCAATCAGGTTGGGCACCTGGTCTTTTATGGTGTCGGTAATAAAAAACTTATAAAAATCAGGCGCATGGTCGGCTATGGGGCTTAGCAGCTCGTTCGAGATCAGTTCAATGTTGTTATTATAAATATCAATATCCTGGTACATGTGGTTGAAGTACGCCTTAAGGCCCTGGTTGTCGATAAAGCGCTCGTCGTATTTCACCTGCTTATTGGCTTCGACCACCTGTTTTTTTGTATATGGTGCTTTACGGAAGTAATTCTCCGACAGTTTTTCCTCCATATAGATAGGCAACAGGGTTTTGCCGCCTATAGCTGTCGAATCCTGCTCCATGAACAGGAACTGGTATTTTTTAAAGATGCGTTTGTTCCTGAATTTCTCCGACAGATTGCTCAGGTAAAAGTTCATGAGCTCATATTGCCGGTATTCGGCGTAGTTGTAGCTTTCAACACGGTTTTGCGCCTTGTGCGCGATAACCTGCCTGATGAGTTCAACGGCGGGATTATTTTTATTGTGATACTTTGTTTTTTTACCCGATTTGATCACCACTTCGCCAAGCAGGCGGCTGTCTTCGGCAATGGCAGCGTTGATCACCTGCGCTTTGCCCGGTTCAATATTTTTGAGCACGGTTTTGTAGCCGATGAAAGATATCTGGACCTGGCTATAGTTATCATTTGTTATCAGCCGGTATTTACCCTGGTTATCGGTACTTATCCCGTGCACACTGCCGGCAAAAGCTACCGTTACATATGGCATCGGCTGTTTTGTTTTAGCATCGGTTATGGTGCCGCTTACTATAGTTTGCGCAAATGCGCTTAAAGCGGAGGTTAATAAGATAACCACCAGCATTATCCTGTTGAAGGTGAAAATTGTTTTCATTGTGCGAGGTTTTTAAAAGAGTAGTCTCCTGGCAGCTTGCTGAACAGGCTGGCTAGGACATTTTTGTGAGATAAAGTTTTGGCGGCGAACTGGCTGAAATACTGCTTTGCAGTTATCAGAGCTACCTGCGCGTAAACCCTGATGGTAAGCTCCAGGTATTCGGTATTGATATCGGCGCCAAGCAGGTTAAGCTTTAGCGCTTTCTCCAACGCGGTAACCGCGAAATCAGCGGCTGATCTGACAGGTGATATATTTTTTTTCTTCGCGGCCGTTGGGATACTTATAGTGTAATTAAACGGTGTAAAAGAGCCCTGTTGCCGGTCGGCAGAAAGGAAGGCAACAGCCCCGGTTAGCGGGGCGTTTGCAGTTTGTTGTGATATGAAAGCCGTTTCCATTATTTTGTTGTAATTGACACAACAAATGTAAACTAAGTTGACTATATTGGTCAACTAAGTTTACGAATATTACAAAAGAAACACATCAGAATGACATTTAAATGATGATTTTAAAAAGAAGTAAATTTTGTGTTAAAATAAATCGCTGTTAATCAAACGATTGAATAATCGTGACATTCAGATGAAACTATCGCGTTATTTTCTGCCGTTACTTTGCTCCGTGTTTAAACACACAAATATTTATTTAACATACAAAATCATGAAAAGTACATTTAAAATCTCAGCACTTGTTTTAGCCTTCGCCGGTTTGGCATCAGGCGCATTCGCACAAACATCAACAACTGCAAAAACCACCAGTTCAAATGGTGTTATTTTAAGCGTCGGCGTTGACGCAGGCATTCCTACCGGAACATTAAACGATACGCACGACTGGAACCTGGGCGGTTCGGTACAAGCCGATATCCCTCTTTTACCACACCAGCTATTTGTTACCGTTAACGCGGGTTATGACAACTTCTTCGGTAAAAAGAATTTGAACGGTACCGGCTTTAATGCTACCGATATTCAATTATTGCCGGTAAAAGCGGGTTTAAAATACTTCCCTGCCGGTAATTTTTACATACAGGGTGAGGCCGGCGCCGCGTTCCTGTTGAATAAAACAGCATTGAATGATGATAACGGCACTGCCTTTGTTTACGCACCGCAAGTTGGCTACCAGTTTCCGTTGGGTGGTAAAAGCTATATAGATGCCGGTGTACGCTATGAGGCTACCACCAAATTCAACAGCGCCATCAGCAACAGCACCGTAAACTTTATCGGCCTGCGTGTGGCTTATGCGTTTGCTACGAAATAATTTTTTACACAATGACTACAAATGACGAAAAAGGTTTTACCGCCTTTTTCGTCTACTTCATTAAACACTAATCTTTTTCAACCATGCGCAAACTATTAACTATGGCATTACTGCTGGCTTTAAGACTGCTCCCGGCATCCGCGCAAAGCGAATGGAAACTGAGGACCGAAAAGGACGGGATAAAAATATACGCCGGCGATATAGCCAACTCCAAAGTTAAAGCCATCAAAGTTGAAACCGTGCTTAACGCGACAACAGCGCAGGTAGTAGCCGTGGTAATGGACGTGAATGCCTCAACAGAGTGGGTTTACCACGTTAAGCAGAGCGCCATTGTTAAACAGGTTTCGCCGGGCGAGTTGTACTATTATGCCGAAGTGAGCCTGCCCTGGCCCGCAGCCAACAGGGATTTTGTGGCGCATTTAACCGTGAGCCAAAACCCGGACACCAAAGTGGTAACCATCGACGGCCCGGCCGTTCCCGGCCTTGTGCCTGTTAAAAAAGGGGTTGTAAGGATCGAAAACTCTACCGGCAAATGGGTACTTACCCCGGTTGCCCACGACCAGGTAAAAATTGAATATACTATACACGTTGACCCGGTGGGCGCCCTACCCTCCTGGCTGGTAAACATGTTTGCCACCGAAGCGCCAATGCAGATATTTAAAAACATGAAGCTGCAATTGCAAAAACCGGTTTATAGGAATTCGTTTGTGGCGGTTGTAAGGTAAACACTTCTGTTTCCGATTTTTGAAATATTGTCTTAGCGTCACGAGCGCCAGGTTGAGACTATAAATGCTATGATTCTAATTTAAATCTATTTCGCTCATATTAAAATGATATGAGTGCAGATGAGTTCTAATACCATAAAGGTCTCTACGCATAGAAATTGCCAATTGGTTTAACGAGGAAATATCCAATTTTTCTAAAAATATTTTCATTGACACTATCACTTTGTCGGATGCAAAAAGCGACATATTTATAAATTCTGCTTGCAATTCATTCAACAATCTTTTTTTAGATGGAAGATCAGGTCGGTTAATAACCAGTAGCGATGCTTCCTTATCATAGTACACCATTGCATAACAAAGTAAGATAATTACTTTATATCGCTTCTCGGTAAGCGCTATTCTCAACTCTTGTTTGGATGTTCGAGAAGCGGTAAAAAAGTCAAGTAAGGTTTTTAAGGCGATACCTACAAAGACAAATGTTGCATTAATGATAATTGGGTTCATCTTTTAATTTTAATATTTTGTTCCATGGATCTATCCAATATAATAGCCCCTCTCTTCTGGCGCGAGAATGCAGCGCAGGCAAAAGTGGTGGCGTTCTCGTGCCCGGCTGACAAGTAATAACCTATGCCGGCCATCCTATCATCGGCTCAACCAAACTGATGTCAATTAAGCCGGGCAAGCCGTAATAATCCCGCGCACTGCTGTATAAATAATCTTCAGGCTTGTCAACTATTCCGGCGACAACAGGATTATAATGAATGTAATCCAGCTTTTGATGTAATATCTTTAAATCAAACAACTCCACCGGGTGATTGTCCTGCTGCCAAAGCTGAAATTCGCTGTTATGATTATTCTTTTTCCCGGCCCGTTCCATCATCCATAACATCCATTCCCTGCGGCTTTCGGCAGGGTGATCTTTGATGGCTTTCTTTAAAGCAAGCGAAGTATGCTTTTTCATATCCCGCATGATGTTTTCAAGATTGTCGCCATGCGTTCCTATGATCATGTGTATATGACTGGTCATGATGCACCAGCCATATATTTCGAGGCCTTTATTGGCCTGGCAATGCTTCCACGAGTCGAGCATGATGTCCTTATATTCATTGCGGATAAAAAGGTCAATCCAGTTTATGACCGAAAAGCTGACGAAATAAAGTTTATCCTGGTCTCCGAATTTATATTTGGTACTCATTATGGTTTAAAAGTACACGACTAAAAGAGATTATCCAAATACTGACAAACATACAGTTGCCGACCTATCAGCGAGGCACGAGAACTCAGCGCTTTTGGCCTTTGCCCGGCATTCTCGCGCCAGAACTGAGAAATAAGATAAGTGAGATAAAAGTTAGTTTTTTCATGTTTATTGATTTAAAGATTGAGGTTATTTATGCTTATAGTTTTTGTGAGGTAAACTTCGCGCCAGAGCTGAGAGCTGAGTTTAATCCGGCTTCCAACCAAAAATGGACCGCAAATCCACAACCACCGACGGTTGCGGACTGCAGATCCATTCTAACTAACCAACTAAACCAAAAAGTCTTTATATCCAGTGCAACTATCACTAAGTCAACGCAGGGCCCTCTTTCGGGCGGCCCTGCGAGAACGGCAGAAGGACCATCATTGAGCCGCCCTGCGGAAAACTGATAATCACTTCTTTACCATATCTAAAATACTGTACCATTCGCGTTTGCCTTCGCCTTTGGTTACCAGCACGCTGAACTTTTTGCCGGTATTGGCGGCAGCTTTCTGCGCAGCTTCTAACACCCGGATGGTGGCATCGTCGTCGTCGTCATCGTACAGGTTGTGCTTTGGCGCGGGCATGTGGTAAACTGTCTCTTCTTCGCGCGCTAGCAAAGGCCGGTAAAAACCCTCTTTTTCCATCTCGTGGTGCAGCCGGACGTAATCATGCTGGTTGTGCGCCCCCTGAAATTCTACCCGTACAGTGAAATGTTCCATGTTAATAATTGTGATAAGGTTTAGGACCCTGGGTGTAAATGTAGGGTGTTGAAATGGGAAAAAATACCGTGAAAACACGGTATTTTCAAAAAGTTTGGGGAGAGTTGACTCACCCCGACTGCGCTGCGCTGGTCGACCCTCTCTACGGCAAGCCGTAAAGAGGGGTTGGATATAAAAAACGTCATGCCGATTACGGCATGACGTGATGGCTACGGTGTCGCGCTATCCTTCCGACAAAAAATCGGTACCCAGGTCATTAAACGGAAAGTTTGGCTGTAAATGATTTTGCTTTTTAGTGAGCAGGTATGGGTAATAGGATACGCAGCCGTTATAGGCAAACAGGGTATTATTACATACGTAACAGTAAATAGTTCCCTTGTCTATCTTCTCAATGCGCTGAGAGGTTAGTATATATTGTGAACCACAAACCGGGCATTCAATTTGCATTTTGCTCATAACGCATTCAGAACGGCTAAAAACAACAAATACGGTTTATTATGCATGGTAACAGTTGTGTTACACTATTGTTTAAGTTAATTAATTTGAAGCCGCCCTTTGCAGGGCGGCTAAGCTTCGGCCATAAACTGCCCGCAGGCAGCGGGTGTAAAATTAAAAATAGATTAATATTAACCAAAAATTAATTTAATTTATTTTAGAGAATATTTTAGTATAACAAGAGGCCGCATTAGGGTGGTGTTTTGGCGCAGAAATGACTCACCCCGACTGCGCTGCGCTGGTCGACCCTCTCTACGGCAAGCCGTAAAGAGGGGTTGGATATATTTTAAGAATGCAATAATATTTGTCATTTTGAGGGTAGCGAAAAATCTTCTTCGTTTGCATGTCCGCTTTGCTTTTCGGGCACAGAAGGATCCTTCGCTACGCAACCCATGACATATTTGTTCCCGAAAAAAAAAGGTGTCATGGTGAGCCCCTTTTATCATTTCGACTTCAGAGTTGTTAAATGTTACCGCCCGGGATGACTAAAGGAAAATAGCTTAATACTTCTTCATCACTTTTACCAGCATGTTGGCGATGATAGCCATGCCCCTATCGGACGGGTGCAGGCCGTCGTAGGTCATATTTACGGCGTCGATGGGGTACGGGTATTCGTCGGTAGCGGGGTTAAAGGGAATTTGCGTATAGGCCGGCCAGCTGTAGTTTTGATACAGGCCGGTTTGCGGGTTTTTGAGGCGCTTGTATTTGACACAGTTTTTTGGTGTGATACCGCTGTCGTTATATAAGTCTACAAGCGGGAGGTTTTCGGTCATCGCTATATATTTCACGACTTCGGCGTATTCGGACAGCCGGCGGCCGTTTTTTTCCTTATATGAACCCCACGCATTATTTTTAAAATCACGAAAGTAAACAAAGTCGCCGCGCTGCATAGGGCTTATGAGGATGATGGCGGCCCTGGGGTTGAGGCTGCGTATTTTATCGATAATGGTACGGTAAGCGCCATACATGGTTTTGTTGCCGGTATGGTTGGCATAGTCTGCCGGCGTGCCTGTTGGCAAGCCCGACCACCAGTCATTCGTTCCTAAAAATATAGTGTAAATGTCGGCCGTCCCGATATGCAACTTTTCGATGGCATTGGCCATGGTGGCTGTTGTCCAGCCGCTGTGGCCGTGGTTGGTGTAATGGATGTAAGGCAGCCTGTCGCGTACCATTGTCATGTAACCCTTAGTGATGCGGTTACCGGCTTCGTCGGGATGTTCGTTCAGGTAAGTGATCGAGTCGCCTATGGCCATCCAGGTGAGGTCTTTTCGGGGAGAAAAAGATGTGAAAAGGATGATGATGGCAAAGGTGGTTAGAAGTTTTTTCATATGGATATGATCGGTTAATTGCATAGCGTGTTTACTCACCCCGACTACGCTACGCTCGTCGACCCTCTCTACGGCAGGCCGTAAAGAGGGTTTGAGAAATGGGATTGAAACCGTTATCCGGAAACATTTCACTCTTTCTTTTTGAGCGCATCAATATCACCCATATCTTTTGCTCGTCCCGTTGCCTGCTTGTTTGCGATAAAGTCGGAAATATTTATAAATGAGATTTCGACGACACCATCAAAGGTCATTTTGCCTGGTGGTGATAACCTTCGTCATCTTTTCGGGAAAGGAACCATTTAGCCGGCTATAATAATTTTTTCGCAGCCGCATAACCTCCTGCAATCTTTCGGACGCACTTTTTGATCGCCAAAAAAGCACATCTAAATTATCCTCGTCTTCCATTTTAACCTGGTTAACGATTTTAACTATTTTCCTGTCCATGCCTCAAATATAAACAGCAGAATTATATATTTTTATATAAAAAAAGCATTTTAAATGGCAGATATCAACCACGGGCTGCCTGCGGGGCTTTTGGAATGCTGTGCGAAATGAGGATATTTGCGGCATTCGAATGGATAATCAAACGGTTGCCGCTTATATCAAAAATGTTTCGCCGAATATATCTGACGGCGATATTCCGTTGCTGGTTAGCTGCGCCGCGAACCGGGAATTAAAAAGAGGGGAGCTGATATTAAAGGAGGGCGAGGTATGCCGCTCGTTTTACCTGGTTGAAACGGGTTATTTGCGTACCTATTATAATAAGGACGGTATCGCTATCAATTTGAATTTCACTTTCGAGGGCGATTTTGTCAGCAGTTTGAAAAGCCTGAGGGGCCATAAGCCATCCGAAGTGGTGATAGAGGCCGGCGAAGATACCTCGGTATGGATATTCAATTTAGATGTGATAATGGACCAATTTAACGCCGACCCGGCCATCGTATTGTTCATCCGGCGTTTAATGGCGCATTTACTCGTCGCGTCGGAAGAGCAGGGTCATTTTTTTAAGCTATACACCCCTACCGAGCGTTACCGGTATATCGAAAAAAATAACCCGCGGCTGCTGCAACGGGTATCGCTTTCGCAGATGGCATCGTACCTGGGCGTAACCCGCGAAACGTTAAGCCGCATCCGAGCCAAAAACAATTAGTGTAATGTTTTGAGGTTTTAGTCCTGAGTCGAAAGTCCGAAGTCTGAAAGGCTTAAGACTTACGACTAAAGACTATAGACTTGGAACTGATTGTGACAATTGTCACAGGTGCTTGCGGCTAAATTGCGCCATATTTGCAGCGTATATGGCAATCAGTACATTCAGGGCATTCAAAAACCGTAATTATACTTTATTTTTTACCGGGCAGCTTATTTCGCAGGTAGGCACCTGGATGCAGCGCACCGGCGTTAGCTGGGTGGTTTATACCATGACGCATTCAACCGTGATGCTTGGCTTAACTATTTTTGCCGCACAGTTTCCATCGTTCCTTTTCTCGCTGCCGGGCGGCATTGTTGCCGACAGGTTTAACCGGCATAAGGTGCTGCTGATCACCCAATCGCTGTCGCTGGTACAGGCGTTGTTGCTGGCAATACTGGTTTTTACAAATCATTATGCGGTATGGCAGATACTCGCGCTGAGCGTGATGCTAGGCATCGTAAACGCCTTTGACGTGCCCGCGCGGCAGCCGCTGGTAAACGAGCTGATAAAAGACAAAGCCGACCTGCCGAACGCGATCGCGCTCAATTCGTCAATGGTCAACCTGGCTATGCTGGTTGGCCCGGCGCTGTCGGGATTGGTGCTGGTAAAATTTGGCGCAGGCATATGTTTCCTGTCGAACGCCTTAAGCTTTGTTGCGGTATTGATCTCGCTTCTGGTCATTAAGCTGCCGCCATATAAGCCATCGGCAACAAAAAAGAAGATCAGTTCGGAACTGTCGGACGGGTTTATGTATCTCAAAAAAACACCCGCTATAGCCATGGTGGTGATCTTGATAGCGCTCGTAAGCCTGCTGGTAATACCATACAATACGGTGCTTCCGGTTTTTGCCAAAGTAATATTTAAGGGCAACGCCGCCACGTTTGGGTTTATTAACAGCTTTATTGGTTTGGGTGCGCTGGCGGGGGCGTTCTTCCTGGCATCGTTAAAACGCGGTACCGATCTTAAAATAGTGCTGCTGGCTAACCTGGCAATTTTCGGCGGAAGCCTTATCCTGTTTTCGCTGACCAGCTATTTCCCGCTGGCTATGCTGTTTGCTGCCATGAGCGGATTTGGCATGATGTCGCAAAGTACCGTTTGTATTACGATTGCGCAGGTTGAGTCGTCGCCCGAGATGCGCGGCAGGGTGATCAGTTATTTGGTAATGGCCATTACCGGGATGTTGCCCCTGGGCAGTTTGCTCGTTGGTATTATTTCGCAGCATATTGGCTCGCCGCACACACTGCTTATCCAGGGCGTCATTGCCCTGGTGATAGCCGGCATATTTTTGCGGTTTTTGAAGAAAGATAAATTGAAAAAAGCCACACAGGAACAGCTTAAAGTAGTTTAATAATTATCCCTATATCATACCATCAAAAAAACAACAGAACAATGGAACAAACACAAAACACCGCACTGCTGGTAATGGACATGCAGGCAGGCATAGTTGCCATGCTCCCTGATGCCGCACATATTTTAGGCGCTGTTGCGAAAGCAATAGCGCACGCACGTGAAAAAAAGATGCCCGTTATTTACGTGGTTGTTGGTTTCAGGCAGGGCGCGCCCGAAATAAGCCTCAATAACAAGGGTTTTGCCGCCGCAAAGGAAAGATTCGCCAATGTTAATATGGACGAGTTTATGACCGTTCACCCCGAACTGGCCCCGCAGGCAGGCGAACTAACCATAGTGAAGCGCCGCGTATGCGCATTTACCGGCAGCGACCTGGAGGTGGTTTTAAGGACATTCAATATTCAGCACCTGGTGCTTGCGGGTATTGCTACCAGCGGCGTGGTGCTTTCCACCGTGCGCGAAGCATCGGACAAAGACTATCGTTTAACGGTGCTGGCCGATGGCTGCGCCGACGGCGACGAAGAGGTACACCGCGTACTCACCGCCAAAGTTTTCCCGCGCCAGGCCGATGTGCTTACCGTGGAGGAATGGTGTAAGTAAAGCATTGGGAGAAGCAATTTTTCGATAGCGATGGGTTTGAAGCCTATCGCTATCTATGAGAGATTTTTTGGCTATTCTTTTGAGGACTTAGATAACTAATAATTCAGATTTAAATAGTTTCCGTCATCCTAAGGCTAGAGAAAAAAAGCAACCGCATTACCGCACCCTGCACGATTGTTGAAAATATATTTTGAAATTTAATAAATTATTCGTTAATTTTGTTTCGCATCTAAAAATTAAATTTCTATGAGCACATTAGCATGGTTAGGTATCATAGTGCAGGTGGTTCCTGTATTTTTTATCATTAAAACAGCAGTATCGATGGCAAGACGCAGGTCTTTGTAAGCGATATTTGACTTCTTTATTTACGGCGGCAGCAGCAGCATTGAGCATACGGGATCTCAAAAAGAATTATTATGCTGTTCGTCACCGCTAGTGGGGCATGCCACCCGGGTGGATAAACACAGCGTTAACTAAGCAGAGGCAGCCAGTTTATTGAGGCTTCGGTAAACGTAGGTGTTAAAGATATGCCGCCTGGCAAACCTGCCGGGCGAATCGGCATTGACCAGCTTCCTGTAAACTTCCTTTGGCACGTCGAAATATTCATATACGTTATCGTCCGAAAAATATATTTTAAGCACCTGTGCCTTGTATTCAAAATCACGGATGCCCGAGTTAGTGGTAGTGCCGGTATATTCCTCTGCCGACTGAAGCAGCGTTTCGGGCGCAATGCTCACTAAAAAATGGTAGGCTTCAATAATGGCTTTACTTTTTTCTTCGGCTTCAAGCTTGGTTTCATCGTTCTCAGTGAATTTATCGGGGTGCCAGGTCTTCATCAGGCTGCGGTAAACCGTTTTCAGTTCCTGTAACTCTGCATCTTTATTTACCCCAAAAAGCTTCCTGTAATCGACTATTTTTTTCATGCTGTATTCTTTAACTTATTGTCATTGAATAGATAGCATATCAAAAAATAAGCTTTTTCCCATGAAAATAATTTTGCAAAGGTACGCTTTTTAACCCTAAAAAAATCACGCGTCTGAGAATAGCCTGGTGCTGGTAAGGTGTAAACCTATTGGGATAACAAAAATGGTGGCAGTATATTGACAGTGTTCGGGGGTGTTCGGGCATGTTCGGGGTGTTCGGGGTGTTCGTCCTCACCGCAAAGCGAACACCGAACAAAAGCCGGTTTTAATTGGCGCGGTTGGCCAGGATGCGGTCGGGGTGCATGGCTTTTAGTTCGGGGATATCGTCACTGACCTTTTTAAAAGTGAGCGTGCGGCCGATACATTTGAAGTGCCAGTAGCCCCGCACTTCAAGCAGTCCTTTTTTATTTATATATGCTGATGCGTTCCACTCGCGGCCATGCTTGGCGTCGTATACAAGGCCGTCTTCCCACGAGTTTTTATCAGGATAGTAGCTCAGGTTTTTTAAAATGCTCATGCCCAATACTTTGCGGCTGCGGAGAGATTTATCCGGGTTTTGATCATCGAGGGTGGTATACATCATTTTGGCATCGCCCCCGCTATTGAACCAGATGATCCTTGCTTTGTAGATATTGTTCTCGCGGTAAACTTCAATGATCAGGTTTTTTTCAGTAGATGCCCATTTGCCGCATATCAGCTCTGGAGATGGAGCGGCGTGCGCGTTTGTAGTGCCTGTAAAAATAAACACTAATGCAAAAAAATTAAGCAAAAATTTATAAAACATAACTTATTGGTAATTTATGGTTATAACTCAATCCTAATGCCAGTATTCAAAATCAATCTTATATTTGAAAAATAAACCGAATTGTATTACGATGAAAAAACCATTATTGTTGCTGTTAGTTGTACTTACCTGCTTTTTGAAGTTATCCGCACAGGAAAAAAATATTTACCACAAAGGCTGGGTCGATTTTAATAAGAACGGAAAGATGGATGTATTTGAAGATCCGTCGCAGCCTATTGACAAACGCGTCAACGACCTGCTGAGCCAGATGACCGTTGAAGAGAAAACCTGTCAGCTGGCTACCCTCTACGGCTACAAACGGGTTTTAAAAGAAGAAATGCCAACGCCGTCGTGGAAGAACGAGGTTTGGAAAGACGGCATAGCCAATATTGATGAGGAATTGAATAATTTATCCTCGCATACGGATGCCGCTCCCACGCAGTACTCTTATCCCTACAGCAAGCATGCGTCGGCTATCAATACCATTCAAAAATGGTTCGTTGAGCAAACGCGGATGGGCATACCGGTTGATTTTACCAACGAAGGCATACATGGCCTGAACCACGACAGGGCCACATCCCTGCCCGCCCCTATCAGTATCGGCAGCACCTGGGATAAGGATTTGGTGCGGCACGCCGGCCAGGTTGTTGGCCGCGAGGCAAAAGCGCTGGGCTACACAAACGTTTATGCCCCGATATTGGACGTGTCCCGCGACCAGCGCTGGGGTCGCGTGGTGGAAACCTATGGCGAAAACCCTTTCCTGATCGCCGAACTGGGCAAGCAAATGACCCTGGGCATACAGGAGGAAGGTGTTGCATCAACTTTAAAGCACTTCGCTGTATACAGCGTGCCTAAGGGTGGCCGGGATGGCGCCGCGCGGACCGACCCGCATGTGGCTCCCCGGGAAATGTACCAGATGTACCTCTACCCTTTCCGCCGGGTGATACAAGAAGCACACCCGCTGGGTGTGATGAGCAGCTATAACGACTGGAACGGCGAACCGATCACCGGCAGCTATTATTTTTTAACCGAGCTGCTGCGTCAGAAGTTTGGTTTTAACGGCTATGTTGTTTCGGACAGCGAGGCGGTTGAATACATATACAGCAAGCACCACGTTGCCAGCAGCATACAGGAGGCGGTGCGCCAGGCCTTCGAAGCCGGGCTCAATGTACGCACCAACTTTACCATGCCGCAAACGTACATTATGCCGCTTAGGGAATTATACAAGGAAGGTAGAATATCCATGAAAACATTGGATTCGCGTGTGGGTGATGTGCTGCGGGTAAAGTTTCTGCTTGGCTTGTTTGACCATCCTTATGTTGAGGATCCCAAAATAGCGGACAAAATTGTCCACAATACCGACGGTACCGATATGGGGCTGAAAATGAACCGGGAATCGATGGTGTTGTTAAAAAATGAGCATAATCTTTTGCCTTTAAATAAGGCAGCTATAAAAAACATACTGGTAACCGGCCCGCTGGCCGCCGAAATAAATTATGCTACAAGCCGGTATGGCCCTTCGCATAACCCAGTGACGAGTGTATTAAACGGCATTAGAAATTATATGGGCGCCGGCGTCAATGTAACTTATACAAAAGGCTGCAACATTGTCGACGCTACCTGGCCCGAAAGCGAGATCATTGAAACGCCGCTTACCACGCAGGAACAGGCTGCTATAGATTCGGCAGTGGCGCAGGCCAAACAGACAGATGTGGTGATTGCCGTGGTCGGCGAAGATGTTGACCGGGTAGGCGAAAGTTTATCGCGCACCGGGCTTAATTTACCCGGTCGTCAGCTTAAGCTGATACAAGCCTTGCAGGCTACCGGCAAACCGGTGGTGATGGTGATGATAAACGGTCAGCCGTTAACCATAAACTGGGAGAACAAAGATTTTCCAGCCATCCTTGAGGCGTGGTTTCCCGGCCCCGAAAGCGGCAAAGTGATCGCTGAAACTTTATTTGGCGATAATAATCCAGGCGGCAAGCTTTCAATTACCTTTCCAAAAACTACCGGCCAATTAGAATTTAACTTCCCTTTTAAACCGGGCTCACAGGCTGGTCAAGGAGGTGCAAATAGCTGGGGCAAAACCAGTGTTAACGGCGCATTGTATCCGTTTGGCTATGGCTTAAGCTATACGTCGTTCGCTTACAGCAACTTGCAGGTTTCGCCCGAAACGGAACACCAGCAGGGAGATATTCATATATCGGTGGAAGTAACCAATACAGGCCAGCGGAGCGGTGATGATGTAGTACAACTGTATCTTAAACAGGAAGTGAGCAGCGTTACCGTATACGATTATGATTTGCGCGGTTTTGAGCGTATCAATCTCAATCCCGGCGAAAAGAAAACTGTCGATTTCACCCTGCACCCTGATGACCTCGCCATCCTGGACAAGAACATGAACTGGACCGTTGAGCCCGGCAAGTTCCAGGTGATGATAGGCAACTCATCGGAAGATATTAAGCTGAAAAAGGAATTTACAGTTGAGAAATAAAGTAAAATTAACGTAGTTGCGGGTTAACTGACCAATTATTCTGTTATTGCCGCTTTATTTCTATTTTTAGCGAAACAATAACATAAAACTGAATTTTTTAGGAGATAAATTATTGATGGAAGTTAAACCCAAAGGTATAAAGGGCAGCCATTTAAAAAACATGATCATTAAGCGCCTTTATTTTGACAAGGCGATGTCGTGTGCGGAATTAAGCGGACTTTTTGATAAAAGCATCCCTTCCATAGCAAAAGCTTTAAACGAGCTGATCGACGAGGGCTTCCTGGTTGAACAGGGCTATGCCCCTTCGAGCGGCGGCAGGCGGCCATTAATGTACGCCATAAAGCCCACCGCGATGTATGTGCTGGCTATCGCGATGGATCAGCTTTCTACGCGCATTCAGCTGGTCGATCTGCTTAATCAGCCTGTTTCAGACCTGGTGACATTTGAGCTTAAATTACTGAATAATGACCGGGCGCTTTTTGATCTCGTAAAAAACATAAATGAATACGTTCACCATTCAAAAATAGACAAGGAAAAAATTGTGGGCATGGGTATAGGTATGCCTGGTTTTATTAACCCGATACAGGGGATCAACTATACCTATCTTAATGCCGGAGGCAAAAGCCTTGCTCAACATATCGCCGACGAAACCGGGCTAAATACCTATATTGATAACGACTCCAGCCTGATCGCCCTCGCCGAGCAAAAGTTCGGGATTGCCAGGTCACAAAAAGAAGTTATGGTGATCAATTTGGGCTGGGGCATTGGTTTAGGTATGATCGTTAACGGCGAGATATTCAGGGGCAGGAATGGTTTTGCAGGAGAATTCAGCCATATCCCATTATCCGAAGACGGCGCACTGTGCACCTGCGGAAAACGCGGTTGCCTGGAGGCCGAGGCCTCGATGCTGGTGGTTTCAAAACAAGCTATCGAAGGCATTAAAGCGGGCCGCGTGACCAGCTTAAAACAAATTGACGAAGCACATTCAAAACAAATGGGCGATGCCATTATGGAGGCTGCCAATAAAGGCGACCAGTTTGCAGTCGAGTTATTTTCGGAGGCCGGCTATAAAATAGGCAAGGCGCTGGCTATCCTGATCCATATTATGAACCCCCAAACGATCGTTTTAAGCGGACGGGGAGCTAAAGTTGGCAAAATATTACTGGCGCCTATACAACAGGCATTACACAAGTATTGCATCCCACGCCTGTCGGACGGTACCGAGTTATTGATATCCGAACTTGGCTTTGATGCTGAGCTTATAGGCGCCGCAGTGTTGGTTATGGAAAACTTTGATAAACAGGTAAAAAATCAAATGGTAACGGTTTGAAATTGCATTTTTCAATCTTCCTTAAATATTTAAATAGCTTAAAATGCAAAAACCCGACAGCCTGATATTTGACATGGATGGTACGCTTTGGGACGCAGTAGATACCTATACTGAATCGTGGAATTTAATTTTTAAAAAGTTAAATCTCAACAGAACGATGGCCAGGGAAGAATTGCTGGAACGAATTGGCTGGGAGGGCGATAAGGTGATGCAGGCCGTGCTGCCCGAACTTGACGCCGGTAAACGCAAAGAAATTTACGACGAGGTTGGCGGATTGAGACGTGAGCTGCTGCAGCAAAATGGCGGTGTTTTATACGATGGTGTTTTAGATGGCCTTAAACAACTGGCAACCAAATACCAGCTATTTATTTTAAGCAATTGTGCTAAAGGCATTATCCGTGTTTTTATTGACTGGGCCGGTATTGACGACTACATTACAGATGAAATTGCATATGGCGTCAATTGCATGCCTAAAAATCATAACATTAAATTACTTATCGGCACACATAAGCTCAAAAACCCGGTTTACGTTGGCGATACAGCAGGTGACAGTGAGCAAAGCCGCCTTGCGGGCATTCCGTTTGTATTTGTTAGCTATGGGTTTGGCTCAACGAATGATCATGACCTTAAGTTTGATGATTTCAAGTCGCTGACAGACTACTTTATGGGTTTGTAACCCTTAGACTTATGAGGTTTTTACAAAACTTCATAAGTTTTAATTGTGCAGCGGCAAGCTAAAATAGAAGGTGGAGCCCCTGCCTTCCGCACTCTCCACCCCTATTTTCCCTTTGTGAAGCTGTATGATCTCATTGGCCAGGTAAAGCCCGATACCGAACCCTGAAATATTTTTCATGCGCTCGCTTTCAACCCGGTAAAAACGTTGAAATAATTTTTCCTGGTCTTTGAGTTTAATACCAATTCCATTGTCTATAACGGAAACGGTTACATCATTATCCGTTTTTTTTAAGGATATCGTTATGGTAGATCCCTTATTGGAATACTTTATGGCGTTGCTTAAAAAATTGGTTATAACCTGCCCTATCTTCTCCCTGTCCGCGTTCACTGTTATACTGTTTTGCGGCTCAAAGTTGATAATATGGCCCGGGTGAGTAAGGGACATTTCTGCTAAACAATCATTGACCAGGCTATTGATCTCAAAGTCTTTTTTATCAAGCTGCAGCGTGCCCGGCTCTAGTTTGGAAAGATCCAGAAAACCATAGATCAGGTCGGTCATTTTATTTATCTGGATACCCGCTTTGGCAAGTGTGCCGGTAATAAAACTATCATCCGACGAAGCCAGTTTTTTTGATAACAGCTGTATGTAGGCTTTCAACGAAGTTAACGGTGTTTTCAACTCGTGGCTTGCCATCGCTATGAAGTCGTTCTTCCGGATCTCATCGCGTTTGGTTTCGGTTGTATCCAGGATGGTGCCCAACATCCTGATCGGCTGGTTATTTTTATCCCTTACTACCAATCCCTGCGTTTTTATCCAGTGCAACGACCCGTCGGGCCAGGTTATCCGCACCTCGTACAAATAATTGCCGGTTTTTAATGCTTGCCCATATGCTGTTAAGACAATATTCTGCATATCATCCTCGTTGACCTGTTTACGGATATTTTCAAGTGTAATAACGGTTTCCGGCGGGTGGCCGAAAATCTGGGATAACCTGGGTGAATAAATAAAGGTTTGATTTAACAAATTCAGATCCCAGGTCGCAAACTCAGCGGCTTCTGCAGCCAGTCGTAAACGACTTTCACTTTCAATTGCCGCTTCCTTGGCTTTTACTTCCCCGGTAATATCAACAACTGTATTTAAAATGTAGGCAACTTTACCATCATCGCCCAAAATCGGCGTGTTGCAGCATGACCAATACCTTATCTCGCTTTCATTTTTCTTTGTATCGTAAACATCAAACCGGTAAGTTGGAACTTCAATGGCTTTACCTGTTTTCGTTACTTTTGTAAATACATAACGTGCATTGGTGTGCTCGTCGAATTTTTCATCATCAGGGAAAACTTCAAAAAATCCTTTTCCTAAAATAGCATTCCGGGTGCTTGATGTGATCTCGAGGTAGGAATCGCTTGCGGCTACAATTGTAAAATGCGGAGCGTCGGCTTTAACGAGTAATGACCCCGGAGATTTTTCAAACACAGTCTGAAAAATATCTTCGGGCAACACAGGCAGGGAATCGGCATTCATAGGTAGCGGTAAATTTAGAAAATTATCGTTTATATTTTAATCGATAAAACTATATCTGAAACAAAATACCGATATCTGTATTATACCATTGCTTCAACCAAACAATTATATATATGAAATCAAGCACCGAGCTCGCAGTAAGTATAAAAGGTTTTTGGCGTAAACTTGGCCCAGGTTTGGTTACCGGCGCTGCTGATGATGACCCCTCGGGTATTGCTACCTATTCGCAAACAGGTGCGCAATTCGGCTATGGGCAACTGTGGACGGCGCTTTGGATGCTGCCGCTGATGACAGCTGTGCAGGAAGCATGCGCACGGATCGGCCTGGTATCAGGCAAAGGCATCACCACTATAGTAAGGCAGTGTTATAGCCGTACGGTACTGTACCTGGTTGTGGGATTGGTAGTGGTGGCCAATACGATCAACATAGGCGCCGACCTCGGCGCTATGGCTGCGGCGGCGCAGCTTCTTGTACCTGCACCATTCATTGTATTAACTTTAATATTTACTACGGTTGTTTTACTGCTCGAAATATTTACTTGCTATAAAACCTACTCCAAAATTTTAAAATGGCTCGCAATTACCCTGCTGGCCTATCCGATAACCTTGTTTATAGTACATCAGCCCTGGGCAACGATTTTTAAGGCCAGCATTGTGCCGCATTTTGAATTCTCATTTGCATTTTTCTTTATCATTACGGGTGTACTGGGCACTACTATTTCGCCCTATATGTTTTTTTGGGAGGCATCGCAGGAAGTAGAGGAAGATAAAGAAAGACATTTAATAAAAGGGGGAAAGACGCTTATAAGCTGGATAAGCGTACGCCAGATGCGCCTGGATAATACCTTTGGCATGGTATTTTCGGAATTTGCCACCTGGAGTATTATTGTTGTTGGCGCTACGGTTTTACATAACAGCGGCGTAAAAGATATCGCCACAGCAGCAGATGCGGCAAAAGCGCTCGAACCGCTTGTACACAGCTTTCCGCACGCCGGTTTTTTATCAAAACTGATATTTTCTATCGGCATAATCGGGCTCGGGTTGTTGGCAATTCCGGTACTCTCCGGCTCGGCCGCCTACTCGGTATCCGAAGCTTTCAAATGGAAAGCCAGCCTAAACATGAACATGAAAAAGGCGCCCGGATTTTATGGGGTTATTATTGCGGCAACTGTCGTTGGATTGATCATCAACTTCATCGGCGTCGACCCGGTAAAGGCGCTGGTATATGCAGCTGTATTAAACGGGGTGGCCGCCGTCCCCCTTTTGTTTTTGGTCATTAAAATTTCAAGCGACAAAAAGGTAATGGGCGAGTTTAAAAGCGGTTGGCTTTCGAAAACAATATTGTGGGTTACTTTTGTTGCGATGAGCGCAGCTGCTATAGGCATGTTTTACACCGTTATAAAGCAAGCATAACATCAGCTTCTTGTATTATGATCTGTTTTCTTTAGCCGGCGCATGCCTGGTTCTAAAACAAAACATTTGTATAAAATCTGTTGTTACGATGTAATATTTATATGAGCAGACCAATTCGTTAACCAATAGATCATGAAAACCATAGTTAAAAATTACCTATTAGCAGGCCAGCTCATCATGCTGTCATGCCTGGCTGCATGTAACGCTAATCACAAGAACAGCAGTGAAGTCGCCGATTCTGCCAATCAAAAATTTATAGCTAAATCCGATTCTGCCAATAAGGTGCAGGAGCGGAAAGATGACTCAGCCCTAAGGGCGAACAAGGATGTAATGAGAGATGCCTCAAAATTCCTGGTGAAATGGTATGAAGCCGGCATGTACGAGCTCCAGTTATCGCAACTTGCCGCAACAAACGCGCTGGATGCCGACGTGAAAAACCTGGCAATTACGTTTGTTAACGATCATAAGGACATTAACGCCAAAATCGAATCAATTGCATCCAATAACAACTTCGTGTTGCCCACAAGCGTAAACGCCGACCACCAAAGGGACCTGCGCGACATCACGAAATTAACCGGGGCCGATTTTGATAAAAAGTACATCAACACCATTATCAGTGCGCATGAAGAGTCGGTTGATTCCTACAAGGATGCCTATAAAAACCTGGCCGCCGGCGAAACGAAAACTTTTGCCGGTCAGGCCCTGCCGGCCCTTGAAGACCATTTGACCATGGCAAGAAAAGTGGCGAAAAGGATCAATTGACCCGGTGAAAAAAAAATCGATTTCCCGAAAAACAATTTTATTAGGTTTGCTATTATTAGATATTAAAAAATTGGCGTAAAGTTTGCTAGTAACCCGCCAATGCTTTATTAAGTGCATAAAATGGCAAAAGCTAATAACAAGGAACAAACAAAATCTAACCATCCGCAAATACCGAAAATGCCGACAGGCATTATCGGGCTGGATGAAATTACCGGCGGCGGGATACCTAAAGGAAGGCCCACGCTTCTTTGCGGAGAGGCCGGATCCGGGAAAACACTTTTCTCCCTCGAATTTATTGTAAGGGGTGCTATTCAATTTAATGAGCCGGGTGTTTTCATGGCCTTTGAGGAAAAGACGGAAGAGTTGGCTTCGAATGTTGCATCGTTGGGTTTCGACCTAAAAAAATTACAGGCAGATAAGAAAATCAAAGTCGATTACGTTCAGGTTGACCGCAGTGAAATAGAAGAAACAGGAGAATATGACCTCGACGGGTTGTTTATACGGCTTGGCTACGCCATTGATAGCATCGGGGCCAAACGGGTGGTGCTGGACACGATCGAAAGCCTGTTTGCCGGTTTGTCGAACATGGGTATATTGCGTGCCGAACTGCGCAGACTGTTTCAATGGTTAAAAGCCAAAGGCGTAACCGCCATCATAACAGGCGAACGCGGCGACGGGCCATCCCTCACCCGGCAGGGATTGGAAGAATACGTTTCAGATTGCGTTATCCTGCTCGACCACCGGGTGATCAACCAGATATCAACCCGCCGTTTAAGGATCATCAAATACCGGGGATCGGTACATGGCACCAACGAGTATCCATTTATGATCGATGAGGATGGTATCTCGGTATTACCGGTAACTTCATTAAGCCTTCAAAAAGAAGTATCCTCTGAAAGATTATCATCCGGAATTCAATCATTGGACAAAATGCTGGATGGCAAAGGCTTTTTTAAAGGAAGCAGCATCCTGGTTTCGGGCACTGCGGGCACCGGTAAAACAAGCATAGCTGCAAGCCTGGCAAACGAAACATGCAACCGGAATAAAGTATGTCTTTATTTTGCGTTTGAAGAGTCGCCAAAACAGATCGTCCGCAATATGAAATCCATTAATATGGATCTCCAAAAACATGTGGATAAAGGTTTGTTGCATTTCGAAGCTTCGCGCCCCACATTGCACGGGCTCGAGCAGCACCTGGTAGTTATCCACAAACTTGTTAAAAAATATAAGCCCCAGGTTGTTATCCTCGACCCGATCACCAACCTGATCACAGTTGGTTCGGTCAGCGAAGTGAAATCAATGCTGGTACGGCTGATCGATTTTTTAATGGAGGAGCAAATTACGGTAATGTTTACTGCGCTTACGCTGAATACGGTAGTTAGCGAACAAACCGACGAGGGCGTTTCGTCATTGGTGGATGCCTGGCTATTTGTTAGGGATATAGAGTTCAACGGCGAACGTAACCGGGGCATGTATATCATGAAATCGCGCGGCATGAAGCATTCAAACCAGGTAAGGGAATTTATCATAACCGATAGGGGGATCGACCTGGTGGATGTTTATCTCGGCCCTGACGGTGTGCTGACCGGCTCGGCAAGAGAGGCACAGAAATTGCATGAAAAGACCGGGTTAGTGCTCCGCAACAATGCCCTGACCATGAAAGACCGGGAAATTGACCGCAAACGCAAGGTGCTCGAATCGAAGATCGCGAGCCTGCAAACCGAGTTTGAATCGGCCGAGGAAGAGCTTAATAAAATGTATATAGAAGAAGAATTAATTAAAAAAGTAACCGAAAGCGCGATAAAGGAAATGACGAAATTGAGACAGGGGGAACGTGGTGAAGACGGTAAAAAAGAGAGAAAAAAGTAATGAAGTCAACTGAAAAAAAATATGAGTTAAGATTATATGTAGCCGGAAAAACAGCAAAATCCGTAGCGGCCTTAACCAATTTACAAAAATACTGCGAAGAACATTTAAAAGGACAATACAAAATTGAAGTGATCGATCTGCTGGTGCAGCCGCAGTTAGCCGAAGGCGACCAGATATTTGCTATACCAACGCTGGTGCGTAAAGTGCCGGAACCTATCCGCAAAATAATTGGCGATCTGTCAAATGAAGAAAAAGTACTGGTGGGTTTGAATATTCGTCCGGTAAATATGCAAGCTATATGAATGAACAACAAGGGGTAACTAAAGACACGGATTGTAATGAAGACTTTTACAGGTTACGCTTATATATAACCGGCGCCAGCCCTAACTCATCACGTGCAATATCCAATTTAAAGGATATATGTGAGACCTATTTAAAGGGCAATTATGAGCTGGAAATAATAGATATTTACCAGCAGCCATTGATGGCTGAAAGTGAGCAGATCATAGCCTTGCCATTATTGATCAAGAAATTCCCGGCGCCTGAACGCAGGATGATCGGAGACCTTTCCGATACCGAAAAAGTACTGAGAGGTTTGAGCTTAGCCGAAAGCTAATAAAGATGGAACAAGTAAAAACGACATACGATCAGCTATTATCGGAGAATCATGAGCTCCGGATGCAACTGGAAGAAGCCAATGATACTATTGATGCTATCCGTACCGGCCAGGTTGACGCGCTAATTGTTAATGCTGGTGACAACCCCCAGCTATATACCCTTAAAACAGCCGATCAAACCTACCGCGTTTTCATCGAAAAAATGAACGAAGGTGCTGTTACCATAAACCGGGAAGGAATAATCCTATACAGTAACTCGCGGTTTGCCGAGATGGTAAGTTTGCCCTTGGAAAAAGTTATCGGGCTGCCATTTAATACATTTATCCCGCAGAAATCTCACCAGCAGTTTAATAAATTAGTTGAGCATGCCTGGGAAAAAGATAGCAAAGAAGAAGTGGGCCTGCTTAATCATAATAACCAGGTTATATGGTGCCTTTTGTCCTGCAACACGCTTGAACTTGATGAAGGAACGGCGTTAAGCCTTATTTTGACAGATCTGACCATACTTAAGGAAACGGAAAGCCAGCTTAAAATAAAAAACGAGCAGCTGGAAGTCGCTCACATTGCTGCAGAAAAGCTGAATGCCCAATTGGAAGACACCGTAAAGGAAAGAACCAATGAGCTTTTTTTAAGCCGCGAACATTTTAAATATCTGGCCAACAACATCCCGCAAATGACCTGGACCAACCAGCCCAATGGTGATGTTGATTATTTTAACCAGCAATGGTATAGTTATACCGGCTTGAGTCCGGAAGAAAGCAAAAAGCAAGGCTGGCAAAAGGTTATACACCCCGACGATCTGGCTATTACAATGGATAAATATAACGCGGCTATAAAATCGGGGCATATTTTTGAAGTTGAAAGCCGTTACCGAAAAGGTTCGGACGGGAGTTACAGGTGGCACCTGAATCGGGCCGTTCCCCTGCATAACGAAAAAGGTGAAATTGTTTTTTGGGTAGGCACAGCTACCGATATTGAAGACCAGAAAAGGGAGATGGAAAGAAAGGACGAATTCATCGGTATAGCCAGTCACGAATTAAAAACTCCACTCACGAGCCTGAAAGGGTATTTGCAGCTTATTTCCAATTATAAAAAGGAAGAAATCCCGTCGGTTGTTAAACAATATATCGCCAAAGCAAATATAGCTTTGAACAAGTTACAGCGCCTTATAAACGATTTACTTGACGTAAGCAAGATACAGGCCGGCCGCCTGGAATATTCACTTGAAAATATTGACATCTGCGATTTGATCAAGACCTGTATTGAAGAAAATACGCATATCTATCCCAGTTATAACTTCGTAAATGAGGCACAAACTGAATGCATTGTAAAGGGTAATGCGGAACGACTGGAGCAGGTGCTCATGAATTTGATCAACAATGCCGTCAAGTACTCGCAGGAAAGCAGAACGGTGATCATCAAAACCATGAAACTTGATAAATATCTGCGTGTATCTGTAACCGATTTTGGTGTTGGTTTATCCCACGAGCAAAGGAAACGCATATTCGAGCGCTTTTATCGTGTTGAAGATAAAAAGAATATGACCAGCGGGCTGGGAATGGGCCTTTACATATCTGCCGAAATAATCAGGAACCACAACGGCACAATTGGCGTAGACGGCGAACTGGGCAAAGGCGCTACATTTTACTTCGATTTGCCATTGGCGAATGAAAAGGGTATCAAAAATTAGCGTTTATAATTAGTTAGATAGCGTAAGCTGTTAAGCTTATCGCCCGGAGATCGGTGCATGTGATGTGACTGTTCAGGATGTACACCTGTATCACACTGTATCACACTGTATCACACTGTATCACCTGTATCACCTGTATCACCTGTATCGCTTTCAGAAAATGATACACCCCGGTAAATAATTAACGCCTCCCGGACCGGGAGGCGTTAATTATTTAGTTACATTGTCCTGTCGCACATTTTTCTTTTGTGCAATGGGTTTTGCATTCCGCCGTACAGTTTTTCTTCGTACAGTTTTTGCAATCAATGGGTTTTGCAAATGCGGATATAGTTAATACAGTCGCGATAGCGAACATGATGATCTTTTTCATGATTTTAAATTTACTTAAATTGTTACTAAATATTACTTATGGAGTTTATTCATAGGTAGTTCGGGCAACAATTCAGGCATTTGGCGGCCGCCAGCATGAGGGGTTATAGTCGGACAATTTACTTTGCACCAGATCGGGATAACTTACAGACACCGACACAAAATTTCTTCCGATCCCGGGCTTTGTCGGAATTATGCAAGCGATACAAAGCACGCAGTAATAACAAAAAGAACCGTTTGTATGCTGCGGTTTGCTTTTATTACAGCAGGCCGGCTTCGCCACCTGGTGTTTCACCACTGTGTGTTTAGCGCAATCCATTTTCATAGCTGCCACGGGTGACCCGAACAGGCCGGATGCCAGTATGATTATAGCCAGGAAGAATGAAAAGCGTTTCATAACCTATGTCATCAAAACTAAATTATTTTTATAAACAAAACAAACTGATCAAATAGAATAACGAAGCTATTAACCTTTTATTTTTTTCGAGATCACGCCCTGCCAGGCAATGGATACCACATCTTCCAGCATATCCCGCCGCACTTTTGACAATTCAACAAAGGTGGCGCCTTTTAAACCCCATTTATTGGGCACAGGATAAAAAATACCTGGGTCAAACGAATTGAATACGGATTGTTCAATAAGTGGCAATTTCACCATCATACGGTTTTCGGGTAGCCACAGGGTCGAAAATATCCGGTTATTTACCCTGAACGAAGGCCGGCCAAAATGATCCTGTTCTACCGTTCCCGGCAAAGCCAGTGCAATTTGGCGCGCGGTGTCTATATCAACCATTATTGTTAAATTTACCGTCTATTCAAATATATATGTCCGCAACCGATAATGGAAATGTAACCCTGGCAATCAGTCAAAACGGTGTTGCCACCATCAGCTTTTATCACCCCGCACAAAATTCACTGCCCTTCTCGCTTCTGGGCGAATTAGAAAATAAGATCATTGCTGCGGGAAATGACGCAAACACCCGGGTTATCATATTAAAAAGTGAGGGCGACCGTACCTTTTGCGCCGGCGCCAGTTTTGACGAATTATTGCAAATAAAAACTAAAGAAGAAGGAGCCGTGTTTTTTTCGGGCTTTGCAACGGTTATTAATGCATGCCGCAAATCGCCGAAGGTCATAATCGCCCGTTTGCAGGGAAAGGCTGTAGGTGGCGGGGTTGGGTTGGCCGCCGCAGCGGATTATTGCCTGGCAACCGAAGCGGCATCAATCAAATTAAGCGAACTGGCTATCGGCATCGGGCCTTTTGTTATCTCACCGGCTGTGATCAGGAAGATTGGTTTACCGGCATTTTCACAGCTTACGATACGGGCAAGCGATTTCCAAACAGCCCAATGGGCACAGGAGAAAGGTTTATATAATGAGGTTTACGGAGACATTGCCGCGTTAGATGCCGCTCTTGATGAATTAACGCAAAAGCTTGCGTCCTATCATCCGGATGCGCTGGGCGGTTTAAAACAAATATTATGGGAGGGGACTGCGGATTGGGACGAGTTGCTCAGTCAGCGTGCTGCCATCAGCGGCGAATTGGTATTATCTGAATTTACGCAGAACGCCCTGCACGGTTTCCTGGGCGGGAAACGATAGTAAATTACTACGCCTGGAACCGATTTCTCAGTAAACGCATTTCTTCCTGCATCTGTTCGATCCGCTGCAGTAAATAGCTTATCGCTTCAATACCCGCGATGTTTATTTCCAGCTCGTGGTGCATGCGGATCATCCGCTCAAGCTTTTGCAGATCGCTGCCGGTAATATACGGCGTTTGGTCAACTACCGTTATCTGTATCAGGCCGGCCTCTTCCAGAGAATGGATAAACGTAAATTCCACTTCGTGATATTTACATATATCGGATGTTGCTATTAAATTTTCTCGTGCCATTTCAGTGTTCGTTCGTTCATGTGTCCAATTTTGTTCGCCCCTGTTCGGGGGCATTCAGGGGTGTTCGGGCCCGTTCGGGGTGCTTCATTGCCGTTCTTTAGCCAGCTCCTCAAACAGCTTTTTTTCCTTTTCGGTTAGGCTCACAGGTATCTGAATATCATAGGTGATATAAAGATCGCCAAATTCTCCTTCTTTTTTATAAACAGGCAGGCCCTTGCCGGTTAGTTTAACTTTTGTTCCGTTTTGTGTTTCGGGTTTTACCTTTATTTTTACTTTGCCGTTGAGCGTATCTACCGTTATCTCACCGCCAAGCACTGCTGTATACAGATCGAGTTTTACAGTGGCATACAGATCGCTTCCGTTTCTTTTAAAGCGCGGATCGTCGGCAACAACAAAGGTGATATAAAGGTCGCCAGCGGGACCGCCATTCGCACCGGCGCCGCCATGGCCGGCAATTTTTATGGTCTGGCCGTTTTCAACGCCGGCCGGTATGGTTATCCTTATATTTTTGCCATTAACAGTTAGCGTTTGTTTATGCGTTTCGGCAGATTCCTTTAAACTAAGGTGAAGCTCAGCATTGTAATCCTGTCCGCGATATTTCGGCTGCCCGCCCCGCGCCGACCCGCCACCCCGCTGGCCAAACATGGATTGAAAAAAATCGGAGAAATCGTCACTTCCAAATCCTTCGAAGCCTTCAAAACCACCACTCTGGCCGCCGCTGTAAGTGCCCCGCGGCCTGCTTTGCTGTTGTTGCTGTGCGTACTTTTCATACTCCTCGCCGTGCTGCCAGTTTTCGCCGTATTTATCGTATTTTTTTCTTTTTTCAGGGTCGCTCAAAACCTCGTTAGCCTCATTCAGTTGCTGAAACTTTTTGTGGGCTTCCGTATCATTGGGATTTAAATCGGGATGATATTTACGCGCCAGCTTACGATAGGCAGTTTTAATATCCTTGTCCGAAGCGGTTTTGTTGATGCCTAAAGTTTGGTAATAATCAATAAATGCCATAGTTCAATATATACCGGTTAAAGTTTAAACCTCATCCGGCGTATTTAGTTTGGTGATGCAACAATAAAGCTACTAAATACAAACAAACATCCGGCAAGCCGAAATTGCCAATAAATATTTAAATTCACAGCGAATAATTCTATCAATGCCAACTTATGGATACGTCAATATTTCATCGCTTCAGCGATATCAAAACCAAAGAAATCGCCCCCGGATTTCTTTCAAAATTGATCCACACCGATACCAACACCATAAATTTCATTGAAGTTAAAGCAGGCTCCACGGTGCCGCGTCATCAGCATATCAATGAGCAATGTGCTTTTGCAATTGAAGGAAAATTTGAGCTCACCGTTAACGATGTGCCGCAGCTTTTGGAACCGGGTTTGTTTGCCATTATTCCGCCGAATGTATGGCATGGCGGTACTGCCATTACCGACTGTAAACTGATCGATATTTTTAGCCCGGCACGCGAGGATTATAAAAAGCTTTAATACGTTTAATTCCGAACTTATATGCCCATTGTAAAAGCCGGCCGCACAGATGTCCCGGCGCTGAATGTTTTAGTTAACAATGCCTACCGTGGCGAAACTTCAAAAAAAGGCTGGACCACCGAAGCCGACCTGCTTGATGGTTCCAGGATCGATGAGCGCACGCTCAGCAGTTATTTTGACGACCCGCATATCATTATTCTCAAAAACACCGAAAGTGACAGGCAAATAACCGGGTGTGTATATCTCGAAGTACGCAAGCCAAAACTGTACGTTGGAATGTTCAGCGTTTCACCGGAACTGCAGGATAAAGGTATTGGCCGTGCCCTGCTCGCGGCGGCGGAAGATCATGCAAGAAAACTGGGTTGCCATACCCTCACCATGACAGTCATTAGTACCAGACACGAACTCATTGCCTGGTACGAACGGCGCGGGTTTAAAGCAACCGGCGAAATAGAGCCTTTTCATCATGGTAAAAAATTTGGCGAGCCCAGGCAGCACATCGAACTAATCGTAATGGAAAAACATATTTAAATACCATTTATTTTCTTTAAAAATCTCAGTCGGGGTGCAACCTTCCCGGAATATTGACGTCTCATAGAGTAATTGATCTGACGCTTTATTTAATGGAAGAGATACATCCGCAGTTAAAGGAGTTTATCGTTGATTATTGTACGAAGTATAGGATACGGAAGGTTGACCCATGTTCATTAACCCTTAATACCAGTATCGATCTCGACCTGGATATTGTTGATATTGAAATTGATCTTTTTATTGCTGAGTTTGCCGAACAGTTTCACGTCGATCAGTCAAAATTCAGCTGGTATAAATACGGCTACCCTACCGGGTCGGCAAGTGTAAATGTGATAAAGGCATTGTTTGGCTATCAGTCCTCGTGGGTAAAACGTTTATCTCAACGAATTTATAAGCCAAAATTCATGGTTAGCAATCTGCAGGATGCTGTAAAAACAGGAAAATTACTTTGATAGCCGTTGCTATGGTTATCGCGGGGGTGCCTGGCGATCTTTCCGCCGCAAGGCGGGCAGAGCGAATAAATATGTGGTCAGCTTGCAGTGTCTGCATTTTAGGAGTTTGCCGGGGATCCCCGCAATAGCCTCACTTTCCGCCCAATCGATATACGGTTGAAAAAATCCGAAACGGCGAAGCCCTCTTGAGCAGCATTGAAAATAAACAACAGCGAAAAATTGAAAATTCGAAATTTACAGGTCCATTATCCTGGTGTGCACCTTTTTGACATAGTTGCGGATATCAAGCACAATACCGGCGAATATGTAAAATATCAGCGGAAAGCCGACGGCTAAAAATGACGAGTAAATAAAAAACAACCTGATCTTGGCGATAGAAATATTAAATTTTTCGCCCAGGTAGGTGCATACCCCAAATGAGTATCTCTCGAAAAAAGTAATTATCCTTTGCAACATATCAGCCTAAATTTAAAATCTTATTACCAACGCCGCATTGCAGGCATTTCTTATAATTACAATAGTTATTTTTTAACTCCAGCAGTGCCTGCGACTCAAACGCCGTTTTTATTTTCACTCCTAAGGTACCAAAATCTGCAATAATATTATTGGTTTCATTTGGTAAACTTTCCAATAGCTGCAGGCTGCGATCTATATAGCGCTGCATTTGATTGTGCTTACCATAACTGAATAAAAATAATGCCAGTGTGTTTAAAAGCAATATATCAATTGATGCTTTTCCCAAATTTTTTGTGGACGGCGGAGACTCAGCGTCAAAACGATAGTGGTTTTCCCAATATGCATTTAGCTTAATATCGGTAAACAAATTTTGCAGCCCCTTTACATCTTTGATTTCCAATACTTTCGAAAAAAGGTGATTTGATTGTACCACAAGCGCCGCAAATTGCGCCAGCCTTACAGTAGGAAAATTTTGAGGGCGGAGCCGCATAAATTTCCATAAATGATTTTCAATCGGTGTCAGCTTGTATTTTTTGCGTAAAAAGTCATATTCCTTTTTTAGCTTCCGCGGATAGTCATCATTAAGCTTATCAGTTAAAAAACCGGCTTGCCCGAATAGCAATGCCTCAATTTGCATTGGGTTATTTTTATGCTTTGCCAGGATGTTTTGCGGCAATGATTTAGCCAGCAATTCAAAAGGGAGTGCGTTTATTTTAAAGCCGAAATTGGCGGCTAAAAACTGGTAAAACGTTTCTTCCCAATCACCGCGATTTAAGTTTAGTCCGGTAACAACCGCCGCCGAGCGCTTTTCCAGCCGCTCAACCAATACGCGGGTAAGCCAGTTTTGCATGGTCAGGCTGTCAATTGATGCAATATTAGCTTCGCAGGGAATAATGGTTTGATGTCCAAAAACTAAATTATGATAGCGGTTATAAAGCTCGGCCGGAATACGGCTTTGCAATTCAAGCGTTGGGACACGGCGCCCCGTAGCCAATACAAGCGGCTCGTCATCCCGGTATACCACATGGAGAATTACATTTTCGTACGCATTGTCAGTTGTGTGTCCGTGCTTCTGCCAGTCGGATGAAGAGAGGTGAACCTCAACATTTCCCGCCCACACCGTATCGCCAATTCGCATTCGCGCATTTTGAAAATCAGGCCCGGCATCTGAGTTATGCAAGCCTGCGGAAAATATTTCCAGTTCTTCACCGTCGCTCGTCCGCAGATCCAGCCGGTCAAATAGCCGAAACTTCCATACATAGTGTAAAAAATCTTCGTTGAAAAACATGCTGTTAGTTGATTGGGTGAATGGTTAAGTAGTTGATTGAGTTATTACGTTGATTTAATTTAAAGAGTAAGTTGAATTAAAAGTACGCACATAACCACTAACTTATAACTTAATCAACCTAATAAACTTAATCAACCAATTTTTTCCCATTTTCCCGAATCAAGGCTCCTGTAAATCGCGTCCACTACCTTCATGTCCTTTAGCCCTTCTTCACCGGGAACGCGGGATACTTTATTTTGGCGAACGCATTGGGCGAAATCGTCCATTTGCGCCGCTTGCTGAATAATTTGCGGGAAGGGCATCTGTTTGCCGTTAACGCTGCCGTCAATACCGCCATAGCCAAATGCCGGGCCCAGTTCAAACTTGCCGTGCTCCTCGTCAACCTTCAGGTAGCTCCAGTCGTGGTTATAACTCGACTTACCCGTGGTTTTAAAGCCGCCTGGAAACTCCAATTCCCAAAAAACAGTTTCATCCACTTCTTTAAAAAGTTCGGGGCGTGTTTTCTCCTGGGTGGCCTTTACGGCGATCGGTTCTTGGCCTAAGGTATAACGGCTTCCCTGTATGCTGTAAATACCCATATCCATTAACCCGCCGCCGCCCGCCATGGCCTTTTTTAACCGCCAGGCGTTAGGATCGCCCCGGTAGGTGAACCCGTTGCCGGTATCCAGGTGGGTTACCTTCCCGAATACATGTTGTTGCCCCAGGCGCATCACTTCAACGGTATGCGGTTCAAAATGCAGCCTGTAGCCTATTGACAGTAAACGGTTGGCCTTTTTACAGGCAGCTATCATATCCGCACAATCTTTAGCGTTAAGCGCCATGGGTTTTTCGCATATCACGTGCTTACCGGCCTTTGCTGCCCGTATCGTATATTCCTTGTGCATGGACACGGGCAACACCACGTAAATGATATCAATATCCGGGTTATGCGCTATCTCATCGAAAGTTTGATAGTTATAAATATTTTTCTCAGGAATATTATATCTTTTTGACCAATCAGCTGCCTTAGCAGGGGTACCGGTTACGATACCGGCCAGGTAGCAGTTTTGGGTATGCTGTAAAGCGGGCGCAAGCTGGCCATAGCTGTAATTACCCAACCCAACCAAAGCAATCCCAAGCTTTTTATCCGATTTTGACGATGCCGCTGCCAGCGATGATAACGCCGGACTCAATGCCAGTACACCGATGCCGAGAGAACCCGTACGTATAAAGGCCCGGCGCGAAAATTTACTTGTTTCCATATCCTGAAATTAAATTCAAGATAAAAATAGGATTTTATAAGATGTTATTAAAGTGTAATTCTTTGTAATTAGAGCAGTGCTGTCAATTCATTTAAGCTGCTTATTGTTGCTATCTGCCCGCTTTCAACCTTGCCAAAGCCGTAATCAGCAAAAATAAATGGTACGCCCGCTTTGGTCGCCGATTGGTAGTCACCCATAGTGTCGCCGATATAAACCGGGGAGGTAAGTTGGTGGTCGTTCACTATATCCTTAATATTTTCGGCTTTGGGATTGCCTTTGGTTCCGTAACACTGGTGGCCGCTAAAATAATGCGCCATGCCGCTGATCTTAAAAAACACATCGATATACCCATTTTGACAGTTGCTTACAATAAACAGCTTATATTTTTTCACCAGGTAATCAAGCGTCTCCCCGAGGCCGGGATAAAGGTCACCTCCTTTGCTATGAAGCACATCGAGCTCGCTTTTAGCGCAGATCGCCATTAACTCGTTCCGCTTCTCCAGGTCAAGGTATGGGAACAGGTTATCAAAAATAACGTTGTAGGCCAGGCCGGTTATTGCGCGCACTTTGTCGCGCGTCATCACTTCATCAACATAGTCTACCTGGTTGATAGCCGCCTGCCAGGCTATGGCCACGTTTCCGGTACTGTCCCAAAGCGTTCCGTCAAGATCAAAAATTATTCCGTCGAATTTATTTTTTAAGGCTATCATACGATTTTTTAACGGGGGCAAAAATAGAAGAATTTATTGGAAGCCGCTTTGTCATCGGTTCTTCACAAAACTTTAGCCGCTCATAAGCCATTTAATTATTTGGTAATTTTACATCTCATTAACTAAAAGCTTCTCGTTGAATATCCGCCCACCAAAAAATACCCGCACCGAACCTTTGACTTTAAAAGAACGCCTTGCTGCACTGCGCAACCTGCCTGCTCTTTTTAAACTGGTATGGGAAACCAGCCCCGGGCTAACTGTTGTGAATGCCCTGCTGCGCATTGCCCGCTCCGCTATGCCGGTTGCGTTGCTGTACGTTGGCAAGCTGATCATCGACCAGGTGATATTCCTGACCCGTCATCACAGCACCGATACAAATCATTTGTGGCAATTGGTAGGCATTGAGTTCGGCCTGGCGATATTAACAGATGCATTGAGTAGGGCGATCACGCTGATGGATGCCTTATTAGGCGATCTTTTTAGCAACCATACCTCGGTAAAAATAATGGCCCACGCCGCAACGCTTGATCTTGACCAGTTTGAAGATGCCGTGTTTTACGATAAACTGGAGCGTGCAAGGCAGCAAACCGTTGGGCGTACTATGCTGCTTTCGCAGGTGATGAGCCAGGTTCAGGATTTGATCACGATGGGTTTCCTGGCCGCCGGACTGATGGCTTTTAATCCCTGGCTGATCATCCTTTTATTAATTGCTATCATACCTGCTTTTTTAGGGGAATCGTATTTTAATGATCAAAGTTACGCACTTACCAGGGGGCAAACGCCGGAGCGCCGCGAACTGGATTATGTGCGCTACCTTGGCGCAAGCGATGAAACGGCCAAGGAGGTTAAGATATTTGATCTATCCGGCTTCATTATCGACCGCTTCAGGCATCTTTCCAATAAGTTTTATCTTGAAAACAAACGATTGTCTATCAGTCGTTCGTTGTGGGGCACCTTGTTCGCAATGCTCGGCAGCATCGGTTACTACGCCGCGTACGTGGTGATTATCATTAAAGCTGTTGATGGCAGCGTGACCATTGGCGAACTCGCCTTCCTTGCCGGTTCATTCAGGCAATTGCGTACTTTGCTGGAGGGTATCTTGAGCAGGTTCACCGCAGTATCTCAGGGCGCCATTTATCTGCGCGATTTTTTTGAGTTTTTTGAGATAAAGCCAAAAATAAAACTTGCGGAACGTCCCCTTCCCTTTCCCAAAACTATACAGCAAGGTTTTACATTTGAAAATGTAGGCTTTCGTTACCTGAATTCGGAACGCTGGGCCAACCGGCATTTAAGTTTCACTTTACATCCGGGCGAAAAACTCGCATTGGTGGGTGAAAACGGCGCCGGGAAAACCACGCTTGTAAAGCTGCTGGCCCGGCTTTATGACCCTACGGAAGGGCGTATTTTGCTGGATGGAATTGATTTGCGCGAATATGACCTCGCAGACCTCCGGTTGAATGTGGGTATCATATTCCAGGATTATTTGCGTTACCAGATGACTTTCGCTCAAAACATTGCCGTTGGCAACATCAGCCAGCAATTTAACCGCCCTTTGATAGAGGCTTCGGCTAAACAAAGCCTGGCCGATACACTGGCCGCCAAACTACCCGGCGCTTATGACCAGCAATTGGGAAAACGTTTTGCCCAGGGGGTTGAACTATCGGGCGGCGAGTGGCAGAAGGTTGCCCTTGCCCGTGCCTATATGCGGGACGCTCAATTGCTGATCCTGGATGAGCCTACCTCGGCCCTGGATGCCCGTGCTGAATTTATGGTTTTTGAGCGTTTTGCTGAATTAACCAAAGGTAAATCCGCAGTCCTTATTTCTCACCGCTTTAGTACAGTGCGCATGGCCGACAGGATATTGGTTCTCGAAAAAGGAGAGCTTATCGAAATCGGCAGCCACGAGGAACTCATCCTGAAAAACGGCCGCTATGCCGAGCTGTTCAATCTGCAGGCGATGGGATACCGGTAGGCGATGTGCAAATGCTTAAGCTTTCAGCTTAATGTAAGCCCCACATAAATATTCCGAGAACAGGAAAGCCGATCAATACAAAAACTCTTGCAATTTGATAGCTGCTTGCGTTACCCTCTACAAATACATTATAAAGGTCTGCTTTTATGGTGTTTAATCTATGTTCCATGATCTTTTTATTTAATCAGTTGTCAATAGGGTTATTTGCTATTTATGACTGAAGAAAGATCGAAAGGATTAAATGCAACAAGATTATTATAAAGATTACAACAGCGGCCGGAAAGCATATTACTCCCCCTTTTCGCCGCTCAATTCGGGGTGATAATGTAAGCCGGGTGTAAGCCAATGCAGCAGCATAACTCTTGAGTACCTGAAATTAAAAGGCGCAAGAATAATCCCTACCGCAATAATGACAATTACGTAAACCCATGGATTATTGCTCCCGGTTAAAACATGAATAGCTACGGCCATTGTTATCATTTCTGCAACGAACATGGCATAGCTGATAAGCATCGCGACATAAAAATAACCCGGCTCGCGTTCGTAAGTTAAACCGCAATGCGGGCAGGTCTTATTCATCACCTGCGACTTAAAACTGTACATAGGTGTATCAAACATATCTCCCCGGCGGCAACGGGGGCATTTGGCATGTATAATTGCCGGCCACATCGGTAGTATACGTACTTGATCTTTCATCGTTAACGCATTTGTAACAGGTTATTTTGCATCATTCACCTCGATCCAGAATCCATCAGGATCCTGGAAATAAAGCTGCCTCACATTGTCGGCACGTAATTGAATTTTCTTAGGCTCGCCCGTCCAGTTGCCATATTTTACATTTAGCCTCTCGAGTCGTTTGATAAAAGCATCAAAATCAGGCACACTGAAGCATAAGTGAATGGCTATGTCATGTCGATTGGTCGGGCAATCGCCTTGTATCACATGCAGGGCGGTACCCTCTCCTATTTTAAACCAAACGTGAAGCGTATCATTGAAGGGATGATGTATTTTTTGAAGCTGTAATACTGTACTGTAAAAATCGGCCGTCTTTCGGAGATTTTTCGCACACAAGGCGAAATGATTAAACACCGGCTGATTAGTATTGCTGCCTGTATTTTGCGCATTAGAGATCGCCGGAAAGCAAAAGGCCAGCACAAGGATCCCCAATGTTAATCTGTGAACATTTAAGTTTGAGAAGGGTTTCATTTAACGCTATTTTGAAGCGCTAAATATACGTGAATTTGTATCGATATTCCCTAAGATTCGAGTCAAAATCGTGTTACCACACCGTAACCGGAATAAGGCTGAATTTTGCAGTTGGAACCGACACAGAATTGTGCTGGTTCCAATCGTCGATGTCAATAAGGCCAGCCACCGTTTGGTAGTGCCGGTCGTCATTTGAACATTTTACAACATAACCAATATCGCTCACCGGTGCAACCACCGGACGGGCGCCGCAATCTTTGCACCGTTTACAATAAATTGTTTGTGGAATGTTTATATACCCTCTCATACTACCAATTACGGAGTTAAAATGAGAATGGTTTGCTGACGATTAAACTATTTTAAAGAAAGTTATCGTTACCGCCTTTTTTGCTGATTGGTGCCTATTGACTTACTGATTTGCATTCCTTGTAACCAAAACCCAATCGACTAATATTTTCGCTTTCCCGGCCTTTATTTGTTCAACCGAATACCCGGATAGGCCCGGATACGGAGTCTTTATCTTATTAACCCCTTCAGGATAACCGCCACCCAAAGCGAAATTCAGGATGATGAATTTTGGATTATCGTAGGCCCATTTTCCGTAATGCTCAACCATTGCCCGGGTTACCGTATAAGTTACTTTCCCATCTACTTTAAAAATAAGGCTGTCTGCGGTCCAGTCTACCGAGTAAACATGCCATTGATTTACATTTTCTCCGGCTGGAAAAAAGGCACGGTAAGCCAATGGCGTATTCCCAAAATAGCCGGGGCCATGCAGTGCGTTGCTGATCCAAGAGGAATCTCCAACGGTTTCCATCATATCAATTTCTCCGCAGTCTGGCCATTTACCGTTGCCCAGTGCCCAAAAAGCCGGCCACATGCCTGCTCCCGACGACATTTTCATCCTGGCCGAGGCAGTTCCGTACGTAAACTCCATTTTTTGTTTGGTATTGATCCTGCCCGATATAAAATCGTACTTTTTATTGTTAATGGCAAATCCTGGCTGATATACCGGTTTCAATACCAGGGCGCCGTTTTTAGCACCTTCGGCCGCCCGGCCATGTACCAGGTAAATAGTCGCCGCAGAATCAACATAAGCCTGCTGCTCGTTATTAACAGTATGTACCCTGTCCTCAACGTTCCATTTGCTGCGGTCGAGCGTTTTTTCATTAAAATCTTCAAAGAAGACCGTATCGGTTTTAGCGTGGTTGTCCTGTGCTTTAATTGTGGTAAGTGATAACAACAGGGCTGCGCTCGTAAAAAGAAAAATTTTCATAATTAATTAAAAATTGGCGTTTTAAAAGTAGGTTTATTTTTTGTGAAGTTGAGTAAATGGATTGTTACAATTTATTCAGTTCGGTAACCAGCAGCTTGCTTACCGCATTAAAATAGCGTCGCACACCAAAGCCCATAACCGTTTGAATACCACGGCCGGCGTTTGTTAAAAATACTTCGTCGGCTTCATATAAAATTTCGGGGTTGATCTGTGCTTCCGTTACCGGGATATTGTTTTTCCTGGCCAGGTTAATAACTACCTGGCGCATTACCCCCTCCACACAACCTTCACTTAAAGCCGGGGTATATAAATGATTTTGATATAAGATAAAGATGTTAGAACTGTTGGCCTCGCACAAAAAACCATTCTGATTTAATAAAAATACTTCATCCAGCTTGTTTTGTGTTTTATACAAACCAGCCATCACATAAATAAGTGAATTACAGGTTTTTATATTCGACAAATAATTGGATGGTTTAGGTATCTCCGTAAAGATATCCATGATCAAGCCTTTCTCATTCAGAAAGTAGCGGGGTTCGTCCAGGGGTTGCATTTCAAGGCACCAACCAGCCTTGTTCTGGGTTGGGGCGTACATGCCCTCCGAGTCCCGGAAAACGGTTAAACGCAGTCGCCCATGCTTTGCTTTGTTTCGTTGAGCAAGGTCTTCCGCTTTTTCTTTCAGAAACCAGGTATCCATCTGCGAATAGCCATCGATCTTAAGCGCCCTCATACCGCGCTGCAAACGGTCGGCATGCATATCGGCAAACTTCAGCTGCCCTTTCATCATCCGCATGCTTTCAAACAAACCATCGCCATACCGGAATGCCCGGTTAGTAACCGGCATCAGTTTAGCATCCTGCGGGTATATCTCACCATTAAAATTGATAAAAACCGGGACCATAGTTTAGCAAAAGAGGTTGAATCCGGATGCAAGATACAAGAACAAAATTTTACAACTTATTTATTTGCTGCCAAAATTGCCATTGTATTGGTTCATAGTATAATATTGTTTTACTCAGACGCGGCATATTTTTGCCATCTTTCTAAAACCATTTCAAAATCTGGCGGCAACGGCGCTTCAAAAAGCAGGTTCTTTTTTAAAGTAGGATGTAAAAACCCCAGGGTTTGCGCATGCAGCGCCTGGCGCGGCATCAGTTCGAAGCAATTTTCAACAAACTGCTTGTATTTATTAAAAACGGTCCCTTTTAAAATTTTATCGCCGCCGTACACCGCATCGCTGAACAAAGGATGCCCGATATGCTTCATATGCGCCCTTATCTGGTGTGTACGCCCGGTTTCCAACTGGCATTCGATCAGTGTTACATAGTTCATCCGCTCCAGCACTTTATAGTGCGTTACCGACCATTTTCCTTTTTCAGGATCATCATAAACCGACATCACCCGCCTGTCGTTCACGCTCCGGCCAATATAACCCGAAACGCTGCCGTCATTTTCAAGATCGCCCCAAACCAATGCAATGTATTTGCGGGTAATGGTATGATCGAAAAACTGCTTTGCCAGCCACGTCATGGCCCTTTCGTTTTTACTGATGAGCAGCAGGCCCGAAGTGTCCTTATCTATCCGGTGCACCAGGCCGGGGCGGCCCTCATTTCCGGGTAAAGTAGGCAGTTGCTGAAAATGATAAACCAATGCGTTTACCAAAGTTCCGGTATAGTTATTATAACCCGGATGCACCACCATGCCGGCCGGTTTATTGACTATTAATAAATCATTATCCTCATAAAAAATATTTAGCGGAATATTTTCAGGATATACTTCGGTATCGCGCGGCGGATGGGGCAACACCACCGAAATAACATCCAACGGTTTAACCTTGTAGCTGGCCTTTATGGTTTTATCGTTAACCAGCACATTGCCAAGCTCAACCGCGTTCTGAATCCGGTTACGCGATGCATTTTCAACCCGGTACATCAAAAATTTGTCAATACGCAAAGGCGATTGTCCTTTGTCAACTATGATGCGAAGGTGTTCATACAAATCCTGCTCTTCCTGTTCAACTAACTCATTATCAGACTCCATTTACGCTAAAGTACTTGTTTTTCAGATTATCTATTATTTGTCAAATATGTATATATTTATGTCGTTAAATTATAATATATGAAAAAACCTTACTCACTACTCACAGTTGCAATTTTAATTTTAACTGTATTTACCGCACGCGCCCAGAGCAGCAACGGGGGCGGCTTTGATCAATTAATTAAATCCAGCCCGGCCGACGTCACCAGGTTGTTTCAGGCCTATGCAGAGCCTTTATTTAAGGGGTTTGGAACAGGTTTAAACAGCGGCTGGAACAATACTGCCAAAACAAAGAAGTTTTTACATTTCGATTTACGTATTACTGCAAACCTGGCGATGGTGCCTGATGCGGATAAAAGTTTCGATGTCACCAAAATTGGTCTGTCAAGCCATGTTACCCCTGCTGATCCGTCAAACGTTATCGCTCCGACATTTGGAGGCGCAAAAAACGACGGCCCTATAATGAATATCAATGACGATAACGGCAAGAAGATCAACCAATTTACTATGCCTAAGGGTCAGAGCCAGTATATCCCGGCGCCAAATATTCAGCTTACTTTTGGTATTTTTAAAAATACCGATATAACTGTTCGTACCTCGCCCGATATCAACCTGGGAAGTAACGGCACAATCGGCATGCTGGGTTTTGGTATCAAGCATGATCTTATCCAGGATTTTGCTTCCAAGAAAAAGATCATCCCTTTTGACCTTGCCATAGCTGTAAATTATAATAAAATCAGCTATTCAAAAACCTTGAGTGTACAGCCCGACGCCGGCGCGCAGCCCGCGCCCGGGACCCAGGCCGCTGATTTTTCAACCCAGCGGCTTGACGCCCATTTCAGCGGCGTAAATGTATCGGCTATTATATCTAAAAAATTATCGGTTTTTACACCGTTCCTTTCAGTAGGTTACCAAACGTCGAACTCAACCTTTGGCGTATTGGGTAATTTCCCGGTTCAGTCAACAGCACCCGGGCAAACGGGTTATTATGTAACAGTAAGTAACCCTGTAATTATAAATGAAACAAGTATCGATGGCCTGCGTGCCGATTTAGGCTTCCAGCTTAATCTGGGATTCTTCCGGATATATGCTGCGTACAGCGTAGGCCAATACCAGTCTGTTAACGGTGGCATCGGTTTCGGATTTTAATTGATATCGACTTCGACTTTTTAAGCCCTGTTCATCAAATAAAAAATAAATTGTTTGACGAACAGGGTTTACCTTTTTTATAAACCAGACGGCCTTAATTCACTCATTATCAATTCACTTTATGTAAAAGAACTTATTTTTCATAATTATCAATTATTTGTCAAATATGTATATATTTAGTCGTTTAATTATAATACATGAACAAACCTTACTCACTATTAACGGGTGTCATTCTATTTTTCACAGCATTTACAGCACGGGGCCAAAGCAGTGGCGGCGGCTTTGGCCAATTAATTAAAGCCAGCCCGGGCGATATAACCAAGCTGGTTCAAAACTACATTGATCCTTTATTTAAAGGACTCGGAACCGGATTGAACGGCGGCTGGAATAACACAGCAAAAGCCAAAAAGCCCTTACATTTTGATTTACGCATATCGGCCAGCGCCGCATTTGTACCCGAAATGGACAAAAGTTTTGATGTAACCAAAATTGGCTTGTCGAGTCACGTAACACCTAAAGATCCGTCAAATGTTTTTGCGCCAACGATTGGCGGTGCCAAAACTGCAGGCCCCACGATGTATATAAATGACGACCAGGGCAATCATATCAACACCTTTATAATGCCGCAGGGACAGTTGCCATCACTGGGGCAATCACCTCTGGTACCTGCGCCCAATGTACAACTGCAATTTGGTATAATAAAAAATACAGATATAACAGTTCGTGCCTCCCCCACTATTAATTTAAACAATGGTGACGGTACAATTAACACGTTCGGTTTTGGTATCAAGCATGATATTATACAGGATTTTGCTACCAAAAAAAAGATCATCCCTTTTGATTTGGCAATAGCCGTGAATTATAATAAGATCACCTATTCAAGGCCATTAAATGTACAGCCTAACAGCGGCTCACAGCCTGCTCCCGGAAATCAGGCTGCGGATTTTTCAACGCAGAAGTTTGATGCTACCGTCAGCGGACTGGATTTCCAGGCTATTATTTCAAAGAAACTGCGGTCATTTACCCCGTTCTTTTCCCTGGCTTACCAAACCGCCAATTCAACAGCGAATATTCGTGGTAATTTTCCTATCGAATCAACGGCCCCGGGGCAATCAGGGTACTATGTAGTGGTCAGCGATCCTGTAAATATTAGCGAAACCAGCATCAGCGGTTTACGCGCCAATGCCGGTTTTCAATTAAACCTTGGTTTTTTCCGTATCTATGCATCATATAGCGTCGGTCAATATCAGTCTGTTAACGGTGGTATCGGTTTTGGATTTTAATTTGAGTTAATGGATATCGACCTCGATTTTTTAAGCCCCGTTCACCAGATAAAAAGTAAATTATTTGACGAACAGGGCCTAACTGTTTTTATTAAACGCGACGACCTCATCCATCCCATCATTTCGGGCAATAAGTGGCGCAAGTTAAAGTACATCTTAAAACAAGCGCAGGCGGAAGAGAAAACCCGGTTGGTTACCTTCGGGGGTGCTTATTCAAACCACTTATTGGCAACAGCGGCCGCAGCGGCCAAATTCGGCTTTAAATCAACAGGTATTGTGCGCGGCGAGCAGGTAAATAACGACACCCTGTTTCTTTGCCGTTTGCACGGGATGAATTTACTGTTTACAGATCGCGAAAGCTACCGCGATAAACCGGCCTTGTTTAGAAAATTTTTTAAAAACGACCCCGGCGCATATTTTATCGAAGAAGGTGGCGCGTCATCACTTGGCGCACAGGGATGCAGCGAATTGGTCGACGAGCTTTCGGAAACTTACAACCATATATTTTGCGCCAGCGGTGCCGGCGCAACTGCCGCAGGTATTATTAACGGTATAACAGCACATAATCTTCCAACCCAATTCCATGCCGTGCCGGTATTTAAAAACGGCGAATTCATCAGAGGTGAGATAGACAAGCTGTTAACCGCACGCGCCGACTATTATCTGCACACCGCCTACCATTTCGGCGGGTACGGCAAGGCCGACGATCAGCTCATTGAATTTATTAAGCAATTTGTAGCTAATACCGGTATACTTATCGAACCCGTTTACACCGGCAAAATGTTATTTGCGCTGTACGACCTCGCCGCTAAAAACCACTTTAAGCCTGGCAGCCGCATACTCGCAATCCATAGCGGCGGTATTTGGGGGTTACTTGGAATGAAGGATCGGTTTTAGAGGTTGGAAATTGGAGGTTAGGTTAATACGCCAACTAATTTCCAATCTTCAGCCTCTAATCACGCTAAACCACTGTTCAAATTTTTGAAAGTTGAACACCTTGAACACTTTGAACATCTTGAACACTGGCAAATCGCTGTCACCACTTTTCTGATCTTTTTTTAACAAAGCGCAAAATTTTTACTTTATGGCTCTTGATTCTGACTCAAGACTACAGACTCCCGACTCAAAACTGCCCACTGCCTACTCACTCCTAAGGCTTTTCACCGGGTTGGCCAGCGCCGCCATTATTGAGCGGTAGCCAACTGTAATGCCCGCGATGATGAAAGTGGATAAGATAGATGCGATGAATATTCCCGGCCCCATCGTTATCCTGTATTTAAAATCCTGCAGGTAGTGCGTCATGGCCCACCAGGCCAGCGGAGCGGCAATTACAAATGCAATGATCAGCAAACGGGCAAACTCCTTCCCGAATAACCATAAAACATGCGTTATATCGGCACCCAATACTTTGCGCACCCCGATCTCCTTTGTTTTGCGGACCGCCATAAATGAAACCAACCCGTATAAGCCAAGACAGCCTATTACTATGGCGATGCCAGCAAATGCTTCTATTAATCTCAGTAGGATAGAATCCAGCTCATAAAACTTAGCAATAGAGTCGTCCAAAAACTGGAATGAATACAATTCCTGCGGGTAGGTATCATTCCATATCCGGTCAAGTGACGATAATGAAGCCTTTGTATCGGCAGATTTGATCCGGATAGCGCAGGTTGAATAATTCCGGTAATCGGGCATAATGCATATCGGGGATATTTCCGTATGAAAGGAATAGTTATAAAAATCCTTCACAACCCCTACTATCGTTCCCTTCACCGTATTTCCGTTGACCTTTAACATTTTGCCAACCACATCGCGCGGCTTCAAATTCAATTTTTTAACAAACGTTTCGTTTACCATGAACTCCTTTGTTGTATCAGCGCGAAATATATTTCTACCGGCGACCAACTTTATTCCAAATGTCGAAAGGTAGTTTTCGTCGGCATACTTGGTATTTATGCTCCAGTGCTCATCCTCGGCCCTGTTGTCAAAATTTAAGCCCGTGCTATTGTTTGATTGTGAAGCCGGTGCTGTATAACAGTAAGAGATGTTCTCAACGCCCTTCACTTCGTTAAGCCGGTTACGCATGGTATTCAGCTTCACCTTGTCGTTTTGCGGAATTGATAGTAATACAACGTTATCTTTCCTAAAGCCCAGGTCGGCGTTTTGCGAGTAATGCAGCTGTGACACAATGATGATGGTGCCGATGATAAGCACCTGCGAGATCGAAAACTGCGTAACCACCAATACCCGCCGCAGCGAAAAGCCGCCGATATGCTTTTGTGAAAGTTTGCTCTTTAGTGCAAGGATCGGCTGGAAACGCGCCAGCACCAACCCCGGATATGATCCCGACAGGAAAACGACGATTATGGTGATCGCCAAAATAAATAGGGAAAGCTGCTGCCAGTTAAACTGGATCTGCGATTGGAATAAATTATTGATGGTCGGTAATGTAATTATCGAGATCAAAACTGCAAAAACAGTGGCAACGATGGTAATTATGGCCGTTTCTGCTATAAATTGCCAGAAAAGCTGGTGTGGTAAACTCCCCAGTACCTTCCGGATGCCGATCTCCTTCGACCGATTAAGTGCCTGCGCAGTTGCCAGGTTGATAAAATTAACGCATGCAGTGACGATCAGGAACAGCCCGATAAAAAACAAGGCCCACAGGTATTTTTGATCGGCGTAACCACCCAGTTTCGGGTTGAAATGTATATCTGCCAGCGGTTGAAGTTTAAAATTCCATACCTTTAAATCTCGTCCGGTGTAATGTTTTTTTACCATTCCCTTCAACGCTTCGTTGGCCCGGGCCAAAGTAATGCCGGGTTTAAGCAACGTAAAAGCCTCACAACCGCTAAATACGCCGCCCCAGTTCTGCTCGCGCCGTTTATCAGTATACTCATCCATGTTGCTATACGACACATACACCTGCTGCCGGCGATCAGTATTGTTTGGAAAATCCTTTAAAATACCGGTAACTGTAAAACTCACCTTATTATCCAGGCGGATCACTTTCCCGATGGCATTGTCATTGCCAAAATATTTATACGCGACTTTTTGCGTGATGATAGCTTCATTCGGATGTACAAGCACGGTTTTCTTATCCCCCTTCACCAGCGGAAAGTTCAGTATATTAAAATAGTCGGGCTCGGTAAAAGCTACGCCCTCTTCCTCATTAAACTTTTTGAGTTCATTACCCTTTGTAACTGTGATCAAATTATTGTGAAAGCTTATTACCCGCGCAGTCTTTTCACCTATTGCAAACTCGCTGCGAAAGGCTTTCCCCAACGGCTGCGGCGTTCCCTGCGACTGTCCAACGCCATCATCATGCCATTCGGTGTAAAAGCGATAAATACGATCGGGGTTATGATGGAAATTGTCAAAGCTTAAATGATAGCTGATCAACGTAAATATCAGTATACCGCAGGTTATGCCCAACGCCAGCCCGGTAACGCTTATAGCGGCGTATCCCTTATTGCGCTGTAAATTTCTCCAGCCAATTTTAATATAGTTCTTTATCATGAGATTCAATTGTTGATTTAGTGAATTATTGATTTAGTGAATTAATATTCCGTTTTCCATTATTTAACTGCTAACTGCTACTGCAAACTTCTTACTCACTTCTCAAACTATTCACCGGGTTGGCTACCGCCGCTTTAATCGACTGAAAACTAACCGTTATCAACGCGATAACCAACGCTATACCTGCAGCGCCGCCGAATATCCACCACGAAAGGCTGATCCTGTATGCATAATCTTGTAACCATTTATGCATCACCCACCATGCGATCGGAAAGGCGACTACACACGCAATCAATACCATTTTAATAAAATCAATTGACAATAGCGATACGATATGCCGTACGCTGGCGCCCAAAACCTTACGTATACCTATCTCCTTAACTTTTTGCTCGGCGGCAAATGCGGCAAGGCCAAGCAGGCCAAGTGCCGAAACAAAAATTGCTATAGCAGCAAACAGGGTAATTAGCAGCGCGGACTGCTGCTCCGCTTTGTACAGGCTGTTATATTTTTCGTCCAAAAAATTAAAGATAAAGGGTTCGCCCGGTGCAAATTTTTCCCATATACGGTTTGCCGCCGAGATAGCCGCCTGGTTATTCCCCGCGTAAGTTTTAATGTAAAAGCTGTATTCCTCACCGGGTTCTTCCGCAACAATCACAGGCCCTATTTTATCATGCAGGCTTTGATAATGAAAATCCTTTAATACGCCGATTATTTTCCCTGTGTCCCCCTGGTGTATAAATCGAGTGCCTATTACCGGTTGCCGGATATGAAGTAATTGAACGGCGGTTTCGTTAAGTAAAACATTATGCTGATCTGACTTCTCAGAATTGAACCATCTTCCACGGACTGTTTTTAACTGCATCATTTTACCAAAATTCTGGTCAACCTGCAATGGCGTAAGGCCCGGGTTAAAATCCTTTGGACGCCCTTCCCAGTCAAAGCCACCCGAACTGGAACCTTTAAAATCAACTATTGGAGCATTAGCCATCGAAACATCCGCCACTGCGCTCTGCTTTCGAAATTCGTTTTTTATTGTATTTAAAAAAGCTTCGTTTTTTTTATTGTCAAAACCCAATAATTTCCACGGCAACGAAAAAGTGAAGACCTGGGATTTATTATAGCCCAAATCAACTCTTTCCATAAATCTTAATTGCAAAAAAATCACAAGTGTACCGATGATCAATACCACTGAAATGGTGAACTGGGTAACCACAAGCGATTTTCGTAGTGCTTTGTCTTTAAAATTTAACAGCGCCTTACCCCTGAAAACGTTTAACGGATGAAAGGATGACAGTAAAACAGCGGGATAAAGTCCGTTTAACAGAAAAGCGACAATAAGGGTTATTCCGGCAATTTCCCACATTACCGGCGAGGTTAAGGCATTTGAAAATTGCTTGTCGGTGAAAACGCTGAACCAGGGCAGCGTGAGCTGGACCAACAAAATAGAGAACAACAACGCCAATAGGCTTACCAGGACAGATTCGGACATAAACTGGCCAAAAAGATGTGAACGGCCAGCCCCTACCACTTTCCGGATACTTACTTCTTTTGATCGTATACTGGCCCTCGCAGTAGTTAAATTTACGTAATTAATGCAAGCGGTAATCAGCAGCAAGGCCGCCAACACGATAAACACGTTTACGACTTTTCGGTTATCATGAATAATGCTTGACTGCATCAGGTCGTTCTCGAAATGAATATCTTTCAATTTAACGAGCGTGAAACTGGCGGTTGTTTTTATTCCGGGCCGGTTTACTTTCACTATTTGCGTTAGTTTGGCCGAAACCCGTTTGATATCCGCACCGGGCTTAAGCTTCATAAACGTCATAAAGCCATATTGCCCCCACCCTAAAATGTTCTTCTTTTCTTTTGGGTTCGCCAATTTTGCCGATAAAGGAATTAACACATTGAACTGAAAACTAGAATTTGAGGGGTTATCTTTTACAACAGCCTGTACCTGGTAACCCACCGAATCCAACTTTAATATCTTTCCTACCGCGTCCTGCCGGCCAAAGTATTTTTTTGCAGCAGACTCTGTCAATATCAAACTGAATGGATTTCTCAAAAAAGAATCTGGGGAGCCCTCTACAAAATCGTAGTGGAACATTCTGAACCATTGGTCGTCAACGTATGCCGATTTTTTTTCTATAATTGAATTTCCGTTATAATGAAAAGTTAAATCATCGTAGGTGTTTGCTTGAATTCGGGCCAGGCTTTCTATTTCCGGTATCTCTTTTAAAGCATGTACGCCCAATACATATTGTGATGTTTCCCATAACCAGTTTTCATGCGGCGACACGGCCAGGCTAACCTTCGTACGATAAATATTCTCTGAGTCGGGCTGAAAACCATCGAAACTCAATTCATTTTGCACCCACAGTGCAATAAGCACGCTTGCAGCCATGCCTATTCCCAGCCCGGCCACGTTGATAGCTGTCATCCGTTTATGGCGCCATAAATTACGCCAGGCAATTTTGAAGTAGTTTTTTATCATGATTGGTTCAATTGTTCATTAGCCATTATTTAACTGCCAGCTGCTACTGCAAACTGCCTACTCACTTCTAAGGCTCTTCACCGGGTTTGCCATTGCAGCCTTAACCGACTGGAAGCTTATAGTTACAAAGGCTATGATCAAAGCTATTATGCCCGCCATAACAAATATCCACCAGCCGATGCCGACATGAAAGGCGAAATTAACAAGCCATTTGCTCATAGAATACCAGGCTATCGGGAAAGCAATAACCGCAGCTATCAAAACCAGTTTCATAAAATCCCTGGATAGCTCAGTTACTATTTGCGGAATGCTTGCGCCAAGCACTTTACGCACGCCGATTTCTTTTACGCGCTGGGTTATCGTAAACGCCGACAGGCCAAATAAACCCAGGCAGGCGATAAAAATAGCAATGCACGAAAATATGGTGAACAGCCTGCCCTGCTCCTGTTCACTTTGGTATAGCTGGTTAAATTTCGAATCTAAAAACGTAAAATCAAATGGTGTTTCGGGCAGGTACCTTTGCCAGGTGGTTTGAATAGTGCTGATAGCCGACTGTACATTGCGCCCGTCGATCTTTACAGACAACCGGTTATAAAATTCCCTACCGGGTAGCTGAAATAATAAAGGAATGATCTTTTGATGCAGCGATTCAAAATGAAAGTCTTTAACAACACCGATCACCTTTCCTTTGACGCCACCATAGGCAATGTCTTTGTCTAATGCATTTTGCGGCGTTTTCCAGCCCAGCGCCTGTACTGCAGCTTCATTAATGATATAATTGGTTGTGTCGGTCGTAAATTCTTTAGAAAAATTTCGGCCGGCCGCCATCTGCATACCATAAGTAGGGATAAAACCATAATCGGCAGTGATAAATTTTAGGTCGATCTTTATGGGCTGCATCGAGCCGCCTTGCAATACTTTGGCGTCCTGGTCGTCAAGTAACCGCCCCGTCGGAATACGCGAAGACCTGCCCACTTCCTTTATCGCGCCATTTTTCATAATATCGCTCTTAAACGCGTCAAATTGCTTATTCAAAAGGCGGGTGTATTGTGTTGTTAAAATAAACTCCTTATTGAAACCTAAGGATTTGTTTTGTATATACTGTAACTGCCGGTAAACTACCGTAGTGGCCACTATTAAAATGATCGATATGGAAAACTGCAATACAACCAGCACTTTCCTGAACGAGAGACTTCCGGTACCAACCTTAAGAATGCCCTTTAATACCTTTACCGGCAAAAACGACGACATAAACAAAGCCGGGTATATACCGCTTATTATTCCCACCACAAATGGAACGGCGAGCAACGATAACAAAACGGACCATTGCAACAGGCTGCTAACTGATAGCGCCTGGTTCGACAAGTGATTGATAAACGGCAATACAGCAACCGTGAGTATCACGGCAAGCAACAGCGAAACCATAGTGATCAATACCGATTCGCTTAAAAATTGTGCGATGATCTCTTTACGCTGTGCGCCTATCACCTTCCTGATACCTATTTCTTTTGCCCTTAATGCCGAACGGGCTGTTGATAAGTTCATGTAGTTGATACAGGCGATCAGCAGGATAAATAAAGCAATGGCCGAAAAAATATAGACGCGGGTAATATCCCCGTTTTCTTCTACTTCATCATCCAGGTGTGAGCGCAGGTGGATATCGGTCAGTTTTTGTATGGTGAGTTTGGTGACCTGGTGCGTTTTTAAATTACCGGGCAGCCCCTGAAAGTGCACATATTTATCCAGGAAGTCGGGCAGTTGACCTTCAATTCGATTTACATTATAGTTTTTCGGGAAAAGCACGTAGGTATAAAAAGAATTGTTGCCATAATTGGTCTGCAGCTGTTTTTCGCCATAAATAACAGGATCTTTTAATGTATTGAACGACATTAAAATGTCGGGATGCATGTGTGAGTTAGCCGGAAACGGTTCAAAAATACCGGCTACCTTAAACTCATGCTTATTGTTATCCAACAGCACCGTTTTGTTCATAGGGTCGGCATCGCCAAAATATTTTTTGGCGATGGCTTCAGTCATCATCACGGTATAAGGCTCAAGTAGGCCTTTATGGGCATCCCCTTTAACAACCGGCACACTGAAAAAGTCGAAGAAATTCTCATCGGCAAAAACGGCGCCGTTTTCATTAAACAACTTATCCTTATACCGCAGTGGTGTGGTTCCGTTCGGCAGTACGCGCGTTACTTTTTTAACATCCGGAAATGCATTTTGCAGCAACGGCCCAAACGGCGGCGCAATTGAACTTAAGTGCAGGCTTTCAACATTCGGCGCTGAATAAAAAATGCGCGTTACCCTGTAAATGTCATCAGCGTTTTTGTTAAATTTATCATAACTGCGTTCGTTAATGATATACGCCAAAATAAGCAGGCAGCAGGTTAGTCCCACCGTTAAGCCGAATATATTAATGAACGAAATAAACGGGTGCCGTTTGATGTTTCGAAAGGCACTCCTTAAGTAATTTTTTATCATGACCTTATCAATTATTGAATTATTGATTTAGTGAATTATTGAATTATATATTTTCATATCAACTGCCAGCTGCTACTGCACACTGTCAACTCTTCTTACTCGCTTCTCAAACTCTTCACCGGGTTTGCCAGTGCCGCTTTGATCGCCTGGTAGCTTATTGTAGCCGCCGCAACCAGCAGGGCAATTGACCCCGCCGCTACAAACACCCACCACTGTATGGTGATGCGATAGGCAAAATCCTGCAGCCATTTGTGCATAGCATACCAGGTTACCGGAAATGCAATAAGCGAAGCTATAATGATCAGTTTTAAAAACTCTTTTGATAACATGGCGGTAATGCTTCCGGCAGAGGCTCCCAATACCTTCCTGATGCCAATTTCTTTAACCCGCTGCCTTATCATATACGCCGCCAGGCCAAATAAACCCAGGCAGGCGATAATGACAGCTATAACCGAAAAAGTAGTAAATATCTGGCCTGTACGCTGTTCAGAACGATATAGGGTAGCGAATTGCTCGTCAAGGAACGAATAACTGAATGGCGCACCGGCGTGGTAGTTGATCCATTGGTTTTTAATATCATCGATCAAATGATGTACATCCTCAGTTTTTATCCGGACAATTATGGAGCCCTTGCCGGTGTTTGATGCCAGCATCATTAGCGGGGCGATCTTTTGCTTTGCCGACGTATAGTGAAAATCCTTTACCACCCCAACTATGGTATAGTGGCGTTGGCCCGAGCGTATAATTGTTTTGCCCAAAGGGTCGGTATTGCCGAAACCCAGGTCGCGAACTGCAGCTTCATTAATGATAACCGATGCCGAATCGGCCGGGGCCGACGGATAAAAATTCCTTCCTTTTGCGATTTGCATACCCAATGTGGGGATATACGAATTTTGTATCCAGTAAATACCGGTCTGCAACTCGGTGCGGGTGCCTTTATTGGCAATGTCGCTGGCATAAATTTCGGTGCCGCCCATGTTGTTGTAACCCGGTACATTGTCCGATATGGTAGCGTTAACCACCCGGCTATCATTCAAAAGCTGCTGCTTAAAGGCCTCGATGTTATTGCCGAGAGTATTCGTGTCGTTGATCACCAGCACCTGGTTCTTATCGTACCCAAGCTTTTTATTTTGCATAAAATAAAGCTGCTGGTAAACGATAAAAGTGGCGATGATCAGCGCTGTCGATATCCCAAACTGAAAAACGATCAGGCTGCTACGCAGCCCGCCCCGGTTTGCCGGTTCGGTACCTGTGTTGCCTTTCAAAATTGAAATGATCCGGAAAGACGACAAGAAAAATGCCGGGTAAATTCCGGCTATAAGGCCAACAAACAATGTCAAAGCAATTTCCAGCAAAATAGCCCGGTAGGTTAAAAAGAAGCCGATGGATATTTGTTTACCCGAAAGACCATTAAAATATGGCAGCAACAGGTAAACCAGCGCTATGGCAAACAGCATCGCCAAAAGCGTAAGCATAACCGATTCGATAAGGAACTGCGATACCAGCTTATTTTTTGCAGAGCCCAGTACTTTCCGGATGCCTATTTCTTTTGCCCGTTTAGCGGCGCTGGCGGTTGACAGGTTGGTAAAATTGATGCAGGCCAGCAGCAGGATAAATGCCGCAAGAGCGCCGAAAATATATACATAATGGATATCGCCGTTCGACTCAAATTCGTATTTTGTGGCTGAATGTAAATGAATATCGGTGATCGGCTGCAAAAAGAACAAAAATGAGTTTACCGATTTTTGCGCTTCTGCAATACTGACGCCCATATCATGTTGTACCTCGGGCACCACAAACTTAGCAACCAACTGCGGAAACCTCGCTTCCAGCTTTTTTGGATCGGCGTTTTTATTTAATAAAAGATAAGTATAGTAACCAACGTTGCTCCAGGTTTGCTTTGCCCGCGGCGTAACGAAAGTTACCATACTCATAAAAGCATCGGCATGAAAATGTGAATTATCCGGGATCTTATCGATAACGCCGGTTACTTTTACCAGGTCGTTGCCGACCAGTATAGCTTTGCCGAGAGCCGGTGAATCGCCAAAATATTTTTTTTCGAATGCCTTTGTTACAACAATCGTTTTAGGCTCATTCAGCGCTGTTTTAATATCGCCCTCAGCAAGCGGGATCGAAAACAACTGGAAAAAATTTGAGTCGATAAGCGCGATCTTGCTTTCCTTAAACTGGTTATTTCCGTATTTGACAAATACATTGCCCCGGGTGGCCAGGCGGGTACTGGCAAGCACTTCAGGAAACGCAGCTTTTATCCCCTGCCCTACGGCTATGTCAACACTGGGGAAATCAGCTGCAGCATTGTTTCCATTTGAATGCAGGGCCACCCGGTAAAGCTGTTTGGCTTGCGCCGGATAATTATCATAAGTTAGTTCCTGGTGTAAATAGGCCCCTATCAGCATACAGCAGGTAAGGCCAACCGACAAACCAAAGATATTTATAAATGAAAAAACCTTATTTCCCTTAAGGTTTCGCCATGCTGTTATGATGAAGTTTTTGATCATGCCTAACTATTTTTTACGATAGGTTTAAAATACATACCAATCATATAACCAACTAACATTCAACCACTTACATTTATTATCCTTTTTCAACTGTTCGTAAGCGTAACACCTTGTGTTCGTTTATGATACAGTCCGCTTTTGATTTCGGAATTTGGATTTACGATTTTTCATTTTTGTTTTTTTTCAATGATATTCAAGAAGGCTTCGCCGTTTCGGATTTGAACAATGGGTATTCCTTTATAAAGCAAAAAGCGGCCCCGATGTGACGTAATCACACCGGGGCCGCTTAACTCAATAATAAAACTATTTTCTAAACCTTAATTAAAACTAATATCCAAATGTCCGCTGGCATCAACGTGCACCGGCACACCTCCCCCGTTTACACTCCCTTTAACATGTGTTTTATCCCATTCGCCAGAAAAACCGCTTATATTAAACGGGTTATTTATCCTGTTTGCTGACATATTAAGGTCCATGCCCTGCTTTAAAGGTAATTTGAGATTTACGTGGCCGCCACTCACCTCAAGCTTCACATATTTGCCCACATGATTCATTTCTACATTCATACTGCCGCCGCTGGTTGAAGCCTCAAGGCTGCACGCCATTTGCGTTAAATTAACGCTGCCTCCCGATGTACCTGTAATCAACTCGCCTTCAATGTTGTTGGCCTGTATGCTACCCCCACTGGTGCTTGCGTTGATCGTACCTTTCAGGCCTTCAAGGTGCAACGAGCCTCCCGATGTTTCGAGTTTGATAGTGCCGTTGCAGTTAGATGCCCGAATACTGCCCCCGCTGGTTTCCAGGTTGATATTACTGCCTGAATTGGATACCTCAATACTACCGCCCGACGTTTCACCTTTTATAACCCCTGTCAAATGGTCAACGTGCAGGCTGCCGCCGCTGGTGCTAAAGTTTTCATCGCCTGATAAATTATCCAGGTGTATGCTTCCGCCGCTGGTATTTAAATGCGTTGCAACCTGTCGCGGAACATATACTTTAAAGGATATGCTTAGCTGCCGCCGCCAGTCAAAGTTCATGCCGCCTTCATGCTTGCGTTTTGCCGAGGCGTGCACTTCGTGGTTGCTTACCGAAACCTGCAGGTCGTAATCTTCATCAAGGCGCTTTTTAATTTCTTCGCGGGTTAGTTCCTGGTTATTGTTCCCGTGAACAAATATCTCTACCCGGGCAGCTTCACCGCTTGCACCGCTAACACTGATGCTGCCGCCTGATGTCTTTACAAATACATCCCTTATGGCATCATTCGCCAGCGATTTGGTTTCGTAAGGTGTTTTATTCCAATCCTGCGCCAAAGCTACATTTGCCACGCAGGCAAATACTAAAAGTAAAAAATAATTTTTCATGTTTGTTGTCAGTTAGTTGACTAATAGACACAACCGTTGGTTAATACGTTGCATCTTATATAAACAATTATTTATTACCCCATAGTTATACATGGTTTACCGCAAACCAACCTTTCCGCTTAACGTCTCCTACTCGTTCTTCAAACTTTTAACGGGATTTACTATAGCTGCCTTAAATGCTTGTATGCTCACCGTGATACCGGCAACAATTAAACAGGCCACGCCAGCACCGATAAATAACCACCAATGAATATGTATACGATACGCAAAATCCTGCAGCCATTTATTGGATATATACCAGGCTATCGGCGATGCTATCACGGCAGCAATAACAACCAGGTATAAAAAGTCTTTAGAGATGAGCAGGATAATACTCGAAATATTCGCGCCAAGCACTTTACGGATACCTATCTCTTTTGTTCGCTGTACAACAGCGAAGGCCGTAACCGCAAACAGCCCGAGGCAGGCAAGTAGAATTGCCAAAACAGAAAACGTTGTAAAAACCCCGGCGGTACGTTGCTCGGTGCGGTATAACGCATCGTAATCCTCATCTAAAAATTTATATTCAAACGGCCTTCCGGGGAAACGTTCTTTCCATATTTTTTCTAACGCAGGTATAATTAACGCTGTATTATTCCCATTTATCCGCACAAACACATTTTGGGTTTGAAAATGATCTAAAAATATCAATAGCGGACCGATCGGATCGTGAAACGATTTAAAGTTAAAATCCTTGACTACCGCCTTTACGCGCCCCGGGAAACCTTTTTTCAACTCCTTGCCAATAGCCTGTTCCGGGGTCCACCCCAATGCGCGGGCGGCAGACTCATTAAGCATAAAAGAAAAACGGAAATTTTTACTTTGGTCGGTTGTATCAATTTGTAAAACGTCGGTTTGGTTATAATCGGTCCCGGCGATGATCTTTATTTGCATGGTTTTGATGAAATCCTCATCCATGGGCAGAGCGTTTACCGAAATGTCCTTACCGTCAGCTGTTTGTATCGCATCGCCCCATCCTACATTTACAGGCTCGTTGTTTGCGGCTGCAACGCCTTCAACCCCTGGCAGACTGCTGATAGCCTTTTTTAAGGCGGTGACCTGGGGCAGCATTTTATAGCTTACCGGCAAAACAACCACATTACTTTTATTATAGCCAATGTCCTTATTGCGGATATAGGATAACTGCTGAAGGATAACTACGGTTGTTACGATCAGGAAAATCGAAATGATAAACTGGAAAATGATGAGTGATCGCCGCACATTTTGCCCGGATGTAAATGAAAAACCCGACTTTAATATCTTAGCTAATTTTACGTTTGATAAAATCAGAGCGGGGTAGGTACCCGCGGCAAAGCCTATAATTGTTCCTAACAAAATCAAGCTAACCACAATTAACGGGTCAAGTAAAATAGTAAATGTGAGCTGCTTACCCGACACCTGGTTAAATAACGGCAGTAATAAAAGCGCCAACCCAAAAGCCAAAACAACAGCGATGGCCGTTACGAAAAGCGATTCGCCGATAAATTGCCTGAATAGCTGGTGTTTGGCAGCCCCCATTACCTTACGTATGCCAATTTCGGCGCCCCGGCCTGCGGACTGCGCAATAGACAGATTTACGTAGTTAACACATGCGACAACCAATATCAGTACGGCCACTACAAGCATGATATAGATGTAGGTGATACTCCCATTTGGTTCTAATCCATCCGAAAGACTGGAGTGCAAATGAACGCTGGTTAATGGCTCTAAATGGTAAGTCAGGTATTGACCAGCGGGAAGTTGCAGCTCGTTTTTGCCGATGTTGGTCATATAGTGGCTTATCTGCGCCGCCAACGGCCCAATGTCAGCACCGTCCTTAAGCAGCAAATAGGTAATATAATTAGCCGACCACCACTGTTCAGGCTTTTTAGCCGCAGAAAGGTTGGCAAACGGCACAATAAAATCAAACCTGACCTGCGAATTTGTTGGCGCATCTTCAGCCACACCAGAAACCATAAAGCTTTGGTCGCTAAGCTTTATGGTTTTGCCAATGGGGTCGTCATTATCAAAATATTTTTTAGCTGTACTTTGCGTGATAATAATTTTGTGGGGTTCATTTAAAGCTGTTGTTTTATCTCCTTTGACGAGTTTAAATGAGAATATTTTTAAAAATGAAGGGTCGGCAAACAAAAGGCCATTTTCCTTAAAAACGCGATTATTGCAAGTAACAACTTCCGACCGCTTTTCGAGCCTCGCAAAATCCGTTACAGCAGGGAAGGTCCGTTTAAATTGCGGGCCAACCCTGGTACCGGTTAACGCCACTTTCTGCGGGGCTTCGCCATGCCCGTAATCCATGGTAACGCGCACAATCCTGTCGGCGTTTTCGTGAAAACGGTCGTAACTAACCTCATGTTTAATATAAATACCTATCAGCAGGCAGCTAACAATACCCACCGTTAACCCGGTAATATTTATGAATGCATACAACCGGTTCTTCTTTAAGTTCCGCCATGCGATTTTGAAATAATTTTTTATCATGACAATTCCAATTATTGAATTAGTGAATTAATGAATTTGGTGAAGAAGTCATTGGTCATTTTATTTATTCTGACATTTCCAGCTTTCGGTCTTCCTGATCTCTAATCTCCAATCTCTTTTTACCAACTACAAACTGCCTACTCACTTCTAAGGCTCTTCACCGGATTTGTAGCGGCTGCTTTTACGGCCTGGAAACTTATTGTTGTTAAAGCCACTATAATTGCCACTATGCCGGCCAACCCGAATATCCACCAGCTTATTGTTATGCGATAGGCAAAATCCTGTAACCAGTTGTGTAATATGTACCATGCCACCGGGATAGCGATCAAGATAGCGATAAGCACCAGGCGTAAAAAGTCTTTTGATAACAATACAACAATATTGGCCACTGAGGCGCCGAGTACTTTGCGTACGCCGATCTCCTTCGTGCGCTGAATGGTCGCAAAAAGCGAAAGCCCCAACAACCCGAGGCAAGCTATAAAGATGGCAAAGCCGCCAAAAATGGTAAAGGCTTTTCCAAACAGCTCGTCGTTTTTATACTGGGCATTAAATTGTTCGTCGAGGAAATTATAATCGAACAGGTTTCCCGGAAAAAAGGCCTGGTATTTGGCTTTAATGGCCGCTACGGTTGCGGCCACATTTTTTGTATCTATCTTGACCGAAATCTGGCTTTGAATATTCAAAACGGGCTCAAGAAAAGTTGGTTCGATGGCGTAACGCAGTGATTTTTGATGATAATCAGCAATCACGCCAACGATAGTCCATTTTTTTGTACCGTTTAACATCGTATGTCCGACTGCGGCCTGCGGCGATGGAAACCCAAGTACTTTTACGGCGTTTTGATTTAAAATGATATTTTGAAGCTTATTGAAGTCTGGATTATAGTCCGTTGACACAAAGTTCCTTCCGGCTATTAGCTGCATACCATACGTTTTTAAATAATCGCGGCTTACACCGTCAAAACGCATAGTAAAATGCGTACTGGGGTCACCCTCGGGCCTTCTGATATTAAAATTCCTGCCCATTTCATTTCCGGGTACCCAAAACGAGGTAGCTGCATTTTTCACCGCCGGAATTTGATCCAACTCGTTTACAAAAGCGTTTGTGCGGGTAACAAATGTGGTATCGCGTTTTACAAACACCGGCCCGTTAACCACCATTACCTGATTGATATTTACGCCCAGCTTTTGCGCATTCATGAATTTGATCTGCTTATACACAACAAACGAACCTGTGATCAGCACTACGGTTATAGCAAACTGGCCGATCACCAGGCCTTTGCGCAGGATCACCCCTTTTTTCGAACTGCTGAACCTGCCCTTTAATATCATAATAGGCTTAAAGGCCGACAGCACAAATGCGGGATAAAATCCGGAAACGAATATGCCGGCGACAACAACAGCGATCAGCCCTACAGTGATCACGTAGCCGCCCAGGCCTTTTTTAAACAGGTAACCAAAAGAGAGCTGATGCTGCACCAGGCCGTTAAATATTCCCTGCGCCATATATATCATTAGCAAGGCCAGTGCTAATGCAGCCATGTTTATAATTAACGACTCGGTAAGAAATTGCCTGATCAGTTGCCCTTTGGTGGCACCTGCCACTTTTCGAACGCCTACTTCCATGGCACGTTCAGCCGATCGCGCCGTGGCCAGGTTGATATAATTTACCCAGGCAATGCCAACAATAAATAATGCGATAATGAGCAATCCCCACACAACGGTAGAACTGCCTGTCCGGCCTATCTCGTACTCGGTATCTGAATATAAATGGGCGTTTAATAACGGCTGCAAGTAAAACTTCTCAACACTTCCCGAAACTTTATTTCCTTTGAAATGCCGTTCGCTAAAGGCTGCAAGCTTGGCGTCAAATTTTTTATAATCTGTGCCCGGTTTTAACTGGATATAGTGCCAGAAATCGGAATCGGTAAAGTCATAATCCGCCTGCTTATATCCATAGCTGTGTATAATCGTTTGATACGATTGCAGCATATCGAACTGCAACAGGGAGTTCTCGGGAACATTTTTAATTATCGCGGTAACTTTTGAGGGGAAGGTATCCTGCGATACTTTTATTAGTTTCCCTACGTAGGGATCAAAATTATCCACTTTGATATCGAACACTTTCCGGGCTGTGGTCTCCGATAATACTACCGTATTGGCATCCTTTAACGCTGTTTTAAGATCGCCCGCTAAAACCGGATAAGAAAACATGGAAAAGAAAGAATTGTCCACGGCCAAAGAACCAATCTTCGATAGTTTTTTATCATTATAAATTATAATTTGATTGCCACCCGGCAAAACCCTCGTGTAGTTTAATACTTCGGGGAAATCATCCTTCATCGCTTTACTTACACCCGAATAAGTGATCGTACCATGTTGGATGAGCTTGTTATTCTGGTAACGGTCATTTACAACACGGTAAATATCCGGGGCATTGTTGTTGAAGTGGTCGTAACCAAGCTCAAAATTAACGTATTGCAAAATCAACAGGCAGGCTGCCATGCCAAGCGATAAGCCAAGTAAGTTGATCAACGAAAAAACTTTGTTTTTCCATAAGTTCCGCCACGCGGTCTTGAAATAATTCTTTATCATGATATTTGGTCATTAGTCCTTTTTTCTAATCAAACTAATCTCTGATCTCCAACCTCTAATCGCTATTCCGATCTCAAACTCTTCACAGGGTTGGCCAAAGCCGCCCTGACGGATTGAAAACTTATCGTTAAAAAAGCAATAGTTATAGCCGCTATCCCGGCGACGGCAAATACCCACCATTGAATGCTGATGCGGTATGCATAATCTTGCAGCCATTTATTCATGGCATACCAGGCGATCGGCGTTGCTATGATAATTGCAAGGATAACCAACGCTATAAAGTCTTTTGATAACATAGCCGTGACGCTGGCAACACTCGCTCCCAAAACCTTGCGGATACCTATTTCTTTCACTTTTACCTGCGCTGTGTAAGTGGCAAGACTGAACAAACCGAGACATGAAATGAGTATGGCTATTATTGCAAAAACATTAAATAATGAGCCGGTGCGCTGATCGGATTTGTACACGCCGTCATATGCCAGGTCTAGGAAGGTATAGTCAAAGGGGAAGTTTGGATTATATCTGTTCCATATTGTCTCGACGGCATTTATGGTTTTTGGCGCATCTTTACCAGTAGTTTTAACAAAGAGCTGCCAGCTATTCGGCCGGTATTGAAAAATGAAAGGCTCAATTTTTTGCTTTAAGGATTCAAAATGAAAATCTTTAACCACGCCTATTATAATACCGTTTACACCATGCAGTTTAAACCGCTTACCGATGGGGTTTTTTATTCCGGTGTTCCTTACTGCCGTTTCGTTTAAAATAAAATGTGCTGAATCGGTTTTTACGCCCGTAAAATTTGCCCCAAGAGCTAATTTCAACTTAAAAACAGGAATAAAATCCTTATCGATATTTCCCCAGTTAATCAGAAAACTCTCATTTGGATTTTTTCCATCCCAATCTGTATCGCCGGTACCACTTTTCTGGTTTATAATATTCTTATCCGCGGTAGTAACGCCAAGAATAGAAGATTGATTAAGCAATTCGCCTTTTGCCGCCATGTAATGCCCTTCCATATTCCGCATAGGCACTGAAAATACGTAGGATCTGTCAAAACCCAGTTCTTTTGAACGTATGTAATCAAGTTGACTATTGATGATCAAAGTACCGATGATCAACCCTATCGAGAAAACGAACTGGCATACCACCAGTACTTTCCTGAAAACAGCATTACCCAAACCGAGGGAAAGTTTACCTTTTAACGCATTTACAGGTTTAAATGATGAAAGCAATAAAGCAGGGTATATGCTCGAAGCTACCAACGTTATTGCAACGGTGAACCCAATTATCTTCCACACATCGCCATTCAGCAAATCGAAGTGCATTTGTTTGGCTGACAGGTCATTGTAAAACGGCATCAACAATGCAATTATCCCGAATGCGAAAAGGAGCGATATGGTAAAGAACAGGACAGTTTCTATAATAAACTGTATAAATAGCTGCGTTCTTTCAGCGCCAATAATTTTGCGGACACTTACTTCTTTCGAGCGAAGCATGGCACGCGCTGTTGAAAGGTTAATGTAATTTATGGCAGCTATTAATAATATTAAAATAGCGACAATAGCAAATACGTTAACCGTTTGTATTGCCGATGAGCTGCCATCGGCATTATAAAGGTGTATTTTTGTAAGCGGCTGAAGGATATAATGCCCGTCTGATAATTTTGCACCGGCCTCGTGTGATACATGAATTTGAGTAAGTTTATCCTCAACTGCCTTAAACGAAGTTCCGGGTTGCAATTGCAGGTAGGTATCTATTAAATAATTGCCCCAATCTTCATCCATTGATTTCGAGGAATACTTAGGGCTATATTGATTTTTCAGCACATTTATTGAAAACAGGATATCGGCTTTGATCGAGGAGTTTTCGGGAAAATCAGCCATAACGGCATCAACTACATAGTTATCCTTATTGTCGGCCAATAATATTTTCCCAATAGGGTCAGTTTCTCCAAAATAGCGTTTAGCCGTACTTTGCGTTATAATGATAGATTTATCTGTTGGGAATGGATTATTAACATTGCCTTTCAGCAGTTTAAAATCGAATATTTTGAACAGTGAAGGTTCCGTAAATTTCAACATTCCACGATCTTCTTTTAATAATTTATCATGATACCTGAATACTGAGTAATCATTATCATCAATTATCCTCACTGCATTTTGAACTCCCGGAACTTCCTTTAAGGCATAAGTGGCGACAGGTCCCTGCACAGCTCCCCATACCTCGCTGCTGGTCCCGGTCGCTATCCGGGCATTAACTTTATAGGTCTGACCGGCCTTGGCATTGAACCGGTCAAAGCTCAACTCGTCATTGACCCAAAGCAAGATGAGTAAACCAACTGCCAAACCGACGGTGAGGCCGATGATATTAATTGCGCTGTAAAACTTATTGTTAAACAAATTGCGCCATGCGGTTTTGATATAGTTTTTTATCATGATAAATCAATTATTGAATTAATGACTTCAATATTCGCTTTTACCGCTAACTGCTACTGCCTACTGCAAACTTCTACTACTCGCTCCTCAAACTCTTCACCGGGTTAGCCAGCGCCGCTTTAATGGCCTGGAAGCTTACCGTTATTAACGATATGATGATAGTGATTAAAGCCGCCAGGATAAATACCCAGATACTTATCGAAATACGGTAAGAATACCCCTGCAGCCATTTATGCATAGCCCACCAGGCTATCGGCGTAGCAATAGCGAAACCGATCATTACCAGCTTTAAAAAGTCTTTGGATAGCAGGGTTGTTACACCAGCCACCGATGCGCCTAAAACCTTGCGTACACCGATCTCCTTTATCCGGTTTTGAGCCATATAAGCCGCCAGGCCAAATAAACCAAGGCATGATATAATTATGGTAAGGCCAGCAAAAAGGCTGGCTAATGTGCCAATGCGCTGCTCATCGCCAAATTTTTTGGCATAATCCTGGTCAATAAAATTGTATTCGAAAGGATAATCGGGGTTGAATTTTTTAAATACTTTCTCGGCTAGTTTTAAATTCTCAGCGGTGGTATGGGCACTATTCAATTTAAAATGAATTACATTAAACCACGATTTAGGGCCCTGGATGATCATTGCTTTTACAGGTTCGTATGGTGACTGAAGGATAAAATCTTTCACCACGCCTATTACGTGCCAATTGGTGAAATGCGTGGCGTCATTGTGCCTTTTAACGATTTGCCCGATGGGATTTTTAAATCCCATCGTTTTCACCGCGGTTTCATTCAAAATCATCGCCACCGAATCGGTTGGGTAGGTTTTAACATCAATATCACGCCCGGCGATTAATTTAAGTCCCATAGTTTTTACCAGGTCGCCGTCGGTGTTGAACATATTAAAATCTATTTTTTTACTTATGTCCTTGCCATCCCAGGCGAAATCCCAGCTGTCGCTCCAGCCCTGGGTGATGGGAGCGCTGGTTTTGCTTACTGCAGTTGCTGCACCGCTGGCGAGCAAATCATTTTTTATCAGCGCGTATTGCTTTTCTACATTCCCGGTCATCATCACATACACCAGGTTATCGCGTTTGTACCCGGTTTCGCGGTCTTGTGCATATTGCAATTGCTGGCGAATAATTATCGTGCAAACGATAAGTACAACGGCAAATGTAAATTGCACGACCACCAACAATTTACGTGGTGTAATTAAGGCATTAGCGGCTTTAAAGGTGCCTTTCAAAACACTAACCGGCCTGAATGATGATAGGTACAACGCCGGGTAACTGCCGGAAATAAGTCCTGTAAATAAAATGAACGAGAGTGCGGTTAGCCAAAACCAGGGGTTACCGTACGGGATATACAATTGCTTATCGGTTAGCTGGTTAAATCCGGATAAACTAAGTTGCACCATTACAATAGCGATCAGGCCGGCAATAAGCGCGATTAAAATGGATTCACCCAGGAACTGGGATATTAACGAACCGCGCAATGCGCCCACAACTTTACGAATACCTACTTCCCTTGCGCGTTTTTCGCTACGCGCTGTACTTAGGTTCATAAAATTAATACAGGCAATGATGAGGATAAACGCAGCTATTAGCGAAAATATCCTGATGGTGTCGATACGTCCTCCTGATACCTTGCCTTTTTGGTCAAATTTTGAATATAGCCTCCATTTACTTGCCGGGTGCAGAAAAACGTCAATATCCTTCACTTCAGAGTGTGACCTGGTTATGTTTACGATACTTTTATTTGCCTCGGCTTCGGTGACACCAGGCTTTAGCAACGCCCATGTCTGTATTGAGTTATTACCCCAACCTGTGTCGTCTCCGCCAATTTTTTTCAGGTACGACCATGGCATCAGGTATTCGAATTTAAACTGGGTATTGTTCGGCAGATCCTGCATAACAGCAGATACCGTGAAATAAGCGTTACTGTCAATCTTTATGGTTTTACCCATCGCGTTATCATTTCCAAACAACTTTTTGGCTAATTTTTGCGTGATAACGATGTCTTTAATGGTGTTTAAAGCGGTATTTGGATTCCCGCTAACCAGCGGAAAACTAAACATGGTTAAAAACCCGGGGTCGGTGAAATAGCCGGGCACATTCAGGTGCTTATCACCAACGGTGAACAAAAAGTTATTGTTATTCGTGCGGGCAACTTCCTCAATTTGGGGATAATCCTGCTTCAACGTTTTAGCCATTGCCTTGGGGGTAGTATTCCAGCACCATAGCTTGCCGTCAAAAACCGAACGGTTATAAACAGAGTATAGCCTATCCTTCTTTTCATGGAACTGGTCGTAGCTCACCTCGTTCTGTATCCACAATAATATCAATGCCGAACTGGCCATACCAATTGCCAAACCGGCGATATTTATCAATGAAAAGGCTTTATGCCGGAGTAGATTTCTCCAGGTAATTTTTAAATAGTTTTTGATCATAACTCTTGATTTGGTACAATAATTCCAGTTGTTATTAGACTATACTTTGGACGCAAACGTTGCATTTGATATCAATAGATCCTAAAAGCACCTTTTTCCTTGCATCCTCAATCTTTCATATAACTATTCGCTTCTCAAACTTTCTACCGGGTTTGATAAAGCCGCTTTTATTGACTGAAAACTTATGGTAATAAAAGCGATCAGGATAGCTGTAAGGCCTGCAAGCGCCAAAATCCACCATTGTATGTTTACCCTGTACGCAAAATCCTGAAGCCATTTATTCATCAAAAACCATCCTGCAGGCAATGAAATTAGCATGGCGATAAATACCAATTTTATAAAATCAAAAGAAAGCATAGTGGCAATAGTGGCTATGCTAGCACCCAATATTTTCCGGATACCGATTTCTTTTGTGCGTTGTTCGGCAGCATAAGCGGCAAGACCAAACAGGCCGAGGCAGGCAATTATTATTGCCAATGAGGTAAACACTATGAATATTTTCCCAACCCGCTGTTCAGTACGATATGAAGCATCAAAATCCTGATCCATAAAAGAAAAATTCATTTGCACGTTGGGTGAAAGCGCCTTCCATCTTTGTTTTATTTGAGATAGCAGAAAAGGCACGTCGGTTGTATTTACCCGGACACTTAACGCCCCCTTATTTTGAGCCAGCACCAACACCATCGGACTAATAACATCCCGCAGAGAACTAAAATTAAAATCTTTAACAACACCTATAATATGATACTCCTTTGAGTTTGATATGTCCTGTTTACCACCGTTTGATCTGTACAGCGGTTTATTTAACGGATCTTTAAGGCCCAAAAACTTCGCAGCAGATTCATTAATGATAATACCTGATGAATCTGTTAACATCTGGCTTGAAAAATTGCGGCCCAAAGCCATTTTCATGTCCAGTGTTTTGATATAATCTTCGTCAACCTCCCATGTTTGAGGAAACAAGGCCTTTTTTTGATCAAAAGCTGCATCTTTAAAAAATATGGACGTATTTTTCCAGTTAGATGTGGGAAGAAAGCCGGTTAAGGTGGCGTTTATTACTCCGGGCAATTGCTTAACCTCCTGTTTGAAGACCCTGGCCTGGTTATCTAATTCAAATGTGTTTTGAATGATTAAAACCTGGTTACGGTTATACCCTAAATTTTTGTTTTGGATATAATTTAGCTGGTTGTAAATAACCAACGTGCCTATGATAAGGAAAATGGATATTGAAAATTGCAGAACAACTAAAAAGTTCCTCAACCCGCCGCCTTTAAAACCTGCGGATAATTTACCTTTTAATACATCAATTGGTTGAAATGAGGAAAGATAAAAGGCAGGGTATGAACCCGCCATTGCCCCGACAAATAAAACGATAAACAATAATGCCGGAACAAGCCATGTAAGCGTTTGTGCTGAAACAGATAACGCTTTGCCTGAAAGCTGATTAAATGCCGGCAATAATGCTACCGCAGCAAATAAGGCTATAAGGGTAGCCGCAAAAGTCACCATTATTGATTCTGTCAGAAACTGGGTTACCAGATGTTTCCGGGCAGAGCCCAGTACTTTGCGTACCCCAACTTCCCGCGCCCTGTTTGAGGACCGTGCGGTTGAAAGGTTCATAAAATTAACGCAGGCGATCAACAGTATAAACAGGGCGATAGCAGAAAAAATGTACACATATTGAATCGTTCCATTTGACCCCAATTCACCCGAACGGTTTGACCTGAGGTGGATGTCCGTTAGCGGAGTTAAATTTAACCTGAAAAAGCTACCTCCCTTTTCAAAAGCGGCCATGCTCATTTTTAACTGTGCCTGCATTTGCTCCCCGCTGTATTTGTTCAAAAAAGCCGGCAAGGCTGTTTCAAGCTTTTTATGATCGTCCGCATCCTTAAATAAAACATAAGTGTTATAATCACTTCTTAGCCATTCGGGTGACCTGCTATCAGGATATGAAGACATTGAGATAAAAAAGTCGAAATTAAAATGCGATTGCGCCGGTATATCCCGGATTACACCGGCAACTTTGTACCAGGTATCGTTAAATTCTAATGTTTCGCCGACAACGTTGGTGCGTTTAAAGTATTTCTTTGAGATGCTTTCGGTTATTACCACGCTGTTTGGCTCTGCCAAAGCCGTTGCAGGGCTCCCATTGATCATAGGCAGGGTAAACACATTAAACAGCGAGGGGTCGGCTAACGCTATTTTAGTTTCAAGGATATTTTTTATCCCTTTTTTAACATGCATTGAGCCGGCGTTTTTTATTCTTACCGTATTTTCCACATAAGGGAAATCATTTTTTAGCGCCTGTGCCAAAGGGGGCATACATACCGCATAATTCACATTGTTTTCGCCAAGCTTCAGGTCTTCGTTTACGCGGTATATCCTGTCGGCTTTAGTATTGTAGCGGTCGTAGCTTAACTCATCAGCAACATATAAAATAATAAGCAGACAGCTTGCCAGGCCTAATGATAACCCTAATACATTTAATACCGTAAAGCCCTTATTTTTTAAAAGAGAACGGTAGGCGGTTTTTATATAGTTTCGTATCATTTTATTGGTTGCTTAGTTTATTGGTTGCAGAACGTATCTTTCGGATGCGGGTTTTTCCCACTTTCAGACTCAAGTAAAGGCAACACTCAAGCTAACCCCTCCGTTTGGAGGAGGTTAGCAGAGGCATTAAACTACTTAACTTATAAACTGTCTTAAAGCCTGTTCGGACGCCTGGTGGGGCGTTTAGATCATAATGTTTTCAACCACTGTTTGTCCGTCTAACAAGCGGATGATGCGGTGACTGTAGCGGGCATCGTGTTCGGAGTGGGTTACCATGATGATCGTTGTTCCCTGTTCGTTCAGATCGGTCAGCAATTCCATAACCTCGTTACCGTTGCTGCTGTCGAGGTTACCTGTGGGCTCATCCGCCAGTATCAGTTTTGGCTTATTCACCACGGCCCTCGATATGGCTACACGCTGCTGCTGACCGCCCGATAACTGCTGCGGATAATGGTTGCGGCGATGCATGATCTGCATTTTATCAAGCACTTCTTCAACACGTTTTACCCGCTCTGCAGATGGCACCCCAGTGTAGATCAAAGGCAATTCTACGTTTTCAAATACAGTCAGTTCGTCTATCAGGTTAAAGCTTTGAAATACGAAGCCGATATTATGCTTGCGCAGATCAGCGCGTTTGCGCTCGGTAAAATGGGCCACTTCTACACCGTTGAAAATGTAGCTTCCGCTGTCGGGGTCATCGAGCATCCCCAGGATGTTGAGCAATGTTGATTTGCCGCAGCCCGACGGGCCCATAATGGCAACAAACTCGCCTTTTTTAACTTCGATCGACAGCTTATTTAAAGCAATGGTTTCTACCTCCTCTGTACGGTAAAACTTTTCAAGATCTGTAATTTTTATCATGTTAAATTAATTATTGAATTAGTGAGTTAGTGATTTAGTGAATTATTTGAAATTCGATCCTTAATCCTTATTTCATGTGTCTTTTTTGTGTCGTTCGTTCCCTATTTCTTCAGTACCAGTTCCTGTATGTCGCCATATGTTTCATAACTTGAGGTGATCACTTTATCACCTTCTTTTAACCCAGACATCAGCTCATAATAATCAGGGCTCTGACGGTTAATCTGTATATCAACTTTATAAGCTTTTTTCCCGTCATCGCTAACTTTAAATATCCAGTTACCGCCTGTTTGCTGGTAAAATCCGCCTTTAGGCAGTAGCAGCGCGGTTGTTTCGTCGCTCAAAGCAAGGCGTACCTGCAGGGTCTGCCCCTTTCTTATACCGGTTGGTGTGGGCCCCACAAATGCCATATCCACCTGGAACTGCCCGTTTACAACCTGCGTAAACACTTTTTTTATGACCAGGTGATAAGTTTTATCAGCAAACTGAAAATCGCCTTTCAAACCGGTAAAAACGCGCGATATATAATGCTCCTCCACGCTCACTCTCACCTTAAAACCTGATAAGACGTCAATTTGTCCCAAATGTTCCCCTTTTGTTTTAGTTTGTCCGATTTCAGCGTCAAACGAGGTCAGCTGGCCCTCGATAGGCGCCCTCACCGTAAGGTCGCTCACTTTTTTACGCATCATATTCAACGCGCTTTTCATTTGAGCGATTTGCTCATGTGATTGGCCTTCCTGCTGTTTTACAAGTGCAGTGTCCTGAGTTAAAATCTGCCTGGTTAACTTTCTTTTTTGCAACTGGTACTGGTAAGTATTTACAGCCTGCTGATATTCCTGCAGGCCAATTGCCTTTTTATCGTAAAGATTCTTATCCAGTTTGTAAACCCTTTCAGCATCTCTGAAAGTATTTTCCACATCGGCCATATTTTGAAGCTTTGATATGGTATTTTGCTGGGCGGCGTTATGCGATATCTGCATTTGAATTTGTTGACCGTATACATTGGTTTCCTGGGTAGCCAAACTCAATTCGAGGTCGGTATTTGACAGACGTAAAATCGGGTCGCCCTTTTTCAGGTGGGCTCCGTCTTCAACATATTTTTCTTCAACCCGGCCACCGTCGGATGCATCGAGGTAAATGGTCGTAAGCGGCATTACAACGCCGTTAACCGGGATAAACTCCTGAAAAGGCCCTTTTTTAATTTCGCTTATGGTAAGGCGTTCGGTATCAACATCCAGCTTGCTTTTGCCCGATGTAAAATAAATGCTTCCGGCAATTAGCAAAACAAGGGCGGTTATACCGCCAATGGTTAATAGTCGTTTGGTATTCCAGGTCTTTTTTTCAATTACTCTGTCCACTGTAGTTCTTTATATTTTAGTTAGTGATGATTATGCTATTGGTTATAAAAAGATATGCCACAAATTAAACACCTGTTTTTCAGCGTTTTAAACTTCAAATATCCTTGTGAGGCGTTCGCTTCTGTTACATCATGTGTTCGGTTATGATACAATGTGATTTTGGTCACTGGGCATTCGTCGTTGGGCATTGGGATTCACTAATTTGGGCTTTTGTTCATTAGTTTGTTGATTTATAGGATTGTATTTAAAGCAGATGTTTAATAATAGTGATTTATTATTCATATTTATTGCTGATTGGGCTTTTAGCATTAAAATTGCAGACCTGTATGAAGTTGGGGTCATTCCCTTATCGTTTAAATTTACAATATTACCGGCGATGCTCTACCTATTGACAAATGACTAATGCCCAATGACTATTGACCATAACCAATGACTAACAAAGAATGATACTTAAAAAAGCGACTGTTTTAATTGTTGACGACGACCCGGACGTGCTTACCGCTGTTAAGCTTTTGCTTAAAACAGAAGCGCACGAGGTGATCACCGAAAAAAATCCCGAAAACGTGAACTGGCTGCTGCAGCGTAACCAGGTTGACATCGTGTTGCTGGATATGAACTTCAACAGCGCCATTAACACCGGCAACGAGGGCCTGTACTGGCTGCGCAAGATCAAGGAATGGAAGCCGGATGTATGTGTGATCATGATCACTGCTTATGGCGATATAGACCTCGCGGTTCGCTCATTAAAAGAGGGCGCCAACGACTTCATTGTAAAGCCATGGCATAACGAACGGTTGATAGAAACCATAAAACAGCTGCTGGATAAGAAGGAAGGCGTAAAAACCAATAAGTCATCTGTAAAAAGCACTGCCGGCGAAAAGTCAATCCTGGGCGAATCAGATGTGATGCAGGATATTTTTTATAAAGTAAATAAGATCGCCCCTACCGATGCCAATATCCTGCTGCTGGGCGAAAACGGCACCGGCAAGGACCTGATGGCGAAAGCCATTCACGAACGTTCGTTACGCGCCGCTCAGCCATTTATAAAGGTCGATGTGGGCGCTTTGACGGATACGCTGTTTGAAAGCGAGTTGTTCGGACACAAAAAAGGCGCGTATACCGATGCACGCGAAGACCGCTCCGGCCGGTTCGAGGATGCACATAGCGGTACCCTGTTTCTTGACGAGATCGGCAATATATCCCTGCAGCAGCAGGCCAAACTGTTAACCGTTTTGCAAAACCGCCAGGTAACCCGCCTGGGCACCAACAAGGCCCTGGATATCGACATACGCCTGATATGTGCCACCAACCTGCCGCTGTCTGAATTAGCAAACGAAAACCGTTTCCGCAAGGATCTGATCTATCGCATCAACACCGTCGAGATCAATATGCCCCCGCTGCGCAAGCGCAATGAGGATATAGTGATACTGGCCCGCCATTTTGCCAAGCTTTACGCGGCTAAGTATTTGAAAGCGGCTATGGATTTCGATCTGGCTGCCCTGCAAAAACTTAAGTCGTATAACTATCCGGGCAATGTACGCGAACTGCAATACACTATTGAAAGGGCCGTTATAATGGCCGATGAGTCTGTGCTGAGGGCAGACGACCTGATATTTTCTATCTTAGAAACCTCGCAGGACATTGTTGCCGACGACGACAATATCCCGTTAAGCCTGATGGAAAAAAATGCCATTTTACGGGTAATTGACAAGCACAACGGTAATATTACCCGGGCCGCTAAAGAGCTCGGGTTAACCCGCACCGCCCTATACCGCAGACTAAGCAAATATGATATTTAAGCGATACGAATGGCGGCTGGTGCTGCGTGTACTCATCCTGTTTGCTACGCTAACGGCAACATCGGCGCTGGTGCTTGTTGCACGCGAGTATATTTTATTCCTTGCGATCACCGTTCCGCTGTGCGTGTTTGAGGTAATTGACCTGATACGTTTCCAGAAAAAAGCGCAGGACGAGGTAAGCCAGTTTGTGGAATCCATCCATTATCGTGATTTTTCGCGGCATTTTGATGTGCGGAAGGCCCCTACCGAACTAAAGCCATTGCGCAAGGGTTTTAACGAGATCAACACCACCTTTAAACTTATCAGCCGCGAACGCGAAACGCAATATCATTACCTGCAAAAAATACTGGAGCTGGTGGATACCGGCATCCTGTCGTACGAGCAGGAGAACGGCGAAACCGGCTGGATAAATGAAGCCTTCAAAAAGCTGATTGGGGTGCCCTATTTAAAAACCATCCATTCGCTCGAGAAACGCGAAGAGGGCCTGTATAACGAGATCATCAAGTTAAAGCCCGGCGACGCAAAGATCATCACCATCACCCGCAACCAGCAGCTGGTAAAAATATTGGTGACCGCCAGCATGCTCCGCAGCGACGAAAAAGTTTACAAGCTGGTAGCTTTCCAGAACGTAAGCGAAGCGCTCGACGAAACCGAATCAAAGGCCTGGCAAAAGCTACTCAATGTAATGACGCACGAGATCATGAACTCCGTTGCGCCCATCTCGTCGCTGGCGGATACGCTGAAGAACAGGCTGCAAAGCCCCGAGATAAAAAACAGCCCCGTAAGCAGCCAACTGGAAGACCTGGAACTCGGCATCGACACCATAAAGCGGCGCAGCGAAGGGCTGCTTAAATTCACCGAGAGTTACCGTAGCCTCAATAAAATAACCAGGCTTGATCTCACCAAAATACTGGTACGCAACCTGTTCGAAACGCTCAACAGTTTGATGCGGCCCACGTTTGAGAAAAAGCATATTGAGCTGGAGATCATCCTGCGCGACCCCACCCTGGCCATCGAGGCCGACCTTAACCTTATCGAGCAGGTGATGATCAACCTGCTGGTAAACGCGGTTGAAGCCGTAAAGGAGCGCGATGAGCCGCGCATCACTCTAACCGCGGAGGTACAACCCAACAACAAAACCCTGGTAAAAGTAGCCGACAATGGCATGGGCATGCCCCCGGAACTGCTCGACAAAATATTTATCCCCTTTTTTAGCACCCGCAAGGCCGGTAGCGGCATAGGGCTAAGTTTGTGCAAGCAAATTATGCTGCTACACAAGGGCAATATACAAGTACAATCCACCAGCGGTATCGGCTCGGCCTTTATATTGCAGTTTGGTACGCCAGGAACCTGATTCTGTAAACCCTACCTTTTACCTTTCGCCTTAAAGTGTATCATTTTGTGAAAGAGATACAGGTGATACAGCTGATACAGGTGATACACTTGATACAGTGTGATACAGATGATACAGTGTGATACACCCCTGAACACCCCCGAACGCTGGCAAAAAATTTGTCAGGGTTGTACTTGTAAAGAAATTTGTAGCTTGCACAGCGGAAAGTAAAAAACAACTCAGTCCTCCAATCCATTAAAGATGGCCTGCATTTTTTTCCTTAGCTCGGGCAAATCGACCGTTGCAATTTCCCATACCTTCGCTACGCTCCCGGATGACAAAAGCAAAGCCCAAAAAACAAAAATGCCCGTGACGGTGACGGGCAGCAGCGGCAGTAACGTTTCGGCTTATATAATAAGCAACGATAGCGCCCCCGCGATATTGTAAATAAAGTTACAATAATAAAATTTAGTCGCGCCAAAACATTTCCTCAATATCGTACTGTATGTTAAACGGGATAGCGTTATTGGTAACATGTACACTCACCAGGTTGCTGCCCTTGATCTTCACACACGTCATAATATCCAGGTTGGCTGAATCAAAATAGTTTTTGTGCTTTTTTTCCACCGCCTTTAAACAGGCAATTGCAAAATCCTTGTTTTTCATCTTCAATCAGTGTTAGATAATTAACGATAAAATACAACGACCGTAAAGCTGGCTGCCAATCAGGGAATGCAAACCAAGTTTCGGCTAATTCAGTTCGAAATTAAAAAGCGGTTTAAAAAAAGCAAAAAAATCTTAACAACTTATAGTTGTGAAGATGGTTGACTCTATCCGCCAGTCGTTGCGGGTTACAGTGGGATTATCTACAAAAAAGCCGGATGACCTGGGCGTCCGGCTCACGTCGGTCGTCGGATCATCCGGCTGATACGATAAGGTGAAAAATTTAAAGGCCTGTCATGCTGAGGTACACAAAGCATGAACGCGTGACCTCTGTACCACCTGGCACATCAGGCAGCTATAACCATGCGGTATTGCGCAGCAATGCGGTTGCCTATCTCGTCAACCAGGTATGGCGGGGTATAATTACTATCCACCACGTACCAGGTATGCCTGATGCTGCCCACCTTAATATGGCCAATGGTTTTATCGTTATGCAGTACGGTAAAGCGGTCGTTATCCGATACAATGCTCAGTGTTATCTCGTCGCCTTTGTAGGTGGTATTAAAGTTAAGATTGAATCCCTCAATGGGGTATATGTTTGTCGATGATGTATTCATGTCAGTAAGTTTAATTAGTTATTAATTAAATTTCAAAACGTAAATCAAAAACATTGCCAAAACTTATTTTCCTTGAAGTTAATTTTAAACTTTCTTAAAACATTATCTTTTTTTACGCATTAAACCTTTTTAAGAGGCTAATTTGTTTGGGAATAAGCCCTGTATTTTTAATTTTGCCTTAAACCAGTCATTTGATGTATGCCCGAAGCGGACAGTATTAAAACAACGTATCACCAATGTCTGGAAGGCGGCGGCGAAATGGGCGAACGCATCAGGTCGTTCGACTGGGCGAAAACCGTATTGGGTACGCCCGATACCTGGCCGCAAAGCTTACTGACCGCCGTTGGCATTATATTAAACTCCCGTTTCCCCATGTTTATCTGGTGGGGTCCCGACCTTGTACAATTTTACAACGACGCCTATCGTCCCAGCTTAGGGCGCGAGGGAAAACACCCCTCGGCCCTGGGCCAGCGCGGCGAAGAGTGCTGGACCGAGATTTGGCCGGTAATAAAACCCCTGATCGACCAGGTGATAACGGGCGGCCCGTCAACCTGGAGCGAGGACCAGCTGATACCTATTTACCGCAACGGCAAGCTCGAAAATGTGTACTGGACGTTCAGCTACAGCCGCATACACGACGACTCGGGCGGGCACGGCGGCATACTGGTGGTGTGTAACGAAACCACATCAAAGATCAAAGCGCTTGACGAGCTTACCAAAGCCAAGCAGGACCTTGAGAAGGCACAAACCGAAGCGCTAAGACAGCGTGACCGCCTCAAAAGCTTCCTGGTGCAGGCGCCGGCAGGCATTTGTGTGCTTGACGGGCCCAACATGGTTTTCGAATTGGTTAACGACCCTTACCAGCAGCTTTTTCCCGGGCGCCAGCTGGTGGGCAAACCATTACTGGAAGCCGTGCCCGAAGTAAAAGGCCAGCCCATTTGGGACATTTTGCAGGATGTTTACCAAACCGGGAAAACATTTGAAGGCAACGGGCTGCTTATCCCCCTGGCGCGTCATGATGGCGGCGAAGTTGAAGACCGCTATTTTAATTTCATTTACCAGGCAAGGTATAACGCCGCCGGTAATGTCGACGGTATTTTGGTTTTTGTGTTCGAAGTGACCGAAATGGTGAACGCCAGGCACGATCTTGAGCGCGAAAAAGACAAACTAAAACTGGCTATTAAAGCCGCTGAGCTGGGCACTTTTGACATGGATCTTATAAAGGGTACCATGGAATGGGATAAACGCTGCCGTAACCTTTTCGGGATAAGCCATTCGGACATCGTTACCTACGAGAAAGATTTTATAACCGGCCTGCACCCCGATGACCGGAACCGTGTGGTTGAGATCATCAACAATGTTTTCGTTAAAGCCATAAGCAACGGCGATTATGATGTGGAATATCGCACCGTGGGCGTTGAGGATGATAAAGTACGCTGGGTGCGCGCAAAGGGTAAAACCTATTTTGATGAGAACGACCGCCCCACCCGCTTTGTGGGCGCCGTGCTGGACATTACCGAGCAAAAGTTTGACGAACTGCGCAAAAACGATTTTATCGGGATGGTTAGCCACGAACTGAAGACACCTCTGACCTCGCTGAGCGCCTACGTGCAGATGCTGCATGCAAAGGCATTAAAAGAGCAGGATAATTTCGTTTCGGGCGCGCTTGATAAAGTAAACATACAGGTACGCCGCATGGGAACTATGATCAACGGCTTCCTGAACGTATCAAGGCTGGAGTCGGGTAAGATATTGCTTGACAAGCACGATTTTATGCTTAACGAGCTGGTGCTTGCCATGACCGAAGAGATCAGGCAAACCGGGCCGGGCCATAACCTGGAATGCATTATCGAAAAACCGATAACTGTACATGCCGACCAGGATAAGATCGGATCGGTGATCATTAATTTGCTTAGCAACGCGGTTAAATACTCGGCAAAGGGCAAAACCATTACAATTAACTGCAGAGTGACCGGCAATATGGCACAGGTAAGCGTACACGACGAAGGTATCGGCATAAAGCGGCAGGATATGGATAAGCTGTTTGAACGTTATTTCAGGGCCGAAAGTCCGCAAACCAAATATATCTCAGGTTTTGGTATCGGCCTTTACCTTAGTGCCGAGATCATACAGCGCCATAACGGTAAAATATGGGCCGAAAGCGAAGTAAACAAAGGCTCCACTTTTTACTTTACCTTACCACTGGATAAATAAAACAGGGTTATTTTTTTAAATCCTTGCTGTCATCCTGCGTGTTTAAAAATTTCTTTAACAGGTGAAAGCACTGCACTTTAAATTCGGCGCAGCAGCAGGTTAGTTTAATGCTGTCGTCGTGGCCAACGGTAAGTACCGGGTGCTGGTGGTGCACCGGGCAGGTAATTTCCTCAATTACCGACTTAAGTTCGGGTTTAATGGGCATAATTCAATAGGTAGTTAGGATTCGCAACGTAAAGGTATGTGAAATTATATTAATACGAAAATTAAAATCCTATAAATATATTTTTTAACTTAATAAGATTAAATTAATAAAGACTCAGGCTGAGTCACTGGCGCAATTCTTGCCGGTATTACCTAAAAATTAACATGCCTGAAGGTCCTTCGATCGTCATTTTAAAAGAGGCTGTACAACAATTCGCCGGGCGGTGCGTAATTGAAGCGGTCGGCAATACCAAAGCACTCGACGCGACAATACTTGCGGGCCAAACTTTAACCGGCTTCAAAAGCTGGGGGAAACATTTCCTGATCTGCTTTCCGCGATTTACTATCCGCATCCATTTTATGCTGTTTGGCTCGTACCGCATCAATGAGCCGTCCGGCAAACCGCCCCGCCTGCACCTGCAGTTTGAAAACGGCGAACTGAATTTTTATGCCTGTTCCATCAAAGTGATCGAAGAACCCCTGGACGATGTCTACGATTGGTCGGCCGATGTTTTAAGCCCGATCTGGAGCGCCAAAAAAGCTATCCAAAAACTAAAAGGAAAACCTGCCCTGCTGGCCTGCGACGCGCTGATGGATCAACAGCTATTTTCGGGCGTCGGTAATATCATAAAAAACGAAGTCCTGTTCCGCACCCGCATCCACCCGCTGAGCCGGGTAGGTCAGCTGCCGCCGGAAAAACTAAAAGAGCTGGTGGCCGAAGCGGTTAATTACAGTTTCGATTTCCTGGAATGGAAAAAAGAATTCACCTTAAAAAAACACTGGCTTGCTTACAACAAAAAACTCTGCCCCCGCGATCATGTACCCTTCCTCCGGGGCAATACCGGTAAAAGTAACCGCAGGAGTTTTTATTGCAATATATGCCAGGTGTTATATGATAACGAATAGATGAATTCGTGGTCCGAGCGTATGTAGTATCTATCGGTTCCAGTCATGTTTTTTAAAAATTTGATTTTTTTTAAAAAAACCGTAACCTAAAATAAATACATGCCGTATAAACGAACTCATTGAGCGCCCTGCTCATCAATAATTTATCAAATCGAAAAGTCCCCGGCGCGAGGTTTGGGGATTTTTTTTTATAAAACGAATATAACACGAAACTTTTACAAAAACAATATCGTAAAAAAGAAAAAGCTTAAAGTTTTAGTTAAGTTTAATAGTTACAATAGGTTTCGTTGTAGCCGGGGAGAGGTCCCTGGCTATTTTTTTGACCGCTGATTTATTTGATTTCCGATTTCGCTGATTGATCTGCGGCCGGAATATTGCCCAATCTCACGCAATTGCCAACCTCTAACATAAGGCATTTTACCGAAACACCGGTGGCAGCTTCTTTCGACTTCCGGGCTTTACTGACTTTTCGGACTAATCTCCAATCACTAATCTCCACCCCTAAACCAAAGCTTCCGCTATTTCAACAAAACCTTTTTCACGGGCCAGGTCGGCGGGGAGCTTGCCCCCTTCCATGCGTACGTTTACATCGGCGCCATGCTCCAGCAAGAGGATCAGCAGGTCGATATTGCCGTTCTGCGCAGCAGCATGTAATGGTGTCGACCCGGCCTGCTGTTTTACATTTACCAGCGCGTTCGCCTCGATCAGCATCCGCACGATCTGGGTATAATTTCCCGCTGCAGCGGAATGAATAGGATAAACACCAAAACCATTGTCCGACGGAAGGTTTACATCCGCGCCCTTCAATACCAGGTAACGCGCCACTTCATACTGTCCGAAGTAACAGGCCAGCCCCAGCGCGGTAAACCCGTCTTCGGCATAAGCATTTATAGATTCCGGATTATTGTATACCAAATGCGCTACCACATCGAACTTGCCCGCCGCCGAAGCTTCGAATAAGTTGATCTCATCCAGGTATTTAAGCAGCAGGCTGGTCACTTCGGGCTTTTTATAATAACAGGATAACATAAGCGGCGAAACCTGGTGGCTGGTACGGCTTTTTGCCAGCGCGGGCTGCTGTGCAAGCAGGCTGTTCAGCGCGCCAAGGTCGGCTGTGGTGATGTACTGTTCCAGTTGTTCAACGCTCATTGATATGCGATTTACTGCCCCGTTTTGACGAAAAAATACTGCCGGATATAACTATCAAATCTATACCGTATTATTATGGCAAATCAATAATACTAAAAATTTAAAAATTCGGGCTAAATAAGTTGTTTAATCTATTAACTTTATATTTGCACAATATGAGGGTTACATCAGGATGCCGGTAAAAGGAAATCAATTCAGATCAAATAACTTTAAGGAAGAAAATCAGCCCCGTCAATCCTCGTCAAAAACTGAAAAGGATCGCCCGGTAAAACAAAAGCCCGAAAAATCGCGGAGTTTTGATTTTGACGACAGCAGGCTCATGAAAATAACAGGCCTGTTTTTCCTGTTACTATCCCTTTATTTTTTGGTTGCCTTTACCTCGTACCTCTTCACCTGGCAGGAGGATCAAAGCTATGTTTCGGCAGCGAACGGCGGCTGGCATAACCTGTTTAAAACCACCCAGGAGCTGATGACCAGCGGCGTTAAAAACCCCGTTGTTTTAAACCGGCTGGGCAAATTCGGCGCCTTGCTTTCAAACCAGTTTATTTATGAGTGGTTCGGCATCGCGTCCTTCCTGTTTGTCTTTGTATTTTTCATTATCGGGTACCGGCTGTTGTTCAGGATCAGGCTGTTCTCCATCAGCAGAACATTGGCTTATTCTTTTTTCGGCCTGGTATTTATCTCGGTAACCATCGGCTTTGCCCATGCCTTTGTGTCGGATGTGCCCAATTACCTTGAGGGTGGTTTTGGTTACTGGACCAACCGCCTGCTCGACGCCCAGATAGGCGAAACCGGCACCGGCGGCATATTACTGTTCGCCGCGCTCACCGTGCTTGTAATTGCCTACAATATTGATTTTAAACTGCCAAAACGCAGCGAAAAACTGGTTGCAGCTGAAGAGGCAGGCACCATAGTTCCCGAACCTGTTGACCTGGTGGATGAAGAAATTTCATTGCCCGTTGAATGGGCCGGCCGTAATGGAAAAGATGGCCCGGTGAATATTATTCGCCCCGGTGCTCCCGTGCAAAACCCGGCCGCCCACGAGCCGCTGGTTTTGACCCCCGATCCCGGGGCTGAAGGCAACGAACCCGAATTTGAAAACGAGATACCGCTTACAGTCGGTGTAAGCCGCCCTACCCCTGTTTTAAATATCGAACAGGACGACAACGAAAAAGCCAACAGCCTTGTAGAAGAGTTTGGTACCTACGACCATACGCTCGAACTCGCATCCTATAAATACCCGCCGCTTGATCTGCTCGAAAACTACGGTTCAAACAAAATAAACGTTAACTCCGACGAGTTGGCTGCCAATAAAAACAAAATCGTTGAAACGCTGAATCATTACAACATTGAAATTGATAAGATAAAGGCCACAATAGGCCCAACGGTTACTTTGTACGAGATCATTCCCGCCCCCGGCGTGCGGATCTCCAAAATAAAAAACCTGGAAGATGATATCGCGCTGAGCCTTGCTGCCCTGGGTATACGTATCATTGCCCCGATGCCGGGTAAAGGAACCATCGGGATTGAGGTACCTAACCAAAACCCCGAAATGGTTTCCATGCGCTCGGTACTGGCGACCGAAAAATTCCAGAACACTACCATGGACCTGCCCATCGCACTGGGTAAAACCATATCAAACGAAGTGTTCATTGCCGACCTGGCCAAAATGCCGCACTTGCTGGTTGCCGGTGCAACAGGGCAAGGTAAATCTGTAGGTATCAATGCGATATTGGTTTCGTTGTTATACAAAAAACATCCCGCCGAGTTGAAATTCGTGCTGGTCGACCCTAAAAAGGTGGAGTTGACCCTTTTTCGTAAGATAGAGCGCCATTTTCTGGCCAAACTGCCCGATGAGGCCGATGCGATCATAACCGATACCAAAAAGGTGGTTAATACGCTCAATTCGCTGTGTATAGAGATGGATCAGCGCTATGACCTGCTAAAAGATGCCGGTGTGCGTAACCTGAAAGAATACAATCAAAAATTTGTAAACCGCAAGATAAGCGATCCCGAAAAACACCGATATCTGCCATTTATAGTGCTCGTAATTGACGAGTTCGCCGACCTGATGATGACCGCGGGCAAAGAGGTTGAAATGCCGATAGCCCGTATCGCGCAGCTGGCACGTGCGGTAGGTATTCACCTGGTAATTGCCACGCAAAGGCCTTCCGTTAATATTATTACGGGTACCATTAAAGCCAACTTCCCGTCGAGGCTGGCTTTCAGGGTACTGTCAAAGATCGACTCGCGTACCATACTCGATAGCGGCGGCGCCGACCAGCTGATCGGTCGCGGTGATATGCTGCTTTCAACCGGCAGCGATTTGATACGCCTGCAGTGCGCCTTTGTGGATACGCATGAGGTTGAACGAATATCCGATTTCATTGGCAACCAGCGTGGCTACCCGTCGGCTATGCTGCTGCCCGAATACGTGGGCGAAGGCGAAAGCAGCAGTACGAAAGAATTTGACCCGGACAACCGCGACCCTATGTTCGAAGAAGCGGCACGCCTTATCGTCATGCACCAGCAGGGGTCAACCTCGCTCATACAACGTAAAATGAAGCTGGGCTATAACCGCGCCGGGCGTATCATCGATCAGCTGGAAGCAGCAGGCATCGTAGGCCCTTTCGAAGGCAGCAAGGCCCGTGAAGTTTTATACCCCGACGAATACAGCCTTGAGCGCCACCTCGAGACACTCCAAAAACAATCTAACAATTAAACCTATTATCCTTAAGCCATTCAAACGAACCAAAATTGAGCACAGCAAGCTGACTATGAAGAAACTTACTATATTTTCCGCATTAATTTTAACAACAGTTACAGCTGCGCTTGCGCAAAAAGATGCCGCCGCCAGGGCTATCTTAAATAAAGTAAGCGAAAAATACCGCACTTACGACGCTATAAAAACCGATTTTACCTTTACCCTTGAAAGCCCGCAGGCCGGCGTAAAAGAAACGCAGAACGGCACGTTAATCACCCGGTCGAAAAGTAATAAATTCAAGGTTTCCCTCTATAGCCCCGACGCATCAGGCAACCCGGAGGTAGTGCAGGAGATCATCTGCGATGGCAGGACGCAATGGACCTATTTGAAAAAAGATAAAGAGGTACAGGTAAACAACGCAAACAGCAACGGCGAAGGCCTGAACCCTGCCCAGGTGTTCACCATTTATGAACATGGTTATAAATACATCTACAACGGCGAAACCAAAGCAGGCGGGAAAGTTTACCAGGAGATCGACCTCACACCCGAAGACATCAAAAAGCCGTTTTTTAAAGTACGGCTACATATCGACAAAGCAAAAAAACAGATATACAGCGCCCTGATATTCGACAAAAACGGCAATCGCTATACCTATACATTAAAAAGTTTCGTCCCAAACATTTCCGTGCCCGATAATACATTCATCTTTGATGTAAAAGCCCATAAAGGTGTGGAAGTTGTTGATTTGAGATAATACCCTACCGCCCAATCGTCATGCTGAACTTGTTCCAGCACCCCACATGCAAGGTCTGTGCCATCCTCGTCCTTTCGGCCTTTTACAAGGAAACAAGCTATATATAAATATTTATTCAAATCAACCGCAAACACTGTATCAAAATACCTGCAGGTCTCGTATTAATATTTACAAAGTGTAAATTTTAAATAATAATCTCATATCTAACATCTCGCGTCTCATATCTGACTGAACAATTTATTAGATTTGTAGTAAGAAACAATGAAAAAAACGGCCGGCATCGTCTTCAGGACCTCTATATTATTGCTGCTTGGGATAGCTATTGGCTTGCTCATCAGCGATAATACCCTTACCGGCCGTTCCCTCGGATTTTCCCTTTCGGGGAACGATAAAATATCAAAGGTTTTAACCCTGGTGAAACATAACTATGTCGACTCGGTAAATGTGGATAGCGTTGAAGGCGTAACGGTAAACAGCCTGCTCCAAAACCTCGATCCGCATTCGATGTATCTGCCGCCCCAGCAGGCGCAATCTATCAATGAGCGGCTCGAGGGTGGCTTCACTGGCATCGGCCTGGGCTACCAGTTGCTGCGCGACACACTGGTGATCACGCAGATATACCCGGGCGGACCGGCCGCTAAGGCGGGGCTAATAGCCGGTGACCGCATTATCAATGTTGACGGCAAAAAATTTTCGGGCACCAAACTAACAGCTGCCCGGGTCGACAAAGCCTTCCGGGGCGATAAGGATGCTGAACTGGTATTTGCCGTATCTGCGCCAAATACCCCGGCTTTAAAATTGTACACATTAAAACGCGGCTATGTTGACCTAAGCAGCATCGATGCGGCTTACATGATCTCGCCGGGACTGGGTTATATTAAGATCAGTAAATTCGCTTTAACTACTGATGCCGATTTTCGTGTGGCATTAACTAAGCTTAAGGCGCAGGGCCTTAAAAAGCTGGTGCTCGATATCAGGGAGAACGGCGGCGGCTATCTCAATGCAGCCACCGCGCTGGCCGATGAATTTTTAACAAAAAACAAGCTGATCGTTTATACCAAGGGCATGCATGAAGAACGTAGAGACTATTTCTCTACCGATTCGGGTATGTTTCAGGAAGGCAAATTAGCTGTAATGATAGACGAATATTCTGCCTCGGCAAGCGAGATACTGGCCGGCGCACTGCAGGACCTTGACCGTGCCACAATTGTTGGCCGCCGCTCATTCGGTAAGGGCCTGGTACAGGAACAATTCGGGTTTGGCGACGGCTCGGCCGTTAATTTAACCATAGCACGATATTACACCCCTTCGGGAAGGTCGATCCAAAAGTCGTATAAAAATGGCGTGGGTGATTACCGCAATGAAATAGCGCAGCGTATGCGCAAGGGCGAGTTTTTTTCGGCGCAAAACAACCTGAAGGACAGCGTTTTCCGCAAGCACTCGCCCTATCATACCTTAAAAGGCCGCGAGGTTTACAGCGGTGGCGGCATCATGCCGGATATTTTTGTACCGGCCGATACTAGCGACAACAGCGAACTTGTACAGGATATGAGCGACCAGCAGTTATTTACCGCATACACGATCGATAAACTTCTTCCGGTTTTAAATAAGTACGCTTCCGCGGATGATTTTGTAAAGCGCTATAATGTTAGTGATGATGAGTTTGATAAGTTTATACTGTATGCCTCGCAAACCATCAGGGAAATGGATTCGCACGAACTGCTTGTTTCCCGCCCGATGATAAAAACAGCCCTCAAAGCCTTCGCCGGCCGTTTCAAATGGGGTGAAAACGCCTATTTTAAAACGATAAATACCAATGATCCGACTTTTAAGAAAGCGGTAGCTGCGATAGAGTGATTTCGAATTTCATAATACAGTGTCATTGCGAGCGTAGCGCGGCAATCTCGTCGGGCGTTTACACTTTGCATGCAACGAGATTGCTTTCCCGAAACAAGTTCGGGACAGGCAGTCGTTCCTCCTCGCAATAACAAAATTGATTACTTCTGCCTAAACCACACCTGCACCGGCGCGCCCGAAAAATCAAAGTTTTCCCTTATCTTATTTTCAATAAAGCGGTAATAAGGCTCTTTTACATATTGCGGCAGGTTGCAGAAGAAAGCAAACATCGGCGAGGTGCCCGCTATCTGCGTAATGTATTTGATCTTTACGTATTTGCCTTTGATAGCCGGCGGCGGATAGTTTTCAATGATCGGCAGCAGCACCTCGTTTAACTTAGATGTGGGTATTTTACGCGCCCGGTTCTGGTAAACCATATTGGCGGTATCAATTACCTTTAAAACACGTTGTTTTTCGGTAACTGAAGTAAACACGATAGGCACATCGGTAAACGGGGCTATCTTATCTCTTATCTGCTCTTCAAAAACCTTAATGGTTTTGTTATTCTTTTCGATCAGGTCCCACTTGTTTACCACGATCACCACACCTTTTTTATTCTTCTCGGCCAAATGGAAAATATTGATGTCCTGCGACTCTATCCCTTCTACAGCATCTATCATCAGGATCACTACATCGGCTTCTTCAAGCGCCTTAATGGTACGCATAACCGAATAAAACTCGATGTTCTCCTTAACCTTTGTTTTTTTACGCAAACCCGCAGTATCTATCAGCATAAAATTATGCCCGTACTGGTTGTAGTGGATATGGATAGAATCCCGCGTAGTACCAGCGATCGGCGTAACAATATTACGCTCCTTCCCGATCAGCGAATTAATGATCGAGGACTTGCCCACATTAGGCCGGCCTACGATAGCATACTTAGGCAGCTGGTTTTCTTCCATCGGTTCATCGTCGAAGTGTTTTACCACCTCGTCCAGCAGTTCGCCTGTGCCCGAGCCTGTCATCGACGAAATATTGTATAGTTCGCCCAGGCCAAGACTGTAAAATTCCATTGAATCAGCTAAAAGCGAAGTATTATCGAGCTTGTTAACCACCACGAACACCGGCTTGTTGCCTTTGCGCAGCAGCGATGCGATCTCATCATCCAGGTCGGTAATGCCGGTGGTTACATCCACCATAAAAAGGATAACCGTAGCCTCCTCAATAGCAATGATCACCTGCTCGCGTATAGCAGCCTCGAATACATCCACCGAATTGGCTACATAGCCACCGGTGTCTATCACCGTAAACTGCCGTCCTATCCATTCAGACACACCGTAATGCCTGTCGCGCGTTACCCCGCTCACATCATCCACAATGGCTTTGCGCGTTTCGGTTAAGCGGTTATATAAAGTTGATTTGCCTACGTTGGGCCTGCCCACTATGGCTACTATGTTACTCATGTTGTCTTTAGATGTGAGATATGAGATTTGAGATATGAGACAAATGTCCACATGCTCTATCTTTCCTCTAATTTAAGAATTCGAGATGCTATGACGGAGTTTCGAGCACACATTTCATCTCAAATCTCATATCTCGCATCTCAAATCTGTCTACTCGTACCCAAATTTCTTCAGGTAATTTTTCTTACTGCGCCAGTCGGGTATAACTTTCACGAACATCTCCAGGAATATCTTTTTCTGGAAAAATTCCTCCATATCCCGTCGGGCGTAGGTGCCTACTATTTTTAGCATGCCGCCGTCCTTGCCGATCAGGATATTTTTTTGCGAATCGCGTTCCACGATGATCTCCGCGCTGATGCGGTGCAGCTTCTCCCCTTCCACAAACGCGGTGATGATCACCTCGCTGCTGTAGGGAATTTCCTTTTTGTATTGTTTAAATATCTGCGCCCGTATCATTTCCGAAGCAAAAAACCGGTCGTTACGGTCGGTTAACGCGTCCTTCTCATAATATGGCGGGTGCTCCGGCAAATGTTCTATTACAAAATTCATCACAGCAAGCACATTATAATCCTTTAGTGCAGATATAGCGAATACCGCCTTGGGGTTCAGCTTTTCCTGCCAGTATTCTACCTTGGCTTTTACTGTTTCCTCGTCGGATTGATCCACTTTATTGATCAGCACCGCCAGCGGCGCTTGCGAGCCTTCCAGCTTTTTCAGCACGTCGGCCTCGTCATACTCTTCGTAAATATCGGTCACCAGCAGTATCAGGTCAGCATCCACGATCGAGCCGTCAACCTGGTGCATCATGCTCTCGTGCAGGGCATAATGCGGCTTGATAATGCCGGGCGTATCCGAGAAAACGATCTGGTAATCAGGCTCGTTAACGATGCCCAAAATACGGTGCCGGGTAGTCTGCGCCTTGGGCGTGATGATCGACATTTTTTCGCCCACAAGCGCGTTCATCAGGGTTGATTTTCCTGCATTGGGTTTGCCAATAATACTCACGAATCCGGCCCGGTGGGTCATAAAAAAATAAATAAAATTTAATTTGGACTGCAAAGAAACGAATTATATCTTTGCAGTCCAATAAAAACGGAGTGCAAATTGCATTTTGGGTATTTGGAAAGCCTTTTTGCCGTCATGTGGCAACTCGTAAACCAACAAAAATAGTGCGGGATGGAGCAGTTGGTAGCTCGTCGGGCTCATAACCCGAAGGTCGTAGGTTCGAGTCCTGCTCCCGCTACCTCGAGTCCTCAGATTTATCTGGGGACTTTTTTTATGTCCTGAATTTTGGTGGAGAAGTTGGTAGCATAACCGTCCGGCAACAGAAGACGGACGTTGATTCGAGTCCTGCTAACGAATCGATTATTCCACTTATATTATTTATAGTTTTTGATTTTTTAAGCATTTTACAGCGTCTCAAAAAGTTATATATCACGTTAATAAGTTCATCTACCTAATACTGTCCCAATCATCGGTACGGAAGGGTGATGCCGGCAGGTTTGCCCCGTTGTATAAATTACAAAACGGGTTATTTGCCCAGGCATAACGCACGGCAACAGGGTTGGCAACATCGCTGCTGCTTACTATTACTTTATTGCCTGCTATTACTGCATTTGCCGGGTAGAATTTTTTATCGGCGCCTGCTATGGTAAATCCTTTCAGGGTGTCACCTTTGGCAAGCAAGCCATCATCGGTATGGGTAAATTTCAGTTCAATTTTATTGCCGTTAATTAAGTGTGATCTATAAAGCGGACCCGAGTAAGGAATATTTTCGCCATAGGTTTTGGCACGCGCTATTAATGCCAGCCGGCGCCCTGCTTCCTGTTTATTTTGCGGGTGTATGCGGTAAGCATCGCCAATATCAATGGTTACCGCCATGCCCGTATTAGGTACAGAAAGTGCGCTTAACTGGGCATCGCGCAAGGCGGCCCAATCAGCAGCAGGTGGCTGTTCGGTGGCGTTATAGTTGGCAATCTGCACAAAGTAAAACGGGAAATTGCCCTCGTTCCATTTCTGTCGCCAATCATTAATTAACAGCGGGAAAAGCCGGCGGTATTGCGTGGCCCTGTCGGCATTACTTTCGCCCTGGTACCATATCACCCCTTTTATGGTATAGGGTAAAATGGGGTTAATCATGGCATTATAAATAAGCGTTGGCCGGTTGGCGCTGTTTGATTGAGCAGGTGGTTGTGGCAATAGCGTAAGCACATTGGCTTTGTGATAAACCCATTGACCTGCCAAATCAATTTGACCGGTGGTATCAGTGGCTAATGACAACTGCAGCGGTCCTTTATTTATACCGCCAAGTCCGCCATTATCAAAAACGCGTATGGCTATGGTATTTTCGCCGGCTTTTACCAGGCTGCCGGGTATGGTATAGCTGCGTTTATAAAAAAACGATTCCGTATGCCCTATTTCGGCCCCATTGAAATAAGAAACGTCATAATCATCAATACCGCCCATGTTCAGTTTTAAGTCCCTGCCGGCCCATGCCGCGGGAATGAGTACCTTTTTCCTGAACCACATAGTACCGTCATAATCAGGCAGGCCCGCTTGCTCCCAATAGGTTGGCAGGATCATTTTTTGCCATGCGGAATCGTCAAAATCCGATTCAGCCCAAAGTAATTTATCTTGCCGAAAGCCCGGGTCTTTTACATTTATCGATTCAATCCACCTGCCTAGTTCAGTTTGGTATTGCTCATCAAGCTTTTTCTGCGTAAGGCCGCCTTCAGCCGCATTTACGAACGGAGCAAACTCGGGCATTGTTTTTAAGGCGCTGCCGCTAGTCCAGGCTTCGGCAACGGTGCCTCCCCAGGTACTATTAATAATGCCAATAGGCACATGTTTATCTATAAATAAATTTTTCGCGAAAAAATAAGCAACAGCTGAGAAATCGCGCACGGTTTGGGGGCCGCATATTGCCCAGCCGCCTTTGGTTTGCACCTTGGTAAGTGGTGTAAAGCTGGTTTTGTTATCAATTTTTATCATCCGTATTTCGGAATGATTAATCGCATCGGCCAACTCATGCTGCAGGTTCAGCACATCGCCATAAAAACCGGTTAGCGGCATCTCCATGTTTGACTGTCCCGAGCATACCCAAACCTCGCCTATCAAAATATTTTTTAAGGCTGATATTTCACCATCATTAAATGTAATGGTATAAGGGCCGCCGTAAACCGGCGTACTTATTTTTATTTTCCAGTTACCGCCTGCATCCGCGGCAGCTTTATAGATTTTATTATTCCACGATGTGGTTACAGTAAAGTTTTTGCCGGGAGTTTCGGTCCCCCAGAGGTTTACTTTGGTTTGCCGCTGTAACACCATGTTATCGGTAAAACATGCGGGCAGCATGATTTGGGCATAGCTTATATGGATAAAAAAAAGGAATAAGCCAGTTAGTAATATCCTATCGATAAATGGTTTGTAAAACGTTTTAGCTTCCATGCCGTAAAACTATTAAAAAATATAAAAGCAATTCGCATTCAATAAGTTAATAAAATGCGAATTCGTCTTAAGTCTTCTATAAAGTTGTTCGAAATTTGACCGGCAAGGGCTATCATACTGGTAAATCAACTTTGTTTAGTCGTCTTACATATTTTAAGTTTCAAACGGCTTTATCCCATCAAAAAGGCAATCGCTACATTTACTTGAGTAATTCGAGATCGCATCCTGCCAAAATAGTTATAGTTTTTTCTATATTGCAAATCGATTTAGCAAACCATTAAACACTACTTCATGAAACACGCTTTTCTATTTTTATTAGCTATTTCAAATTTGTTTTACATACAATCTGGCCATTCACAATCCAAAGCTGCTGAAACCGTCAACCGGCCATGGAATACTAATTGGATAGCGGCACCCAATGATGACGGCGCCGGGTATGGTGTTTACTATTTTCGTAAAAGCATCAACTTTACCGCCAAACCTGTGTCGTTTATCATTCATGTTTCTGCCGATAACCGCTACAAGTTATATGTTAATGGCACACTGGTATCACTCGGCCCGGCACGCGGCGATACTTATTACTGGAACTACGAAACGGTTGATTTGGCGCCTTACTTTACCGCAGGCAAAAACGCGGTATCGGCACTTGTTTTCAATGAATCCCGGTTTCGTCCCGAAGCGCAAATTTCTGTGCGCACAGCCTTCATAATACAAGGAAACTCCGCCAATGAAGAAATATTGAATACCGACAATGCCTGGAAATGCATTCGCGACGCCGGCCATCAGCCTATTCCTGGTTATTTTTTTGCCGCCAGCAAAGGCGAAATGGTAGATATGAATCAAGCTATTAAAGGTGACTGGACGGCAGTAAATTATGATGACAGTACATGGCCTGGTGCTGTTAAAGTGCTCGACGGCAAACTCAAAGGCATGTCGTGGGGTGTAGATTGGGCATTGGTGCCTTCGATGCTGCCGGCAAGGGAAATGACCTACCAACGCATCATTAAATTGCGTAGTGCAATTGGCATGAGCGTTCCGCCAGCGTTTCCGGAAAAAAAGACCGCATTAACTATCCCCGCCAATACTACAATTGCGTTATTACTCGATCAAACTTTTGAAACAAACGCCTATGTAACGTTAAATTTTAGCGGCGGAAAGGATGCAGGGATATCATTAGGCTATGCCGAATCACTTTTCGAAAAGGGCAGCAAAGGTACGCATAAAGGCAACCGGAATGAAGTAGAGGGCAAGGATTTTGTAGGGCGAAAAGACAGCCTGATCGCGGACGGCAGCCAGGGGCAATCGTTTACAACATTAAACTTTCGCACCTATCGTTACATCAGGCTAATTGTACAAACCAAAAATCAGCCGCTGATTATCGATGATCTTTACGGCACTTTTACGGGTTATCCTTTTAAACGGGCAGCGGTGTTTAATACAGATAATACCGAAATAAATCAAATATTGGATATTGGCTGGCGTACAGCAAGGCTTAACGCGTGGGAAACTTATACGGACTGTCCTTATTACGAGCAATTACAGTACATCGGTGATACCCGGATACAGGCACTGATATCTTATTATAATACCAGCGATGACCGGCTGGCGCGTAATGCCCTCACCCTGATGGACCATTCCCGTATTACAGAAGGCGTAACCAGGAGTTGTTACCCGACGAGAGGCACACAGATCATATCAACGTTTTCGCTATGGTATATCTGCATGCTGCACGATTACTGGATGTATCGTAACGATAGTGATTTTATTAAAAACAAATTAGTGGGCGAAAGAGCGGTGCTGGATTTTTTCAGTAAATACCAGCAGCCGGATGGTTCATTAAAAGATACACCTTATTGGGCGTTTGTTGACTGGGCCGGCAATTTGGCCGGGGATGTTAAAGGCGCGGACGGGAGCGCGGCTATCTATGACCTGCAGCTACTCTGGGCATACCAGTGGGCAGCGGAAATGGAAGCTAAAATTGGCCTGCAGGATTACGCCCGAATTTACAATCAAAAAGCCGCGCAGTTAAAAGCCACTATACAGCGTAAGTATTGGGACCCGGTTAAAAAATTGTATGCCGATACTAAAGAAAGAAAAGGATACTCACAGCATGTTAATTCACTGACCATACTTACAAGCATGGTTAGCAATGTGGATATGCCCGCTGTAGTTAACGGGCTGCTTAACGATAAAAGTTTAACGCAATGCACTGTTTACTTTAAATATTACCTCAACCAGGCACTGATAAAGGCAGGCCTTGGCAATAATTATATGAGCTGGCTGAGCATTTACCGGGAAAATATAGCAATGGGCCTTACTACCTGGGCTGAATATTCCGACATTAGCAGTTCCCGTTCCGACTGCCATGCCTGGGGCGCGAGTCCAAACATTGAGTTTTTCAGAACGGTATTGGGTATTGACAGTTATGCTCCGGGATTTGCAAAAATAAAGATAGTGCCGCATTTGGGCACTTTAACAAATGTAAGTGGCGATATCCCCCACCCCGACGGAAAAGTTTCAGTAAGCTACCAATTACAAAACAGCAAATGGCAGATAAACATCAGCCTCCCTGGAAAAACGTCAGGAATACTGGTTTGGAAAACTAAAATTTACCTTCTCAAATCGGGTGCGAATTCCTTTTTGATATAAACCAAATAATCCGGACAAGCTTTAAGTACAATTATAAAAAAAGCACATAACCAATGGTTATGTGCCTTAAATTTATTTGTAAAAACTAGTTGGATAATTACAAACCGATAATTGAGTATGGTATCCGTACGCCCTTGATCTGGTAATAATTAGGGTCCTGGTTGTTGTTAAAACAGGTAGTTGTTGAACAGGAACCGCCCTGCGCGTTATAATTTAAACAATAAGTAACCAGCAATTCATTGAGGCCATTTACAAATTCGCCATGTACTATAGGGGTATAATACTTTGCCAGGTGCCCGTTGTACCAATCATTTATGGTGTATACTAATTTCGGTGCCGTAAACGGCCCGAACGGACTTGTAGCAGTTGAAATATAAATACCGTGGGGATTTGGATCGCAGAAATAACCCAGATCCAACTGCATCATTACATATTTACCGTTAACATACGAAACCATAACATTTGCCTGTGTTGAAGTTCCGGAACCAACAGTTATAGCACCCGATAAAGATGTAGTATCGGGAGTTGAGGCCCAGCTATGCCCTCTCCAATATGACCATACCGAAGGATTGTTTGCGGCGAACCTGGCAAGTGTTATCGCATTCGCATTAAAGAAAGTACTTTGTGCGCCATAAACATATACCGTATCGCCGGCCGGTTTTTTTATCATACCAACAGAAAATGACATTTTAGTTTGGCCAGACATGCCGTTAGGCGTTAAGCGGGTAGCTGCCCCCCATGCGGTGCTGCTTGTGCTTTCGGCTATGCTATATAATACCTGGTTCGCCGGTGTTGACCCATTTGCAGACTCGTACGAATTCAATAAAACATTGCTGCCTACTTCAACACCTGCACCCGGCCAGGTGTAAGTAGAGTTGTGAGCGCCCGGGCTCTTAACTATTTCCAATTCGTTTATTCCGGTACCGGCATTGCTGGTAGTTGTAATATTTGGCGTTGAAGCAGATGCCCAATTTGTAGTTGATGGCTGCAAAAGCCCTGAATTGTGGTATGAGAAAAACTGGCAAAACAGCTGGCCGTTACTTTGCAACTGGCTTGATGCATAGGCATCCTGTGTTATCCACAATACCTTGCCGTTATTGCCCCCATTGGTAAGCGGAATACTGTTTCCCTGGTCAAAAGCTACAGTCGTATTGGCCACAGCACCCCTGTGGAAGAAGGTTACGACAACGTCGTCGCGGTAAGCTTCGGCGGTTATACTGCTTAAACTCCAGTATTGTGTTGTACTGTTGCTGGCAGTTTCCTCCGTAATTGGCGCACCATTAGCTGTTGAATTGCCATGGTCAGTGAGTACCAGCCCGTTTGAATTCTTAATTACATAATAAGTTTGGCCGCTTACCTGTTGTATATTCCATATTTGTGAAGGGAAGCCGTTGGTATGGTCAACCCATAATGTAGTGCCTGATGTACCGTTCGGTGCTTCCAGGAACATTCCGTTTGCTACGTTCATAATTTTAAAAGGTGTAGTGCTGGTAATTGCTCCTGTACCTTGCTGTATAAGATACCATTTTTGGTTTCCTGCAATACCCAGACCAGAGCCAGCGCTGGCATATTGCTGCACGTTGCCGGGGCTGTTTTGCGCACGCATCAATGTTGAATCGCCGCGCACCTCTAAAAGTTTACCGCTAAATACATTAGTGATTTGGAAAGTGGCGTAACTGGCCGGCGGGCTACCGGACCGCACTTTGGTTTTTAGGCCGACAGTTGGGGATTGGCCCGGTTTAAGTTCATTTTTGTTGCAGCTTATAGCCACAATTAAGCCCAGTACCAGAGTACAGGCAAGTAATTTTGTTTTCATAATTGTTGTTTTAGGTGTGAATTGGTTAAGTAAATTTAACTTAAGTAAATCGTTTTAGCAAATATATTTTTAAATTGCCCCCGGAAACATTAAAAACATTTATGAGACGAATTTTCAGCCTGGTAATCATCAATCTATTGTTTTTTCAAAACGTATCGAACGCACAAAGGATCGTATTGAAATGGAAGCTATATCCGCAAAACGAAAGTGTGTACAACTTGAAGCAACTATCAACACCCGGATTAAATACAACCGGTTGGGTTAACGCGATAGTGCCGGGAACTGTATTTTACGCTTATGTAAAGGCCGGCAAAGAGAAAAGTCCTGATTATGGGGAGAATATCTATAAGGTTGATAAGGCAAAGTATAACCGGCCATTTTGGTACCGTACCGAATTTTCCGCTAAAAGCTTTGCACCCGGGAAAAGGATATGGCTCAACTTTAACGGTATCCATAAACGTGGCGAGATATATTTAAACGGGACCCATATTGGCACGATTAAAGGTATTGTAGAAAGGGGGTTGTATGACATTACTTCCCTGTTACATAAAACGGGCGCGAACGTTATTTTAGTGCTGGTTGTACCTCCAGGTTATGATCCCGGGCACAATCACCCCTTAGCCAACTGGGAAAGCCCCACCTACATCAGCAGTGGCGGCTGGGACTGGATGCCCACTGTACCAGGTTTAAACAGCGGTATTACTGATACAGTTAGCATAATTGCAAAAGGGCCTGTATCGGTTTTAGATCCCTGGATACGCGCTCGCATGCCTGATAAAAACGCGGCAGATCTAACTGTAAACGTCAACCTCAATAACACATCGCCTTCAACAGTGAGCGGTATGGTTAAATTTACTATCAACCCGGGTAATATTACCGTCACCGGTCCAAGGCTTACATTAAAGCCCGGCAGCAGCCAAATAGTAAATTACGATTGGACACAATTTTCGCAACTGCATATTAAAAACCCTAAACTGTGGTGGCCAAACGGCTATGGCGGTAAAGCCGACGGAACGCAAAATTTATATACCTGTACTGTTCGTTTTGATGTTAATGGCGTAATCCCATCCGATGAGGTTATCAAAACATTTGGCATAAGAAAGATTAGTGCCGACACGACCTCGCTTAACGGGCCGTTGCGCGTTTATGTTAATGATGTGCCGATATTGCTAAAAGGCGGCAACTGGGGCATGAGCGATTATATGTTGAAAGCCCGGGGTAAGGATTATGATACCCGCATCAGGTTTCATAAGGAAATGAACTATAATATTATCCGGAACTGGACCGGTGAGGTTACCGATGAAGCTTTTTATAATTACTGCGATAAATATGGCATTATGGTTTGGGACGATTTTTGGCTGAATAATTTTGGTCAGATCGATAGCCTGGATATATTTAAAAGCAACGCAATAGAAAAAGTTAAAAAATTAAGGGACCATCCGTCTGTGATCATTTGGTGCGGCGCAAACGAAGGGGTACCAGGTGGCAATCCTAACGGGCCGCTGAACAATGTAATTAAAAACGCTGTCAGGGATAACGACGGAGAGGACAGATTGTACCTCGCGAGGTCAAACGCAGGGGAAACCAATCCAAATTTTTCTATTCATGGCGGCAGCCGGGTTTTATCGGGCAGCGGGTTTTGGAGCAACGCCGACCCTAAAACATATTTTACCGATCCGCATAATGGCTATCTGTTCTCTAAAGATTCATACGGTATGCGAAGCGAACTGGGCATGGCTACCTTTGTAAATATAGAAAGCTTTAAAAAATTTATGCCCGCCGATTACTGGGTGGCGCCGACCGCGGAGGCTGTTAACAGCAAAACCAATATGTGGGCCCGCCACTATTTTAGTACTGATGGCGGCCTCGGCGGCGGTTCCGACCCGGTCAAATATATCAACACCATCAACAACAGCTACGGCAAAGCAACCTCGCTGGAAGACTTTTGTAAAAAAGCCCAAATGCTAAATGTAGAAACCATGAAAGCCATGTACGAATCATGGAACGACCACATGTGGAAAGACGCTTCCGGTATGCTGATATGGATGAGTCAGTCGGCCTATCCATCAATGATATGGCAAACTTATGATTACTATTACGACCTTACAGGTGCGTACTTTGGCGCTAAAACAGCTTGCGAGCCTATCCATATACAATGGAACCCCGCTACCAATTCCGTTAAAGTAATTAACAATAAGCCTTATAACATAACCGGATTAACTGCCGAAGCATCTGTTTACAATATGGACGGCCAGATTGTGCCCGCGTATTTACTCAAAAAACAAATAAATGTTAGTGCCACATCGGCAACAGAAGTTTTTAAAGCATTTGAAAAAAGCGCTGATCTGCCAAAACTATCTGAGGTGTACTTCCTGAAACTTAAACTTTTTGATGCAAAGAACGAACTGTTGTCGGAAAACTTTTACTGGTTGGGGAGCACTTATTTAAACTATGCCGGCTTAAATAAAATGCCTTCCGTTGGTTCGAATTTATCGGTAAGCCGACCGGTTATAACAGTGGCAAAAAACGGCGTTAATAAAATACTTAAATACATTATTGTCAATCACTCTAAAACGGCAGCTGCTTTTGGCATTAGGGCGCAACTATTAAATAATGCAGGGGCACAGTTGTTGCCGGCTATATATAGCGACGGGTATTTTTCTTTAATGCAGGGTGAAGTTAAAACACTTGAAGTGGAGATAGACCCTCACCTGCTGAATAAAGGTTACAAGTTACAGGTTAAGGCATACAATAATTAACGATCGTAAGCTACCGCCGAAGATGCATTTATCGCCGGTACCGAAGACCCCCTGATATTAAAGTCGGTTTTCAGTATTATGGATTGTGAACTGATATGCTGAGATAATGTATTTAATTTATTTAGCAGGACAGTGATAACGCTATCGGCAATGGCCTCAATTGGCTGCGCGATCGCGGTAACCGGTGGTGAAAAAAGCTTAAATACATCATAATCGTCAAAAGATACCAGTGCAAGTTCGGAAGGCACTTTTATACCAAGGCTATTGATCACTTTAAGACCGCAGGTACCCACATGGTTGGTGCCAAAAAAAACAGCGTCAAGGTCTTTATTCTTTTTTAGAAAAGTAGTAATCGGGCCTATGATCAGGTCTTCGTTTTGGTTAAATACAATCTCCTGTACATGCGGCTTATACCCGCTTTCGTTTAAAGCGTTATGATAGCCCTGCAGGCGCGCCTGCATTTGCGTTTGCCCCGAAGCGAATGTGATAAAAGCGATATTCTTATACCCCTGCTGAATAAGGTGCTTCGTTGCATTATAAGCGCTGAATAAGTTGTCTATTTCTACAAAATCGGTACTTACATCAGGCAAATGCCTGTCAAAAAGCACTACCGGCATCCCACCTTTTAACAACGAGCTAATATCGTCTTCGATGCCTTTAGGCGGAGCAATTATATATCCGTCGACATGCCGGTCGCGAAACATATTGATCAGCTCCCGGGTTTTTAGCGTGTCGTTGTCGGTACTGCAGTAGATTATTTTGTAGCCGTTTTTATAAGCCCTATCCTCAATAAGCCTGGCAATAGCCGAAAAAAAAGGATTGGAAATATCCTCAACCATTAGCCCGATGATGTTTGACTTACCCGTACGTAAGCTTTTGGCCAGCGAATTGGGTTTATAGCCCACTTCGTCAACAAATTTCTGAACACGCTCTACCAGTTCCTTACCTATTCTTTTTTCTTGCGCACGTCCATTCAAAATAAAAGAAACAGTAGTTTTTGACACATTCAGATGGTTGGCTATATCTACTATTGAAAGTTTTTTCACGTGCTGTTTTTATAAAATCAAATATAAAATAATATCTGTAAGAAAACTGCTATAGAAATGCCATTAAATCGATTTACTCCCTTATTACAAGTATCAGTTTTATTGTTATTTAGCCAGTTTTTTATTCAGTTTATTGTAGCTGTATCCGAATACAAATATTACCGAGTAGCAAATAATTGGCAGATAGTACGCTTTAGCTACGCTATGATTAGCTATAAGCCCCATCAGGGGCGGAAAAATACCGCCGCCTACAACACCCATTACAATGAAAGAGGACGCCTGTTGGGTTTTTTTGCCCATATTTTTTAAGCCCAGGCTAAATATGGTGGGGAACATAATGCTGAAAAAGAAATTGATAAACAGCAGTGCAATAAACGATACCCAGCCAAAACCCTGAGCCACAATTATACACATGGCAATATTGCACAGGGCGAATGCGGCAAGCAGTTTATTAGGCGCAATGTAGCGCATTAAAACGGTACCGGCAGAGCGGCCCACAACCATCATGATCATGCTTAAAGAAAAAAAGTAGCCCGCTTTTTCATCGCTGAAATGCATCACATCATGCCCATAATTAATAAAATAAGCCCACGTGCCACCCTGTGCCGCTACATTAAATAATTGTGCAATTGCCGCAAGCACAAAATGTTTATGCTGAAAAAGTTTTTTATCTAAATGCCCCTCTCCTGCTACTGCGTAAGCATCGGTCGCCGTAATATGCGGATCGCTTAGTTCGGGTACTTTTACAAATGCAAAAGCAACACCTATCAACGCTATACCGGCGCCTATGACAATATATAAATGCTTTACGGATACCAGGTCGTTAGAGTGCTCCTGCCCTGCTTTTAAAATAAAATAACTGCCAATAAGCGGGCCTATAACACCGCCCAAACCATTGAATGCCTGTGAGAAATTAATACGCTGATCGCTGGTACGCTGGTCGCCGAGGGATGCCACAAAGGGGTGCGCAACGGTTTCTAATGTAGCCAGCCCGCAGGCTAACACAAAAAGAGCTATCCTGAAAAAATTAAAAGATTCGGCATTAGCGGCGGGGATAAATAAGAATGCCCCTGACGCATAAAGAAACAGGCCCAGCAGTACACCGTTTTTGTAACCAAACTTTTTCATAAACATACCCGCCGGGATACCCATTACCGCGTAAGCTCCAAACATGGACAATTGTACGAGTGCCGAACGCGATTTAGATATATGGAGTACATTTTGAAAATGCCTGTTCAGCACATCGCCCAGTGTTAAGGCAATACCCCACAACATAAAAAGTGATGTAATAAACAGCAGGATCACAACGTACTTGCGTTCGGTAAACTTGGGTTTAGCGTTCATAGAAGAAAACTTAATAGTTTGGCTAATTATTGGTGCCGTAAATTAAGTCAAAACTTTACAGGTATCAAACGGCTATATTTACTTTAAATCGGCAAACCGGCGATGCTTTTTTCCGGTCCTTCATAACCGTTCACTTTTTGACAGGGAAAATGGTTTATCTTCCAAATCAAGTCCCCTGGTTGTGTTGGGCTTATCTCCCATTTCAAAATGCAGGGTGCCGCCGTTCATGATATCAGCATGGCTTATCCAGTTATGCATAAGAGGTTTACCATTTAGCGTCGCCGACTGGATATATACATTTTGGTCACTGTTGTTGCTGGCCTCAATGGTGAATTTCTTGCCGTTTTCCAGTGTAATGGTCATTTTTTTAAATGCAGGGCTGCCTATCACATATTGATCGGTGCCCGGGCAAACGCTGTAAAATCCCGCGGCGCTCAATACGTACCACGATGACATTTGCCCCTCATCTTCGTCACCCGGATAGCCATTTTCTGTTGCGTTATACATTTTATCCATTACCTCGCGCAGGTGTTGCTGCGCTTTCCAGGGTTGACCGGCATAATTGTACAGGTATAACATGTGTTGTATAGGTTCGTTGCCCTGCGCATACTGGCCCATTTTAAAAGCCGCCATTTCTGTCATCTCATGAATCACCTGCCCATAGCCGCCTACTTTAATGGTTCCGGGCACGCTAAATACCGAGTCCATTTTATTGACAAAGTTTTTGTTGCCGCCCATTAAATTAATCAGCCCCTGCACATCCTGAAAAACCGACCAGGTCCAGTGCCAGGCGTTTCCTTCAGTGTAAGGACCGCCCCAATCCAGGGGATCAAAAGGTTCTATCCAATTCCCATGGGCATCCTTAGCACGCATAAAGCCGGTTTTTTCATCAAACAAGTTTTTATAATTATACATCTGCCTTCCAAACACGTTTTGATAATGGGCATCGTCAGTTTGCTTAGCAAGCTGATAGCCGCAAAAATCGTCATAGGCAAACTCCAGCGTCCAGGCGGTAGCGCCTTGTGTGTGTGGTGTAAATGGCACATAGCCGTCTGCAAAATATTCTTTCCATCCTGGCCTGCCATTGGCACTTCCCCAGGGCCCCTTGTTGGTAGCTTCATGATAGTAAGCATCTAATGCACGTTTAGGGTCGAAGGTGTGTATGCCTTTTACCCAGGCATCGGTTAACAGGGATATAGCGTGGTTGCCCAGCATGCCGCCCGTTTCTGCGGGAAACGACCAGGCCGGCAGCCACCCGCATTGCTGTTGCGCGTCCAGTAAGGCATTTACATACTGGCCCTCCATTTTGGAGTGCATAATGGTATTTAATGGGAATTGCGCCCTGAAGGTATCCCAAAAGCCATTGTCGGTGTACATATATCCGTCGTGAATTTTACCGTCGTACGGGCTATAGTAATAAGGCTTGCCATCTTTATTATACTCAAAAAACTGGTGCGAAAACAGGTTGGCGTGATACAGGCAAGAGTAAAATGTGGCCTTCTGCGCCTCGGTGCCACCCTCTACCGCCATACGGCCCAGCAGTGTATTCCAAATCTTATCGGCGGCTTTGTGCGTATCTTCAAATGAGCGATATTGTCCAAGCTCTGTTTGCAACGTTAACTCTGCCTGGTCGGGACTTACGTACGATGATGCTACTTTTGCAGATACCGTTTCTCCGTCTTTAAATTTCAAATAGGCGCCTATGCCATTCCCTTCGGCTTCTTTTTGTTGAGCGCTCGTGGTGTTTTTTTTATTTTCCCAGGTACCGTAACCGGCAAAAGGTTTATCAAATATAATTACAAAATAATTTTTAAAGCTTTGCGGCGCCCAGCGGCAGTTATTTACCCAGCCGGTAATCATTCTTTTCGCGGGATCAATTTTTACCATGCTCATTTTTGTATACCCGTCGAGCACCAGGTATGAGCCCTGGCCTTTTGGGAACGTAAACCGCAGATGCGCGCCACGTTCTGTGGGGCTAATTTCGGTAGTGATGTTATTGTCCAGTTTAACCTTGTAATAGGATGGCTGCGCAATTTCGTTATCGTGGCTAAAGGATGCGGCTCTTTCATTTTCATCAACTACCAGTTTACCTGTAACCGGCATCAGGCTAAACACAGCATAATCGTTAACCCATGAGCTGCACTGGTGTGATTGCTGAAAGCCGCGGATGGTTTTTTGGAAATACTGATACTTCCAGCCATCACCGTTTTTACCGGTTTGTGGCGTCCAGGTGTTCATGCCGAAAGGCAATGACGTAGCCGGGTAAGTGTTACCGTAAGAGAATTCGTACTTTGAGTTAGTGCCCTGACGAGTATTAACATATTTAACCAGGTCGGGTTGCTGGGCAAACAATGCCGTGCAACACAGCACTGCAGCGCCGGTAATTAAGCCTTTATTCATGCGTATTTTATCTTTCAAATATCAATTAATTATTTACTAAAAAGGAGGCGCTCCCGCCTCCTTTAAACCAATATAAATCAACTCAAGTAATGCTAATTAATAACAGCCATATACATTAATCGGGCCGCGTATTTATTGCCCTCATCATTAAGATGCACGCCATCCTTTGTTAAGATGTCCCTATCTTTATTTTGTGGGTTGTTCTTAAGGCCGTATTCATGAAACAAGCTGCGAAAATCTACCAGGCTGCAGTTGTACTGTTTAGCCAGATCGCGGATGCTTTGCGAATATTTGTTTAAATCACCATCCAGCTCATTGCTGTAATCGGTTTTTTCGCCTACGCAAGCCGGCGTACACAACACCAGCTTAATATTCCTGGCCTGGAATTTTTTGATCAAAGCGGTATAAAAACGCCCAAATTTATCATAATCTGTGCCCGTTCCGGCCAGGCGTTTATGCCATACATCGTTTACACCTACCCATATCACAACCACATCGGGGTTTTTAGCGAGCACGTCATCTTCATACCGCAGATACAGGTCATAAATTTTATTGCCGCCTATACCTGCACCGCTTACCACATAATCAGCGTCTTTATGTTCATCTTTTAACCGCTGCTGTATCAAAGTAATAAAACCATTTGGTTGCACGGCATATTCGGTAATAGAATCGCCAAAAAAAACCACGTTAACGGGCTTTTTTTGATTAAATGAACATAAAGCAAAAATAGCTGCCAGCAAAATGATCTTTTTCACAAATGTATATTTAAGAATAAATGCTAAATTGATTTAGCTAAGGTAAATGATAATTTATTTACTTGCAAAATTATTATAAAATTACTCGAATTTTACCCGGATAAACCTGGGGCGGTACAAATTCGGGTGTACATTAAGGTCCTTAATAAATTCGACGGAGTTGACATTGTAGCTGATAAGCAGTTCGCCGGGTTTAGAAAGGCTTGGGTGGGCCTTCGCATTGTACACTACAAAAGTTTTCTCAATAAGGTCGGGCTTGCAGTCCCAAAGTTTAATGACAGGGCCAAACGGCCCCCGGGGGCTTGCCCCTATTCGCATACCTACAGTGGTACTCATGCCGCCCAATTGAAATACCAGGACATAACGTCCATCCGGCAAAGCCGACATGCTCAATTCGTTGGAGACACCATCAACGACATCCGCTGCAGCTTGCATATCGCTTACCCAGGCTTTACCGTCCCAATAGCTCCACGTGTTAAAATTTTCGAATTCCTTTGGCAGGACGCGGGCAACAAGCAAATTTTTAGCTATCCCTTTAACCCCGTATACATATATATAGCCATCGGGATGCGGCGCTCCGGCCTGTTTGGTATTTACATAAATACCAGCACCAAATGAACCTGAATCGCCTTTTTTATCCGTTAAGAAAAAAGGGGTGTCCATTTGCCCGGCATTTTTGAACGGCGGTTTACTGCCTGCCTGGATCTTTATAAGCGTGTTACCCACTTCTTTAAATCCAAATGCGCCGGTACTTACATTTCGCACCCGGTAACCAAAAATATAAATATTGTTACCGAGCGCCTGATTTACAAATCCATCGCCAAGCCAATAATAGTCAGATGGATCTGTTTGGGGCGTTTTAGGCGTAAAAACAGGTTCGGCATTACCGTTAGCATCTTTACCCCAATAAAATTTCATTTGATTTTTTAACGGTGCGTTACCGTTTAAAATCGCCACCGAATTATGGATCATTTTGTAACCCGGCATCAGCCTGTTACCTGCAATTTCACCTAACATTGTGTCGCTGAATATAAAGAGTACACTATCCCGGGTATTTGCCTGCCGGCCTTCTGCCCCGCTAAATGGAATTGTATATATACCATCGCCGCCAAACCACCCCGATTCCCTTTTTAACAAATCGGACCATTCAGGCGCTTCTGCTACCGAAAATTTTAGAGAGGTCAAATCTTTTACGCCCTGACCGTATCCTGCGCTTGCGATTAAAAAGCCAAGGGAGAATAAAATAATCAAATAGGTGTTTTTCATTTCAATTTGTATTTAATCGCCCGCTGTTTGAAGATGATAAAAAGAATACCAGAAATGCCTCCGGCCACTAAAATAAAGCCTATTATTTCCGCTTGCGTAAATATCATCCCCAAAAAGTGATGGCGTTCATTTACCCGGATTGTCTCGATGAGCAAACGTTCCACTCCATTTAATATCAAAAATAAACAAAACATCAATCCGGGCGTATGAATATATTTTCTTATGCTCCACATAAAACCAAACAACGTGATACACAAAACTGCCTCGTACAGCGATGTTGGATAAACGCCCCTGGGAAGTTGACGGCAATGTTCGCCAAAACATCCCGGAATCAGTTCCCCGGCGTCAATCGCGTTATGGGGAAATTTAAATGACCACATCCAGTCGGGAAGCCAGGTTAGCCAAACTGGCTTTGCCGCACTGGTGACACCCCAATCACCGTCGCCCGAAAGATGGCATCCTATGCGTCCTATTCCATAAGCCAGCATCATGCCCGGTGAGCCGATATCGGTCAGATGTATCAGTTTCATTCCCTTTTTATGACAGATATACAGCCAGGCCAACGAGCCAAATATTAACCCGCCATAGTAGTTAAATCCGTTACGGGAGAATAAAGTATCAACCGGATGATAGATAAAATCTTGAAAATTTTCAAGAATACTGAAGAGCTTAGACCCAATGACCCCCGATATCCCCAGTACAAATGCCAGGTAAACCATAAGTTGATAAGGATGCACCACTTTTATTTTAACAATAGGTTTTGGCAATTGATCGCGCCTGCGGTCAATGTATATCCATATTATAAATATTAAGCCGCAAATTAAGCCGCCGGGCAGGTTGCCACGCGGTGAAAATATAAAGCTCCCGGGGTCTGTCGAAAAGATTTTATAATTAAGAGCGAGATCGACTGCCTTAAATCCAAAAATAAACCCCAATAAGCCGTTAACGATTAACTCGGGAATTGAGGCAGGCACACCTGTCGGCTCATCTACCGTGTAGGCCGATATTTGGCCATCAGCCTCTTTCCTTTTTAGTTCAGCGACAAATACAAAATAGGTTATAAAGAAAGATAGTGCTACAAAGAACCCAAAAGTTTGAATCGGGATGAGCAGGTGTACATGAGAAATATATTGTATAAGATCAGTTAAAGTCGGAAACATTGGGGTAATTTATAAATAAAGCATTCAAACCACAACTCGAAAGGTGCAGTTTGAATACTTACATTCAAGCCGGATTGCCGTACCTTAAAAACCTAACTGTAAGCCTAAATTGATCACACGTTGGTTAATGTAGGCGTCCCCCGCCGTATTCGTGGAAACCTCGGGGTCCTGTTGGTATTTATTGTAATTATCCCAGGTAAAAAGGTTGTAGGCGCTCAGGTAAATACGCGCATTATTTAAATGCAATGGAAGAGATTTACTTGGAAATTGGTAGCCGATATCAATGGTTTTTAGCCGGATATAGTGAGCATTTACCAGCCAGTAATCGGATGGGTAATAAGTTGGGCTGTTAATGGTTGACGGGTTTGTGGTTAGCCTTGGGAATTGTGCGATTGAAGCTGTCGCAGGCGTATAAGCCAGTTCATGTATAGGCTGAAACTGGCTTTGGAAAGGCTCGATCCCGGTACCGGTAATAATAAAGCTATAGTTAAAGGAGCCCTGGAAAAGCACGCTTATGCTAAACCCTTTATAGGCCGCGGTTAAATTTAAACCCAGCGTTGTATTGGGTAAACTAGGGTTGCCTATCGCCGTTTGGTCGTAAACGTTAATATACCCGTCTTTGTTCAGGTCTTTATATTTTAAGTCCCCCGGTTGGATAACTTCTCCATTATCAGGAACCGCTATCAGATCACCGGCATTACTTCCGCCATGAGCTGCCTTATATGAATTGATTGAATTTACGTCAGCAACCGAATAATATCCAAGGCTTTGATATCCGAATGGCTGGTTGATCGCTTTTCCTGTGCGTGCAAGCCAGGGATATGCAGGCTGCGCTTCGCTTTCAAACAAAATTTTGTTTTTAGCAATAGAAAATACAAAATTGATCCCGTATTGCACGTCTCTGATATGATCATGATAGCCAATTTGCCCGTCGAATCCCTGGTTTTGGGTACGCCCCAGGTTTATCGCCGGCAACCCAACACCTAAAATAAGGGGTATATTATTGGGTGTGATAAGCTGATCGTACCGCACATTATGAAAATAGTCGACCGTCAAAGATAATTTATCTTTAAACATATTCATATCCAACCCGATATCTGTTTCTTTCTGTTGCTCCCAAACAACATTGGTATTCGCAAGCGCACCTTCATAATACTGATTATAGGTATTGGGCGACGTTCCAAAATTATAAGTACCGGAATTTTGGATATAATTTTGAGTGTATATGTAAGTATTACCTGGTGCTACGTCCGAACCCACGATGCCGTATGAGGCCCTAAGTTTAAACAGGCTAAAAACAGGAAGGCTCTTCTTGAAAAAACTCTCCTTCGAGATATTATAGCCAACGCTGGCAGCTGGAAACCACCCGTAACGATGATTTGCTGCAAAACGGTCTGTTCCGTTGTAGGCGGCATTAATATCGAACAGATACTTGCCTTCGAAGTCATATCCACCCCTGAAAGAGATGCCCCTGAATTTTGCGGGAACGCCTACCTGTGTGGATGGCAAAGCGCCAAAACTCGTATTATTGGCGTCAAACGTCTGGGCAGATTGGTTTAAAAGCACTAGACCGGTAACGTGGTTTTTGCCAAATATGTGGTCATAGTTACCGTATAACTGGAGATTAACATTGGTAGTGTAAAGATTCACATTACCGGCATAATAGATATTTGGGAAAACGTAACTCGCGGCAGGATTTAATGTTGTAGTATTTGTTACAGGATCATAATGGTAAGACGGTATCGGGCCGTAGTTGCCTGTCGACCTGGTGTAGGCCTCCGAACTGGAATAGGCGACTCTTCCGGTTAAAGACAAACCGTCTGTTATCGCATCCAGCTTTTGCGTCGCATTGAATAACACGTTGTAATCCGTTCTCTTTTGGTCTTGATATCCGCCGGTTGCCAGCCTTGCATTTAAGGTGGGCAGATGTCCCGAATTAAACGGAGAATACGCATATGCGTAACTGCCATTTGGGTTTAAAAAGGGAGCAGTAAACGGGGTTTCTGTCGCGAAGCTATAAATATCAGATAAGGTGCTGGCAGCCGACTCGTTCGGCGAATTAGTATCTGAAAAACGGGTTGTAACATCCAATCGAATGTCCAGGGTCTTATTGGCCTTCAAATCGAGATTGGACCTGAAGTCATACCTTTTAAAGTCGTATTGGGTATTAACATTCGCCAACGGATCGGGAAAATCCCTGACCAGGCCATTTTGCTGCAAAATACCTCCCGAAATGAAATATTTGACCTGGTCGGTGCCGCCTGAGATATCGAGGTTTGAATTGACCTGGTAACTATATTTTTTGAAGATTTTATTATACCAATCAACGTCAGGATGCCCATAAGGGTCCGAATGATTTTGAAATGCTGTAAGGTCACTCTGACTAAAAGTCAACGGTTTGCCATCGTTGCTCTCCGCTTGATTGACTAATAGGGCAGACTGATATGAATTTAAGAAAATCGGCGTCTTTGTAGGCGATTGCACACCAGTTTCATTGCGAAAATTAACCTGGGGTTTTCCGGCCTTTCCGCGCCGGGTAGTCACCACCAACACCCCATTCGCACCCTTAATACCATAAATGGCGGTAGTCGAGGCGTCCTTTAAAATAGTAATGGTTTCTATTTCATTAACGTTTATCTGCTGGAGCTGGTCGTAGGTATATTGTATATCATCAACAATAATAAGCGGTTGATTTCCGGCAGGATTTAATGAACTTACACCCCGGATGAAGAAATCCGACGCGTCTTTTCCCGGCTGCCCGGACGCCTGAGTTGAGAAAAAACCCGGCAGTTTGCCAACCAAAGCATTTTGCACATTTGCCGTAGGAACCGTACGTATATCAGCAGCACTGATCGAACTCACCGAACCGGTATTTGTAACCCGTGTCGTTTTACCGTACCCAACTACAATAACCTCACTAAGGCCCTGGTTGTTCGAAGCTAAGGTGATGTCAACACTACCGGTTTTGCCGGCAACATTAAACTCACGGGTGGCATATCCTACAAAAGTCACCACCAGGGTATTGGAATTGCCCTTCAGGGTTAAAGTAAATCTTCCGCTTGTATTCGTGGTTACACCGTTACCGGGAATGCCTTTTTCAACAACCGAAGCGCCTGGTAAAATGCCACCCTCGTCTCTTACAACACCCGTTACCACTTTATTTTGGGCATACAGAAAGGTTGGTAATGTGCTGGTGATCACAAGAAAGAAAAGTATCAATTTTCTCATAACTGCTTTATTATTTAGTTAAATGATGATTTTGTTACCAACCCAGGTTTTGTTTCAGGTTAGGATTTTTAAGAATTTCATTATATGGAATCGGGTGCAAATACTGTTTCGTTGTAAATACCGTCGTTAACACATTAATGGGGTTGTAGGTCAGCGTTGCTCCCGTTTTAACAATTGAAACACCTGTTCTGGGCTGATTCATAACAGTTTGGGCTATCTTCCACCTTTTCATATCAAAATAGCGATGCTCCTCGAAAGCAAATTCAATACGCCACTCATTTTGAATAAAGGCACGCATTTGTGAGGTTGACATATTTTGTGGCACCCCGTAAGTCGAGCCGGCGCCAGGAGCAATTCCCGCCCGCGCCCTTATTGCATAAATTTGAGCATAGCAGTCCGAAGGGGGTGTCGCAGCGGCTTCATTTTCAGCTTCAGCGAGCGATAGCAATATCTCCGCATATCTAAAAATGACCCAATCAGATGAATGGTTGCTATAAGCCGTTGTTTTTTCAAAGGCGCCCATAAACTTTCGCATATAATAGCCGGTAAGGGTTTGCTGTGTATTCACATTGGGTTTACTTTGGCCGCCTTCAAAAGTTTGTACCGAAGTATTGAGCCATGTATCGCCATTATAAATGATCGAAGCGGCAAACCTGGGATCGCGTTTTGGCGTAGAGTTTACAGCGTAGGGATCTGCAGGATTATAGCCCGAAGTGGGGTCTGTGATCGCTAACCCGTTGGCCATCGGGAATGCGTTAACCAGTTCCTGTGTGGGGTTGGTATTTCCAACAGCTGATGCGGCCTGGAAGCCCACCGGCCCATTATTCGTTTCTATACTCACACTATTGCCAATAGGGCGAATAAAAATTCTTTCGGGATTGTTTTGTGTTAAAAATATGTCCTTAAAGCTCGGATCTAACGAATAGGAATTAAGGGCGATAACGTCCTTCGCAGCGTTAGCGGCCAGTGTCCAGCGATTAATATCATAACTTGTATATCCTGTTAAAGGGTTTGATGGGTCGATGTTTCCGCCGTTAAACAAGGGGCTTGCTGCGAATAATAACGCACGTGCTTTCAACGTAAGGGCCGCACCTTTCGTAACCCGGAAATTATCATTGGGATTGCTTAAAGGCGCTGTGATCAAACTATCTTTAATAGCGTTACATTCGCTGACAATATAATTAATGCAATCCGAAAAACTGTTCCGCGGCAAGGCTATGACATCGTTAATATTGTAAACCTTATCGCCCAGCAGTGGCACCCCGCCATACCGTTTAACCAGTTCAAAATAAAAATAAGCCCTCAAAAACCTTGCTTCGCTTTTCCAAACCCATCTTGTTCCTACGCCATTCGACAGAGCGCCTTTTACCGGAACAACGGCAATATTTGTTATAAATTCGTTTGCCAGCCTTATTCCGGCATAATATGAATTTGGCGGACCTACGGGGTTGGTACCTTCCCAAACATCTTCACTGCTGGGAAACGTCGCCGCTGTTGTTGCATTTGTCGACATCAGAGTAACAGGCACCAAACCTGTTTTTGAAGAAACGGCATCATCCGACGCGGCATCCAGATAATCACCGCCTACCCGGTTATGGCCATTTTGTACAGCGGCGTATATCCCGTAAAGATACGACTGGGCGTTTGTACCGGCAGAATCAAGCGGGTCGAAAATATAGTTTTTTGTTACCTTATCAACCGGAAACTGTTCATACTTTTTGCATCCGCATATACCGGATAGTAAAGTAATTAGCACCGATAAACCAATTATAGACTTTTTCATATTGTATCTTGATAATGTTAACATTAAAGCTTAACAGTCACTCCTGCATTTATTACACGTTGAACCGGATATGCGCCCATGGTTGTCTCTTCAGGATCAATGCCTTTAAAACCCGCCAGGGTGCCAAGATTTTCACCGTTCACGAACAGTTTTAAGCCGGCAATTCTTAGTTTTTTTGTAACACTCAAAGGCAGTGTATAGCCAATTTCAGCGTTTTTAATTCGCATATAATCTCCTGATTTGATCCAAAATGATGAGGGTAACGCATTGTTGTTATAAGCTGAAACAGCCAATCGCGGCAAGGTCGCTATCGTGCCCGTTTCCGGCGTCCAGCGGCCGGTTGAGTTCAAATAGGATTGCTGGTTAATATTTGAATAGTCCAGTCCAAACTGTGTTTCGATATTGTTGCCGCCCAGATAAATCTGGCGGTTAGTAACACCCTGCATTATAACACTCATATTAAAGCCCTTATAATTAAATCCAAAATTGAGGCCGTAAAATATCAGTGGCCTGGTGCCGCCAATAGTTGATTCATCGAATTGATTTATCACCCCATCCCCATTCATATCTTTATACTTAATGTCGCCCGGCTGGGGAGTATAGCCTGCAATATGTGGTGAAGTGGCGGCGTCCTGGGCCGATTGATACAAGCCCAGTGCTGTATATCCATAAATAGTACCGGTTACCGGTTTACCGGTTTGCAGGGTATAACCAAATGGCGAATGTAATTCGTCATTAAAAATTATTTTTGAAGCCTGCAGGTTCACATTCCCCGTGATAAAATAATTGAAATTATTCACGTGATTCTGGTACGTGAGGCTAAGTTCGGCTCCCTGGTAAAGATTAATGCCAATATTTTCCAGCGGGTAAGAAGTCCCCAAAAGGGCAATTGAATTGCCACGATACCCAAGAACATTAAAATACCTGTCATGATAATAATCAGCGGTAATCAGCAAATGATTTTTAAATAAACTTATATCTGTACCAATGTCAATTTTATCAGCGCTTTCCCAGGTTATATATGGATTTGCCAATGTACCGTCATGCTGGTAAAAGACCGTGGTGTACCCTGTCCCTACCGGGTAAGCATACTGGTAATTGTTTACGCTGTATGTTTGCGCATAAGCATAGTATAAAGAAGCCTGCTGAGCGATGTTACCCGTACGCGCATAAGTTCCCCGCCATTTCCACGAATCGATCGCTGTAAAATTATCCTTAATAAAATCTTCCTTACCCATTTGCCAGCCAAGGCCGCCGGCGTAAAATGTGCCAAACTGATGGCCCGGAGGATACCGGCTATTGCCGCTTCTGTTAACAGCGGCTTCCGCGAAGTACTTTCCGTCAAAGTTATAAGTGCCTTTCGCTGCAATATCAGTTACATTCTCTGCAATATCATAGTTGGTAACCAGCGACCTGCTATCATAAAGTAATGTGCCAGCCACCGCATTTTTACCAAATTGCCGGTTGTAGTTCAGCGCGAATTGACCAAATGACTGTCTGGAGGTATAAACAGTAGAGAAGTTGTTACTCTGGGCTATAATTGACCCCAACTGGGAATAGGTACTGTCCTTATTCATTTGAAAAGACGGATTTTGCAGGCTTCGATTGAGCGCCGTAACAGATTGATAGCTCAGATTCCCTTTCAATTTAGCAGTCAACCCATTCAGGACACTATTCAAATTATAGTTTAAATCAAGGTTAGCAAGAATATCATCGGCATTGTTTTGGATATATCCTGAATACTGAGACTGCGCCACCAGGTTATTGCTATATGGCCCATTGTTGCCGCCAATATTTGAGCCGCCAAAAGAGCCATTGGGGTTATACACCGGGTATGCGTTACTGGGCGTTGTAAAAAGCGAATTCAATAAGTTAGTATAGCCCGACCCTGGTTCAGTAGTGGTTTGAACACGGCCGAACAACTGCAGGTCCACATTTAAATTTTTATTTACCTGTACCGATATATCTGAATTGATGAGATACCGGCTCAGGTCATTGTTGGTATTGTAAGGAACCTGGTTTGCCGTTTTAAAAATTCCAGCCTGATCAAAGTATCCCAATGAAATGGAATACTTGGCAACTTCCGTCCCGCCATTAACATTTAATTTATAGGATGTCATCGGAGAATAATCAGTTAATATTGTTTTAAACCAGTTCACATCGGGATGTCCGAAAGGATCGGTATGGTTTTTATATGCTGCAAAATCAGCCGCTGAATACTGCGGAAGTTTACCATCACTGGTCAGTGTTTCGTTAACAAGGTATGCATATTGGTAGGCCGGCAGGGGTGTCGGTAAATTTAAAGACTGTTGTAAAGCAGTTTCCGCCGTAAACGTTATACGCGGCTTACCCGCTTGCCCACGCTTTGTGGTAACCAGTAAAATTGGCCTGGAACTGTTTATCCCCATCATTATTGTCGACAAACCGTCTTTCAAAATGGAGACCGATTCAATTGATTCGGGATCGATGGACGATATCTCACGCTGTACGCCGTCGATAACCGTTATTGGCGATTGCCCGCGAACCGTGATCCCTATTTCCGTATTATCGGTAGTTGAGTTATTATTGGAAGCAGCATTTACCAGGTTCTGCCCGATAACTGACCCGGAAGAAAGCGGAGCTGTATTAAACGAAGTAAAACCACTAGTTTGCTGGGTATACAAGCCGGCCAACTGTCCGGGTAATGCATATACATATAAGGAAGCCGGAGTGGTGGTTAACTGATTTGTGTATATAGTAGCTATTGATCCCAGTACGCTTTCTTTGCTCGCCCTGCCGTAAAGGATATCTATAGTTTTAGGTGTTTTAAGGAATGATACTTCCAGCTTTACATTGATGGGCTCAGCACCTTTAACACGCACTTCGCGTACCAGGTGGTCCGGAAAATTAAAAATTACGATATCACCTGCATGGGCATTAATTTCAAATTGGCCATTGCTATCCGACGTAGCAGCATCGATCCTTCCATTAACAGTTATTTGAACATTTTTTAAGGGTTGGCTGTACTCATCGAATACCGTGCCTGTGACCCATCCGGCATGTACAGCACGTTTTAACGTGGTATCTTGCTGTATAGCGGCATATCCGGCGTTTACCGACACCAGCAACAGGATAATGATTCCTGTTAAATATTTCTTTGCGTAGCAATAATGCATAGAATAAGATTTAAGTTGTTAACTGATTGAACATATTATTGGCTGGTACCCGGAAAAAATCCAAGGAATATTATATCGTTTCAAGAATTGTATTTTCGGCCAACAGGCTTATCTCACGAGCATTTAAATTTATAAGTAAAGGCTGCGGCTGTGTTTCCATACCCTACCTGTATGGCGCCGGTTTTATCGGTAATATAATAGGTCATACTTACCACCGTTTGGGCCGCCGTAGTTCCGAAAAAGCTTTTAGGCCAGAATGTTAGCTGGTAAACACCGCTGTTGGCCGATGTTTGAGTAAGCATTGTTTTTGCCGTTTGACCACATACATTTACCGTTGAACCATCACTTAATGTGGCAGTGGCACATAAATACACCGCATTACTGCCCGCTAATGAGGTTGGAGTGACGTTGTTATTGTAGGTAATTGTCACCAGGTCATTATCCAACGATTTAGGGGGATTTATCGTTGTTAACTGCGGGTTGCAAAAGTCAACCAGGTCACCCGTGCCGCCGGTGAGCTGAAAACAGGAGGTGACCAACTCATTATAATATTCACTTGTGGGACTGGAATCTCCATCGTTCCCATCAAAGGTAAATCCGTTTTGATCATTCGCCACGACATAACCAAGCTTAACCAATGTGGGATTACCATCGGCGCCAATATTACTAAAGGTAATATTAACGGTTCCAGTGATCTTATCTCCGTTAGCATAATTGATCGGCGCATCAGTTTGGTAAGCAACCCATTCTACATCATCAATCAAATTTCCCGCATTGCCAAAAGTGGCTTTCATATAAGCCGGCCAGCTTAGTCCGTTACTATTTGGAGCTATTGTGGTGGACGGAATAAGTACCATATTGCCGTTACCTTTTGTACTTGCCCAGGTAATTTTGGCATTTTGTGATGTTTTCCACCCTTTCGGCGCCAGAAATCCAAAAACAAAATGGGCCGTACCGCTGCTGTTACATGAATTTTTGACATTGACAACAATATTCACAGTTGACCCTACGACCGCAGTGGCCGGTTGATTAACACTGACAATTATTGTATAGCAACAACTTAATGCAATACCTAATACCACCAGGGTACAAAGTATCCATAAATTTCGTCCCTTAATATGTAGAGTTGTTTTCATTAACTAATTTTTAGAGATCAATTACTTTTTGTGAATGTATATACATATGTATTTAGCGTGCATCCCGGGCTAAAACTCAGGATTATTGTCCTTGAACCTGCAACAATCGGGTAATTGAACGCAGTGGTTACAGGCGTTCCGCCACTGGCGGTAAAGGTTAGTTTAAAGGGGTATTGCGGATCATCCAGCGCATATTTACCATCCGTTCCAACAATAAATGGAAGTGGGTTTGCTAATGTATAGCTTTGCGATTTTGCATCAAACTTTAATATAAACTGAGAAAAATCGTATAGCGGAATGAGGTCAGTTCCATTCCTTGTCGCATGTACCACTTTCCACGTGCCGGTAAGATCTTTGGTTCCCTCATTTGCGGCAGTTATCTTTTCAACTTTACATGATGCAAATGACAAGCCCATCAAAATAATAAGCAGGTGCAGGTGTCTTTTCAATTGCGGATATCTATTCATAATAATTTAATTTGTCATATTAGTTACCTGTTAATAGCCTGGATTTTGTACAAGCGTTGGCGATTTGCCGGTTTCAGTGATCGGGAATGGCCATAGGTACATCGCCGGCCTGAAGTTATGTTTCGTGACATTAAAAGTATTATAGGTAGTATTTGAGCCGTTTTTATCTACTTCCATTCCCAAAGTCTGGATATTATCCGTTTGACCGGCTATTTTCCAGCGCCTTACATCCCAAAAACGATGGCCTTCATATGCCAGTTCAATCCGCCTTTCGTTTTGAATATAGGTGCGCATTGCGCTTTGGCTAAGGCCGGCAGGCAACGCGGATGGATTGAGGCCGGCACGTTGTCTTATTGCATTCATTGCATTGTAGACATTTGCAGTCGGCCCATCAAATTCGTTAGCTGCTTCCGCATAATCCAAAAGTATCTCCGCATACCGCATCAACGGCAGGCACCGGTTTGTTGGGAAACCGATTGTGGCAGCTATTGCAGCCGGATCAAGCATCTTATTGTTGTAATAACCTGTAACTGTGCCCTGGTGTACAGCGTCGGGGTTTTGGTTATTTCCAGCGCCTATGTAAATATTCACAGGGGCCTGTCCGCTGATCAAGCCATTGCCTGTACGTACATTCAAAATAGTTTGATCATGAATAATCGTATAGTTTAAGCGCGGATCACGGTTAGCATACGGATTTGCAGGGTCGTAGCCAGATGTAGGGTCGGTAATTGATTTGCCGTTTTGCATGGGGAAAGCTTCTACCATTCCTTCGTAGGGGAAAGCACCATTTGATCCAGCTCTCGAAGGTGGCAGAAAGAGATTTTCGAGGTCGGAATTAGCCGGTCGCATTAATTGAAATATATATTCGGAATTTACGCGCTGGGGAAATAGTCCCTGGAAACCAAATCCGGGAGTAGACATCTGATATGTATTTACTTGGTTTAGTGAATAAGCGCCGGAGGCGATGACTGCCTGTGCCGCAAGCTCGGCAGCCTGCCAACGCCCAGGATCAGCCGTTGGATAACCTACCAGGTTCGGGTCTACCCCACCGCCGCCAGCATCGGCAACCAGCGTTGTTCCATTAAATAACGGACTGGCTGCATATAACAGCATCCTGGCTTTTAGCGCCATACACGCCCCTGCCGAAGCACGGCCATAGTTTAGCCCGGATTGCGTAAGAGGCAAAACGGCACCTGCAGCATCACATTCAGAAGTGATATAATTTACACAGGCGGCAAATGTGGACCGTTTGACAGTAATTGGGGCAGCATAGGTGTAAAGGCTATCCCCCACTAACGGAACGCCGCCATAATGTTCAACGAGTATAAAATAGTACCAGGCCCGTAAAAACCGAGCTTCCGCGACTGCTTGCGTTTTATTCGCGGCCTTCATTTTTGTCAAATGGATATTTGCCAGCAGTTGGTTCACTGCCCTTATTTGGCTGTAGCAGGTTGTATAGGGAACATTGCTTACTATACCCGCGTTTATTGTCCCGGTTGCAAAACCTGAAGCATCCGTCGCATAGGTATGAGATGGCTCAGATTCATCGCAGGCAGCATCCAGGCCGCCACATACAACATTGTTAGCTACAAATCTTGAAGGGCTGGTACTGAAACCCGCGGATGCGTAAATATTCGCGAGAAAACCCTCAGTTTGCGAACTATCTGCGAATACCGACGCCTGCGTGAGATTCGTGGTCGACGTCGCAGCCAAAAAACTTTCCCCTTTTTTACAGGATTGAAGGCTCACAGCGACCCATACACTAAAAAAAGCAATACAGAATGACAGGTAAATTTTCTTCATAATATGGTATTACATAAATTAACAAAACGAAAAACCGGTGATAGGCGCTGGCTAAAAAATCGTTTTAGCCAGCAGGCAATAATTCAGCTTAATTCGAGATCGTCAATTAGTTTTAAAATTCAGTTGTTTATTTGGCTAGGCTAATATACGTTACAAAATCGATTTAGCAAACATTTTTAAATATTTTTTTTGAAGTCTATTTTTAATGCACTGTACTAAAAAATATAATCTCTTAATGCGAACGATCTATTTTTATTAAATACTCAATTTTATTCCGGATATCTTGGAATTATTGTTCCTTGAAGCAATTATTTTTCAAACCCGATTTTTCTATTTTGGAAGCACATTATTGAAAAAATGGTTAAAAAATAACATTTGATAGGTAATTGAATTTCCCCAATACGTCCAGGAATGCGCGCCGGGGCGCACAGTGAAGTCGTGCGCAATGTTTCGTTCGAGTAATTTTTGATGCAAGCTTTCATTTTCGCGAAATAAAAAATCATCGTATCCACAATCGAATGTAAGTGCCAATGCGTTACTTTTTAATAAATAGACCATGTTGACAATACTATTTTGCTCCCAGGGTTTCGGGTGTTCGCTGTACTTACCTAATACCTGTTCAATGCCGAAACTATCAGGAAATGGCCTTAAATCAACCAGCCCGCTCATACTTCCCGCCGCGCCAAAAACATCCTGGTGTTTAAATGCAATATAAAATGCGCCGTGCCCGCCCATACTTAACCCTGTTATTGCTCTTTTAGCGCGGTTATTTATCGTATTATAATGTGTATCGACCCAGCTTACAAGTTCAGATGCGATATAGGTTTCGTATTTGAAATTCTTATTTTCAACACTGTCAAAATACCAGCTCGCAACATTGCCATCGGGGCAAACTATAATTACATGGTAGGTGTCGGCCAGGTCTGCAATCGCAGGGACCTTTTTTATCCAGTCGCTGTAGTTGCCGCTAAAGCCATGCAACAGGTATAGAACAGGGAACCTTTTACCATCTTTATAATCAGCAGGTTTTACAATAACCGCCTTAATATTTTTGTGCATTGCTGCGCTGTAGGTAAGCGCGGTATCAACGATGGCCGCGTTTGCTCTGCTGTATGCGCAAGCACAAAACAGTACAATAGCAATAAATTTTCGGGTATTCATCCTCTTATAAATCGTTTGTTATTTGTTTGCTGCCACTATTTCGATGTGGTGTATTTGTGGCTTATTAATGGCATAAATCTGATCTGTTAACACATTCATTTCTTTTTGCCAGGCATCGCGCAGGCTCTTGTAGCGGGCACGGGTAAAATTGTCTTTATTACCGTTAACAAAAATGTCTTTTACGGCATATTTTTTCACAGTATCCATAGCGGCGTTATCGTCCTTATACAACAGGTTCCTGCCTTTTAAGAAATCATATTCCATCCACATATACATGCGCAGGCGCCGCTCAATTTCCCACCGTTCTTCATTCAGTTCCCGAATTTGAATGGCCTGCTGATACTGAGGTGTGCTGGTAATCTCGGCCATGTTAACCCCCCCGGCAAATTGACTGGCGGACCAACTACCCATCTTTTCGCCATCTATCAGCAAGCTATAATCGCCGTTTCTTAAACCTTTAACGGTTAAAACTTCCTGGTTGAATTCTTTATTAAATGGTATTACTTTAAGTGCATCCGATTGCTTTTTGTGGTTACCCCAACTGCGCGGAACGGTATCCAACGGGTATGGTAACGAATTGGCAAGGTAGCTAAATGACAAGTTATCCGATGTTCCTATAACATTGCTTATCCGGCAGTTAATAGCTTTGGCTACAGTTTTACTGGCGGCATTAATACTAATATCCGCCACAGCCTTACTGTCCAAACCTTGTGCTTTTAGGAAAATAGCAGCCATTACCAGGTGCCCGTCGTTATCCGGATGCACCCGGTCGTTCGGTGTAAGACTGAAGGTTGAGTCTTTAGCCTGCTCACGTTTATTGATCTCCGTCATCGGGTGAAAAAAATCAACAAATGCCCAATGGTTATCTTTTGCAGATTGCTCCTGGTGTGCTATTATAGATGCCAGGGCAGCGCTTTTATGAGGCCAGATATTTTTAGTAGTGAACTTAGTGGTTTCGTCATACGGCGACCCGCCTATCAATATCGTTCTGATTTCGGGCCTTTGCTTTAACTTGTCTGCAACAAGATCATATGTTTTATAACTGTTCACCATACGCTTCTCAAATACATCCTGTGCATCCGCACGCGCCCATTCAAAATAACCGCTATCGTTCATTCCCCAGCTTAGCGTTAAAACTGTTGGCTTTTTTGATAGCACATCGTCGTCAAACCGATCGGCTATCTGGCCAATAGCATCGCCGCCAATACCTGCATTAAAACAAGTAATCCGCATATTAGGAAAATGCGTCATGTAATAAAGCCAGATGTAGGAATGATAGTGCCCGCCATCGGTAATACTGTTACCAACAAACACAACACGGTCACCTGCCTTAAATGGCGCTACTTTTTGGCCTATAGCTACGTTGAAAACAAAGCAGCCTGCCAGCAGTGTAATAATTATCTTCTTCATATTAGTTAAGTCCCCAGTTTTTATTTGGTGTATTGCCCATCGTTAATTCCAGCATACCACCTGCTGCTATATCTTTAAAATCGATGTAGCATTTATCATAAGATTTGCCGTTTAACCTGGCACTTTGTATATACACGTTTTTAGCTGAATTATTTTTAGCCACAACGGTAAATGTATCACCCTTGGCATATTTAGGATCGAGCTTTAGCGTGATTTTGTCGAAAACAGGACTGGTTATCTCCTGCCGTGTATCACCCGGGCAAACCGGGTGCAAGCCGGCAGAAGCCAGTATATACCACGCCGACATCTGGCCCACATCCTCGTTGCCCACCAAACCTTCTACCGAGTTTTTATATGCCCGCCGACATATCTCGCGTGTCCATTTTTGGGTAAGCCACGGCACGCCCAGGCGGTTATATAAAAAGGGCACATGGTGTACCGGCTCGTTTGCCTGATTGTAATAATCATTCCACATCATGTCTTCGGGCGTTTTTTCAAACAGGTTATTGAGATCGGCAATTACTTTTTCTTTGCCGCCCATCAGCTTTACCATACCATCAACATCGTGTGGTACAAACCAGCCTTGCTGGTAAGGGTTGGATTCAAAAGTGCCATACCATTGGGTTAGTCTCCCGGAATCGGGCCATGCAGCCCAGTTTCCATTACTGTCCTTTGGCCTGAACCAGCCCTTCCCTTTATCGAAAATATTTTTATAATCCTCACTGCGCGCCAAATATTTTGCAACATCCGCGGGATGGTTTAACCATTGCGCCAACTGTGAAACGCACCACTCGGTATAAGCATATTCTAAAGTTAATGCAATGCTGTTAGAACCGAGCGTGTACCCTTTATCGCCATTGCCAAATTTCTCAACCGAGCCAACCGAAAGTGCATAAGCCTTTGGTATATCAAAATTGCGGATGCCCTTGGCATAAGCATCGGTTATTACGGATACGGCCGGGTTACCAAACATGCAGCCGCTATAGGCATTCAACAGTTCCCAGCGTTCGAGGTAATTTTTATTTTTTTCGCCGGCCAGCGTTACCAGGGAATTGATCATGTCATTTACCAGAGATGGATTGATGATCGTTTGCAAAGGCATCTGGCTGCGAAAAACATCCCAGCCACTAAATACAGTACGTTTTTTAAATGATCTGCCACGGTGTGCTCTGCCGTCGCCACCAGGGTATTGCCCGTCAACATCGTTAATAATGCGGGGATCTATCATGGTATGATACATGGCAGTATAAAAAACAGTTCGTTCTTCCGGTGTTCCACCCTGTATTTTCACTTTAGCCAACGCCTTGTTCCAAAGCGTTACCGCACGCTGATGCGCCGCATCAAAATTCCAGTCCTTAATTTCGGTAAGCAAATTATTTTTAGCACCCGCTATACTTACATAGGAAATGCCCGATTTCAGGATCACCTGCTCATTTGCTTTTGTTGCAAATTCAGTATAAAAGCCCAGGTGCTTGCCTTGCTTTTGTTTAATGCCTTTTAAGATACCCGCATGAGCAACCCAATCCTGGTATTTAGCGCTTTCCACATCCTCGCGCTTCCGGCGCTGCCCTTCAGGTATATCTGCAGTCCAAACACCGAAATTTTTTAGCGGCTTGCTGAATTTAGCATAAAAATAAACAGTATAATCGGCATGGCCGTCGCCGTCGCCCCAACCTCCGCCCTCGGGCGTACATTTCATCCAGCCTTCTATGGTATTTGCATCAACTACCTTTACATATTGTAATGTTGAGGTCCCTCCCACCCGTCTTGCCAGATCAATTTGTATTCTCGATTGTTTATTTTGCGGAAAAGTAAAACGCAGCATACCGCTATGCGGGGCGGCAGTCATTTCGGCCTTAATATTATAATCGGTGAGCAAGGCACTGTAATACCCGGCCGTTGCTTTCTCACTTGACTTTAAGTACGCCGAGCGGTACCCTGCCTTTGGATCGGCAAGTGTACCTGCACTTGTTTTCAGGTTGCCGGTTGTTGGCATTACCAAAAAATTACCCATATCCCCATACCAGCCTATCCCGCTCATCTGGGTAAAGGCAAAGCCTTCTATACTTGTATGTTCGTAACTATAACCAGAGCCATTATCGCCTCCGGTGATCGTATTGGGGCTCACCTGCACAATTCCATAAGGCGTAGTTGCTCCCGGAAACGTTTTACCCAGCCCATGATAAATACCGGCAGCGGCGGCACTGCTACTGGCGCCAATCAATGGATTTACGTAGGATGCAACATCCTGGCCGTTTGCTGCCAAAGCACTTACAGTCAAGCCGGCCGCAATTGCCAGGGCAAAAAATCTTGCAATGTTTTTAAACATTTATGCTCTTGAATAACTCGTTTTAAATACAGGCTGTATTTATTAATTGGTATAATAAAGTGTGCAAATATATAAGAAAAAACGATTTAGCAGCTATTTAGCAAAATTAATTTGCCATCGCACTGTTCATCCATTTCCCGCTAAAAATTACGTGCGTTTACCAGTTTAATGGTTCTGATACCGAATTTTGGAATGGTTATCATTGCAGAAATTTGATGTGGTTGTTTTAGCAATGTTAATTCCAAACCTTCTTTACCATTAAGTCCAACAAGTACGGCTTTGGCTGCCTGACAGCCAAATGCCACTTTTTGTTTATTGCCGGTACCGGTATTGAAAATTCGCACCAGCATATCGTCGCCGTCAAAATTTATTGCTGATACCTCATATCCGGCCGGCACCTTAACAAGCGACCTGCTTATTTCCGGCGGATGCCTATCAGCCACGATTGCAACTAACGGCTCACTCCACCTGGTTCCCTCCGCCCATATACCTGATTTATCCCACTTGCCCATATGTGGTATTAAAGCGTAATTGATTTGCGTGGGGTCGTCAATAACATAGTTTCTACCCCATAACCCTGGGCCTGAATATTGGATAGTGAGTGCTAAAGGAAAATCCTCACCATGCGCGTAGCTGGTTGTATGGTCTGTAAACAGCGCCATGCCATACTGGTCGTTCTTGTCAGTAACATCTACCCAATTTAATATTACGTTATTTTTTATACTGTCCCAGCGGGTAAAAAAAGTGTTTTTTAATTTGCTTTCGGTTACATCAAAAGGTGCGTTTTTGTAAACTTTCTGTCCTTTTAAATTCAGCGGGAACATGGTGAGCAGCTTATCGCGGTCGTCATAAAAGGGTTTAGTCGGCAAATCGCCTTTGTGAGCGCCCGGTTTATTATCCTGGCCTATACCCGGACTGCCTTTCCAATCGATATTTAATTTAATATCTATCCGTGGTTGTCCCTGCTCCAGGGATATAGCCTGCGTATAATTGTTACCGGCTATTTGGCCCTTCACCAAAATTCTAATCCTCAGCGGCCCGTTTTCCACGATGTCAACATCGGCAGCGCTATCCACGCTTGATTTAAAGCCACCGGCATTGTAAAAATCACCACGTAATTCGTTAAAACTGCGGGTGTTCAACTGATCAACAAATTCCTTATTATTTAATTTTTTTGCAATGATACTTTTTATCACTCCGCCATGCGCCGGGTCGACCATAAGCGTATACAAATCTGTTTCCATTTGAAATTTGCCATCAGCCATTTTATTTACACTTGCGCCTTTTGCCCGCATGGGTGTTTTATCCGTTAACTGATAAACGCTGTAACCTATTGATGGTACCCTGGCTTTAAAAATTATACTATTTTCGGTTGTAATCTGTAACCGAACTGCCTGTCCGCTTTCATCAGTCAAACCAATATTAGCTAAATTCCGGGTGGGCGGCAGCTGCAATGCGATTACCTCATCGCGGTTAACAGCTGTAGTATTGTAAACAGTAATAAAATTGCCGCTAACGGCAGATTGGTTTAAAGTGACTTGTGCCCGGCTAATAATGCTGTCACATATCTGGTTAGTATGGCCTGTCCAGCCGGTCACTTTGTCGGCCCAGGTATTACCGGGCTTGCCATTATAAGGCACTATCCAGCAATCATGGTGTTGCGATAATAACAGTGTACGCCACGCCGAATCTAAGGCCACCTGCGGCCATACTGCCATGGCATATATTTTCGCTAAAGCTGCCAGCTTCTCGGTAGCTACCAGCTTATTTTCAGACACCCTTACTTTTTGTGCAATTTGCTGTGTAACCTGCGATCCCCATACCAGGCTTACCAGTATATCTTCCTGCGATACTTTCCAGTCTTGCCTTGGGTCCCTGGCAGCTATGTTGGCGAAATAATTGCGCCATGTAGTATAAATGCTTTTAATATTGCCGTGTACACCGTTACCGATAAAGGGGCCGCCTTTCCAACCGGCATCCTGCAGTGTCATTCCTATCGGGTGTGCCATGCCATCGGCTATCGCCGCGTTAACATATTCTGCCGAATTATTCCAGGCGATAGTTTGCCAGGTTGATTTGGGAGCCAGTTTTTCTATATTGTAGCGTGGAGAAGCTATAATAGCGGTACCGTCCGGACCGATCCAGTTAACCAGTTCGCCACCATGCGGGCGGGTATAACCGCCAAAACAGGTGTTCGGGTTTTTCAACGACGCGTATTTAAACCCGAAAGACGTTAAAATCTGCGGTAAAGCACTAGTAAAACAAGGTTCTTCCGACGAGTAACTTGTGAACACTGCTTCCGGGAAATGGGCTTTTATCATCTTCATACCGTAGCTGAACTGCCGGATAATGCTCTCGCCGGATATATTGTACATATAACTCTGCGCGTAAGCGGGATTTACATATTCAATTCTTCCTTTCAATGACTGATCTGCAAAAAGTGTCTTAAAATCTGCATATCCCTGTGGGTCAACGGACTGCGCTTTGTCCCAGGTTTCGGGTTCTAACTCGATGTTTATCTTCCAGTCGGGGTTTTTGTTGAGCATATCTGCCATAAACCTGGTATTCCAATCCGGGTAATGCCCCCATATCCCGCCATGGTACCCGTCTATATAATACGCCGTTTGGGCATATGCTGTTACACAGTTAAAGCAAACAAATAAGGTAAAAAACAGGTAATGTGCTTTTTTTTTCATCAGTATTATTTAATTAAGATGATTTCGAAATGATGAACAACGGGTTTATTGATCTGGTACATTTGGTTGGTAAGCAGGTTTATTTCCTGTTGCCAGGCCTCGCGAACGCTTTTAAATCTTGCTTTACGGTAAGTTGGAAGGGTCGCCGCTACAAAAAAATCCTTCTTAGCATATTTTTGCAGCGAATCGACAGTGGCATCACCATCATTAAACAACAAGCCCTTCGGCTTAAGTATGGAATAATGGATCCAGTAATATTCGCGCAGGCGGCGCTCAATTTCCCAACGCTCTTCATTAATATGCATTACGGCCAATGCCTGCTGGTATTGCGGGGTAGTTTTAACTAAAGCCAGGTTAATACCCCGGCCAAGGTCGTCACCGGTATAAGTGCCGATAATTTTACCATCAATTTTAAGCGTATATTGGTTGTGTTTTAGTCCCTTGACCTGTAATGTTTCCTGGTTAAATTCATCGGTGAAGGGAATTAGTTTTAAAGCTGCCGATTGCGCACGCTGCGGCCTGCCAAAACCACCAGGAATGGTATCGGTGGGATAAGGCAATGAATTGGCCAAATAACTGAATTTGATAACTACCTGTGATATATGCGGCTGTGTAATGGTGCAATTTTCGGCATGCTCTACCATTTTTGAAGCGACGTTGATCATCATGCCTGCCACTTTTTTACTGGTTAAGCCCTGGGCCTTTAAAAAAACATATGCCATAACCATTTGCCCATCGTTTGCGGGATGAATGCGATCAGCATTATTAAACGTAAATAGTGAATCGCGCTGTTGCTCGTGCAGGCTGACCTCTGTGAGGCCGCTATTAAAATCTACATAACCCCAATTACTTCTGACCGCCGCTGCTTTTTGTTCTGCTGCTATCCTTAAAATGGCAGCATTCTTTTTTAATAAGGGATTGATCTTTATTTTAGATGTCTCGTCATAAGGCGGTGACGAGATCATGATCTTTTTGACTTCAGGATGTGCCTTTAGTTTTCCTTCAATAAGCGCAAAGCTTTTTAAAGATGCAGCTACTTTAACGTCATAAACCGAATCCGCTTTCCGTCCTTTCAGGTTCTGGTAGCCGGTATCATTCATACCAAAGGTAAGCGTCATCACGGTAGGTTTATGGGCAAATACATCGCTATCCAGCCTTTCATATATTTGCTGTGCTACATCGCCACCTATTCCTGCATTAAATATCGTAATGCGCCTGCGCGGATAGTGCGTTAAATAATACAGCCAGATGTAAGAATGGTAATGGCCGCCATCAGTAATACTGTTACCTGTAAATACCACCCGGTCGCCCTGTTGAAAAGGTTGAATTTTTTGCGCCTTTACAATTCCGGCCAGAGAAAAAAATAAATAAAAGGCAGATAAACTTAGCTTCATAGAACAAATCTATAAAAAGCTAAATCAATTTAGCTAAAAAGTGTAACTCTTTTAATATTGTTACAATTTTTAAAAAGCAATTCGAGATTTGCCGCGTTGGCGAGCATCTTGTCGCCTGTTGCCATTATAATGGTCCGCAACCAATCGATGTTGATAACACGGTTGATTTAAATACAGATATTTAGATTTAAATACAGATATTTATAAGACAACATTCCATTTATTCAATTAAAACACTCGCCAACTTTTTCAAATCTTCAAAAAAGTGGTTCGACTTTAGTCCTGTCGGGGCTACTTTTAAAAATGAAAGCCTCAAGTCGAAAGATTTGAGGCTTTTTGTTTTTATTGGGTAGTCTGAGACTACGGGCATATTCGTCCGAAGTTATAAACTTCGGACAGCGGATTTAAGACCCTTTCTTTTGTTACTTTTCTGTTTAACTTTGTTAAAACAGTAAAGCTAAACTCATCATGCGTGCACAGATCACTCCATTCCTGCTCTTTAATACCGAGGCCGAAGCAGCAGCCCGTTTTTATGTTTCTATATTTAATGGCAAGTTGTTAAACGTTCAGCCTTACCCTGACGGTACGCCGATGCCGAAAGGCACGGTCATGACGGCGACATTCGAAATATTCGGGATGACGCTGACCGCGCTGAACTGGGGACAACCGGCCCATTATACCGAGGCGGTTTCTTTCGCGATTGAGCCGGAAACCCAGGAAGAAGTTGACCATTACTGGAATACGCTGATCGGTGATAGCGGCCAGGAAATGCCTTGTGGCTGGCTGAAAGACAGGTATGGCGTAACCTGGCAGGTAGCGCCTGAGGTGTTGCCGCGGCTCATGAACGATCCCGACCCTAAAAAGGCATCCGCCGTGATGCAGGCCATGATGAAAATGAAAAAGATCATCATCAAAGACATCGAGGAGGCTTACGCTCGGGCCTGACCGTAGATAAACTTATTTTTTGCCGCTGTTCGGAAAATTCACGCCCGGCCCGAAATAGCAGTCGTTCTCAGCGATCTTGCCATCCTTGAATTTGAAATATTCCGTATTCCGGAACACCCGGCCGTCATTGGTATAGCCATTATAGGTCACAAAGGCATCATCGTTTCCCATGATCACTTTTTCCAGGTCGAACCTTTTGGTGTTTTGGCTATTCGGCCAGCATTTTTGGTGATAGGTTTCAAGGTTAATAGGTTTATCAACCGGGCTGCTGAAATGGAATCCGGGGCTTAAAATAGATTTTAATAAATTCCAGTCCTTTTTTTCATAGGCCCGGTAATAGCTGCGGAGCAGTTTTTCGTTGCTGGATTGGCTGAAGCCACTGTTCACGAGCGCTATCAAGCCAAGTATCATTAATAGTTTTTTCATAATCACCAAGTTACAATTTTTTTTAACTTTTTGTAATGAGCTATTTTATTGCATTATTCAAAGCGATCTCCCCGAAGCCCGGCGCTTCCGCTAAAAAATGGAAGCCGCTTAAGTCGGAAGATTTGAGCTTTTTTTTTATATTCGATGGTTGAAGATTGTCGGCATATTCGTTCGACGTTAAAACTCCGGGCAGCAAGCTATATCTATATAGATAGCCCTTACCGGCCATTATAAAATAATATAAAATCGAAAATAGATAAAATACAGGATAATATGAGGAAAATAATTTCATTTATGCACATATCGCTCGACGGTTTTGTAGCAGGGCCGAATGGGGAAATGAACTGGATTAAAGTTGATGAGGAAATTTTTGATCATGTCGGCAAACGGATAAGCGAAAGCGATACGGCATTGTACGGACGGGTAACTTACCAGATGATGGAAAGTTACTGGCCCACCGCAGGAGATAAGCCTGACGCGAGCAAGCACGACATCGAACATTCAAAGTGGTATAACAACGCTCACAAAGTTGTTTTATCAAAAACAATGGAAGGCGCGGATTTGACCAATACAACAATTATTAGCGACAACATTTCGGACAGAATAAATGAAATAAAACAACAGGCAGATGGAGAAATCCTGCTGTTTGGCAGCCCTGCAGCAACACATTCACTTATTCAACTGAACTTAATTGACGGCTACTGGCTATTTGTTAATCCCATTATTCTTGGACAAGGCATTCCATTATTTACAGGCATCAAGGACAAAATAAAACTAAAACTATTGACTACCCAACAATTTACTTGCGGGGTAACTGCACTGAATTACATAATGGACTGACAATAGCAAAGAACAGCTAAATCGGGTCCAGATCGTGCCCCGCTACCTTTAATAAGAAGAAGCCTAAAGCAAAAGCCCAGGGCTTTCTTTGTTTAGCACAATTGGCAGATCATCCGGGCTCATATCCCTGCCCCTGCTACCGAACGGAAGTCATTTTTCGAGATTTTGCCCGGGTTAACCCTTTTTGTTGAAATGAAAGAAATTTAACTACTTTAAAAAATCAAAATCAAATTTATGAGAAAAGTCATGTTCGCGATGAATATCAGCATTGACGGCTGTTATGAGCATACCCATTTCAGCCCGGATGAGGAACTCATGGACTATTTTACCCGGCTTATGCAGGACACCGGCCTGATCGTCTACGGCCGTAAAACGTACGAGTTAATGGTTCCTTATTGGCCGGAAGTCGCCAAAAACGGGTCTGACAGGCCCGGCGATGTCGCCTTTGCTAAGGCCATGACCCCGATTGAAAAAATCGTCCTTTCGCGCACACTCAAAAATGCCGCGGAAAATACAAGAATAGTCAGTGAAAATCCCGAAGGCCTGATCCGCGAATTAAAACAGCAACCCGGGAAAAAAATCGCCTTCAGCAGCACTACCCTGCTTCCGCACCTGCTGAGACTTGGACTGATCGACGAACTTTATTTAGTCGTCCACCCGGTTCTGGTAGGAGAAGACAAACGCTTATTTGAAAACTTCACCGGCCCGGAAAAACTCAACTTCAAACTGGCACACACCCGGGTATTCAAATCCGGCGCGATTGCCCTGCATTACCAAAAAAACTAGCAGCGTATCAATCCTGTTGTTAATTGCATAAAGTAATGATATCGCTATTTACTATATATTAGCAAGTTAATAATTTGGAACAGCAATTGAAGCAATAAAACCACTTGGATGCCTATGTTTTCCATATCACCGGTTACGACCTGGCCTTCCTGGGAACGATATTTATCGGGCTGACTTTCACCCTGCTGTTATGGTTTGCCAATAGGATCAACCGGGCCGCAAACCGGTTTCTTGCACTAGCCGTGGCAACCATCGTTTTGTGGATGGCCTGGGTATTGGGTATTGACATCCGGCTGGAGACTTACTTTCCCCGATGGAGCTGGTTGCCCCTGCAATTTTCGCTGATACCTGGCCCCCTGATCTATTATTATGTGCTTAAAATAGCCCGGCCGGAATATAAACTCCGTTGGAAGGATCTGCTGCATTTTAGTCCGTTGCTGCTGGAATTGGGTGCCCGGGCATTGGAAATTAGCGATAGCATAAAAACCGGCGCAGCTACTTATGAAACGTCGGCCTTTCAGCAACTGAACCCGGTATTGCAATTACTGGCGTTTGTTTCAGTCAGTGTCTATCTGTATCAGTCTCATAAGCTGATAGGGCGATTTTACCGGCGACTAAAATTTAATGGAAATGACCGGTACCGGTACGAGTTGCGCTGGCTGCATCGCTTACTGGCTGGTTTCGGCCTGTTATGGCTATTGTGGGTGTCTTTTACAGCCGCCGACTATTTTTATTACCATAACCAATTAAGTATACATGCTTATTATCCTTTATATCTTCTTTTAGCGGCAATGATGATCTGGATGGCGGTGGTAGCTTTTTTAAGACAGAAGGCTGGCGTGCTGGTTGAAACCCCGCCGTTTTTAAAGCCACCACTTCCCGCGGAAATGAAGCAAAGGGGTATATGGCTAAAGAAAGCCGTGAAAGCCGGCCTGTATTACCAGGACCCGGAGCTAAGCTTAAACTCGCTGGCTGAAAAGCTTGGGCTGGGCCCCCATGAATTATCCCGGATCATTAATACAGCGCTCAAAAAAAGCTTCAATGATTTCATCAATGAATACCGCGTTGCGGACGTCGTTCAAAAAATGCAGGACCCTGCTTATGACCATATCACCCTGCTGGGTATCGCGTATGAATCGGGATTCAATTCCAAAACTACTTTTAACCGCACTTTTAAACAAATGACCGGGAAAAGCCCGGTGGAATATAAAAACGACCTTAAAAAAGAGCGCCCATCTTATAATGTGGGGCGTTATCCCCGGTTTGCGACGGTAATTTCGTCTCAGGAAGCCACTCCCGGGTGGTCTCATTACAAATTAAATCGCAATTACATGTTTAAAAATTATTTGAAGATAGCATGGCGCAACCTTACGCGTAATAAAAGCTATGCCGCTATTAATATTACCGGCCTGGCTGTAGGTATTGCCGTTTGTATGGTGATCTTTATCATTATACAATATCAAACAAGCTTCGATAATTTTCACGCAAAGAAAGATCGCATCTATCGTGTATTAACCGAATATCATCATGTGGAATCAGGAAATATCTCTTATGGGAAAGACCTCCCTTTTCCAATGCCGTTAGGATTGAAAACGGGTTTTTCCCAAGTAGAACAGGTAGCCCCGGTTTTTGCAAGTCATGATGATGAGGTGCTGCTACCTGATGATAATGGAACTACTATAAAGGAATTTAAAGAGCAGCGGGGTGTATTTTTTACCGGGCCTTCATTCTTTAAAATATTTGATTTCCCCCTGCTCGCAGGTTCGTATGCCTCATTAAAAGATCCGAACAATGTGTTGCTTACAAAAGAGATCGCAGAAAAATATTTCGGCGACTGGAAAACAGCGATAGGCAAAACCATTAAACTGAAAGCAGGCGGCTATATATTCGAGCACGGTACTGACGTATTGAAAGTTTCGGGCATTCTTGCCACCATACCTGCAAATACCGACTTTCAGATAAAACTTATGGTGGCCTATGGAACAGGTTTTACCGGGGATTACCTGGCAAAATCTACCGATTGGGCTAATGCGGTACCTGATTTTGGTTGCTACATTTTGTTGCCGCCGAATACTTCTGTTGACAATTTTAACCAGCAATTAAGGGCCTACTCACGAAAGGCAGAATCTCCCGACAATAAGGATAGTCATATTATACAACCACTAAGTGCGGTGCATTATGACGCGGAAGCGGGCAATTACAGCAACAAAACAGTCAGTCATCAACTGCTCAATGTATTGTGGCTGATCGCGGCATTCATCCTGTTAATTGCCTGCGTAAACTTTATCAACCTCGCCACCGCGCAAGCTGTTAACCGTGCAAAAGAGGTTGGCGTAAGAAAAGTTTTGGGGAGTAATAAATCTCAATTGCAAACCCAGTTCATAATTGAAACATTTTTGATAGTTACAAGCGCAGTATTGCTTGCAGCAGTTATTACAATGCTTGCATTGCCTTATGTAAATCAACTTTTAGAACTTTCGCTTTCATTCGACATACCCGGCAATCCTGCGATTATTTTATTTATTTTAACTGTAACGATTATCGTGACCGCACTCGCGGGTTTTTATCCTGCTATCGTTTTATCACGTTTCAATCCTGTTAATGCTTTGCAGCGGAAACTCACATCAGGTAGCGCAAAGGGAATTTCATTACGAAGAGGATTGGTGGTATTTCAATTCATCATTGCACAGGCACTCATCATCGGAACACTCATCATTGTAAAGCAAATGGATTATTTCATGGATCAACCCTTAGGCTTTGATAAAGATGCCATTGTAAATGTTCCGTTCCGTGTGGATAGCCTTCGCATCGCCAGGCTGGATTATTTAAAGAACCAGTTATTATCGGTAAACGGTGTGCAGGCAGTAAGCTATAGCTCAAATACGCCGGTTGAAGACGCTAATGATAATTGGAGCGCTATAAGGTTTAACCATGCAATAAAGGAAACAGGTTTTAAAGCTATTACCAAATTCGCCGACGAGGGCTATGTGCCCGCTTATAAATTAACACTGATAGCCGGAAGAAATTTACAACCTTCTAAAATGACAAGAGAATTTTTAGTGAATGAGTCGCTGATGAAAAGTTTGGGAATAAAAAACCCTGATGAAATATTGAATAAAGAAATAAGTATATGGAACGGCCAGATAAAATGCCAGGTTGTTGGTGTATTGAAAGATTTTAATGACAGGTCTTTCCGCAATGATCTTGCACCATTGGTTATTACCACAGACGTCGCGATGTACAACCAGGCCGGGATAAAGCTTGCAACCAAAAATATTTCTTCCACCATGCAATCTGTTAAACAAATATTTGAAAAAACATATCCCGATTTTGTTTATGAATACAAGTTTCTTGATGATAAAATTGCAAGTTTTTACAAACAAGAAAATCAGTTATCGCAGCTGTATAAAATTTTTGCAGCCATCGCCATATTCCTTAGTTGTCTTGGGTTGTATGGTTTAGCCTCATTCATGGCAGTGCAGCGGATTAAAGAAGTTGGTATTCGTAAAGTACTCGGTGCTACTGCAGGCAGTATCGTTTATTTGTTTTCAAAAGAATTTATCATACTCATTTCAATTGCCTTTGCCATTGCTGCACCCATTGCATGGTATTACATGCACCAATGGTTGCAGGCTTATGTTTATCGCATCAGCGTCAGTTGGTGGTTATTTGCTGCAGGCGGACTTGCTTCAATAATTATTGCACTTGCAACGATAAGTTTCCAGGCAATAAAAGCAGCAATGGCAAACCCGGTGAGGAGTTTGAGGAGTGAGTAGTCATTTTCCGTTGTCGTAGGGTCTCTCACAGAGGCCCCTGCGCTGTCAACTGACCTGCAAAATGCCGGGTTCCGTATCAGATACCCCAGGGCGACATAAAAATACCATTCTCAACTCAAAACCAGCCCGTCGCGCAAGGCCTGCTCGTATTTTTCTTTGTCGAATTGATATAAATGCGGGGAGCGGTGCGCGCCTATGCTGCGTTTCTCGTCAAGCTTTTGCAACAGGCCCAGGCTTATGAGTTTTTTAGGGAAATTACTGATATCGAGTTTTTTGCCAAGCATGGTCTCGTAAAGGGCATGAATTTCGGAAAGTGTAAATTTCTCGGGCAGCAGGTTATAGCCAATAGGATAATGGTACAGCTCCAGGCGCATCCTATGCAAGGCATCCTTCACCATTTCATCGTGGTCAAACTCCAGCGGCGGCACGTTATCGATGTCGAACCATTCGCATTTTTCCACCATCATGTCCGAAGCTGGTATGCTGCGTGAAAAGTCTGTTATAGCATAAAAGCCGATGGAGATAGTTTGATCTATCAGCCAGTTGTTCTTATCGATCCGTATACCGCTCGCCTCAGACCACCTCTCCTCATCAAATTGGCTGAATGTTGCGCGGTCGGGATCGCCAAAGGCTTTAAATTGCTGTAAAAAAAGATTGTCGATACCCGTCCGTTCCTTCACATTACGGTTGGCTGCTTCTACAAGCTTTTCGGTACGTTTAATGTAGCCGCCAGGCAGGCACCACCTGTCCATGGCTTTATATTTGATCAATAAAAGCTTAAGCTGTCGCTCATGATAACCGAATACCGCGCAATCCAGCGACACATGCGGCACATAATGCAGGTGCCCGTTCAGTATAAAATTCCTTAATTCAGCTTCGGTTTGCATGGGCTAAAGATACAGAAACAATAGGGTCAAAAAAATATTTAGTAAAAATCACTAAATGATAAAAAAATGTTTCTACCTTTATTTAGTATATTTTACTAAATAACCAATTAAGACCATTTATATGACCAAGCATAAAAGAAGATTTATTAAGAACCGCGCCAAGTTGCTTTTTTTTAAACCAGCCGCCATGATGTTTTTATGCTGGCTTTTCTCCGCATCAGCACTCGCACAAAGTAAACATGACACGACAAGTTATATCCAGACGGTTGATATCAAAACAGGAAAAATTGATACGGTATTAGTTGCTAAAGGCGATTTCGAAGCGCCCAACTGGCACCCTGACAATTACCTTGTCGTCAACTTTAAAGGTAAAATATACAAGTTGGACCTGGCTACCAAAGCGTTAACTGAAATTAATACCGGGTCAATTAATCAAATCATGGACGACCACGGGCTTTCACCGGATGGCAAATGGATAGCAATAACCAATACCGATACGTACAACCCCACGCAAAGACTTTTTAAATTTTCTGTTTATATCGTTCCTGTCGCAGGCGGGCAACCGAAGAAAATAACCTCCGGAGATCTTTCTTTTTGGCATGGATGGAGCCCTGATGGCAAGACAATAGCCTATTGCGGGGGGGACTTTAGCAACCTGGATGTTTACACAATACCGGTGGAAGGTGGCACTGCGAAAAGACTGACTGACACCCCGGGCTTAGACGACGGGCCTGATTACTCTTCTGACGGCAAGTATATATATTTCCATTCATACCGTACCGGCCGTATGCAAATTTGGCGGATGCACACCGATGGCTCACAACCAGAACAAATGACCTTTGATGAAAATGCCAATTGGTTTCCACACCCGTCACCAAATAATAAATGGATCGCTTACATAGCCTATACTACCGACGAAAAACAAAATCACCCGTTCGGTAAAAATGTCAAGCTCCGTTTAATGGATCCCAAAACAAAAGCTGTTAAAGATATAACATCTGTGTTTTATGGCGGGGCGGGCACCATTAACACGCCTTCGTGGAGGCCTGACAGTAAAAAGATCGCTTTTGTAAGCTATTCGGTCAAATAATGTTAAAGCGACCAAGCTAATTATTGAACCAGTATTACTGAAAAAAATACCGGCGATCTCCGGATCAGTTATAATCCCGGAAAAGCATAATTGAACAACCAATTAATAATCACCAATATGACAAAGCTTAACAGACGAACATTCATTAAAAACGCCGCCATCGGCGCTGCCGGCGTTGGCCTGGCAACCAGTTTTCCGCAGCTGCTACATGCCGGAGAAAAAAAGGGCTTGTTCTTTAAATTGGCTATCTCGCAGTTTTCATTTGCCAGCCAGTTTTGGACAAAAAAACTCGACCCGCTCGATTTTGCGGCAAAATCGAAAGAACTGGGAATAACCGGCCTGGATTATTGCTCGATGTTTTTTGCAGATAAGGCTAGGGATACCGCTTACCTTAACGATCTGAAAAAACGTGCAGCCGACAATGGCAGTTATAACCTGCGCATCATGGTCGACCTGATGGGGGTACCTGGTTCGCTTGGTAATCTCGATGAAAAAATACGCCTTAAACAGGTTGAAGGCCATTACCAATGGATAGACGCAGCCGCAATTTTAGGCTGTCCGATGATCAGGGTGAATATGGACGGAGAAGGTAATCCCGATGACGTAGCCAAAGCTTCGGTTGACAGTTTAGGCCGACTGCTGGAATACGGCAAAAAGCAAAATATCGACGTTATAGTCGAAAATCACGTAGGCATCTCCTGCAATGCCGCCTGGCTGGCGGGTGTGATGAAACAGGTAAACAGCAGTCATTGCGGTACCCTGGCTGATTTCGGCAATTTTTGCGTTAACCGCACCAAACCCGAAACAAACGACATAGCCGGGTATATGAAAACCAAATGCCTTGAGGAATACGATCGTTACAAGGGCATAGCTGAGTTAATGCCCTTCGCCAAAGGCGTACACGCCAAAACCCACTTGTTTGATGCCAGCGGCAATGATACTGAAACAGATTTCTACAAAATGTTCAAAATAATTAAGGATTCAGGGTTTAAAGGCTGGGTGAGTATTGAATACGAGGGTGGCCTGCTTAAAATGTACAAGCCCGGCAGCCCTTACCTGGGCGATTATGAAGGCGTTGCCGCCACCAAAAGATTGGTTGAAAAAGCAGGTACGATGGCCTGAAATTTAAAAAAACTGAAAACCTAAAGCAATGCAGATAAAAAAATCGCCGACCGTATATGACGTGGTCATTATCGGTTCGGGCGCCGGCGGTGGTATGTCCGGTTACGTACTGGCAAACGCCGGCATTAAAGTGTTGATGCTGGAAGCCGGCCCCTTTTTCGACCCGGCAAAAGATTCGGACCAATTGAAATGGCCTTACCAATCGCCCCGGCGCGGCGGAAACGCAACACGGCCCATGGGAGATTTCGACGCGGCTTATGGCGGCTGGCAAATAGACGGCGAGCCTTACACACAAAAAGACGGATCGGAATTTCAATGGTTCCGCTCCAGGATGCTGGGCGGGCGCACCAATCACTGGGCGCGCATTTCGCTGCGCATGGGTCCAAAGGATTTTAAATGCCGCACTGCTTATGGCGTGGGCGATGATTGGCCGGTAACTTATGATGATATCAAACCTTACTATGATAAAGTCGATCGGCTGATTGGGGTGTACGGCTCGATGGAGGGACTGGAGAACGATCCGGATGGCATATTTCTGCCTGCGCCCAAACCCAGGCTAAACGAGTTATTTGTGAAAAAGGCCGCTACCGCCGCCGGCATCAAAGTGATAGCAGGCCGTGGTTCGGTGCTAACGGCTCCCCTACCCGGCAATACCGACCGGCAGCCTTGCTTTTATTGCGGCCAGTGTAACCGCAGCTGCAAAATTTACGGCGATTTCTCGGCATCCTCGTGCTTAGTGATCCCGGCAATAAAAACAGGTAACCTGAAAGTGATCACCAATGCTGTGGTACGCGAAATATTGACTGGCAGCGATGGGCAGGCCAACGGCGTTTCATACATCTTAAAGGACGATATGCAGGAGTACCAGGTGCGCGCTAAAACGGTAATACTTGCCGCAAGTACCTGCGAATCGGCCAGGATATTGCTTAATTCAAAATCGGCACAGCACCCCAACGGGCTGGCTAACAGCAGCAATGTAGTCGGCAAATATTTGCACGACTCGACCCAGGGCGGCGCGGCGGCCATTTTGCCCCAGTTACTCAACCGCAAACGTTTTAACGAGGATGGCGTCGGCAGCCTGCACTTATATGCGCCCTGGTGGCTGGATGATAAGAAGCTCGACTTTGCGCGCGGTTATCACCTCGAAATATTTGGCGGCATGATGATGCCAGGCTATGGCGGTTACTTAGGTTTCGAGGGGTCAATTGTCCCTTTCATTAATGGCTATTTGCCGGGTGCAGATGGTAAAATGAAAAATGGCGGCGGTTATGGAGCATCACTAAAAGACGATTACCGGAGATTTTATGGTACGATGGCAGGTTTTGGCTGTCATGGCGCTTCGACTGCCCGCGAGGATAACTATTGCGAGATAGACCCTAATGTTGTGGATAAATATGGCATACCGGTGCTCCGCTTCCGTTATAAATGGAGCCAGGACGATATAAATCAGGCTAAACACATGTACGAAACCTCAACCGAAATATTAAAGCTGATGGGCGGTATCCCGCTGATAAAACCCGCCGGGCCTGAAAATAATTACGGATTGGATAAGCCGGGCAAGGGTATTCATGAAGTGGGTACGGTGCGCATGGGTGACGATTCGAAACGAGCGCCTTTGAACAAGTGGGGGCAGGCGTTTGATTGCAAGAACTTGTTCGTGACGGACGGCTCGGTATTCACACAGCAGTCAGAAAAGAATCCAACGTGGACGATCCTTGCCCTGGCCATGCGGACAGCTGAGTATTTGATAGATCAGCGCAAAAAACAGAATGTTTAAGATCAACAACAGAAATCATGAACAGAAGAGATAGTTTAAAAGCATTGGGGATAGGCACCTTATCGGCAAGCGCATTGCTGGCCGGCTGCCACCCAAAAACAGCTGAAGAAAACGGAAGCGAAGCCGCCCTCACTGATACCACCGGCCGCCAGCCATTTGAGGTTGAGCGCGATAAAGCCCTGCTCAAACAAACTTATTTTGATAAACACGAAATGGCTACCATCGCCGTGCTGGCTGATCTGATTATACCGCGCGACGGCCACAGTGGCAGCGCCACAGACGCTAAAGTGCCCGACTTTATCGGGTTTATTGTAATAGATGAACCCGAACATCAACTGCCTATGCGCGGCGGATTAAAATGGCTGGATGTGTACTGCCTGAACAATTACGACCGTGCTTTTATAGATTGTACCATTCAACAACAAAAATCGGTGCTCGACCAAATAGCCTATCCTGCCAAAGCCAACCCTGGGATGTTGCAGGGGGTGGCTTTCTTCAACAAAATGCGCGACCTGACGGCAATCGGCTTTTTTACCAGCAAGATGGGAATCGAAGACCTGGGCTATAAGGGCAACTCGCCCGGCAAATGGAATGGCGTGCCCGAAGATGTGCTGAAGAAATACGGTTTGGAAGGAGTGTAATTCCGAAGCGTAGAGTTCCAGTTGGGTTTAAGTTAACCCACAAAAATCGGGATTTTACCCCCGCACATGCGGGGGTGATATCGAAATTGATCTCGGACGCAATTATATACGTTAAAATTCTGTAGAGACAAGTAAGAATTTAAAAACAAACGTTACCCATTCAAGCTACTTCCTGGCTAAAGGTATTTGTAAATTGGCAGGCCTGTTTTCTTCTTTATCAAAACCACGTCCATCCACATTTCTGGCGCCCCAAAAAAGCATGTCATTAAATATATAGATCAGATCAAGCTCTTTGAAATTTTGACCCTCGACAAGGCCGAACGGCGCAAATGTTTTACCAAAAATACTTTGTACATGACCCACTTCCCACTTATCATAGCCCTTACTGGCGACCTTATTCAGGACATCGGCGAAACCAGCTGCCAGGGGCGTAACTTCGTAAGCTTCATCTGCTGTAAAATCTGCTTTTTGGGCTCCGGGTTTAATTGCATGATCTCCCGGCCAGGCAATATGCCCTTTGATGAAAATTTTAACCAAAGGAATTTTTCCATAAGCATCGGCTGAATTAATAATAGTTAACTCAAATTGGTCATTTTCAGCATATTTGAAATCACGTGTCAAATAGAAAGGCTTCGCACTTCCATCTTCATTTTTTAAAACGCTGGGTCTGATCTCGGGAGCTATGCTTATCCATTCTCCCCGAATGGTTTCCTTAATTTGTGCTGTGGTCATTGTTTTAGATTTTTAAATTTTGCATTTGTACGCCTACTTTTATGGCGATTAACATAATCAACAAAGCAGGAATAAAAATTTCACATGCTTGCTCACGCTTCTTTTAAGTAAAACTGCAACATTTATACTGTATAACAAGGTAGTCAATAATAAAGCACCTAATACATTAATTTAGACCAATGGATACATCACGCAAAAACAAAAATTTCAACCCGTATAATTGCCCGGTTACCCACTGCCTGAATTTAATTGGCGGCAAATGGAAAATCCTGATCATTTATGCAATTAGCAAGAATTGCAATCGCTTTAGTAAACTGCAAAAAGCAATAACGGTGATAAGTAAGCAAATGCTGGTCAATCAGTTAAGGGAGCTTGAAAATGATAAAATCATTGAACGCGAAATATTTGCAGAAATGCCTCCCCGGGTAGAGTATAAAATCTCGCCTTATGGTCAGTCTCTAATGCCGGTAATTGAGGTTATGCAAAAGTGGGGTTTAGATGATATGCGTTTACGAAGCATATAAAATGCTTCGTACTATTAGCGCCTGAATAGCATATACCTCTTCAAAATGAAAGCCACGGGTGTTTCGAACTTAAGGTTTTCAGCTTTTTCTTCGCGCGTGCCGGCACCGATACATTATTTCAAGTACTCCTTAAAAAACTCAATCGTGCGTTTCCAGGCAAGCTCTGCAGCGGCTTTGTCATACCGGGGTGTTGTATCGTTATGGAAACCATGGTTTACATTATCATAAATAAACGCCTGGTATTTTTTCCCGTTCGCTTTCAACGCCGCTTCGTAAGCCGGCCAGCCGCCTGTTATCCTGGTATCCAGCGAGGCATAGTGCAACATTAAGGGCGCATTGATCTTAGGCACATCCGCAGCATCAGGCTGGCTACCGTAAAAAGGCACCGCCGCTGCGAGGTCAGGTATACGGGCGGCCATCATATTGGCTATGCCGCCGCCGTAACAAAAACCCACCACGCCTACCTTACCGTTACAGTCCGGATGATTTTTGAGATAATAATATGCGTCTATAAAATCCTGTTCCATTTCGCCTTTATCTCTTTTACTTTGCAGCTCGCGTCCCGCATCGTCATTGCCCGGGTAACCACCCAGGGGTGTCAGCGCATCCGGCGCAAGCGAAATAAACCCGACTAAAGCTGCCCGTCTGCCTACATCCTCGATGTAAGGGTTCAACCCCCGGTTTTCATGAACTACTATAATGCCCCCAAGTTTCTTTTTAGCATCTATGGGTTTTGATAACAATCCTTTGATCGTTCCGCCGCCTTTTGGCGAAGGATAAGTGATGTATTCCGATTTTAATCGGGGATCATCGGCCTTGATCTGCACATTGTTTTTATAATCCGGCATCAGGAAACTTAGCAGCGCGGGTACGGTTAACGCACCAACCGCATAGGCAGATAGCTTTTGCACAAAATCACGCCGGTCAAGCCGGTTATGTGCATAGTCATCATACAGGTCAAACACTTCCTGCTTGATGTCTTCTTTTTTGATCTGGCTCATAATTAAAGGTTTATTCAAATGTAATAATTCGCCATAACTACTTGCAAACCCAAATTAACAGTCTCGTTACCCTGCCTGGGATACCTGGCCTCATAGCGGATTAAAGGTATTTATCCAAAAAACCACTCTTCTTCAAGAAAACATTATAATCCTTTATATTCAGAATTTCGTACACAGCCTGCTTTTTATCGGCTGAATTGTTATAGTATGCCTCAGCTATTTTATATCCCATCCAATAACCCAGGTCATTCGGCCGGTCATCGTTTTTAGAAACGGCATATAACCAGTCGGCATAATCCGTTCCGTTCATTCTTTTTACAAACTCACCGCAAAGCGTTTCAGCATGTGAATTTCCGTAGATGCATGCTTTCATATTGCTGTTTACGCCCGATATCATTTCCCCTAAAAAATCCGCACTGCCTTCCAGGATGCTCTGCTGCAATAAAGTCGGATTGTTATTGGGCCATTTCTGCTGGAAATGGATTAGCTCATGAGCTACGATATAGGGTATATTGTCGATATTGCTTTGCATTTCGCCGCCAATGAACAACCCGCCGGCATTTGACGTACCTCCGGAATTATATGCGCCTATCACAAAATATACCGGTGGAAATTTAGCGCCTGGATATATGTACTTTAAGGCATAGAAAGTACTCCTGCATTGTTTCTCTTTTTCTTTTACCCTCAATGTATTGAGCCTGACCCGTTCATAGTCCGATACACGCTTTTTAACTACCGCATGTAAGTGTTCTGCATTTTGTATACGATTAGGAGTAAATCCCTTTACACCGGGGCTGCCAACAGCAATATATTCCGATAGAAAAGGATTAAGGGTGGAATCTCTTTTAAAATCATCAAAAGCTTTCCAGAAACGATCGATATCGCTGGTTATAAACCTGGCGCTGTCGGGCGAATCCGGGAAATTGCTTTGAGCAAAAATCCCAGTGCCTGTGCATATCAAAAAAATAGTGGTCAGTAAAAATAATTTCATTGTTTGCAGGGTTTAATTAATCAATCATCTAATCATTACCAACAGACGTGTTTGCGGTGAATACGTTGCATGCCTGATTGCCTGACGGTAACATGAAACTAACGGGAATTCACCAATTTCCTAACTGCCAAATTGCTGAAGATGATGGTCAAGATGCTTGTAGGAAAGTGCGCCAATCTGCTCTTTGGTCATCTTCCCAAAAAACCAGTGTACCACAAAGGGCTTAGAAAATGTTTCGTATTCGTTGATCAGCGAGATCAGGTTCTTTTTTTCCGCCTCCGTATCGCCGTTGCCGGTTACAATAAAATGCCGGCTGGTCTTAGCGTTCTTCGGGAATGGGGTGCCTTCTTTTAAGATGTTTTTTAGGGCAATTTTGCCAAATAGGCGTCCAAGAAAAATCCTATCGTACGTTTTCTTTCCCAAATACAGTTCATCCGACAAATAGCAATGTTTCAGCATCTGGTAAGCATTCATTTTACCCCATTTTGGCGTTTTATTTTCATCCACCGAATTGATCCTTGCCGCCAATTCGTCCCTGGTTTCTTTATCAAATACCGTTTTCATTTTATTTACAGAGTTTGTAGTAATTGGTCTGCATTTTTTTCAACACCAATATACTTATTTCTATGTAAATAACAATTGCTGTCATAAACCAATTCAAACTACCTACGGTATTGAGATTGTGACACAGATTTAATGTTTTAGTAATATAAGAACCTCTTTTTTTGTAAATCTCAGGATATCCCTCTTTTTAGGATATCCGGCATAGGCTTAGTGTGTTTACCGCTTAAAACAATAAAATGAAATTAACATTTATCTTATCCTTTACCCTTCTATCATCATTTTTCTTCATCAGCAGTGATGTCAACATGAATATCAGGCGCTCGGTGACTATCGATTCGTTAGGGGCTTGCCAGGGCATATCCTTCCAAAAGGGAAAGGCTTTCTTGTATGGTGATCGCGAGGTTGGAATGATTCGGCAATTTTCCTTTGATAATGATACACTGGTATTTGATCACAAAGAATGCAAGCTTACAGTTGCCGGAAAAAACGTGATCAATCACCCCACCGGCGTTGCCTTTCACGGCAATATGCCTGTATTTATGGGAAACTCCATCAGGTTGAATAAACAAGGTACTTCGTGGAAAGCGATGATTTATTGTATAAACTGGAAGGGATTATGGAAAACAGGCACGCTTGATGGCAACCTTTTGAATACGATTGAGGATGATGCCTGCATACAGGGCACGAGGCCTGAATATGTTAAATACAAAAACAAATGGTATGTAGCCACTGCCGATTATGGCAATCACGGCAATGAAGTGCGTTTGTATGACCCCGAACGTTTGAGCCATTGTGCCAAAACAAGCGAGCCGGGCGTATTATACAAAAAATTCACCTGTACGCCCTGGGTGCAGAATCTCTATTGGTTAGCAGACAAAGGAATAGTCGTGCTTATCCAAAATCAAATCGAGGGCCGTAAATGGCGGTTTACATATGTCGATCTTGAAAAGTCGATCCAAACCGGGCAGCAGCAGGTAATAAAAGTGGTGGATATCGACGAAAGGAATGATGAGCTGGAGGGCTTTGCATTTACCGGGGATGATAAAAAAGGCATAGCTGTTACCTCTTCCCGCAAAAACAATGTGAATTATATGAATATCGGCTGGTGAGCACATTAAAATTTTCTTTCTTAATATGCGCTTAACAAACTATATGTTGTAGCCGCATAGCTTTGCAGTATTAAATCAATTGGGCAAAATGATATATCAAAATCTATCAGACCAATTGCTGTTGGCCAAATGCAGTGATGGTGATAAGGGAGCTTTTCGTGAAATTTACAGCCGGTATAAAGAATTTGTTTTCGCCGTGGTTGTTGCAAGACTTAACGACGATGATGATGCAAAAGATATTACCCAGGATATTTTTATAAATCTTTGGACGGCCCGGGAGAAACTTGCTCACCTGAACGAATTTAAAACATACCTCTACGTTTTGAGCAGGAACCAGGTGGTATCCGCCTACAGGAAGCAAAACGTACGCATTAAGGGCGAAAACTATCTCAGCCAGCGGCTCTCTGAAATAGACCATTCCGCCGAAGATCATCGTGTTGCCAGCGATCTTAACGGTGTTATTGTAAAGGTAGTGGAACAATTGCCCGAGACCATGCGTAATTGTTATCATTTAAGTAAAAATGAGGGTAAAGAGAATGGCGAAATTGCCACTATTCTTAATATTTCTGAAAAAACGGTCCGGAATAACGTTTCAGAGGCATTGAAGCGGCTTAAATTAAATCTGCAAAACAGCTACCCCGAATTAATGCTGCTTATGCTATTCCACTTCTTCAGCCAAAGTTTTCTGTTGAACTAAACCTGCTGCGAAAAAAGTAACACATTGTTAACCTTTTCTTAAAGGACAATCCGAGCGCCGGTGCGAGCTATGTTAAAACACGCTCTGTGGACAATAGGATCAAAGAATTATTCGAACGCTACCAGTCTGGATCAGCCAGTACTGAAGAACGCAAACTGGTTGAGGATTGGTTCGATAGCTTTGAAAACGGCCAACACGAAGAGATCAGTTCAGAAAAAAAAGCTATGCTCTTTGAACAAATGGATACGGAGATCAATCACTTGCTTCGGGATCGTAAACCATGGGCAACAAGCCATTGGTTACAAGCAGCAGCTGTCGTGCTTATTTGTTCATGTGCAGCCCTATTTACAACATTCAAAATACTGCACAAGCCGGGCGTTTCTCTTACCTATACACTTATTTCGGCGCCTAAAGGGGTAAAAAAACAATGCGCCTTAGCCGATGGTACCATCGTTTATCTGAACTCGGGTTCAACTATGAGTATACCGTCAAATTACGGCACGATCAGGGAGATATTACTTACGGGCGAAGCATTTTTTATCGTTAAGCACGATCCGTCGAGGCCGTTCAAAATCCGGGCAGGCAAGCTTGCCGTAGCTGATATTGGCACCTCATTTAACGTTAAAGCCTACAATGACGAGGGCCGGATAAGCGTAGCTGTGGAAAGCGGCATAGTGAGCGTGGAAGAAAATAATTTACGTCAAAAAGCAAACGTGTTCGCCGGCGCAATGACGCATAACCAGGAACTGATATATGACAAAAAGAGCCGGGGCCATATTTTAAATAATATTCAAACCAGTGAGATCAGTGCCTGGAAAGAAAACAAACTAAAGTTTGATAACGCCTCCATTGATGAAATAGCGCTCACCCTGGAACGATGGTATAATGTAACTATAAAGCTGGATAATAATACCGGACATTTCCGCCGCTATACGGTAAGCTTCAATAACGAGCCTGTCTCGAAAGTGTTAGACATATTGGGGAACCTTTCCGGCCTGACTTACAAGATCAACAACAAATCCATTTCCATTAATCTAAAACCTGTGAAAAAATCATGAAGTAAAAACTGACAACCACAGCAGGGGATGTTCCACCACCCCCTGCATGGCCGCGCAACGAATTGCGCCATCATTTCAACGATCGAACAATCATTAAAATCAATTCAAAAATGCAAAAATTTTATCTGATCAAGCTTTCAAATTATTTAATAAAGCTTTTTATATCAGGGGCATTACCCCTGGTAGCAACCATTTTACTCGCCTTTATCTTAAGTGTACCGGCGTATGCAACCGGAGGGCAAACCATCGATAACACGCGTATTTCGGTTATGGCAGACGATGTGCCGTTAAAAGAAGTATTTAATGTCATCGAGAAAAAAACGTCGTTTGTTATAGGATATGATAATGCGCTCGATGTTAACAAGCATGTTTCAATACACATGAGTAATAAAACTGTTAACGAGATTTTACAACACGTGCTGAAAGATTACAGAGGAACGATCAGCCAGGTTGATAAATACCATGTACTGATAAAGGTAGAAAAAGCTCCTGTCGTTCAGCAGCAACCGGTCACCACCGTTAAACAGGCCCCTGTTAAAATTACAGGAACCGTGGTTGATGAGACAAAGGCTCCCCTTCCGGGCGTAAATGTTTCAGAAAAGGTGTCCCACAAGGGCACAGCTACCGACGTTAATGGCAAATACACAATTACAGTTGAACAAGGCGCAACTTTAGTGTTCTCCTTTATGGGGTATGCAAGCCAGGAGGTTGTTGTTACAAATCAAACTGAGATCAATATCAATTTAAAACCGGCCACCAATATCCTGAACGAGGTGGTTGCTATCGGTTATCAAACCGTCCGCAAAAGCGACTTTACCGGCGCAATTGCCAGTGTTAAGGCAAATGAGCTCAATCTTACAGCGCCGACCGTTGGCCAGGCGCTGGTTGGCAAAGTAGCCGGTGTACAGGTTTCACAGGTAACGGGTGCGCCCTACCAAAGCACTAAAATAAGCGTACGGGGCGTCGGCTCGATCAGCACCAGTACCGACCCGCTGTACGTAATTGATGGTTATCCTGCTGGCAACGACCTGTTTATCAATCCGGAGGATATTGAATCGATAGATATATTGAAAGATGCCGCATCGGCGGCCATCTATGGCTCCAGGGCTGCCGGTGGTGTAGTATTAATTACAACTAAACATGGATCAAAAGAAAACAGCAAGGGCAAGTTTGAATATGATTACCAGGTTGGTATTAACCAGCTGGCAAAAAAGGTTGATCTTTTAAACGCCGATCAATTTGCACAATTGATGATCGACGGTCGTAATAATACCTACCACGACCTTTGGGTAACAACCGGCCATACCTGGAACGACGCTATGTATTCGGATCCGAATGCCACCCGTATTGCCAATGTAGGGAACGCCGGTTCCGTAAGTATTCCGGCAACACTCTATGATTTTGCAACCCAATCACTCATTCACCAAACCGTAAACACCGACTGGCAAAACGCTTTATACCGCAACGCTTTAACACAAAGCCACAATCTGTCGTTCTCTGGTAATTCAAATGGTACAAGTTATTATCTGAGTACAGGTTACCAGGATCAGCCGGGTATTATGTTAGGTACCGGCCAGCAAAGAATTAACCTGCGCGCTAATGTTGACGGCAGCATTGGCAAAAGGCTTAAAGTAGGCGCTAACGTATCGTTTACCCAAAATACCAACCAGGAAACCCAGGACGGCCGCTGGGACCACAGCCCCGCTATGGGCGCGCTGATCTACATGCCTATATTCCCGGCTTACAATCCGGATGGCAGCATTGCCACTAACCTGGCAGCTGCACAATCACCGGCATATGGTTATCAATCAATTGAAAACCCTATTGCAACTGCTACATTAATAAAGATAAACCGTATTGGCGATCGGGCAACTTATAACGCCCATGCCCGCTATTCAATTACGGACGCCTTGTCGTTTAATGCCAATTTAGGCATGCAAACCTACGCCGAAAACTATAACTATTACTTGCCCACTAACATTAGTAATGGCGCAAACCCACCGGGCTCGTCTCAGTCAATACAGGCAGCAAAAGCTGTTCGGCAAATGATTGATTATAGAGATCAGTTAGGCGAGTTTACATTAAATTATACCAAACAATTAGGTAAAAACCATTTTGATGGATTGGTAGGTTATACTGCTCAAAAAACTGTAAACAATGTACTAACTATGCAGGGTACAGGTTTCCAGAACGATAATATACCAAATATAACAGGCGCAGCCCCAAGTCAGATAACCCTGATTACGCCAAGCAGCCCTGCCATTGAAGGTGTACAGCCAACCCAGGATCAAACCTATACCCTGTTGTCATACCTGGCGAGGGTAAATTATAACTACGACAATAAATACTTTTTGTCAGCTTCATTTCGTACTGACGGTTCTTCCCGTTTTGGCGCCACCGACCGGTACGCATCGTTCCCTTCAGTATCCGGCGGCTGGAATCTGTCCGACGAATCATTTTACCACAGCTGGCTTGGCGATCAGTCAACCGTTAAATTACGCGCGAGCTGGGGTTTAAGCGGAAATAACAATATCGGTAACTATAATACACAGCGTGTATTTAACTCACCATCAAGTGTGGTATTTGGCACGGGCAGCTTATCTCCCGCCCTTACAGCCGGCAATATTAAGGACGCTAATTTGGGTTGGGAATCAACTTCGCAATACAACTTCGGTGCTGATTTGGGCTTGTTTAAGGGCCACTTGTTCGTGATTTTCAACTATTATACGAGCCAGTCATACAACCTATTATTTAATCAGCCAATATCCGCTGTTTCCGGAAGTTCAACCATACTTACTAACTTAACTAACTCAAAAGTGAGTAATAAAGGGTTTGACGTGCAGATTGACGCTAAAGCAATTGCCAGTAAGGATTTCCATTTGAATTTGAGCGGTAATATCTCGCTGAACCGTAATAAAGTATTGAACCTCGGTGGCAACAACACCATTCTCACAGCGGGTGCCGAACGATCATATATAACCAGCATTACGCAAGCCGGCCAGCCAATAGGAATGTTTTACGGTTACCAGGTTGCCGGTATGGTTACACAAGCCGATCTCGCCAATATAGCCGCCGACCGCGCAAATTATAACTCAAGTACCCAATCTTATCCTGCAGGTTATAAACCTAAAGGACCACCTATTTCTACATTTTCATCCACACCGTTACAGGCGGGCGATCTTTATTTTAAAGATGTTAACGGCGACGGCGTAATTAACAGCAAAGACCTGGGCGTTATTGGTAACCCATATCCAAAATTCACCTATGGTTTTGCCGTAAATGCATCCTACAAAAATTTCTATTTCACCTCTTCGTTTGCCGGTTCTTACGGCAATCAGGTACTGGACGGACAGGATTATTACCTGTATAACATGGAAGGCTCAGGCAACCAATATGCCGACGTTGCTAACCGCTACCGTAACCCGGCAGATCCCGGTAATGGTATTGTTTACCGTGCATCACGCGGTGGTACACAAAGTAACAGCACAAGGTTATCAACCTTTTACTTACAGGATGGCTCTTTCCTGAGAAATACAAATACCACATTGGGTTTTGATGTTAAATCAGATTTCATCACGCACAATTTGGGTTTAAGCGGCTTAAAAATATATGGCGCCGTAAATAACGCTTTTACCATTACCAAATATAAAGGCTATAACCCCGAGGTTAACTATTCGTACACCTTTGGCGGTTCGCAGGGCGCTAATTTGTCACCTGGTATTGATTATGGTGTTTATCCGTTGGTACGGTCGTATAATCTTGGAATTAAAGCAACTTTTTAATTGAAAAAACAAATTCAGAAGCAAATGAAGAATTTTAAAATATTATGCCTGGTATCATTAATTGTGCTGGGTTCGTGTAAAAAAAGTTTTTTGCAGCAAAGCGATCCTAACGCTAATGCTATAGGCAACTCTTTCAAAACTGAAAATGATGTATTGCTGGCTGTTAACGGTTGTTATTCTCTGTTAAGAAGCGCCAATACCGTTGGCGAAGGCAGTGATCTATGGACCGATCAGCGTTCAGATGATACAGGGACAAATGATAACCAATCAAATGCCGGTGAGCCATTCCAATTCAATAACTTCTCGCTGGTGCCCACCAATAGCTATATGTATACACATTGGTTAGCCATGTATGCAGTTATATCAAACTGTAATATCGTATTATCAAATATTGATAAGGTAACCTTTGGATCTGCTGCCACCAAGCAAAAATACAAAGCAGAGGCCGAGTTTATACGCGCCTTCATATACTTCGACCTGGTGCGCGAATGGGGCGATGTACCACTGGTTACTACACAGCTTACATCCACTACAAGTGTTACAGCAAACACTTTCCGTACACCGCAGGCGAAAGTTTACGCCCAGATCGTAGCAGATTTAACGGATGCAGCTAACAGCCCGTTGCCTGCAACACAATCTGCAGGTGTAATAGGCCGTACTTCGCTTGCTGCGGTAAATTTTTTATTGGGGAAAGTGTATTTAACAATGGCTACTACACAGGACCAGGCAAATAGAACAACAAATCTGAACAATGCTCTGGCAAGCCTAACTGCGGTGTATAATGTGAAAAGCTTCTCAAACCTATCGGCTATCCCTTACACTGATGTGTTTGACGTTACCAAAAAATCTACCTGCCCCGAGCTTATCTGGCAGGTAGTAAATATACAGGGCGACCCAATTTATAGCTCAAGTATTGCGGCAAACAGCCAGGCTAAAGGCGAAAACACCGACTCGCAGAAACCATCAACAGGTGTTGGCGATAATGTGACGCACGACTTGGTTAACGAGTATGAAACCGGCGACCCGCGTATGGCGTTTTCAATAAAATATGCCAATGCGGCAACAGTTAAAGACTGGTATGTAACAAAATTCAGAGATGTGAGCGCCGGGGCCGGAATAAACGGCTATGGCGGAAATGACTGGATACTGATGCGTTACGCAGATGTGATACTGATGCTTGCCGAAGTGAATATGTATCTGGGCAATAATGTTGCAGCAATCCAATATCTGGATATGGTCCGTACCAGGGCCGGCATGCCAATTTATGAAGTTTCATCTCTCGACCCGGTTTACAGCGCCAATTTCCCAACGCTTAAACTGGCGATATTGCATGAGCGTCGTGTCGAACTGGCTTTTGAACACCACAGGTGGTTTGACCTTTTGCGCTTCTTTACTACTGATGAGCTGGTTACTTACTTTCATGCCAAAAGCCAGGCTAATTTTGGCTCAGCATTATTGAGCAACTTTTCCACCAAAGACAGGTATTACCCGATACCATTTAACGAATACAAACTTAACCCGGTAAAAATGTATCAAAATTCCGGTTATTAATTTTCCGATCATAAAGGGAGACACTTTTTAGTCTCCCTTTTTTAATTTTTTAAGTAATATGAAACACACACAAACCAATAACAAATGGCGTCAAACCGGCCTCATCGTATGCCTGATACTTTTGTTTAGCAATTATTTATCAGCACAAGTTAAACCTGGCGCCGGGTACGATAAAAATTACCATTTTCTGCATTCAGATAACTTAGTAGCAGATAAAAACTTTTACCTGCTTACTGTTATAGATCAGACGCCGAACGTAAGAAAACTGATTATGGGCGATAGCTATTTAAAACAGTTGCTTACCGACCGGGTGGCTATGCTTAAAAACCATGCGACGGACACCTGTTCGACAGCTATGTCGCTGGTTAACGGATTTAAATACACCAAGCAGGACTCGATTCAGCTTACCGAAAATATGCTTGCACTTTATAAAGCCCATCATTTGGTGTTTGATCAAATGATCGATCGTCACTTGAGGGCATCAGGCTATTATCAGCGATATGCCGGGCTAAGTAATGCCGATCTGTATTTAAAAGCGTGGGGCCAGTATATCTATGGAATTAACTATATCATAGATCAGTTTGGCATGGGTAAAAAAATGCGCTTTCCGCGTATTGATACACCTAACTACGTCGTGTCAAGCCGGTATTATCGAATAGTGATGAAGGACATGTTTGCACTGCTTGATGAACAATCGGATAATTTAACGCTGTTTTACCAGCCCTCGCTGGTTGTAGCCATGCACTTAATGGATGCCAATGATCGCGACGAACCGGCACGTTTTGAGCCCATGGAACAACGGGATAACAAAAAGGCTGTTGCAAAAATAAAACAGGTACAATGGAGCAAATATCCTTATGCAGCTATTGTGATCCCCGGTAACGGGCCCGAACTATATACCACCCCCATAAGCCCGGATAATAAAATACATTGTGATGCGGCCGCTATGCGATATCTTAAAGGCATGGCCCCTTTTATTATTACCAGTGGCGGATACTGCTACCCATTTCGCGGGCCATATTGTGAGGCTATCGAAATGAAAAAATACCTGATGCAAAAATACCATATTCCGGAAGATGCTATCCTGATCGATCCGCATGCACGCCATACCACAACCAACTTCCGCAATGCCGACCGCCTTGTTATCCGTTACGGTATCCCGGTTAATAAACCTGAATTGTTTATAACCAGCAAAAGTCAGCACGATTATGTGATGAACAATGCTTTTGACGCAAGGAATGTCCGTGACCTGGGTTATTTGCCATATATGGGTAAGAAAAGTATATCTAACCACGATATCGTTTTTTACCCGGTAATGGAAAGCCTCCATATGGATCCGCTTGATCCCCTGGACCCATAGCATCCGGACTTTATTTAAGATCAGTCAAATATTTAGTTCGACGATCCAAAAAAACTCATTTTAGCTACTGATTTTACCACAAATCAGTAGCTAGTATTTTCACTATATAACTCAGGCGTTCCCTTCCCTTCAGTTAATAATTTATACAGGCTTCCAATATAATAGGTCCATCCGGCTGAACAGCCGTTGTAACATTCAACCTCCGGAACTAAGCCAAAGTGTGTAAATTTAACTTGCGTTTGGTTGCCATGTTCAGCTATTTCAAAGCTGATTTTTGTATTTGTCCATTCTTGTTTGTCTTCAACAAAATTAAGTTTACTATCGGTAACCAGCCATACAACTTTTTTGTCCGGTATAACCTCAACTAATCTTTGCTTTGACATGTGGATATCGCCAAAACGGACCGTGAATTCATCACCCAATTTTTGCGAAGCGCCTTCCAAATTTTCTGTCCACCATGTGCGAACATCATTGATGGCGTTGAATGCAGCGTTCGGCGTTTGGTCTACCAGCAGCATAGTTGTAAAATCTGATGTTGTCATTTTCTTTATTTAGTTAACCAATTTGTTATTTAACAGCGTTTCTAATTTTTTCAATTTCGATGCCCAGAACTCGTCGAAGTACGATATCCAGGCTTGCAGTTCTTCAAAGCCGTCCTTTTTTAGCGTACAATAGCGTTCCCGGCCAATGTCCCGGATGGAAATAAAGCCAGCGGTGTACAATATTTTGACGTGCTTTGACACTGCGGGACGGCTCATATCGAAATTATCGGCCAGGCTGTTGATGGTCATGCTATCTGCAGACAGCAGCATCAGCATCTTCCGCCGGCTGGGGTCCCCTATTACCTGGAATGCGTCAAGCGTTGGTATTGCCATAGGTTGCTTCGTTTAGACGGTTGGCGATGTTATGCATATTTCTCAGCCAGCCATCGATCATAGAATTGAACAAGGCGAGGTTTTCCATCACTGCAAAATTGTTGTGGTTCAGCAAAAGCAGCGTGCCATTATCCTTTGGCTGCAATTCCCAATTCACTACCGAGTCGATAGTAATGCTGCCATCGCCCGGCCCGCACTTCCAGGAGTAGGAAAGTTTTTTGAACGGAACGATCTCCAGCACCTTGCAGTAGAAGATACCACCGAAATTGACATCAGGGTGCGGGTTCGTCCTGAATTCAAATTCGTGCCCTAAAACGGGTTGAAAATTGTTCTTCATCAGCCAGAGCTCCATCAACTCGGCGTTCGTCAGGTAATCCCAAACCGCTTCAGGCGGGTGAGGGAAAAATAATTGGTGTTTAATAACTTTTGCCATAATAAGTAACTTTTAAGTTACTCAAATGTATAGGTAACTTTCGAGTTACGCAAATATTTTTTAAAAAAGTTTAAATGTTATTGCATGTTCACCGCTATATTAGGTCATTACAGCTGTTTAATTACCACAAAACCAATGATTTATTATACACAACTTATTTTTATAAAGCCGGGATGCGAACAGCAATTCCATGCTTTCGAAGAAAAAGTGCTGCCATTATTGAAAGGACATAACGGAAGTCTTGTTTACCGCGTGAGGCCCGGTAAAAGCGCTTTTATCGAAAGCAGCCGCGAATTGCCTTACGATATCCATTTAGTAACCTTTGGCAGCAAGGCCGATTTCGAAGATTATAAAAATGACCCGAAGCGCCTGAATCTCATCGAAATGAAAAACAATTCGGTTGAAAAAATAATTTTAATCGAAGGCATCGAATTGTGAAGCTTCGCCATTGCGCAATTGCTGGAGTTGTCTCCAACAATATCTCCGCTGCGCCTGGGCTAGCCGTTATAAGCTATCCGCATAAACTTTCGTACCTCATCATTTATATCTTCCTTATTCAGTATCCTTAAATGATGGTATACTGTGTGTCTTCCGGACACCTCCTGTATCCGCTGAAAACAAAGATTATCATCATACCGCTGTTTAAAAGCAAACACCACATGAATAAAACTTTTGCCTGCCTGCGTAATATAAACTACCGGCTTGTTCGCATTGGCAATAGTGACCATGGTTTTGTGCAGATGAATAGTGACGGGGCCGATCATTTGCAACTCGGCTAAAAAATGGTCGAACAGCATCAATGCACACTCTGACCTGACGATAGAATCATCCCGTATTATTTTCATTTTATCCAACCCTCGCTTTTTAAAAATTTCAACAGGCGGAGGTCATCAGCCGACATTGCCGGGAGCCAGTTGCCTATCGCTTCCCGGGTCCAGTAAAGGTGTTGCGGATTGCCTGGGTTTGCAAATTTATAACGATACAGCACCGCGCGGACAAACCGCGGCGGTTTACCGGGAAAAGGATTTTGAGCAAACAAGCCGATTGCACTGCTATCGTTATGCAAAAGTTTCCACACCAGGTTTAACGTCCATGGATATTGATCGGGCGTTGACATCCCGGCAAACCACATCTGCCAGTCCAACCGCAGCTGGTATGGGGCTATTTGGGGAGGGCGCTTATCCGGCAATACGGGCAAACCTTTGTAAATATACGGCTGCCAGCGAACCTTACCGCCGGTTGTATCGTCCATTGTGCCTTCAAATACCACATTAGTTCGCTCCTGCCCCACCGTTCCAAACGCACCATAGGTGTTTACAAGATCAAGCGGGTCAAACGAAGTGTTCATCACCTGCCCCGGTGATACCAGGTTTAATACGGGCTGAATACTCAGCAATATAACAATACCCGCGACAACCCATGCAGTGGTCAGCATTGACTGCGATTGCTCCGCACGGGCCGCAGCGTGTTCTGCCTTGCTGACGAGCGTACAGGGCAGTAACCTGGCCCAAAATCCGTCATCAAAGCATGCCAGCGCGGGAATGACAGTCAGCCAGTTTAAAAACGAAAGATTGCCGCTTAGCGCGATGGTTAGCTGAAACAGGATGATCACTCCCCCGGCAATGTGGCGGGCCACCCGCGGCCCGAACGCAAACCACGGCGCCGCCAGTTCGGCCAGCCAGTTGAACCATACGCCGATCTTTAATAACGTATGCGGCAAAAAATGAAACCAACGACTGAGCGGACCCGGGATGGGCTGCGTTTCAAAATAATAATAGAGAGCTGTCTCGTCGCGCCAAATTTTATCACCACGATATTTGATAAGCCCGGCGCCAAGCATAATGCGAAAGGTGAGCCACCTGAATAATACGATAACCGGCATAGGCGGCGGATGCCGGGGAAAAGGCCGCATCTCCAGCAGCGGGCAAAGAAAAATAGCAAGAAAGCCGGTTTCAGTTAACTGTATCTCCCACCCGTAGCCGTACCAATCCTGCCCCACGTGAACAATCGACATATACAGAAACCACAACGCACCCATTACCGGTACATTCGCGTAGCCGGCGGCCACAACACATGAAAGAATAAATCCAATCCAAGCCGCCGTTAAAAGGGCCGCATCGGAATGCCACAACCAAAACACCGAAGGCAGGCGCACAAAACCGGCGCCGGCCGAGCCAAGCGCACTGCTTACTTGTCCAAGATAATTGCTTACCGGAAGCAAGCCATTAGCGCCAATTAGCGGAACAATTTGGTTAATGGCAACAAGGAATGCTACGGCGTAGATGATGCCCAGCAAACGGAGGATCATAAAGCGCGTAAGCCAATACGTCGGGATGCTCCCGGGCGCCCGGAAATTGATAGTGGCTGTGCCGTCTATGTTGTTTTCCGCCTCCATTGCAGGTTTATTCGGCGATTAACGCAAAAGTTAATATTACCCGTTCAAAAAATCTTCAACCAGTGTCGCGGTGATCACCGGCATTTTACCATGCTCATTTTCCGAGCCCGCTTCCCCGATGATCGACCCATGCGTGCCGGGCAGTATAGCCAGGCGCGAGCCGGCTATCAGGCGCGTGATCTCAATCATATGCATAGGCGTCATCACATCATGGTCGGCTGCTATAATCAACGCAGGCGCCTTTATCGAACGCAGATCGTCTTCAGGCCAGTCTTTAAAGGTTGCCATTCGTTCCACGTCCTTCTCAAACATCACCTGTAAGCGGTTCTTATCGGGCGTCACTTTTAAAAAGCCCGCCTGTAGCGGCGCCGGCATATGATCCAGGGTGGCGCCTGCGAATCCGTCGAAAAAGCCCGGAATAAACCCGTTTCTTTTATAGGCGCCCGAAATAATGACAATTTTATTAACGATACCCGGGTGCCGTATGGCTATTTGCATGGCGGTGCTGCCGCCATTACTGAACCCTAAAATATTGGCTTTACCAATTTTGAGATAATGAAGCAGTCCTGCCACGTCGTCAGCATCCTGCTCAAATGACTCGGGGGCATCCCTATCGCTTGTGCGACCATGCGCCTGCAGTTCAACGGCTAGCAGTTTGCCGTAACCTGAAAGCAGTGGTATCATTGTACTGAATGATGTTTCAATGGTTGAACCGCCACCATGTATCAGCACCAGCGGCATGTCGCCATCGCCATATATTTCATAATACATATTCAGCCCGTTTACGGGCGCATAGCCAGATGATTTGAGTTTTTCCATCGCCTGGATAAGGTTTTCATACTGAACAAAACGCAGTTAGTTGTTATCCAAATATAATAAATGTTTAATGGCTGATGACCAGATAGGTGCTTTACAACCTAAAACGCTTCGTTCAAATTCAGGAAGAATCCTTTGTTACCAAATTTGCCGTAGGCATAATCAAGTGCCAGGTTGGTACGCGTGGCCTTGTTGAACAGCACCCGCAGGCCTGCACCGCCGCCCGGTTGAAATACCTGGAATAATTTGGTGCCGTGCTCGTCATTGGCCGACTGCATGCTCGCGAATGCAACGCCGCTTATAAATTTGTTTGCCAATATCGGAAAGCGAAATTCAGCCTCCGTATCGTTAAATTGGGTGCCTTTAAAGTACTGCGCTGTATATCCCCTTCCGCTTCTGAATGATCCGTCCCTTGCTGTGCCGGGCAGTTCGAGATAAGGAATGGCGCCGTTCGCCAGGTATGATCCCCAATTCCAAAACGCCAGCACCGTTTCGGGATTTACATCCGACAGGCTGAAATATTTTCTGAAGTCAGTAGTAAATTGCACTGAGTTTTTTGTACTGCCGATCCATGTTTGGTTAATCCTGACGCCTGCATCAAAATAAATCCCCTTATAAGCGCGGTTCGGGTTATCGCGCGATGTATATTGCACGTTAAACAAAAACCCGTTCGCCTGGTAATGATCCTCCGGAAACCCGTGCTTAATGTTATAGACGCTAACGGGTGTCGCATTATCAACTGTGTCGGTTTGCTGTATCCTGCGCCTGATCTCGAATGACGCTCCCGCCCCGAGAAAGAGATTCTTCGCCACCTCTTTATAAGCCTTTTCCCTGAAATTAAAATATAACGAATGGACGGAGTAAACTTTATGATTCGGATCCGCAAGCGTCTTTTCGGCATCACTTCCCCCTGAGATCGGCTGCCCTATACCAAACCCATAGTCGGGCGTAACGGTTTTTGATACAACAATATTTCCCTGCAGGTTCCATGCATTACCGGGGGTAAATATATTATGGTTGATATAAAAATAAATAATACCCTTGGTGGTAATAGAAGCAGATGTGGCGCCAACTGAAAGCAGCGTATTGGGGTCGTCCCCTAACCTTCTCCCTGCCACCGCTTTGATACCAAGCTGTTCGCCTATGGTGGGATTTGCCGCTACGTTTGGTACGACAGTAATGCCCGATCTTTTATGCGGCGTGCCGGGCGTTTTTTTGGAATGGAGAATATCGCGAAGCAAATCACCGAAGTCGAGTTGTTTATTTAGATCATCGGCAGGTTTTTGAACCTTTGCTTTCAGCGAATCAACCGGGCCCTGCACCTGTCCGTAAGCCACACTTTGTATGCATAATAACACCAGTAAGAGTTTTAATACATGAAAATTTTTACGGCTATGGGTATACTTCACTGTGATGTTGGGCGTTAGGGGCAACTTACTGTTAAATAAATTTAAAGTAAGCAATGGCTTAAATTGATCAACCGCTAAGTTAAAGCATCAGGCTTCTAATTGTACACATCCCAATGTCACAAATCTGTGAAGATTGAGTGAATATCGCAGCTTTTTTAAAAACGCTGCCAGGCAACCATCACAGCTATAAAGAAAATAATTACGAGCGCCGGTAACATCTTATAGTCTTTTTTTATGTAATGAACCACGAATGCGCCAACCATTACAACGGCAAATCCCACCGCGGCAAGCGGCGTTAACACAGGGTAAATATTAAGCAGCCACGGAAGAATGATACCAAGAACACCCAATACTTCCGTAATACCCAGGAGTCTGTATGGCACTGCCGACTCGTCTGCTGCGATCGCCTTTTTTTCAATTAAGCCTGCTTTAGATATAAACGTCTTCATCGTTCCGGGAACAATAAAAAACGCTGCTAACAGGCCTTGCAGCACCCACAAAAAAATATTCATAATGTATTTATTTAAATTTGATTTCAAAATTAGCTTACTTAGGTATACTTTTGCTATCAGTTACATAAAGTATACCGGTATAAAAACGTATAGCGATGACTGAACATTCACCTCAATCTTGTTCCCAAAGCCGCCGGGCGGTTCAGGACACTTTAGAAATAATTAACGGAAAATGGAAGCTGCCTATACTGATTACGCTTTATAGTAAGCCATTTAGGTTTAAGGAACTGTCAAGAGAGATTGGCATCACGCCGCGCATGCTTTCAAGGGAACTGCAAGACCTTGAACTGAACCAGTTAATCAGCCGTACAGTCCTCCAAACAAGGCCCGTAAGCGTTGAGTATGCTGTAACGGAATATGGATTAACATTTGTAGAGGTGCTGGAAGCTATGAAAAACTGGGGCGTTAAACACCGGAGGAAAATTATATTTGCAGATGCTCAGGTAGTCACATAGCCCATAATCCTGTCCGGCTATATTTATTTCTCCCGCTTGAATACTGAGAGAAAAAGCGCCGGTTTACTTCTAGTTTCAAATGCCTCCGGGTAACCGTTACCTATCAGGTTGTAGCAAACGGTCAGTTCATCATTTTCAAATTTGTAAATGGCTGTAAAATGCTTTCCTTTATTTACCCCTTCCCGGCCGTAAATATCCATTTTACCGTCACCATATCTTACAACTCCCTTATCTACGCTTTCGGCTATAACTGTATAGGTGCTGTCGCTGATGATAAGCCTTTCCCGCTCAAAAACCTTTTTTGGAAGTGACTTTCCTCCCAGTTCCTGTTGAAACGGGACCCACGTGCCGTTTAATTTGTCCGCTGTGATTTTATTGTTTTTTGTGCCTGCGCCACCTAATCCAAGGATGAGCAGGGAAATGAAGATTGTAAGCCGCATATCTTTTGTCTTTAAGCTTGTGATATAAGTTGGGAAATCATAAAGCGCAACAAACCAGCCCGATGCGTATTCACTTAATTAAAATTAACATATTATTTCCGGATATTCAAAATACCGTACTGCTTCAGCACGCTCCATGTAATAAACAAACATTATCCGGCGAACATCGTTCACCTTATGCAAATAGTGTGACCAATATTGTAATTTTATATGCACATGCATAAACCAAGCTACTATGTAGTAAATCTTCTTACCCTCTACCGGCTGATAGCGGTTCCGGTATTGCTTTTTTTGATATTCAACCGCCAGTTCGAACTGTTTAAATGGCTGCTTGTCATTAGTTTTTTAACTGATGCTGTCGACGGCTACCTGGCCCGGAAATTTAACGCCATCAGCAAACTGGGCGCCACGCTTGATTCCATAGCCGACGACCTCACCATAGGTGTCGCCATTGTTGGCGTTATCATATCTAAACCGGCCTTTATTAAACAGGAGGTTGTTTTAATCGTGATCATGTCGGTGCTTTATGTGGTTGAGATTGTGCTTTCGCTGATGCGGTACGGAAAAATAAGCGGCTTTCATATATATACAGCTAAAGTTGCGGCGGTGTTGCAAGGGATATTCATACTGCTGTTCTTTTTTCTTCCCCAGCCGGTTTATATCTTGTTTTATTTCACCGCTGCCTTAACCATAATCGACCTGTTCGAGGAAATAACCCTTGTATTCCTGCTGCCCAAATGGCGGGCGAACGTTAAGGGCGTTTATTGGGTATTAAAAAGCAGGCGCCCTAAGTAGCGCAGCTTTATATCGCCGCCAACCGAACAATGAAGGCGTTTTTACGTAGTACAGGGTATGCGGTCCAATTGCCTGTTATATAGCCTGGTTATCATTATCCTCTCCTGTAAAGGGCCGGGGAGCGATTCCAACTTAACAACTTCCCCGGGAAAGCCTGTTAATACAGAGTTAATAACGGACATTAACACCGGCAAAACAACCCCGTCCGAGCTGCTGGCCTTCGCCTGTTCGCTTGAGGGAACACCCTATAAATATGGCTCTATCGATCCGAAACAAGGTTTCGATTGCTCCGGCTTTATTACCTATGTGTTTAATCATTTCGGAATACTCGTACCGAGGATGTCAGTCGATTTTACAAATGTTCATCACCCCATCGACGTCAAAGACGCCCGCCCCGGCGACCTGATATTATTTACCGGTACCGACAGCACAATCCGCGTTGTCGGTCATATGGGCATCGTTGTTGCCAACTCCGGGAAAAACTTGATATTCCTGCACTCCACCTCCGGCAAAGCCTATGGTGTTACCGAAACCCCTTTGAATAAATATTACCGGGGAAGATATATGAAAACGATAAGGATTTTTCCGGAGAATGACAGGTAAGAGTTGTTTCACGCACATATTGGTATTGTCACAACATACTCCCTCATTACCCACAATTAAAGATATTCCTTTTCTATTTGTATCTTGAACTCCCGATTCCCTTTTCATGCTTATTATAATGAGATACTTATACTTTATCCCCGCAGTTATCTTTTTATCCGCTTTTTATTTTATCCGAAAACCAATGGATACGAATTTTAAAGATTCTGCCGCAGCACGCTGGCTCGATAAAAAAGTTTTGGATAAACGAATATTGGATAACATGGAAACCCTCGACAACTGGCGTTCGTTCACTACATCCGGCACTTCAATAGTCGATGCCAGGAAGATAATAAAGATCGCAGATTCAAGCAGTTCCGTTGCCACTATTGAATTATCAACGCAATACGTTCAGGAAGGGCGCTGGTCTATGCTGATGACGACACCAACCAGGCTGGCCGGCCCTGCACCAAAAAACGGGCGCGGTTGGGGCAGGTCGGGCGTGAGGCGATTGTTTAACGGTGAAGACTGGAGCCGATATAACCGCATTTCTATCTGGATATATCCCGACCTGCCCGGCTTTTATACGACCGCGCTGGATTGCCAATTGTACAACGATGGCATTGTAAAGCTGCCTGCCATTTTCGGCCAGGAGGGCGAAACCTCTCTTGTGCTTAAAAATCACCAATGGAACCACGTGGTTTGGGAAATTAGCAATGTGGCCAGGGATAAAATAAATGCATTTGAAATGTCATACGGCTTATCCGGCAGTTACCCGGGAGAGGCGGATAAGATCCGTTTTTATTTTGACCGTATGGAGCTTGAAAAAGTTGACCCTGATAAGGTTGAAGGCTGGGATGTTTGGAAGGGCCGGATAGCTTATCCCCATACGGGATACCAAACAGGTGCACAAAAAAGCGCCATTGCCAGTCATATCGATGCAAAAGAATTTAAGTTGATCGATCAGGGTACCGGGAAGGCAGTGCTGACCAAGCCCATAGAAAACGCTGCATCTTATATCGGAAGTTTCCGGGTGATGGATTTTTCTGAGGTCAGAAAACCCGGGACTTATGTTTTGCAGGCCGGTAAGGTAACTACAAAGCCTTTCAGCATTGGCGCTGATGTTTATGAAAGAACAATATGGAAGGCGTTGAATTTCTTTTACGCGGAACGCTGCGGAATGGAAATTCCCGGTATACACGGCAACGAGCACCAGGATTGGATTTGCGTACATAAGGACAAACGCATGGTGATAAACGGCGGCTGGCACGATGCGGGCGATCTGTCGCAAAGCTTTGAAGGCACGGCGGAGATCACTTATGCTTTATTAAGCATAGCCGAAAAGCTGCATACCAGGAACAATAACCCGGCATTGTATAACCGTGTGCTCGAAGAAGCAAAATGGGGCCTCGACTGGATATTAAAAACCAGTTTCGGCGACGGTTACCGCAATACCGGCTCCATTAACAGCCGCAGAACGAATAATATCGTTGGCGATGATGATGACGTTGTAACTACCGCGCAAAACAACCCGATGGCAAATTTTGAAGCCGCCACTGTTGAGGCGATTGGTTACAGGGTATTTAAAGATAATGATCCGGCTTTTGCCGGCCGGGCGCTTAAAATGGCCGAAACCGACTGGAAGTTTGCCGCAGAAGGAATGCCTTTAGCTAAACCGTCAAAAGATCTATGGCGGGGTAATTTCGACTCCAACAATGTAGAGGATGAATTGTCCTCGCAGGCCATACTCTCGTCGGTGGCTATGTGGAAAGCCACCAGCGATAAAAAGTATGCCGTGCTGGCAACCGCTTTAGCGCCTGTAATTATGAATGCCCAGCAGCGAAGCCGACCGGATTGGGAAACACCGCTAACCGGCTTCTTCTATACTTCGACTGCGAAAGACAGAATACTGCACTATTGCCACCGCGGCCGGGAACAGGCGCCTACCATGGCGCTTACAGCGCTTTGCTACGCCTTCCCGGATAACCCGGATTGGATAAAGTGGTATGCATCGGTTACGCTTTACTCGGAGTATCTTAAAACCATGGCCAAATATACAGCGCCCTATAACATGATGCCGGCCTCGGTGTATGTCGATACCGAATACAGGCATGTGCCCGAAAGCAGGCAGGAATCATTCCGTAAACAGGTGCTCAAAGGCGTCGCTTTAGGTAAGGGGCATTATCTGCGCCTGTTCCCGGTGTGGATGGACTACAGGGGGAATTTCGGGACTATTTTGCCGCAGGCCCAGGCACTGGCAAGCGCCGCCCATCTTCGCGGCGACCTGTCTTTGGCACAACTGGCCGGACGCCAGTTGGAGTGGATAATAGGGCGAAACCCATTTGCACAAAGCACCATGTATGGCGAAGGTTATGATTTTAGCCCCCTTTATACACCGTCTTCCGGCGACATGGTAGGCGGCCTGCCTGTGGGGATACAGACAAAAGGCGAAGACGATGCTCCTTACTGGCCCGTACAAAGCATGTGGACCTATAAGGAGATTTGGGGACATCCCGCAACCAACTGGATATGGCTATTAAAGGATATTGAAGGGCCCGCCGCGGTTGAAGGGAGGGCACCCGGCCCGGTGATATTTAAAGAATTTAAAACCAAAATAGCTACAACCGTAACACCGGATAAAGCGGGTTATTTTAAAACCACTATCCCGGAAGGAAAATATATAGTGATCAGCAATGGTAACGAACAAGCGCAAACCTTTTTACCCGGCGGCTCCTATCATTTAGAATATCGTAGCAATGCGTTGTTAAACTATGATATATCGAAAAAGGTCTCCACAAACGGGGAAGTTATAATTAAACTAACTGCCCGGGGCAACGGGCTTCATCATTTCAATATCCGTACAGATAATCTTACGCTTTCATCCGCGTCAAAAGAGCTTAACCTAAAAGTCGGGAACACATTAAGTTTTGAATGGACCGGCCATATCACCTCGCCGGATGCGCCATGGGTGGCTGTGATAGTGCCTGATAATAACCTGTCGCAGCGAAAGGAAATCCGGGGGGCGGTTTGGGAAAAATAGAAAAAATGCTATTAAATTTGCTTTGGATAACCTCTGCCCATGCAAAAAACTGAATGGTTCAACAGAAAATTTCCGCCAATTGAGGATAACGGCACACTGCCCGCTATTATCGAGCGGTTAAGCGGCACGCCTGCACGCGTTGAAGAAATAGCTAGCAAGCTGAACGGCTCTGTTTTAACGATAAAGCCAAATGGAAAATGGTCGGTAAAGGAACAGATCGGGCATTTGTCGGATATGGAGCCGCTTTGGCTGACCAGGCTCGACGACCTGGTGAATGGCCGGCCGGAGCTTACGGTCGCCGACCTCACCAACGAGCGCACGTATAACGCTAACCACAACGCTACAGAAACAAAAACGCTGTTGCATCATTTCAGGGAGCAGAGGGAGCTGTTTGTAAACCGGCTGCGTCATCTTACAAATGATCAATTATCAAACGCATCTCTGCACCCGCGTCTTAAAACGCCGATGCGCATTGTTGACCTGGCATATTTTGTCGCTGAACACGATGACCATCATCTGGCCAGTATCCGCGAAATAACGTTATCCGGCCTTTAGCATCACATTAAAATAAACTTCGCGGCGGGTGTAAAAGCCCAGTCGTTTATACACTTCAATGGCACGTTCATTATCATGCCGCACATGTAAAAACGGTGTTTCCGATGCTTTTTTGATGCGATTGATATGATGGACCAGTAATTGCCTTGCATAACCTTTTCCTGTATGGTCGGGATGTGTGCACACGGCGCTTACCTCAGCATACGCAAACGCATGCATGCGCTGTCCGGCCATAGCTACCAGCTGACCGTTTTCAAAAATACCCATATAATGCCCGAACCGGATAGTCTCGTTCGCGAACGGGCCCGGGTTGGTCAATTTAGCCAGGGCAACCATCTGTGGCGCATGTTCGTGTGTTAAAGGAACCAGTTCGATCAGCTCGCTATCTTCTGCTTTAACAATATCACAAACCATTTGTAGCCCCCTTATAACCTGCAGCACTTTCCATTGCGCGGGAATTTCCGTCTGTTCAGCTGTCAAAAATAATACGGGTCCGTCATGCGGTAGCTGCTCATAAAGCAACTGAAAATTCTCCGGTTTTTTTTCTTCAAGCCCCACGAATGGCGAAACTTCCTTATCAAAATATCTAACCGGTCCGTTCCCAAAAGCCAAATCCTTATTGCCCGAAATCAGGGCGTTCCACGCCGGGCTATCCAATACATGTTTCATTGGCGCAAACGTATAAAAAAGCTTATTATAATATCTAAAAAAACCGCGCGATGTATCCGGAAGGTATTTGAGGTTTAGGCATTAAAAACATCAACCATCAAAACATTTGTGTAACTTTTGCGTTACAATATATTATTAACCAACAATAATTTAACTGTTACTATGAAAAACTACATTCTTATTTTTGCCGCTATCATTTGTTTCACGGCGGCATCTTGCAAAAAAAATAATTCCACCCCAGGGTCGACCCACGTGACCGTTAAACTGACAGATGCTCCCGGAGCCTATGACGCCGTCATCATAAGCATTAAAAGCGTTGTGGTCGTTACAGACAAAGGCGAACAAACCATTGCCGTAACCGGAGGACCAGTCAATATCCTGAATTTCAGGTTTGGAAAAGACACGTTACTGGCTGCACAGGATATTCCGGCCGGTACAATTCAACAAATACGATTAGTACTAAATAACACGGGCAACAGGGTTGTTGTAAACGGAACATCATATGACCTTACAACACCAAGTGGTCAAACCTCAGGTGTTAAACTCAACGTTCATGATAATTTAGTTGCAGGCGTTGGTTATACCTTAAGGCTGGATTTCGACGCGGCACAATCTATCGTATTAACCGGTAACGGAAAATATATATTAAAACCGGTAATACGCGCTATCCCGGTAGCAGTATCAGGTGCCATAACAGGCTTAGTTACACCGGTGGCATCATCTCCGAAAGTTTTAGCCATTATGGGTACCGATACCATTGGCACAATTGCCGATGCATCTGGTAAATTTTTCTTCCCGGGTGTTGCCGCAGGTACCTACAATGTTAATTTTATACCGGTTAGCCCTTATTTAAATAAAACTGTAACCGGGGTAGTGGTAGCTACCGGTGCAGTAAAAGATATGGGTACAATTACTATAACCCAATAACAAAACTTTTTAAAAAAAAGGGCGGCTCGGTGAGCCGCCCTTTTTTTTTAGGAATTGCCCCAGTGAGGAATCATCCGATTTAATCGTCATTCATCTTCGCCACCTCACTTACATTTACATTTTAATATATTAATTAATTATTAAACAATTTAACTTAAAATTAGTTTATTAGATATAACCAAACTACTAAAACATGAAAAATATATCAAAATGGCTTACATTAGCCTTGCTGGGTATTAGCACCACACTTGCTACAGCTCAAACTGCAAGAACCACGCGGAAATCATCCGCAAGTGTACAAACTTCCACATCGGTTCATCTTAAAAAAGACGGCACGCCTGATAGGCGTTATAATGATAATGCAAAGGCAACCACGCAAACCTCACATGTAAGAAATGATGGTTCGCCTGACATGCGCTATAAGACAAACCGGACGACTGAAGCAAGCAGGACTGTTCAAAGCACCAGTCACACTAAAGCTGACGGCTCACCAGACAGGCAATACCGGGAAAACCAAACTGCAGCCACACGCGATAATGCACCATCGCAAGTGAGCATCACAGACCGAAGGGTAGCTTCAAATGTAAGCACAAGTACTTCTGTACACCTTAAAAAAGACGGCACACCAGATATGCGCTATAAAGAAAATAGGAAAAACCATTTAAATAAGGATGGTTCTGTCGACAGGCGCTATAAGCAACGGTAATCTATTAATAAGTGAATGTAATGTAACGGGAACGCCGGGCAATTGCCCGGCGTTTTTTTGCGGCCGGCCAATTCTGTCGTGTTTAAAAACATGATTCCAAAAATCGACAAATGGCGCCTGTATAATGAATTTATATTATATTGCACTAGCTTACTGCACGAAACCTAACGGCTTAGTAAACAAAGAAACTGCTTAGAGAAATAAGTTGAACCCATGAAGTGGATATATGCTTTATTTGTTTTTTTAATTGCAGATAGCTGCAAAAAACCATTTATTCCGCAAGCTATTTCGTCCGACAACAACAGGTATCTGGTGATCGAAGGTGTGGTGAACAGCGGCAACGATTCAACTTTTATCAAACTTAGCCGCACGCAAAAAATTGATACGACGCACACGGTCAGTCCTGAAATAAATGCTAATGTAACAATTGAAAGTAATGCCGGTGCAAATTACAAACTGGCAGAAATAACGGCCGGCACGTATGCGGCCCCTCCATTAAATCTTGATGCAACGCGTAAATACCGCCTGCACATTAAAACTTCAGGCAACAAAGAATATATTTCGGACTATGTTGTTGTAAAAAATTCGCCGCCGATTGACAGTGTGGGCTTTGTAGCCGCAAGCACCGGCGTGCAGGTATATGTAAACACACATGATGCCACTAATTCAACACGGTATTACCGCTGGGATTATGCCGAAGACTGGCAGTTTCATGCAAAATACCCATCAACGTATTACAGTAATGGGGTCGATAGCCTTAAAGCACGAACGGTTAGCCAGCAGGTTTATGATTGCTTTGCCCACGATGAATCGAGTTCGGTTACGCTGACATCTACTACAAAACTTACGCAGGACAATGTGTATCAGGCGCCGATTACTACAATACCCTCTACGTCCGAAAAAATTGAAACGAAGTATAGTATCCTTGTTAAACAATTCGCGTTAACCAGCGATGCTTATAGTTTTTGGCTGAACTTGCAAACCAATACCGAAAAACTGGGGAGTATATTCGATGTCCTTCCATCCGAGAACCGCAGCAACTTTCATTGTGTAACCGTTCCCGGCGAGCTGGTAGTGGGCTATTTCAGCGTGGGAAGCATAGCCACCAAAAGAATATTTATAACGGCAGCACAACTATTGAAAAGCTATAGCCCGGTATACCCTGCCGGATGTCAAATTGATACCGTATTTGACAACCCGCCTCACCCGCATACACTCCCGTTTAGCGTCCTGATCCCCCCAAACTCGCCATACGTTGTTTTACTGGGATTGTATTTACCTCCCGCTAATCCGTTTGGAAAGCCAACGGCATACTCATACACAACGAGAATTTGCGGCGATTGCACTATTAGAGGCAGCACCAAACAACCCGCGTTCTGGAAATAAAGCGTGCTATTTTTTTACTTCAAATACAAAATATCCACTGCCGGCTTCGCCATTTTCTGCATTCCCTTCAACAATGCCTATATACCTGCCCGGCCGGTCGCTGGTATAAAATATTAGATTACCGGCGGCACTCCGGGCGATATTGACATCTGCATTCCAGTACAAAGCAGTGCGGAAATCAGGCAGTGCGCTTTTCAGTTGCTGATCGGTATCATATACCGGCGAATAAAATTTGCGTTCCTGCTGCAAACCTTCGTAATCCATTATTACAGCACGCGGATCCAGTTCAAATCCGTTCATATCGCCTTTATAGGTTGTAAAGCTCATTATTCCGTTCAACACCACCGGGCCGTACAGGTAATCGGTTGAAACCACATCCAACCGCTTTATTTTTAGCGGATCAACATAAAATATTTTATCTGCATCAAAAACAGGCGCGCCATCTAATAAAATAAGCGGTTTGCCATCTAAAGGCGTTTCGCCATTATACATCCTGATGTTGAATTTACCCAGCCGTTTTGATACTGCAATTGATGTAACATATTCGCGTAACACCTCTTCTATCGTGGTAAAACGGGTAAAATCATCAAGTAAATACGTTTTAACTGGCTTGCCATAAAAGGGTGTACTGTCGACCTGGGATAAATAAAACTGTTTAAGCAGGCTACTCTTAAAAACATTCTCGGTCTGCATGGCTATGCTGTTTTCAGTAAGTATGCGTTCTGTTTCTTTAGCCAGTACAAACGGAGCAATTGGATTAACTGAGTATTGCTCGGAGAATGGGCTTAAAATATCGACATGATAGGTACTGTCATATTGTGTATTGGTTTGAACGATTATTTCTCCGGGGCCATACAGGCCGTGGGCGTTAAAAAGAAGCCGCCCGGCTGAATCGCTCTTTGCCATATATATTTGCTGCCGGCTGCCGGGTACGCTCAAATAGGCAACAACGCCTTTAGCCGGATCGTGGCTTACACCGTTAACGATTCGCCCGGTGACGATGTGGCCGGTATATTCCGGCAAAAACCTAAACCCTGCCGGTTTAACCGACGGCGAATCCCAGTCGAATTGCGTCCACCCCTGTGAAAGTAGTAAATTATCAAGCGCTTTATTTGCTTCTGCGTCAGTATGCTCAAGGTAATAATCAGGAGATTCGATATAGCCTCTAAGCCCGGCACAAAGCCACAAATAACCGTTGATCTGGCCCGGTTCAATGTTTTGTAATCCGTCATCACGAAAAACGGAGACGGATAAATTTGCTGATACCGATCGATCATCCCGGCCACGGGTTGTTATTGATAAGCTTACCTTGTTACGGACACCATAATTTTCAGCACCGGTTTTCGCTTCGACGATCAATTTCTTTTCCGGATATTTAAATATAAGCCTTTGGCATAAAGGCCTTTGCCTGGCATCAAATAATGTGATATAATTTAAACCCTCATCCAGTTTATTTTTGTCGATCGCAAACACGGCGCTATCGCCAATCAAATTGATCTCACGGGCTATTTTAACAGCATTACGGCTATGTACCAGTATAAAAAGGCTCTTTTCCGGGTTAGCGCCGGTATATTGGACCTTAACATCCCATCCGTTTCCTCCAGGTATTGCATGCAACACATAGCCGGATTCGTTTATAGGTAGTTCCTTCGTGATAACCTTGTTATTAATATTAACAACCGCTTTATAAACATGATGCCCGGCTGGCGAAAATACAAAACTCCCCATCCCAAATTTTGCAGTTTTAAACCGGGCTGCAACGTTATTTTGTTCGTCGGTTATCACACCCGAACCGGGGGCGCCCCTGCCATCTGTATCTGTAATTTTAAAAGCCAGTCTACCGGCAAGCCCATATACCAAATGGCCGCCTTCGGGGAAAAACTGAACATCATACGAAGGGGTATCAGCTTTAGCTGGGATCACCGGTGCTTTCAGCGGATTAACAATAGTTATCTGTTTCTCAAAAAAATATTCAGGGCTAAAATTTCTCATCCAGTTCGTATACGCCCTCAACTGGTAATTGCCGTTTTTTATTGATGCCGGAATATATAGCGAGCCGTTTCCCCGCCCGTCTTTTAAGGCGATTTTTGCCTGCATCACAGCAACGCGGTTATTGTCAAGTACCTCTACATAGGCTACTTTACTGATGTCGCTCCGCTTATTCGTGCCGCCATCAACCAGGTAGAGCTTAAACCAAAGGATTTCGCCCGTGAGATAAAAGTTCTTATTTGTATGAACATACGCCCTTTCCTGAAAATTATTTTCCTGGTAATTGGCGAAGATATTTTGCAGCTTATCAATAACCTGCGCACAGCTTATCGAAAACGAAAGCGGTACAATTAAAAATAGCATAACCACACGAAGAATATTCACGTTCATTGCCGACTGTATTTTATGTAGATACGACATCAAAATCTGATATTATAATTAACAAACGGGATCGGGTTGGCAAAAATCGACAGTTTGTAACCATTGATCTGTCCGCCCTGTTCTGAAAAATATGTTGAATAGGCATTATTGCGACCTGTAAGGTTATAGACGCCAATCGTCCATGAATTATGAAAAAATTGATGAACCTTATGGTTTCCATCAATATTAATTGAAAAATCCGTCCTGAAGTAGTCCGGGATACGGTACTGGTTCCTCTCGGAGTACAGTACCCGCTGCGACCCATCGTAATTGTAAACAGCAATCGGATAAGTTATCGGGCGCCCGGTGCTGTAAATAGTGTTTAGGGATACACTATACCGGTGCGAGAACCGGTAATTGCCAATAAAATTAACGCTATGCGGTTTATCATAATTTGCCGGATAATAAGCCCCGTTATTAATAAGCGGCCCCGCAGTAATATCATCCTGCTTTAAGAAAGTTCGCGAATAGGTATAGCTTAGCCAACCGTTTAACTGGCCGGTGGTTTTTTTAACCAGTAATTCAATGCCATAAGCTTTGCCATGAGTTGGCAATACATCTGTTTCAATATGCGGGTTTAAAACCAGCGTGGCGCCCCCTTTATAATCCAGGTAATTTTTTAGGTTTTTATAATAAACTTCAACAGATGTCTCAATGGTATTCGATTTTAGATTTTTATACAATCCGAAGGATACCTGGTCGCCGAACTGGGGTTTAATGTTTGGGTCGCTTAGTTTCCACACGTCGGTTGGCGAAATTGCTGTGGTGTTTGACAACAAGTGGATATACTGCCTGAGGGTATTATAACTAGCCTTAACCGAAAAGTCGTCGCCTAAAATATAGCGTGCCGAAGCCCTTATCTCGGGGCCCTGGTAAGTATTGATCACACTACCACTACTGTATGTCATAGTGGTTAATAAACTGTTGCTGGTTTTCGGCTCGCCAGCCAGATAATAATTAACCGAATGCGGGCCCAGGTAGTTATACATCGAGTATCTGACACCGGCGCTGATCGAAAATGAAGGCGTAATGTCAAATTTATCGCCGGCATATAACGCACTCTCCAGTGCCTGTTCCTGCTCGATAGTTGTAGATGCAATTTGTGAGTCGCTGTTAAAGGGTATATTACTCCCCGGGTTAATTTGATAGTGAATTGAATTCAGACCGAAGGTGACCGTATGCCGCGGATTAAGATAGTAGGTGAAATTAGTTTTGAAGCTGGCTTGGCCAATATTCGAATTAAAACGAAACGCGTCAACTTTGTTTGCTGTACTTACAATGCTGTATTGATAGTAATCAAACCCGCCTATAATTTCACTGAAAAGTTTATTGTTAAAATTATGCCGCCACTTCAGCGTCGCATTCCGGTTGCCATAGCTATAAGTGGTATCGCTGTTTAACCTAAAACCGTCGTTGCTGAAATAAGTTGTCAGGTATAAGTTGTTCTTATTGTCAATTTTATGGGTAATATTAAAATTGATATCATAAAATGAGGCACTGCTGTGGGAATAGGCTGGCGGAAGGGATTTCAAAAGCCAGTCGGCATACGTAGTGCGAGCGCCCAGTATAAACGAAGTTTTATCGGACCCTATCGGGCCCTCGATATTAAAACGGCTGGTTATCAAACCTATCCCCGCATTACCGGTAAGTTTCTTTTTATTACCCTCGCGCTCGGTAATGTCAAGAACTGATGAGAGCCTGCCGCCAAATTTTTCGGGAATGCTGCTTTTATACAATTCTACGCTTTGCACAATGTCGGGATCGAACGCTGAAAAAAAACCAAAAAAATGAGAAGGATTGTAAATCGTAGCATCGTTTAGCAAGATGAGGTTTTGATCTGCCGAGCCTCCCCTTACATTAAAACCGGTACTGGCCTCGCCAACGGTTTGTACGCCGGGTAACGTTAAAACAACACGTAAAACATCGGCTTCGCCAAACACTGACGGTACCTGCTTCATGCTTTTAATGTCAAGTTTGGACACACCCATTTCCAACCCCCGAACATTGGCTATCTTTTCTGACGATACCTTGACCTCTTTTAACGAAATAACCTGGTCCTGCAAATCAATATTGAGTTCGCCATTACTGTAAAGGATAATCTGGCGTCTTGTATCTTTCATTCCCAAAGCCTTTATGACAAGGGCTTGACGGCCTTTCGGCAGATTGATCGAGTAATACCCAAATTGATTGGTTACAACGTTTCTTTTAATTGAAGGTATATAAATATTTGCCCCGGCCACCGGTTCGCCAGTTCTGGTATTTAGTGTGTAGCCCGCCAGGGTGGCATTTCCTGTGCTTGCATTGTTTGTTACGATACCTACCTGGTAAAGTTTGTTTTCAGATGTCGATTCAGGTATCTTTTTCGCGGCAGCAGCATCATTGATGACAATTTCGGCAACGGCCGCATTCCCGGCTGTATTGTTAAAAAATCCGGCAGGCAGCGATGTCCTTATCTCCTTATCTTTCGTTAAGACGACCTCTTCCGGTCCGGTGAAGGCATAATGGTAAGGTAAATTTTGGAATATCCGGGTTAAGACGTCATTTAAATTTTTATGGCTTATTTTAACGGTAACCCTTAAACTATCAAACTGCACCGGGTCGTAATAAAAGTAATAGCCGGTTTTCGATTGCAGGTCGTTGACAATTTGCGCTATATCGGCGTGGTTATAGTCGGCATCGATCAGGCGGTTGTTATTTTGCTGGGCATATACCCGTCCAAACAAACATACGATAGATAGAAGGACCGTGTAAAGTTTTCTCATTTTAATGGCGCTATCTGATCGTAGTACCGGGCCAGGCTAGCTACCGATCCTTCCTTATCGTTATTAAATTTTATGTTATTGCCAGTAAGATATTGCTTCAGCTCCCTCTTTTTGTCCTTCAAAATATCCAGAACCCCAGCCTTATTACTTACACGGTATATCTTACCGTCTTTTTTTATGTATATATCGCTATTATCCTTGTAAATGACTTCAACCGACTGAGAGGTAACAGTGTTGCTCACTATTTTAGTCCGTTTCACCAAAACCACAAGCTTTCCACTGTATAGCTGATCGTAATAGCCAGGTTTTAACAGGTTGTCAGCCTCTCCGTACAAATAAATAAAGTGGTGATTCGAAAAATAAATATCTGATAGTTTATCGACCCGTAAAATGTAGTTGACGAGGTCGGGCGATTCGGCCACCATAACATCGTTGAATACATCATACAGCACCGGCACGTTTTTATACCAGCTATTGTTATAGCGTATGGTACTGGCTGTAAAATAATTTTTGTCCTGGAAATAAACCGAACCCCGGGTGGCTTTCGGTCGCGAATCATACAAAGTGCCATTATATATTTCCGATTGCTCTGCTATTTGCGCATTATAAAGCGTTATGACTTTTGACGCTGCACTGGTATTTGAAAGGCTATCGGCCGAAATCGTTTGAGCGGCAGACCTGGAGAAGAATAGCACAGTTAAAGCAACTGCCAGGCACCATTGTTTAAAGGTCATAAAAGGTCAAAAAAAATAGGTTCGTGAAATTTAATAAAAATACAAATTGAGTTGGATATCAACTAATAATTTAATTAACAGGCGATTGATAGGAAGATCCTGCATGATGAACCTTTGTTGCTTTACATGCGAGGGCATGTAAACTGAAAAATCTTAAACTTAAAGCCCTTTTATTTGTTAATTAAGCTAACGGCGATCATAATGGATATGATCAGCCGATAAACAAATAGTTATGAAAATTAAATTTTTGTTCCCGTTAATATTATTAGCAGCAGTGACACAGGGTTGCGTAAGCAATAAAAAATATGCTGAATTGCAGTCCCGATACGACCGTTCCATCGACACCAACCGCAATCTGAAGCAAAGCTGGCAGGTTACCCAGCAGGAACTGGCCGGGTCCCGGGCGCAGGCCCTTAGCCTGCAGGATCAAATAGCCCAGGCCAGATCAAATGCAACCGCCTTGCAGGATGCGCTGAATAAGTGTTTGGCAGGCAACAACCAGGGAAATGTAAATATTGCCAAACTGGCCGACCAGATAAATGCTTCCGACAAATATATCCAGCACCTGGTTAACCTTAAAAACAAAAGCGATTCGCTCAATCAGATCTTAACGAACAACCTAACACGTTCATTAACCCCGGATGAGATGCGCGATGTAGATGTGAAGGTGTTGAAAGGGGTGGTTTTTATATCTCTATCTGATAACATGCTTTATAAATCAGGCAGTTATCAAATTTCGGACAGAGCCGGGCAAACGTTAAGCAAAATAGCCAAGATCATTAACGATTACCCGAACTATGATGTGCTGATCGAAGGCAATACCGACAATGTACCTATTTCGCAGGTAAACATCCGCAATAACTGGGACCTGAGCGCGCTTAGGGCATCCTCGGTAGTACAGGCGCTGCAAAATAGTTATAATGTAGATCCGAAACGTTTAACAGCCGGCGGGCGCGGTGAATATAATCCCGTGGCCGATAACAGCACCCCAGCTGGCAAAACAAAAAACAGGCGCACCCAAATTATCATCGCGCCAAAACTCGACCAGTTTATGTCGCTGATCGGGAAACCTGAGCCTGCACATTAAGAACAATTAATTCAATAGCTTTAAAAACGCCCCCGGTATAACCGGGGGCGTTTTTTTATACAATTGACCTGTAACAACCCGTATACACATGTCGTCCAATATATAACCTATTAACTGGCCTTTCTGCCCTTTTAACAATAATATTGTACCTCATAATCAATTAGTTATCATTTATATTTGTTTTTTACAGAACTATGTATTGCATAATACTATATGAAACACATATCTTTGTTAACAGGAGAACGCAAACCTTCTTTTCTGACCAATAATACAGGTTTACACTAAAACAGCCTTAACATGAAAACAAGCTTTTACTTAACCGCCTTCTGCCTGGTGTCTTTAAGCATTTTTCTGCTTTATGCAAAAATGGGAAATAACACGGGCAGCATCGCTATAACAGCGAGCGACACCGACAACACCTACAAGTTTACCGCTTCATTTGATCCGAATGCTACGCCAAGGGTTTTATATTATATCAATAAAAGCATTGAGCCAACGGGCAGCGGCGATTACTTTAATGTAACCAGCAAACGGATAGATGTAACCACCCGGCTAAATGATCAAACTGAATTTTACATAAAGGAATCGCCCGGCGAATTAAAGGTGGTTCTTGATAAAAGAAAAAACTCGCAGACTTCGGCTTTACGCATTAAGCGTATGTGCGAGGGGATAAAAAATCTGCTGGCAGGCAAATCTTAAGACCTTAATTAATAATAAAGTCCCAACTAAATTAAAATGAAAACAATAACACTTATTTTCTCGCTCCTGGTAGCCGGATGCACCATGAGTTTCGCCCAATGCGAAAAAAACCTTGTACTCACCTCGTCTAAAACCGAGCACATGAATGCCGACGGCGTTGTTCAGCGTACTGATGATGAAACAGCGAAGATCGAACTCACCAAAACAGCTATAAACGTATCAGTAAATGATGAACACAAAATTACTGGTACCATCAAATCGCAAACTTGTGACTGGAAAGTCCCCTTTAAAGAAGGAAAAACCGTTATAAAAGCCGCCGTAAGCAACGACCAGGGCGAAGAGCGAAACGTAACCATTACCATTGAAGGCAAAGAAGGTAAGGTTACCCTCTTGTTTGAAATGGACGGCATGCCCGACGACCGTATACGAGTGGGCATTGATAAATTTGCCGAAAAGAGCTGAGTAAAATATCAGACTTACGAAGTTTTGAAAACTTCGTAAGTCTCAAGATGATTTACTTCGAACAACACGATGTGCCCGCCTGAACAGGCGGGCATTTTACCGACCCGTAACTGCAAAAAACGCAGCAATCGCCGGCTTTGGGTTTGAGTATAGCTTTGCAATTTTCACATTCATAAAAAAACATGCACGAGTCTTCGGGCATCGTTTCCGCTTTTGCAAAACCGCAAGCCGGGCAGGTTATTGTTGAGGTGAGGGTCATAGAATTTGCCATTTGCTTAACTTCAATGTAATATCTTAAATACCAGTTCTTTCATTAGCCCGCCGTGGTCGGTAGTTGAATCTACACCTTTACTTTTTACATCATATTCGCGCAGGTAGCTGATGATCTGTATGGTTTTGCCATAATTATAGCTGCGTGCGGCCTGCTCATAGTCCTTCACAAAATATGGGTTAACGCCCAGTTGCCGGGCCAGGTTTTGCTGCGACTTATCCAGTACGTAATGATAGGTAAGCACTTTGCTGAAGAAAGTATTCAGATTGCTCAGTACCAGTACGATCGGGTTAGCCTTCGGGTTAGCCTCGAAATAATTAATGATCTGGTTGGCTTTAAAGGCATCCCGTTTCCCCAGTGCAGCCTGCAGCTCAAACACATTATATTCTTTGCTGATGCCGATATTGTCGTGGATATGCTTTAAGGTAATCTCCTGCCCTGCCGCCACGTTCAGCATTAGTTTTTCCAGTTCATTGGCGATCTTTGAAAGGTCGTTACCCAGATATTCCGCCAGCATCAATGATGCCTGCTGGTTTATTTTATACCCTTTCTCAGCAATAAAACCTTCAACCCATCCCGGCACCTTGCTGTCGTACAACGGCGCCGATTCAAAAATAAGCCCGTTTTTTTCAATGGCCTTGTAGGTTTTTTTACGTTTGTCGAATTTACCATACTTATAGCAGAATACGAGGATAGTGCTCGTCAGCGGGTTTTCGAGATAATTCAACAGCGGATTAATGCTCTTTTTGTCCGTATCGTCACTCCCCCATTTCATATCCTGGGCCTCTTTTACGATCACCACCTGGTAGTCGGCCATCATGGGGTAACGCTTGGCCGCGCCAAGTACCGTCATGATATCGGTATCCTTACCGTATAGCACAGTTTGGTTAAAACCTTTTTCAGCATCGGGCAACAGCTGGTGCTCCACATAATTGCCGATCAGATCGATATAATAAGGCTCGTCGCCGTGCAGCAGGTATACGGGCTTATATTTTTTTTGCTGAAGGGTTTTTATGATTTCTGAAGCGGTCATCCGGGCAGTAAAATTACTGATTTATTTTTGCAGGTAAATCGTTATTTGGTTTTGCCTGCTTTAATAAATATTCCTAATTTCGAAAACCAATACAAACCGTGCATGCTTCGTGGACACATGTTAGCCTGCATAAATAAACCATACATTAACCTAATTAAACATGATTAAAAATTCAATTCTGAAAGGCCTGTGCCTGAGCGCCGGCCTGCTATTTTTACTCGGATGCGCAACAGCGTACGCCCAGGACATCAATAAAGATTCGGCTAACGGCTGGCGGCAACTTTTTAACGGTAAGGACCTTAGCGGGTGGAAACAGGTTGGCCCTGGGAGCAGGTATGTTGAAAATGGATTAACCGGCAGTCATGGCGGCATGGGCCTTTTATACTGGACCAAAGAAAAATTCAGCAACTGCACTATCCGTGTGGTTTATAAGATGCAAAAGTTCAACAGCAACTCAGGCGTGTTCATCCGCATACCCATTGAACCACGCGAACCCTGGATGCCTGTATTTTATGGATACGAAGTGCAAATTGACAACCACCCGGAAACGTCAAAGGAAGATGAATACCATGTAACCGGCACTTTATATTCGTTAACCAAACCGCTTGCAAAACCCGGCAAGCCCGGCCCGGAATGGAACGTTATGGATATTACCCTGGACGGCCCGCGCACCATTGTTGTGGTGAACGGCCAAAAGGTGACTGATTATACCGAAGGGCAGCCAACACCGGAACGTAAATTTGATTTTGAGCCTTATCGCGGCCCCAGACCGGTTTCAGGCTATATCGGCTTACAAAACCACGGTAATGATGATATCGTGTTCTTTAAGGAAGTTGCCGTTAAACCACTCGCCAAAAAATAATTGCTATGGAAAATGACGATAAAACAGTTAACCCAGCCATCAGCCGGGGCGATTTTATTAAAAAGAGCGCTTTGGCTGCAGCCGGATTTTATATTGTGCCCCGATTTGTTTTAGGCGGCAAAGGCTTTACCGCTCCCAGCGACAAATTGTATATAGCCGCTGTAGGCACTGGCGGCGAGGCCGAAAATGATATTCATCACTTTGCCGCTGCGCCTAAAAAGAATGCGGAGATCGCTTTCTTGTGCGATGTGGACGAGCGGCCCGCCGCCGTGCGTCGCAAAGAGTTTCCGAAAGCGAAGTTTTATTACGACTGGCGCGAAATGTTCGAAAAAGAGCACAAAAATTTCGATGCGGTTACCGTAGCTATTCCCGACCATAACCACGCGGTAGTTGGCCACAGCGCCATGCAAATGCGGAAGCATTTATACCTGCAAAAACCGTTAACCCATGATATTTATGAAGCACGCGTATTAACCGAAGCGGCAAAAAAATACAAGGTGGTTACCCAGATGGGCGACCAGGGTGCATCGTGCGATGGCATGCGAACTATGCGCGAATGGTTTGAAGCTGGCCTGATCGGCGATATCGAAAAAGTATATTGCTGGACTGACCGGCCGGTGTGGCCGCAGGGCATATCGTGGCCCACCGCAAAACCGCCGATACCTAAGGAACTTAAATGGGATCTTTGGCTGGGAACAGCCCGGAAGCTCGATTATATCGACAACCTGGTACCCTTTAACTGGCGCGGCTGGTGGGAGTTTGGAACGGGCGCTTTGGGCGATATGGGCTGTCATATTATGGGCCCGCCGTTCAAATTGCTCGAACTGGGTTATCCAACAGATGTTTCCGGCAGCGCAAGTACCGTTTATAAAGGCATTTTTAAAGAAGGGATTTATCCCGAAAGCGGCCCGGTTTCCAGCTCGATCAAATTCAAATTCAAACAAAAGAACGGGAAAGACCTCGACCTGTACTGGATGGACGGCGGGATCACACCCGAACGTCTTAACGAACTCGACCCTGATGTAAACATGAATGAAGCATTGGGTGATTTTCCCGGCGAAAATGATTTTGAGGGGTGTACGCTGTTTATCGGCACTAAAGGAAAAGTGTCTTGCGGCTGGGGCGGCAGTCATCCGCGGTTGTTACCGCTTTCGCTGAACAAAGATGTGAACGTTCCACAAAAATATCCGCGTGTTACAGGCGGCATGGACGGTCACTGGTGGCAATGGGTTGACGCCTCTATAGCCGGTTACGGGAAAATGGAAGTCGATTCTCCATTTGAAGGTTATGCCGGGCCGTTAACCGAAACGGTACTGCTGGGCAACCTGCTGCTGCGCAGTTTTGATATACAGGAGAAAATTAAACGCAACGATCCCGTTTATGGCAATATGGAAGGGAACAAATTCAGCGGACGTTATGTCGACCTCAAATGGGACGGCGCAAACATGCGCGTAACCAATTTCGAGCCCGCCAATCAATTCATCCGGCGGACATACCGCGAAGGCTGGGGTGATTTGAAGCTATAATCTTCAGTTGCGAAGAATAAACATCAAAGCCGCGATGAGTTCCCGCAAACAACTGTCGCGGCTTTGTCGTATTTATACCTTTAATTGCTTAATTATTGAATATGTCGTCTAATTATCCAACCTTTACAGCCGCGATACGAATTAAACAATAATGGATATAGATTTTAATAAATCTGACGGGCTGGTACCTGTTGTTATACAGGACGAGCAAACGCTGGAGGTGCTGATGCTCGGTTATATGAACCAGGAAGCTTACGATAAAACGGTGGCAGAGAGCAAGGTCACCTTTTTTTCGCGCTCAAAAAACAGGTTATGGACCAAAGGTGAAACCAGCGGCAATTATCTGCATGTAAGCACCATGCATATTGATTGTGATAACGATACCCTGCTTATAAAAGTTAAAGCAGACGGCCCAACCTGTCATACCGGCGAACGCAGCTGCTTTAAAACCGGTTATAACCAGAATTTTATATTGCAGCTCGAGGAAATAATTGCCTCCAGGTACGAGCACCCGCAGGAAGGTTCATACGTAAACAAGCTCCGCAACAAGGGGCTTAATAAAATAGCGCAAAAGGTTGGAGAGGAAGCTGTAGAAACAGTAATAGCCGCCTTGAACGAAACCGAAACCGATCTGATCAACGAATCCTCCGACCTGGTATTCCACCTGTTGGTATTGCTCCGCGAAAAAGGCTTAACCCTCGAAAGGATCGCTAAGAATTTAGAGGAAAGGCATAAGTAGACCATAGTTGATAGTCCATAGACCATGGATTTAGCGATTGGTTTCCTGTTATTTTTAATTCAAACAAACTATGGTCCATGGTCTATGGACTATCGACTAAAATGATCTCTGTAGAAAAAGTAGCTGAACTCACCGGGCATGGCAACCCCATATTTACCGTGGAGCTTTCACAAAAGCCGGGTATTATCTTTACCGGCGGTAACGACAAGGGGCTGGTTGAGTGGAGTTTGAAGAACTACGCCTTCATCAAAGTAATGTTCCCGGTGCCTGCATCTGTTTATGCCATACATTGCCCGGTAGGTTACCCCCTGTTGTTCGCCGGGCTAAGGGATGGTACTGTCCAGGTTTTCGATTTTATAAAACAGCAACTGCTTCCTGCGCTTAAAAACCATCAAAAACCTATTTTCGACATCAAATCTGTTAACCACAAAAAAGAGCTATTGGTGGCGTCCGAAGATGGGACAGTTTCGATTGTAAGCCTCGAAACGCTGGAAATACTGCACAGCATTAAAGTTTCGGCGGATACCGTACGCTGCATCAGCATTTCGTCGGATGAAAAAACCGTTGCATTCGGCCTTCGCGATAACCAGGTTAAAATTTACGATCTGGAAGATTACAGCCTGGTCAAAACATTAACCGGCCATACCATGTCGGTTTTCTCGCTGCAGTTTGCGTCATCCGGCGAGTATCTGATTTCTGGTAGCCGCGATGCGCAATTGAAGATATGGGATGCCAGTTCATACGAACTGCTGCAAACCATTCCCGCACATTTGTTTGCTATAAACAGCATTGTTTTTCATCCCTCGTTGCCATATTTCGCAACCGCAAGTATGGATAAAACTATAAAAATTTGGGGAGCAGATAACTTTAAGCTTTACAAAACCATTAGCCGCGAAAAAGGATATGCAAGTCACCAGCTATCCGTCAATAAGCTTGCCTGGAACGGCGATCAACTGATATCCGTTAGCGATGATAAAAAGGTAATTGTGTGGGAAATACGGTTTGAAGGGTGATAGAAGCAAAGTTGACGGAGTCAAGAACCAAGAGGCTTGACTCCTGTTGCCTTAATTCCTGACTCTTGATTCTTGCTTCTTGGTTCTCCCACCTAAAACATTCGCCTGACCACACTCAATTTATGGGTATAACGCTTTAACTCTTCGGAGTAAATACCCTTATCATCGATCGAATCGATCTTTACTTTGCCTGAAGCGTGAATTATCTTTTCACTGTTGAGCATAATACCGACGTGAACCGTTCTCCCTTCCGCGTTCTCAAAAAAGGCCAGGTCGCCTAACTTGGTTTCCTGCAATGAATTTACTTTGTGCCCTTGCTCAATCTGCAAACCCGTGTCGCGTAACAGGTTAATGCCCTGCATTCTGAAAACTGCCTGCGTAAATCCAGAACAATCGATCCCGAAATGTGTGCGGCCGCCCCATAAATAAGGCGTATTTAAAAATGACATGGCGGTAATGGCAAAATTTTCCTTCTCACCGATTTCGCCTATTATTTCAAACCGCTCATCGCCGATGTGGCAGGTAGTACCTTCTAAAAAAGCGAGCGAACTTCCTGCAGGCAAATATGAAATGCTGTTATTGGCTATTTTCCATGCTTGCGTAACCGGGCGAAGCGTTAAAGGGGGTGGCGTTTGTTTACATTTTTTATAAGCCAGGTGACCCAGCATGGTGAATTGCAGCCTGCCGATCCAGCCGGTGTAGTTATCAATTGAGGTAATAATTTTAACCCAACTCTCGGCCCACTCCGTAATCTCGAAAATTTCGCCAAACAGCACCTGCGATACCTGCTCGCTTTTGTCGCTGGCCTCGGCCCGTAGCGGGGCAATAGAAAGGTTACAAATACCGTATTCCATAAGATCGATATCCTAGTTTAAATAAGCGATGCGGTTTAATTGGCAAAAAAAAAGCATCCCGATACAGGGATACTTTTTCAATTTATCAAATATAATAAAAAAACTTATTCGTTCATATGCAGCCATTCTTTTTTGGCCAGCAGCTCTTCTTTTGTTTCACGAACATCTTCATCATCTACACAACAGTCCACCGGGCAAACAGCCGCGCACTGTGGTTCGTCGTGAAAGCCCACGCATTCTGTACACTTATCGGGTACTATATAATATATATCGTCTGATAAAGCGGCCTGGGTTTCTTCAGCGTTCAGCGTGTTGCCGTCGCCAAAATCTATTAGCCCTTTAAGGCCGGTACCATCCGAAAAGCGCCATGCAGCTCCCGCATCATAAATAGCATTATTGGGGCATTCAGGCTCGCACGCTCCGCAGTTTATACATTCATCGGTGATTTTAATCGCCATATTGTCTTAATATCTTATATTCTGAATTACCTTTGCCGTGTTTTTAAGGCGCACAAAGATAACAAAAAAAGGCTTGAAGGGTTTATATCCCGACCATATATATGTCAAATTTTACCAAAACCCACTTAATCGACGCGTTTTCCAATCTTGGAGAACAGCTAATTAACCCAAACGAGCAACTATCAGCCATCATAAATGACGAAAGGCAATTTAACGCCTGGTTCACACCCGAAAGCGTACTAAACGCGGTGAAAGCAATCGGAAAAATGCTAAATCGCGAAGACCTGTCGTCATGGTTAACCAGTTATGATATCGATTATAACAAAACGCCAAAAAAAGTGGGGCTTATTTTAGCCGGTAATATCCCGCTGGTAGGTTTTCACGACGTTTTATGTGTATTGATAACCGGCAATCACGCGTTGATCAAAGCTTCATCGCAGGATGCCAGATTAATAAAACACGTACTGCAAATGCTTTGCGACATTGAACCCGAGCTTAGTGATCAATATAGTTTTGTGGAACGATTAGAAGGTTTTGATGCGATAATAGCCACCGGCAGCAATAACACCTCGCGATATTTTGACTATTATTTCGGGAAGGTCCCGAACATTACCCGCAAGAACCGCAACAGTGTAGCTGTTCTCACCAGCAATGAAACCGAACAACAATTGTATCGGCTGGGGCATGATATATTTGATTATTATGGCTTAGGCTGCCGCAACGTGTCAAAAGTACTGGTGCCAAAAGGGTATATTTTCAATTTCTTTTTTGAGTCGATTGAAGCCTACCAGCCGATTATCAATCACCATAAATACAATAACAATTACGATTATAATAAGTCGATTTACCTGGTTAACAGCGACAAGCATTTTGATAACGGCTTTTTATTGCTGAAAGAAGACAAAAGGTTAGCCTCTCCCCTTGCGGTGTTGTACTACGAGTACTATGATGATATAGCATCTGTCCAAAATTTGCTCGACCGGGAGAGCGAGAACATACAGTGCATCGTTAGCAATGCACCCTTACAGGTAAAACCGCAGGTGGTTGATTTTGGCATGAGCCAGCAGCCTGCCTTGTGGGATTACGCTGACGGTGTGGATACGATGGCGTTTTTGGTTGGGTTACTGTAGTCAATAGATCATACTATTGTGGTCCTCATATTAAAGACTTATTAAATGAACGCTTTTTACATTCGGATTTACCTGGTAAACCACGTATGTTCCTTTGTCGCCTTTCGCCGTCCGAACCTTTTGTGATTTGTTTCCCTGCTTTATAGATACTTGTTCCCAGTTTTCGGGCACGTACGTTTTAAGGGTTAATGGAACATTATACATTTCCTTATCCAACGGGTTGGTAAGACTTAAATTAATTCCGCCCTTTGCTTTACTGCTTGTCACAACGACATGCTCCCGCTCCCGCATGTATTTGGTTACATCGCCAAAAGTGGCCACCCAAAGCTTGTCTTCCCGGTTTTTGATGTATTGAAAATACCCGTCAAGTAAGGTATGCGGTAAGGCTTCGTAACCCAATCCGTCAACACCGTGAATAACCAGCACCAGCCAGGTATCTTTCCGTGCCACGGTAGTATCAACCCACGATTTCATTAGCGGCAGAGGCGCCCGTGTATTGCATTCGCGCTGCCATTGCACATAGTCCTTGTCGGTCATTCCCGGTGTTTTTTTGCTGGGACGGTCAATTTCCTTTAGCCATGGCTCGGGCATACGGTTGCGCAGGGCCGGGTAAATTTTATAGGCTATTTTCATAACCCGTTCATTTTCATAACCATAAGGCACCTCTGCCGAAAAGGTATATTGAGGCCCCATCTGGGTTCTGATGTCCTCTTTACTTTTTTCAAGCTCGTAAACAATATTTACCGAATCCAGTCCCGGCATACCTGCATGGGTAATTGAATGACTGGCAAACTCATAACCTTTTGCTGCATCGCGCCTGAAATCATCCCATGTCGAACCCTTTTCCTGCAACATTTCATCGCAGGGCTGGTAGCCCGGTTTAAAATCGCCGTTACGCACTTTGGCATAAAGCTCATCCATTAATTTGTAGGCTTCTGTGGTTTTTCCTCTATCATAAAGGCCGGCTGCTTTGGTATGATAGGTGATTGTCCCGGTGTAACCGAGATAACCCGCTGCTGAACAACGCTCTAAAAAATTCTGCGCGTTCGTAGGTATTGTTGCCGATTCGGCGATGATCGTTTTTACCGGCCGTCCAATAAACCTGCCATGATATTTTGAACCCGGAATACCGCCTGTGATCACAAAAAACGTAGCGCGCAAATGCAGCCGCTCCATAACAGGCAATGCCCCTTTGAACTGGTTGTACGAACCGTCGTCATAAGTAATAGAAACGGCCCCGTTCTTCCCGTACTGCCATTCTGATATTGTTGTTTCGCCAATGTTAGTTGCCTGGCTTTTGGCCATTACAGCACAGCAGCTTAACGCGATAATTAGAATTAAAGGTTTCATAATTGGTATGTGGAAAGTCAAATATAAAAGATAAAAGAATGATAACCCACAGGCTATTGTATCAAATCTGTTATCGACAATACAATGACTAATGACCCAATGACTAATGACCAACCTCCCCCCAGGCTGTGATCACCAAACTTCTTTTCGTCGCCTCATCGCGATGCTCACATAAATAAATGCCCTGCCATATTCCCAGGGCCAGCCTGCCATTACGAATGGGTATAGTAACGGAACTACCCAATAAGGCAGCCTTAAGGTGGGCCGGCATATCATCCGGGCCTTCATCATCATGCCGGTAATCGGGGTCGTTTTCCGGAACAGCTTTATTAAAATACATTTCAAAATCTTTCCTGACATCCGGCGCGGCATTTTCATTGATGGTAACCGAAGCCGACGTATGCTGGATAAATACCTGGCAGATGCCGGTTTTTATTTCGCTGAGTTGTGGCAGTGCATGCAGGATTTCTGATGTAATGATATGAAAGCCTCGCCGCCGTGCGGTTAGTTGAAGCTGCTGCTGGTATATTTTCATAGGATATTAGTTATTGTAGTTTAATTATTTATCCAGCCTGTTATCCAGGGCCAATAAATCCCCGATCATCTTCCCAGTTCTTATCAAATTTTCCCGGGTATTTTTCATGGCGGTTTCTAAATCTCCGGACTCATTATTGATGGGCATCAAAACATCAAAATACTTCGCTAATTCTTCATCTCGCTCCAAAGGTACTTTGCCGGCAACGCCAATTACCGGCACATTTGCATTTTTTGCCTTAACGGCGACACCGAACGGCCCCTTACCCTGCAAGGTTTGTTTATCAATACTACCTTCGCCGGTTATCAATAGATCGCAATTCTTCAACGCCTCGTCAAAACCGGTAAGCGATAAAAAATAATTGATACCGTTCACCAGTTTGGCGTTTAGCCAGGCATGCAAACCAGCCGCCGCGCCGCCAGCCGTTCCGCTGTGTTTAATGCCGGTTATATCGATTCCCGTTTGCCGGGATGAAATAGTTGCGAAATTCTTTAAAAATATATCCAGCAAATCAACTGCCTCCGGCGTAGCACCCTTCTGCGGGCCGAACCCATGCGCCGCGCCGCATGGGCCAACCAGTTCGTTGTCTACATCGCAAAGGATTACGATCTCGCAATTAAGGATCCTTTTGTCAAGCCCGGAAACGTCCACTTCAACCATCCCGGCAAGTCCTTCCGGGTTTGCCGGTAAAGATTCGTCGGAAGCATTTAAAAAAGAAACTCCTAAAGCATTCAATATCCCGCAGCCGCCGTCAACCGTCGCGGAACCGCCCATGGCGATAATAATTTTGTTTACGCCTGCATCAAGCGCAAACCTAACCAATTCACCAGTTCCATAAGAGGATGCGTTCAGTGGATTCAGATCCTCTTTATTCAACAGCCTGAGTCCCGATGCATCGGCCATTTCAATAACCGCCGTTAGCCCGTTATCTATCAATCCGAATAAAGCTTTTATTTTTCTGCCCAGCGGATCATGAACTTCTTTCTCAATTACTTTCCCACCGCATTTTTCGATAATGAGACTGCCTGTGCCGTCGCCGCCATCGGCTATTGGGAAACAAACCGAAGTGCAATCCAAACTGCTTAGCGTTAACCCCTGCTGTATAGCAAGAGCGGCGTCATTGGCGTCCAGGCTATTTTTAAAGGCGTTTGGGGCTATCAGAATATGCATGTCGTTATTTCGGATTTTTAAAGATTTGAGTAACTTAAATTTGCCAGCGCAATTTATAAAAACAACATCTCAATTTTTCCTTTCCCCTCTTTCCGGCTTGCCGGAGAGAGGGTGATCGAGCAACGCGATGACCGGGTGAGTTAACTCTAAAAGCGACCCTATAAAACCTTTGATAATATATAAACCATTGCCATGGTCGTCACCCCCATCCATATTGTAGCGACCGAATATACCTTTAGCATAGTTTTTATTTCCAACCCTGAGAATTTTGCGATCACCCAAAAATAAGCATCATTGGCATGGGATATCATCATAGAGCCTGCGCCCATCGCCAGCACGCAAAGCAATTTGCCATTTTCTGTATCCAGTCCAAGTGCAGGGAGCAATGGCTGCACGATAGAAGCGGCTGTAATGATCGCTACTGTCGACGAGCCCTGGGCGGTCTTCAATACCGAGGTCATTAAAAACGGGAAAAAGATACCCATGCTCCCCAATGCCAGCGACTGGCTGAAATGTTCACCAATTTTAGCAGCGGTCAAAATAGCGCCAAAGGCGCCGCCCATGCCGATGATCACCAATATCCCGCCGGCCTTTTCCGTTGCATCCTGTAAAAGTTTGCCGGTCTCACTTTTCTTCCACGACCGTTTGCCATTGAACGCCAGCAATACACCTATCGATAAGGCAATAACCGGGTCGCCAATGATTGTTATTATAGCCAGCCACCCGCCGGAAGCGGTTGTACCTGTTGTCAAAAAAGATTTTAGCCCGATTAAAACAATCGGCACAATCACCGGGAGGCAAGCACGGGTTAGTGATGGGTACTCATCTTTTTCATGTTCGGCGATCACGTCTTCAGCGAGTTTATCCGGTGCTCCTTTCCCGGCGTACCCGGCCCATAAATTACCTACTATCATCGCCGGCAAGGCTACGGCTATGCCAACTAAGATCAGCTTCCCAAAATCAACGCCGATAATTCCCGCCGCAGCGGAGCTGCCCGGATGCGGCGGCACAAGGCAATGGACAGCATACAACCCCGTTGCCAGCGAAACCGACATAATGGCTATTGGGATACCCGTTCGCCTGGCCATGGACTTATTTAATCCACTCAACACAATAAACCCCGAATCGCAAAAAATGGGCAGTCCGGCTATAAAGCCGGTGATGCTCATGGCCAGCGGCGCATGGCGGTTGCCCAGTTTTTTTAACAGGAATGCGGCCATTACAGCGGTGCTGCCGGTATATTCAAGCAATAAACCCAAAGCCGTTCCCAGCACAATGATCAATCCCAGCGACTTTAAAATATTGCCAAACCCATCCTTTATTAGTGTCAGCACCCCGGTAAACGGAAGCCCGATGCCCAGACCAACCAGTAAACAGGCAAAAAATAAAGCAAAAAATGCAGGTACTTTAAATTTGGTGGTCAGCACCACGATGAGCGCGATGCCGGCAACTAAGAAAGTTAAAATATAAGGAAAGGAATGGGTCATATTTGACTGCACATGAATACCAGGTAGCAAGATAGAAATAATAGCTATATTTAACCCCGCTGGCGCTCCAATTTTAATGCTTATCAATACAATCTCCATTCACATTTTAGCCGTTATCTTCATTGCAACAATTTTCCGCTCAGCCTTTGGTTTTGGAGAATCGTTGGTGGCAGTCCCTTTGCTTGCGCTATGGCTGCCGCTTAACGTTGCCGTCCCGTTGTCGGTTTTTGTATCGATAACAATAGCTGGGGTGGTGGTTGTGCAGGATCGGGGAAAAATTCATTTTCGAAGCGCCGGAGGGCTTATATTATACACACTTTTAGGCATCCCCCTTGGTATTTTGCTTCTCCGTAACGTTGATGAAAGAATAATAAAAATTGCTTTGGGTATTATTATCGCTGCATTTTCCATTTATTTATTGACCGGAAAAAAGCTTACAGAATTGAAAACTGACAATCGCGCCTGGCTTTTCGGATGCGGCTTATTTGCCGGCATCCTGGGAGGGGCGTATGGGCTAAACGGCCCGCCATTAGTTATATACGGGGCAAAACGACGATGGTCTGCCCAGCATTTTCGTGCAACATTGCAGGGGTATTTTTTTGTAGCCAGCATTGCAGGCATGATTGGTTACTGGCTTACCGGGCTGCTTGTTCCGGCTGTCATTCATTATTACTTACTGAGCTTGCCCGTATTACTACCTGCAGTTTTTATCGGCAGGATGATCAATCACCGTTTGCACGGCGAGATCTTTTTTAAATATGTTTACTTTATCCTTTTCGGTATCGGAATATTTTTATTGATCAATTCCATCTGGTAGTTAATAATAAACCCGGGATTTATCTTTGACGCCTCATAAGAAGTTGTTTAAAAACGATTTTTATGATTGTAGAGACGCAATACTTTGCGTCTCGGGCTATACAGAGCGGATTTGCGATTTGGATTTGCATGCGGGAGACGCAAAACATTGCGTCTCTACACCCGAATCTATCTCAAAATAATCTGCTGTTAAAAGATATTAACATTTTTAAACAGCCTCTAAGACACTTAAACAAGATAAGGTGTACCACCCGGTACAGGTGGATACACCTGAACACACCTGGTTACGCATAAACACACTGTCGATACGCGATACTGGCAATTAAAAAAGCGAGGATATATGCGTAGGAATGGAGCATATTGATAAGTATGAAATTAAGTCAGCGAATTAATATTATTCACTGTCCTCGTCTTTTACACCTTTTAGTAAAGCATAAATAGCCATGGCATGACCATGCCCCAGGCCGAAATCCGTTTTAAGCCAGTTAACGATATCGCCGGCTTTTACGGCCGGTTTAATTTCGCCGTTCTGCGTAAAGCCCTTTTGTCCCGCAAGTTCCCTGAAATCCTTTGGGCCCTTGCCTGTTTTTGTTTTGATATTGTTTAAGTAAGCCTGGAATGACATATAAGATGACTAAATATTGGATAAATATATGAATATGAAAGACTGAAAACATCAATCAATTGATAACCAGCTTCTCACCCACAAACTTTATTTTCCCGGCATCCAGCAACAGGCGGATGGTCTCTATCTTTTCTTTTTCGGTGCCGGTCATGGTTGAGGTAACGAGTGAGCCGATATCCAGGGATGACGTTCTTAATAATTGAACAACCTCGCTGGTGATGTCATCAAATATTTCGGAGGCGTTCTTTTTTCGTTTTTCTTCGAGGCATACGTCGCAAACGCCGCATTTATCGGCGTATGGTTCATCAAAATAAGCCAGCAGCATCTGGCTGCGGCATTTTTTGTGTTCCGCGTAGGCGAAAACAGCCTCCATTTTTCGCAGGTAAGTGGCTTTTCGTTCGTCGATTGCCTTTTTATTGATATACAGGGCATTAGCCGGCTGCCGCGGTTTTAAATAAGTAACCTGCGGCTGGTCGGTTTGCTGCTGGTAGCTTAAAATGTTAAAATCCTGCAGCTGCTTTAAGCCGTCGATCACCTGCTGCACATTCATATGCGTGCGCCGGGCCAGCTCAAATTCTCGCAGCCGCACATAATTTTCAAACGCGCCACCGTACGAGCGCAGCAGGGTTTTAATGAATGGATCCCAGCCCGGATTTTGTATCTGGAAATTATAAAGCGCTTCATTCGCCACCTCGAACCTGAACCGCGACGGTAAAAAAACACTCTCGTTAAACGACAGGTATTCGTCCTGTTCCAAAAACTTCAGGGCGTTGATGGTTTTTACCGGATCGAGCTTAAAACGACTGCAAAAATCGCCCAGGTCAAGATCGAAGCTCAAACCCTCACCGGCCTCAAAGGCCAGCTGGTAATAATTGGCCAGGTAATGATATACCTGCTTGATCTCTTCAATTGATGGGAAACTTAACGCAAATTTCTTCTCCTGTTTCAGCCTGTCGGTATGATTGAACAAAAGAACCGCATAGGCCTTATGCTCATCGCGCCCGCCCCTGCCCGCTTCCTGGTAATACGCTTCAAGGCTTTCGGGCATATCTTTATGGATCACAAAACGCACGTCCGGTTTATCGATCCCCATACCGAAAGCGTTGGTAGCCACAATAATGCGGGTGCGGTTGGTTTTCCAGCTATCCTGTTTTTGCGACCGCAAACCGGCTTCAAGCCCGGCATGATAAAAATCGGCCTTAATGCCGTTTTCATTATAAAATTTAGCGATGTCGGCCGTTTCCTTGCGGCTGCGCACGTATACAATGCCGCTGCCTTTTACCCCTTTTGCAATATCCAGCAGTTTGCGCAGCTTGTTTTCCTCGTTTTGTACCACATAGCTGATGTTTTTGCGCTCAAAGCTTTTCTGGTAAACCGCGGCATTTTTAAATTGCAGCTTTTGCTGGATATCTTCCCTTACATCAGCGGTGGCCGTGGCGGTAAGCGCCAATATCGGAACATTGGGATGCAGTTCGCGCAGATCAGCAATATGGAGGTACGGCGGCCTGAAATCATAACCCCATTGCGAGATACAGTGCGCCTCATCAACCGCTATCAGGTTTACATTCATGTATTTTATCCGCTCGCGCACCAGCTCCGATAATAAACGCTCGGGCGACAGGTACAGGAATTTAATGGGCCCGTAAATGCAATTATCCAGGGCGATGTCGATCTCCCATTTGCCCATGCCGGATACGATCGAAATAGCATCAATACCTTTTGCTTTCAGGTTTTCCACCTGGTCTTTCATCAGGGCTATCAGCGGCGAAATAACAATGCATATCCCCTCCTTCGCCAGCGCCGGAACCTGGTAACAAACCGATTTACCGCCGCCCGTCGGCAGCAGCGCTAGCGTATCGCGCCCCAGCAAAACAGACTGGATGATCTCCTCCTGCATCGGCCGGAAGGCGTCATGGTTCCAATATTGTTTAAGGATTTCCTGGAGAGACATTTTGATTTACGAATTACGATTTACGAATTACGATTTGAGATTTGGTGATTTAAGCGAGATTGTAAAGATAAATTCGAAATCGAACATCCGAAATTATACGACATTAATTATTTATAAGTAAATTTGTTAAATACGAAATCGATTATGCAAGCAACAAACATTCGCCAGAAACTGCATCAGTATGTAGACAATAGCGACGAAAAGTTACTAAAGTTAATGTTTGCCCTGGCAAAGGAATATAATGAAGACGATGATGTTGAATATGAATTTTCGACTGAGGATATAAAGATCTTTGACGAGCGGAGGGAAAAGCGTTTGAGCGGTGAAAGCGCCACTTATAAATGGGATGAGGCCAAACGCATTATTACCGGAAAAAAGTAATCTATGGCTTATGTCTTATTGATCCAGCGAGAAGCGCTGCTGGAAATTCAGGAAGCTTTTGACTGGTACGAAGAACAAAAATACGGATTGGGTTATGAGTTGATACAAGAAATAGAAAGTTGTTATAAAAAAATCAGTGCTCATCCTGAGCGATACGGTTATATAAATCAATTCTACCGCCGAATTAAAACCGATCGTTTTCCCTATATTTTAGTATTTGAAATTGATGACAATAGCATCATTATCAATTCCGTACGGCATATTAAACGAAAACCCAGCTAGACGAAATCGAACATCCCTGCCTTCGGCAGGCAAACGAAATCCGAAATCACATAATATTTCTAAATTCGCAGCATAAAGATTATATAATGAGATCATTCTTCGCTGCTGCCCTGTTTCTCTTCCTCGCAACAAATCTCCAGGCTCAAAAATGGAACGTTGAAAATCCACCTACCCCGGCAAAAAAGGTAACGATCAATACCGACGAAGGTACCTGGATGAACCTGGATGTGAGTCCCGATGGCAAGACGATAGTTTTCGATTTGCTGGGCGATATTTATACCATACCGGTAAAAGGCGGTAAAGCTACGCTCCTTTCGGGAGGAAAAGCCTGGGAGGTGCAGCCGCGGTTTAGTCCGGATGGTAAACAGATTTCCTATACCAGCGACCGCGATGGCGGCGACAATATCTGGATAATGAACAGCGATGGCGGCAATAAGCATCCGGTAACTAAAGAAACCTTCCGGCTATTAAATAACGCATCCTGGACACCCGACGGGCAATTTTTAGTAGCCCGCAAACATTTCACGGGCACACGTTCGCTCGGCGCGGGCGAGATGTGGCTGTATCACAAAACCGGCGGCGAAGGTATACAACTAACCAAACGCAAAAACGACCAGCAGGACGCAGGTGAGCCGATCGTATCGCCCGACGGAAACTATGTTTACTGGAGCGAAGATGCAACTCCCGGGCCTAATTTTGAATACAATAAAGACCCTTACAAGGGGATATACGCCATAAAGCGGTTAAACCGCCAAACCGGCGACATTGAGACAGTTGCAAGTGGCGCAGGCGGTGCATGCCGCCCACAGATATCGCCTGATGGCAAGTTGATGGCGTTTGTAAAGCGGGTAAGATTAAAATCAGTGTTGTACCTGCATAATTTAAGTACCGGCGAAGAATGGCCTGTGTATGACGAGCTTTCGCACGATCAGCAGGAGGCCTGGGCCATTTTTGGCTTATATCCAAATTTTGCCTGGACACCCGATAGCAACAATATCATTTTTTATGCAAAAGGCAAGATATGGAACCTGGATATCGCTTCGCTGAACGCTGTTCAAATACCTTTTGAAGTTACGTCGCAGCAAAGCGTTACCGACGCGCTTCACTTCCCTCAAAAGGTTTTCCAGGAGGAGTTTACGGCGAAGATGATCCGCCAGCTGACCACCTCACCCGACGGAAAAGTAGTAGCCTTCAACGCCGCGGGATATATTTATATCAAAGCCTTGCCAAATGGTGTCCCCACACGGATAACCGCAACGAACGATTTTGAGTATGAACCGGCTTTCAGCCCTGACGGAAAATCATTAGTATATATCGACTGGACTGATGAACTGAAAGCGTCGATCAACAAAATTGACCTCACCACCTGCCTGGTAACACGACTGACCTCCGAGAAAGGATATTATTACTCGCCCAAATTCTCAAATAAGGGAGATAAGATCATCTACAGAAAGGGCGTTGGTAACGAAATTTCGGGCCTTGCATTTGGCGGCAATCCGGGTATTTATACTATCCCGGCAAACGGAGGTACGCCAAAGCTGATCATCAACAATGGTATTTATCCGCAGTTCTCCGATAAAGATGCGAAGATATACTACCAGAGCCACGATGGCGATAAAAAAGCCTTTAAGATGATGGATACCACGGGCGCCAACCAGCAAACATTATATACTTCAAAATATACGACGCAGTTTAACCCGAGCCCGGATGGCAAATGGATGGCGTTTACGGAATTGTTTAACTGCTACATCACCCCGATGGTAAGCACCGGCGCCGCGCAGGACCTTTCGGCGGCAAATAAAGCCATTCCGCTGGATAAGCTAACCCGCGATGCGGGCACTTACCTGCACTGGAGCAAGGACAGCAAAAAATTGATGTGGACGCTTGGGCCAAAATATTATGTGCGGGATGTACGCAATGCGTTTCCTTTTGTTGATGGCGGCACCGACAAAACCCCGCCGGTAGATACCGCGGGTATTGACATCGACCTGAAATTAAAGACCGACGTGCCCGATGGCAGGATCGCTTTCAAAAACGCGCGCATTATTACCATGAAAGGCGATGAAGTGATCGAGAACGGAACCATTGTTATCGATCAGAATAAGATTGTGGCGATCGGGAAGTCGGATTTGCCTGTACCGGCAGATGCAAAAGTTTATGACCTTAGCGGGAAAACGATCATGCCGGGCATAGTGGATGTGCACGGCCATTTACATACCAGCCCCGACGGCATATCGCCACAACAGGACTGGAGCTATTATGCCAACCTTGCCTTCGGCGTAACCACTGCGCACGACCCTTCGAGCAATACCGAAATGGTATTTAGCCAGTCGGAGATGTTGAAAGCAGGGCACATGGTTGGCCCGAGGATATATTCTACCGGCACTATTTTATATGGCGCGGATGGTGATTTTAAGGCCGTGATCAATGGTTTGGACGACGCACGTTCGCACTTGCGCAGATTAAAAGCGGTGGGTGCGTTCTCAGTAAAAAGCTATAACCAGCCGCGCCGCGAACAGCGCCAGCAAATTATCGAGGCCGCGCGCGAGTTGCAAATGGAAGTGGTGCCCGAGGGCGGATCAACCTTTTTCACCAACATGAATATGATACTCGACGGCCATACCGGAATCGAGCATAATATTCCTGTTTGGCCGGTTTATAAGGATGTGAAAACTTTGTGGAACGACAGCAGATCTGGTTATACGCCTACTTTGATAGTTGCATACGGCGTCCAATCCGGCGAGAATTATTGGTACGACCGCACCGATGTATGGAAAAACGAGCGCCTGCTTGACTTTACCCCACAGGCCATCGTGGATGCGCGTTCCCGCCGCAGGACAACATCAGAATACGGCGACTATGGGCATATCGAAGTGTCGAAATATGTTAAACAGATAGCAGACGGCGGCACAAAGGTCAACCTGGGCTCACATGGACAGCTACAAGGCCTTGGCGCGCACTGGGAGCTATGGATGCTTGCCCAGGGCGGTATGACGCCTCTGCAGGCCATTCGGTGTGCCACGATAAACGGAGCCTCCTATTTAGGCATGGAAAAAGAGATCGGCTCTTTAGAAACCGGCAAACTGGCTGACCTTATCGTGTTAAACGCCAACCCGCTTGCAGATATCCGCAACAGCGAAAAAATAAAATATGTAATGGTGAACGGCCGTTTGTACGATGCAGAGTCCATGAACGAGATCGGCAACCGTGAAAAACCGCGCCTGCCCTTTTGGTGGCAGCAACCCCACGGCGCCATGAGCAGTCTGCCTACCGGAAATACCGAGACTTATTTGTTTGGGGTTCAGGATGGCGACTGATTGATTTTAGATTTACGAATTACGATTTAATCGAACGTCATGCCGAACTTGTTTCGGCACCCCACCGGACATTCACGCTTGCCTGGTCGCCGAATGCATGTCGCAGACCATTCAGGTGAGGTGCTGAAATAAATTCAGCATGACATTCGGGGGGCAAACGTTTATTCCCGTTAGGAAATAAACGTTTTTGCTTTTTCGAGCGCGCGGGTTAAGCCGCTTGCATCGCTGCCGCCTGCGGTTGCGAAGAACGGCTGGCCGCCGCCGCCGCCTTTTATTTCTTTAGCCAATTCACGCACTATTGTTCCTGCATTCAGGTTTTTCTCCTTTACCAGGTTGTCGGCTATCATTACCGTGATACCTGGCTTGCCATCAATATCGGCGCCAAGCACGAGGAACAGGTTGGGCACAATATCCTTTAGGTTATAAGCCAGGTTTTTGATGGCTTCAGCATTCGGCAGGTCGACTTTTTGTGCGATAAAGTTTATGCCGTTTATTGATTCCGCTTTTTTAGCCAGTTCATCCTTTAAGCCGGATGACCTTTCAAGGACGCTCTTTTCAATTTCTTTTTTCAACCGGGTGTTTTCATCCAGCAGGCTTTCCACGCTTTTTGAAATGTCCTTCGGGTTTTTTAAGATCTCCTTCAGGTGGTTTACCAATCGTGTTTGTTCATTGATATAATTTTCGGCAGCCATGCCTGTTATAGCTTCGATACGGCGTACGCCCGCGGCCACCGCGCTTTCTGATATAATTTTAAAATAGCCGATATGGCCGGTGGCTTTTATATGTGTCCCGCCACAAAGCTCTTTCGAGAATTTTTCATCAAAGGTGATCACACGCACAAAATCGCCATATTTCTCGCCAAACAGGGCAGTTACCCCGCTGCTGATGGCCTGGTCATACGGTACGTTCCGTTCCTCTTTTAAAGCGATATCCTCCCGCACTTTTTCGTTTACGATGGCTTCGATCTGCGCCAGCTCATCGTCCGTTACTTTGGCGAAATGGGAGAAGTCAAAACGCAGGTATTCTGCATTTACCAATGATCCTTTTTGATTGACATGGCTTCCCAGCACCTGTTTCATAGCCGCGTGCAGCAAATGGGTGGCGCTATGGTTGTTCATAATGGCTTCCCTGCGCTGGTGGTCAACGATAGCGGTTAATGCATCATTGATTGCCTCGTCGGTAGGCAGTTTATCTACAAAATGAACGATCAGCCCGTTTTCTTTTTTGGTATCCGTTACCGGGATCACTTCCCCGTCCGGGAAAACCAGGTCGCCGGTATCGCCAACCTGACCGCCGCTTTCAGCATAAAAAGGTGTTTTATCCAGTACGATCTGGTATTGCTCTTTGCCTTTGGCGCTCACCTTGCGGTATTTTACAATATGGGCGATGGTTTCGGTTTCGTCGTAACCGGTAAATTCAACAGTATCATCGTCTTTTAAAACTGTCCAATCGCTGGTATCAACAGCGGTAGCAGCGCGGGAGCGGGTTTTTTGTTGTTCAAGTTCTTCTTCAAAACCTTGAGTATCTAAATCCCACCCTTCTTCCTTTGCAAGTAATGCGGTTAAATCTATTGGAAATCCGTACGTATCAGCCAGCTTAAATGCGAAAATGCCAGGAATAATCTTCTTTGCAATTATATGGCTATGGCTGCTTTTAAAATCACGTTGTTCAACAAACTCCTCATTATTAGTTGCGTTAAGAGTAGTAAGAGGCTCTTTTGTTAAATTATAAAAAAGTTGCAACCCTCTCTCTAGAGTCCTCAAAAAGCTCACCTCTTCTTCCAAAACAACCTTCTGCACAAAATCTTTCTGCTTATACAAGTCGTCAAACACGCCTTTAAACTGCCCTGCCAGTAAAGGCACCAACTGGTTTAAAAAAGGTTCCTTAAAACCTAAATACTGGTACGAATACCTCACTGCCCTGCGTAAAATACGGCGTATCACGTAACCTGCTTTATTATTTGAGGGCAACTGCCCGTCGGCAATGGCAAAACTGATTGCGCGGATGTGGTCGGCCATAACCCGCATGGCTACGGCATCATTCCAATCCTTATCGCCCGGCATGGCACTGCCATTATATTTTTTACCACTTTTCTCAGCAATAAACTGTATCAGCGGCTGAAAAACATCGGTATCGTAGTTGGAGGTTTTCTCCTGCAGCACCCTCACCAAACGCTCAAAACCCATCCCGGTATCTACATGCTTAGCCGGCAAAGGCTGTAATGAACCATCCTTCAGGCGGTTAAACTGCATAAATACATTATTCCATATCTCTATAACCATTGGATCGTCGGCGTTTACCAAACTTTCGCCTTTCACCTTTAACCTTTCGCCTTCCTCCCGGCTGTCGTAATGTATTTCCGAGCATGGGCCGCAAGGGCCGGTTTCGCCCATTTCCCAAAAGTTATCTTTTTTGTTGCCGAGCAGGATGCGGTCTTCGGGAACATATTGCTTCCAGTAGTCGTACGCTTCCTGGTCTTTGGGCAGACCTTCTTTTTCGTCACCACCAAAAACGGTCACATACAGGCGGTCTTTATCAATTTTATAAACTTCGGTCAGCAGTTCCCAGCTCCAGGCAATGGCTTCCTTTTTGAAATAGTCGCCAAAACTCCAGTTGCCGAGCATCTCGAACATGGTATGGTGATAGGTATCGATACCAACTTCTTCCAGGTCGTTATGCTTGCCGGATACGCGCAGGCAGCGTTGCGTATCTGCTACACGCGGAAATTTCGCCGCTTCTTCGCCCAAAAAAATAGATTTAAACTGGTTCATCCCCGCGTTGGTGAACATTAGGGTAGGGTCGTTTTTGATCACAATGGGGGCCGAAGGCACAATAACATGGCCCTTAGCAGCAAAAAAATCAAGGAAAGCCTGGCGTATTTCGGTAGCAGTCATGGTTGCAAAGGTAATTATTTGGAGGAAAGTCCGAAAGCTGTCTGAACCGTTGATTACAGCTGATTTGGTGATTTCGTTGAAGACGTTTAGGGCGATGAGAAGATAAACAAAACCAACTCCGCTAACTTTCGTTAAAGGATATCTGAACGTTATTCATGAACCCAACCATCCCATACGGAAAGAATCCTGTTACGGGCTCAACCGCCGAACTGGACGACGCGTCGATCTACTATGAAATATACGGCGCGGGCGAGCCATTGCTGCTGTTGCATGGGAATAATCAATCCATCAGTGCATTTATTAACCAAATCGGCGAGTTTGCAAATCGTTACAAAGTAATTGCCGTAGATACCCGCGGGCATGGCAACAGCAGGGATGAAAGCGACGGTCCGCTGACCTATGAATTGTTTGCAGACGATATGAAGCTGCTGCTGGATGATTTAAACCTGCAAAACGTAAATATTTTAGGCTGGAGCGACGGCGGCATCGCCGGGCTGATCATGGCGATGAAATACCCGGAATACGTGAACAAATTAGCGGTGATGGGCGCCAATATATTCCCCGCGCCGGATGCGCTGAAAGACGTCGTATTCAGGGATGTGAATGAGCTGATTGATGATCTGAAAGATAAATCCGATAAGAAATCCGTTGACCAGCGAAGAATTTACGAGCTCGTTTTGAATGAACCGCGCCTGGCTTTTGACGATCTGAAAAAGATCAAAGCGCCGGTATTGGTTATGGCCGGGCAAAATGATGTGGTGACCGAAACCCACACCCGCCAGATAGCAGAAAACATCCCCAATTCCCAACTGGTGATCTTTAAAAATGCCAGCCACTTTGCACCCTACTATAACGCGGCTGAGTTTAACCAGGCTGTTTTGGCGTTTTTTAACAGTCAGCTTCAGTAAAAACCCTTAATTGTTCGGAATTCGAAGGTTATCGTATCCAATTCCCTGATTAGTTAGTTTTCGCCAGCAATATTTTTTGTGAATTAAAACCAGACGCATCATCTATTAAATCAACAATCAACGGCCAATCTGCAGCCTTCTCGAAATTATTATTATAAACCCTGTTAACGTAAATAGTTAAAACATTTCCTGTAATTGCCGCTGACGTCGAAAACGAACCCGTTTTGTTGGTCTTTTTGGTGGCAAATGCTTCAACTCCCTTAGCTGAATAGCCTTGCGGAATTGTAATGGCGATGGTGTACTTAAAGCTACGCGCACATGGCATATAAACGTCTATGTCCCGTTTACGCGCCCGATCTTCAAGGCTATAAAAGTCGCCTGTTAACTTCCCGACATCAATGATGTAGTTGTTCCCGGCCTTTTTTACCATGTTATTCAAAACAAACGATGAACTATATTGAAAAACCGGGTTGGTATTTTCAAGCGCGATATCGATAATTTTGCAATCCTGAACTTGTTCCGGATCCTGGCCAAATTTGTTTTTAATTTCGGACGTAAAATTTTTATTCATTTCCGTTTTCTCCTTTGTAAACGAGTAAATATAATCCTCCGTCATTTTCTTTGTTGCCTGGGATTTTTTTAGCCTTTTATTTAATTCCTCCCCATTGATCATATTCTTATATCCGTTATCTATATCTTCTACCGGTATCAATAGTTTTTGATCGTTGTGCCTCAGATCACCTTGTTCCTTAACGAGACGGGTTATTTTTAATTTTTGCATGTTACCTGGCACTAAATTCACTTGAAGCTGTTCTTCCAACTGGTTTTTATCACTGGAAGCGACTGGGAGGGTAGTCTCACTCTCGGTAAATGTATCGCCGGCGTAGTGCGTTTTTGGGTGCAATACTATTGCACTTTCGCCCTGAAAACGCGCCGGTATTTCGTTAAAATGAGTTACTATGTCATCAAAACACATATACAATGGAGTGCTTGCATTAATACGTATCAAAGCTTCCATGTCATCAATATTATAAACATTCTCGAGCGAATTGCTATTACGTGAGGCAACCAGCAACACATCATGATCGATATCCATCTCACTCAGCGCCAAACTAATTAGCGCTGCCCTTAGCGTATTTGCTTTACGATAATTCATTTCTTCGATGTTCTCTAACTCCTTACCTGTATAGTTGCAAAAAACATCAAACTTCCACTCGTCATATAGCACTTTCATTACACTATCTAACGGCGCGTTCTTTAGTGCCTTATGGCTTTTAAAGTAATCCTTCACCTTAGATTCGAGCTGATCGTATCCATAGAATTTCATAAAAGAATGTTCAAAAGCGTTTTTTTGATTTGTGAACATTGAAAATTTGGGGTTGATTTGATAATCAACTCCCGTTAACAAAATGCCTGTCGAACGGAAGGTGCTTCCTATCTCAATATATGGGTATTGTCTAAGCGGGGAAGTCCACAACTCTGTTTTGTATTTAGACATGTTTCTTATCTTCAGGCTTAGTACAAGGTCACCGGCGTCATCATGGCTTTCTTCAAAATGCGGTGCGCCATTGGCATATATGTATTGAACATTTATTTTTTTGTTAAACTGAAAATCCAAACTATAATATAAAACATGATATTGATCCGCCAGGATAAACAAATTATCATTGTTTTTATAAGAATTACTTTCAACGTTTTCCGACATATCAACAGCGCTTATATAATAATCTAAAATGTCGCCTACCTGCAAATCGGGAATAGCAAGTTTTCCTTTTTGGTCTTTGTTGTCGTTTTTCAATAAAACTGCCTCGCTTGTATTTACAATTATTTCTTTACCATTTGGTTTAATAATTTTTGCACCTACGTAAACATTTTTAACATCGATAAACTTGAACACCAGGTACGATGTTGTTTTATCCATCTTTTTTTGGTACTCAATTGTCGAGAAATCTGCTAATGCAGTTTTATCATTAATTTTGACTCTTTCGTGAAAGGTAGTAAGTTTCATGGTTCGCAGCGCTGCTGTTGCCATAAACTTTATCCTCGTGTGTGAGGTACGCTGTAGGTTAAGCGACCGGGCAAGCACAACTGCGCTCTCATTATTTAGGTTAGCCGGAGCAGTTGTCGAGCTAAACTCGGGCACATGCGTACCCCATATTTCCTTTTGCAGCTGAGCTGCTTTTTCAGCATACGGAATATCTTCCTGTGCAAACAGATTAAAGGTTGTTATTAATCCAAAAAATAAAAGTAAGGCTGTTCTCATTGTGTAATAGGTTCTAAGGTTATATTTTGATCGTAAGCTTTTGAAAGCTGTTCGATATCATTATTCCATTTCGCAAATTTTGAAGTTGGAAGATGTGTGTTTTTTATCCGCAGGGATTTTTTATAAATTAACTTTCCGGATAACAACGTGTATTGAATATGAAATTCGTAATCAGAATCGACAATATTCAGCGCGACTGGAAGACTGGTGGCTTTATAATTAGCCGGTAATAAAAGTTCTATTTCCTTGCATATATTCATTTTGTAATCAAACCAGTAATCGTGTTTGCGCCCGGGTATTTTTAAATTTAAATTATTAAATTCCTTTTGGGGGTCCAGTTCGATATAATAGGATTTCCCAAAAACAGAAATGGCCTTTTTATCATCAAAACTATAACTCGCAGTAAGGTCCTTATCCACATCATCGGTTTTTGTCAGTTTCAGGTTGTTGATATGATGATCGTTATTGCCGTTTGATAGAAACCTTACCATGGCTTCATCTGCCTTTTCCTTTTTTATATTATTCAATCCGCTTAAAACTCTCTCCTTATCTTCCCCCTTCCATAAATGCGTAACGTTGCCGGCGAGGCCGCTTCCATTTATACTTAACTGGCTGGTTTCGAAGTCATAATTTTGTGATGGCCCAGCATTAGGTACCCGTGTAAGAATATATCTTTCACCATCTTCCATTAATACCTGCCGGTTCTGTATACGCTCGGCATATTCATTGATGCCCAGGTACTTTTCGGTCGCGTCCAGGTAAATAGTTTTGCCTTTATAAATCAGCCCGCATATCATGTGATTATCGACAGCCAACGAAGGCGTTTGGTAATCGTAAGCAATATGGTCGGTACCGAGCCAGCAAAGCCGGGCATCAAAACCTAACGAGGTGAGTAACTCCTTGGTTAAATTAGCCATTCCTTTACAGTCACCATACTTTTTCCGTAAAACTTCGTCGGCTTTTTCGGGTTTAAAACCTGCCATACCATCTTCAAAAGCTATATACCGGACATTATCCATTACATAATAAAAAATGGCCTTAACTTTGTCCATTTCGCTATTAAGTCCGGCAGTAAGTTCTGTAGCTTTGGCTTTTATTATTTCTTTATTCGTATTTATCTCACCGGCCAGAATATGGTACCATCCATATTGGTCGGCAAGCGTACCGAAATATTTAAGGTTACGGCCCCCGACTGTTGCCGATTTACATAAAACTAACAGATGCGGATAAATATATGTGGGGCCGGGGCTGTTATCTTCACGCTGCATCGCCGGAAGGTTTTGAATTGTATAAGTTATAATATCTGCATCGCTTTTATTATCGTATGTGGTTGTTTTATCGATGGCGTAGTCTTTAAAATTCATCTCTTTAAGCTCAACATTCATCCAGCGGGGTATTTTAACAGAAACTTCCCCGTGTTTAATAGCCCATTCGTTTGAAAAATATACCGTCGTAAAATAACGCGGATCATCAATAGTTTCGCTGAAAGTAACATTTGCCGTACTTCCCCTTTTTGGCAGCATTAACGGGAAATAGCAAATTTTTTCATCAGAAAAGAAAACATCATCCGTAGAATAGTATGAATAAATAGGCTTAAAATCATGTACCGAATGGTTATCAACATTGGCTTCGACATTGTCAATCGTAACATCATTATTATAAACTTCAGCAACCGGGAGTTTCACCGCATAGGTATTGCTTGTGTAAAGCGTATTTAAAATTTCTTTAACCTCAACCCGACCGGCTTTTTGATTATAAATAAATTCGTAACTATTTTTTGAAGAGATAATGGAAGCTGATGAATCCGTGGGGACGGCAATTGCATTGAGTACAACAATCAGGCAAATGAAATAAGAAACTAAAAATTTAATCATATCAATATTAGTAATGCCCTAATATAAAAATATTCTTTAGAGTAAAACGAAAAGTTAACCAGGTGGAAAAACGGCAGGTGGTGTACGAATTATTTCACCAAAAAGTTTTGCCACCCTCACGACTCCCAAAAAACAATTACATTTGTGCATGCCTTACAGGGAACGCGAGATCAGCAAAATGTACTATACCATGGGAGAGGTTTCCAAGCTCTTTGATGTGAACCAGTCGCTGATCCGGTTTTACGAGAAGGAATTTGACATCCTTACTCCAAAAAAAAACAAAAAGGGCAACCGTTACTTCACCCCCGAAGATGTTGAGAACCTTAAAATTATTTTCCACCTGATACGCGATAAAGGCTATACGCTTAACGGCGCCAAAGAACATCTCAAAAACAACATCACCGATAGCAAGGATAGCCACCGCGTTATCCACTCCCTCGAAAACCTCAAAAAATTCCTGCTCGAAGTGCGCGACCAGTTGTAATTTACTGCGTAAAAGTTATCTTTATTTTTTTGTCATTGCGAGCGATAGCGCAGCAATCCCGTCATTTACAGAGCCGCCAATGCATAGTTCGCGATTGCCGCGCTATCGCTCGCAATGACAATTTTGGTTATTTATGATCGCAAATCACAAGGGCGAAATACCGGTTGTTATATTGCTGCTGCCATTTTTATCGGGCATTGGTTTAGGTGTGGGCTTATTTTCAGGCACGAATTTAACCGGGTTAATTGTTTCGTTCCTCATTCTCAGCACTGTTTTTATCGGCCTTAATTTAAATTACCGAAGGCTGAACCTGCATAAATACCGTTGGCTGGGCGGCAGCCTTATCACTTTGATTTTGTTTTTATTCGGGCTGGTAAGCGTTACCCGCTATAATGAGCTTAATCATCCTGATCATTTTTCAAAGACCGCTGCGCAGTATCTCGTAGTAAAGATCAATAATGAGCCCAATGCTAAAAACGGCCTGACCCGCTTCACTACTGAGGTAATCGAAAGCGTTCGCAACGGAAAAAAATCCGCGGCAAGCGGAACATTACTTATCGCAACAAAAGACACCAATGCAACCAAACTTTATTACGGTGACGAACTGCTGATACCCGCCAGATACAACCCTATCGACCCGCCTTTTAACCCGGCGGAATTCAACTATAAAAAGTACCTGGCCAATCAAAATATATGGTACCAGGCATTCCTGTTTCCGAAACAATTTGTCGTGCTTGCCGCTGATCAAGGCAACCCTATCATTGCTTATTCATTGCGGTTACGGCAGCGCCTTGTTGAAAAACTTAAGTGCAACATGCGCGATACCGATGCCGTAGCTGTGGCATCCACCTTAATATTGGGCTACAAAGCCGATCTGAGCAATGATATTTTGCAGGCTTATTCAAAAACTGGCACCATCCATGTACTTTCGGTATCCGGTGCACATGTAGCCATTATTTATATTTTGCTTGCTTTAGCACTTGGCTTTTTAGACCGGTTCAAATATGGTAAACCGTCTAAGGCAATTATCATTATTACACTCATCTGGTATTATTCAACGCTTTCAGGTTTTTCGCCCGCGGTTTGCCGTGCGGCGGTTATGATCAGCATGGTGATCGTTGGCAAAACATTCAGCAGGTATATCAATACGCTAAATATCCTGGCCATTTCCGCTTTCCTGCTTTTGGTATATGATCCGTTTTTCATCACCGATGTGGGTTTTCAATTATCGTATCTCGCGGTTTTCGGCCTCATCGTATTGCAGCCGGTAGTTTACAATTGGTATCCATTTAAAAACAAATGGGCCGATAAGCTCTGGGCGCTTTGCTCAGTATCCATAGCCGCACAAGTGATCACATTTCCTTTAAGCGCTTTTTATTTTCACCAGTTCCCGGTGTATTTTCTGATCAGCAACCTGTTTATAATCATCCCAACCGCCGTCATCATGTATTCGGGCATTGCTTTTTTATTGCTTCCGCAGATACCGGTAGTTTCAACAGTTATAGCCTTCATCCTGGAAAAATCAATAATCCTGATGAATAAGGGATTGGCTTTTATCGAGCATACCCCTTTTGCCAGTTTGGGTAAGATATGGCTCGCGACGGCCGAGTACATTTTGCTTTACGCGATCATCATCAGCGCTTTTTATTTTTTGCATGAGAAAAAAGTATGGCTGCTTAAAACAGCTATGGCCTGTATCCTGTTCCTCTGTATAAGCCTGAGCATAAAAAACATCAGCTTATCGCGATCAAATCAAATTGTGTGGTTAAATTTAAAAAAACACCCGGGAATAGTTTTCAGGCACGGCTACCGCGCAGTTGTACTCACTGATATCAAAACCACCGATAAAACTTTTCAATATTCCGTACAGCCCTACCTTGACAGTTGCCAGGTGAGCGATATCAAAATGATTAGCTTGAGCCAAAACATCAAAACGCAGTGGTTGGCAAAGGAAGATAATCTTATCCAGTTCATGAATACAAGGATAATAGTTTTTGATGGCAGGAGTTATAGTCATCCACTTCCGGAGAAATTAAAAGCCGACTATTTGTATATAACGGGGAACCCGGCAGCTGGGTTAAATGAAATTAACAATTATGTCGATTACCCCATGGCGGTTATTGACGGAAGTACTTCCGATCGATTACTCAGGCAGGTTGCAAACCAGGCCGGCATAAAAAAGATTGACTATAAAATATTAAAACGTAACAATTCGCTTATTTCGGTATCTAATTAAAGTTAAAAGCGGAAAATTAATAATATTTGCAACTGACCGCGAAAAACCCTACTTTGTAATAACAAAACCCAATTTATGAATAGAAAATTTTTGAATGTTGCCCTGGGCATAGTGCTTGCAGCAACCACCTACAGCGCCAGCGCACAAAAGGTCTATAAAAGCGGCATGGTATCGTACTCCATGGAAATGCGCGGGCAACCAGCCGATGTTAAGCAATATTTTACGCCCGATTCAACTGCAGCAGTAATTGTTGTAGGTCCGGCAAATGTTAAAGTATTAAGCAACGCCAGGCGTGATTATTTAGCCGTTGTGTTGGATGTGCCTGTAGCTTCATTGAAAAAAGCGGGCATTGCTACCCCTGCTGAACTTGAACAAGGTATGGCTGCTTTACCTACTTTTACCTATACCCCAACAACTGAAACCAAGCAGATCTCAGGATTTAATTGTAAAAAGGTGATCGCGAAGGACACCAAAACAGGAAAAAACTATGATGTATGGATAACCAATGATATCAGTGTTCCGCCAACGGCCTACCAGCCCTATTACAGTACAATAGGTGGTTTTCCCGTTCAATTTACTGCTTTTCAACAAGGTCAGGAGGCCCTCATTACTATTTCTGCCGTATCCGATCAAAAAGCTCCTGCCGGCACATTTGCTATCGGCAAAGACTTTGAAAGAGGTACTTTAGCTGACCTGAATGCAGGCGGTTAATTAACTGAAAATTTTAAGAACTAAAAGCCCTTTGGTGATTACCAAAGGGTTTTTTGTTGTTAGAGAAAATCAATTCAGTTTACTTCCCTGCCCAGCGCGTCTACCCAATCCGAAAACAAGCGGGTCTCAAACTCAACAGCCTTCGATGCATGCGTCTCCCAATCGGGCGAGAACTTTTTCAATTGTGCGAGCATTTCCTCGAGGTGGCCCTCCTCCTCTAAAATGATCGATTTAACATTTATTTTGCTGGAAGCGGCGTCAAGCGCATCCTGGTAAACCGGGTATAGTTCATCGGCGCGCACTTCAATGGCATAAGTTACCAGCAGGTAAGCGGCAAAGCGCAGTTCTTTTCCTGCCAGGCCAAGGTCTTTTTTCAGGTAGCGGCAAACATCAATATCCAGTTGGTTTAAATAATACCTGCTAAAGGCCGGGGCAATTAAATATTCGGCAGCATAAGTCGGGCAATAATCTTCACCTGTTTTTTCTATCTGCTTTTTCAGGTAGAAAGCATGGCGATGCTCCTCGGCAGCATGTTTTAATATGATGTACGTAACCGTAAGCGGGTCTTCACTCGCCGATATTTTGCGCGCGCCGGTATTTTCCATTAAGGATAATGTATTCAGCCAGCGTGCATGTATTTCATTATTGGCTATAATAGCAGGTAGCAGTGTATTCAGTTCCATCTTTGTTTTTTTGATTTCACCATCGGTGGTAATCATTATATCTCTTCTAGGGCTTGTTCTATTTTGCTGTAAATGTAAGCCAGTTCTTCGTTGGTAATGCAATACGGCGGTAAAATGTAAACAATATTTCCAAGCGGGCGCAGGATGATGCCGGCATCCAGAAAATATTTATACAAAGTGTCGCGCAGCGAACTAAAATAAGACGTGCTCCCCCCGGTTTCCCATTCCATAGCCAAAATAGTTCCTGTTTGCCTGGTAGTTTTAATTTTGGGGTGATCTTTTATTTTTAACGCGAACTGCCGGTGGGCGCTTTCGATCCGTTTGATATTCGTTGCTGTAGAATCATCCAGGAACAAGTCCAAACTTGCCAGTGCGGCCGAGCAGGCCACCGGGTTAGCTGTAAACGAATGGCCGTGAAAAAGTGTCTTCATCCGGTCGTCGGACAAAAACGCATCATATATCTGTTGCGTACAGGTGGTCAGCCCTAAAGCCATCGTGCCGCCGGTAAGGCCTTTTGAAAAGCACATGATATCAGGCTGCTCCGTTACATGGTCGCAGGCAAAGGGTTTCCCTGTGCGCCCAAAGCCGGTAAACACTTCATCGGCTATCATTAAAACGCCTTCCTGCCGGCAATGCGCCATCAGTTCATTTAAATACCTGGCCCCGTACATCAGCATCCCGCCGGATCCTTGCACCAGCGGTTCAAATATGAAACATGCGAGATTGGATTTGAGATGTGAGATTTGAGATTTGAGATTTTGGATATTTGATTCATTCGGCAGCTCAATAAATTCCACCTCGAATAACAGGGAATCAAACGCAGCAGTAAATGCGCTGCGGCCGCTTACAGCCATCGCGCCGAAGGTATCGCCATGATAGGCGTTTTTAAACGCCAGCATTTTTGTTCTCTTCTCTCCCCTATTATGCCAGTATTGCAGGCACATTTTTACGGCTACCTCAACGGCTGTTGAACCGTCGTCCGAATAAAAGGCCTTTTTTTGGTTGGTTGGTAAAATTTCAAGTAGTCTTTCGGCTAACTCCACCGCACCTTCATGTGTAAAGCCGGCGAAAATAACATGCTCCAGCTTTTTTAGCTGCTCCGATACTTTTTGCGCGATGTGCGGATGTGCGTGCCCGTGGATATTTACCCACCAGGACGAAACCGCATCGATATACCTCTTCCCGTTCTCGTCATACAGGCAGGCGCCCTCGCCCCGCACGATCGGGACAGGCGGCAAGGCTGTTTGCATTTGCGTATAGGGGTGCCATATTACTTTTAAATCGCGTTCAACAAGGTTCATAAACTATTTTTTAAAAGTTTTACAACGTGCTGGTCTGTCGGGAACATGAAATCTTCCGGCGCCAGGTCGGCTACTTTTACCAGCCGGAATGATTGTAATATATCGCCATCCCCGTCAAAATCAAAAACCAACGTTTTTATATTGAGGTTGAGTTCAGTCGTATTTTTTACCCGGTAATAAACGCTAACGACCTGCGATTCATTAAACGCTGACTTTACAAAAAAATCAGTTGTATAAAAATGCTCCAGGATCTCAACTTCAACATTACACTCCTCTACAAACTCTCGCTTTAAGCCGTCGATCAGGCCTTCGCCAAACTCTAAACCGCCGCCGGGGAATTTGGTGAACCGGATACCATACTCTTGTTCATCGCTGATCAAAACTTCATTTTGGTCGTTGATCAGCAGGCCGTAAACGCGCACATTAAAAGGGTACATTATTCGTAGTGTTTTTTGTTGCGGATAATTTTATCCATTGTCCAGGCTATCAGCTCAGTTTTAGGTTCCGACCGTATCGGACAGTTGGGCATGCTGCAATAGTGACAGCACTCAGGTACACAGGGGTCGGTATGGATAAATAATTCTGTTTGGGTGACCTCGCTATTGATTAACTTATCGATCAATGATACCTCTGAATGTACACGGTTCAAATCGAAATAATTTGGTAAGGTTAAATGGCAATCGATATGTAGTTCATTGCCATATTTTTGCGCGCGAAAGTTATGTATATCGATCCATTCCTCTCTCCTTTTCTCATTCAAAACCTTTATAACGTTGGTCACCACGCCAAAATCTGCCTCGTCCATTAACCCTGAAACCGACCTGCGCACCAGTTTGACGCCGCTATATAAAATATACAAAGCAACAGCTATCGACAAGCCGCTATCCAGCCATTTTATTTTTGTGAAGTCGATCAACAGCAGCCCCGCTACCAGCGCAATGCTGGTTATCATATCGGCTAACAAATGCCGGCCGTCGGCATCTAGTGTAATGGAGGGGAGCGACTTTCCCTTACTTATCATATAGTAACCTAAACCGCCGTTAACCACACCCGTTGCCCCGATAATGGCAGCACCTGTTAGCAGGTCGTGTATCTGGGTAGGGTGGATAATACTGTAAACTGATTTAATAATAATAATTATAGCCGCGATGCCGATCAATGAGCCTTCAATAAAAACCGAAAAGTATTCAACCTTGCCATGCCCGTAAGGGTGGTTTTCGTCGCGTGGCAGTGCAGAAAGGGAAATGCTGAAGAATGCAAAAGAACTGGCAAGTACATTCACAATACTTTCGGCAGCATCGGTCAGCACAAAGTTTGACCCCGTTAAAAAATACGCTCCAAATTTTGCCAGCATCAGGATTATACCGGTGACCAATGCTATCAGTATGATCCTTTTTTGTTCTTTCAAAGCCGTTTTGTTTGCGGGCAAATTTATGAATTTAAAGCAGAAAGCTTAAGGCCATCCCAAATCATTTGCTACTTTCTACAACACCTGAATTTATTTTTTTCAAGTGTTCCAATTTTTGAGAGATGAACACTTTGAACACCTTGAACACGGACACACATTGAGCGATAAATGGCATTGCACCGTTTAAGGCTTAAAGCGGAAAACTCTGGATACAAATGCATTTAAAAAATGCTTTAAGCTTTGTGCTTTTAGCTTTCTGCTTATTTTCTATATTTGCCGCGACATCAAAAAAACGATATGACTGCATTAAGTAACAGGATCAATAACCTGTCGGAATCCGCTACAATTAAGATGGCCAAAATGGGCCGCGAGCTAGCTGCCAAAGGGGTTGACGTGATCAGCCTTAGCTTTGGCGAACCTGATTTTCATACACCCGAACATATAAAGGAAGCCGCCAAACAGGCGATGGACCAAAACTATACCTATTACACGCCCGTATCCGGCTACCCGGAATTAAGGAAGGCTGTTGCCGCCAAGCTAAAGAATGAGAACAACCTGGATTATGATTTCAGCCAGATCGTTGTTTCCACCGGCGCAAAGCAGGCTATTGCCAACGCGGTGCTTTGCCTGGTAAACCCGGGCGAAGAAGTTATTATCCCTACACCTTACTGGGTATCTTATTCGGAGGTGGTGAAGCTTGCAGAAGGCGTAAGCGTGTTTATCGACGCGCCGGTTGAGCAGGATTTTAAGATAACGCCCGCGCAACTGGAAGCAGCCATAACGCCAAAAACCAAGCTGTTTATGTTTTCGTCACCATGTAACCCAACGGGTAGTGTTTACAGCCGGGCTGAACTGGAAGGCTTAGCGAAGGTATTTGAAAAACACCCCAATATTTATATCCTTTCGGATGAGATCTATGAGCATATCAATTTTGTTGACAAGCATGAATCGATAGCTCAATTTGATTATATAAAAGACCGTGTGGTGATCATTAACGGTTTCTCAAAAGCGTTTGCCATGACCGGCTGGCGCATTGGCTATACGGCATCAAATAAGGACATCGCTGCGGCATGTGATAAAATGCAGGGACAAATTACTTCCGGTACCTGTTCCATCACCCAGCGCGCAGGCGTAGCCGCTTACGAAGGCGGATTAGAAAGTGTTTTGGAAATGCGCAGTGCCTTTAAAAAACGCCGCGACCTGGTGTACGGACTCCTGAAGGACATTGAAGGTATAAAAGTAAATTTACCCGAAGGCGCTTTTTACTTTTTCCCGGATGTGACTGCGTTTTTCAGAAAAAGCTATAACGGCAATACCATTAAAGATGCCGATGAACTGAGTATTTATTTGCTTGAAGAAGCGCATGTGGCTACCGTTGGCGGTGATTCATTTGGTGATAAAAAATCCATCCGAATCTCCTACGCTGCGGCCGAAGATAAATTGGTTGAAGCGATGAAGCGGATCAAAGCGGCGCTGGGAAAACTAAGTTAGACGTGAGATATGAGATTTGAGACATGAGATGGATTTGAGCATTGCTTTAATCTCAATACTCAAATCTCACATCTCAAATCTTGTAAATTACAATCCAAAGGCATAAGCCAACCGCAAGCCCACAAGGCCGTAGTTATTGTTCTGTCCCGCGAAGTTTTCATAACGTACACCTACGTCCCAGGTTTTATTGGCAAAGCCCAAAGCCGGTGACGCAATAAATTTGGTGCTGCCCCCGCTGTTGGTTTCGAAACCGGCACCTACTTCGGCGCCGAAGTAAAGGTCTGAAGCAAAAAAGGCTTTAATACCTGCTTTTAATGGCACGATACCAAGGCTTTGGTATTTAACGTTGGTGCCGGGAATATCCTTGCCAAACATGTTGTAATACCCTGAAGTTAGGGTTATGGCAAGACTCTTAGCTGCATCGTACTGCAAACGTGCAGTACCGCCTAATTCAAAATCTGAAACATTGTGAGCATTACCTGTAGGCACACCGGCTTCAACGCCAATACCCAACCGTAGTTTACTGTCGTCGGCTGTTTTGGTCGTCTGCGCTTTTACACTGCCGGCAAAAAATAACGCTGCCGCGCTTAACGCTACTGTTATTAATTTTGATGACTTTTTCATAAATTGTTGTTTTTTGTAAATTTATAATTAAATAGATTAATCACAGATTAACAAATACTTTGCCATTTGTGTCGGTTTTGGCCATCCGGATGGTAGGGAAGTGCAAAAAGCACCGTTTAATTTTCAACTTTTTTAACAATTGTTAATTGCTTAACGGCTGATAATCATCACAATTTTGCGCAGACGGTACGGATAAAAAAATTACCATTTTGAAGAAAATTTTCTTCAAAAAAAAATCAGCTCAACAACAGATAAGGAACCTGTTTGAGCTGATTTTGTATGATATAAAAGGCAAAAGGCCTTCGCTAAACTTGCGGATCGTGCTCCGGATCGGGTTTATAATTCTTCTCCAGTTCAGCCAGTTTTCTTTTTCCGTAGGCAAAACGGGTAATGGTATAAAATAAAACCGGCACAATAAATACAGCCAGCGAAGTAGCTGCCAGCATCCCGCCGAATACGGTCCAGCCTATTGTTTGCCGTGCCTGCGCACCGGCGCCTGAGGCGAATACCAGCGGCAATACGCCCAGTATAAATGCCATGGAGGTCATGATGATAGGTCGTAAACGCAGCCTGACAGCTTCGAGGGTTGCCTTTTCAAGCTCCATTCCCCTGTCCACACGCTCTTTGGCAAATTCCACAATTAAAATGGCGTTCTTCGCCGCCAGGCCTATCAGGGTAATCAAACCGATCTGGGCATAAATATTGTCATCAAGGCTTTTATTGAACGTTAAAAACAATATCGCACCGAAAGCCCCAAGCGGCACCGCCAGTATCACCGAAAATGGTACCGACCAACTTTCGTATAATGCTGCAAGAAAAAGAAATACAAACCCGATAGACAGCATAAATATATAAACCGTCTTCGAGCCGGATATAATTTCCTCCCGGCTAAGTCCTGCAAATTCGTAACCAAACCCTTGCGGCAGCGTTTGCGCAGCCACTTCCTGCAGGGCTTTGATCGCATCGCCGCTGCTATAACCCGGCGCAGAACTGCCGTCGATCTCGGCCGACCGGAATAAGTTAAAATGTGATATTAAAGGTGCGTTCTCAATTACTTTGTAGGAGGTCAACGTACTCAGCGGCACCATCGTCCCCGCTTGGTTTCGTACAAAGTATTGCCCTATATTTTGAATGTTTGTGCGGTAATTTGTATCGGCCTGGGCCAGCACGTGAAAGTTTCGCCCGTAAATGGTAAAGTCGTTTATAAAAGCGCTGCCCATATATGTTTGCAGGGCCGAATTGATATCAGATATCGAAACGCCCAGCTTTTTAGCCTTTTCCCTGTCAATGGTTAGTTGATAAGCTGGTGTATGCGCGGTAAAAAAAGAAAACGCCTTGCCAATCTCGGGGCGCTTGTTTACGGCGGCGATAAAGCTTTGCAGCACTTTTTCGAAGTTTTTGATATCTCCGCCGGCCTCTTTTTCCTCGAGAATGAATGTAAAACCGGCTGAACTGCCCAATCCGGGTATCGCCGGCGGGGCGATAACTACCACGTTTGCTTCCTTATACCTGGCTAGTTTCTTTTGTATCCGGGCAATTACCGCAAATATTTGCTGCGATTTTTTCTCCCGCTGGTCCCATGGCCTCAGCTGGCAAAAAATGGTGGCACTGTTTGATTTACTGGCAAAGCTTACCGCGTTCAACCCGCCGAGCGCCGCATAATGATATATTTCGGGGATGCTATCCAGCGAACGCATCATCTGGTGCAGTACTTCAACCGTACGCTGGGTTGATGAGGCCTCGGGCAAATCGTATGTTACATATATACGCCCGTCGTCCTCTGTTGGGATAAAACCGGTCGGTTTGGTTTTAAACAGCAGTATCGCACCAACAATAATGCAAACCAGTATAACGACGACAAATTTCGAATTTTTTATACCCCGGTGTACGCCGTTCCGGTATTTGCCGGTAAGGCGCTCAAACCAGGTGTTAAATAAGAAAAAGAACTTGTCCAGGCCCTTTGACTGTTTATCCAGCTTATGCGGCTTCAGTATAAGCGAGCACAATGCCGGTGTTAAGGATAAGGCTACGAATGCCGATATTAATACGGATATAGCTATCGTGATGGCAAACTGCTGGTAAAGCCGCCCCACAATACCTGGTATAAAACCTACCGGGACGAACACCGCTGCCAGGATAAGCGCTATGGCTATTACCGGCGCGGAAATATCGCGCATGGCATGGATGGTAGCCTCTTTGGGCGACATGCCCTGCTCATCGATATAATGCTGTACCGCCTCAACCACCACAATGGCGTCGTCCACCACAATACCGATGGCCAGCACAATACCGAACAGCGTTAATGTATTGATGGTGAAATTAAGCGGGATAAAAAATATAAAGGTCCCTATAATGGATACCGGTATCGCAAGCACCGGGATAAGCGTGGTGCGCCAGCTTTGCAGAAACAGGAAAACTACCAATATTACCAGCGTAAGCGCGATAAGCAGGGTGATCACCACCTCATGTACCGAAACCTTAACCACAGTTATCGACTCAAACGGGACCACGTAATCAATATCGGCAGGGAAGCTTTTTTTAAGTTGCTCCATGGTGGCGTATACGTTATCGGCGGTTTGAAGAGCGTTACTGTTTGGCGCCTGGTAGATCAGCAGGTACGAGGCTCTTTTGCCGTCGACAAATGAATTGCCCGCATAATTAAATTTGCCCAGTTCTACACGGGCTACATCCTTCAAATGAACAACCACGCCGGTTTTCGGCAAAGTTTTTACCACTACATTTCCAAACTCCGCCGGCTCGGTTAAACGCCCCTTTACCAGCACGGTGTACTCAAATGCCTGCGTTTTTTCCTGCGGCGTTGAACCGACCGAGCCGGCCGCTACCTGCGCGTTTTGTTCCTGCAATGCTGCGGTCACATCGGCGGCGGTCATTCCCAGCGCTGCCAGTTTATCCGGCTTCAGCCAGATGCGCATGCTAAAATCATCCGCACGGGTAAATACATCGCCCACACCTTTTGATCTTAACAAAGCATCGCGAACAAAAACGTTGGTATAGTTATCAAGGAAGGTAACATTGTGCGTTCCCTTTGGGGCATATATGGCCACCAGCATTAATATGCTGGGGTTACGCTTACGTACAGTTAAGCCCAAACGCTGCACCTCCTGCGGCAGGGTTGGTGTGGCTATGCCCACGCGATTTTGCACATCAAGAGCGGCGATATTTATATCTGTTCCTACCTCAAAATTCACGGTCATGCTCATTTGGCCGTTGCTTGTGCTGTTGCTTTGCAGGTAGGTCATCCCCGGTGTACCGTTCACCTGCGCTTCAACCGGCGTGGCAACAGTTTGCTCCACCGTAAGGGCATCGGCCCCGGTATAAACGCCGGATATATTAACCGTGGGGGGCGTAATTTCCGGGTATTGCCCTATGGGCAGCGAGGTCATGGCTAAAACACCAACCACCACAATCACCAACGAGATAACAATAGCGGTAACTGGTCTGCGTATAAAGGTCTCTGCGATCATTCTGTCGTGATTTTTGTGGTATTATTTTGCTTGCCCGGATGATTTCGAAACACCCGAAGTTTTATCTCCCGCTGCGCCTTCTCCCCCGGGATTGCCAAGCGTTATTTTCCCGCCATCGCGTAAACGCTGGAAGCCATCGGTAATGACCTTATCACCGGCCTGCAATCCTTTCATTATAACGATATTTGTCCCCACCCTTGGGCCAAGCGTTACTTTACGCTGTTTTGCAATGGTATCCTGGGCAGTAAAAACAAAAAACTCGCCCATTTGCTCGCTTATCGCTTTGAACGGAACCTGGATGCGGTTGCCCGAATCATTGTTCAGCACATTCAGCACGCAGCTCATGCCGTCTTTAAGTATATCATTATCGTTAGGAAACTGTATCCTTACTTTTACTGTCCCGGTTTGACTGGCCACACCGCGGTCGATAGCCAAAACCCTGCCCGGCTTATGGTACTCACTCCCGTCAGACAGTTGCAATTTAAAGGTTGAGTCGGTGCTGCTTTTTTGCAGCTTATAAAAACGGTCGATATCACTTTCATTGATAACTACGTCCACGCCTATCGGGTGCTCGCTCGAAATAGTGTTTAACAACGTTGAGCCCGGCGTAACCTGGGCGCCCAGCTTAACTTGCGAAATGCCGATCCGGCCGGTAAACGGCGCGGTAATGATAGAATAGGAAAGATCTGTTTTAGCTGATAGCACCCCCGCTTTGGCAACAGCCACCTGACTTTTGCTGGTTTCGTAGGCAGCTACAGCCTGGTCAACGGTTTGACGTGCCACAGCATCGTTCTTTAGCAGCATATTATACCGGTCAACATCTTTTTGTGCTTTAACAAGATTCGCATTGGCGCTTTGCAGGTTAGCAATCGCCTGGCTATAGGCAGCCTGGTATTTACGCCTGTCGATCTCGTAAAGCGGTTTGCCTTTCGGCACTATTTCGCCTTCCTTAAAAAATATGCCTGTGATAAACCCGGTAACTTCGCTGCGCAATTCAACGGTATTCAACGCGGTTACGGTTCCCTGGAATTTATCATAATAAACCGCATCGGCCACTTTAGCTTCTGTAATATTTACAGGTGTTGGCGGCAGTACCATATTTTGCTTGGCAGGCTGATGGCAGGACGACCATATTAATCCGATGAACGGTGATAGCCAAAGTATATTTCTAGTCTTCATATTCGTTTTATTGTACGCCAAGAATACCCAGCGATTTTTCCAAATCAATTTTGCTGGATAGTAACTGGAATAATGAGTTGTAATAGTTTAGTTCGGCTGTCCGCAGGTCGGATTGCGACACGATAACGTCCAGGTAAGTTTTTATGCCTTCCCGGTATTGCAAGCTTACCACCTTATATACATCCTTCGCCAGGTCAACATTTTGTTTGATCAGCACCCAACTGGTATAATTACTTTTATAGGCTGCCAGCGCCTGTACATATTCCGTGTTAATGGTGTTGGCTGAATTTTCAATATCGAGGTTGGCGCGGTCGACCTCCAGTCGTGCCTTGCTTAAGTTTTGCAGCCGTTTCGTCCCCTGGAAAATAGGCAGCGAAAGCGAAAGCCCGGCATAGGCGTTTGGATAAGTTTTATTGTAAAGGTTCGAAAACTTGTCGCTTAAATAAACCAGGTTATAATTACCGAATGCTGATACCGAAGGTAAAAATCCCCAACGGTAATAATTTACACTCAAATCCCTGAGATTTTTTTGTGTTGTGAGCAACCTGTACTCGATACGGTTGTTCACATCCAGTTTCTGGTTGGTATCAATATACGCCTCTTTTTCAAAACGTGTTGAATCGTATGCAAGTACCAAATTATGATCGCGGTTGATGCCCATTATCTGTTTCAGATAGGCAATTTTACTGTTAATGGCTTCGGCAGTTTGCTTGCGCGATGACAAGGTGTTATTTAAAGATATGGTAGCCTGTTTATAATCGGTTTTATCGGATACACCGGCCTGGTACCTGTTATATGCGTCCTTCAAACTCCGCTGCAGCCTTGCAATATCTTCATTTAAAATATCAAGCTGTCTTTGGGATAGCAGCACATCAAAAAAAGCTTTGCTTACATCAGCAACAACATTTATCTGGCTGCTAAAGGAATTATCCTTATAGTACTGACGTGAATATTTGGCCGCTTTTGCAGCCTGCAGCACATCGTTATTGTATATTACCTGGCTGGCCTGCAACCCGAGGGTCGAAAAGTTGTCAAGGTTTGTGCCGCCAGGCAGCGTGGCGCTCCCGGTGCTCGCTACGGGGCTGCCTTTAAAGTAATATTGATATTGTCCGGAAGAATTCAACTGCGGCAGCCATCCCGCAAGACCGATCCGGATATCCTTTTCGTTAATTTGCTGATCGAGCGAAGCCTGCCTCACCGCAGGCTGATTGCGCAATGCAAAATCAATGCACTGTTTTAACGTTACAACAGTATCGCGGCTGGTTTGCGCAGAAAGAACTGCAGGTAAACTAAATGTTAAAATAAAAAGCAATAGGCAGGTAGATTTTCTTTTCATGCGGCAGAATATTCGTATCGCTTACAAATATATATTCCGGCGCTGACAGGTAAAAGCATTCGCCTTAATTTATAAGAAGTGCGAATATCCTATATTTAATAACCACAAAAAATATAAACGATGAAATTTTACACGGCAAACATAAAACCACATTATTTAAGGTGTTTTTTAGGCGTTTATGAAAAAAATACAATTTTGTGGCACTAAATAAATAAAAAATTTAATTAATTTGCCGATTAAGAACTGGTTCGCTTTTCAAGTAATTCAAAAAAATTACACCTAAATAATGCGTTTTTAGCGAATTCATGGTATTTTTACAAAAAATTTAAGCAGGGTTAATACATGGTTAAAAAACTACATGAGAAAATAGCTCAGTTCCAGGATGCAAATGCCATCCGGGAAATGGGGCTATATCCATATTTCAGGCCTATCGAGTCTGGGCAGGATACCGAGGTGATTATCGACAATAAGCGTGTATTAATGTTTGGTTCCAATTCTTACTTAGGATTAACAAATCATCCCAAGATAAAGGAAGCATCAAAAAAAGCGATCGATAAGTACGGTACCGGCTGCGCAGGGTCAAGATTTTTAAACGGAACACTTGATATACACATTGAATTAGAAAACAGGCTTGCCCAATATGTAGGCAAAGAAGCTGCTGTTTTATTTAGTACCGGTTTCCAGGTTAACCTGGGTGTACTTTCGTGCGTAACCGGCCGTAACGACTACCTGATATTAGATGAATACGACCACGCCTCGCTGATTGACGGAAGCCGCCTATCCTTTTCAAAAGTTATTAAATATACCCACAACGATATGGAAGACCTTCAGCGCAAGCTGAGCATCTTGCCTGAAGAAGCGGTGAAAGTGATAGCTGTTGACGGGATATTCAGTATGGAAGGCGATATTGTTAAACTTCCGGAAATTGTACAGGTGGCCGAGCAGTACGGCGCAAATATCATGGTCGATGATGCCCATAGCCTGGGTGTAATAGGCCATAACGGTGCCGGCACGGCATCGCATTTCGGTCTTACTGATGAGGTTGACCTGATTATGGGTACATTCAGCAAATCGCTGGCATCATTGGGCGGTTTCATCGCAAGCGACGCGGCAACCATCGATTACCTCAAACATCGTGCACGTGCCTTAATGTTCAGCGCGAGTATGACACCGGGCTCCGTGGCAAGCGTTATTGCGGCGCTTGATATTATAGAATCAGAGCCTGAACGTATAACCAAGCTTTGGGATAATACAAACTATGCCATGAAGCTGTTACTCGAAGAAGGTTTTGACCTGGGCCCTACCGAAAGCCCGATCCTTCCGATCTACGTTCGTGATAATCATAAAACTTTCCTTGTTACAAAGTTTCTTCAAAACGAAGGGATTTTTGTGAACCCGGTTGTCTCGCCTGCTGTCCCTTCAGACTCCTCGCTGCTGCGTTTCTCTTTAATGGCCACTCACACCTTCGGGCAGATAGATGAGGCCGTTGAAAAAATAGCAAAAGCATTTAAAGAGGTAGGCGTAACATCCATCAAAGAAAAAATATGATAGAAATAAAACCGGTTTATTCGAAAAGAGAACTGGCTTCTTTCATAGATTTCCCGCATGACCTGTACAAGGACGACCCGAACTATGTACCCGAGCTGTTTATTGCCCAAAAGGATCTGCTGACAACGCACCCTTTTCATAAACATTCATCGCTGCAGCCCTTTCTGGCTTATAATGAGGGCAAGATCGTGGGTCGTATTGCCGCTATTTTAAATAACAGCCACAATAACTTTAACAAAGTTAATGATGGGTTTTTTGGGTTTTTTGATTGCATAAACGACCAGGAAACTGCAAATACACTTTTCAGTACAGCTGCAAACTGGCTGAAAGAAAAAGGCGCCAACCAGAAATTTATCGGGCCGGTCAACTTTTCAACAAACGAGGCCTGCGGTTTATTGATCGAAGGTTTTGACAGTCCGCCGGTTTTGATGATGACCTATAATTATCCTTATTATGCAGAGTTAATTGAGAAGGCAGGTTTCACCAAGCAGATTGACCTTATAGCCTGGCATTGGCAGGGTGAAAGTTATGATGATAAATCGGTTCGGTTATTAACGGCTTTACAGGAACGTTTAAAGCGGAACAACATTGTTATCCGTAAGGTTAACCTAAAGAATTTTAAACAGGAGGCCGCTAAATTGCGGGAGGTTTATAACTCGGCCTGGGATCAAAATACCGGCTTTGTGCCTTTGAACGACGAAGAATTTGACCACCTCGCAAAAGATCTTAAACTGATATTGGATACTGATTTCGCCCTGGTAGCCGAGCAGGACGGCAAGATTGTCGGCTTCGGGCTGGCACTGCCCAACTTTAACGAAGTGCTTATCAAGGTAAAACGCGGCAGGCTGCTGCCGACGGGCATCTTTCAAATTTTAATGAACAGGCGCAAAATAAAAAGCATCCGCATTTACGCGCTCGGAGTAATTGACGGCTACCGCAAAATGGGTATTGAAGCATGCCTGTACGGGACGATTATTAAAGAATACAAGCGCAAAGGCTTTGAACACGCTGAAGCTGGTTGGACGCTTGAACACAACGACCTGATAAACAACGCCATTGCCGCCATTAAAGGCGACCCTTACAAAAAATACCGCATTTACGAAAAAGCACTATGAAGGGACGGGTACTGATAACCGGTGCAAGCGGATTTGTAGGGTACCATTTAATTGAAGAAGCTTTAAAAAATAACCTGGAGGTATTTGCCGCTGTTAGAAAGAGCAGTAAGACCGATCACCTGGCAGGTTTCGATATCCAATATACCTGCCCTGACTTCAACGATGTGGCCTCCCTGAAAAGGGATATCCTGGAAAAACAATACGATTACATTATTCATGCCGCCGGTATTACTTCGGCCCGTTCGGAACAGGAATATAATGATGTAAACGCGGGATACACAAATAACCTTGCGTTAGCTGTCCAGGAAAGCGGCATCCGGCTCAAAAAATTTGTTTTAATAAGTAGCCTGGCAGCTGTCGGCCCGCTAAATACCTTAGAGGGAATTATAACCGAAACCACTCCGCCCCACCCTATCACAGCTTACGGCCGGAGCAAACTCCTCGGCGAAGAAAATTTAAAAGCATTTCCTGAATTAAATTACACCATTTTGAGGCCAACGGGCGTCTATGGCCCGCGTGACCGTGGTATCTTCATTTTTTTCAAACAGGTATCAAAGGGGATCGAGCCTTATATTGGCCGTGATGAACAAAAGTTTAGCTTTATATACGCAGCCGACCTGGCCCGGGCAGCCGTTAAAGCGCTGTACGCCGGGAATCGCAAAACCTATAATTTATCCGACGGTAATTTTTACGGCCGTTACGAGCTGGGCGATCTTACCAAATCAATCCTAAACCAAAAAACGGCTAAATTTCATCTGCCTGTAAAGTTTGTAAAATTTATAGCATACCTGTCTGAAAAATACTGTTATTTGAGTAACCGGCCCGCCATTCTGAATATTGAAAAACTAAGCGAGCTAATAGCTGTTAACTGGTATTGTTCTATTGCGGAAGCTAAAGCCGATTTAGGCTTTTCTCCGGAATACGACCTGCGATCGGGCTTAACCGAAACACTTAACTGGTACCGGTTAAATAAATGGATCTGACTACAAAATATAAACCGTTATAAACCAAATTTAATGAAAACCAATATTGAACCGGCCGAAGGAAAGCTTGGAATATTAATTCCGGGATTGGGCGCAGTAGCCACTACCCTGATTGCAGGAGTGGAAGCCGTAAAAAAAGGGATATCGCAGCCGATTGGGTCGCTTACGCAGATGGGAAATATCCGCCTTGGCAAACGTACGGAGAACCGTTTTCCGAAAGTGAAGGATTTTGTGCCCCTGGCCGATTTAAACGACATTGTTTTCGGCGGCTGGGATGTGTACTCGGATAATGTATATGAAGCGGCTATGAAAGCAAAAGTGCTTGAGCCAGGTTTGCTAAATGCCGTTAAGCCCGAATTGGAAAAGGTTGTACCGATGAAGGCGGCGTTTGATAAAAATTATGCAAAAAACCTGGTAGCTACCAATATTAAAACAGGTACCCGGTACGAACTGGCGCTGGCTGTAATGAATGACATTACTACCTTCAAAGAAAGAAACAACTGCAGCCGTATCGTATTGATATGGTGCGGGTCTACCGAAATATATTACGAGGCTTCGGAAATACATGAAAGTCTTGAAAGATTTGAGCAGGCTTTAATAGATGATGACAAGCGGATCTCGCCAAGTATGATCTACGCCTACGCGGCATTAAAACTGGGCATTCCATTTTCAAACGGCGCACCTAACCTGACGGTTGACATCCCTGCGATGATCGAGCTGGCAAAATTAACGAACACGCCGATTGCGGGGAAAGACTTTAAAACCGGTCAAACTTTAATGAAAACCATTTTGGCTCCGGGTCTGGCGGCACGTTCGCTTGGCGTAAGAGGGTGGTTTTCAACCAATATACTCGGTAACCGCGACGGTTTAGTGCTGGATGACCCCGATAATTTTAAAACCAAAGAGGTTTCAAAGCTGGGTGTATTAGAAGATATTTTACGCCCGGATGCCAATCCCGAACTGTACGGCGATCTGTACCATAAGATACGTATCGACTACTATCCGCCGCATGGCGACAACAAAGAAAGCTGGGACAACATCGATATTTTTGGTTGGCTGGGGTATAAAATGCAAATCAAGATAAACTTTCTTTGCCGGGATTCGATTTTAGCAGCTCCGATCGCTTTAGACCTCGCCTTATTCAGCGACCTGGCAAAACGTGCCGGCATGAGCGGGATACAGGAATGGTTGTCATTCTATTTAAAGTCGCCGCAAACAGCACCCGGCTTACATCCCGAAAACGATATTTTTAAACAGCTGATAAAGCTGCAGAACACCCTGCGCCACTTAATGGGCGAGGACCTGATAACACACTTGGGATTGGATTATTACCAGCAGTTGGTGGATGTGCTTTAGATAGTTTACTAAGTTGGATTGGGTTGATTAAGTGAGCAGTTACCGTTCGGGTTCAATGAAATATAGGAGAAATCAATTCAATCAACTAAAAACATGCTATTCCACAAACTTATATCAACCAGCCTGGGCATAGGCTATATCGGCAAAGGGGCCGGCACGGTTGCCGCTATTGCCTGTTGTGCTTGCTGGTACCTGGCGTGGAACGGGGGTTATCCCCCTGTTTTGATCTCAATAATTATTACCGTGCTTATTACACTCATTGGGGTTTGGTCGTCTACCGCGGTTGAACAAATTTGGGGTAAGGACCCCGCGCGGGTTGTAATTGATGAGGTTGCGGGGATGTGTATAAGCCTGCTTTTTTTGCCGGTGAGCCTGAAATATTTGATATGCGCGCTCGTGTTATTCCGGTTTTTCGACATCGTAAAGCCGCTGTCGATTCGTAAAATGGAACTATTGCCTGCCGGCTGGGGCGTAATGATGGATGACGTGCTGGCGGGTGTTTATACCAATATTCTGGTTTCCGTAATAGTAGCATTTAAGTTGTTTTAGCAGGGGTTAATTGCGTTTAGCCAGGACAATAATGGGTATGTTAAAGGTTATCTAAGTATCGAAAACATTTTTAAATTTGTATAGTTGACCAGCCATGGCGGTTCGCGAATTTCCAGCAGTTCTGCGTAGTTAGATAGGGGTCGTACATCAGGGCAATTTTATTTCTAAAAGGGGCGTAATCATCAATGGAACAGCAAACATCCATCCGGACTAATCTGCAATCAGGTATTTATAGGGTGATTGACCCTGTGGTTAGGGTGCTCATAAAATTAGGCCTCACGCCCAACGTGGTTACCTCTATCGGGTTCGTATTAAACTTAGGCGTCGCCGTCATATTTATTTTGGGCGCCGAGGAAGGCAATCGCGGCGACCTGCGATATGTGGGCTGGGCGGGTGGATTGATCTTATTTGCCGGGCTTTTTGATATGCTCGACGGCCAGGTGGCGCGCCTCGGCAATATGAAATCGACCTTTGGCGCCCTGTACGATTCGGTACTCGACCGTTACAGCGAGCTGATCATGTTTTTTGGGATATGTTATTACCTGGTTGGCCATCACTATTTTATAAGCTCGATGTTTGCCTTCATCGCTTTGATCGGATCGATGATGGTAAGCTACGTACGCGCGCGGGCCGAAAGCCTGGGGATCGAATGCAAGGGCGGTTTAATGCAGCGGCCGGAAAGGGTTGTATCCATTGGTTTATGCGCCGTTATTTGCGGCCTAACTTCGTTATACATCGGCGGCGATTATAAACTTTTTATCCCGGGTATAAAATTTCACGTTTTTGAACCGATGTCCATTTTTACTATTCCACTGGCTATCATAGCCGTTTTAACAAACATAACCGCCTTTAACAGGCTGGTGGATGCTAAAAAATCTCTTTTGAAGCAGTGATAACAGCCAGGTATCAAGAGCCAAGAACCAAGATTTTTCGTCGTTTTCTGCTCCTAAATTGCCTTCTTGTCTCCGGGTTTTTGATTCTTGGCTATTGATTCTTGTTTCTTATCGCCGTACGGCAGAAAAATCATATCTTCGTAACAATTACACAAAAACGCTTAAACTGTACCAAATCTTTCTTAAAATTGGGGTTGATTAACAGGCAGAGAAATTTTAAAACATTTTAAACCCTGAGTGGCTATGAAAAAAAACTATGTTTCCAATTCACAGGAATCTGTGAGAATGTTCAAAAGCGACCTGCTCGAAAGCCTGTCGAAGGTTCACTTTACTGTGCCGCTTTTTATCTTTGTTCCGGTAATCGGGTTTTGCGTTTATAAGGCTTTTTTTCAGTATGACCTGGGCTTTTTAACCTTTGCCGAGTTATTTATCGCCGGCTTATTTGTTTGGACTTTGGTCGAATACATTATGCACCGGTTTATATTTCATTACGTGCCCGTAGGTAAGGACTGGGCGATGCGACTTCATTTTATATTCCACGGCGTTCATCATGACTATCCAAGCGATGCTATGCGGTTGGTTTTACCGCCATCGGTAAGTATCCCGTTAGCAACCGGCTTTTATTTTTTATTTAACGCCATTTTACCAGTACACTATATTTTCGGGTTCTTTCCTGGCTTTATTCTGGGCTACCTTTTTTATGATATATCGCATTACGCCATACATCATTTTAATTTCAAGGGGAACATCTGGAAAAAAATAAAACAGCACCATATGCTGCACCATTACCAGGATCCCGGTAAGGGTTACGGTGTAAGTTCGCCGCTTTGGGATAAAATATTCGGCTCCGATTTCTTAAAAAAATAGCATGGGCCATGCTGCTGATGACGGGATAAAGATCGCTGTACCATCAGTAATTGTTGTTTCCGTTATATCGTTGGCTTATTTACTGCTCTCGTGGTGGCTGGTTGGTTATAAGCCCGATCAACTGGTATTGCTAATCATTTTTAACTCGCTCTTCTTTCTTTCCCCGGTTACACGGAAATTCATCGTCGGCTTTTCTATATTCATTGTTTACTGGATCATCTTCGACTATATGAAGGCGTTTCCCAACTACAATTACAACTCCGTTCATATTGCCGATTTATACAATCTGGAAAAGCGGTTATTTGGCATTCATTTTAATGGATTATTATTAACGCCGAACGAATATTGGCAGTTAAAAGGGACTACTTTTTTAGATGTAGCCGGAGGTATTTTTTACTTGTGCTGGATACCTGTGCCGCTTGCTTTTGCAGGATTTTTATTTTTCAGGAGCCGGAAGCAGTTCTTGTACTTTTCACTCACCTTTGTTTTGGTTAACCTGCTGGGGTTTGTGGTTTACTACCTCTACCCTGCCGCCCCGCCCTGGTACGTGGCTTACCACGGCTTTGCTTTCCATGCAGCTACGCCGGGTAACAGTGCCGGGTTAGCCAAATTCGACCAGTTTTTTCACGCAGCCGTGTTTAAGTCGATATATGCCAAAGGCTCAAATGTTTTCGCGGCTATGCCCTCTTTACATTCCTCCTACCCCGTAATCGTACTTTACTATGGGTTAAAAAATCGCCTGGGGGTAATAAACATATTTTTTGCGTTGGTGATGCTGGGAATTTGGTTTACCGCGGTGTATGCCGGTCATCATTATGTATTGGATGTTTTGGCCGGCATAGCGTGTGCTTTTGTCGGCATAGTTGCTTTCAATCTCCTTGCAAGGACAAAATGGTTTAGCAAATTCATTCAAAAATTCGACAATGTTATTCAGTAGAATCGGAATCCATTCATAAATAAAGGACATAAAGTCAACTTTTGGAGGTTATTAACATTCTTTATTAACAAATGTTAAAAAAAATCAACGTCTAAAAACGCGCTTTAAACTATCTCCAGGGCAATAAATGGCCTGATTTCCTTAAAATCGTTGTAGGCAAGTGTATCAAAGGCATATTATTTGAACGTATACTATGATATTTGAAGCCCCTAAGCTGACTAGCTTATGAAGAAACTAGCGACCTTATTAATTGTTTTACTAACCTGTTATAACTTATCCGCATCAGGTTTTTATAAAGATACCACCAGGGTGTCCGCAGCCGACCATGCATCCGATAGCATGAAAGCAGTTAGCCATAATGATGGTTTAACCCCTGCATTGTCCGTATTTCATAAAAATAATTCGATGTCGCAGGTGGGTGTGTACTTTCCTGAAATTATAAATTTATCAGTTCTTGTTCACCAGGCCGACGTGATCCGGGCGTCCATGTCGCAGGTGGGTGTACGCTTCCCTGAAATTATAAATTTATCAGTTCTTGTTCATCAGGCCGACAGTCTGCGCGCTTTAGATGCCGCTGCACTGGTCGAAAGTATTAACCTGATGAAAAAGATGAAATACGATGACAGCGTGAAAACGGCTGTATATGTTGCGCACCTGGATAGCCTTCGGCTGCCGCAATATGTGCAGCTGATGGACAGCTTGAAACAGCGGCTAAAGTTCATGAGCCTGGATAGCCTGAAACAGCAGGTAAAACTCAACAAATACGAACTGTTAAGCGGGCCTATCTATACCGAAATTGCGGCCAGGTATATGGATTACGATACCATATCGAACAAAAAGCTTCGTTTAAGCTATCAAACCGAAGCATTAAATTATACCATGCGGGCGCTTCGCCGTTATTCAGCGTATAATGATACAATAGGCTTGCGCACTTGTTTTGATAACCTGGCTAAGGTTTACATTGCGCAAAAAAAATACCCCCAGGCCAAGTGGTTTATCCTGCAATCAAACACGCTTTCGCGGATAAAAAAAGACATACCAAATGTAATTACTTCGTTAATAACCTTATCTGCTATAAAAAGCAACATCAAAGATTATAACCTTGCTATGCGGGATTTAAGCGAAGCCAACCAACTCTCTGTGACTAACCACCTGCCGAGGACCCAATTGGAAGTATTGAGAAATTTCGCGTTGCTATATAGCCGAATGAAGAATTATCCCAAAGAGGCGCTTATCTTAAAAAAACGCGATTCGCTGGTTGACAGCATCCGGAAAGATGAAAACGCAAAATTAATGGCTAAGATAGCCGCGCAGGATTCGCTGCAGTCAAGAAAAAGTGATTCGTTACAAAACAAAAAAAAAGTATATACTTCCAATATAAAGAAGCCCTACAAAGGGCTCTCGCCCAGAAAAACAGCCTTATTATAGTGCTGATAGTTACCATTGTGCTAATTACCGCAGTCATTCTATTATTCTACAAAACGAAACGGCGCCGGCGTTCGGGCGTTAGGAGGAAAAAGCGGTGATACGTATAAGAATTTCATCAAATTTTAAACTACAATGCTTTTCTGTTGTCATAACGTTATGAACAATTTATTCAAAAGCATATTTACATTTATCATATTATGTTCGGGCTTGAGTGCGTATAGCCAGGAAACGGTTTCGAACCGGCAATTCAGGCGTGAATTTTTGAACGATATAAACAGGGTTCGGCAGCAAGGCTGCAACTGCGGTACTACATACATGCCGCCTGCTCCGCCATTGGTATGGAATAATAACCTGGAGATCGCGGCCATTGGCCACGCCCGGGACATGGCCAACAACGACTACTTTAACCATACCAGCAAAGACGGGCGCAGTATGGAAGACCGCATAACCCTGGCCGGCTATACATTTAAAGGCTACAAAAGCTTTATGGCCGGCGAGAATATCGCACAGGGACAAATGAGCATCGCCGAGGTAATGCAAGGTTGGTTTAAAAGCCCGGGCCATTGTAAAAACCTGATGAATCCCGGCTTTAAAGAAGTAGGTGTTGCAGAGTATAACACCTATTGGGTGCAGGACTTTGGCGGGCGGGTATCTTTTTCGCCCGAACAGCAAAGAATGTTAAAAAGCGGCCGCGCCAGGCTGGTGGAGCAAAGCAGTGAATAACACTCTGTTATGGCATGTCGCAGGGTAACCGGCAAGCCTATTCAACATTATCTCAATGACAAATACCAACGATTAAACCAGCCTCTGATCAAAATCGAACGGCTCTCTTTTTAATATCTTCACTTTCTTCATATCCGGGTGCCGGGTATTAAGCAAATAATTAAATTCCGCAGGGACAATAGCCGACGGTACTTTCATTAACAGATTCGCTTGTTTTTTTAAGAATTCATCGCCCGTTTGGCGCAAAATCATTGGCGGAGAAATATCTTTCCAATTAGCTGGTAACTGATTGGCTGATATTTGAGTGATGCTATTATCTGGCACGGAAATTTCAACCAGGCAATAATCATTGGGGATCATCAGTGGCGGCAGGTGCACCAGCACTTCAAGTACAGCCAGCGACCGGGACGACGCCAGATATACGGCTGGCTTCCCCTCACTGCTCCAGCGACCGCCATATAAACGAGCGCCCGTACCGCTCAGGTCGTCGGCGTAGCTGCATTTTACAATACGGTAAAGTATCATCAGGCAAATATGCCGTGTTCAATACGGCCAAGTTCCTTGAAAACCATATCGAAACCTGCTGAGGTATCGAGCACTGAAACCGGCGCCTCGCCATTGAAAACAACGCTGGGCGCTTTCATCCATAATTTGAATTTATCCATGGAGTCAAATACTTCTTCGCCACGGGTATATAGGCGCGCAAGTTCGACGGCCTTTTCGGCATATTCAGTTTTAATAATGGCATTATCATCATAGCGCTGAAGCGTGCGCTCCGAAATGTGAAGGATATTGGAAAGCTCCTGAAGGTTTAAGGATATTTTTTTTGCGAGGGCAAGTAAAACTTTTTTTGGAAAACCTTCGCGCGCAAGCCTTACGATATCAAAATCACTGGAGAGTTTTAATGATTTAACACCCTCAAATAATTGATAAAACGGATTAAATGAACTTGTTGCGCCATACGCCATCATAGGTTCATTAACCACACTGGGTTCAATACGTTTTACTTTATACGACATTCATACAAAAATAAATACATTTTGTCGGATTATCAAATTATTCCGCAACAATTAAATAATAATTTTTCTTGCCTTTTTGGGCTACAAGGTATTTGCTATTTATCAGGGCATCCGGCTTGTAAACAGCCTCTGCAGATCCAATTCTTTCTTTATTAATCGCTACTCCACCGCCCTGGATCATTTTTTTTGCTTCGCCTTTTGAAGGGAAAACCAATGTATGAGCGGCTAGCAGATCCACCACATTCATACCTTGCTGCAGTTCGCTTAAGCTGATATTAAAATTCGGTACGCCCTCAAATAAACCCAGCACCTCGGCATCGTTTAGCTCATTCAAAAACTCGATACCAATACTGCCGAACAAAAATTCAGAAGACTTGATAGCTTTTTCAAATTCGGCTTCACCATGTACCCGGATAGTAATATCTTTTGCCAAAGCTTTTTGCAGCACGCGCAAATGAGGGGCGGCATCTTGTTCTGCTTCTAAGGCTTCAATAGCGCCCTTATCAAAAAGGGTAAAAATGCGGATATAAGTTTTGGCATCCTCATCACTGGTGTTTAACCAAAATTGGTAAAATTTATAGGGCGAAGTTTTTCCCTGATCGAGCCATATATTGCCGCCCTCGGTTTTACCGAATTTGGTACCGTCAGCCTTTTTTATCAGTTGTGTGGTAAGGGCGTAGGCCTCACCGGCGTCCTTGCGGCGTATCAGTTCCGTGCCTGTTACAATATTTCCCCATTGGTCCGAACCGCCCATTTGCAATGTGCAGTTATGGTTTTTCCACAGGTAATAAAAATCGTACCCCTGTACCAATTGGTAAGTAAATTCGGTGAAAGACATGCCGGTTTCGCCGCTTATCCGGTTTTTAACCGAATCCTTTGCCATCATATAATTAACCGTAATATGTTTACCTACATCACGGATAAAGTTCAAAAAGGTAAAGTCCTTAAACCAATCGTAATTGTTTACCATTTCGGCGCTGTTGGCGCCGCAATCAAAATTCAAAAATTTCTCAAGCTGGTTTTTTATACCCTGCAGGTTATGCTGCAATGCATCTTCCGATAGCAAATTACGCTCCTGCGATTTGCCCGAAGGGTCGCCAACCATACCGGTAGCGCCGCCTACCAGCGCAAAAGGTTTGTGGCCCGCGCGCTGAAAATGTATCATCGTCATGATCTGCGCCAGGCTGCCTACATGCAGCGAATCGGCCGTCGGGTCAAACCCAATATATCCCGAAACCATACCCTTGTTCAGTAAATCTTCGGTTCCGGGCATTATATCATGGAGCATTCCTCTCCAGCGTAATTCTTCAACAAAGTTCATTATAATTCAGCTTCAATCCCGGTTAGCTATCGGGATGGCAAATATAAAAGAATAATCGTTGGATAGGATTGCACCGATTGTTAATTGATTTCGAAAATATCATGCGATCATTCTTATATAGGTGAAATCACCCTACATCATCGGCGAAATCAAAAATATTTCCGATATTGGGTTAAACGGGGTATTTTGCAAAACACCTATGAATTTTCTATCGCATTTTTATTTCGACCGGGATACGGACAACTGCTACCTTATTTTGGGTACGGTACTGCCCGACCTGTTGAAAAATGCCGATAAGACTATTGTGTTACACCCCGAGAAATTACATCATCCCGATAAGGCGGTAAATTCCATTATAGAAGGATGGAAAAAACACCTGGAGGTTGACCGCTATTTTCATTCGTCTGACTTTTTTCTCACCCATTCACACCAGCTAAAAAAACTGCTTACCCCGGCTATTGAAGGCTCGCCGGTAAAACCTTTTTTTTTAGGGCACATCGCCCTTGAACTCATTTTGGATAATTTGCTGCTCACCACCAATAAAATCACTGTCGACGGTTTTTACAAACACCTGGAAGGTTGCGAAACAAACCTGATAGCTGAGTTTTTAACCTTTTCCGGCCTGGCAGATACTTCCGTTTTTTTTAAATTTTATGATGATTTTAAAAGAAGCCGATACCTGTACAGCTATGCCGATACAAAAGAGATTGCCTATGCCCTCAAAAGAATATGTATGCGGGTATGGAACAATCCGTTTACGCCGCCGCAGGAAGCTGACATGAACGGGATACTGACCGATTACAGGGCAAAACTGCACCATAATTTCATGTCGATTTTTGACGAGATCGAAGATAAATTAAGCCTGTAACAGAATTTTTATCACCGATGTAGCTGTTTTCTTTCCGGTAAACGTTCAATTTCTGCCTTAAAACGCTTAAAAATCAGCATTTAACAGTAAATTAATTTTTATGGAATAAAATTATATACCTACCTTTGCAGTCCCAATTAACAAATTGGGAAAAGGAGAAAATTTATTTAATGGCAAAAAAACAGGAAGCAGAAAAAGAATTAAAAGCTAAGGAAGCTGAACTAGATGTAGTTACAGCCCCCCAGGAAAAAGAAACGATTGAATCAGAAGCCGATTCAATTTCGATCGAAGAGATCAAATCAAAGATCACAGCAGCAAACGAAGATTTCGATTGGGACGCTGATGATAAAAAGTTCGGCAATTACAGCGACAGCGACCGTGAAAAATTAGAGAAAATGTACGATGGTACATTCAGCTCTATCACCAAAGGCGAAATTATCACCGGTACCGTTGTAAATGTGAACAACAAAGATGTGGTATTGAACATCGGTTTTAAATCGGATGGTTTGGTATCTGTATCTGAGTTTCGTGATACACCTGATCTGAAGATCGGTGATACTGTTGAAGTTTTTGTTGAATCGCAGGAAGATGCTAACGGACAGTTGGTACTTTCGCGCAAACGTGCAAAAACACAGAAATCATGGGAACGTATTAATTCTGCATTGGATAACGACGAGATCATCACCGGTTTTGTTAAAAGCAGAACTAAAGGTGGTTTGATTGTAGATATAATGGGCGTTGAAGCCTTTTTACCAGGTTCACAGATCGACATTAAACCTATCAGGGATTATGACGTGTATGTGGGCAAAACAATGGAATTTAAAGTTGTTAAGATCAACCACGAGTTTAAAAACGTAGTGGTATCGCACAAAGTGCTGATCGAGGACGACTTAGAAAACCAGAAAACTGAAATTGTTGCTAAACTTGAAAAAGGACAGGTACTTGAAGGTACCGTTAAAAACATTACCGACTTTGGTGTATTCATCGACCTTGGCGGTGTAGACGGTTTATTGCACATTACAGATATTTCATGGGGCCGTATCGAGCACCCAAGAGAAATTTTAGCATTGGATCAGAAGATCAACGTTGTTGTTCTTGATTTTGATGACGAGAAAAAACGTATCGCTTTAGGTTTAAAACAATTAACCCCGCACCCTTGGCAAAGCCTTGACGAAGGAATTCAAATTGGCTCGAAGGTTAAAGGTAAAATTGTTACTGTTGCCGATTATGGCGCATTCCTTGAGATCATCCCGGGTGTTGAAGGCCTTATCCACGTATCAGAAATGTCGTGGTCACAAAACTTACGTAACCCGCAGGAATTCCTGAAGGTTGGCGACGAGGTTGAAGCGCAGGTATTGACCCTTGACCGCGAAGAGCGCAAAATGTCGTTAGGCATTAAGCAATTAACGCCTGATCCATGGCAAAATGCTGCTAACCGCTACGCAGTTGGCACCCAGCATGTGGCTACAGTTAAAAACATGACCAACTTTGGCGTGTTTGTTGAACTGGAAGACGGCATTGACGGTTTGGTACACATCTCTGACCTTTCATGGTCTAAAAAGATCAATCACCCCAATGAATTCACTAAAGTTGGTGAGAAATTAAATGTGGTTGTTTTAGAACTTGACGTTGAGAACCGCAAATTAAGCCTCGGCCACAAACAGCTTGAAGAAAACCCATGGGACACTTTTGAAACCATCTTCACTATTGATTCAATACACGAAGGTACCGTTATCAAAGTAACCGAGAAGGGCGCAATAGTTGCTTTACCTTATGGTGTTGAGGGTTTCTGCCCTACCAAGCACATGGTTAAAGAAGATGGCAAGAGCTTAAAAGCTGAAGAAGCTGCTGAGTTCAAGATCATTGAATTTAACAAGGAAAACAAACGTATCGTTATTTCACACTCACGTATCTGGGAAGAAGCACGTTCTGAGCAGCGTGTGCAGGAATTTGAAACCCGTAAAAAGGAAGCAAAATCTGCCAGCAATGCTGTGAAGAAAGTGAAAGAGTCGGTTGAAAAATCAACTTTAGGCGATCTGAGCGTATTGGCACAATTGAAAGAGCAAATGGAAGGCGCTGAAAACAAAGCCCGCAAGGCAACTAAAAAACCAGCATCCGAAGAAGAAGCTCAATAAGCTTTAAATAAATTTAAATCCTTTAAGCCCCTTCCGTCAAAAGCGGAAGGGGCTTTTCATTACACCAAGCGTTTCTTGTTCTGTGGCCAGGTGTTAAAAACAATTAAAGGTTCATTTCATTAACTTTATTCCCGAAATCTTAAACACTTAATAGTTTCCATAGGAGACAAAAATTGCGCCCTGTTTTTACTCCCAACTCTGTACCGCTTCTCTATAAGAATTATTGTCGCCAGGTTTGGTTTTATTCGCTTAAGTGGTAATTTTACGGAACCTTTGTTTTTTCCGATGAAAAAAACCCTTCTCATAGTACTGCTGCTACAGATAGCATATCTGGTTAATGCCCAGGATTATAAGCTATTCATCGACGACAATGGAAGATCGACCGACGCATTCAACGCCACTTCATACATCATTGTTAAACAGCTTGCCGATACCGCGTGGTTGATGCAGCAGTTTGATATGGCAAACGTGATCCTGCAATCAGGCATGTTTAAAGATAAAAACCTGCAAATACCCCATGGCAAATTTGTGTACTACCGCAAGTTGGATTTCTATAATAACAAAATGATGAAAGAGATACTGAAGTCTGATACAGCAAATTGCATCATGACCGAGGGCGAATTTAAGGATGGAAAAAAAGACGGCAGGTGGACTGATTATTTTATAGGCGGAAAAAAGCGGGAAGAGGCGTACTATAAATATGGGATACTTAATGGCGCCTACCGTAGCTATAACGATGATCATACTACAATTGCATTGTCGGGCAGCTACGTTGATGGCAAGCGTGAAGGCAAGTGGGACATGTTCAACCTGGAGGGAAAAGTGATAGAAACGGATAAATACCGCAACGGTAAAGTATACAACAGAAAAATGACGCTTGGCCCTTATAATCCTCCAAAACCGCCACGCGGATTTGAAACCTATGTTACCAGAGCGTTTAGAAAAGCCGCAACGGCTCAAGATATCGAAAGTAAAGCTATCGAATATTCAGTTGCATTCACTGTTACAATAGATGGCAAAGTTGTTAAGCCCGAACTGGTGCTTCCGATACATGATGACAACCCGCTTGCAAGGATGTTACTCGGCATAATCGAGAACTCGCCGCAATGGAAGCCGGCGAATACAGGCGATGAAACTAAACCGATTGAAGATTTTGCGATAATTTCGGTCGAAATTAATAAAGGCAGTATAACAACGAAAGTGCTCGATTATACTAAAGTCAAGGCTGCATATTATAATTTGAACCACTGAAGCACGCCAACTTTCGGAGTAAATCTCATATCTCATATCTAAAATCTCGTATCTAAACTATATCTTTGCCCAAATCCACCCAAACGATGCAAAACCCAATACTGCTCGACGGACAAAAGTTTCAAATCACATTACAGCGTTTATGTCGGCAGTTAATTGAAAATCATAACGATTTTTCAGAATCAGTGCTTATTGGCATACAACCCCGGGGCATTTACCTGGCAAAACGAATAGCCGAAGAGCTGCGAAAGATATTGCCCGGTAAAGACATACAACAGGGCGACCTGGATATTACCTTTTACAGGGACGATTTCCGCCGCCGCGAATCACAACTGGTACCAAATCAAACAAAGATCGATTTTATTATAGAAGGTAAAAAAGTAGTGATGATGGATGATGTGCTGTGGACAGGACGCACTATTCGCGCTGCAATGGATGCGCTGCAGGCGTTCGGCCGCCCCGAAAAAATAGAGTTGCTTGCACTGGTGGACCGCCGCTATTCAAGGCACATTCCGGTGGCAGCGGACTACGTCGGCATAGAAGTGGATTCCATTGCATCGCAAAAAGTGGTAGTTAGTTGGAAAGAAATGGATGGCGAAGATAAAATTGTGTTGTTATCAGATGTGAAATAACGACGCGTCATTGGGAGGAGCAATGACGGCGTAAGTAAAAAATAAAATAAACCAAATCCGAAATCGAACATTCGAAACGGCGAAGCCTTCTTGAGGGCCTTGAAAAAAAACAAACGACACCGAAAAATCCGAAATTAACTAATGGCAGGACTAAGCACAAGGCATCTTTTAGGCATCAAGGACTTAAACCCCGCAGATATTCAATTGATATTTGAAACTGCCGACAATTTTAAAACCGTGTTAAACCGGCCGATAAAAAAAGTGCCTTCCCTGCGCGACGTTACCATTGCCAATATTTTTTTCGAAAACTCCACACGCACACGCTTATCATTCGAACTGGCCGAAAAACGGTTGTCGGCCGATGTGGTTAACTTTGCTGCATCGTCCTCATCGGTAAGCAAGGGCGAAACACTGATCGATACGGTAAATAATATCCTGGCGATGAAGGTGGATATGGTGGTAATGCGCCATCCGTACGCCGGTGCAGGCATCTTTCTGTCAAAGCACGTAAAAGCGCAGATTGTAAACGCCGGCGACGGTGCGCACGAGCATCCGACCCAGGCTTTGCTGGACGCCTTCTCGATCCGCGAAAAGCTCGGCGATGTGGCCGGCAAAAAAGTGGCGATCGTTGGCGATATCCTGCATTCGCGCGTAGCGCTATCCAACATACTTTGCCTCAAACAGCTTGGCGTTGAGGTGATGGTTTGCGGGCCTACCACGCTTATCCCGAAATATATCGGCTCATTGGGTGTGAAGGTTGAGCATAACCTGCTGAAGGCCCTTAACTGGTGCGACGTAGCCAATATGTTGCGCATACAACTGGAACGCCAGGACATTAAATACTTTCCGTCTTTGCGTGAGTACACCATGCTATACGGGTTAAACAAGCAGATACTCGACTCGCTCGATAAAGAGATAGTCGTGATGCACCCCGGCCCTATTAACCGCGGCGTAGAGATCACCAGCGACGTGGCCGACAGCAAACAATCCATTATACTCGACCAGGTAGAAAACGGGGTTGCTATCCGTATGGCTGTGTTGTTTTTACTTGCCGGGCAAGCACCTGAGTAATACTACCGGCCTCGCAAGCACGTTTAATAAACTTTCCGTTAGATTAAGAACCGATGGGTATTAAGTTATGAGATTAAAATTCTTTTATACTATCGTATTGCTCGGCATGTCAATTATCGGCGCGCAAACTTCATCCGCGCAAAGCCGCCAGCAGCAAAAGGTTGACTCCGTTTTTGCTATCGTAAAAAGGTATTTCAACCAAAAAAATGCCGACGCAATTTATAACCAGGCAGGGGATGATTTTCAAAAGGAATTGAGCATTGACGCTTTTAGCGATGTTGCCAACAAACAACTTTTTCCGCTTGGCGAAATAAAAGAATCCTCCCTCATCAGTTTCGTAAATAATAGCACAGCCACCTATAAGCTTAAGTTTGATTCAGCAACGCTTCAGTTAATGATGAACCTCGACAAGCGCGATAAGCTGAGTCTTTTCCTTTTTCAGTCATATGTTGAGCCTGCCCCCAATAAAACGGGGTTAGTGCAATCCTCCAATCCGTTACGCTCGGCAATGGATAAAAAGATCGACACGGTTGCCCGGTCATATATTCAAAAGGCAAATACGGTGGGTTTAATCATTGGCATAATAAATAAAGGCCAGGTATCAACCTACAGCTATGGCGAAACCATAAAAGGAAACCACAAGTTGCCGAACGCAGATAACTTTTTTGAGATCGGCTCTATAACCAAAACCTTTACTTCTACCCTGCTGGCCTGGTATGTTAACGAAGGGAAAGTTAGTCTAACCGATCCAATAACCAAATATCTGCCCGATTCCGTCGCAGCAAACCCTGAACTCAAATCCATTACTTTATTAAATTTAAGCAACCATACATCCGGCCTGGACAGGATACCGGATAACCTGATCAACCATGCCAGCGATGCGCTGAATCCTTATAAGGATTATACCAGGCAGCTTTTGTTCTCCTATCTTAAAACCTGCAAACTCAATAGCAAGCCAGGCGAAAAATATGCGTATTCGAACTTAGCCGTGGGACTGCTTGGGACCATCCTGGAAAACGTAAGCGGCGAAAACTTTGAGCAAATGGTGATAAATATTATTTGCAAGCCCCTTGGGATGTACAGCACCGGCCAGTTTTTAAATCCGTTAATGGCGCCCCGTTTTGTGCAGGTGTACAACCAGGGTGGTCAGTTAACACCTGCATGGGATTTTGCTGCACTGGCACCCTGCGGGGCGTTGCGGTCAACCTTAAACGATATGCTGAGGTATGCAAAGGCCAACCTGCATCCCGGTGGTGATGAGCTTTCGAAAGCAATTGAACTTACGCACAAGGTTACTTTCAACAATGATGTAAAGATCAGCCTGGCATGGCATATTATTAAGGTAGGCGGGGTGGAATACTACTTCCACAACGGCGGCACCAACGGTAGCAGCAGCTTCTTAGCTTTTAATGCTGATAAAGATATTGCCGTGGTTGTATTGTCAAATGCATTCGAAAGTACCGACCCGGTCGGGGTTGAAATATTGAAAAAATTGGTTAATTAAGTCGGATTGGGTTGATTAAGTTAAATGAATTTAGTTTTGAAGGTCTCCAACCTGATCAACCACTCACTTAATTCAACCCAATCAACCAACTACCCCTGATGCACGCCTTCTACAATTTCTTCAATTGCCTTTGCGTTAAATGCATCCAGATCAGCCGGTTTACGACTGGTTATTAAACCGTTGTCGACTACCACCTCCTGGTCTATCCAGTGGGCGCCGGCGTTCTTAAGGTCGGTTTGTAACGACGGAAATGATGTTAAAGTGCGCCCACCAATCATCCCGGTTTCTATCAGCATCTGCGGCCCATGGCAAATTGCAGCAACCGGCTTGCCCTCATCCAAAAACGCCGAAACAAAAGCTACCGCTTCCTTATTTTGTCGTAATTTATCCGGGTTTAGTACGCCGCCCGGCAGCACCAACGCATCATAATCATCCGGGCTGACCTCACTTAGCTGCTTGTCAACCTGAACTTCAATTCCCCAATCAGTTTCGTTCCATGCCTTAATTTTACCGCCTTTTGGCGATATCACATGCGCCGTGGCGCCTGCGTCCTTTAATGCTTTTTGGGGACTGGTTAATTCCACCTGCTCAAAACCTTCTTCAGTAAGGATTGCGACCCTGCGGTTATTTAAACTTGCCATAATAATAGATTTAATTTTAGATTAAGAATTCAATCTATTTAGTTACAGGCAAGCCGGGCTATTGGTTTTAAGAAATGTAAAATAAGGCAATGGCGAAATCCCACTTAAGACTCCCGACTCAACTAAACTTCAACCATAATATGCTGCGAGGCATACTGGATAAAATTATTGGTTAGGCCATAATCCTCGGTGCCTTTGCGACGGATAAAAAAGAAATCGCGGGTAATGTGAAGTCCTTCAATAGGCACTTCAACAAGGTCGCCTTCTTCCAGCGCGCGGACAATAGACGGCCGCGGCATAAAACCGAGGCATTGATCGGCTAGCAGGAAATTCTTCAATGCTTCGGTGCCGCCCAGCCTGATCTTTACAGAAAGGTCGGAAGGCTTGACATTCAGCGCGGACAGTGACTTCAGCAGGGCGTTCAGCGTGCCCGAACCCCGTTCGCGCAGAGCAAGCGGTGTTTTAACAAACTGTTTTAAGGTTAACGACCTGCCGGCGAGCGGGCTTTTTGACGAACAAACCGGGATCACTTCGTCGCTCATAAATGCACGGTAAGATACAGTGGTTAGTTTATTATCCACTTCGATGATGCCGATATCCACCTCATGATTAAGCAACGCACTTAAAATGTATTCCGAATTGCGGTTAACCAGCTGTATATCAACATTGGCATATTCCGACTGGAAGCCCGACAGTATCGAAGGTAAAATGTACAAAGCTATTGTGGTGCTGGCTCCCAAACGAAGATGCCCTGCGGCATGCGAAAGATTGCTTAAAACAGACAGCTCATATTCAGCCCGGCGCTCAATCTCGCTGGCTTGTTGCAGGTACTCATTTAATTTGTTTCCCGCTTCGGTAAGCAATATGCTGTTCCCCTTTCTTTCAAATAACGGAACTTTATAAACGTCCTCCAGCCCTTTAATGTGCTTGCTGATAGCAGGCTGGGTTACAAACAACGCCTGCGCCGCCTTCGAAAAGCTAAGGTTAGCGGCTACCTGCATAAAAACCCGGTGAGCGAATGATATCATATTTCAATTAGTAAGAAGAATTGGGGTATATCCTTTTGCTTATATAATATACATTAAATAACCTTAAAAGGTTGCTATGCATACATAGCTTTTAGGCAAAATAGTTTAAAAAATTTAGTTTACCAAGTTTAAAGTAAATCCGACTGCGATTTCACCATCAAAACGACGAAAATTTCGGTTGTGGTTGTCGCGAAAGATCTTTAAACCATTACAAAAAAATAGGGATAATCTTTTGACTATCCCTATTTTGAAATTTGTTTTTGGTTACTTGAGGGAATAGTTGATTAGTTAAACTTAGTCAACCTAATAAACCCAATCAACCAATTTCTACCTCTTGTCCTATCAAATGATTGGCTGCAAGGTATTCGGCTATCTGCACGGCATTCGTAGCGGCGCCTTTACGCAGGTTATCGGATACGATCCAGCAGTTCAGTGTATTTGCCTGGCTCTCGTCCCTGCGGATACGGCCAACAAAAACTTCGTCCTTATCATGCGCGTCAAGCGGCATGGGGTATTTTAAGTTCGCAGTATCGTCAACCACCACAATACCCGGCGATTTGGCTAACAACTCCCTTAGTTCGGTCAGGTCAAAATCGTTAACAAACTCGATATTTACCGATTCGGAGTGTCCGCCCATTACCGGGATACGAACGGTGGTAGCCGTTACTTTAATGGTGTCGTCGCCCATAATTTTAACGGTTTCGTTCACCATCTTCATTTCTTCTTTGGTATAACCGTTTTCGGTAAACACATCAATTTGAGGAATAACGTTCAGATCGATCGTATACGGATATACTTTCGGGCCGTCAATGCCTTTACGCTCGTTAAAAAGCTGGTCAACAGCTTTTACGCCTGTGCCTGTAACCGACTGGTAGGTAGAAACTACTACCCTTTTAATTTTATATTTATCATGCAATGGCTTTAGGGCCACTACCATTTGTATGGTTGAGCAATTGGGATTGGCGATGATCTTATCATCTGCAGTAAGCACATGCGCGTTCACTTCGGGCACTACCAGCTTTTTGGTAGGGTCCATGCGCCATGCCGATGAGTTGTCAATAACCGTAGTGCCTGCCGCCGCGAAAAGCGGGGCCTGCGCCAATGATGTACTGCCCCCTGCCGAAAATATGGCAACATCGGGCTTTTGTTTTATCGCATCCTCAACAGAAACTACCTTGTACTGCTTACCCTTAAAAGTGATTTCTTTACCTACACTTTTCTCGGAAGCTACCGGAATTAATTCTGTTACGGGGAAGTTGCGTTCTGCCAGAACCTGCAACATTTTAGTGCCCACCAACCCGGTGGCGCCTACTACTGCGACTTTCATTGTTTTATATTATTATATAATTAAATTTTAAATGCAAAGATGCGATTTTTTTTGCTTTTTATTAACCACTTCGTCTACCTTTTTAGTCTATAAACCTTTGTTTTTGCAAAATTTAGAGGATTTAAACCAAATTTTTACCTTTGCCGTCAAATCCAGAATAGGTATGAGTGAAAAGATTTTAGTGATAGGTGCAAACGGTCAGATCGGCACTGAATTGGTAACTGCTTTAAGAGGAATACATGGTGCCGCGGCGGTAATTGCTGCCGATATCAATAACCCGGCCGATGCCCTCCGGAACAGCGGGCCGTACGAGCTGGCCAATGTACTCGACAAAGATAATCTTCACAACATATTTCAAAAGCACCGCCCTACGCAGGTTTATTTGCTTGCCGCGATACTGTCGGCAGTTGGTGAACAAAAACCCAAAATGGCCTGGGACCTTAACATGACCGGCCTGTTCCACGTGCTTGATTTTTCGGTTGAATTTAAGGTGGCCAAAGTATTCTGGCCCAGCTCGATAGCGATCTTCGGGCCGCATTCGCCTAAGGTTGAAACGCCGCAGTACTGCGTAATGGACCCTAATACTGTTTATGGTTTTAGCAAGCTGGCCGGCGAGCGCTGGTGCGAGTATTATTTCAATAAATACAACCTGGATGTACGGAGTATCCGTTACCCGGGATTGATCGGCTGGCGGGCAAATCCCGGCGGCGGCACTACAGATTACGCGGTGCATATTTTTCACGACGCATTAAAAAAAGGCAGTTACGAAAGCTTTTTGTCGGCAGAAACAGCGTTGCCGATGATGTATATGGATGATGCCATACGGGCCACGATAGCACTGATGAATGCACCGTCGGATTCTCTGAGCATTCGTTCGTCTTACAACCTTGCAGGCATTAGCTTTACGCCGGAGCAGCTTACTGCCGAAATAAAAAAACATATACCCGCATTTGAGATCAGCTACGCGGATAACGACCCGCGCCAGGCTATCGCCGATAGCTGGCCAAACTCCATCGACGATAGCTATGCGCAAAAAGACTGGGACTGGAAGCTGGAATACAACCTGCCGAAAATGGTGGAGGATATGCTGATGAATTTAAAGCAGGTAAAAGGATAAAGGCGAAAGGTTTGAAAAACTAATATTATCTTAGCTGTCCATAGTTGATAGACCATAGACTATGGTTATAACTACTGGAATAAGCCAGGTAAAATCATACAAAAACAAATCCATGGACTAAAAAAATGGGAAGAGCATTCGAATTCCGTAAAGAACGAAAATTAAAGCGCTGGTCGAAAATGGCTGTGCAGTTTACCCGTTTGGGTAAAGAAATTGTAATGGCTGTAAAAGCGGGCGGCGGCGATGTAAACACAAACTCGCGTTTGCGTACGGCTGTGCAAAATGCCAAAGCAGTAAACATGCCAAAGGATCGCGTGGAGGCTGCGATAAAACGGGCCATCAGCCGCGACGAAAAAGATTACGAAGAAATAGTGTACGAAGGCTATGCGCCCCATGGTGTGGCTATATTGGTTGAAACGGCAACAGATAACATCAACCGCACGGTAGCAAATGTGCGCAGCTATTTTACAAAGTATAACGGCTCGCTGGGTAAAACCGGGTCGCTGGATTTTATATTCAGCCGCAAGTCGGTATTTACTTTTGAGCCCGGCGACCGCGACCTGGAAGAATTAGAGCTGGAACTAATAGATGCCGGACTCGAGGACCTGTTTGTTGAAGCTGATGAAAATGGCAACGATATTGCCGTAGTACATGCGGCGTTCGAAGATTTTGGTAAGATGCAAAAGGCGCTTGAAGAAGCGGGTATTGAAGTAAAATCGGCCAAGCTGGAACGTGTTGCACAATCGTTTCATGAGGTAAGCGAGGAACAGGTTGCAGATATTATGAAGCTGATTGACCGCCTGGAAGAGGATGACGATGTGCAGGCGGTTTACCATAATATGGCAGAGTAAGCCCCTCCCAAACCCTCCCCGGTAGGGAGGGCTTTAAATACTTTAAAAAAAAGTCTCCCCTACCGGGGGAGATTTAGAGGGGGTCTTATGCCACTTTTCACCTCACGCAAACAGGAGAAGAAAGTTAAAGTAACCTTTAGCAATGGTTTGCTGTTTGTTGAAAAGGTCGATGGCAAGCAGCATGCGTTTCCATTGGAATGGTTCCCCAAATTGCTAAATGCTACAGATGAGGAGCGCGAGGACTGGACACAAACGGATAAAGGTATCCGGTTTAATAAGCTGGATGTAGACGTTTCTTTGTAGACGTGAGATTTGAGATAAGGAAGAGAGTTACTATCTAAATAAAAATTTAATAATAGATTACGATATGAAATAAGGCCGCTTTGCGTCTCATATCTCACATCTCATATCTATCATGTCTATCATGTCTTTCGAAGAGTTTTTTAAAAAGAAAAGAGTTGACCTGCCTGCTTTGCAACAAAGCGAGCCGGCTTTATTTTCTGAATTTAAAACCCACTTTGAGCAGATGGGCGAAAAGAGCTTCGATCACACCAAAAAATATTGGTTCAACAAGATCCGCCGGCAATACCCGTTGGCGCCCGAGGTTAAAACCGAAAAGGTTCATATTGAAAACCCCGTAGCCGAACAAACCGTTATAGAAAGCCTGGCCGAACCGGCTTCACCGCCAACTGCTAAACTGGGGTTCGTTCCCAAATTTAAAGCGGCTAATATGGCTAAACCTGCTGCTTCGACTGAAGAAAAAAAAGAAGACGAGGCAACGCCGCCGCCTGCTAAACTGGGGTTTGTGCCCAAATTTAAAGCGGCCAACCCGCCTAAACCGGTTGCCCCGGCGGAAGAGAAATCTAAAGAAGATGCGGTAACGCCACCCACCGAAGACAGCGCGGCGCCGAAGCCAGCGTATAAGCCACGCTTTAACATGAAAAACATCCCGCCGAAGCCGCCGGAATCATAGTTTAATTTGAGCGAATGGCCTCCACCGGGTCGAGCCGGGAGGCAAAATAAGCTGGGATAATGCCGGATATTACACCTATAGTAACCGAAGTACCAATGCCGATGATGATATTTTTAACATCCAGCACAACCTGTATATCCACCATGGCTTTAACCAGGGCGGTCGCTCCGTAAACCATCGCCAGCCCTATTACACCGCCCATCAGGCACAATATGATGGCCTCTATCAAAAACTGCAGTAAAATGAAATAGCTTTTGGCGCCGAGTGACTTTTGGATACCGATGATATTGGTGCGCTCCTTAACAGAAACAAACATGATATTGGCAATACCAAACCCGCCGACGAGGATCGAAAAAAGACCTATGATCAAACCTACCGTGTGCAATACGCCAAATACAACGTCCAAACGGTTGGATATGATACTGGTTTTGTTTAAAGCGAAGTTATCGTCCTGGTTGGGCCCCAAACGGCGCAAAGAACGCATCAGGCCCCGCAGCTCGCTTTCAACCTCAACATCTGCCAGGCCGCTTTTACCGCGCACTACAATTTGAGGATGATAATTTGCACTTTGCACGTCAATAACGTTTTTTGCAAAATTTAAGGGTAATAAAATCTCCTTATCATTTGATATACCTAGTATATCATCCCCTTCTTTCTTAAATACGCCGATCACCGTCACATTGCGCCCCATTATTTTCAGCTCCTTGCCCAAAGCGCCGCCATCGGGAAACAGGTTTTGGGCAATATCATAACCGATTACGGTAACAGGGCTTCCCGCCCTTGACTCCAAACCGGTAAAATAACGCCCTTCCTGGAAATCGAAGTTCCATGTTTTATCATGATCCTGGCTCGATGCGTCAATTGACGCGCCGCTAACGGTATGGCTTTTATACTTTACAACCCGGTTGTCGATGCTTATTTCGTATGAAATGGCCTGCGCTGTTTGGCTTCGCTTCTGCAGCTCTAAAAACTCCCGCACCTTAACTTCGGGGCGCTGCAAAAATTTCCACCAGGGGTAATCCTGGCCGCCACCCCATTGCCATTTTTCGACATAAATACTGTTGCTGCCTAGCTTATTGACGCTCTTTTGCAGATTATTGCGCAGGGTATCAACCGCCGAAAAAACCGAGATGATGGTAAAAATACCGATGGTGACCCCAAGTAATGAAAGGAATGTGCGCAGCTTATTTTGCCTTAATGCATCGTTGGCAAAAAGAAAGCTTTCCCTGAAAAGTTTTAAAAACAACATATTTTATTGATTTCACCGATTAACTGGACATTTCACCGATTGCATTTCGTTTCCAGGTTGATGATTAGACGGCAAAACCTGGTTGAAGTTACATTATATTTTTTATTTGAAACTAATATCGAAAATCGTTGTAATCTCACTAAACAATCGGTGCAATCCTTCTAAAAAAACCAGCGTAATCTTTAGCCAATCGGTGCAATCCAGGCAGTTAATCAGTGTAATCCCCGTAAAAAAATTGGTAAAATCCAAAAAAAATGCTAAAAAAACCTTACATTTGCGCCCTTGAAAATCCATACCCATAAGCATGAAATTATCTCAATTTAAATTCAATTTACCCGAGTCGTTAATTGCCAGTACACCATCCCATAGCCGTGACGAGTCGCGTTTAATGGTTCTGCACCGCGATTCCGGAAAAATTGAGCATAAAATATTCAAAGATGTTTTGGATTATTTTGATGATAAGGATGTAATGATCCTCAACAATACCAAGGTATTTCCTGCCCGCATGTACGGGAATAAGGAGAAGACAGGTGCTACTATCGAAGTCTTTTTATTACGGGAACTGAACAAGGAGCTTAGGTTATGGGATGTTTTAGTTGATCCTGCCCGTAAGATACGCGTAGGCAACAAATTATATTTCGGCGAAGACGATCTTTTAATTGCTGAAGTTGTTGATAACACCACTTCACGAGGCCGTACCATCCGCTTCCTGTTTGACGGTACCGATGAAGAATTTCGCCGGAATGTTGAAATACTGGGCGAAACCCCGCTGCCAAAATACATAAAACGTAAAGCTACTGCCGAAGATAAGGAACGCTATCAAACCATTTTCGCCAAGCACGAAGGCGCCGTTGCCGCACCTACTGCCGGTTTGCACTTTAGCCGCGAGCTAATGAAACGCCTTGAATTAAAAGGTGTTGAATTTGCCGAAGTTACCCTCCACGTTGGCCTTGGAACCTTCCGCCCGGTTGAGGTAGAGGACCTGACCAAACATAAAATGGATTCGGAACAATTCATTATTGAAGAAAAGCAGGCAAATATTGTAAACCGCGGTATCGAGTTAAAAAAGCAAATATGTGCAGTTGGTACCACCTCCATGCGCGCCATCGAATCAGCCGTATCGGCCAATAAAACGCTGAAACCAGCCAACGACTGGACCAGCAAATTTATCTTCCCGCCGTATGATTTCAGTATAGCTACTTCAATGATCACCAACTTCCACACACCAGAATCAACTTTGCTGATGATGGTTTGCGCTTTTGGTGGTTACGAGAATATCATGAACGCATACGAAGTGGCTGTAAAAGAAAAATACCGCTTTTATAGCTATGGCGATGCCATGCTGATCATTTAATTGGATTTGAGATGTGAGATTTTAGATATGAGAGATCACTCTCGTTATCTAAACTTACTAAAATTTGCCAACTGTTTTGGAATCAAATTATGGCCATACCATATCTCACATCTCAAATCTCAAATCTCAAATCTCAACATTACGCGATTATTGTTGCCGGCGGTTCGGGCACGCGGATGGGTGGCGATGTGCCTAAACAATTTTTATTATTGAAAGACAGACCTGTTTTGATGCACGCGATCGAAGCATTCCATTATTCCACTTCTCAGCCACAAATCATCGTCGTACTTCATCCCGGTTATCACACGCATTGGAGCGATCTTTGCCGGGAGTATGATTTTTCAGTTCCGCACCAATTGGTCGGCGGCGGCGAAACCCGATTCCATTCAGTAAAGAACGGGCTGGAAGCTGTTCCCAATGATACAGACGCGCTAATAGCCGTGCACGACGCCGCCAGGCCGCTTACCAGTACAACGATCATCGACGAAGCATATCAACACGCCCGTGTACACGGAAATGCCGTGACAGCGGTTAAAAGCCGCGACTCGGTCCGCCAGGTTAAAAACGAAGTCTCTTTTAGTTTGTTGCGGGATGAAATTTACCTGGTGCAAACGCCACAAACGTTTCAGTGTGCACAGCTAAAAAAGGCATACCTGCAACCCTATAGTGATAAATTTACCGACGACGCCAGCGTAGTCGAGCAAACCGGCTTTCCTATTCATATTGTTGAAGGCAGCTACCGCAATATAAAGATTACTTTCCCGGAGGATATAGCAATTGCGGAGTTGTTGTTAGGAGTCGATGGTCGATAGCTCATCGACCATAGTAATATGACATAAAAAAAGGTCCATAATCCACAACCAATTACAGGTTATGGATTATAAACCATGGTCTATCGACTAACAGAAAGCGTCACGCGTTCCTGATCACTGCCAAAATTATTGCTATAATAGCGATAACCAGTAAAACGTGGATCAATCCACCCGCGGAATAAAAGAAAAATCCGAAAGCCCATCCTATGACGAGTATAACGGCGATGATGTACAGTAAGCTTCTCATTTTTTGTAAAGTTTTAGTTGATAATGATATTCTAACCAAAACCGTTACAAAAAGTTTTACCAATAAAAAAAACCCTGCAAAAATGCAAGGTTTTTGATCGGTGCCTGATTACGTTAATACTCGTCTTCGTTAAAAAAGAAGTCATCCTTGGTTGGGTAATCGGGCCATATCTCTTCGATGTTCTCATACGGTTCACCATCATCTTCCAATGCCTGCAAGTTTTCAATAACCTCAACAGGCGCTCCTGAGCGGATAGCGTAATCAATCAGTTCATCTTTCGTTGCGGGCCATGGCGCATCTTCGAGGTGAGATGCAAGTTCAAGTGTCCAATACATATTTAATTATTTATATTAATCAGGTAATTTAATTTTTCGCAAAAGTATAATATTTTTAAGTTGATTATCAATATTTTTTTTGATTTAGTCGATTTGGCTTTTACGGCGCATTAAGCCGATTAGTTTTGCTTATTTCAATTCTATTTTTCGATTTTAAGATCATATTCTGGGGATCCACTGATTTTCCGGTAATTTATGATCATGACCCACTTTTCGTGCCAATGTGAACAGGTAATCACTCAGGCGGTTCAGGTAGATGGTCACTTTTTCGTCAACCGTGCTTTCTTCGGCCAGGTGAACGGTCATCCGTTCGGCCCTGCGGCATACGCAGCGCGCAATGTGGCAAAACGAAACGGCGTTGCTCCCCCCGGGCAAAATAAAGTGCCGCAGTTCGGGTAGTTGCTCATTCATCAGGTCCATTTCCTTTTCAAGCAATTCAATATCGGCCATGTGCAGGTCGGGAATGATCATTTTTGATTTCTCCGGGTCGGATGCCAGTGACGACCCAATGGTAAACAGCCTGTCCTGCACCTGTTTTAATATTTCCTTGTCGTGGGCGGTAATATCCTGGTCGCCTATTAACCCGATATACGAGTTAAGCTCATCTACCGTCCCGTAGCTTTCAATACGGATATGGTGCTTGGCAACGCGTGTACCGCCAATTAGCGAGGTAACTCCCTTATCACCGGTTTTGGTGTAGATTTTCATTATTGTTTCGGAATTCAGATTTTCAATTTCGGATTTATTCCTGATTTCGAAATTAGGGTTTTGAAATTAATTTTACAGATTAAAAAATCGGGGGTAAAGTATTCGGATATTCGAAAGGTAAACACTATACCAGTTTGAATGTTATTCCATTTTGTCGTATATTATCAATCAAATCTAAATTCGAAATTGAAAATCCGAATTCCGAAATCAAATATGAAATCGATCTTCCTTCTATCAGCCATATTACTATTAAGCTTCAAATGCGGCAGCACGGCTAAAAGCCCGGTGACCTGCACAATTCAAAAAAACAGTGTGCAAAGCTTTCTAAACGAAAGGCAGTTTAACGACCTTTTTCCGCAGCGCGATAAATTTTATACCTATGCCGCTTTCATAAAAGCCACCAGGGAACTGGCGCTGATAAAAGTAAAGGTGGCGCGCAGGGCGGCGTCGGTTTACCAGTTTACCCGTACGGATAAAAGTACCGGCAAATCAACCGTTGTGCGCCAGGACCCGGATTGGAACGAGGACTGGGCCAAAAAGAGCCGCGACAGCAGCTATGTTATCGATTATGGCAATTTTTGTACGGAAGGCAGCCTGCAAACCTGCAAAAAAGAACTGGCTGCTTTTTTTGCCCATATCGCCCACGAAACCAGGCACGGCGAAAACGGGAAATACAACGACGGCCTGATGTTCAGGCATGAAAATAACACCTCGCTGCCTTATATCGCACCCAACGATACCTACCCGCCGGCGGCAGGCAAAAAGTATTATGGCCGCGGGCCTATGCAGTTAAGCTATAACGGCAATTATGGCTATGCATCAGATTGTATTTTTGGCGATAAAAAAATATTACTCAACAACCCCGAACTGGTTGAAAACGACCCTGTTGTCGCGTTTAAAACCGCCATTTATTTTTGGATGACGCCGCAAACCTATAAACCTTCGGCACACGATGTGATGACAGGCAAGTGGCAACCCAATGCAACTGATAAAGCCGCAGGGCGCACACCGGGTTTTGGTATGACCATAAACATTGTTAACGGCGAGGTTGAATGCGGTAAGGGCGATAACCTGTACAACATGCAGGACCGGATCGGTTTCTATAAATATTTTTTAACAAAACTGGGCGTCAGCGATCCCAATTGCGCGTGCTCATGCGGGCAGATGAGATCATATTAACGGCTTAATCCAGTATCAGTTCCATGAACTTCAGATCGAGCCAGCGGTTAAATTTGAATCCTACTTCTTTAAAATGGGCCACTTCAACAAAGCCGAATGACCGGTGCAGGTGCAGGCTTACATCGTTGTCGCCGCTGATACCGGCTATAACAGCATGCAGGTTCATTTCCAGGGTGCGGTCGATCAATGGTTGCAGCAGCAATTTGCCAATGCCTTTGCCGCGCTGCGAAGCTGCCACGTACACCGAAATCTCAACCGTAAACCGATAACAGGGCCACACCCTGAAATGCCCGTAACTGCTAAAACCGGCGACTGCCCCCTCTGCGTCAGCTACAAATACCGGGAAGTTGTTTTTGATCCTGTCGTGATACCAATCCATGCGCATTTGCAAGGTATGGGGCTGCTCGCTGTAAACGGCGGTAGTGTTCAGGATGGCATCATTATATATATCCAGTATGGCCGTCAGGTCACTTTCCTGTGCGTCACGAATAAATGTCATAGTCTAAAACATTCGGCTTTAAAGCAACCCCCCCCTTAATAAAAGGGGTGTTAAGGTATTGTTAATCCTTTTTCTCGCCGCCGGGACCTCCAGGTCCACCTGGACCGCCGGGGCCTCTCCTGCCGCCTTCCGGAACCTTAAGCTCAGGATGCGGGCTGCCCCTGTGGCAGGTATTACAGTTTATACCGGTTCTGGCCATCATGCCGAGTGAATCTTTTTCTGCTTTGAAAAATTTTGAATTGATCTTATTCATCATTTTAAACATGTGGCGGGCTGCCGTTTTTTCCGGCTTTGCATCGCTCGCAAAATCCATCTTCTTTGCCGCTTCATCTCTCACATGGCAAAAAGCACAATTTACGCCAAGTGAATGCGCCCACTCATCCATTACTTTACCCAATTGCTGGTGTGTCAAATTTTTTGGCAATACTTTCAGGTTTTTATATCCCGGGTTATCGGGGGCCATCGAAGTAAGCGCCACAATGGTTACTACTGATGATAAGCCAAGCATGGCTATAATTTTTCCGTTTAAAAGCATATTGTCATAATTAAGTCATCTAATTTAAGACATTACTTTCAATACAACAACAAATAGAGATCATTATAAATGCAGACAGGCGTAACTTTTTAGTGACAGCGCCTGTCAGATAGTTACTTGTAAGCCGAAACGGATCCCCGTGCTGTAGAAAAATAAAAATAAATTTGGATTATTACGAATTAGTCGTAGATTTACGAAATAATCGTAATTGTATGGAGAAATTATCAAAACAAGAAGAAGAAGCCATGCAGGCCGTATGGCAATGCCGCGCAGGCTTTATTAAAGATTTTCTGGATCTGCTCGAAGAGCCGAAGCCGCCTTATACTACCCTGGCGTCGACCATTAAAAACCTGGAGCGCAAAGGTTTTGTAAAAAGCGAAAAACTGGGTAACTCCTATCGCTATGCCGCAGCAATTCACGAAGAAGAGTATAAAAAGAAATTCATGAGCGGCTTTGTGAACGATTACTTCCAGAACTCATATAAAGACCTGGTTACCTTTTTCGCGAACGAAAAAAAGATCAGCGCCAGCGAGCTCAAAGAGATTATTAAACTGATTGAAAACCGTAAATCATAAAGTTATGCCAGCTTTGTTTGTTTTCCTGCTGAAAGTAAATATAGCCCTGCTGCTTTTTTGCGCGGGATATTACCTGGTCCTCAGGCACCTTACTTTTTATACGCTCAACCGGGTGTACCTTGTTGCCGCGATACTGTTTGCCAGCATCTATCCGCAAATAAACCTATCGGGTTTTGTGCAGCGGCACCAGGAATTCACCAAACCGGTGCAGGCGGTGGCTATTAACTGGCAAGCGCCTGCAAATGCCCTGATCAAGCCGCTTACGCAGCCCGACTACTGGCGCTGGACGGAAGTTATTTTCTGGGCGGGTGCCGCGCTGCTGGCCTTGCGGCTGCTAAGCCAGTTGTATTCGCTCTTTAAGCTGTACCGCAGTTCAGTTCCCGCGCAAATTCATGATCACCATGTAAGGGTATTAGATGGCGAGGCCGGCCCATTCTCGTTTTGGAAAAGCATTTACATTAATCCAAACAACTACGAACCTGCTGATCTGAAAGCCATTTTATTACACGAACAGGTGCACGTAAACGAATGGCATACGCTGGATATCCTACTGGCTGAACTGAGCACCATATTTTATTGGTTTAACCCGGGTGTATGGCTGATGAAAAAAGCCGTGCGTGAAAACATTGAGTTTATTACCGACCGTAAAATATTAAAAAAGGGAGTGGACGCGAAGCAATACCAGTATAGCCTGGTGAACGTAAGTTTTGCCGCATCGCCTCACACACTTGTTAATCATTTCAATATATCAACCATTAAAAAACGAATTATTATGATGAACGCAAAAAGATCTTCGAAATTTAACCTTACCCGTTATGCCTTTTTAGTACCTGCCGTTATAGCTTTATTGCTGGTGTTCAGCATTTCAAAAGCTGCGCTCATTAAAAAAAGCGCTGGGTTATTTAAAGTGGCCGCGCCTAAAACCATAAGCAAAAAAATTGAGGCCCGGCACCTCGCAGAAATATCTGTGCCAACGCCAGCGAAAGCTAAACAAACCGTGACTGCACCCACGGGCGTTATCGATACCGTTAAAACCGGGAACACTGCTATAAAAGTATCCGGCACCGCCGATTCATTAAATTATGTGATCAACGGTGTAAAAGCTACCAAGGCGGAGTTCAAAGCACTTGACCCCGACCACATTTACGCGGTTGAAGTTGTTTCTGCCGAAAGGGCAAAGAAAATTTTTGATCAGCTTAATAATGACCATAGTGTACTGTTTGTAACTACCGACGATTCAGAGGCCGGCAAAAAGTTCAAGGAAAGAATTGATGAGTTGAATAATAACAGCTATACCCTGGCCGCCAAAGTTTCAAGTTGGAACAGCGACCCGGCCGCTATAGCACTGGCCGGAAAAGCTGAAGCGCTGAGCATGACTTTACCACGCGTTAAGTACCGTATTGACGCACGTAAAAAAGCACATACCCTGGTCAAAGCAGACGGCAAATGGGTTATCACCGAAAATAATGAACCATTGATAGCACTCGGAGATTCAACCCGTGTACACGCAAAGGCCCTAAAAAATATTTTAAAAACATATACGTTAGATAGCCGTTTAAAAAAAGGAAAATTCGACACCATGTTTTACGCCGCGCCGCGACATGCATTAACATATACGCCCAAAGTTATGGTGACCGGCAGGTGGAATTTTAACAATGAAACCAATATCCGTCATCTGCCGGGTAAAATGATCATGATCGACGGGAAAGAAGCATCAGAGAGCGACCTGAAAAAATTATCCGCTGCAAACATCGAAAGCATGAGCGTTAAACTGGGCGATGAAGTAACCAAACAATATGGAGAAAAAGCAAAAAACGGGATCGTATTTATTGAAACAAAAAAGGCTGCGCATTAGTTATTAGTTATTATGACCAGGTTGATTGAGTTAGACCGGGTTATACGCCCGGTAATGCACGAAGCGTGTTGATAGTTAATAATAAAGCAAATAATTAACCTCTCACCCTCCCAATACCTACCGGGAATCACCTGACCAACTCAATCAACCTGATCAATCAACTGGCTGCGGCCAGTTTTTTTTGAATTTATATTTGCTAAGTGTTAACCGGCAGAAAAACATTAAAAGTTGCGCCTTTGCCTAACTCGCTGGCAGCGGTTATAAAACCGCCGTGGTTTTCAACGATCTTTTTACACAATGCCAGCCCGATGCCTGTTCCTGCAAAATCCTGCTTACCATGCAGGCGCTGGAATAATGAGAAGATCATATTACTGTATTGCTGCTCAAATCCTATCCCGTTATCTTCAAAGGTAATTTGGTGATAGTTGGCATTCAACAGGGGTTTTGGCGGGTTGGCGACCTGGTCTTTCCTGACAATTTGGGTGCTTATCCTAATGATGGGGTCATCCTTAGAAAATTTCAGAGAATTGCCGATAAGATTAGAGAATAGCTGCCCCAGCTGAATATGGTTAGCTCTAACCTTTGGCAGTGTTTCCGCGCTGATAAAAGCTTTCTTCTCCTCAATTAACAGTTCAAAATCCTGTTTCACTTCATCTAAAACCGTGTTCAGGTCCACTTCGGTGATTGACGGATCTTCCTTATCCCTGTCCTTTGAAAGACGGCTATAGTTCAACAACGATTTAACCAGCTCTGACATCCGCCTTGCCGACATATCCAATTTCTCAAAATACTTTTTTACAAATGCCTCATCGTGATAGTTCTCCTGTATCAGTTCTGTAAACGTCTGTATCTTTCGCAGCGGCTCCTGGAGGTCATGGGAAGCTACATAGGCAAATTGCCCCAGTTCGCTGTTTTGTATTTCAAGCTCGGCCGTATAAGCTGCCAATTTTTCATCAGCCGCCTTTTGTTGTGTAAGATCGCGGGTTACTTTCGAAAATCCTATTACACTGCCGTCCTTGCCGTGTAAGGCAGTAATGATAATGGTGCCCCAAAACCTTGTCCCGTCTTTTCTTACGCGCCACCCTTCCTGTACCGCTTTGCCATTGTCCCGCGCCTCTTTTAGCAGCTTGGCCGGCAAGTTGACCGCCCGGTCTTCCGGGGTGTAAAATAACTCGAAATTTTTCCCGACAACATCCTTCCCGGCATACCCTTTAATGCTCTCGGCGCCGGCATTCCAGTTTTCGATAGTTCCGTCCACACCCAGCAGGATGATCGCGTAATCCTGCACCTCGGCTATCATTTGATGATACCGTTCCTCGCTCATGCGCAGTGCGTCTTCAGCAATTTTTTTTTCGGTCAGGTCCCTTGTCACTTTACAATAACCAATCACTTCGTTATTATCATCGTGCAATGCGGTAATAGTAATACTTCCCCAAAACCTCGATCCGTCTTTTCTCTTCCGCCAGCCTTCCTGGCCGGCCCTGCCTGTCAGCCTCGCCTCATTCATCAATTTTTGAGGCAGGTTGCTGTCCAGGTCTTCCTTCAAATAAAATATACTGAAATGCTTGCCTAAAATTTCCTGCTCGGTATAAAGTTTAATTTTCTCGGCCCCTTTATTCCAGTTCCGTATAATACCATCCTTATCCATTAATATAATGGCATAGTCCCGGATCTCCTCTATCATTTTTTGGTAAAGGTTATTCCTGCCGGCAAAGCTGTCGGCGCCTAGCGTATCCTGATCCATTGGGTTTATCTTGGATGTTGTATGTTTATTTTCGAAACGATTTCGAAAATTGTTGACAGTTTTTCTTTTAACGTTTCGGTTTTAGGCGGCTTAACAATAAAATCGTTTGCACCCAGCCGCTTACTCTCGTTTAGGGTAGAGGTTTCCGAAGTAGTTGAGTACATAAAAATTTTAGTGTCCTTTAACCGGTCGATGCCTTTCAGGGCTCTTAAGCAATCGATGCCGTTCATTTTTGGCATATTGACGTCGACAAATATATAATCGGGGATATATTGGGGTTTCGACGCGAGCATCGACAAAGCATTGATGCCATCGTCCATAGCCATGCAATTTATATCCTTGCTGATCTTCCTAACGCACATCAGAAATATTTCCTGGTCGTCCTGGTCATCATCAATAATTAAACATTCCCTCGTTGCTTGCATCGTGTCTTTAAAATCCCGTTTGCTTATTAAACAACTGCAAAAAATTTGCCGGACTATAAAATATATTAGCAGGCAGCAAAAATATATAAAATAAAGCGTGTAGTGCGCATTTTATTTCGCTTATCACGATATTTTCAATTAACTGTTTAACAATATGTTATAATAAATATACAGTACCCGATCCATAGTCGTTCGATTAGCCATCAACTTAACTAACTGATCAACTGGCCTCGGCCAATTTTTCATGTTCCAGCAAGTCAAGCAGCGCTTTCTCGGCCATGTTTAATTCGGCTGAGTTAACATCTTTATCCTCGTCCAGTTGCTGAATGTATTTAAATATCGTGCCGTCCTCGTAGCTTTTTATCACGGTAGGGTGCACATAATATTTTTTGCAAACGGTACGTGTGTTGCCCAGGTTAAGCGCAACCTCATCCAATACGCTCACAATGTTTTTACGACATTCGGTTATGGTATCAAACTCGCCCGCTTCTTTAAAGGCATATAACGCGCTTACGCTGCCGGCCCAGGTGCGGAAATCCTTGGCGGTGAAATCCTCGCCGGTAATTTCTTTTAAATAATGGTTCACATCGCCCGAGCCTATGGTACAGCGTTCGCCTGTTTCGTTATAGTACTGGAAAAGTTCCTTGCCGGGGATATCGCGGCATTGCTTTACCAGCCGGGCAAGCTTACGGCTATGCAGTGCCACCTTATGATAAACGCCTTTTTTTCCCTTAAACTCAAAATTGATAGTCGTGCCATCGATCTTCACGTGCCTGTTTAGCAGGGTCGTCAACCCGAACGATCCATATAACTTTTTGTACGATTCATTCCCGATCCGGATGCTGGTCAGTTCCATTAACCGCACTACCAGGGCTACAACTTTATCGTGGTCAAGCTGGGGCCGGCTAAGGTCTTTATCTACTTGCCGGCGTATAGCAGGCAAATGAGAAGCGAACAGCTGCATACGATAATACTTTGATTGATTGCGTATTTTACCCCAGTCGGCGTGATAGCGGTATTGCTTTCTGCCCGCTGCATCGGTACCTGTAAATTGCAAGTGCCCGTTTTCGTATGGTGATATCCATACGCTTGTGTAAGCAGGCGGTATAACCAGCCTGTTGAAACGGGTTATTAATTCCTTGTCCTTTACAATTTTGCTCTCGCCATCGTAATAGCTCCATCCCTTACCTGCCTTTTTGCGAGTATAGCCCGGCGTTGAATCGGAAACATAGCGCAGCCCGGCAGCCTTTGCCGTGATGACGGGATCACGGCCTATTTTTTCCAGCTTTTTTAACAACCTGTTCATCGCAGCTACAACAAGAGTTTAGCGGATAGGTTTTTTTGCGGCAGAGCGCAAAGCGATATTTAATTAGCATTCAACTATTTATATTTGTTGATATGACCTCAACATAAGATAGTTTATTTATAAAACCAATTCAACTTGTCATTGCGAGCGTAGCGCGGCAATCTCCTCAACATAAGTGACCGCCATGCATAGCTACGAGATTGCCGCGCTAACGCTCGCAATGACACAACGGTTTAAGAAATCATCAAGAATTTAAGGTGATATTCCACTTTATTTTACCCTTTCCTGACCATTCTTACTATGCAAAATTTGAATTTTACTTCCATCAAAATCATCAACTTATGAAATACAATTTTTTAGGCAATACCGGCCTGGTGGTATCTGAGCTTTGCTTTGGTACCATGACATTCGGAGGGAAGGGCTATTGGGAAGCCATAGGTAAAATTCAGCAACAAGGTGTAAACGACCTGGTAAAAATGGCCGTCGACTCCGGGATCAACTTCATCGATACCGCAAATGTTTACTCGTTTGGCGAATCAGAAAAATTATTGGGCCAATCATTAAAAGACCTGGCCATAAACCGCCACGACCTGGTGATTGCTACCAAGGTACGCGGCCGCATGAGTGAAGGCCTGAATAATGTGGGCCTTAGCCGTTACCACATCTTTCAGTCGGTCGACGAAAGCTTGCAGCGCCTGCAAATGGATCATATCGATATTCTTTATGTACATGGTGTTGATCCGAAAACGCCGGTTGAGGAGATCGTACGCTCATTGAATGATATCGTTTTAACCGGCAAGGTGCGTTATGTAGCCATTTGTAACTGGCCCGCGTGGATGGTGATGAAAGCCATCGGCATTGCCAAACAGCACGGCTGGAACCAGTTTGTGGGCATGCAATATTATTATTCTTTATCGGGCCGTGATATTGAAAGGGAAATACTGCCCCTGGCTCTCGATCAGAACCTTGCCGTAATGCCATGGAGCCCGCTCGCAGGGGGATTCCTTTCGGGGAAATACACGCGCAACAACGAAAAAGCGGGTGATTCCCGCCGGGACAATTTCGATTTCCCGCCGGTTAATAAAGAGAAAGCCTATGATATTATCGATGTGCTGGCCGAAGTTGGCAAGCAGCATAATGTGTCGGTAGCCGAGGTGGCTTTGGCCTGGGTGCGCCAGCAAAAAGGTATAACCAGCACCATCATTGGCGCCAAAAATACCGACCAGCTGCAAGCTAATATCAAATCGACCGAAGTTCAGTTAACCGAAGACGACCTGAAAAAGATCGACGAAATTAGTGCCCTGGCAAAAGAGTATCCCGGCTGGATGGTTGAACGGCAATCGGCGGATAGGGAGTTGAAGTAGCATATAGTTGATAGTTCATTGCTGTTTTTTCCATGAACTATCAACCATGAATTAGCCTATGGCCTTGAGCGTGGCCACCACGTACTCCACCTGCTCCGGGTGCACATCTAAGTGCAGCACAAACCGGATACGGTTCGCAGCGGTTGGCAGGGCTTTTATACCGTGTTCAGCAAGCTTTTGTGAAACTATTGCAGCAGGTTCAACGGTATCGAATAATACCAGGTTGGTTTCGGCAGGCATAACGGCGGACACCCAGGGGCATTTCGCCAGTGCCTCTGCCAGTATCTGGGCGTGTGCATGGTCGATCTTTAACCGCTCTATATGGTGATCGAGTGCGTAAATGCCGGCCGCGGCTAAAAAGCCTGCCTGGCGCATGCCGCCGCCAAAAACCTTGCGCACACGCCGCGCATATTTTATCGTTTCTTTATCCGCCAGGAACACCGACCCAACCGGCGCGCCCAAGCCTTTTGATAAGCAAACAGAAATGCCGTCGAAATATTTGCCGTAATCTTCGGCTTTATCGCCCGTATGGGCCAGCGCGTTAAAAATGCGGGCGCCGTCCAGATGGAGCTTTAACCCTTTGGCCTTACATAGCGCGGCAATGGGTTTTATTTGCCCAAGGGTATAGCAGCTGCCCCCTCCCCTGTTTACAGTATTCTCCAAAACCACCAGGCTGGTATGTGGGTAATGAATATTTTCGGCATTGATCTCCGGCTCTATCATTTCGGCGGTAATGATGCCGCGGTACCCATTCAGTAATCGTGTGGAAACGTTTGAGTTAAAAGCGATCCCGCCGCCCTCGTAACGGTAAACATGCGCGGTTTGATCGGCGATCAGTTCATCCAGCGGCTGGGTAAAGCATTTGATGGCAATTTGATTGGTCATGGTGCCGGATGGACAGAAAATACCGGCCTCCATACCGAATATCTTAGCCGCCTTTGCCTCCAGCTCGTTTATGCTTTCATCTTCACCAAAAACATCATCGCCCACCTTGGCGCTCCACATGGCTTCCAGCATGCCGGGGGTTGGTTTGGTAACGGTATCGCTTCGTAAGTCAACTATCATAATAAAAATCGAAAGCCCAATTTTAGCGATTTTATTTGTTTTAACATGAATCGGCAATGAATTCATGTGTTTTGCAATAAGTTATTTACAAATTGACCAAACTTCGATTCTACTTGGTCAAATAATCATTATTTTTAGCATACCATAACCTCATTTTTATGAAAACCTATAAAGAAGAAATTACTATAGGCCAGTTGGGTGTTAATTTTTTACTTGACGGCGATGATACCAATAACCAGATGGTTGTATTTGAATGCATTTTCCCGCCCGGAGCAAAAGTGCCGGTACCCCATTATCATGTGGAGGTAGACGAAATGGTTTACGGACTTGAAGGTACAGGAAGTTCGTATGTTGGCGATAAAAGAATAGATATTAGCCCGGGCGACCATTGTTTTATCCCCCGGGGCGCGGTACATCATCACGATAATCACACCAACGAAACAGTCAAATTGCTCTGTGTGCTTACGCCTGCTTCGATAGGGCCGGCTTATTTCAGGGAGATGAGCGAGTTGTTGAAAGGCGGAGGCCCCCCTGATCGCGCAAAAGCGGCTGAGATCATGGCGCGACACGGATTAATTGCGGCCGTTTAATTTTATTACATTTCTCTTATACAATAAAACCCACCGGTAACTGTTATTGCTAAATTATGTGCAGTCGCTTATTTTTTATTCTTTCTTTTATCTTTCTTACTATTTCAGTACAAGCCCAAAAGTGGCAGCCGGGCCGTTTTACCGATGTCAAAGGCAATATTCAAATCGGTATGATACGTACAAACCCATCCGGCAAGCCGCCCATAAAAGATGAGGCATTTATCGAGTTTAAAGAAGACAATAAAGCTGAACCCTTTAAATTGAGCGCCAGCGACCTGCGGTCGTTTGTTGTCGGGAGAGATAGCTTTGTAGTGGCACACGCCCCGCAAAATGAAAACTGGCCGGGAAACGAGCTTGATTTTGTAAAGGTTGTGATCGATGAGCCGGTTAAGCTGTATGCAGCCCGGGTAGGTTCTGGCAGGGGCCGCGGATTTGGCTTCTCGCCCGGCATATCAACCGGTATTGGCACAGGCGGCTACGGCGGCGGTTTTGGCGGAGCGTTGGGCGGCGGCTTATCTATCCCGATAGGCGGGCGTGGCGGAGGCGAAAAAACCACATGGTATTTCGGCGAAAACACTGCCGAAATGAAACGCCTTACGAATGAAAATTTTGAGGATATAATGACCGACATTATGGGCGACGAGCCCGACGTGGTCGATAAAATACGCAGTAAAGTTTATGTGCTTGGCAACATCGACAAGCTGGTAGCCTATTTTAAACAAGTTACTGCATCACACAAAACCGAGTAATTTTTGTTGCTTTGTAGCGGCTTATCTATATAAGCCATACCCCCTGTTTCATGACAAAATTTGAAAGTAAAGTAAATATATCCCGCCCGGTAAATGAGGTCTACCATTTTTTGGCCGACATGAACAATCACCGGCAATTGATGCCCGACGAAGTGCTGGACTGGACATCAACTGTTGACGAAGCCAGTTTCGGTATAAAAAATATGGTAAAGCTTAGCCTGATAGTTGCAGCCCGGGTTGAGAACCAGGAAATACGGATCGTTCCTTCAGTTAAAGCGCCTATAGACGTCACACTCAGGTGGAGCTTGTCGCCTAACGGCAACGGCACTATAGCCATGTTCATCATTGAGGCTGAGCTGAATATGATGATGAAAATGATGGCTTCGGGCCCGTTAAAGAAGCTTGTGGAACAAGAAACCCAGTCCCTTGCGTCGGTATTAGGTCAATCCTGATTTAAATCCGGTCATAAACAGGTAATTAAAGCCGCCCACCGCTAATAAATTACCGGATTTACCGTACTTTTGCGCCAAATTACAGGGGAAAAGCATGATCACGGTATCCAATCTATCTTTACGTTACGGCAAGCGCACTTTATTTGAAGATGTAAATCTTAAATTTACACAAGGCAATTGCTATGGTATCATTGGCGCAAACGGCGCCGGCAAGTCTACCTTTTTAAAGATACTTTCGGGCGAGATAGATCCAACAAGCGGCTCGGTAAGCTTCACTCCCGGCGAGCGCATGGCGGTTTTAAATCAAAATCACTACCAGTTTGACGAATTTTCGGTTATCGAAACGGTATTGATCGGCCACAGGGAAATGTATGCCGTGATGAAGGAAAAAGATGCGATATACGCCAAGGAGGATTTCTCGGACGCTGATGGCCACCGCGCCGGCGAGCTCGAAAACCTTTTTGCCGAAATGGACGGCTGGAACGCTGAGAGCAATGCCGCTACCCTGCTGAGTAACCTCGGCATCAAAGAAGAATTTCATTACAAGCTGTTAAAAGAGCTGGATGGCAACCAAAAAGTACGTGTATTGTTAGCTCAGGCCCTTTTTGGCAATCCGGATATATTATTACTGGATGAGCCTACCAACGACCTGGATATCCATACCGTAAGCTGGCTGGAGGATTTCCTGGCTTCATACGAGGCTATTGTACTGGTGGTATCGCACGACAGGCACTTCCTGGATACGGTTTGTACGCATGTGGTAGACATTGATTTCGCTAAAATGACCATCTACACCGGTAACTATACTTTCTGGTACGAATCGAGCCAGCTTGCGTTGAAACAGCGTTCGGACCAAAATAAAAAGACCGAGGACAGGGTAAAGGAACTGCAGGAGTTTATCCGCAGGTTTAGCGCCAACGCTTCTAAATCAAAACAAGCCACCAGCCGTAAAAAGGCATTGGATAAAATCAATATCGACGAGATACAGCCGTCCAACCGCAAATACCCGGGCATCATATTTAACAACCAGGGCCGCGAGGCCGGCGACCAGGTGCTGCAGGTTGAAAATTTGAGCAAGACATTAAATGGCGAACTGTTGTTTTCGCAGGTGCGCTTTATGGTGAACAAGGGCGATAAGATCGCCGTCCTTTCGCAAAACAGCTTAGCTACCACCGCATTCTATAATATTCTGACAGGGCGTGACAAGGATTACAAGGGTGATTTTAAATGGGGCGTAACCATCAATGCCGCCGACATCCCGATCGATAACGCCGAATATTTTAAAGGTAAAGATGATAACCTGATCGACTGGCTGCGCGAGTACTCCCCCGGTGAAAAGGACGACCAGTTTATCCGCGGCTTTTTGGGCCGCATGCTGTTCTCGGGCGAAGAAGTTTTGAAGAAAAGCAACGTACTGTCGGGCGGCGAAAAAATGCGCTGTATGTTTAGCCGCATGATGCTGCAATCAGCCAACCTGCTGATGTTTGACGAACCAACCAACCACCTCGACCTGGAATCTATCACCGCGCTGAACAATGGCATGAATGATTTCAGAGGCACCATCCTGTTCACCTCGCGCGATCATGAGCTGGTACAAACCGTCGCCAACCGCATTATTGAGCTAACACCCGGCGGCACCATCGATAAGCTGATGACGTATGACGAGTATATTAACAGCGAGGCGGTGCAGAAGCAGCGCGACGAACTGTACGCGTTGGCATAATATATTTGTCATCCTGAGCGACAGATCTTCTGCGCCCGATGTAAATGCTGAATACATATCGCATGAAGAAGATCCTTCACTACGTTCAGGATGACAAAAAGAAAAACACATCTTTCGGACTTTCCGGACTTTCCCAAAAATTCCGTTTATTTGCAACCCCATACAAAAACGACTTGGTAGCTCAGCTGGTAGAGCAACTGACTCTTAATCAGTGGGTCGAGAGTTCGAGCCTCTCCCAGGTCACTATTTTTAAAAACCGCTTTATTGTGTTCAAAGGCGGTTTTTTATTTTTTTCATGAGATCAACATTTGGGTTTAAAGTAAACAGAGGCCTATTTTGATTTGTACATGGTTAGGCTACGAAGCACGCCTGAGACAAAACCGTAGTGTATCATTTTGTGAGAGAGATACAGGTGATACAGCTGATACAACTGGTACACCTTCGAACACCCCGAACATGGCGCGAACAACCCCGAACACCCGCGAACACGCCATTAGGCAGTTGGCAGTAGTGAGGCTAATAATCCAGTTCCTGGCAATTAAAACCTGCCTTGAGCAGCAGCTGCTCCACCGAACCGGGATTTAGTCCGGTTGACTCAATACGTAATACTTTATCACGATCTTCAAGGTCGAAATTCCATTGGCGGATTGTTGGAAAAGAACTGAGCAGGGGTGCGATCCTGCTCACTTTTTTCCTGCTGGTTACATTCGTTTTAAAAACTAATATTTCCATTTTAATTTTTAATTATGCAAAAAACCCGCCTATACCGGCAAATATTTATTGAGTATTTTCCCGTGTTTAAAAGCTATTGAACTTTCTAATTTCAGTATTTTTCTCTCCTTAAAAATGGAAAGGCCGGCGCCAATGGCAACGGGGTTAACGATGATATAATACTCATCAATAAGGTTGAGGCTGATAAGCGAACTTACAAAATCGGCGCCGCCATAAACGAGGATGTCCTTGCCAGGTTGTTCCTTCAGCGCCTGTACTGCCATGGCCAGGTCGCCGTTTTCTACTTCGAGGTTGCGGCCGGGGAGGATCGTTTCGGTGCGGCTAAAGGCAATCTTGCGATGATTGGTTATCAACTGCGCCAAAGGGTGCCAGGGGTTTTCGGGCTGGTTATCGGCCACGTTTTCCCAGTGCCCCCAGAATGTAGAAACAGCCAGTTTTCGGCCCATCAGAAAGGTATCACAACTGGAGGCAAGCTCAACGTTGAACCCCACAACCTGTTGTAAAGCCTCCGGGTCGCCTTTGCCGGCTATGAACGCCCAGTCCCCCTCGCCATTTGGCCCTGCTACAAAGCCATCAACGGTCATTTGTATCTGTAATTTTAATTTTCGCATTGTAATTGTTTTAAAAATTGTCCTGTTTGTCAAGTATTTTTTTTTCGTCCGGCGTTAGCCATAGGGTTGTCTGCGAAACACCGTGCGAAGACGATGAAAATATTTATCGAAGCATCTTTTTAATACCAAATACGATTATGTTTACTTTAAAAAGTCATTCATATAACCTGATATTGTTTTCGTCTGCATCATTAGGCTGACGTGCCCTTGCGAAGGAACAATGGCCAGATTCGATTTTGGCATCGGTCCCATATCAGCAGATACAGCACCTCCCAATAGTTGATATGTTTTTATCAGCTCAATTTTATCCAGGCCATCATTATCTCCCGATATGAGCAAAACCGGCGAAGTAATTTTCGCAATATTGCTGTCACCCATGTCGAATTGCATCCCTGCAAATTCAATCATCTGTTCTAAGAACTTTGTCCATTTTGTTGTGTCAGGCGCTACCGAATCGTAAGCCGCCTTCATCGGACTATGCGTAAAAAATTCAGGCTTGAAAGATTTAAACGCTTTGGTTACTTCGGGCCGCCAACCACTACTTTTATAAGTAGAAGAAATGATCACTAATTTTTTTACCCGTTTGGGGCTTTGTATTGCCAACTGGTAAGCCACGGAGCCACCCATGCTATATCCTGCAACGTCGGCACTATCAACTTTTAAATGATTCATTACTCCTTCCACATCACTTGCCAGGGTAGCAAAGTCTAATTTTCTGTCCGAAAATGGTGTGTGCCCATGTCCCTGCAGTTCAACAGCAATTACTTTTCTTGTTTTTGACAATTCAGGTATTAATTGCCCCCAATTCATCTGAATGGTATAAAAAGCGCCATGCAGCAAAACGAGAGGTTTACCCTCACCATATACTTCGTAGTAAACTTTAATGCCATTAACGGGCACATAGCCACTGTCGGCAGGTTTACCCTGTTGCCCCTTAGACTGTAATGCTGTAAAAAAAAGCATAGCAATTATTAATACCGGTTTAAGGACATTAGATCCTTTAAATACTCGTTTCATAAAACCTCATTTAAATTTTTTTTTAATTTTTATGTTTACCTGCCCGGTTTTCAGTTTAATGTTTGTGCAAAGCTAAAATGGGCCAGGCACTTCCTATTCCGAAGCCAGTACTTCATCCAACTGATCAAAGGTCATTGCGGTACCTTCTTTATAGCCGCCTTCAACAAACCATTTTATAGTTTCTTCGCTGTCAAAAACGTGTGTTGCCTCTATCTTGGTCCTGTTACCTTCAATAGATGAGAATTTTGTCTCCGTGTATGCTTTTGGCCCATCCAGGTTCGGGTTACCTTCGCCGTCGCAAAACACACCTGTCGATGCAATAACTTTGCCGTCCTCTATCGCGGTAAATTCGTCGTACACCCAGTGTACCTGGCCCTCAGGGCTAACCATGGCATATTTCGAAAAGCCGCCAACGGTAAAGTCCCATGTTTGTTTTTCGACGGTCCAGGGTTTAGGCGCCACCCACTTTGCAAGCAACACGGGATCGGTAAACGCTTTCCATACTTTTTCAATTGGGGCGTTAAATTCGCGTGTTAAGTGGATTTTTTTAGCGGCAACGTCTGCTGTGAATTCATAATTGTTTGTCATGATTGTTTAAGTTTTATAAGTCTTTTAATAAGTTATCTAATTGATCAAAGCGGTTCTCCCATAGCTTGCGGAAGCGTTCCAGCCAAATGTCTATCTCTTTCATTTTTTCGGGGTTAAAGTGATAATATATTTCTCTGCCGGTCTTCTTTTGTATTAGTACTTCGCATTCGGTTAGTATCTGGATATGCTTTGATATAGTCTGCCTGGTGCTTTCGAAGTGTTCCGCGACAGCATTCGGCGTCATAGCACCCAGTACAAGTAAACCCAAAATGGCTCTGCGCGTAGGGTCGGCAATCGCTTGGAAAACATCTCGTCTCATATTAACATGCAGTTGATTGACTGCAAATATATGTGCAGTCAATCAACTGCGCAAATTTATTTGAAAATAATTTTTTGTATGATTTACCGTAAAAGACGTTCTGACCGGTCTGTATTGCAAAACGAAGCAACTATTTCGGTATTCCGAAACGTGAGATCAGCCTGGTAAATAGTCCCGGCAGAAAGCGTTTAACAAACAGCGCGAGTCTTTCTTCACCTATAAATTTGCCGATATAAGGTTCGTACGTTCCATTTTGGATAGCCTTTATGATCTGTCCGGCAGCTTTACCGGCTGAAAACCCGCCATTGATCTGTTCAGATTCACTGCTGAGAAAACTTCCGTCGCCGGATATTACCGATATTGGCGTATGGATATAGCCGGGCGTAAGTATGGTTAACTTGATGCCATGCTTCTCCACGTAATATAAAAACCACGGCCTGTATAAAAAGACCGTATCATAAATCAAATGATGCGGCCTTTTATGTAATTATCACTGCAAACATTCGTTCACTTTTCATTTTTGGCAAAATCAGCAGCCACATCATTTAAATATTTGGCAGAAACTGTCTCGGCACCATCATTTATAATAACCCGATAACGAAAGGTAACTGACTCCCCTTTTTTAAGCCGCAGGTTTTTTTCAGACTTCCCGTTTGTAAAAATCTTCTCGCCCAATGGGTTTGCGGCAAACAAACCATAGCCCCGTGCATGCCAGAAGGTGGGGTAATTGGGATTTTGAGGATGATCGATAATAGCAACGCTGATGGAATCTTTCCCGATCTTTCCATAAGCTTCGCACCAAACACCGCGTGTGCTCCAGGCATCATTGCCCCGTTTGCCGACACTGGTAAGATAGGTACCGCCGGCAATTTTATCCGCATTGCTTTTTACGGTGGTGACTATTCCTTTATTGTCAGTAAACTTTTGACTCTGCTCAGCAGGTATTTCCAGTTCATGCGCCAGCCGCAGTCCAAATAAGCCGTCTTTCGCATCGGCAAAAGTTACATCCTGTTTGGCCGTCAAAACAGTTATCCGGTCAATAAGCCGTTGGTGCGCGTTGCCGCTAAATTCAAACTGGGTGGTTTCTTCCAGCAATATCTCTTTCTGTTGGTTGGTCCAGTTGGCATGATAAGCTAATTTCCCGGTTTGACCGTCAGACATAGATAAAATACGATCTGTTCGTATCCAACCGTAGGATTGCTTTTTTTCCTTCGGGATGGCATACGAGTTGTTCCAGAAATCGAGCCCGTTTACGTTTTCGTAGGTAAGCCACATACCAATATGGTGCGGATGATCGGTTGGCTCGCCTGGCCTTGGGAATAAAGGAAACCCTCTTGTTACGATAGCTCCGTTTGCTGCATGCAAAGGATACAACACCGGCTTCTCGAGCGTATCCGGGTACAGGAACGAAGTGAACAGCTTACCTCCTATAAGCACATCTATTTTATTTCCATTTTGCTTTACAATTTTTACCCGTTCTTTTTTTTGGGCATTTGAACCCTGTATAAAAGCCAGGAAAAAAAGTGATAGCAAGAGATAAGATAAACCCGGTTTCATCGCTGTCGACGGTTAAAATTTAAACACTTTACCACCGACCATTACTTCCTGGGTACGCTCGTCAAACGTTGCCTTGCTGCCCGAATGTGAGGCTGCCGTGGTCATGATGTTGGCAATAGAATGGCTATAACCGGCCTCTACAGGCGCATTCGGTTGTTTACGGCTGCGGACACATTCCATCCAGTTACGAACGTGGTTGGACGTAAGAATATCGCCGCCGGTATTTGCCGAAGCAACTACCTTTTCATTACCCGGAAGCTTTAATTCAGGCAATAGGTTAGGCTGCATATGCATCGCGTCGGCAAAAGATTTTTTTAAACCGCCGGTAGGCGATACCATATTGGTGTTCAAATTTAATTCCCCGCCATTTGAGTAATAAATTTCGGCAGGATGTTCATCTCCGTTGTGCATCCTTGACGCAAAAGTAACCTGGAACCCGGTTGACGGATCATCCTGCGGGCCATAGTCAAACACCGCAGTTATGGTATCCCAATTTCTTCGTCCATCCTTCCACATGTATATACCGCCGTTGGCAACCACGCTGCGGGGATGTTTTAAACCGCTAAACCAATGCACGGTATCTATCTGGTGGCTCATCCATTGTCCCGGCAAACCGGATGAATACGGCCAGAACAAGCGATACTCCAAATATTTTCGCGGGTCAAACGGCTCGTAGGGCCGGTTGATAATAAATCTCTTCCAGTCGGTGTCCTCTTCCCTTAACTGTGCCACTAACTCCGGCCGGCGCCAGCGGCCGGGCTGGTTAACGTTCCAGGTTAATTCAACCATGGTGATTGGCCCGAATTTGCCCGATTTAATAAATTCATCAGCTGCATGGTAATTAGCGCCGCTTCTGCGCTGTGACCCTATCTGTACTATTTTATTTGATTCCTTTATGGCTTTTAGCGCGGCCCGGTTGTCTTCCATTGTTTCAGCAAAGGGTTTTTCCACGTATGCGTCACAACCGGCCTTTACAGCCTGGATGGCATGTGTTGCATGCTGGAAGTCAGCGGTGCTGATAAATACAGCATCAACTATTTTTTTATCATACAATTCTTCGTTATTCCGGCATCCGATAATATCGTGGCCCATTTTCTCTTTCCAGGTTGCAACACCCTCCTCTCTCCGTTTTTTCCAGATATCTGATACCGCAACAATATCAAAGTTGAGTTCTTTATAGTGATTCATAAAACTGGGCAGATGAGAGCCTTTGTGCCGGTCGGAAAAACCAACCACCCCAACCCGTACCCGGTCGTTTGAGCCGATGATCCGGCTATAGCTTTTTGCTGTCCACCCGGTTTTGGCCACTAAAACGCCTGCTCCCGCCAAAGCTGTTTGCTTTATGAATGTTCTGCGTGAATTTTTCATAGTTAAAATTATTTCAATTTTTAAGGTTAGTGCTGCTGATAGCGCTCAGCCGGCAATGATATTTGGTGGCAACCAAGTTATTAAATTACTTTGATTCGCGTATATATTTTGCTTTTCTATCTTCGCCGCCAAGGCAGGCTTTGGCAACATAATATCACTGTTCCAAAAGCTTCTTTTTCTGTTCATCATACTCCGCCCGGGTAATTGCGCCGCTGTCCAGAAGACTCTTCAATTTTTTCAGTTTATCAAATTTATCCTCTGCGGGTTGTCCTGCAAAAGCATTGGGCGACTGGCATGGCACCACCTCGCAAACCTGGATAGCCTCGTCAATATATAAGTTATAGTTGGTTAAATTACCGCCGCCAACTACAAACCAAAATTTTTCAACACCGCTAATTTTCCCTGATTTGATCTTCTTTATTATAACAGCAGTATTGGCATAGCCCCGGCCAATATTCAACTGATTTGGGCCTTTATTAGCATCGTAACTCATGACAGCTGCCCAGCCGCCCATTTGTAAATAAAGAAATGTGCCGCCCGGCGATGAGCCAAGGCCAAGTCTCACGGTATCGCCAACGCGATAGGTTATGCCATTAATGGCTTTGTATTGCTTTTGAGCGTAGGTATAATTGACAAAAAAAGCGAATACCGCTACGAGTATCAATCTCTTCATTATTATAAATAGTTAAGGTTTAAGAAAGCTAAATATAATAATTGATTTGGTGTCAGAAAAATCGGCTTGATATCACGGCACCAAAAAATAATAAACCACGAAACAAAGCACTATCCCCACCCCAACCAGGATAAACCCGTTGAGGCGTTTCTTTTTCATAAAGCAGATCATAACGATACCGGTGAGGGACACAAGAGACAGAAAAATTGCAGATGCATCGATAAGGAATGACCATTTTTTACCGGTGTCGCGGCCTTTATGCAGGTCGTTCATCACGGCTACAATCCCAATGCGGGTTTCACTTAATTTATAAGTACCATTATCACGATTAATAAAAGCATCCGCGCTGTAGCCCGGCCCTTTAAACGAAACGGAACATTGATTATCATCGATGATAAAATCGCTTACCGCGCCTTTAATATGATGGTTATTCCGCAGCGCTTCAACAATCTCAAGCTTGGCAATTTTTGTAGTGTCTTTTACGCTTACCCAATTTAACTGCACTTTTCCGCTAAACTTCCTGATCTGCTCTTTGCCATCGAACCAATCGGCATGGTTAAGCGTGAGGCCCGTTACCGCGAAGAACAGGATGATCACAAAACTGATCATTGACAGGTAAATATGCAGCCAGCGCGCTATGGAAGCAGTATTCTTTTTCCATGGCGACTTTGGGGCCAACACCGCTTTTTTATGTTGCAGCCGGCCGCGCGACCGGATCAGATCGTTAGCCATCAGTTCTTCTTCGTGTAATTAAGCGACGCGGAGGCTACCTCGGTATTCTCCGGCAGTGTGACCGGCTGCACTTTCTTTGAAAAATCCAGCGCACGTGTCATCAGCTGATGGGTGCCGTGCTCGCGGGCCACTTCTATCATGATGGTATAGGCGCCGCGTTTTACGAATTCGCCCTTATCGTCTTTACCGTCCCATTTCAGTGTGTATTTTCCGGCCGGTCTTGTGGCGCTGGTGGTTGAACTTATTGCCCTGTCATCTTCCAAAAATCGCGAGTAATATGTTTCATACCAGGCGCGCATTTCATCCAGGTAACGCGGTTTACGGTACCATAAGGCTATACTGCGCACGGGCTTTTTATCTTTATCAATAACCCATACAGCTACATAGGGGCTATGTACGCGAAAGCCTTCAAACTGCCGTAGCTCAAGATTGATTACAAGTTCGTAATTAGGATCCCATGTATTATCCGCAGCCAAAATGGGGATAGCGGTCTTTGTTACAGGAACTTCAAGCGACTTCCAGCCGCGGCTTTCAACCCGTACCCCATCGTTGGTTATGAGCATATATTCGGCGCCGGGTACAGTCGTCGCCAGTACTTTGCTTTCATCTGGTGTAAGCACATTAAATGCTGTAGCCAACGCGCCGGCATCCGTGGCGTTATCGGCGATCACCGTAGCACTTATTATTTTGTCGGCAGGCAGCCCCGAGCGCGGATCAACAATATGCGAATGCCATTTCCCGTTTACAAACTCGCCGCGACGGTAGTTGCCGCTTGTGGCAATGGCCTTGTTGCTGAGGTCGAGCCTGGCAATGGGCGCGTCGTTTTCAGCATCGGCTTTAGGGTTGCTAACCTGTATTTGTTCGGTATGGCTACCTCTCACAATAATATCGCCGCCAATATTCATTACAACTGCCTTTACGCCACCCGTAGCCATCGCGGCATTGCAGGCTTTATTAATAATATAGCTTTTTACAAAAGAGTTCAGCATCAGCGGAGCATCGTCCAGGTGCATGGCGGTTTGGTTAGCCTTATCCAGTTTCCAGTGCGGCTGTTTTACAGCAGCTACTGCGGCAGCTAATTCATTTGATGTGGGTTGTTTGTTTATTTTGGCAGCCTCTTTCCACGCCCTTACAATTACCTCGGCCGAGGCGTCCAAAGCGCCGCCGCTTTGTATACGCCACTTATCAAACAGGCTCAGTACTTCAAAAAGTTCGGGTGAAACCTTTACAGCCTTTTTTTCTCCATGCAGCCAACGGCTGAACTCGCTCGACGCGTCGTACCCGCTTAATATTTTATTCAGCCTGTCAATCTCTTTCATGGCCGCAGTTTCTGCGGTTTGCGCTTGCACCGGCGAACCTGCGTCGATCTTCAGCTCAAACGATGTCCCCAATACATTTTCGTAATCAGATACATATAAATTGCCCGACTTAGCAGGCGGCTTTGAAGCGCTGGCGCATAATATCAGCAATAAAAAACTGCAAATGGTGGTTTGGATCAATTTCATAAAGGGTCGGCCTGATTTAATAACTATAACGTCGATATAAAATAATATTACTGTTAAGTGCCTCGCTAAATTAACGTTTTAGCGAAGCGCTCAAGTATTCGATTGCCCGTGCAATAGTATTGTTACACATAAAATTTAACATTTTTAAAGTGTTAACATGAATACTATCACAATGCTTCCTACGTTTGCATAACCATATATTTATTTACAACATATTAATTAAACTTTATAGCGGCCCCCTACGTTACAACATGAAAAAATCACCTACAATCCTATCAGCGTTCTTCTTATTATTAATATCATTCGTTACCAAAGCACAGGATAAAGACACTAAAACTTACCCAAAAAGCTATTTGAGCCTTATAGGCGGCATATCAACGCCCACAGGAGATTTTGGCAGTTATAATTATTCAAATAACAAAGCGGGATTTGCAAAAAAAGGCATAACTGCAGGATTCGATGGCGCCTATTACATTTATAAAAACCTCGCTATCGGCGCATCGGTCACTTTCCAGGACCAGGGGGAGTTGAACATATCCGACGTTCAAAACCTTTCAAACGGTTACAATATTGATTTCATGAAGGATCAAACCACCGTTACCGCGGTGAACCGTTATCATAACTTCAATTTGATGGCCGGCCCGCAATATTCCTTTGTTCGTGGCAGCTTCACGCTGGACCTGAGGGCTGAAGCCGGTATTATAAAAAGCACATCAACACCATCCTTCATTGTACTTTTTGATAATCCCACCACAACGGCGGGGGCTATTGAACAGCATAGTTCCGAGGCTAAGGCATTTGCCTATGGCGGCAGCGCAGGTTTGCGGTACAGCTTCGCCGATAACTGGGATATCGGCTTAAAGGCCAATTATATTAATAGCAACGGCGTAGCGATCACCAACGCAAACAATCCCGGTACAACAGGCCGGTTTGTGACCAGGCAGCCTATATCGGAGATCCAGACTACATTAGGCCTAACGCTAAAGTTTTAAAGAGGCTGGAATTGGCTCGGCATTTTCGTACAAAGCAATCAGGCTAAAACAATTTCAAGAATAATTTATTTGTTATAATTTTAACGCAGCTTGCGTTGTTAATTATATGAATAAATTGTTTACTATACCACTTCAGCAGAAACTTCATTATACGCTTCGCTTTGCAGTAGCCATGTGCTTTATAGGGCATGGAATATTTGGTATTATCACCAAACCTGTTTGGTGCAATTATTTTGCTGTATTTGGTGTAAGCAGCCCTATGGCATATCACCTGATGCCGCCGCTTGGGGTTGTTGATATCCTTTTGGGTATAACCATGCTGGTTTACCCGATGAGGGTTATTCCGCTGTGGCTTGTTATCTGGGGCTTCATTACCGCAATGCTTCGTCCGTTATCCGGGGAACCATTAGGTGAATTTATTGAGCGTGCCGCCAACTTTGGCACCCCGCTTGCCCTCTTGTTAATGTCTGCCGGGACGGGCGAAAGTATTAAAAGCTGGTTTATGCGGATCGATCCAAACAGCCAGGCTGATGCTAAAACGCTATCGCGGGTGATAACTTGCCTGAGAATAGTGGTGTTTTTGCTTCTTGCCGGGCACGGTTGGCTGAACCTGATAGAAAAAAAAGGCTTAATAGATCAGTATACCAGGCTTGGATTTTCTAACCCTGCAACTGTGGCTCACCTGGTGGGTGCGTTTGAGATCACTGCGGGCATCGCGGTACTGGTTCGTCCGTTCAGGTCATTGCTGCTTGCTTTATTTATCTGGAAAATAACAACCGAACTCTTTTATCCCCATTATGAAATGGTTGAATGGGTAGAACGCGGAGGGAGCTATGGAGCGATACTGGCATTGTGGTTTGCGCTTGGGGCCGAAGCAAAACCATCGGCTGAAATGAAAAACATGGCCGTTGGATAGGCGCCAACATACATTATTGGATATCGGCTTGTTCGTCTTCATGTACTATTTTTCTTTCGATCCTTTTATCGGGTATAAACCAAATACAGGCAACAACGGCATACAAGCCGAAACTGATCTGCGGGTTAACCCACGACAAGGCAATCGCCGCAACATAAATACCAATGGAGATATTGCCTTTCCAATCCTTTCCTACCGCCCTGGCTAACAGCGAATCTCTGCCATGATGCCTGATCAGGACAGCCATCAAAATCCCATAAGCAATAGCGTTCATCAACAGCACAATGCCGTAACAGGTAACCGGCCAGCGCGCAAAATCATTTTCGCCCATCCAGTCGGTAACAAACGGCACCAACGAAAGCCAGAAAAGTAAATGCAGGTTTGCCCAAAGTATAGTGCCGTTTACCGATTTAACCGCCTGCATGGTGTGGTGGTGATTATTCCAGTAAATTCCGATATAAATAAAGCTGAGGATATAACTTATAAAAACCGGGCGCAAGTCAAGCAACGACTTTAGGTCCGCGGCATGGATACCACGCGGGATCCTGAGCTCCAAAACCATAATGGTTATGATAATGGCAATTACCCCATCGCTGAATGCTTCTAAACGGTTCTTATTCATATTATATTTAGGTGAAAGGTCAAAGGCTAAAGGTGAAAGGTTATAAGTTCAAATAAAAGCCAAACAACTTAACATAATCACTTTCGCCTTCCTATTGTAAAGCAAAACAAACATAAGTATCCCCTGATTTGCTGCCTATCTTTCCGCCCCCGCAAGCAATCACCACGTATTGCTTGCCATTTACAGCATAAGTTGCCGGCGTAGCATAGCCTGCGGCAGGCAATTTGGCTTCCCAAACCTGCTTGCCGGTATGTTTATCAAACGCCCTTATTTTTTCGTCCTTTGTGGCGGCAACGAACACCAGGCCGCCCTTGGTTACCAGCGGGCCGCCGTACAATTTCGGTCCCGGTGACGGGTATTCCTTTTTTGTGAGTTCAGGATACTCGCCGAGCGGTACTTTCCATAAAAGTTTACCACTTGTCAGGTCAACCGCATCCAGGCATCCCCACGGCGGCTTGATTCCGGGATAGCCGTCCTTGTCGATAAAGCGGTTGTATCCGTTCATGGTATAAGGGATTTGTGCCGTGGTTTTAGCGGGAGCCGAAACAGGCTCTTTCGGGATAATTTTAGCATCCGCGGCAGTTGCGCGCAGTTTCAAAATAAACGCCAGCAATGCTTTTTTTTCGTTAGCCGTGATCTGTTTAAACGATGGCATCATATTGCGGCCGTTCTCAATGATCTTACCAGCCTGGTCGGCATTGTATTTCTTATTTATGTTGACCAATGACGGATAAGCCGGGCCATTGCCCTTTAGTTCGGGTCCGTGGCAGGATATGCAGTACTTATTGTAGATGGCATGGCCCATGCCCTGCAACGTATGCTCAAAATTATTTTTTGGCACATCGATCATTACCTGCGCCCAGGGCATCTCGGAATTACTGATATACATGATCTTCGATTCCGGGTCAACTGCGGCGCCGCCCCACTCCCCGCCCCCGTCAAACCCAGGAAAAATCCATACGCCGTCCTTGCTTGGCGGGCTAAACATAGTACGGTATTTTACTTTGCTGTATTGGGCCAGCATATCCGCATGTGTTGCCGGCGAAAGATCGGTTACATCCTCTGGCCCGAATTTTTGCCGCGCGAAAGGCTCTGGCAGAACTGGGATAGGTTGTGTGAGCCACACATGCTCGCCAGGTAAGCCCGCCGTTGGTACCTTCGTCTCGTTAATCGGGAATACAGGCTGTCCGTTGGTACGATCGAACATAAATATAAACCCGTGCTTGGTTATTTGCGCCACGGCATCGATCGTTTTTCCGTTATGCAGTATGGTGACCAGGTTAGGGTTAGCAGGCAAATCACGATCCCAGAGGTCGTGATGTACCACCTGGTAGTGCCAGATGTATTTACCTGTCGCCGCATCCAGTGCGACAAGCGAATTGGCGAACAGGTTTTGGCCCGCCCGGTTGCCGCCATAAAAATCCCCACCTATCGAGCCAAGCGGCACATATACAATGCCGCGCTTTTCATCCAGCGCCATACCCGACCAATTGTTAGCGGCGCCGAGGCGTTTCCAGGCTGTACTGTCGGGCCAGGTTTCAAAGCCTTTTTCGCCGGGATGCGGGATGGTATGAAATATCCACCGCAACTTACCAGTAAGAGCATCATAAGCACGGATATGCCCGGGAGCGGCATCTTCAGATTCGGAAACCCGCGCGCCGATAATTAAAAGATCTTTATAGATCACACCCGGCGTTGTGCCCGAAACAAATGAACTTACTTTTCTCCCAAGGCCTTCCGTCAAATCCAGGTAGCCGCCTTTGCCAAAGCTTTTAACAGGTAATCCGGTATCAGCGTCAATGGCATAGGTTTTTGAACCTGCACTGTAAAAAATGCGCTTGTTGCCGCCGTTGTCGTCCTCCCAGTATACTACACCCCTGCACACTTTGTAATAAGCAAGCGGGTCATTATTTTTTGACCCATTCTGCGATGCGGGGTCGAACAGCCATTTTTGAATGCCGGTGGCGGCATCCAGCGCGAACAATTTCAATTTGGGGCTGGTTGCATACAATATGCCATCCACCATAATGGGGTTGCACTGGTTCTGACTGCGGTTACCTGTATCCCTGTCGTGGGAGCTGTAGGTCCAGGCAACTTTTAGCTGGTTTACATTCTTTAGTGTGATCTGGTTGTTTGAAGAATACCTGTTACCGTCCTTTGAACCCGCATAGGTTCCCCAGCCGCTATGGTCAGCTAATGAATTCCTTTTACAGGATAGCAAAGTGGATATTGCCAGTAAAATCCATAGCGGTGCGGTTATTTTCATAAACTTTTATGCCCAAGTTTTTTTATTTTAAAGGTATAAAAATTATAAAACCAACTACAGATTATTTCAGGCTGGTAACCCTGCAATTAATCAGGCCGATACGGTAAGGACGTTATTGACTATGGTAACGTTATATTTTTGCAATGGAGCGGTGGCCGGGCCCTGTACCACCTGCCCCGACTGGCTAAACTCGCTTCCATGCGAGGGGCAGATAAACAGGCCCTGGCCTGCATTATAGCCAATGGTTGCACCCTGGTGGGTACATATTACCTGCACAGCAGTGAACGAGGCGCTGGTATTGCCTGCAGCCAACCTCACCACAATCACATTCTTCGCAATCTTTGAATCGCCGATATTTAAAAGCTCGCTGTTTAGATCTGCTGAAAACACACTGCCACTGCCTACGGCGGGCGGCGTTGGCTGCGCGGGTGCCGGATTGTTATTCTTAGAGCCGCTGCTACAGGAAGCTATGCCGCAGCCGGCACAAACCGCTATTACCCCGATACCAAACTTTGATATAAATTCTCCTCTCTCCATTGTTTTCTTTAATTATTTGTCCTTATTATAAGTTTGCTTATGATTAAAATCGAACATCCTGGATATCGTAAATCCTATGCGGTATTGACCGCGCGAATAGTCCGACTGTGTATTACTTAAATAATTGATCTCCTGGATACCTCTTGAATTTGTGATGTTAACGGTAAATACGTGTCCGCCCGTGATCATTTCGAGCCCTACGCCAAGCGGGTCCGAAAATCCATTGGCGCCGGTGCGGAACGATGAAAAGGAATGGGCATAATCAACGATGATCCCCATGTGTTTCGACACTTTTAAGCGCCCTGCGGCTGATAATGCAAAAAATTGCTGCTCGCTGCCAGGTACCGGCGGTATCGGCGTATTATTCTGAACAATGGATGGCGCTACCTGCAACGAAAAATCTGAAGAAAATTTGCGCGCGAAAATCGCCTGGGCAAAATAGGAGAACCTATCGCCGGCAGATGTGAAAGAACCGTATGGCCTTACCCCCGCTTCACCGATCAGCGTTATGGCGAGCGGCGAATTGTTAGCTGTTTGGTGAAGTAAAGCATACTTTAATTCAAGGTCGGCAAGGCCGCCAATGGTGGTTCGGCCAATATCAATATTAAAGTTGTCTGTTAACCCATATTCAAGGCCTAAATAGACATCTGCCACCGCATCAAGGCCAAAAAATGTCCGGCCGCCGCCATTCGTGCCGGCAAAATCGCCAAACCGGTGAATAACCAGGAAATTAAGGTTCTTCTTTTTAACGGTTTCGGAACTCTCCGATAAAACCAGGCGTGACGCTTTAAAAATTACAACTGGCGCATTTTTGTCATCACTATTCATTGAATTCAATAACGAGTCGGCGGAGTTGTTTGTTTTTGTTGAATCGGCTTTTTGCGCCATAAGGCTTGTACCTGCGGCTACAAATGCCAGTAGAAGAATATACTTTTTCATTTTGGGTAATTTGATCTGGTTCTTTATTTAAATGTGCTGTATGTTGCCGAAACATTTACCTGAATGCTTTCGGCAATGTGATGGAATACTATTTGGGGTATATCAATATGGTGGTCTGTGCATTTTACCATAAACTCCGATGTCATGCTAACTACGCCGTTTTTTACCGATATAATGCCGGGGATTGTTCTGTTCTGGGTAATGCCATGCACAGAAAGTGCACCCGAAACTTTTACAGGATAAGTACCGTCTTTGGTTGCATCTATATGCTCCTGCAGCTTTCCCTTGAACGTTGCCCGCGGAAATTTATCGCTTTCCATATAATCGGAATTAAAATGCTCCTGCATTAACGACTTATCAAATTGAAATGAACGAATAGGTACGCTGAATGCAAGTTCGTCTGAAGCGGCATTATAAACCGACGCTCCGGATGTGGAAACTGCTTTTATATCCTCGATCGGCGCACTTGAATAAAGACTTATCCTGGCATTTTTACAGGCATAACTATCCTGTACTGCCTGGTTTGTCGTGCTCAGCCAGGCAAGTAAAATCATACTGATATATTTCATTTTCTAGGGTTTTGTCAGTGAATTTAGATTCCATTTAAGCCCGACCGCTACGCCTGTACTTTGCAGCTTCACCTGGCCGTATCCTATATTTGTTAGCGGAAGCTTTAAATAAGGCTGTGCGCTGATGGCTATTTTTGAATTAAGCTGCCGCTCATAAGTGGCATTCAGGTTAAGTACGCCGAAAAAGTATTTACCGCTTTTGGGGACAGTATAACCTGACGGGCCATAAGCATAAACATCATTGTAATTGTAAGTATAATGCTCGTGCAGCATAATATACGACGACAAGCCCGTGCCAATTGACAGCCTGTTTTGCTGTTTATTATAAACCTGGTAACCCAAATTTAATGGTATATCCAGCATCCGGCAATCGGCTGTTACGTTTACCGGGCTTACATGGAATTTGTATGGTGTATGATAGTCTTCAAAATTGGTCAGGTATGGCTTCACCGAATAAAGCGCACCGGTACTGATGGTAAACTTCTTTGAAACAGCTGCCGAAAACAGCAGGCCCACATTTGTACCAACCTTGCTTTGCTGAAAGGATCCCACGCCGTTTAAATCAGGTGCAGCCAAAACGCTTATCGCAAACTGCGGGCGGAATGCCTGCTGAGACTTAATTTTTATCTTCTCTTTCCCTGTACTTGTTGAATTCTTTACTGCACCAATAGCCGGCATATTTATTTGATAAGCACTGACTGAAGATGAACCGGTTATGCCGGCTTCAAAAACCGGCGTGAGACTAACCGCCGTAAGCGCCGCATAATCGCGGTTTGCTATAATAGGCTCACCACTTAAAACATTTTGTTTGTCGCCTGCGCGGCCGGCAGTACGGCGGCGGGAACCGGCGGCAGTTGAAGTAAAGAACGATTTGCCGGCACTGCCCGTTTTACTGTTTTGTACATTTCCAGCATAATAATTAGCAGCGTTTTTTGATGTTTGCTTGTGATATATTGGTTGCCGTACAGCCCCGCCGCTTGTACCGGTAGTTGTTTGCTGATGATTAATTGACTGTGACGCCGTATTGTTATGATCTGCCGGTGGCCGCAAAGGCCCGCCGGTACCGGTTTTTGCCTGCCGGCGATAGTTAGCCGCCTGCAGCTTTGTTGACGTTTGAACCGGGTTGGCCCTAAACATCCACCATCCCAAAAACAACAGCAATAAAGCTGCGGCACTGCCTAAAACAGGCAGCCAGTAAATTACGCCCCTTCGTTTCGTATGCTTGTCAAGCATCTCCTCAAGGGCGTGCCAATCATTTTCTTTATAAACCGCATGATGAACCGGGTCTTCTAACCCTTTTCTAAAAACATCATCCAGGCTTTTGTCCTTCTCGTTGTTCATTCTCTAATTCCTTTATTTAAAAACACCCCTTTCATATCCGATCCTGTGATAGCTACGATGGGTGTATTATAGCCACTATTACTATTATAGTTGGCGCTGCCGGCAGATGATTCTGCCTTAAATATCATTTGTTTAAGTTTTTGCCTCGCCTTATGCAGGTTTGATTTCGATGTCCCTGCGTTAATATTCAGCATCGAGGCTATTTCATCGTGCGAATAACCATCGATAGCAAAAAGATTAAAAACTGTTCTGTAAGCCTGGGGAAGCCGTTGAACCATCGCCAACAGATCGTTATAATTCAGATTTTTATCGGCAATGTCCCCGTCGCTAATGTGTTCGGCTTTATCCAGGTCGTCGGTATAAGCCATCTTCAGGTTGGCCCGGTAAAAGTCAATGGAAACGTTCATCATGATCTTTCCCAGCCAGGCTTTAAAGGGCCTGCCCATATCATAGCTTTCAATATGAGTGAAAACTTTAAAGAAACCCTGGTTCATTACTTCGGCTGCATCATCGCGGTTCCCGGCATAACGTAAGCATATACTCATGGAAAAGCCATAAAATGCCTTATACAGCATCTTCTGACACTTCCTGTCTTGCTTTATACAGCCCCTGATCAGTTGATGTAAATCTTCTTCTCCCATATGGGTTATACCACGTTAGCTCTCTTAAAAAATCACCGTACTGCCAATATCACGTTAACATGCCGCTAAAGGTTGCCTGCCAGTTTATAAAAATATAGTTTTTTAATTTAATTTACTGATTATCAGAATATTAATTTAAAATATAACAAATCTCAGCTTGACCTTATTGCTGTGCAAACAGACATATAAATACTGTCAATAAACATCTTATAATTATTCTGCAATAAATATAGCGTGCCGGGAAATTCAAATAGCGATACCAGGCTTTCAAAAATGAATCTACTAAATTTTTTGCATAAGGCAACCCTTCCTTTTAAATCAACGATATAATCAGCAAACAACCGGTTCATCCGGGCCAATAAATGCTTCAGTAATGGTTCCCGTTTCAATTGTAATAATTACCAAAAGTTTAGCCGATATAGTGGCCGGCTGTATCCGGATGGCCTGCCGCATTACTGACGATATCGTTGTGATCGTTAACGATAGTTCAAACGAACCAATTGATACATCTTATGCCGGCCCATGCAGGGTTTACCGTAAAGCATGGGATGGTTATGGCGCCAATAAAAATAAAGGTGTCGAGGCCGCCAGGCACAACTGGATATTAAGCATCGATGCGGATGAAATTCCGGATGAAGAGCTGATCAGGTCATTACATCGATTAAAATATAACGACCCGGCTGTTGTGTACGACATTAAATTCCGGTCGTACTTTGGCAAACAGGCGATACATTTTGGCAGTTGGGGACGGGATCACCATGCCCGGTTATTTAACCGTACGATGGTAAAATGGTCTGAAACGATGGTGCATGAAACACTAACATTACCTGAAAATGTACATACTGAAAAAATAAACGGGCGCCTTCACCATTTTTCGGTGAAAGACGTAGCAGAATACGATGATAAAGGTATTTACTATGCCAGGCTGAGCGCCGAAAAATATTTCCGGGCCGGGATCAGGGCGAATGCCGTTAAACTGTACATCTCACCAGTTTTCGGCTTTCTTAAAAATTATATTTTTTGTTTAGGCTTTTTAGACGGCCGTGCGGGGTGGGATATTGCTAAAGCAAATATCAGGCATACCTACCGCAAGTACCACTATTTGAGCCTGATGGAAAATCAGGATACTAAAAAACAGCCTGTAAAAGATAGTTTGGTTGTGGAATATTGAGTATATTGATTTTAATTTCCAGTGTCATGAAGATCGCTATTGATTACCTGTAAGTAATGAAAGGAAAACTCTTCAGTAATCTCTCTGCCAATTTCTTCCAGCTTATTATAAACCAGGTAACCGGGCTTGGTATTTTTTATATCCTGTCAACCGGGCTCGACAAAAACACCTTCGGCCAGATTAACCTGGCTTTAGCCGTCCTGCTGGCGGTTTTTAATGTTTTATCTTTTGGCATTGACCAGATATTAATAAAAAAGATAGCGGCGGGTGCGCGTATTCCTTCTGTTATTTCACTTTACGTCTGTCATGTATTACTTGCAGGAGTAATATTTTACGGGTTATTGCTTTCGGGCTATTCGCTGGTTCACCAGGGCAATCCGCTATACGGCCTCATATTACTGATAGGGATCGGTAAGTTAATGATCTTCTTTTCCACACCGTTTAAGCAGGCAGCCAGCGGGATGGAACGGTTCAGGCTGCTGGCCGGGATGTCGGTCATTTCAAATATCATCCGGTGCTGCGGGCTTGTCGTCCTGCTTGTAATACATAGTATCAATGTACACAACATTGTTTTCGTGTTTATCGCCGGCGATGTTATTGAATTGATCCTTTGCATTTATCTCTTCTCCCGTTCCACAAAAATTCCGCTAAAAATCAAATTTAGCCTTACGGGCTATAAACAGCTGCTTCGCGAATCATTGCCGCAAACCGGGGTCGTTTTAATTACCTCGGCGCTGGCCCGTTTCGACTGGATATTCATCGGCTTTACCGTTTCGGCAATTAAACTGGCGGAATACAGCTTTGCATATAAGATCTTTGAGATATCAACCCTCCCTCTGCTGGCCATTGCCCCTTTGCTTATTCCCCGTTTTACAAAACTGTTTCAATCAGGTACGGCCGGTACCGATCTGAAGTTTTTAGTGCGGATGGAAATGGTCGTTTCTGTGTTTGTTGCATTGTTGCTAAACGTTTGCTGGGCGCCATTGATCGACGCCGTAACCGGCGGAAGATATGGGCTGGTAAACATTAAAACCATTTTCATATTGTCGTTATGCATGCCCTTCCTCTACCTGAATAATTTTCTGTGGACCATTTTTTTCGCGCAGGGGAAATTGAAGATGATACTCACCTCGTTCGTGCTTACTTTTTTTGTAAATGTAGTGGGTGTTATTGTGCTGATACCCCTTTTTAAAAATGAAGGGGCGGCATTGGCGTTCCTGGCGGCCTGCATTGCACAGGCCATATATTATATGAATAAAAACGAAGTGCCGGAATTAAGCCGGGTCTGGCTGCCATTGATTATTTGCACCATAGCCGGAATGATCAGCGGTATGGCGGCAGAAGCCATTTTCGATAATCGGCTTGCAATACCTGCTTCGATGCTTATATATGCTACTTTGATATTCCTTTCTTCCCAACTCAGGCGGGGCGACCAACAGAGCCTGAAAAAACTGTTTCACTGGTAAAAACTGTTAGTTCTCAGCAGGCAACCATTTCAATTTTAAGGCCGTAATCGCTTTAGAAACTAGCCGGTAGAGCCGGTTTCCGACAGCTTTTAATTGCACCCCGAAATGACTTTTAGCTATCCCGGTTTTAATTTAAAAAAGGCCATCAGTTATGTGGATTGGAAACTCCTCCTGTTCCTGATGCTTTTTTTAAATGTTAAGCTGGCCGTTAAAATACCCGCCATTATCATCATCTATTTATTACGGTTCAATTTCAGGTTCGGGGTCAGCTTTAAAAACTCCCGGCTGCCGCTTTTTTATTTTTTGATCATCGGCATTGGTTTTTTAGGGCTCATCATCAACCAGCACAATTTCGGGTACAATTACCTGGTCGTTTTTTTAACCGGGATAGGCTTTTGGCTGTTGTGCATACTCGCCGTACACCAGGTTAAGCTGGCAGTTGAGCAAAACGACACGCAAGTCATCCACAATACCATCCTGGTGTTTTTTGTGCTTAACGCGATCTTCTCCTTCTATAATATTGCGCAAATCATTTGGGAAACAGGCGCATTTAACCCCTACAGGTACCAGGGCCAGTATCAGAAATATTTTATCGGCACCGGCGATTATATCCGCGGGATAACATTCGACACATCCACCACCAACGCTGTTTTAAATGCGTTTGGGGTAACCTATTTTCTTACCCGGAAAAAACCGCTTATGGTGCTTACCTGCATGGCTGTCCTGTTGCTTACCGGGAGCAACTTTATAAATATTATACTGCTGGCCATACTCGCTTTCCTGTTCATTTTTAACAGCAGCAAGGATCAAAAAAGCCTTATTGTGGTATGCCTGATGTTTTTGGTGGTTTTTATGGCAAAAATATCCCCCCAGAGCAATAAGTACGTTGCGGAAACCTTTAGGCACATCGTCCAACCCCGGCAAGCCGGTGAAGTACCGGTCGCAAATGATATACAAGCCAACGCTCTTTCGGGCATTGAAGAGGCCAGGCAAAAGATCGCAAAACACTACCTGGACAGTTTAGGCGCAGCAATAACGTTAAGGGAAAAAACAAGCGCACCGGTAAGCCCGGCACTGCGTAGCTTACCGGTAACACAAACCGGCCGGGTATTTATTACAAAACCCGACATTAATACCCCCCCTTATCAAACACGCACGGATACCGATGCTGAGCAACGACGGTTAATTTCATTCATAAATTCACATAAAGCCGATCTCCGTATATCCGGCGATGAAAAGTTTAAGCCCGGTTTGCCCGGAAAGATCATTTCACTATCGCAAACAGCAATTTTTTTAAAACAGCATCCCGCCAAAATTGCTTTAGGCGACGGTGTCGGCAACTTTTCTTCAAAGCTTGCATTCCGGGCCACCGGGCTGGGGTTTGCGGGCGGATATCCTTTGAACCGCGTTTATATCAATAAGGATTTCCTGGTCAACCATCTTGACATATATCTCAATTTTTTTAGCAGGCGCATAGGGCTGCATTCGTTGGTTAACAGCCCCAATTCGGTTTATAACCAATTGCTGGCCGAATATGGGCTGCTGGGTTTATTGGCCTTTGCAATTTGTTATGTAGGATTTTTTGCCAGGCATGTTAAAAAACTTACTTACGGCATACCCTTGCTGCTCATGATAATGGCGGTATTTTTTATCGATTACTGGTTCGAGCAGTTGTCCATACTTGTTTTTTTTGAACTGATGCTCCTTTTAAATATCAAAGAAACCGCTCACCTAAAACCGGCGCATTATGGACTTAAATAATCCTAAAGTAACCGTTTTGATGCCGGCCTATAACGCGGCGAAATATATAAGCGAAGCGATAGAATCCGTCCTCAAACAAACGTTTACCGATTTTGAATTATTGATCGTTAATGACGGCTCAACCGACGACACCGCTGATATCGTACGCTCATTTGGCGACCCGCGCATAGTACTTGTTAGCCAGGCGAACAAAGGGGTGGCAGCGGCACTGAACCGGGGGTTAACTTATGCCCGCGCGCCATATATCGCGAGGTTTGATGCTGATGATATTTGCTATCCCAACAGGCTAAAAATACAGTATGATTTTATAACCGCTTACCCTCAATATAGCATTATCGGCTCAGCCGCCGATTACGTGGATGCCGGCGGCCATTTTATTTTCACACATCACCCCGAAGGGCATCTTAACGAAGAAATACAACAGCTAAAATTTTCCACCTGCCCGTTTATCCACTCCAGCGTGATTTACAAGAAGGAAATTATAGTGGAGAACGGGGGTTATAACGAGCATGCTTATACTTACGAAGATCACTTTTTATGGGTAAATATCCTGAAAAACGAAAAGGCCTGCAATCTTTCGCAGGCGCTAATCAAAGTACGGCTAAACCCGGAATCGATAACGATCGATGAAAAATGGCACACCCGTAAATTCAGGTCCATTAAATATTCAACACTAAAAAAACGCAGCATTACTGCTTCCGAAGGAAAAGAATTATTCGCGATAAGCGCGACGCAAAATTCCTCTAAAATAAAACAGGGCGCCTACTACGCGCTATGCGGAAAAAAATTCCTGGTGAATAATTACCAACCCGAAAAAGCAAGGCTGAATGTAATCAGGGCCATTAACCTGCATCCCTTCCGGCTGGAAAATTACCTGTTGTACACCGCAAGTTATTTGCCCGAAAAGCTCATTAACTGGCTTCATAAGTTTAACCCGGCCAGCTTGTAAAAAATAAAATGATGATGAAAGTAGCATTTATAACAAGGTCGACAATATATACCAGCCCCGGCGGGGATACGGTGCAGGCCCTGCAAACGTCCCGCCAGCTCGCTGCAATGGGTGTGGATGCTGATGTTTTGTTATCAAATGAAACAATACCCTATGATAAATACGACCTGCTTCATTTTTTCAATATCACGCGGCCGGCAGATATTCTTTACCACAGTAAAAAAACCACTAAGCCTTTTGTTGTCTCAACGATATTATGCAGCTATGCCGAATATGATAAACATCACCGTAAGGGTGTAGGTGCCCTGTTCACTTATTTATCTGCAGACAGTATTGAGTACCTGAAAACTATGGCCCGCTGGGTACGCGGGGCCGACCACCTGGCCAGTTTTGATTATGCCTGGAAAGGGCAGCGAAAAAGCATCAATGAAATTTTGCGCCGGGCAAAATTGATACTGCCGAATTCCGAGTCGGAATATAAGCGCATCCGGCAAACATATCGCTGCAACACAAATTATATGGTCGTTCCGAACGGAACCGATCCGGAGGTTTTTCACTTTGATGATAAGATAAAAAAGAACGACAGGCTTGTGCTTTGCGTAGCGCGAATAGAAGGCATAAAAAATCAGCTCAACCTGATCAGGGCCTTGAATAATAGTAAATTTCATTTGATCCTTATCGGGTCACCTGCGCCAAATCAACGGAGCTATTATAAACAGTGCCGCAACATCGCAGCGCCGAATATCAGCTTTATCGGCCAGTTGCCGCAGGATGAGCTGGTAACCTATTATCGGCGCGCCAAGGTCCACATCCTCCCCAGTTGGTTTGAAACAACGGGCCTTAGTTCAATAGAAGCTGCGGTCATGGGCTGCAACATCGTGATCACCGACAAAGGCGATACCCGGGAATATTTTGAAGATGACGCCTTTTATTGTGACCCCAACGACCCAAAAAGTATCCTGGCGGCGGTTGAAAAAGCAAGCCCGGCGCCGTGCAATGAAAATTTACGCCAAAAAATATTAAAGGAATATACCTGGAAACAGGCCGCATTAAAAACTTTAAAAGCATATCAATCAGCAGCCATAGCATGAAATTAAGAATAGCCATATTAGGCACAAGGGGCATCCCCAATAATTACGGCGGGTTTGAACATATATCCGAATATGTTTCAGAGGGCCTCGTCAAACGGGGGCATTCTGTAACGGTTTATAATTCGCACAATCATCCTTTTCAAAAAAATAGCTGGAACGGTGTAGAGATAAGGCATTGTTACGACCCCGAATACCTGGTAGGCGCTGCGGGCCAGTTCATTTACGATCTTAATTGTTTGCTTGACGCGCGCAGAAGGAAATTTGATGTGATACTGATGATGGGATACACCAGCAGCTCGGTTTGGGGAAAGCTTTATCCGGCCAAAAGCACTATAATAACCAACATGGATGGCCTCGAATGGAAAAGGTCAAAATACTCACCATCAGTACAGCAGTTTTTAAAGTACGCTGAAAAACTCGCTGTAAAGTACAGCCAGTTTTATATCTCCGACTCGCTGGTTATTAAGTCATACCTCGGCGAAAAATATAGTATCGATAGCAAATATATTCCTTATGGAGCCGACCTCTTTTCGGAAGAGGAAAGGGAGCAGATGGATAATACAGGGGCATTAAAAGAAGACTATTTTTTGCTGATGGCCCGGATGGAGCCGGAAAATAATATCGAGGCGATTTTAGAAGGTTTTAATGAAAGCAACTCGCGCAGAAAATTTAAGGTGTTGGGCGACACTGGGAACAGGTTTGGAAAATTCATTACCCACAAGTTCCAGAATGATGAGCGTATCCAGTTTAAAGGGTCGATTTTCGACACCGGCAAAGTGCGCGCCCTGCAAAATAATTCATACCTGTATTTTCACGGGCATAGCGTCGGCGGTACCAACCCGTCACTGCTGGAAGCCATGGCGAGCGAAGCCCTGATCGCTGCGCATAACAACCCATTTAATAAATCGGTATTGCATGCTGATGCATTTTATTTTTCAAACGCCGTCGACGTACGCTCCCTGGTGGAAACAGTTCAAAGAAAAGAGCCTGAAAAAACTATGGTAAGCAATAACCTTCACAAAATAAAATACCAGTTTAACTGGGAAAAGATCATCGATCAATACGAAGAATTTATCCTTGAATGTCATTATGGATCGCGATATGAACAAGTTATTGCCTTACAGGGATAGTTTATATAACCAGGTAAGTTATTTTCACTTAATGCTGTTGATGGCCAGCCTGCCATTCGACATGTTTTACAGCCACCTGATCCTGGTAAGTTTCGGGCTGCACACCTTCATTCATCTAAATAAAAAGCGCATTAAGCCGATATTTAAGGTGAGAACCCTTGCATTGCAATCTGTATTTTTTATAACCTTACTGAGCACAATTTACACGATAAATCCCGGTGTTGCATTCAACGAACTGGGAAGGGAGAGCACCATTGTTATTTTCCCGTTGCTGTTTTGTCTTAACCAGGTCGATTTAAAAAAATACAGGCCACAATTGTTGTTGGCATTTGTGATGGTTTGTACCGCTACAATTATTTATTTGTATGTGGATGCGCTTCTTGTTATACGACATTACAAGCTGCCTTATTTAACGCTGTTTTCAAACGCATTTGTCAATCACAATTTCTCAGAACCGATCGGCATGCATGCCACTTTTTTTTCGATACAGGTAACTTTAGCGCTGGTTTATTTGCTAACGGTTTTAATAAAGGAACGGCAATTTTATAACCGGTTATTTTACTTGGCCTGCTGCATCATCCTAACTGCCGGGCTGATCCAGTTGTGTTCAAAAACCGTGTTCATTGTTTTGATCATCGTGATCAACGCCGGTATACCCTATTTTTTATTAAAGGCTACGGACCGGAAAAGGTTCATACTTATTGCCGCCTCTGTTTCAGTTTTGATATTTGCGGGCATTTTTAGTTCGAAGACATTTAAAGCGCGTTATATAACCGGGATGAAGGACGATCTGTCCTCGGTACAGGTGAATGAAACCACTGATACACGGTTAGCCCGGTGGAAAGCTGCGGGTGAATTGATCGCTAAATCGCCTGTTATCGGTTACGGCGCGGGCTCAGAAACCGGCCTGTTGCACGAAAGCTTCTTCAGCAAGAAGATGTACAGCTCATTTTTAAACCACCTGAACGCGCATAACCAATACCTCAGCTTTTTAATAAAATCGGGAGTAATTGGCCTGCTATGTTATTTAACAACTTTGGCGTTCGGTTTCAATTTCGCGTTTCGCAGAGGCGATATACTTTTTTTCACGTTCATCATGCTCATTGCGTTTGTGTCGTTATCGGAAACAATATTTGATGTGGATAAAGGCGTATTTTACTACGCGTTCTTCTTTTCGTTTTTCATTTTTTCACACGAACAGTCTCCGGCTGATAATATCAAAAAGAAAATACATACCAGGCCAAAAGAAATAAAATTTGCTCATCAATATGAATTGGAACATTGAAAAGCACGGGGCAGTTAACCACCTGATTTTTTATCAGTATCCCCATAAATATTTATGGTTGCTGGCAACCCGGGGCACAGTTATCCCGTCATAATTATAAAGCAATATGCATCGCTGCAAAAGATAAAAAATGCAAAATAGACTATACCCTTTAATGGATAAGAGCTTGTTGGAGGTCAAAGAAAACATATTGGAGACATTGGCTTATTTCGACCTGTTCAACTATCCGTTAACCCGCGGCGAAGTTTATATATTCCTGAAAAACAAATACCACTACGAGGATTTTGATGACGCGCTGAACAGCCTGCTTAACGAGGGTAAAATTCATCTATTTGACAAATTTTACACTTTAAAAACCGACCATTACTTAGTAATCCGCAGAAATGAAGGCAACAAAAAAGCAGCTGAGCTGATCAAAATAGCGGGTAAAATAGGAAACATCCTGGTAAAGTTCCCGTATGTGCGCGGCATAGCTATTTCGGGCTCATTATCCAAAAATTTCGCTGACGAAAACTCAGACATTGATCTATTTATAATTACAGCAAAAAACCGGCTTTGGATCGCCAGGACCTTGATGCACTGCTTCAAGAAATTGACATTTTTGATCAACAAAGAGCACCTGTTTTGCATGAACTACTATATAGACGAGCAACGGCTGGAAATCGTTGAAAAAAGCATCTATACCGCCATTGAAATAGGCACGCTGATCCCTTTGCAGGGAGATATCACCTTTGAGAAATTTTACGCTGCAAATAGTTGGACCAGGTCGTTCCTTCCCAATAAGAACATGCGTATATCTTCTGCAAAACCGCTAAAAAAAACCTGGCTGAAAAGCTTCGGCGAATGGCTGCTAAACAATGCCGCCGGCGATACTCTTGATAATTTGCTGATGAAAATTACTGCAAGCCGTTGGTTGAAAAAAACCCGTTTGAATAAATTAAACAGCCGTGGCGTGGTAATGGGAATGGCTACCAGCAAGCATTTTGCGAAGCCTGACCCTGAGAATTTTCAATACAAATTGCTCGAAAGATACCGGGAAAAAGTCGCCCGGCTTTTACAGGCGTATGAAAATGGCGTTGCCAATTGAGCTATCTCTTTTTAAGCGATATAATATAATAATCGCCAATATATTTCCACGGCCAGCGGGATTTTAGCTTGTCTTCCTTTGCTTTTAGAAACCTATAAACAGCTGGGTGCTTTTCTGCAAAGCCTTCGATGTATGACGGCGGAACTATGGTACACAGGCCTTCAATGCTTAATAAGTCAAATTTGTCTTTTAACCTGCTAATGACGAACGAGGGATTATAATACCAGCACTTAAAATTAACGCCCTCAATATGCGCTTTACGGCCTTTGGCGCTAAAAAACCGCCGGAAGGCCGTCCGAAATTTACCTCTGAAAACGAGCAATGTCTCCCACAAGCAAAATTTCGGCAAAATAACCAGGGTAATAACACCGTTCGGGTTAAGTAACGCATCGAATGATAAAAGCACTTTATCTAATTCATGGGTACAATTTAACCCGGCAAAGTTGGAAAAAATGAGATCATAAGGCTCGGTGCTTTTTAACTGTGACAAATTTGTGAACGAACAAATTTCGGTGCTCACACGATCCCCCAGCGCCGCGGCTTCAATTTTTTGCCTTAGTTCCCGCTGCATACCTGCTGATATATCCGTAGCGTGCACTTTGTGCCCTTTTTGCGCAAAAAACAGTGCGTCTTCACCTGTACCGCTATTTAGTTCCAGTATCGAACTGTTTGACGGTAAACATCGCAATACGTGGCTGCGCACCCGCTCCCGTTTGTAATTGATAATGGTATTGCCGGAGTATATCTGATCAAAAACATCAGACTGGGCGGTAAACGCTGCTTCAGCATTACTTTCATTATTAATAGCCAGCGTTTTCATCGCGATACGCCCTCCAGCTGTTGTAATTTAAATTTTTCGATAATAGTAGCCGGTGCATGGTAAAAGACCGACAGCGCTTTCCTTAAATTTTTCGGATCAACCGTAAATGGATGCCTGAGCAATTTAACAAAACTGTTTTTAGCCAGGTGCTGATGATAGTTTTGATGGACATACCGGTGCAACTGTTTATAATAGGACGGCGGGTAAGTATTACTAAACATCAGGGCCATTTCGTCGGAATCGGTCCAGTTGGTTTTTTGCTTCAGTTCGGCCTTTACCTTTTCATAAAACGATGTTCCCGGCAAGGGGTACGAGACAGAGATGCCTATTTCAAATGGCAGCAACTCGTTTATCATTCTGATAGTTTGATTTATATCTGCTTTCACTTCTCCCGGGTACCCAAATTGTATAAAAAACGAAGGCTTTATTCTGTGTTTCTTCATCAGCTGCGTAGCCAGACGAATTTGGTTAATGGTAATCCCCTTATCCATAGCATCCAGTATCTTTTGCGACCCGCTTTCGGCGCCTATCCAAACATTTTCGCAGCCGGATGCGGCCAGTGCCTTTACGGTATCTTCGTGTGCCAGCAGGTCGGCCCTGGATTGTATCTTAAATCTTATCTGGATTTTCTCCTTTTGCAAAAGCCGGGCAAATTCCAACACCCAGCCGGGCTTCAATCCAAAAATATCGTCGCAAAACCATATATGGTCAATTTGAAAGTCTTGTTTGAGTAATTTTATCTCCTCAACAACATTTTCGGGGCTCCTTGAATTATATCGGTTGCCATAAATGGGTTTGGCGCACCAGTTACATTTAAAGGGGCAGCCCCGGGTAGTGCTCATGTTTAACGAGAAGTACCCCGCGTGTTTTATCCAAGTTTGTCTGTATAATTCCATATCAACCAAATCCCAGGCGGGCAATGGCAAACTATCCAGGTCTTTAAACACCGGCCGGCCGGCAGTTTTGACCATCTCGCCCTCTTTTATATAGGCAAGCCCGTTTATGCCTGAAAAATCACCAAAATCATGTTCAACAGCGTTAACGAGCTCCAATAGCGTATGCTCCGCTTCTCCTATAATTACAAAGTCGGCCCCTTCTTTCAGGTAGCTATCGTACCTGTCCGTTGCATCCGAGCTGGAAACGATAACGGTACACCCGGCGGCCTTTGCCAGCCCGCACATCCTGAAGGCAGCTTCACGCATGTTGGTGAGGCACATTTTGGTGAGATAATTAAAGCCGTCGTCATAAATAACAAAAAACTTCGGGCTGCTTTTTTCCAGGGCATCGATCACCTCATCAGGATTAGCTACAAACATGCTGTCAAAAAGGGATACCCGGTAATCATTCTCCCGCATAACTGCGGCCGCAATCAGCGTGCCCAGGGGTGGGTACGGCTGCCCCAGCTGCCATTGTTTGGGATCGAGCCGTAAAAAGTAAGAATGTGTAAACAGGATATTTTCCATACCTAATAAACTATGCCAGCTTTGTAAAAGGTGATAGGTTTAACGAGCACACACATTTTACGCAGGTTGTGTTTTTACTCATATCAAGACTTTTCCTGAAATTAATTGCTTCGCTACTGTTTAAGATCGCACCTAACGACGAATCTCTTATATTCCCTATCGCATCGTGAAAAAAGCAGGGGCGTACGCTGCCGTCGGCCTCTATTACGGTTGACACCCACGGGGCATTGCACTTTTTGAAAGGAAAAGGATTTAAATTGTAATATGCTGCGTAATACCGGTAAATATTCTGGATTTTCGCCGGTGATTCGGCGATAAATCCCGAAGTAAAATCAGCGTCATTAGTTAAAATCCTGGTGATTATCTCCTGCAGCTCGGGCAGCTCGCTTTTTGATAGCAGTATTTCATTTTGTTTCGGTTCTTCCCAGGCCATTTGCCGGTTAAAGGCGTGGCTGCTTACATCGGCAGGTAAAAAACTAACCTGGTCGATTCCGATCTGCTTTGCTTCACGAATGATCGCCTCCCAGTTTCTGAAATTGAGCCGGTGTATAACCGTTCTGGCAGTGATCCTATAATTGGGATTAAGGTACCGCAGTGCCTCTACACCTTCTTTTAATTTATTAAAAGCGCCGGGGATATTCCTGATAGCATCATGAAGCGCCTCATCGCCATCAAGCGAAACGATCAGGTCATCCACCCACTCCACCAGTTGGATCGCATTTTTCTTTATTGTGAGGCCCGTGGTGAGCAGGGTTACTTTTATGTCCCGGCTTTTGATCAGCTCACACAGCTTAAAAAAATTGGCGTTCAGCAAAGCTTCCCCGCCGGACATCACAGCCTGCTGCGTCCCAAATTTTTTTAATGAACTTAATAAGCCGGCTATATCGCTTTCGGTAAGTTGTTTAAGATTTTTGTTATCCTTCCATATATCACACATCACACACCGGCAATTACATGCACTATGCGGCATCAATATCACAATAGGCAATGCAGTGATCCTGCTTGTTTGTAAGGTAAGATAGCGGTTAGCCGTTTTATATAATGATTGCCCAAACATATTGCTAATGCTTTATTACTATCCAATAAAATGGCTCCCTTTTTGTGAATTTGTTATATATACCGCGGGGATTAGCCAGCACCTCCCAGTTAAACTCATCCAGATCATCTATAGCATGATGAAAGTAATAGGCGGCCATTTCGGGGTAGCCTAATGCTGAATAATAATCTTTGGTTCTTTTAGCGGCACCTTGGATCTCGTTGCGTTTATAAAAATGTGAGTCGAGAATATGAACTTCTCCCTTTTCACTCAGACATGATAAAGCATCACACAAGATGGTTTTTACTGACGGGAAATACTGTATTGACGCCGCGAATAAAATGATATCAAATTTTCCCCCCGAAAACTTTTCCGGGTCAAAACTATCCAACCTGAATTCAAGGTTATCCTTTTTAAATAAGCGTTTGGCCTGGGTAATTTCTTCGTCGCTGACATCAATGCCGGTCACTTCCGACCCCGCAATCGCTGCGCATTTAGAGGACAGCCAACCATTCCCGCAGCCTATTTCTAAGATTTTTAAGGGTTGATTCTTCTTTTCAAGATAAGCAATCAGCCGTTTGGATGATCGTTTGCGCAGTTGCCATTCATCAAAATAAATATGGGATGGTTCAATGTCCGGCAAAAACATGACCTGGCAATCTGATAACACCCGTTTTTCCTTCCGGCGCACCTCGATATACAGGTCTCCGAAACCCGGATCGAGCAATTGCGCGCTGCTTTCCTTGTTATCTTCAGTTACTTTCACCATTCAATAGTTAAAAACCTTGTATTTCCGGTTGCCGGTATCTCCAAACTTTTTGCAGTAATTTTATTTCGTAGGGGTATTTGTAAAGGTTGGCCTTATACCGTAACCCGGCAACCATTTGTATCGCTTTTCGCTTTAAAACGTTAAGTCGGATATCGGTTACCGTAGGGTAAACGCCGTTTAAAACGGTTTCAAAATCCCTTATCTTATCGATCATTTCAGGGGTTAACCAGGGCGTAAGCGGGTTTTTCCGCATATCGAAGTTTTCCCATGCCGGGCTTACCCAATCTTCCAAAATCTGGGGGTATTTAAATCCGGCAGCCTGCACTTGTTTGTATAAAGTTGACCCCTCGGTTGGTACGGGGCTATAGGTGTATAATACAATTTCTGTTCGCGGATTTACCTGCTTTACCTGTTTTATGAAATCAATTTCAAAGTCAATTTGCGCCTGCACTTGCTCGGGAGTAGGAGCCGGTGTTCCTAAAACGAATGAATATTCAGGTATGATATCAAACTTCTTTAAGCGCTCGGCAAACCTGATGATCTGGTCGCCGGTTTGCGTTCCGCCCTTATCCAACTGTTCAAGAATTAAATTATTACCGCTTTCGGCTCCGAAGAAAATGATCTTGCATCCCGCCTCCCTGATCAAAGCCAGCGACGAATCTTTGAACTTATCCATGGTGTCAATACGGGCCATCCCCCACCACGACATTTTTTCGGGTTTGATCAGGTTTGCGAATTCCACTGTTCTTTTCTCTGAAACAAAGAAGTTATTATCGTGAAACTCGATAGCATCCGCGCCCCATTTATCTTTAATGTATTTCACATCGTTATAAACAGTTTGCGCCGATTTTGCCTTCCACCGGGCTTCATAAATGGGTACCACGGCACAAAACGAACAGGTAAACGGGCAGCCTATACTCGAGTGATAAGCCAATGTCTTTTCTCCCAAAAAGGTTTTACCCAGGTATTGTTTCCCTATAGCATAAAATTGATTTAGCTTATTATAGGGTAAAGCCGGCAGGGAATCCTGGTCAATAAGGTCTTCTTTCGCTGTTTTTACAATTTCATTCCCGGCTTTATAGATCAGGTTTTTTATGAATTCATAAGGGGTATTGTTCTCCAGAGCATCGATCAGTTGCGGAAACGCGTGGTCGCCTGGGCCATTGATAATAAAGTCGACGTAGCCCGAGTCCAGTATCACTTTTGGATGGCTTGAAGGGAAATAACCACCCCATATCATTATTGTATTAGGAAACTGTTGTTTGATAGCTTTTACAAGCGGAATAGCTTGCCTTAATTGCGGGCCTGGCATCACGGTAAAGCCCAGGTATTTGTATTCGCCGGTTTTTAAATACGATTCTATTTTGGTAAGCGGCTCGTTCTCGCAGTTACCATCAACCACCACCCACTCGTACTTTCCCTCTATAGCAGCGGCAATATTTAAAATGGAATTTGGGATCCGGTGTTTCGCAACCGCGCTCCTGGGGTTAAACAGTAATATTTTGTTCATATCATAATTTAAACAATCAGGCTGTTGGCATACATGGTTAGTACAAATAGCGATGGGTTTTACCCCACCGCTATTAAACCAGTACAATAAACCTTAAGCACATAACCACCTGTGCCTATTCATAAATACGCCCGGGTAAAAGATACAGTTGCCTGCCAATCGAAAAATAATTGGAATGAGCAACCTTTATAATTAATGCCCCGTAACGCTTATTATAACAGTTGCAATAGTTACAAGGACTTTGATTAAAACCTTAAAAAGATATTTTAACAAGCACGCGATAGCCTCGCCGGTCAATGAAAAGGAGGCCGTTGAAGCTTACGACTTGTGGGCGGCCAATTATGATTCGCAGCCGGGCAACCTGATGCTTGACCTGGACGAATTTTTATTTAATAATTTACTGGGTAACGTCGATATCAACAATAAAAATATCGCCGATATCGGATGCGGAACAGGCAGGCACTGGCCAAAAATTTTTGATGAAAAACCCGCAAGCGTAACCGGATTCGACGTTTCGCCCGGCATGCTTGAAAAGTTAAAGCTCAAATTCCCCGGCGCGCAAACTGAAGTAATTACTGATAACCTGTTTAATAAGATTAAAGATCAGGCGTTCGATGTGATCATATCTACCCTGACAGTTGCCCATATCGAAAATATTGAAGAAGCGCTGCTGGCCTGGCGCAGGATATTAAGCAGCAAAGGCGACCTCATCATCACTGATTTCCACCCGGATATTTTGGCGGTTGGCGGCAAAAGAACTTTCAGTCATCAAGGCGCCCGCATTGCAGTCCGGAACTTTGTACACTCAACCGCAACGATCAGGGATATACTTCTAAGAAACAATTTTAACATGGTTGGCCATGAGGAATTGAATATCGATGAATCTGTTAAACATTATTACCTGCAGCAAAATGCATTGGCTGTTTATCAAAAATTCAAAGGGCTTCCTGTCATTTATGGAATGCATTTCAGGAGGGTGTAATGATCCTGAAGCACCTAAAAATGATCGATGAAACCGATCCTGTTGATATCCGGATCATTGGCGAAAAGATCCGGGGTGTAACACCTGCCGAAGGCCCCGGCTCTACTGATAATTTACAGTTGACTTTTAAAAATGCGCTCGCTTTCCCGGGCATAATTAACTCGCACGACCATTTAGATTTTAACCTGTTCCCACAACTGGGCAACCGGGTATATAACAATTATACCGAGTGGGGAAATTATATCCACACCAATTATAAGGAAGAAATAACCGGTGTATTAAAAATCCCGCTTTTGCTGCGTGCGGAGTGGGGCGTATTCAAAAACCTGCTTTGCGGCGTTACAACGGTTGTAAACCATGGTGACAGATTGAATTTAAAAAACGACCTGATCACTATTTTTGAAGATACGCATTGCCTGCACTCGGTTCGTTTTGAAAAAAATTGGAAACTCAGGTTAAATAACCCGCTTAAAATAAACCTGCCCGCCGTGGTGCACGTTGGCGAAGGCGACGACTGGCCTTCATATCGCGAAATCGACCAATTAATCCGCTGGAACCTGTTACATAAAAAATTGATCGGCATACACGGAGTAGCCATGTCGGAAGAACAGGCAAAGAAATTTGAAGCAATCATCTGGTGCCCGCAATCCAACTACTTTTTATTAAATAAAACCTCCCGGCTCAATCTTTTAAAAGATCATACCGAAATATTGTTCGGAACCGACTCAACGTTGACGAGTACCTGGAATATTTGGGAACATTTAACTTTAGCCAGAGAAACCAGGCTGATCAGCGACAAAGCACTCTACCATACCTTGAATCAGAACGCCGCAGCTACCTGGGGATTGAACTGCGGTGATATTTCGGCCGGAAAGGACGCTGATATTGTTGTAGCTAAAATAAAACAAGACCAAGCCGGCTTTGACTCCTTTTTCAGTCTGAGCCCTTCAGAAATATTGCTGGTTGTTCACCGGGGAAATATAAGGCTGTTTGATGAAGAGTTGTTGCCGCAATTAACCGATATCGCTATAAACAATTTCAGCCGGGTTTATTTAAACGGCACCTGCAAATATATACAAGGCGATTTGCCCCGGTTGATGCAAAGCATCCGGAAATATAATCTGTCCGTCGATTTCCCGGTGAGTTTGACCGGGCCGGATGAAGTGCCCGGCGCTAATTTTTCCTAACGATGAAATTTGTTTTTGCAAGTTATGTGTACTCAAAAGACTTTAACCGACCGGAGGGATGGCTGCACCATATCCGATTTTACGGCGGCGTACTGGAGTCCCTAAGCAAAAACAACACGGTTATAAGCATTGAGCAAATTGACTTTGAAGGCCAACTGATATATAAAGGTGTGCAGTATTATTTCAAGCGTTTCTCAAAGCTCGCCAGGCGCTTTCCTTTTAAATTACACTATTTCATAAAAAAACGGCAACCGGACGTGGTTTTCATACAGGGACTGCATTATCCGCTGCAGGTGATACAATTGCGTTTAACGCTCAGAAAAAAGGTAAAGATCATTGTACAAAACCACGCTGAAAAGCCATTTACAGGCATTAAAAAATACCTGCAAAAAATAGCCGATCGTTGTATTGATGCTTACCTGTTTGCTTCGCGCGATATGGGGTTGGACTGGGTAAAAAAAGGTAACCTGGCAACTTCTGAAAAGATCCACGAAGTAATGGAGGTCTCCTCGGTTTTCTATCCGCTGGAAAGAGAAACTGCCAGGGCGCATACCGCTGTTGAGGGCCAGCCCGTTTTCCTTTGGGTTGGCAGGCTAAATAAAAATAAGGACCCTTTAAACGTAATAAAGGCATTTTTGCAATTTGTTGATTCGGAGCCGTCGGCCAGGTTATATATGATCTATCAAACGGTTGAATTGCTGCCGCAGATAAAAGCCTTTTTGGAAAAATCGCCCAATAAAAGCGCGGTTAAATTAATCGGGCAAATTCCTAACGACAACCTGCTGTATTGGTACAACAGCGCCGATTATATACTATCCGGTTCGCATTACGAGGGAAGCGGCACGGCTGTTTGCGAAGCCATGTCATGCGGCTGTATCCCCATTGTCACCGACATCGCCGCTTTCAGGGCAATAACGGACAACGGGGAATGCGGACTATTATATGAACCAGGAAACCAGCACGCGTTATTATCGGCTTTGGTAAAGTCGCAAACTATGGATACATCCGAAAGGCGGATTAAGACACTGGCCTGGTTCAATCAAAATCTCTCATTTGATGCCATCGCCCGGAAAATTCAGGCCATTGCCGATTCGCTGTAGCGCGATAAACTCCCTTCGGCGGGATTGTCAATATTCAATTCTTCAACGGCATCGGCCAATGCCCGTACAACTGCCCTAATTTGAGCTAAACTAAGATCGTAAAACACCGGCAGCGAGATTTCGGCTTTGTAATGCCGGTACGTATCCGGGTAATCGGCTATATCATAATTTAAGCCCTTATAATAAGTCATCATCGGAACTGGGATAAAATGCATGTTAACAGCCACCCCCTTTAAAGCAAGTGTTTCAATTATACTGTCGCGTTGCTGTTCGGTCACATTTTTAATCCTTAACGGGTACAAATGATAGGACGACTCTCTTTCATTATTTTTTAAGACCGGTATAACCGCCCACTCATATTTTTTCAGCAGCCGGTTGTAGCTGTTTGCTATTGTTTTTCGCCTGATCAATGTATCGCGTTCGTATCTTTCCAACTCAACAAGGCCTATTGACGCAGCTATATCGGTCATATTGAATTTATAACCAGCTTCAACAATATCATACTTCCATGCTCCGGCATTTACCCTGGCGAATGCACTTTTAGTTTGGCCGTGATTGGTTTTTATAGATAAGGATGTATAAATCTCATTATTATCAAACGGAAAGGGCAAATTCAGAGATACTGCACCACCTTCGGCAGTTGTGATGTTTTTAACGGCGTGAAAAGAAAAAACACTGACATCTGTAAGGCTGCCCGTTTTTTTACCTTTATAGCTTGCCCCGATAGAATGCGCAGCGTCTGAAAGCACCAGTATCCTACCCAATTTGTGCTGGTTTTCGGTAAGCGGATTAAACAAGCTTACAATTTTTTCTTCGCGCACCAGGCTATTGACCTTATCGTAATCACACGGCCATCCGCCAAAATCAACGGGTATTATCACTTTAGTTTTCACGGTAATGGCCCGGCGTACAGCTTCAACGTTTATATTAAAATCATCGCCGATATCAACAAAAACAGGTTTTGCGCCGCAATGTATAATTACGTTGGCAGTTGCGCTGTAGGTATATGTCGGTAATATAACTTCGTCCCCTTCAGCCACACCGAACCATCTTAACATCATCTCTAAACCGGCTGTAGCCGAGTTGAGGCATAAGGTTGCCTTTGCCCCTGTATATTCAGTCAGGCGTTTTTCAAACAGTTTGGTTTTAGGTCCTGTAGTTATCCAGCCGGACTTTAAGGTATCGACAACTTCATCAATTATTTTCTGATCGATGCGCGGAGGCGAAAAGGGTATTTTATGTGACATCTTATTACTCTTTTAGATCATACAACCAACTGGTAAACACCATGATCAAACAAATAAACTGATCACGTTTTTTGCGATCTGCTCAACCGGGTACAACAAAACCGGCCGGTGATCCAGCTTTTTCGCGCGGAGGACGGTTAAAACCTGCTCATTCATTTCTGTAGTCGTTTTTACGACATAGTGATTCCTGAATTGCTTTTCCATGGGCTTACAAAATGAAACTACATGCGCACCCGCATATAAAGCTTCAGACAGCACCGTGCTAAACCCTTCGTACATCGACGGATGCAAGAATATTTTTGACCGCTGCATAAATGCCAGCACTTCCTGGTGTGTCAGTTCGCCGGTAAATCTCAGGTTGTTTTCAAGATGCAGCGACACGGCCATAGCTTTTAACCGCTCCATCTCCGGCCCTTTTCCGCAAAGCACAGCTTTGATCCCTGGGAAAAACTCCTTCACAAAACCGATCGTCTCTATAAAAAGTTCGTATTGCTTTAACGGGATCAACGACCCTGCGCCTAAAATATCAATATCCCGATGCGGTGAGGCGGCTCCGAATAAAGAGGTATCCACGCCGAAGGGTATCACATAAAGTGGTGATACTTTATAATTCGTTTTAAATTGCGTCGCCAAAAAATCAGACATAGCAATCAGCGAATCACCTTTGGGTTTTACCCAGTTAAAATATTTATTACCGGTTTTAACGTCCTGGCCAACCAGCCAGCAGTAATGATTTAGTCTGTGAAATTTTGCAAAATAACTGCCGACGAAAGCACACTCGCCAAGCCAAAAGCTTAGCAGCCCTATCAGGTGGCGTGTTCTGTTCAATTTTTGCAGGGTCGCCCAGGCCTTTACCCAGGTTACCACATGAAAAAGCCCCCCTTTGCTTTTGCCGCCAATGGAGATCACTTTTATCCCGTGCCATTTGTACTTGCCTTTTTTAAATGGGTATTGAAAAGTAAGGACGATAACGTCCAGGCCGGGGCATACCTCTTTCAATCCCTTCACAAAAACCTGCAAGGCAGGAATACAGGTACTGTCGGCTTCGTCTTTCGGGAAACCGGGGGTAAGAATAACCAATGTTTCCTGTTTACTTTTCATCGAGCGACAAGATTTTGTTACAAAAAGACAGACTGTTTTTATTGTGTGTAATGAAGATGATCATCTTCCCCCGCTGCGCGAGTAATTGCAATTGTTTAAGAATGCCACACTCCGACTGATCGTCCATTTCGCCAAAAGGCTCATCCAGTATCAGCAGGTCAAAATCATGGTATAAAGCCCGGGCCAGCATGATCCTTTGCCGTTGGCCCCCGCTTATATTTTTCCCGTTCTCCTTTATTGTCGTCTCATACCCTCCGGGATATTTATCCAGTAACTTATCGATCCCGCAAAAGGCTATAACTTCGCTTAATTTAGCCTCGTCATACATTTCGTCATCCAGGGTTATGTTTTTGATAATAGAGTCGTGGATAAAAAAAGGTTGCTGTTTTACGTATGATATCCTGTTCCAGTATGCCTTCCGGTCTCCCGTGGTTATGATTTTATCATTTAACAGTATCGCGCCGCAGTCGGGTTCCAAAAAACCCAGCAAGAGATTAATCAGCGTGGTTTTCCCACGGCCCGATACGCCCGATATTCCTGCAAAATCACCCGGAACCAACTCAAAACTGGCATGATTTACAACCGGCTGATCCTTGTATTTAAAGTAAACCTGTTTAAATTTTAGTGATGTTATCGGATGTGAAAACCGGGGCTTGTTGGTTATGTTATCAGCTTGTACCGGTAAAAGATCAGTTAACGTAAACTGGTAAGTTTTCATTTGGCCTGTACAGTTCAATATTTTCACTACCCCGGGGATGATCTTATAGGAAGCGGCCATAAAAATCCCGATCGTAAGCAAATCAACAGCAGGCATATTTGCCGACCACTTATTGATCACGATAAGTATAAAAAAACCTAAGACCGCGAATATCTCGATAAGCCGGGAAGGCAGCGATTGCAAAGTTTGCTGTGTGGCAATATTTTCATTCAACTGTTCCTGGTAACTATAATACCTGTTGATGAAGAAACCGTTTTTATCATAAATATTGCTTTCCACATAACCTGATAGGGCTTCATTCAGGTGCTGAATAGTTCGCTGGTTCGCGGCTTTAATATTAGCCCGCAGGCTCTTTAATTTTCTTCTAATAAACCAGGCCAGTGCAACTACCGGCGGCAATAAAACCAAAAACAATAACAGGAAAAGCGAAGGGTGGTAAAACAGGATAGCACAAATGGTAAAAAAGATCAAAATAATTTGAGCTACTACCTGTTGAAAATTTGTTAGGATGTAATGGCTAAATTCAACCGGCTGATGGCTGATGCGGCGGACCTGTACGGATGAATCGATGTTCACAAAATGGCTATAGTCGGCCGTGAGATAGGACAGTATATTTCGTTTGGATAACCTGGACGCGACCGCGTAAAAAAAATGATGCTGTGACTTCAACCCAAGAAAAGCCGCCCAGTTTTTAAGGCTGAAAAGGATCAAAAAAACACCGATGAGAGCTATTGAATTGGGGCTAAACAGCACAGCCGGCAGAAACGCAATTTTAGCGGCCGGCAAATTTTTGGTGTAAAAATTTATGATGACGAGCAGCAGTCCCAAAAATGTTATATCAAGGACGCCGATAGCCAGGTCAAATAGTATGAACTGGCCGAGCTTTACTTTTTCCCTGCTACTTAAAATAGAAAAAATACCTGACAGAATTTGCTTCAATGGCTTCAGAGCGTACTAAAGGTGACAGGCCGATCGTCAAAAAACTGACGTTAACCAATTCAATTTAAAATACGTGGCAACGATTGGAATGGTTGCCTGAAACCAGGCCCGGAAAAACCGGGAGGGGAAATAATGAGTGTTATTTAGAAAAATATCTCCGGCCCGCTAAGGACAGGCCGGAGATATTTTTAAACGCGGTTAATTGAAATATCTTCGTGAACTTCAACTGTCTTTTTGGTAATTGTTTCCTTTTGTTCCATAACGACTTTCCAGAAACCAGCGGCTACTAACCCGCCTAGTATCGGTGCGACAATAAATAGCCATAGCTGGCCAAGCGCTTTCCCGCCTGCAAAAATTGCTGGCCCAAGGCTTCTTGCCGGGTTTACAGAAGTGCCGGTTATAGGTATTACAACCAGGTGAATTAAAGTAAGCGATAAACCAATAGCCAAACCGGCCATTGCAGGGTTGGCCCTTTTAGCAGTCGTTCCGTAAATAACCACCAGGAAAAGAAACGTGAATACCGCTTCGGCGATGAACGCGGATTGCGTTGAGTATTTACCCAGGTAATCGGCGCCCCAGCCGTTTGAGCCCAATGCGTATTCACCTATGGAAAAGTCCGGGCGGCCTGACGCGATCAGGTATAACAGACCGGATGCCAGGACAGCGCCGATACATTGCGAGATAACATAACCTACGGTATCCTTAACGGATAACTTGCCCGCAGCCAACATAGAAATTGAAATGGCAGGGTTGATATGACACCCCGAAATAGGGCCAATGGTATAAGCCATTACGACCACACTAATGCCGAAAGCCAGGGAAATACCCAGCAGTCCGATACCGGAGGGCGGAATGTCTGTAGAATTAGCTCCCGCGATAACCGCTGCCCCGCATCCGAACAATACGAGGCAAAATGTACCGACGAGTTCGGCAACATACCTTGTCAGAGGTTTAGTTTCCATAATTTCTTTATTTAGGTTAATAATTAATAAATATAACTAACTATTTATCAATCAATATTGTTTAGTTAATAATTATTGTATTATGCCGGGTGTATCATTTGTTGAGAGAGATACAGGTGATACAGCTGATACACATTGCGCTGGTTGTTTTTAATAAGTAAATCAATGCAATCAAAAAAATCAGCGGTCAAAGACGTCCTTTAATGCCTGCCTTGCCGCATGATAACCGCACATGCCGTGCACCCCCCCGCCAGGAGGGGTTGATGAGGAGCAGATATATATTCCCTTAGCGGAGGTTTTATAAGGCGACCATCGCAATGCCGGGCGGGTAAAAAGCTGGCCTATATCGAGAGCTCCCCCGTTTATATCGCCGCCGATATAATTGGGATTGTGAGTTTCCATTTGAACGGTATTCATGGTATGCCGGGCCAGGATAATTTCCTTAAAACCCGGCGCGAAGCGCTCGACCTGGTTTTCAATGGCTTCGGTCATATCCGTTCCGGAACCATTGGGCACATGGCAATAAGCCCAGGCGGTGTGCTTGCCTGCGGGGGCACGCGACGGATCAACTATGGTCGGCTGTGCAAGCAGCACAAACGGTTTTTCAGGGTGGATACCATCCCATATTTGCTGCTCGGCATTCTCGATCTCTTCAAATGAATTACCAATATGAACCGTTCCGGCCCGCTTACAATCTTGTGCCTTAAATGGGATCGGCGCATCAAGCGCCCAGTCGACTTTAAAAACGCCCATGCCATAACGGTAACGTTCTAACTGCCATTTATAGAGCGATGAAAACTTGTGGCCGGCTATTTGCAGCAACTGCTTTGGCGTAACATCAAATAATACGGCGTGCGCCGATGGCAATCGCGCCAATGAACTTATGTATAGGTTGGTTTCAACTTTGCCGCCTATCGAAATAAAATAAGCTGCCAATGCATCGGCGATCCGGCCGGAGCCGCCCTTCGGTATCGGCCAGCCTTTTACATGGCCCGAAGCCAATAATACAAGCGCTATTGCCGAAGTTGCTGTATTGGTCAAAGGCTGTATTGAATGCCCGGCCATCCCGGCAAAAAACGCTCTTGCCCCAGGGGTTTTAAATCGCGTTGACAAGTGGCTTGCCGAAGTCAATGCCTTCAATCCGAACCGTGCCATTGCCATGGGATGTTGGGGGAAATGTAAGGGTGCTAAAATATCGTCCGCTATTAACGGCCAGTCGTTTACTATTGGACCCATTAATTCGCGGTAAACCTGTTCGTCTAAACCCAGTAAGCGGGCCGTTTCATCAACAGTACCTTTTAGTACAGCGGCTGTTCCATCGTCGAAAGGGTGCACCGCCGCTATTTGGGGGTAGATGTACCCCAGTCCGAATTTATCCAGCGGAAGCTGCGAAAAAAAAGGCGATGCCACAGCAAGCGGATGCACGGCCGAGCAGATATCATGCATATAGCCCGGCAAAGTCAGTTCCGCGGAACGCAGCCCGCCGCCTATAGTTGCTTTACCCTCGATTAATAAAATTGAAAGCCCGTTCTGTTGCAATAAAATGGCAGCGGCCAAACCGTTTGGGCCCGAGCCGACTATTATCGCATCATAATCACGCTTTTCAAGCATTAAAAATCAGAGTATGCAGTAGGGTGCAGAAACATGATATCAGCTTTTGAAACGTTATGCTGGTATTCAGGTTTCGCTACCAAAGTCTTCCATTCCGGGTCGGCCGAAAACGTCGCCCAATGCTTATCCCTGTCCGCACGGTCATTAAAAGTGGTCATGTACATCAGGTTAGGCATATGGCTTCCTGCCAATACCTCGGCATAAAAAACGGCATTAAAACCAAGACGTTTAAACAACGCTACCTCATCACCCACGTTAAACATACGCACTTTATTCAGGTTATATTTTTCGGTTGCGCTTTCGTAGCTGCGCAGCTCATAAACGCGGTCGGTTTTATTCCCGGTAAGATTTGGAACTGCGGGTGCAAGCATTTTTGGGAATGCGCGCAGAACGATCGTTTCCATCCGTGTGTAAGGAATATCCTTATACTGTGCGTCGATATATTCAGCACCACTTGATACATATTGCTGATCACCCAGGAGTTTTTGACCGGCATTCTCAAATTGATTCCAGGTGGCGAAAGGCGTCAGCACATAAACCCGCCGGTCAGCTGTATCCACATCAACAGGTTTAAATACACCTACATGCTGAACGCCCATCCTGTGCATGGCTGGGATGTAGGCATTTTGCAAATAGTTGTCCAGCCGGTCTTCCTGGGCCCGGGTTTTGAGATGATATATTTTTAACTCGTAATAGAATTTATCCGCCGCGCCGGCACTTTGGGTGGCAGAAATGAGGGTTAGAAATGTTAAACAGCAAAAAAGGAATTTAAATAACGGTTTCATAAAATAAAAGGTTGATAAACCGTAAAATTACCTTTTTTCTCCGCTTAGTATGAATTATATAACAATGATTTTACGTCATTATCCGGTAAATCGCGCAGGATTATATTTGCTCCTTTGTCAAATTCATATTTACATGGGTTCCCCATTTTTCCAAAATATCGGTGATCTCGACTATTCTCATGGGCTTACTCAGATAGCCATTCATCCCCGCTGCCAAACATGCTTCTCTATCTTCGGGCATAGCATTCGCGGTCATCGCTATAATGACCGGCTGATCTTGCATATGTTCACGAATAAAGCGTGTCGCTTCAAGACCGTCCATATCGGGCATCTGCACGTCCATAAATATAATGTCGTACTTTTTACCAACCATCGCATTCAGCGCTTCGTGGCCACTTTCGACAACGTCCGGCGCATACCCCATTTTAGTAAATATATGACTGGCAAGCTTTTGGTTTACGATATTATCTTCAGCAATTAAAATATGCATCGGGAACTGCTTCGCAAAATCCGGTGAAAACTGTGATTTAGCCGGCTGCGGCACCTTTACGGGAGTTTCCTTTGATTTCAGTTGTTCGGCTATTTGTTTATACAATACCTGGTTCCTGGCAGGTTTGGTTAATATAGCGCTAAACAAATGTGCTTCCTTCCTGCTTTGTTCATTACCCATCGAACTTAACAGGATCATCGGTAGAAACGGATATCTGTCCCGTATCTTTCTGCCCAGTTGCACGCCGTCCATTTGCGGCATATTCATGTCAGAGATCACCAGGTCAACAGGGTGGGTTGACGAAAGCATCTCTAACGCGCGCTCCCCTGATTCAGCTATATGCGGAACAAACCCCCACTGAGTAAGCTGGTTTTCCAGGATATCCCTGTTGGTTGCATTGTCATCAACAACAAGTATATGCTTTCCCTTTAGCTCCGCAGCATTCAGATATACATAGTTGCGCTGCGATGTTGATCCAACTTTCGACTTTATAGTAAAAGAGAATGTTGTTCCTACACCTACCTTGCTTTCAACATTTATTTCGCCGCCCATCAGACTGATCAATTTCTCGCTTATTACCAGGCCGAGGCCCGATCCGCCATATTTCCGCGTTGTGCTTGAGTCAACCTGCGAAAACGCCTTAAATAACTTATCCAACTTATCGGCAGGTATACCAATACCGGTATCGCGTACACTAAACACAAGGGCCAGCTCTTCACCTTTCTGTTCAGCAATTTTTACGCTGATAAATACTTCGCCTTTATTAGTAAATTTTATAGCATTGCTTACCAAATTGATCAGTACCTGCCTCAACCGCAGCGGATCGCCGATGATTTGCGATGGCAGGTGGTGATCGATCTGGTAAACGAGGTCAATTTCGGATGCTTTTCCGGCAAAAACGTCCAACACTCCTTCTACACAATCTCTCAAATCAAAATCTTGTGCTTCAATTTCCATGCTACCCGATTCGATCTTTGAAAAATCGAGTACATCGCTGATCACGCCCAGCAAAGCGTCGCCGCAGCTTTTGATCGCTTCAACATATTCTTCTTGTTCAGGTGTTAATGAAGTATCAGATAATAGTTCCGACATGCCAATAACGCCATTCATAGGCGTGCGGATCTCGTGGCTCATGGTAGCCAGGAAAATACTTTTAGCTTTATTTGCCATTTCAGCTTCTTCCCGCGCTTTTTCAGCCGCTTCACGCGATTCACGCTCGTTAATTGTCATTTTCGACAGACTTTCGGTGCGCTCCTCTACGAGTTTTTCGAGTATCATCTGTCGTGATTTAATGGCGCGGATACGCATTCTATAGAAGTAGTATAAACCTGCTATAAAACACAAAGCAGCTAATATTTTAAACCACCAGGTTAACCAAAATGGGGGAACGATGGTGATCCGCAAATTCGATGTCACCGGCGACCACAAGCCGGCGGCATTCCGATATTTGAGCTTAAACTTATATGATCCCTGGGGAATATTGGTATACGAGGCCGAATTCTTGCTTCCTACATAATTCCAGTCCTTATCAAAACCCTCCATCAGGTAGGCGTAATTCTTTTTACCTGGCGCCGCGTAATCCAAAGCGGCATATTCTATTGAAATTACCGACTGATCGTAGGATAAGGTGACCGTCCTGGTATCTGAAATATCCTGTTTAAGCGCTGAAGGATCGTTGCTGTTTTTATCCGACCGAAGCGGTTTATTAAATATGCTGAAAGAAGTGATAATCAAAGGCGAAAATCCAGGCGGCTTTAAGATCTGCCATGGTGTAAATGTGTTGAAGCCGTTTACCCCGCCAAAATATAATTCACCATTCCTGCCTTTAAAAGCTGAATGAGGCTTGAACTCATCATCCTGCAGGCCATCTTCAACAGTATAGTTTTTAAATACACGGGCGGCAGGATCATAATATGCTATCCCGTTATTAGTGCTTATCCACAATTTGCCATAATTATCTTCTTCCGCCGCATATATAACATCGCTTGGCAAGCCCTCTTTTTTCGTAAAAATGGTAAACCGGCGGGTTTCCGGATCAAACAAATCAAGCCCGGCCAGTGTGCTTATCCAAAGTTTACCAGAATGATCTTCAAAAATATCCGTTATGGTGTTATTACTCAGGCTGTTACCGCCGGATTCGTGCTGGAAACGGGTAAACGTATTGGTTTTGCGGTCCATTAAATCAAGGCCTCCATCATATGTGCCCACCCATAAATTTCCCTTATGATCTTCCAATAATGAATACACCCTGTCGCTGCTCAAACTTTTGGGGTTGTGAATGTTAAACCTGAAGTTTTTAAACGTGTTGGTTTGCTTATCATATACATCCAGTCCGGCATTATATGTGCCGATCCAGGTTTTTTTGTCTTTTGTATGGATCAGCGCATAAATATTATTTCCGCTTAAACTTTTCGGGTTCGCCGGGTCGTGTTTAAAGTTTGTGAATACGTGGGTCTTAGGATTTAACACACTGATGCCATCGGCCCAGGTGCCTAACCAAAAATTACCATAACTATCCTGATCGATGGTTATCACATAATTCCCGGTAATGCCGTTGCCATGCTGCGGTTTCCGGTAATGTGCCACCGTTCCGTTTCGATAGTCAAACATATCAAGCCCGCCGCCATCGGTACCCACCCACAAATTATTTGAGGCATCCTCATACAGGTCGAGCACAAAATTATTGGATAAGCTATTGATTGACGAGCTATGCCTGTAGTGGGTAAAGCTTTTAGTACTTCTTTTAAAAAGGTTAACGCCGCCGCTAAAGGCCCCTAACCACATGTTATCAAGCTTGTCGCGGCAAATGGCATAAATTGAATTGCCGGTGATGCTGTTCTTATCAATATCATCGTGCAAAAAGTTGGTGAAATTACCGCTTTTAACATCCAATATGCTCACGCCCCCGTTTTCGGTGCCGATCCACAAATTGCCGTTTTCATCCATGTTAAGGCAATAAATAGTGTTGCTCGACAGGCTGCCGGCCGATTTTTCATCATGCTTATAATTGCGGAACGTACCTTTTTTAGGATCAAATAAATCCAGGCCTTTATCCTGGGTACCTATCCACATTTTGTGATTTTTATCTTCAAAAAGGCATATCACATTATCGCCTGAAATACTTGAAGCATCTCCTTCCCTATGCCGGAACTTTGTAAATGAGTTGTTTTTGGGATTAAACAGGTTAAGCCCACCGGTTTCTGTTCCGGCCCACAAATTATGCTTCGAATCCACAAACACCGTCCTGACGTTATTATCGCTGATGCTGTTAACGTCGGATGCAGAATGGACATAATGACGGAAAGTATTTTTCTTTAGGTTGAAACAATCAAGCCCGCCTTTTTGCGTGGCCACCCATAGGTTACCAAATGAGTCGAGCGCAAGCCTGTTTACGGCGTTATTGGATATCGTGTTGGTATTGCGGTCATTATGCAGGTAACGGATAAAACGGCCTGTCTTTCGCTCATATTTATTTAACCCTTCAAGCGTTGCCACCCATATATTTCCATCACGATCTTCAAGAAGATCGGCAATCTGGTTATTGCTCAGGGTATTATTATCCTGGAAGCTATGGTTATAAACTGTAAACTTATACCCATCGTATTTATTTAAGCCATTCCGCGACCCTATCCACATAAATCCGCGGCTGTCCTGTATAATACAGTTTATATTTATCTGGGCTAAGCCCTCGGCGGTGCCCAAATGCTCAAATTTGAGGCTTTGGTTTTGAGAAAAGCCCGTAGCCGCGCCAAACAGCAAAAATATAAATAAACAATATTTATAAATACGCACAACTATGCGGTTTTTATAATCAGGCAACCTGGAGCATATAGGTCCTTCAAGCATAATGAACGTTATACGGAACGGCTATTCACGAAGTTCGAGAAAGTAAAAATAATTAAGGCAAGCAAATAGAGTTTTTCAAGAAACTATCGTGACGACAACATTTAAAGTTAAATATATTAATATTGTTTTAATATATTACATTGATCAACAAGTTATTTTTGCCACTTGCTGTCCAAAAGCTTCATAAAATATCCGCCTACTACACTACGGGCCTGGAACCCAATCTGCTTCCCATCGGTGGTTTCGTGCCAGTCGCTAAGCGGAACATGCGAAGGTGTTTCGGTGGCGAATTTATAAACCGGATCAGCGAGTGCTCTAAAGTCATTTTGATTATCGGCTAATGTGGCTGTCCATAATATCCAGTCGGATTTGGTGTATGTTTTACGGCTATCCAATGGCAGCCCGAACAGGTTTTGCTTCGTCAGGTAATAGCTTATCTCTGTTTTGTAAACTTTGGCAGGAAATAAATTTAATTTCAAAACTTTATCCCAAACCAGGTTATATTTCTGACTCCAGGTATCCGGCCGTTCAAAAACCAATGAATAATGATCGCCGGCATCAGCCATTTTCATCCAATTACCAGCCATCGTTTTCGCTATTTCCCTGTATTTTGCAGCAACCGACCTGTAACCAAGCTTGTCCGCTACAGCGGCATAAGCGCCTAAGGCCACTATGGCCTTAACCGATAAATTGGCATTACGGGCCAGGTGCCCTGCAAAATCATCCGTGCATAGCTGCAAACCCGGATCAAAACCGGTTTTATTCAAATAATCAGCCCATATGCTTAGGGTTTTCCAATGTTTGCGGGCATAGTTGGCGCTACCTTCTGCTTTAACTATGGCCGCTGTAAGGATCAGCATATTACCCGATTCTTCAACGGGCATATTCTCGCCGTAGGTTTGACCGTTTGCCAATGGGTACGTGCCAAGATCATGCGCTGCGAACTTATTTGTCCAGCTACTGCTCTCACAATATTGAAATATACCATTCAGCATGCCTTCAAGCAGCTTGGGATTGTAAATGAGATAAAGCGGCGCCGAAGGGTAAGTTACATCAACCGTATTGATGGAGCCATTGCTGAAGTTCTCTTTTGATAAGAAGAGTATTTCCCCCCTGGGGCTTTTCAGCAACTGGTGCGCGGCAATACTTTGGCGGTAGGCCAGGTCGCATAAATAGGCATATTTCTCGCCGCCTGCTTTCTTTGCGCCGCTGTGCATGCTTTTATTAAAGCTGTCGCATTTCTGCATAACCGAAGTGTACTCCGCCGCAGCGGTATTCAATTCTTTTTCGATCGATGCATTACGGTTTAGCTTCCACCAGGGCTTCAAATTTTGGTTAAAATATTGAACAGAATAAATATCATCATAACCGAGCTCCACAAATCTTTCTTTTGCCGCCGCACCCACGCTTCCGAACGACAAAACAGTATTTAATGCCAGTTCGTTCCCATTCTTTACCGTGGATTTTATATTTCCATTCAGAAATGAATTGACACATCCCTGTCCGGACGTTATGTATTGTGTAACGTCAGCTGATTTAGGCGTGGCCACATACATGTATCCCCAATCAATACGCAGATCATCTCCTTTTTTCTTTAATACCGGCTGTTCAATGGTTCCGGCTTTTAAAATTGATAATGTTTTGGTGGCGTATTTTTGTGTGGTGACCGCCTGTACAAGGCTGTTTACAGCCACTGTAGTTGAAGCACTAAAAAGCACCTTTACATTATGCTTACGACCGTCGTTTGATCTTACTACGTAAGAAATATAGGAAACTGGGCGCGAGAAGATATTCAGATCATTCATCAGTAACGGCGAGGTGAATACCACTGCGAGATCGATGCCGACGCATTCAAAATTGTACATGGTTTGCGTGGCATTGATTTCCACACTTTTTTGTTTGGCCAGCAATACAGGCCCTGGCTGAGCTTTAACCTCATCAACCAGCCCGGCATCGAGCCACGCGCCGCCGGCAGTGTTGGCACAATGTATCGCTAACACGTTCGCTCCCGCCTTAAGCTTATTTTTAAATTTATCTTTAATAGCTACCAGCTTAAAATCGCTCGTCCAGCCTTTAAAATTATAGATCTCCTTGCCATTGAGATAGACCTCTATATTATCGTCATGGTGTATCTTTAAAAAAAGCTTGTCAATGTTCAGGTCGTTAAGGGTAAATGTACGGCGCACCCATATATTCTTACTGGTCCATAACGTTTTGGCTTTTTCTTTATCATCTGTAAACGGGGCGGCGCCTGATTTCCAGCTCGCATCGTCATAAGGCACATCCGCCCAGTCGCCTTTTGGCTCAGTCTCGGTATACTTGCATTGATACGGTTTTTCGTCGGACGCGGGCAAGATAGATTTATATTGTTTTGGCTCTTTGCCCATGAAACGGTATGTGGTACCGTCCACTTTGATCAATCCCAAAAGGGACTGATCCTTGCCTGTCCAATGCGTGGTGGTTGAGGCATTTAACTCGTGGCTAAACGACCAGATGCTGAAATAGGTATTATGCGTAATTAAAGGATACGCCGGCGCCTTTTTATCCTGCGCGGAAGTGATGCTGCACAGCAGCGAGAAGATAATTGCTAAATAATATCTTTTTTTCATGCATGGACAATTTTGGACCATAGTCCATAGTCGATGGTCCATAGCGATTATTTTGAAACCAAAAATTGCTATGGTCTATGGACCATCGACTATTAACTAACTACAGCTCCCTTACCCAAATATTCCGGAAGCTTAACGGTTTGCTTTTATCGCCATGGGCTTGCAGCTTAATTGGCGCGGCGCCGTGTTTTTGATAAACGGGTTTGCCGATGTATAAAGTTGGACCCAAAAGCTCGAAACCATTTTCAACTACAACACCGTTGAAGAAGACAGTGGCTTTTGCCGGGGTTTTAACCGAGCCATCTTCGTTAAAGGTTGGCGCTGTCCAAACCACATCATAGGTTTGCCACTCGCCCGGTTTTCTGCCGGGGTTTGCTAAGGGAATTGCCTGCTTGTAAAGACTGCCGGCCATCCCGTTAACATAAGTTTTATTGTTGTAGGAATCCAGAACCTGCAGCTCATAACCGGCATCGCCTTTTCCAAGCGAAGCTAAAAATATCCCGCTGTTGCCGCGGGCCTGGCCCGAACCTTCAATGTCTGCAGGTACGCGCCATTCGATATGCAACTGGTAGTTGGTGAACAGCCGTTTGGTTTCAATATTGCCATAGTTTTTATTTACGGTCAGGATGCCATTGTGAACATCCCATTTTGCGGGCGACTTATCATTGTTTTGCACCCATTCGTCCAAATTTTTTCCGTCAAACAATATAATAGCGTCCGAAGGGGCATCGCCACAGGTTTTGCCCGGCGTTACTACCTTAGGGATTGGGGTCCATGTTTCGGTATCTTCAGGCTTTGCTGTTTGTGCATTTGCCATAAAAAAGCTTCCGGCGAATAATGCGGTTAAAAGAATTGTGCGTTTCATTTTATAGTTATTAGTGGTTTATTTATTGGTCATTGGTCAGTAGTCATTGGTCATCGTCATACCAATGACTACTGACCAATGACTACTGACTAAACTATACATGCAAAACATTTTTACAATAAGCGGCGCTCTCGGCGATGCTTACATACGGGTCAATACTGATATAATTCTCTTGCTCAACAATAAAATGCTTCAAGCCCGCGGTTTTCGCATGGCTTAAAATAGATTTAAAATCAATATTTCCTTTACCTATTTCAGTATTTAAATTCGGGTTGGTTTTATCCCTGTCCTTTATGTGGCATAAAGCAAAACGGCCCGGGTGCTGTTCGAATAATTTAACCGGATCTTGCCCGGCGCGTACCACCCAATAAATATCCATTTCCATGTGTACAAGTGCAGGGTCGGTATTTTTCAATAGCACATCGTAAAATGTGGTGCCGTCCACCGGCTTCCATTCGAAGTTGTGGTTATGATAGCCTAATTTTAAGCCGGATTTTTTACATATCTCAGCCGCTTTGTTCATTTTTTCGGCAACCTCCTTAAACTCGCCGGCGCTTTTCAGCACCTCCCCGTTTATCGAAGGAACGATAACATAAGTCATCCCCGTGGCATTTGCCGCTTCGATATACGCTTCGAGGTCTTCTGTTTTGCCATGAACAAAATATTGATCCATACCAAAATGCCCGCTTGGCGTTGTCAAGCCATTTTCCTTCAGCAGGATGCTGAATTCTTTGGCCGTCAACCCCCAAAAGCCATGCTGTTTTGAATACCCGAAGGGTTCAACCTCCTTATATCCCGCGGCAACAACCTTTGCGATAACGCCTTTTACGTCTTTTGGGATTTGGTCGCGCAAGCTGTATAGCTGCAGGCCAACTGTTTTATTTGTTTTTGCTGAAAGCAATTCCGGTGCGATCATGATCCCGGCTGAAATTAATCCGGCCTGGGTTAAAAATTTTCTTCTCGTTGTCATAGGTATGTTGGTTCACTTGTTCATTAGTTCATTGGTAGCTTCAATCATGGCTCTTGCTTCTTGACTCTTGGTTCTACTGTTAGACATCGCAAATATGAATCGCCTTCTTCAGCGAAGCTATCTTGTCTGCCTGCTTCGGAACAAATTCCTGGCCTACGTATCCTTTATACCCGGTAGCTGCAATGGCGCGCATAACGGCCGGGTAATACAGTTCCTGCGTATCATCGATCTCGTGCCGGCCGGGTATACCCCCGGTGTGATAATGGGCGATATAATGATGATAGTCGGTTATATTCCTGATGATATCGCCTTCCATTATCTGCATATGATAAATATCAAACAGCAGTTTAAAGTTTTCGGAATTTATTCTTTTTGCCAGCTCAACGCCCCACTCCACACTGTTGCACTGGTAATCCTTGTGATCAATTTTGCTGTTGAGCAGTTCCATGCACAATACTACCTTATGCTTTTCGGCTAATGCAACTAAAGGCTTCAATCCTTCTACGCAATTGTTCCAGCCTGTCTCGCTGTCTTTACCGCGACGGCTGCCGCTAAAACAAATGAGATTAGTGTACCCATTTTTAGCAACCAGTGGTATCATGGCTGAATAATTTTTTTGAAGCGTAGCATGAAACTGCTTATCGTTAAAACCGTCGGTCAGGTTAATTTCGGCACCGTTACACATGGGCGAATGCATGCCGTGTTTTTGCAGCACCGGCCAGTCTTTGGGCCCGCAAAGATCAACTCCGGTTATGCCAATTTCTTTGGATACTTCGCAAAGCTGGTCTAAGGTTAGCTCGTGATAGCACCAGGGAGAAACCGAATGATTGATATTGCCTTTGAGCTTATCTGAAAGCCTTTCCACTTCTTTTTCCGGTTTAAATGAAGTTAATATACCGGCTGTGGTGATCGCCGCCGTGCCTGCCACGATATTCCTGATTGCCGATCTCCGGTTTTGTTTTTCTGCCATAATTGGTTTGGTTATATTTCTACGTGTGCCGACGGCTCTTCAATATCCAACCCCGGCTGTGTTTCGATATGATCTCTGTCATGGAATAACAACAAAAATAATATCAGCACTACCACCGCGATACCACCCGGTATTAACCATATACTTTGCCAGTTATGCGAGGTTGCCGAAGTTTTCCAATGGTCAACAATAGGGCCCGAAAGATAATAGCCCATCAGCATCCCAACGCCATAAGTGGCCAGCGTAATAAATCCCTGTGCCGAGCTCTTGAAGCGTTCGCCAGCGCGGTTTTCAGTATATATCTGGCCGGTAACAAAGAAGAAGTCGTAACAAATGCCATGGATAACAATACCCGCTATCAGCATCCAGTAATTGCTGCCCGTATCGCCGTAGGCAAAAAACAAATAACGCAGCGCCCAGGCCAGCATGCCAAAAGCCAGCATCTTTTTAACGCCAAGCCGCACAAAAAACAAAGGCATCAGGGCCATAAAAAACAATTCGGAATATTGCCCGAGCGTTTGTATCCCGGCCGCTTTTTTCATGCCGATCTCGTTCAAAAATGGATTGGTGAAATTATAATAAAAAGCAAGCGGGATACAGATAGCAACCGAGGCAAGGAAAAATACCAGGTACGACCTTTTTTTCAATAGACCAATGGCATCCAGGCCGATGATCTCGCCAAAGGTGATCTTCTGGCCTTTTTTCCCGGGCGGGGTATCAGGAAGCGTAAAGCTAAAAAGCCCCAATATAAGGGAAGCAATTGCCGCCATCCTGAATGTTAACACCAATGAGCCCTGATGCTCCCAATCAAGCCAGGCAATAATTGTCCCGGCAACTATCCAGCCTATTGTGCCAAAAACACGTATATAAGGAAACTCCTTGTTCGGGTTTTTGAGCTGTTTGAAGGCAACAGAGTTCACCAATGCCAGTGTTGGCATGTATATGATCATGTAAAAGAGAATGTTGGGATAAAATTTATCAAAATTCTCAACCGTGGTAGCGTAGTAAAGCGATGCTGCACCCAGGAGGTGCAAAACACCCAATATTTTTTGCGCCGCGAAATAACGGTCGGCTATCAGCCCGATAATGAACGGGGCCAGTATAGCGCCCAGCGCCTGCGTAGCATAAGCGCCGGCATTTTGCACGCCGGTTGCATGCAGCGTAACCGTTAAGTATGTCCCCATCGTTACAAACCATGCCCCCCAGATAAAAAACTCAAGGAACATCATTGCAGAAAGTTTAACCCTGATAGCTGCGGTCATGATTTGTTGGTTAGGTAACCTTATTTTTTAAGCGACAGGATGTATTTAACCATGTCCTTAGCATCGCTTTGAGAAATGGTCGGGTGGGCCGTCATCGGAACATCGCCCCAGTTACCTTTACCGCCCCTGATCACTTTGTTCGCCAGGGTATCGATATTGGCTTCTGTAGCCGGGTATTTAGCGGCAACGTCCTGGTAAGCGGGGCCAATAACTTTAACATCAACCTTATGGCAGGTTAAGCAATCGTTTGCAGCAAGTAATTTGGCGCCGGGTGAAGTTGTTCCCGACGGCTCGTTACCAGTTTTGTTGGCATTGGTATCGGTACTTGATTCTGATTGTTTAGCGGTTTGATTGGCAGCATTTGTACTATCTGCGGTACCGGTTTTAGAACTGCCCCCGCAAGCTGATATGGCCGCGCTTATACATAAAGCTACAAAAACTCTTTTCATGTGGTAAATTATTTGATATATGGATTTTTAAAATTACAATTTATTTAAATTACAATACTACACAGCGGCAGTTTTTAAAGGCGATGTTTTATTTCTTGAACGCATATAGATAACCAAGCCTGTAAAGGCAACAATTAATATCAAAGGAATAATAAGAGTTGCCTGCAAGACTTTTTGCCCGGCAAACGTATTATCCCCATTTGCCTCTTTAACAATGTTGTCATAAAATGTTCCCATAAATATCGTGTAGATAGATACGGCGAACATCCCCGCACCACCCATTAAGTTTAAACCCAATGCGCCTGTGTTTGGAAGATTTTCGTTAACAAAACCAAGCATAGTTGGCCAGAAGTAACACACACCCATTCCAAATATAATGGCAGCAAAGAAAATTGCGTTGCCTGTTAAAACGGTGAATAGAAACAACCCTAATGCGGCGAGTATAGTAGATATAAGTAACAAAACTTGTGGAGAAAAAAGCTTTAATACAGGTTTTGCAAAACCTCTTCCCAATACCATTACGCCTGTTTCTAATGTCAGCAATAGCAGGGCATTGTCATTCACTTTTTTTAATAATACGTCAATCCACTGACCGGTAAATAATTCGGTTATGGCAGTGCCGAACATGCAGATGAACATAAAAAGAAATAAGGGATTTAAAACCGCCTTATACATACCTGCTGTTGATACGCCTGATGATACACGCTCTGTAACCGGGAAATCCAATTTAGAGAATAAATAACCATATATAACAGTGGGAATAAGCATTAAGCTAACTTTAACCTGAATACTAGTATGCAAATCCCAGCTAAAATGAAATTTATCAAGTATAACTACAAGCAATGTACCGATTACAATTCCTCCCGGAAACCATAAATGAAAATGGTTTAACTTGGTAGTTTTACTCTCAGGATACAAAGTAGTTACTAATGGATTACATGCAGCTTCAACAGTTCCGTTGGCAATGCCTATAAGTAATGTGGAAAAAAACAATGTCCAATAGCCTGTGGCAAGAACAGTAAGTACAATACCTACCAAATGAAATATAAATGCCATTACCAGTAGTCTTTTCATGCCAATGAGGTCAACTATCATTCCGCCGATAACAACGGCCAATGGGAAGCCCCAAAAAGCTGTCGCCGTAATTGAGCCCAGTTGACTTTTATCTAATTGAAAATATGTGCCAAAGTCATTCAGGAGTCCGGCGCGAATACCGAACGAAAGTGATGTTACCAATAGGGACAAGCAACTTGCCCTAAAGAGTTGAGTACGGTTAATGGATTGCATTTAGTTTAAATTTAGGTTTTAAATAACGAATTAATTGGTTTATTTAACTTTAGTCTTCTCAATCAATACCCAGTGTCTTTCGGTTAAATGCGTCATCCGAACCTGATGCAGCAAAATCGTCAAATGCCTTTTCGGTGACCCTGATAATATGATCTTTTATAAACTCAGCGCCTTCTCTTGCGCCGTCTTCCGGATGTTTAAGCGCGCATTCCCATTCCAGTACCGCCCACCCCTTGTAATCATATTGGGTTAATTTACTAAAAATGCTTTTGAAATCAACCTGTCCGTCACCCAACGAGCGGAAACGGCCGGCCCGGTCGATCCAGTTCTGGTAACCACCATATACGCCTTGCTTCCCAGTAGGGTTAAACTCGGCATCCTTCACATGGAACATTTTTATACGTTCGTGGTAATTGTCGATATACTCCAGGTAATCCAGGCATTGCAGAACGAAGTGCGAAGGATCATAAAGCAAACAGGCCCGTTTATGGTTGCTTACCTTTTCGAGGAACATCTCATAGGTGATGCCGTCATGCAGGTCCTCGCCCGGGTGAATTTCAAAGCACAGGTCGATACCGCACTCATCATAAATATTTAATATCGGCTCCCAGCGTTTTGCCAGTTCGGTAAAAGCGGTGTCGACTATCCCGGCAGGGCGCTGCGGCCAGGGGTAAACCATTGGCCAAAGCAAGGCGCCGCTAAAGGTTACCGATGCGCTTAATCCTAAATTTTGTGAAGCCTTTGCCGCGTATTTTAATTGCTGTACAGCCCATTCCTGGCGGGCTTTGGGGTTGTTACGATAAGCTTCGGGAGCGAAACCATCAAACAGGTTGTCATAAACCGGGTTAACTGCAACAAGCTGGCCCTGCAGGTGTGTAGATAGTTCGGTAATCTCTAAACCGTAAAAGTTCATTTCCCCTTTTAGTTCTTCAGCGTATGTTTTGCTTTCGGCGGCCTTTTTCAGGTCAATAAATCGCGGATCAAGTGTAGGTAACTGAATCCCCTTATACCCCAGGTTTTTAGCCCATTGGCAAATACCCCCCAGGCTATTGAATGGCTCCTGGTCACCTATAAATTGCGCTATAAATATTGCCGGTCCTTGTATTGTGGTCATTAGTCAGTTGTCATTAGTCAATGGTCATCGGGCCATTTGGAACAGTACATTCATTTTCAAATTAACACATCAAATCACATAATCAGTCCATTTTTGATCGCTGTGGTGTGAATTTACCACATTTTCAATAAATGCCATACCTCTTATGCCGTCGTTGATGCCCGGGAAATCGAGCCATTCGGGTTTGGGTTGTTCGTTGTTGATCTTAGCGCTTAGCGCGAGGGCAAAATTGCGGTACAGGTTACCAAAGGCTTCGAGGTATCCTTCGGGGTGACCGCCGGGTGTGCGGGTGTTATGGGTAGCGTAAACCGATTCCCTGTCGCCGTAGTTATTACCTGCGCGTAAGGTTTGCGCCGGTTTGTCCAGCCATCTCAAAGTGAGCGTATTAGGTTCCTGCTGCGCCCATTCCAAGCCGCCGTTTTCGCCGTACACACGTATCTTAAGCGCGTTTTCCTCTCCCGCCGCAACCTGCGAAGCGGTTAACACACCAGTTGCCTTATCTTCAAACCGCAATAAAATAGCGCCGTCATCGTCAAGCATCCTGCCTTCTACAACGGTATTTAACGATGCACACATTTGCGTAATCTTTAATCCTGATATGTATTCGGCCAGGTGCGCAGCATGTGTGCCGATGTCGCCCATACAGCCGCTTTTGCCCGATTTTGTCGGGTCGGTGCGCCAGGCAGCCTGCGCATTGCCTTCCCTTTCGGAAAGTTTACTCAACCAACCCTGGCTATATTCTACATAAATTTTCCTGATCTTACCAAAAGAGCCTTTTTTTACCAGTTCGCGCGCCTCCTTAACCATCGGGTAGCCAGAATAAGTATGGGTAAGCAGCAGCATCAAACCCGTTTCGTCAAGCTTCTTTTTCAGCTGTTTGGCTTCATCGAGCGTAAAGGTTATGGGCTTTTCAATCACCACGTTGAACCCGTTTTCCAAAGCCAGCATGGCAGGCGCAAAGTGCGCGAAATTTGGTGTAACGATGGTTACAAAATCCATCCGTTTATCGGCTGGCATTTTGCTTTCAGCCCGTATCATGTCTTCGTAATTGATATAAGTCCTGTCTTCAGGTAAAAATAGTATGTGGCCGCTTTCTATAGCAAGTTCTTTGTGAATGCTTAGTGCACCGCAAACCAATTCTATCTGTCCGTCCATATTGGCAGCTATGCGGTGAATTGCGCCTATAAAAGCGTCCTTTCCACCGCCGATCATCCCCATACGGAGTTTTCTATGAGCCATGCGTGTAGTTAATTGTTGAATTAGTGATTTAGTGAATTAGTGATTTAACGAATTATGAATAATAGTGAACTAGCGAAAGCAAAATAGTGAATTGGTGATTGAAAAAACACACCAATCACTAATTCACTTTCACCAATTCACTAATTATCACGTTGCCCAGGCTTTGTCGCCTTTTTTGTAGGGAACGCATCCGTCGTAGCGTCCGGGAACGGCAACGTAACGCAGGGCTTTTGTAGCGCCTATTTCGGATGTGAAGTAACCTAACAAGGTTAATTCCTTCATCATCCTGAAATAATGGTTTGGCCTGTCAACCATTTTATATTTAGGATCATCCTTGTGCTGCAGCTTTTCGGCATCAATTTCCTTATTGCGCTGTTTTGTAAAATCCTTTTGCTCTTTATCCAGGGCAACCAGCAGATCGGTGCGCTGCTGCGGATTGAGGTCCATGAATTTATTGTTGAATTTTTTCTGGCTGGCATCGTCCAGTTTTGATAGTCCATCAACAAATATTTTCTGGTTCTTCGGTTCGTAGCAATCATGCACCATTACGGTCATAAACTGGCCCACATTGGCCGCTTTAGCTCCCGGCGAGCTTGTTGTTGGAAGTATCGTGTCTGCAACTTCGTTTAAAAATGCAACATGATCTTCAGTAAACAGGTCGTTTACTTTTTTGGAAGTTGTTTTACATCCCGAAATAAAAAAATCGGCACCTATTACAGCCCCGCCCATTATCAGGGCAACTCTACTTATGGCGTCTCTTCTATTCATCTTAATTATTGAATTATTGAGTTAATGAATTATTGAATGAACTATTGAATTAACCGCTGAATTATTGAATGAATACCGAATAAAAATCAATCATTCACTAATTCAATAATTCAACCTTATTATATTGTCCAGCCTTGCCTGTACTCGCGTTTAATGAACTTGTTAGCGGCATCAAAATTAGTGATACGCATATTATCATTATCCCACAGCATTTTTATATGGCCTCCGGGAAGGTCGTGGCCTCTTACAGCCAGGTTCGCCATCAGCAACGCTTCGGTTAGGGGGCCGGCAACATCAAATGACGAGCTCAACTCAGTTTTACCATAGCCTGCTAAACAGCCTTCCACCCACTGGGCGTAATGTCCATCGGAACCCTGGCGGCCACCTATACCGGGAGACACACGGGCAAACTTTTTAGGCACATTGACCTCTTTTGTACGCGATGTCGGTAACAATAAAGGGTTAGCGGAATAAGTACTGGCTATCATCTTGCCCTTGGTTCCAATAAACAACGTTCCGTTCCCATCGTCCCCAAAACGCTCGTTCGCGCCTAATTCTTCGGGCCTTTCAGGCTGTATACCGCCATCCATCCAGTGCAGGGTGATATCGCCTTTTGTTTTGTTTGTTTTTGGAAAGGTAAGCGTTATATGGCTTGACGGCGGACAGCTATCCGGGAACCGTCCCTGCTTAAACTGATCAACGTACACCGATCCTACGCTTGCCTGTACATCTTTTGCATATTTAAGTCCCAACACTCTGAATGGCGCTTCGACCAGGTGACAGCCCATATCGCCAAGTGCACCGGTACCATAATCCCACCAGCCGCGCCAGTTGAATGGTACCAATTTCTCTACGTAGTCTTTATAAGGTGCGGTGCCCAGCCAAAGGTCCCAATCCAGAGTTGGCGGGATTGGAGAGGCTGTTGCGGGCCAGGGAATACCCTGCGGCCAAACCGGACGGTTAGTCCAGCAGTACACAGTATGCACGTCACCAATAATATCGGCATCATACCACTCGGCAAGCTGACGGGTACCATCGTTTGATGCGCCCTGGTTGCCCATTTGTGTAACCACCTTGTATTTTTTTGCCGCATCGGTTAATAACCTGGCTTCGGCAATATCATGTGTTAAGGGTTTCTGTACGTACACGTGCTTGCCCATTTGCATGGCATGATAAGCAACAATGGCATGTGTATGATCGGGGGTGGAAACCGACACGGCATCAAAATGCTTTGCTTCTTTTTCAAACAGTTTGCGCCAGTCTTTATAATACTGTGCTTTGGGGAAGTTTTTTACAGTTGTGGCGGCGCGATTATCATCAACATCGCATAAATAAGCTATTTCGGCTTTGCCGCTTTTAGCAAAGGCTGCAATGTCGCTTTCTCCTTTACCGCCCACACCCACACTGGCAATAATTAACCTGTCGCTTGGTGCAATGAATCCTTTACCGCCCAGTACAAAGCGGGGAACAATCATAATTCCCGCTGCGGCGATGGTACCTGTTTTTAGAAACTCCCGCCGCGAAGACGTTGAATTCTTATCGGCTTCTTTATTTTCACTCATGGTTTTTGTATTGATTTTGCGAATTAAGAATCAAGATAGTTAAAGCCAAGAATCACGACAAAGAAATTTCTTCCTTTTATGCTTTTTTCCCTCTTGCAGCTTCTCCTGGTTCTTGACTCTTTGTTCTTAATTAATATGGTTAATAAAATATAACAGGACGAGTGGTTAATGTTCACTACCTGTTATTGTTGACTATTCACAACTCGCCATTCACCTTCTATACATTCCCTTTTTTCAATTCTTCCACGGCATAGTTAGCAGCACGGGCTGTTAGCGCCATGTAAGTAAGAGAAGGGTTCTGGCAGGCAGCCGAAGTCATACAGGCGCCATCAGTTACAAACACGTTTTTGGCGTCCCATACCTGGTTCCACCCGTTTAATACAGATGTTTTGGGATCTCTGCCCATGCGTGCTGTACCCATTTCGTGAATACCCCGTCCCAAATAAGGATTGCCGCTATGTGTCTTTACATTTTTTACGCCTGCGGCTTCCAGCATTTCTTTGGCATCATTTTCCATATCCTTCCGCATTTTCTTTTCGTTATCTTTTAGTTCAGCGTCAAACGCCAGGACAGGTAAACCCCATTTATCTTTTTTCGTTTTGTCGAGGGTGATCTTATTTTCGTGATGCGGCAAAGTTTCGCCGAAACCGCCGATACCCATTGTCCAGGTACCTGGTTCGGTCAATGCATCTTTAAATGCGCCGCCAATGCTATATTCAGCAATATCCCGGCTCCATCCTTCACGACCGCCGCCGCCCTGGTAGCCAAAACCACGCACGTAATCGCGTTTTTCGCCGCCCATGTTCCGATATCGAGGGATATAAATGCCATTAGCCCTACGGCCAAAGTAGTATTTATCTTCAAAGCCGTCAACGGTACCCGAGGCGCCAACGCCTAAGTGATGGTCCATTACATTATGGCCCAGTTCGCCGCTGCTGCTGCCTAAACCATCAGGCCATATATCAGTAGCTGAGTTCATTAATATCCAGGTACTGTTGAATGTCGACGCGTTAACGAAAATTATCTTAGCGAAAAATTCGTACGTTTTGTTGGTTTCGGCATCCAGCACTTCAACACCTTTAGCCTTTTTAGTATCCTTATCGTACAATATTTTGGTTACGATTGACCATGGGCGCAGGGTTAAGTTACCTGTTGCTACAGCTGCCGGTAAGGTTGACGATTGCGTGCTGAAATAAGCGCCAAACGGGCAGCCCAGCCAGCATTTGTTACGGTACTGGCAATTTGTACGGTTGTTGTGCGGTACGGTAATATTTGCCGTACGGCCGATTATAAACGACCGGGCTTCTTTATAATGGTCTTTAAATCGTGCGGCCACGTCTTTTTCAACGCAGTTCATTTCCATTGGCGGCATAAAATCGCCATCAGGAAGTACGGCAAGCCCGTCTTTATTACCGGAAATACCGGCAAATTTTTCGGCATAGCCGTACCAATATTCAAGATCTTTATAACGGATAGGCCAGTCGACACCAAAGCCGTCTTTCGCATTTTCCTCAAAATTAAAATCAGCCCAGCGATATGACTGTCTTCCCCACATTAACGAGCGGCCCCCAACATGATATCCCCTGAACCAGTCGAAACGCTTTATTTCGGTGTAGGGGCTTTCTTTATCGTTCACCCAATAATCCAGGTTGGTTTCATTTAAAGGATAATCGCGTTTTAAAACAGGATAATCTTTAATCATTTGCTGCGTACGGCCACCCCTGTGCGGAAATTCCCAGGGATTTTTATTCGCATTTACGTAATCTTTGATGTGCTCAATATTCCGGCCCCGCTCAAGCATAATGGTTTTCAAACCTTTTTCGGTTAATTCCTTTGCAGCCCATCCGCCCGAAATCCCTGAACCAATGACGATCGCGTCATAAGTGTTTGCAGACATATATTAATTAATAAGAGGTTAAATAAATTCGTTTTAGGTTAGTTCGACTAATGTATGAACAAAAAATTACTGAACAAATATTCATTGTGTTTTTTTAACACAATAAGCGGTTTAGAGCGTGTTAAAGATGTTTTTTGAGGCTTTTGTATAAGCATTGTTACTAAAATTTATGATTAATTTTTTCTTAATGCGTCAAACATTCCCCTTCTTCATTTCGCTAACGGCATAGTCTGCTGCCCGGGCGGTTAAAGCCATATACGTAAGCGACGGATTTTGGCACGAAGTTGAGGTCATGCAGGCGCCATCGGTTACAAAAACGTTTTTGCAGGCATGTACCTGATTCCATTTATTTAGGATGGAAGTTTTAGGATCGTTACCCATTCGCGCACCGCCCATCTCATGTATATCGAGTCCCGGTGCCTGGTGATTGGACGAAGGTTTGATATTGGTAAAGCCTGCCGAAGTAAACATTTCGGTGAGTTGTTCAATATAATCCTTCTTCATTTTCTCGTCGTTATCGTCATAATCAACGTTAATACTTAGCAGCGGTACACCCCACTCATCCTTTTTGCCTGCATCCAGTTTTACATAATTGCTTTCTTTTGGGATTGTCTCGCCCATCATGTGCGAGCCAACGTGCCATGGGCCCAGGTCGCCTTTCACCATATTTTCTTTCAACTGGGCGCCAACGCCATCGTATTTATGCTGGCGGAACCGGTAAGCGCTAAAGCCCGAGGCATAGCCCCGCAGGAAATCGGTTTCCTGTTTGTAAACATTCCGGAAACGCGGTATGTACCCACCACCGGCAGGGTTTCGCCCATCGGTTGTCCACTCCTTGAAGCCATCATACTCGGCGCTGATATGGGCCGAATAATTATGAAAGGCAAAGTATTTACCTAAAACCCCGCTGTCGTTACCGAGCCCGTTTGGAAAGCGGCTTGAGGTTGAGTTTAATAAAACCAGGTTGGTGTTTAAGGCCGCCGCGTTTACAAAAATGATGCGTGCAAAATATTCGATCGTCTCCTTTGTTTTTGAATCAACAATACGGACGCCGGTGGCCTTGCCTAATTTATCATCATAGATGATCGACTGCACTACTGAAAACGGCCTCAGCGTCAGGTTGCCCGATTTTAATGCCCACGGGATAGTGGATGAATTTGCGCTGAAATAACCGCCAAACGGGCAGCCCCGCTGGCACAATACACGATTCTGGCATTGTGTGCGGCCCTGATCAACGTGTATTTGGTTTGGTTTTGACAGATGGGCGCACCGCGCGCTGATGACATACCTGTTTTGGTAATTGCTTTTAACGTGTTTGCTAAAATATTCCTCAACGTCATTTAATGGATACGCCGGCAAAAATTCGCCATCGGGTAATTCGGGGATGCCATCCCTGTTACCTGCTATGCCTGCGAATTTTTCAACATAGCTATACCAGGGATCTATATCTTTATAACGGATAGGCCAGTCGACAGCAAAGCCATCCCGTGCCGGCCCCTGGAAATCAAAGTCGCTCCACCGCTGTGTTTGCCTGGCCCACATCAGCGATTTACCGCCAACCTGGTAGCCACGTATCCAGTCGAAAGGTTTTTCCTGTACGTAGGGGTGTTCGTGATCTTTAACAAAAAAATGTTCCGCATCCTCGCGAAAAGCATAACACCGGTTTATAATGGGATTTGCTTCCTGCACTTCGGTGGGTACCACTCCCCTGTGCTCAAACTCCCAGGGATACATATTTGTGGTGGGGTAGTCTTTTATATGCTTTACATCGCGGCCACGCTCAAGCATTAAGGTTTTTAAACCTTTGCCGGTAAGCTCTTTGGCAGCCCAGCCGCCGCTCATTCCCGATCCTATTACAATAGCATCAAATGTGCGTTCTTTAACGCTGTCGATATTTAAATTTGCCATGTTATACTGCCTTAAGGTTTTTAACCGGAAAATGTGCGTTATACCTGCCCGGTACCAACTCGTAAACGACCTGCTTAGTCATAAAATACCGGGAGTTAGTATAGCCGAAAATGGTTTGTTGCTTTATTGCGCCATAAAAAAGGTTCAACGGCGGAATGTCCGGTTTCTTTTTAGGTGCTTCAATACTTTTTTCAGCATCGCGAACGGGTTTAATGGCCTTTTGCGGGTCTTTGGCCGGCCTGGTGCTTTTCTCCAGCGTTGTTAATACATTTTCACGCTCTTTAGGATTCAAGTCACTGAATGAACTGTTGTATTTCTTGTTAATCATTTCGTTAAACTGACCCAATCCCACCAAAAACGCCTGCTGGTCCTTCTTTGTATAGCAGTCATCCAGCATCTTTAAAACAAATGCCGGCAAGTTCAGGTCTTTAGCACCCGGCGTGGTTGTTTTGGGAATAATAGTTTCTGAAATATCGCCAATTAATTTTTGCTGATCAGCGGTTATGTTGATATGCTTTAGCTGAATATACGACGATCCGTCGGGATGCAGGCACGAAGGCAGCAACACCGCGCCGCCAATCGCCAAAGCCAGATTTTTAATTACCGTACGCCTGTTCATTTTTTATGGTTTAGTAACATCTGTATAAATAACAGTTATTGGTTGAGGTTGATCAAGTTTACAGTGTGAATGGCTGATTAAGTTAAACGAATTACATTTAAACCCAATTAACTTATCCAACTCAATTAAACGGCGAACTAAAAGAGTAAGTTATTACTATGCTGTCAGAATCCCCACTTTTTCATCATTTGTAAATCAATTTTTACACAATCAAATGGGTCTTTTCCCTGGTATGATTCCTGTTCGATGATAAATTGCGATGTTCCGCCGATTTTACGCCCCGCCTTTACTATTTCTTTTACCGGCATAACACCTTCGCCTAATATGGTGCTGTCGTAGCCATCCATGCCATGGCCGGTGGTGCTTTTTATTTCGTCCTTCACGTGCATTAATTCAAAGCGGCCGGGATATTTTTTCAACAGGTCTAAAGCGATACCGCCCGCGCCCAGCATATTGCCGATATCCATTTGCTGCGCTACCAAATCCGGATCGGTGTTTTTGAGGATAAAATCATACAGGTTATTATCGCCAACCATTGTACTGAATTCAAAGTTATGGTTGTGGTAACCGAATTTCATTCCGTGTGATTTGCAGAGCTCGCCGCATTTGTTAAACTGCTCCATAAAACGTTTTAAGCCATCGGTATCCTTACGCAGGCTTTCATCAAGCCAGGGGCTTATCACATAGCGTTGCCCTACTTCGGCTGCGTCCTCTATAGTATATTTCCATTTATCCGTAAAATCATTCTTCGCGCTATCCCAGTCACGCGCGGTCATCACGGTATGTCCGCTTGGCATTTGCAGGCTCAGATCAGCTAAAACCTTTTTAAACTCTTTCGCAGTATACCCGTAGAACTTCCGGTTGATGTAATTGGCATGTTCAACATGGATATATCCCATATCGGCCAGCTTTTTAAGTGATCCCTGGGGATCTTTCCCCATAGCGTCGCGCACGGAATAAAGCTGTATCCCAACCCGTTCGATCTTTTTAGCCGAAGCAAACAGTTTATTCGAAAATAAAGCTGTGCCGGCTACCGCTAATGAGGTGTTTTTGATAAATGTTCTGCGAGATGTTTCCATTGTGTGTTTTTTAGAAGCGTTTAATCAATAGGTTACTTTCCAATCGGGAATATGGGGAACAACAGGTTCGTGTTGCTCACAAATGCCAGGTGCTTGCTATCCGGCGACCATGAGGGTGTATTTATAGTACCCTGTCCGCCGTATAAATAGGCTACAACTTTCGACGGGCCTCCGCCAACAGGCATCACCCTAAGGTATACATGTTTATAAAACGGGTGATCACCGGGAGCCACTTCACTTTTCAGGAAGGTGATATATTCGATCCATTTTCCGTCGGGCGAAACATGCGGGAACCAGTTATTATAATCATCATTTGTAAGCTGGGTTTGTTCGCTGCCATCGGCCTTCATGCGCCAAACCTGCATTAATCCGCTGCGGACCGAATTAAAATAGATGTATTTACCATCGGGGGAATATTCAGGGCCGTCATCAAGCCCGGGGGCCGTGGTCAACCGCTCTTCGGGGCCGCCCGCAACAGGTATCCGGTACACATCATATTCCTTATTGCGGGATCCGCAGAAAACCAGGTATTTTCCATCGGGTGACCAGCCGTGCATATAAGACGGGCCTATTTCATTTATTCTTCTTGGCTCGCCGCCTGTTACGGGCAGCACCCAGCCGATTGAATTGCCGGATTTATCGCTGCTGCTGATAGCCAGCCATTTGCCATCGAATGAGAGCACATGGTCGTTATTATTATGAATGGCCGAGCCGGTGTTTAAAACGGTTGGGGTATTTGTTTTAAGATCGAAAGTGTATAGTAAACCATCGCTGTTATATAACAAATGCTTGCCATCTTTCATCCAGTTGGGCGCCTGCAACGAACGCGGCGACTGGTAAATAATCTTACTGTTCTGGGTTTCCAGGTCAAGTATCTCGATATCGCTGCCCAGGTACTGGCGGTATGCCACTAAATTGGCCGGAGCAGGTGTAACTATCCTTACATTATTAAATACCGCGTTTTCGGTTACATTGGCATTATGGGCGCATATAAACAGGCCCACGTATACATCGTCACCCAGATCAATATCTGTTATTTCCTGCGACACAAACAGATCCCCCTTTCGGGCTACCGACATGGTATAGGTGTTTCCTCTCCTTTCCAATTGAATTACATCAGCCGCCGTCATTTCAAACCTCTTTTCCTCGGTTACACCGGCGGTTGTTTTACGGTATTGCAATGATGTTAACCCAGCGCCGTGTACAACTGCGCTTACGTGTTTTGAATTTGAATCGAGCGAGGCGCGCACCATCCAGCCTATTTTGCGATGATCTTCGACCCCTTTGCCTATAAATGCAGCATTGGTGCGCAGTATAAAATCGCCCTTCATCCGTTTCCATACAAAGTGGAATTCATCATGGTTGGCCCAAACATTTCCTCCCGAGCCTGATAAACGGTATTCCTGCGTTTTGCTGTCGTAGCTGCCGCTTCCTTTGTGCCTGACCTTGCCGATATCATTCTGGCCGTCAAAAATTCCTGGTTGGTTAGTCTGCGCTGATGCTTTCTGACAAATTATAGCTACGGCACATATGAAAAAGAGGTAAATTATTCTTCGGTTCATTTCAATTGGTTGGTTAACTGAGCAGTAATTGGTTCACTAAGGTAAAAATTTCATTTGTAAATGAAATAAGATGCTATATTATAAATTTATTTGTATAAGGAAGATAAAAAGGCGTAAAAACAAAAAGCCCGCTGTTAGGCGGGCTTTTGATTTTGTGTTTTAGTTAGTTATGAACTTTTTCGACTTCCTTTTTATGTTTTACTTTGTAGCCGCTATAGTGTTTGTGTTTACTAAACAAGTTGTGCGCTTTTTGCGGCAGTGTTGAAGTCCTTTTCATTTTGTCCTTCTTTTCGGTAACTGTTTGTGCAAATGCGGTTACGCCAATTGTACAAACCATAAGTAATAATGCGATTAACTTTTTCATGGTGTGATTTATCGTTGATTTATGTTATAAACCAACCACGCGACTAATTGTTTGTATAATAGCTATTTACTTTAGAGATCGTCACAGGAGCCACACGTACATTCGTCTCATTCATATACTCCTTTTTGGTGTCAACAGCATGCTTCCCGTATTCGAGTGTAAATTGTTTTTTTGAATCGTGATACGAACTAACGGCGCCTATCATACTTAAAAATTTAATATAATACCATGCCATATCAATCTGGTAAGCTTTAAATCCCGACCGCGCGCTTTTTGGAAATAAATGGTGATTGTTGTGCCATTCGCCGGCCACGATCCCTGGCCACACCTGGTTAATTGACATGTCATCGCGGTTATAATCAATCCCGTCGCGGCGTTTATCTTCTCCCTTCCCGTGGCCCTCGTAATTAAATGTACGTACACCAACCGCCCAAAATCCGGCAGCGCCGAAAAGCGCACATACCAGGCCAAAGCCGCCGGTGAGGTAAAACACACTAAACCAAAACCCCCAATTGAGTATGATCCCGGCAATTGCACGTAGGGGGTTAGCGATTGAACCAAATTTTTGATACTGGGCGTAGGTGTTTGGTTTTACACCGGTATGGCTCATTAAATTAAGACATTTGTTATAGTCCCTTTCAACCAGGTTACGCGCTATTGGCTGATGATTTACATCCGCTAAAAAACAGTACAAAAAACCACCCTGTGCATTATACGGGTCGCCTGGCTGGTCAGACAGGGCGTGATGCACGTGATGCGAAATGGCGTATATTTCTTCGGGAATAATTTTAAGGGTAAGGTTTTGCGTAAAAAACCGCCAGAACTTATTACTGAACTGGTATGCCCGGTGGGTGCAATAACGATGGTGCCAGATGGTGCCATGCGTTCCCATCACGATCATACTGTATACAAAGGCTAAAATCAACCTCGTTATCGTAAAATACTTAAATAAAAATAAAAAGAAAAAAGGTGCAAGGCATAGCACAAGAACCCAGCTTATAAAGGAAAGCCAGTTCTTTTTATTTTTGAATACATTTAATCGCGATAAAAATTCTTTTGAAATTTGAACGGGGCGTGGCTTTATAAGATTACCACTTTCATCTTTCCAACCGTATGAAGGCGGTTCGAGCACACTTTTTAAAAACGACATTAATCTGAGTAGCTGTTTATATTGGTATAGAACTAGAACGGTTTAAAGATATAATAAGTTGCTTAATGATGACATTAAATTTAATTATTTTTAATTTATGAACTTAACCCGCGTTGAAATACATAAATAATTCGTTAAAAAATTTAAATTTTTCTTAAAAAGATAGCGTTGTCGCCTTGCGATTTGCCAGGCTATCCGGGCTGCTATGCGTACGCCTTTATCAACGGGAGATTAAAGTAAAAAGCAGTGCCTTTGCCCGCGGTGGATGTAACGCCCAGTTTACCGCCATTCAGTTCAACCAGTTCCTTGCATAGAAGCAGGCCTATGCCTGTGCCCGTTTCACCCGAGGTGCCTGAATTAGAGAAGTGCGTGTTTATATAAAACAACTTTTGAATTTCTTCAGGGGTCATTCCCTTTCCCTTGTCCTTTACCGTTATTACAAGGCCATTATTTTCAACAACGGTAGTTAAGGTAATACTGCCGTTTTCGGATGTGAATTTTATAGCGTTGCTGATGAGGTTACGCAATACAACTTTTATATGATTTTCGTCAGCTAATACAGCCCGCCCCGGAAATGCGCGATTAATAAACTCGATATTTTTCAATTGCAGCGCATGTGTAAATGTCTGCTCCATTTCAACGCCCAGTAAAAATATATCCACGTTTGACGAATTAATGTTATGGCCCCTGATCTGGTTTCCGGCCCATGCCAGTAAATTTGAAAGCGTTAACTCCGCCCCTTTCACAATTGAATTAATATCCTTCATTAAGGCCCTTACCTCGGATGTTGATAGCTGATTGGTTCCAAATAATTCGGTTATGTTACCAAGGTTGGCAATGGGGGTGCTTAAATCATGCCCTATTACTGTTAACAACCGGTCTTTAAGATCATTTACCGTCTGCAGGTTAACTGCCTGCGCCTCTATCAATTGTTTTTGGTCCAACAGGGCTTTATGCTGCAGCTGTAATTTATTGCTGAGCATTTGCTTGTGCCTATACAAATAGAACGTGGCCGACAGTATAATAATCAAAGTGATCAATGATACGGCCAGGATCAGGATCAGCGTTTGCTGTGCTTTGATCTTGGCCTTGTTATCCCGGTCCTTAAGTTCCATCAATGAAATGCGGTTCAGCCGGGAATTAAGTGAAAAGTAATTTTGAATAAGCTGCGTGCTTTTTAATTTTCCATCAGTAATCAGGCTATCCTGTATGATATTATATTTCCGCTGGTAAGCAAGGGCCCGTTTCAAGTCCTTTTTTTGCTCAAAACTATTTATAAGGGCTTTGTAAGCCTCGCCCCTGATATTGGCAAATCCCGCACCGCCGGCAAGGACGATCGCCTTTTGGGCATAAGCAATTGCGTTATCAAATTTTCCGAACTCGTTATTAATCACTGCATATTCAGCAAGCGTTTTGGCGCGTAAACGCTTGTTGTTCATAGCTATGCTCATGTTATATGCCGTATCGTCATAGGCCAGCGCTGCACGGTAATCTTTTTTATTTGTGTAAATAGCACCTAAACGACCATATAAAATGGCAATATTTCGCTTATAACCCAGGGATCTATTCAGCTGCAAAGCCTCCATCGCATCAGCGATCGCCAGGTTATAGCTTTTTTGCGCACAATAAACGTACGCCCGCTCGCTATATATTTCGGCTCTTGTTGGTATGTCTGAACCGGCAAAATGTAAAGCACTGTGCAGGTTGGCTAGAGCAAGTTTATAATTTTTCAGGTCGGCATAGGTGCGGCCAGTAGCCCGGTAACAATCGGCCAGGTCAAGCGAGTCACTTTTCGGCAAGTAGGTTAAGGCGGAGTTGAGATAAAACAAGCTTACAGGATAGTAAGATTGTGACCAATATACCTTTCCGATATTTAAAAAGCTCCGGCCTTTTCCACGGGAGTAATTATTCTTTTCAGCAAGTAATAATGCAGTTTCAGCTATTTTAAGTGCCGAGTCGGGCGAACTGAGATAAATAGAAGCAGCTTTATCGTTTAAATGGTTGATTTTGGCCCGCACCAAAGCGGAGCTTTTAGGCGGCAAGCGTTTGGCGACGACCGGTTGCGCGTAAGAGGTCCTGAATAATAAGGTCAATATAATCAGGTAAAATCTCATTGATTTTAATAAAAACAAGGTAAGAATAAAATTTCGCATTTTAAATAGAAATAATTGATTTAGTGGCCATTAATTTACTTATTCAGTCTTGCATGGATATGCTATTGCATTACGCGACACGGATGAGGTTAGTATTATTTAGGGCAAGGTTTTAGCGGTACCCGAATAGAAATTTATTTTAAATTTGATTTCGCTTGCTTTATATTGGCAAAAACTTAAATCCTGTGAAAAATATTTTCCTTTTATTCATTTGTGCATTTTATTTGACGAACGGCTTTTCGCAGGAGACAATTGAACGCAAAAACAGGCTCACGGATTCGGTTATTGAAAGATTTTATGTGCTTAAATCTGCCAGGGAAACTAAAGAAGGGCCATATAAAGCTTTTTTTAAGCGTAAAACCTTAATAGCAGCCGGAAACTACACCAAAGGGAAAAAAACCGGCGTATGGCAATTTTTCAATACACAAGGTATTTTAGTTGAAAAATTCGATTATAATACCAATAACTTCACATTCGAATCGGTTTATAACAAGATGAATGACGTAAGTTATCTTTTCGATGCAAAACTGCAAAAGGGCGACACCGTTACCAGGCCTTTAAAACCTGGCGGGGTATATTATGGTTATATTCCATACCTGCAGTTATTTCGTTTGCCGTTTGATTCATACGGCGTAAACACCGACGCATTTGACGCTGATATCGAGTTATTAGTAAGCCCGCTTGGCAGGCTTGCCGAGTATAAAGTACACTTGACTTCCGGTTGGTACCGATACGATCATACGGTTACTATGGACGTTCACCTTTTAAATGAAGAAGACCAGAGGTTTATGCCGGCCACCCTGAATGGTAAGCCGATCTTATCACGGATCATTATAAAATGTTTTGTGAACAGTGAAGGCCTCGACTTTTTTTGACAAGCAAACAAAAAGCCCCGCCGCTTAATTGATAAACGACGGGGCTTCGAAAATTCATTCCCTTTATGATCAGTGATGGTGGTGGCCATCGGGGCCGTGAGCATGGCCGTGTGATAATTCTTCGGGCGTAGCCGGGCGTACATTTAAAATGTTTCCTTTAAAATGCAGTTCTTGGCCGGCCATCGGGTGATTCAGGTCAACAATTACCGAATCTTCGGCAACCGAAACAACCTGTCCCTGGAAACGGTTGCCGTTATTGTCCTGCAATGGCAGGATGCTCCCTATTTCGGGCACGTCCGTACCATTAAACATTTCCTTAGGTAAGTTGGCCACGGCTTCTTCGTCGTAGTTACCATAAGCATCTTCCGCTGACAAGCGAAATTCATAAGCATCGCCTGTTGAGAGCTCGCTTAAATTTTCCTCGAATTTGGGAAGCATTTGTCCTGCTCCATATAAAAAAGTTAGCGGTTGTTCTTCGGTTGCGCTTTCCTGTAAAGCTTCAGAGCCGTCTTCCTGGTCAACATACAAATCGTACGTTAATGACACTACATGCTGGGGTTTAATTTTCATGGTAAATGTTGTTTTTTGTTATTAATTTATGCAGCGGAACTCATGAGGAATCGCTGTTCAGAGCTGGATTTGTTTTAAAGCATCGGCCGTATTATTAACCGGCAAGCCGCAGGTTTTGTCCTTACAAATAAAAATATGTGTAGCAGACGTAAATTTATCCTGCAGCAAAGGTAAACTTCCTTGTTTACCACCCAACATAATTTTATTGGGGATATAATTATTTTCAATTTCCTTGCGGCGATCTTCGGCATCGGCGCCTGTGATCGCTATCTCGTAAGTGCCGAAAATCTCCTCCATCAATAACATTATCCAATTGGAATAGGCCGATCCATATTTAGCCAGGTGCGGTAAAATATTGCGCAATAACTGCGCCGATATTTCTAAAAATGGCTCTTCGTTATACAACAATCCCAATTTTTTCAGGTTGCGCGCCATTACCGAATTTGATGCCGGAATTACACCGTCCATTATTTCAGATTTGCGGGCAATTAATTGTTCATCGTCATCGGCCGTAAAAAAGAAAATGCCGCCTGCTTCATCATAGTAATGCGCAATGGCCTGTTCGGTAAGTTTTTTTGCCTGTATAAGCCATCGCTCATCAAAGGTTACTTCATATAACGCTATGAATGCGTCAATAATATTGGCGTAGTCATCTAAAAAGGCCTCACCCCGGCCTTCTCCAAAGGAGAAGGAGCTTTTATAAACGCGGTTTAACCGCCCGGTGTTATTTATCAGCTTATTTGCAATGAAATATGCGTTTTTTAAAGCTGTATCCAGGTGTTTCGGTTTGCTAAAAGCGCGGTACGCGTCACAAAGGCCTTTGAGCATTAAGCCGTTCCATGAGGCCAGTATTTTATCATCAAGGCCGGGGCGTATCCGTTGGTTGCGGGCTTCAAATACCTTTTGGCGGGCGGCTTCTATTTTTGCAAGAAGTTCAGTTACCGTTAAACCTAACTGATGGGCCAGTTCGGTATCCCCTTCTTTTCGGAACAGGACATTGGTTTGCTCTTCCTCCCAGTTGCCGTCATCAGTAATATGATAATAGATGCAAAACAAAGCTGCATCGTCACCTAAAATTGCCTCAATTTCAGTTTTGGTAAAAATATAGAACCTACCTTCCTTGCCCTCACTGTCAGCATCCAGCGCGGAGTAAAAGCCAAATTCCGGCGAGGTTAATTCCCTTAAGGAAAAGTCGATAATTTCATCGACAATTTTTTCGTAAAGCGGGTCGGGGTTCCAGGTATAGGCTTCCGCATACAGGCTAATAAGCTGGGCGTTATCATACAACATTTTTTCGAAATGCGGCACATGCCAGCGGCCGTCGACGGAATACCGGGCAAATCCCCCGCCGATATGGTCGTAAATACCCCCGAAAGCCATTTTGTGCAGGGTTAATTTAACGGCTTTGGCCACGTCTTTATCTTTAGCCAAATGAGCATACCGCATCAGGCATTGCCAGTTATTTGGCATCGGGAATTTGGGGGCAGAGCCCATACCTCCCTCAGCTTTATCAAAATATTTTTTCCAGTTGGTGATAATTAGTTCAAGATCGCCGAGGTAATACCCGGGCTGCTCCTTAACCAGTTCAACTGATTCATATTGCTGTATGCCCTCGGTGAGTCGTTTTGCGTACTCTTCCGCCTCGTCCGGTTTTTGCTTATAAAAGTCCGCGAGACTGAACAGCAGGCTGGTCCAGTCGTTTTTGCGAAAATAAGTACCGCCATAAATGGGTCGCTGGTCGGGCAGGCAAATGCAGTTAAGGGGCCATCCTCCGCGGCCGCTCATCAGCTGTACCGCGCTCATATAAACCTGGTCGACGTCGGGCCGCTCTTCCCTGTCCACTTTGATGCAAACAAAATATTCGTTCATCACGGCGGCTACCTGTTCGTCTTCGAAGCTTTCATGTTCCATTACGTGGCACCAATGACAGGCCGAATAACCGATACTCACCAAAATCAGCTTATTTTCATCCTTCGCTTTTTGCAGCGCTTCGGCGCCCCAGGGATACCAGTTAACGGGATTATTGGCATGCTGCAGCAGGTACGGAGAAGTGGAATTGGCGAGATGGTTCATAGAAAATTATTGCGACGCAAAATTGCGAATATTATGGGCAATAAATGGATATCAATTGGGGGAAAGAAAAGTTTGGTTGACTCCTCAATTGGTGAGCATTTTGTAAATTATCAAATTCATAAATAAATTGGCTAATTTGGCGGCCAAATTATTAAAATGAAAATGCGTCATCTCAAATTAAACTATCTGCCCGGCATACTGGGTTTACTCCTGTTAACCGTAACCGCATCGGCACAAACCGCTGCGGATTCAATAAAATACAACCATAACGAGGTATTCGGGCCGATAACCTGGCCTGTAACCTCCGGCGATACCCGTTCGGCCAGCGGCCAGCCGGGACAGCATTACTGGCAAAACCGTGCCGATTATGTCATTAAAGCATCGCTTAATGAGGGCGCGCAGGATACTACCGTTACCGGCGAGGTGACCATATCGTACACCAACAACAGCCCTGATAACCTGGACCATTTATGGTTGCAGCTCGATCAAAACCTGTTCAGGCCCGACTCTCGTGGTGCAGCAACCGTTCCAATCGGCGGCGACCGTTTTGATGTGAAAGGATTTAGCCGCGGTGGTTATCATATCGAATCAGTTTCAGTTACTTACAAAGGACAAACGTATAAGGTTGACCCGGTAATAACCGATGCACGTATGCAACTACGCTTAAAAACGCCGATGGGCGCCAAAGGCGAAAAAATACAAGTGCACGTAAATTATAGCTTCTCGATACCTTTCTACGGCGCCGACCGCATGGGCCGCAAAAAGTTCAAAGAGGGCGTCGTTTATGAAATTGCCCAATGGTACCCCCGCATGTGCGTTTATGACGATGTTGAAGGATGGAACACATTGCCCTATATGGGCTTAGGCGAGTTTTACTGTGACTACGGCGACTTTGACTATTATATAACTGCCCCGGCGGGTATGACCGTAGTTGGATCGGGCGACCTGCAGAACAGCGCCCAGGTGCTTACTGCCACCCAGCAAAGCCGGTTAGCCGAGGCGCGCAATAGCGACAAAACGATTATGATCATCAAACCTGGCGAGGTTGGTGAGGCTGCTACTCATCCTTTCAGGGGAACTTTAACCTGGCATTTTAAAATGCTGAATACACGTGACGTATCATGGGCGGCGTCAAAAGCATTTATATGGGATGCGGCACGGGTTAACCTTCCTTCGGGACGTAAGGGCATTGCGATGAGCACCTACCCGGCAGAAAGCGCCGGTAACGACTCATGGGGACGGTCGACCGAATATTTGAAAAACAGTATTGAGATTTATTCAAAAGCGTATTTCGAGTATCCCTGGAATTCGGCTGTGAACGTATCGGGCGTAGCATTAGGCATGGAATATCCCGGTATTATTTTCTGTTTGAGCAATTTAAAGAATGGCGGCCTTTGGGGCGATGTGACGCACGAAATTGGCCACAACTGGTTCCCGATGATCGTTGGCTCAAATGAGCGCAAATACATGTGGATGGATGAGGGTTTTAACACTTTCATCAACGAGTATTCGACCGAGAAGTTTAACAACGGTGAATATTTTAATGCAAAAAACAGGAACGCACCGGGAATAGCGCAAATGATGAAAAGAGAAAAAGATCCGCTGATGGTGGCACCCGAGGCACAGAACGAATACGGCCAGTATTATGTTAAAACTTCGTTAGGTTTGGATATGCTGCGCAACGTGGTGCTCGGTCCCGACCGTTTTGATTATGCTTTCCATGAGTACATCAAGCATTGGGCATTTAAACACCCCCTGCCTTATGACTTTTTCCGCACGATGAACGATGCAGCCGGCGAAGACCTGAACTGGTTTTTCCAGCCCTGGTTCTTCACGACCTGGAAACTCGACCAGGCTGTACAATCGGTAAAATACAAGGACGATAATGCGGCACACGGCGTCCTGATCACGCTGGTGAACAAGGAAAAGATGGCCATGCCGGTGGATCTGAAGATCACCCAGGCCAACGGCAACACCGAAACCCTGCATCTCCCTGTAAATATCTGGCAGCGCGGCGCCACCTGGACATTTTTATACCCTTCGACTTCGGCCATCCAATCTATCGAAATTGATCCCGACAGGCAGTTGCCTGATGCTGATAGGAGCAATAATGTTTGGAATGCGAAATAAGGTGAAAGGTGAAAGGCGAAAGCTGAAAGGCGAAATAATTTCGGAAGTTTTAAACATCAGAAAAAGACCTGCTTTGAAAAGAGCAGGTCTTTTTTGATTAATATTGTAGCCCCAATATCATTATAAACCATGTACCGTCATTTATCCGTTTTTTCTCTTTTATGCTTGTTTGCCGTTAGTTTGCAAGCGCAGCGATCGCCAAAGCATATTGACAATAACCGGAATACGATCGCACCAGTCGGCATCGTCAAAAACATCTCCGACTCTGTACTGCTGGATATTGTTCAGCGGCAAACCTTCCGCTATTTCTGGAATTTCGCACACCCTGTAAGTGGGCTGGCAAGAGAACGGGATAATACGGTAAAGGCGAATTATTACTGGGATTTTATTAACGAAGCTGACGATGTGCCGAATTTCAGCAAAGGTACCTTTGGGCCTGAAGCCTGTGCCATTGGGGGAAGCGGATTTGGCATATTGTCGACCATTGTAGCGGTTAACCGCGGATGGATAGGCCGGGATACGGCTTTAAAACGTTTGGTGAAGATCGTTGATTTTTTAATGAAAGCAGACTGCTTTCATGGCATTTATCCTCACTTTATGAACGGAGCAACAGGGAAAACGATTCCTTTTGGCAGGCTGGATGACGGGGCAGATATTGTGGAGACCTCCTACTTGTTTATGGGATTACTGACGGCGAGACAGTATTTCGATCACAACACACCCTTAGAAAAATATTTCAGGAACCGTGTCAATGCAATGTGGCGTGATGCTGACTGGAATTGGCATAGCAAAGGTGATAACAAACTGTTATATTGGCACTGGAGCCCTGATAATGATTTTGATATGAATTTCCCCGTATTCGGATATGATGAAGCGCTAATCACTTATATCGTTGCGGCATCGTCGGCAACACACCCGATATCGAAAGAACTGTACGAGAACTCATGGGTAAAAGGCAACGGCTGGAAAAATGGTAAAACCTACTACGGTTTTAAACTGCCATTGGGAAATTACGACAAAGGCGGCCCGTTGTTTTTTGAACAATATACTTATATGGGCATTAACCCGAACGGGCTGAAAGATGATAATGGGATAGATTACGCAGAGCAAACAAAAAACCATACCCTGATCAACCGTGCTTACTGCATTGAAAATCCTAAAAAGTTTAAAGGATACGGCCCAAACTGCTGGGGCCTTACAGCAGGCGACAGCTTTAAAGGTTATGTGGCCCATTGCCCGGAAGATGACCGGGGTGTAATACAACCTACCGCTGCGTTGTCGTCGTTTCCCTATACGCCTGAATATTCTATGCAGGCATTAAAACATTTTTATTATGATCTGGGAGGTAAAATATGGGGGCCATATGGGTTTGCCGACGGTTTTAGCGAAACGCATAACTGGTATGCAAAAACACACCTGGCAATTGACCAGGGGCCAATTGTAGTGATGATAGAAAATTACCGCAGCGGGCTTATATGGAAGTTGTTTACGGGCTGTCCCGAGATAAGCCGAGGTTTGACGAAGTTGGGGTTCACGACGATAAAATAAATCCGAAACCGAACTTCCGAATTCCAAAATCGAACTTCCTGCTTTCACTCCAAAACCTTAATTTCGCCCTGACAGAAAAGAGGAAAAGATTTGGATTATTTACAGGGTTTAAACCCCGAGCAGCAAAGGGCAGTACAACAAATAAAAGGCCCGGTTATGATCATTGCCGGCGCGGGTTCGGGCAAAACCCGCGTTATTACCTATCGTGTGGCCCACCTGATACGCAATGGTGTAGATTCCTTTAACATACTGGTACTCACCTTCACCAATAAAGCCGCGCGCGAAATGCGCGACCGCATAACCCACCTGGTTGGCACCGAAGCCAAAAATATATGGATGGGTACTTTTCACTCCGTTTTTGCAAAGTTATTACGGGTTGAAGCTGACAAGATCGGCTACCCCAACAACTTTACGATCTACGACACGGACGACAGTAAAAGTGTGCTCAGGGCGATTTTGAAGGAAATGAACCTGGACGATAAGCTGTATAATGCCAACTTTGTGCATAACAGGATCTCGGCGGCAAAAAACAACCTGGTATCGTGGCAGGAATATCAGCAGAACGCCCAGATACAAGCCGATGATCTTTCAACTGGCCGGGGCCATTTGGGCAAAATATACGAAACTTATGTAAACCGCTGTTTCCGCGCAGGGGCAATGGATTTTGATGACCTTTTGTACAAAACGAACGAACTGCTCAAGAACTTCCCCGATGTGCTGAATAAGTACCAGCACAAGTTCAAATACCTGATGGTGGATGAGTACCAGGATACCAATTTTTCGCAGTACCTGATCGTAAAAAAGCTGGCCGCCGTTAACGAAAACATTTGCGTGGTAGGCGACGATGCGCAAAGCATTTATGCTTTCAGGGGCGCCAACATTCAAAACATCCTCAACTTCGAAAAGGATTATCCTGATCTGAAAATATTTAAGCTGGAGCAGAATTACCGCTCGACCCAAAATATTGTAAATGTTGCCAACAGCATCATCGCCAACAACAAGGAGCAGCTTAAAAAAAATGTATTCTCCGAAAAGGAAAACGGCGACAAGATCAAAGTAATGCGGGCTTTCAGCGACAACGAAGAAGGAAAACTGGTTGCCGAAGCTATTATGCAGGAAAGATCGACCAAAGGGTTGCGATGGAATGATTTCGCTATCCTGTATCGTACCAATGCGCAATCGCGGTCGATGGAAGAAGCCTTGCGCAAAATGGGTACGCCATATAAAATATACGGCGGCTTATCTTTTTACCAGCGCAAGGAAATTAAGGATCTGATAGCCTATTTCCGGTTAACTTTTAATCCAAACGATGAAGAGGCGCTCAAACGAGTGATCAATTACCCCCGGCGCGGCATAGGCGATACCACTGTCGATCGTATTATTGTAAGCGCCGATCAAAATCAGATAACACCCTGGGAAGTTATACTTAACCCGTCGAAGTACCTGGATGGCCGCACATCGTCATCGGTAGGTGTTTTTTCAACCATGATCCAAAGTTTCCAGGTGATCACGAAAACGCTTACGGCGTATGAAGCGGCTTTACATATTGCACAGCATTCGGGATTACTGAAAGACCTTTACGAAGATAAATCGGTAGAGGGGCTTAACCGGTACGAAAACATACAAGAATTGCTTAATGGTATAAAGGAGTTTTCGGAGCGGGAAGACATTGAGGAGAAAGGGCTGGATGTATTTATGCAGGATGTGGCCCTGCTTACCAATGACGACAAGGATAAGAACCCGGATGCGGATACCGTTTCATTAATGACCATTCATTCATCCAAAGGTCTCGAATTCCCACAGGTATATGTGGTGGGCCTGGAGGAAAATCTTTTCCCTTCGCAGATGTCACTTAATTCGCGGAGCGATCTTGAGGAAGAGCGCCGCCTGTTTTATGTGGCGACAACCCGGGCTGAAAACAAGCTGACATTGAGTTATGCTACATCGCGCTTCAAATTCGGCACGTTGATCAGCTGTGAGCCAAGCCGGTTCCTCGATGAGATTGATGCTCAATACCTGGAGCTGGATTTTACCGCCAAACCCGTTAGCGCCAACAACCCGTTTTTCGATGACGAACGAAATACCTGGAACAAACGGGCAGATACTTTTTCAAAGCCAAAAGCCGCCTCGGCTAAAACTACTTCGCTATTAGCCAAAGCGCATGTTCCTTCGCCGGATTTTGCGCCATCCGATACATCGGATCTGCAGGTGGGGATGGAAGTTGAACATGAGCGGTTTGGCTACGGCAAAGTCATCAGCCTTGAAGGCAAAAAACCAGATATAAAAGCTACAATTTTTTTCAAAGAAATTGGCCAAAAACAGTTGCTTTTGAAATTTGCCAAATTAATGATAAGGAAAAATTTCTAAGAAATTCCCCACTTTACGTGGAAAAAAATCCACACTTTGTGTAAAAATTATTTTTATTAATTGTTTCGCAAGTGTAAATTGCGCATTAATTAATAACGGAACGGAGTTTGTACAATATTAATGGTAATTGCCCCCTCACAGCGATGAACTATTAAGAAACTTAAACTAACCAGAACAAATTGTTATGACTGAAAACCAAAAAAAGAAGACCGACAAAAATGTAGGTAAAAACATCAGGACCATTCGTCATCAGCGCGGATGGAGCCAGGAAGATGTTGCAAATCGTTTGGGAATTTCCATTCCAGCTTTCTCAAAAATTGAGACCGGTGTTACCGATATCAATTTATCACGCCTGGAGCAAATTGCCAATATTTACGAAGTTAATGTAGTAAATCTGTTAGCATTAGATGCCGGACCGGTTGAGCCGCAGGTATCGAATTTGAGCATTCTTCAAAAGAAGATTCTTGAACGCGAGATGGAGATCGCAAATTTACAGCGTAAGGTAATCTTGTTGTACGAAGAACTGCGTAACAGGACTGCTGCCACAGTTTAATCGCTTAGTTTTTACAGTCGCAGAATGGGCGATTTATCATACTTATGGATTAAGTGTGTAGGCTAAGATTTTGTCGTTTATATATTGAAATTCCTGGTGATAACGATCACCGCGTTCTGCGGCATCTGTTATTACCGGGAATATTTATTTTATGCTGTTTTCGCGGCTGGGTGCGGGTGATTTGCACTAATTAACGTCGCTGATATAGCAGCATTTATATGGATTATATGGATGCCTTTCCGGGATCGTGCAGCATTTCGCTCATCTCTATTATTTTATCATCAATATCCGTTACGCTTTTGTTCATCATGCGGATGCATTCCTGCTGGTCAACCAGCCCTTCCTTTTCAAGGTTAAGCAATCCTTTAAGGGTCGCTATCGGCCCGCGTATCTGGTGTGATAAATAAGATGAGTATTCTGATAATTTCTTGTTTTTTGTTTGAAGATCCTGGGTTCTTTCGTCGATGATCTCTTCGAGGTGGTGATTTATCCGGTCAAGGTTATCTTTTTGTCTTGACACCTCAGCGTTAAGACTGGTCAACTGGGCGTTTGTAGTTGTCTTGCGTTTTACGTTGCTTATCAATAAGCCAACCAATACCGATAATAGTCCTGCAACAATAGCCACGGCCCAAAATTTAACCCGGTCGTAGGCCTGCCGTTGTTCATTTTCACGCGTGCGTGCCCTTTGATTAACTTCTTCGAGCTTTACACTTATCTGCGTTGAATTGCTTTTCATGTAAATAGAGCTATCCTTTTTATGGATATCCTGCAAATAGCGCAAAGCGCTTTCATAATTTTTCCGCTTCAATGCGAGCGTATAGCTGGTTAATTTAAAGTCATCCTGCATCTTTTCGCTCTTAACGATTGTTGCGAAGGTTACCCCTTCGGCAATTGCCTTTTCAGCTTCGTTGTACTTGCCCTGGTCGATATACAGATCAGCGAGGGTAAGATCGATGCTTGCAACCGGCTCATTGAGATCTAATTCCTTGGCCCGTTTATTAGCCTCAAGCAGTAGTTTTTCAGCAAGGGTGTACTGTTTCAGATTGTAATACATAACCCCCTTATTCTGGGTACACTGTACCAGGTTCACTGAATCTTTTAAGGCAGTGAACATTGTATTGCTTTTGTCGTAATAATTTAATGCCTGGTAATAGCTTTTTTTATGATAATAAACGGTGCCTATATTTAAATATAAACTAGCCTCCAATTGATTATCGGATAGTTTCCTGGCAATTACCAATGCTTTTTGAAAATACTCTAATGACAGGTCGTAATCAATATACCGGTATAAGTTACCGATGTTATTATATACCTTACCTTCGCCCCGCAAATCCTTGAGCTGTGTAAAATAATTAAGGGCTGTCAAATAGTTGTCGATGGCCTTTATCGAATTATCCAAATAATAATTCCCTATACCCATAACCCGGTACGACTCAGCGATACCGGCTTTATAGTTTAATTTTTGGGCAATGGCAAGCGCCTTTGAAGCATGGGCAACTGTTTGCTCGGGATCAGTTAAACGCATTGTGAATCCAAGCTTAGTTAATTTAATAACCTCACTGGAGTCCTGACCAGCAGTACCGTGAGACTCATTTGCACGGGTTGAAATCGCGAGCAATATCAAAAATAGAAATTGTAAAAATTTCTTCATTAAAAACTTATTACGTGTATTTTACCGGAAAGTTATAAAATAATCGTTGTTGTTCCATAATAATTAAAATAAAAATTATCGGGAAAGTAAAGTAAATTATTAATAATAAATGCCTTAATGACAGATTAATATTAGGCTCATAAATTATTTTAAATTTTATTTTGCCAAATGAAAAACATAATTATATTTGTATTGATAAATTATTGATACCCAACAAGTTAATTTTTTAAACTTTTTTGGTCGATTTAACAGCCCCGGCTGGCTCATTTCTATTGTTGTAAATTGAATAAATAATAAATAACAATTGTTAATTAAATTGAAAAAAATTAACTGTTATAACAAAGTATTCTTACGCAAGAAATTTTAGCCCCGGCTTTAATCCTTAATTAATTAAAAACGAGATGAAAAAATTTGCCGCAACAATGGTCGTGATCTTTACGGCCACAGTGATTTTATCAACTGCCAAACAAACTATTATTAAACCCTCAATTAAGATTAGCTTACTTTCAAGCGTTAATAACGTCCAAAAAAACATAGCAACTGCCGACTAATCACAATTTTAAATTAAAAAAACATGAAAAAGATCATTTTAACAGCAATCGCCATTTGTACTGTAGCCGTAGTGTCTTCGAGTACTAAACATGAAAATGCAAAAAGCATTGTAGGCGCTTATAATCATACAAACGCCGCAGATTTTAGAAAAGATGTTGGCAGTGCCGATTGATATTAAGTTACGTTATACAAAATAAAAACATGAAAAAGATCATAATCGCAGCATTGGTAATATTAAGCACAGGTGTTTTATCCACATCGTGTATTCAACAAGGGGTTAAGAAAACCTCTGTCAGCTTTTATGCAAACCCTTTTTCAGCGAAAAACAATATCGGCAGTGCCGACTAACCAACCAGATTTTAACACATTGACAAAACTTTAAAAAAATATATCATGAAGAAAGTAATATTATCCGCAATAATCATTTTAAGCTCATCAACACTGGCTACTTTTGCTCAAACCACGGGCACAAAAACGGGAATGACGTTTACAGCGCAGGGTGACAAACAAACCACTGGCACCGCTGATTTAAATGGTGACAAACAAACCACTGGCACCGCTGACCTGAACGGTGACAAACAAACCACCGGTACTGCTGACCTGAATGGTGATAAACAAACCACCGGTACTGCTGATCTGAATGGTGATAAACAAACCACCGGTACTGCTGACCTGAATGGTGATAAACAAACCACCGGTACTGCTGACCTGAATGGTGGCAAACAAACCACCGGTACTGCTGACTTGAATGGTGATAAACAAACCACTGGTACTGCTGACCTGAACGGTGACAAACAAACCACCGGTACTGCTGATTTAAAAGGCGACAAACAAACCACCGGTACTGCTGACCTGAATGGTGACAAACAAACCACCGGTACTGCTGACCTGAATGGTGACAAACAAACTACCGGTACTGCTGACCTGAATGGTGATAAACAAACAACCGGTACTGCTGACCTGAATGGTGATAAACAAACAACCGGTACTGCTGATTTAAAAGGTGACAAACAAACTACTGGCACAGCTGACCTGAATGGCGATAAACAAACAACCGGTACTGCTGATTTAAAAGGTGACAAACAAACTACCGGTACTGCTGACTAATTTATCAGCTGACCAGGCACGTTTATAAAAAAAATCCCGATTATTCTGTAACTCCACAGAGAAAGGCTGAACCGTTTTCGTTCGGTTATTTTTATTTTATCGCCGCTTGTATCAATTGCAGGTATGAAAACTACCGGATTGTTGCCTTTCCAGCGGCATTGAGCTCAAGGTATCTTTCCCATAATGCCGTTAAAATAGCCTCCGTTTTCAAGCGAAACAAAAACTATATTTGCAGCAAAATTTTATAATTATGCAGCTTATAAAAGAGTATGTGGCGCAGCACAAACAACGTTTACTGGACGAATTATTTGACCTATTGCGTTTCCCATCGGTTAGCGCCGACCCAAAATATAAACCTGAACTATTAAAGACCGCCGACTTTGTTGCGCAAAAACTGCGTGATGCGGGTGCGGATAAGGTTGAAGTTTGCCAAACTGACGGCAACCCCATCGTATACGGCGAAAAAATAATTGACGCAGCAAAGCCTACCGTGCTGGTATACGGCCATTATGATGTGCAGCCACCGGACCCGCTTGAATTGTGGAAAACACCTCCGTTTGAGCCAACGGTACGCGACGGGAAAATATATGCCCGCGGCGCATGCGACGATAAGGGCCAGTTTTATATGCACGTAAAAGCGTTTGAGCTGATGATGCAAACAGGCACCTTGCCCTGCAACATTAAATTTATGATAGAAGGTGAAGAGGAAGTGGGCTCATCCAACCTTGGTATTTTTGTCAAACAAAATAAATCGCGGCTAAAAGCGGACGTGGTGCTTATATCTGATACATCAATGATTAGCATGGAGCATCCTTCCCTTGAAACCGGTTTGCGTGGTCTGTCGTACCTTGAAGTTGAGGTAACCGGCCCCAACCGCGACCTGCACTCCGGTGTATACGGAGGCGCGGTAGCCAACCCGGCGACTATCCTGGCAAAAATGATAGCTTCATTACATGATGAAAATAATCATATCACCATACCTGGCTTTTACGATAAGGTTCTGGATTTGACCGAAGTTGAGCGAAAAGCACTTAACAATGCACCATACAGCGAACAAGAATATAAAAAGGACCTGGGCGTTGATGAGCTTTGGGGCGAAAAGGGTTACACCACATTTGAACGTACCGGCACCCGCCCTACTCTGGAAGTGAACGGCATTTGGGGAGGCTATATCGGCGAAGGCGCAAAAACCGTATTGCCTTCACAAGCCCATGCAAAGATATCCATGAGACTGGTACCTAACCAAAGCTCTGAAGAGATAACCAGGTTGTTCACCAGCCATTTTGAAAAAATAGCTCCAAAATCGGTAAAAGTGAAGGTGACCCCACACCATGGCGGCGAACCGGTTGTAACGCCCACCGATAGTGTTGCTTACCGGGCTGCGCAAAAGGCTATTGCGGAATCGTTTGGTAAAGAACCGATACCAACCCGCGGCGGCGGCAGTATCCCGATCGTTGCTTTATTTGAAGCCGAGCTGGATATTAAAACGGTATTGATGGGTTTTGGGCTCGACAGTGACGCATTGCATTCGCCTAATGAGAAGTACGATATCTTTAATTACTATAAGGGTATCGAGACAATACCGCTTTTCTATAAATACTTCGCGGAGTTATCTGCGCAGTGATTGGAGGTTAGAGATTAGTGATTAGTTGTTTGGCTGCTTATGTTCAAATGGAAAACTTTTCACATTTTTCTAAAAATTTATCATCGGCATCTGCTCCTATACCCGGCTGGTCGTTGATATTTAATTTATAGCCGTCGTAGGTAACACCGCCTATGCAGGGATCAAGCAAATGTCCCAGCATGCAGGTGTCCATATCATAAAATTGGATGTTCGGGCTGGCATATACAAAATGCAGCTTGGCGCTTAACGCGATGCGGCTTTCGAGCATACCGCCCATCATACAGGCAATTCCTTTACCGGCTGCAACGTCGTGAATTTGCTTTGCTTCATATATCCCTCCGGCCTTCGCCATCTTGATATTGATGTAATGGCACGAGCCGCTATCGATCTGCTTACGGGCATCGTGATGATTGTAAACGCTTTCATCAGCCATAATCTTTACCGGCGATAATTTCATTAGTTCTGGCAGCCGGTCATCGTACCAGGTGCGCATGGGCTGCTCACAAAATTCAATATCATATTTGCCTAATGCCCGCAAAGCATAAACCGCATCGTCAAAACTCCAGCCCTGGTTGGCATCCACTCGAATTTTTATATCGCTGCCGACAGCTTCCCTGATCTGCCTGATGCGCTCCACATCGTCACTGGCGTCTTTACCCAGTTTCACTTTCAATATATTGGCGCCCGATCGTTTAAATGCGATGGCCTTTTGCGCCATAATTTCGGGACTGGCAATGCCGATAGTTATATCTGACTCAATCACTCGCTTTTCTCCCCCTAAAAACTTATAAAGCGGCAAACCAACATTTTTGGCATCTATATCATATAATGCCATGTCGAAGGCGCTTTTGATGGTAGTGTTGCCAGCGGTAAAATTATGAAGCTGCTGCAGGCGCACCGGAATATCTAATGCATCCTTCCCTTTCCATAGCTTTGCAAATTCGCGGGCCATTATCAAACAGGTATCCTGTGTTTCGCCAACGATCATCGGGAACGCCGAACACTCTCCCACCCCGTAAAATCCAGCATCCGTATACACCCGTATAAAAACGTTTTGGGCATGGTCCATCGTTCCGGTAGCAATGGTAAAAGGCTCCATAGGGATACTGAACCGGTAGATATCAATATTGGTGATTGTGAGTGATTGTTGCAATGTTGTATTGTTGAAATGTTGTAAAGTTATAATGTTAAGGCAATTTTAGTGGTCAAATTTTCGCATAGTCATTTTTTCTTTCGGACTTTACAGACTTTCCAGACTTAACATTTGCACTTTCAAGCTTTTGCATTATATTTGCACTACTACTCCAGGTAAAATTCAACTTTGGCCTGTTATTTCCGGCAAATCAAGGAAATAATGTCTGCGCCGATTTTAAACTTTCGTTAAACTGATTACTTACATAGATAAATATAACTATGCCCGAATTTGATTATAATTCAACCAGGAACAAGCTGATCCTGTCGGAATATGGCCGCAACGTACAAAATATGGTTAAATATATTGTAGCGCTGCCCACCAAAGAAGAACGCAATAAATATGCGCAGGTAGTAATTGACTTGATGGGCTTTTTAAACCCGCACCTCCGCGACGTCGCGGATTTTAAACACAAGCTTTGGGACCATTTACATATCATCTCTGATTTCCAGATCGATGTGGATTCACCGTATCCCAAACCTTCGCCCGAGGCTATACATTTAAAACCCGAGCCGCTGAGATATCCGCACCAGCGTATAAAATATAAGCATTATGGCAAAACCATTGAGCTGATGATCGAAAAGGCGAAAAGCATCGAAGACCCCGACCGTAAACGGCACATGGTACAAGCTGTTGCTAATTTTATGAAGATGGCCTATGTACAATGGAACAAAGATTCGGTTACAGACGAAAGTATCCTATCCGATCTATATAATTTATCAGGCGGGCAGCTAAAGCTGGAAGAAAACATCAACCTGAACCGTGTTGAATATCGCGCCGCGCCTACGCATAACCAAAATAACCGGGGCCGCACTAACAACAACCAAAATAACAGGGGGCGCACCAATAATAACCCGCGCAACAACAACCAAAATAACCGTAACCGCAATAACGGGGGAGCAAAGAAGTATTAATCAGACCATGGTTGATAGTCCATGGACCATAGCAGGATAATACATTGACGCTATGGATTATGGGCCATTGCTTTTGGACAATATGAACCAGAACCACAATGAATAACGCGTTTGTAATCAATGGCGGAAAGCCGCTAAAGGGCGAAATAATACCACAGGGTGCGAAAAACGAAGCGCTGCAGGTGATTTCGGCTGTATTATTGACCCCGGAGAAAGTAACGATAAGCAACATCCCTGATATTAAGGATGTAAACAAACTGATCGAGCTGCTTGGCGATATGGGCGTAACTGTTACCCGCCTGGCGCCTGACACATACAGTTTTGAAGCAAAGAATATCGACCGGAATTTTTTCCTCTCGGATGCGTTTAAGGAAAAGGGCGGCGGCTTACGCGGATCTATCATGATCGTCGGGCCGCTTTTGGCGCGCTTCGGCAAAGCATCGATACCCAAACCGGGCGGCGATAAAATTGGCCGGCGTCGGCTGGACACGCACTTCCTTGGGTTTGAAAAATTAGGCGCAAAGTTTAATTACGACCCATCAAACGGCTTTTTTAACGTTGATGCTTCCGATTTAAAGGGCACTTACATTTTGCTGGATGAAGCATCGGTTACCGGAACGGCCAATATCGTAATGGCTGCCGTGTTGGCTAAAGGCACCACAACAATATATAATGCCGCCTGCGAGCCCTATTTGCAGCAGTTGTGCAAGATGTTAACCCGGATGGGCGCAAAGATCAGCGGCATCGGGTCGAATTTATTAACGATAGAAGGGGTTACTGAGCTGGGCGGCACCGAGCACCGGTTGTTGCCGGATATGATCGAGATCGGGTCGTTCATCGGGCTGGCTGCTATGACAGAATCGGAGATCACCATTAAAGATGTTCATTATAAGGAGTTGGGGATGATCCCGGATGTGTTCAGGCGTTTGGGGATACAATTTGAACTGCGTGGCGATGATATTTACATTCCGTCACAAAAGCACTACGAAATAGAGACCTTTATTGACGGCTCCATCATGACCATTGCCGACGCGCCATGGCCGGGCTTTACGCCAGACCTGCTGAGCATTTGCCTGGTAGTGGCCATACAGGCAAAGGGTTCCGTTTTGATCCATCAGAAAATGTTTGAAAGCCGACTGTTTTTTGTAGATAAGCTTTTAGATATGGGCGCGCAGATCATTTTGTGCGACCCGCACCGCGCAACCGTGATCGGTTTGGATAAACAGGTGCAGCTACGCGGTATCTCGATGACCTCACCGGACATCCGGGCGGGCGTATCGCTCCTGATTGCGGCGTTATCGGCAAAAGGCAAATCGACCATCTATAATATTGAGCAGATAGAGCGTGGTTACCAGCATATAGACCAGCGACTTATAGCGCTTGGCGCGGATATTACGCGAATTTAAGCGAGGTGAAAGGCAAAAGGTTAAAGGCGAAAGGCTGGAAAGGATAAAAAAACCTTTTACCTTTCGCCTTTTGCCTTTTTACCTCAAATAACTATCTTTATAAAAACCTAAGTCAGATATGCCGTATCAAAACCGGAGATCATCCTACCTAATATTCATACTGATCTTCGTGGTCATTAAAATAGGTTTAAATTTACTGGCTATGTCCCATTTCGGTTTTCACCGGGATGAGTTTCTGCATTTAGTACTTGCCGACCATTTAGACTGGGGCTATAAAGAAGTGCCGCCGTTTATCGCCGTGCTGGCAAAGCTATCCTCCATCTTGTTCGGCGACTCGGTTTTTGCAGCGCGCATATTTCCTACCATATTCAGCGGCCTGGTTGTATGGTTTACAGGCTTAATTACTATTGAACTTGGCGGACGTAAGTTTGCGATCGCGCTAGCCTGCCTGGCACTCATTTTCTCGCCCGCGTTTGCTGCAAGCGGGTATCTTTTCCAGCCGGTTGTATTCGACCAGTTTTGGTGGGTGCTGGCTGTTTGGCTGCTAGTGAAATATTGCAATACCTCGTATGTTAAATATTTGTATTGGCTTGGCGTAGTGGTCGGCGTGGGATTGCTGACCAAATATACGATGGCGTTTTTCACGGTCTCACTGCTCGTGGGAATTGCCATAAGCAAACAGCGCAAAATGCTGCTAAACAGGCATATTATCGGCGCGGCGGTAGTTGCTTTTATCGTATTTCTCCCAAATGTGATCTGGCAATTTCAACACCATTTACCGGTGATAACACACATGAAAACGCTGCAAAAATATCAGCTTGATTATAATAGCCCGGCGGATTTTATCAAGCAGGAATTAATGGTGAACGGTATCGCGCTATTTGTGTGGCTCATTGGCTTTATCTTCCTTTTGTTTTCGTCCAGGCTACATAAGTTTCAATTCCTGGCCATCGCTTTTGTTTTAATATTTACGTTTTTGATCGTGATGAATGGTAAAAGCTACTACCTGTTCGGCGCTTTCCCTATGCTGTTTGCCGCGGGCGGTTTTGGCTTCGAGCGGTGGCTGAAAACAAGCGGATATACGTTGAGGTCGCTTGTCATTGCATTATTTACGGTTCCGAACCTACTTTTATTTCCAGCTGTACTGCCTTTTTTATCGCTGGACCAAACGGTGGCCGTTTTTAGATATGACGACGAAAATCTTCATTTTTTACGGTTTGCAACTACCTGGGAGGATCACAAAGTACACAAAACCACACAAGATTACGCCGATATGCTGGGCTGGGACGAAATGACGGACTTAGTAAACAAGGCCTGGCTAAGCCTTACACCCGAACAACAAAAGCATACACAGATCTTCGCTGATAATTATGGCGAAGCCGGCGCAATAAACCATTTAGGCAAGAAATATAACTTACCCCCGACCATATCATTAAACAGCAGCTTTACCCTTTGGGCCCCGGATAACCTGAACGGCCAGTATATTATTTATGTTGACGACCAGGGAGGCGGCAATATAAATACTTTTAAATCATGCCTCGAAAGTTACCGTAAAGTTGGCGAGGTGGAAAACCCGCTTGCGCGCGAAAAAGGGACGGCGGTATTTATACTTGTACACCCCGGGCACGCGTTAAATGACCGGTACCGGAAGGAACTGGCAGAAAAGCGGATGCAATAGATTTTGATTTGAAAATTTGCTGATTTGAAATTGGATTGTACTGCGTTGTAAAAGTTTGTCTTCTTTTGTGTATCGACAAATTAAGTATTTATTTATGCGGGGCTTAAGGACTATCATTTTTCTAATTATCTCAAATACCTTCATGACCTTTGCCTGGTACGGGCACTTAAAATTTAAAGATTTTGACTGGGGGAAAAACCTGGGCTTGTTTGCCATTATCCTGATCAGCTGGGGGCTGGCATTTTTTGAATACCTTTTCCAGGTGCCGGCCAACCGTGCCGGGTTTAAAGGGGATGGCGGGCCCTATTCCTTAGTGCAGCTAAAAACCATACAGGAGGCGATTACTTTAACTGTTTTTATGCTGTTTACGCTGGTTTTCTTTAAATCAGAGAAGCTGGCCTGGAACCATTTGGTAGGCTTCGGGCTGATCGTGCTGGCGGTTTTTGTGGTGTTTAAGAAATGGTGAGGAAGATGTGCAGATTACAAATTGCTAAATTTTAGATATTTATATTTTGTATTTTTGTATTACTTACGATTCAACAATTAAAGCTTTATGGAACTTATCTTAAAAACCAACAACGAAAAAAGTATCTCTAAGATAATCGCGTTGGCAAAAAAATTGGATGTGATCATAGAACAGCGCGGCAAGCTAGTTGAAGACAAAATTGAAAAAGAGGAAATAATAAAACGCATCCTTAATTTCAAAGCAAGTACCCCGCCCTCTTTTGGAGATGCAGCAGAATGGGAACGAGATCAAAGAGAAGACCGTGAGCTTCCGTTTTCAAAATAAGCATGTTCCTGATAGATAGCAACATTCTTTTATATTCTTATTTACCGCAGTACGACTATTTAAAAAACATTTTTCTAAAAGAATCGACTTTTGTTTCAGAAATCACAAAAGTGGAGGTTTTGGGCTATCAAATTGACAAAAGAAGAGGAAGCCTATCTTAAAGATATCTTTAAAATTATTCCCAGCATTTTTCCGTCACAACAAGTCTTTGATACGGCGATTGACATTCGAAAGCTATACAATTTAAAATTAGGCGACAGCCTTATTGCCGCTACTGCCATAGTCCATGAGTTAACAATTTACTCAAGAAACCTAAAGGATTTTGAAAGGATTCCTCGGCTAAAATCTATTAATCCGATAGTTTGATTTGAAGATTTCGCAAGTTTGACGTTTCTGAAAACCTTTCACCCTTAACCTTTCGCCTTTAACCTCATTTCTACGCAGATATCGCATTAATAATATCGTACTGCGTAATGATCTCTATCTGGCCGTTGGCTTCTACAAGGACAGCGATATTATCCTTATTGATCATGGCTGAAATGTTATCGATAGATGTGTTCAGATCAACAAAAGGAAATGGGCTGGTGGTGATATTTTTTATTGGCTGGGATTTGATCGAAGGATTTTCTATCAGCGAATTTAAAATATCACTTTCAGTGATCTTGCCGATCACCATACCTTTTTGGGTTACAGGGATCTGCGATATATTGAGCGATTTAATGGTGTTTATAGCCTCCAGGATCGTTTTTTCGCAATCAATGGTAATGATCTGCTGATTTTCTTTCCGTTCGATGATGTGACGGGCGGTTAATTTTTCGTCTTTTAAAAATCCGCGGTCGCGCAGCCAGTCGTCGTTGTACATTTTACCCATATAGCGTGAGCCATGGTCAGGGAATATGATAACCACTATATCGCCGGCTTTAAACCTGTCCTTCATCTGTAAAACACCTGCAACTGCTGAACCGGTGGAGTTGCCCGCAAATATACCTTCCTTGCGTGCGATCTCGCGGGTCATTAAAGCGGCATCCTTATCGGTGACCTTCTCGAAATGGTCTATCAGGCTAAAATCAACGTTCTTCGGCAAAAAATCTTCGCCGATACCTTCAGTGATATATGGGTATATCTCGTTTTTATCCAGGATGCCTGTTTCCTTATATTTTTTAAATACCGAACCATAGGTATCAATGCCCAATACCTGGATAGCCGGATTTTTTTCTTTAAGATATTTTGCCGTACCGGAAATGGTACCACCCGTGCCAACGCCTACTACCAGGTGCGTGATCTTGCCCTCAGTTTGTTCCCATATCTCGGGGCCGGTTTGCTCGTAGTGCGCCTCGGTGTTTGATAAGTTATCGTACTGATTGGGTTTCCATGAATTGGGTACCTCCCGCTCAAGGCGTGAAGAAACAGAATAATATGACCGCGGATCTTCCGGGTCGACGTTGGTTGGGCAAACGATCACTTCTGCGCCGAAAGCACGCAGGGCATCAAACTTTTCTTTTGATTGCTTATCGGTACTGGTAAAAATACATTTATAACCTTTTATAACCGCGGCAATGGCCAACCCCATACCTGTATTGCCGGATGTGCCTTCGATGATAGTTCCTCCCGGTTTAAGCTTGCCGCTTTTTTCGGCATCCTCGATCATTTTGAGGGCCATGCGGTCCTTAATGGAATTACCGGGGTTGGTGGTCTCGATCTTAGCCAAAACCGTAGCCTTAATATCCTTAGTTACCCTGTTCAGCTGTACCATTGGCGTATTGCCGATGGTTTCGAGTATGTTGTTGTACCACATGGGGCAAAATTAACCTTCTTTATTGATATATCTATGTGAGTGGTTGATTAAGTGAGTGGTTGATTGGGTTAATTAAGTTTCAGACAGGAAAGCATTAACTACTCACCCAATCAACCCAATCCAACTTAATCAACTTAAAAAATCAAATGCTTCACCGTCAAACCATTATTAATAAGCTGTTTTAATGATTCAATCCCGATCTTCAAATGGGTTTCAACAAACTGGTCGGTAACGGCTGAATCGCTTTCGGCGGTTTTAACGCCTTCGGGTATCATCGGCTGGTCGGACACCAGCAGCAAGGCGCCGGTTGGTATTTTGTTGGCAAAACCGGTTGTGAAAATAGTAGCTGTTTCCATGTCAATGGCCATGGCCCGCAACTCTTTCAGGTATTTTTTAAAATCCTTGTCGTGCTCCCAAACGCGGCGATTGGTGGTATAGCAGGTACCGGTAAAGTAATCCCGGCCAAACTCGCGGATGGTGGTTGAAATAGCCTTTTGCATAGCGAACGCAGGCAAAGCCGGAACTTCCGAAGGTAAATAGTCATTTGAGGTTCCCTCCCCTCTTATTCCGGCTATAGGTAATATTAAATCACCCACATTATTTTTCTTTTTCAGTCCGCCGCATTTGCCTAAAAAAATAACAGCCTTAGGGTTTATCGCGGTTAGCAGATCCATTATAGTGGCAGCCATGGAGCTTCCCATACCAAAATTGATGATGGTTATCCCGTTGGCTGTTACGCTTGCCATGGGCTTATCTATACCCAAGATCGGCGCGTTATCGTTCCACTCTGAGAATAGCTGGATGTATTTGGAAAAATTCGTGAGAATAATATAGTCGCCAAAATCAGCCAAAACACGACCCGTGTACCGCGGCAGCCAGTTGGCTACAATGGCCTCCTTTGTTTTGAGGCCGGGGGTTACAGGGCTCAGTACTTCCTTTATCTTTTTGCCCGCCTTTTCAGCTGAGTCCTTTTTTATGTCTAAGTGTTCGTTCATCGTTGTAAGTTTAAAGCTTCACTGCATGCCTGATGGCTACTAAGCATGTGAAGTGCTGAAAAGTTCAGCATGACGTCCTGTTTTTGGTTATACAACAAACCCCGGCGTGAGCCAGGGTTTTGCTTGTATTTAATATCAAATATAAGTATCTGACTTAATTTTATATTAAGCGACCTTTAATTTTTTAAGATCGGATTTTTCAAATTTCTCGTGCGCGTAATCAAGCGTAACAGTCAATCGCTTCACATCCTTTTTAGATGGGAACTCGAACATCGCGTCGATCATGATCGCCTCGCAAATTGAACGCAAGCCCCGGGCGCCGAGTTTAAACTCTACCGCTTTATCAACTATGAAATCAAGCACGTCATCTTCAAACTCCAGTTTTACGCCTTCGTATTCGAACAGTTTTTTATACTGTTTCAATAACGAGTTTTTTGGCTCGGTTAAGATATTGTGCAGCGCCTCCCTGTCTAACGGGTTCAGGTAGGTAAGTATCGGCAAACGGCCAATTAATTCAGGAATAAGACCGAACGATTTTAAATCCTGTGGTGTGATATACTTGTACAGGTTTTTCAGATCAACTTCGCCGTCATCGCGCTTCATTTTATAACCTACGGTTTGCGTACGCAGGCGATTGGCGATCTTACGCTCAATACCGTCAAACGCGCCGCCGCATATAAACAGGATGTTATTGGTATTTACCGTGATCATCTTTTGATCAGGGTGCTTACGTCCGCCTTGCGGTGGTACGTTTACCATGGTGCCTTCCAATATTTTCAGCAACGCTTGTTGTACGCCTTCACCTGAAACATCGCGTGTAATGGACGCATTGTCGCTTTTCCGCGCGATCTTATCGACCTCGTCGATATATACAATTCCGCGTTCAGCGGTAGCAACGTCATAATCTGCCGATTGCAAAAGACGGGTTAAGATACTTTCCACATCCTCACCAACATAACCGGCTTCGGTTAATACAGTGGCGTCGCAAATGCAAAAGGGTACGTTTAATATTTTGGCAAGGGTTTTAGCCAGCAGGGTTTTGCCGGTGCCGGTTTCGCCCACCATAATAATGTTTGACTTTTCGATCTCTACCTCATCTTTATCGATGCGCTGGCCCAGCCGCTTGTAGTGATTATAAACAGCAACAGATAAAATCTTTTTCGCGTCATCCTGGCCTATCACGTACTGGTCGAGGTGACTTTTGATCTCGGCAGGCTTTAACATGGCGGGAGTTGATGGCGAAGATTTTACCTTGCGCACTTTTAACTCCTCGGCCAATATTTCATTAGCCTGGTTAACACATTTATCACAAATATGGGCATCAAGCCCCGCTATCAGCATCAGCGAATCCTGTTTACCTGCCCCGCAAAACGAGCACCTGATCTCTTTGCTGTTCTTGTTCATCTATCTTGTTTCTCAAATTTATAAAAAAAAGTCCGAAAGTCCAAAATCCTAATAGCTATTGGGATCCGGACTTCAGGGCCTAAACATTATTTTTTTGGATTATTTCCACGTAAAATCTCATCAACCATTCCAAACTCTTTCGCTTCTTCGGCAATCATCCAATGGTCACGGTCAGACGCATCCCATACCTTTTCGTATGATGTGCCGCTATGATCAGCTATGATCTGATATAACTCTTTCTTCAATTTTGTGATCTCGTGATACGTGATCTCAATATCTGATTGCTGGCCCTGCGCACCGCCCGATGGCTGGTGTATCATTACCCTTGCATGGGGTAATGCTGCCCGTTTGCCGGTTGTGCCTGCGCATAATAACACGGCGGCCATTGACGCGGCCATACCGGTACAAATGGTGGCTACATCGTTTGATATGAATTGCATCGTATCATAGATACCTAAACCGGCATAAACAGAACCTCCGGGTGAATTGATATATATCTGGATATCGCGTTTATTATCTGCCGACTGTAAGAATAGCAATTGGGCCTGAATAATGTTTGCAATATTTTCATAAATCGCATCGCCAAGAAAAATGATGCGGTCCATCATCAGCCTCGAGAACACGTCCATTTGTGCCACGTTCAACTGGCGCTCTTCAATAATATAAGGGGTCATGCCGGTTGGCAGCTTGGTCCTGTCAACGCCTGCTATAAATTTATCTACATAAATGCTGTTTATACGGTGATGTTTAACAGCGTATTTCCGGAATTCATTTTTATCGATATTGCTCATGATTTGTTTGTGTTAAGCTGCGGGGTTTAATCGCGATAAATATAGTTGTTACTTCAATGCTTTTTATTGAATAAAGTTTTTTGAAAGTAAAATTATTTGGGAGGAAGGGATGAAGTCGGAGGTCGGATGGCCGAAGTCGGAAGTAATTTGTCATTGCGAATGCAGTACGACGAGATTGCCGCGTTGCGCTCGCAATGACATGAGGTCAATAATTGACTACTTCAATTTACTGAAGTCGGAAAACAATATTTCCTTGTTATCTAAAGTAATTACGCTTTGGATATAGTCAAACACTTTCAAAGCTTTTACGTCTTCAAAAATTTTGTTGGCGTTCTCTTTATTCTGCAGGTATTGAACGGTGTATTGACCTAACTGCGCTTCGTCTATCCCCTGTGGGCTGTACATCCTGAACTGCTGGTTCAAACGCTCTTTCGCCAGTGCAAAAACTTCCTCGTATTTTATTTCAAGGTTATTTTCTTTAACGATCTTGTTTTCTATCAGCGTCCACTTCAGGTTCTGCGCGAAATCTTTATAACCGCCAGCCAGTTCTTCTTCCGTCAGTTTTTCGTTTGTGGCTTTTAACCAGCGCTTTAAAAACTCGTCGGGCAGTTCAAAACTAACTTTGTCTAAACCATACTGGTAAATATCATCCTGCAGTTTGCGTTCAGCATCCTGTACCATCATGGCTTCCAGCTCTTCGGTAATTTTTGCCCTGAACTCCGCCTCGGTAGTTACTGTACCTTCACCAAATAATTTGTCAAAGAACTCCTGGTTCAAATCACTTTCCTCCAAACGGTTAACATTTTTAACCTTCAGGCTGAATTTTGATTTTAAATCAGCTGCTGTTTCTTCATCAATTTTCAACAAACCGGCAACCTTCGCCGCGTCGTTATTAAAAGCTTTTTGAATATCCAGCACTACCTCGTTATCCTTTTTAAGGCCGATCAAAGAAGCTTTTATCTTCTTATCCTCGATCTGGTCTAAACGTACCGACGCGGTATTGGTTATCCCGTCCTCAAAAACACTACCATCCGGCGAAAGCTGGGTTAATTCCGCGTAAAGGACATCATCATCTGCCGATACGTCAGGATTTGTCATTTTGCCATAGCTGCGGCGGATGTTTTTGATACGCGACGCCAGGGTTTCATCATCAACTTTAATGGTGTATTTGGTAAGCTTATCTTTTGATGAAAAGTCGATCTTAAATTCCGGGGCCAGGCCAACTTCGTAGTTAAACTCAAAGTTATCGGCAAAATCCCAGTTGTATTCCTTTATATCTTCAACTTTCGGCAAGGGCTGGCCCAATACCTCAAGCTTTTCGTCTTCGATATATTTGTTCAGGGTATCCGAAAGCATGTTGTTGATCTCGTCAACCAAAATGCTTTTGCCATACATCCTTTTTATGTGCGACGGCGGTACCATGCCCGGGCGGAAGCCGGCTATTTTGGCTTTTTTTGCTTGTTCTTTTATCGCCTTATCAACGCGCGGCTGATAATCTTCGGGGTTGATATTGATCTTTACAACTGCATTCAGGTTGTCTATTTTCTCCTGTGAAATATTCATCTTTTACCGGTATTTTTTTCTTTATTTATGTAAAAGCAGCCGCTTATCAATCAGCCCACTTTTGGAGGGGCAAAGGTAGGGATTTTTTTGGAAGTTGGAAGAAGTCGGGGAGTCAGTAAAGTCCGGAAAGTCGGAAAGTCGGAAAAGACCGAAAGTAAGTTTAGTTGGATCTTGACGAACGGAAATTCCGAGTTCTCTATCTCGGCTAAGCGCGGACGCTTAGCCGGGCGGGTAAGAAGTCAGTAAAGTCCGAAAGTAAGTTTAGTTGGATATTAACAAACGGAAATGCAGGATTCTCTCGTGCCAGATAGGGTTTTCTCTACCAATGTTGTATCATAAACCTTCGCTCCCGCAAGCGTCTCGCTTGTGGCAAAACAGGCAAATAATTGAACAAAACAAGCTACGGCACATAGCCTCCACAAGCGGGACGCTTGCGGGAGCGGTGCGGTGGGGAGAAACAATAGAAAATCTTTTTTAAGTAAAAAAAATCTGCCTTCTCAGTTTTATAGCAAAGGGAAAATAATTTTTCCTTTTCTCAGCACCCATTATTGGTTCTTGTAGGGAAATGAAATTTTCATCCATATACTTTACTGCTTTTTTATGGGCGCTATGTAGAGGTAAAACTGTGGAAATATTGGCTTCTTCCTCAGCCCAACTTTCACTAACTCGTATTAGAGATAATAAGTATAACGCGCCATCCTTACTATCTTGGGCAGATTGACCAACACTTGCGGCAAATAATGTAGTAAGTCCCTCTTCGGCCGCCTGTACTGCCTTATCGAAATGTGCTCGGGTCGACCTGCCGGCAGAGAACATTTTAATATCTTCTTTTATGCTTTTGATAATCTCGTCCGATTCAAATGTTTCAAGGCCTCGGCAAGCATCAAAAATTATAGTTTGGCGCTTAGCATCCGTAACCAGTTTTCGCATGGAAACATTCTTGTCCGAAAGTTCAATATATTGATAATTGTTATCAGAACTGTTTATAAAACCATGTCCTGTAAAAATGATAAATGTGTAGTCAGCCCCATTTAAAAATACTTGTCGCATTTGCTCAACCAGAATTGAGGTTGGATTATTTAATGACTTTATTTCATCTTCGTACCATTCCCCCCCCAAATAACTTTTTAAAAATCTACGGTAGTTTTTATTGTCTTGCTCCGGGCCAGGTAAAGCTCCACTGTAAGTATTATTACAATAGATAATAAGCGCACGCCTGTTCATAATTTATTTGATATAATTATCAATAATGTTTCTAAATCGGGTATCGTAACTATCTGCATTCTCAAACGGAACGGAAGGTTGTTGCCAGCACGCTTTGTGCACTCTAATCCATCCCTTTACATTTAATTTCTTTTCAATATTTTTCAAATTGAATTTATGAAATGTACATAGGCGTTCGAGATAGTTAAATATTAAAGTGCAATAGTTTTCGTAGCGTAAATATCTATCATCTTCTGAACCCTTATTTGCTATCCAAGTGTCGCAAAAAGTCGGGCTTTCTAAATAGGGGTATTGGATGGCAATTTTTAAAATATTATCCAGTTGATCATTAAGACTTTTTACAGAATTATAGTTGTTTATTTTTATTGCTACTGTAGTGGCTACTACGCTTGAAATTAATGTCGCAATTGCTGCTGCGGTTATATCAATCATAAATTAGGATTTAGGAATTTTGAAGATTATACCAAAGATAAAAAATAATAACAGTTTTCCAGTCCTCGCTCTCCCAGGACCCATCTTGGCGCGAATGCCGCGCAGTTCTCGTGCCCCGTTGAACTGTCGCAGGTGTCGCACTTTTGTCGCAGAGTGTCGCACTGTCGCAGTGCGCCACCTGCGACAGGCAGGTACTATAAGCCTACACATCTTCTGACTTCCGTTCTTTCCTGACTTCTTCCTAATTTATCTTCTCAATAGAAGACGCACCGACTTTATCACTGCTAATACTTGGGTTGCCGCGATATTTTACTTCGGAAGCGCCGGTGGAATGAATGCTGAGCGAATGCAATACATTTACTTCGCTGTGCCCGACCCCAGCAGTTTGGATCTCGCAATTGCCGACAACGAAGTCTAAGGCATTCACTTTTCCGCTGCCACTCAGGTCGATATTGTGGGAGCTGGCCTGGCCTTTTAAATTTAACTCGGTGGCGCCGCTGCCATTGGTGGTCACATTTGCCGCGTTAAGGTCCATGGTAATTTTGGTGGCGCCTGATAGCCTTAGATGAATATCCTGGGTGGTGATCTTTCCGTCCGATTCGACTTCAATGCCACCAGAGGCTTTTAATTCTTCCAGGTGGCGTACGCCGATATAAACGATCGTCTGACTTGAATTGCAAAAGCTTCTCCGGGTGTAAATACGCAGCTTGCTGCCGTTTACTGTTGTTTTAATGTATTTCAGGAGGTTATCATCTGCTGTTATTTTTACCGAAAGGGAACTGTCCTGCTTGAGCACCACTTTAAAACCACCCGAAATATCGATGCGCGAAAAGTCGCTTACCTTACGGCTTTCGGATGCCTCAGTGCCCGAACCATGTACGCAGTTGAACATGCATGAGGATAACCCAAAAAGGGCAATGCCTGCAAGCAATATAGCGATGGAGAAATGTTTGGTTTTCATTTTTTTGTGATTTGACTATGTTTAAAGTGTTTAAGTTACATCAAATGTATAAAAAGCTAACAGAATCTGTTAGCTTTTTTTACCTGTAGTTGATTGGGTTAGATTAGGTTGATTGGTTGGATTGAGTTCGGCCATTTTGTTGTTTAATTATTCAAACCATTCACTTAATCAACCTAATCTAACTTAATCAACTTATTTAGAAAAGATCTGCAAGCGCGTCGATGTCAACCTTATTAGCAGTTACCGGCTGGATCGCGGTTTTAGCGGCATGTTTTGCAACCAGGTTGGTTTGGTTCACATTTTCGGGGTGGCTGTATTTTAAGTCGTATTGCTCAACGGTTCCGCTCAGGTCGGCTTTAGCCTGGTCGCTTACAATTACGCTGGCGCTGAAGGCATCAAGGTTTAATTTAACTGATGCGTTGTTGTGCAGGCTAACTTCCAGTTCAATTTTTGAAAGGTTGCCAAATGATCTTACTTCAGCATTATCGTAAGCGGCTATTGAACGCAGATCGGCTGCTGTCACCCAAACAACTAATTTTTCGGCTTTGTATGATGATATACGCAATACGCCGTTTTTGCTTTGAACCAAAGCGCTTTCGCTGTAGTATTTGTTGTAAACTTTCACCTGGTCTTTTGAACCATCTGAAACGTACAGTTCAACGTTGCCGTAAACTTCAATTTTGTTAATGGCACTGATGTCTGTCAAAACGGTTACAGTTTCGTTTTTTACAGGGGCTGCCTGTGTTGCTGTTGCTATTCCTGTGCTTAATACAAGTGCAGTGAATAATGTTATGATTTGAGTTTTCATGTCGTTAAGTTTTTTATATTCTATTGTTAATGTCTTATTGTTTTAAATACACCAATATGACGTGTGCAGCTAAATTTCGTTACAGCAAAATGGCCTCTAATCGACGTATGGGGCGGTTTTATCGGTAGAGCGCGGGTAGGGGTCGGTGAAAAATCTGCGAAAACTTTGATTACTCTCCTCTTCAGCAGAACAGCTTCGGCCAAAATCAGGCAAAACAATGGTGGCCCAGAGCGTGGCAGGGCATAGCAAATTTTGCCCAAAGGGTCAACACGCGACAGGTTCGCCCGGGCAAAATATTGCAGCCCAGGTTTTGCCTGATTTGCAGCGCAAAGGCCCGTGCGGCAAAGAAGCCTTTCTGCTGAAAGCGGTTTGGTTACTTTGGCGCGTCAAAGTAACAGCCTCCGCGGCAATTGAGCGGCGAAAATATTGTGTGAACCAAACATACTATCATGCGAAACGCAGTGGAGCATGACAGCGCTCTTAGTACAGTGTATCCTGCATCACAATATTTTCAAAAAACCTATCTTGCACCTGCAATTGTTACTATGAAATATGTTTTAGGCATTGATATTGGTACCGGCAGCGTGAAAGCGGTGGCTGTTGATCTGCAATGCCGGTCGTTTGAGGTTTGCCAGCAGCATTATTCATTCAGTTCGCCAAAGCCGGGTTACCACGAACAGGATCCCGAAGAAATCCTAAACGCTTTTATTAACAGCATCCACGGGATCATTGAAAAGACCGGCAGCCAGCCGCTGGCTATTGGCTTAAGCAGCGCCATGCATAGCATCATCCCGGTTGACGACACCTGCAGGACCCTCGCCCCTATGATCACCTGGGCCGATAACAGGAGTTCGGAGATCGCAGTAGCACTGCGGGCCACCACCCGCGGACTGGACATCTATAAGGCAACGGGCACACCGCTGCATGCCATGTCGCCGCTGTGCAAGATCATCTGGATACGAGAAAACGACCGGGAGCTGTTCAATAAAACCTTTAAGTTCATCTCGATAAAGGAATACATCTGGTATAAATTGTTCAATGAATTTAAGATCGATCATTCCGGGGCATCCTGTACCGGTTTGTTTGATATCAATAAGCTTTGCTGGTACCCTGATGCACTCGATTTGGCCGGGATAACGGCTGATGCACTTTCAACGCCTGTGCCAACGGATCACACTGAAATCTATCCTGTTGCCGTGAAAGATTCGCGGCTTAGCTTTCTTGAACCAGGCGTTCCGTTTATTATTGGCGCGAGCGATGGTTGTTTGGCCAATCTCGGCAGCATGGCCGATAAGCCGGGTGTGGCCGCGATCACCATCGGCACCAGCGGCGCGGTGAGGGTAGCCAGCAGCAAACCCCTGCCAAATGAACAGGCCATGACTTTTAGCTACATCCTCGATAAGCAAACCTTTATTTGCGGCGGCCCGATAAACAACGGCGGTATCGCCGTGCAATGGTGGCTTAAAAATTTAAACCACGGCACAACTGACGACGATTATACTAAATTGTTTGAACAAATTGCCGGTATCCCGCCCGGGAGCGAAGGACTCATTTTTTTGCCCTACCTTACCGGTGAGCGTGCGCCCATTTGGGATAGTGAAAGCTGTGGTACTTTTTTTGGCATCAAGCTACAGCATACGCAAGCCCATTTTTCGCGGGCGGTTTTGGAAGGGATATGTTACGCGCTGAACGATATACTGAATACCGTGCAGCAAAATGCCGAACCGGTATACCAGGTAAATGTTAGCGGCGGGTTTGTAAAATCGGAATTATGGGTGCAAACATTGGCCGATATTACCAGCAAAAAGCTGGTTATGATGCAGAGCGAGGATGCCTCGGCTATCGGGGCCGCTTTTATGGCTTTAAAATATACCGGGAACATCGGTGAATACCCTTCGCAGGGTACGGCCGATCTCAAAGCGTTTATACCTAACCCTGAAACCGCTGCCATTTACCAAAAGAATTTCGCAGTATACAAGCGGCTTTACCCGGCATTGAAGGATGTTATGAAAGGATGAATAGCGCGTACAGGCCCGGCGCTCATCCTTCGAGCGCCTCAGGATGACACCCTTTTTATCAGGATGATGGCACCCTTTATGCGGGATGACACCCTCCTTATTTTTAATTCCACAAAAAAAGCCACCTGCATGAACAGATAGCTTCCGTAATATATGTTGGCCTTTTGCAAAAGTTGGGTTAGAGACCTGCGATATCCTGGTCTTTGTCAGCAACAGGAATGCTGATTTTTTTTTCAGTAAGGTGAACGGCTGTGAAATTATAGTTGTTTACACTTGCAGCTTTATCGCGCTTTACAGTAAGCTCGTTAGCGTTGCCGGTCAGGTCAGCTTTCGCGTGATCAGTAAGCGTTACGTTTGCATTGAAAGCGTCCATATCTAATTTAGCTGAAGCATTATTGTGCAGATCAACATCCAGTTCAATTTTCGACAAGCTGCCAAATGATTTTACGTCTGCATTATCATAAGCCGAGATAGTACGCAGGTCGGCAGCGGTAACCCATACTACCAATTTATCGGCTGTGTATGATGAAATGCGCAATACGCCGTTCTTGCTTTGTACCAAAGCGCTCTCGGAATAGTAGTTGTTGTACACCTTCACCTGGTCGGCATTACCGTCGGAAACATACAGTTCCACGTTGCCATAAATTTCAATTTTATTGATATGATTTACGTCAGTTAAGATGGTGTAACTTCCGCTGTTCATGGTAGCCGCAGAAGCTGATTTTGTTACTGCTGAGCCAATTACAAGAAGTGCGATTATAGATAAAATTTTAGTTTTCATTTTATTAAATTTTTGATTTTCAATTAATTGTATTTTTCAATTTTTAAATACAACCATAGGACGATACCTGGTTTAAAACGTTACAGAAAAAATTATAAAATAGATGAACGCCCTGTTTTCATCGGCAAAGGTGGGATTTTTATCGGTGAAAATATTCATCTTAGTGTAATTATTACACTATTGAAATGACTCCATCGGCAACGACTATTATCAGGCATAGCTGTAAGTCATATGTATAGTTTTCTCAATATGTTCGTGACATAGTTTGGGCTGCATATCTTATTCTCTTAATCCAAAACCAACTTCTTATCTTCGGTGTGAAATTATAAACTGCACTACTATGACCGGCTATATCCCAACCGGAAACCGGGCTCTTCAAAATATTACTTAAATGCCAGCGTTTTATTACCATCATTGTAGCGTTTGATCAACCAACCACGTACAGCAAAAAAGATATATCTTTATCCAATAACCTAATAAAATGAAACGACTTTACCCATTACTTTTAGCAGGCGGTTTATTCATAGCCGGATGCAGCAAAAAAAATGACACAAGCACCAATCACGATGTCATTATCCAAAACGCTCCTTCGGTAAGCACCTTTGCGGGAAGCGGCACAGCCGGCGCAGCCGACGGCACCAAAGAGCAGGCCCAATTTAACGGCCCGACCGGGATAGCAATAGATGCCTCGGGGTTTTTATTTATTGCCGACAAGCAAAATAATTTGGTGCGGATCATATCTCCGCAGGGCGTTGTTAATACTATTGCCGGTACAGGAGTTGCGGGATTTGCAGATGGAAAAGACACCGCAAAATTTCATTATCCGAGTGGCATCGGCGTTAATCACATCGGCAGCCTGTTTGTTGCAGATGAGGATAACTCGGCCGTACGCGCTATAAATACCCTGGGCATTGTAATCACCTTTGCGGGGAACGGTTCGGCGGGGCTGGCAAACGGGACCGGTACGGCAGCTCTGTTTAATCTGCCTACAGGCATTGTAGCGGATGCCGCCGGAAATATATATGTTGCTGACAATGGCAATAACCTGATACGCAAAATAACCTCTAAAGGCGTAGTGACCACCTTTGCGGGCAGCGGCGTGCGTGGCGCGACAAACGGGACCGGGGTAGCCGCTTCGTTTAACCAGCCACAGGCGCTTGCTATTGATTCCGCCGGTAATATTTATGTAGCGGACATGGGCAATAACCTGGTGCGTAAAATTACCGCGCTGAGTGTGGTAACTACCCTGGCCGGCAGCGGCAGCGCTGGCTCGGCGAACGGCACCGGTGCAGTTGCCTCTTTTAACGGGCCGGCAGGATTAGCTGTTGATGCCAGCGGAAATGTATATGTCGGCGATTCAAATAACAACATGGTCCGTAAAATAACCAAAGACGGTGTGGTAACCACCCTGGCCGGCTCCGGAACAGCAGGCAAAACCAATGGCGCATTAACTTCGGCCACGTTTAACAGCCCGCAGGGTATAGCTGTTGATGCATATGGAAGGTTATTTGTGACCGACACTGGGAATAGCCTGATACGAATGATAACGCAGTAATAAACGCTGCCATTTAAAGAATACAAAGCCGGCTTATTGTGTAGCCGGCTTTTTTGTGAGCTGGCTTTCTTTAAACAAATATTTACACGGTGGCACGGTTAAACTTGCATGGCGTATCAGGCCCGGAACGATTGTGTAAATATTAGTTGATTAAAACTTGTCAAACACTTGCAGCAATTATACTTTTGACAAAGCCGGAATGACCAAGACAGTCGAAAGGCTTAACCTGTAATAATGAAAACTTTTTTAGACCGGAATTTTTTACTGAATGGCAGTGTTGCCGAACGTTTATATCATGATTATGCTGCTGATATGCCAATCATCGATTATCACTGCCACCTTCCCCCCGACCAGATCGCGGACAATATCAACTTTAAAAACCTGACTGACATCTGGCTCAAAGGCGATCATTATAAATGGCGGGCCTTACGCGCCAATGGCATAAATGAGGATTACATCACCGGCTCAAAAAGCGATTGGGAGAAGTTTGAAAAATGGGCGGAGACCGTTCCATATACCCTGCGCAATCCTTTATATCACTGGACGCACCTTGAGCTTCAGCGTTATTTTGGTATAGATAAATTACTGTCGCCGAAAACCGCCAGGGAGATATACGACGAGTGCACCCAAAAGCTGCAAACGCCGGAGTACAGGGTGCAAAATATCATCACCAAAATGAATGTGGAGGTGATCTGCACTACGGATGACCCTATTGACAGCCTGGAACATCATCAAAAAATAAGCAGGAGCAACTGGAAAGTCAAAGTTTATCCCGCCTTCCGGCCAGACAGAGCCATGAATGCTGGTGACACCAAAGCATTAAATGAATATATCAACCAATTGGAAAGCGTTAGTGACATGGCTGTCGGCGACTATGCCGGTTATTTAAAAGCATTAAAAAAACGCCACGATTACTTTGCCGAAAACAACTGTTCGGTGTCTGACCATGGACTGGAGCAGCTATATGCTGAAGATTATACGGAGCAGGAAATCAAGGACGTATTTAATAAACTCCGCTCAGGTAAGGATCTGCAGCCGGCTGAAGTGTTAAAATTTAAATCGGCTATGCTGTATGAGTTTGCTTTAATGGATCATGAAAAGGGCTGGGTCCAACAATTTCATATCGGGGCCTTGCGGAACAACAATGCGAGGGCTTTCAGGGAAACCGGGCCGGATACGGGGTATGACTCGATCGGCGATTTCAGCCAGGGCATCGCCTTATCAAAGTTTTTAAACCGGCTCGATAACACCAACCAGCTGGCTAAAACGATAATTTATAACCTTAACCCTGCAGATAATGAGCTTATCGCGACGATGGCCGGTAATTTTAACGACGGCACGGTTGCCGGCAAAATGCAATACGGCTCGGCCTGGTGGTTCCTTGACCAGAAGGAAGGGATGACCAAACAGCTGAATGCGCTATCAAGCATAGGGCTGGTAAGTAAACTGGTGGGGATGCTAACCGATTCGCGCAGCTTTTTATCGTACCCGCGGCATGAATATTTCAGGCGGCTGCTTTGTAACCTTTTCGGCGAGGACATTGAAAACGGCGAACTGCCCAATGATATAGAATGGACCGGAAAGATAATCAGGGATATATGTTATCATAACGCCCAAAACTATTTTAATTTTAAAACATCGTAACCTGCAATAATGAATTCGCTTAAAACCGGCATCGACACTATACTTTCATTTGGCGAATTATTGCTCCGGATATGCCCCGACCCAACGGGACAGTGGCTGAATGACAATTCATTGCCCTTTTACGTTGGGGGCGCGGAGCTTAATGTGGCAACGGCGCTTGCACTATGGGGATTGCCTTCAAAATATTTTACAGCTTTGCCGGATAACGGACTGTCGCAACAGATATTAAGTTACCTGAAAAATAAAAATATCGATGTTAGCCCGGTTGTATATCACGGGGAGCGGATGGGCCTATATTTTTTAACCAGCGGGCAGGACCTAAAGCATAATGCATTGGTTTACGACCGGGCGAACAGTTCATTCTCGCAGCTTAAACCGGGAATGATCAATTGGGATGAGGCATTAAAAGACGTTAGCTGGCTGCATTTCAGCGCCATTTGCCCGGCCATAAGCCAGGGTGTAGCTGATGTTTGCCAGGAAATGCTGCAGGCAGCTTCCGCTAAGGGTATTACAATTTCGATCGACCTTAACTACCGGGCTAAGCTATGGCAATACGGTAAACCGCCGCTCGATGTCATGCCAAAGTTATTACCGTATTGCGACCTGGTTATGGGTAATGTTTGGGCCGCTGAAACCATGCTGGGCATCCCGGTAACACCTGATATTCATGAATCGGGGTTAAAAAGTTTATACCAGAAAACGGCTTTGCATACTTCGGAAGAAATAATTAAGCAATATCCAAAATGCAAAGCTGTAGCCAATACCTTCAGGTTTGATTCGCGCGATACCATTAATTATTACACTACATTGTATACCGGTGGTGATTTTATTACTTCGGAGGAATACACGGCGAAGGAAATAATAGACAAGGTAGGCAGCGGAGATTGTTTCATGGCCGGATTGATCTATGGTTTTTACCGGCAATGGGATACCAAAGAAATCGTAAATTTCGCCACTGCGGCCGCTTTTAAAAAGCTGTTTGTAAAAGGTGATGCTACCCATTTGACTGTTGACGATATTAAAACGACGATAAATAATGAATAACAAGCAAGCGGTTACCGAAAGCATACTTAAACAGCGCATGCTGCCTTTGTATTTTCACGAAGATACCGAAGTAAGCGTAGAGGTTGCCCGGTCCTTATATAAAGCGGGCGTCCGTGTGTTTGAATATACCAACCGGGGTGATGCTGCGTTTAAAAACTTTGCAGCATTAAAGGAACTGCAGCAAAAAGAAATGCCAGGCCTTCATTTGGGTATTGGCACGGTTAAGACAGCCGAAGAGGCGAGTGCTTTTATAGACGCCGGGGCGGATTTTATCGTATCGGCTGTTATGAACCCGGAAATTGGCAGGATGGCACATGACAGGGACATGCTATGGATACCGGGCTGTATGACACCCACGGAAATACACGCAGCGCAGCAAAATGACGCGGCGATTATCAAATTGTTCCCGGCAAATATTTTAGGGGCTGAATTTATGTCGTCGATAAAAGATCTGTTCAGGGGGCAACTGTTTATACCAACAGGCGGAGTTGAGCTGGAGGCGGAAAACATCGGCACCTGGTTTAAAGCCGGGGTATGCGCAGTGGGCATGGGCAGCAAACTCATCACCAAACAAATACTTGATGAGCATTTATATGACCAGCTATATACAAAAACAGTAACGGCACTTGAACTTGTTCAATCAGCTTATTAAGTGATGAAACAAAGAATACTAAAGGTACATCCAGCCGATAACGTGATGGTAGCACTTACCGACCTGCAGTCGAACGATGAGATCACCTATCGCGATACCAACTATAAAACGGCTGAACCTATCCCGGCCAAGCATAAGTTTGCCATAAATGCTATCCCTATGGGCAGCGAGGTTATTATGTACGGTGTTTTGGTGGGCCGCGCACTGAGCGATATACCTTCGGGCGGTTTGCTTACTACCGGCAATGTCAAACATGATGCCAATGGTTTTTTAGCGGAGATACACCAATACAATTGGCGTAAACCGGATGCAAGCCGCTTTGAGGGCAAAACATTTAACGGTTATCACCGGGCCGACGGCAGCGTAGGCACGGCCAACTACTGGGTAATAGTGCCCATGGTTTTTTGCGAAAACCGGAACGTGCAGGTTTTGCAGGAAGCGTTGATCAAACCATTAGGCTATGGCCGCAAACAAACATACGAGCTTACCGCCCAAAACCTGATCGAAAAAATCAAGTCCGGTAGTAGCATCGAGGAGGTTTTATATACCGAACTGGAAGGGTCATCTGCCGGCGCGAATAACGCGAAGGTATTCCCGAATGTGGACGGGATTAAATTCTTATCACATACCTTGGGATGCGGAGGTGTCCGCCAGGACTCTGTCGCACTGTGCGGCTTGCTCGCGGGTTATATTACCCATCCCAACGTGGCGGGAGCAACCGTGTTAAGCCTCGGCTGCCAAAACGCGCAGGTAAGTATTTTGCAGGACGAAATATACAAGCGTTCGCCTGATTTTAACAAGCCCTTATATGTCCTTGACCAGCAAAAAACCGGTACAGAAGCCGAACTGCTTGACCAGGCCATACGGCAAACGCTGGCCGGGCTGATGCTGGCCAATCAAAACACCCGCAAACCCGCGCCGCTGAGTAAATTGACCATTGGCCTTGAATGCGGCGGATCGGACGGGTTTTCGGGCATTTCGGCTAACCCGGCGATTGGTTATACTTCCGACCTGCTGGTGAGCCTGGGTGGTACCGTTATTTTATCGGAATTCCCGGAACTCTGTGGTGTGGAACAAAATTTGATCGATCGTTGCGTGGATAAAGAGCGGGCAACTCGCTTTTCTGATCTGATGCGTACCTATAATCAACGTGCCGAGGATGTTGGGTCGGGGTTTTATATGAACCCATCCCCAGGTAATATTAAGGATGGCTTGATAACTGATGCCATAAAGTCGGCCGGGGCAGCTAAAAAAGGCGGCACATCGCCGGTTGTTGATGTGCTTGATTATCCCGAAAAGGTAACAAAACCCGGCCTTAACCTGCTTTGCACACCGGGCAATGATGTGGAATCAACCACAGCAGAAGTTGGCTCGGGTGCCAATATCGTACTGTTTACCACGGGCTTAGGCACACCTACGGGCAACCCGATCGCCCCCGTCGTAAAAATTGCTTCGAACACCATTTTGTACAACCGGATGAGCGATATCATTGATATCAATACCGGTACCGTTATAGAAGGCGACGAGACTATTGAACAGGCCGGCGAGCGGATACTGGATTATGTAGTGCAGGTGGCTAGCGGAGATATCGAGGTTAGCGCGGTACGGCACGGGCAGGATGATTTTATACCCTGGAAGCGGGGAGTTTCGCTGTAGTGGTTTATGCACTGCTGCTGTCACGCTGAATTTATGTCTGCGCCTCACTTGCAAAGTATACGACTTGCAACCCGCCATGTTCCGCGGGATACCGAAACGAGTTCGGCATGACGTGGGAAATGATTTTTGAAATACAAAAAAGCCGACGCTAAGGTCGGCTTTTTGATTATTCTATAGTTTTTTTCAGGCTATCGCCAATCGGCCCAGTTGCTTTGCGCGGCCCAGTTGGTGCTGCCTATAGCGCCGCGGTAAGCAACCTGTGTGAAAAATGAATTTGTAAAATCAACCCCGGTAAAATCAGCTCCGGATAAAGCAGGTGATCCGCTTGCAGGGGTAAGATCAGGCGCTCCAGACAGATACATCCCGGTTAGTTTAAAATCTGTCGAAAGCGTGAGGATTGTATTGTTATTGACCGAATTTGTTTCAAACGCAGATAACACGGGGTCGGGAAATGAAATGAACTCCTGGCCTTGGTCGTAATCAAATACACGCGCGAGTGTATCGGTTTGCACCAGGTTACTCCTGAATTCGGCATTGTTATCGGCTAAAATTACCGGTCGTGTTCTTGGGCAAACCATAAATGCGCCTTCGGGGTAATCGGAAATGATGGAATTCCTGATAGCCAAACGGGTTCCCTTACGCATATATACGCCCTGGTTCAAATTGGTTTTAACTATTGGCGTTTCCTGCGGCCCAATAATGGTCATGTTTGAAACCACCGGGCGTGTCAATGGCGTGTTGGTAGTTGGCACAGAGTCGTTATAACTTTCGAACCCGTTAGCTTTTAACGATTGTGAAGACGCGTGTGTGCGATAACCAATTAGAAACTGGAGGTTTCCTTCATAGCCGTGGTCAAAATCAAAATCGTCATCCCCGCTGTTGTAGCTAATGAGGTGGGTTGCATTAACCGTACCACCTACAAACTGGAAGCTATCGTCATTCGAATATTTCACCATTACATTATCGATCTTAGTGCCTGAACCAACACTTGCTAAAAGCAGTCCGCTGGCTTTGTCTAGCGCCCATTCATTTTCCTGCGGCGGGTTAATACCACCGGTGTATTCCAGCCTCAAGTAGGTAATGGAGCCGGAATTATCGGTTGAAACATTTCCGCCAAATTGCGTATCGGCGCTTACAGGCAAACCGGGCGCGTTACCGGTAACGGTATTGGTTGGCGCTTTGCCTAATAAAATGATCGCACCCCAGTCGCCCGGCGTTTTAACCGCAGCGGCTGATGTAAACACTACCGGGTTATTTACCGTACCGTTGATATATATTTTAGAGCCCTGGGTAATTACCAGCACACTTTTAGCCGAGCGCGCAGCATTTACCTGTGCGTAAACGGTAATCCCGGCCGGGATCGTCAGCGTTGCGTTGTTTTTAACGTATACTTGTCCCTTAAGGAAATAATTTTTAGTGACATCAAGCGTGCGGTCGGAAGTGATGGATCCCTGCAGCGTATCCATTTTTTTGGAATTGCTGGCCGACCCGGACATATGATCCTTTTTGCATGCCGCAAAAAAGATTAATACCATCATTGAAAGTAAAGATATCTTTTTCATAGTAATTTGAACTACAGATTTATAATCTATAATTTAAACCAACAAGTTGTAATAAAGTTTCTTTTTGATTAAAATTTTTAATCGATTTATATTTTTAGCGGCGCGGGGCTTTCTGTTAGAAATCCGGCTGAAATAGTGTTGCGCCATTTTGCGGGAAGATATTAAAACTTAAATATCAAAAAATTGTACTTTTGTTATATACGATATTGATTACCAGCTCATAATATGATTCATATATGGGCTTTACCACTGTAACGGGCAACAATATGACGGAAGATCTCCGGCCCACCGGTATTGATGTGATTGGGGACATACCCTGGGGTACACACTTTTGCCATTTTTACCAAACCAAACAAGACCTGTTATCTATCCTGGTCGCCTTTTTCAAAGCAGGATTAGAAAATAACGAATATTGTCTTTGGATCACTGCGCCGCATATCTCAGTAGACGAAGCATTAAGTGCACTGGAAGAGGCCGTGCCTGAATTTGACCACTACCTCCGACGGGGAATTATTGAAATTGTAACCAATTCCGAGTGGTACCAGAAGGACGGCAAACTCGATCTGGAGCGTGCGATCCAAACTGTTTCGGACAGGCTTCGCATTGCACTACAACAAAATTGCGAAGGGCTTCGGGCCAACGGAGATGAGTCATGGCTCGACAGGAAAGAATGGAAAGATTTTATAGCCTATGAAAGAGAATTGAATCCGCTTATCGCGGAAAAACATATTATTATTTTATGTGCTTATCCATTGGCCAACAGCGTGGCCGCGAAAGACATACTCGATATTGTTTATGCACATGAATTTACGGTAGCGAAAAGAGATGGCAGACTGGAAATACTGGAAACGCCCGAAATAAAAAAAAGTAAAGCCCAGCTACAGCAGCAAAATGAAATGCTGGAAATGCATTTGGCTGAGAAGACAAAAGAACTGGCAAAAACACACAATATACTCGGCAAATCACAATCGCGCCTGCGCGCGATATTTAACACGACCGATATTGCCTTTTTACTGCTTGACAGCGACTTGCACGTACTGACCTATAACAGCATAGCCAACCACTGGTCGCAGCTTTCGTTTGGCACGACTTTGAAAGAAGGAGTAGATTTTATCGGTTTGTTAAAAGACGACCGCAAAGGGCCGGTAAAAGAGATGCTTGACGCGGCCATGGTTGGCAACCCGGTTAGTTACGAGGCCAATTATCCATACCTGGACGGCCCGGGCGAATGGTATTGTATCAGCATTAACCCGGTAAAGGACCCTGAAAATAATATTATCGGGCTTTGCTGCTCTGCCACTAATATTACGACCAGTAAGCTGGCAGAACTGGAGCGTAACAGGATAAGCAGCGACCTGGTGCACCGAAATAAGGACCTGGAACAATTCGCCTACATTGTATCACATAATTTGCGCGCGCCGCTGGCAAACATTATCAGCTTATCGCGGATGCTGCGGCAGGGCGATCTTTCAACACACGATAAAGCCGAGTCGGAAGAATTTCTTTTTCAATCCATTACCAAACTCGATGAAATTGTAAACGACCTGAACCAGATATTACAGGTGCGCCGCGACATCGGCGAAACGAAGGAAAAGGTTGTTTTTTCGGAACTGGTCAATTACGCCCTCACCGGTTTCCGGCAATTGATAACGCAGGCTAATATCAATGTGATCACTGATTTTGCCAGCGCCGAATCTATCCATACGATTAAAAGTTACCTATACAGTATTTTCTACAACCTGATATCCAATAGCATTAAATACCGCCAGCCGGAGATACCTCTTGTTATGGAGATTAGGTCGCGGAAACGCGGTAAAAAAATAGTTTTAACGTTTAAGGACAATGCCCGCGGCATCGATCTTTCGGCCAAAGGCGAGGAAGTGTTCGGGCTTTATAAACGTTTTCATACCGATACCGAGGGTAAGGGATTGGGCTTATATATGGTAAAAACCCAGGTTGAAGCGCTTGGCGGGGATATCAGCATTAGCAGCCAGCCAAATATTGGGACAACATTTTCGATCGAGCTGCCGGGTAATTAGTTTCGCGCAAGCGGGTATGGCGCAGAATTGACTCACCTCCGAAGGAGTCATATGGACCTGTCATCGCTTCGCTTGACCACCTCTTCTCTCTTCCGCAGGCGGAAAAGAGGGTTATGGAAGAGAGAAAATTTCTTTTTAAATTTTTAAATTAATGACACTGTAGCTGCGGCATCTTCGGTCACCGGCTTTCTCCGTTTGACAATAACCCGCGCAGTTAGGTATATGGCGGCAGCCAGCATTGCGATGATGGCTTCCATATTCAGCATCCCGAACGCGCCCCATTTGGCATAAGCACCGGCCGAAATCCAAAACATCAGGTATAAAGGCAAATAGGCCATCGACGAATACAGCTCGAATTTGCTTGCCGCGGCACCGTCAGAAGCGGCTTCTAAGTTGAAAGAGGAGTAGGCAGCATTAACAAAACCATTAACGAATGCGTAGCCGAGCGTCCATAATATATACATCAGGGGTACATGCGGACAAAAAGCCATACCCACGCAACAAATACCCTGCAATAAGCTAAAAACCACGAATGCTTTCTGGCGGCTTACGCGGTCGCAGATGGGGCCGCCTATCAAGCAGCCTATAATGATAGCCAGGCCGCCTAACCCGCCGGTTATCAGTGCGACCGTATCGACGCCCGAATGCCAGTCTTTGGCCACCGCTGCAAACAGGAAGCCCGCCGCGCCGGTACCCAGCGGTAATAAATTAAGGATGAAAGCAAGGAAACCCCTGCTTGTTTTAAGTGTGGCCCAAACATCGGCAACTACATTCCTGATATTTTTACCGAACCTTTCTGCCCGTATGGTTGAAACCGGCTCACTGATAAATAGCAACCCGGCACAGCACAATATACAAACCAGCGCCAGGGTAGCGCCGGGCAGCCATGTATATGAGACATGCTGCGCCAGCCATAAGCCTGCCCCGCCCCCGATAGCGCCGCCGCCTAAATTACCGGCCTGGCAATAGCCGCCCAGGCGGCCCTTTAACTTCTGCGAGGTACCGGCCGCCAAACCGCCTATGGCCGCACTGATGAAACTCCGCGCAAAGCTCGAGATAAGGATCATACAACTAAAAAGAAATAAGCTGGATGCATTGATGGGTACGATACCAGTAGCAAATATGGTGACAGCTGTTACCAGCGTTGCAAGCAGGTACCAACGTTTTATGGTAAGCGTGGTATCCACAAGCGGGGCCCATAAAAATTTAAAAACCTGCGGAAGCAGGTTGATAGCCGCCAAACCGGCGATCTGCTGCAGCGAAACGCCCGATCTTGAAAAAAGGAAAGCCAGCGTAACCGTTACATACCCCGAGAAAACGCCAAACGGGATGTAAAAAAAGAAAAACAGGACGGGATGCGCGGATTTTGGGAATTTGCGTGAAGAAACCGGTGATCCCGTTTCGCTGATCATTGATGATGAATATGCTACGCCTAATATAGGACTATTATTGGGGGATAGCAAAAAGGGATGATGGTTCGCGGGGCAGTGTATTCTTCCGGCGGCTCCGCAGGATGGGAATATCTACAAACGCCTGACTCATGTTTTAACAGAAATAATATTTCTGCGCAATAAACACATTTCTGAAATTTTATAGCTTTGGCACATGAACAAAAGTATATTTTATGCATTCGTTATCATTTTGAGCCAACAATATGCGACAATTATTTTCGCTCAAAATGCGCCCGTAAAAAAACAGCTCCCACTTGTTTCGCTTCAGCAGCAATTTGTAGATCTCCGGTTTGGCATGTTCATTCATTTCAATATCCCAACCTATATGAACCAGGATTGGGCTGACCCTGATGCACCCCCATCCCTATTTAATCCAACAAAATTAGATTGCGGCCAATGGGCCGAAGCGGCAAAATCTGCCAACATGAGCTACGGCTGCTTAACTACAAAACATCACAGCGGTTTTTGCATCTGGGATACAAAAACTACGAATTATAATGTAATGAAGAGCCCGCTAAAACGGGATGTAGTAAAAGAATTTACTGATGCTTTCAGGGCTAGTGGTTTAAAGGTAATGCTGTATTACTCCATTTTGGATACACATCACCAGCTTCGTCCAAATTCCATCACCCGAAAGCATATTGAAATGGTTAAGGATCAGATAACTGAATTATTAAGCAATTATGGCGAGATATCAGCCCTGATCATCGACGGATGGGATGCGCCATGGTCGAGAATATCTTATGATGATATTCCTTTCGAAGACATTTATCTGCTGGTAAAAAAGCTGCAGCCCAATTGTGTACTTATGGATTTAAATGGCGCAAAATATCCTCCGGAAGGCTTATATTATACCGATATCAAAACTTACGAAATGGGCGCAGGCCAGCGTGTATCAAAAGAAAACAACCGCATGCCTGCTTTAGCCTGTCTGCCAATACAGGCAAATTGGTTTTGGGAAACATCTTTCCCGAAGGCGCCTGTTAAGGATCCTGTAAAACTGGTTAATGAAACTTTGATACCCTTAAACAAAGTTGATTGCAATTTTATCCTGAATGTAGCTCCCAACCGCGATGGTTTAATTGATGACAACGCGCTTGCGGCCTTAAAAGAGATTGGTAAAATATGGCATCATGAAGGGCCGGTTGCTCAACTGCCCCCGCTTGACGCACCGATTATTTCGACCAACCTTGCTAAAAAACAGGCGTCAAATTCAAGCTGGAGCAATGATGATAATATTATGGACCTGGCAAATGACGATGATTTTACGACGTCGTGGGTATCAAACAAAACTGTTGAACACCCCTGGTACGAGATTGATTTCGACCGTGAAAAGTCATTTAACACTATTTCCATTGCCGAAGAAAAGGCAAACATCAGCCTATATCATCTCGAATATTTTTCGGAGGGCAAATGGAAATCTATTTTTAACGGCGAAAATTTAAAAAAAGTAAAGATCAATCGCTTTGAAAGGGTATGGGGCAGCAAGGTTAGAATATGGATAGATAAATCGGACCATCAGGCTTCCATTGCTGAGTTTGGAGTTTACGACGAGCGCAGGTTAAACAATCCGTAACCGAATTTTAGAAAATAGCACCTCAAGTCATTCCGGCTTACAGCTAACGACACGCTAACACACCCGGTAAAAAAAATCGCAAAAAATTTGCGTAGTTAAATAACTACATTTATATTCGTAGCCAAATAGCTACACAATGAATTTAAGACGAGACGTATTTCAAGCCATAGCCGACCCGACAAGAAGGGCGATACTTCTGTTGGTTGCTTCGCAATCGCTCACTGCCGGGGCCATCGCGGCAAACTTTGACACCGCCCGGCCCACCGTTTCAAAACACCTGCAAATACTCACTGCATGCGAATTGCTTACACAAGAGCAAAATGGCAGGGAGATCCATTATCATATCAATGCAAAAAAAATGAAAGAGGTAGCCGACTTTATTGAGCCATTCCGCCAAATGTGGGAAGACCGATTTAACAAATTAGAAACCATAATGAAAAATTATAAAAGCAAATAACATGGATCGCAAAACAAAAATCAATGCCGAAGACGGTAAACAGGACCTGGTGATCACAAGGGAGTTCGATCTGCCTTTGGAATTACTTTTTAAGGCATACGCGGAACCCGAACTTATTGAGCAATGGATGGGAACGAAAGTACTGAAACTGGAAAGTAAAAAGCATGGCAGTTACCAGTTTGAAACGAGCGATGGGCAAGGAAACAAATACGGTTTCAGTGGCGTAATCCATGAGTTTATCCCCAATCAGAAGATCACGCGGACATTTGAAATGGCGAATACGCCTTTTGGCGTTCAGCTTGAAATAACAGCATTTGAAAAGCTTACTGATAACACCAGCAAAGTCCATATGCATGTAATTTATGAATCGGTTGCACAAAGAGACCAGGTGCTGAAGCTGCCCTTTGCCCAGGGCATAAACATGGCGCATAACCGGATAGAGGAATTATTAAAAACCTTAAAATAATTTAAAAATGGAAAAGAGAAAGCTAATATGGTATTGGATAATTACTGCAATATTATCCTTTTGTATTTTTTCGGGCGGATTGGCGCAGGCTATGCAGGTAAAAGACGTAGTTGCAGGTTTTAAGCCCTTGGGGTACCCGAACTATTTTATTTCGATTATCGGCGTTTGGAAGGTATTGGGCATAATTGCGATATTAATACCTAAGTTTAAATTGCTTAAGGAATGGGCGTATGCGGGTATATTTTTTACAATGAGCGGCGCGGTGATCTCGCACATTGCCAGCAATGACGTTCATGTACAAATTATTGCCCCAATTGTACTGGCCGTTTTTACGGTGTTGTCGTGGTATTTGAGGCCCGCGGATAGAAAAATCATTCCGGTCAATCCATAATAGTCATAACTTTATTCCAGCATACCAATAAATAAACGGCATGAATCCTAAGGTTAATTTCTTTTTTAATAAAGCCAAAAAGTGGCAGGAAGAACTGGAACAATTGAGGACGATCGTCCTGGATTGCGGGCTGACCGAAGAATTGAAGTGGGGCTGCCCCTGTTACACATTTCAGGATGCCAACATCGTTTTAATACACGTGTTTAAAGAATACTGTGCGCTTTTGTTTTTTAAAGGCGTTTTGTTAAATGATACCCATGGCATTTTGATACAGCAAACGGAGAATGTGCAGGTGGCGCGCCAGATCAGGTTCACCGATATGAGGGAAATAATCAAGATGGAACCCATCGTAAAGGCCTACATTTATGAAGCCATTGAAGTGGAAAAAGCCGGTTTGAAAGCGGAGCTTAAAACGACCGCAGAATTCACTGTCCCTGAAGAATTTCAAAGTAAATTAGATCATATCCCCGCACTGAAAAGTGCTTTTGATGCACTAACGCCGGGACGGCAAAGAGCCTACATGCTGCATTTTTCTGCACCAAAACAATCCAAAACCCGGGAGGCAAGGGTTGAAAAATGTATACTGCAAATTCTCAATGGAAAGGGGTTAGACGATCAGTAATGAGTAAAAAAATGGATTTGTCACCACAACAACGGGAAGAACTGCTCAGCGTATTGAAAGCTCGCTTTGAGAAAAACATGAACCGCCATAAAGGTCTTGAATGGGTTAAAGTACAGGCAAAGCTTGAGGCTAATACTAACAAACTGTGGTCGCTTAGCGAAATGGAAAGAACCGGCGGTGAACCGGATGTTGTTGGCCATGATAAAAACACCGGCGAATATATTTTTTATGATTGTTCAGCGGAAAGCCCTAAGGGTCGCAGAAGCCTTTGTTACGACCGTGCAGCACATGAGGCCAGGAAAGAATTTAAGCCGGAAGATAGCGCTGTTGATATGGCTGCTTTCATTGGCGTTGAGCTTTTGTCGGAGGAACAATACCGGGAATTGCAAAAACTTGGCAACTTCGATTTGAAAACATCGAGCTGGATAAAAACACCCGCCGATATCAGGAAACTTGGCGGCGCCGTCTTTTGCGACCGTCGCTACAACACTGTGTTTGTTTATCACAACGGAGCAGAATCGTACTACGCCGCCAGGGGGTTCCGCGGCTGGCTAAGGGTTTGAATTCTGGTCCGAACCGAGTACGCTTTTGGACCCCTGCAGGAACTATGGCAGTAATAAAATTTTACCGGTACTTTTCCGGCTTTCTAAAAAGCGATGCGCCAAAACCCCGTCTTTCAGGTTAAATTTCTTATTGATATTAACAGTGATGACCCCCTCTTCTACCCAATTAAATAACTCCGCCGCGCGCTTTAGCCGCTCTTCGCGGGAAACCAGGTAATTCCAGAGATCACCGCCTGTAATTGTCAGCGACTTATCCATTAAAAATCGCGGATCCACCAAAGGGGGATTGCCGCCGGCAAAACCAAAAAACACCACGGCGCCGCCGGTTTTTGCAACAGCCAGGCTATCCATCAGCGTGGTCCCAATGCTTTCATAAATTACATCCATCGCCGATATGGTTAAAACCTTCAATTTCCAATCGTCGCTGTAAAGAAAAACGGCATCTGCCCCGGCGTCCAGTACGGCCTGCCTTTTTTCTTCGGACGAAGTAAGTCCAACGACAGTTGCACCAAAACTTTTGCATAACTGTACCAGCAATTGGCCAACGCCGCCTGCAGCCGCATGGATCAGCACATGGTCGCCACGTTTTATTTTATAACTGTCCCGCGTAAGATACTGTGCTGTTAATCCCTGTAGAAGAATTGCGGCGGCAGTTTCATACGCGATCGTGGCGGGCAGCGGGATGGCATGTTCAACCGGAACAGCAACTAATTCGGCATTAGCCAGCGGAACGTCCGCGAACCCGATACGGTCGCCAACCTTTATATTTTTTACGTCCTTCCCAACTTTAATTACCTCGCCTGCACCTTCGTAGCCCGCTATGTATGGGGGCTTGCCGGTTAAATGATAATTCCCCTTGCGCCGGTATACGTCGGCAAAATTTAACCCTATGGCTTTGGTCCTTACCAACACCGTGTCATCGTTAATAGCCGGACCGGCAACTTCACCGTAATATAACACTTCAGGGCCACCAAAACTATCGAAACACAATGCCTTCATAAGGATTTTTTAAAACGAGTAGAAAAGAAATGGTGCATAAATAACAAGCTTCTTGCCGGAGCTTTGATCCTTTAAACACTTTAGCTCCTTTTTAGCGTCGTTAGCGCAAATATTAAAGAAAGGCTAAAATAAAAAAAATATGAGTTTGCGTTGATTTTAAATTACCATCGCTTTAGACAAATGTCAATGGTCACAAAAACGTCCTCATATTGTCACTATTACCCCCCATGCGTGTACCCTGCCGGTTTTAACTTTGGACGATCATCAAACGAATAGCAAACCAAATGGGAAAGATCAATATCTTCGAACATATTTCACTGGGCGACGTGATCGGGCACGATGAAGATTACTCGATGAAATATAATTTCTATTTACTTTGCAATTCAAAGTGCTTTTTATATTTTTGAGTTCCAAATAGATTTTAAATCTTAAATTATTATCACAATGGAAACAAAAACAATTAGCGCTGTTACGAACTACAAACACACTCAATTTAGTTACCTGATGCTGGTTGTTACGCTGGCCGTGCTCACGCTTTTCGCATGGGTTTATATTACGGGCTCTGCCGAGCCTGAATCGACCGACTCCGGTCCAAATTTTGCCGTCACTTCTTTAATGGCGCTAATTCTGTTTATTCTTGCTTCCTGTATGTTACTTCAAGTAATTATTGATGGAAAATATTTACGAATTAAATTTAGCTTTGGCATTTATCAAAAAAAGTTTTCGCTTAATGATATAATGTCCGCTAAAACCGTAAAAAATCATTGGCATTATGGATGGGGAATAAGAAGATGGTTGTGGCCCAAAATGTGGATTTATAATGTTTCCGGTTTTGATGCAGTTGAAATTAAACTAAAAAATGGTAAAACGTATAGGATAGGCACGGATGAACCTAAAAAATTAGAACAAACAATCCTTCACTCAATTAAATAGTGAAGAGGGACGCTTGAGAGAGCATTTTAGAGGAATAAAACGACGTTACAGCGATATTAGAACTATGAGACAGGAAAAAGTAGCAGCTTGTAACGACGCCTACCCAAAAGGCAGGGTTTTGTGGTTAATCGAACATTAGTTTTTCAAATCAAGTTTTGTAAAATAGCATGAGAAAAGTAATCTTCGCAATCAACATGAGTATCGACGGCTGCGTCAGCCACATAAATCTTCCTGGCCCCGATGAGGAAGTTTCTGAGTATTTTAACGACTTGATGCATCAGGACGTTGACCTTATTGCCTACGGACGCAAAATGTATGAGATCATGTTTCCCTATTGGGCCGACGAGGCCAATTGGGCCGACGAATTAGATACTGAATTTGGCCAAAGGCTCACCGCTTTCGACAAAGTTGTTTTTTCGCGAACTTTAGCCAACGCTGAATACAATACGCGTGTTGTCCGCACAGACCCCGCCGAAGAACTGCTAAAAATGAAGCACGCGCCGGGCAAAAACATTTACGTTGGTACGGTAAGCATGCTTCCGCAATTAGCGCAGGCGGGTGTGATCGATGAATATCATCTCGTGGTCGTCCCCGTGATCGTGGGCCGGGGACCGCGCCTGGTGGAGGACGGCGCCCTGGCGGAGAAACTCAATTTAGAGCTTGTTGCGACAAAGACTTTTAAATCAGGAGCTATAGCGCTTCATTATAAGAAGCGCGCATAATAACCCGATCAGTCCAGAATAAGAAAATACGGCTTTCGGACTTGATATTATCTTTTGGGAGGTCCGTTTGGTTTTGTCCTCCACAGGAAGTGCAAAAAACAAACATCAATAACAAAGCATATACGTGTATATATTTCATAATTTATTACTTAGCAACCGCCTTTGCGAGGGGCACGGTTATAAATTATTTTACTATCTCGTTCTATATAGTCGCCCGATACGATTGGATATGAATATTTGGGCGCGTACGATACGCTATTGCTTTTTATAATTATTTTGTCGTTAACTTTAAGGCTATGCAATTGCTCAAATTCATTGTTAAAGTTCAAAAAAAAATCGTCAGTCTTTTCCGGCCCAAAACTAAGAATATAATCGTCGTCATTGATCTTCACCATCACTCCGAAACCTAATAATGAACCTGGCGGAAGAGAAAGAGAGGTTACAACTCCCTCCATATTAGTATAATCCTTAATGTGCTTCCTAATTTTAGCAGCACCGGCATACACTTTTTTACCTTCGGGAGACCCTTCCCATTTCTTGTACTTTATACCATCAGGGGTAGCCTCCCATTTTTTCATTGCAGCTTTCCCTTCAGCAGCAGAGAGGGGCTTTGAAGTTGATTTTTTAGAAGCTTCATTTTTAATTTCATGATTGGCAAATACTAGTCCGCTTACCACAACAAGCGGTAAGATCAGCGCATAAATGATTTTTTTCATATTTTTTTTGGGTTTATTAAATAACACAGAAATTCTCCTGATAAATCAGATCGCATAAGACATACTTTTTATTTTTCATATCATATCTATTTGATTCAGCGAATCTACCTTGATATTTTTCGGCTTGAGAGATGTGGATTGTAAATAAAAATGTAAACTTTGTAAATAAATCGTAAACAGCATGTTTGATAGCCTAAACCTCCTCTCTGTGAAACGCAAATACCTGTTCGCACTGATATTACTCTCGTTTATCTCAGTGATCTGCGTGGCTTTCAGTATGACCGGCAGTGACGATTTTGATATTGCCAGAAGGGAAGTTTTGCTCCGCGGGATCGGACATGAACTACTTTTACAGTCGGGCGACAATACATCAAGAGTGCTCCCGGTAAAAAAGATCGCGGAAAATGAATACCAGATCAGGTTTGAGAATGATCTTACTTTTCAACCGGACTCCCTGGTGAATACTGCCAGCCGGTTGTTGGCCAAAGACCCGCTCGCAGGGGATTATGTTGTTAATGTTCTGAACTGTGGCAACTCCGGTGTAGCCTATGGATACGCTATATCCAAAAATAAAAAAGATGATATTGTACCCTGCAGAGGAAGAAAGCAACCCAGGGCATGTTACATGATCAACGTTAAATTCAAACCGACGGGTATAACTACAGCAAAGAATGGATATCTTTTGGGCAGCCTGCCATTTTTAGCATTTGTTGGTTTTATTTTTTTGAGATCTGTTAAGCCGCGGAGGGCTTTACCTAACGATCAGTGCACCAGGATATTCACTTTTGGCTCGGTCTTGTTTGATGCGAAGGAACGGCAACTGAAAATAAATAAAAAGGCCATAGACCTGACCGGAACTGAAACGCGTCTGCTGCTCATTTTCGCATTGTCTCCTAACAAGACCATAGAGAGAAGCCGGCTGCAAAAAGAGATATGGGAAGATGAAGGTGTTATTGTGGGGCGCAGCCTGGATATGTTTATATCAAAACTTAGAAAAAAATTGGAACCTGATCCGAATATCAACATTGTTGTTATACGCGGCATGGGATATAAGCTTGAAGTTAGCTTTTAACAACGAAGCCCGATATTTTCATATCAGGCTTTGTGTCGATTTGTTTTCTTTGTACTCGGGGCCCCGATTCGATCGGGGCACGTCTTTGACGGGCACCCCGATTTAAATCGGGGCGTGTCTACCTGTTCCTACCCTTAATTCTTAAATACTTTGATAAGACTATCAATATAAATTCTGCTTTTCATTGACTTAATATACAGTTCGCGCGAGTTCGCTCCTGCCTTACTTTCATGTCCTTCGAAATATACAATAACCCACGGCCCTTTGTTCCTGGTCGCAGTTACTTTACCTGAGTTGTGGCGTTTCATTCTTTCATGAACATCTTCCGCATGTCCGACATAATATCTTCCACTTTTCTCAGACTGCAAGATGTAGGTATAAAACATGATTTAAATGTAACAACAAAGCCCGATACTTTCATATCAGGCTTGTACTCGGGGCGGGAATCGAACCCGCACGCCTTTGACGGGCACAGGATTTTAAGTCCTGCGTGTCTACCAGTTCCACCACCCGAGCGGATAGTTAATTTGCCCAGACATAAACTTGTAATCCACTCCGTTTACGGGAACCCCGATTTAAATCGGGGCGTGTCTACCAGTTCCACCATCTGAGCCGGTGTATAAACCTTCTAACAATAAATCCCTTCTTTTGGAAGGGATTTGAGCGAAAGACGAGATTCGAACTCGCGACCCCGACCTTGGCAAGGTCGTGCTCTACCAACTGAGCTACTTTCGCTTTTGCGGAGTGCAAATATAGACAGAAATGCAGATTGTGCAAATGCTAAATACATTTTTTTTTGAATTTGCCAAACATCACGGCACGCAAAAGCAGCGTCGGCCTCTGTTAATCAGGGGAATTAACGCCGGCCAGTTAGTTCGATAAATTTCATGCGGAAGGTAAATTAAGCACTTGATATATCGGGCGACATACTAACACGATTTAGAAGAAGCATAACAGTATAAAGGCTAATACTGATTAATATTTCCCCTGCAATTTGACTTTCCTCTTCAACTTTGCATCCATCGGGAGAATTATACGTACCTTGCCACCTTAACAAATAATATAATGGCAACAGGAACAGTAAAATTTTTTAATGAATCAAAAGGCTTCGGCTTTATTACGCCTACGACTGGCGGCAAAGAAGTGTTTGTACACGTTACAGGGCTGATCGATCAGATCCGCGAAAACGATGAAGTTAGCTACGATGTAGAAGAAGGCAAAAAAGGCCCGAGTGCCGTTAATGTTAAAATAGCATAAGCAGCATTGGCAAGATCGACAGAAACATTCAGTAAAAAGGAAAAAGAGAAGGCCCGTTTAAAAAAGTCGAAGGACAAAAAGGAAAAGGCCGAAGAACGAAAGGCTAACGCTGGCAAGGGCAAAAGCCTGGAGGACATGATGGCTTATATTGATGAGTATGGGAATATTACTTCTACTCCGCCCGACCCATCCAGGAAGATAAAGATCAATGCAGAGGATATCCGGATCGGGGTAGCTAAACAGGAAGATGTGCCGCATGACACCGTCAGAAACGGTGTTGTAAGCTTTTTTAATGAATCAAAGGGCTACGGTTTTATCAAAGATATGCAAACACAGGAAAGTATTTTTGTGCATATTAATGCGTTGACTGAACCGTTAAAGGAGAATAATATGGTCACTTTTGAAACTGAGCAGGGTCAAAAAGGATTGTCTGCAATTAATGTAAAAAAGAAATAATTATGATTGCCAAAACAACAGCATCGGCCATTCAAAAGGAAAATTTCAGGACAAGGTTTGCAGAAATTATAAAAGACAATACAAGTTTAAAAGATCAGTACACCATCCAGTTTTTTGAAACGGCTCAAAAAAGCAATTACGGTTTTACAGGCCGCGACGGAAAATCGTTAAATATTTTATCAACCCTGACTTTAGAGGAAACCGAAAAGTACAAGGTTTTAAAAAGCTCCTGGCAGAATTAATTTGACCCGGTCAAAAATAGCTCGATAACAAAAGCTCGCTTAAAAAACACAGGGCTATACTGAATGCTTATTAACCAGCGGAATCAATTGCTGCCCAATTAGTTCGATAGACTTCAATAATTTCTCCTGCGGGAGCGCAGCCTGGTCCATTTGAAAAGTTAACCGGGTGATCCCGCCCAGGGCTTCGCTGTGTCGAAGTATTTTTTCGGCAACTTCCTGCGGGCTTCCCACCAGCAGGGCGCCTGTCGGCCCGCGTTGTCCATCATAGTGCAAACGTGTAACCGGCGGCCATCCGCGTTCTCTTCCTATTTTGGTGAATGTTTCCGCGTATCCCGGGTAAAAATCGTCGGAAGCTTCTTCGGTCGTAGCTGCTACATAGCCAATGGAATGCATGCCAACTTTTAAGCTCTCAGGTGCATGCCCGGCCCGCTCACCAGCCTTTCGGTAAAGGTCAACCAGGGGCCTGAAACGGTGCGTTTCGCCGCCGATGATGGCTACCATTAAAGGAAGTCCCAATGTACCTGCACGAACAAACGACTCGGGTGTGCCGCCAACGCCCAGCCAAATGGGCAGCTTTGCCTGAACAGGCCGCGGGTATATCGCCTGGTTGTTTAACGGCGCACGGAATTTGCCCGCCCATGTAATTGTTTCGGTATCCCTTATCTTTAACAGCAGATCCAGTTTTTCCGCGAAAAGCGCGTCATAGTCCTGCAGTTTATAGCCAAAAAGCGGATATGCTTCTATAAATGAGCCACGGCCTGCCACTATTTCGGCGCGGCCGTTGGAGATAAGGTCTAACGTAGCGAAGTTTTGAAATATCCTGACTGGGTCGGCGGCACTGACTACCGTTACCGCGCTGGTTAAACGGATCCGTTTAGTCCGTGCGGCAGCCGCGGCCAGCAGCATGGTTGGCGCCGAGTCTAAAAACTCCTTGCGGTGATGCTCGCCAATGCCAAATACATGTAGTCCCGATTTATCGGCATGTTCAATTCTTTCCAATAACTCAGCAACCGAGTTGACGTTCGTATCGTTTGACCTTGCCGCGGCAAAGCTGTCTATTCCAACTTCCATGTTACACTATTTTAAATTAAATGTTTAAACAAACATCGGCAAGTTTTAACAATATCCCATCTTAAAACCGCATAGGCACAATCTTTTGAATTACGGCTGACATTAGTAATCAGTTTAGCCGGCCAGCTCCTTTAAAACATCAGTCACCAGGTCGCCCTCGAAGCCACGACTCACGGCGTACTGTTTTAATTTATAATTTCGTTTGAACGGGTCCTTTTCGGTTAAAAGTTTCGCTTTTTTGGTGATGATCTTTTGAAGTGTGAGCAGGTAATCGTCACCGGGGATCGCAAATAGCGCATTTTTTATCAACACGTCGGGCACCCGTTTAAATTTCAACCCCTGCTTTATCTTGGCCTTCCCCCACCCTTTCTGCCTGAATTTGCCAAGCGCATACGCATTCGCGAAGCGTTCTTCATTTAAAAAATTATCTTCTATGAGGCCACTGATGATGCTTTCAACTGCCTTGGGCCATAGGCCCCATTCGTATAATTTATCGCGCACCTCCTGCTGTGAGCGTTCCTGGTAGGTGCAATAATGTTCGGCTTTCGCACGGGCGACTTTTTCGTCGGTTATTTTAGTTTTTTTCGGGCCATCCATTAAAACCAAAATTCGTTAAATATTCTTCTATATGCGGAAATATAAGCAAATTCGTGCCATGCCCAGCCATCCATACAAGATCACCGAAATACATAAAATTATAAAAGCCGGCGGGCCTATTGTAAAGGATTATATCATCACCACCCTATTGACTGACAGCCGCCGCATCATCAATGCGGACGAAGGCCTGTTTTTTGCGCTGAGCGGCCGGCGGAACGGGCATGAGTTTATTGCGGCGGCTTATGCCGATGGTGTACGGAATTTTGTAGTAAAACAGGGCCCCAAACTGGCTATGCCCGAAGCCAATTTTTTGATCGTGGATGATGTTTTGGCGGCGCTGCAAAATCTGGCGGCACACCACCGGAGCAATTTTAACCCCGAGGTGATCGGCATTACCGGCAGCAACGGTAAAACCATTGTGAAGGAGTGGCTGTACCAGCTTTTATGCGATGATAAAAATATTGTCCGCAGCCCCAGGAGCTATAATTCGCAAATTGGCGTGCCACTTTCGGTATGGCAGATCAATGAAAAAAACGACCTGGGCATTTTTGAGGCGGGCATTTCAACCACGGGCGAAATGAAAAAACTGGAAGCGATCATCCAGCCCACCATCGGCGTTATGACGCATATTGGCACAGCCCACGACGAAGGTTTTAACAAGCCGGGGGATAAGATCATTGAAAAACTAAAGCTGTTTAAACACTGCCGGCAGCTGATTTATAATTACGACCAGCTAAGCAAGTTCCAGGACAAGATCAAGGTCAAAAACACATTCACCTGGAGTACCAGATTTAAAGGGGCGGACCTTTATATTTTTAGTGGAACGATGATCGAAAAACGCGCCTATTTGCGGGCTATTTTTAAAGGCAGGGAAATTGAATGCCTGATCCCTTTCACAGATGAAGCCTCTATCGAAAATGCTTCTGTTTGCTGGGCGGTTCTACTGGCGCTGGGTTATGATCCCGCTGAAGCCGATAAACGCATTGAACATTTAACACCGGTGAGCATGCGGCTTGAACTTAAAACCGGCAACAACGATTGTTCAATCATCGACGACTCCTATAATTCGGATATCCAATCGCTTGAAATAGCGCTTAACTTTTTGAACCAGCAGAATCAGCACGCCAAAAAAACATTGATCCTATCGGACATCTTTCAATCTGGTTTAAAGGAAAATGTTTTGTACCGTAAAGTGGCCCAATTGCTGAAACTGAAGAAGATCGAAAAATTTATCGGTGTGGGCGAAGAACTGACCAAACACCAGGAACTGTTCGATATTCCTCAAAAATATTTTTACCCTGATACCACTACTCTGCTCCTGCACTTACGGGCGCTTAATTTTAGAGAAGAGACGATCCTGATCAAGGGCTCGCGCAGTTTTCAGTTTGAAAAGATCAGCAGGGCGCTGGTTCAGAAGGCCCACGAGACAGTTTTGGAGATCAACCTGAACGCATTACTCAGTAACCTTAATTTTTACCGCTCGAAATTAAAACCTGGTGTAAAGGTGATGGCTATGGTAAAGGCGTTTTCGTATGGCAGCGGCACTTTTGAGGTTGCCAATATGCTGCAATACAACAAAGTTGATTACCTGGCCGTAGCCTACATCGACGAGGGGATTGCCCTGCGAAAAACCGGCATTACGCTGCCTATCATGGTGCTCAATCCTGAAGCAACCGTTTTTGACATGTTAACCGAATTTAACCTCGAACCCGTACTTTATAGCTTCGGGCTTTTTGATGAGTATATTAAATATGCACAGGATAGCAATGTGCTGAATTACCCGGTACATCTTAAAATCGACACCGGCATGCACCGGCTTGGATTTGAGGATTTTGAAATTGAAACCTTATGCGATTCACTGGAAAAAAATAAATACCTACTGGTAAAATCGGTGTTCTCGCATCTTGTTGCCAGCGATGCAGCCGAGCACGACCTTTTTACCTTATCGCAAATCAATAAATTTGAAGAAGCGGTCCGTCAAGTTGAATCGGCCGTGGGATATGAGGTCATCAAACACATTTGTAACACCTCCGGCATTACCCGCTGGCCAAACGCGCAATACGATATGGTAAGGCTGGGGATCGGTCTGTATGGGATCGATGCAGCTATTTCGGAAAGCGCCGGGGTTTTGCAGCCTATTGCCAGTTTAAAGACAAGCATCTCGCAGGTAAAAAAAATACCGGCCGGCGAAACGATCAGCTACAGCCGCAGCGGCAGTTTACCAAAGGACGGGAAAATTGCGACCATACGTATCGGTTATGCCGATGGTTACCTGCGTGCTTTTGGCAATGGCGTAGGGAAAATGTTGGTTAACGGGGTAGCCGTGCCAACGGTCGGCAATATTACCATGGATATGTGTATGCTGGATATAACCGGGGTTGAGGCCGGAGAAGGTGACGAAGTAATAGTTTTTAACGAAGAGTTGCGTATTGAAGAACTGGCAGCGCAAATTGGCACTATACCTTACGAAATTTTAACTAATGTTTCGCAACGGGTAAAAAGAGTGTACTTTTATGAGTAGAAAATAACATATCATGAAAAGGATAGCTAAAGCCTTATTGAACTATTTTGTAAAGGGGCTGTTAGTGGTGGTTCCGCTTGGGGCGGCGCTTTTTTTAATTTTTTGGGCGGTAAGAAGTATCGATAGCGCTTTAAATTTAAGCGATATATTCTGGCCCGGCAGCAAAACCGGCAAACCGGTTTATATTCCCGGGTTAGGAATTTTAAATGTTTTGCTCGTAATTTTTGTCGCCGGCATACTGGTTACCAACGTTATAACCGACCCGATAAAGCGTTGGGCAAACCGCTGGATAAACCGTTTGCCATTGTTTAAGTTTTTGTACTCCTCGATAAAAGACCTGACCGAGGCTTTTGTTGGCGAGGAAAAGAAATTCAATGAGCCCGTTTTGGTTGAGGTGAATGAATTCGGGCTTAAAAAAATCGGGTTCCTGGTACAAAAGGATCTTTCAGCGTTGAACCTACCAGGCGAGGTTGCTGTTTACTTCCCTTATTCATATTCATTTGCCGGGCAGGTGGTTATTATCTCTGCCGATAAGGTTAAGCCTATCGATAAAAGCGCGGCCGACATGATGAAGTTCGTCATCTCAGGCGGCGTTAGCGGGCTGCATTAACCTTACGTCTCCTGTTAAAGGTCCATATCACAATAAAAGTGCTGATGATCATCAATACACAAGCCAGCAGGTATGGCGACCCGGGGAAATATACCGCCGAGCCTTTTTTAGTAAAGAAAAAGAATACGTAGCTAAAAACAAGCGGCCCGATGATGAGGCTTATACTGTTTAAAATAGCAAACGCGCCCTGCAATTCGCCCTGTTCGTTGTCGGCAACCTTTTGGCTTGCCATGCCTTGTAAAGCCGGGCCGGATAACCCGCCGAGGCAATAGGGTATCATACACAGGTAAAGCATCCAGCCCTTACCCGCAAAAGCTATCAGCAGCAAACCAACAGCATAAAATATTAAACCGGCTACAATATTTTTCCGCTGCCCGAATTTGGGTACCGTATATCGTATCAAACCGCCCTGAATGGCAAATAAAACCAAGCCGACAAATAAACCCAGTGTACCAACGCTGGCCGGTGTCCAATTAAATTTTTCGTAAATAAAAGTCGACAGCAGGTACTCCACTGCTTTTTGTGCGATATAAACAATACCGGTAGCGGCCAGTAAACTTGCAAGTGCGGGCTGTTTTTTATATATCCTTAACAAGGATAAAAGCGGGTTGGCGCGTTTCCATTCAAATTTACGGCGATGCTCCTTCGCCAGTGATTCGGGCAAAACAAATAATCCGTACAGCCCGTTGGCAAATGCAAAACCTGCGGCTGCCATAAAAGGAAGCCTTATATTAATAGCATACAGATAAGCGCCTAATGCTATACCGAATATTAAACCGATGGCAGATGCCGCGCCCACCAGGCCGAAGTTTGCCGCTCTTTTATTGCCTGTACTTATGTCGGCAATGTACGCCGTAGCCGTTGATGTACTTGCACCGCAAATACCGGCTATAATACGCCCAACAAACAGCCAGGCAATAGTTGGCGCAAAAGCCATTACCGCATAGTCTAATGCAAAACCAAATAGCGAGATCAGTAAAATGGGACGGCGGCCGTACCTATCGCTAAGATTGCCCAGTACACTGGCAAATATCAGCTGCATGGAGGCATACGCAAAAGTTAACCAGCCGATATATTCGGAAGCCCGGTTGACATTGATATGCCCCAATACCTGGAGCAGTTTAGGCAATACCGGAATGATGATACCCAACCCAAGCACATCTATAAAAATGGTCACAAAAATAAATCCAAGCGCTCCGGAGTGTTTTGATTTGGCCATATAGGTTTATTATGTTGATTGGATTGATTGGGTTAACTATACCAATGTGCTTTATTTAAACTGTTACTTAATCAACCTGGTCAACCACGCAACTTTATCAACTAACATCAATTTCTTTTAAAACTTCGCACGGCCAACACAGTACTTAAGAGCATGCATATTGCCCCAATCACAAACGGAGCACCTGCGAATTGAAAAGGCGCGCCCGGTTTGGTAAAATAAGAAAACGACCAGGTCATGAGCAAGGGGCCAAAAATAGCACTTAGGCTCATCAGACTCGTCAATCCGCCCTGCAATTCGCCCTGCTCATTTGCCGGCACATGGTTGCTCATATATCCCTGTAATGCCGGCCCCGCTATGCCGCCAAGGCAATAAGGCACCAAAAAAGCGAACATCATCCAGCCTTTTGTGGCGAATGCAAATAAAATTAAACCGATGCTATAGAGTAATAAGCCCAGCCATATACTCCGTTCCTGCCCGATCTTTGGTATAACTAAACGGATAAGTCCGCCCTGCACACCGGCTACCAGCAAACCGACAAAACCCAGTGAATACCCTACCATTGCTTTGCTCCATTGGAATTTTTCGATGGTGTAAAATGTCCATACACTTTGTACCGATTGTACAGCAATATAAACCAGGAACAATGAAAAAGCCAGCCCGATAACCGCTTTGTATTTGTTCAGTTGGATAAGCGACCCTACCGGGTTGGCCCGTCCCCAGCTAAACGGTCGCCTGTGTTCGACTGGAAGGGATTCGGGCAGAATGAAATAGCCATAGGCGGCATTTAACAAGGCTAAAGCCGCGGCGGCCAGGAATGGGTATTGCGTGTTATAATTACCCAATATACCGCCGATCACTGGGCCAACGATAAAGCCTATTCCAAAAGCAACACCTACGAGGCCAAAGTTAGCGGCCCGTTTTTCGGGTGTGCTGATATCAGCAATATAAGCCGATGCTGTCGTAAAACTCGCACCGGTGATGCCGGCTATTACGCGCCCAACAAATAGCCAGCCGATAGTTGGCGCAAAAGCCAGGAACAGGTAATCAATACCAAACCCAAGCAGGGAACTTAACAGTACCGGCCTGCGGCCAAATTTGTCGCTTAAGTTGCCGATCACCGGCGAAAATAGGAACTGCATGCCGGCGTAGGCAAAAGCCATCCACCCGGCGTAAATGGCCGCTTCGCTTATGCTGCCGTGAATTAGACGCTGAATTAATTGGGGCAATACCGGTATAATAATACCAAAGCCCATTACATCCACCAATAGCGTGATAAAAATAAAGCCTAACGCGGCCTGACCTTTAGGTTTAAGCATAGGTGCAAAATAAGCATATTTTGCTTTGAGATTTCATGCTGTTGAAAATTCAAAAAAATTAAAAATTCGGCTTCAGTACATATTTGTCATAAAACCGGAAAATATGCTCGGTAGCTTCTTCGGCGGTGTCAACAACCCTGTACAGGTTAAGATCGTCCGGATGTATATTGTGCTCCTGGGCCAGCATCTTCTCCTCTACCCAGCTAAAAAGGCCTTTCCAGTAATCAACACCAACAAATACGATTGGGAAGCGCGCTATCTTGCCTGTTTGGATAAGGGTGATAGCCTCAAACGATTCGTCCATCGTACCAAAACCGCCCGGCAGGATTATAAAACCCTGCGAATATTTCATGAACATGACCTTCCGGATAAAAAAGTAATCGAACTCCATGATCTTATCCCGGTCAATGTATTTGTTATGGAACTGCTCGAATGGAAGTTCAATATTCAATCCGACCGATTTACCCCCTGCCTCGTAAGCGCCCTTGTTAGCGGCCTCCATAATACCCGGGCCGCCACCCGAAATGACGCCATATCCCCGTTCGGTTAATAAACGGGCGGTTTCTTCGGCCAGTTTGTAGTATTTATTGTCGTTATGCGTGCGTGCAGACCCAAAAATGGATACGCAAGGGCCTATCTTAGCTAATTTTTCAAACCCTTCAACAAACTCGGCCATTATTTTAAATATCTGCCAGGAATCGGTAACCTTTATTTCCTGCCAGTTTTTATTTTCAAAAGCTTGTCTTATTTTTTCTTCACCCGTCATTATAAATTTTGAATTATTGATTTATTGAATTATTGATTTGCTGCTGCTTGTTTTTAATGATGAAGTAAGCAACAAACCGATAAAGGTAATTAATCCGTTAATTAATATAAGTTCATTATCAAAAACGTAGCCACCCAGCAGTTCGGCCGAATGCATGCTCAAATAATAACATACAGCCGGCGATACCAGGCAAATAAACGGCACCAGCTTGTCGCGAACCTGCAGTTTGCCGGCAAATAATCCAAACGAATATAATCCCAGCAGCGGCCCGTATGTATACGACGCCACTTTAAATATGGCGCTTACCACTGCTCCATCGTTTAACGAATTAAATATGATAATGGTTAAAAAAAGACATCCCGAAAAGGCAACATGAACATAATGCCGGGTACGCACCATTTTTTTATTATTTACATTCTCATTTTTATTAAAGCCTAAAAAATCCACACAAAACGACGTGGTTAGGGCAGTTAAAGCTGAATCGGTGGTTGCGAAGGTTGCGGCCGTTAAGCCAAGCATAAACACCATGGCCGGTACCAGGCCTAAATATTTCAAAGCAATGGTCGGGTACAAATAATCGGTCTTTTCAACCGTAATACCATATTTATTGGCATATAGCCAAAGCAGGGCGCCAACGCTCAAAAAGAAAATATTGATAACAACAAACACCGCGGTGAAGCTGAACATGTTCTTTTTCGCTTCGCGGATATTTTTAAGGCTAAGATTTTTTTGCATCAGGTCCTGGTCAAGCCCCGTCATGGCAACTGTTATGAACAAGCCACCTAAAAAGGCTTTAACAAAATGAAACTTACTGCCAAAAAAATCGCTGAAAAAGAAAATTTTAGAATAGCTGCTGTTCTTAATGGCTTCGGCCGCTTCAAAAATATTGTAGTGTAAGCTTTGACATATAAAATAAATAGATAAAAACACCGACGATACCAGGAACAAGGTTTGCAGGCTGTCGGTAATGATAATAGTTTTTAATCCGCCCCTGTACGTGTACGACCAGATAAGACCGAGGCAAATTAACCCTGTCACCGCAAAGGGCACGTGATAGCTGTCGAATATAAATTTCTGTAAAACGATAACCACCAGGTAAAGGCGGAATGCCGAGCCGATAATACGGCTTACCAGGAAAATGCCGGCAGCGGTTTTATAGCTCCAGGTGCCTAACGCCCCTTCTATATAGCTGTAAATGGACGTCAGCTTTAACCGGTAATACAGCGGCAGCAAAACCGTGGCTATGATGACAAAACCGGCTGCGTTACCCAGCACGAACTGGAAATATTCAAACTGATCGCCGGTCGGTGCGCCGACCTTTCCGGGTACTGATATAAAAGTTACGCCGCTCAATGCGGTGCCGATCATCCCGAACGCCACCAGGTACCATTTTGAATTGCGGTTAGCTATAAAAAACGTATCGTTATCGGCTGATTTGCGGGAGGTAAGCCAGGATATGACCAACAATACCAGGAAGTAGCCAATAATAAACGAGAGTAATACTGCCGGGGACATGTTGTTTTTTTAGTCCGGAAGTCCGAAAGCCGGAAAGTCCGAAGGATATTAAAAGGTTAAATAATTCTTGCCACAAGTTATGTATAGTACTTTATTAAACAAAATATTTTCATTTCGCTAAAAACTCCCGGACTATCGGACTTCCCGACTTTCGGACTTTCACACTATCTTTGTCGAATGAATTTTTCATCGAAACTGCTGGAGGATGCCGTAGCCGAGTTTGCCAAATTGCCGGGAGTTGGCCAAAAAACAGCCTTGCGCCTTGTCCTGCACCTGCTTAACCAAGATATAGGCGACGTAGAAAAATTCAGCGCCACTATCAGCAAACTGCGCAACGAGATACAATTTTGCCAGGTGTGCTTTAATATTTCGGACCACCCGGTTTGCCAGATCTGCGCTTCGGTTAAACGTGATCACAGCATCATTTGCGTGGTAGAAGATACCCGCGATGTGATGGCGATTGAAAACACCAACCAATATAATGGCGTATACCATGTTTTGGGAGGATTGATCTCGCCAATGGACGGTATCGGCCCCTCCGACCTGGAGGTTGATTCGCTGGTAGAGCGGCTAAAAACAGGCGAAACAAAAGAAATAATATTTGCTTTAAGTGCAACAATGGAAGGGGATACCACCCTGTTTTATTTGAATAAACGATTAAAAAACTTCGGGGTAACTATCTCAACGATAGCCCGTGGCATAGCTTTTGGGGGTGAATTGGAGTACGTAGATGAGATCACTTTAGGTCGTTCTATAGTTACACGTATTCCATATGAAACATCATTACCTAAATAAATATGAAAATATCTTTAATCGTAGTAAATCACAATTGTTGCAAATTGTTGAAACAGGCGCTAAACTCATTGATCACCGCCTCAAAAAATGTTGATTATGAGATACTTATAGTAGACAACGCGTCTACTGACCGCTCGCTGGAAATGCTAGAGCATTATTTCCCCGAAGCCCGCGTAATTGCCAACGAAACCGACCTTGGCATAGCAAAAGCCAACAACCAGGCGTTAAAAATTGCTACTGGAGAGTATGTTTTACTGGTCAATGCGGATACAATAAGCGGCAAAGAGTCAATCGAAAAAATGATCGGTTTTATGGACCAGCACCCGGATGCAGCCGGCCTTAGCGTCAGGATGTTATCCCCACAGGGGCGATTTATCCCCGAATCTATCCACGGACTCACAGAAACATGGGCCGGGTTCTTTAAAATGATCGGTTTTGCAAAACATTTATCAAAAACCCGTTTATACGACCGCAACCGTAAAGATTGGGTTGAAGAGTTCCAGATCGCCGAGATCGATGTTTTAAATGAAGCTTGCATGCTGCTGCGCCGTTCGGTTTTATACGAAACCGGCTTATTTGATGAGCGTTTCTTTACGCACGGCCACAACATCGACCTTTCATACCGCATCAGGCTTGCGGGTTTTAAAAATTACTACTTTCCAAAAACTTATATCATTAACTACGAAAGTCAGAACGAGGCTAAATTTAGCTGGAGCAGTTTCAGGCATTTTTATGGCGCTATGTTTATATTCGCCAATAAATATTTGTTTAGAATGCCTGAATTAAAAGTTGCAGGCGCTCAGCTATACCCCTCTGCTTATGAAGTTAAATGATAAAGTAGCAATTATCACCGGCGCATCATCAGGAATAGGCAAATCGCTTGCCATAGAATTTGCCAAACGCGGCTGCAACCTTGTATTGGCTGCGCGGCAATACGTTACCTTATGCGAAATAACACAAAGCCTTGAACAGCAATACCATATAAAAGCTGTCGCGGTGCAGTGCGATGTATCAATTGAAGAAGATTGCGACCACCTGGTTAAACAAGCCCTTACTACCTTCAGTAAAATCGACATCCTGGTAAATAACGCGGGTATATCCATGCGGGCACTATTTAAAGATGCCGATCTCAGCGTATTAAAATCGGTAATGGACGTTAATTTTTGGGGAACAGTATACTGTACAAAATACGCACTGCCCGAAATATTAAAAACAAAAGGAAGCATAGTCGGCGTCTCCTCCATTGCAGGTTATAAGGGCCTGCCCGGCCGCACGGGCTACTCAGCATCAAAATTTGCGATGAATGGCTTTTTAGACGCCCTACGGGTGGAAAATTTACACACCGGTATTCATGTAATGACGGCATGTCCCGGTTTTACCGCTTCCAATATCCGCAATACCGCCCTTGCAGCCGACGGCACCCAGCAGGGCGAAAGCACGCTTGAAGAGGATAAAATGATGACATCCGATGAAGTGGCAAAAATCATCGCTGATGGTGTTGAAAACAGGGAGCGGACATTAATTATGACCGGACAGGGAAAATTAACCGTTTTTTTAAACAAATTTTTACCCGGTTTACTGGACAAGCTTGTTTATAAAACCATTGCTAAAGAGAAGAACTCGCTGTTGAAATAGTCGCTAATCACGCATTTAGCAACTCATGATCGCTGATCTTGCTCAAATCCAAAACAATCCGCCCGTCTTCGTCGCGGTCAAAAATTGGCTTGAACTTAGCGTTCCAAACGATCTCATTATATTGGTATGCGGTACGGGAATGAATGGTTTGCGAAAAGGTATCGTCAAAGGCTCTCAATAGGATAGCAAACCCCGCTTCTGATTTTTCAAGATCCTCCTGCGTCATGTCTTTAAGCGGGCTTTTATCGTCCAATGGATGCACAACGGTCCAGTTCATAGTTAGCATGCTTACTTTGCGCCGCTCCAGGTCAAGCGGGTAAAAACGTCTCATCGTTTTGCCATCGACCGTTTCATTGAATGAGAAAATAATTTCAATCTGCAGGTCGATCAGGATATTCCTGCGCAAATTGGCCAGCCTGAACATAACGCCCTTACCATTTTCCAGGTAAGGCGCTACAAGCATATTTTTACTGTAGACTATTTGCGCCGACGGTCGTGAAAAACGCCCGTACAGTAAACCGGTAGCCAATGCAAAAGCGAGCAAACCCATCATTGACTCCAATGCCGCTACGCTGTTTGACATCATTCCATTTGGACTAATGCGCCCGTACCCAACGGTTGATATGGTTTGCGCCGAAAAAAAGAAGGCGTCCATAAAACGATGGAATGTGCTTGCACCGGACGTTGCGGTCAAACCCTGGGGCCCGATTGAGAAGTAAATAAACGCGAAAATAATATTGAGCGTCAAATACCCGCTTAAAACCAGCAGCCAGAATTTTGTCCAACTCATGGTTATCAGGGTATGATAATTATTCGCGGTATTAAAACGGGGCAGGCCTATACGGCGCACATTCGGCGAGCCGTCCTTATTAACCAGCGGCTGGTTTTTGATCACCGGCTGCAAGCCAAAACCAAGGTCGTCTTCGGGATTTATCTTTCGTTGATGTATGGCCATAGTTGGTTGATTGGGTTGAATAGGTTGATTAAGTGAATAGTTAATGATAACTTAGTTAACTGCTCGCCAAATTAACTTACCCACGTAAAAATATCATTCTGCTTGGTTTTAGTAAAAACTATTTCCATATTTGTGGCATAAAATCATAATGAAAGCATTAAACAATAATTGGTGGTGGCTAAACGAGAGATCGTAAGGCAATCCCATTTTTGTTTTTTAAGATATTCAGAAGGGTTGCCATGCGGTAACCCTTTTTTTTGTATTGAATAGTCACATTAGGTTAAGAAAACACAATAATTGAAATTAGAAGGAGCATCAGCAAGTGAGCATGAAACCGATATTAAATCACCTGTTTGAAAACAAAACATTCTCGCGGGAGCAATCAAAAGACATTTTGATCTTAATTGCCCAGGGGAATTATAACAACTCGCAAATGGCCGCGTTTATGACGGCCTATTGCATGCGCAGCATTACGGTTAACGAGCTTGAGGGCTTCAGGGACGCTATGCTTGAGCTTTGCATGCAAACAGACCTTGGTACCAATGACCTGATCGATCTTTGCGGCACCGGCGGCGACGGCAAGGACACTTTCAATATTTCCACCCTTGCCTCATTCGTGGTTGCCGGCGCTGGGTATAAAGTAGCAAAGCATGGCAATTATGGCGTTTCATCAGGATGCGGCTCATCCAATGTAATGGAGTACCTGGGGTGCAAATTCACGAACGACCAGGATAAACTGAGAGAAAATATCGAATATGCCAATATTTGCTTTTTACATGCGCCCCTGTTCCACCCGGCTATGAAAACCGTTGCGCCTATCCGGAAAGAATTGAGCGTAAAGACATTTTTTAACATGCTCGGCCCGCTGGTAAACCCGGCTAAGCCGAAAAACCAGCTGGTGGGTGTATTCAATTTAGAGCTTGCACGCATTTATGCCTACCTGTATCAAAAATCAGATATAAAATATACTATCCTGAACGCGCTGGAGGGTTACGATGAAATTTCACTTACGTGTGATTTTAAAACCTTTTCTGCCGATGGCGAAAAGATCAACAGCATCGAAAATCTTGGATTTTCAAAGCTCGACCCGCGCGAAATAATGGGCGGTTCGTCGATCAGTGAATCGGCTGATATTTTTATGAAGGTGCTTAATGGAACGGCTACAACAGCGCAAAGCAATGTTGTTTTAGCCAATTCGGCATTAGCCATTAAAACCATTCACCCGGAAAAAAGCTTTGGCGATTGTTTTTATGAGGCCGAGGCTTCATTGATGAGCAAACGCGCACTAAAAAGCTTTAATACTTTAGTCAATAATTGAGATGAAAATAAAGGTCTGTGGTTTAAAGATGCCCGGGAACATCAAAGCTGTAGCGGCTTTGCACCCGGATTATATGGGCTTTATTTTCTATGAACGTTCACCTAGGTTTGTCGGGAATCCGACTGAAGAAATGCTGGAAAACATCCCGGCATCAATACAAAAAACTGCTGTGTTTGTAAATGAAAGCGCCGGAGAGATCAACGCACTGATTGATAAATATCATTTTGATGCGATACAATTGCACGGCGACGAAGACCCGGATTTTGCACATTCGTTCAGGAATAAGGTAAAAGTGATTAAGGCTTTTGGTGTGGACAATACCTTCAATTTCGATAAGCTTAATGATTATGTGAACAAGGCCGATTATTTTTTATTCGACACCAAAACAGAAAAACACGGCGGCTCGGGAAAACCTTTTGACTGGGTGGTTCTTGATAATTACCGGTTGGATGTTCCATTTTTTTTAAGCGGCGGCATAAGCCCCGAAAACCTGGAGCAGGTATTGAATCTAAATCATCCGCAATTATATGGCGTAGACCTGAACAGTAAGTTTGAAGACACGCAAGGTGTTAAAAATATAGAGCATTTGACAAAAGCATTTGAAACCGTTAAAAAAGCATATACCAATGAAATACGGGGTTAACGATAAAGGATATTACGGAGATTTCGGGGGTGCGTACATCCCCGAGATGCTGTATCCCAACGTAGAGGAATTACGTCGCGAATATCTAAAAATAATCAATGATGCTGATTTCATCGCCGAATTTGACCAGCTTTTAAAAGATTATGTCGGCCGGCCGTCGCCGCTTTATCTTGCCAAACGTTTTTCCGAAAGGTATGGCGCCAATATATTTTTTAAACGCGAAGATCTGAACCATACCGGGTCGCATAAGATCAACAATGCCATCGGGCAAATACTGTTGGCTATCCGTTTAGGAAAAAAACGCATTATTGCCGAAACCGGCGCGGGGCAGCATGGGGTGGCGACAGCTACTGTTTGCGCCTTAAAAGGCATTGAATGCGTGGTTTATATGGGCGAAGTGGATATGGAACGCCAGGCGCCTAATGTATCCCGTATGAAAATGCTTGGCGCGAAAGTGGTTCCGGCTACGTCCGGCAGCAAAACGTTAAAAGATGCCACCAATGAGGCCCTGCGCGATTGGATAGGCAACCCGGTAGATACACATTACATTATCGGTTCGGTTGTTGGCCCCTACCCTTACCCGGATATGGTGGCGCGCTTTCAGTCTGTTATTTCGGCAGAAGCTAAAAAACAGATGCTCGAACAAACCGGGAAGGAATTGCCCGAATATGTAATGGCCTGCGTTGGCGGCGGCAGCAACGCCATGGGGATGTTCTATCATTTTCTCGATGACGAACAAGTAAAACTGGTTGCCGTTGAAGCGGCCGGTAAAGGCGTGGACAGCGGGCATTCCGCAGCCACAACTTTCTTAGGCCGGGAAGGCGTTTTACACGGTAGTCGTACCATATTGATGCAGACAGACGACGGGCAAGTTGTTGAACCGTATTCAATATCGGCTGGTTTAGATTATCCCGGCATCGGGCCGCAGCATGCGCATCTATATAAGATCAACCGCGCGCAATATGTGAGCATTACGGATGATGAAGCGCTGCAGGCAGGCCTGGTATGCTCACAACTGGAAGGCATTATACCGGCCATTGAAACGGCGCATGCCCTGGCTTATCTTGAGAAAATGAAGTTTAAACCCAATGATAATGTGATCATTTGCCTTTCCGGCCGGGGGGATAAGGATTTGGATACGTATATAAAGTATTTTGGATATTAATAGTCCATGGTCGATAGTCCATAGACCATAGCCAATTGATAAATTTAAAAACAGTCATGGACTGTGGTCCATGGACAAAAACACAGAATGAACCGTCTAAACGCGCTTTTTAGTAAGAACAAAGGTAACCTGTTATCGATCTATTACACCGCAGGATATCCCGAAGTGAATACGACACTGGATATTGCCGAAGCTTTGGAAAAGGCAGGCGTTGATTTCCTGGAAATCGGCTTCCCCTACTCCGACCCTGTGGCCGACGGTCCGACCATACAGCATAGCTCCGAAAAAGCGCTCGAAAACGGGATGACCTTAACTTTGCTTTTTGAACAGTTAAAAGATCTGCGCAAGCGTATAACTATCCCTATCCTGTTGATGGGTTATGTAAACCCGATCGTACAATACGGCGTTGAACGCTTTTGCAAGCAAGCCGCCAAAGTTGGCGTAGACGGCATCATTGTACCCGACCTGCCGATGTACGAATACGAAGCCATGTATTCCCGGTATTTTATCGACAACAACCTCAGCAATATTTTCCTGGTAACACCACAAACTTCAGAAGAGCGTATCCGCAAAATAGATGAACTCAGCAATAGTTTTATATACCTGCTTTCATCCTCATCGATCACCGGCGGGAATTTGCAGGTATCGGTTAATATCGAAGATTATTACAAGCGCATTAAAGCCATGAAGCTGAAAAACCCAGCTATTATTGGGTTTGGCATATCGGACGACAAATCATTTAAAAAGGCGTGCGAATATGCAACGGGCGCTATTGTAGGCAGCGCATTTGTGAAGTTATTGGGAACCGAAGGTTACCTGGAAAAGATAAACGGATTTGTGAAATCTATACGCCCTTAGTTGTAATGAACATCAATTTGAATTTGTGAAATTCGTTATAATTCGAAAAAATTAGTGTTTATAAATATAACTCCAGTTCGCCCTTACCTTCACGAACGATCTCAAAGTCGCCGCCGGTGCAGTCAACAACTGTGGAAGGGATATTTTCGCCATAGCCGCCGTCGATGACCAGGTCGACAAGGTCTTCATATTTTTCGTGGATCAGTTCAGGATCGGTTGAGTATTCGATGATCTCGTCCTCATCTTTTATAGATGTTGAGAGTATTGGGTTGCCCAGGGCTTTAACAATTTCGCGGGCTATGTTGTTATCGGGCACCCTGATACCGACCGTTTTTTTATTGGAGCTCAATAACTTCGGAACGTTGTGGTTGGCATTAAAAATAAAGGTAAACGGACCCGGTAAAGCCTTTTTTAACACCCTGAACGTTGCATTGTCAATTGGCTTAATATAGTCTGAAATGTGGCTCAGGTCATAACAAATAAAGGAGAAATTGGCCTTGTCCGGTTTGATATTCCTGATCCGGCAAATAGCTTCTATGGCTTTGTGGTTGGTTATATCGCAGCCAAGCCCATAAACTGTATCAGTAGGATATATGATCAGCCCGCCTTTACGTAGTACCTCAACTACCTGCTCAATGGCTTTTTCATTCGGATTTTCAGGATATATCTTTATCAGCACGTTTTTATTTCGGAATTCGGATTTTCAATTTCGGATTTAAAAATACCTTTAATTTCGGGTTGAACTAACTTTGTTCAATACAAATCAAAAAAAATCGAAATTGAAAATTCGAAATCCGAAATGAGATTTACTTTTGTTTTGCAAACTGAACGTTGATAATCAACTTTATCTCGTCACCGGCAACAACGGCGCCGGCTTCGGTTACGCCACCCCAGGTCAATCCAAAATCCTTGCGACTGATCTTGCCTGTAACTTCAAACCCAGCTTTGGTATTGCCGTAAAAATCGTCGGCAGAACCGCCGTATTCAGCCTGTAATTTAACTTGTTTAGTAGTGTCTTTAATGGTGAGGTCGCCGATCAATTCAAATTCATCATCACCGGTTTTTTTGAATGATGTTGATTTGAAGGTGATCTGCGGATATTGCGCTGAGTCAAAAAAATCGGCTGACCTTAAGTGCTCGTCCCGCTGGCCCTGGTTGGTATCTATACTGTCTGTATTTAAAGTAAAGGATATTTTTGCATCTTCAAAATCATCATTTTCAGTTTCCATTGTTCCTTCAAAATTCCTGAAAAAACCGGTTACTGTTGAAATAACGAGGTGTTTTACTTTAAACTGCACTTCGGAGTGCATAGGGTCAATTGCCCATTTTGTTGTTGTTTCTGTTGCTGTTGACATGATTTCTAAGTTTTTAATTGTTTTATTTAACACAAATATAAATTAAATAGATGTTTAAACATATAAATTGAATTAAATTTACACTCCCTATACAATTCCTATTTAAGTAACCGTTGGTGAGATATTTTGTTCCGATTAAAATAAGAAGCTTTACAGGGCTTAGTTTACCTCAAGTTGATCCTTTGATGGGAAAACCGGGAAAGCACCATGCGGCTCGCTTTGATACCAGAATACGACCGAGGCAATATCATCCTGTAACGGCATATAACGGCCGTCGTGGTGCCAGCCCAGGTCCTGTATGGTTACCTTTAAGTCTTTTTCAAAACGGATAGGATCTGCAATGTGCCAGCGGTACAAACCAAAGCGCTGCGCTATTTCGTAATGGCCATCGCCCTTGAGCACCTGCGGCAGTCCGCTGTAGGGACTGCAAAATTCGGTGTATTCGCTTGATTCCGTGCCATCGGCTTTTTTATGCCTGCTGTCAAAATCGTAGGAGCCGCAGAAATAGTCTTCTGTTCCGGTACCGTTAATGGTTGGGAACCGCGTATCGCCATCCATAAAAAACTTGATCTCGCCCTCGCCCCACCAGCCATTTTTATTTGAGCCGTATGCCAGGTAAGTGCCCACATATTGCCCTTTGCCCCTGATGCTGTCAACCAACACATAATCCTTCTTAAACGGTAAGGGGTTTACCCTCCGGAACTGTGCATGAAAATAGCCAGCATCCTTCGGAACATCTGTCAGCGTGTAATCAACCTGGTAATACACCGTCATATCCCTGTCGTCGATATTTTCCATCGTTATCCGGCATTTCTTACGAAAAGGCATTGGCCAATAGCAGTTGAACGCGCTGCCCGGGTTTACAACTACTGCCAGCGACTGCAGCGGCGAATATTTACCCCAGCCCATGCAAAAGAAATCGCCGACAGGCGCCTCGACCGAAGGGGTTGTTTCATCATCCCAGTAAAAGCGTAAAATGGAATAGCGCCAGTTACCGGTTGGGGTCATCCAGATATGCTGTATAGCGCCGGGGCCGTCAATTTCGGCAATGGTATAGGTGGTATGTTTTTTTATGACGACGCTGGGACTGATCTTCCAGGTTTGGCCAAGATCGCGGGCTGGGCCGGAGCCGGTGCCTGTGGTTGCCATGCCGCCTTTTCCTTTTTCGCCATTAAAATTTTCGGGGCTTATCGACCGTGTTTTGGCATCTGATAAACGGTATAGGTTACCCAGGTTAACGCCCAGTCCATTGAATTTCTCCTGCGCCTTTACAAATAAAGAGCCAAGGACCACCGTGCAGATAATTAATGCCGATCTTTTCATAATTATAACTATTTAAGTTTATAAAATTCAATTGCGTTTAAGCCCCAAAACCGGGCTTGTTCATATTCCGATAGCTTCGACGTATAATGTTTGACCACCGAAAGCATCTGTTGGTAGCCGCCGGCCACATTGCAAACCGGCCAGTCGGACCCGAACATGACCCTTTTAGGCCCGAAGGCTTCAAATACAACATCCAGGTATGACTCAAAATCACTTAGCACCCAGTTCTGCCAGTCGGCTTCCGTAATCATTCCCGAAACCTTGCACCATACATTTTCGTGCCGGGCTATGGCCCTCATACCGTTTGCCCAGCGGTCGATATTTTTATTTTTGATATCGGGCTTGGCGATATGGTCAATCACAAACCGGTGGCCACCAAAAGTTTTTACAAACTGGTGGGTGTAGCCGAGCTGATCGGGAAATATCAGTATATCGTAAGTAAAATCATGCGGCTTTAAAGCGCTTATACCCTTCGCAAATTGCGGGTTCAGCATAAGCGCACGGTCGGCTTCGCCCTGCAATACATGCCGGAAGCCTTTCAATTTTTTAAACCGGCTAAAATATTCCAGCCGCTTGCCGATGGCATCGTCTCTTAAATCAACCCAGCCAACAACACCCTTAATAAAATCATTTTCTTCGGCCAGGTTGAGTAAGAATTTCGTTTCCATTTCAGACTGGTCGGCCTGAATGGCGACGCAGCCATCTATTTCGAATTTCTTTAGTATAGGCTCTAAATCCCCGGGCATAAAATCTCCGCGGATAGCCGACATAGAATCATCTATCCAACTATCCCTCACCGGGTCGAATTTCCAGAAATGCTGGTGAGAATCTATTTTGGTCATGTTGAATTAGTTGATTGGGTTGGATTAAGTTGATTAGGTTGATTGAGTTTGGCGACTACTCACTAAATCAACTTATTCAACTACTCACTAACCTCATGCATTCGCTAAAGCCCTGTCCAGATGCACATATCCTCCATCCACATAAATGAGCTGTCCGGTTGTATGGCTCGATCTTTCCGATAATAAAAATGCGGCCATATTCGCTATTTCCTCAGTGGTTGTCATCCGGTTACCTAACGGGATCTTGGCTTCTATTTCACGACGCTTCGCTTTTGGGTCGGGCAACGTATTTATCCAGTTTTCATATAAGGGTGTCCAGCATTCGGCAACCACTATCGCATTAACCCTGATACCGTATTTCAATAACTCCACCGCCCATTCACGCGTCAGCGCGTTTCGGCCGCCATTTGAAGCAGCGTACGCAGATGTATTTCCCTGGCCCGTGTCAGCGGTTTTTGAGCTGATGTTCAGGATCACTCCTTTTGATTTTTTCAATGCCGGTAAAGCAAAATGTGCCATCATGTAATAATGCACTACGTTTTTATGCAACGAGGCCATAAAATCCTCGTAATTGCCGCTCTCCAAACCCACCCCATCATTTACTCCGGCGTTATTAACCAGGCCATCGATTCGGCCAAATTTGTTTATGATTTCCTTCACCGCCCACTCGCATCCTTCGGGCTTGGTCAGCTCGGCGACTATTTGCGCAGCCTTACCGCCATTCGCTTCTATACTTTTTATAACTTTAATGTTATCCTCCTCGCTTCTGCCCACAATAACGGGAACAGCGCCTTCGGTCGCCAGCAGTTTTACAATGCCCTCGCCTATTCCTTTGGCGCCGCCGGTTACGATGATCACTTTGTTTGCTAGTTGTAAGTCCATCTCTCTAAATTTAAAAACCACGTTTGCATGGTGTATAGTTAACTCACCCCGACTATGCTTCGCTGGTCGACCCTCTCTACCTTCGGTAAAGAGGGTGAAAGAAAAAAAATATTTTATTCTTGTCCTTACCCTCTTTCCGGCTTGCCGGAGAGAGGGTGGTCGAGCGCAGCAAAGACCGGGTGAGTCAACTCACCGCCATACCCCTAATGAGCCACCACCAATTCAACCTTTTTTACGTTCAAATTTTTCCAGGCAAAATAAAATATATAAACGAAACATACGATAGGTACCAGGTACGCATATTGAATATTGCTCATATCCGAAACCTTACCCATTATTGGCGGAATAATAGCGCCGCCAACTATCCCCATTATCACTAAGGACGAACCCAATTTTGTTTTCGACCCCAGCCCGCGGATACTCAATGAAAATATGGTCGGGAACATGATCGACATAAAAAATGCGACGCCAATTAATGCGAATACAGAAAATTTGGCATGCAGGGTAACCGCCAGAAGGAGCAGCACCACGTTAATCGCGCTATAAGTTGCTAATATTTTTACCGGGTTAACAAATTTCATGAGGAAAGTGCCGCTAAACCGGCCAACCATAAACCCAAGTGCGGCTGCCGTCAAAAAAGCAGCTGCCGGTTTTTCGCCCAAACCCGCTACACGCTCGGAAAACCGGATAAAAAATCCCAGCACTCCCGCTTGTGCGCCAACATAAAAAAACTCGGCTGCCACACCCATCATCAACTGCTTCCGTCGTAACAAAACGCCTATTTTCCCGGCTAACGACCTTTTTTTGTCTTCTGCTGTTTCGGTATCCTCTTCAACAATTTCGGGTAACGGTTTTCGGAATATCAATATCGCAACGGTAAGCACAACCAAACCGATTATTAAATAAGGTAATTGAACAGCCGACGCTTCTTTGTTTAAATAGGTATTTAATTGCTTCGCAGACATCGTTTCTTTTTGCACTGCTGTTAAATTTTTACCGGACAAAATAAAAAGGCCGCCTAATAACGGTGCAAGAGTGGCCGCCAATCCATTAAACGACTGCGAAAAGTTAATGCGCCTGGTGGCGGTCGACGGGTCGCCTAAAACGGTTATGTATGGATTGGCCGCAGTCTCTAAAAATGCGGCGCCCGAAAATAGCACAAACAACGCAGACAGGAAGAACACGTAGCTTCGTACCGCTGCAGCGGGATAAAATAAAAATGCGCCGCAGGCAAAAAGGATCAAACCTAAAAGTATGCCGCCTTTATAACCGTACCGTTTCATAAACAAGGCGGCAGGGATAGGCAGGATAAAATATGCCAGGTATGAAGCCGAGTCAACCAATGACGACTGGAGGTCGGTTAGCTCACAAGCCTTTTTTAAATGCGGAATAAGAATCGGATTAAGGTTTAACGCAACTCCCCATAAAAAGAACAAAGAGGTGATAAGCGCTATGGCGTAAAGATTTTTGTTCTTCGTCATGTACAGGTTTAACTAAGTTTAATCAGCCTTAAGGCTCAGCAATTGGCGCCATGAATATAATTATTTAAACGCAGTTTGTATATCCTGCAATGATATTCCCAATGTTTTTAACGCTATTTGGTTAAGCTCATCCTTATCGCCAGTAAAATGGAAAACGCTATGCGCATGGGTTAACTTTTCGCCGGGTTTTAAAAATGCCGCCGGCGAAACGCTTTCGATTTCATAAAACGGCCCCATTTGCGTGCCATTTGCCAAAGGACCATCATTATAGGCATTTACGGCATCTCCTTTAAACGGGTTTTTATTCGTTTTCCACTCCTGGTTCAGATAGGTTGACTTGGGTTCGATATCAAAGAGTGTAATCGTAAGCACATTATTGACAGCGTCGTAACTTCCAGCCCTGTTTTTAGCCCGGCCTGGTGATAATCCCAGTTTACCGCGCGATTTTCCATCTGCTTTGAATAACAAGACCCCCTTACTGTATTTGATCCGGTCTTTTGAAATTTCGCCAAAATAGTCAGTAGTGGCTACCTTTCCATTCACCTTCTTTTCATAAGGGATTACAGTAACTGTTTGTTCGGAAGGCGAAAACATATCGAGGTTCCATAAACAGGGTGCGCCGCTTTTTTTATCCCACCGCTGGTTGCCGGTGTTGGTTATGGTATTGGTGGTTTTAAACCCGACCGATTTTATCTTCCCGTCAAAATCAACGCCGAGCATCTTTTTCATATCAGGTGCATCAACAATTTCAATATCACGGTTAACCGAAAACGTCAGCATCGTTCCCGCATAATTCACCATTTGCATTGGCTTGATAAACGATGCCTTTTGTTTGCTGCTGGCAGTCAGCTTCCACTCTTCAAAATCAACGGCAGGAGGTGTATGCCAGTTGGCAAAGACCATTTTAGACCGGGGCCTGAAAAACAATGCGAACTTCCCTCCTTCAGGGCCTATCCATAGCCTGTCCTCGCCGCCGTAGGCATTCATATGCAGGTCGGGCGTTTTTTGACTAAAAGCCTTGTAGTTGATCCAGCCAAAGCTTTTTCCGTCTAAGCCGTCGGCAGTAGATGTGAAAACCTTAGCCTGATATTTAGCCGAAACGATAATCTTTCCCTTTCCATCGTTGCTATACAAAACAATCACCGTGTCTTTTTGCCTAAGAAAGGAAAGATCATTGCCAAAAGTGCCTTTTTTAAAAAGCTGCGCCGTCGGCGCGGCAGCCTGGTTTGGCTTTTCCGTTTGGCACGAAAAAAAGCTAAAAATCGCTAACGCAAAAAAGCAGGTTCTCTCACATCTCATATCAGTTTGATTTATGTTTTGGGTTACAGGCAATTGTATTTATTAGTGTGCCGATGCCGCCGATGTTGATCTCAACAATATCGTCCTCCTGCAAAGTAAAATCTGAAGATGGTACCAGGCAGGTCCCGGTCATCAGGAAGCAGCCGTGCGGAAAATCGCACTCGGCAAATAAATAAGTCACCAATTCTTTAAAAGAGCGTTTAAGCCGCGAAACGGCGGTAACATCATCGTAAACTTTATTCCCTTTCCGCCAGATGATCATGCTAATTGCCGTTTCGGGATCTATCGGTAATGCTGTCACGTACAGGCACGGCCCCAAAGCGGCGCTCTTCTCATATATTTTTGCCTGGGGCAGATATAAGGCATTCTCACCCTCGATACTACGGGAGCTCATATCATTGCCAATCGTATAACCCTGTATATTACCGCTGGAGTTAATAAACAAGGTAAGTTCCGGTTCCGGCACGTTCCAGGCCGAATCTTTCCGGATGTAAACAGCTTGTTTATGCCCGGATACACGCGAAGCTATCGCTTTAAAAAAAAGTTCGGGCCGTTCGGCGTCGTACACCTTATCATACAAACTTGCCGCGCCGGAGCCGTGTGACTCCTCCATACGGGCATCCCGGCTTTTTAAATAGGTAACACCAGCGGCCCAAACCTCCTGCTGCCCTATGGGTGGCAAAAATGAAATATCGCCCGGTGTTTTCCGCTCAGCCGGAGTAACCTGTTTCGCCGATTTGATCCTTGACAGCAGATACCCCTCGAGGTTATCCCGGTTAATCAGGATATCCCAGGGTTCGTCCATAACAAAGTGGTCGTCATTATGCTCCAGCAGGATACTGCCGGCAGCGTTAAACAATTTCATGACCAAGTTTAAGGAAATTTTCTGTTAAAAACGGGATTTGGTTTTAACACAAGCCTATTCAAGCGTCCACGCTTGAACAGGCGGCAAATTCACCACTCACTAATTCGCTAATTCACTAACTCACTAATTAATTACTCCGCCGCGTCTTCGCCTTTTTCACCCAATTTTACAATATCTCCTTCTTTGAACAAAATTTCTTTAAGCGTGGCCTGCCATACCGGCTTTTTGCGCAGTAAAAATTCAAGGTCCATACCAAAATGTTTAAATTCTTCCTGTTGGGCATTTTGCATAATGGCTTTTGCCGCTTTATCCTTCTCGACAGATATCCGCTGCTCGTACCAGTTAATGGCCTCAGCTTCTTCGGTTAACGAAACGATCATGCGGGCGAATGTCCGGGTTTCATCAGACAATTCATTTACGGGTTCGTGGTACTGGTCAAATGGCATATTACTGTTTTAATAGTAAAGTATCCAGACCGTTTTTTGTTTGCAGTACAAACGCACGACTTCATCAAGTAATTTCCCCATTTCATGTAAAACATTCACATTCAATAAGCTTTATCAATTTCTTCGTGCCATAATTCACCAGGGTATTAAATAAAAAAATTATGGAAAACGAAACAAATAACGAGTTAATTCATAACGATAACAACCCGGACGGCATCGACCGCAGGGGGTTTTTGGAATGTATGGCCTGGGCAGGCACCGGCGTACTTTTTATGATGTCGGGCGGGGTGCTGAAATCGTACGGTATGAGCCAACTGATCGACAAAAATACCGGCAACATTAAAAAAGGATTGATCTTACCAAAATCTGATTTCAGCTTTGTACAGATCAGCGATAGCCACATCGGCTTCAATAAAGCGGCAAACCCTGATGTTACCGGGACGTTGCAAGCTACCGTTGCTAAGATCAATGCTATGCCAAGCGCGCCTAAATTTATATTACATACCGGCGACCTTTCGCACCTGGCACAGGCCGAGCAATTTGACACGCTTGATCAATCCATGAAAAGCACAAACAAGCAGGTATTTTATGTACCCGGCGAGCACGATTTAACCGATAACGGCAAGTTATACCTTGAGCGGTACGGCAAAGGCACCAAGGGCAGCGGCTGGTACAGCTTCGACGCAAACGGTGTTCATTTTATCGGGCTGGTAAACGCGCTTGTACAGGTGGACGGCGGCATGGGTGTGCTTGGTGAAGATCAGTTAAAGTGGCTGGCGGATGATTTAAAACGTTATACCAACAGCACGCCTATTGTTGTTTTTGCGCATATACCACTTTGGGCTGTTTACCCGCAATGGGGCTGGGGCACTAAAGATAGCGAGCAGGCACTATCGCTTTTAAAACGGTTTGGATCGGTATCAGTTTTAAACGGGCACATTCACCAAACTATCCGGAAAACCGAGGGCAATATTACTTTCCATACCGCCATGTCAACCGCATTTCCGCAACCGGCGCCCGGAAGCGCGCCATCGCCCGGGCCAATGAAGGTACCTGCCGAAAAACTAAAAAGTGTGCTTGGATTAACGGAGGTTAATTACCAGGAACATGACCATACACTGGCGGTTACTGACAGCCTGCTAATGGAAGCAGCTGCGCAATAGTGTATTAAACCAAAATATTTACAATCGATTGATGAAAAAAATCACCTTAGTTATTTTAACGGCCCTGATTTCCGGCAGCGTTTATGCCCAATACAAACCAACCGACCAGGGATCATCCCTGCAATTTACCATCAAGAACTTTGGTTTTGACGTGTCGGGTAAATTCACCGGCTTGCAGGGCGATATTAAGTTTGATCCGCAAAATCAGGCAAATGACAGTTTTGACGTAAACATAGATGCAGCTTCCGTAAATACCGATAATAGTTTGCGCGACGGCCACTTGCGTGGTGAGGCTTATTTTGATGTGAAAAACTTCCCCAAGATACATTTTGTATCAACGAAAGTGGTTTCATCAAAAAATGGCATATATGTTATATCCGGAAAGCTTAGCATAAAAAAACAAACCAGGGTTATCACATTTCCGTTTACGGCAACGCCGTCGGGTGATGGATATCAGTTTAAAGGATCGTTTAAGATCAACCGGAAAGATTTTGATGTGGGCGGCACAAGCACAATCGCAAATGAATTGGAAGTGTCTTTGGACATACTTGCCAAAAAGACCTGAGTATATCTGTTAGTCGCCGCCTTATTGGGAGCAATGTCCGGCAGGTTGTCGGCTTGCTCCGGGCGGTGTAGTCAAATTCAAAAACAAGAAAATGAAAATAAACCGCAAACTTGTGTTGATCATTGCACTCGCAGCCCCTGCAGGTGTAATTGCGACAACGGCTTTTAAGGCGCCGGACGAGCAATATGTAAACCTGAAGGTACTGCCCAAAAATATAAGCTCAAAGGACCTCCAAAAAATAATGGTCGACGATTTTGAGGACGGGTTGGGGGTGTCGTGCAATTTTTGCCATTCGGCAGATAAAAATACCGGCCAGCTCGATTTTGCAGCAGATGGCAAACCCGAAAAGGAAATAGCGCGCGAAATGATGCACACTACCATAGGAATAAACAAAAAATTCTTCAAAATAAAACACCCCATGATCGGCCAGGCGCTTACGGTAACCTGTAATACCTGCCATAACGGCGTAGCCTTTCCCGATAAGGCAAACGAATAGATTGAGCTATATTGTTGTGTAAGTTAGCGGTTGTGTAACATGATAACTGTTGCAAGCGTTGCAGCGAAAGTTGCAACGCTTACAGCCGCTATAACGCTTAATTTTAATTACAGCTACCTCTTTATCACCTTGTCCTTTAAAATATCGTTAAGAACCTTTTCGCGCAGGTTTTGGCTGATCGTGATCTTTTCACTCCCGATATTTAACATATTGCCCTCGATGCTTTTAATTTTATCGCGGTTCACGATATATGACTTGTGGACTTTTATAAAACGGCTCTCCGGGAGCTGCTCCTCCAAACCTTTAAGTGTAATGTACACGATCATTTTGCGCGCGGTGGTATACAGTACCACATAATTCAGCATCGACTCCACGTATAGCAGATCATTATAAAAAACCTTTTGAATTTGATTATCGCATTTAATAAAAAAGTAGTCTGCGGCATTCGGTGCTGATTGGGCGATCTGTTTTTTTGTTTCGTAAACTTCCCTGGCTTTAATGCAGGCCTTTAAAAACCGCTCAAACGGGATAGGCTTTACCAGGTAATCTAAAACATCCAGTGAAAAAGCCTCAACCGCGTATTCGGCATAGGCAGTCGTCATGATGATACTGGCGGTATTTTTCGAGTTCTTCAAAAAATTGATACCGTTTATAGTGGGCATGTTGATGTCAAGGAAAATAAGGTCTATCGCATTGTCGCTAAGCAATGACATCGCTTTCGCGGGATTTTCGGCCTGGCCTATTAACTCTAAAAAATCAATGTCGCCGATAAATTCTTCAATTAATTTTCGTGCGATGGGTTCATCATCGATAATTATGCACTTTAGTTTCATGCGAGCTGTAGTTTTAGCGTGGCTTCATAATCAGTTTCAGCTTCCCGAAAATAAAGCTGATGCCGCCCGGGGTAAAGTAACTCAAGCCGGCGTTTTAAATTAACAATGCCTATTCCTCCACGGTTAAGAAATGCCGCAGCAGCCTGGCGGTGCTCGGTGGTATTGTATACGCGAAAAGTAAACTGGTTGCCGGCAACAGCCAGCCTGATGCATATCACATTTTCCCGGTCGGTAAAGCTACTTACAAATTTAAATGCATTCTCAATAAGTACAACCAGCAATAGCGGTGCGATCGTATAATTTCCGGCGTCAGCCTCTATTTCAATATTTACTTTGAGGTGTTCATCTTTGCGGATCTGTTGAAATGATATGTAATTGCGGATATATTCGATCTCTTTTTCCAGGCTGATATTGTCTTCACTGCAATCATATAACTGGTAACGCAGCAGTCCCGAAAACTTTAACAAGATATTCCTGGCGGTTTGATTGCTCTTATCAATATGGCCGTAAATGGTATTCAATGAATTAAAAAGTGCGTGAGGGTTAATCTGCGCTTTCAAAAAATCGAGTTCCTGCTTTATTCTTTCTTTTTCCAATATGGCCAGCCGCTGCTGGCTGTAAATCCGGTCGACAACCATTTTACCAAATATGAACAGTTGTGCCCAGATAAAAATATTCAGAAGCGATGTGAAGTATAATGCCGAAAAATCCGGATGGAAGTTATCCTTAAAAATATGCAGGCTCATTTGCCGGGCTATCAGCGCCCTTAACAATGCCGAAAAGGCGATGAGCAAGAATGTATACAATACAAAATATACATATTTCCTCCGCTTTAAAAACCTGGGAAAGATCAAATATACGACGGCGTAATAATCCACTGTTATGAATAGCAGGTAGCAAAATTCCACCGTCATGGTTTTGTTCAGCGAGAATGAATAATTGCGAAAAACAAAAACCCACAGCAAATAAATACCAAGCCAGAATAAACAGTGATAAATGAGATTATTCTTCACCTTAAACAAATAATCCCAAATATATCAATGTCTTTAGTGCTTTTCGTTTTTATTACATTATCCACGTAAAACACTTGATAATCGGTTAAATGGCACGATTATATCGTACTACCGGGAGGACGGTGGGGACAGCCTTATTTTCTTTTATAAAAAGACATCGTCGCTAAATGCCCGGGGTGGTCCCTAATCTCGGTATCGGTGTAGTAGCCTGTTCCGTCCGCTGCGAAACCAACGCCTTCGCCTTGCGGCTCGTTGTTAAAATAAGGTGCCACCTGCGGCTTTGTGAGCAAGCCGGCTGAAACGTTTGTTCCGGACGGAAGTTTCCAATACCAGATGAGTTCGTTACTTCGCAATAAGATTTCGGTGCCATCCGGTGAAATATCGCCGGCCGTAGCTTTATTGAAATATAGCTGCACCACGGGAGTCATTACAGTAGCTGAGGCGGTACTTTGCGGATAGCGCGCCACGTATATTTTGCAAACATTGCTTTCTTTACTGGCAATGTAAATGTCCTTGGTTAACGGGTCAACCATCAGCGTTTCTGCATTCCGGGGCCCGTCAGGATATTTTAATTCGATGATGTCGACAGCCGGGATATCGGCAATGAACGGCAATGTTTTTCCGGCTAAATTTGGCTCCGGGAACCTGTAGATAAATACCGAACTGTTGTTCGAATTGTTATCCCCAATATCGCCAACGTAAACATAATTTACGCCGGCAACAGGGCCGGGGCCAACAGCAATATCTTCCCAGTCGCGGTTACCAACGGAGGTTAGGGTAAGCGTTCCTTTATTAGCGCCGGCGCCGTCTGTAAGGTAAACCTGATTTGGATTGCCGCTATCATTGTGGATATATAAAACTCCCGGGTTTATCCTGCTTGCTGCAACACCTGATATCTCGTAGAGGTCTGTCCGGGCAAGGTTATTTACAACCGGGACAGGATTAAACAATTTTGTCGTATCCAGGCCGGAAGGATTATAAGAGGGTATGATGAATTGTACCTGCTTTGGCGCAGTGACAGTGGAATCTTTTACCGGTAAAGTATGGGTTCCCGATTTTTTACAGGAAAATGCGGCAAGTATTAAAAAACCCGGCAACCCGATTTTAAGATAATACATTTTAGTATTGCGTAAAAAAAGGGTTGCCGGGTTAAACTTCATAGTGATATTAAATTAATGCTGGTTTCCGGTACCGTTTAACTGGTAGCAGCCCATATCTTTTCCCGGAGGCGTGATACCGCTCGAACCAAAGTTAGGATCGATAGGTATACCTGTGGTAATCGGTGTAAAGGCGGTCGTTGTACCTTTACCAGCTGCAGGAGAGCCGGCCTGTAAACGGAAGTTATAACCGTCAACAGAAGCTTGCGTGATCCAAAAGTTAGCAGCAGCCGGCAAAGGATAATTTACAAACAACGGGTTGTTTTTGCCTACCAACGAAGATCCGTCATATGTTTGACCAAAAGTGTACGAAGCCCCTAAGAAAGCAGCCATATTCGGAATATCTGTCGATTGTGGGTGCGTAACTACCGGTTGTGCAACACTTGTAGGCACAATCTGATTCGCCATAGCGGCATTGTCCACATAGTAATAATTATAACCGTAAGCGGTCTTAGCAATCACGGTCGAACTGGTTGATGTGCTTGTAGTATCAGCAAGGTATACCTTAGCGCCGCCCGGGCCGCCTGCAATACGAACACCGAAATCACAATCAACTATCAGGTTATTATAAACCAGTGCGCGTGAGTTGTTTTCCACCTCAACAGAACCACTTCTCGCGCCAAAAACACCGGTGTTTCTAAATCCGTCGTTAACATAGGTATTGTTATACATAGTAAACTGGCACTCGCCTGCCGTAGTGCCATCGCTGGCTGATTTCGTACCGTTGGTTGCTCCGCCGATGATCAGGTTATAAGCCATGTTACCAACCGAGCTGCCTTTAGCGTTAAACCCGTCGCCGCCAACGCCACCGCATTTTTCCATCGTATTTCTCATGATGTTGTAGTAACCACCATAAAACCGTGTGGCATCATCAGGTGAACCGTATAACCACGAATCTTCCATAATGAAAACGCCGGTTGGATTTTCAAAATATAAAATAAATTGCGCGCCTACTTTTAACGAATTAGCATTAGCAAAAGGCAGCGCTTTTAAAGCTGCGCCGCCAAAATCAAGATGAGTCCATTTCAGCACCACCAATTTGGCTGTATTGCTGCAATAAATTCCGCCCCAGCCGCCAACATAAGCTGAATCTGCCGCGACGGTAGATGCTCCGGTTAATTTAGTCCGGCGCGGATCGGTAATGGTAACCGGCGCGTCTTTTGTACCTAAACTGATCAAATCGCCGTTTACAATAAAGTTAGCGCCGTTAGTCATATTAATTTTAACACCTTTTTGTATCAATAGCGTATCCCCGGCATTGATAGTAATATCTCCGGAAACGGTATAAGTTTGATTGGCAAGCATGGTACCTTTGTAAGTACCCGCTGTTAAGGTCGATGTATTGCTGATGGCCTTACCAACCTGCAACAGGGGAGCCGATACCACAACATTGTCTTTTTTCTTGCTGCATGCAGCAAGGGCAAAGAGCGCCACGCCCAACGAAATTAATTTTAGCTTTTTCATGATTAATGATTTTACTGATTTTATTATTTGATTTAAAATTTGAACCTTAACCCCAGGTTGTACCGTGCATAGTACTGATCATATTCAACCGTAGTGTAATTAGGGCTTTCCTGGTGTGGATATTTCAGCAACCCGGAATAATTGCTCGTATTATTTTGCTTAATGAATAGTTCGTAAGGCGTATTCAGGAGGTTATTTGCTTTTACAAACACGATGAAATGCCTGCCGAAGGTTTTCTGCGCCGAAAAGTCAAGATATGTTGACGCCTTTTCCCAGGTGTCCAGCGCATAGTATTGCGATACGGCTGCAATTCTTTCGCCGGTGTAGCCCAAAGACAACTGACCCTCTAAACCTGCTTTCGCATTTTTGTATAATAAGGATACGTTGCCCACATTGGCGGCCTGCCCCTGCAACGGGCGGGTTTGCGAACGCGAAGTAACTGTGCCCTGCACGTCGATGCTTTTTGGCGTGGTAATTTGCGATTGCGTGTAGGTGTAGTTAAGTGATACGCCTATATTCCCAAAGAATTTTTTTGCCTCCAGTTCGGCTCCGTAATTACGGGCATTACCCAGATTCTCGGGCTGGAGGAATAACGTCGCGCCGCTTCCGCCCTGCTGGAGCACTTTTTCGATCGGGTTGATCAGGTACTTGTAAAACCCGCCGGCCATAAATTCATCAAAAACGCCCGGGAAAAACTCATACCTCAGGTCGTAGTTATTTATAACTGTATGCTGTAAATACGGATTTCCGAGGGTTGCGTTGGGGTCGTCGCTCGTTACATCAGGATAAGGAATAAAATCCGCGAAAGCCGGCCTTAAAATCGATTGGAAATAAGACGCCCGGATCGCCTGGTTATCTGTGAGGGCATATTTGGCGTTAATGCTCGGCAAATAATCGGTATAAGATATATTTGCTGATTTACCCGGAAAAGTCGCAGGTAAATTTGAATAATAGCTCTGGCTGGTATTTTCGGCCCTTAAGCCAAATAAAACATCAAAGCGGTCGCTGATAATATATTTTAACATGCCGTAAGCGGCCTGTACATTTTCGGTGAAAGTGTACACCCCGGGATCAGTGGCCGACGAACCAAATGCATTAAAAGGATTATTGGCAAATGAAAAGGTAGCCGCCGGGATCGATGTATACAGTTCGGCGTTATTGGTGCCGGTAATAAACGTATTCGGTAAACTATAGGCGTTAACAAAATTATCGCGTGTTTTATGCCTGAACATCCCACCCGCGGAAAATAAAGCGCTGCGGCCAAATATCTTCGTATCAAAGTGCAGGTTTAAATAACCTGACACATCTTTGTCGGTATTATGTGTCCATATCCTTGACTCATTGCCTACTACTACAGGCCCATTGATCACATCGGGGGTAACCGATACGCTGCTGCCGGGCATATATGGGTTTGGCACTTGTTTGTACCCGTGTGCTTTAACCGTATCAGGACTTGTTTCATACGAAGTTTTGAACTCGGCAATATCCGGCTGCTTATGTATGGCCTCCGAGTTTGACAATGTCCAGTCAAACGAAAACACGTTGTTTACTTTATGCTTTCCTTTAAGGGTTACGTTATAGATGCTTTGCTTATCTGTCCTCGTTTCCGTTAAATTATCGATCCCGTTAGTACCGTAATATCCCTGGTAAGAGTAACCGCCAAACGTAAGGTTCTGCGTCTGGCGCACCCTGTATTCATCCAATTGTAAATAGGTGCCAAATAAATTAATTACGTTGTTGTCGTTAAATTTGTAATCAACGGATGCGATTGTCCCCAGGCGGCTTAGTTGTGATGAATACTGGCGGTTGTAGGCGCTTTGGAAAGCTGTTTCCTGGTTTGGTGTGTTTATATTAGGCGATGCCCCAACAGTATTTTCCTGTACCACAACAAAGGTGTTATTGCCCTGGTAGGTATTTTGATAAGTGCCCGAAAAAAGCACCCCTAATTTGTTATCTAAAAACCGGTTGCCTATTGTCAAGCTGGCATTGGCATTTGGTGGTGCATTCCCGCTTTTAGTAACCAGGTTTTGATAAGGGAACTGGCCGATGGACGCGGCCGTTCCGGGAGCTATCTCGCCCGGAGATTTAGCGGCTTCAGTGTTCCCGTTAAAGCTGCTGAAACCCCTGTTGAAAAATAACTGGCTGTAACCCGTGCCAAAACTGCCCTCTACTCTTAATTTGTCGGGCGCGGTTTTCATTACCAGGTTAACCACACCACCCGAAGCGTCGCCTTCCATAGCGGGGGTAAGTGTTTTGAAAACTTCAATCCGTTCAACCAGGTCGGCAGGGAAAATATCTAATGGCACATACCTATTTTTATTATCCGGGCTTGGGATCTTAATACCATTGATCAAAACAGTATTATATTGCTTATCCATCCCGCGGATAATGACGTGCTGTGCATCGCCGGTATTGCTCCTGTCTATCGATATCCCCGAAACCCGGCTGAGTACGTTAGAAACCAGCACATCGGGCGATATGGCAATAGAACTGGCCGAAACAACATTTATCGTATTATCAGCATTCTTTTCATCATTCCTGGCATACCTGTCATTTTCTTTACTTGCGTGTTCGATAACAGTTACTTCGTTAAGTATGGTTGAGTTATCAACCATTGCTATATTTAAAACAGCGGCGGCGCCTGCACTTACATCAACCGTATATTCACGGGTTGTTTTATAGCCTATAAATTTCACCTGCAGCTTATAGCTTCCTGCGGGAACATTTTTAAACAGGTAGGTACCATCCAGTCTGACTGATGTATTTTGTTTGAAGTTTCCGCTTTCAATATGCACGTTGGCGCCTATGAGCGGTTCGCCGTTACGCGCATCCGCAACTTTTCCTTTAATTTCCTGCGCACTTACAATAGCGCTGAAGCATAAAACGAAACCGGTAATTAAATAGAGTCTTTTAAGTAAAATTGATTTCATCAATAATTTAGTAAGTATGTGTAGCATTGTTTAGCTGGTGGTTAAAGTAATACCGTAAGCGTATTACAATAGATTTCGGTATTTATCGCCCGTGTTACTCAACTTTAAGCGATACAGTCGCGCTTTTACCAAATTTTACTTGCTGTACTTTATTTAGCGGTTCTGTATTCCATAAGCATTCGCGTACGGTCATGGTTTGGCTTTGCGGGTCGATTGATATAAGCTGGAACGATAACAATGTTTCATCTTTAGCTGAGTATTTGCCTTTCATTGGCGAGTCGACCCTGAAAGTGTTTAAGCTCATATCGTTATCAGGGCCTTTATAAACATAAAACTCGTTCCAGTTACTGTTGCCGTGGAAATAGGCTTTAATGTTTGGGTGTGCTTTTAAAAATTTTGTCCATCCCCTTTGCTCTATATCGGTAGCGCCGTCGTCCTTCGAGGCGGCTGTTGCTTCTTTGTAGTATTCGGCGGTAAGGTTTTCAAATTTGTTCGAAAGCGTCATATTATGCGGTGGCAGGGGATTGGTAAAATGCTTGGCCTCGCAGGTGGGTTGATCATGCGTAAAAACGATTACAGGGGTTGAACGTTTTACCGTGCTAAGGTCTTTCTGCATCCAGATACGCTCTGCCGAGTCCGGCCAAAGCGTTATGAACATAAAGTGTATACCGTTTACATTAAGCGAGTAGTTGATCTTATCCTTCGTATAATCGTACCCCGCATTGGTTAAGGGCTGTTGCGGCTTCAACATCAGGTTATATATTTTAACCATGGATGTCGGGTCGGTAAGCGGCCTCATCGGTTTCGCAAAACCAATAGCATTTGAGATATCGTGGTTTCCCGGCGCCAGTAATAACGTGGCCGGGCGGCCGTCGTGCCTTTTTAAGCTAACGGAATGCATATAATCCGTTTCAAATTGCGCCCACGATGCAGCTGCGCTTTGAATGGGGATTTCCATGCGGTTGGCAATGTCGCCGGTTTCAACCAGGTAGTCCACCGGGCCAACTTTTTTTCCCGCTTCAATTCCCTTATCAGTTGGCAAAATAAGATTGGGAACGGTATTGATCTGCCGGATCATGGCAGCGTTTACCACATAACCTTGTACATTGGTGTCGCCCCTGAATTTTGACCGGGCAATGCCATAATGCGCATCCGAAGTAAATACTAAATTAATTATGGAAGGTTCCTTTTTTACGTATCCGTTACGGTGAGTATTCTTGACCGGGTTTTTTGATATCCTTGGCTGGGCTGTGCAATAAAAGGCAACAAAAATTATTACTGGGGTAAGGTAAAATATCCTGGTCATCCGCCTCATTTTTCGACAAAGTAACCTCCCCAATTCTGTAGAAATTCTGAATTTTTTGCCGAAAGTGCGTTTATTAACTCATTGTTTTTTTTCAATTAACATTGCGTGAAAACCGCAATGGAAATGTTACAATAACAAAATATTTACATAACATTAACTTAAGTAAATGATATTATTGGTTTTAGTAAAAAACTGATGAATTTTTGCGACCCGATGCGGAAAATATCTCTAAACTAATCTGAGTTTCTATGCTTTTTTATCTTAATAAAAACCAATTTTGAGGTCGGCGTATTGCTCTTTTCGGCAACGCTGTCAATCGGTACCAAAACGTTGGTTTCCGGGTAATAGGTGGCTGTATTGCGCTCGTGGATATTGTAGGGCACAACCACAAACAGGCGGGCCACCCTTTCAACGCCGCCGTGGTGGTTAAACAGGTCGACTTTGTCGCCAGGTTTAAGGCCTGCCAGGTATATATCTTTTTCATTCATGAAAATAACACGCCTTTCGTTATGCACGCCGCGATAGCGGTCTTCCAACCCATAGATAGTGGTATTGAACTGGTCATGGCTTCGGATAGTCGTCATCATATACTCGTCCTCAGCAAATTTGTGATCAATTGGCTTGTTTACCGAAAAAATGGCCTTGCTGCTATGCTTCTCTGTTTCAAACTTTCCCGTACGCGGGCCATTCGGCAAATAAAATCCGCCCGGCTGCCTCACCCTGCGGTTATAATCCTCAAAGCCCGGAATCACCTTTTCGATGATGTTACGCACCTCGTCATAGCTATTTGCATATTTATCCCAGTCAATAACCGTCCTGGCCCCCAATGTAGCTTTAGCCAGCTCACACACAATTTTGGTTTCACTCATAAACTCGTTTGAAATAGGATCCAAAACCCCTTTCGACATTTGCACCACACCCATCGAGTTTTCGCAGCTTATAAATTGCGCCTCCCCATTCACTATATCTTTATCACTGCGTGCCAGCGTTGGCAGAATGATCGACTCCTCGCCGTGCACCAGGTGGCCCCGATTTAGTTTGGTTGAGATATTTACCGTAAGCTTCATCTTCCGCAATGCTTCGGCAGTAAATGTTGTATCGGGCGTTGACGAAAGAAAATTACCGCCCATGGCAAAAAACAATTTTAATTTACCTTCATGCATTGCTTTTATCGAATCAACCACGTCAAAGCCATGCTCCCGCGGGGGCTCAAAACCAAAAACTTCTTTCAGCTTGTCCAATTGCTTTTTGTAAGGCTTATCATAGATCAGCATGGTACGATTGCCCTGCACATTGCTGTGGCCCCGTACAGGGCATAACCCGGCCCCGGGTTTGCCTATGCTGCCCTTTAGCAGGATAAGGTTTGCGATCTCCTTTATTGTATCAACACCATTCGTATGCTGCGTTATGCCCATTGCCCAGCAGATGATTATCCTGCTCTTGTGTTTCAGCATATCAGCGGCTTCTTTTACCTGACTGAAGGGCACACCCGCTTCCTTTGCAAGTTCCTCAGCGTTACTTGAAACCAGGTCGTCAATAAATTCTTTATAACCAACTGTGCTCTTTTTAATAAAATCATGGTCGATAACCGTGCCCGGCAGCTCCTGTTCTGTATCGTAAAGCAATTTCTCAATTGCCTTTAAAAGGGCCATATCGCCGTTGATCTTTATTTGTAAATACAAATCGGCCAGCTGTGTGCTCATGCCCAGGAAACCGGGTACCGTTTGCGGGTTTTTAAATGCCATTAACCCGGCCTCTTTCAACGGATTTATCGCTATAATTTTCGACCCGTTCTTTTTGGCCTTCTCGAGTGCGCTGAGCATCCGCGGATGATTGGTACCGGGATTTTGGCCCATGATGATGATCACATCCGTTTCATAAAAATCATTGAGCGTCACGGTGCCTTTACCGATCCCGATAACATCGCCCAAAGCCACACCCGACGACTCGTGGCACATATTTGAGCAGTCGGGCATGTTGTTGGTGCCATATTCCCGCACAAAAAGCTGATAAATAAATGAAGCCTCGTTGCTTGTGCGGCCCGATGTATAAAACGCCGCTTCGTCCGGTGAGTTTAGGCTGTTTAAATGCCCGGCGATCTTTTTAAACGCCTCATCCCAGCTGATAGCCTGGTAATGCGTCCCACCTTTCGGCAGATACACAGGCTGGGCGATGCGGCCTTTCTTGCCTATGTCATGATCATTTAGTTTCGCCAGGTCGGCAACTGAGTTTTGGGCGAAGAATTCGGGCGTCAACTTTTTAGTTGTCGCTTCTTCGGCCAGCGCCTTTGCCCCATTCTCGCAGTATTCGGCTATCGGCGAACGGTCATCATCCGGGTCAGGCCACGCACAGCTCGAGCAGTCAAAGCCGCCCTTTTTGTTCATGTGGAACAGCCCCTTCATGCCGCGCAATATGCCGTCTTCACCGAAAACATCCTTCCCGGCTTCGTAAACAGCGGGGATACCTGCTGCCCATTTTTTGGGCTCGCTTAGCTTTAAATCCAGTAATTCTTCCGGATTTTCGGCTGATGGTTGTTCAATATTTTTGCTCATATGGTTGTCGCTCGTATAGTTGACTCACCCTCCCGATAGCTATCGGGACATTGCTTCGCTGGATTACCCTCTCTCCGGCAGGCCGGAAAGAGGGTTAAAAGGGTAGCTTTATTATTTTTCCTTCTTTACGCTGTTATCCATTATCCTTGAAATTTCCCGGCTAAAGGATTCGGATAATTATCACTTTGGTCCTCATCTACCTTATCCAGGCAGGTAAAATCCTTTTCAACCAGTAAATGCAGGTCGCCGGCGGTGTGCTCAAATCCTACTTTATCAGCATTTTCCCATTCATTTATCATATTTTCAGGCATGTTTAGCGTAATGGTGTTATTTACAAACGTTGCCGATAATGAACCGCTATCCGTAAGCTGCAACGCATACAGCAGTGATTGTTCACCAAAATCAATTTTATCTTCCAGGAAGCCAACTTTCGTCAATTGTGCAATGTCTGAGCGGGTGAGCCTGTATCTCAGTGCGTTGCCTTTAATACGTATTTTCATAAACGGGCAGTATTATGCGGTGTGCCGCAGTGTAAATATTAAACCGTTGATCTCTTAAAAAACCAGCCAGCGTGATATCAAATTCAGCGGCCAGTTCAACAGCCAGGCTGGACGGCGCCCCAACCGATGCAATGATCCTGATACCGGCCATGGCGGCCTTTTGTACCAATTCAAAACTGGCCCTGCCGCTTAAAAGCAGCACGATTTGGCTTAGCGGAAGCCAGTTTTTATTGAGTGCAGCGCCAATTAATTTGTCGAGCGTATTATGCCGTCCCACATCCTCGCGCGCCAGCAGCAACTGGCCGCTTAAACTAAATAAAGCCGAAGCATGCAAGCCACCTGTATCGGCAAAAACCTGTTGGTGCTGCCGCAGCGTTTCGGGAAGCTGGTGCAACAGCTCGCTTGTTATGGTTTGATCGTCGTTTACAGGCCGGGTAAAGGCGCTCACCGTGCGGATAGCGTCGATGGAGCCTTTGCCGCAAACGCCGCAGCTGGAGGTGGTGTAAAAGTTGCGTTCGGTATTTTGAAGATTAGGTATAACACCTTCCCTGAGACTTACCTGTATCACGTTTTCCTTATTCTCCGCGCAAGCGATAAAACAGTGTTCAGCCGCCAGGATGTCTTCGGTGTTTTTAATGATGCCTTCGGTGAATAGAAAACCCGTTGCAAGGTCAGCATCATGGCCGGGGGTGCGCATGGTAACCGAAATATTTTTGACGATCCGGCCGTTTGCCCCGCCATATTTCAGACGTATCTCTAATGGTTCTTCAATGGCAATGGTGTCCGTGGTTTCATCACTAATTGAATGCTTAACCTTTATTACCGATACCCTTTTTATCGAATGCTCAGCCATAATCAAATATACAATTTTAGCGGCGAGATGTTTCGAATTGAAGTTTATAGCAACACAATATTATCTCTCGTTCAATCGTATCTATCCAGTTATTGAACATATTAGAATATTTACATTATATATACTTTTTTTGCCCTAATTTTGAACTGATGAAAATTAAAGTTCTCGCTTTTGGTATTTCAAAGGATATATTCGGAGGATCTTCGGTTAGTTTAGAACTGGCCAACGATGCCACCGTATATAACTTAAAATATATGCTTGAGCACCAATACCCCCGGCTTCAGCAACTGGCCTCGTATATGGTGGCTGTGAATAACGAGTATGCCCTTCCGGGGGATACGATACACGAGCGGGATGAAATTGCCATTATACCACCGGTAAGCGGAGGGTAATTAACCGTTCTTCTCCGTTGTCTGTGTCCTCACAGACAACTTAACAAAATGCCTTTGAAAACCCAGATCCAAATATTATCCGCGCCATTAAACGTTCAAACCTGTGTTGACTGGATCATGTCGCCCGAATCAGGCGGAATAGATGTGTTTATCGGAACCGTCCGCAACGCCACAAAAGGCAAGCCGGTTGTTCGGCTGGAATTTGAGGCTTATGAGCCAATGGCCCTGGCCGAGATGGAAAAAATTGTAAACCAGGCATTTGAAAAATGGCCGGTTCAAAAAGTATTGATCCATCACCGTACAGGAACTTTAGAGGTCGGGGAATTGCCGGTAATTATTGCTGTATCCGCCGCTCACCGCGCCGCAGCGTTTGACGCCTGCCGGTTTATCATCGATACCCTGAAACAAACCGTCCCGATATGGAAAAAGGAGGTTTTTGAGGATGGCGAGGTTTGGGTAGCTGCGCATCCGTAGGTGGAGGTTGGAGATTAGAGGTCGGAGATTAGAGGTTAGAGATCAGTTTAAAATAAAGCCTTTTGCCCTAGCAAAACAACTTATTAGTTATAACGGTAGTTTTATAAATGTGGTGATATTACTTTGTCAGTGTGTTCAGGTGTATCCACGTGTGCCGGGTGGTACACCGTGTATCACTGTATCTTTTTCACAAAATGATACAGTCTCGATTTTATCTTACGCAATCTTCGTGTAAGTAAAATCATTTAATTTATTATTGCCCAAACTTCAGCTGCAGCTTCTTTCCGACCTTACTGACTTTCGGACCAAGCTACATCAAGCACTCTCATCCATCCATGCCTTTAGTCCACCCTCAAGGGAAAAGATATTGGCGTCGGGTAATTTTTGCTTAATGATCTTCACGGCTTCGCCGCTTCGTTTGCCGGATGCACAGTAAAGCACCGTTTTAACATTTGCCGGCAGGTTTTCGATATAAGGATAAAGCTTATCAATCGGAACATGCTTGCCGCCGATGTTAAACTCTTCTCTTTCTGACCTTGTTCGGATGTCAACCAGTTCCAGCGAATGTTCCTTAAGTCCCCGTTTCAGTTCGGCCACCGAAATCATCGGGATGATGAATGTTTCAGCTAAACCAGTGATGTGGGTACCCGTAACATCGCCTATTTTTATGATCCGGCTTTGCAGGGTTTGCGCATCAAAAACCAAAACTTTGCCTGCCAGCAGCTCGCCTGTTTTGGTGATATATTTGATTACCTCGTTGGCCTGCATACAGCCGATGATGCCCGCCAGTGTGGGGATAACACCGCCATCCGCACAATTGGGGATCTGCGAGGCATCCACGTTGGGGAAAAGGTCGCGGTAATTGGATGTTTTCTCACCATGGTTATTCACAACGTTCCAGACAGCTACCTGGCCCTCGAATTGGTAAATGGCGCCATACACCAGTGGTTTACCCGTGATAACGGCAGCATCATTTAATAAATACCGGGTATCGAAATTATCTGTTGCGTCCACAATAATATCGTAACCGGCAATAATGTCCATTACGTTTACCGACGTAATGCTTACATCATGCGCCACTACCTTTATACCGGGGTTCTGCTTTTGCAGCTGTGCGCTGGCAACCACCGCCTTCTTTTTACCGGCGTCGGCCGGTGTGTACAATACCTGGCGGTGCAGGTTGCTGATAGAAACGGTATCGAAATCGGCAATGCCTAAGGTGCCTATGCCTGCCGCGGCCAAATATTGCGTGGCCGGGCAGCCTAGCCCGCCGGCACCAACCACCAGTACTTTTGCCTGTTGTAAAAGGCGCTGTGCGGATTCGCTGAACCCGGGTAAGGCTATCTGGCAGGTATATCTTAAAAAATCAGGTTTCATGTTGCGGCTAATTTTTGGTGGAGCGTACGCTTGATGCGCTCCAGCTCTTCAGGCGTATTTACGTTAGTTAAAGTATCAGGATCAGGTGCTTCTAACAAAGTGATATCACTATTGATCAAAACCTTGCGCGGGCACGAATAACCCTGTGATAAAAATGAAAGTACAACCGGGTAGCTTTTTGGCTCCCAGATGGTAATAAGCGGTTCAGGGAATCCATCAAAAACGTTTTTATAAGCGGTGGCTATCATTGAACTGTTCCGGCTGTGTATCAAATGTTGCAGTGTATAGCTGTCTATCAGGGGCAAATCGCAGGCAACAACCAGCCAGGCAGCATCCGGCTTTTCGCGAAAAGCCGACAAAATAGCCCCAAACGGACCTAATCCTGTAAAAGTATCCGGCAATGTATTATATCCCGTTTCCATTTCTTGCTGCTGATCCGGCCGGCACGAAATAAATACCTCCTTACAAAGCGGCTTAAGCATATCGGCCACATGATAGCGCTGTTCTTTTCCGTGCCAGTTCACCGTGCCTTTATCAAAACCCATCCGCTCACTTTTACCGCCAGACAGCACCAACCCGTTTATTTCAGGTTTGGCCTTCTGTATTTCGGCCTTAAAAAAAGCAATGATCTTTTCGGTCTCATCCGTGCGGTAAACGGGCAATTGCTGCCAGCCGGGTACGGTTTCTTTTATAAAGTCAAATATCTCCGCGTCATCCGCAAGCAGTATCATTTTAACATTGGTGAGCTGATCTATTCGCTTTTGCAGCGAGGCTGCTTTGTTGTTATATATGATTACCACCTGTGCCTTAGCCTGGTGGTGATTACCATTCACCAGAACCATGTCTGCGGCCGCGAACACGCCACGTAATTGAAACGGATTAAATGATTGCTGGTAATTTAGCTGTTGAAAGTTTACCTGTTCGGTATACTCGAGCACTGCGCCGCTTGCCAGGCGCCCGGGTGGCAAAATAACTTCATCGGCATGGGCGGCATCGGCGTAAGCACACTTGTAATCCGGCGATAGAGCGCTTATAATTTGATCGGCCAGTATTTTGATGAGCGTACATGGCCCGCCCACAATGGCCCACTCATTACGGCCGAAATTGCTGTACGAAGGCCTGGACATGTTTGCATGTCTCCCTTCTTTGCCTGCAGGCAGGTTATGCTCTTTTGAAATCACGTTTACCTCCTGTTTTTTCGATGAGCTTCGTTTCTTTGATAACGATGTCGTGACTCATCGCCTTACACATATCATAAACCGTTAACGCAGCGATCGACACACCTACCAGGGCCTCCATTTCGACACCTGTTTTGGCTGTGATGCTGGCCGTGCAGTCAATAACCACCTCCTGCCCGTTTAAACGGATAGCGACATTACAGTTATCCAACGCTAACGGATGGCAAAGCGGTATCAAATCCCCGGTTTTTTTTGCAGCCATAATGCCGGCAATGATCGCCGTTTGAAAAACAGAGCCTTTTTTTGTTTGCAGATCGCCGTTGGTTAGCAACACCAACACTTCAACAGGCAGCACAACAATGCTGCGCGCGGTAGCCGTACGGTTGGTAACCTTTTTTTCGGTTACATCAACCATTGTTGGATTGCCTTGATTATCGATATGACTTAGCATTGATTACACTGATTAATTTTTTATTTCGCCGATCAGAAGGGCCATATTCTGAACACCTCACCCCTTTTAAACTCGGTACGCTCAAGCGGAAGTTCCAGAAAACCGTCTGCATCAGCTAAGTTAGCAAAATCGCCAGAACCATTTCCCTCAACCGGTGTGGCCATTAACTGGCAATGCTCATTACTATGCAGTTTTACCTGTAAAAAACATTTTAGCTTAGGCGGAAAACTGTACCGTTTATTCAAAACAGCAAATTGCGGCGGCTTTGCCTGCTGGCCCGATACGGCATGCAACCAGGGCAAAAAATACCGGTGCACACACATAAACGTGGCAACCGGGTTACCCGGAAATGCAAATACCAGCGCACCGTTTTCGTGCTTTCCAAACCAAAATGGCTTGCCGGGCCGCTGCTGCACTTTATGAAAAAGCGGGCTAACGTTCAATTCCTCAAGCGCCTTAGGTATGTGGTCAAACCGCCCCATTGATACACCGCCGGTAAGCAGCAGCACATCGTAATTTTGCAGGCAATTGCTTAATTGTTTTTTTATGATGGCAGGGTCGTCGGGGATATGCAGCTGGGCGGCATCCACGTTGTGCTGTTTCAATATGGCTTGAAGGGTATAACTGTTTGACCGCCTGATCTGGTAGGGCGAAGGTGTTTCAGTTACATCCACCAGTTCATCGCCTGATGAAACGATCACTACGCGGGGCATTTTTTTTACCCTGACCTCTGATTCGCCCACCGAGGCTATGATACTGATAAGCGCGGGGGTGATCACCTGGCCTGTAACGGCAACAACTTCATGTTGCTTTTTATCCTTGCCCCTGGGATGAATATTCTGGTCTTTTTTTACTTCATCGGTGACCAGCGTTGCCAGTCCCGCCCGGAGTTCGAGATCTTCATAACGGATAACTGTGTCAGCTGTTGATGGCAGCATCGCTCCTGTCATGATCTCAACACATTCAGTATGGTCTTCAATTTCAACGGGCTCATCGCCGGCGGCCTGGGTGGCTTTGATCCGGAACGTGCTGATGCCATTTTCGATAGCTTCGTATTTCACAGCTATCCCGTCCATGGTCACCCTGTTAAATGGCGGCAGGTCCCTGTCGGTTTTTATATCTTCGGCTAATACCCGGCCTAACGACATTTCAAAAGGCATTATCTCTGCACCATAGTCGGCAGTTTGTGCAAGTATTATCTTTTCGGCTTCCTCAACTGTTATCATAGTGCCGTATAATTAAATTTGATAGCCTAACCCCCAATGCTGGCCATAGACTCATGAATGCCTACCCCATGAACGCGCGCCTTCTCTGCTTCCCAGCCATTTTTTGCCTTGTGCTGAAAAGCATTTATAAGAATATATTTGAGCTGTTCATCATCGGTTCCCTCCCTCATCAGGTCTTTAATATTCAGTCCACCGCTCGCATACAAACAGGTTTTTAATTCGCCCGTAGGTGTAATACGTATCCGGTTACATGTTCCGCAAAAGGTACGCGAGTATGCAGCTATTATGCCAACACTTCCCTTGTGACCGGGTATTTGGTAATTGTAAGCGGTGGAATTTGGCGGGTCGGTAAGTTTTTGGATCGACGGATATTTATTTTTTATTTCATCAAGGATACGGACATGGTTCCATTGTATACCGCTGTAAACGTGCCCATCGCCGTTAAATGGCATCTCCTCAATAAAACGTACGCTAACCGGCAACTCTTTTGTGAGTTCTGCCAGCGGGAGAATATCCTGCGTGTTTTGGCCGTCCATTACCACAGCATTTATTTTTACCTCAATATCATGCTTTAACAGCTGCTCCAGCGTTTCCATCACATTGGAAAACTCGTCGCGGCGGGTAATCGCGAAAAAGCGACCGGCATCTAAAGTATCCAGGCTTAAATTAACCGACTTTACACCGATCTTTTTTAGCTCAGGTACAAAAGGCGCCGTTAAAACGCCATTAGTTGTAAGTGTAATTTCGTTTAAGCCATCCAGTTTTGACAGGGCGGTCATGAACTGCATGATATCTTTACGCACAAAAGGCTCGCCCCCTGTAATCCGGATCTTTTCAATACCCATCCCCACCAGCAAAGAACATGTCTGAAACATTTCTTCGTACGTCATCAACTCCCTGCGCGATAGCCAGTTCAATCCTTCCTTTGGCATGCAATAAAAACAGCGCAGGTTACACCTGTCCGTCACTGCCAGCCGCAAGTAATTGATTTTCCGTCCGTGATTATCTGTTAACAATTAGTTATGTTTTAATTAAATTTAAAGAGGTGGTGCCGCTTACTGATAATTACACTGTAAAAATAGATATAACAAGTTATAGCAATGTTGATTAAATGTATTTTTATAAGATTTTTACAATGTAGTTCCATAAAATAGCCTTTAATTGCCGTTAAAACGCATGAACAACATGGCTATATATTTGTTGATACATCGTTACAAATAGTTACCAGGATTGAAAGAGTTACAGGACATCGTAAAGGCGTTTGACATCGCCAATAAAGCAGGAAAACAAACAGCATTAGCCACAGTAGTGCTAGTGGAGGGCTCATCATATCGCCGCGCAGGCGCACGCATGCTGGTTACGGAGGACGGGGAACTGACAGGGGCCATAAGCGGCGGGTGCCTGGAGGGTGATGCCCTGCGCAAAGCCCGGCAGGTAATGGTGCAAAATAAACCTATGCTTGTCACCTATGACACGACCGACGAGGACGATGCTAAATTGGGTGTCGGCCTGGGTTGTAACGGGATAATCCATATACTTATTGAACCCATATTTTCGGTCGAAAGGGATAACCCTATTCAATTATTCAAAATATTTTTAGGAAAACGTGAGCCTGTTGTTTTGATAACTATGTTTTCCCTAAATGACAAAAAAGGCCCTCAGCCCGGAACTTGTTTGCTATTGAAGCAGGATGAAAGCATAAAAGGCACTTTCCCTGATGCGGAGATAAAGGAAGTTTTGCTGGCCGATGCCAGGTATGTACTCAAAAACGGCAATTCCGTAACCAAAACCTATGTGTATGGTAATAAATTCACCTGTTTTATTGAATTGCTGCAGCCGGCGGTTTCATTGGTGATATTTGGTGCGGGCAACGATGCTATTCCCCTGGTACAATTTGCTTCGGTTTTAGGCTGGCGCATCACTTTAGTTGACGGGCGGGCAAATTATGCTGTTGCGAGCCGTTTTCCCCTGGCTAAAAAAATAGTCATAGCAAAGCCGGAACTGGCCTTATCGCAGCTGTCATTGGATGACCGTACCGTAGTTATTTTGATGACCCATAATTATAACTACGATATGGCGATGTTAAAGCAGCTATTACCGCTTGAACTTCCTTACGTGGCTGCCCTTGGCCCGAAAAAAAGACTGGAGCGCATGTTAGAAGAGTTGCAAAATGAGGGCATGAAGATCACGCCTGAGCAGTTGGCGAGTGTGTACGGGCCGGCCGGCCTGGATATCGGCTCGGAAAATTCGGACGAGATCGCCTTATCTGTAATCGCCGAAATGCAGGCCGTATTGGCGAAACGGGCAGGCACCTTCTTAAGGGATAAACCTACTATTCACGACAGGGAGCCGGAACCGCTTACTCACCAGGAATTTACTCCTGCCGAAATCACTCATTTTAAATGACCGGCCTCGTCATACTCGCGGCCGGCGCCTCAACACGTCTGGGCAAACCCAAACAAAACCTTGTTTATCAAAATAACACCCTTCTGCAACGGGCAATTGAAACTGCGCTTGCTTCTGTGTGCAGGCCGGTAATAGTTATATTGGGTGCAGACGCTGAAATGATCAGGCCAACCCTTGGAAAGCTATCGGTTCATATCTTTTATAATAAGGATTGGCGCGAGGGCATGGCATCTTCCATCAGGCTGGGGATAGCTGAACTACAAAAATTTGAGCCGGCTATAACATCGGTTATTTTAATGCTTTGCGACCAGCCTTTTATAAACGCATCCCTAATCAATGAACTCTTTCATGCCAAAGAAAAAAAGGGCATAATAGCCTGTGCCTACAACGACACCGTCGGCACGCCGGTTTTATTTGATACTAAGTATTTCGATGAGCTGTCGCTATTGACAGGTGCAGAAGGCGCTAAAAAGCTTTTGACCAAATATCCGGGTAATGTTTATCCTATATCATTTCCCTTAGGAGGTGTGGATATCGATACTGAAGAAGATTTTGAGAAATTAGGTTAGCTAGCCTATTTCCGAAGAGTTTTTAGTAATTCCTTGGCTGGAACTGATCTTACGTTACCCTCTTTATCGCCTATGATCAAACTTTCATCGTTTGCTGCAGATTTTTCAACCAATTGACGAACTGCTTTTCGAACCCCACCGAGAATCCGTGCGGAAAGATCGTCTATTTCTGTTTCACCTGGTTTCATTGCTTTGAGCCATAATAATTTCCCAAATATCACTATTTTTTATGATTGTTCCGAAAACGCTGGATTGTTCTGCGATAATCTCAGGTACTGTATCCTTACTGTCTATAATTATCCATTTATCACAAATGGGCATATACAATTCAAACAAGTTTTTAACTCCTCGATAAAATCTGCGTTCAATTACATCAGTAGGAATGTTATGCCCCCCTTCACTAACTCGTTTTGCCACACGTTCAAACGCCTCTTCTGGTGAACTCAACCAAAAAAATAAAAGTGTAACCTTATAACTTTTCTTTTGTGCTTTCTTTACTAACGAAACATAGCTTCTGGTCGCAAGCGTGGTTTCAAAGGCGAAGTCGGATCCTTCATCCAAAAGCTCGTAAATTCGTTTTAGCATAATTCTTCCGGCTTCCAGGGCTACACTTTCCGGGTTAAATGGCGAAAGGCCCGCAGCTATGTTGTCTGCATTAACAAATTCTTTGCAGCCCAAAATTTCAGGTAAAACCGTATAGCTCGCAGTAGTTTTGCCCGCTCCGTTGCATCCTGCAATGATATAAAGGTTCGGCATTGCTGTTGTCCGGCTTAATGCTTGTCAACCAAAAACTTGTAAATCGTAACCGATTTATAAACCACATGCGGTTTAAGCACGGTTGACGGGAATTGCGGCTGGTTCGGAGAATCAGGGAAATGTTGGGTTTCCATGGCAAACGCGGTACGGCGCTCGTCTTTTTTGCCTCCAAGCAGGGTATGATCTCCCGACATAAAGTTACCGGTATAAAATTGCAGGCCGGGCTCGGTGGTAAATATTTCCATTTTGATGCCGCTCTGATCGCCGGTGACTGTTGCAATTGGTGTATTAATATCGTGCTTATCCAGCACAAAATTATGATCGTAGCCCTTGCCCCTTTTCAGTTGTTCGTCGTTGTTTTCTATCCGGCTCCCGATAGTCGCCGGTTTCGTAAAATCAAAGGGCGTGCCTGCAACAGGCTGGATTTTCCCGGTTGGGATCAACGTAGAATCAACAGGGGTAAAATTAGCCGCTTTAAGTTCAACCAGGTGGTTCAAAATAGTGCCGCTGCCAACGCCATTAAGGTTAAAATACGAATGGTTGGTTAAGTTTACAATGGTTGTCTTATCAGTAGTGGCCTCGTAGCTTATTTTAAACGCGTTATCATCTGTGAGTTCGTAAGTTACCGTGCAATTGAGATTGCCCGGAAAACCTTCTTCCATATCTTTTGACAGGTACGTGAATGTAATAGAATGGCCGTTTACTTGTTTAACATCCCATACTACATCATTAAATCCCTTTTTACCACCATGCAGCGTATTTGGCTTATTATTTATAAACAAATTGTAATTATGTCCCTCCAGCGCAAAATGGCCTTTGGCGATGCGGTTGCCATAACGCCCTACCGTGGCGCCGTAATAAGCCGACATGGCCTTTTTATAACCATCGATATCGTCAAAACCTATTACCACATCCGTTAACTTCCCTGTTTTATCGGGCACAGCAAGACTTAGCAGGTGTGCACCGTAATTTGTAACGGCGGCGGTTACACCATTTTTATTTTTCAGAATATAAAAATGAGATTGTTTGCCATCAATTGTCTTTTCAAATCCCGCAGCATGCGGTAAAGTAATAGATGTTGTGGTATCGGTCATAGTGGTTGTGGTAGATGTTTTATGAGCAGGCTGATTACAAGCAGTCAAAGATAAAATACAGGCAGGTAAAAGTATAGCCTGAAGATGTTTAAAATGCATATTCATCAGTTGCTAAATTATTAGTGAATTATTGTTCAGTTATTTTATCCTTAATAAAATAAACGTCAGAAACCCAGTTCGCCAAGCTGAACCACGGCATTATCGCAAGTATAAGTAGGCACAATGCCCGTTGCCGTTATCCGCGTGTCAACATCATTGGGAAGGGTATTACCGGTTAACACCAATACCGTATCCAGCCCGAATTTGTTGCCGCCCAATATATCTGTATGCAGCGTATCCCCCACCATTACTATTTCCTGCTTGCTTACCGCCCTGTATTCCCGTATCAGGTCGTAAGCAAACATAAACATTTGCGAATCCGGTTTTCCGAAACGGATAAATTCCTTACCTACAATGTTTTCTATCATTGACGCTATCCCGCCAATAGCAATAGATACATCATGTACCGAAAGCGGGTAGGCATGATCGGTGTTGGCCACGATTACAGGGATCGTTCTTTTACGCAATATGTTAACCGCCTTATTCAGGTCGTCAAACCAGTTAAAGCCTTCATCGTCCAGGAATATCAGCGCATTTACCTTATCGATATTGCTGCTGTTTACCTCGCTTACGGGCAACGTATGCAATCCCGAAGTATCGATATAATGGGCAGAATCCGGCGTGCCGAGGTAAGCTACTATGCCGTCCTTTACTTTCAGGTCCAGGTATTCCTTGGTGAGCATGCCCGATGAAACAATGCGGTCGGGAGTGATGGCTGCCAATCCCATCCTGTGGTAGGTTTCTGCAAGCTGTGCCGGGCTGCGCGATGCGTCGTTGGTAACAATGTAATACTCCTTTTTCTCAGCCTCAAGGTACGCAAAGGTTTTTTCAATACCGGGCACCAACCCCTGGTAGGTTTTGATCACACCAAACGCATCAAAGAAAATGATGTTATACCTGTCGATGATGGATTTAAAGTTTTCGATGCGTTTCATGTTAGTGATTAGAGTTTGGAGATTAGTGATCAGATTGTTTTATAACTAACATATATACTTTTCTTTTCTTGCCATGAACCATGATCTGTCAACTATGAACATCTCACTAAATCCCCAACGCGTCAATGATCTTCTCTGCGTTAAAATCCCGGTCAACGGATGGCAAGTAGATCTCAAAAGCCTCGGCCTGTAATTTTTTGGCGTACTGGTCATTAAAAAAATACTTGCCGTCTTTTATCACGTAATTTAATATAAAAAAACGGTAAGCTTCTTTTAGAAACCTGATCTCGTCGGCTGTAACGGGATTTACTTTATGATATTCCTTCAAAAAAATAATAAACCTGTCCTCCATCATGGTATTGATGACGTAGCTGAATACCGTTCTGTCGCCAATGTCAGACACTACCCGGCTAAAAAAATAAAAATCCAGCAAGCGGTAGCTCATCCGGAACCAGTCGTAATCCCAGCGGGAATACAGCTCCAGGTTAGACGTGACCGAAAAGTTGCCAATATTCCAGTCGATAAAAACCGGGATGATCTCGAACGATTTCATATTATAATTCGAGCGGTTTTTGAGGAACAGGTCGCAGTGGTATTTTAAAAAATCAACCTGCATCGCCGTTCCGAAATTCTTCTCATTGGTTTCCAATTGCTGCTGCAAAGCAAAAATATCAGTACGTAAAGTTTTGGATGATTTTGGCAGCACGTTCTTCACCCGCGAGCAGGCTTTGTGGAACTTCCCAAGTTGCTGACCTAATTTTTTAATATGATGTTCCTCAAGCCGCCTCGGCAAGCTGTCGAGTATGCGGCTCGGGTTATAAAAAATAACCCAGGCATCCGTTTTACCATGCTTGTACCGGTAAATATAAACCCGGTTGTTTTTTAACAATGATTTTGCCAGCAGATTCTCAAAGGGATAAAGCAGGTTGTTCGACAAGGAATGAATAATGCGGTGATCTTCCTTGAAATGCTCGTATTTCCCAAAGTAGGAAAGCTTGGCGATGACCATATCATCATCCATGAAAGTGATGCGAAACACATGGTTGGTTGAAACCATCGCGCTGATATCTTCAATTTTTTTTATTGATTTTGAAGCATCGTAACCTTCCCAGGCCTTTATTAATATTTCTTCATAATCCAGTTGTATCTCAACTTTCGAAGCCCTTACCGGGAACAATGGGCTAATAAGATTTTCAGGATGTAATTCGATCTCTTTACTCACGGCGGCTACTATATAATTTCAAAATACCTTTTCAACTCCCAGTCGGTTACGCTTTTCGCGAATTGACGGCATTCCCACAGGCGTGTATTGGTAAAATGGTCGACAAAAGGCTCTCCAAATAGCTCCTGTGCTACAGCCGATCCTTTCATTTGAGAGGCGGCATCATATAGATTTGCGGCTATACTGCCGTTCTTTTTATCCAGGTAGCCATTGCCCTGGGTTGCGGGTATATTTAACTGAAGTTTATTTTTTATGCCATATAACCCAGATGCCAAAGCGGCGGCCATAGCGAGGTAAGGGTTGGTATCCGCCCCGGGGATACGGGTTTCCAGCCTCGTATAACTTTCAGATGGATGCAACACGCGGAAAGCTGTGGTGCGGTTTTCAACGCCCCAAGTCATAGTGGTCGGCGCCCACGCGCCTTCAACCAATCTTTTATAACTGTTTATAGTAGGCGCATACATCGGCAGCAAATGCGGCAGGCAATACAGCTGGCCTGCCAGGTACTGTTTATGCAGATCGCTCATATTGTACTGACCACCTGCACTGTAAAAAAGATTTTGGGATTGGTCTTTGTTCCACAAGCTTTGGTGTATATGGCCGCCGCAGCCGGGCAGGCTTTCGTTCCATTTGGCCATAAATGACGCTATGATGCCGTGTTTGTAGGCAATCTCCTTAACAGCTGTCTTAAACAATACAGCATTATCCGCGGCCTTTAAAACATGATCATGCATAAGCGCGGCTTCAAATACCCCCGGACCGGTTTCAGTGTGCATTCCTTCTACCGTTATATTAAATTTTAGCAGTTGGTTAAATAAGTCGCTATAAAAATCATCCTGCTGCGAGGTGCGCAAAATTGAATAACCAAACATTCCCGGCGTAAGCGTTTCTAATTTAGTAAAATCTTTTTCCTTCAGGGTTTGGGGCGTTTCCCTGAAGTTGAACCACTCAAACTCCTGTGCAAACTCCGGGTGATAACCCATATCCGCGCATTGCCTGGCTATTCTTTTTAATAAACTGCGGGGGCAGGCCGCCAGATCATTTCCATCAGTTTTACTAAAGTCGGCCAAAAAAAATGGGATATTATCCTGCCAGGGCACAGTACGAAAAGTAGAAAGATCAATACGGGCGGGCTGGTCGGGATAACCGGTATGCCAGCCCGTTAGCTGTACATTATCGTAAACGGCGTCGCTGCTGTCCCAGCCAAATACCACATCGCAAAAGCCGTAGCCATCTTGCAGGCCATCGATAAATTTTTTATGATGAATTACTTTTCCGCGTAAAACGCCGTCGATGTCGGCAAAAGCGAATTTTATTTTTTTTATATCGTTTTCCTTCAGGTAGGAAATGATCTGTTGCTCGTTCATGATATGTGCGACATAATTGGCGGGGCAATTTAAGCAAGATAAGTAGAATGCTGAACAATAAAAACATTCTGTTTGTTTGTTCGCCCTCCCGTTGTCTGTGTCCTCACAGACAACCCGTATATTGTTTGTGAGGACACAAACAATGGGGAGGAAAGAAAAAAAAATCCCCCGGCTAAGCCGGGGGATCGGTAACATATTGTAGTTAGGATGATTAAACTTTTGCTGACTTAACAGTTTTAATGATAACCGCCGCAACTTTATACGGATCGGCAGCTGAATTCGGACGACGATCTTCCAGGTAACCTTTCCATCCTTTCTGAACAGTATATAAAGGAATACGGATAGATGCGCCGCGGTCAGATACGCCGTAGCTATAGTCGTTGATAGAAGCTGTTTCGTGTTTACCGGTCAAGCGCAATTCGTTGTGTGCGCCGTATACCGCGATACACTCGGCAACTGCCGGACGGAAGGCTTCGCAAATTTTGTCGTAAACTTCTTTGCTTCCGCAAGTTCTCAATGTGGTATTTGAGAAGTTGGCGTGCATACCCGAACCGTTCCAGTCTAATTCGCCAAGCGGTTTGCAATGCCAGTTAACCGACACGCCATGCGCCTCGCCTATTCTTTCTAATAAATAACGGGCAACCCAAATCTGGTCACCGGCTTCTTTAGCGCCTTTTGCAAAAATCTGGAATTCCCACTGACCAGCGGCAACTTCCGCATTTATACCTTCAACATTTAAACCTGCTTCTAAACAAGTATCTAAATGCTCTTCAACAATTTCACGCCCGAAAGCATTTTTTGCGCCTACCGAGCAATAATAAGGGCCTTGCGGACCAGGGTAGCCGCCAGCCGGGAAACCAAGCGGTTTATCCGTTTCAGGATCCCATAAAAAATACTCCTGCTCAAAACCGAACCAAAAATCATTATCATCATCCTGGATGGTAGCGCGGCCGTTTGACGGGTGCGGCTTACCGGTTGAATCCATTACCTCGCACATTACAAGGTAAGCATCCAGCCTTCCGGGATCTTTACAAATAAAAACCGGTCTTAATACACAATCTGAAGATCCACCCGGTGCCTGTTCGGTTGAAGAACCGTCAAAGCTCCAATCCGGACAATCAGCTAATTTTCCGCCGAAGTCATCTACAATTTTTGTTTTACTGCGCAGGCTTTGAGTGGGTTTATAACCATCAAGCCAAATGTACTCAAGTTTTGTTGCCATCTTTTGATAATTTTATTAATTTGGGTTCAGATTGTGTTATTTGTAACGTTATCTATAATAATCGAGGCGAATTTAAACTATTTTTATAAAATTCATCATTAATTGTTGAAAAATTTACTATTTTTTTCAGAAAGTAACATTTACACTGTCAAAATCTATAAAAAATAACAAATACCGCCTTACATTATAACTAAAGCTTAAATAAATATTCAAAAAAAACAAAAGCCACATAAGATATATGCGGCTTTTTTAATTTCAATAAATGCTTAACCCTTACTTTGCTGAGGCGACACCCCAAAAACAACTATTCCTGATTTTTTTTAACGATACGCTATCAACCTGTGCGTCCTTATCGAATTTGCCCGGCGAATTAAGCAAATAAAACCCTGCAGTTGCGTTATTATATAGAAATGTGGTAACGGAATTGGGCTTACCGCCTGTTTTTTCAATAACATCTATCTGCATCCCATTAATTATTTTATTGCCATCCCCTATTTCTTTTGGCGTTTTTGACGTGATCCAGTTTACATCATAAATAATTTTTTGCTGCGGAATTTGGGCGGTAATCCTTTTATAGCTATCTGTCTTTTGAATAATTTGAAGCAGGCATTTAACACATGGTTCCGAAACCGTAGCGTTCCCATAGTTCTTTTCGGGATTGTTAATGACGCTATCCTTTTTCCCGTTTACTGTAACAACGGTCTTTGTTATATTATTTGAAACAGGTTTTGGCTTTGAGCGATCGCAGGCTGCGAGGCCGACAACCAATAAACCGGTTAAGGCAAGATATTTTAATTTCATAATCGGTAATTGTACATTAATATACAACCCATTAATCGATTTGTTTAGTTGGGTAATTTGCAATCTCCCGATTTATATTTTCCTGGTAAAAAAATCCGAATTCGAAAATCCGAATTCCGAAATCCCCCATATAATCTCTATCTTCGGCCAATTTATTGTTTCATCTAAAAATCAAAATATACTATGAAGATTACTGTTGTTGGTGCCGGGGCTGTAGGCGCTACCTGCGCGGATAATATCGCCAGGAAAGAATTAGCCGAAGAACTGATCTTATTAGACATCCGCGAAGGTTTTGCTGAAGGCAAGGCTATTGATATGATGCAAACATCGGCCCTTTTAGGCTTTGATACCAAAATTAAAGGCGTTACCAATGATTATGCCGCTACAGCGGATTCGGAAGTTGTGGTCATTACCTCCGGCCTGCCCCGTAAACCCGGCATGACGCGCGAGGAATTGATCGGCACAAACGCGAACATCGTAAAAAGTGTAACCGAAAATATCGTTAAACATTCGCCGAATACGATCATCATCGTTGTTTCGAACCCGATGGATACGATGAATTACCTGACTTTTAAAACGTCGGGCTTGCCAAAAAACCGTATTATAGGTATGGGCGGCGCATTGGATTCAGCACGGTTTAAATATTACCTGAGCCAGGAACTGGGCTGTTCACCTGCCGACCTGAACGCGGTTGTGATCGGCGGCCATGGCGATACCACGATGATCCCGTTAATAAAGCACGCCACCTGGAACAGCATTCCGGTAACGCAACTATTGAGCAAAGAGCAGCAGGATAAAGTTGTTGCAGCCACCATGGTTGGCGGTGCAACGCTTACCAAACTCATAGGTACGTCAGCATGGTACGCGCCGGGCGCCGGCACAGCCTTTATGGTTGAAGCTATTGTACGCGACCAGAAAAAACTGATCTCATGCGGCGTAGCCCTTGACGGCGAATATGGCCAAAAAGATATATCGTTAGTTGTGCCGGTTATCCTCGGGAAAAACGGTTTTGAAAAGATCGTCAATTTTAAACTAAGCGATGCTGAGCAGGCCGAATTCAACAAAAGCGCCGACGCGGTGCGTAATATGAACCAGGTGCTGGTGGATACGAAAGTGATTTAATTAGTTATACCGGTTTAGAGAAAAGGCTTCACAAAATCGTGAAGCCTTTTTTATTTTGAATTGCGGCCGTTAGATTATTCAAATTTATTTTTTAAATACCCTTCATAAAACAATAATAAAATAAGCCCGGTTGAACCATAAATAAAGGCGTCGTGAGCTAAAATTCCTGCATATGAAATTCCGGATAAAATTTTTATGGTCAACGCAGAAGCCAGCTGGGTATACAATAATTTCAATGGAAGCAAAATCGCGAATTTAAAAGAGCTCGCTTTTCTATTTGAAAAAATAAACAAATAAACAAATATCAACAACGCTACTAACCATATCTGCGTAATAGCGATAAATAAAAAGTATCCGGGGATATTTAACAGACTATGAAAATAGCGTGCTACAAACAATAAACCAAATAATGTTATACAGGTATTTGCCAATAATAACATAATAAAGAAACTCTTTATATTACTGGCATCCATGCTTTGCCTTAAATTGAGCTAAAGTTATTTTCCATTAAAGCAAATCAGAAATAGCCTGATCAGCAAATATCTCATATCTTATTCTTTATCATATGGCATAATTTTATCGATGACAAAATATGGGCGCGAAAATTCAAAACAGCCTTCAAACACGATGCATCTCAGTTTAACAGGGTGATGATAAGTATTTTCATTAACGTTAAATGCAAAATGACTAGCGTCCTTGCATTGTATCGATACCGGGTAAATTTCTGTACAACCAAGGGGTTTAAATGTAACGGTGTATTTAAAATCTTTGCTATGTAACTTCCTTTCGTTATTTAATTTACTTAAAATATTATCGTAAGGGGGAGGCTTAACGCTGGCATCCTTATAGGCTAACACAACAATGGTATCTACCCCGTTAGTGTAATGTAAATCCTTCAAAAAATCGCACCCCTGTCTATAGGATTTTTGTTGCGCGATAAGATTTGTGGTACAAAAAATCAAGACTAAAATCAGTTTCATGTAGCTTCACTAAAAAATGGGGTGAGTTTTTATAAGACCAAATCTACTTACATATACTTCTTTATAAACTTATCAAAATCGTCTTCACTTAGTAATGGGTTTATTTTATTTGCAATTAGCACACGGTTGGCAAGTTCCTTTGCCATGGCAATTCCATAAAGACCTGTTTGCGTATTTAACATCCGTGTTTTATTTTCAATCATTAAATCCTTAAGTTTTATATAGATGTTTTTTTGCTCGTCATCAGGCAATAAAAGCAAATTTTTATATGTTTTAAATTTATCAATATCTTCCTGCGTAAAAAGTGTAAAATAGATTTTCGAACCAGGTTCGTATCTGGTTATTGCGGCGTCACAGTCTGATAAAGAATTATATAACGTAGTCTCACTAATAATGTGTACGTAATGGTCGGAAGTTTTATATCGCAGACAACCTACATTAAATTTTTCTTTGTTATAAGCTTCTTTATATCCATCATTAAGCGGTTGGGTTATTATAAACTCATAGTCATTCTTTTTCACCACCTTAACAATCAAAGATCGCATCTCCACAAAATAACCCTGATTATCAGCACTGCTTTTTTTTGAGGTTATGGTATCCTGATTTACGATAATTTGTGTTAATCCTTTTGTATCAATACGATAATATAGCTGGTTATTTACCTTCTGGGCGAATACCGCATTAAAAAACAAAAAACTGAAACCTAAAATAAAAATTGATTTGACCATACGATAGTAATGGCCATAAATTTAACAGTAGTTTTCTTACTATATAATTAATCAGTTAAAAAAAATTTGTTTGCGGGTATTCCTTCACTTCTCTTAAATTAATTACACCCGTGGCTCCAGCCATAGGAAACAAATGAATTGACCTTTGCGGCTATATCATCAAATAAACGGCCGGGATCTACATAATTGGATGCCATATCGAACCAGGTGTTGTCATCAAATACATAAATTTTAACCCTGGCGCCGTAATGCTGGTAATTATCCGTATTAACGGTGATATAGATGTTCAGATTTGGTGTTACCCCCTGCGCCAGTTTGTATTTGGAGGTGTTTGTAGCGGTTAATGCGTCCATAAAATAAACCTGGCCCGAACGCTGGGCGCCCGACAGATCTTTCATGGTATAGCTGCCGTCTATATTTATCTGCACCAAAACCGGGCTGTAGCTTAATGCCTCATGGCGCACACATGGCTCCTTTTGCGGGGCGCGGTAAACTGTTCTGTGCTGTGTCGCGCTGCCAAAAACCATAAACAGGAATACAATGGCAATACCGGTTGCCACAAAATGTGATTTGATCTTTTTCATATTAACAGGTATTAGGTTTAAAGAAAAAATACTGTCGCATATTATTATGACAATGAAATAAGTCAGTATGTCAAGCCAATCAAAAGTACCAGGGACAATAGAAAAATATTGACCGGCCTCACTGGCAAAAGGGAGCGACAAAAGGAGGAATTTGTCCGATGTTGCTAAATACTTCTGTTTAGACAAATAACTTATAACCAGGCATAGGGCCGTACACCATGCGGCGTCCGAAAAATATCCCCTGAAAAAAAGTGTCCATAACGAGTGACCTGGCAAAAAGGGTTGTGTTTGAGAAATGCCCAACCAATGAAACAAAACAATTTGCGGGTTAAATAAAAAGTAGTTTGCCGCACCGAGCAACAAAGCGACCAGGGCCGAAATAAGGAGATAAGATGAGTTATAATATGATTTCATTCAGATGAAATATTATCATGCCACTTCTCCATAAGTAAAACGTATATAAATGTAATTTTAAAAGAAAGGCCAATCAAGGTACCTGTATGGGTACTATATAACTTTCAATCAGCCTGGTATCGCCCTAAAACAGCAAAGCCCGTGCTTTCGCACCGGGCTTTGTAATTACTTAACGTCCGGATTAACCTTACTTAAATGTATCGTTGCTTATCCCGCCGTTGGCCATCGCGCTTTTAACTTTAAACTCGATAGGCTGCCCCACAATGGTGGTTTTTTCGGAAAACGGTATTTTAACGCCGGTATTGATATCCCGGTAATCGCTAAATTCTGCAACTGTGCTGTTTGGCACATCGGTAAACTGTTTGATCTTCAAGCCCGTTTTCTGGTCATAAAAATATTTTACTTTAACGCCATCGGGTGAGGTAACCGTAACGAGGTATGCTAGTTGCCCGTTTACAACCTGCAGCATCGGTGCCAATTGCATGGTGTAACCGGGCTTATTAAATTCAAGCTCGGGAAAGAGCCTGTACCTTGCTTTTACCGGCCCCTTCTCGCCGGGAGCAAGCGGAACGGAACGGTTTAACTGGTGAATATTTATACTATCAGCATCGATAACGATATGCGCAACCACCAGGTTATTATAGGAGGGCACCGTGATATCCTGGCTAAACTTATTGGGTACTTTGTATTTGTTAACCCTCACCACCGTTGCACCCTGTATCGAGCCTTCGGATGTAACAGCCAAGTCCTGCACCTCTTTTACCCTGGCCTCGCCGCCAATGGCATCCAGGTAGTTCTTAGTTACAGAACCAGCAGTAACGCCCTGCGCAACAGCTACCCCGCTAAATGCGTTGTTATCCGGGTTAATATCCGGCAAAACGTGTTCCGGGTCAATGATCACGTACGAAATCTTCGAAGTCGACTTGTAGGCGAATGTCCAGGTACCGCCGCGCTGCCATATTTCGGCCGGTAACTTAACGGTCCCGGTTTTTCCATTTTCTTCTTTTATCGCCACGGTCACCGGCAAGGCCATGCCTTCAAGGTTTTCAATGGTTATCAATGAACCTTTAGCGGGGTCGCCGTCCTGGTAGTTTATGTCTTTAACCGACTGGTCAAGCTTCCAGGTGGTAAAGAACCATTCGTTCCAGAACCAGCTCAAATCCTCGCCGGCCGCGTTATCCATTGAATGGAAAAAATCCCATGGCGTAGGGTGTTTGAACGCCCAGCGTTTGATGTAGGTGCGGAAGGCATAATCAAAGCGCTTTTCGCCTAATATCTGCTCGCGTAAAATAGTTAGGCCCAATGCAGGTTTTTCGTACGCTGCAAAACCAAGATAATCAGCCTGTATCACATCGGGGGTGTTCATGATCGCGTCGGCATCCGGCGAGAACATTGCCGGGGCTACCTTTTGTTCATCGGCTGCTTCATAATACTCACCTTTATTAAATACTTTTGTATCGACCTTATTTATGAAAGTGTTAAATCCTTCATCCATCCACGCATATTTACGTTCGTTTGAGCCTACGATCATCGGAAACCAGTTGTGGCCGAATTCGTGGTTGGTCACTTCCCACAAGGCCCCCCCCTGGCTATCCGAGCCGCAAAAAACAATACCCGGGTATTCCATTCCGCCTACCTTGCCGGCTACATTGGTGGCAACCGGGTAAGTATATTCGTACCATTCGCTTGAGTATAGTTCGATAGCACCCTTTACATATTCGGTCGAGCGGCCCCATGCGTTCATGCCTCTCACCTCAATAGGATAAACCGATTGTGCAAGGGCTTTTTTGCCGCTTGGCAGGTTAATACGGGCTGCATCCCATAAAAATGCTTTTGAAGCCGCCCATGAAACATCGCGCGCGTTTTTACAGAAAAAGTGCCAGGTAAGATTTGCTTTGGCAGGATAGGAATCCTTGCTAAGAAGATCGACCGAGTCTTTAACCATTACCGTTTTATCGCTGTTTTTAGCCAGCGCCAGGCGGCTGATGATCTTTGGCGTCAGCACTTCGGCAGGGTTCAGCAATTCGCCCGAGCCCACCACCACCATATTAGCCGGGGCGGTAACCGTGAAATCAAAATTGCCATACTCCAGGTAAAACTCCGAAGCGCCCAGGTAAGGTATCACATTCCAGCCGGTAACATCATCGTACACCTCCATGCGGGGGTACCATTGTGCAATTTCATATATCCAGCCGTTTTTGGTAAGCAGGCGACCCATCCTATCGGTACCATATTCAGGTACGGTGAACGCGTATTCAATTTTCACCTGCACCTTGCTGCCGCCGGATCTGAGGGTGTCATTCAGCTTTATTTGCAGCCGGGTATCGGCAACCAGGTAATCCACCTTTTCGGCTTTGCCGTTTTTTATCACATAAACGCCTTTTATCTCGTCGCCATTGGTAAATTCTTTAATAGCGTTGCGTCCGCCGCCTACCGCACTGGCAGCTGTGGCGCGCGAATCCTCGTGGTAAATATTCTGGTCGACCTGCAGCCATAAAAATGCAAGCTGGTCGGGGCTGTTGTTAGTATAAGTAATAAGTGTTGTGCCGCTAACCCGGTGCTTTGCGGTATCTAAAGTAACATTCAACTTATAATCGGCCCGGTTTTGCCAGTATTTCGCGCCCGGTGCGCCCGAAGCCGCACGGTATTCGTTTCCTTTATCGGGATAAAATAAAGGCGTAAAAACTTTATGCTGATCATATCTTGAAGGGGTTGTATCCGTATTTTGTGCGCGGGTTATATACGCACAAATACATAGCAAAAGCGTCAGAGCAATTTTATAGAGCTTCATAACAATGGAAGGTTTTTAATTTTGAGCCAAGGTAGAAAAAAATGGTTAAAAGTTGATTGGGTTGATTGGTTGGTTAAGTTATTTAGAAATTACATGACAATAGTTACGCGCAATTGTAAACCCGATAGATTACTCGCCTGATCAACTAAATAAACCAATCAACTAATTTTTATATTTTTGCCCATCAATGAACATATCAGTTGTAGTACCGCTTTATGATGAAGTAGAGTCGTTGCCCGAGCTAACCTCATGGATCAGCAAGGTAATGGACGAAAACCGTTTTACGTATGAGATCGTCCTGGTTGATGATGGCAGCAGCGACGGCTCGTGGGACATGATCAGGAGATTACAGGCAAACAACCCTTTTATAAAGGGCATAAAATTCAGGCGCAATTATGGCAAGTCGGCTGCTTTAAATACCGGCTTCGAGGCGGCCCAGGGCGATGTTGTTATCACCATGGATGCCGATCTGCAGGATAGCCCCGACGAAATACCCGAGCTTTACCGCCGCATTACGGAAGAAAAATACGACCTCATATCCGGCTGGAAAGCGAAACGGCACGATCCGCTAAGCAAAACGATCCCCACAAAAGTATACAATGCGGCTACCCGCAGGATGTCGGGCATACACAATCTCCACGATTTTAATTGCGGCTTAAAGGCTTACCGCAAAGCCGTTGTAAAAAATATAGAAGTTTACGGCGAAATGCACCGGTACATCCCGGTGATAGCCAAATGGGCCGGTTTCGTAAGAATAGGCGAGCAGATCGTAGAGCACAGGCCGCGTAAATATGGCCGTACAAAATTCGGCATGAGCCGCTTTGTAAACGGGTTGCTGGATTTGATGTCAATATTTTTTGTGGGCAAGTTCGGCAAACGGCCCATGCATTTTTTTGGCACTATGGGCGTATTGAGCTTTTTTGCCGGAACGGTTATGGCCATTTGGATCATTTGGGATAAATTATACGCAATAGCCCATGGCATAAGAGTTCAGCGTGACGTTACAGCACAGCCTTTGTTTTACATCGCGCTGGTTGCCATCATACTGGGCTCGCAGTTGTTTTTAACAGGTTTTGTTGCCGAACTGGTTTCCCGCAGCGCTTCCGAACGCAATAAGTACCAGATTGAGGAAGTTATTTAATTAGATTTGAGACGTGAGATTTGAGATATGAGACTTAAGTTTTTCGGATCAATATATAATACCAAAATCTGCTGTTCCCTGATTCCATCTCATATCTCAAATCTCATATCTCAAATCTAAAAAATGTTTTTCTCCATCATCATCCCCTTATACAACCGGCCGCAGGAGATCAAAGAGCTATTGGAAACACTTACACAGCAAACTTATAAACAGTTTGAGGTTTTGGTGATCGAGGACGGCTCGACCGATGATGCGGCTGAAATTGTAAATGGCTTTTCGGGACAGCTTGATGTTAAATATTTTGTAAAGGAAAATGAAGGCCAGGGCTTTACACGCAATTTTGGTTTTGAACGGGCTCAAGGCGATTATTTCATTGTTTTTGATTCGGATTGCCTGATACCGGCGGATTATTTGCAGATCGTAAATGATTCACTCGCCAACAATTACCTGGATGCCTATGGCGGCCCCGACGATGCGCACCCATCTTTCACGCCCATTCAAAAAGCCATCAGTTACGCCATGACGTCTCCTTTTACAACCGGGGGTACGCGCGGGAGCAAAAAAGCCATCGGTCAGTTTCACCCGCGCAGCTTTAACATGGGCATATCAAGGCAGGTATGGGAAAAAGCGGGCGGCTTTATCATCACCCGGCTCGGCGAGGATATTGAATATAGCATCCGTATCCATTCAATGGGTTTTAAGATCGGGCTTATACCCGAGGCCAAAGTTTATCATAAACGCCGCACCAATTTTTTAAAGTTTTATAAGCAGTTGCATTTCTTCGGCCGCGCCCGTATTAACGTTTATAAGTTCTTCCCGAAGGAGCTTAAACTTGTTCATTTTTTTCCGGCAGCTTTTACGTTATTTCTTTTTTTTAGTGTGTTAGCCAATGTTTTTGATTGGCCGATCGCTCAATTATGCAATTACGTATTGGCAGTATATATTTTGTTGATATTTTTTCACGCATTGGTTAAAAACAAATCAGCAAAAATCGCATTTTTGAGTGTTATAGCTTCCTTCACTTTACTGGTGGCCTACGGGTTAGGCTTTATGCAGGACTTTTGTAAGCGGATAATATTAAAACTATCATAAACTATTATGTACCATCCTTTTTCGGTAACCGAAACCTTAAGAATCTCGTGGAGTGTTTTGAAAAAAAACTTTTCAACCATTGCCGTTTATTCTTTACTGGCTTTCCTTACCGTTGTTGTATTTGGTTTTGTTATTTATAATTTATTAACCGACAGCCTGTTAACTTCGATAGGCGTTGTTGTTTTACTGGTTGGCATCAGTTTTATTTTTTTGGCCTTTATTAAACTGGTTTTCCAGTTGATGGATAAGGAATATTATGATTTTGAATTCGGCGATATCATACCAACCATAAAAATGCTGCTTAGTTACCTGATACTTTTAGTGATCGTAAGCTCGCTGGCGGTATTCATGACCAATTTGATCAAGCGACTGGACGAAGGTATTGTACAAAACCTGCTGGGAATTTTCGTGGGTGTATTCTTCCAATTCTTTTTCCTGTTTTATTTCCCAATTTGTACCTGTTTTATTGTGGACGACGAGTCGGGGCCATTTGAATCCGTTTCCCAAAGCTTTGAGCTCATCAAAGGCAATTTCTTAAAATATTTTTTACTGTTTATTATTATCGAAGCTATGGTATTCGTCGGCTCTGTTACCGTTATCGGGATGCTGTTTGTAATACCTTTTGTAAACATCATACTGGTAGTAGCTTATCGCAAGCTTGTTTACAGTCACCTGGATGTGGATGACGATCTTACCGAAACGCTTTAACCCATGGGCTTAAAAGCAGCATTAAGCAAACCTTTTGCCGCCATAGTTAATCGCAGCCTGAACAAGCTCCGTAAAAACGCGGTGGAGTTGCAGCAAAAAACGTTCGAATACCTTATCAGCCGCGGGAAAGACACTTCTTTTGGTAATGACCACCGGTTCGATCAAATCAAATCCTACGAAGATCTTAAAAAGAACATCCCTATAGCCGACTACGAAGACCTGCGACCATATATTGACAGGATAACGCTGGGTGAAGAAAATGTACTATGGCCCGGCAAACCGGCATACCTGGCTAAAACATCGGGTACCACATCAGGCGTAAAATATATTCCCATCACCAAAGAGAGCATGCCCGAGCATATCAAAGCCGCGAGGAATGCTCTGCTGAGTTATATACATGAGACCGGCAACGCTGACTTCGTAGACGGCAAAATGATATTTCTGCAGGGCAGTCCCGTACTGGATGTTAAGGCGGGCATATCGACCGGGCGCTTGTCGGGCATAGTGGCTCACCACGTACCGGGCTACCTTCAAAAAAACCGGCTGCCGAGTTATGAAGTAAATTGCATAGAGGATTGGGAACAAAAGGTTGACGCTATCGTAAAAGAAACCAAAGATGAGGATATGCGCCTGATATCGGGCATTCCTCCCTGGTGCCAGATGTACTTTGATAGGTTGTCTGCCGTGTCAGATGGCAAAAAAATAAAGGACATATTCCCCAATTTTAAGCTGTTTGTGCACGGCGGGGTAAATTTTGAACCCTATCGCGCCCGGATGGAAGAAAGCATTGGCTTTGCGATCGACGCGATCGAAACCTACCCGGCATCGGAAGGGTTTATCGCTTTCCAGGATTCGCAAAAGGAAAAGGGGCTGCTGCTGATGGTTGACTCGGGTATCTTTTATGAATTTATTCCCACCGAAGAATTTTTCAATGAAAATCCAACCCGCGTTTGGTTAAAGGATATTGAGCTGGATAAAAACTATGCACTCATTTTGAACACAACGGCCGGTTTATGGGGTTATAGCCTGGGCGATACCGTTAAATTTATTTCGAAGGATCCTTACAAAATAATAGTTACAGGCCGGATCAAACATTATATCTCTGCCTTTGGCGAACACGTGATCGGCGAAGAAGTGGAGCAAGCTTTAATGGCCGTAGCCAACGGGCAGGGCGTTGATGTTATAGAATTTACGGTTGCCCCGCAGGTTAATCCCCCGAAAGGGGAACTGCCTTACCACGAGTGGTTTATTGAATTTGGTAAAGAGCCGGCCGATATAAAGGCGTTTGCGCTGGAAGTAGATAAAGCGCTTCAGAAAAAAAATATTTACTATTTTGACTTAATTGAGGGTAACATTTTGCAGCCTTTGATCATCCAAAGCCTAAAAAAAGATACCTTTATAAATTATATGCGTTCGCAGGGCAAGCTCGGCGGGCAAAATAAAGTGCCGAGACTGGCGAATGACAGGAAGATCGCGGATGGATTGAAGGAATATATAAAATAAGGGATGTCACCCGTTTTTATCCTGACCTTCAGAAACCAATTATATAATTACAAATATTGAACAATAAAAAAAACATAGCCATACTTGGATCTACGGGAAGTATAGGTACGCAGGCGCTTGAGGTGATTAATAATAATCCTGAACTTTTCAGGCCATTTTTATTAACTGCTCAGAATAACGCTGATTTGATTATAAAACAGTCACTTGAATTCGCGCCTGAGTATGCCATTATCTGCGACAACAGTAAATATCTTTACGTTAAACAGGCGCTTGGCCATACAGAAGTAAAGGTATTGGCCGGGATCGAAGCAATTATCGATACGGTTACTCACCCTGATATTGATATGGTGCTAACCGCCATGGTTGGGTTTGCCGGATTGGAGCCGACGATTTCGGCTATACAAGCAGGTAAGGATGTTGCGCTAGCCAATAAGGAAACGCTTGTAGTAGCCGGTGAGTTGGTAACCGGACTGGCGAAAAAACATGGTGTAAAAATTTTACCGGTTGACTCTGAACACTCCGCCATATTTCAATGCCTTGCCGGCGAGGAAGGCAATGCCGTTGAAAAGATCATACTTACTGCTTCGGGCGGGCCGTTCCGCGGGAAGAGTTTAGATTTTTTGGCAACCGTTACCAAAGAAGATGCACTAAAGCATCCCAATTGGGTAATGGGCGCTAAAATAACTATCGACTCCGCGTCGTTAATGAATAAAGGACTTGAAGTAATTGAAGCTAGATGGTTGTTTGACCTGGATGCTTCGCAGATCGATGTGATCGTTCATCCGCAGTCTATTATTCATTCGCTGGTTCAATTCGAGGACGGATCGCTCAAAGCACAAATGGGCCTGCCGGATATGAAGCTGCCCATACAATATGCGCTGTCGTATCCCAAAAGAGTAAAAAACAATTTTAAGCGGTTCGACTTTATTAATTACCCGCACCTTACATTCGAAAAGCCGGATAAAAACACCTTCCGCAACCTTGACCTGGCGTTTGAGGCATTGAAGCAAGGCGGCAATATGCCCTGCATCATTAACGCGGCAAACGAAGTTGCGGTGGCAGGTTTTTTAAATAAAAATATAGGATTTTTGGCTATGAGCACGGTTATTGAACAGTGCATGCAACAAATGACCTATCAAAAGCATCCTGCTTTAGCAGATTATTTGAATACTGATAAAGAAACGCGCATCTTTGCGCAAAATTTAATACAAAAAATGCCGTTACAGGCACTACAATTTTAACGTGATATAATGAGTATAGTGATAATGGTGGGCCAGTTGATCCTGGGTCTTTCGATTTTAGTAATTCTGCACGAACTTGGACATTTTTTAGCGGCGCGCGCCTTTGGTATCAAAGTAGAAAAATTCTACCTTTTTTTTGATGCCTGGGGCATAAGCCTGTTTAAATTTAATTATAAAGGGGTTGAATATGGCATTGGCTGGCTTCCGCTTGGAGGTTATGTTAAGATCGCCGGTATGATCGATGAATCGATGGATACCGATCAGCTTGCAGGCCCGCCGCAACCCTGGGAATTCCGGTCGAAACCCGCATGGCAGCGTTTGATCGTTATGCTGGGCGGTAT